>Ga0326758_100002_pt1 | contig 826168 bp, 741 predicted proteins | sample GCRJH_S_FD_207221 | JGI IMG/M metagenome (GOLD analysis project Ga0326758, IMG submission 207221) | Hot spring sediment microbial communities from Geyser Creek Basin, Yellowstone National Park, WY, United States - GCR.JH_S | ecosystem: Environmental > Aquatic > Thermal springs > Near-boiling... | reverse complement strand
TCCAGTTGTAGATCGGGGCAACGTAAGCCGGCGGAGCCTTGGTATAGGGGCGGGCCGCGAGGTCAGCAGCGAACACCGAGGTCGAGCTCAGAGCCGCGACAGTGGCTGCAAGAAGGATCTTTTTCATAGAGGTAGTCTCCCAAACGTCCGTAGAAGTCGAATGAACGCTATTGACCACGATGCGGCGCAAAATGCTGTAGCGAAAACACCACAGTGAACTTTCAAAAACCGTAGCGTAAACAAGGCAATAACGTGGCAACACCGCACGGGAACTTAGGCGAACAAATCCGGATTTTCGGTACCTCAGAACCGTTTCGTCTCCATTGGTAGATTGGTTTTCTCCTGATGGGACATGTTCCGGAACGAATCCGCCCTCGCACCATTGAGTCGGCTGGCCTTGCGTAACCCGGAGTTAACGATGGCGCCCCGCGCGAACTGGAAGGGCTTCCTGCGTTTGTCCCTCGTCACCTGCCCCGTCGCGCTGTTTTCCGCGACATCCGAGACCGACAAGATTCGCTTCAACCAGATCAACAAGAACACCGGGCATCGAATCAAATACGCCAAGGTCGATGCTGAGACCGGCGAGGAAGTTGAGCGCGAGGACATCGTCAAAGGCTACAAGGTCGACACCGACACATATATTCAAGTCAGCGACGACGAACTCGACAACATCGCGCTGGAATCAGCCCACACCATCGACATCGACGAATTCGTCCCGCGGAACGAGATCGACAATCGTTTCCTGATTCGTCCCTATTACATTGTTCCCGACGGCAAGGTCGGCCAAGATGCCTATGCCGTGATCCGCGAGACGATCCGCTCCATGAACATGATGGCGCTCGGACGCATCGTGCTGACCAACCGCGAACACGTCATAGCGCTGGAGCCGCTGGAGAAAGGATTGATGGGCACGCTGTTGCGCTTCCCTTACGAAGTGCGCGACGAGGCCGACTATTTCGGCGACATCAAGGATGTCAAAGTCACCAAGGAAATGCTCGACCTTGCCAAACACATCGTCGAGGGCAAGACCGGCGATTTTGATCCCAGTCATTTCGAGGATCATTATGAGAGTGCGCTTACCGAACTGATCGACCGCAAACGTTCGGGCCAGAAGATCAAGGCACCGAGCACGCCCCGCGAGAGCGGTAACGTCATCAATCTGATGGATGCGCTCCGCGAGAGCCTGAAAGGCAATGCCAAATCCGCGCGTCGCCCGGCTCGCACCACTCCCCGCGCGACCAAAAAGCAGACCAGTTCGAAGGCGCGCGCCCGCAAGGCAAGCTAGAGAGGATTGGCCGCTTAAGGCAGCGCCTTATTTCTTCTTCCCGTGGGCGCGGAAGACGACCGGCAGCGTGAAGGTCAATCCTTCGTCCGCAACCAGCGGAGGCGGCGACGGCACGGGGTCGGAGCGCTTCAGCATCGCGAGCGCCGCCTGATCGAATTCGGGATATCCCGAACCCTGGACAATCGTGCTCGAAATGATGTGGCCGGTCCGGTCGATTTCGAAACTCACCATGATCTTGACGCTGACATCGGAGCGATCGGTCGGATAGCGCTTATGATGGTCGAGGTGCGCGACCAGTTCCTTCTGCCACGTCGTCTTGATGCGCTGCTTGCTCGCGCCAGTGCCTTGCGCCAGCGTCGTCGACCGATCGGATTGCTGGGCCGCCTCCGAGGTCGGCATCGCGGTCGCCTCCGCGGCTATCGACTCCGTCGAGGGCGCCTGCTGCTTGGCAGCGACATTCGGATCGTCTTCTTTCGGGTCGGTGGCCTTGTCGGGAGATACCACCCGGTCCGGGTCTTCGGATTCGATGGGCTTATCCTGCGGCAGGTCGGTCTTCTTCACCTCCGCCTTCTGCTCCGTCACCTGCGGCGAAGCCGCGGATGCTTCCGTGTCCGGCCCCGGCGGCAGGTCCGTCGCCTCACCGCGTGGCGCAAGAAATTCGAGGCCCACCTCGATGCCGGCGGCACCCAGTTCGTCGTCGTCAGCCGTGTCGGTCAGACTCGTCACCGCGATGGCCGCAACCGCGCCATGCAGAATCAAGGCCGCGATGGCGGCGAACAGCCATACGCGCCTCGACGGGTCGTTCCACAGCCGGTTCAGGAACATCGTTCTTCCGGTTATTGCGGCTTCGCCGCCGGGATGGCCGTGCCGGTGCTGTCAGGCACACCCTCGAGCGCCACCAGCGCCACTTTCAGATATCCACCGGCGCGAAGGATTTCGAGAACATCCATCATGTTGCCGTAAGACACCGCGCGGTCGGCGCGCAGGAAGATACGGCGGTCCTTGTTGCCCTCTCCGGCTGCATCGAGCGCGTTCACGAGATCGACCCGCTTCACGGGCGTCTCGCCAATCGCGACAGCGAGGTCGGACTTGATGGTCACATAGGTCGGCTTGTCCGGCTTCTTCGTCGGCGTCGCGGTCGAAGACGGCAGATCCACCGGCAAGTCGACGGTGGAGAGCGGCGCCGCAACCATGAAGATGATCAGAAGAACCAGAATGACGTCGATAAACGGCGTGACGTTGATCTCATGCGTTTCGCTGAGATCGTCGCCATCATCGACATCGTTGAACGTAACACCCACGAACCGTCTCCGTTATTCGGCTGCGTGCGAGACCGCGCTATGGCCACGGTCGAGATCGCGCGATAGCAGACGGCCCGCCGCTCCGGACGCCTGGCTGACAAGCTCCAGATAGCGCTTCGTCACGCGGGAGAAGTGATTGTAGATGATGACCGCCGGGATCGCCGCGACAAGGCCCATGGCGGTTGCGAGCAGCGCTTCCGCGATGCCCGGTGCAACCACGGCGAGGTTGGTCGTCTGCATCTTCGAGATGCCGATGAACGAGTTCATGATGCCCCAAACCGTGCCGAACAGGCCGACGAATGGCGCGGTCGCGCCGATGGTCGCGAGCATGCCCATGCCGAGGCGCATCCGGCGTGCCTCGCTACGTGTCAGTTCAGCGAACAGCGACGCCGCCCGCTCCTTGATGCCCGCATCGCCAACAATGCCGGACGATAGCCGCACTTCATGAACGGCCATTGCCAGGAACGATGACAGTACGGTCTTGCCGGTGCCGAGCGCCATGCGTGCCTCGGCCAGCGTGCGCGAGTTCGACACCGCGCGGAGCGCATCCTTGAGCCGCTTCTGCGCCACGAACTGCTCACGCATTTTCGCAAAGCAGATCGTCCACGTCATCAACGACGCGAACGCGAGACCGATCATCACGAGCTTGACCACGATATCGGCCGACATGAACATCGACCACGGCGACAGGTCGTGCGGAACCGCCATGCCCTTTGCAGCCTCCGCCGCTGGTAACGCCGTGGGTGCAGGTGTTGCAGCCGCAGGTGGCGTCGCAGTCGGCGCGGTCGCTGACGGTACGGCAGGCGCAGGCGAACTGACCGCCGGAGCAGCGGACTGCGCAGGAACAGCCTGCTGTGCCAATACGGGTGCAACGCCTGACAGACAGGCGATAATCGAAAGGCACGTGATCAAGCGAATGGTTTTCATACGTCGGCCCAGTAGCAATGAGGTTGCGAACAATGCCGGTCAATTTGACCGTTTCAGGGTCATCCCGACCCGGCTGTCCGATCAAGGCCTGCACGGCCCTCGGGACCGAACCTGCCAAACTCGTCTCCTTGTTAGCCCTGTATGTCCCAGGAGAGGGCTCAAGTCATTCTTCGACGTGCATTTTTTGGCTTTGAAAGGGTAGAATAGGTCTAGAATTCCGCGATAGCGGTAATGCTCGCGGCCAGCCACAGTGCCCGCCTCTGCCGCTTCTCCCCCCAGCATGTTAAAATGCTTGGAGTTTTCTCAATTCCCGGTGATTTTTGGCCGTTCCCTTGCCTCTGGATAAAGAATTCGCTGATGACCGCTACACGAGCGCGCTGGCCGCACTGGCTCGTGACGGACGCTTGCGTAGCCTGCAACCGCGCCAGGGGATCGATTTCGTCTCCAACGATTATCTGGCGCTTGCGGAATCCTCCCGCCTGCGCAGGGCGGTGAGTGCCGCGATCGAATCCGGCACGCCGATCGGCGCCGGCGGCTCGCGCCTGCTACGCGGCAATTGCACAGAGCATGAACAACTCGAGGCTGATGCGGCTAATTTCTTCGGAGCGGAAAGCGCACTGTATTTCGGCGCAGGCTACAGCGCGAATTTCGCTGCACTGAGCACTCTGCCCCAGCGCGGTGACCTGATCGTGATGGATGCACTCGCTCATGCCAGCATGCGCGAGGGTGCGAAAGCTAGCCGCGCAGAAATTGTCGAGACCCCGCATAACGACAGCAACGCCGTTGCAGACGCCATCCGGGCGTGGCGGACCAAGGGCGGCAAAGGCCGACCGTGGATCGCAGTCGAGAGCATCTACTCGATGGACGGCGATACTGCGCCGCTCGACGAACTCATGGCGATCGCCGACCGCAACGACGGTTTTCTCTACATCGACGAGGCGCATGCTACCGGCGTGTTCGGACCGGAGGGACGCGGCCTGTCCGCCGCCTATGAAGGCCGCACCAACATCGTCGCCGTTCATACCTGCGGCAAGGCGCTCGGCGCATCGGGCGCACTCGTGATGACGACAAAGCTGCTACGCGATTTTCTCGTCAACCGCAGCCGCCCCTTCATCTTTGCCACCGCGCCCTCGCCGCTGATGGCGGTCGCCGTTGGAGAGGCCTTGAATATCCTGCGCGAGGAGCCCGAACGGCGCCAACGACTGCATGATCTTATCATACTCGCGGGCGACAAAATCCGCGCGCAAGGCTGGACGCCATCCGGCTCGCAGATCATCCCCTACATCGTCGGCCACAACGAGCGCACCATGACGCTTGCGGCTGCCCTGCAGCGGCGCGGCTTCGACATCCGCGGCATTCGTCCGCCGACCGTGCCTGCGGGCACGGCACGACTGCGCATCTCGCTGACGCTGAACGTGACCAACGCGGACGTCGAATCCATGCTTGCGGCGCTCAAGGAAGAAGCGCAAACACTGCAAGCATGACCACACGACTGATCGTCAGCGGCACCGATACCGATGTCGGCAAGACTGTGTTTTGCGCAGGCCTCGCCGATGCGCTCGACGCCGACTACTGGAAGCCGGTGCAGGCCGGACATGAGGATGGCACCGATGCGCGCCGCGTCGCCGAACTCGGCGGCCTCTCTGCCAAACGCATCATTCCCGAGCAGTATGTCCTCAACACGCCCGCCTCCCCACACTACGCGGCACGCATCGACGGTGTGACGATTGACGCCACCACGCTCCGTCCCCCGCCGCCCGGCGAGCGGCCGCTCGTGATTGAAGGTGCAGGCGGCCTGATGGTGCCGGTTAACGACGACACGCTTTTCATCGACATCTTCGCGCGCTGGAAATTGCCGCTGGTGCTCTGCGCGCGAACCGCGCTCGGCACCATCAATCATTCACTGTTGTCGATCGAGGCCGTGAAGAGCCGGAATATTCCTCTCATTGGCATTGCCTTCATCGGCGACGAGCAGGCCGAGAGCGAGCGCATCATCTGCAAGCTTGGCGGCGTCCGCCACCTCGGCCGCCTGCCCCGTCTCTCGCCGCTCACGCGCGAAAGCCTGCGTGGCGCGTTCGCTGCATCCTTCAACCTGACCGACTTCGCCTCATGACCTCACCGACCAAATCGCCGGTCTGGCATCCGTTCACGCAGCATGCGCTGTATGACGACTTTCCCACCATCGTGCAGGCCGAGGGCGCATATCTTCACACCGATGACGGCCGCCGCATTCTCGACGCCATCGCCTCATGGTGGGTCGTCACACACGGCCATTGCCACCCCGACATCGTTCGCGCGATCCAGACAGAGGCAGCAAAGCTCAACCAGATCATCTTCGCTGCACAGACCCATCCACCCGCCGAACAGGTCGCGGAGCGGCTGATTGCACTCGCGCCCGAGGGGCTGTCGCACGTCTTCTTTTCGGACAGCGGTTCAACCAGCGTCGAGGTCGCGCTCAAGATGGCGCTCGGCTACTGGCGCAACATCGGCGCACCGCGCGAACGCATCGTGGTGATGGAGCATTCCTATCACGGCGACACCATCGGCACGATGTCGGTCGGCGCGCGCGGTGTGTTCAACGCCCCCTACGAGCCCCTGCTGTTCTCTGTCGACCGCGTGCCGTTTCCGGCTAAAGGACAGGAACAGGACACACTCGATGCCTTGGAGCGTGCCTGTCGCGGGAAGCCTGCGGCTTTCATCGTCGAGCCGCTGATCCTCGGCGCGGGCGGCATGCTGATGTATCCGCCGCACATCCTGCGCGAGATGCGTCGCATCTGCACGAAAGCCGACGTGCTGTTCATCGCCGACGAGGTGATGACCGGATGGGGGCGCACCGGCACGCTGTTCGCTTGCGAACAGGCGGACGTGTCACCCGATATCGTCTGCTATTCGAAGGGCATCACCGGCGGCGCGCTGCCGCTCGCCGTGACGCTGTGCACACCCGCGATCTTCGAGGCGCATTATTCGACGGACCGTTCAAAGACCTTCTTCCACTCCAGCTCCTACACCGCGAACCCGATCGCCTGCGCCGCCGCGCTCGCCAATCTGAAACTGTGGGACGACCCACAAACCCGCGAGCGGCTCGCATCGCTCTGCGCCATGCAGGAGCGTGCGATTGCACCGTTCCGAAACGATTCCCGTTTCGAGAATGTCCGCCGCTGCGGCACCATCACGGCGCTGGATCTGAAAGTCGGAGATGCTGGCTATCTTGCCGAAATCGGGCCGAAGCTTCTCATCCATTTCAACCGGCGCGACATCCTCCTGCGCCCGCTCGGCAACAGCATTTATGTGATGCCGCCTTATTGCGTCACGCCGGAGGATATCGAGCGCATTTACGGCGCGATCGCAGAGGCCGCAGCCACTCGGCCCTGATCGCTGCCGGACCGCCTCAGGCGGCCCGCACCGTCTCCAGGAATTTGGCGACTTCGGTCTTCAGCCGCCGGTTCTCGTTCGACAGCAACTGCGCCGCCGAGAGCACTTGAGAGGAGGCCGATCCGGTATCGCCCGCGCCGCGATGGACGTCGGCGATGCTGGTGGCGACACGCGAGGTGCCGGCTGCTGCCTGCTGGACGTTCAACGCAATCTCCTGCGTTGCCGCGCCCTGCTCCTCGATGGATGCAGCGATGATGGAGGCGATTTCCGACAGACGGCCGATGGTTCCGCCGATCTCCTTGATCGCAACCACCGACTCTTCCGTCGCCGACTGCATGGCCGCAATCTGGGTGCTGATCTCGTGGGTCGCCTTGGTCGTTTGGGCAGCGAGCGCCTTCACTTCCTGCGCGACCACCGCAAAGCCCTTGCCCGCCTCGCCCGCGCGCGCCGCCTCGATGGTGGCGTTGAGGGCCAGCAGATTGGTCTGGCTGGCGATCGTCGTAATCAGCATGGTGACGTCACCGATGCGGTTCGCCGCTTCCGACAATTCGCTGATCCGCGTATCGGTGCGCTGCGCCTGTTCAACGGCTTCCGCCGCAATCTGGTTAGACTCCGACACCTGCCGGCCGATCTCCGACACCGAAGCCGCCATTTCCTCGGTCGCGGATGCGACCGACTGGACGTTGCTGGAGGTTTCTTCCGAGGCACTCGCCACCACGGCGCTCAGCTCCTGCGTCGCGACGCTGCTCTGGGTCAGCACCATCGCTGACGATTCAAGATCGGTCGAAGCCGAGCTGACATGTTCGATGATGTTGCCGACGGCGCTCTCGAAACTCTCGGCAAGCGCATGAAGCTCGGCCTTGCGGGTCGTCGCCAGCTCGCGATTCTTGGTTTCGCGCTCGACGGCCTCCTGCTCGGCCTTGGTCACCGCCTGAACCTTGAATTCTTCCACCGCGCGCGCCATCTGGCCGACTTCATCACCACGGTCGAGGCCCGGCAACTGCACCGACAGATCGCCGCTGGCGAGTTCATGCATCGCCTTGGTCATCACGACAACGGGCTTGGAGATACCGCGACCGATCAGGAACGAGAATAGCAGACCAAACGCGGAAATGACGCCCAGCACGATCTTGAGAGTGAACTGCTGCTCTTCGAGGCGCACCTGAGAAATGCCGATCTCCATGCTTTTGCGCGTGCTGCTCGCGCTCATCATGTCAGAAACCAGTTGCGACACAGCCGAAAACTGCTTTTCCGCATCCTTGATGAACCGCGTATCGGCGCCGGAAGCGCCCGTCTTGTCGATGACGATTTTAGCCTTGGCTGCATAGACAGCGACGGCATCTTTCAGTTTTGCGTAGTCTTCCTTCGACAAAACCGAGCTTGGCTCATACAGGCTGACCTCGAGAGCCAACAACGCATCGTCGACACGGCTAAGCGAAGTCGTGGTGTCAAATACGTAGTCCGAGACGGCTTTGGCATCCGTCTCGGTCGCCGCCGTCGTCGTGAGGCGATACAGATTGGCATGAGCCGACCAGATCGTAGAGGTGAAATCGCTCATCAGTTCGGCCTGACGAACCGGACCTGACATCAGGCTTTCCTCTGACGACTGATTGTGTTGAAGCGTCTTCAGGGAATACATCCCCAGCGCGACAAGAGAGATGACCAGGAAGAGCGGCGCGATCTGAACCTTCCAGGACAAACCGATATGCCTGACGAAGGAGAATATATTAAATCTCGATGCCACTCTCGAGACCCAACCGAAATACTTGGTCCAGCCGAAAAGATTCCTGGTCCAGCCGAAAATATTGAGCTTCTTGATCCCGCCGAGCATGTCAGCTCCCTCAAACACGAGTCATCAAATTATCGGACAGAGAACCTTCAAATCGTTGCAGATGATATCTGCTGTTGCGCACCGCGCTGTTATCGTCGCTTCTGTCCCCGAATTCCGCATGCTTTCAACGCCGGCGAATGGCCAGCAAATCCGCAAAAAGACAGATGACATAAAATAGAGAACGGTACGTTAAAATGTTACCTCCCGACGAATGGCTAAAACGCACGAATAAGCCCTGAAATATCTGCGTTTCTTCGCAGTCGGTCATTGAACGATGACAGATTGCCGCGCTGTCTATCGCATTGCAAAATTCCGCTCGGCGTTTGCAACTACGCGGTGCGCAATACATCACACGAATGAAATTAGCAGAGCGCTTAGTGGATGCGACGGCTGTTGTTCAGTGGCTGCATTCTGCCTCGGCGCTCATGCAAATCATCCACGCGGATCACGCAATATTTGAACCTTCCGCCGCTTCCGCTGTGCTTTAATTGCTGTGAGGCAGCTCCGGCCGCTTTTTCATATTTCGAAACGACGATACGCGAGGCTCTCCATGGAATACGTCAAATTCGGCAAAACCGGTCTGAAGGTGTCGCGCCTGTGGCTCGGCTGCATGACCTACGGCACGCCGGATCGCGGCAAACATCCATGGACCATGCCGGAAGACGCGAGCCGTCCGCTCATCAAGCAAGCGCTCGAACTCGGCATCAACGTGCTCGATACCGCAAACAGCTATTCCGATGGCACGTCGGAAGAAATCGTTGGACGCGCAGTGAAGGACTTTGCGCGCCGTGACGAAGTCGTGATCGCCACCAAGCTGTGCCTGCGAATGCGGGACGAGCCGAACGGCGCAGGCCTCTCCCGCAAGGCCGTCTTCACCGAGATCGACAACAGTCTGCGCCGTCTCGGCACGGATTATGTCGATCTCTACCAGATCCACCGCTGGGACTACGACACGCCGATCGAGGAGACGCTGGAAGCGCTGAACGATCTCGTTCGCATGGGCAAGGTTCGCTATATCGGCGCATCGTCGATGCATGCCTGGCAGTTTACGAAGGCGATCTACACATCGCGCCTGCATGGCTGGAGTGAGTTCGTCAGCATGCAGGATCACCTCAACCTCCTGCACCGCGAGGAAGAGCGCGAAATGCTGCCGCTATGCATCGATCAGGGCATCGCCGTCGTGCCGTGGAGCCCGCTGGCGCGCGGCCGTCTGACCCGCGACTGGGACGACATCAGCGAGCGTTCCAAGACCGATGCGTTCGGCAGCACCCTTTACACGCAGGCCGTCGATGCCGACAGAAAGATTGTCGAGGAAGTCGCTCGGATCGCGAAAACACGCGGCGTGCCGCGGGCGCAGGTCGCACTCGCATGGGTCGCGCAGAAGCGCGGTGTCACCGCTCCGATCATCGGCGCCTCGAAGCCGCAGCACCTGACCGATGCGGTCGCCGCGCTGTCGCTGAAACTGACCGACGAAGAGAACAAGGCGCTGGAAGCGCCTTACGTGCCCCACCGCATCGCGGGCTACGAATAACGCCCATCAGCATGCGAGGCCGGTTCAACATCAGGCCCCTCAAGATCAACGCTGCAGCTTGGCTTGCTTGAGGGGCTTGCGTTGAATCTGTCTCCACAGGGCATCGGCAGCGGGCGACAGCCTGGTATCGTTCAGGCAAGCCAGCCCTATACGGCGGGAGACAGAAGGCCTGAGGCTACGGAAGACAATCCCCTCGTATCTGCCCGGCATCGCGAGCGATGCGATAAGCGAAACGCCCTGCCCTCGCGCGACGAACTCGAAAATCGACGTCAACTGGGACAGCTCGTGGGTCACTTTCGGCTGCAACCCGGCTTTTGCAAAAGTGCGCGACACCAGTCCCCCCGAGCCCGCGTGCGTGAGAATGAACGGATAACGCCCCAGATCACGCAAGGTCACCGCCTCCTCCGCCGCAAGTTCATGACCGGCCGGTAACACCGCGACCAACTCGTCGGTGGCCAATATTTGCGTATCGAACCGGTCGTTCGGCAGCGTGATAATGCCGATTTCGATCTTGCGATCGAGCAAGGCCTGTTCGATCTCCAGATCCGTCCGCTCGATGACCTGAACTTCGACGCCTGGGTAACGCTTGCGGAATGTGTCCAATATCGGAGGCAAGAGTTTCAGCGAGGCGCTCAAACCGAATGACCCCAGACGCAGGATGCCGGTTTCGAGTCTCGCACCGCTCCCAGCAACCGACTGCACCAGATTCAGTGCGCTGAACACATCTCGGACATGGGGAATGATCTGCTTGCCGGCAAAGGTCAGTTCCACGCCGGGCGCGTTGCGATCGATGAGCTGAACACCGAGATTGGATTCCAGCGCACGAAGCGCATGACTTGTCGCCGATGCTGTCATGCCCAGAACGCGGCCGGCGCTTGAGATCCCGTCTGCTTTCTCGAGCGCCAGCAGCAAGTCCAGTTGCTTCAGCGTCGGGAGACTTCCCTGTTTCTGACGGGGCATTGAATTTCACTTCAATTGTGAATGAGGATTTTGAAAATTATATTTCCCGACCAAATTTCGGTCAATGAACTGGGTTTACGGAATGCGCAGCCGGTCTAACGTTGCCAATGAATTCAATGCCATACGGGCTCCGATCGCCATCATCGGCGGCGGCTTTTCCGGCGCGGCGCTGGCCTGGCACCTCCGCAAAAAGAACGTTATCGCCGACATTGTCGTGATCGAGCCGCAAGCCGATCTCGGCCGCGGGCTGGCCTATGGCACGACGGATTCCGCGCATCGGATCAACGTACCCGCGACACGGATGATCCTCGACGCGGAAGATGCGGAACATTTTCACCGCTGGCTGATCGACACCAATTATCTCGCGACCGATCCAAAGGCCGCCATGCCTGATGGCCGGCTGTTCCCGACCCGCGAGGCTTTCGGCCACTATATCGACGGGCAGGTGCGCAATCTGTCACCCGCGATCACGCATTTGCAGGCCAAGGCTGTAAGCGCCGTCGCCACCCAAAAAAGCGGCTTCCGCATCGCCTGCGACAATGGAGAAACCGTCGAGGCCGCCACCCTGGTGCTCGCGATTTGTCACGCGCCCCCCGCCGTGCCCGGCTCGCTCCGGTCGCTGCGCTCCCATCCCCGCTTCTTTCCCGACCCGTGGCGCGAAGGCGTACTGGCCTCGCTTTCACCGAGTGACCGTATTCTCATCGTCGGCACCGGGTTGACGATGGCCGATATCGTGGCTTCGCTGGAGCGCGCCGGTCATCGCGGCGAGATCGTCGCCGTCTCCCGGCGCGGACTTCGTCCGCAACGGCACACCAGCAACCCGTCGGTCTTCGAGGGCGACTTCACGACGCCTCCCGTCAGACAACCGGCTGCGTTGTCGCGCCGCATCCGCAAGGCCGTGACGGATGCCGCGCGGGAAGGATTACCCTGGCAGATCGTGCTCAACCGTGTGCACGAACAGGGTCAGCCGATCTGGCAAAATCTCTCGGCCTCGGGCCGTCGTCAGCTTTTGCGCCACCTTCGCCCTTATTGGGACATCCATCGCTTTCGCATCGCGCCGCAGATTCACGAGACGATCGAAAAACTCATCGCATATGGCATGCTCGATATCCGAGCGGCATCCGTGAAAGCGAACTATGGCACGCTCGACATCAGGGTCGCTCCCGTGCGGGCGAACTCCACCAAGCAGCATGCGATCACCGTGGATTTGCGCGCGCGCCATGACACGGAATGGAAACCCGCGGCGTTCGACGCAGTGATATTGGCGACTGGCCCTGCTCATGCCATCGCAGCCGATCCGCTGCTATCATCCATGAATGAAGACGGATTGCTGCGGGCGGATCCGCTTGGCCTCGGCATCAAAGTCGACCGGCTTGGCTGCGCCATCGACGGTCAGAACGAGCCTAACCCGAACCTGTATGTCGCCGGCCCGCTTGCGCGCGGTACGTTCGGCGAACTGATGGGCATATCCGATCTTTCGAGCTACGCGGAGAAGATCGCGGAGCGCATCGCGGCCTCATTACAGGCTGCGAAAAGTTGCGCGCATACCACATGGGAAGACGCGCACTAGCCGACGCGAGCCTTATCCGGCACCGCTGATGGCCGGCCGATCAGATAACCGTAAGCGTCGATCGGCTGCGGACGGCCGAGCAGATAGCCCTGCATCTCCACGCATCCAGCATCTGCCAGGAAATCGCGCTGCGCTTCCGTTTCCACGCCTTCCGCGATAACGGCAAGATTGAGCGCCTCGCCGAGACTGATGATCGCGCGAATGATGGCCGACGACTGTACGTTCTTGTGAATCTGCGCGACGAAGGTCTGGTCGATCTTGATCTTGTCGAACGGGAAAGACTGCAGATACGACAGTGACGAGTAGCCGGTGCCGAAATCGTCCATTGCGATGCGGACGCCGAGATTCTTGATCCGGCGCAGGATCGAGCAGGCGCGCGAGAAATCCTGCATCAGCACGCCTTCGGTAATTTCGATCTCGAGCCGCTTGGGATTCAGGCCTGTTTCCAGCAGTATCCCGTGAATGAGGCCCGGCAGATCGTTCTGCTGGAAGCTCATCGGCGAGACATTGATCGCAACCTGCAGCGCGTTGGGCCAACTTGCCGCCTCGCGGCAAGCTTCACGCAAAATCCACGCATCGATGGCAACGATCAAACCAGTCTCTTCCGCTAGCGGAATGAAGGTGCCGGGAGCGACCAAGCCCTTGACCGGGTGACGCCAGCGCACCAATGCCTCGAAGCCGAATGGATTTCCGTCCGGACCGCCCTGAGGCTGGTAGTGCAGTTCGAACTGCCCGTTCTCAATGGCAACGCCGAGGTCATGCAGCAGCCCGCGCTTTTCGCGAAGCTGTTTGTCCATCTCCGGCTCGAAGAAGCGAACGGACCCCCGCTCCTCCTTCTTGGCACGGTACAGCGCAACGTCAGCATTGCTGATGAGCGTTTCCACATCCGCTCCATCCTGCGGGAAAATGGAAACACCGACGGTGCAGCCGCTGTGGATCGCGTGACCGTCGATCTGGAACGTCATCTCGAACGCCGTCAGTACGCGAGTGCAGATATCGCCGGCACGGGCCGGTTGCTCGCCCTCGGACGAAACGATCATGAATTCGTCGCCACCCAACCGGGCGATGAACGCGCTGCCACATGCAGCCTGCAGACGCCGCGCAACCTCATCCAGAAATAAGTCGCCGGTGCTGTGGCCATAAGTGTCGTTGATCTCGCCGAAGCGATCGATGTCGAGGCTGAGCACGGTGAAGGAGCGACGCTCCCGCACGGCCTCTTCCCAGACCTTGTGGACATGCTCGTTGAAGGCTGCCCGATTGAACAATCCGGTCAGGGAATCGTGTTGCGCCAGATACTGGATCTGCGCCTCGCTCTTGCGCTGCTCAGTGATGTCCTCATGCGTTCCGACCCAGCCGCCGTTCTCCATCGCCTGATACGAGACGCTGATGGTGCGACCGTCTACCAGTTCAAGAACCCATCGGGTGAATTCGCGATTCTCCACCGAATTCCAAAGCCGCGAGGAATAGGCGTCCAGATCCTTGACGATCGTTCCTGCCTTCTTCCTTGCCGCAAACATTTCGTCGACCGTCATGCCAACGCGAATGTCTTCCGGCGCGAGCTTGTACATCGCGAGGTATTTTCCGTTCCACAACTGCAGGCAATTGTCGGGCCCGAACATGCACAGACCCTGCATCATGTTGTCGATCGCCGCGTTGAGCTGCATATTGCGCTCATTGATGTCGCGACGACTGCGGCGATCGGAGATCGCGCTGATCAGGCAGGCGACAACGAAAGCGGCCATTACCGAAGCCACGCCGCCCGAAAGAGCAAAAGGCGAAAGTCCGACGCTGTCTGACGTCGCCGTAGCATCCGGGATCAGCCCTATCGCGCTGATCGCAATCAAATGGTCGGACAGGATCGCCACCACCAGCAGAACTGCGGCCACCCCGCCATGCCACAACGTCTCGCCGCGGCGTGCGACGAAGAAGGAAAGCGCACCGAAACCCATGCCGCATATGATCGAGAGAGTCAGCAGGTCCGGCATCCACACGATATCAGCCGGCATCCGCAACGATGCTATTCCGACGTAATGCATCAATGACGTTGCCACACCGAAGATCACGCCACCAATCAACGGCGCCCAGATGCGGTCGCCATAGGTCGCCGTGACGAATCCAGTACCCATCATGATGATTGCGATGCCAAGCGAAGCAACCGTCATCGCGAAATCGAATGAAACCGGGATCCCGGGCGTATAGGCCAGCATTCCGATGAAGTGAGTGGCCCAAACACCGCATCCGCTCACGAGACCGGCCGTAAGCGCCCAGAACAGGCGCGACGAATCCTTGTCGTCGGCATTCGCACGCTGATACATGTTGAGGGCAGCAAGACTGGTCAGCAGACAAACGCCCGCCGCCAGAAGAAGCAGCCTCCAGTCATGTTGGGAATCCAGACAGGTAATAATTCTCAGCATTTCAACGGTTGCGGTCGTTCCTAGGAACGAAAAACCTATCAACCAGCGGTATGTTGCTGCTTAACGTGTTATTCCAATGCGGTTGTTGGTAAATGCGCTGTAAACAACGGCAGAAAATGAGGCCCGGTAGCGCTTATTTCTGACGCCTTCCCGGAATTTCCGGTGAATTTCTTCTGGGATGAAGTTCGCCGTGACAATGTGCTCATAGAGCGGCCCTATGCCCCCGGCACAATGAATGCTTGCCCACGTGTCGGAGAGGCTTGCTTAGCCCGGAACGTTTGCAAACTCGGCCGAACGAAAATGCAGATAGTCGGGGGAGAAATCGCCAAGCTTGGCGAGGCCGTCCCAGTCACGAATCTGGATGAGGCGGGAATCCCATTCCAGCAATTCGAGTCGCCGCAATTCCTGAATCACGCGGTTGGCATGCACCGTCGAAATGCCCGAGGCATCGGCAACATCGGACTGCGTCCAGGGAATCGTGAACGCCATGTCCTTTGCGAGACCGACCGCCCGCAAGCGCATGACCAATTCGCAGATCAAGTGAGCGACGCGGCAGATGGCATCGCGCTGCCCAAGAGTGATAACCCACTCACGAAAGATCGCCGCGTCGACGAGCGATTCACGCCAGAACACATGCGTCAGTTGCGGCGAAGCCTGAAGCAATTCCTTGAACGCCGCGTGCGGAATGAAGGCAACAACAGCAGCACCCAGCGCGGTCACCGTATGATCGAGCTTCGGCAAGTGCAGCGTCTGCAAGTCGGGAATATCACCCGGCACATGGAACGACATAATCTGTCGCTGCGAACCATTGGCCAGTTTATGACGAAACAGGTAGCCGTCGAGGACTAGGATGCACTGCGTGCTGACATCGCCCTCCCGGATGAGATCCTGCCCATTGGCAAAATTCTTCACCGTCATTGGCAGCTTGGCAATTCCGCGCCTGTCGCTCTCCGTCAAACTCACCACGCTGTCCAGCCGGCGCAACAATCTCGTGTAGGGTCGTCCGGCTTCCATGCCTGCCTCTGCTGTGAGACCGAATTGGCCACCGAGGCCAACGGTTCCCCGGCATGCCAGTTCCTCCCGGCTTGGTTCCATAACCCATGTTAATGGTTACGCAGGTTGTTCTCGAAAATGGGGGGTTGCCCTTATTTTCTCGCGGCTTTTTGACCGGAGTGACGCCGGTTCCCCGAAAAGCTCCGGCCTCGGAGAAAGGAAGCCATGTTCGAACCGAGGGGCTTGCCACTTTAAAAACACCAAGCCGCCACCGCCGCGAGGCAATCGGCGGCAAGTTCGTCGGTGGGTCAGGCAATTTCGAAACACATCGGACCAAATCGTTCCAAGGCGCGCGAAAAACTTCGCGCGTTATTCTCGCGGTTCATGCAACTCAAGTTAAGGACAATCGTTGGTGGTTTTTTACGATGCCGTACGAATCCAAGATGCGTACGAATCGTTATACACCCCACAAGGAAACCACTGCATGATTCGACAGAGTTCAAAGACGTGGTCGGAGCACGACCTGAAGAAACTCAAAGATTATGCTGACGCCGGCGCCTCGCATTATCGGACGGCTGCCGCTCTCAACCGTACCGTTTCCGGCGTGCGCAGCATGGCGCAGCGCCACGGTATTCGCTTCGTCTCACCGAAAGCGGCGCGTCACGCTGCCAGAGAGACAACGTCCGCGCCGCTTTCTTGAGCTGCATTGATTAATAGGAGGCGTGCTTCTCAGCCCGCCGCCGACATTTTAGCAACCTTCGTCTGCTTAAGGATGGCGACGACTTCGGCCGGCGTATCCGCGACCTGAATGCCCGCCTTTTCAAGCGCCGCGCGCTTGGAGGCGTAACCGCCGCGTCCGCCGGTGACGATCGCGCCCGCATGACCCATCTTCTTGTCAGGCGGCGACGAGCGCCCCGCGATGAAGGAGACGATCGGCTTTTTCATGGTGCGGGCGTATTCGGCCGCTTCTTCTTCCATCGCGCCGCCGATCTCGCCGACCAGCACAACAGCGTCGGTCTTGGCATCGCGATCCAGCTCCATCAACGCATCGCGCGTGGTGGTGCCGATGATCGGATCGCCGCCGATGCCGATGAACGCCGACTGGCCGAGATCGGCACGGGTCAGGTTCAGGCACATCAACGTGCCGAGGCTGCCGCTGCGTGAAATCACGCCGACGCGGCCCGGCTTGAAGATGTTGGGGTTATGACCCGGCATGATGCCGACGAAGCCCTCGCCCGGCGTAACGATGCCGGCCGTATTCGGTCCGATGATCCGACTCTTCGACACGCGTTGACGTGCGAAGATTTCCAGAACGTCATGCGCCGGGATGTGCTCGGTAAGTGTGACGATGGTCTCGATGCCCGCATCGATCGCGTCGATGATGGCGTCCTTTGCCATCGACGGCGGAATGAAGATCACGGAGACATCGCAAGGCGTCTGCTTGGTCGCCTCGACTGCCGATCCATAGATCGGCACGCCGAGAAACGTCTCGCCTGCCCGCTTCGGATTGACGCCGGCGGCGACATCCGTGCCCATCTCCCGCATCCGCTCCGACCAGAAAGCACCCTGCTTTCCGGTCATGCCCTGAACCAGAACTTTTTGTCCGCGACGATAAATCATTGCGCTGCCTCGACCGCCGCTTTCACGGCATCTTCCATGAAGTCATAGGGTTCAATGCCAAGCCGCTCACGCACGAGCTTGACTGCTTCGTCCTCGCCGGTGCCGTGAATCGAGAAGAACACCGGCACCTTCGGCTTCAGCGTCTCCCAGGCCTTGACGACACCATCCGCCATCACGTCCGTGCGCGCGAACGCGCCGCAGAAATTGATGACGAGGCTTTTAACGCCGGGGTTGGACAGCACCAGATCGAGCGCGACTTCCGCCTTGGTGTAGGCTTCGCCGCCGATCTCCAGGAAGTTGGCGGGCTTGCCGCCAAAGTGATCGATGACGTCCATGGTGGTCATGGTGAGGCCCGCGCCGTTCGCCAACACGCCGACATTGCCGTCGAGCTGGATGAACTTGAGGCCATTCTCGGCGCCCCGTTCTTCCAGTGCCGTCATCTTCGCAGGTGCTGCAACCTTGGCGAGTTCGGGCTGACGCATCGCTGAGGAGTCGTCGAGCACAAACTTGCAGTCGAGTGCCACCACACGTCCGTCCTTGAGAACGGCCAGCGGATTGATCTCGACAAGTTCTGCATCCTTGTCCTGGAAGATCGCGTAGAGTTTCGCCAACACCTCGCCGACCGCACCCGCGGCCGAACCAAGCGGCAGGCCCTTGAGCATAGCCGCAGCATCGGCAGTGCCGAAGCCTTTGTGGATGTCCACGACATGCTTGCGGATGGCGTCCGGATGTTTCTCGGCCACCTCCTCGATGTCCATGCCGCCTTCGGTCGAAAACAGCACCAGCGGCGCACGGCTTGCCACGTCGATCAGAACGGCGGCGTAAAGCTCGCGCTCGATCGGACATAGCTGCTCAACCAGCACCTGCGAGACGCGATGCCCGCCGATGCTCATCGACAGAATGTCGCGCGCTGCGCTGGCGGCTTCATCGGCGGTCTTGGCGATCTTGATGCCGCCCGACTTGCCGCGCTTGCCGGTCGGCACCTGCGCCTTGATGACGGATGGACCGATGGCCGTGACCGCCGCCGAAGCCTCCTCCGGCGTCTTGCAAACCCGGCCTTCCGGCGTCGGAACGCCGGCCGGCACGAGCACGTGATGCTTCGCTGCATACTCCTCGAGATTCATGTCCTGCCCCTTACTTGCCGTAACGCGCCCAATGCGGCCCGAACAGCTCTTCCTCGCTCGGCTTGTCCTCCGGAATCGGCGTGACAAGGTGCGTGATGTTGATGAAGTGCTTGTAGTTCAGATTTTCCGAGATGCTGTTCTTCTGCCAGGAGCCGCAGCCCATGGTCAGCGTGAACTCGAGGCCGCTGTCGAAACCGCCGCCATTGCCGAAAGTGTGGGCGAAGTTGACGAGCACGCGCACCACCGGAAGCTCTTCAGCGAGCTCGCGCGCGCGCTCCAGCTTGGTGGTGTGCAGGCCCATTGAGTGGCCTTTGCCCTGATGGTTGAGGATCTTGTGAACGGTGTTCTTGGCCGCCTCGAAATCCTTGGCACGATAGACGGTCAGCACCAGCGACAGTTTCTCGCCCGAGAGCGGATAGTCGCGGCCGATGCCGGTTTCCTCAACGAGGAGGAACTTGGACTTCGCCGCCTCGTCCGGAAGGCCGAAAGCTTCCGCCAGAATCGACATATCGCGCGCGATCAGGTGACGGTTGAGCTTGCCGTTCTTCCACAGCTCGCCGACAACCTTGGCCTTGGAGGCCGGATCGACCAGGAAGGCGCCTGCCTTCTTCAGCGCGGCAATCGCCTTGTCGTAGCAGGCGTCGACGATCACCACGGAGTTCTCTGAAGAACACGAGGTCGAGTTGTCGAACGTCTTAGATGCGCAAATCTTCTGCGCGGCGGAATCGAAATCGGCCGTTTCGTCGATGATGACCGGCACGTTGCCCGCGCCGACACCGATCGCCGGCGTTCCGCTCGAATAGCCGCGGCGCACGTTATCCTGCGAGCCGGTGATGACGACGAGATCGACCGCCTCCATCAGCGCCTGGGTTGTCTCCTTGGTGATCGGCGACGGCAGGATCTGCACGAGATCCTTAGGCAGGCCGATCTGATCCAGCGCATCGCGCATGTAGTTCACAACCATTTCGGTCGTGTGCAAACCAAGCGGTGACGGCGCGATGATGATGGCGTTACGTCCCTTGATCGCCATCAGCGCCTTGTTGACCGGCGTGGCGCCGGGGTTCGTCGAGGGCGTGATCGCGCCGACGACGCCAATCGGCTTGGCGAACTTCACGATGCCCCGCTTCACGTCACGCTCGATCTCGCCGACCGTCTTGGCGCGCAGCATGTCGCGCAGCGTGCCGAAGGTCTTGCGCTGCTTCTTCATGATCTTGTCCGGGACATTGCCCAGACCCGTGTCCTTCACGGCCAGCTCGGCCAGCTCCTTGGCGTGTTCTGGCTTGTAAAGCGACCATGCGATGGCGCGAACGGCTTCATCGGTGCGCGCCTGATCGGCTTCCGCAAAAATCTCCTGCGCCGCACGGGCCTTGCGCATCAACTCGGCAGCGATCTGCTGCGCGTCCGAATTCCGGTTTTGCATTTCAACGACAACACTCATGATTTGCTCCATTCATCAGAATTGTTGGGCCACCTTCCCTCGCCGGACAAACCGGCGAGGTGTAGCTGTTTGAGTATCAGGCCGGCGTGGGGCGCGGCACCGAAGGACTATTGCGGACGTCGACGAAGCGTTCGCCGGGCTTGCAGGTGAACGCCAGCATGGCGCCGATCAGCAGGAATGCGAGCGAGCCGATGAACGGCACGTCCCAGCGCCCCGTCAGGTCGATCGCGTATCCGAACACCACCGGGGATATAATGCCGGCCATGCCGAAACCAAAGTTCATGAAGCCGCTCGCGCTGCCGGAGAACTCCGGTGCGATGTCCATCGGAATCGCCCAGATCGGAGCAACGATCAGTTCCGCGAAGAAGAATGCGAAGCTGAGGCAGGTCGCCACGATGGTGAGATCGTGGAAGAACAGGATCGGCAGCATGAAACAGAACGATCCGAGGAAACCGAGAACGATAACGCTGATGCGCGCCTTGCCAACATCACCGGTCTTCCTCAGGATCCGGTCGCTGAGAATGCCGCCGACTGTGTCGCCGACCACACCGGCCAGGAAAACGCCCGCGGCGAACAGTGCCGACTTCTTGATGTTCAGATTGAACTCGTGAAGGAAGAAGGACGGCAGCCAGTTCAGATACAGCCAGAGAATCCAGCCGTAGCAGAAGTCTGTCGCCGTCACCGGCATCATGCGCTTGAGCAGCGGCCCCCACGGCACGGATTTGCGCGTGGCGACGACCGTCGCAGGTGGAAGACCCGCCAATTCATCCGGTGTGATCTGCGAATGCGTGCGCGGATCATCGCGGAAATAGATGAACCACACCGCCGACCAGATCAGCGCGGCTGCGCCGAGGAAGAAAAATGAATCACGCCAGGAGAACGACACGACGATCATCGCAATCAGCGGCGGCGTCAGCGCGTTTCCGGCGCGAGAGAAGGCATGAGTGATGCCCTGCGCGAAGGCGCGCTGATCAGGCCGCATCCAGTTTGCGAGCGCGCGCGTGGCGGTCGGGAATGCAGGTCCCTCGCCGATACCCAGCGCAAGGCGCGACAGGAACAGCGCGGCAAGGCCGCCGACAAAGCCGGTCCAGATCGTCGAAAGACCGACGAGAACGCCGCATAACGCGAGCGTCACACGCGGCCCTAACCGGTCGCCGAGCCAACCGCCTGCGATCTGAAAGAAAGCGTAAGGATATGCGAAGGCGGAGAACGCGATCCCGAGCTGGGTCGCCGTCAATCCGAGGTCCTTCTGCATGAACGGCGCCGCGGTCGAGATGTTCACGCGGTCGACGTAGAAGATGAGATACATGAAGCAGGTAGTAAGCAGAACCAAGCGGCTCGCTTTATTGCGCATGGCCATTGGAGACCTCCCAACATTTCGCTGCTGTCCGCCAGGTTCAGTGCCCAGCTTCAAAATGACGCAGCCTTTATTCTGACCATGCTACAGGAGAGCAATTCCCATAAGGAAATTGATAATCTGCATCGCATCCATTCGCGGGATTTATCAACGAAAGGCCGGCGCATGGTGCCCACGCCGGCCTCTTTATATTATCGAATGGCGATAATTAGCTCGCCTCCACGGGAACCGGCGTCTTCCGCTTCGCCCAGGTCCGCTGCAGGAACGGCAGCGCCAGAATAACGGCGGTGCAGGCCATCACGGTTCCCGAAATCGGACGGGTGAAGAACACCGTCCAGTCATTGCTGAAGCTGATCATGGAATTCATGAACGCGGCTTCCGTCAAAGGTCCGAGGATCACGCCGAGAACCAGCGGAGCGATCGGAAACTTGAAGCGCTCGAACAGATAGCCGATGACGCCGAACCCGATCATCAGCCACAGGTCGGTGACGCTGTTGCGGATCGACAGCGCGCCGACAAAGCAGAGCGTCATCACGTAAGCCGACACCACCGCTTCCGGCAGATCGAGAATCTTCACCAGCGGCCGGATCGCGAAGTAGCCGACGACGCACATCAGCGCGAGGCCGACGAACACCGAAGCGAAGACCGTGTAGACGATCGGCGCCGAAGTCATCATGACCTGCGGGCCCGGCTGAATGCCGTGCAGCATGAAGGCGCCGAGAATGATCGCGGTCGCACCTGAGCCGGGAATGCCGAGCGCAAGCAGCGGCACGAGTGCACCACCGACGGATGCCGTTGCCGCCGCTTGCGGCGCGACGATGCCCTCAGCGATGCCGGTACCCATTTCCTTGCGGCGCTTGCCGAACTGGGACTCCATGCCGTAGCTCACAAAGGATGCGATGGTCGCGCCCGCTCCGGGAATGAGACCAATGATATTGCCGAGGATACTCGCCCGCGCGAACATCCACTTCAGCGCACTCATTTCCTTCCAGGTCGGCAGTTCGGTCCGGGCGTTGCCGATCTTCTCGACAGGCTTTGTCGAAAATCCGGTCTCGAGTCGCGACAACACCTCGCCAATGCCATAGGCACCGACCATCACGACGAGAAACTCAATACCATCGGCGAGGATCGGCGAGTCGAAGGTGAAGCGCGAGGCGCCATAGGTTTCATCGGTGCCGACCGACGAGATCAAAATACCGACACAGAGGCTGATGAGCGCGTTGGCAAGCGAACCGCTGCCGAGCGCGACGACGCTGGAGAGACCGAACACCAAGACTGCGAAATATTCCGGCGTCGAAAAACGCAGAGCGAAATGTGCAAGCGGCTGCGTCATGAACACCATGATAATTGCCGAGAGCAGACCGCCGCCAAGCGCCGCCACCAGAGTCCAGCCGAGCGCTTTCGCAGCTTTGCCCTTGCGACCCATCGTATACCCGTCCCACAGCATCGGAACGTCGATGGGCTCCCCCGGTATCTTGAACAGGATCGCGGTGAAAGCGCCGCCGTACGTGCCCGACACATACATGGCCGTCAGCAGCACGATCGATGCGGTCACATCCATGTGGTAGGTGAACGGCAGCGTAAGCGCGACGCCCATCACTAGCGTAAGGCCGGGCAACACGCCGACCAGCAGTCCGATCACGATGCCAATAAAGAGCATGAACATATGACCGAGCGTGAAGCAGTTCAGGAACCCGTTCCCCAACTGAAGGAGAATCTCACCCATAATTATATCCCCTTGCCTCAGGCGCCGATGATGTGACGAATGAAATCAGTGAAGGCATCGAACGGTGGCGCACCGCGTGGCAGCGAAACATAGGCCACCCGCATGAACAGTAGCGCCGCTCCGAGCGTGATGCCGGTGCCGGTCAGCCAGATCGCAAGATGATTGCGATAACGGCCGAGATACATGAACGCGATGAGGAAGATGAAAGTCGAAAGCAGGAATCCCAGCGTCGTGACGACGGCTGCGTAGACCAGAACGAGGGCGATACCGCCGATGAGCAAACGTGGATGCTTGGGGGCCTCGACCTCGGCATCCTCATCCTCTTTCTCGAAAGTCTCGGCGATGCCGTGCGTTTCCTGGTTCATGCCCAGCAACCGACGCCCGATCTCGATCAGACAGATCAGCGCCATCATGCCGATCGCCGCCTTCGGCCAGAAATCCGGACCGAGATCGCCCTGACGCGGCGTATACTCGATCTGCTGGGCGTAGTGATACAGAATGCCGGATACGATCAGGCCGGCGACATACGGAATAGTCTGACGGAGTGCGGTGTTTCCCATAACGTCGCCGACCTGTCTGTTTTGTGATGATCTTCAACTGCTGGCGATTAGTTCGCCGCAGTCGCCTTCTTCATGTCTTCGAGCTGTTCCTTGACGAAGGCATCAGCTTTCGTCGAAGGCTCAAAGCTTGTCGGTTCACCGAACTGTTCCACGAGAAACTTCTTGTACTCGGGCATTTCAGCAACCTTGGCGAGCGCGTCGGACAGCTTCTTGACGACGTCCGGCGGCGTTCCCGCACGCACGACGATCGAGCGGAACTGAGGCAGCGCGATCTTGTAGCCAAGCTCGTAAGACGACGGCACGTCCTTGAACGCATCGAGGCGCTTTTCTCCGAACAGGAGAATCGGACGCATCTGCTTGCTGCTCAGGAACTGAGCGACGTCACCGGCCTGCTCGTAGAGAGCATCCGCATGGCCACCGAGGATCGAGACATAGCGCTCGCTCGGCTTCGCGAACGGCACCTGCACGACCTTCACGCCGCCGCTCTTTTCAACGACGCTCAGAGAGAAGTCGTCAACGCTGCCGAAGCCAAGCGTCGCGACCTTCAGCTTGCCGGGATTGGCCTTGGCATCCTTCTCGAAATCGGCCCAGGTCTTGTACTTGCTGTCTTCCTTCACGAAGATGAAGGACGGCCCCTTGATCATCACCGCCACCGGCGTGATGTCGTTCATGGTCCAGCGCGGCGACTTGCCGGCGAGAAGCGCGTGGCTGTCGGCGATGTAGACCGCCATTGAATAGCCATCGGCGGGCGACGCCATCAACTTGGCCATGCCGGTCGCACCGGTGCCACCGGGCACGTTCACAACCGGAATGCTTTGCCCGATGATGGGCTCCATCAGCTTGCTGACGAGACGTGCAAGCTGGTCCGCGCCGCCACCGGGGCCCCACGGAACGATCAATTCTATCGGACGTTCAGGATAGCCCGCGGCTGCAGCGGGGCCACTCAGTGGCATGCTGCAAAGAAAAGCTGCGGACAAAACAGCAAGAGCCTTCCCAGCCCAACGGGCTGGCTGTCGTATCGCCTCCATGGTCACCTCCCAGCGACGGTTTTGTCGACTTTATCGGTGGGCTTGGTTGCCCACTTCACATAAAATCACTTTTTCGTATGGTGCACGATGCAGCACTCGTGACAAAATTGATTAGCTGCATGAGCATCATTCGCGGAATTTATCAGTGAATCAAGACCTCGACATTTCGCTACTGCGAACATTCGTCGCCATCGTCGATACGGGCGGCTTGACTTCGGCAGGAAAAAAAGTTGGCCGCACGCAACCTGCGATCACGCATCAGATCAAACGCCTCGAAGGAGTCGTTGGCCGGACGCTGTTCGGAGAAAACCGGCGGCAACTCGTCCTAACCCCTGATGGAGAGGTGCTTCTTGAATTTGCGCGCTCGATGTTGCGCCTCAATGACGAAGCGCGCGGACGATTCTCGACGCCGGGAATCGCCGGCCACGTCACACTCGGCACGCCGGATTTGTATGCCGCCTACCTGCTGCCGGAAGTTCTCGACAACTTTTCTCGGTCGCATCCAAATGTGGAAATCCATTTGCGTTGCACTCGCAGCGTCTATCTGAGCGCGGCGCTGGAGCGCGAGGAAATCGATATCGCCCTGATGACCAATCAACCGGGCTTCCGGCGCGGCGAACTGATTCGTCATGAACCTGTCGTGTGGGCGGCCAGCCTGAACGGAACGCAGGAATTGCGCCGTCCGTTGCCGCTCGCGCTCCTGCCGCAAGGCAGCGTCTATCGGCAGATCGCGATCGACGCGCTCAACACCGCTGAACTCCCGTGGACGCTTCGCTCGATCTGCGACAGTTTCGCCGGGTTGCAGGCCGCAGTCCTGTCCGGAATCGCGGTCTCGGCGTTTCCACGCTGCACCATCACGCCGAACATCCGCGTTCTGAACAAGGGCGATGGATTGCCGGAGCTGCCGTCCATCGAGATGGTGCTGCATCGCAAGGAGCAAGGCATTTCGGAAGCGGCCGAGCAATTGGCCCGCTACATCGCGCGCGAACTCGGCAATGTCGCGCCCTCCGGAGAAGGATAGCAACGCGAAGTGCGGCATCACCACGCATCTCCGTCCACAAAAAACCCGGCCACGAAGGCCGGGTTTCTTGTTTCAGGCCGGATCAAATCATCCGGCTCGATGCGATGACGATTACGAAACCTGCTGCGGACGCATGTCCTCGCGGTTGATGCCCGCAACCTTGACAGGCTTCTTCATCGCATCGCGGCGGAACGGCTCGCCCAGTTCCTGATTGAGCAGCACTTCGATGAAGGTGGTGATGCCCTTCTTCTGGTCTTCGCAGGACTGACGCAGTGCGTTGGTCAGCTCTTCCTGGGTTTTGACCTGAACACCCTTCAGCCCGCACGCGGTCGCGACCTTGGCGTAGCTCAGGTGCCGGTCGAGTTCGGTGCCGACGAAGTTATTGTCGTACCACAGCGTCGTGTTGCGCTTCTCCGCGCCCCACTGATAGTTGCGGAAGATCACCATGGTGATGCCGGGCCATTCTTCACGACCGACCGAGCTCATTTCGTTCATCGAAATACCGAACGCACCGTCGCCCGCGAAGCCGACGCACGGCGTGTCGGGGTTGCCGATCTTGGCACCGATGATTGCCGGGAAGCCGTAGCCGCACGGACCGAACAGGCCCGGCGCCAGATACTTCCGGCCTTCGTCAAACGTCGGATAGGCATTGCCGATGGCGCAGTTGTTGCCGATGTCGCTGGAGATGATGGCATCACGCGGCAGACCGGCCTGAATCGCACGCCAAGCCTGACGCGGCGACATCAGTTCCTTGTCACGAACGCGCGCATCCTTGTTCCAGCTGGTGCCCGGATCATCGTCCTCGTGATCCATGCTGGACAGAGTCTGCAGCCACTTCGACTTGGTGGTGTGGATGAGCGCCTTGCGCTCCTCGCGACCGGCATTGCCGGCGGTCGAGGTCAGCTTCGCGAGGATGCCCTGCGCGACCTGCTTGGCATCGCCACAGATGCCGACGGCCACGGGCTTGGTGAGGCCGATACGGTCGGGGTTGATGTCGACCTGGATGATCTTTGCATCCTTCGGCCAGTAGTCGATGCCGTAGCCCGGCAGCGTCGAGAACGGGTTGAGACGGGTGCCGAGCGCAAGCACGACGTCAGCCTTCGCAACGAGCTCCATCGCGGCCTTCGAGCCGTTGTAGCCGAGCGGACCGACGGAGAGGCGGTGACCGCCGGGGAAGGAGTCGTTGTGCTGGTAGTTGTTGCACACCGGCGCATCGAGCTTTTCAGCCAACGCGACGCAATCAGGAATCGCACCTCCGATCACCACGCCCGCGCCCGACAGGATGACGGGGAATTTGGCGTTCGACAGGAGCTTCGCGGCTTCCGCAATCGCGTGTTCGCCGCCCGCCGGGCGCTCGAAATCGACGATCGCAGGCAGGTTGATGTCGATCACCTGCGTCCAGAAGTCGCGCGGGATGTTGAGCTGGGCCGGCGCAGAGAGACGCTTCGCCTTCATGATAACGCGGTTCAGCGTTTCGGCGACGCGGGAAGGATCGCGCACTTCTTCCTGATAGCAGACCATGTCGCGGAACATCGCCATCTGCTCGACTTCCTGGAAGCCGCCCTGCCCGATGGTCTTGTTCGCCGCCTGCGGCGTCACCAGCAGCATCGGCGTGTGATTCCAATACGCGGTCTTGATCGGGGTCACGAAGCCGGTGATGCCCGGGCCGTTCTGGGCGATCGCCATCGCCATCTTGCCGGTGGAGCGGGTGTAGCCGTCGCAGATCAGGCCGCCATTGGTTTCATGAGCCACGTCCCAGAAGGTGATGCCGGCCTTCGGGAACAGATCCGAAATCGGCATGAACGCCGAACCGATGATGCCGAAGGCATGCTCGATGCCATGCATCTGAAGCACTTTCACAAAGGCTTCTTCCGTTGTCATTTTCATAGGCGAACCCTCTCTTTTTACAGTGTCTGCGGGGAGTGCTGGTCCTGATTGGACCTCAGGATTTCCAGCCGTATGTGCCATGCAGCTTGACGAGACGCAACGAATATCTCAATTTCAATTTTAAGACGTTTCATTTATCGGAATAATGGTGTATAGCATGGGTATGAACGAGCTTTTTGGTGCCCTGAAGCCATTGGCCCTGCTGGAGGCCATCGCCGGATTGCAACATCCTGCGAGTCTCGCCGAACTGGCGGTGACCGTCGGCGTGCCGAAGCCCACGATGCATCGCTGGCTTGGCTCGCTCGAACAGGCAGGCCTTATTCAGCGCACGCCCGACGGGCGGCGCTATGAACTCGCCATGCGGGCGACCCAGCTTGCATTCTCCATTCTTTCGAACCGCCCCGGCGGCACGCTCCGGCACGAAATTCTGCGGCGCGTGGTGCAGGAGGTCGGTGAATCCTGCAATCTCACGGTGCTCGACGGCACGCAGGTCACCTATCTCGACCGCGTCGAGTCCAAATGGCCGCTGCGCATCACGTTCCAGCAGGGCTCGAAAGTCCCCGCTTACTGCTCCGCGAGCGGCAAACTGTTTCTCGCGCTGATGCAACCGGCCAAGCGCGATCTCGTTATTTCCGAAATGAATTTCGAACGCATGACGGACAACACCGTCACGGAAAAGTCCGCTCTGCTGAACGAGTTGTCAGAAATCCGTCGCGATGGTTACGCACTCGACCGCGAAGAATTTCTCGCGGGTCTCGTCTGCCTCGCCGTGCCGATCATTCACCAGAAGGGCCGCAATCGCGTCTGCGCCGCGGCGCTGGCGATCCAGGCTCCGGTGACGCGGATGTCGCAAGCCGAAATGATCAAGAAAATTCCACTGCTGCAAAATGCCGCCAAGGCCATGAGCGCAACTATCAGCGCCGACGTCGGAGCCACCTGATGCCATCCTCTTCATCTCACCCGAAACTCGATGCTCTCGAACAGGCCGCGCGCGGCAAGGGCCGCCTGAGCGTCGCCGTCGCCTACCCCTGCTCGACCGATGCGCTCGGCGCTGCCTTGTCGGCCTATGAGGAAGGCATCATCGAGCCGATTCTCGTCGGCCCCCGGCGCCGGATCGAGGCCTGTGCGGCAGAATTGAAGGCCAGCCTCGATAACGTGCGCCTCGTCGATGCCGACGACGATCCGGTTCTGTCCTCGCGCGCCGCGGTGGCGCTCGTCAGCGCGGGCGAAGCGAAGTCGCTGATGAAGGGCTCGCAGCACACCGATGAGCTTCTCGGCGCGGTGGTCTCGCGCGAGGCGAACCTGCGCACCTCGCGGCGCATGAGCCATGTGTTCTGGTTCGATCTTCCCGCCTACCACAAGCCGCTGATGATCACCGACGCTGTGGTCAACATTCAACCGGGCCTGAAAGAAAAGGTCGACATCCTCGCCAACGCAGTCGATTTCGCGCACCGCATCGGCTTCGAGGCACCGAAGGTCGCGATTCTGTCGTCGGTCGAAACCGTCAATCCGGATCTGCCGTCCACCATGGATGCCGCCGCGCTGACCAAAATGGCCGACCGCGGCCAGATCGCGGGCGCGATCGTCGACGGTCCGCTCGCGTTCGACAACGCAATTTCGGCGCAGTCCGCCAAGACCAAGAAGATTGCGTCCGCAGTTGCGGGTGATCCCGATCTTCTGATGGTGCCAAACCTCGATGTCGGCAACATTCTCTACAAGTCGTTCATCTATATGGGCGGCGGCGAATGTGCGGGCGTCGTACTCGGCGCGAAGGTGCCGGTGATCCTGACGAGCCGCGCCGATTCACGCCGTGCACGCATTGCATCCTGTGCGCTTGCGCGGCTGAGCCTCGCGTAACAGGCCCTTCCCTTCCCGTAAATCTCGACGATCCTCAAAACAAAACGGCCCGGTCAGAGACCGGGCCGTTCGAGTTTGTAGCGTCGTATCGCTTACGCGACCAGCGCCGCCGGAGCGGTGCCCCCCGCCTCGATGCGCTTCCGCGCGAGGCGGGAAATCCATATCGCCGATAGCGCGCTGATCGTACCTGCGAACACGCAGTACCAGGCTATCGCCCAGCCCGCATTCCCCGCGTAGCGTTGCACCAGATAGGTCGCGATGATCGGCGTGAGGCCGCTCGCGAAGATTCCGGAGAACTGGTAGACGAACGAGATGCCGGTGTAGCGCACCTGCGGTCCGAACAGATCGCAGAACAGCGCGGCTTCAGGACCGTAGATCGACGCGTAGAGAATTCCGAACGGAATAATCAGCGCGGCCCATACCATCACGGGCGAACTGGGGAACTGCATCCAGATATAGAACGCCGGCAGAGCCGAGAGGCCGGTAATCAGCGAGCCCCAGGCGTAGGTCTTGGTGCGACCCACGCGATCCGACACGCCGCCGAAGTACGGAATGAACGCGCACATGATCAACGCCGCGGCGCAGACGCCCAGCAGGGCCTCGGTACGCGGAATCTTGAGCTGCGAGGTCAGGAAGGCAATCGAGTACACACCGAAGATGTTGAAGAACACGCCATCGATGTAACGCGCGCCCATGCCCGCGACGATCTCCTTCGGATACTCCTGGATCATGGTGGCGAAAGGAATCTGCACTTCCTTCCGGCTTTCCTTGACCTTGGCGAACTCCGGAGTCTCCATGATGTTGAGGCGGATATAAAGTCCAACCAGTACCAGCACGAAGCTCAGGATGAAGGCAACGCGCCAGCCCCATGCGAGGAACTGCTCGTTGGTCAGCGTGTAGGACAACAACGCCACAACGCCGGACGCGAGACACAGACCGATCGACAGGCCGATCTGCGGCAAGCTCGCATAGAGACCACGCTTCTCCGGCGGAGCATATTCGTATGTCATCAGCACCGCGCCGCCCCACTCGCCGCCAAGGCCGATGCCCTGCAGAACGCGCAGCACCAGCAAGGCGATCGGCGCCCAGATGCCGATCTGTGCGTAGGTCGGCACCAGACCGATCAGGAAGGTCGCGACGCCCATGATCATCAGCGTCAGAACAAGCATGCTCTTACGGCCGATGCGGTCGCCGAAGTGACCGAAGATCACGCCACCGAGCGGACGGGTCACGAAGCCCACCGCGAACGTCGTGTAGGCGAGCATCGTCGAAATCACCGGGTCGCCGGACGGGAAGTAAAGCTGATTGAAAACGATGCCGGCAACGACACCGTAGAGAAAGAAGTCATACCATTCGACGGTCGCCCCTATCAGAGATGCGAGAACGACGCGTTTTAAAAGTGCCTTATCTGCCATGTTGGCTCTCCCCAGTTAACAGGATCATTCCTTAAGCTGCGATCGAACTTTCTTTCGAGTCCGCTAGAATCATATCGGATGCCTTTTCCGCGATCATCACGGCCGGTGCATGCGTATTGCCGGAAACGAGGGTTGGCATGATCGAGCAATCGACCACGCGCAAACCTCCGATGCCATGAACCCGAAGCCGGTCATCCGTCACAGCCATCGAATCCGATCCCATCTTGCAAGTGCCGGTGGGATGGAAAATCGTCGCTCCGTATTCACGTGCGAAATCGAGAATCTCGTCGTCGCTGCGCACATCCGCGCCGGGCTTGTATTCCTCGACGAGATAAGGCTTGAGCGCACTGGTCGACGCAAGGCGGCGTGCGTACTTGATCGATTCCACCGCGCAAATGCGATCGGTTTCCGCCTCGAGATAGTTCGGCCGCATCGACGGCGGCTCCATCGGGTCGGTCGATTTGATCTCGACCGTGCCGCGCGACTCGGGCCGCAACTGGCAGACCGAGAACGTGCAGCCCGACCACGGATGTGGCTTGCCGCCCGCCATGTCGGCTGACAGCGTGCCGAAATGAAACTGGATATCCGGCGTTGCCGAGCCGGGCAGAATCTTCGTGAACAGACCACCCTGGTTGATGCCGATGCCAAGCGGACCGGTGCGTGTCAGCAGCCACTGCAACCCGATCTTGGCCTGGCTGAACAGCGTCCGCAGATCGTCGTTGGTGGTGATCGGCTTCGAGACTTTGTACATCAGACGCAGTTGCAGATGGTCCTGCAGATTCTGGCCAACGCCTGGCAAATCATGCACCACGCCGATGCCGTGTTTTTGCAGAAGCGACGCAGGCCCGATGCCCGAAAGCTGCAGGAGCTGCGGCGATTGCAGCGCGCCTGCTGACAGGATCACCTCACGCGACGCGCGCGCCTCGCGCGCAACGCCATTCTGAACATAACGCACGCCGACCACACGGCGTCCTTCGAGGATGACACCGGTCGTATGTGCGTCCGTCTCGATGCGGAGATTGGCGCGGTCGCGCGCGGGCTTGAGATAGGCAACCGCCGACGAAATCCGCAAGCCGTTATGCGTGAACAACTGATAGTAGCCGACGCCTTCCTGATTGCCGCTGTTGAAGTCCTCGGTGCGCGGCACTCCAAGTTCACTTGCGCCGCGAATGATGGCTTCCATCAGTTCGTGCTTGCCGCCGATGTCGGACGACCACAACGGCCCCTTGTCGCTATGCGTTGCGCTTGCGCCGCGGCTGTTGTGCTCCGACTTCATGAAATAAGGCAGGACGCTGTTCCAGTCCCAGCCGGTGTTACCGAGCTGCGCCCAGTGATCGTAATCCTCACGCTGGCCGCGAATGAAGATCAACCCGTTGATCGAGCTCGAACCGCCGAGACCGCGACCGCGCGGCCAGTAAATCCGACGATCCTTCATGTTGGGTTCGGGATCGGTGTAGTAGCCCCAGTTATAGGCCTTGTGGAACATCGTCTTCCCGTAACCGATGGGAATGTGAATCCACAGGTAGTTGTCCTTCGGCCCTGCCTCCAGCAGCAACACCTTGTGACGGCCATCGGCGCTCAACCGGTTCGCTAGCACGCAGCCAGCCGAGCCTGCCCCCACAACGATGTAGTCAAACTGATCGGCCGTTCCCACCATCACGTTTATTCCATTTATTGAGACGATTTATCTTGAAGATTGAACTTCGCACAAAATGTTGTCAACGTAGTCGCGTGGTTTTTGGCTCACTCAATGGAATCGGTTTTGAAAATGTCCACGCAAACGACGACCTCGGTTTCGGAACGAGCCCTGCTCCTGCTCGAAACCATCGCCCAAGCGAAAGAGCCGCCGACGCTCAACGAACTGATGACCGCGATCCGATTGCCGAAAGCGACGACGCACCGCTTCGTCGCGCTGCTTGAGCGACTTGGATTCGTTCAGCGCGCCGCGGATGGACGACGTTATGAGGTCGGTAGCCGCCTCCTCGCCCTCTCACTCGATGGTATGCGTCGCTCGTTCGATCTCGCGCCACGCCGCGTCATCCTCTCCGGGCTGGTGAAAGAAATCGGCGAAACCTGCAACATCACCATGCTCGATGGCGAGCGTCTGATTTATCTCGATCGCGTCGAATCCGATTGGCCGCTGCAATTCCGCCTCAGCGTCGGCTCACGCGTGCCTTTGCATTGCACGGCAAGCGGCAAGCTGTTTCTCAGCCTGGCGCCAGCGCCGCTGCGCAAGGCGCTGTTCCGCACGCAGCCGTTCCAGCGCTACACCGCGCGAACCCTCACCACCACCGAACAGCTCGAGACCGAGCTCGCACGAATTCGCCAGACCGGTGTCGGCACCGACAATGAGGAGTTCATGGAAGGCATGGCGGCCACCGCCGTTCCGATCCGGGATTCGCGTGGACGGATCTGTGCCACCGTCGCGGTGCATGGTCCCGTCACGCGACTGCCGCTCGCACGTGCGCTCGCATTGGTGCCCGCCTTGAAGAAAGCTGCCAAGGCTCTCGAGCAGACTCTCCTGTTCGATAACCCCTCTCCTGCTTCCGGTTCGTCGGCCAACGCAACAGATGCATCGGCTTCTGTCCCGCAGCATGCGGCGCACCCTGCGGAATAACAGCGCAGGCTGGGGCTTTATCAGCAAGATCGGGCGACGGCGAAAAACCATGCTACCGGCATAGGTGGGGAAGCAGCTTTGTTCCTCACCGGCGGACAAAAATGCCGGTTTGTTTTCTTGAAAGCCGCGGTGGCGCGGGAGACAATTGACCTCGCACAGAAGGTCTCACGATGCCGCAACATTTATCTGCCGATCCGGCCAAGCATCCGGTGTGGAGCGAGCATGGCGCCGTCGCAAACCGCCGCTATTCCCCGGTGGTGCGCCTCGGCACCGTCGCATTCTGGACCCTGATTGCCGGATTGCTGCTCGCGCGACTTCTCATCGCCGACCCCAACACGTCCGAGGCAACGGCTTCCACGCCGCAGACGCAGACCACCACCGCGCTTCGCTGACATCAAGACAGACAACCGGCGCCATCCATCAGATGACGCCGGTTTTTTTGTATTAAGCCTGTTTCGTATCAGGCCTGCGCCCTCAACTCGCGCGCGGCCGCAACCATGTTCACGAGTGCAGGCCGCACCTCATCCCATTTGCGGGTCTTCAACCCACAATCGGGATTGATCCAAAGCTGCTCATCCGCAAGACGATTGCGCGCGAGCTTCAGGAGCTCCGTCATCTCACTGATCTCGGGCACGCGTGGCGAATGAATGTCGTAGACGCCCGGACCGATTTCGTTGGGATATTTGTAGCTCTTGAAAGCGTCGAGCAATTCCATTTTGGAGCGCGATGTCTCGATCGAGATCACGTCGGCATCCATCGCGCCGATCGCATCGATGATGTCGTTGAACTCCGAATAGCACATGTGCGTGTGGATCTGCGTCTCGTCCTTCACGCCGGAGGCGCAGAGACGGAAGCTACCCACCGCCCAGTCGAGATAGGTTTTCCATTCGGAGCGGCGCAATGGAAGGCCTTCGCGCAGCGCCGCCTCGTCGATCTGGATCATCGTCGCACCAGCCTTCTCGAGGTCGACCACCTCGTCACGAATCGCCAGCGCGATCTGGCGGCAGGATTCGCTGCGCGGAATATCGTCGCGCACGAACGACCAGTTCAGGATGGTGACTGGGCCGGTCAGCATGCCCTTCATTGGCCGCTCGGTCAGCGACTGCGCGTAGGACCACCACTCCACCGTCATCGGCTTGGGACGCGAGACATCCCCGAACAGGATCGGCGGACGCACGCAGCGCGAGCCGTAGCTTTGCACCCAGCCGTTCTTGGTGAAAACGAAGCCCGAAAGCTGCTCGCCGAAATACTGCACCATGTCGTTGCGCTCGAACTCGCCATGCACCAGCACGTCGAGACCGACTTCTTCCTGCCAGCGGACGGTGCGCTCTGTCTCCTCGCGCAGGAACTTGTTGTAGTCCGTGTCCGACAGCGCACCCTTGGTGTGGGCGGCGCGCGCCTTGCGAACTTCGCTGGTCTGCGGGAACGAACCGATAGTCGTGGTCGGGAAGGCAGGCAGCTTGAACTTCTCACGCTGCGCTTTCGCCCGCGCCGCGAATGCGCTTTTGCGCTTCGCCATATCGGACGTAACCGCCTTGAGGCGCTCGGCGACGACCTTGTTGTTGACCTTAGGCGACGTTTTGCGGGCGGCCGCCGCGGCAGCGGACGCTTCGAGTTCGGCGACAACACTGACGCGGCCGGACGCGAGCGCCTTGCCCAGCGCGGACAGTTCGCTCATCTTCTGTAGCGAGAAGGCGAGCCAGCTTCGGACGTCGGCATCAAGCCCGGTCTCCGCGTCGAGATCGATCGGCACATGCAGCAGCGAGCACGAAGGCGAGATCTCGACCTTATCGTTGCCGCGCGCGGCGACAACCGGCTCGATGCGATCAAGGATCGCCGGCAGGTTGGCACGCCAGACATTGCGGCCGTCAATCACGCCGAGCGAGAACACCAGATCAGACTTTGCCTTCTTGATCGCAGCCTCAAGCTGTTCCGGTGCGCGGATCAGATCGAGATGTAGACCGGCGACCGGCAGTGCCATGGCGGTATCGAAATTATCGCCGAGCGCACCGAAATAGGTGTTGAGCATCACCTTGATGTCGGGCACCTCGCGGGCGATCGTGGCATAGGCATTCCCCAGCGCATCGCGCGCGGCCGTGTCGAGATCGAGCACCAGGCATGGTTCGTCGATCTGCACCCACTCCGCGCCCTCGGCCGCGAGGCGCTTCAGTACCTCGATGTAAACCGGCAGCAGTCCATCCAGCAGCGACAGCGGATTGAGGGATGCATCCTTGCTCTTGCCGAGCTTGAGGAACGTGACCGGGCCAAGCAGCACCGGCCGGGTCTGATGGCCGAGCGCCTTGGCTTCCTTGTACTCGTCGATCGGCTTGGTGGACGACAGCGCGAAGATCTGCCCCTTGCTGAATTCAGGCACCATGTAGTGATAGTTGGTGTCGAACCACTTGGTCATCTCCTGCGCGGGCACGCCGTGACCGGTGTGATGCACATGGCCGTGCGCACAGGTCTCGGCGCTGCCTTCCGCGCCGCGCGCCATCGCAAAATAGGTCGCGAGCGATACGTTGCCGCCCTTCCAGCCGTAGATGTCCGGAATGGCACCGACCATCGCACTGGTGTCGAGCACATGATCGTACAGCGAAAAATCGTTCGACGGGATGACGCTTACCCCGCGCGCTTTCTGGCGCGCCCAGTTGGCGGCACGCAACTCAGCCGCGGTTGCGAGCAAGGCTTTCTCATCGATCTTGCCCGCCCAGAAGCTTTCCAGTGCGGTTTTCAGTTCGCGACGCGGACCGATGCGCGGCGTACCAAGCGTGGCGACAGCGAGAGTGACAGACGAATTCGACATGGCTTCGAAACCCCGAAATACGAGAAACGGCGGGGATGAAGTGCGCGCACGCCAACCGAAGCGCGCGAGCGCCTCTGGACTACGCCCACCGGACACCCCGCCCGTGGAAACATCTCGTCGCGGCAGGTCTCCTGGCTTGCGGGTCGCGGCCCACACCCGTCTTCCCAAAGCAGGAACGCTTCAGTGACACGAATGGATGCAGGCTCGCCGCTCACAGTTGCGGGGGCAGCGCCGGAATTAGCGCTTTATGCGCTTCACCGGCTTCCCTCTTAGCTTCGTCTTCAAGTTGATGACGAAGACCACGACAGGTCGAAATATGACGTTGGGAAAAAATCAGTCAACGCGCGAGGGGTGGGATTATCGCTCGCCCTCGGTGGAATCCTGCCCATAGAACTTCACCCCGAGCTCGATCGGCTCTCGCCCGCAGGCCCGGCGGTGGGCATTGCTATCGCGCAGCGAATACACGCAGCCGCAATATTCCTGTTGGTAGAATTCTTCGCGCTTACTGATGTCGATCATGCGCGCCGAACCGCCGCCCTTGCGCCAGTTGTAATCCCAATACTCGATGCCGTCGTACTTCGAGGCCGCGCGCTTTCCGCAATCATTGATCTGCGCCATGTTCTTCCAGCGCGAGATGCCGAGCGAGCTGGTGATGACCGGAAAGCCGTGCTCGTGTGCATAGAGTGCGGTGCGCTCGAAGCGCATGTCGAAGCACATGGTGCAGCGAGCGCCGCGCTCCGGCTCCCATTCCATGCCCTTGGCGCGCGCGAACCAGTTATCCTTGTCGTAATCGGCATCGATGAATCCGACGCCGTGCTTTTCAGCGAAGCGCACGTTCTCATCCTTGCGCAGCAGATATTCGCGCTCGGGATGGATGTTCGGATTGTAGAAGAAGATGGTGTAGTCGACGCCGGAGGCCAGCATCGCCTCCATCACCTCGCCCGAGCACGGCGCGCAGCACGAATGCAGCAGAACTTTCTTCTGCCCACCCGGTGGATTGAGGATCGGTCGAACAAAATCATTCATCGCGTGGCTCGCCTGTCGGAGGCTCTATCTAATGAGAGCCTCTCTATCCGTAAAGCGCGGTCGATTCGGGGATTCGATCGGAACAATCCTATTCCGCCGAATGTCCTTGGCCCCGGAACCAGAATCGCCGCACTGTGGTCAGCGCTGAAAGGCTTGAGGTTTTTACCAAGCCTCGGCCTGGCTCCGGGGATAACGGGGACCGTTTTAATCATTCCTTGACTCTTTCGGCCAAAGATCACCACATATAGACGTCACGGTTCCACTAGGCTCAAAATCTAGTGGCTAAGAGGGAAGCCGGTGAACCGCACCCGATGCGGAAATCCGGCGCTGCCCCCGCAACTGTCAGCAGCGAGCTGCTTCGCCATTACGTCACTGGCCTTGGCCGGGAAGACAAAGAAGCCGCAACGACCTGCGAGCCAGGAGACCTGCCGCGACACCGAAAAAAACGTCCACGGACGGGGTGTCCGGCGGCCGCCAGCAATCGGCATTTTGCCGAGCGCTCAAGCGCCTCGACTCCCCGCCTTCTGAAATCCGCATCACGGGGCTTGTCGATGTCGCTGAACCTGCAGACCGCCAAAAATGAAAAAGCACCTCTCATCCAGTTGAGCCTCGAATCGCTCGCCGCGTCGCCGAACGAACCGGCCATGCAGATCATCCGGCGCAACGGCACGGTGTCGCGCTTCGATCCGTCGAAGATTTCCATTGCGATGACGAAGGCGTTCCTCGCGGTCGAAGGACATACCGCAGCCGCCTCGCGGCGCGTGCATGAGGTGGTCGAACAGCTCACAGAGGAAGTCGTCGCCGCCCTCACCCGCCGCCTCGGCGAAGGCCGCACCTTCCATATCGAGGATGTGCAGGATCAGGTCGAACTCGCACTGATGCGCAGCGAACACCACAAGGTGGCGCGCGCCTATGTGCTCTATCGCGACGAACGCGCCCGCGAACGCGCGGCCGACAAGACGGCTGCGACCGCGTCCAGCGAGCCAGCTCTTCACATGACGCTTGCGAACGGCGCCCGCGTGCCGCTCGATCTCAAGCGGTTCGAGCTCATCATCCGCGAGGCCTGCGAAGGGTTGGATGCCGTCGATCCCGCGCCGGTGTTCGCTGAAGCCCGTCGCAACCTTTACGACGGCATCAGCCAGGACGAGTTGGCGCTCGCCTCCATCATGGCGGCGCGCACGCTGGTGGAACAGGAGCCGAACTACGCTTACGTCAGCGCGCGGCTGCTGCTCGACAAGCTGCGCAGCGAAGTGCTGAGCTTCGTGCATGGCACGCCGACCAACGCCTCGCAATCCGACATGGCGACGCGCTACGCCGAATATTTCCCAGCCTACATCAAGACCGGCATCGAATCCGAGCTGCTCGATCCCGAGCTTGGCCGCTATGATCTCGCCCGGCTCGCCAGCGCCCTGAAGCCGGAACGCGACATGCTGTTCCAGTTCCTTGGCTTGCAGACGCTTTATGATCGCTACTTCCTGCACGTCCACGGCGCGCGCATCGAACTGCCGCAGGCTTTCTTCATGCGCGTGGCAATGGGCCTTGCGGCGCGTGAAATCGACCGCGAGGCGCGCGCGATCGATTTCTACAATCTGCTGTCGTCGTTCGACTTCATGGCTTCGACGCCGACGCTGTTCAATTCCGGCACGCTGCGCCCGCAGCTATCCTCCTGCTTCCTCACCACCGTCGCCGACGATCTCGACGGCATCTTCAAGGCGGTGAAGGACAACGCGCTGCTGGCGAAATATTCCGGCGGGCTCGGCAACGACTGGACACCGGTGCGCGGCCTCGGCGCCCACATCAAGGGCACCAACGGCGAAAGCCAGGGCGTCGTGCCGTTCCTCAAAGTCGCCAACGATACCGCCATCGCCGTCAATCAGGGCGGCAAGCGCAAGGGCGCGGTGTGCGCCTATTTGGAAACGTGGCACATCGACATCGAGGAATTCCTCGATCTGCGCAAGAACACCGGCGACGACCGCCGCCGCACTCACGACATGAACACCGCAAACTGGGTGCCCGACCTGTTCATGCAGCGCGTCGAAGCCGATGGCGAATGGACACTGTTCTCGCCGAACGAGACGCCGGACCTGCACGACCTTTACGGCCCGGCCTTCAAGACCGCTTATGAAGGTTACGAAGCGAAAGCCGCGCGCGGCGAAATCCGCGTCTTCAAACAAGTGCGCGCCACCGATCTGTGGCGGCGCATGCTGACCATGCTGTTCGAAACCGGCCATCCGTGGATCACTTTCAAGGACCCATGCAACCTGCGTTCGCCGCAGCAGCACACGGGCGTCGTGCATTCGTCGAACCTGTGCACCGAAATCACGCTCAACACCTCTGCTGATGAGGTCGCGGTCTGCAACCTCGGCTCGATCAACCTGCTCAATCACACCACGCGCGGGGGGCTCGATCAGGACAAGCTGAAGCGCACCATCACGACCGCGGTGCGGATGCTCGACAACGTCATCGACATCAACTTCTACACCATCCCCGAGGCGCGCCGCTCCAACCTGAAGCACCGCCCGGTCGGGCTTGGGCTGATGGGCTTCCAGGATGCGCTGCATGTCCAGCGGATTCCGATTGCCTCCGAGGCCGCCGTCGCCTTCGCAGACGAGAGCATGGAAATCATCAGCTATCACGCGATCTCGGCGTCGGTCGATCTCGCCTGCGAGCGTGGCCGCTATCCGTCCTTCGAAGGCTCGCTGTGGTCGCAGGGCATTCTGCCGATCGACTCCGTTGCCATCCTCTCGAAGGCCCGCGATGGTGCAGCGTTGAACGCCTCCGCAACACTCGATTGGTCGAGCCTGCGCGAGCGCGTTCGCAAGGACGGCATGCGCAATTCCAACGTGATGGCGATTGCGCCGACGGCGACGATCTCCAACATCTGCGGCGTCGCGCAGTCGATCGAGCCCTCCTACCAGAACCTGTTCGTCAAATCGAACATGTCGGGCGACTTCACCGTGGTCAACGAGCATCTCGTGCGCGACCTCAAGTCCCGCGGTTTGTGGGATGAGGTGATGGTCTCTGATCTGAAATATTTCGACGGCAGCGTCGGACAGATCGACCGCGTGCCGGACGACCTCAAGGCGCTCTATGCGACGGCCTTCGAGATCGATACCTCATGGCTGATCGAATCCGCCGCGCGGCGGCAGAAGTGGATCGATCAGGCCCAGTCGCTCAACCTCTACATCGCCAATCCGTCGGGCAAGAAACTCGACCAACTCTATCGCCTGGCATGGCAGCTTGGCCTGAAAACCACCTACTACCTGCGCTCGCGCAGCGCCACGCATGTCGAGAAATCGACGCTGAAGGGTACCGACGGCAAGCTCAACGCGGTGTCCGCATCGGGAATGCTGGCGCACGCGCCGATTGTCGTTCCGAACGCCACCGCGCCCGATCTCGATGGCGTCAAGGCCTGTTCGATCGACAATCCCGACTGCGAAGCGTGCCAATAAGAATAAGAAAGGACAACACCATGCTTGACTGGTCAGATTCCACAGCCGCACCTTCACCTGCCGTTGTGTTCAACACCGAACAGCCCTCCGAGCAGACGGGTCTCGGCGAAATCGATCGCTCCGGTGGCCGCGTTTCGGTCGACGAGAAGCGGATGATCAACTGCCGCGCCGACGTCAATCAGCTACTGCCGCTGAAATACAAATGGGCATGGGAGAAATATCTCTCGGGCTGCAACAATCACTGGATGCCGACCGAAGTCTCGATGCAGGCGGACATCGCGCTGTGGAAGTCGCGTGACGGACTGACGGAGGACGAGCGCCGCGCCATCAAGCGCAACCTCGGCTTCTTCGCAGCCTCCGAGAGCCTTGTCGCCAACAACATCGTGCTCGCGATCTACCGTCACCTCACCAACCCAGAATGCCGCCAGTACCTGCTGCGGCAGGCATTCGAGGAGGCGGTGCACACCCACACCTTCCAGTACATCGTGGAAAGCCTCGGCCTCGATGAGGGCGAGTTGTTCAACATGTATCGCGAAGTGCCGTCGATCACCGACAAGGCGGCGTGGGCGCTCAAGCACACCCAGAACCTCGACAATCCGGACTTCTCCACCGGCACGCAGGAGGCCGATCAATCCTTCCTGCGCGATCTCGTCGCCTTCTATGTGGTGTTCGAGGGCATGTGGTTCTACACCGGCTTTGCGCAGATCCTGTCGCTCGGCCGGCGCAACAAGATGGTCGGCATCGCCGAGCAGTATCAGTACATCCTGCGCGACGAGTCGATTCACCTGAATTTCGGCATCGACGTCATCAACCAGATCAAGCTCGAGAACCCGCATCTGTGGACCAAGGCATTTCAGGAAGAAGTGCGCGGCATGATCCGCGAGGCGGCCGAGCTTGAGGCCGCCTACGGGCGGGACACCATGCCGCGCGGCTTCCTCGGGTTGAACGCGGCGCTGTGCGAGCAGTACATGCACTTCATCGCCAACCGCCGCTGCGCGCAGATCGGCCTCACGCCGGTCTTCGCGGAAACCGAAAATCCCTTCCCATGGATGTCGGAAGCGATGGACTTGAAGAAGGAGAAGAATTTCTTCGAGACCCGCGTGATCGAATACCAGAACGGCGGCGCATTGAGCTGGGAATAGCCATTACGGGCACAGGCGATATTCTCTCAGAAGGCTGCCGCGAACGGCAGCCTTTTTCGTTGCAGCACAGCCATAACGGTAACGGCTAATGCCGCGCCGGAGCGTTCATGTCGATCGATCTAAGCGTGAGGGCGAGCGGCGCCATGACTGCGCCGATCAAAGAGAGCCACCAGAACACGTCGATATAAGCCAGCAGGTTGACCTGCTGCTGCAACATCTGGGCGATATAGGCGAGCGCCTGCGCCGCCGCGTCCGTCGCATTGGAGCCTTGCGCCTCGAAAAAGTGCGTCACTGCGGCGAGGGTCTGCTGATAGCCAACATCGGACGGCGCAATGTGTTCGATCAGGCGGCTTTGATGGAATTGCTGGCGCTGCGCCAGAATGGTCTGCACCATCGCCACTCCGATCGATCCTCCGAGATTGCGCGCAACATTGATCAGGGCCGATGCCTGATTCGTCTTTTCGGGTGGCACGCCTTCATATGAAGCCGTGGTGATAGGAAGAAACAGCAGCGGTAAACCGAGCGCGAGATAGATTCGTGACATCGCGGCATAATCATAGGTGATGTTATCGGTGAGACCGGTGAGGTGCCACATCGACAGACCTGCAATCGCCGCACCGGCAGCAATCAGATATTTCGCCTGCACGAGCCCGATCAATTTTCCGGTGATCGGCATCATTGCGAGAGTTACAAGCCCTCCCGGTGAAAGTACCAGCCCTGCCAGCATGGCTGTGTAACCCATTTCGGTCTGCAGAAATTGTGGAAGGATCTGCGTCGTCGCCACCACGATCGCACCCGTTCCCAGCATCGCCAGAAAGCAAGTGCCGAACTGCCGCTGGCCCAGCAGCCTGATGTCGACGATGGGATCGTCGCGCATCAACTCCCAGAAGATCAGCGCGATCAGACAGGCGGCGGAGAGGACGGCGAATGCCACGATCATGTTCGACCCGAACCAGTCGTTGCGCTGCCCCTCGTCGAGCACGAATTCAAGCGATCCCAACCCGACGGCGACGAGGGCGAACCCCACATAATCGACGCGCAAGCCTTCGCGGAGGAGCTCCTTTCGCTCCTCCTCGGCACCCGATGGTTCGCTCACCATCGTCCCGACCAGAAACAGCGAAATCAAACCCATCGGCACGTTGATGAGAAATACCCAATGCCAGGAATAGGTATCGCTGATCCATCCGCCGAGTGTGGGGCCAACGATCGGCGCGACCACAACCGCGATGCCGTAAATCGCAAATGCCTGCCCTCGTTTAGCCGGAGGAAACGAGTCGGCAAGAATCGCCTGTTCGCTCGTCGCCATCCCGCCGCCGCCAAGCCCCTGCAAGATACGAAACAGAACAAGCGAGTGAAGATTCCAGGCTAGGCCGCACAACAGCGACGCCACGGTGAAGACCGCAACGCAACTCATATAAAAGCGCTTGCGGCCGATGACGGTCGAGAGCCAACCGGAGATTGAAATCACGATGGCGTTGGCGACGAGATAGCTCGTGATGACGTAAGTACTCTCATCGAGGCCCACCGCCAGACCGCCCGCGATATAGCGAAGCGAGACATTGGCAATCGTGGTGTCGAGTACCTCCATGAAGGTGGCGATCGAAACCACGAACGCGATCAGATAAGGATTATGTCCTCCCGCAGCCGAGCGCTCAGGAGACCAGCCTCCTGCCGCTCCCCCTTGAACTGCATCGCTCATCGCACTTTTGTCCAGGGCACGACGGACATGCCCGGACCGATCGGAATATCCGCCGGCCAGTGATCGACGATGATCTTCACCGGCACACGTTGCACCACCTTCACGTAATTTCCGGTCGCGTTCTCAGCCGGTAACAGACTGAACGCCGTCCCCGAACCGGGCTGCACCGATGCGACATGACCCGTGAGCTTGCGATCCGGATAGGCATCGATGGTGAATTCCACCGGTTGACCCGGCCGCATGTATTGGAGCTGCGTCTCCTTGTAGTTCGCAACGATCCACACATCGTCCGGCACGAACATCATCAGGCTTTGCCCTGCCGTAACGAAAGAGCCAACCGCGCCGGACAACCTCACCACATGCCCGGCCTGTGCGGCGGTGACACGGGTATATTGAAGATTAAGGTTCGCCTGATCGAGCTGGGCCTGCGCCTGCTGCAGCGAGGCACGCGCACCTTCGAGCTGTGCTTCGAGCGTTGTAATTCCGAGCCTGGCCGCACTCAGCGCTGCATTACTCCGCGTCATATTCGCTTCCTGAGAGCGGAGATTGGAGCGCGTCTGCTGCTCGTTTTGCACCGTGCCGGCGCCCTTCTGCACAAGGTCTTTCGCGCGACCTTCTTCCTGTTGTGCAAATTCAAGCTGCGCCTTGGCCTGATCGACCTGCGCCTGTGCCTGATCGATCTGCTGGTGCTGGCTGTCGATCTGTGCCTTGACGTTATCGATATTCGCGCGCGCGACGGCGACCTGTGCCTTCGCCTGATCGGCAGCATTCTGGTAATCACGATCATCGATCCGGGCCAGAAGTTCACCCGCTTCGACATGCTGGTTGTCCGTGACGGGAACTTCGACCACATAGCCGCCGACTTTCGGAGCCACGGAGAAGCTGCGCGCGGCGACGAACGCATCGTCCGTGGATTCATAGTCCCGGACATCAAGCCAGTATGCGAGGCCGCCGACCAGCACAGCAAGGAGAACGACGGCAATGACGGCCGTCAGCTTCCAGTGCTCGCGCATGCGATCAATCAGTGACGGCGCGGGCTTATGCTCATCCTTCGGTCGGCTGTCCGTGTCGCGGTTTTTCGGCGGATCTGGCTCATTGGGGCGAGCCTCGGCCCGTTGAGGCTTTTCCGCGCCGGTCTTCCGCTCTGAGGTTCGCACGTCCAATGCAAAGTGCCTCGGATTTGTCGTCTTGGGGTGACGTGCGAAGCGGAACTTGGTTCCCGGAACGGTGGCCTTCCTTCATCAAGAACTTGCGCACTACGGACGGCCATTCGGCTACGCGTTCTGTGCTCCCTGGAACGTCATCCTCCTTCGGAAATTTGATCTTCTACATGCTGAAACACGTTCGGGAGAAAACCATGGGGCTCGCGACATATGCCGTCATCGACCACACATCGAAATGGGTCGTTCTTCACGACGGGGAGCCGGAAGGCGACTTCGCAACCAAGGAAGCCGCTTTTGAGGCCGCCATCGCGGCAGCGTCTCTGGCCGTTCGCGAAGGCCATGAGGTGCATGTCAGCGTGCCCGGGCGGGAGCCCGGGAGAGGAACGCTTGGCATTCCCACCGAAGGGTAGTCTCGCGCCTTTTCACTCTTCAGTGAAAATCCCGGGACGCAGGAAGAATCCGCACCTCGCGGGGATGCCGCGCCTTGGCTGTCGGAACCAGTCGTTTCTCACCTGCTTCCTCTGATGGATTCATATCCAGATACGGCCGCAGGGTGTCGTTCGCGAGCCCGATCAGATCGGAGGTTCGATCGAACAAACGATCCGCAACCAGATGAACCACTTTGTCGGGGCTGCTCTGGATGATGCCCTCGACCTCGGCGAGGCGCGCGCCCATCACTTCCTTGCGAAATTTTTCCATCACCTTCGGCCAGACGACGATATTGGCAATTCCGGTTTCATCCTCAAGCGTCATGAAGACGACGCCCTTCGCGCTACCCGGCCGCTGGCGCACCAGCACAACGCCTGCACAGCGCACGCGCCGTTTGTCGTTCTCATGAGCAACCGTCGCGCATGAAACTACATCCTCTTCCGTGAACATCGTGCGCAGGAATTCCATCGGATGCCCCTTCAAGGACAACCGTATCGTCTGATAATCGGCGACCACCTCTTCCGGGAGCGGCATTTGCGGCAATGGCTGCGCGCCTTCATCTGGCAGCTCGCGGGCGGCTGCCGATTGAAACAACGGCAGCGACACGTCGTCCGGCAACCGGCGAACGGCCCACAGCGCGCTGCGGCGATCCAGCCCCAGCGAGCGAAAGGCATCGGCATCGGCCAACAGGATCAGCGCGCGCTTGGGCAGGTTCGTCTCGCGCGCGAAATCCTCCAGCGAGGTAAATGGCTGCCTCGATCGCGCGTCAACGATCGCCTCTCCCCAGTCTTCCGATTTTGCCTTGCCCTGCACCCGGCGCCATCTCTCCTCATCCGGATCAGCGCATTTGAATCCGTCGATCTGCCGGAAGCCGAGGCGCAGCGCGTGATATTTACTGCTTCGTCCCTCCAGAGCGTTCTGTGAAAAGCTGTACGAGACATCGACCTCGCGGACGTCGACGCCGTTCTGACGCGCATCGCCGACGATCTGCGCCGGCGCGTAGAATCCCATCGGCTGCGAATTCAAAAGCCCGCAGGCAAATGCATCGGGGTGGAAGCATTTCAACCAGGCCGACACATACACAAGCTGGGCGAACGCCGCCGCGTGGCTTTCCGGAAAGCCATAACTGCCGAATCCTTTGATCTGGTCGAAGCAACCTTGCGCGAATTGCGGATTGTAACCGCGCTCAATCATACGGCCGACCATACGCTTTTCGAATTGCGGCATGGTACCGACATTGCGGAACGTCGCCATCGCGCGGCGCAGTCCATTCGCTTCCGCAGAGGTGAATTCTGCCGCTGTCATGGCGATACGCATAGCCTGCTCCTGAAACAGCGGCACACCAAGCGTCTTGCGCAGGATGGATTTCAGTTCGTTCGAATTTCCACCCTTGGGATATGGATATTCGATCTCCTCTGGCTTCATAGACCGCCGCTTGAGATAGGGATGCACCATGTTTCCCTGGATCGGCCCGGGCCGGACGATCGCGACCTCGATCACGAGATCGTAGAATTCGCGTGGCTTCAGCCGCGGCAGCATGTTCATCTGCGCACGGCTCTCCACCTGAAACACGCCGAGCGACTCGCCGCACTGCAACATCTTGTAAACGTCGTTATCGCTTTCCGACCGAATGTCGGCCAGCTCATAGCGTTTGCCCTTGTGATCGGCGATGAGGTCAAAACATTTCCGTATGCAGGTCAGCATGCCGAGCGCCAGCACATCGACCTTCATCATTTTCAGGACATCGATGTCATCCTTGTCCCATTCGATGAAGGTGCGATCCTCCATCGCAGCATTTCCGATCGGAACATAAGTATCGAGCCGGTCCTGCGTCAGCACGAAGCCGCCGACATGCTGGGACAGATGGCGCGGAAATTCGATCAGTTCCGTCGCAAGCTCGACAGCGCGTACGATCATCGGATTGGCCGGATCGAACCCGGCCTGCTTGACCTGCATCTCGCTGAGGCCATGGCCCCAACTCCCCCACACCGTATCCGCCAGCGCAGCGGTGACATCTTCCGTCAGTCCCAACGCCTTGCCGACATCGCGAATGGCGCTGCGCGGGCGATAATGGATCACGGTCGCGATAATTGCTGCGCGATGCCTTCCATAACGCTGGAAGACATATTGCATCACCTCCTCGCGGCGCGAATGCTCGAAATCGACATCGATATCGGGCGGTTCAAGCCGCTCCTCGGAGATGAAGCGCTCGAACAGCACGTCGGTTTCGGCCGGATTGACCGAAGTGATGCCGAGCATGAAGCAGACCGCCGAATTGGCGGCAGAACCGCGCCCCTGACATAAGATGCTCTGCGAGCGGGCATAGCGCACGACGTCGTGCACCGTGAGGAAGTAATGCGCGTAACCAAGCTTTTCGATCAGGCGCAATTCCTTCTCAATCGTGCCGCGCAATTTCGCGTCGACGCCTTCAGGGAAATATTGCCTGATACCCGCCTCTGTCAGATCGCGCAGATGCTCCTGCGCTGTCTTCCCCGGCGGAACCGGCTCGTCGGGATATTGATACTTCAGCTGGTCGAGCGAGAAATCAATGCGGTCGGCAAATCGGATCGTCTCTTTCAAAGCATCGGGAAAATCCTTGTAGAGTCGCACCATCTCCTTGTGCGGCTGCAAATGGCGTTCGGCATGGGCTTCGAGCTTTCTTCCGATGTCATGAATGGTGGCCTTCTCGCGGATGCAGCTCAGCACGTCCTGCAGCGCCCGGCGGCGATGAAAATGATACAGAACGTCGTTCGTCGCGATCAACGGCACGTGGGCCGTAGTCGCCAGCCGCTCGAGACGCGACATCCGGCGACGATCGTCTCCGTGGAAGAACATGGTAGCCGCAAGCCACACGCCTTCCACTGGCAGCTTTTTCAGTGCATCGAGCGTTCGCAGGATCTTACCGCCGTCGAGCCTGTAAGACGGCATCAGAACCAGCAACTGGCCTTCGCTGAATTCGGCAAGGTCATCGAAGCGCAGAAGGCATTCGCCTTTCTCCGCGCGCAGCTTTCCCTTGCTCAGTAACCGGCACAGACGGCCGTAAGCCACGCGATCGCGCGGATACGCCAGAATGTCCGGCGTGCCGTCATCGAACACCAGACGCGTGCCAACCAGCAGCTTCGGATTGTAATGGACCTTACGATTCTTGTTGCCCAGTTCACCATAGGCCCGCACCACGCCCGCCAGCGTGTTCCTGTCGGCAATACCGATAGCATAAAGACAATAGCGGCTGGCCTTGTGGACATATTCCTGCGGATGCGAGGCCCCGCGCAGGAACGAAAAATTCGTGGTGACGCCGATCTCCGCGTAGATCATGCGAACACTCCCTGCATGAACCAGCGAAATTCAATCGTCTCTCTGCGATGGATGCCTTCGCGATAAAGCCAGAACCGGCAGCCCTCGCTGTCCTCGATACGGAAATAATCACGCGCGCGCGCTTCCTTGTGTTCGACCGGGTCGAGTCCGGCCGCAAGATTCCACCATTCCGGCGCGATACGCTCGGGCCCTTCCACCTGAATGATCCGATGTTGCACCCTCCGCCACCTGAAATGCGCCGGAGGCCCATGTGGAAAATCCGCGATGACATCGATCGACTCTGGATGAACGAACATCCGCAGCGGACGCAATGGCGGCTCACCCGCAAAGTGCTGTGGCCAATCCGCGCGCGAAGCGGCAGCCAGATAATGCTGCGCCGAGAGCGCCAGCGCCGCGCGCTCCGGAATATGCGTATCCTGCGGCAGATACACCTTGATCCGCGAACCGCCGAGCCGTGCGGCAAGGCGATCGACCAGCGCTGCCACGTCGTCATTGTCCTGTGCGCGGGCATCGAGATCGCGTTGCTCCTGCACGACAGTCTCGACGCGGCTTGCGGACAGGCGGATGAGATCGAACCCGAATCCCGGATCGATCGGATCGGCCAGCGCGCCGAACCTCTCACGAAACAGGCGCTCCATGACGCCGACGCGCGTTACCGCCTGACCTGCCTCGACGGCAATGGTGCGCACCGCGCCGTCGGTACGAAAGAAGCTGGCCTCCAGCCGCCGGGCGCCCTTGCCCTGCCGCTCCATCATGCCGACGAGTTTCTGCGCCAACCCCGACAGTGTCGCAGCGACTGCATCTTCGGTCGCGACCGGCTCAGGAAAATGCTTTTCCACCATGAAGTCCGGTGGCACCCGGCGCGGACTGATCGGGGCATCGCATTGCCCGAGCACTTCGCGCAGCAAATCGGTGAATGCCTTGCCGAACCGCGCGGCGATCTCGCGCGGTTCACGGGAGGCAACATCGCCGATGGTCTTCAGTCCCGCACGGCGTAGTCCGCGCGTAATCGCATCTTCCACGCCGAGCGCGAACACCGGCAGCGACCTGACGGCTGTTGCCTCTTCGGCTTCCGGGACGATCCGGCTGCGCGTCGCCCGCGTCAGCGCACGCGCGCAGGCCGGCGTTCCGGCAATCGCGGCGTCGGTGGCGAAACCCTGCCGCGACAGTGAATCGCAAACGTGCGACAGCATCGCCGCCTCGCCACCGAACAGATGCGCACAGCCGCTGATATCGAGAAACAATCCGTAAGGCGGATCGAGTGCCACCAGCGGCGTGAAGCGGTCGCACCAGTCCGCGATATCGGCAAGCACCTGCATATCGGCAGCTTCGTCGGCGTCAAATACTTCGATGTCGGGACAGATCGCGCGCGCATTGGCGAGCGGCGCTCCGATCTCAAGCCCGAGGGCCGCCGCCGCATCGTTCATGGCGACGACCTGCAGCGCATTGTTGCGTTTGTCCGCGACGATCCAGGGGTTACGGAAAAACGCGTCATCCGGCCCGGCGCATGCGCGCGACCGATCCTCCCGCATGAGCCGGCGCTTGATGCGGTCGGTCGGCAGGCGCGGCAACCAGAGGCTGAGAATACGTCGCCGGTTCACGGAAGATACGCTCATCACAATCCCACTCCATGATCCATCGCCCTGTCTGCCCATGCCGGTTGCGAACGAGTTCTACATCGAGAACAGGCGCACCCCAGGCGACCCAGTCCGGTCCGGGCGGAGAACGCCTTGCACGCACGATCCAGCGCGTTTCCGCGGTGCTGATGACGGGTTCGCTTGACGTGGAAAGCATCACGCACGGCACGCCGCTTGATCGGGCCGCGAGCGTCAGCCTGCGGCTTGCGACGAGATCGAATGTCTTCGCGCCACCCCACAATTCGAGGATCACCGCGCCCAGCGCATCGCAGGCCAGCGCATCGGCGGCGACCTTCAACCCTGTTTCCGCATTGGGCACGCTCACCAGCACCAGCCGGCGCGGGTCGAGTCCCAGTTCGGCAAACCCGCTCATCGACAAGGCACCGACTTCGGTTTCCGCAAAATCCTGCTGCACCCAGAGCAGCGGCCTGTGGTTCGACAACCGCTCCGCGATGCCCGCGACAAAGCCGGTTGCGGCGGCCGATTGCCGGGTCTCCAGGGCGAACACCTCATGCATCGCGCCGCGCAACAGGCCGCCCTGCAGCATCGCATCCGCTCCGGCATGACCGAGCGCCACGTGCTCGGCATGCAGCGGCATGGTCTGCGCCTCGAGATGGCGGATGGTGTCCTGCAAGGACGCAAGCGTACTCATACGCGCGCTGATCATGCGCCCGGTCCTGAAATCCAAGGCCTTCCTCGCTTGTCTTAACGAAGAGCGGCCACCTATGTTCATGTTATGTTCTAGTATAGTCCTATCGAGGCAGGGTGAGTCAACCGGAGTCTGAGGGACCGTTTTTCTTCAACAAAATCAAATATATTCAGGCCCAGGAAACTTGCCGGGTCGATCCGATCTGGTGGTCGCGATGCGTGTTCAGCAGGATCACGTCGATCGGGAAAAACCGCGGCCGCCTCATCGATTTCGACGAAGGCGCCAAGGCTGGTGACGGTGCATCCGTCCTGTCTATTGCGCTTGCCGGACCCGAAATCCAAAGAGCGCTAATACAAACAATTCATCAGCGGCCTCAAGCTGGCGGCCTCTTACCTGAAGAATGTTTAGACGCGCGCTTGCTCAACCGGCGTGCCGTTTGGCCGCGTGCTCGGCAGGGCCAGAAACGTCTGTCTTCAGAAGCCGCTCCAGTGTCTCCAGCCGGTCTGCTTCGCCCGGCGGCTTGTCCCAGCGCAGGCGGTTGATGCGCGGAAAGCGCATCGCGACGCCGGACTTGTGGCGCGGCGAACGCGCCAGCCCTTCGAACGCCACCTCCAGCACGAGCCCCTTGTCCGGCTCATGCACGACGTGACGCACGGGGCCGAATTTTTCCGTGGTGTTGCGGCGGACAAAACGGTCGATCTGGAGCAGTTCCTCGTCGGTGAAACCGAAATAGGCCTTGCCGACCGGCACAAGCTGATCGCCCTCCTCCCCGTCGGTCCAGACACCAAAGGTGTAATCCGAATAATAAGACGAGCGCTTGCCGTGACCGCGCTGGGCATACATCAGCACGGCGTCGATGACATGCGGATCGCGCTTCCATTTCCACCACTGGCCTTTGGGACGGCCCGGCAAATACGGCGCATCGCGGCGCTTCAACATCACACCTTCCACGGCGTCAGCATCATCGCCCGCACCGGCGCTCGCAGGATCGGCGCGCGCGGCCGTCAGTTCGGGCCATGTCGAAAAAGGCACACGCAGTGACAGATCGATGCGCGGATCATCCAGCCGCGCAATGAACGATTCCAGATGTTCGCGCCGCTCGGCGAACGGCAATTCGCGGAGGTCGTTTTCATCGTCTGCCAGAAGATCGTAAGCGCGCAGATGGATCGGATAATCCTTCATCAGCTTCGGCGTCACGCTTTTACGGTTGAGCCGCTGCTGCAACACGTTGAAGCTTTGCACGCGCCCCTCACGCAGCACCAGCAACTCGCCGTCGATGGCGCCGGGCAACCGGAGCGACGGCACCAGATCCGGAAAACTCCGAGTGATATCCTCGCCGCTGCGGGAATAAAGTCGCGCAACGATCTCGTCATCTTCATTGCGGCCGCTCACCGCCTGCACGCGGATGCCGTCCCACTTCCATTCGGCGATGAAGTCCGCGGGATCGAGAGCGTCGAAATCGGCATCCTCCACCGCATGCGCCAGCATCACCGGCCGAAACGGCGCCGGGTCGCGGTTGACCGGCTTGTCGGTGCGGCCTTCCAGCCAGGCGAACAGATCGAGATAAGGCGGTGCAAGGCCCGGCCAGATCAGTTCGATCTCATGTGGGTCCTTGCCGCCGAGCGCGGCGGCGGCGGTCTTGGCCAGCCGCGAGGAAACGCCGATGCGAAGGCTTCCCGTGACAAGCTTGAGCAGGGCCCAGCGCCCGGTCTCGTCGAGCTGGTCGAGCCATCGCACGAGTTGTGCAGGCAACTCGGTCTTGCCGAGTGTATGGAAGGTGGTGACGACCTCGCTCAATGTGGGGGACGGCTGATTATGGACGGGCATGCCGCGTTCCGGTGTCGGCCACATCAGCGCGACGGTCTCGGAGAGGTCGCCGACATAATCGTAGGAGAGCGCAAACAAGGTGGGATCGGTGCGTTCCGCAATCAGATCGCGGATCAATCCCGGCTTGGCATGACGAAACGACAGCACACCGGTCAGCGCGGCGAGCGCATAGCCGCGATCGGGGTCTTCGACCTCACGGAAGTAAGCTGTCATCAGCCGCAGCTTGTTGTTGCGGCCTGGCTCATAGGCAAGACGATCAAGCAAATGGGCGAAACGGTTCATGGCGCTCCGCCCTCTTCCGCAACCACGCTCGCCCCTTCATCTTCCTCGCCATACCCGACGAGATCGAGCGGCCGCGCTTTCAGGCCCTTGGTTTCGCACCAGTGCACCAGCGCATCTTCCTGTCCATGCGTGACCCAGACCTCGCCGGCGCCGGTCGCGGCGATGGTCGCAGTGAGACCGTTCCAATCGGCATGGTCCGAAATAACGAGCGGCAGTTCGATGCCTTTCTGCCGCGCACGGGCACGGGTGCGCATCCAGCCCGAGGCAAAGGCGGCCACCGGGTCGGGAAACCGCCGCGTCCAGATATCGGTGATGGCTGATGGCGGCGCCAGCGTGATGGCACCAGCCAGATCAGCCTTCTTGGCATCGCGTGCAAGCCGCAATTCACCAAGATCGATGCCGCGGCTCTGGTAATAGCGCGTGATGCCTTCCATCGCACCGTGCAGATAAATTGGTGCGCCGTAACCGGCTTTGCGCAACAGCGCTATCACCCGTTGCGCCTTGCCGAGCGAATAGGCCCCCACCAGATGCGCGCGCTCGGGAAACAGCGAGACGGAATCGAGCAGCTTGCAGATTTCGCCGTCCGCGTCGCCATGCCGGAAGATCGGCAGCCCAAACGTCGCCTCGGTGATGAACACATCGCACGACACGATCTCGAACGGCGTGCAGGTCGGGTCCAGAGCATCCTTATAGTCCCCGGAGGCGACGATACGCAGGCCGCCATGATCCACCGCGATCTGTGCCGAGCCGAGTACATGGCCTGCGGGATGGAAGCTGACCTCGGTCTTGCCGAGCTTGAGATGCTCGCCATAGGAAATCACCTGCGTCGAGCCAGCGAAATTATCGCCGTAGCGCAGCCGCATGATGTCGAGGGTTTCCTGCGTCGCCAGCACCGCGCCATGACCCGGCCGGGCATGATCCGAATGGCCGTGGGTGATGAGCGCCCGCTCCACCGGCCGGACAGGATCGATATGAAAGCCGCCCGGCTTGCAGCAAAGCCCGGCAGCGGTGGGCGACAGGATATCCTGGGGGCGCATGCCAATCATATAGGAGGCGCGGACGGGGTTGGGAGTAGCTCCCTTGCTGGGCGGACGGGAATTGGCGGCGGAACTTGCGCCATCCCCTCGACCTGAGAGGTGCGGCAGCCTACTTTATCGGTGTGGCTCTGATCGAACCCTCACCCCTCCATCCCCTGTTGCCGGATGCGTTTTCGCGCTGGTTTGCCACGCGCGGCTGGGCGCCGCGCGTGCATCAGCTCGCACTATTGGAAAAGGCGTTCGAAGGCCGCTCGACTTTGCTGATTGCGCCGACAGGCGCGGGCAAGACACTGGCGGGATTCCTGCCGACACTGGTGGAATTGGTATCGCCCAAACCCTCCCGCTCCAAACTCATTTCCACCGGGCGTGACGTGAGGCAGGGCGAAGGCCTGCACACACTTTACATTTCGCCACTGAAGGCGCTCGCGGTCGACATCGCGCGCAACCTCGAACGCCCGATCGCCGACATGAAGCTGCCGATCAGAGTCGAGACCCGGACCGGCGACACGCCCGCCTCGCGCCGCCAGCGGCAGCGGCGCTATCCGCCGGACATCATGCTGACGACGCCGGAGCAGCTTGCGCTGCTGCTGTCATCCGATGATGCGCCCTATATGTTCGCGTCGCTCAAACGCATCGTGCTCGACGAACTGCATGCACTGGTGACCTCGAAGCGCGGCGACCTGCTCGCACTCGGCCTCGCGCGGCTATGGCAACTCGCGCCACAGGCAACTTCGATTGGACTATCGGCGACGGTAGCCGATCCGCACTCGCTGTGCCGCTTTCTGGTGCCGCAGAAGCAGGGCGAGGTTCACGCCGCCGATCTCGCCGTCGCCGACGCCGGGGCCGCACCGGTCGTCGAAATGCTCGACACACGCGAACGCCTGCCCTGGGCCGGGCATTCGGCACGCCATGCGCTACATGAAATCTACGATCTGGTGAAGGCGAACAAGACCACACTGATGTTCGTCAACACCCGCTCGCAGGCGGAGATGCTGTTTCAGGATCTGTGGCGCATCAACGACGACAACCTCTCCATCGCTTTGCATCATGGCTCGCTCGACGTCGCGCAGCGCCGCAAGGTCGAGGACGCGATGGCGGCCGGCAAACTGCGCGGCGTGGTCTGCACCTCCTCACTCGATCTCGGCATCGACTGGGGTGACATCGATCTCGTCATCAATGTCGGCGCGCCGAAAGGTGCTTCGCGCCTGATGCAACGGATCGGCCGCGCCAACCATCGCCTCGATGAACCTTCGCGTGCGGTGATGGTGCCTGCCAATCGGTTCGAAGTTCTGGAGTGCCGAGCCGCCATCGACGCTGTAGCGGAGAACGCGCAGGACACCCCGCCGCTGCGCTCCGGCGCGCTTGACGTACTGGCGCAGCATGTGCTCGGCCGCGCTTGCGGCGAACCATTCCTTGCGGACGAACTCTATGACGAAGTGCGCAGCGCCGCGCCCTATGCGGAATTGGCGCGCGCCGACTTCGACGACGTGATCGATTTCGTCGCCACCGGCGGCTATGCGCTGAAAAGCTACGAGCGCTTCGCGCGCATCAAGCAGGATAAGTCGGGACGCTGGCGTGTCGCCAATCCGAAAGTGCGGCAGAGCTACCGTCTCAATGTCGGCACCATTGTCGAGGAGCCGATGCTGAAGGTGCGTCTTGTGCGCGCGAGGCGCGGCGGCAGTGGCGCGACCGGACCGATCGCGCGCGGCGGGCGGCTGTTAGGTGAGATCGAGGAGTATTTCATCGAGGGCCTGGTGAGTGGCGATACCTTCGTATTCGGCGGCGAGATCGTGCGCTACGAAGCACTGGTGGAAGATCAGGTCTATGTCTCACGCGCCAACGACGCCGACGCCAAGGTGCCGTCCTACATGGGCGGCAAATTTCCGCTCTCGACCTATCTCGCCGAGCGCGTGCGCCTGCTGCTCGCGGATCGCAAGGCATGGGCGGCATTGCCAGAGCAGGTTCGCGAATGGCTATCGCTGCAGGCGGCGTTCTCGCAAGTGCCGGGGCCGCGCGAACTGGTGGTTGAAACCTTCCCGCGCGCCGACAAGCATTATCTCGTCTGCTATCCATTCGAGGGACGCCTAGCGCACCAAACCCTCGGCATGCTGCTGACGCGGCGGCTGGAGCGCGCCCGGGTGCGACCTTTGGGATTTGTCGCCAACGAATACGCGCTGGCGGTCTGGATGCTGGGCGATGCCTCGGCGATGATCAGTAACGGCCAGCTCGATCTCGATGCACTGTTTGATCCTGACATGCTCGGCGACGATCTTGAGGCCTGGCTCGCCGAATCCGCGCTGATGAAGCGTACCTTCCGCACCTGCGCGGTGGTCTCGGGGCTGATCCCGCGCCGTTTCGTCGGCGAGGAAAAATCGCGGCGGCAAGTGCTGTTCTCGACCGACCTCGTCTATGACGTGCTGCGCAAGCACCAGCCTGACCATGTACTGCTGCGCGCTGCCCGCGCCGACGCCGCCACTGGCCTTTTGGACATCCGTCGCCTCAGCGATATGCTGGCGCGGATCAAGCGACGAATCACCCATCGGGAACTCGACCGGATTTCCCCACTCGCAGTGCCGGTGATGCTGGAAATCGGGCGCGAGGCGGTCTATGGCGAAGCCTCCGACGAACTGCTGGCGGAAGCCGCCGAGGAACTCGTGAAAGAAGCAATGGCGCGGGACTCATGACGATTACTTCAGCTACCTCGGCTGCGCTGCATGTCGTGCGCGTCGCCGGCATCGACATGATCGCCGACCTTTCCGGTGCGCTGTTCTGGGTCGACGAGCGCCTGCTCGTCGTCTCCGACCTGCATCTGGAAAAAGGCTCAAGCTTCGCCACCCGTCGCGTGCTGCTGCCACCTTACGACACCGCGGCGACACTGGCGAAACTGCAGGCGGTAATCGCGCGGCACGATCCGCGCATGGTGATCGCGCTCGGCGACAGCTTCCACGATCGCGACGCACATCAGCGGCTCGATGCGTCCGACCGCGCAACGCTGACGCAATTGCAGGCGCGGCGCGACTGGATCTGGATCGCCGGCAATCATGATCCGGCACTGCCCCGCGATATCGGCGGCACGGTCGCCGATGAAGTCCAAATGGGACCGCTGACCTTCCGTCATGAGCCGACCGGCGCGTATGGCGAAATCGCCGGCCATCTACATCCCAAGGCCCGCGTCAGCCGCCGCGGCCGCTCGATCGAACGGCGCTGTTTCGCCAGCGACGGCGAGCGCGCAGTGATGCCGTCATTCGGCGCCTATACCGGGGGCCTCAGCATCCGCGATGAAGCGTTCCGGGCCATCTTCCAGACCTCCGCCTTCATCGCTCACCTTCTCGGCGACCGTCAGGTTCATCGCATCACCGCTGCTCGGTGTTATTGAGCGACGCGCGAGATCAATCCCCTTTGCGCCTATTGCTCCTCTCCAACAATCGCAAGCCGTTCCGCGAGAACTGCAGCTTGCGTCCGGGAGCCCACGCCCAGCTTCCTGAAAATCGTGGAGACGTGCCCCTTGACCGTCTGCTCCGCGATATTCAGTTCGCCGGCAATTTCCTTGTTCAAACGTCCCTGAACGATCATCGACAGGATGCGCATTTGCTGGCCGGACAACCGCGCGAATCGATTTGCAAGATCGAGATCGCCCTCCGCAATCGCGCCACGCCCACCTATGTTCGGAGGAATCCATATTTCGCCACCCAATATGCGGGATACGGCTTCCGCCATCATCGGCAAGCTCAGTGATTTCGGGATATAGCCCGACGCGCCATATGCGACCGCCCGGCGGATTGTCGTCGGATCCTGCTTGGCTGAAATGATGGCGACCGGCAGCGTCGGATGCTGCGCCAGCAGCATGAACAGGCCGGCGAAGCCTCGCACACCTGGCATGTTCAGATCCCACAGCACGAGGTCGATTTCCCCCGCACGCAGCGTCAGTGTTTGCAGCACCTCGTCGAGCGAGTGACACTCCAGCACCTCGATATTCTCGATGACGCTTCCGAGAGCGGTGCGCAATCCCGCCCGAACAAGCGGATGGTCGTCCCCGATGATAATGCGTGTCGTCATATCAGCCCTTCTTCCATCCCGTCGTTCTGCTTGTGAATCCGCACGCTGGACAGGAAACGTCGCAACGATGCCGGCTTCACAGGTTTGAGCAGGAGTTCGCAGCCGAGCCCGCGAACAGCCTCGTGGGTTTCGGGGCTGCGGTTACCGGTGACGACGAGCGTCGGCATGTTCAGCGTTTCGTTTTGCAGCTTGCGAATGAATTCAAGCCCCGTGCGATGACCATCAAGGTGATAATCCACGAGCGCGACGTCGGGTTTGTGCTTCCGCGTCAGCAATAACGCGGCTTCAACGTCACTAGCTTCGAGCACTTCATGCCCCCAGCTTTTGAGCAAGGCCGAAAGACTCCGCAGGACATCGTGCTCATTCTCCAGGCAAAGAACGATCAGGGAATCTCCGGCTACAAGACGCGCCTGTTCTTCCTTCTCGCGTTGTGGTGCGGGGCCGTTTGCAACAGGCACGTCCACCGCGAAACAGGAGCCTCGGCCCACCCACGAACGCACCTCGATGTGGTGTTCGAGCAAACGGCAAACCCGTTGCACGATCGCCAGTCCCAATCCCGCGCCTTTCTCACTTTGCGCTCCCGATTCAAGACGCAGGAATTCCTGAAAAATCCTGCCTCGATTTTCTTCCGAGATGCCCGGACCGGTGTCCCACACCTCGACGCGGAGCGTGTTTCCCCTACGCCTGCAGCCCAACAGCACCCTGCCCGTTGTCGTGTAGCGGATCGCATTGGAAAGAAGGTTCTGGATCACACGACGCAGCAGATGCGGATCGCTTCTTACCGTGGCAGAACACGACACGACCTTGAGCTTGATCTCTTTCTGCGCTGCGAGCGGCGCAGCCTCCATCGACAGATCAGACAATAGATCGCTGATCGCGAAGTCGACCGGCTGGGCGCGGACAGTCCCGGAATCATACGCCGACATATCGAGAAGCGTATCGAGAAGATGCCCGGTCGAGTGCAACGCCTTGACGGCGTTCTGGAGCAGATCGCGTTTGTTCTTTTGATTGCGATCCGGAAGCGCGTCGATACGCAACTCCTCATCCAAGGCTGCCAGAAACAGACGCGCTGCGTTCAAGGGCTGAAGCAGATCGTGACTGACTGCAGCGAGAAACTGGCTTTTTCCCTGATTTGCACGATCAGCCTCGGCTTTAGCCCGAGCCAGATCTTCAGTCCGCTCCATCACACGCCGCTCAAGCCCCTCGTTCGCCAAACGAAGCGCAGTAGCGGACCGGTGCCGCTCGGTGACATCCGTGTAAGTCGAGACGTATCCGCCGTCTGGAATGCGGTCGTACACGATCTCAAGCACCGTCCCGTCATGTCGGGCCCGTTCGTACACATAAGGCCAGCGCTGATGATTGAGGTCGCGGTTGACAAGGAGCGCCCTCAGATCCCCCGGTCCGTACTCGCCGCGCTCCATATTGAAGGCGATCAGTTCGGAGAGCGTCCCTCCGACGCGAATGATGTCTCTGGGAAGGTCCAGCAACTCCAGAAAGCGGCCGTTCCATGCCGAAACGTTCAGATCCTCGTCGAACACGCAGATGCCTTGAGGGACACTCTCCAGCGCGCCTTGCAGCACACGGCGGTTAAACCGCAGCGCCTCCGAGGCCTCGTCGAGCATCGCCATCGCCGCGCGACGGGAGAGCGAATGACCTTCGAGATAGGCCGCGACCACAACTCGCGCCGAAGCCGCTCCGATCGCACCGGCCAACAGGTTCTCGGTAAAACGGATTGAATCGACATCAACGAACCCTCCGGCATCGAGCCGGACATCCCCGCCCGATTTGCGTGCCGCTAGATATCCGTCGAATGCCGCAGATCCCCGTTCCGGGCCGACAAACCGCATGGCCAGCGATTTGAGATCTTCAAGACGCAGCACTACAGAGCGCGCGTTGCGCGGATGCAGCCCGCGTATCGCGCCCGTTGAAAACAAAACGGCCTGATTGCGTTCGAGCGTGGATTGCGAGCCGAGATACGAGAGCGCGACGAAAACCAAAACGTTGGCGCTCAGGCTCCAGAGCGCGGCATGGGATATCGGGTCAAGCCCATCGATTCCGAACAACGCATGCGGCCGCAACCATGAAATTCCGAACGGCCCCTCTTGCGCGATTAGCAGAATACCGGGCCACATCGACCCTGCAGATGGCAGCAGCAGCGTGTAGGCCCAGATACATAATCCCACGGTGATGCCGGCTGCGGCACTCAGCTTTTTTGCGCGTTGCCAGAACAGACCGCCGATAAAGGCAGGCCCGAATTGCGCCACGGCAACAAACGACAACAGCCCGATAAGGCTCAACGGATAAGCCTTATCCACGGTTCGATACATAAGATACGCCAGTCCGAGGATCACGACGACAGCCGTGCGCCGAACGGTCAGCAGTATTGAAGACACCGGAAGATCGCGGATGAAGCCCGGCATTCCGGTCCTGAACAAAAGCGGCATCACCACGTCGTTGCAAACCATCGTGCTGAGAGCGACCGAGGTGACGATGACCATGCCCGTCGCAGCAGACAGTCCGCCGATGAAGGCGATGAGACTGAGCACCTGATTTCCGGAATCGACCGGCAACGTAATCACGAACAGATCCGGATCGACGCTTTTTCCAAATCTCAGCAAACCGGCTGCGGCGACAGGAAGAACCGAGATGCTGAAGATTGCGAGATAAAGCGGATACAGCCACCCTGCTGTTTTGACGTGCCGCGGCGAATGGTTCTCAACGACCGAGACATGAAAGGCTTGGGGCAGACACAGGAAGGCAATGAAGGACAGTATGACGTTGCTGATCCACGCCGGCTGCAGCGGATCGAACCGCAACAACGTATGCAATTCCGGATGAGACGAAAATTCGGTGATCAGGCCACCCACGCCGCCGAAGAATTCGAAGACGACGAAAATCGCGATGACAAGAAACACCGCGAGCTTGACGAGGCTCTCGAAAGCAACGGCAAGCATCAACCCGCGATGATGCTCGCTCGAATGAATATGGCGGACGCCGAAAACGATCGAGAACAGCGCCATGGAGGCCGCTACCCCGAACGCCGAGTCCTGCAGAAATCCCTTGGCCTGGTATGCGGCGCGTTCAGGAATATCCACGAGCACATCGAAGCTCGTGCCCACAGCCTTCAATTGCAAAGCAATATAGGGCAGCACACCGAGCGTCGCCGCGATAGTCACGAAGGCGGCGAGAAGCTGACTTTTGCCGTACCGCGCCGCGATGAAGTCCGCGATCGAGGTGACGTTCTCAGCCTTGGCTATCTCGATGACCCGGGTCAGAATCTTTCGGCCGAAGACGAGCACCAAAGTCGGCCCGACATAGATGGAGATGAATTCAAACCCGTTCAGGGTGGCGCGGCCGACCGATCCGTAGAAACTCCACGACGTGTTGTAGATCGCCAACGTCAGGACGTATGCCGCCGCCGCGAAGCGGGAGCTGATCGCAGGAAATGACCCGTCGGCCGCCTTCCTGTCAGCCCACCAGGCGATGACGAAAAGCGAGCCGATATAAATCGCGGATGCTGTCAGTATCCACCAGGATTCCAAGATCCCCCACCCTCAGCCGATCCCCGGAAGGATTCCATCAGGCTGAATTCCCGCATGCAAGCCCAACTAATGAGAACGCCCGCACTTTGAGTGCGGTGCGACGAGGCGACGGCTCTATTCCGGCCTTCCCGTCCGGGCAGCATTCCGATGAGGGTACGGCTCCCCGGCAGCGGAAAATGGTACGCATATCGACCCGGCGAGCGGGCAAAGCGGCTGATGTATCACGGTGATTTCTCCCCATCCGGTGCGCCTGTTGCCGGCGCATCCCGGCCCGATATACACGGCGGGGTCCTACAAGGCGTCACCTACATTCCGTCCAACGGACCCACCTACTTTGGTAGGGCCATGCCCGCGGGAAGCTTGGAAAGGTGATGCAATCAGGCGGCACGAACGACAGAGAGAAACTGGTCAACCTGAAGCCGCAAGGACTCTGCCTTACCCAGCAAATCCTTGGCAAAATCGGAGACCACAGATGATGCCTTGCCGACTTCACCGGAAGTATCCGTCAACTCCATGATGCGCGCAGTGATATGGTCGGCGCCCTTCGCGGCCACCGCAACACTGTCCGAAATCGTTCGCGTCGCGGCCTGCTGCTCTTCGACCGCGCTCGCCATGGTGGCCGCCGCGAGATCGACGTTGTCGATAGTCGAGCCGATTTCACGAATGGCTTGCACCGCGCTGTTGGTGGCATCCTGAATGGCGGTCACCTGACTGCCAATGGTCTCTGTCGCTTCGGCCGTCTTGTTCGCCAGTTCTTTCACCTCGGAGGCGACGATAGCAAACCCCTTGCCTTGCGCACCAGCCCGCCCCGCCTCGATCGTCGCATTGAGCGCGAGTAGATTCGTCTTGCGCGCGATCTGATGGATCAACATCACCACCTCGTTGATCCGCGTCGCATCCTGCGCCAGACCGTCAATCGTGCGATTGGCGATCCGCACGCTTTCGGCAGCACTCGACGTCATGTTGGACGAAACCTGCATCTGTCTTGATATCTCATGGATGGTGCTCGAGAGCTGTTCGGCCGAGCTTGCCATCGTCTGCATCTGTTGGCTGGATTCCATCACGCTATGAGACGCCGAGAGAGCCTGCTCATTGGCGCTTGTAGACGAGAGCGACATGCTGTCGGCCGCTGCGCTCAATTCATTCGCAGATAGAACGAGCGTCTGGATCAGCGCTCGGACCTCGGTATCGAAACACGTGACCGCGCTTTCGAGCGCTGCACCGCGCTGACGCTGGCGTTCGAGCGATGCACGCTTCTCCTTCTCCAGTCCTTCGTTGCGAACGGCGCTTTCCTTGAACACAAGAACCGCGCGCGCCATCGCCCCGATTTCGTCGCCGCGTTCGGCGCCTTCGACGTCGGTGGAAAGATTTCCGGAAGCCAGTCTCGACATCATATCCGTCAGGCGGGATATCGGCTTCTTGATCGCCGCAGTCAGCTTGAGCGTCACCGCGGTGAGAGCTACGGCGAAAAACAGGATCAGGATCACAGACCCCCTGCCCGCAGATGAAATTTTCGAGATGAAACCATCGAAGGTCTCGCTGCGCGCGGCGTCGGACTCAGCACCGAGTTGTTCGATCGCACGGTCGAGGGCAGAAAACGCATCTTCGGCCGGCGCCATGAAAGTCAACCCGAGCGCTGCGTCGGAGGCCATCATCTCGGCCGCGCCCGTCGCCTGTTCATCCCATGTCTTGATGCCGGTATCGAGACGATGCGCCGCCTGAGAGTCCGTTTGGGCCAGCACATCGCGTTGCTTGCGCACATCCTGAATGAAACGCGCAAGCTCGTTTCGCCGCTTGTCGATCGTGCCCGCATTTTGTGAGTTCGCCGAGTACGCCGCGATATCGTATAGTTTGGTTTGAGCGCGGCTAATATCGGAGCGCAGCTTGGAGACCTGTTGCGCACGTGCAAACGCCACCTGATTGAGATACTCGACATCCGATCGCAGGCTTTGCAGGATCAAATAGGAGCCGAAGGCGAGAGACGAGAGCCCGAGCACAGCAAAAAAAGGCGCAATCGATAGTTTCTTCGCAAGAGATGCGTTTGCAATCCAGGCTTTCATCTTTCGCCTCGGCTTCATATTTATTTTTTGAAAAAATATTACTTGTAAATTCCGACGCCGCAAATCTGATCGCCGATGCCGCGAACGAACGAAGTTTTGGCGTCAATCTTCTTGGAGGTGGGATTCATCCACATGTAATCAACCCACCCTTCCTTCTTGTCGGCGACGACCTGATTCATTTCCCCGCCGAAAAGCTTTCCGTTCGCGTCCTTGATCTGCAGCAGGTCACGCCCGATCAGAGCCGGGTTGTTGCCGTGAGCCGTCCAGTGGCCGTCGGTCTTGTTGAAACAGAACAGGTAAAGGTCGCGGTCGACGAAATTGGTCTTGTCGTTTGTGAAATCGGCCAGCGCCTTTTCCTTACCAGCCTCTTTGTAATGTTTCTCGGCCTTGTTCATCAGCTTGACCGCATCTTCCGCATTTCCCTTGTCGGCAGCAGATGCGGCACCGATCTGCAAACATGCGGCTGCAGCAAGTACGAAAAAAAATTTCGAGCAATTCATATCCGGCTCTCCATTCGAGGCGGTGGCCCTCTCGACCATCCGCACCGATAGACTCTTGGAGCGCCGTTAAACGCAGCTTAATAACATACCTCTCGACCCCCATACCTTAGGTCCGAAAGTGCTCATACAATATGGGGATGCCACATCATGACTCGCCATGATGTTTCGAACATGTCTGCCTTCATAAAGCAGCGCGATTCACATCATCCGAGAAAAGACGACACAAGCTGCGTGAACTTCGCGGCTGCCTCGACATTTGAAATGTGCGCGGCTTCGATGATTTCCAGTCTTGCGTTTGGAATTTTCGACTTCAACAGTTCGGCAGCTGGAATGGGCGTCGACTTGTCATGTTCGCCAGCGATGATCAACGTCTGGCACGCGATCTGCGGAAGCAATTCCCTCTGATCGAGCCTGCTCAGTGTCTCGCAACAGCCTGCATAGGCAGTGGGGTCGGTCGATATCAGCATCTGACGCAACGAGGCGACGATATCGGGATGGCTTTGACGGAATCCTTCCGTCAGCCAGCCCGCGAGCACCGCATCCGCAATCGACGCCAAGCCACTTTCCTGAACGGCCTTGATACGATTGAGCCAGTTGGTCGGATCGGCGACATAGGACGTCGTATTCGACAGAACGAGGCGCTCGATACGCTCCGGCGCCATCGCCGCCATCCACTGGCCGACGATGCCACCCAGCGAAATGCCGCACCAATGAGTCTTATCGACGCCGAGATGATCCAGAATAGCAACGGCATCCTTGCCGAAACGCTCGACCGAATAGCCGGCGTCCGACGCTGCGGACTTTCCGTGGCCACGTCGATCATATCGGATGACGCGAAACCGCTCGGTCAGCGCTGCCATTTGCGGCTGCCACATCTCGAGCGAACATCCCATTGAATTCGAGAGCATCAGGGATGGCGCATCTTTTCTGCCGTCCACCTGCACATTGATGGCGCAGCCATCCACATCAATAATAGGCATAACGCTCCTGGATCAGGAAAAATCGAACGGTGCGGAAGTTCTCAGGACACCCAGACGTTAGGCACGATGTCGGAGGAATATCCGCTCCGGAATGTATTGGTCGCACCACTGGCGTCGAACGAGTGGCGATTGATCGCGCCAATATTTCCACCATAGAGATGAAGGCTGACGGACGGCTTCGACTTCAACCCGTTGGACACCTTGTGAATGTCACCGATCGCCGGCGACACCATGTCGATCGCGCCGGACTCCAGCACCTCAAGCCCGCCGGTTTCATGAAGCAGCCCCTCTCCCCACTCGTAGCGCTGGGAGACTTCCGACCCACGCAGGACCCCGATGATACCCCAGACCGTGTGATCGTGGATCGGAGTCTGCTGGCCCGGTCCCCACACAAAGCTGACCAGTGAAAAACGCTCCAGCGGATCGCAATGCAGAAGGTATTGCCGATAGCTTTTTTCGTTGGGCTCCGCGAACTGCGACGGCAACCACTCATCCTTCGCGAGGAGCTGCTGCATCAACGGGCTGGCTTTCTTGAGCATGCCTGGCTCGTCCAGACCTTCGCCCGCCAGCCGCGTCATGTCAGCGATGAAATCCCTCAAAGGTTGAATGCTCGCCATTTCGATCTTCCTTACTGTCTTGAATCTCTCATCCGGCCCCCATGCATTCAAGCCGGGTGGTTGTCGGAACGACCGAGAGTCCATTGTTGAATGTCGCGGAGAAGCAGTCGCATTGTCTATTTCATTATTCTCAAGGACTTTTCTGCATTGAACAACAATCGACTGTCATCCTGCAAGATGCCGTCCTGATGCCCATTACTTTTTGAACTGTGCTCCTTCCAGCTCCAGAAATATTCGGTACGCATTCCCTCGGTTGTTACTCTCGAATGCGGGCATGTCTTTGTACTTCGACCAATCCGTCGCCGCATAGGCGGTGTCGAAATCCGTCCAGTTGGCAACCGCTTTTTCCATGGCGCCGCGAACATAGGCTAGATAGTCGCGCGTGAACGAGATCGCCTCCTTGGCCGCGGCCGATGGCTTGCCGTGCCCCGGGATGATGTATTTCGGATCGCGCGCGAGGACGTCGTTGAGAGCCTTCAGCCACTGCGACGTATTGACGTCGTCGCTGTTCACGAACGGAACGCGTCCGTTCTGAACAATGTCGCCGGCAAACAGAACGCCGTCAGGCTCAACCATCATCATGATGTCGTTGCTGGAGTGCGCCGGACCCGCATAAAACAGCGAGAATCGCTTTTCACCTAGCGCAATGGTCATGCGATCGTCAAACGTCACATCTGGTGGAACAACGCGTGTCCTGTCGTTGACCCAGGGCGCCAGCGCATCCTTGCGCTGATCGAGTCTTGAACCGGCACGATCGTCTGCATTGTCCCCCTGTTCACCGTATTCTGAAGACCGTTCCTGCGCCACGATGATCGCTTTCGTATGGTCGCGGAACGCCTGCAGGCCATAGATATGATCTGCGTGGTAGTGGCTCATCACGACATATCGCACGTCCTCATGAGTCCGCTTTCGGATATCCTGAAGCATCGCCCAGCCGAGTGATGGCGTGCCCAGCGCATCGAACGCCACAACGCCGCTACCGGTCAGAACGTATCCGGCATTGGACGTGTTGCCCTGATTTTCCTTGGTAGGAATTCCGGTATTGCCGATGGTGTAGAAAATATCGCGGCCAGGGACCTGTTCGAATTGAATGGGCTGGTTCAGGGGGGCGTATTCGGCGCCTTCCTCCACCGCCGAAATCGGGCCACTCATCCCCAGCACAAATGCGATGACCACGAACAGTTTGCCCCCGAGCTTCCGCCTCATGAACGTCTATCTCCCCGCCCTGTTTTTATATTAGCTTGTTCTAAACAAGCACTCGCGAGGTTTGCCGTCAATCGGAGCAGCCCTACTGCGCAAGCGATGCGGGTAAGCGCCTGACGCCTGCGAGGACACACTTCGATCCAGATGCCGGAACGCAATCGGGAGGGAGATGCCTCAATCCGACGCTTGGGAGGCAACCATATTCGCGCCGAGCGGACCCGATTGCCGTCTTGCGGGGAGGTGCTGGGCGCTCGCCGTCAAAAGGCGCGTCAAGCTATATGACTGGCTGGGGCGGGAGGATTCGAACCTCCGCATGGGGGAATCAAAATCCCCTGCCTTACCACTTGGCGACGCCCCAACAGATCAGACGGTGCCCCCCGAGACGGGGATGCCCGGCGCGCCTGTCAGGATAGACCTGACGTGTTTCGCACCACGCGTTGTCTATAGGCACCGCGCCGTGGTTTCAACCGCCAAAAGCGAGGTTTACGCGCGAAATTGTGCTGAAATATCAGAGAAATGAGCCGTTTTGCGGCCCCATGCGCGAGCTATGATGTTTGCAGTCGGCTGGGTAAAACACATTGAAACTTGATTGGCTCAATGGCTTTCGGGCAAAGCACCCGATACTGACAACGACAAAAATACGGTGAGGGAGAAAATGCTGGATATCTCTTTGGGCAGTGCGCTGCTGGCGGGCCTGCTCTCATTCATTTCGCCGTGCGTTTTGCCGATCGTGCCCCCCTATTTTGCCTGGATGGCCGGCGTCAGTTTTGACGATCTGCGCGATGGGAGGACCGAACGCTCCCAGTTGCGTCTGGCCGCGATCGCTATCGCATTCGTCCTCGGATTTACCACGGTCTTCGTCGCATTTGGCGCGACGGCGAGTTTGATCGGGAAGACCGTCGCGCAATATTTCGACACGCTGTCCGTCATTGCCGGCCTCATCATCATCGTGATGGGCCTGCATTTCCTCGGCTTGTTTCGTATCGAATTTCTTTATCGCCAGCTCCGCATGAACGTCGACCGGAAGCCGGCCGGTTTGCTCGGCGCCTATATCGTCGGCCTGGCGTTCGCCTTCGGCTGGACGCCATGCGTAGGGCCGATCCTGGCAGCCATTCTTCTGATTGCGAGCAGCGCGGGCTCCGCCATGCACGGAGCACTGCTTCTGACGGCGTATTCCCTCGGGATCGGCATCCCTTTTATTCTGGCCGCAATCTTCATGGGACGATTTATGCACTTGTTTTCCCGCTTTAAAATGCATCTTGATAAGGTCGAGAAAATCGCCGGCGGTCTTCTTGTGCTGACAGGCATCCTCTTCGTCACCGGGAAGATGTCCGAGATTTCAAACCTGCTGATCAAAATGTTCCCGGCGTTCCAGACACTCGGGTAGGAGCTGAAAATGTTGAGAACTTCGATGATGGCGGCGTGCCTGGCTCTCTTCGCGCTCAACGCGGCTCACGCAGGCGAGGTCGGCGAGGATGGATTGCATCGCGAGCCGTGGTTCTCGGTGACGTTCAAGGATATCGCCGAGGACATCAAGTCCGCAGCCGCGGAAGGCAAACGTCTGGTCATCATCTACGAACAGCGCGGCTGCATCTATTGCAAGGAGATGCACGAGAAGGTGCTGTCCGACCCGGAGGTCCGCGATTACGTCCAGAAGAATTTCATGGTGGTGGAATATAATCTGTTTGGCGACGAAGAGGTGACGGACCTCGACGGCACCAAGCTCACCGAGAAAACCGCCGCCCGCAAATGGGGCTTTATGTTCACGCCGACGATCGTGTTTCTTCCCGAGACCGCGCCGCAGAACACAACCGTCAGGGATGCTGCCGTCGCGACGATGCCCGGCGCCTTCAAGAAGGGCACGTTCCTCGACCTTTTCCATTGGGTGCGAGAAAAGAAATACGAGACCGGCGAGTCCTTCCCGAACTACCACATTCGCATGTCCAAGGATCGAGCGGCGAACGCAAACGACTGAGGCCGAGGCGTTTCGACGGATATGTCAGGCACTTGCCGTTAGGCAGATCGTGGATGGGTAAGCGCATCACGCGCAGATACCAAAGATCGAAATCTCAAAAAACAATTGGGCCGCCCATGCATGATGGACGGCCCATAACGGTCTCTCGACCCACAGGTCGGATGTCTTCAGGCATCCTTTGAAGGCTTGAGAAACTTGAAGTCGCACCCCTCGTCCGCGCCGAGGATTTCCTGCGCGTAGAGTTTTCCGTATCCCCGCTCCGGCACCGGCGGCTTGAACGGACCTGCAGCGGCTTTGCGCTTGGCGAGTTCTTCAGGAGAGACAAGAAGATCAATCGCACGGTTCTTTACCGACAGCCGGATGCGGTCGCCGTTGCGGACGAACGCCAGCGGTCCGCCGGACGCAGTATCGGGCGTGATGTGCAGGATGACGGTGCCGAACGCGGTGCCGCTCATGCGTGCATCCGACAGGCGCACCATATCCTTGATGCCCTTGGAGGCGAGCTTCTTCGGAATTGGAATGTAGCCAGCTTCCGGCATGCAGCTTGCCGAGAACGGACCGGCGTTCTGCAACACGAGATAATCGTCAGGATTGACGTCGAGGTTCGGGTCGTCGATCCGCTTCGCCATATCTTCCAGCGAGTCGAAAACGACCGCCCGGCCCTCGCCCTCGAACAGCTTTTCGTCGGCTGCCGAACGCTTGAGGATCGCACCCTTCGGCGCAAGACTGCCGAACAGCGCCACAAGGCCACCGACCGGCTCGATCGGATTGCTGGCGCTCGCGACGACGTCATGATCGACCCAACCATCATCGGCTGCCAGACGCCCTCCGAGAGTTTCGCCGGTGATGGTCAAGCAATCGAGATGAAGGCTGTCCTTGATCTCCCGAAGAACCGCGCCGACGCCGCCTGCCGCGAAGAAGTCTTCCATGTAGTTGGCGCCGGTCGGCTTCAGATTGACCAGCACCGGCGTCGTGTCGGAGAGTTCGTTCAGCCGGTCGAGCGAAATCGAGATGCCAGCACGTCCCGCGATAGCGGTGAGATGAATGATCGCGTTGGTCGAACCACCGATGGCGAGCAGAACGCGCAGCGCGTTCTCCACCGACTTCTCGGTGATGATCTTGTCGGGCGTGCGATCGCTTCCGATCAGTCCAACGGCTGCGATGCCAGTGGCTTCCGCCGCGCGCAGACGATCCGCATGCACCGCCGGAATCGCGGCCGTTCCCGGAATCATCATGCCGAGCGCTTCGGCGATACAGGCCATGGTCGAAGCCGTGCCCATCACCGCGCAGGTGCCGCTGGTGGTCGAAAGACGGCCTTCAATCTGGTTGATCTCGTGATCGTCAACCGTGCCTGCGCGATATTGCGCCCAGAAGCGGCGGCAGTCCGTGCAGGCACCAAGCCGTTCGCCCTTGTGGCGGCCGGTCATCATCGGCCCGCCGACAAGTTGGATCGCGGGACGTCCCGCCGAAAGTGCACCCATCAACTGCGCGGGCACAGTCTTGTCGCAACCGCCCATCAGCACGACGGAGTCCATCGGCTGGGCGCGGATCATCTCCTCGGTGTCCATCGACATCAGGTTGCGAAAGCGCAGACTGGTCGGGTTGAGGAACACCTCGCCGAGCGAGACCGTGGGAAATTCGAGCGGCAGGCCGCCCGCTGCAATCACGCCGCGTTTAACAGCGTCCAGCATTTCAGGGAAATGCCGGTGGCAATTGTTGAAGCCGGACTGCGTGTAGGCGATGCCGACCGTAGGCCTCGCCAGCATCTCATTGGAATATCCCATCGACCGGGCGAAGGACTTGCGCAAATAGAGCGCGAAATCCTTGTCGCCGTAATTGGTCAATCCGTTGGCAAGGCCACGGACAGTCTCGTCACTCATTGGTGTTTTTATCCTAGATCAGGCGCGTCTTGATGAACTTGGCCTCGAGGTAATCCTTGATGCCGATGCTGCCGCCTTCGCGCCCCATGCCGCTTTCCTTGATGCCGCCGAATGGCGATTCCGCGGAAGCGATGGCCACTTCGTTCACGCCCACCATGCCGACTTCCAGCGCTTCCGCAGCCAGAGTCGCCGTCCGGAGGTTTCGTGAAAAGACATAGCCGGTCAGGCCGAAAGGTGTTGCATTCGCGCGTTCTACCACCTCTTCGAGCGTCTTGAAACGCGCAATCGGAGCGATCGGCGAGAACGGCTCGTCCTGCATGATGCGGGCTTCGTCCGGTACCTCACCGAGCACGGTCGGCTCGTAGAAATAGCCGCGCAGGAAGCCGGCAGGCACCCTGCCGCCGGTCAGCACCTTGGCGCCCTTCTCGATCGCGTCCGCGACAAGCTTCTTGGCGTGGTCGAGACCGCGCGCATTCGCCATCGGGCCAAGCGTCACGCCGTCCTGGTCGAAACGGCCGATCTTGAGCTGCTTGGCGACATCGACGAACACCTTCGCAAAGCGATCATAGGCGGCGTCCTGAACGTAGAAGCGGCTCGGCGACGCGCAGACCTGTCCACAATTACGGAACTTGCCGCGCGCGCAGGCCTCGGCCGCCGCCTCGACATCCGCATCCTCGAACACGAGAACCGGCGCGTGGCCGCCAAGCTCCATCGTCGCCTTCTTCACGCCGTCGGCACACAGATGCAGCAACTGCTTGCCGACCGGGGTCGAGCCGGTCAACGACACCTTGCGCACGATCGGCGACGCGATCAGCTGCTGTGCGATCCGTGACGAATTACCGGTCACCATGTTGACTACGCCGGGAGGAATGCCCGCGTCGTGGCAGGCGCGCAAGATCGCCGCAGCGCTCGCAGGCGTTTCGCCCGCGGGCTTCAGGATCACCGAGCAACCTGCCGCCAGCGCCGCCGCGATCTTGCGCGCAGGCAGAAGCGCCGGGAAATTCCACGCCGAGAACGCCGCGACCACGCCGACTGGCTGATAGATCACCGCCATACGGGTCGCCGCGTCGCGGCCCTGATAGGCTTGGCCGAAAATGCGCTTGGCTTCCTCGCCATACCATTCGAACTGCTCGGCACAGGCCGCCCATTCGCCCTTGGCTTCGGCAAGCGGCTTGCCCGCCTCAGTCGCCATCACGACGCAGAGTTCGTCGATCCGCTCAAGCAGGATATCCGAGACCTTGCGCAGCTTCGCAGCGCGCTCCCATGGCGGAGTATTCCGCCAGGTTTCAAAACCCGCCTGCGCGGCAGCGAGCGCCTGATCGATATCCTCCGGCGTTGCATCGGGAATGTGGCCGATGGTTTCGCCGGTCGCCGGATCGAGCACGCCCTTCTTCTGGGAACCCGTCCCCCAAGTCCAGCGGCCGCCGATGTAAAGTCCGTAATTGCGCTCGTGATACATGTTCGCTTCCGTTACAAATCCTGCTGCAGCCACTGGTCCTGAACGTTCTCGCACCAGTTGCCGACATTCCATTCGCCCCACGCGCCAAGCTCGCTGAGCGGATCCTCGCCTGCATAGACTGGGACATGCAGGACGCTCAGGCCCTGATGCGCGTGAGCCTGTTCCAGAGCGGCCTTGAGTTCATCCGTCGTCCAGCCACCATGAATCGCCTTCACGCCACCGACAGCCGAAGCGAGCTGGACGTAATCCACCGGCACCGCGTCGTTGGTCCGGAACTCCTTGCCGTATTGCGCCAACTGCAGGCTGGTGATGGCCGCCATTCTGCGATTGTCGAAGATCACGACCATGCCGTGCACGCCGTGCTCGACGGCATCGATCAGGATCTGCGGGTTCATCATGAAGGAGCCGTCACCCGTGAAGGCAATGCCGTAGCGCGGAGACGATGTACCAGCCGCCGCGAGCAGCGCGCTGGTCGCAAAGCCCATGTAGGACGCGCCGCTTTCGGTGAAGGTATCGCCGGTCTTATCGTCTTCCACGATCTGGAAGCCGTTGGCCTGCACGTTGCCCGCATCGAAATACTTCGCTGCACCGATACGCTTGGCAAAATCAGCCACCACCTTGATGGCGGCCGGTTGCGCCAGCGCGGGGCGCTGCCAGACGGCGTCATTGATCGGCGCAGCCGCATAACGCTCGGCCTTGTAATCCGCCCATTCTTTCTTCTTCGCGGCGCACGCCTTCAGCCAGTTTTGCTTGGCGGCTTCGTTGGCCGACATCCGGCCTGCGAGACGCTTGGACAACGCGTCGGCGATCACCGAAATGTCGCCGATCAACGCCGTGGTGTGGTTGTAGTGCGTCGCGTCGGCGATATCGCCGTTGATATTGATGACATGACGCGCGGATTTGTAGCCGATGCCGGAGCAATCCGCCTGACACACCGCGCGCGATCCGATCACGATCACGAGGTCTGCGTGGCGCATCGCGTGATTGCCCGAGATCGACCCCTTCGAGCCGCCGACATGCATGTTCTTCGGATCGTTGTCCGCCAGCACGCCCGTCGAGCCTGGCGACGTCACGACGACGGCACCCGCAGCTTCCGCAAGACGACGGATCGCGGCATCATGTCCACGCGTGCCTCCACCAGCCTTGATCATGACGCGGGCGTGCCCATCGATCAGGTCGCAGGCTTCGTCATATGCGCGCGTATCGGCCGGCGCGACAGCCGGCAGCACCGGCCGTTCCGGCAGCGAGCCAAGATTGACCTCCGTCTGCACCGGCTGCGTGTTGATTGGCAGCATCAGATAGAACGGACCGGCCTTGTAAGGATGGAACACGCGGTTTGCACCGCGACGCAGGGCTTCGCGCAGCGCCTGCGGCGTATGCAGGGTGTAGGACTCCCCCATATCCGCCGTCATGCGTCCGAACACGCCCTGTGCAGGCTTCGGCACCTGCTGCATGTTATAGCCTTCGCCGTAGGTCGTCTCGTCACCATAGATGTGATAGACGCCGACGCCATTCGAAGCCGCCGCCAGCGATCCGGCCAGCGCCTGCAGCGCGCCCGGACCGATGGAGGTGATGACGGCAGGCGTTTCGCCATAGGTCCAGCGCAGCGCCGTCGCCGCGTGGGCCATTTCAACCTCGTTGCGGCAGTTGATGGTGCGCGTGACGCCTTCCGCATCGTAAATCGCCAGGACGTTCGCGATATCGGTCGAACCATGACCGAAGATCGCGAAAAACGTCCGGACGCCCTGCTTCAGAAGCCCCAGAACAAGGGCTTCGGACAGCGACAGTTCAGCCGACTTTTCCAGCGTGCCGTCAGCCAATGCATCGCTTAACGAACCGGCCTTGGCGATCGCACGGGCGCGCTTGTGCACGGCCGCTTCTTTCGACGATCCACCGGTCTTCGCCGTTTCCGTGATGCGTTCTGGCGTCACTACCGCAACGTTGCTCATGTCGCTATCCTTCTCAATTCAACAGACGTTACTCGGCAGCCTGCATTTCCGCGTGGGGGTTATTCCACGCGAGCGTTTCATCGGTTTCGACAAAGCCGGCAGCCAGCTCCGCCCTCGCGACATCCATGTCGATGGCACCGACCCAACGACCAACAACCAGCGTCGCGATGATGTTGGAGGTCAGGTTGGTCGCCGCGCGGATTTCGGCCATGAAACGGTCGACGCCGAGCAGCAGCGCGATGCCCGCCACCGGGACTGCGTTGACGACCGGCAGCGTTGCTGCCAGTGCGACGAAACCGCCGCCTGTCACACCCGCCGCACCCTTCGAGGTGAACAGCATCACGAACAGCACAGCGAGCTGATGCCAGATCGTCAGTTCGACGTTGAACGCATGGGCCAGGAACAGAACCGCCATGGTCATGTAGATCGCGGTACCGTCCATATTGAAGGAGAACCCGCCCGGCATAACCAGACCGACCACTTCCTTCGACACGCCGAGTTTTTCCAGCTTCTGCATGCAGCGCGGCATCATCGTTTCCGCCGAAGTCGCGGCAAAGACGAAAATAATCTCGTCCTTGAAGTAGTTCATCACCCGGGCGATGCTGAACCCGCATAGTCGCAGGAAGCCACCCAGCACGACCACCACGAACAGGATGCTGACGATGTAGATCGAGGCAACGAGCTCGCCGAGGTTAAGCAGCGTCTTCGGGCCATACTTGCCGACAGTGAACGCCATCGCGCAGAGAGCTGCGATCGGCGCATAGTACATGATGATCCGCACCATGCCGAACAGCGCCACCGACGCAGCATCCAGGAACGAGATGATCGGCTTGCCGCGTTCGCCGGAGAAACTCAGAGCGAAGCCGAGCAACACCGCGATGAACAGCACCGGCAGGATGTCACCATGCACGAACGGTTCGACGAACGACTTCGGCACGATCGACACGAAGAAGTCGGTCAGCGTCATGTTCTGGGCGACCTTCGCGTACGACGCGACGGTGTTGATGTCGAACGAGGCCGGATCGGCGTTAATACCCTGGCCGACCTTCCACACATTGCCGACGATCATGCCGATAATCAGCGCGAGCGTGGAAGCGATCTCGAAGTAGATCAGCGCCTTGAGACCGACATTCGCCACTTTGCGGATGTCGCCCATCTTGGCGATGCCGATGACGATGGTGGTGAAGATGATTGGCGCGACGACGACCTTGATGGCGCGCACGAAGACATCGCCATACGGCTTCAATTGAATGCCGAGGTGCGGATAAAAATGGCCGATCGCCGCGCCGACGAGCACGGCGATGATAACCTGAACATAAAGCTTGCGATAGAACGGGCGTTTCTCTCCCGCCTTTTTCGCGGCGAGCGCCTTCGCCATCGAAACGTCGTTTTTATTATCAACCAAAGTTGCCGTCATTGACTTTCCTCCTCCAATTCCCCAATCAGAGCGTTACGCACCCAACGGTGCTTCGATGCGCTTCTTCGCGAGCGCTTCCAGTATCTTCTCCGGCGTTGCCGGAAGAGACGTGATGCGGACGCCGATGGCGTCGTAGATAGCGTTCATGACAGCCGGGATCGTCGGCACCATCGCCGGCTCACCGATGCCTTTAACTCCGAGCGGCCCGATCGGATCTGGATCCTCGACGATCACCGAAGTGACATGCGGCACGTCGACCGAGGTCGGCAGGATGTACTTGGCGAAGCCGGGCGTCGTGGTGTGCCCTTGCGCCAGCTTGTAATCCTCCATCAGGCCCTGCCCGAGCGCCTGCACGATGCCGCCTTCGATCTGCCCTTCGACACCGCGCGGATTGACGGCGCGGCCGACGTCGTGCGCGGCCCAGACGCCGAGAACCTGCACTTCGCCGGTGAGCGTATCGACTTCAACCTCAGCCACCTGACAGCCAAACACATAAGCCTGCCAGGGCGTGCCGCTGCCATCGACCGGATCGAGGCCGGTGTGATGCGCGGTGAAGTTGGCGGAGCCAACCACGACGACGCCGCGCTTTTTGATGTGCTCGACGGCGTCTGCCATCGTCTCACGCAGATTGGTCTCGTTTGCCCAGACGTAGCCGTTTCCGGTCTCGATCGTCTCGGGCGGAACATCCCACATCTCGGCCACGGCGCCGACGAAACGGCCTTTCGCCTCGCGGCAGGCCATCGCCACCGAGTTTCCGATCATGTAGGTCTGGCGCGTCGCGCCCGCGTGTGCCGCTTCCGGCGAGCGCGCGGTATCGTTGTCGCCGATCACCACGTTCTCGGGCTTCACGCCGATTTCTTCCGCCGCGATCTGCGCCAGCACGGTGAGAATGCCTTCGCCGATCTCGGTGACGCCGGTCACGATCTTCACCGTGCCGCCGTCGTCGATCTCGGCCCAGGTCCCGGCCCGGTCGACTGCCGCAGTTCGTGCAATGCCGTACCAGCCGCCGGCCATGCCGCGGCCGCGTTTCTTCACGCTCATGCTGCACCTCGCTGCTTTACAGGCTCGGGCGCGGTGACAGGCTCGCGCGGCGTCACGGTGCACGGAGGACGCGTTCCCTCGCCGCCAAGGTCGGAGCGCTTGTCGCCACGAACATTCGGCGTGCCGCTTTCCCATCGGGATGCATCACGGGCGGCTACCAGAACCTGCTCCATGCTGCACGAGTTGAGGATATGCTTGGTGTGCGTCCGGTCCCCGGTGTGCATCACGTTCTTCAAACGCAATTCGAACGGGTCCATGCCAAGGCGTTCGGCGCAGAGGTCGAGGTGGGATTCGGTCGCGAATTGCGATTGCAGCGACCCGAATGCACGGAAAGCACCGGACGGCGTGTTGTTGGTGTAGACGCCGTAGGTGTCGATCTGGAAATGCGGAATGTTGTACGGCCCGCCGCCCAGGATCGCGCCCTTGCGGATCACGCCTTCGGTCGACATGCCGTATGCGCCGCCGTCGTAAATGATCCGAATTTGCGAGGCGACAATCTTGCCGTCCTTGGTCAGGCCCATCTTGTAGGTGGTGCGAGACGGATGGCGCTTGGCTGTGGTCGCGATCGATTCCTCGCGGGTGAATACCAACCGCACGGGTCTGCGGGTCTTCATCGCGAGCAGCGCCAGCATGCCCTGATAGACCATGTCTTCCTTGCCGCCAAACCCGCCACCCACCGGGCTCATGATCATGCGGATCTTATTGATCGGCAAATTGAGGATGCGCGACAGCATATGGCGGTGATGCGTGATGTTCTGGCTCGGCGAATGAACCGTAACGACACCGTCGTGATCGACATAAGCGACGCCCGCCTCGGTTTCGAGATAGGCATGCTCGACCTGTTGGGTCTCGTAGGTCTGCTCGACGATCACATCCGACTGCGCGAAACCGTCTTCGACGTTGCCATTGCGGATCGGGATGTGCTTCACGAGATTGTCCTGGGCGTAATCGTGAACCACAGGAGCGCCCGCGACCATTGCCTCGTCCGGATCAAATACCGCCGGAAGCAACTCGTATTCGACCTTGATTTTTTTGACAGCTTCGCGCGCCGCGGCCAGCGTCTCGGCGGCGACCGCAGCGATCTGCTCGCCGACATAACGCACCTTGTCGCGCGCCATGATCGGCTGGTCGGCGACGAACACGCCGAATCCATCCTGCCCCGGCACGTCGGCACAGGTGACGATCCCCTCGACGCCCATTACCGCTTCGGCGTCCGTGGTGTCGATCGAAACGATGCGCGCGTGTGGATGCGGGCTGCGCAGAACCTGCACATGCAGCATGCCCGGCAGAACCATATCGCCTGCGTAGCGCAGCGCGCCGGTCACCTTGGACGGCGCATCGATACGGCGAACGTTGACGCCGATATACTTGCCGTCTTCCATGTCCAGATCGTCGAACGCATTCGCCGACAGCTTGCCGTTGAGGAAGTCGCGCGCCATTTCCACGGCGTCGAAAATCTTCTGATAACCGGTGCAGCGGCAGATGTTGCCGCCAAGCCGCTCGCGGATTTCATCGCGGTCGGCATCCGGATTGAGGCGCAACGCTGCCGTGGCGGCCATCACCATGCCCGGGATGCAGTAACCACACTGGCTTGCGCCAGCCTTATGAAAGGCTTTCTGCACGGCCGACATCTCGCCGGACCTTGCAAGGCCCTCGACCGTCTCGACGGTCTTGCCCTTGAGTTTCGCGGCCGGAAGCAGACACGACTTCACCAGCGCGCCATCAACGAAGACGGAACACGTGCCGCATTCACCGGCGCCGCAACCCTCCTTGGTGCCGGTCATGTTCAGGTCGTCGCGCAGGAAATCGAGAGCGCGCTGCGACGGATCGACGTTCTTTTTGACGCGGCGGCCGTTAACGGTCGCCTCGATGGACAACAGGTCAGCCATTGGCGACCTCCTCTGCAATCGCGCAGGCGTTGTCATTTGCGCCTGCTTTCTTCATAGCCTTCGCAAGCGCCCGCACCAGGAAACCGGGCGTCACCTGCTTTCGATATTCCTGCCGGCTGCGCGACTGAATGAAGACGTCGGTCGCAGCCATGACTTCGTGCAGCAGTTCGGCCGACACCGCCTGTCCCGTCAGCCGCTCTTCGGTCGCGGTCATGCGTTTGGCCGTCGGGCCGACGCCGCCGATCGCGAGCCGCACGTCCTGGAACGACCGGCCGGAAGCATCCATGCGAACCAGCGCGGAGAGACAGACAACCGAGATCACCAGCGAGCGACGATGGCCGACCTTCTCGAAAGCGCCGCCGTAGCCGCGCAGCGCATCGCATTCGACACCGAGCAGAATTTCGTCGTGCTCAGCGGCCGTCAGCCCGGGGCCTTTCAAAAATTCCGACAGCGGCATACGGCGGCGGCGGATTTCGCCGTCGCGCAAAACTGCCAACTCAACGATGGCATTGGCGGCAAGCAGCGGCGGAATGCCGTCACCCGCCGGAGAGGCGTTGACGATATTTCCGCCGATCGTCGCCGACTCGCGGATCTGGCTGTCCGCGAACCAGATCGCGCAGTCCGGCATGCCAGGCGCAACTTCGATCAGGTCGGTGCGATCCAGAAAACGCTGGAACGGCGTCGCCGCGCCAAGCCAAAGGCGATCGCCTTGCACCTTGACGGCCTTCAATTCCGGCACGCCGGCAATGTCGATCATCACAGGCACGTGCACATCGCCCGCGCGGCCTTCCCTCGCCCACGGCAGGAGATCGGTCGCACCGGCCACGAAACGGAACTGACCGGCACTGGCGGCAGCGGCCGTCAGCGCCTCATCAAGCGACTCGGGCGTGATGTATCGATCACAACTCAACATAGCCCGTTCTCCGCTACTTCCTCTTCACCGGCGCGTAGAATGTGCCTTCGATTTCGAAGACATCGTTCTGGTTCAGTCCGGTCACCTGAATGATGGTGCGCGGCGGACATAATCCGCCGCGCTACTGGTGCAATGCGGTTTCGATCACTCCGCAGCGATGCTGTTGAGCGCCGCGTGGCCGCGTGTCTTCACGACGACCTTGATCGCGTCCTCGACACGCTCGCGGGCGTAGCGCAGCGCTTCCGGCAGGTCTTCGAGCGCGAAGGTGTGGGTGTGCACCTTGGTCGCATCGAAACGCTTCTGCGCCATGAACGCTTCGGCGCGATGCGTGGCGCTCTTGCCCTCGCCGCGGATGCCGAAGACGTAGATGTTGTTGCGGACGAGATGCGCGATATCGACTTCGGCCGGCTTGCCGGGGAAAGCCGCGAGGCAGATACGGCCGCCGCGATTGACCATGCGTGCCGCTTCGTTGATCGCGTTCGGAGCGCCCGAGCACTCGACCACATAGTCAACGCCCTTGCCGCCATTCAGCTCGCGCACCTTGCCGACAACGTCCTTCTCATTGTTGACGTTGATGACGTAGTCCGCACCGAGCTCCTTGCCGATCTGCAGGCGGTTATCGCGCGTCCCGGTGAGAATGACCGGCTGCGCACCGAGCGCCTTGGCGACTGCGACGCCGAGCAGGCCAATCGGGCCCGGACCGGTGACGACAACGCTCTCGCCCGCGATCAGGCCGCCGAGTTCGGTCAAGCCGTACATCGCGGTGCCGGCGGTGACGACCAGCGTCGCCTCTTCGTCCGACATCGTGTCTGCAACACGCACCAGCGTGTTGATGTTGTTAACCGCGTATTCGGCGAAGCCGCCATCGGTCGTGAAGCCGTTAGCGCGGTGTCCCTTGTCGAGATCGCCGTAGTTCAGGCCGTAGTTGTGGCACGAGGTGTACATGCCCTCGCGGCAGCGCTTGCACTGGCCGCAACCGGCGTGGATTTCGACAGTGACGCGCTCGCCGATCTTGTACTCGTCGACACCCTGCCCGAGCGCGACGACCGTGCCCATGTATTCATGGCCCGGTGTAAAGTTTTTGTTGTACGGCAGACCGCCCTGAATCATCGCAGGCGGACCGTGATGGATGATTTCGAGGTCGGTCGCGCAGATCGCAACGGCGTCGATGCGAACCAGGACTTCCGCCTTCTTCGGCACCGGCACCGGCTTGGTGCCCAGCGTGAGCTGATCGGGATCGCCGAGAACCCACGCGCGCATGGTGTCCGGAATCGGGAAATCGGGCGAGGTTTTGACCTTGTCGTGCTGATACATTCTTCTTCTCCCTGAGATTGTTGTGACTATTCGGCGGCCGTTTTGGCGCCGCCGTGAAGGATCGCGCCCGGCGCGCCCAGCTCCATCGACAGTTCATCCGTCACCGCAATGAGATGGGTCCGGATCTGGTCGAGATAGTCCGGCGTCGCGCGAAAGATCGGCGACGACACGCTGATCGATCCCACGACCGCGCCGGCATGGTCGCGAACCGCAGCGCCGATGCAGATGACGCCCGGCTGGAATTCCTCGCGATCGACGGCAAAGCCGTTGCGACGCGTCAGTCGCAGCTCTTCCTTGAGGCTCTCGACACTGGTGATCGTGTTCGGGGTGAACGCGGTCAGCCCGTGGGTCGCAATGATGCGATCGACTTCGGTGGGCGGCAGCCACGCAAGAATGGCCTTGCCGGTTGCCGTCGCATGCGCGGCGTTGGTCTTTCCGCCCATGCCGGCATCGACGCGCACCGCATAACGGGAATCGCGGCGCAGCACGTTCATGAGATCGGTGCCCTGCATCACCGCGAGTTGCACCGCTTCGCGCGTCTCGTCGTTGAGACGGTCGACGTAAAGCTGCGCGCGGCGCGGCAGATCGACCTGACGCAGGCAGGCGGCGCTGAGATGCAGGATGCGCGAGCCCAACGTGTAGGTCCGGCTTCCGATCCCGCGGGCGACGTAACCCCAGTTATAAAGCGTCGAAATCAGATGATGGCAGGTCGAGACGTTCAGACCCGCGGTCGCGGCGATATCGGTGAGCTTCGCCTCGCCACCGGCATCCGCGATGATGTCCAAAATCAAGAATGCACGGTCCAATGCCTGGATGCCGCCCTTGTCCCGCCCGATGGGCGGACGGGCGGGCATAATCCCGCGGACCTCGGCTCGCTCCTCGTTCATGCGCCTTCCCGATCGCCTGGTTGTTTTTTTCTATTCACACCGGGGTAACGCTTGGGGTCAAACAAATTTTCACATAGTCATGCATGTTTTTATTAGGTGAAAAGATTCGCCGTTTCGGTTCCTTTTCTGTTGATTTTGATGCACCGCGAAGGGGTAATCGTCGGCCACTCCCGGAAGTGCGTATACTCAGCCGGCACATCATCAGGTGACGACATGCCCCAACTGCCCCTCGCCGAACTCATTGAACTTGCAGTAGCTTTGATCGCGGTGGGGGCTCTGGCGGGATTTCTGGCCGGCCTGTTCGGCGTCGGCGGCGGCGCTATTCTCGTGCCGGTGCTCTACGAGCTGTTTCGAATCATGGATGTGCCGCTCGAAGCGCGAATGCCGCTCTGCGTCGGAACCTCGCTCGCGATCATCATGCCGACCGCCGTCCGCTCCTATCTGGCGCACCGCAACCACGGCAGCGTCGATATGAATATTTTGCGAAAATGGGCGATCCCGGTCCTGATCGGCGTCGTTCTCGGATCGGTCATCGCCCGTTACGCACCCGAGCGGGTGTTCAAATATGTGTTCGTCGCCGTGGCCTGGTCGGCGGCCTTTCGCCTTATCGTCGGACGTGACAGCTGGCGGATCGGGGACGATTTCCCGGCCGGCCCTCTGATGCGGATCTACGGACTCATCATCGGAATCCTCTCCACACTGATGGGAATCGGTGGCGGACTGTTCTCAAATCTGCTGATGACGCTGTACGGCAAGCCGATCCACAAATCGGTCGCGACATCATCGGGGCTCGCAGTGCTGATTTCGATCCCCGGCACGATCGGCTACATCTATGCGGGCTGGCCGGCGGCGGCGAAATTTCCGGCCAGCACCATCCTGCAGTTTCCGCTCGCGATCGGATACATCTCACTGATCGGCGCGATCATGGTGATGCCGACGAGCCTGCTCACCGCGCCGTTCGGCGTGAAGGCCGCGCACGCGATGTCCAAACGAACGCTGGAAATCGCATTCGGCCTTTATCTTCTCATCATGGGCTCGCGCTTTGCGATCGCGCTTGTCTACAAGTGAGCCTGCGGCGCGGATCAAACGCGCGGCCGACGGAAGCAAAGCTGACAGCAGCTTCAATCATCTCTGCATAAAAAAGCCGCCCGATCGGGCGGCTTTTTCAATCGCGTTGCGAGCCTTACTCCGCGGCGGTCCGGATATCGATCTTTTCCACGCGCGCGGCGCAGAACTTGAACTCCGGAATCTTGCCATACGGATCGAGCGCCGGGTTGGTGAGCAGGTTCGCCGCCGCTTCCGCGTAACAGAACGGCATGAACACCATGTTCTCCGGCACATCGCGGTCGGAACGCACCTTGACCTCGATCGCGCCACGGCGCGTCTCCAGCCGGATGAAATCGCCCGGCCAGATGCTGAGGCGACGCATGTCCTTCGGCGACATAAAGGCCGTGGCTTCCGGCTCGATGCTATCGAGCACATCGGCACGGCGGGTCATCGAGCCCGTGTGCCAGTGTTCGAGCACGCGCCCGGTCGACAACACCATCGGGTAATCCGCATCCGGTACTTCGTCCGGCGGCGTAACGTGTGCGGGCACGATCTTGGCGCGGCCGCTCGCCGTCGGGAAGCCGGTGGTGAAGATGATCTCGTTGCCGGGCTTGTGTGGATCGTCCACCGGATAGGTGACCGCGCCTTCACGCTCCAGACGCTCCCAGGTGATGTTGTTCAGCGACGGCATGAGCTGTGCCATTTCGTTGAATACGTCGGCAGGTCCCGAGTAAGTCCAGCCGCAACCCATGCGGTTGGCGATCTCCTGGATGATCCACAGATCCTGGCGTGCATCGCCCGGCGGCTTCACCACCTGACGCGCGAGCTGAACGCGGCGGTCGGTATTGGTGAAGGTGCCCACCTTCTCTGCGAAAGCCGAAGCCGGAAGAATGACATCGGCGTGGAAGGCCGTTTCGGTGACGAACAAATCCTGCACCACGAGATGCTCAAGCTTGGCGAGCGCTTCGCGGGCATGCTGCAGATCGGGATCCGACATCGCCGGGTTTTCGCCCTCGATGTACATGCCGGTGATGGTGCCGGCGTGGATCGCATTCATGATCTCGACGACGGTGAGACCCGGCTTGGGATCGAGATCCTGATCCCAGAGCTTTTCGAACGCGCCACGCAGGTCAGCACGGCCGACCGGCTGGTAATCCGGCAGCAGCATCGGAATGAGGCCCGCGTCGGAAGCACCCTGCACGTTGTTCTGACCGCGCAGCGGATGAAGTCCCGTGCCCGGACGGCCGATCTGGCCGGTGATGAGCGCGAGCGCGATCAGGCAGCGCGAATTATCGGTGCCGTGGATGTGCTGGCTGATGCCCATGCCCCAGAAGATGATGGAGGACTTCGCCTTGGCGTAGAGCCGGGCGACTTCCTTCAAAGTCTCGGCCGGAATGCCGCAGATCTTTTCCATCTTCTCCGGCGGGAATTCCTGAATCTTCACCTTCAGCTCCTCGAAGCCTTCGGTGTAGCCGGCGATGTACTGCTTGTCGGTCAGGTCTTCGTTGATGATGGTGTGCAGAATGCCGTTCAGCATGGCGACGTCAGAGCCCGGCTTGAACTGCAAGTGCTTGTAGGCATGCCGCGACAGCACCTGCTTGCGCGGATCCATGACGATGAGCTTGGTGCCCTTCTTCGCCGCATTCTTGAAGAAGGTTGCGGCGACCGGGTGGTTCACTGTCGGATTCGCACCGATGATGATCACCACCTCTGCATCGAGCGCTGCCGAGAACGGCGCCGACACTGCGCCGGAGTTGACGCCTTCCATCAGCGCGGCGACAGACGACGCGTGGCACAAGCGCGTGCAGTGGTCGACGTTGTTGGAGCCGAAACCGGTGCGCACCAGCTTCTGGAACAGATAGGCCTCCTCGTTCGATCCCTTGGCAGAGCCGAAACCGGCGAGCGCCTTGACGCCCTTCTCATCACGAATCTTCACGAGGCCCTTGGCGGCGACGTCCAGCGCCTCCTCCCACGTGGCTTCGCGGAAATGCGTGAACGGATTGGCCGGATCGACCTGATCCATCGCATCCTTCTTCGCGTTAGGCAGCCGGATCAGCGGCTTGGTGATGCGATGCGGATGATGGATGTAGTCATAACCAAAACGTCCCTTGACGCAGAGACGGTTATGGTTGGCAGGACCGTCACGACCTTCGGCGTAGACGATCTTCTCGTCCTTGACCTGATAGGTGACCTGACAGCCGACGCCACAGAACGGGCAGAGCGAGTCAACTTTCTTGTCTGCATAGACAGTGCGGGTGATCTGCTGCTCGTCAAGCAACGACGACGGCATCAGCGCGCCGGTCGGGCACGCCTGCACGCATTCGCCGCACGCAACGCAGGTGGATTCGCCCATCGGATCGTCGAAGTCGAACACGATCTTGGAGTCATGGTTGCGATACGCCATGCCAATGACGTCGTTGACTTGAACTTCGCGGCAGGCGCGAACGCACAGGCCGCACTGGATGCAGGAATCGAGATTGACGCTCATCGCCGGATGGCTGTGGTCGCCGCTCCAGCGTTCGGCAGCCGGAAAGCGGCTTTCGGACACTTCAACCTTGTCGGCCCAGTTCCAGAACTTGGAGTCCGGATCGTGCGAAGTTTCGCGTGCCGGCTGGTCGGCGACGAGAAGCTCCATCACCATCTTGCGCGCGGACTTTGCGCGCTCGCTGGCAGATTTCACCTTCATGCCAACCGTCGGCGTCCGCTTGCAGGATGCCGCGAGCACGCGCTCGCCTTCGATCTCGACCATACACGCGCGGCAGTTGCCGTCGGCACGGTAGTCCGGCTCCGGCGAATAGCACAGATGCGGAATCTCGGTCCCTTCGCGCTTCGCCACCTGCCAGATCGATTCACCCGGCGCGGCTTCAACCATCTTGCCGTCGAGTTCAAACTGAACCTTGCTCATTCTGCAGCCTCCTGCGGCGCGAACTCTTCAGGGAAATATTTAATCACCGAGGTCAGTGGATTCGAGGCCGCCTGCCCCAATCCACAGATCGATGCATCGCGCATGGTCTGACTCAGTTCGTTGAGCAGGTCGCGGTTCCACGCGCGGGATTCCATCAGAACCGCTGCCTTCTGGGTTCCGACGCGGCACGGCGTGCACTGGCCGCAGCTTTCATCCTCGAAAAACTTCATCAGGTTCAGCGCGGCGTCCTTCACGTCATCCTTGTCGGACAACACGACGACGGCGGCGGAGCCGATGAAGCAGCCGTATTTTTCCAGCGTACCGAAATCGAGCGGGATGTCGTTCATCGACGCCGGCAGGATGCCGCCCGATGCGCCGCCCGGCAGATAGGCACGGAATTTATGGCCATCGGCCATGCCATCGCAGAACTCTTCGATCAGTTCCTTAATGGTGACGCCGGCGGGCGCGAGCTTCACGCCCGGATTCTTCACGCGGCCGGACACCGAATAGCTGCGCAATCCGTGGCGGTCATTGCGACCTTGCGCCTGCCACCAGTCGCCACCCTTTTCGACGATGTCGCGCACCCACCACAACGTCTCGACATTGTTGATAAGCGTCGGTAATCCGAACAAGCCGACCTGGAACGGATACGGCGGCTTGTGACGCGGCATGCCACGCTTGCCCTCGATGCTTTCCAGCAGCGCGGATTCCTCGCCGCAGATATAGGCGCCGGCGCCACGACGCAGATGCAGCGCCGGGCCGCCTGCCGGAAGCCTGGCGATTTCGCGCGCCAAAATTTCGCGGCACGCCGGATATTCGTCGCGCAGATAGATATAGACCTCGGCCGCCTCGACGACATGCGCACCGATCAGCATGCCTTCGATGAAGCGATGCGGATCAGTTTCGAGATAGAAACGATCTTTGAACGTGCCGGGCTCGCCCTCGTCGCCATTAATCGCCATCAGGCGCGGACCGGGCTCGCCGAGCACGGCGCGCCATTTGCGTCCCGTCGGGAAGCCCGCACCACCGAGACCACGCAACGACGCGCCTTCGAGCGCCTTGAGGATGTCTTCCTTGGAAGTCTTGCCCGAACGCAGCGCGTTCAGCAGCACGTAACCGCCCTGCGCCACGTACGAATCGTAGTCGACGTAATCAGGCACATGAACATGCATGTCGTGCTGCTTGACTGCAGCCAGCACGTTATCGACCGTCGCGTTGTCGATGAAGTTGTGCCCGACTTCCGCAGCCGGAGCCGTATCGCAACGGCCGACGCACGGCGCACGAACGACGCGCACACCCGGACCTGCCTTGTTCTGCAATTCCTTCAGCAGCGCTTCGGCGCCAAGCATCGCGCAAGTCAGCGAGTCGCAAACACGGATGGTGACGGGCGCGATATCAGGCGCGCCTTCCTTCACCACATCGAAATGCGCGTAGAAGGTTGCAACCTCGAACACTTCCGCGAATGCGAGCTTCATCTCGTCGGCCAGCGCAGCGAGATGGGCCGCGGAAATCTGGCCCCATTTATCCTGAATGAGATGGAGATACTCGATCAGCATGTCGCGACGGCGCGACTTACCTTCAAGCAGAAACTCGATTTCCTCACTTGCCTTGGGATCGATCTGGCGGCCTTTCGGCGTGGCTTTCGCGCGCCGCTTACCCTCGCCAGGATGCTCGAAAGGAATGACTTTTTGGGATCCTTGGTCGTGACTCATTAGAATGCCTCTATCTTTCATCAAGTCATACCGCTGCTGGGATACCATATGCAAGGAACTGTTGAGTTCCTCGGCCGTAAAATCGGCCGCCAGAATGTCGCTCCAGGCGGCTAGATCGACCGGCCTGTCCAAAAGAGACAACACGCTGTCCGGTGGACGGCATACCCGGACGCCTTTCGGCGTTTCGACGATCGGGTAAACCAGCAACTCCGGCGCGCGGGACATAAAGTCGAGCAGCGCATCATCGGTCCATTTCGGGTTGCTCAGGTTGAAATCCGCAAACCGAACGGATTTGCGGAACAACCGTCGCACCGGCACACCCATCTTGCGCGCCAGATATTTCAGGCGAGCGGGACTCGGCGGCGTCTTGAGATACTCAACGACGGTTGGCGTTTCTCCGCTCGCGAGAAGCAACGCCAGGACCTGCCGCGAGATGCCGGATGCCGGATTGTGATAGATGGTCACAACCTTCGGCCGCCGACTGCTTTTTGTTTTTAAATTAACAACGGTGCCGCCGGGCATGGAACCCTCAGGGAAGCCAACCCGGTCAGCATGCCAAACAGTTGATACACCATCAATAACTTGCTCTGTCGCAGGGCAAGGAAAACACCCTCATTATCGGAATAGACTATCGTAAGCTCGCAAATTTCCGCCGGTCTATTTGCTTTTGTTATCGATCCGATCTTCGCCCTTGTGATGGGGGTCACGGTCGAGTTTATCTGGTTGCGGCGACGGCTTCGGACCATCTTTCGAGCCGCCGTGTTTGCCGCCCTGATCCCATGCGCCGGGAAGATCGTTTTCCTTTTTCATCCTGTCTTCCCTTCATCTGGTTTGAACGATGGCTCCATCGCCAGATTCCGTTTCGGTGTGCTGATGTCCGATCTCGTTGCCGCCTTTGAGCTTGTCCGCTCGTTCGATGCCAGCCTGTTCCAGATCATCGGGCTGTCGCTGTTCGTGAGCCTGTCGGCTGTCGCATGGGCCGCGTTGATCGGTGTGCCGCTCGGAGCTCTCATCGCTCTCAACGCCTTTCCCGGCCGCACGTTCATTATCGTCGTCATCAATGCGCTGATGGGCCTGCCGCCGGTGGTAGCCGGTCTCGTCATCTATCTCACCTTGTCACGCTCGGGCCCGCTCGGATCGTGGGGACTGCTGTTCACGCCGTCGGCGATGATCATCGCGCAGACGCTGCTGGTCACGCCGATCATTGCGGCGCTGACGCGGCAGACCATCGAAGACGCATGGGTCGAGTACCGTGACGAATTGACGGCGATGAACATCGGTGTCTTCGCCCGAGCCATAACCCTGATCTGGGATTGCCGGTTCAGCCTGATGACGGCGCTGCTCGCCGGGTTTGGCCGCGCCGCCGCAGAAGTCGGTGCCATCATCATCGTCGGCGGCAACATCGACGGCTTCACCCGGACGATGACCACAACCATCGCGCTCGAAACCTCGAAAGGCGACCTTCCGCGCGCCATCGCACTCGGCGGCGTGCTGGTCAGCATCATTATCGTGATCAACGCGCTTGCGTGGAGCACGCAACGGCTCGGCGCACGCTTCTCGGAGGCATGACGATGCTCGCCATGACGTCCGATCTTCCCATAGCGCTGGAACATGTGAGCATCGTGGCGGGTGGGATCTCGATCCTCACGAATGTTACGCTAAGATTCTCCTCCGGCGCGCCGACGGTACTGATCGGCCCGAACGGGTCCGGCAAAACCACGCTACTGCGCGTCGCGATGGGGCTTCTGCAACCTTCCAGCGGAAGCGTGACCTGGGGCGGCCAGGAACGAGTCGCGCCGCAGCGCCGCGCGATTGTATTTCAACGGCCGGCCATGCTGCGGCGAACCGCTGCCGCCAACATCGAATATGCGCTGGCGAGCGTGAACATCGAACGCGACCTCTGGAAGCAGCGCACGGAAGAGCTTCTGGCGATGGTCGGACTGTCCGGGCTAGGCGAGCGGCCTGCGCGCAAACTCTCAGGCGGCGAACAGCAGCGGCTTGCTCTCGCCCGCGCGCTCGCCCGCAGTCCGGAAGTGCTGTTTCTCGACGAACCAACGGCGGCGCTCGATCCCTATTCCACCAAGGCTATCGAGGATGTTCTTGCAGCGATCTCGGCGAGGAACATCAAGATCGTGATGTCGACACATGATCTCGGCGAGGCACGCCGCCTGGCGGGCGACATCGTGTTTCTCAATCACGGCCGCATCGTCGAAACGGGATCAGCCCCGGACTTCTTCGATGCCCCAAAAACCGGCGATGGACAGCGTTTTATCGCCGGCGAACTGCTGATCTAGGAAAGGAAAGCACATGAAACGACTGCATACGCTCGCGGCACTGGCCGTTCTCGGCATTCTGTCGATGATGCCGGCTTCAGCGCAAGACAAGTCGATCGTCGTTGCCTCGACAACCTCGACGCAGGATTCCGGCCTGTTCGGGCACCTGCTGCCGGCGTTCAAACAAAAGACCGGCATCGACGTCAAAGTCATCGCGCAGGGCACTGGACAGGCGCTCGACACCGGTCGGCGTGGCGATGCCGATGTCGTCTTCGTGCACGCCAAATCAGCGGAAGAAAAATTCCTCGCCGAGGGACAAAGCACCAAGCGCTATCCGGTGATGTATAACGACTTCGTGCTGATCGGGCCCAAGAGCGATCCCGCCGGCATCAAGGGCACCAGGGACATCGTCGCTGCACTGAAGACGATCAAGGAAAAAGGCGCGCCGTTCATCTCGCGCGGCGACCGCTCCGGCACGCATATCGCCGAGCTGAAGCTCTGGACCACCGCGGGCATCGACATCGCGAAGGACAAAGGCCCTTGGTACAAGGACATCGGTCAAGGCATGGGCGCGGCGCTCAACACCGCGTCGGCTGCGAATGCTTACGTGATTTCCGATCGCGGAACCTGGCTGTCGTTCAAGAACCGTGGCGATCTCGTCATCGCGGTCGAAGGCGACAAGCGGCTATTCAACCAATACGGCGTGATGCTGGTCAATCCGGCGAAACACCCGAACGTCAAGGCCGAGCTCGGACAGCAATTCATCGACTGGCTGGTCTCGCCGGAAGGCCAGAAAAATATCGCGGACTATAAGATCAACGGCGAGCAGCTGTTCTATCCAAACGCCAATGACCCAAACGCCTGAGGTCGGCCAAAATTTAATCGCAATACGCGGCACTATCGAGTCTCTCCCGATGGTGCCGTTCTGCTTTAGACCGGCCGGAAACCTGCCTGCTCGAGCGCCGCTCGCGTCTCCTTGGAGCGCAATGATTCCAGAAACGCCGCGACGCCGGGCCGGTTCTTCCGTGCCGTAACCAGCGCGAAGTCGTAATGCTCTTCCGCGAACGGGATGAAGCCAAGCCCGGCAGCATACGCGACAGGCGCGATCGTCATGCCCCAGTCGGCGCGATGCTGCGCGACAGCGGCCGCAACGGCGTTGTGCGATTTCGGCTGATTCCAGTAGCCTTCGGGCCGAGCGCCGCCGAGCAGACGGTCGATCAGGATGCGCGTTCCCGCCCCCTGATTGCGGTTGACCATCATGCATGTCGGGTCGGCTAGCGCGGCTTTCACCGCGCCCTTGGCATCGAGTCCCTCGAAGCGCGTATCGCCGCGCCGGAAGACAATGCCCTGCATGCGGCGATAGCCCGGGACCAATTCGAGACCGGGCTTGAGAAACGGCGCGTTGTAGAGGTCGGTCTTTTCATCCAGCAGATGGATCGGCGCCATGTCGCATTCGCCACGGCTCGCCGCAGCAAGGCCGCCAAGACTGCCTACGGAAATCGAACGCACCGACAGATCGGCACGCGCGAGCGGCGCGGTGACGATATCGAGGCCTGTGCAGTGGCTGCCGATAACCACCAGATCCGGCACGCGGACATGCGGCGTGAACAGCGTCACTTCGGCCTCGGTGCCAGCGGCCATCTGATCCGCGAGCGCATCAATTCGCAGGAAACCATCAGCCTGCGCGAAAGCGGTGATCGCGCCCGAGCCCTTGCCCGAAGGATAGGCGATCAATCCGTCGTCGCCTTCCACCAGTGACACCATCACGAACTCGGTACGGCCAAGCTCGGATGCGATCCGCACCGGCACGCGCGCCTGCACCTTGGCGTCCGCGCGCGGCGGAAGCCCCGCCATGCGCCGCAGCACCGGCACGATCATGTCGTGAAAGGTGAACATCGCAGAGGTCGGAAAGCCAGGGAGGATCACCACCGGTTTGCCGTCGCACACCGCCAGACACAGCGGCTTTCCCGGCTTCAACGCGACGCCGTGCGCGATGACGCCGGGTTTGCCGAGCCGCAACACGATGCGATGCGAGACGTCGCCGGAGCCTTTCGACGTGCCACCCGAGAGCACGAGCATGTCGCTATTGGCAAGAGCGGAGCGCATGCCCGCTTCGAGCTTGGTTTCATCGTCGGGAAATGAGCCGGCGAACCACGCGATGCCGCCATTCTCGTTTACCGCAGCCGAAACGATCGGGCCGTTGGTGTCGTAGATCGCTGCCGGCCTCAGGCTCTGTCCCGGCGCGACGAGTTCGTCGCCGGTCGACAAAACCGCCACCTTAGGCTTGCGCACTACGGAGATCTGCGGAATGCCGCACGCCGCGAGCATCCCGATCTCGCGCGATCCGATCATCGTCCCCGCGCGCAACAGCACTTCGCCGCGCGCAATGTCCGAGCCCGCATAGGAAACGTACTGCCCAGGCGATGCGGTGCGGTCGATATCAATGGCGCCCTCGCCTGCAGGCTGGGTGTGTTCGATCATCACCACGGCATCCGCGCCGCGCGGCACCGGACCACCGGTCGCGATCGATGTCGCTGTGCCGGAGGTGACGAGCAGTTGCGGCGCGACGCCACAAGCGATCACCTCATCGTTCAGCACAAGGCGAACGGGCCGGTTGCCGGTGGCATCCTTCAGGTCGGTGGAGCGAACGGCAAAACCGTCGACATTCGAACGGTCGAACGGCGGCACGTCGATCGGCGCAACGACATCGTGCGCGAGTGCACAGCCAATGGCGTCGGCCAGCGTGCGTTGCTCCGTCACCGGACGGCGCGGAAAAACAGCCGCCTCAAAACGGGCCAGCGCATCCTCGCGGGACAACACTGTGAGGAACTGTTCCTGGTCAACGCTCACGGCGCATACCTCGTTTTGCGGAAATCGTTATGCTGCATATCGACTATATAGGTCTTAGCCGAGCGGATAGGCAGGGCAAAGCGCCCCTGCGGGAAATCCTTCGCTGTTGCCCGCCACCAGCATCCACGCATCCGCCCGCGCAAGCGCCTGCAGCGGAAGTTCCCCGACCGAGAGCGGCAGCCACGCTTCGTCTTCGCCTGCAAGCAAAACAATGTCGGCGATGCCAGGCGCGGACGCGATCTTCCGCGCGATCGGCCGGGCCACCGTTGGGCGTTGCCGCATCGTCAACCGGTCGAGCACCGGCAGGACCAATGTCCACCAGACCGCCAAAGCATCTTCCAGCATTCCCGGCAGCGCGATGATCGGCACAGGCCCTCGACGGCCGACCGCAGCCGTTCGTCCCGGCAACACGGCAATGCCGTGCGCGACGGTGACACCGGCACTCCGAAGGGCGTCGATAGTCTCGTCCGTCTTGCCTTCGCCCGTGCCGCCAATAGTCACAACCAGATCGGCGTCCGACGCGTCCAGCAACGCGGTAATTTCCGAGCCCCTGTGCGAAGTGGAATCCACTCGCGTCACCGTCGCACCCGCCTGCTTCGCAAGCTCAGCTATATATTGCGCCGTAGATGCCTGCCCACTTCGGCTCACAACATTGACAAGCCGCAACCGCGGCACCCGCACCGATAACGAACGCAGCCCCAGTTGGGTTGCAATCAGGATGTCGAGCGGCCGTATCATTTGGCCACATCTGATAACGGACGCCCCCGCTGCGATCTCATCCCCTGTGCGGCGCACGCCCTGCCCCGGCCGCGCTTCGGCCACGACCTGAAAAATTCCGTTCTCATGATGGACCGATTGCGGCTCGATCACGCAGTCGTATCCTGCGGGGAGCGATTGACCGCACTCGATCCAGACGGGCGACTCGATCAGAAATGCCGGCGAATAAGAGGATGCGCCGACGATGTCGAGTGAGCGCGCGGCCCAGCCGTCGATCATCGCCACAGTGTCAACGGGCAGTTCACCCGACGCCGTGAGCCCGGCGGAAATTCTGCCGAGAACCTCGTCGATCGGCTGCTCACATACAGGGACAGCCTCAAGCCCTTCAAGCAAACGCTTCAGCGCATCGTCGAGCGAAGTAAGAGAAGTGATTGCGCCCATTGCATCCCTGATCGAGGTCGCGGCCGATGACATCACCGGACCGCCGTAACCGGATACAGGCCGTTATATACATTCGCTGAGAGCCGTACAGCGCATACGGGCCGAAGCGGTCCGCGCGGTAATAGCTGCCCGCGCGGGTTCGCTCGATCGCAATATCAGGTCGAGCGCAACGCCGCCCTGACCTTCTCGGGCTTAAACGGCACGGAGCGCATGCGCGCGCCGGTCGCGTCGAAAATCGCGTTGGAAATCGCCGATGAAACGAGAGCGGACGTCGGTTCGCCCACGCCCCATGGCTTTTCCGTCGGCCGGTCAATCAGCTCGATGACGAGCTCCGGCAATTCAGAGAAGCGCAAGATCGGATAGCTCGCCCAGTCGAGGCTCGTGATCATACCACGGTCAAAGGTGATCTCCTCCTTCAGCGTGCGGCTGACGGTCTGGATGACGTTGCCTTCGATCTGCGCACGCACGCCGTTCGGATTGATGATCTGTCCGCAGTCATGAACCACATAGACCTTCTTGACGCGGACATCGCCGGAGGTGCGATCCACTTCGACATCGGCCACCAGACCGACATAGGTGCGCACCAGTTCGTATTTCACGTAACTGACGCCGCGCCCGCTCACCACGTCGCCCTTGATGTCGGTACGAGGCGACGGACGTTTCTCCCACTTCGCAACTTTCGCGAGCCGCTCGAGCACCTCAAGGCCGCGCTTGTCGGCCGGATCGGTATACTTGACGCGCAACTCCAGCGGGTCCGTCTTCAATGCCGCCGCGATCTCGTCGAAGAATGCCTCGTTGGCGAAGGTGTTCTGCATACGACCCGGCGCCCTGATCCAGGACGGACGGAACGGCGTTGTCTCAAGGCGGTGGCAGACGGTCTTGATGTTCGGGAATTTATAGCCGATCGCGGAATCGTTCACGATGCCGCCGGGCGCCAGCTTGCCGACGACGGGACGGTCGCTCAGCGTCGCGGCGACGAGATCGACCATGCCGGCCGCGCCCTGCGGAATGAAGAACTCGCTTTCCCAGGCGGTGACATTCCCGGACGCATCGATGTTCGCCCGCAGATCAATCAGAGTCGGTGGCCCCTTCGGGTCCCAGCCGTGCTCGTCGGCGCGCGACCACTGCACGCGCACCGGCTTTTCCATGATCTTCGCAAGCAGAGTCGCGTCGGCCGCAGCATCTTCATGGCCGTTCCGGCCGTAACAACCCGCACCATCGACATAGATGCAGCGGACGTCCGCGTCCGGCATCTTCATCATCATGGCGAGCTGCTTGCGCAGATTGTGCGTCGCCTGCGACGCCGACCAGCAGGTCAGCTTGCCGTCCTTGAATTCGGCCACCGCGCAGGACGGACCGATCGAGCCGTGGGTGTGAATGGCGAAATCGTAGGACGCCTTGATCTTCTTGCCGTCCACCGCCATCGCGGCGGCGCTGTCGCCGATGTTGCTGGTCACGTCGTCGCTCACGATCTTGGTCGAGCGGACGTGCTCCCAGAGCTTCGCCTGATCCGGCAGCGTTTCGGACTTCGACCATGTCGCCTTGATCTCGCGCGCGGCGCGCACCGCCGCCCACTCCGTCTCCGTCACCACGGCGAGGAAGTTTCCGTCGCGCACGACCTTGATGAGGCCCGGAATGTCCTTCACCGAGCTTTCATCCACGCTTTGCAGCGTCGCGCCGATCGCCGGCGGGCGGACTACGCTTCCGTGCACCATGCCCGGTACGCGAAAATCCTGCATGTAGGTGAATTTGCCGGTGAGCTTCTCGGGAATGTCGCGGCGTGGAATCGCCTTGCCGACGATCTTGTAATCGGCAGGATTCTTGGCCGGAGCAGCAGGATCGACCTTCAGCATGAAAGTCTTGCCACCGATCAGTTCGGCGTACGCGACGCGCCCGCCTCCGGATTTCGCCGAGATGACGCCATCGGCGACGACAAGGTCCTCCTTCGCGGCGCCGAGCCGTTGCGCGGCCTGGTCGAGCAGCGCGCTGCGTGCCGTCGCGGCGGCCTGTCTGATCTGCATGCCGCCAGCCTGGATCGACAGGCTGCCAAAGGTCGGGCCCTGATCGGGCGTGAGCGTCGTATCGCCTTCGATGGTCGTGACGTTGGCAAGCGGCACATCGAGTTCTTCGGCGACGATTTGCTGTATGCCGATCCGTATGCCGGTGCCAAGATCGACCTTGCCCGAATAGACCGTGACCATGCCCTTGTCGTCGACGGCGAGGAACGTATCGACCTGATCGAGCGCGACAGGCTTGGCCGTCGCGGCTTCGTTCGGTGCCAGCGCAAACGCCTCGGAGGGCGGTGCAAGCGAGAAGGCGACGACCAGCGCGCCGGTGCCCTTCAGAAGGTCACGACGGGAAGGCTTGAGATGTACATTCATGACAGCCTCCTCAAGCAACAGCGGCGCGCTTGATCGCGCGCATGATGGCCGCGTGGGTGCCGCAACGGCAGAGATTGGGCTCCATGTGGCGGCGAATCTCTTCATCCGTCGGATTTGGTTTCTTGTTCAGGAGAGCCTGCGCCTGCATCACCATGCCGGAGATGCAATAGCCACACTGCGCCGCTTCCTCGTCGATGAAAGCTTGCTGCAGCTTACCGGGCTTGCCATCCTTCATCAGGCCTTCCAGCGTCGTGACCTCACGGTCGCCGACGGCCGTGACCGGCAGCACGCAGGAAAACGTCGCGCGCCCGTCGATGTGAACCATGCAGGCGCCGCATTGTCCGAGCCCGCAGCCGAAGCGCGGGCCGTGCAGTTCGAGATTGTCGCGCAGAACATAAAGAAGCGGCGTCGAGGGATCGGCGACGTCGATCTCCTGCGACTTGCCATTGACGCGCAGCGAAACCTTCATGGCTGGGCTCCTTCCTGCCTGGCTTTGGCGATCTGGGAATTCACGTCGGTCCATTGCGGCTGGTCGGTGTAGCGCGCGCGGACATACTGAACGACGGAGGCAATCTGCTTATCAGTCAGAATGCCTGCGAATGCCGGCATGTAGGGTCCACCGCCAGTGCGGTAGGCCTCGATGCCGTGCATGACCACGCGAACCGCGTTGGCCGACTTCGGCTGCTGGACGGCGGTGCTGTAGGACAGCGAGATTGCCTGCGACGGCCCGACATCCTGCCTGTCGTTATGGCACTTGGCGCAGGCGCCGTTGTAGATCGCGACCACATCGGCAGGCTGGTCTTTCAGAACCTTGCCACCAACGGGGACAGCCGCCTTTACAGCTTCCGTGCCCGGCGAGAGGCTCGCGATGTAAGTCGCGATCGCGCGAACATCATCCTGCGAAGCGCGACCGAGATTCTTCGCCACATCGGCCATTGGCCCGGCCGCCGCACCGTGGAGCCTGTGCCAGCCCGTGGAGAGATATTCGGCGAGTTGATCGACGGTCCACTTATGCGCCGTCACCAGCGAAGCATTCAGCGGCGGTGCATTCCAGCCTTCCGCAGCACCGCCGGCATAGGCACTGCCTTTCTTCTCGCCGCCGAGCGCGTTGCGCGGCGTGTGGCATGAACCGCAATGACCAAGACCCTCGACCAGATAGCGTCCGCGATTCCATTCGGCGCTCTTGGTGGAATCAGGCTCCAGCCCATCGCGGTGCAGGAACAGAAGTTTCCAGCCAGCAACGATGGGGCGGAAGCTGAACGGAAAATCGAGCTGGTTCGCCGGCACGACATTGCGCACCGCAGGCTTGCTCATCAGGAAAGCGTAGATCGCGTGGATGTCCGCATCCGTCGCATGGGTAAAATGATCGTAGGGAAATGCGGGATAAAGCTGCTCCCCTTCGCGATCCACGCCCTCGCGCATGGCGCGCTTGAACGCTTCCTCCGACCACGAACCGATTCCTGTCTCACCATCGGGCGTCAGATTACTCGCGTAGATCGTGCCGAAAGGTGTGGGAATGGGTCGTCCGCCAGCATAGGCAGGCCCGTTTTCGGATGTATGACAATCGGCACAATTCCCGATCGAAGCAAGTTCTGCTCCATGATCGATCGCTTTGCGGTCCGAGTTGACCGCGGCGCTGGTGGTAACCGGCGCAATGGCGGGGCGCCACATCAGCGCATAGCCGCCCAGGATAACCAGAATTCCGACAGTCACCACTGCCAGAAGAACACGACGTAACGTCATCAGCTTCTACCCCACGGCATATCCAGGAAGTAGTCGGCTAGGAACTTACATGAGTTCTAAACTGATGGCTACGATGCAGCGTACAAGTTTTTGTGCCGCTCACAATCAATCGCGTCACCAGGTATGCTGTCACCTGCGACAGATTGCATTTTATCAAAAAGCGGAATTTACGTCGCACAACTGCGCGGCGCCGGCCTCGAGAGAGTGACGGACCGAAAAAATGACTCAGCGCGATCCCACGTAGGCGGGAGGGCCCGGTTGAACCGAGCCCCCCACGCAAACGTTAGCTCAGAATGTAGATGATCTCGTGCGTTTCGGGCTCGATAATCACATAACGACCGCCTACCAGAATGAACTCGTAGCCGCGCCATTCCGGATAGATCGCAACAACCCTCTCGGGGATCGGATAGAAGTGCACCGAGGTCGGGACACGCGTACCGACGGAAACATTGAAGTTCACGTTGGTCACCGCCGTCACCTTCTCTTGCTTGATGGCGGAGGTGATCTGGCTGCGCTTCTCGACAGGCGGCGCACCCTTCGCTGCGGTCGCCGCATTGCCGGTCGTCTTGCTCTCCGCACCCGACTTCGACTCCGAAGCGGAGTTCTTGTTCATCCGCTCATGCTCGCTGTTCGCGGCATTGTTGTTTTTAGCTGCGCCCTTGTTGTCAGTAGCGCTGTGCGAGCTTGGTGATTGACCGGTCTTATTCTCTTGCGCCGACCTCGGATGACCCTTTGGCGCGTTCTCCTGCGCCCTCATGCCACCCTTTGGTGCGCCGTGAGACTCGGTGGCTCCAGACCCGCCGCCTTCCGCGCTACCACGCGCAGACGGTGCAGACGTACTGCCGCCGCTTCCCATGGATGCGCCGCCGCTTGCTCCGGATGAGGCACCCGTGCCTGCGGCTCCACCAGCCCCGGCATTGGGGTTCTGTGCACTCGCTACGCCACCAGCCATCAACAGCGCGACGGTTGCCGCCGACATCAACAATTTGGTTTTCATGATTTCCTACTCCATTTCGATTGATCGATACGGTGGAAACAGGTCGCAAGCAGACGTCTGCAACGGCGAAAACAAGTTTCGCCTCACACCGGCCTGCATCGAAAAATGGTTTAAGCTATCGCAACCCTGTCCCTGACTTGCGGCACGAGAGTCCTCGTGCGGGGAGACAAGCGGGGAAATTCATGCACGTTCCGGATTGGCGGAAAAAAGCCAGTGCTGCGATTTTGGATCGCAAAGGCTGATGACGGGGCGCGCCACTGTCGGCGCATACAAAATTCTCAAATCCGTCAAAGTCGAGCAAAAGCGGGTTTTCGTACCCCAAAGGCCGGAAGCACAGCCTTTCACAAACTATCGGATTGATGGCATATTCTTCTACTTTTTGATTATCGCATAAAATTCCATTTTTAATTTCATGGGCTTATGGACCGCACCATCCAGCGTGCATAGAAAGATGTTCTCCTTTCCATAGTAATGGCTCGTGACCGTCATGATCGACCTTTCGGTGGCTTCCGGCTTTGTGATCGGACTGGTGTTTGGCGTAGTCGGCCTGCTCAGCGGCTTCTGCCTGATGAGCAGCCTGCGCGACCTGTGGACCTCAAACGACACCCGCAAAATCCGCAGTTATGCGACTGCACTCGCCGTGGCGATCATCGGCACGCAACTCCTTGCCGGCACCGGGCTCGTCAGTATCGGCACGTCGATCTACCTGCAGCCGTCGTTTTCCGCGCCGCTGATCTTCTTCGGCGGCCTGCTGTTCGGCCTCGGCATGGTGCTCGCCAATGGCTGCGCCTCGCGCGCATTGGTGCTGCTCGGCAAGGGTAACCTACGCTCACTCGTTGTGATTACCGTGATCGGCATCACAGCGCAGATGACGCTAAAGGGCCTAATCGCACCTGCGCGCATCGCATTCCTCGACTGGACCAAGACCGCGCCGACCGCCGTATCCGTCCCTGCCCTTCTGAACACCATGGGGCTTGACGATACCGCTGCGCGGCTTATCGCGACGCTGATCGCAAGCGGCGCGCTTCTGATCTACGCGTTCTCGGACAAGCAATTCCGCCGTTCCTACGGCCAGATCGCCGCGGGTCTCATCATCGGCCTGCTGGTGGTTGCCGGCTGGGCCGCGACCGGATGGTTCGCGGCGGACGACTTCAATCCGATTCCGGTTGCGTCGCTGACCTTCGTATCACCGATCGCGGATTCCGTGCAGTACACCATGCTCTCCACCGGGCTGGCGCTGAACTTCGGCATCGCGCTCGTGGTTGGCGTTCTGGTCGGAAGCCTCGCGACCGCGACGCTGACGGGACGCTTCGCGTTCGAAGGCTACACCTCGGTCACGCATACCGGCCGCTCGCTCGCTGGCGCAGCCTTCATGGGCATCGGTGGCGCCATGGCCTATGGCTGCTCGATCGGTCAGGGCCTGACCGGCGTTTCGACGCTGGCAATGCCCTCGTTCATCGCGCTTGCCGGCATCCTGTCCGGCGCCGCGTTCGCGATCCATAGCAGGACACGGCTGCTCGCGTTCGCCTTCCGCTGAGCACGCGCGGCTCTGGCCGCGCGTCACTCTGGAAATTTAGAAGTCGAGTTTGTCGCGGATCGCGTCAATGCCGGCGCGCGCGCACTTCTCATCCTTGTCGCCGCCCGGCGCACCGGACACGCCGATCGCTCCCAGCAATGTATCGGCCGTCTCGATCTTCAAACCACCGCCGAGCATCGCGACCCGCGGCAGATCCGCAAGCCGCGGATCGAGCGTGCCGTTCTTGATCGAAGCTGCGAGCTGCGAGGTATCGGCGCGAAAACCGACCGTGGTCCATGCCTTCCGCGTCGCCGTATCGTTGGCCGGAAGCCCCGTATAACGATCACGCAACAGAACCTGCGTTTCACCGAAGCGATCCACCACCACCACGGAGACCTGATAGCCATCCGTGCGGCATTGCTTGAGAGCGGCCTGCGCAGCTTCCAACGCCACATCGGGCGTCAACGATTTGTATGTCACGGTCGCGTCTTCCGCCTTCGCAGCCGAGACCATCATCGCGCAGGAAAGGACACACAGCAGACTTCGCGGCACACGCATTTCGGTCACCTCTTGTGAGAGAGTGTTACGGCTTGATGTAGGTCCAGCCCTGTTCCTGCAACTCGCTCAACCGCACCACGCCCGAGGGAACGACGCTCGCCTGCGGCACGATCGCAATCGGATGACCTTCCTTCTTCTCCATGCCCTCCTTGGTGTTGCCACACGCGGAGAACGTCACTTTGGAGGGGAATGCCATCTCGGAAATCTGCTTCAGGCGATCCTTCACCGGCGACTTGTCGTCACGGAACATGTTCAGCCCCGGCCCGTAAGCCACCACCTCGACCTCAACCGCTTCGCTCTTGTCGCCATAATACTTCATGATGTTGGTGACGTTGTTGAGCGCCAGATTCATCGTGGCGGGGTCGTTCTGATCGACCTGAATAGCGATGCGATGCGGCTTGGCATCGGCCGCATGCGCAGCGGAGAACATCGAAAACATAATCGTAAAGGCCGCAGCCAGCTTCCAGAAAGTCCGCATATCGGAATCTCCTTAGGGACGAACGATAGTATAGCTCTTTTCCGCAAGCGACAGCAGGAACGGCACACCTGCCGGAACCTCCTTCGCCTTGGGATTCATCTCCGGCCGTTTTCCGGTTTTGCGCTCGATCGTCTCGAGCGTGTAATCGCAGATATTGAACGTTACGCCCTGCGCGATGAGGCTGTCGACCTGTTGCCGTCGCGGACTGTCGGCTTTCAGCAGATCGATGCCGGGACCAAACGCAACGACCTGGACATCGACCGAGTCCGGCCCGTAGACGGTCAGCAGCTTATTAGCGATGCTGACGATCAGCCCTTCCTTCACCGGATCATTGTCCGACAATTGCAGGGCGATGTGATGTTCGATGAACGGTCGCGCTGCCGCCTTTGCGGCGAGCGCTTCGACGTCCTTAGCATCCTGCGCATAAGCGGACCCTGCTCCGGCCACGACCGATACACCCCAGACAAGGGCGGCCGCGATCAGAACAAGTCCGCTTCGCTTTATCATGCGTGGCCCGCGTATCCCGGATTGTCATCGACGCCCGTGATCGTAACCTGAGAGCCGGTCGATTTAGGCTTCGCTTTTCCGTCGCGCAGATAGCTCGCGACGGTCTCCCAGACCGGTGCGCCCTTCTGCTCGTTGAGCGACGCCCAGCCTGCGACCTTGTAGGACTTGGCCGGATCAAGCGCGGCACCGTCGAATTTCATCTCGGAAATCCGATTGCCCGAAGATTCGTTCGGCGCACAACGATACGACATACCGCCGGTGCGAACCATATCGCCACCCTGCTGATAGTACGGATCGAGGTTGAACAGGTTGTCGCAGATATCCTCCAGAATGGCCTTGATCTGCTCGCCGGTCATCGGCTGCACGTAGACCTCGGGGTAGGTTATCGCGGTCTGCGACATGATATCGCCCATCGTGATCGCCTGACCGCTCAGCACCGTGGTACCCCAACGGAAGCCGGGCGACAGCGCGATCTCCGCATCGAGCTGCTGACGCAGGGCGTCGCAGATCATCTCGTCCATCGTACCGTTGAAATTGCCGCGGCGATACAAAAGTCGGTCGGCATTACCGACCTTCTCGTCCAGCATCTTGGCATGAGGCGCGCGCAGCTTGTCCACCAGCGCAGCCATCTCAGCATCGGCCTTCAACTCATTCGTGAACACTGGCAACAACCGATAGTTCACATTCTTGACGGAGCCCTTGCCGAGCTCGAGATCGAGCACACCGAGATATTTGCCGTTCGAACCCGCATTGGTCACGAGCGTCTTGCCGCCCGCGTTGGCGATGCTGATGGGCTGCGGCACGGCGTCATGCGTATGGCCGCCAAGAATGACGTCAATGCCGCTGACACGGCTCGCCAGCTTGAGATCGACATCCATGCCGTTGTGCGACAGAAGTACTACCGCATCGACCTTCTCGTCGTTGCGCAGGCGATTGACGACCTTCTGCATCTCGTCGTCACGAATGCCAAACGTCCAGTCCGGCGTGAAGCGTTTCGGATGCGCGATTGGAACGTAAGGAAAAGCCTGGCCGATGACGCCGATCCGGTAATCGCCCATCTTCTTGATGATGTAAGGCTTGAACACCCGGCCGGTGTCGCGGTCGAACGCCTCGGCGTCGTTGAAAGCCGCCTCTTCCGTCAGGAAGACGTTCTGGGCGATGAACTCGCCTTTGAAGTCGGCAAGGTTTTTGCGAAGCGTCTTCTCGCCATAGGTGAATTCAAAGTGGCCGGTCATCGCGTCGATGCCGAGCAGGTTCGCAGCCTGCACCATGTCCGCGCCGCTCGTGAGCTTGGCAATGCCGCTGCCCTGCCACAGATCGCCGCCGTCGAGCAGAATGGAATGGTCATCCGGCACGGCACTGCGCAGCATCTTCACCAGCGTCCGCAGATGCGCGAACCCGCCCATCTTGCCGTAACGTTGCGCCGCCGTCTCGAAATCGAGGAACGTGAAGGCATAGGCCTCCGGCGTGCCCGGCTTCATTCCGAACTTCTGCAGGAAGTGCTCGCCGACCAGATGCGGCGGATTCCCCTTCATCGAACCGACGCCGATGTTGACGCTCGGCTCGCGGAAGAACACCGGGCTCAACTGCGCGTGCGTGTCCGTCATGTGAAGGACGCGCGCATTGCCTGTCGGCTTGAAGTCATAGAGCGACGAACCAGCCGCGCGGCCGGCACGCGGCAGCGACAGGACAGCCGGCATCGCCACCGCAAGTTTCAGAAGTTCTCGTCGGTGGATCGGCATTTTAACTCTCAACAAGCTTGATTAGCGGATGACGGCGTCCGGCCAGAGCTTCACCTCGCGCTCAGTCTGCGCGATAGATGCATTCGCCAGTGCCTCGGCTTTTTTCGCCAAAGCGGTCGCGGAATCGAAGCTTCCTTCGTCCGCGGCCTTCTTGGCGCCCGTCAGGGCGGCGACGGTCGTGGTCCACTGATTTCTCAGTTCGCCCGCCTTCTTGTTGGCCGCCTCGGCCTTTTCATAAGCCGCCTTGAACGTGTCGGCGGTTTCCGCAGCGTGCGCGGAGGTCAGCGCCATCAGAACGGCCGCGCCCGCGATAATCGATGTCATGATCCGCATGGTCATCTCCTACGGCCGCGCGCCCGGACCCGTGATCGGAATCCCGTTGGCCATGTACGACAGATAATATTCGACGTTGCGGTATTCAGGGTCCTGCGGCTTCAACGGCACGCCACGCACCTGGCTGTTGCAGGTCGTGAAGCGGCGGCTGATCGTGCCCATCCCGCCCCATTCGGAACGATAGATCGGCATTGCGTTCAGGATACCTAGCGCAGGTGCGAGAACTTCGGCCCGGATATGCTCGCCCGGAGCCTGAACGTGACAGCTAGCGCAGGAGAAATTGAACTGCCCGCGACGCTGATAGAAATACTGCTTACCCTTTTCGTAAGCTTCCAGCGCCTTCGGATTGTCCTTCGGAATCTTGATGTCGAACGGCTTGCCGCGCGATGTGTAGGCCATATAGGCCGTCACCGCCGCCATGTCGTCCTTCATGTAATTGTAGGGTTGCTCGCCGTTCTTCTCGAGGCATTGATTGACGGCGACTTCGAGCGTGACGACCTGATTGGTCTTGTCGTCGAAGTAAGGATAGTTCTGACGAACACCAATGCCCTTGTTCTCGAAACAATCGGCAAACGTCTTGCCATTCTTGAAGGGCTTCTCGAACAGCTCCTTGCCCTTGTCGAGCGCGAAATCGTAGGGCGGGAAGACTTCCTTCTCGATCCACTGCTTCCGCAATCCCTCATTCATCGAATAGGGACCGTTGGCAAAATCATTGAGTTCAACCTTCGGAAACTTGTCCGTAAAGAATTTCCGGAAGGCCTGAAAATCCTTCTCCGGCGACGATGTCGTCACTTCGGCCCGCACCATGTGCGGACCTGCGAGTGTCGCCAACGCTACCAACAATGCGAGCCCACGCATCATTCCAACCCCTCCTGCCGGTTCGACCCTCACATAATCTTGGCGGTCGTGGTGTCCGTAGCACCTTTATTGTCAACCCAGGTGATCTTCAGGTCGTCGCCCTTCTTGCCGCCTTTGAAGGCGAACTTGACGAACGGATCCTTGGAGACGGCCGGGCCCCACAGCGCGGTGAAAACCGTCTTGCCGCCGGTCTCGAACTGAACCGTCTCGATGTGATGAGCCGGGATGAGTTCGCCCTTGGAATCCTTGACGAAACCGGAGTCCATCGGGTGCTGCACCAGCGCCTGAACTTCGGTGGTGTCGGCGCCAGCAATGGCGCGTACGCGAATAGTCGATGCCATGATCTATTTCCTCCTCAGCCGCCGCAGCCGCCGACAGTGACCTTCACTTCCTTGGTCGCGCTGTAGAGCTTGCCATCCGCCTCGACGATGGCGACGACCTTGCTGGTCTTGGCCATCTTCAGGCGGTTGGACACCGACGGCAGCGTACCTTCAGGAATCTTGTACGACGCAGCGAGCGCATAAGGATTCTCGAGCACCAGCACCGAAATCGCCGTTACCTTCGGCAGCGTCGAGCTGACGCTGATCGGCACGACAGCGCCGTTCTCGGCGATCTCAGGCGCATCGAGCTTGACCTTGTCGGACGCTTCGGCCGACTTGCCATACAGCGCCTTGAGAGCGTCGGCTTCGTTCTTCTGCTTGAAGGCATCGGCCGGCCAGCCCGCGGCATCGGCCGCGAACGCTGCGACCGAGCGCATGACGTTGAGGCTCGCGCCGAACACCGTCGCAAGCGCGGCTCCCTTCAACAGACTTCTGCGCGACGTGCGCAGGTCGGGAAGTTTTGCGATAAACATTCGATTTCCTCCGGTTTTTCTTAGAGCTGATAGAGAAAGTCGACGATCGCCGAGATTTCTTTATCAGTCAGAATAAGGTTGCGGCCGAAAGGCGGCATGACTGTCTGTGGATTGCGCGCGGACTCGTCTTCGATGATCGCGGTCAATTCCTTGCGGTTCGGGAAGCGCGCTTTCATGTCGCTGAGCTCCGGACCAATGGAGCCCGGAAAATCGCCGCCCTTGAACTCGTGGCAAGTGATGCAATTGCCCTTGCTGCGATCGAGCGCCAGCGCCTTGCCGTCGAGCGGCGCCGTCGGTTGGGCGAAAGCCGCAACAGGCGCAGACAGCACAATCAGGGTTGCTGCAGTTGCGAGATGAAGACGATTAAAATGCATCCTGCGCGCTCCAAATTACTTCGGTTGCATATCATCGAGCGGACCGGTGGTCCGTGGCGTCAGGCTCTGTCCTTCAGCCGTCGAAACAATCTTCAGTGTTGATGGATCAACACACTTCGTCATGCAAGGCTTCATTGCCGTATCCGGGCGAGGATCCTGCCAACTAAAGCTATCATGGTTAGGCATTTTAACTTTTGGCAAGGAATCTTTGTCGGCGACAAAATCGGCCGGAACAATATTATTGAGATTCAGGACATAGGCCGTCAGCGCGTACACATCGTCTGCCGACAGGGTGCGCGGCGAAGTGAACGGCATAGCGCGATTGATGTAATCCCAAAGGGTGGGAGCGAACGGCCAGTAGCTGCCGACGGTCGGTTCAGGACGATCTGCAGTGAGCGTTCCGTTGCCGCCCGCGAGCTTGGGATAGCGCCCCTCGCCCTCGCCGAAGGTCCCGTGACAAACCGCGCACTGATCGGCGAAAACCTCGGCTCCGTGGTTCACGTCGCCCTTGCCGGGGGGCAATCCCTTGCCGTCCTCGCCGCGCGCGTCGATATCCCAGCCCTTGATCTGCTCGGGCGTCGCAGGCGTGCCGTAGCCGAACGGCTTGTGAGCTCCCGCCGCAATCGCGGGCACAGCGTTTGCCGCCAGCAAGGCGACTGCGAACATCACAGGGCGCACGTTAGCCAAGCTGGACATCGTAAACGCTCCCATCGGGCTTCACCTGCCAGGTCTGGATCGAATTGTTGTGGTAGACGGAATTCGTGCCGCGAACCTTTCGCAGCGCAGCGAGCGTCGGCTGCACGAAGCCGGTCTCGTCGACCGCGCGCGATTCGAGGAAAGCGGGCTTGCCGTCCCAGCGCCACGGAAACGTAAAGCGCGTGAGCGCCTTCGAGAGCACCGGCTCCTTCAGTTCGGCCTGCTGCCAGTTCGCGCCACCATCGGTGGAGACGTGAACTTCCTTGATCCTGCCGTTGCCGGTCCAGGCGAGACCGCGGATCTCGTAGAGACCCGGTCCGCTCAGCGGCACCTCCGGGCACGGGAACGTAATCACCGACTTGGCGTCGATCAGCCAAGTGAAACCGCGCGATTTTCCGTCCGGCATCAGGTCGGTGTATTTCGAGGTTTCCTCGCGGGTGTACCAGGGCTTGTCGCCCACCTTGATACGCCGCAACCACTTCACGCTGACGTTGCCTTCCCAGCCGGGAACGATCAAACGCAGCGGATAACCCTGCTCCGGCCGCAGCGCTTCGCCGTTCTGCGCATAGACCACGAGACAGTCGTCGAGACATTTGTCGAGCGGCAGGCTTCGCGCCATGTGGGCGCCGTCCGCGCCCTCAACGAGAATCCACTTCGCTTCCTTCTTCAGGCCGACCTCTTCGAGAAGCGTTGAGAGCTTCACGCCAACCCATTCCGCGCAGCTCACCATGCCGTGCGTGAACTGCAGCGAGTTGAGCTGCGCGCCGCGCCATTCCATGCCACCATTGGCGGGACATTCAATGAAATGGATGCGGGACGTCGACGGAAACCGCATGATGTCCTTCATCGTCAGGATCAGCGGGCGATCCACCAACCCGTGAATCATCAAACGATGCTTGTCGGCTTCGACGTCAGGGCGACCCGCATGGTAGCGCTCGAAGAACAGGCCGTTGGGGGTGATGATGCCATGCAGGCTCTGCAGCGGCGAGAAACTGATCGAGGATTCGGTGCCGGCCGTGAGCCAGGGCACGTTGCGGCGGATCACGCCGGCCTGCTCATCCGAGGGCTTGCCGTAGGGCCGATCGACAACGCCGGCCCCGATGGACTGCGACCATTCGTTCTCGGCTGGCGGCGCCGCGTCATCCGCGCGCGCAGTCGAGCCATTGAGCAGGGCCGCGCCTGCGGCGGCTCCAGCCATTTTCAGCAAATGCCGCCTGGGGATCTGGACACGCTCCGACCCAGCAGCCAAGGACGCCTTACGGGCATCCTCCAATGAAGAGAAAGGCACCAGATCTCCTCCCTGTGCGGTCAACCATTTCTATGGGACCATTTATTTTGCTTATCGTTGGGAAAGCGAATATCATCCGATCCTAATTTAGTCAACGCTAAATCAATCGATTGGCGTTCTGCCCACAAAATTGATATGATGAATCATAGAAAAATTTTCAGGACCGATTTCGATGACTACGGCTCTCGCTGCGAAGACGCGCGCGACTAAGTTACGTCCCGATCAAATATTGGAACAGCAGGCGCGCGAGGTCTCTCGACTCCTGAGCGTGCTTGCGAACGAAAATCGCCTGCTGATCGTTTGCTATCTCATGATGCGAAACGAAATGAAGGTCGGCGAGTTGGTCGACGCATTGCATCTCAGCCAATCGGCACTCTCGCAGCATCTTACCAAGCTGCGCGAAGAAGGACTTGTCGAATTCCGGCGCGAGTCGCAAACGCTCTACTACAAAATCGCCGATGAGCGCGTGACCAAGCTCGTCAAGGTTCTCAAGAAGCTGTACTGCGACGACGCCATATGAAGAATTTGCTGCGTGTCACCGTACTGGCGTGGGCGATGTTGCCCGCCGCCCTGCTCGCTCAAAGCAAGACGCCGGATTACGCGCCGCTCGACCGGCCCATTACGGTGGATCAGGTTCCCGGCAAGGATATTTTCTACAGCATCGGCAGCCCCGGCATTCCGGGCAAGGCCAACGAGGGCAACACGTCCAACGCCGGCTATGTTGTAACGCCGGAAGGCGTCGTCGTATTCGACGCGCTCGGCACACCCTCGCTCGGCTGGGCGCTGCTGCAGGACATCCGCAAGCGGACCGATAAAGACATCCGCTACATGGTGGTCAGCCACTATCACGCTGACCATATCTACGGCCTGCAGGCGTTTCGCGATCACAGCCGCGCCATCATCATCGCGCAAGAAAATTCAGCCGATTATACCGAGAACAGGGAAACCGCCGACGAGCGCGCGGACGAACGGCTCGATCAACGTCGCGACGCACTTGCGCCGTGGGTCGACGAGCACACGCGGATTATCCCGCCCGATATCATCTTCGACGACAGGCTCACGATTTCGCTTGGCGGCAAGCATTTCTCGCTGATTTTCGCGGGGCCCGCGCATTCCAAGAGCGACATCATGATGATGGTCGAGCCCGACGGCGTGCTGTTCGCGGGCGACATCGTTCAGAACGGCCGCATTCCGTTCATGAACAGCGACGACGTCAGCACCGCGCACTGGCTCAAGGCGCTGGACGATGTGCGCACGCTCAATCCCAAATATATCATTCCGGGGCACGGCAAGCCGTCCGAGGCTGCGCAGGAAGCTATTGCGTTCACCCGCGATTACATCCTGTATGTGCGCAAGGCGATGAGCGAGGCGGTTGCGAACTGGGTCGATTTCGACACCGCCTACAATTCGACGGACTGGTCCAAGTACAAAGGCTACCCGGCGTTCGAAAGCAACAACCGGGGCAACGCGTATCGCATTTTCCTGGAGCTTGAATCGTCTCAGTTCAAGAAATAGGACGATTGCCTCCGAGAGTTCGAGCGAGAGGATATTGATGACGTCGACTATCCGGATACAGGCCCATCTGATTGGCGATGTGACCGAGGTTCAGGCCTTGATCAAGCACCCGATGGATTCCGGATTCGCCAAAGACGCCGACAACAAACTCATTCCCGCGCACTACATCGAAACTCTCAGTTTCGAGCATAACGGCAAGGTCGTCTTCGTCGCTGACTGGGGACCAATGGTGGCGCGGCAGCCCTACGTCAAATTCTCTTTCAAGGGAGGCAAGGCGGGCGACGCTGTCACGGCGCGATGGACCGACAGCAACCGTGTCGTGGACAGCACGAAGACGACGATCAGGATCGACTAGATTTTTAATCCATTCGCGGGTCATTCCGGGGCGCGAGCATCACGATTAAACCCACAAATAAAATGGCTGGCAGCGCGGATGAAAGAAACCCGCGTCTGCCAGCCACTTTTTAAAAATTAAAACTTACTTCTTGTTGCCGCTGGCGTCGAACTGCTTGAGGAAAGCGATCACATCGGCGCGCTTTCCGGCCTGCGAAATGCCTGGGAACGACATCTTGCCGTGCGGCGCGAGAGTCTTCGGATTGGTCAGATAATTGTCGAGCGACGCTTCGTCCCAGACCTTGTTCTGGTCCTTGCCCGCTGCAAGATCCGCCGAATAGTTGTAACCCTCCGACGTGCCCCATTTGCGTCCCACGACACCGTTCAGCTCGGGACCGACTTTATTTTTGGCACCGGGGCCGATCGCATGGCAGGCCATGCAAACCTTGAAAGCCTGCTCGCCCTTGGCAGGATCACCGCCTTCGGCATGAGCGGCGCCTGCAAAGGCGACAAGGGTGGCAGCAGCAACGATCCAACGCATCTTCTTCTCCTTGGCTTGCTTTTATAGCTGGCTGCGGCCGCACGAAAGGCAACCGCGATGGCGCCATCTATATCACGATGCGTGCGATCTACAGCATAAACCAAGACGGGAGATATTAATTCTTCTAATGGTGATGCAAACTTTCTTACAAACCGATCGCCAATCCGTCGCTGCGTGGATCGTGGGCACCCTCAATCAAGCCATCGTCATGAATGACGATGGCTCCGGCTTGCCCTCCCAACGGACTGTTCGCCGAGATCATGCTCGTTTCGTGGCCGCGCGCCGCCAACTCCTCAGCAGTCGCGGCGCCGACACTCTCCTCCAGCTTCAGCGTGTCCCGACTATCGGAAAACGTCTTGCCGAGCAGGAAGCGCGGCCGCGTCAGGGCGGCGAGCGGATCGAGTCCGTAATCGAGCAACCGGGTCAACAGCACCGTCAGCGTCTGTGGCTGGCCGTCTGCGCCCTGCGTGCCGTACAGAACATGCGGTTTGCCGTTCTTCATCGCGAGGCCGGGATTGAGCGTGTAGAACGGGCGCTTGCCTGGTGCGATGGCATTCGGGCTGCGCGGATCGATGCTGAACGCGGCTCCACGGTTCTGCCAGAGCACGCCGGTGTCGCCGGCTACGACACCGCTGCCCCAATCGAAATAAGTGCTCTGTAAAATGCTGACGCTGCGGCCCTGCGCGTCGGTCGCGGCGAAATAAACCGTATCGCCGGTGCGGAACAGATGCGGCCAGTGCATCGCCTGCGCTGTGATCGCCGCCGCCTTGTCTTTGAGCCGGGACTTCGCAAGGCGTTGCGCGACGTCGGCGGCGGCAAAATCCGGATCCGCAATACCGTCGCGATCGAGAAAGGCCTGCTTCACCGCTTCGACGCAGCGATGATAATACTCTGCGCTCCCCTCCTCGACGCCAGCGAAGCCGAGCTCGTTGAGGATCCCCATGATTTCCAGCGTGGTGATGCCCTGCGTCGGCGGCGGCGGCGCGAGCAACGTCACGTCCCGGTAATCCAGCGACACCGCCTGCTCCTGACGGCTGAAGGTTTTTGCAAGGTCGGCGGAGGTCAGCGGCGAGCCGACGCCCTGCAGGCCCTTTCCGATCCGTACGGCCAGTTCGCCTTCATAGAATTCCCGGGCGCCGTTACGCGCGATCTGCTTCAAGCTGCGCGCGAGATTTTTCTGCACGAACAGGTCGCCGGGCTTCGGCGCTCTGCCGCCTGGCAGAAACAATTCCGAAAACCCCGGCCAAGCGGCGAGTTCTTTCTCGCGGAATGACGTCCAGAACAACTGCGATGCCGTGACCGGAAAGCCCCGCTCCGCATAAAGGATCGCAGGCTCCAGCAGCGAGGCAAAACTTTTCGTCGTGCCTTTATCCTTCGACCAATGATCGAGCGAATAATTATAGGCCTGACGCCAGGAATCCACTGCGCCCGCACTGACAACCGTCGATGGCGCACCGCGTGCTGCGATCGGCTCCTTATAATTCGGCAGATTCTCCGCGGCCTGCCCCAATCCGAGCAAAACCGTGTTGCGGCCCTGCTCGTCCGCGATCATCCAGATCGCATCGCCACCGATGCCGCAGAAATGCGGATAGGTCACAGCGATCACTGCGCCCATCGCAATCGCGGCCTCGATCGCGTTGCCACCTTCGCGGAGGACTTTCGCGCCCGCCTCACTGGCAAGTGTATGCGGGCTCGTCACCATTCCGGTGCGGGATTGCGCCAGTTGCGGGCCGCCCGCAGCAGGAGATGACGACAATGGGTCTCCCGGCACACGCCGAGCAGCGTTCACCTTCAACGCGTGCTGGGGAAAACCTGTCATTGCCGTCGTCCTTTCAGTTGCCGGGTCGCTTACGACACGGCTTCTTTAACGCGAGAGGAAGAGTTCTCCTCCGCAGCATGATGGTGGTGAGCACCGAATGTCGCAGTGAGCCACGCGTAGATCGGGCCGAGTGCATTCATCGCCAGCGAAGCAAACAGCGCCGCATACGGATCGCCCGGAATAGGACCGAACTTTCCGAAATAAGTGGCGAAGAACGAGGCGAAGCCGAAGAACATGCCGGGAATGAAGCTGAACGTCGAAATGCGCCCGAGCGACATCATTGTCCCGTTAAGCGTGAACAGGATCACGCATTCCGCCACGATATAGGCATTGCCAGTGAAATACTGCGAGGCGATCTTGAAGCACACCACGATAGCGCAGGCGAAGAAGCCGCCGATCGCCATCGTCGGATAGAACTTCTTCATCACTGCAGGCGTCGGTCCGCCGGCCGCGAAGGTCGCGGCCCAGGTGATGAAGATCGCCCACGGCGGGAAGTGGAACGAGGTCATGGCGATGAAGATAGTGGTCACTGCGAGCAGCGACGCGACAATTTCTGCTGGTAGCTTGTTCATGTTTATTTCCTCCTGATTAGTGTGTTGCTGAAGCCGTCTTCTTGGTTTTGGCGTGAGCGTGCGGCTCCGCATGGGCATGGCCGCAAGTGCGGCAAATCCTCGTCTCATGTTTCGTCATCGCAGCGACGCGGCCGCGCTTGAACACCCAGGAGCGCGCCGGGATGTCGAGAAGCGCATCGGCAACAACCTGCGTATCGAGGATCATCAGATCCGCAGGCTTGCCGACAGCGAGGCCGTAATCCTTGCCGATACCGACCGCGCGGGCCGCATCGGTCGTGCTCATCTTGAGAATTTCCGCCTGGTGATCCGGCGTGCCAAACTGAATCAGATGCGCGAGCATATTGCCGATCACGAGTGGGTCGGCCTTGCCGAATGGCGTGAAGGCGTTGCGAACATTGTTCGACGCATAGGCGACATTGACGCCGCCCGCCCGCAAGGCCCGCACCGGCGTGAGGCCGCGACGCTGGTTCACGACATCCTTGCGGCCGCCGAGGTAAACGTCGGTCGCCGGCAAGGTGATGATGGCGATGTCCGCTTCCCGCAGAAGATCAATCAGGGGCTTCAGTTTCTCCGGCTCGAGCGAACCGGGGCTCGTCACATGGCCAAGCGCAACACGGCCCTGATAGCCGGTCTCAATGGTTTTGCGAGCGGTGTATTCCGCGGACATAAAGCGCTGGTCACTTGCATCGTCCGAGAAATCGGCATGCATATCGACCGGCAAGTTATGCTTCATCGCCATCGCGAACACTGTGTCGATGTGCTTTTTAGTATCGTCCCAGGATACTTCGTTGTAGGGACAACCGCCGACCACATCAGCGCCAAGCTCAATGGCCTTTTCCATCAATTCGACGACACCCGGCGTCTTGAGAATGCCTTCCTGCGGAAAAGCAACGATCTGCAGATCGATCAGATCGCGATATTCCTCGCGCAGTTCAACCGCTGTCTCGACGCCGATCAGGTTCTGGATCGGATCGACATCAGGATGCGCCCGGATCAGCGTCGTGCCGCTCGTGATCGCCATGTCCAGCACCCGGCGCGAACGCTCCAGCACGTCCTTGCGTTCCTGCTTGGATTTCAGGATGCCGGTGACGCGGATTGCTTCCTCGAGCGTGCCCAAACGAGCCGGCATACGGCGGTGGAGAAATGCTTTTTCGAGGTGCAGGTGAGCCTCGATGAAACCAGGCAATGCGACGCAGCCCCCTGCATCGATTTCCTCCGTGCCGGTTCGGTCGAGTTGTTCCTCGATGGCAGCGATGCGGCCATCCTTGATTCCGATATCGACGAGCGGCTTGTCGTCTTCGATCCGGACCCTGCGGATAATCATATCCATGTTGGTCGCGCTCCCTATGAAAATGCCGGTTTTCCGGCTTTTTGCCGTGCCTTATGCGATCCGTGGATTCGTTGGCATCTTGCTAACCATGACGTTAGCGGCCCGCTGCCTCGGCGGTAATCGGCGGTGTCCTAAGCGCGTCTAGGAATTTTCCTAGACCGGACCCGGCCCCAGACCGTGGCGCATTGCGTAGTGGACGAGATCCACCACTGTTGCGGCATCGAATTTGAGCAGAATATTGGTCTTGTGTGTACTCACTGTCTTGACGCTGAGGTCAAGCTTGCGGGCGATGTCGGAGATCTTGCGGCCATCGACCAGCAGATCGAAAATCTCCCGTTCGCGCGGCGTCAGGCGACGATGCGGCTCGTCTTCGGGCGGCACCTTTGAAGGGGCCGCCTGCGTCGCCGTCGCGCTGACGAACATCTCATCATTGGCGACCTTGCGGATCGCCTGAATCAACTGCTGGCTGGCGCTGTTCTTGGTGACGTAGCCAGCCGCGCCTGCCTTGAGAGATTCGATCACATATTGATGCTCGTCGTGCATGCTGAGCACGATCACCCGCCCGCTTCCAATCTTCGCCACCACGTCGGTCAGCAACGCAATGCCGCTGCGTCCCGGCATCGACAGATCGAGCAGGACAACATCGCAGGGCGAGGACAACAGAGCGAGAAGCTCCTGCCCATTGGTGGCCTCGCCGACGATTTCGAGGTCGTCGTGCTCGGCCAGAATCTGCTTCAGACCTTCGCGGAAGATCGCATGGTCGTCGGCGAGGACAAGTCGGATCATGATGGCAGTCTGTCCTGCTCCGGCGGACCGTTCAACGGCAAATGCACAGACACGATCGTGCCGCCCTGCGGGTTGTCGCTGATGGCGACCGCTCCGCCCAAGGCCCGGGCACGTTCGCGCATACCGACCAGCCCGAGCTTGTTGCGCTGGGAGGCGCCCTGGTCGATCCCGCGCCCGTTATCGGTGATCTCGATATGCAATTCTTGTCTCTCGTGGGTAACGACGACACTCGCGCGTTTCGCCTCGCCGTGGCGCATCACATTGGTCAGCGCCTCCTGCACGATCCGAAATGCTGCGGTCGAAACCGCGCTGTCATAACTGACATCCTGCCGGTCGAATGACAACGTGATATCAAGGCCGCCAAGTTCGGCGGAGTTCTGCGTCAGCCATTTCATCGCAGCGACGAGCCCCAGTTCGTCCAGGATCATCGGCCGCAAATTGACGGCGATGCGACGCAAATCGGTTACCGACCGATCCACGATCGACACCAGCCGATCGACGCGGCCCTGCAGGACATCCTGCGAGGCCAGCCGCTCGCGCAGCCAGATCAGCTCGATCTTCAGCGCGGTCAGCGTCTGGCCCAGCTCGTCATGCAGTTCGCGAAATCCTGGCCTGCTCCTCCTCCCGCACCGATTGCAGGAAAGACGACAGCTCGCGAAGTTGCGCACGCGAGCGGATCAATTCATCGGCCGCCGCCTTGCGTTCGGAAATGTCGCGCGAAATGCCGACGGTGCCAACGATATGGCCGTTGCCGTCGCGGATCGGCGATTTGATGGTCTCGAACCACAGCACGCGACCGTCGGGATCGGAACGGCTTTCTTCATAACGCCGCCGCCGTCCGCTTTTCACCACGGCCCGGTCGGTCTGCATGTAAATATCGGCAAGATCGGAAGGCCAGATATCGTACGGTGTCTTGCCGATCACTTCGTCTTCCCGCAACCCGATGATCGCGAGATAGGCCGAATTGACGGCGAGATAGCGGGAATCGCGGTCCTTCAGCCATGCCATGTCGGGAATGTTATCGAGCAGCGCGCGCTGCTGCTGTTGCTCAAGGTCACGCACCGGACACCATCCGAAAATCCCGCAAGGCTCGGCGAACAGGTTACACCGGCTCTTGTTCTGCGCAAATAAAGTGCAATCGGCCTGTCACGCGGCTGTTGCAGATGACTCGCGCCACGCCAACGGATAGGTTCCGGTCACCTCGCGAGCTACATCGATCCTCCCATGCGCATTCTTGTCTTTCAACACCTCGACATCGAACATCCCGGCATCTTCCGTCAGTTCTGGCGCGAGGACGGCCATCATTCGACCACCGTCGAACTGGATGAAGGCGAGGCCATTCCGGCGCTCGAAGATTTCGATCTCATGGTGGTGATGGGCGGGCCGCAGAATGTCTGGCATGAGGAGCGCTGCCCCTGGCTGGTGCAGGAAAAGGCCGCGATCCGCCGCTGGGTCCAGGAGATGCAGAAGCCCTATCTCGGCATCTGCCTCGGCCATCAATTGCTGGCTTCGGCGCTCGGCGGCAAAGTCGGCAAGATGCCCTCGCCGGAAGTCGGCCTCGCTCCCGTGACGCTGACCCGCGAGGGGCTTTCAGATCCCGCTCTCGCGGGCTTTCCGCAAGCCGTGGAGGCTTTTCACTGGCATGGCGCGGAAGTCTCCGAACCTCCCGTGGGCTCCGCTGTTCTCGCCTCCAGTGGCCTTTGCGCGGTGCAGGCGATGCGTTGGGGGAGGCACGCCTATGGCTTCCAGTATCATTGCGAGATCGAGCATTCGACGGTCGACGACTGGGGCCAGATTCCTGCCTACAGAACGAGCCTTATCAAGGCTCTCGGCGAGGACGGAGCCAGCCACCTGGCCGGTGACGTACTACCTCGTCTCCCCGGCTTTCATGCCTCGGCGCGTCAATTCCATCGCAACCTGATGAATATCGTCGGCTCCGGCCGTCCGTGATGCAAACGCGCGACCTCAGGTCGCCTTGGCGAACTGAACAGGTGAGACCAACTGCGTCAGTTTTCCCTCGGCTACCGGGGGGCTGAAGAAATAGCCCTGCATCTGGTCGCAGCCGAGCTCATTCAACGCAGCCAGTTGATCCGCCGTCTCGACGCCTTCCGCAGTCGTTTTCATGTTGCGTGCTGCAGCGATGTCCACCACGGCCTTCACGATATGCGACGCACCTTCGGGCTCGGTGATGTTGTTGATGAAGCAGCGATCGATCTTGATCTTGTCGAAGGGGAAAAGCTGCAGATAGCGAAGCGAGGAATAGCCCGTGCCGAAATCGTCAAGGGCGATGCGCACGCCGAGACCGCGAAGCTCATGGAGGATCGACAACGCCTCCTCATCGTCGCGGATCAGCACCGCTTCGGTGATTTCGAGTTCGAGACGGTTTGCTGGAAGTCCTGACGAGCCGAGCGCACTCGCAACGTTGAGTGCCAGCGTATGACCCTTGAACTGCACCGGCGAGACGTTCACCGCAAGGCGGATATCGTCGGGCCAGTTCGCTGCCGCGTGGCACGCCGTTTTCAACACCCACGAGCCGAGCTGGTCGATCAGGCCGGTTTCCTCCGCGATCGGAATGAAGTCAGCCGGTGACACCAGACCGTGGCGCGGATGACGCCAGCGCACCAACGCCTCACAACCAAGAACCTTCCGGGTTTTGACGTCGATGAACGGCTGATAGTGAACTTCAAATTCCTGATGGAAAAGCGCATTGCGAATTTCCATTTCCATGTCGTGACGCTTCTGAGCTCGGACCTTCATTTCCGGCTCGAAGAAACGATAGGTCCGCCGCCCGCTGCCCTTCGCAGCATAGAGCGCAAGGTCGGCGTTGCGCAGCAAGCCTTCGAGCTCCGAGCCGTCGCACGGCGACATCGCAATGCCGATACTGGCATCCGCATTGAGGTGATGACCCGCGCACTCATAAGGCACGCGGATGGCTGTATGCACGCGCTCGATCAGCGAAATGAGGTCGGAGCGTTCCCGAATTCCGTGCCGGACGATGGCGAATTCGTCACCGCCAAGACGCGCGACGAGATCGTCCGGCTCCATGCAGTCGCCGAGCCGGCTCGCGATCGCCACGAGCAGTTCGTCGCCGATAAAATGACCCAGCGTATCGTTGACCTGCTTGAATTCGTCGATATCGATAGTCAGAACCGCGAGGTTCTCTTCCCTCTTCAGCATCGTCTCGAGGTGATCGCGGAACATCGAGCGGTTCGGAAGATCGGTCAGCGCGTCATAACGCGCCATATGGGCGATGCGGTCTTCCGCACGCTGCCGCTCGGTGATGTCTTCCAGCGTCGACACCCAACCTCCGCCGGAGATCGACTGCAGCGCTGTATGGATCACGCGCCCATCCGGGATATTGGTCGTCAGCGAACCGCTGCTCGACACCAGCTTGAGCACCTTGACGCAATATTCGTCGACATCACCGGCGAACATCCCGTGTTTCTTCCGGAGCGCCATGATCTGTCGCAGGCTGCATCCAGCCTTGATCGAACCGTTCGGCAGGCCGAACATCTCCACATAGCGGCGGTTGAAAATCACCAGCCGGTGATTGGCATCGAACAGCAGCAGGCCCTGCTTGAGATTGTTGACCGCCGTATCGAGACGCCGCTTCTCTAGCATCAGCCGCCGCTGGGCCGCGTTGTGCTGGGAGATGACACGCCGCACGATGAACAGAACGATCAGCGTCACCGCGATCGACGCCGCGAGCGCGATCAGAACGAGGCCACGCGTCTGCTCATGCCAATCCGCCAGCGCAGCGTCGACCGTCTTGGTGGCGATCATGACGATCGGGAAATTGTCGAGCTTCCGGATCGATCCAACCTGCTGCACGCCGGTCACCGGGCTTCTCACCATCAGCGAGCCATGATTGGTGAATTTCAGGACACCTCGAAATAACGGCCCGTGTTTGAAATTCCGCCCGATCATGGATTCCACGTGCGGATAGCGGGCGATCATCGTGCCATCTTTATGGAACATCGAAATCACCGCGTCCGGCCCCAGCGACAACGAGGCGAAGAATGCCTCGAACCGCGCGGGTTCGACGCCGCGGGCGATCATGCCGAGAAATTCGCCCTTCGAATTAACCAGCCTGTGCGCGAACACCGTCGTCCATGCGCCGGTGATGCGGCTATGCACGGGATTCACCACAAGCTTCAGCGAGGAGGAGCCGAATTTCAATTCGTTGAAATGGGTTCGGTCCGCGACGTTGATGCTCGGAACAGGCCACATTTCGGAGGAGTTGATCAACTGCCCGTCCGCGCCGAAAATATTCACGCCGCCGACATACGGCATCGAGCGAAGCTTGCCGGCCAATCTCCGGTGAAAATCCTCGCTGGAGATTGTGCGCAGGAATTCCTTGGGCGACTTGTCTTCGATCGCGCGGATCTGGGCCATGGCGTCCTCCTGGATCACCTGCCAGTCCTCCAATTGCTGATCGAAATGACGCGTCAGGAGTTGCAGCGTGTTTTCCAATTCACGCTTGCTGTTCGCCAACGCCCGGTCACGCGAATTATTGATGGCCAAGGCCGTGCCCAGCACGATCGCCGCGACGATCATGACTCCGCTCACGATCAGCCAGAAAATCGGGCTTCGTTGCTGCGGCCGGGCGGCGCGCTCGATCGCTTCAGCGATCTCGGGCGCATCGAGGCTGCTCTCTTGATATGAATCGCGTTCTGCCATCATCCCTCTTCGGGGGTGATTGCATACCGAGGCGAAGTGGAGATCGTGTTAGCAGGAGCGGTTAGCGGGTAGTTAAACCGTTGCCAAAAATAGACATCACCGATGAGGGTTAAGGCTTTCCCTCTGGGAATAGAGAAAATGATATCGAAATGACGGCCCTTACAGGCGCTTAAAGCACTTCCGCGCCGTAACGGCAGCGGCGGGTGTCGCAGCGGCTGATGCGCAGTTCGACCGGACGGCCGCTAACATCGGTCGCGATACGATGGACCTCCAATAGCGGCGACCCGACCTTCAGGCCCAGCTTCTTCGCTTCATCCGCAGTCGCGGCAACAGCCGCGAGCTGCTCGCCAACGCGCACGATGCTGATGCCGAACCGCTCCTGATAGATGACGTACATCTCCTCATCCATCTGGATATGCGCCTCGACGGATAGATCGGGCATCACCTCCACCGGGACATAGATCCGTTCAAAAATCGCCGGCTTGCCGTTCAGGCTGCGCACGCGGGTGATCGCGTGGAGCATGGCCGATGCATCGACTCCCAGATCGTTCGCCTGATCGCGCGTCGCGCGCTGGATACGCTGTGACAGCACCACGCTCGTGGGAATGATCCGGCTTCCGTCCGGCTCCACCATACGGAAAAACTGATACAGCGCGCGATCGCGGGAATGGCGTGCGACGAACGTACCGACGCCCTGCCGACGCACGATCATCCGGTCGGCTTCCAGCGCGTTCAGCGCCTTCCGCACAGTGCCCTGGCTGACATTGTATTCGGCCGCAAGCTCGTATTCGCTCGGCAGCATCTGCCCCGGCTTCCAGCTTCCGGCGCCGATACGCTTGACGAGAAGCGTCTTCACCTGCGCGTACAGGGGAAGGTATTCGGTATGGCCGCCAGATACTGTCGTTTCGTTGCTCACCAGTTCCTTCACCGTTTCAAACGATTCAAGCCGATAAGTAACAGAAGCCGTCTTCGGACCGAAGTGCTTCCCGCCCGATCGGGCGGCTACGCACAACCAAATGACCCATCAGGCCTTGACCGACGCCGCCTCCGTCAAAATCGATTCGATTTCAGGGCCAACCGTCAGGCCGTCGCGGGCCGCCTTGGCCCGATTCGCAAGCCGCCGTGAACCCGGCAGCCGCGCACCCTGCTGCCCCTCGATTGCCGCGACCAGCGTCGCCATCCGTTCGCCGAAACGGCCATGTCCGAATCCCGCCGGATCGATTGCCAGCAGCAACTGTCCGGTCAGCGGCGGACCGCCTTTGTCATCGAGGAAGGACGACGCCTCGAATGCCAGATGCGCGCCGGGAATACAGGCCGCCAGAATTTCGACCATGAAGGCCAGCGCCGCGCCCTTGGCGTCACCGAGCGGGATCATCGTTCCCTGCAGCGCCTTCACAGGATCGGTCGTGGCCTGCCCGTCGACATCCAGCGCCCAGCCTTCCGGAATGCTCTCGCCCTTCTGCTTGGCCGCGACGATCGGTCCGCGCGCGACTTTCGACAGCGCGAGATCCACCACGGCCGGCTCACGGCCCTCGAGAGGGGCTGCAAAAGCAATCGGGTTGGTGCCGAACACTGGCTCGCGTCCACCCCATGGTGCCATCGCGCTCGGTGTGTTCGCAAACAGCAACGCAACCAGCCCCTTTTTCGCCAGCGCTTCGCACGGCAGGCCGGCGGCACCGCAATGGTTGGAATTGCCGATGGCGGCGACCGCGATGCCCTGCTTGGCTGCAAGCGCGGGCAATTCCGCGAGAGCAAGATCAATTGCCGGATAGGCAAATCCCTTCGCCGCATCGATCGCCAGAACGCTTGGGCGCGGGTTCGATGCTGTCGGCTTCGCCTTGCCGTCGATCTTGCCGCTTTTCACCATGGCGAGATAAGTCGGCACGCGCGACAGGCCGTGACCCTTAAGGCCGTCGGCTTCCGCCGTCACCAGCGCACGCGCGACCGACGCAGACGTATCCTCGCTGCAGCCGTGGGCAACGAAGGTACCCGCCACGCGCTTGGTGAGATCGGCGAGAGACAGCGTGCTCATGCGTTCAGGACCTTCTTGACGTTCTCGACCGTGACCCACGATACGCGGGTGTTGGATTCCACGGTGACGCCCGCAATATGCGGCGTCAGAATCAGATTCGGCACATCCGCGAAGACGTTGCCTGCCTTGAGCGGTTCTTCCACGAACACATCGAGCGCGGCGCCGCCGAGCTTCTTCGTCTTCAGCGCCGTCGCCACAGCGGCCTCATCCACCACGCCGCCGCGGGCGGCATTGATGAGGATCGCATCGGGACGCATCCGGGACAGCGCAGACGTATCGATCATGTTGCGGGTCTTGTCGTTGAGCGGCACATGCAGGCTGACGACATCGGCCAGAGCCAGCAGGTTTTCCAGCGTCTGGCGCTGCACGCCGGCCTGCGCGAACACCGCGTCGTCCACCAGAGGATCGAACGCGATCACCTTCATGCCCATTGCCGCTGCGAGTTTCGCCGTGAGGCGCGCAATGGAGCCGAAGCCCACCAGCCCCATCACCTTGTCGGACATCTCCCGGCCGATCAGCGTATTGCGCGGCCATTTGCCGGCGACGACGCTACCCGTCGCCATATAGGCGCCGCGCAGCAGCATCATCGCGCTCGTGATGACATATTCGGCGACTGACAGATCGTTCGCGCCGGACGCCGGCAGCACAGCGATATTGCGTTCCTTGCAGGCTGCCAGATCGATATTGTCGAGCCCGACGCCAAGCCGGCCGACCGCTTTTAGCTTGGGCGCGGCATCCAGCAGCGCGCCACGCACCTGCGTGCGGTTGCGCACGATAATCGCCCGCGCATCCTTGAGGCGGGCGTTCAAATCATTCGGATGATCGACAAGATTAGGGTCGTAGAAATAATCGAATCCCCGCAACCCTTCGGTGATTGCCGCCTCGTCCATGAATTCGCAGATAACGATGTCAGACACGCGGCCCCCAAATCAAAAAAGAAAATGGCGGACGGCGTGGTGACGCCGTCCGCCTTCGTGGTTTAAGCGCTGCGATACAGCTTGGTCAGCGAGAACTCGCGATGCCCAAGCGACTCGGCCGCGGTCAAACGGCCGTTCGCGGTACGCACGATCATGTCGATCAGCGAATCACCGGCCTGATCGAGCGTCATGTCGCGGCGCAGAACGCCGGTCACGTCGACGTCGATGTGCTCGCCCATGGTGCGCACGGTCTTCGGATTGCCGCTGATCTTGATCACGGGCACGACCGGATTGCCGATAACGTTGCCCTGGCCGGTCGGGAAGGTATGAACGACATAACCTGCCGCAGCCATCAGGGTCACGCATTCGGCGGCCGCCGAGGACGTATCCATGTAATAAAGTCCGGGACCCTTCGCCGGTGCTTCCGCGGGCTCCAGCGCATCGATGAACTTCGACTTGTGGCCGATCTTCTCGAGGTTGCCGAGCGCCTTCTCCTCGATGCTCGACAGACCGCCGGCGATGTTGCCCTTGGTCGGCTGAGAGTCGGACAAGTCGTCGGTCTTGTGCGCCTCGATCACGTCATCCTGGTACGCCTTCCACATCTTGTACCATTTTTCCGCGATCTCGGGAGACGCCGCGCGCTCCTTGCACAGATGCTCGGCGCCGGTGATTTCCGAGGTTTCGCCGAACACGCCGTAGATGCCCTGCGGGATCAGCTTGTCGTACATGTTGCCGACGGTGGGGCACGACGACAGCCCCGTGGTGGTGTCGGATTCGCCGCACTTGGTCGAAACCCACAGATCCGAGATCGGGCACAGTTCGCGCTCGAGTTCGGTTGCCCACTGCACGAAACGCTTGGCCTGATAGCTGGCGCGCGCAATGGTGTTGATGTCGCCATGGGTTTCGATGCCGAAGCCCACCACCGGCTTGCCGGTCTTGGCGATGCCCTCGACGACGCGGCCGGTCCAGCCTTCCTCAATGCCGATCACCACCACCGCGGCGACGTTCGGATTGGAGCCGATGCCGATCAGGGTACGGAAATGGACTTCGAGGTCCTCGCCGAACTGCAGGCGGCCATACGCATGCGGGATGGCCATCGTGCCCTTGATGTTATTGGCGACGGCTTCGCACGCGGCGTTCGACAGATCGTCGAGCGGCAGGATGAGAACGTGATTACGGACGCCGACGCGGCCGTTTTCGCGCCGCCAGCCCCAGAACTTCGCGTTCTTGAAATCCTTCGAAGCGCGCTTGCTGGGAAGATTCTTCGTCGTCAATTGATCCGTCGCGCTGCCCGGAAAAGGCGACACCATTTCAACGATATTACCGAGTGACATGTTTTCGCCCCTCACCAACGCTTGGTCTTGTGATTGTGGATATGAACGTGACGGCCCTGCGGCCCATCGCCGATCATCCTGCCGACGTCCTCGCCGTACTTGATGACGGTGTCGCCCTTCTTGAGGTCGACCAGCGCCACCTTGTGGCCGATCGGAATGTCGTCCTTCACGTCGATGGTGAACGTCGTGTCGTTCTCGGTGATGACGCCGAAAGCCTTGGTACCGGCCTTCAGGTCCTCGACGACAACGACCGCAACATTATCCTTCGGGCTGTGAGCCAGCACGTGGGGCATGTTCGGCTTGTCTTTGGCGGCTGACGCCGCTCCCGGAGCATTCATTCTTCCTTCTCCCTGCTCATCTGAATGGGTTTCAGGTCCCAAGTCTTGTATAAGATAATAAATACATCGGTCAAGCAGAACCGACCTATTCCGCCGCCTCCGAAAGCAAGGTTTGCCCCGGTTTTACGCGGGTAAACGCCACCGGCGCGGTGGAAATGTCGATGTCGCCGCCTTTCATCCGCACCACCGTGTAGTGCGAGGTGTCGAGGTCGGAGGCTGACGGATAGTCTTCACGGAAATGTGCGCCGCGGCTGTCGGTGCGCGCGGTCGCCGCCGCGCAGATTCCGCGACTGACCTGGACGAGATTTTCGAGATTGAGTCGGTCCATCCAGGTCAGGTTGTAGCGGCGGTCACCATCCGCCACGCCGGACCGCGCGACCTGCGCCGCGAGATCGTCGAGCGCCGCAGCACCACGCGCGAGGCCTTCGCCCGTGCGTAGAATACCGACATCGTTCCACATGATGTCCATCAGCGCCTCGCGCATTTCGGCGAGATCGCCCGACGGCTTGCCGAGCGGCAAGAACGCACGGTCGAGAGAGGCGTCGATCACGGACTGATCCGGATCGGCATGCGCGCCTTCCTTCGTAACCGCGCGCGCCATCGCATCGCCAGCGACGCCGCCAAACACCGTGGAATTGGCAACGCCGTTGCCGCCGAGACGATTGGCGCCATGCACGCCGCCGGTGTCCTCACCGGCCGCAAACAGGCGCGGCATCGCCGTGCTGCAATCGAGATCGAACACCACGCCGCCCATCATGTAGTGCGCGGTCGGAATCACCTCGACGAGACCACCGGCCAGATCGAAACCGCAATCAGCGCAGCGCTCCACCATGCCCTTGAAGGTCCGCCGCACGTGATCGGGACCGAGATGGCTCATCTTGATGTGCACGCCGCCATGCTGCGTCGCGTGACCCTTGCGGATCTGGTACATGATCGAGCGGCTGACGATGTCGCGCGTGGCGCGTTCGCCGCGTTCGTCGTAATCGAACATGAAGCGTTCGCCGCGCGAATCCAGCAACTGCCCGCCCGCACCGCGCAGACCCTCTTCCAGCACCGTGCCGGTCATGCGCGTTCCCGCGCCCGCGAGCAGGCCGGTCGGATGGAATTGCACCATTTCGAGATCGCGCAGCGAAAGCCCCGCGCGCATCGCCATCGCCAGACCGTCGCAGGTCTTGTCGCCCGACGGCGTGTGATACTTGTACATCGTCGGACCGCCGCCGGTCGCGAGCAGCGTCGCCTTGGCACGCACCAGCAACGGCTCGCCAGTGCGCATATCGAGCATCAAGACGCCTGCAAGGCCCGAACCGTCCGCCGCCGGAATGAGATCAAGCGCGCGATGATCCTCCATCCGCCTCACGTCGCGGCGCCAGATCTGCTCGGACAGCCGGTTAATGATCTCGATACCGGTGAGATCGCCCTTGTGCACGGTGCGGTCGAAGGTCTGGCCCGCGAACGCCTTCTGGTGAACGCTGCCGTCGGGATTGCGGTCGAAGAAGCAACCGAGTTCGTTCTCAAGCTCGCGGATGCGGATCTGCGCCTCGACGACAAGCTTCCAGGCAAGATCCTGATTGTTGAGCCACTTGCCGCCCTCGATCGTGTCCATGAAGTGGCGTTCGACCGAGTCGCCCGGCGCCAATGCGACGTTGTAGCCGCCCTGCACCATACGCGTGCAGCCGCATTTGCCGAGCAGCCCCTTCACCGCGACGGTGACGTCGAGATGCGGCGCGGTCTTCTTGGCGTGAAGCGCGGCAAAGAGCCCTGCCCCGCCCGAGCCGAGGATCAGAATGTCGGTATCGACCGTACGCAGCGCCATGGTTCACACCGCTCCGATGCTTTTGAGAACCGCATCGCGGCGGCTGGCGACATCCTTCTGCAGATCGGCGTAGAGCGAGCCGCCATGTGAATCCATGCCGACGAGCAGCGGGCCGAAATTCCTGATCTGGAATTTCCAGAGGCTTTCGGGATGCAGGTCGTCCATATCGATATCGACGATCTGTTCGATCCAGGTGGTCTCGAGCGCCGCCGCGCCGCCGACGATGGCGAGATACGCACCCCCGAACTCGGCAAAGGCCTTGAGCGTGTCCGGACCCATGCCGCCCTTACCGATGATGAGGCGCACACCTTCGCGATCCATCAGGTCATGAGTGAAGCGCTCCATGCGCATCGACGTGGTGGTGCCGATGCAGAACGGCTTGTAACCCACCGGCGCCTCGTTCGAGACCGGCACCCGGTGCACGTTCGGTGCGGTATGGATGACCGCGTGGCCGTCGAGATCGAACTTGGTCTCGCGCCCCTTGTCGAACATGTGGATCAGGGTCGCGTCGCGGATGCCGAACAGCGTCTGTTCGAGCGTGACGGTGTCACCGATCTTCAGGCTGCGCGCCTTCTCCTCGGTGATCGGCATTTCAAGAATATGATGCGCCATGATCCTGTCCTCACGCCGAAAACGCGATGCCGCCGGGCGTGATCGTCGCCCGCGCGCGCCGTGCCGAATGGCACTGGATGTTCACCGCAACCGGATTTTGCGTGATGTGGGTCGCGGCGACCTCCACATGCACGGCGAAGCTGGTTGAGCGTCCGCCAAGGCCCTGCGGGCCGATACCGAGCTCGTTCACGGCCTTTGACAGTTCCGCCTCGATCTTGGCACCCTCCTCGTCGCTGCACTTCGAGCCGAGCGGGCGCGTTGCCGCGATCTTGGCGAGATGCATGCAGAGATCCGAGGTGCCGCCGATGCCGACGCCGACGATGGTCGGCGGGCAGACGCGGCCGCCCAACTCGATGACGCGATCGATCACGAACGCCTTCACCGCCTTGATGCCATCGGACGGCAGCAGCATTTTCAGGAACGAGCCGTTCTCCGAGCCCGACCCCTTCGGAATCATCTCAATCGACGCCGTCTCGGGCCGTTCGTCGAAATCAACATGGATGATCGGCACGCGGATGCCGCTCGATGTCTGGTTGTTCTTGCGGGTGATCGGATGCACCACGGAGGAGCGCAGCGAGCATTCCGTGGTGGCGCGCTCGCAGCCTCGGCGGATCGCCGCCTTCAATTCCGCGCCGTCGAACTCGACATTACGGCCGATCGTCACGTTATAGATCGGAATGCCGGTGTCCTGGCACAGGATGTTGTTGGTGCGCTCGGCGACCGCGATGTTCTCCACCATCGTATCGAGAACCGTCCGGCCGATGGTGCTGGTCTCGTTGCGCACGAGGGTCTTGAAACCGGCCTTGATATCGTCCGGCAACATTTTGAGAGCCTGCACGTAGAGCGTTTTGCAGATCTCTTCGACTTCTTTCATATCAATCTGCATGGCACTACATCCCGTTCAAGAGAAACAACACACCGACCGCCGCTGATGCGGCGACGCAACTTGAAACCAGCACCGCGCTGCGGTCGCGCATCGCGAACCACTCGATCGCGAGCACCCGAAGGCCGAGCGCCATGTGCACCGCAAGCGCCGACACCAAGCCCCATTCCGCGATCAAGGCGATCCGCGAATGGGTCAATGCGAGAAAGCTGTCCAGCGCGTTTGCACCGTTGAGCGCCGTACCGAGCGCGAGAAAATGCATCGGCAGAAAGATCGCCAGCGCCACGCCGGACAGACGATGCAGCATCGCCGCAATGAAACCCGGCTTGAGATGAGAGCTTCGTATCAGGCTCATGCACCGTACACCGCAAGTGCGGCCCTCACTCCAAGGATAACAAGCGAAACGGAAAATAGTGCCATCACCAGATCGAGCGAGCGACCGCGCCAGTGCAGCCACTCGCGCAGCACCGAACGCAGGCCGATCGGCGCATGGATCGACGCCGCAAGCACGAACGTCAGGTAGAAGGCGAGGAACGCGCGGTTGCCGTGGGTGCGCGCCAGAATATCGCCTGCCGTCAGCCCGCCGCGCACGGCGTAGATGATGGTGATGAGGTGCACCGTCACCGCGAAAGCCAGAATGAACGCGGTGCCGCGCTGGGCGAGATAGAGAACCGGGTTCATCGCCGCCTCCAGAGCCTGTTCGAGGTCGCGCGCTTCAAACCGGCGATCGAGAACGTCGGAGACAGATGCTTAGGACAGAATTCCGTGCAGCTCATGTGGCTGTGGCAGGAATGGCAACCGGCGTCGCCGGTAACGGCAGTCAGCCGCTCGTCCTGCCCGCGGTCACGGACGTCGTTGACGAGCGTCCAGGCCCGGTTCAGCGCCGCCGGTCCGAGATAGTCCTCGTTCCACGACACCACGTCGCAGGCCGAGTAGCAGACGCCGCAATTGATGCACTCGATGCCTTCGTCGACCGCCTGACGCTCCGGCGAGGCGGGCTCGACGACGGCAAAATCCTCTGGCGGGTTGTCTCCCGGCTCGAAATAGCCGTGCGCATCGCGCCATTTGTTGAAGAACGGCTCCATGTCGACCGCCAGATCCTTGACGACTGGCAGGTTGCGCAGCGGTTCCAGCTTCAGCGGACCACTTTCGAGCTCGTCGACGCGGGTGCGGCAGGTCCAGCGCGGCCGTTCGTTGACGACCATGGCGCAGGAACCGCACATCCCAACGCGGCAGGCGAAACGATAGGACAGCGTTTCGTCCTGCGTGCGCTGGATCTCGGTGACGACATCCAGCACTGTTTGATTGGCGCGCGCCGGAACTTCGAATGTCTGGAAGGCGCCATCCTTGTCACCTCGCCAGACCTGTACGGTTAGTACAGGACCCGGCGAGGTGTCGTTATTGCTCTTTGATTGAACACTCATGACGCAGGTCAAGAGCCTCCGTGAGTTATTGTTAGTTGTTAGCTGCCGTTGGCGTTGTGGATGCCCGGGAAGTAGATGTCCTTCCAGGACTGGGCCTTGGCAGTGACGAGACCCGCACGATTCATGTAGTCGAGATAGGACATCACCTTCTTCGGCGTGGTGGTCCATTCGTTCACCGGATCACGGATGATCTTCTCCGCATCGGCAACCGGGATCTTCGAGTTCTCCGCCTTCACCCAGATCGCAGCCGCCTTCGCCGGATCCGCCTTGATGTTGGCGATTGCCTCTTCAAGTGCACCCAGGAACGCCTTCATGACTTTCGGGTTGGCTTCGACGAACTTGGTCGTCGCCCAGACCGAGTTGAAGGTGTGCGGTCCGCCCAGCACATCGTAGCTGTTGAGCACGAGATGCGCCTTCGGGTCCTTCAGTTCGAGATCCTGGAACGGAGCCGAACCGAAATGGGCGTCAACTTCCGAGTGACCACCGAGCATCGCCGTCATGGCGTCGGGGTGGCTCATCGACACGGTCAGCGAATCGAGCTTGTGACTCTGACCCACACCGAACGCCTTCTCTGCCGCCATCTGCAGCGTGATCGCCTGGATCGAGACCTTCACCGCGGGAAGACCGATCTTGTCCTTTTCGGTGAAGTCCTTGATCGTCTTCACGTTGGGGTTGGTGGTGACGAGATAGAGCGGCATCGCGTTCAGCGCGGCGACACCCTTCACCTTGTAGTTGCTCTGGGTCTTACCCCAGATCGTCAGCAGCGGACCGACGCCGCCGCCGGCAAAGTCGAGATTGCCGGAAAGCAGCGCTTCATTCATGCCGCTGCCGGCACTGAAGCGCAGCCACTCGACCTTAAGATCGTTGATGCCTTCGGCCTTGGCGTGTTTCTCGAAGAGCTGCTGCTCCTCCATCATCGTCAGCGGCAGATACGAAATGCCGTACTGCTTGGCGATGCGAACGGTATTCACCTCGGCATGAGCCGCGGTGCCGGTCAGTCCTGCGATCAGACCGATCGCTGCCATCGTCTTAACAACTGATTTCAACATCCTGTCCTTCTCCTCACAAAAAGCCGGGTGTTTGTTGTTGTTGTCCCGGCAAATGCCCTTACTTACGACTGCATGCCCCAACGATCGATGGTGTTGGCCTCGATCGCACGGAAGATGATGTTCTCGACCACCAGACCGATGATGATGACGGTCAGAAGACCGGCGAACACCGTCGGGATGTCGAGACTGTTCTTGTTTTCGAAAATAAACCAGCCCAAACCGCCCGAGCCCGACGACACGCCGAACACCAGTTCGGCCGCGATCAGCGTACGCCAGGCGAACGCCCAGCCAATCTTGAGGCCGGTGAGGATGCTCGGGAACGCCGCCGGGATCAGAATCTTGCTGATGTAGCGGAAACCGCCAAGCCCGTAATTGCGCCCGACCATCTTCAGCGTGCGGCTGACCGACAAAAAGCCGGAGTGCGTGTTGAGTGCAATCGCCCAGGTCACCGAGTGCACCAGCACGAACACCAGCGAGCCGTTGCCGAGGCCGAACCAGATCAGCGCCAGCGGCAACAGCGCGATCGCCGGCAGCGGGTTGAACATCGAGGTCAGCGTCTCGAGGAAGTCGGTGCCGATGCGCGTGGTGATCGCCAATGCCGTCAGCAGCGCCGCCAGCGTGACACCGACCGCGTAACCCATCAGCAGCACCTTGATCGACGCCCACGCCCGCGCGGGCAGAACGCCGTTCCCGATATTGGTGAAGAACGCGCTCATGGTCTCGCTGAACGTCGGGAACAACAGATTGTTGTTCAGGTAGCGGCCATAAGCCTCCCAAATGAGCGCCAGAATGACGAGGATGACGATCTTGCGCAGCCACGACTGATTGTAGAGCCGGCCGATCAACGGCAACGGCTTTTCCACGACCAGCGGCACCTGCGAAGTTTCGGATGCATCCCGCACGAATTCGGCGCGCTGCGGCGCCACGATCTTCTGGGCGGACATGGTCACGTCAGACATTTTCCGCCTCCTCAATGGTGTCGGCAAACAACATGGTCTGAATTCGTTTTTCGAGTTCGGCAGCTTCCTCGCCCTGCGCGCCGCCGTTCAGCTCAGCCTTGACCTGGCCGGGATGCGGCGACAGCAACAGGATGCGGTTGCCGATCTTGATCGCCTCAGGAATGGAATGCGTGACGAACAGCACCGTGAAACGGGTTTCGTCCCACAGCATCATCAGTTCGTCCTGCATCTTGCGGCGCGTCAGCGCGTCGAGTGCGGCGAACGGCTCGTCCATCAGGAGAATATCCGGCTCCATCGCCATGCCGCGCGCGATCGCGACGCGCTGCTTCATGCCGCCCGAGAGCATGTGCGGATAGCTCTCCGCAAACTTCTCCAGGTTGACCTTGCGGATGTAGTGCATCGCCTTCTCCTCGGCTTCACGCGCGCCGAGTTTGTTGGTGCACTGCAAGGGAAACATCACGTTTTCCTTGACGCTCTTCCAAGGCAGCAGCTGGTCGAACTCCTGAAACACCATCATCCGGTCGGGACCGGGATGGCGGATCACCTTGCTCTTCAGCTTCATCTCGCCCTCAGTGGGCGCCATGTAGCCGCCGACAGCCTTCAGCAACGTCGATTTGCCGCAGCCCGAAGGCCCCAGCAGAATGAAACGATCGCCCTGAAAGACTTCGAAGTCGACGCGATAGGTCGCGGTCACGAGGTGGTCTGGCGTCTTGTACTGAAGCGTAACGCCTTTCACCTCTAAAAGCGGTGCAGTGTTCAATCGTTCCTCCCGGCCAACACGCGCAAGCATCTACGTGCTCCTGCCCTGTCGAATTTGAAAGAGATGGTCTCTCCAATGATGGAGCGCGGAAGGCAACGTTTCCCTCGGCAAAAGGCCGTTCCTGAAAACAAATGGCCCGACGCCGCCAAGCCGCATGGCTTGACGATCTTGCCGGACCGATTTGCAGGCTACGTGCCGTCTCATGCCGTTGCGCCTCTCCCGCTGAACCGGGGCTATCCGCCCTCTTGTTCTGTCCAGACTGCCATCGTCTAGAAGGCCTGTAAAGATATCATATGTCTGATATAAGACTGGAGACCCAACTTTTTGGGTTCCGTCCCGCCATGCAGGACAATGTCGCACCTGGCATGCCAGATACGCGACATAAAAAATCAGCCGGCGAAGACCGGCTGATTTCCTGTTTACAGATTAACTGCGATGTCGAAATTCGAAACGAACGCGTCTTTCGTTACGACATATTCGGAATTGCGAACTCCGCACCGGAGGCAACACCCACCGGCCACCGGCTCGTGATGGTCTTGAGCTTGGTGTAGAAGCGGATACCTTCCGGGCCATGCATATCATGGTCACCGAAGAACGACGCCTTCCAGCCGCCGAACGAATGGTACGCCATCGGAATCGGAATCGGCACATTGATACCGACCATGCCGACCTGAATGCGATGCGCGAATTCGCGTGCTGAATCACCATCGCGGGTGAAGATCGCCGTGCCGTTGCCGTATTCGTTTTCGTTGATCATTTTCGCCGCGGTCTCGTAGTCCGGCGATCGCACCACCGACAGCACCGGCCCGAAAATTTCGTCCTTGTAGATTTTCATGTCAGTCGTGACGTTGTCGAACAGCGAGCCACCGAGGAAGTAGCCGTTCTCGTAGCCTTGCATCTTGAAGTCACGTCCGTCGACAACGAGCTTGGCGCCTTCCGCCAAACCGGTGTCGATGTAGCCGTGGACGCGATCGCGATGCGCCTTGGTGACCAGCGGCCCCATCTCGGCTTCGAGATCGGAGCCCGGTCCGATCTTCAATCCCCTCACCCGCGGCGTCAGCTTTTCGATCAGGGTGTCGGCGGTCTTCTTGCCGACCGGCACCGCGACCGAAATCGCCATGCAGCGTTCGCCGGCGGCACCATAGGCCGCGCCCATCAATGCATCGACCGCCTGGTCCATATCCGCGTCGGGCAGGATGACCATATGGTTCTTCGCGCCACCGAGCGCCTGGCAGCGTTTTCCTTCATGCGTCGCGGTCTGGTAGATGTAACGCGCGATCGGCGTCGAGCCGACAAAGCTGACGGCGGAAATATCCGGATGCTTCAGCAAGGCGTCGACCGCCTCCTTGTCGCCCTGCACTACATTGAAGGCGCCGTCCGGCACGCCGGCTTCCTTGAGCCAGTCGGCCATCAGCAGCGAAGCGGACGGATCGCGTTCCGACGGCTTCAGCACGAACGTGTTGCCGCACACCAGCGCCACAGGGAACATCCACATCGGCACCATCACCGGGAAGTTGAACGGCGTGATGCCGGCGACGACACCGAGCGGCTGGCGAATGGCGTAGCTGTCGACGCGGGTGCCGACATCCTCGCTGTAATCGCCTTTCAGCAGATGCGGCGCGCCGGTCGCAAACTCCACCACTTCCAGGCCGCGCTGCACTTCGCCGCGCGCGTCTGTCAGCAACTTGCCGTGTTCCTGCGAGATCGCCTTGGCCAGTTCCTCGCTCCGCTCTTCGACGATGCGCTGGAATTTGGCGATGATGCGTGAGCGGCGCAGCGGCGTCATCGCAGACCATTCGGGAAACGCGCGGCGCGCTGCCTCTACCGCCTGATCGACTTCCGCCGTGCTCGCAAGCGCGACGTTCGCCACCTGCTGGCCGATCGCAGGGTTGAAAACCGGCGCGGTCTGTCCGCTTTTGCCGGCGACGCGCTGGCCGTTGATATAATGAGAAATGTCCGAGCCCATGATTATTCTCCCGATGCTGTTGCTTGAGGGAGATTTTGCTCCTCGCAGCATCCCGAACCAACTCCTACTATTGCCCCACCGTTGTGCAAAAATTAAAGTACCCCCGGCGGGCAGGAAGCCGGAATCGGAATACTGAATGGATTGGGATCGCGTGCGGATTTTTCTCGAGGTGGCCAGAACCGGCCAGATCCTCGGCGCAGCCAAGCGGCTCGGCCTCAACCATGCCACCGTGGCGCGACAACTCAGCGCGCTCGAACGCGAGATGAAGACCCGTCTGGTCAAGCGGGACACCACCGGCTGTACGCTGACACGATCGGGCGAAGCCCTGATGGCGACCGCCGAGAAGGTTGAATCCGAATTTCTGCGCGTCAGCTCGCAGCTTGCCTCGACGTCCGACCGGGTAACGGGAACCGTGCGCGTCGGCGCGCCGGACGGCATCGGCAACTACTTTCTGGCCGAACAGTTGGGCGCGCTCGCCGCGGTGCACCCCGAACTGATCGTGCAACTCGTGCCGCTGCCGCGCACCTTCTCTCTATCGAAACGGGAAGCTGACATCACGATCATGGTGGAGCGGCCGAAGGAAGGCAAACTCATCACAACCAAGCTGACCGACTATTCGCTCAGCCTGTATGCCTCCAAGCAATATCTCGATCGTTTCCCGCCGATCCGAACCGAGAGCGATCTCGCAGGCCATCTGTTCATCACGCAGGTGAGCGATTTCGTCTACAGCCGCGCGCTCGACTATTCATCTTACTTCGATACCGTGATGTCGCGCCGTTACGAATGCGGCAGCGTCGTCGGCCAGGTCGAGGCCGTGCGCGCCGGGCACGGCATCGGCATCCTGCACGATTATGCGATCCGCCGTTATCCCGAACTGCGGCGTCTCTTGCCGGAGATCCGTTTCGTGCGGACGTACTGGCTGGTGTCGCATCCCGACACCCATGGCACCCGGCGGGTGCGCGAGGTGCACCGCTACATCGCCTCGCGCGTCCGCGCCGAACGGCGGCATTTCATGGGCGATTGAACCGCGCCATCAAACCACCGCTGCCATTTCGCCGCGTAATTACTTCGGATGCAAAACGAGCTTCTGCACGCGCCAGTTCAGAAGCTCCGCAACATAAAGCGTGTTCTCCGACGGGCACGCTATCGCATGAACCCACCCAAACTGCTTCAACTGCTTGCCCGACTTGCCGAGAACACCGAGCAGCTTTCCGTCCAGTGTCATCTTGTAGATCCGTCCGGGCCACGCATCGGAAGCATAGAGCACCTGATTGGGACCGGGCGTGATGCAGATGGCCCACGGTGAGTCCGGCGCAAACGTGCCTTTCTTGATCGTGGCCTCATCGGGAATGTTGCCGATCGCGGGCTTGGCATCGGGCGGCACAGGCACGTCGATTTTCATCTGCCGCAGGAATTTTCCGTCGCCGTCGAACACCTGAATGCGGGCATTGCCACGATCCGCAACATAGACGTTGCCCTTGGCATCGGTCGCGATGCTGTGCGGCGTATTGAATTGACCCGGCTCGCTGCCTTTCTCTCCCCACGATTTGATCCAGTTGCCGTCTTTGTCGACCTTCGCCACGCGCGAATTGATATAGCCGTCGCTGATGTAGGTGTTGCCGGCAGCGTCCCATGCCACGTCGGTGACCTGACGAAAGCGGCCATCCTCGGCCGGAAGCGGCGGATTGGGATGCTTCAGCGGGCCGGTCTCCTCATCGGAGGCTTCCTGTTTGCGGCCGAACACCATCAGCACCCGTCCCTCGGGGCTGAACTTGATGACCATGTCCGAGCCTTTATCGGTGACCCAGATGTTGTCCTGTGGATCGACCTTGACCGTGTGAGCGAACGACCACGCGTAGAGATTCTTGCCGATCTCGCGGATGTATTTGCCGTTGGCATCGAACTCCAAAAGCTGCGTCGCAGCTGCCGCATAGGCGGGTCCGGACGTATTGCCGCGTGACAGGACGAAGACATGGCCCTTGGAGTTGACCGCAACGCCGGAGACTTCCCCGAAATACATATTGTCCGGCAAGCGAAGCGGATTCGGCACCGAATTGAACGGAATGACCGGCGGGTTGTCCTGCGCGAACGAAGCCGAGGTCGACAATACCAGTAAAGCGGCTAGCCACAGTTTCATGGTTCTCTCCCGGATGATTTTTTGTTGGAGCGGCGCCAGAACCAGACAGGCGCGCCGCCCTTGCAGGCTAACGCCAAACCGTGCGGCGACGGGCGGATTTGCAATCACATTTTGTCGACTTGCGTTCCGGTCGCTCCGCGCGGCATGCATGCACCCCTTCCTGCAGCACCAGTGCTGCAGGAAGGACGCTCCCGTTAAATAGGTCGTATGAAAGAGATTCTTTGCGCATGACGAAAGCCGTGCTTCCGCCATACGAGCCTTGTGTGCCCGACGGTCTGCCGCCCGCACAACGCCGCTGGGCCGCCGCCGTGATCTTTATTGCGATTGCGATGTCGGCGCTCGACACCGCGATTGCCAATATCGCCCTGCCCACCATCACGGCCGACCTGCACACGACACCCGCCGACGTCGTCTGGGTGGTGAATGTCTATCAGATCGCACTGGTCGTAGCCTTGCTGCCGCTCGCGGCTCTCGGTGAAATCATAGGACTGGAGCGCGTCTATCTCGGAGGGCTGCTGCTCTTCACCGCTTCCTCGCTCGGATGCGCCTGCGCATCGACCTTGCCGGAGCTGTTGATCGCGCGGGGGCTGCAGGGATTGGGAAGCGGCGCGATCTCGGCGGCCAACATCGCGCTCGTCAGCTTCGTCTACCCGCGCAGTCTCGTCAGCCGCGGTTACGGATTGAATGCGATGGTGGTCGGCGTGTCGTTTACGCTCGGCCCAACGGTGGCGTCCGCGATCCTGTCCTTCGCATCGTGGCCGTGGCTGTTCGGCGTGAACGTGCCGATCGGCATCATTATTCTGATCGCCGGGCTCAAGGTTCTTCCGAAGACGCCCCGCGCTCCCCATAAGTTCGAACTTTCCAGCGCGTTGCTGGCCGGAAGTTGCACCGGACTTTTCATTTTTGCTCTCAGCAGTGCCGCACATCGAACCGATCCGATCTACGTTGCCATTGAACTGGCCGTTACCATCGCACTCGGTGTCTTCCTCGCGCGCAGGCAGGCCGGGCACCCGGCGCCGATTCTTCCCTTCGATTTGTTCAAGCGACCGATGTTTTCATTGTCCACGGCAACGGCGACCGCCGCCTTCATGGCCCAAAGCCTCGCCTTCGTCGCGCTGCCCTTCTACTTCGAGACCGTGCTGAACCGAACGGCGGTCGAAACCGGATTCTTCATCACGCCATGGTCCTTGATCGTCACCGTCATGGCCCCGATCGGCGGACGGCTGGTCGAACGATTCCAGGCGGCGTATCTCTGCGGCGGCGGCCTGCTCGTTCTCGGTCTCGGCATGGTGCTGCTAGCGACGATTCCGGAATCACCGACCATTCCCGACATCATCTGGCGCATGCTGGTCTGCGGCTGCGGCTTTGGCTTCTTCCAGACGCCAAACATGAAGGCGATCATGAGCAGCGCACCCGCCACGCGCAGCGGTTCGGCGTCGGGCGCGCTGGCGACAGCCCGGCTGTTCGGGCAGACTCTCGGCGCGGCGCTTGCCGCCCTGTGCTTTTCGCTGTTCGATCATCAGGGAGCGGCCTACGCCCTGGGCCTCGGCGCCGTAGTTGCCTCGATAGGCTCGTTCATCAGTTTCATGCGCCTGTTCGCCCGCCGCTAAGACGCCACGATCACACCCGGCGAAATGCCGCGCGCGATTTTCAATGGCGCCTTGATCACGTAAAAGGTTGCCCGAGGGATAATCCGGTCGAGGAGAGATTCGGTCATGACCTATCGCGCGCCCGTCGAGGACATCCTGCTCGCTCTCAACTATGGCGCCGCGCTGAATGAGGCGATCCGCGCGGGGCATTACCAGAACTACGATCCCGATACCGCGGGCGCGGTGATCGAAGAAGCCGGAAAATTCGCAAGCGATGTGCTCGCGCCCCTTAACCGCGTCGGCGATGAACACGGTGCGACGCTCTCGGATAAGAAAGTCACCACGTCGCCCGGATGGCGCGACGCTTACAGAAGCTGGACCGAGGCTGGCTGGAATTCCCTCACCGGCCCGGAAGAATTCGGCGGTCAGGGTCTGCCGATCGTGCTGCACGCCGCCTGCAGCGACATCTGGAGCGCGGCGAACATGGCGTTCGGTTTGTGCCCACTGCTCACGGCGGGCGCCATCGAGGCCATCGGCCTTCACGGCGCGGACGATCTCAAGCAAACCTATCTCGCCAAACTCGTGTCCGGCGAATGGACCGGCACCATGCAACTCACCGAGCCGCAGGCAGGCTCCGATGTCGGTGCGCTGCGCACCCGCGCCGAGAAGCAGCCGGACGGCAGCTATCGCCTCTCGGGCACCAAGATCTTCATCACCTATGGCGACCACGACATGACCGGGAACATTGTGCATCTCGTGCTCGCCCGCCTGCCCGGCGCGCCGGACGGCACCAAAGGAATCTCGCTGTTCGTGGTGCCGAAATTTCTGGTCAACGCGGACGGCACGCTCGGCGCGCGCAACGACATCTATGCCAGCGGCCTCGAACACAAGCTCGGCATTCACGGCTCGCCGACCTGCACCATGACGATGGGTGACAAGGGCGGCGCGGTCGGCTATCTGCTCGGCAAAGAGAACAACGGCATGGCCTGCATGTTCACGATGATGAACCAGGCACGCCTCGGCGTCGGCTTAGAAGGCGTCGGCATTGCGGAGCGCGCTACGCAGCAGGCGCTCGCCTATGCCCATGAGCGCAGGCAGGGCCGCGCGCTCTGCCACAAAGGCGGCGAGCCCGATCCCATTGCCGTGCATCCCGACGTAAAGCGCAATCTGCTGACGATGCGCGCCCTCACCGCCGCCGCGCGCACGATCTGCTACGCGACGGCAGTCGCGATCGACGTCTCGCATCAGGCTCAAGACGAAGCGGTGCGCGAGAAAGCCGATGGTCGCGCAGGTCTGCTCACGCCGCTCGCAAAGGCCTTCTCCACCGATATCGCCAATGAGGTCGCGGCGCTCGGCGTGCAGGTGCATGGCGGCGCGGGCTTCATCGAGGAAACCGGCGCCGCGCAATACGTGCGCGATGCCCGCATCCTCACCATCTATGAGGGCACCAACGGCATTCAGGCCAACGATCTCGTGATGCGCAAGCTCGGCGCCGACAAGGGCGCGGCGGTGCGCGACCTGCTAGACGAACTCGGGCAGATCGTCGCACGGGTCGAAGCATCGAACGATCCGGCGTTCGGCGCGACCGGCACAATCCTGCGCGAAGCGCTCGGTTCGGCCGCGCGCGCCGGCGAATGGCTGCTGGAAAGATTGCGCAGCGCGCCGGATGAAGCGCTCGCGGGTGCGACACCTTATCTCCGCTTACTTTCGCTTGCGACCGGCGGCTGCATGCTCGCGCGCGAAGTGCTCGACGGACGTGCCGATGAGACCCTGCGCGAGCGTGCCTTACGCCGTACGCCGCTCGCGCGTTTCCTTGTCGAGAATCTCGTGGTGCAGGCTCCGGCGCTGGAGCAGGCCATCGTCCGAGGCAGCGGCGCGATCAATGACGCCGATATGACGCTCGCGGATTAGGCAGTTTGCACGGTTTTTCCAGACATTTTTCGCCTACTCTCGCGGCATCGATCTCCCCAAATCATTCAGCAAAACCGGCGCTTGCCCATATGGGCCACCGAGCGGATGATGTAAGGTAAGATCGAAATAACCGCCCGTCCAAGGCCAAGGATTCGCATGCCCGACCACATCGTTGTCACGGACGAGGAATCGATTCGCATCATCAAGCTGCGGCGGCCGGAAAAAAAGAACGCGCTCACGCAAGGCATGTACGATGCGATGCGTCATGCCATCGACACCGCGCAGAACAATCCGGATATCCGCTGCATGGTGTTCACAGGCGGTGCCGGCGTCTTCACCGCCGGCAATGATCTCGAGGATTTCCAGAAAGCGGGCGCGGGCCAGCCGCGACCGATCAGCGCCGTCAAATTCATGTACTCGCTGGTGCAGAACACCAAGCCTATCGTCGCCGCCGTCGACGGCATCGCGATCGGCATCGGCACAACAATGATGTTCCATTGCGACTATGTGGTCGCGAGCACCGCCGCGTCGTTCTCGACTCCCTTCATTCATCTCGGGCTCGTCCCCGAAGGTGCGTCGAGCCTGCTCGCGCCGATGACGATGGGCTATCAGCGCGCGTTTTCGATGCTGCTGATGGGCCGCCCCATTAGCGCCGAGGACGCCGAACGGGCAGGCTTCGTCAACGACGTCGTCGCGCCCGGCCATGCCGAGGTCGAGGCGCTCAAGGTCGCGCGCGATATCTGCGCGCTGCCCGCCGAGGCGCTGGCGACCTCGCGAAAATTATTGCGGCCGCCGTCGGAAGAACTCTTGCGCCGGATCGATCAGGAGAGTCATCTGTTCGGCGAGCGGCTCTCCTCGCCGGAGGCTGTTGCCGCATTCGCAGCATTTTTCGCGCGTAAATAAACTCAGGTTCGCACCCGCAGGTTTGTACCCGTTCCACTGCAAGGATTGTCCATGTCTACTCTTTTGCTCACGCATACCGCTTCCTCCCTCAATCACAAGGTGAGCGAAGGCCATCCGGAGCGTCCCGACCGCATCCGCGCGATGGAGAAGGCGCTGAGCCAGGACATCTTCAAGCCGCTGGTGCGCGAAGAAGCGCCGATGGGCGACATCGAGACCGTGAAGCTGTGCCACGATGAAAGCTATGTCGACGAAATCCGCGAGATGTCGCCGAAACAGGGCATCGTCTATATCGACGGCGACACCATGATGTCGCCCGGCACCTGGGAAGCAGCAATGCGCGGCGTCGGCGGCGCTAATGCCGGCGTCGATGCTGTCGTCAGCGGCAAGGCACAGAACGTCTTCGTCGGCACCCGCCCCTGCGGTCATCATGCCGAACGCAACCGCGCAATGGGCTTCTGCATCTTCGATCAGGCCGCGATCGCTGCGCGCTACGCGCAGACCAAGCACGGCATCGGCCGCGTCGCCGTGGTCGATTTCGACGTGCACCACGGCAACGGCTCGCAGGACATCTTCTGGGCCGACCCCACCGTGATGTACTGCTCGACGCACCAGATGCCGCTGTTTCCTGGCACGGGTGCCACGCAGGAGCGCGGCGAGCACGACACCATCGTCAACGCTCCGATGCATCCGGGTGACGGCGGCACGATATTCCGTCAGGCGTTCGAGGGCGTGATCCTGCCGCAGCTTCAGAAATTCTCGCCTGAACTCATCATCATCTCCGCAGGCTTCGACGCGCACTGGCGCGATCCTCTCGCCAACATCCAGCTCGACGAGAAGGATTTCGGGTGGGTGACGAAGAAGTTGATGGACGTCGCCGACAAGAGCGCAGGCGGACGAATCGTCTCGGTGCTTGAAGGCGGCTACGATCTGCAGGGCCTGCACGATTCGATCGTCGAGCATGTCAGCGCCCTGATGGGGCACTGAACGCGCCACATTGCGTCCGCAAATCAAACCTACGCTTCCAAGCGCCACAGGATCGACCGGGGAACACTCTATGGCCACCAACACCCAAGCCGACATCAAGACGATGACGTTCGAGCGCGCAATCGAGGAACTCGAAACCATCGTCAAGCGTCTGGAAGACGGCAAGGTGCCGCTGGAAGAATCGGTCGCGATTTACGAGCGTGGCGAAACGCTGAAGCGCCGCTGTGAGGAACTGTTGCGGCTCGCCGAGGCACGCGTGGACAAGATCACCACGGACGCCACCGGCGCGCCCGTGGGCACCGAACCGCTCGACGTGCGCTGAGCCCCTTTAGGGCGAGCGAAACCCTCCATATTGGCTCCCGCCAGCCGCAGGACCGGCATGCCGCATTGCGCCATTTTCCGGCCTGCGGGCACATTGGCATGACTTTGGAATTGGTATAAAGCCTCGGCACCCACGGCGCGGCCACAGGCCAGACGGCCGTCTCCCTTTATCTTCAGCAAGGCTTGACCGTGTCCCAGACCAGCACGACCCCGTTGCTCGATACCATTCCGACCCCAGACAAACTGCGCGCCTTGACGCCCGAGCAGTTGCCGCAGGTCGCGGACGAACTGCGCCGCGAAATGGTCGATGCCGTGTCCGTCACCGGTGGGCATCTCGGCGCGGGTCTCGGCGTGGTCGAATTGACCGTCGCCCTGCACTACGTGTTCAACACGCCCGACGACCGCATCATCTGGGATGTCGGCCATCAGGCCTATCCGCACAAGATTCTTACCGGACGCCGCGACCGCATCCGCACCCTGCGTCAGGGCGGCGGCCTGTCCGGTTTTCCGAAGCGCGCCGAGAGCGAATACGATGCATTCGGCACCGCGCATTCTTCCACCTCGATCTCGGCCGGTCTCGGCATGGCGGTGGCGCGCGACCTGCAACAGGGCAACAACAACGTCATCGCCGTCATCGGCGACGGCTCGATGTCGGCGGGCATGGCCTATGAGGCGATGAACAATGCGGGCGCGCTGAACTCGCGGCTGATCGTCATCCTCAACGACAACGACATGTCGATCGCGCCACCCGTGGGCGCGATGTCCGCCTATCTGGCGCGGCTGATTTCGAGCGAGACCTACGGCACCGCGCGGGAGATCCTGAAGAACATCGCCCACCGGATGCCGAAATTCTTCCAGGACCGCACGTTGCGCGCGGAGGAATATGCGCGCGGCATGGTCGCGGGCGGCATGCTGTTCGAAGAGCTCGGCATGTTTTATGTCGGTCCGATTGACGGCCATAACCTCGATCATCTTTTGCCCGTGCTCACCAACGTCCGCGACAATGGCACCGGCCCCGTGCTCATCCATGTCGTCACCAAGAAGGGCAAGGGTTATGCACCGGCGGAGGAATCCGACGACAAGTATCATGGCGTGGTGAAATTCGACGTCGCCACCGGCAAGCAGTTCAAGACGAAGTCGAATGCGCCCTCCTACACTTCGGTATTCGGCAACAGCCTCACCAAGGAAGCGCAAAAGGACGACAAAATCGTCGCCATCACCGGCGCGATGCCCGGCGGCACCGGCGTCGATATCTTCGCGAAATCCTTCCCCGAACGCACCTTCGATGTCGGTATCGCCGAGCAGCATGCGGTGACGTTCGCCGCGGGCCTCGCAACCGAAGGCTACAAGCCGTTCTGCGCGCTGTATTCGACCTTCCTGCAGCGCGGCTACGATCAGGTGGTGCACGACGTCGCGATCCAGAATCTTCCGGTTCGCTTTGCGATCGACCGCGCGGGCCTTGTCGGCGCGGACGGCCCGACCCATGCGGGCTCGTTCGATAATACCTATCTCGGCTGCCTGCCGAACCTCATCATCATGGCGGCCGGCGACGAAGCCGATCTCGTCCACATGGTCGCAACGCAGGTTGCAATCGACAACGCGCCGAGCGCGCTGCGTTATCCACGTGGCGAAGGCCTCGGCCTTGAATTGCCGGATGTCGGCGTGCCGCTCGAAATCGGCAAGGGCCGCGTACTGCGCCAAGGCACGAAGGTCGCGTTGTTCTCGTTTGGCACGCGCCTCGGTGAATGCCTGAAGGCCGCCGACGAACTGGAAGCCCAGGGCCTGTCGACGACGGTGGCCGACGCGCGCTTCCTCAAGCCGCTCGATATCGAACTGACGCTGAAACTCGCCCGCTCGCACGAAGTCCTGATTACGGTCGAAGAAGGTTCGATCGGCGGCTTCGGCACCCATGTCATTCAGGCGCTCGCCGATCACGGCGCGCTCGATAAGGGTCTGAAGATTCGCTCGATGGTGCTGCCCGACATCTTCATCGATCAGGACAGCCCGGCGAAGATGTACGAACAGGCCGGGCTCGATGCCAAAGCCATCGTCGCCAAGGTATTCGAGGCACTCGGCAAAGGTGCAGCGTCCACCAAACTGGCGTAAGAATCCGATATCGTCATGCCCGGGCATAGCCCGTCGAAGACGGGCGTGAACGCCCTTATGATCCAGGCATCTACCTCTAGTCCGGCAATGACGACAACGGGACGGACAGGATGGCCATGACCGAACGCAAACGCGCTGACGTTCTTTTGGTCGAACGCGGCCTGTTCGAAAGCCGCGCTCGCGCGCAGGCGGCCATTGAGGCGGGTTCTGTCACCGCCAACGGCAAGGTCATCACCAAGGCTTCGGAACCGATACTCGTCGACGCAGACATCAGCGCCGAACCCGCGCATCCGTGGGTATCGCGCGGCGGCGTCAAGCTCGCGGCGGCGCTGGAGCACTATCCCCTCGATATCGAGGATCATGTCTGCGTCGATGTCGGCGCCTCGACCGGCGGCTTCACCGAAGTGCTGCTCGCGAATGGCGCGAGCCTCGTCTTCGCCATCGATGTCGGCACCGCGCAACTGCATCCGAGTCTGCGCGGCAATCCGCGCGTGATCTCGATGGAGAATACCGACATCCGCTCGCTCGAAGGCCACCGCCTCGAAAGGCGGCCGGATGTCGCGGTGATCGATACGAGCTTCATTTCGCTGAAGCTCGTGCTGCCTGCTGTGTTCTCGTTCGCCGCCGCACCGCTGCAGATGCTCGCGCTCATCAAACCGCAATTCGAGGCCGGCCGCGCACAGGTTAAGAAAGGCATCGTCCGCGACGAGGCCGTTCATCGCACGATCTGCGACGACATCGCGGCATTCGCCGCCGCACAAGGCTGCACCGATATTGAGGTGTTTCCCTCTTCTATCGAAGGCGGCGACGGCAATCGCGAATTTTTTATCGGCGCGCGGCGCGGCTGATGTCGATGGAACGCCTCACCATCGATCATGTCGGCCAGCAGGGCGACGGCATCGCCCTCGATGGCGCGCGCAATATCTACGTGCCCTACACGCTCGGCGGCGAAACCGTCGAGGTCACCGCCGCGTCCGAACGATCCGCGGACCGGCGTGATCTTGTGGAGGTCATCACTCCAAGCCCGGAGCGGATAGCACCATTCTGCGAGTATTTCAGTGTCTGCGGCGGCTGCGCGATCCAGCATTGGCAGACCGATGCCTATCGCAACTGGAAGCGACAACTTGTCGTGGACACGCTGAAGCAGGCGGGAATTGCGAGCGAGGTCGGCACGCTGGTCGATGCGCACGGCACCGGCCGTCGCCGCGCCACGTTTCACGCGCGGCAGGGATCGGGTGCGCTGCGCGTCGGCTTCGCGGCCGCCGGTCGCCACGAAATCGTGCCGATCACCCATTGCCCTATTCTCGATCCGGCGACGGACGGTGCTATCGGCGTGGCCAATGCCCTTGCCGAGCTCTTGAAGCCGGTCAGCAAACCGCTCGATATCCAGATCAGCGCCACCGAGAACGGCCTCGATGTCGACATACGTGGCTCCGGCCCGCTCGACACTGCGATGCTCTCGAAACTCTCTGGGTTGGCGAAACAGCACCGCCTCGCCCGCCTGACGCGACATGGCGAACTCGTGCTGCTTCAGGCGCCGCCCACCATCCGCGTGGGTCGCGCGACCGTGACGCTACCACCCGCCTCCTTCATGCAACCGACACAGGCGGGCGAGGAAACGCTCGCCACGCTCGTTACGGAGCGATGCAAGGGTGCGAGACGGATCGCCGATCTGTTCTGCGGCTTCGGACCGTTCTCGCTGCGCCTTGCGGAAAAATTCCGCGTTTCGGCGTTCGACAGCGACGCCAAGGCGGTCGCTGCGCTGAACGACGCCGTGCGTATCACGCAGGGCCTGAAGCCTCTCGCAGGCGAGGCCCGCGACCTGTTCCGCCGCCCGCTGGTACCGCAGGAGTTACGGGACTTCGACGCCGTGGTGTTCGATCCGCCCCGCCAAGGCGCGGAGGCGCAAAGCCGCCAGCTTGCGGCCAGCAGGCTGACGCATGTCGTCGCGGTCTCCTGCAATCCCGCGACCTTCGCGCGCGATGCGAAAATCCTGCTCGGCGGCGGCTTCAAACTCGGCAAGGTGGTCCCGGTGGACCAATTCCGGCACACGCCCCATGCCGAGGTCGTCGCCGAGTTCACGCGCTAGGCTGGACTTCTCAGCGGAGCCGTTCGGACGATGGCAAACTGTCGTCGAACTGTCGTGAATCGATCAAAATTTACCAACACTTCACACTAACAATATACCTTTCGACGCGCGGACCCGCCTCATTGCGAGGCGGCCGGTCCGACTGGAACTTGCCATTATTCCTGCCGCGCCAGCCCATTTTGAGGGCGATCCGGCCCTTACGTCTCCTTTGCGTATTTAAGGCTCAGTCTAAGGACTCCAATCATGCTTTCCAGGCTCTCGATCAGCGCCAAACTCATCGCCCTTGTTTCCGTTCTCCTGGTCTCGCTCGCCGCTCTCGGCACCTTTTCCGTCAGCGAGATGCACACGATCAACAAATCGACCCAGGAAATCCAGACGAACTGGCTGCCCAGCATCCGCCTTCTCGGCGAAATGCGCACCCAGGCCGCACGCTACCGCGCGGTGCTGCGCGATTACCTGACCGGGCCCGACGAGACCGTGATGATCGATATTCAGAAGAACCTTGATGCGCGGGCACACGACTTCATCAAAGCCTTCGAAAGCTACGGCAAAATGACCAAGTCGCCTGAAGAACAGGCGATGTACAAAGACCTCGGAAATGAATGGAAGAACTTCAAGGCCGGTTCCGACGAAGTCGTCGCCGCAGCGCGGAAATACGATTTTGCGCAGGCGCGCGAGCTGAACGCCACCAAGGTCGTGAAAGTCGGCCGCGCCATGGACGGCGCTCTCTCGAAGATCGTGGTGCTGAACGACAAGGGCGCCGACGACGCTGGCGATCGTGCGGCACATGATTACAACCGGGCCTTCGTCATCGTGCTCGGCGGGCTCGCCCTTCTGATCGTAATTGGCGCAGGCGCCGCTTTCCTGATCGTGCGCGACGTTGCCAAGGGCATCGCCTCGGTCGTTCAGCCGATGCAGTTGCTGGCGCAGGGCGATCTCTCTCCGGAAATCCCGCATCAGGGCGCGAAGACCGAAATCGGCAAGATCTCCGCCACGCTTCAGGTGTTCAAGGACGCGCTGATCGCCAAGAAGGCTGCCGACATCGTCTCCGCTAACGAAGCAACCGCCAAGATGCAACGCGCCGAGACCGTCGACGGCGTCACCCGCAAGTTCGAGAGCATGATCGGCGAACTGGTGGCGTCTCTCGCCTCTGCGTCCACCGAAATGGAATCGTCGGCCGGAACGTTGACCAAGGCGGCCGACGTCACCCAGCAGCTCTCGACTTCCGCCGCCAACGGCTCGCGTACGGTGTCGGAAAGCATCCAGTCGACCGCAGCCGCGACCGAGGAGATCACCTCCTCCGTCGCCGAGATCGGCCGTCAGGTCATGGAATCGAGCCGCGTGGCGCAGCGCGCCGTGCAGCAGGCCGAGAAGACCAACTCCAGCATCAGCGAATTGTCGGCCGCCGCCGCGCGTATCGGCGACGTCGTCAAGTTGATCACCGCAATTGCCGAGCAGACCAATCTGCTCGCGCTCAACGCCACCATCGAGGCGGCGCGAGCCGGTGAGGCCGGTCGCGGGTTCGCGGTCGTGGCTTCCGAGGTGAAGGCGCTCGCGTCACAGACCGCGAAGGCGACCGACGAAATCGGTGCGCAGATTGCCGGCATGCAAGCTGCGACCGACGACTCGGTGACCACCATCAAGGAGATCAGCGCGACGATCGACCAGATCTCGGAAATCTCCTCCGCCATCGCCGCTGCCGTCGAGGAACAGGGTGCGGCGACGCAGGAAATCGCCCGCAACGTGCGTCAGGCCGCCGAACTCTGCTCGCAGGTCGCCGTCAACATCGACGACGTCAGCCGCGGCAACAGCGAAACCGGCGCGGCCTCCTCGCAGGTCTTCTCCGCCGCACAGTCGCTGGCGCAGGAAAGCACCCGGCTAGAAGTCGAAGTTCAGGGCTTCATCAACCAGATCCGCGCAGCATAAAGCAGCACGGAGCTTGCAAACAAAACGGCGGCCGATCGGCCGCCGTTTTTATTTTGCCGTCAGCATTTCCTACTGACAGACGTTCACAGTCCTCGCATGCCAGCCGCTCCTCGTGTGGTAGCGCTGAAGCTGATAGCACTGGCTGTAATCGTTGTAGGCATAATCGTCGCCGTAATAGTCGTCATCATAATAGGCGCTGTCATACGGCCAGTCGTCGTAATAGCCGCCATAGCCGTAACCGAAGGCAAACACCGGGACCCGACCATGATGGCCGTGGTGGCCATGCCAGTTGCCGCCCTGATTCCACTGACGGTAAATCATCGCATTGTTACTCGGCCCGTGGACTGCATTGCGCGTCATGCCGGGATTGACCGCCACAAAGCTGTTACGCATCCCGCCGCCACTCGCGAAGCTGTTGAAGCCACCACCCCCGCCGCGCGCAAAGCCGCCACCGCCACCGAAGTGAGCACCGCCGCCGCCACCCATGTGGCCGCCACCGCCTCCACCACCATGACCGCCGTGGCCCTGCGCCAGCGCAGCGCCGGGATCGAACGCCGCCACCGCGGCGAGCAGCGCCGTTCCCATCAGAATTTTTCTGAACATCGTCGATCTCCACCTTCCGTAACCGTGGAGATAATGTGCCAAGCACCTTTTCTTTCCCGCGCGCGACGCAGAAAAGCATCAGTAATCCGTGAACAGGAACCGCGAAGATTTAGCCGTTCTGACCGCGATGGCGCAGGAAGTGGTCGGCCAGCACACAGGCCATCATCGCCTCGCCTACCGGCACGGCGCGGATACCGACGCAAGGATCATGACGTCCCTTGGTGACGATCTCCGTCTCGGCGCCGGAGCGATCGACTGTGCGACGCGGCGTGAGGATCGACGATGTCGGCTTCACCGCGAAGCGTGCCACCACCGCCTGCCCGGTCGAGATACCGCCGAGAATGCCACCAGCGTGGTTCGACAGGAACACCGGACCGTTATTGCCGTGACGCATCTCATCAGCGTTGTCTTCGCCGCGCAGTTCGGCCGCGCCAAAACCGGCACCGATCTCGACGCCCTTCACCGCGTTGATGCTCATCATCGCGGCCGCGATGTCGCCGTCGAGCTTGCCGTAGATCGGCGCGCCCCATCCGGCCGGAACATTCTCCGCGACCACTTCGATCACTGCACCGATCGACGAGCCGCTCTTGCGGATGTCGTCGAGATATTCCTCGAAGAATTTCGCCTTCACCGGATCGGGACAGAAGAACGGATTGCGCGCGACTTCGTCCCAATTCCAGTTGGCGCGGTCGATCTTGTGCGGACCCATCTGGACCAGCGCCGCGCGCACCTTCACGTCGGGAACGACCTTGCGCGCTACCGCGCCCGCCGCGACCCGCGCCGCGGTTTCGCGCGCCGACGAACGGCCGCCGCCGCGATAATCGCGGATGCCGTATTTGGCCTCATAGGTGTAATCGGCGTGGCCCGGACGATACTTGTCCTTGATCTCGGAATAGTCCTTCGAGCGCTGGTCGGTGTTCTCGATCATCAGCGCGATTGGCGCGCCGGTCGTCACCTGCCCGCGCTCGGTCTCCATCACGCCGGACAGGATCTTGACCTGATCGGGCTCCTGCCGCTGCGTGGTGAAGCGCGACTGGCCGGGCTTACGACGGTCGAGGTCGTCCTGAATGTCCGCGGCGGTCAGCGGAATGCGCGGCGGGCAGCCGTCAACCACGCAGCCGAGCGCCACCCCGTGGCTCTCGCCAAAGGTGGTGACGCGGAACATGTGACCGAAGGTGTTGAAGGACATGGAAATTGCGATCTGTTCGAATTTATTCGGACAAGTTGCAATTGTCGTATCGCGACCCGCGATGGGGGTCAAATCCCGGCCGGGACACCCTTAACTATGTTTGGTGATCTTGCCGTCCTTGAAAACGTAGACCACACCCTGCTCGACATAGATCTCGGCGGCGTTGATCGGCGTCTCGACCTCCAGCGCGGCCATCAGCGCGCGGCAGGAGCCGCCGTGCGAGACCGCGACGGTGTCTTGCAACAGTGAATCGTACCAGTCGCGCATCCGCAGCGCGACGGAGGCATAGCTTTCGCCGCCTGGCGGCGGGACGCCCCATTTGTCGGCCTGACGCTGCGCGAACAGTTCGGGATGAGATTGCTCCATCTCGATCAGGGTCGAACCCTCCCAGTGGCCGTAGCCAACTTCACGCAGCCGATCGTCGAGTTCGTAACCGTGCGGTGGCACGCCGATCTCTCCGCGCACAAGCTCCATGGTCTGGCGCGCCCGGCCGAGCGGCGAGGACACGAACGGAATCCGCTCTGGATGATGAGAATCCGCGGCCAGAATTCCGGTCAACAATTCACCGGCACGAACTGCCTGTTCCTTCCCGAGCTCGTTCAGCGGAATGTCTTGCGTGCCCTGAAAGCGGCCGGTGGCATTCCATTCGGTCTGGCCATGGCGGATGAAGTAGATGACGGGGTTGGGCATCGAAAGATCGGTTTCCAAAAAAGGGCATCGCCGGGCATAGCCTGTCAAAAACGGGCGTGAACGCCCTTTTGCTCCGGCGATCCATCAAAGATGATTTGTAAAGGATGGATGCACGAATCAAGTCCGCGCATGACATCCCGTTCCGGCTTATTCCTTCGCGAGCGAAATGTCCGGCGCATCCGGCCGCTTCATACCGACGACATTATAGCCGGAATCGACATGATGAATCTCGCCGGTAACACCGCGCGACAAGTCGGACAGCAGATACATCGCGCTGTCACCGACCTCCTCCTGCGTCACGGTCCGGCGCAGTGGTGAATTGTATTCGTTCCACTTCAGGATGTAGCGGAAATCGCCTATGCCCGATGCGGCAAGCGTCTTGATCGGCCCGGCGGAAATCGCGTTGACGCGGATGTTCTTCTCACCGAGGTCGGCGGCGAGATAGCGCACGCTCGCCTCGAGCGCGGCCTTCGCCACACCCATGACGTTGTAGTGCGGCATCCACTTCTCGGCGCCGTAATAGGACAGCGTCAGGATAGAGCCGCCCTTGGTCATCAGGTGTTCGGCGCGCTGGGCGATCGCGGTCAGCGAGTAGCAGGAGATCAGCATCGACTTCGAGAAGTTCGCTTCGCTCGTGTCGAGGTAGCGGCCGTCGAGTTCATCCTTGTCGGAAAACGCGATGGCATGGACGACGAAATCGATCTTGTCCCATTGCTTCTTGGCCTCCGCGAACACGGCGTCGATGCTCGCGCCATCGGTCACGTCGCAATGGCCGAGCGTGATCGCGCCAAGCTCCTTGGCGAGCGGTTCGACGCGCTTCTTCAACGCGTCGCCCTGCCAGGTCAGCGCAAGCTCCGCGCCCTGGTCGCGGCAGGATTTGGCGATGCCGTAGGCAATCGAGCGATTGTTGGCGACGCCAAGGATAATCCCCCGCTTGCCGCGCATCAGGCCGGTATTGTCCGCCATGAAAGCTGTCCGTTTTGGCTGAAAAAATGGAGGCCCGTCTTGGCATAGGCGGTCTGGCCGGGCAAGGCGGGAATCGGCCAGACTGGGCCCGGCTGGCGGTTCGCCGACTGGCCTTCACTCCCGGCCGACGGGCGGGAATAGACGTGTTTTCACGGTGTTATAGCTGACAACGCAATTCTGCTGCCCGGCGAACCACTTGCAGGCTCAAGACAGGTCCATGATCAGCTTCACATGACCAGCTTCCGCGACAGCGTCGAAACCATGATCCCCGCGCTGCGCCGCTATGCGCGTGCCCTGACGCGTGACGCCGACATGGCCGACGACCTCGTGCAGGATACGCTGGTGCGGGCGCTGCGCTCGGAGAAATTGTTTCTAGGCGGCGACCTGCGTGCGTGGCTCTATACGATCCTGACGAACCTCAACCGCAACCGCCGCCGCTCGCTGGCGCGCCGGCCAGTTCTGACCGAGTTGCATGATACGCCCGAGCCGTCCGGCACCGAGGCGGAGGGCCGCGACATCGCCCGCGCGCTTGCGACGCTGCCGGAAGAACAGCGTGCGGTTCTGCTTCTGGTCGCACTCGAGGGCCTGAGCTATCGCGATGTGGCCGACATCCAGGGCGTGCCGATGGGCACCGTGATGTCACGCCTCGCCCGCGCCCGCGCCCAGATCCGATCCATCCTTGAAGGCGAACGCCCCGTGCTTCGCCGCGTCAAATGAACCTCGTGGAAAAGACACAGCGATGATTCACGATACTCCCATCACCGAAGACGAACTCCACGCCTATGTGGACGGCGAACTGCCGCCCGAGCGACGCGAGGCCGTGGAAGCGTGGCTTGACGCGCACCCCGACGATGCTGCGCGAGTCCATCAGTGGCGCGTGATGAGCGACATGCTGCATGAGAAATATGACGGCGTTGTCGACGAGCCGATTCCCGCGCGCCTCAATCTCGACCGGCTCGATACCCGCCCGCGGCAATGGGTTTCTATGGCCGTCGCCGCAACGCTCGCTGCGTTCGTTATCGGCGGCGGCGCGGGCTATGCGCTGCGGGGCCTCACCGCGCAGCCGTCTGCCGTCGCGAGCCTCACCGGCGACGCGCTGGAGGCGCACCGGCTTTACGTGGTGGATGTGCGTCATCCGGTCGAAATTCAGGCCAGCGAACGCGCCCATCTGCAGCAATGGCTGACCAATCGCTGCGGGTGGCAGGTGCGCGCGCCCGAACTCGACGCGCAGGGGTTGAAGCTCGTCGGCGGACGGCTGCTCCCCGGCCCCACCGGCCCGGCTTCGTTCTTCATGTACGAGAATGCGGCGGGCGAGCGCTTCACAATCTACGCCTCGCGCGCGACCGACGAGACCACCAACATGCGTTATGCGGCCAAGGATAAGGATGGCGCGATGTACTGGGCCGACAAGGGCGTCGGCTATGTGGTGGCGGGGCCGGTCGACAAGCAGAAGCTGACGCAGATCGCACGTCTCGTGTTCGACCAGACCGACCTGGCGGGACAGAAGCTTTAATCAAACGTCATTGCGAGCGCAGCGAAGCAATCCAGAAGTCTCAAAGCCGGATTGCTTCGTCGGCCTTGCCTCCTCGCAATGACGACGATTTAAATTAATTCGTCACGCCCCGTAATACTCACCGACGGACTTGGTGCCCGCTGCCCAATCCCATTCGGTGCCGGGCTGATATTTCGGGCCGGATCTCAGCTTATCGACCGGGATCATGATCTGATAGCCGCCAAGCTCGACATTGTATTTCAGCGCGGGCCACGGCAGCGGATAGTGCTCGTCACCAATGCCGAGAAAGCCGCCGAAACTCAGCACCGCGAACGAGACGCGGCCGCTGACCTTCTCGATCATCACGCACTCAATCACGCCGATCTTGTCGCCGTTGGCGTCGAACACCGAGGTGCCCTGCACGCGGTCGCTTCCGATCAACGTCGATGTCGAGCGGTTGAGGTCGGTCGGCATGGCCAATACTCCTTGTCACAACAAGGAGTTAACGTCCGCACCGGCGGCGTGGTTCCAGCATCGTGAGGGTGACAAAATGCATCATGGCCGGAGCAGACTCCGGCCATGATGCATTAATGAAGATGACAATTTGCTGTTTGCAGGCTGCACTCGTTTACGTGCTACGTCCCGCCTCGCGCTGGGCCGCGAGAAACTCGGACAGTTTCTGAGCCTTGCTGCGCGTGTCTTTCACGGTCTTCGCTTTCTTCTTTGCGACCGGCGGAGCGCTCGCGGCCTCCTCGGCCTCCTTCGCGAGGCGCAGGGCACGCAGCCTTTCCATGTTCTTGCGGACGGCAATTGCCTCGCGTTCGAAATCGGCGAGCGCCTTGTCACCCTCGATACGGGCGATGCGCTGCTTCTCCGCGCGGGCGATCTGTTCGGGAGTTTGGGATTTGGCTGTTTTGCTCATCCCTTGAATATAGGGAGGAACTCACAGGTTTCCACCCGCGGCGGGACGACAAAAGACTCATTTTTGCCTTTTTTGGAAAACGGCTTTAGCCGAGCCCGCTGCGCGGATTGTAGACGTGGCTGCTGCGCCACTTTTCCATCAACGCTTCAAGTTCCGCGTCGTTGCCATCCGGCAGCACGATACGAACCGTGACATAGAGATAGCCGCCGGCCCCCTTGGCCGGCAAACCCTTGCCCTTCAGCCGGAATGTGCGGCCGCTGGAGGTGTTCTTCGGAATCGTCAGTTCGACCGCACCCTTCAGCGTCGGCACGCGCACCTTGCCGCCAAGCACCGCTTCATACAGCGTGACCGGCAATTCCACGCGCAGATCGTTACCTTCAATCTTGAAGAACGGATGCGGAGCGATGTTGATCGTCAGCAGCACATCACCGGGCGGATGACCGGGTGCAGTGTCACCCTGTCCCTTCAACCGAATCTGTTGGCCTGACGTGACGCCTGCCGGAATTTTGACGTTGAGTTCTTTGCCGTTTGGCAAACGAATGCGCTTGTTGGCGCCGTTCGCGGCTTCTTCCAGCGACACGCTCATTGTGGCCGCGACATCGAGATCGACGCCGACACCGGAATCGAATTCAAAGCCGCCGCGGCCGCCGCGCGGACCTCCGCCCATGCCGGCAGCACCGGCGCGACCGCCAAACATGCTGGAGAGAATATCCTCGAAACTGTTCGCGCCTGCAGCGCCGCCGGGGCCACCGCTGGTAAAGGAGTATTCGAACCCACCGGGGCCCCCGCGCCCCTGAGCGCCGCGCGCACCGAACGGCGACCCTGCACCTTCGAAGCCTTGAAAACGTTGTTTGCCTTCGGCGTCGATCTCGCCGCGGTCGAACTGCTTACGCTTGGTCTCGTCGCCCAAAATCTCGTTCGCCGAATTGATCTCGGCAAAACGCGCCGCCGCTTTCGCGTCGTTCTTGTTGGCGTCGGGATGGTGTTTCTTGGCGAGCTTGCGAAATGCGCTTTTGATCTCGGCAGCGCTTGCGCTTCGCTGCACCCCCAGGACCTCATAGGGGTCGCGCATCCGTGGTCTCTCCTTTGAGCAATACGATCGGGCCGAGCGGCCCGGTTATTAAATGGGAACGCTCCAGTCCCGTTGCAACCGTTTTATGACCGCTTCCAGGGCTTCATGTTACGGATTTCCCACGCCCCCGCGGTGGATTTGCAAGCTTCGCCCTGCAGCCAGCCCTCGTTGGTGCCGCGGACATAGCTTGCGAGGAAATCCCGGCAGGTGCGGCCTCCCTCACCGGTATAAGCAGATGCCAAAGGTGTCACCGAACCGCGCGCGCCGGTCTGCGGATTTTCCCACGGCTGGCTCGCATCCTTAGTGCCGCGCGTCAGCACATCAGACGCGGCATTACGCGCAGCGGCGAGGTCGCCGTCGGTCAGATTGGTGTCGTCCGTCAGCCGGATCGGGACAATCGAGCCGGTGATGTCGTCGGCGGCCACCACGGGCGTTTCCTTCGCCTTGTCGCCCCCGAACATATCGCCGAGCCGGTAGCTGCATCCTGCCGCGCAAGTGCCGAATCCGGCCAATAGCACCACTACCGCGATCCGGCGGATCGGCGATATCCCCCTGCGACGGCATGCCGTATAAGGGGGATTGGGCGCGCAATCGAAAAGCGCGGTCGGACGCAACGCGGTACTCCAGACATGAACGGTCCAGACAGCATCCAACAACAAACTCCGTTAACATCCGGTGATTTTACGGAAAGCACGGAGCCTTTTGAGCTTTTTTCGGCCTGGTTTCAGGAGGCGAGAGCCTCTGAGCCCAACGATCCCAATGCCATGGCGCTAGCCACTGCCGACGCGGACGGGATACCGGACGTCCGCATGGTGCTGATGAACGGCATCAGCCCCGAGGGATTCGTGTTCTACAGCCACATCAACAGTGCCAAGGGGCGCGAGCTGGCAGCAAACCCGAACGCCGCTTTACTGTTTCACTGGAAATCACTACGCCGGCAGGTGCGCGTCCGTGGGCCTGTCAGCCCCGTCAGCGATGCTGAGGCCGACACCTATTTCGCCACTCGTCCGAAGCAGGCGCAGATCGGCGCGTGGGCGAGCAAGCAAAGCCAGCCGCTCGAGAGCCGCCTCGCCTTCGAGAAGGCTATTGCGCTCAATGCGGCGAAATATGCGATCGGTGAAGTCCCTCGTCCGCCGGGCTGGAGCGGATGGCGGATCGTCCCGCAAACGATCGAGTTCTGGCACGACCGTCCCTTCCGCCTGCACGACCGCATCGTGTTCCAGCGCGAAGGTAACGGCTGGATCAAGACCCGGCTCTATCCTTGAACGATTCCACTGGCGTCTCTCTTTTTGTAAGTGAACAATCCTGTCATGACCGCACCAAACTCCAATCAGCCACGCCGGACACTGCTGCTCACCGGCGCGAGCCGTGGCATCGGCCATGCAACCGTTATCCGCTTCTCCAGCGCAGGCTGGCGGGTCATCACCTGTTCGCGCCATCCGTTTCCCGAGCAGTGTCCGTGGGACGCCGGACCTGAAGATCACATTCAGGTCGATCTTTCCGATGTCGCCGACACCGAACGCGCGATTCAGGAAATCCGCAGCCGTCTGGAAGGCGGCCAGTTGCATGCGCTGGTGAACAACGCGGCAATCTCCCCGAAGGCCGAGGGCGGCGGCCGGCTCGGCACCATCAAGACCGACAACGAGACCTGGGCGAAGGTCTTCCGCGTGAATTTTCTCGCGCCGGTATTTCTCGCGCGCGGCTTGATCGAGGAATTGAAAGCCACCAAGGGTTCGGTGGTGAACGTCACCTCGATTGCTGGCTCGCGCGTGCATCCGTTTGCCGGCGCAGCCTATGCGACATCGAAGGCGGCACTCGCCGCGCTGACTCGCGAGATGGCGTACGATTTCGGCAAGGTCGGGGTGCGCGTCAACGCCATCGCACCCGGCGAGATTGATACCTCGATCCTTTCGCCTGGCACGGAAAAGATCGTCGAGCAGCAAATCCCGCTGCAGCGGCTCGGCACGCCCGACGAAGTGGCGAAGATCATCTACGTGCTGTGCACCGAGACCTCATCCTACGTGAACGGCGCGGAAATCCACATCAACGGCGGACAGCACGTCTAGCGCGGGAACCTGAACGTGGCCTTGCGGGTTTGTCCTCATCCCTCGCAAGGCGCTCCCCGTGGCACGCAAAAAGCTCTCGGTTTATCGCACCAAACGCGACTTCACGAAAACCGCGGAGCCAAGCGGCGCTGCGAAAGTCGCGCGTGGAAAACTGCCGCGCTTCGTCGTCCAGAAGCATGATGCGACCCGGCTGCATTATGATTTGCGGCTCGAGTTCGACGGCGTCTTCAAATCATGGGCAGTGACGCGCGGCCCCTCGCTCGACCCGAAAGACAAACGCCTTGCCGTCGAGGTCGAAGATCATCCGCTCGACTACGGCGATTTCGAAGGCACGATCCCGAAAGGGCAATACGGCGGCGGCACGGTGATGCTGTGGGATCGCGGCTATTGGTACAGCGACAATCCGGAAGCAGGCTTCAGGAAAGGCGATCTCAAATTCGCGCTTGAGGGTGAGAAGCTGCATGGCGAGTGGGTGCTGGTGCGCATGCGTCATGATCGCAGTGGCGGCAAACGCACCAACTGGCTTCTTATCAAGCACCGCGACGACTATGCGCGCGAGAGCGACGAAAACGACATTCTCGACGAGGATCGCTCGGTCGCCTCCGGCCGTACGATGGAGCAGATCGCGCAAGGCAGGGGCCGCGGACCGACGCCATTCATGATAGCCAAATCCGGCCGCGCGAAGGCCGACCGTGTCTGGCAATCGAACCACAGCATGGCCGCGAACCTGCGGGCCAGGTCCGAAACGAAAACGCTCACGCCATCCAAACGCGGAACGCAGGCGAAAGCTGCACGTAGGGTCGAGCGCCTGCCCGACTTCATCGCGCCGCAACTGTGCAAATCGGTATCGCGCCCGCCCAATGGAAACGAATGGATTCACGAAATCAAATTCGATGGCTACCGGATGCAACTGCGCATAGAAGACAAGGAAGCTACGCTGCGCACGCGTAAGGGTCTTGACTGGACGGATAAATTCCCAGCCATCGCCAACGCCGCCGCCAAACTACCCAACGGCATCCTCGACGGCGAGATCGTGGCGCTCGATCACAACGGCCATCCGAGCTTCGCATCGCTGCAGGCTGCGTTGTCCGATGGCGCCACCGACCACTTGATCTTCTTTGCATTCGATCTCCTGTTCGAAGGAGATGCTGATTTGCGGCGACTTCCTTTGAGCGAACGCAAAGTACGCCTAAAATCACTCCTGAATAACAGCACCGGCAGCGGCGTGATCCGCTACGTCGAACACTTCGAGACCGGAGGCGACGCGGTTCTGAAGTCGGCCTGTCGCTTGTCGTTGGAAGGAATTATCTCAAAACGCACCGATGCACTTTATCATTCCGGCCGCGCCGAAAGCTGGGTGAAGGCCAAGTGCCGTTCTGGGCATGAAGTCGTCATCGGCGGCTGGAAGACCACTGCCGGCAAATTCCGCTCGCTGATGGTCGGCGTGCCGTATGATAACCACCTCGCCTATGTTGGCATCGTCGGTACGGGATATGGTCAGGCTGTCGTCAAGCAGATCATGCCGGAGTTGAAGAAAGTCGCCTCGACGACCAATCCGTTCGGCGGCAAGAACGCGCCTAGGAAAACGACCGGCATACATTGGGTAAAGCCCGAACTCGTCGCCGAGATCGAATTCGCGGGCTGGACCGGTGACAATATGGTGCGTCAGGCCGCGTTCAAGGGACTGCGCAAGGACAAGTTGGCCGACGAGGTGCAGGTGGACGACCCGGTCGCCACAACGGTCGCCGAACCCGCGCCACGCAAGACCCGCGCGAAAAAATCAACCAGCACATCATCGAAAGGCAGCGCGGTATCGTCGAAAAGCAACGCCGTCGTGATGGGCCTGACCATCTCAAAGCCGGACAAACCGCTATGGCCCGACGACGGCAAGGGCGAGCCGATCACCAAGCTCGATCTCGCCCGCTACATGGAAGACATCGGCGAGCATCTGCTGCCGCATATCGAGGGACGGCCCTGCTCCATCATCCGCGCACCGGACGGCATCGACGGCGAGACATTCTTCCAGCGTCACGCCATGGCCGGAATGTCGAACCTGATCGACGAAGTCCGCGTCTCCGGCGACAGAAAACCGTATATCCAGATCGACCGCATTGAAGGACTTGTGGCCGCAGCCCAGATCGGCGGCGTCGAGTTTCACCCCTGGAATTGTGCAGAAGGCGAACCCGAAGTGCCGGGCCGTCTCGTGTTCGATCTCGATCCCGCCCCCGATGTCGCCTTCACCGAAGTCATCAAGGCCGCGCGCGACATGCATGATCGTCTCTCGTCGCTCGGGCTTGAGAGTTTCTGCAAGACCACTGGCGGCAAGGGATTGCACGTCGTCACGCCGCTGAAAGACACAAAGAAGGATCGCATCGACTGGAAAACGGCGAAGGCGTTCGCGCATGCGGTCTGTCAGGCAATGGCTGCAGACGATCCGAAACGCTATCTGCTCAACATGTCGAAGGCGAAGCGCGAGGGAAAGATCTTCCTCGACTATCTGCGCAACGATCGGATGTCGACAGCGGTCGCGCCGTTCTCGCTGCGTGGGAGAAAATTTGCACCGGTTTCGATGCCGCTGACATGGACGCAAGTGCGCCCCGGTCTCGACCCGTTGAAATTCAGGCTGCGCACCGTGCCGTCGCTTGTAAAGAAATCCAAGGCTTGGGCAGATTACGACCGCGCAGCACGTTCGCTCAAAAGCGCAATCAAAAAGATCGGAAGGTAAGCTAGCCGACTTCGCGCAGGAGCCAATCTCGATATTTCCCACTGACACCATCGACCGGCAGCCGGACGATCTCCGGCGTATCGTAAGGGTGATGATCGAGAAGAAACGTTTCGAGCGCGGAATATTGAGCGGCCAGCGTCTTGAACAGGATCATCTGTTCGCCATCCTCGACGATCTTGCCCTCCCAGCGATAGCAGCTCGAGATCGGAAGAGTCTGCGCGCAGGCTGCAAGACGAGTCTCGATCACGGCACGCGCAAGCTCTTTCGCCTGCACCGCGTCGGCCACAGTGGTCATCACGATGCAAACGTTGTCGATCATCGCAAATCACACTCAATATTTCTAAAAGCTACAGCCACTTCTTCCACTTGAAGAACATGTAAGGCAACACCGCGGCGAACAACATCGCAATCAGCGCCAGCGAATAGCCGTGCTGCCATTCCAGTTCCGGCATGATCTTGAAATTCATGCCGTAGATCGAGGCGATCAGCGTTGGCGGCATCAGCACCACCGCCATCACCGAGAACAGCTTGATGATGTTGTTCTGCTCGAGGTTGACGACGCCGAGCATTGCGTCGAGCACGAAGGTGATCTTGTTGGACAAATAGGACGCATGGTCGGTGAGCGACTGCACGTCACGCTGCATGGTCTTGAACTGCGCCTTCTGCTCCTTGCTCCAGCGCCCGTTCTGATCGAGTTCGACGGTGACGAAGGAAATGACGCGCCCGATCGAAACCAGGCTTTCGCGAACCTTCGAGGTCAAATCACCCTTGCGACCGATGGTCAGAAGGATCTGGGAGTATTTGCGGGCGTGGCCGCGATCCGCCGAGGGCTCGAAAATATCGTTGCTCACGGTATCGACGTCCGATCCGAGGCGTTCGAGAATATCCGCGGAGCGATCGATGATCGCATCAAGCAGATCGAGCAAGATGGTGTCGCCCGTAATGCCGGACGGACATGATCGTCCGAGCTTGGCGGCGACCAGCATGAAAGGCTTCGGTTCGTCGTAGCGCACGGTGACGAGACGATGCGCGGTCAGGATGAAGGACACCGGCGCGGTCCGCGGATTGCTGCCATCCGTGCCGCACATCAGGGTCGCAGTCATGTAACGCGCGCCGTTCTCGACATAGAGACGCGAGGAGATTTCGATCTCCTGCATGTCCTCGCGGGTCGGGATTTCGATGCCGACCAGCTTCTCCACCGCCTTGTCCTCACCGGGAACCGGCGCCTTGAGGTCCAGCCAGACGGCATTCTCGGGCAGCGCAGCGAGGTCGACGGTATCCAGTTTTTTCAGCGAGCCTGCCGAAGGTGCGAATACGGACAGCATAAAAATGGCCCCTGGCTGCGGCGGGATGTCACCTCGCCAGAACGCAAATTCGTTCGATTCGGGCAAGCCGGGGAGAAGCGAAAGGCCCGGGAAATGCCAATTCCGTGATTAGGGAGCGCCCCTCAAGGACGCTTGTCTCACAGAAGTGCGGCACCAATGTCACAGGTCGGATGCTGCGTAGCAAAACGCGCGCCGAATCTCTGGAATTGGGCGAAAACCTGATGTTTATAAACTGAAGCGATACTGCGGCGGCGCGTCGCTCCTTAGAGCCGTTTTTGATCTTTCGCCGCCACCGGGATTTACATCGATGCCGTCGATCGTTTCCAAGTTTGCCGTCCTCGCCGCCGGCCTGATGCTGGCGGGCTGCATGCAGACAGCCCATTACGAGGCTATGAACGAAAACCTGCTCAAGCCGCGCGACAAGGAATATCTGGCCAAGGTTTCCTACGTCAAAACGCCGGTCGCTGAGCCGTTCCGGCGCGCCATCGTTGAATACCACCGCAAGGAAGCGCCCGGTTCCATCGTGGTCGATTCCGACAACCACTACCTTTATTACGTGCTCGATGGTGGCAAGGCGATCCGCTACGGCATCACCGTCGGCGAAGAAGCCATGGCTTGGTCCGGCATCGCCAAGGTCGGCGCCATGACCGAATGGCCGGATTGGCACCCCACCCCGGGCGAGATCAAGCGCCTCGGCGTTCCGACCTTCGTCAAGGGCGGTCCGGACAATCCGATGGGTTCGCGCGCGATCTACCTGTATTCGGGCGGCAAGGACACGCTGTTCCGCATTCACGGCACCAACCAGCCGGAATATATCGGAGCGTCGATTTCCTCAGGCTGCATCCGCATGACCAACGAAGACGTCATCGACCTGTACAACAAGGTCAAGATGGGCGCGATCGTCGTCGTGCTCGATCCCAAGCAGGGTGACTCGCCTTACAATTCGAAGATGGCGCTGCAGGGCGGCGGTTCGACTTACCAGTAAGTCCTGCAATCCATCCGAGGAACAAAACGCCGCCCCACGGGCGGCGTTTTTCATTGGGCGTAGATGGCCGCTAACGCGCGGGCATGTCGCTCTGTTTTTCCGCAGCATCACCGGAAGCCGCAGCGCCCTGTCCCTGCCCCGCGACACGCGGCGCTTCTTCGGGCCGCTCTGCAGGGAGCAGCGGTGACGTCTCCGGCAGCGGATCGTACACATTCCACTGACACAGCTTGAAATTGTTACGGCGCTGGGCGAGGTCGAGGTGGATGTGGTCCTCGTGATACCAGTCTGAGCCCGGCCCAAGCACGGTGGTGAAGCGGGTACACACCGACCACAGCACCTTCTCGCGAATCTCGCGCGACAGCGTGCGGTCGGTCAGTGACAGCTTGGTGCCATTGGCAAGGTCGAGGCTGCGGACATCAATCGCATTCGCCTTGCCGTGCTCCGACAGTTTGGCTCCCTTCACCCGGTTGCGCCCGCGGCACTCGTAGGAATCGAAATTGTCGAGGCCGTTGAGAATGGAGCCGAGCCCTTCCGCGAGCGGCGCAGCATCGTCGCGCACCCAGTCTGCCACAGCCCTTGCCATCTCACAGCGCAGCGTCGCCGCCGGTTTGAGGCTGACGCGCTGGCCGCCTCGCAACACCACCGCCTCGAGCTTCACCAGATCGTCGCCACCACATCCACTGGCCTCATGAATCGGCGCGATCGACGGTGCGATGGCAATGTCATCGGTCAATGAGCGACGGCAAGCCGAGAGCTCGGGTGCGGGCGGCGGTGCGGGAGTGACGGTCTTGTCCTGCTCCGGAGTGGGCGCAGCGTTCGGTACTTCGGCTGCTGGAGCCTCCGCAGGGCGGGGCCGCGGCAATGGCGTGGACGCCATTGCTTCATTTGAAATGGCGCACGACAGGCCTAACGTAAGAACCGCAACGCCTGCGCTCCAGCGCAGTCCCGCGCGATGACTTCGGTAATACGGCATCGGCGGGCAAGGCATTCCGGAATTCGAATTCCTGCAGAACGATAAAAACGGCGGCGCAACCGCGCCCTTTCACACAAGCATAGAATGCTATGCGGCCGCTACCAATTCCGGCCGCCGCATCGATACGATAGAACGGCAACATGGGGCTGATTCTTGTTCTTATCGTGGGGCTTGCGGCCGGTATCCTCAGCGGGATCGTCGGAACCGGCTCCTCCATCATGCTGGTGCCGGTTCTAGCCACGATCTACGGCCCGAAGGCGGCCGTTCCGATCATGGCCGTCGCGGCGTTGATGGCGAATCTCTCCCGCATTCTGGTGTGGTGGCGCACGGTCGATTGGCGTGCCTTCGCCGCTTACGGCATCACCGGCGGACCGGCTGCATATTTCGGCGCGCAGACGCTGCTGATCCTGCCGAGCCGCGCCGTCGATCTCACCATCGGACTGTTCCTGATCTCGATGATTCCGATCCGGCACTGGCTCGCCAAACGCATGATCCGGCTGAAGCTGTGGCACCTGGCGATCGCGGGCGCGGTGATCGGTTTCCTGACCGGGATCGTGGTCTCCACCGGGCCGATTTCCGTTCCGGTGTTCCTCGGCTACGGGCTGGTGAAGGGGGCCTTTCTCGCGACGGAGGCTGCCTCCTCGCTTGTGATCTACGTCGTTAAGGTGCTGACCTTCCAGACAAGCGGCGCGCTGCCGTGGGACCTCGCGCTGAAGGGGCTCATCACCGGCTTTTCCATCATGGCAGGCACGTTCATCGCCAAACCGTTCGTGCTGCGCCTCTCGCCGGATACCTTCCGCCATATCATGGACGGCCTGATGCTGATCTCGGGCCTGACCATGATCTGGAATGCGGTATTTGCGGCGTGAATTCGCCGTTCTGCGGCTTCCCTCACCGCACGGAAATGCGCTAGGTCAGGCCATCGGCGCATCCCCTAGCGCCCGTGGATCGTCGAATGGCCCGCCGCTTTTCCGCCGCCTATCAGAAGGAGCCGATCTCCGCCCTCGCCTCCTGGGCGCGGCGGATGGCGATTTTCTCTCTGGTCGCCACCCTCGCTTCGGTGTTGGTGGTGCGTTTCGGCTTTCTCGATTTCCGTCCGGCGCTCGCGACCTTCTTCGGCGCACTCGCGCTCGCCGGCATTTCCATTCTTCTGTGCTTCGCCGCGTTCGCCGCCATCTGGCAGAACGGATCGCGCGGCATGACGCGCGTTTTGTTAGCGCTGCTGATCAACGCCCTGATCCTCGCCTATCCGGCCTATCTCGCAATCCAGTATCAACGCCTGCCGCGCCTTTACGACATCTCGACCGATCCGATCGATCCGCCCCGCTTCGATGCGCTTGCCCGCCTGCGCGCGGCCGACGGCGCCAATCCCGCTGCCTATGCCGGGCTCTATTCCGCCGAACAGCAACGCAAGGCCTACCCGAACATCGAGCCGATCCTGCTCGATTTATCGCCGCAGCGGGCCTACGAGATGGCGTTGCACCTCGTCACGCGCCGTAAGTGGCTGATTATCGATGACCGTCCACCCGTGCCGCCGCAGCGGATCGGACGGATCGAAGCCGTGGCGCGCACGCTCGTCATGGGGCTGCGCGAGGACGTATCGATCCGCATCACGCCCGACGACGATGGATCGCGTGTCGATATGCGCTCGTCCTCACGCTATTTCGAGCACGATTTCGGCAGCAACGCCGCGCGCATCAGCGCCTTTGCGAGCGACCTCAACGACGCAGCCGACAACGCCAAGCCTGAAAAAAAGATTTTCGCACCGGCCAAGCAGCAGCCTCAGCCCAAGGGCACCAAGAAGCGATAAGTCTTGTCGATAGTTGGCGCGCCGTCGGTCGCAACGATGCCGCGCTCGACCAAGTCCTCCAGATGCGCCAGCACCGAATAGCCTGCCGCATTCACGAGCCGCGGATCGATGCCGATATAGCTCGCGCGCACGATGCTCGGAATATCCGCTTCGCCCTTCGCAAGACGACGCAGGATCGAGGCTTCGCGCGCCCTGCGATGCCGGATCATGAACTGGGTGAAACGCGGGCCTTCGGGAATTTCAGGTCCGTGCCCCGGAAGATAAAGCTGCTCCGGCCGCGCCGCGAGTTTCTCAAGCGACGCCATGTAATCGATCATCGCACCGTCCGGCGGCACGACGATAGTGGTGGACCAGCCCATGACGTGGTCGCCGACGAACATAAGCGAGCGCTCGCGCCAGGCGAATGCCATGTGGTTCGCGGTGTGGCCCGGCGTGGCAACGGCCTGCAAGGCCCATCCGTCACCCTGAACCGTCTCGCCGTCCTTCAACTGAACATCGGGGCGGAAATCCACATCGTTGGATTCCTTGCGGGGCGGCTCGCCTGCATGCATCGGGCGCGCGGGACGATGCGGCCCTTCGGCATAGACCGTGGCGCCGGTCGCCTGCTTGAGCCGCGGCACGGCGGGAGAGTGGTCGCGATGGGTGTGGGTGACAAAAATATGCGTCACCGTCTCGCCGCGAACCGCATCGAGAAGTGCGGCGACATGCGCCTCATCGTCTGGTCCTGGATCGACGATGGCGACACAACCCTCGCCCACGATGTAGCTCACCGTGCCAGTGAAGGTGAAAGGCCCGGGATTGTCGCACAAGATACGTCGCACGCCCGGCACAGTGCGATCGACAATTCCGGGCTTCAGCGGAAAATCGCGATTGAACGGAATGTCATCGTTGGCAGACATGCGCGCGGATCGCCGCCCATCTTACATGAAGGCCTGAATGCCGGTGATGGCGCGGCCCAGGATCAACGCGTGTACGTCGTGCGTGCCCTCATACGTATTCACGCTTTCCAGATTCTGCGCATGGCGCATGACATGGAATTCGCTGGAAATGCCGTTGCCTCCGTGCATGTCGCGCGCGACGCGGGCGATGTCGAGCGCCTTGCCGCAATTGTTGCGCTTCATGAGCGAAATCATTTCAGGCGCGAACTTGCCCTCATCCATCAGGCGACCGACCCGCAATGAGCCTTGCAGGCCGAGCGTGATCTCGGTTTCCATGTCGGCAAGCTTCTTCTGCATCAACTGGGTGGCGGCGAGCGGCCGGCCGAACTGCTTGCGGTCGAGCACATATTGGCGAGCGCGCTGGAAGCAATCCTCAGCCGCGCCCATCACGCCCCACGAAATGCCGTAGCGCGCACGATTGAGGCAACCGAACGGACCGGAAAGACCCGAGACGTTGGGCAGGAGCGCGCTTTCCGGCACCACCACGCCGTCCATCACGACTTCGCCGGTGATCGAGGCGCGCAGCGACAGCTTGCCGGAAATCTTCGGCGCCGACAGACCCTTCATTCCCTTTTCGAGAATAAAGCCGCGGATCTTGTTGTCGTGCGCCTGCGACTTCGCCCAGATCACGAACACATCGGCGATCGGCGCGTTGGAAATCCACATCTTCGAGCCGGTGAGCCGATAACCGTCCGACACTTTCTCGGCGCGCGTCTTCATGCTGTCGACGTCGGACCCGGCGTCAGGCTCGGTGAGGCCGAAGCAGCCGACCCACTCGCCGCTCGCGAGCTTCGGCAGATACTTCTTGCGCTGCGCCTCGTCGCCGTAGGCATAGATTGGATACATCACCAGCGACGACTGCACGCTGTTCATCGAGCGATAGCCGGAGTCGACCCGCTCAACCTCGCGGGCAACAAGACCGTAGGCGACATAACTCGCATTGGCGCAGCCATATTCCTCAGGCAGCGTAATGCCAATCAAACCAAGCTCCCCCATCTCACGGAAGATATCGCGATCCGCCGTCTCGCCTTCGTAAGCCTCGCGCACGCGCGGCAACAGTTTTTCCTGCGCGTAGGCATGCGCGGTATTGCGGATCATCCGCTCGTCTTCGGTCAATTGATCGTCGAGCAGAAACGGATCGTCCCATTTGAATACGGGTTTGTCCTTCGCCTGGGAACGCGCGCTCATGATCGATCTCTCGTTTCTACGGTCCTGAAAATTCTAGCATGCCATTGCGCCGGCCGTATACCAGCCGCTCTACGATATAGTCGTCAGCTCTCGAACGGCTCGTTGCCGACGATTTCGATGCCGTAGCCCGACAGACCCTTGTAGGCATGGACCGCCGACGTCAGATGGCGGATCGACGTCACCCCGAGATCGCGCAGGATTTGCGCACCGATGCCGACTTCGCGCCACTGGCGATGCCGATCCTCCTCGGTGGAGTGATGCTGCTGTTCCAGCGGCGCCACCGGCACGCCGACGACGCCGTCGCGCAGATAGACGAGAACGCCGCTGCCATTCGCCTTGAACCGCTCCAACACCTTCTCCAGGCGGCGGGAACTAAAGAAAATATCCTTGATGACGTTCGGTTTGTGAATGCGGGTGAGCACGCCCTTGCCGTCGCCAACCCCGTTATAGACGAACGCCGCGTGATAGACGGGGTCGAACGGCGAACGATAGGCGTAACCCTTCAGGGGACCGATCGGAGAATCCGTCGTGAAGGTCGACACCCGCTCGATCAGCTTCTCGCGCGCCTGCCGATAAGCAATCATGTCCGCGATGGTGACGTGTTTCAGGTTATGCTTCCTGGCAAAGTCCGCCACCTGCTGGCCCTTCATCACCGTACCGTCGTCATTCATCAGTTCGCTGATGACGCCGACAGGCGGCAGGTCGGTGAGCTTGCACAGGTCGACGGCCGCTTCGGTGTGACCGGAGCGCAGCAGCACTCCGCCCTCGCGCGCGATCAACGGAAAAATATGCCCCGGCCGCGCGAAGTCGGCTGCGCCCGCGTTCGGATTGGCCAATGCACGGCAACACGCAACCCGCTCGTCGGCGGAAATGCCGGTCGTCATGCCAGGCTTGTAGTCGATGGAGACCGTAAAGGCCGTGGTATGATTGGAGTCGTTATGGGCGACCATCGGATCGAGCCGCAGCCGCCGCGCATCCTCGACCGTCAACGGCGCGCAGACGATGCCCGAGGTGTGGCGGATGATGAACGCCATCTTTTCCGAAGTGCACAGGCTGGCGGCGACGATCAGATCCCCCTCGCCCTCACGATCTTCATCGTCGGTCACCACAACGATCTCACCCGCGGCAAAAGCCTTCAGGACTTCGGGAATGGAATTCGGCATTTTACGGTTCTCTGGCGCGATTCGATGGATCGTATGACGCACCCTGCCGCCTCGCGCAACGGCTGCGTATCAACGAATCCTTACCCATCCGGTTCGAATGGTACAATTGGAATTCCGTAGACTTTTCATAGACTCTGTTCACAGCCCACCATTTGACGCATTGAACATCTGCGCCCGATCGCTCATATCCAGAACAGAAGCTCGGCCGCTCTCGCCGCAGTCATTCCTTTAAATCATCGGTCATCTGCACGATCCTCATGACTACATCCGTCACCCGACTTCTGCTCGCCGGTCTCGCAAGCATCGTCACGATCGCCGCCACCTCGCTCCCCGGCAAGGCGCAGGATAAAAACGCCGTGACCGGAATCTGGGTCACGGAAAAAGGCGATGCCAGGGTTCGGATCACGACCTGCGGCGCCGGTATTTGCGGCAAGGTCATCGCCTTACGCGAACCGACCGACCCGGAAACCGGCAAACCCGCGACCGACAATAAAAACCCGAACCCGGCCCTCGCCCAGCGCCCGGTCATCGGGCTCAATCTCTTCAACGACATGCGCGCGAACGGCCCCGCCAGTTGGGCAGGCCGCATCTACAATGCGGAAGACGGCCAGTTCTACGCCAGCAAGGTCATGCAAGAGGGTCCGACGCGGCTGCGCGTGGAGGGTTGCGTCGGCGCACTGTGCGGCGGCGAAACCTGGAGCAAGGCCGGCAACTAAGCCGTCCCTCCTTCTGCGGTTTGACCCGCAGAATTACGTGCCGTGCTGCGGTTCCCAGTTCTCCGCACTCGCACCGGCCAGCGCCCGGACCCGTTCCTCGTCGCGGGCGAACTCCGAGGCTATTCCCGAATACACCACGCGGCCATCATCGAGCACGTAAGCGCGGTCTGAAATCTCGACAGCCGCGCGCACGTTCTGCTCGACCAGCAGCACCGAGATGCCCTGCTCCCGCGCGCTCTGGATCACCCGGAAGACTTCCTGCACGATCAAAGGCGCAAGCCCCTGCGACGGCTCGTCGAGCAGGATCAATTTCGGGTTGAGCAGCAACGCGCGCGCAATGGCCAGCATCTCCTGCTCGCCACCCGAGAGCTGCCCGCCCTTGTTGGCCTTGCGTTCCGCAAGCCGCGGGAACAACTCGAACACGCGCTCGATCGTCCACGGGCCGGGCCGCTCGGCGGGCACTTTCAGATTTTCCTCGACTGTCAGGTTCGGGAAGATCTTTCTCCCCTCTGGCACGAACCCCACCCCCAGTGCCGCGATGCGATAGGGATTGAACTGCGTCGTGGTCTGGCCGAAAATCTGCACCGTTCCCTCGCGCGCCTTCGTCAGGCCCATCAGGCTACGCATGGTGGTGCTTTTGCCCGCGCCGTTGCGGCCGAGCAGCGACACGATCTCGCCTTCCCTCACCTCGAGACTGACGCCGCGCAGGATGTGACTCTTGCCGTAATAAGTGTGAAGCCCCTCGGCCTCGAGCACTACGCTGGTCATGCCGCGCCCTTTCCGAGATAAGCTGCCTGCACGATCTCGTTGGCGGCAATCTCCGGCGGCGTGCCTTCCGCCAGCATCTTGCCTTCGGCCAACACGGTGATGCGGTCGGCCAGATGGAAGACGACACGCATATCGTGCTCGATCAGCACGATGGTGAGCTTCTCGTCGTGATGCAGTTTCCGGATCAACTGGGTGACATCGTAGGTTTCCTGATCGCCCATTCCTGCGGTCGGCTCGTCGAGCAGCAGCAGCTTCGGGTTGAGCGCAATCGCCATCATGATCTCGGTCGCGCGCTGGTCGCCATGCGAGAGTTCGCCCGCGATACGATCGGCCTTGTTGGTGAGCCCGCCCATTCTCATGAGATCGGCGACCCGCGCGGCCACCTTCTCGCCTCCCTCGGCCGGCATTCGGAATGTGAGGCGATACCCTTCCGCCACTTCGACAGCGACCCGGATGTTCTCGTAAACCGACAACTCCGGAAATATCTCCGTGATCTGGAAGGTGCGCGCCATGCCGCTCCACACGCGCTGCACAGGCGGCATATCCGTCACATCAGTTTCATTGAACGTGATCTTGCCGGCACTCGGGCTCAGAAAACCGCTGATCATGTTGAAGAACGTCGTCTTGCCGGCTCCGTTGGGGCCGATCACCGCACGCAACTCGCCCGGCTGCACGTTCAACGAGACATTGTCGACCGCTACCAGGCTGCCGAACCGTTTCGAGACTCCCTCGATGCGCAGGATGCTCATGACGTGGCCTTCCGTTTCAGCGCGCCAAGCACACCGCGCGGGAAGAACAGCACGATCAGCACGAAGAATATGCCGACGAACGACATCCAGTTCTCGGTCTGGCTCGACAGATAATCCTGCAGCACGACGAAGATCGCCGCGCCAATCAACGGCCCCCAGAATGACCGCATGCCGCCCAGCACCGCCATGATCACGAAGTCACCGGATTGGGTCCAGTACAGCGCGCGCGGATCAACGAAATTGTTGAGCAGCGCGTAGAGCGCGCCCGCGAGACTGACGAAGGCGCAGGAAATCGTCCACGACATCCAGATGTGCCGGTCGATCGGAATGCCGAGGAAGCGCGCTCGCCGCTCGTTCTCGCGAATGGCTATCAGTGTATGCCCGAATGGCGAACGCAGCACCCACGCCATCACCGCGACCGCGACCGCGAAGATCGCGAGCACGAAGAAATAGAACAGCCGCGAATTGCCCTGAATGTCGAGCGTGGTGAACCCAAGGTCGATCGGCAGGCGCCCCCATCCGGTCAGGCCGTCGTCACCGCCCGTCACCGAATGCCAACGGAACGCGATGAAGTAGAACACCTGCCCAAACGCGATGGTGACCATGGCGAAATAGACACCACGCAGGCGAATGATCATCGGGCCGATGATTGCAGCCGCGAACGCGCCGATCAGCACGCCGAAGATGATCGCAAGGCCTGTGCTCGGATAGAGATAACGCAGCATCAGACCCGCGCCGTAAGCGCCGAGGCCGAAATATGCGGCATGACCGAAGGAGAGAACGCCGGTGTAGCCGAGCAGGAAGTTCAGCGACATGGCCGCAAGGCCGAGGATGACGACGCGGGTACCGAGTTCGGTGTAGCCGCCGATGGCCGGAAGCCAGTATGGCATTGCCACCAACGCAACCCAGACGACGATGTTCGCAAGCAGTTTGTTGCGATCGAGGGTGTCCATCAGAAACGCCCCTCTTCGCCCAGAAGGCCGCGAGGCCGAACTAGCAGCACCGCTGCCATCATCACGTACATTATCGCTTCCGTTGCAGAAGGAAAGAAAACCGTGGCGAGACCGGATGCGACGCCGATCAGCAAGCCGCCGAGCAGCGTTCCCGGCAGACTGCCGAGACCGCCGACAATGATCGCCACGAAGCTCGGCATGATGAGCGAACTGCCGATGGTCGGCTGCAGGCCGAGTTGGCCGACCGCAAGCACGCCGGCTAGGCCTGCGAGATAAACGCCGATGCCGAAATTGAGATTGCGCAGGATACGCACATTGACGCCAAGAACCGACACCGTTTCGAGGTCATGCGTGCCGGCACGGATGCGGATGCCAAGCCGCGTGTAGCGCAGGATCAGGAATATCCCGGCGACCGCGATTGCGACGATCAGCACCATGAACAGCCGATAGCCGGTGAGAAAGAAATAATCCCGGCTGAGCGGCGTCACCAGCCAGCCCGGCACCTGAAACGGCAGGCTCTGCGCGCCCCAGATGAACCGCGCCCCATCTTCCAAGATGAAGGCAAGGCCGAATGTCAGCAGCAGGCTGTAGAGCGGGTCACGTCCATAGACCCTGCGGATCAGGACCCGCTCGACGATCAGCCCCAAAACTGCAGTGAGCACAGGTGCAACGATGAGGCCGCCCCAGAAGCCGATATAGGGGATCAACGTATAGGCGATGTAGCCGCCGAGCGCGAGAAATCCGCCATGTGCGAAATTGATCGTCCCGGAGAGATTGAGGATCAACGACAGGCCGAGCGCCATGAGTGCGTAGAACGCGCCGACGATAAGCCCGTTGAAGATATTGAAAAGAACAAGTTGCGTCATGTCAGGAAAATGCCGTTGGCCTGTCCACAACTCCGCTCGTCAAAGCGGCAGTATGCAAACCCGCGAGGACGATATCGACATACCCTTGGACGATCCGAACCGCGAGGAGACGGCCCGGATCGCTTCCAATCAGGCAGGCCGGATCAGGCAGGCCACGTCATCTTGCAGCCGGTGTCAGCGACTGACGGAGCAGCTTTGCTGCCATCCACTTCCATGTCGACGACGAAGAGATCTTCGGGATCGTCCTTACCCTTCGCTTGCGCGTGTCCGACATACAGCGTCGGCATGAGCTGATTGTCGCCCTCACGATAAACCGTGTCTTTCGGCATCAACGCGATTTCCGGCGGTAACTTGAAGCCCTGCAGCGCCTTGGCCATCTTCACCGTATCGAGCGACTTGGCGTTTGCGGCAGCGAGAGCGCAGGTCCAGGCCGATGCGAAACCGAACCACGTACGCGCGGTCGGCACGTGGCCGCCGGTCTTCTTGCGGATGTCGGCCACGAACTCAGCGACATGCGGCACGTTCGGCTGCTTCCAGTACCACTCGAACACCCAGCTTCCGATTCGCGCTTCCGGCGGCAGGCCGTTAAGTGCTTCGAGCTCCTGCTGGGCGCCCGCAATATGGAAACGCTTGTCGAGGCCGAACTGCACAGCCTGCTTCAGCGTGTTCACCATGTCCTCGCCCGACGTCAGCACGATGATGACTTCAGGATTGGCTGCCTGCGCCTTGATCAGATATGACGAGAAATCGGTGGTCTGCAGCGGCACGAGATCGCCACCCACCTTCGTTCCACCAAATTCCTTCAAGCTGGCCTCAAAGCCCTGCTGAAGCGTGTGGCCGAAGGCATAATCCGGCGTGATGAAGTACCACTTCTTGCCGTACTTCTCGAACAACACCTTCGAGATCGAGTTGGTCTGCATGCGCGTGGTGTTGCAGACGCGGAAAACATTCCAGTGGCAGTTCGAACCGGTGATCGTATCGGTGTGACCACCCGGAACGACATGAAGAATCTTCTTCTCATAGGCGACGTTCGCCATCGCCTGCGCCAGCGCCGAGTTGACGTTGCCGAGCAGGAAATTCACTTGATCACGGTCGATCAGCTTACGCGCCTTCTGCACCGCGGTGCCGGCGTCGCCGCTCGTTGAATCCTCTACCAGCAGTTCGACCTTGCGGCCGAGAATGCCGCCCTTGGCGTTGATCTGTTCGACAGCAAGCTGCGCGCCGATCATCTCGTTCTTGCCGGTCGCGGCGTAGGTACCGGTCAGCGGATTGTCGAGACCAATTTTGACGGTGTCGGCGGCCCACGACGTAACGACAAAGGGGGAAGCAACCTGCGAAACACCCGCCAGTGCGGTTGCTTTCAACAAAGAGCGACGGCTCAATTTCGGCAATTCGAACTTCGAACTCATAAATCGTCCTCCCAGATGTGATCGTTTTTTTGCTTTAGGCCGCGCTCATTTTTTGATTTTGAATTTTTTTATGACGCCAATGCTGGCTCAAAGAATGCAAAATTAAAATCCAGATATCGCCTCATGTCGAGAACGTGATGGAAAACTTTCGTCTCAGTTCGACGACGCTTTCGGATGCCTTTCTGTTTTGCATATCGCGTTGCGATAAAGACAACGCACTGCAAAATCAGCCGGGGTCATTCCTTGCAAACGAATTCAAGGCTCGCAAAGAAATTTGTGCAGCTAGAATTTTAGGAGCCGAGGAATATTTCTCGATCAACGGTGTCGAACGTCATCCAGCAAAATACTGACCGACGATCATCGTGCCGCGATATCTCGCTCACGCTTCAGCGCCCAAGCCGTTAAAGGCAATGCCCGTCCTTGGGTGGAGCGTTCGGGGAGAAGACCATCGACGACGGTGGCCTACCCGGCCCGGAATCGGCAATCACGCCCGCAGCCATGTGCGAGGCGCTCATAAAGGACCGGAATGAAGCGGGGACGGGCGGAATGGTCGGAGTAGCAGGATTCGAACCTGCGACCCCCTGCTCCCGAAGCAGGTGCGCTACCGGGCTGCGCTATACTCCGACGTGAGGCCGGTCTTATAACCGTGCCTCCCGGTCCCTGCAAGGCACCTGAGAAGCACTTTGACGCCGCCCCTTCCAACGCCCATAAAAGGGCCGATGGCCCTGATTTTGACCACAAAAACCCTTCCCACAGCCGCCGCGGCACGCCCGGCGGCCGAATGCCTCGCCGCTGGCGGGCTCGTCGCCTTCCCGACCGAGACCGTCTACGGCCTCGGCGCTGACGGGACCAACGGCGAGGCCATCGCACGGCTCTACGAGGCCAAGGGACGGCCCTCCTTCAACCCGCTCATTGCCCATGTTCCGACGCTGGAAGCCGCCCAGCACGTCGCCATCTTCAACGAAACTGCCCTCAAACTCGCCCGGGCTTTCTGGCCGGGGCCGTTGACGCTGGTGCTGCCCAAGGCACACGGATGCCCGGTCGCAAGCCTTGCCACAGCGGGCCTCGATACCGTCGCGGTACGGATCCCGGCCCACCCGGTCGCCCAGGCCATCCTGCAGGCACTCGGCACGCCCATCGTCGCTCCATCAGCCAATCGTTCGGGGCATGTCTCGCCGACCACGGCCGCGCATGTACATCATGATCTCAACGGCCGAATCGACATGATCGTCGACGGCGGGCCGGTCAGCGTAGGCCTCGAATCCACCATCGTCGGCTGCATCGGCGCGCCCACCCTGCTGCGGCCCGGCGGCGCGCCGCGCGCGGATATCGAAGCCGTGCTCGGCGTGACGCTCGGCCGAATCGAAACCGCGCCGGGACATGACAGCCCGCTCGCACCTGGCATGCTGGAATCGCATTATGCGCCCAAGGCCGCCGTCCGGCTCGCCACAACAACGCTCGATACCAACGAAGCGCTGCTCGCCTTCGGCGCGCCGCTGCCAGGCGCGCGACCAGAGCGCATGCTCAACCTCTCGCCACGCGGTGACCTGATCGAGGCGGCGGCCAATCTGTTCGGTCATCTGCGCGCACTGGATGAAACCGGCGCGCAGACGATCGCGGTGATGCCCATTCCTGCCCATGGCCTTGGCGAGGCGATCAACGATCGCCTGCGCCGCGCCGCAGCCGACAGGCCAGCATGATGACAGCCTCTTCTCTCTCCCCAGATCTGCTGGCGCGCTTTTCCGCCATCGTCGGCGACAGACATGCCATCGCGGACGGCGACGAGAAGACGCCCTACCTCATCGAGGAGCGCGGCCTCTATCAGGGCCGCTCGCCGGTGATCCTGCGTCCGGGTACGACGGACGAAGTCGCCGCGATCTGCAAGCTCGCCACCGAAACCCGAACACCGTTGGTACCGCAGGGCGGCAACACCGGCCTCGTCGGCGGACAGATTCCTCATCACGGCGAAATCCTGCTCTCGCTGCGCCGCCTCGACAAAGTTCGCGAGGTCGATCCGTCCTCCAACACCATGATCTGCGAATCCGGCGTCATTCTCGCCAACGCGCATGTCGCGGCGGAGAAAGCCGACCGCATCTTCCCGCTGTGGCTCGGCTCGGAGGGAAGCTGCACCATCGGCGGCAATCTTTCCACCAATGCGGGCGGCATCGCCGCGTTGTCTTACGGCGTGGCGCGCGATCTCGTACTCGGGCTTGAAGTCGTGCTCGCCGACGGCCGCATCCTGAACGGCCTGTCGAAACTGAAGAAGGACAACACCGGCTACGACCTGCGCAATCTTTTCATCGGCGCGGAAGGCACGCTCGGCATCATCACCGCCGCGGTGCTGAAACTGATGCCGAAGCCGCGCACGGTGGAAACGGCATTCGTCGGCCTCGCCTCGCCCGAAGCAGCGCTGAAGCTTCTGGAGCTGTCGCAATCTTCCGCAGGCCCTACGCTGACGAGTTTTGAACTGATCGCCGATATCGCTGTCCAGTTCGCGCTCAAACACGGCCCCGGATTGCGCGCACCGCTGTCGGACTCGCATCCGTGGTATGTGCTGATGGAAATCTCCTCGCCGCGCGACGACGCGCGTGCGCTGATCGAGAACACCCTGGAAGCGGCGATGGAAGCGGGCCTTGTCGACGACGCCGTGATTGCCGCCAATCTCGACCAGCGCCAGGCGTTCTGGACGCTGCGCGAAGTAATCTCGCCCGCGCAGAAGCCCGAGGGCGGCTCGATCAAGCACGACGTGTCGGTGCCGGTGGCAGCGGTCCCGCAATTCATCGCCGATGCTGATGCGGCGGTGACTAAATTCATTCCCGGCGCACGGGTTGTGGCATTCGGCCATCTGGGCGACGGCAACATCCACTACAATGTCAGCCAGCCGCTCGATGCCGACAAGAATGCTTTCGTCGCGCGCTGGCACGAAGTGAACGATGTGGTCCATGCGATCGTGCGCAAGCATGGCGGCTCGATTTCCGCCGAGCATGGCATCGGCCTTCTCAAACGCGATGAGCTGCCGCGTGTGAAGGATCCGGTTGCGCTCGACCTGATGCGCACGCTCAAGCGCACGCTCGATCCACTCAACATCCTCAATCCGGGTAAAGTGGTCTGACGGCAGGCTCGTCTGACTAGAACAGCGAGCCTTGCCTCTCATCCACCGCACGCGCAGCGCGTCGCGGCGAGTTTTCCACCTTCTCCGGCTCTGCAGCCTCCGACGGATCAACTGGCAGCAGCAATCCTGCATGATCGTTCGCAACGCGATTGACCTCGCTCGAGACCGGATGCCACGCGAAACTCCCCGCAGGAGGCGGCTGCAACAGTGCGATTGCCTGTTGCGTGGCGACCTCTCCTTCAAGCCAGCAATCATAGTCACGCGGCGCGATCACCACCGGCACACGTGCATGCAGATGCGCCATCTCCTGCCGGGCGGCGGTTGTCACGATCGCCACGGTGTCCTGTTCTTCTCCATTGGGGCCAACCCAGGTTTCAGCGAGCGCGGCAAATCCCATCGGCGCGTCGTCACGCGGATGAATGAAGAAAGGCAGCTTGCGGCCATTCGCATTCTGCCACTCGTAGTAACCATCGGCGGGCACGAGGCAGCGCCGGCGCCTGATGGCGTAGCGGAAGGCTGGCTTCTCCAGCACGGTCTCGGAGCGGGCGTTGATGACGAGAGAGAACGTCTTCGGGTCTTTCACCCATGCCGGGATGAAACCCCAGCGCATCAGCTGGAAATGCCGCCCGCTCTGCTCTCCAAAAACCACAGCGATGGGCTGGGTCGGCGCGATATTGTATCGGGGCGGGAAATTCGGCTGTTCGGTATAATTGAATGCATGCCGCAGGATCGCCGGAGCCGACGTCAGCGTAAATCGCCCGCACATGCCTCCCCCTTTAACAGGATACCGATCATTAATTGCCGCTCGGTAGTGTTAGTCGGTCTGCTACGATCCTTCAAAGCCTCCGATGACGTTATCCCGAACGACAGCCTCGACGAACCCACACGATGCCGCCCAGGCGGCATGGCGTCAGTTGTTGAAGGACAACAACATCAATCCGCGTACGGGCCTTGCCACCGACTACCTCAACCATTTCAACGAAGCGATCATGCTTCTGGAAATGATCCCGGACATGCCCGAATGCGCCGAGGATTTCCTGAGTTGGCGGCCGCTCACCTATCGCCAGCATTTCGAGGCCTCCAACCTCAAGGCGAAGGAACTCGCAATCCAGGCCTATGAGCAGGCCGACCTGGCCCTAAAAGCCGAATTCGACCGGGTGATCGGCTCGATGCGGGATATTCTGGTCGCCGTAAGCGAAGGCATGCGCCGTACAAAACAGGACGCAACCCGCATCAAGCTCGCCACCGAGGCTATCGGCTGGATCCAGCCTCTGCTTGCGATGGCCGGCGCTTTGATCCACGGTGTGCCGGACGGAACCGACATCGACAGCATCATGGAAGCCTGAAGAAGTGACCGACTCCATCGCCGCAAGACCGCAGGTTGCGGTCAGCGCAGGCATTTTCCGCGACGGCAAGATTCTCCTGACACGCCGGGCCAACAATCCGAAGGGATCGCTCTGGACGTTCCCCGGCGGCCGCATCGAGTTCGAAGAAACCATCGCCGAGGCGCTTAAGCGCGAAATCCTCGAGGAAACCGGACTGACCATCGAGATCGCCGGATCGGCCGGGGTCCGCGAAATGCTGCACAAACAATCTGGACATGGGCATTTCATCATCCTTCCGTTCGCGGCGCGTTGGGTATCCGGCGAGGTCACGCTCAACGACGAGCTTGAGGAAGCTCGTTGGTTCGACCCGAACGAGACCGCCGACCTGATGGTCACCGAGGGCCTGCATGAGGTGATCGCCACCGCACGCCGGGTCGTAGGCATCTGAATCGGTGTTGCACCGCCTTGCCCCCGCCATATCCGGAAGGCTAAGACCAGCCGCCATGCTGCGCCGTTTCCTCGCCGTGCTCCTGACCTGTTCGATCCTGCTGCCGGCGGTTGCCCGCGCAGAGGACGCAGCCGCGCCATTCGACGCCGACCTGCAGAGGCTGGCCGAAATCCTCGGTGCGCTGCACTACCTGCGCGGCATCTGCGGAACCAACGACGGCCAGAAATGGCGGGCCGAGATGCAGGCCCTGATCGAGGCCGAAACGCCCTCCGGCGACCGTCGCACCCGGATGATCGCGAGTTTCAACCGCGGCTATAACGGTTTCCAGCAGACCTACCGGACCTGCACCCCGGCCGCCCATCTGGTGATCCGCCGGTATCTCACCGAAGGCGCCGACATTTCCCGGAACCTGACCTCGCGCTACGCGAACTAAAAGTTATCGACAGCCCTCCCCTTTAAATTAACCTTTTCGCAAGAACTCGCTGGGATGGCCCGCTCTGCATGTTAAAGCTCGGGAACATTGCCACGGCGCTTGTGCGCCCGATTCCGGATTGTCTTCTTTCATGTCGCATTCGCCTCTTGCCCCTTCCCGCGCTCCTCTCCCCGATCGGGAGCAGAAGCAGGCCGCGCTGACCTACCTGAACGAGGCATGGGCCGAGGCGCTTCATGATGGCATCGACGGCGACTGCCTCGCGCAGGCGAGCCTGTTCGCGGCCTTCGCCGAACTGGTGAATACCTATGGCGAAGACGCGGTCGCAAAATTCGTCGAGGGCCTGCCAGCGCGCGTACGCAGCGGCGAGTTCTCGCTGGTGACGTTCAAGCAGTAACGAACTGTTCCGGCGAGGCTGACACCTCACCTCCTCTTACGGCTTCAGCGTTTCCATGAAGCGCACCGGCTCGCCCTGCGACGGCGTCGCTAGCTCACCCTGCCACATCACCCTCTGTCCGCGCACGAACGTGCCGACCGGCCAGCCTTTCACCTTCACGCCATCGTAAGGCGTCCAGCCCGCGCGTGAGGCCGTCCACTCGTTGGTGATGGTCTCGCTGCGCTTCATGTCGACCACGGTGAAATCCGCGTCATAACCGGCGGCGATGCGGCCCTTACAGGCGATGTTGTAGATGCGCGCTGGCCCCGCGCTCGACAAATCGACAAACCGCGCGAGCGACAGCCGCCCTGCGTTCACATGGTCGAGCATGATCGGCACCAGTGTCTGCACACCGGTCATGCCGGACGGCGACGCCGGATAGGTCTTCGATTTTTCATCCAGCGTATGCGGTGCGTGATCGGAGCCGAGCACGTCGATGATACCCTGCGAAATGCCGCGCCAGATTCCGTCGCGATGGCTCGCATCGCGCACCGGCGGATTCATCTGCGCACGGGTACCGAGCCGCTCATAACATTCAGGTCCGGCGAGCGTGAGGTGATGCGGCGTTGCCTCGCAGGTCGCAACATCCTTGTGGTCGCGCAGATAGTCGATCTCCTCTTTGGTGGAGATATGCAGCACGTGGATCCGCTTGCCGTATTCGCGTGCGATGCCGACGAGACGTTGCGTCGCGATCAATGCGGCCTCTACATCGCGCCACACCGGATGCGAGCGAGGGTCGCCTTCGATCCGCAAATTCTTCCGCTCGTTGAGGCGATATTCGTCCTCGGCATGGAATGCGGCGCGGCGGCGGATGACGCCGAGGATTTTGCGCAGACCGTCATCGTCCTCAACCAACAGGCTGCCGGTCGATGAGCCGATGAACACCTTGACGCCCGAACAGCCCGGTGCGCGCTCCAGCTCTGGCAAATCGCGATAATTCTCGCGGGTGCCACCGATGAAGAAGGCAAAATCGCAATGCATGCGGTGATGGCCAGCCTTGACCTTGGCGGTGAAGGTTTCCTCCGTGATCGTCAGCGGACTGGTGTTCGGCATCTCAAACACCGCCGTCACACCGCCCATCACCGCGCTGCGTGAGCCGGTCTCCAGATCTTCCTTGTGGGTCAGGCCCGGTTCGCGAAAATGCACCTGCGTGTCGATCACGCCGGGCAGGATGTGCAGGCCCTTGCAGTCGATTACCTCGCCTGCGCTGGCATTATCCGGCACGTCCAGCGCGGCTATCCTGCCTGCCGTCACACCGATATTGCGCACGCCCTCCCCGTCCTGATTGACCACGGTTCCGGATTTGAGAAGGAGATCGAAGGTTTGAGCCATTATCCTGATTGCCGCAAATGCTGAGACGCCACAATTTGCCCCGCGCGGACCGGCGCGGGGCTTGTTGCGCGCACCTTACAGCCTTACGTTTCGCAGCGATATCGGCGATGCGCGATTCTCCGCAAAACTTCTGCCGGTCAAAGCCTTTCGATCGAGAATTCGACCATTCAGAATCCCATGAAATCCGCATTTCTCACCGATCGGGGCGTAGTCAAAGTCAGCGGCGAAGATGCCCGCCACTTTCTCAACGGCCTTGTCACCACCAATGTTGACCTGATCCAGCCGGGTCTCGGGCGTTTCGGCGCGCTGCTGACGCCGCAAGGCAAGATCATCGCCGATTTTCTGGTCACCGAAGTACCGGCGGGTCACGGCGGCGGCTTTCTGCTCGATTGCCCGAAATCGCTGGCGCAACCGCTCGCCGCGCGCCTTGGCATCTACAAGCTGCGCGCCAAGGTCGCGATCGAGAACCTGTCGGATGCTTTCGGTGTGCTCGCGGTCTGGGACGGACAGCCGCAGATGACGCCTGACCTCGCCTTTCCCGATCCGCGTAACGAGGCGCTCGGCTGGCGCGTGCTGGTGCCCGCGGAGTTGGCGGACAAAGCCGCCACCGCGATCGGCGCGGAGATGGTCGACGAAAGCGAGTACGAAGCGCATCGCATCAGATGCGGCGCGCCGCGTGGAGGCATCGACTTCGCCTATAGCGACGCCTTCCCGCACGATGCCAACATGGACCGGCTGCATGGCGTCGATTTCGACAAGGGCTGCTATATCGGCCAGGAGGTCGTGTCCCGCATGCAACATCGCGGCACCGCGCGCACCCGGATCGTCCGCGTCGGACTCGACGGGTCTGTTGCGGCGGGAACGCCGGTGACGGCGGGCGACAAGACGCTGGGCACGCTTGGTTCATCCGCGGGCGAACGCGGTCTCGCGCTGTTGCGCATCGATCGTGTCGCCGATGCGGTGGAGGCAGGCACGCCCGTTCTCGCGGCCGGTCATCCGCTCTCCTTCGTCGTGCCGCAGGACATCCAGCCGCCGAAGAAGGCCTCCGCATGAACGCCGCACAAACGAAGGCAGCCAAGGTTTCACGCTGCGCGTGGCCGGGCGAAGATCCCCTCTATGTCGCCTATCACGACGAGGAGTGGGGCGTGCCGGAATATGACGACCGCGCGCTGTTCGAGAAACTGCTCCTTGATGGCTTCCAGGCCGGATTGTCGTGGATCACCATCCTGCGCAAGCGCGACAATTTCCGCAGAGCCTTCGACAATTTCGATCCCAAAAAAATCGCACGTTACGACGCGAAGAAAATCGCCGCGCTGATGAACGACGCGGGCATCGTTCGCAATCGCGCGAAAATCGAAGGCGCGGTGAAAAGTGCGCAGGCCTACCTCGTCATCATGGACGAAGGCCCCGGCTTCTCGAAGCTGCTGTGGAGCTTCGTCGACGGCGAGCCGAAGGTGAACCGTTTCCGCAGCAGAGGTCAGGTGCCGACATCGACTCCGGAATCGATTGCGATGTCAAAGGAACTCGTGAAGCGCGGCTTCAAGTTCGTGGGTCCCACCATTGTCTATGCCTTCATGCAGGCTACCGGCATGGTCAACGATCACATGGTCACGTGCCATTGCCACGCAACCTGCGGCAAGCCCAAACGCGCGCGCAAGACCAAATGACCGCGAAACATCCCCCCGCAAAACCCGCCGCCCGCGCGTGGCAACGCATGCTGTCGGGACGGCGGCTCGATCTGCTCGATCCCTCGCCGCTGGATGTTGAGGTCACCGACATCGCGCATGGCCTCGCCCGCGTCGCGCGCTGGAACGGGCAAACTCATGGCGCGCATATCTTCTCGGTTGCACAGCACACGCTGCTGGTCGAGGAAGTACTGCGCACGCGTTCACCGCGCATCGACCGCCGCGTGCGGCTTGCGGCGATGCTGCACGACGCGCCCGAATACGTGATCGGCGACATGATCTCGCCGTTCAAGGCGGTGATCGGCGGCTCTTACAAGGCGGTAGAGAAGCGGCTGCTCGCGGCGATCCATCTGCATTTCGGCCTGCCCGCTGTCCTGCCCGCGGACATCGAGGCTCTCATCAAGACCGCTGACATGGGTGCAGCCTATCTCGAGGCGATCTCGCTCGCGGGTTTCAGCCAGGCCGAAGCAAAGCGCCTGTTTGGCCGCGATCCCAAGCTCACCCCCGCGACCATCGAGAATTATCTCACGCCGTGGTCCGCAACTAAGGCCGAAAGACAGTTTCTCGCGCGCTGCCAGTCGCTGATGGCATAATTGTTCCGGTTTTTGTGCGCTTTCGCAGCGCTGCGCCCTGACGTATAGAGGGCACAGTCCAGAGGCCATAATGATCCACGTCTGCTCGCTCGCCGAACTTCATCCGACTGTCGCCGCCGTTGGTGCGAGCCATATCATCACCGTGCTGGGCAAGGTCGAGAGAGCGGTGACGCCTGTCTCCGTGCTCGACGCCAACCATTTGCGCGTGTCGATGGACGACATCACTGAGGCCGCCGATGGCTTCACGCCTCCCGCCGCCGTGCATATCAACACCACGCTCGATTTCGTGCGGCGCTGGGATCGCCGCGCACCACTTGTCGTCCATTGCTTCGCCGGGATCAGCCGATCGACCGCCACCGCGTTCATGGCTGTCTGCGCCCTCAATCCCGAGCGCGACGAAAACGATATCGCGAACGCCATCCGCGCCGCCTCTCCGAGCGCGAGCCCGAACAGGCTGATCGTCCAGCTCGCCGATCGCGCGCTCGGGCGCGAGGGCCGCATGATCCGCGCCGTCGAGCGCATTGGCCCTGGCGCCGCCGTGCTCCAAGGCCGCCCATTCCAGATTAATCTTGAGTGAGGCGATGGCAGAGAAGTCGCTGACCCCCATCGAGATCGGCCTCACCGCCGCTATCGTATCGATCAACGACAATGAGCCTCTGATCCTCACGGCGCCTGGCACCGGACAGGATGAACTCGCGGGCCTGCCGTTCGGTCCGTTCGACGCGGTAAGCCATCGCACCTTCGAGATCGGCCTGCGGGCCTGGGTTGCCGAACAGACCGGCCTGCAACTCGGCTATGTCGAGCAGCTCTATACCTTCGGCGACCGCGGCCGGCACACCACCGATCACACCGGCGTCCATGTCGCATCCATCGGCTATCTTGCGCTGACGCGTTCGGCGGACGGCGATTCCACGCCACAGGTGCCGGGCGCGACATTCGAGCCGTGGTATCGCTATTTCCCATGGGAGGACTGGCGCATCGCCAAACCCGCGATGATCGATCGCGAAATCCTGCCCGCGTTGCAGGCATGGGCGGCGGCATCGGAGGCACCCAACGCCAACCGCGCACTTGGGCGTGCGGACCGCGTGCGGCTTTACTTCGGCGCCGAAGGCACCCATTGGGACGAGGAACATGTCCTCGACCGCTACGAGCTTCTTTATGAAGCAGGCCTCGTCGAAGAGGCCAGGCGCGATGGCCGCTCGGCGGCACTGGCACGCAAATCACTGCCTCCGCTCGGCGTCGCTATGCGCTTCGACCATCGCCGCATTCTCGCAACCGCCATCGCACGGCTGCGCTCCAAGCTGAAATACCGCCCCGTGGTGTTCGAATTGCTGCCGCCTGAATTTACGCTGACGGAATTGCAGCACACGGTGGAGGCAATCTCCGGCCGCCATCTGCACAAGCAGAATTTCCGCCGCCTTGTCGAAGCGGGAGCACTGACAGAACCAACCGGCGAGATGTCGACGCGAACGGGCGGCCGCCCTGCGGCTCTTTTCCGGTTTCGCCGCGAAGTTTTGCAGGAGCGCCCTGCTCCGGGCCTGCGGGTGCGTACGCGCAGATAAACCAAGCCTGCTTAAAGGGCTTTACACCGCGCCCCAGGCGCTCGAAAATTTATCGGCTTCAGATATTGCCGTGATAATGATTTTCCGATCAGCCATGCGGCTGCAAACTCATGGCGACGAGGTAGATGCCGTTGACTGATAAAGCAAAGACCGCCGAGCGGCCTAACGAGCCGGCAACGCTGGCTCCCCTGGTGCCGCACCGGTTACGCGCGGCCATTCTCAACGAACTGCATGCCCGCCCCTTCACCGCGCTGCCGGTGCCACGACGCGTCCTTCATTTCGGCTTTCACACCAACGAGACCGCCGCACAAATCGACCGGCAAAACCTGCTCGCCTTTTGCATCGCGCGTGGCCTTCCCGGCCCGCTGCCGTCGGAGAAGCATTACCGCGTTTCGCTTGGCGCGACGGCGCTGCGCTGGGAGCAGCACTCCGAATTCACCACCTACACCTGGGAGATGCCGTCCGCGCTCACCGATCCGCCGTTCACGCCAAGCGTCGCGGTGCTGGAGCCGCAGACCCGCGCCATTCCGCAACCCGGCCCGCTGCTGGTCGCCGTCGATCTTCACATCCTGCGAAAAAATCCGGATCACATTCCGGTCGAACAGGTTTTCGATCGCGCAAGCCTCGCAAGCGCAGAGAACACCGACGGCAGCGCTTCCTATGCGAGCGACTTCCGACTCGATCCCTCCGGCTTCGTCCGCATCCTTATCACCGACAACGGGCTTGAGAGCGAGCGCGCCGGCGCGCTGGTGCAGCGTGTCCTTGAGATCGAGACTTATCGGACGCTAGCTCTGCTCGGCCTGCCGGAAGCACAGCGGCTGGCGCCCTCGATCAGCCAGATCGAACACAAGCTCGCGGAAGTGACGCAAAGAATGCGCGAGGCCAACGACCTCGGCAGCAATCGTCAATTGCTCGACGAGCTTGCGGCGCTCGCGGCCGATCTGGAGGCAGGTGCCGCTGCCAGCGTGTTCCGCTTCGGCGCGACGCGCGCCTATGACGAGATCATCCATCAGCGCCTCGAGACCATCGGCGAGCGCAAGATGGGCGGACTGCCGACATGGAGTTCGTTCCTCGCCCGGCGCATGGCGCCCGCGATGCGCACCTGCATCACCACCGAGACGCGGCAGAGCGAGTTGTCGCTCAAGCTGTCTCGCGCCGCCGACCTGCTGCGCACCCGCGTCAATGTCGAACTGGAAAAGCAGAACCAGGAACTGCTGAAATCGATGAACGAGCGCACGCGCATGCAGCTCAGGCTGCAGACCACGGTCGAAGGCCTGTCTGTCGCTGCGATCACCTATTATGTGGTGAGCCTGTTCGGCTACGTCGCCAAGGCAGCCCACGAGACCGGCTACATCCACGTCGAGCCAGCGTATATGATCGCGGCGTTCATTCCGGTCGCGGCATTGACGATCTGGATGACCGTGCGGCGCATTCGCAAGCACCACATCCCGCACGATCAGTGAGAGTCCATAGCGTCTTCACACGAAGTGGATGCCGCTTCGCGTGAAGAAACGCGTCGAAATTAGATAATAATTAGTCGGTGCTCTTGCGCAGTTCTGCAACAGGCTCGGAATGCACCTCGGCGCGCGCGGCTTCCGCACGCGCTTCGGTTCTGTGCGGCGCGTGCAACGAGCGCGGCTTGCGGATCATCCGCGTCAGGAAGGTGCGGACATTGCCCTGGCGGTGGAAATCGCAATAGGCGAAGCCGAGGCCAGACACGGAGCCGCGGAAGCTGACCTCATCGTATTTGTTCAAATTGAAGCACGGCTCGAACGGCAGGCCCTTCACCGAAGCGCAGACCGATCCGTTGCGAACCTGAAGCGTATTGCTAGGCAAACGCATATGGCGCAGCGGACCCGTGCCGCTGAACTGCACCGATCCGGCCGCAGAGCCATCCTCGTAAATGCGTCCGGCGCCCTTGGTGCCGTCGAAGCAGGTGAAGGAGAACAATTTGTTGGCGACGAACTTGCGCGCCTGACCAGCGTCCATCTGCTCGGCGAAAGCGGGCGCGACTGCACACCCGGCAAGTGCAACACCAAAAGCCAATCGCGCGAACATGCGAACCACTCCAACTCGTGACATTCGGGATGAGACCGCGACAGATGCCGATCTTAAGTCCCTGATTACCATATCAACCATGGCAACAATGGAGCACTATGGTTTGCAAAGCCTGAACATCCTCAGGCTATTTTCACCACCACGCGACCGCGAACCTTGCCGGCGAGAATGTCGGAACCGGCGGCGATCACCTCGTCGAGCGAGATTTCCCGTGTTATTTCAGCGAGTTTTCCCTTGTCCAGGTCCTTGGCCAGCCTGGCCCAGGCAGTTTCCCGCAGGGGCAGCGGGCACATCACGGAGTCGATGCCCAAAAGGCACACTCCACGCAAAATGAAGGGTGCGACCGTCGCGGGCAGATCCATGCCGGCGGCAAGTCCGCAGGCGGCGATAGCACCATGAGCCTTGGTCATCGACAGAACGTTGGCCAGCGTGGTCGAGCCGACACTGTCGACACCTGCCGCCCAGCGCTCCTTGGCGAGCGGCTTGGCCGGACCCGACAGTTCGTCGCGGCCGATGATTTCCGCCGCGCCGAGATCCTTAAGGTAGGCGCTTTCGCTGGCGCGGCCGGTCGAGGCGATTACATGGAATCCGGCCTTCGCGAGCAGGCTGACCGCGACCGAACCGACACCGCCGACCGCGCCGGTCACGATCGCCGCGCCGTCCTTCGGCGTGATCCCGTGCTTCTCCAGCGCGAGCACCGACAACATTGCGGTGAAACCCGCCGTGCCGATCGCCATCGCCTCACGCGCGCTCATGCCTTCGGGCAGCCGCACCAGCCAGTCGCCCTTGACGCGGGTCTTCTCCGCATAGGCACCGAGGTGGGTTTCGCCCATGCCCCAGCCCGTGCCGATCACCTTGTCGCCCGCCTTCCACTTCGCGTGTTCAGAGGAGATCACGGTGCCCGCGAAATCGATTCCGGCAATCATCGGGAAGCGCCGCACCACCGGGCCTTTGCCGGTGAGTGCGAGGCCGTCCTTGTAATTGAGGGTGGACCATTCGACGGCCACGACGACGTCGCCCTCCATCCACTCGCTTTCGTCGAACTGCGTCAGCGACGCGACGGTGCCTTTGTCGGCTTTGTCGATGCGGACGGCTTTGAACGTTCCCACAATTTGCTCCCTCATTCGTGCAGGCAAACAGTAGTAGCGAGGAACGGGGCGTCAAATCGACGATGGTGTTATGCAGAAGCTCTCCTATTCCCGGCCGAATAAATTTGCGGGAAGGTCTGGCGAGAGCGTCAAAGACCTGTTATATTTGTTTTGCTCCGATTGAGAATAACTGATCGCCATACCAGCGATGAGCTCAGTAGGAGCTAATGCACCGGCGTTCGCCGGTTTTCTCAGACGCCATATATGCTCAATTCGAGTATATAGGAGATAACAATGCCGCTGACTGGACTGTTTGGCCCCGAAGACTTTGGCGCTCACGCCACCTCCAAGAACCCGGTGGCTGCCCGCGGTCCGTCACGCGAACGATTCGCTTCGCTTCCCGCGCCCTCGCTGGAATGGACTCCCGAGGTCGAGCGTGCGACCGCGCATCTCTACGAACGCGTGAAAGAGGTCATCCCGCCGGTCGAGTGGCCGTTCATGGCGCCGTACATCAAGGCGATCAATGAATTGAAGCGCGAGCGCAACGCCGTAATCCTTGCTCATAACTATCAGACTCCAGAAATCTTCCACTGCGTCGGTGACGTCGGCGGCGACTCGCTGAAGCTCGCCATCGAGGCAACGAAGGTAAAGGCCGACGTCATCGTCCAATGCGGCGTGCACTTCATGGCCGAGACCTCGAAGATTCTGAACCCCGCCAAGACCGTACTGATCCCGGATTCGCGCGCGGGCTGCTCGCTCGCCTCCTCGATCACCGGTGAGGACGTGCGCCTGCTGCGCGAGCGCTTCCCCGGCGTGCCGGTGGTCGCCTATGTGAACACCTCGGCCGACGTAAAGGCGGAAGTCGATATCTGCTGCACCTCCTCGAACGCCGTTCAGGTCGTCGAGAGCCTCGGCAGCGACACCGTCATCATGCTGCCGGACCAGTATCTGGCGAAATATGTCGCCTCGAAAACCAAGGTAAAGATCATTGCATGGAAGGGCGCGTGCGAAGTGCACGAGCGCTTCACCGGCGATGAACTGCGCAGCTATCGCGCCGCCGACCCCGACGTGCAGATTATCGCGCATCCGGAGTGCCCGCCTGACGTTATCAAGGAAGCGGACTTCACCGGCTCGACCGCGCACATGATCGACTGGGTCCGCAACAATAAGCCGAAACGCGTCGTCATGGTCACCGAATGCTCGATGGCCGACAACGTGCAGGCCGAGTTGCCGGAGATCAACTTCGTCAAGCCGTGCAACCTCTGCCCGCACATGAAGCGCATCACGCTGCCGAAGATTCTCGACAGCCTGCTCTACATGCGTGAGGAAATCGTGATCGATCCGATGATCGCGGATAAGGCCCGCCGCTCGGTGGAGCGGATGGTCAATCTGAAGAACTGACCGGAAGCCGGAAAGCCGGCGGCCAAGGACGACCGCCGGCCGGCACATCAAAGGCAAACGACATGAGTCAGAAGGAAATCGCTCGGGTACAATCGCCCGATCATGTCGTCATCGTCGGCGCAGGCCTCGCCGGATTGTTCTGCGCGCTGAAACTCGCACCGCGCCCCGTCACCGTCATCTCCGCCGCCTCGCTTGGCGAAGGCGCATCCAGCGTCTGGGCGCAAGGCGGCATCGCCGCAGCCGTCGGTGAAGGCGACACAGCGGAATCGCACGCACGCGATACCATCGCGGTGGGCGGCGGTATTGTCGATGAAGCCGTGGCGCATCGGCTCGCCAGCGAAGCCGCTGAACGCATCAACGACCTTCTGCGCTACGGCGTGCCATTCGACCGCGATCTCGAAGGCAGGCTTGCAGTCGGCCGTGAAGCCGCGCATTCCGCGCGCCGCATCGTCCATGTTCAGGGCGACCGTGCGGGCAAGGCCATCATCACCGCGTTGATCGAAACAGTGCGCAAGACGCCATCGATCAAGGTCATCGAAGGCTACAGCGCCGAGGAATTGCTGGTCAAAGACGGCGCAGTGACCGGTCTGCGCTTACGCAACACCGCAAGCCGGGAGGCACTCGCACTGCCCGCGCGTGCCGTGGTGCTCGCGACCGGCGGCATCGGCCACCTCTATGCCGTCACCACCAACCCTGCGGAATCCTATGGCGGCGGCCTTGCCATCGCCGCCCGCGCGGGCGCGGTGATCGCTGATCCGGAATTCGTGCAATTCCACCCCACCGCCGTGATGATTGGTAAAGACCCTGCCCCGCTCGCGACTGAGGCGCTGCGCGGCGAAGGCGCAACGCTCATCAATGGCGACGGCGAGCGCTTCATGCTCAAGATCGATCCCCTCGCCGAGCTTGCGCCACGCGACATCGTTGCGCGCGGGGTGTTCGCGGAGATCGCCGCTGGGCGCGGTGCGTTCCTCGACGCCACCAAGGCTGTCGGCGCGGCATTCGCCCAAAAATTTCCGACCGTTTATGAAAGCTGCCTTGCGGGCGGAATCGATGCCGCGACACAGCCGATCCCAATCGCGCCCGCCGCGCATTACCACATGGGTGGCATCGCGGTGGATGGTCACGGACGCTCGTCCATCCTCGGCCTGTGGGCCGCGGGCGAAGTCTCCTCCACCGGAGCGCACGGCGCCAACCGCCTCGCCTCCAATTCGTTGCTGGAAGCCGTGGTCTATGCCGCGCGCATTGCCGACGACATCCGTAGTCTGCACTGGCAGGCGCCGGACCCGATCGCATCCATCGGAAAAGAACTCTCGGCTGCACCCGAAAAGGATCTCGAGACCAGATTGCGCGAGACGATGAGCACGCATGTCGGCGTCATCCGCGACGCCGAGGGCCTTGCAAAGGCCATCGGCATTTTCGGCGAGATCAAAGCCGCGTCGAACAGCATCGCGCTGCGCAATATGGCGACGACGGCGCTGCTCGTCGCGACATGTGCCTATGTCCGCGAGGAAAGCCGTGGCGCGCATTTCCGCTCCGACTTCCCCGAGGCCAGTCCCGACTTCGCCCGGCGCACCATGACGACACTGTCCGCCGCGCAGCACATCGCGGCAGAGCTCGTGCGCATGCCGTCAGTCGCCGAAGTGATTGGAAGCCTGGTATGACGACAACGACATCTCCCGTTTCGCTGATGTTTCCCGATGGCTTTCTGGCACAGCCGACCATCGCGGAGACCGTGCGGCACGCACTCGCGGAAGACCTCGGCCGCGCCGGCGACATCACCTCTATCGCCACGATTCCAGAAACGACTCCTGCCCGCGCAATCATGGTCGCGCGACAGCCCGGCGTGATCGCGGGCCTGCCGCTGGCGGTAGAAACATTTCAGCAGCTTGCACCCGATATCAAAATTGAAGCCCATGCCCGCGACGGCGTCCCTGTTGTCCAAGGCAAATCACTGCTTACCATCACCGGCCCTGCCCGCGCTGTTCTGTCCGCCGAACGCGTCGCGCTCAATTTCGTCGGTCGTCTGTCCGGCATCGCCACGCTGACAGCGAGCTATGTGAAAGAGACCGCAGGCACGAAGCTGCGCATTTGCTGCACGCGCAAGACCACGCCGGGACTGCGCGCGCTGGAGAAATACGCCGTGCGCTGCGGCGGCGGCTTCAACCACCGCTTCGGCCTCGACGACGCCATCCTCATCAAGGACAACCATATCGCGGTTGCAGGCAGCATCACGGCAGTGCTGAAACGCGCGCGAGCGGTCGTGGGGCATCTTGTCAAGGTGGAGATCGAAGTCGACACGCTCGATCAGTTGCGCGAGGTCCTTGCGACAGGCCTTGCCGATGTCGTGTTGCTCGACAACATGGACATCCCAACCCTGCGCGAAGCGGTTGCGCTCGCGGCGGGCCGCGTGGTGCTGGAAGTGTCGGGCGGCGTTACCGTGGATCGCATTGCCGAGATCGCGAAGACCGGCGTCGACTATGCCTCATCCGGCGCACTGACCCATTCGGCGCCGAACTTCGACGTCGCGCTGGATATCGAGGTGTAAGCGCAGCTACTAGCGCTTGGCTTCCAACTCGGCCGAGCTTTTCGCTTCCTGGAGCAGTTCCTTGGAGATTTCCGCCGTCTGTGCGGCATTGCCCCAACTCGGCGCATCCTTGCCATCGCCCCACGCCTTCGGTCTGTAGAAGGTATGGACGCCAAAGCGGTACATCTTCTTCATCTCGTGCACCCATGACGGGCGCACCCAGTAAGCATGATAATGCGTGGACTTGCCGACTTCCGGCAGCCACAGCTTGCCGTCGAGCGTCGCCTTGGCGATCCGCTTCGCCCGCTCCCACATATCCGGCTCATTGATGACGTCACGAACATTATCGCAGGCGAAGGTGAACTGGCAGGCGAGATGGCGGCCCTTGTTCTGGTAGACGACCCCGCAAATCGTGGTCGGATAGAAGCCCGAGAATACACGGTTCATTACCACCTGCGCCACGGCGATCTGGCCGCGCACGGCTTCGCCGCGCGCTTCGAAGTACACCGCTTCCGCGAGGCATTTCTCGCCCTTGGCGCGCGCCTTCGCATCGAGACGAAGCCGCTGTGCCGGGGATTCCTTATTCACCTCGCCCTTGGGCGCAATCGATTCACCACCCGCTGACGGATCTGCGTTGGGAGTCAGCAAGACCTGTTGTTTCAGGTCCGGATCGCCACCGGGCACAATGACGACAGGTTCTTCACCAGGCTGCCAGCGCTCCAGCGCTCCGCCGCTGTCGCCCAGTGCGGAGCTACCGAAGAACAAGGTCGCCGTCTTGATCGAGAACGGATCACGCGGCGCGACCGCATGATTGGATGTGGCGTGAAGCACGGCCAGCGCGCTCTCATCCAGCGTGCTGTCATCGGGCTTGGCCGTATCGTATTGCGGCAGGCGCGGCGAGTTCAGCGCTTCCTGAAGTTCCTGATCGAGCGGCTCGCTTGAAGAAGCGTTCTCCGCAGTGGCCTTTTCATCTCCGTTCGGCGCCGGTGCGTTCTGCGACGCAGGCGAGACCGAATGCACTGGCGGCACCGCCATCGGCAGGCGATCGCCCTTCGCGGCGCGCATCACGGCGGGATAGTCGGACGATTGCAGCGGACGCACCGCCGGAGCGAACGGATTGCTGCCGAGCGAGCCGGTGATGTCCGAACCACGGCCAGGATTCGAGCCAAGGCTCACGAGCGTCACGGAAGCCGCATCAGGCACATCGGTACCGATCGGGCGGACGAAATTGAAAGAGGCGATCCGCAGCGAATTGCGCGGCATCGCAAACAAATGCTGCTGCCAGCGCTGCGCGACGCCCGGCTGGTGCACGAGCTGCGAGGCGATGTCCTGATAGCCGATTTCGGTCGGCGCCATCGCAAGGAGGCAGAAAACAAAACTGAAGGGCGCAAGATATGCGCCCTTCAGTCTGTTACGCAACATAACCATCATTACGCTCACGCAACAACACTACACACACGCGATCTCCTCGCACGTTCAGTGCAATTTGATCGTTTTTGGTGTTATCGAATTAAAGTTGCCGCTGGGTTAATCGCGGTGCAGCCGCGCCACACGCAATATCATCGCGCCGTTTTGGCGATCACGCCGTAATGCTTGGTAAACGGCGACTTCCACAGTGTGGTAAACAATCAGTCAACGTACAAAAGCTTCAGGCCGCGCCTTCTTGATGAAAGCGCGGCCTGAAAATCGTAGAATTGTAGAGCGGCTTAGGCCTGGCTGGCGACCGTCATGCCGAGTGCGGCCTGCGCCGCGGCAAGGCGCGCGATCGGCACGCGGTAAGGCGAGCAGGACACGTAGTCGAGCCCGACCTCGTGGCAGAACACCACAGACGCCGGATCACCGCCGTGCTCGCCGCAAATGCCCATCTTCAGGTTCGCACGCACCTTGCGGCCGCGCTGCGCACCGATCCGCACCAGTTCACCGACACCGTCGCGATCGAGCGAGATGAAGGGGTCCGTCTCCAGGATGCCCTTGGCGACATACGGCCCGAGGAACGAGGCCGCGTCGTCACGGCTGATGCCGAAGCTCGTCTGCGTTAGGTCATTGGTACCGAAGGAGAAGAACTCCGCCGTGGTGGCGATGTCGTCCGCCTTGAGGCACGCACGCGGCAACTCGATCATGGTGCCGACCTGATAGTTCAGCTTGCCACCGGTTTCCTTGACCACCGCCTGCGCCATCGCATCGATGCGCTCGCGCACGATGTCGAACTCGGCACGGGTGGCGATCAACGGCACCATCACTTCGATCACCGGCGGCTTGCCGGTGCGCTTAGCAGCCTCGACGGCCGCCTCGAAGATGGCGCGCGCCTGCATTTCCGCGATCTCCGGATAGGCGATCGCGAGACGGCAGCCACGGAAGCCGAGCATCGGGTTGAATTCGGCGAGCTCCCGCACGCGGTCCGCGATCTTGTGCGGATCGGTGTTGAGAACACGCGCCACTTCCTCGATTTCGTTCTGCGTATGCGGCAGGAACTCGTGCAGTGGCGGATCAAGCAGACGGATCGTGACGGGCAGACCCTTCATGATCTCGAACAGTTCGACGAAGTCGGCGCGCTGCATCGGCAGAAGCTTCGCAAGCGCCGCGCGGCGGGCCTGCTCGTCTTCGGCCACGATCATCTCGCGAACGGCACGGATGCGCGTTTCCTCGAAGAACATGTGCTCGGTGCGGCACAGGCCGATGCCTTCGGTGCCGAACTTGAGCGCCGTGCGCGCGTCCGCCGGAGTGTCGGCGTTGGCGCGGATCTTGAGCTTGCGGAACTGATCGGCCCAGCCCATCAGCGTGCCGAACTCGCCGGACAGTTCCGGCTCGATCATCGGCATCTGCCCGGCCAGCACCTGACCGAGCGAACCATCGATGGTGATGATGTCGCCCGCCTTGAAGGTGCGGTTGCCGATCGACATTGTGCCGCGGCCGTAATCGACACGGATGCTGCCCGCGCCGGAGACACAGGGCTTGCCCATACCGCGCGCAACCACGGCAGCGTGCGACGTCATGCCGCCGCGCGTGGTGAGAATGCCCTGGGAAGCGTGCATGCCGTGAATGTCTTCAGGCGACGTTTCGACGCGCACGAGCACGACCTTGCGGCCATCGGCGTGCAGCTTCGCAGCCTCGTCCGAGGAGAACACGATCTCGCCCGATGCAGCACCGGGCGAGGCCGGAAGACCGGTCGCCACGACATCGCGCTTGGCGTTGGGATCGATGGTCGGATGCAGCAACTGATCGAGCGACGCAGGCTCGATGCGGGCGACGGCATCCTTCTTCGAAATCAGGCCTTCGTTGGCGAGTTCGACCGCGATGCGCAGCGCAGCCTTGGTGGTGCGCTTGCCGTTGCGGGTCTGCAGCATCCACAGTTTGCCCTGCTCGACCGTAAATTCCATGTCCTGCATGTCACGGTAGTGCTTTTCGAGCTTCTGGTAGATGCGCGTCAGCTCCACGAAGGCATCCGGCATTTCGGATTCCATCGACGGTTTATCGGAGCCCGACTCCTTGCGTGCGGATTCGGTGATTTCCTGCGGCGTGCGGATGCCGGCGACGACGTCCTCGCCCTGCGCGTTGATGAGGAATTCGCCATACAGCTTGCGCTCGCCGGTCGAAGGATTGCGCGTGAACGCAACGCCAGTCGCCGAGGTGTCGCCCATGTTGCCGAACACCATCGACTGCACGTTGACCGCGGTACCCCACGACTCAGGGATATCGTGCAGGCGGCGATAGGTGACGGCGCGCGCCGTCATCCACGAGCCGAACACCGCGCCGATCGCGCCCCAGAGCTGCTCGTGCGGATCCTGCGGGAAGTCCTTGCCGGTCTCGCGCGCGATCGTTTCCTTGTAGCGGCCGACGATCGTCTGCCAGTCGTCGGCGGTGAGATCGGTGTCGAGCGAGTAACCCTTGCTGTCCTTGTAGCTGTCGAGCACGTCCTCGAAGTGATGATGCTCGAAGCCGAGCACCACGTTCGAGTACATGGTGATGAAACGGCGGTAGCTGTCATAGGCGAAGCGGCGGTCGTTCGCATTCGCCGCCAGCGCCTCGACCGTCGTGTCGTTGAGGCCGAGGTTGAGGACGGTGTCCATCATGCCGGGCATCGAGGCCCGCGCGCCCGAGCGCACCGAAACCAGGAGCGGGTTCTTGGCATCGCCGAACTTCTTGCCGACGATCTTGCCGACCGATTCCAGCGCCTTCTCGACCTGCGCCTTCAGCTCCTTCGGGTAGCTTTTGTTGTTAGCGTAGAAGTAGGTGCAGACCGCGGTCGGAATGGTGAAGCCGGGCGGTACCGGAAGGCCGAGATTGCACATCTCGGCGAGGTTGGCACCCTTACCGCCGAGCAGTTCGCGCATGCCCGCTTTGCCTTCGGCCTTGCCGTCGCCGAAGAGGTAAACCCACTTTCCGGCCTTCACGGCGGTCTTGGGACTCGCCACGCGCTTGGCGGCTGAGGATTTCAGCGCCTTGGCCTTGGTTACGGCCTTGGCTGCCTTGGTGGCTACCTTGGCCTTTGCGGCGGCCTTTTTGGGAGCCTTTCGAGGCGGCGCCTTGCCGACCTTCTTACGCGCCGGCACTGACGCCGCGCGCTTTACTGAAGACTTTGCTTTTGCAGAGGATTTTTTGACCCGGGAGAGAGCTTTTGCCATGACCGCCAGTCGCTGGATGGAATTGGAAAGCAGGCGCGTTACACCACGGTTTCAAGGCGTGATGCAAGGCGCGCCTAATGCATAGCTGGGTGCTGGAATACCGACTTTCGGCTAGTTCAGCGAAGAATACCCAAACCCACGATCCCGACAAAAATCAAGTAGATCGCGACAATGAAATTCAGAAGGCGCGGCATGATGAGGATGAGGATGCCCGCGATAAGCGCAACAACCGGCTGAAGCTGGGCAATTCCTGAGATCGTCATTGCATCGTCTCCTGAGAATGAAGGGGAAATCGTCGCGAGCGCATTGTCGTGAGCGCGATAGACGATCAACGACGATTCTGAAAGCCATCGGTTCCCGCCGCGCACAAAAAGACCCCAATGAAGCCACGAGTGGCGCAGGAACGCTCGTCTCCTCCATGGATTGTCTGGCATCGGCCGCAGTATGCGGCCTTCGTTTTGAGAGGAGACAGACCATGCGTAAGTCAGCACTTGTTCTTGCCGTCCTTGCCGGTACCGCGGCGGTACCGGCCGCCGTGCAGGCGCAGGGCATTATCGTGCGCGACGGCGCGACAACCGGCATGGTCGTGGACGACGGTGGTATTGCACCCGACCTGCAGCCGCGTTTCCGTGAATACATCGTGCAGGAAAACGTCCCGAACTATACCGTGCCCGGCCAGGTGATGGTGGGCGTGACGCTGCCTGAGATGGGCGTGTCATACTACGATGTGCCGCAGCAATACGGCGCGCATCGCTATCGCTACACCCGGGTGAATAATGAATACGTTCTCGTCGATCCTTCGACGCGACGGGTCATTCAGGTCATCGAGTAAGCTGACGCTCTAAAAATGACGAAGCCGTCCAGTGAATGCTGGACGGCTTCGTGATAGGCGATCCGCAGGATCGTAAAACTCAATCCTGTATTTTCGAGAAATCCGCAACCGCGCGTGTCGCTTCGCGGATTTCGTTCAGAAGCTTGAGGCGATTTTCGCGCACCGCCTTGTCGTCGTCGTTGACCTTCACCTTGTCGAAGAAGGCATCGACAACGGGTCGCAGCTTCGCAAGCGCTGTCATGGCGGCAGCGAAGTCTTCCTTTGCGACGGCGGCGCCCGCCTCGGCCTTCACCTGATCGATGGCGCGGGCGAGATTCTTTTCTTCATCGAGCTTGTAGAGCGAAGCCTCCGGCGCACCGGTGAAACTGCGCTTGTCCTTCTTCTCTTCGATGGCGAGAATGTTCGACGCGCGCTTAGTGCCCGCGAGCAGATTCTTGCCGTCGTCGGTGTCGAGGAATTTGCCGAGCGCCTCGACGCGGCGGACGACCATCAGCAGATCGTCCTGCCCCTCAAGAGCGAACACGGCATCAACCAGATCATGCCGCGCACCCTGCTCGCGCAACTGCACCTTCAGGCGGTCGGCGAAGAAGGAGAGAAGATCACGCAGCGATGCACCATCTGACTTCTCATTATCCTGCTTGCTTTCCTCATGAAGTTGAAAGCCGAGCATGTCCGCCAAATAACCTGAGAGATCTGAGAAAGGCTGCAGCGTAGTCGTAAGCGACGCCATGGCCTTTTCGACTTTAGAAAAATCAATTTTATTAAGTGAAGCATGCACCTGCAAAAACTGAGCGGCCGCTACACCGGCCAGCCGAAAACGGAGACCGTTATCCAAAATTAGCCTAATCACCCCCAGCGCCGCACGGCGCAGCGCAAATGGATCCTTCGAACCCGTCGGCTTTTCATCGATCGCCCAGAAACCGGTGAGAATGTCGATCTTGTCGGCGAGCGCGACAGCAATCGCCACCGGATCGGTCGGCACGCGATCGTTCGGGCCCTGCGGCTTGTAGTGATCCTCAATGGCCGCAGCGACCGATGCATCCTCGCCCTGCGCAAGTGCGTAGTACTTGCCCATCAGGCCCTGCACTTCGGGGAATTCGCCGACGACCTCGGTCAGCAAATCCGCCTTGGTGAGTTTCGCCGCGCGCTTCACCTTCTCGACATCCGCGCCCACCAGAGGCGCAAGCTCCATCGCAAGGCGTTCGATGCGCGCGATGCGCTCAGCCTGCGTACCGAGCTTCTCGTGGAACACGATGTGCTCGAACTTCGACAGCCGCGCTTCAAGCTTGGTCTTGAGGTCTGTCTCGTAGAAGAATTTCGCGTCCGAAAGCCGCGCGCGGATGACGCGTTCGTTGCCGGCGACGATGGCGGCACCGCCGTCGCTTGCCTCGATATTCGAAACCAGAATGAACTTCGGCGCGAGCTTGCCGGTCTTCGGGTCGCGCACCACGAAACACTTCTGGTTGTTGCGGATGGTGGCACGGATCACTTCGCCGGGGATCGACAGGAATTCCGGGTCGAACGAGCCCATCAACACGACAGGCCATTCGACGAGTCCCGCCACCTCCTCCAGCAACGCCTCGTCCTCGACGAGTTCATAACCCTGCGCGAAAGCCAGTTCCTTGGCGTCCTCGCGAATGATGTTCTTGCGGCGGTCAGGATCGAGCACGACCTTGGCGGCTTCCAGCTTCGAGACATAATCGTCGAAGCGGCGCACGGAAAACTCCGCGGGCGCCATGAACCGATGGCCGCGCGTCACCTGCCCCGCTTCGATGCCGCTGACATCGAACTTCACCACTTCCGGATCTTCGGTCTCAGGGCCGAACGTCGCGATAATCGAATGCAGCGGCCGCACCCAGGTCAACGCACCCGGCTTCGCGGAGCGTTCGCCCCAGCGCATCTGCTTCGGCCACGGGAAGGTGCGCACCACGAGCGGCAGGATTTCCGCAATCACGTCGATCGCAGGACGGCCCGGCTTCTCGATCAGCGCGATGTAGAAGTCGCCCTTCTTCGGATCCTTCTGGATTTTGGCTTCATCCAGCGAATTCAGACCGGTGGCCTTGAGGAAGCCCTGCACGGCGGCATCCGGCGCGCCGACCTTCGGTCCCTTGCGTTCTTCCTTCAAATCCGGCTGACGCGCGGGAAGACCATGAACGGTGAGCGCAAGACGGCGCGGCGTGGCGAACGCTTTCGCGCCTTCATAGACAAGGCCCTCAGCAACGAGCTTGTCCGTCACCATGCGGCGCAGATCGTCCGCCGCCTTCGCCTGCATGCGCGCGGGAATTTCTTCGGAGAACAGTTCAAACAGAAGATCGGGCATGATTACGCTCCACCTGCTTCGGTGGCGATCCATGCTTCGCCGCAAGCTTTCGCGAGCTCGCGCACGCGCAGGATATAGCTCTGCCGCTCGGTGACGGAAATCACGCCGCGCGCATCGAGCAGGTTGAAGACGTGGCTCGCCTTGATGCACTGGTCGTAGGCGGGCAGCGCCATCAGGTGGCGCTCCTTCTTCCCATCAACCCATCCAGCGTCGAGATATTTTTTGCACGCGCCTTCAGCCATCTTGAACTGCTCGAACAGCATCGCGGTGTCGGAATGTTCGAAATTGTGCCGCGAATATTCCTGCTCGGCCTGAAGGAACACGTCGCCATAGGTCACCTTCTCGGCACCCTCGCGGCCGTTGAAATTGAGATCGTAGACGCGGTCCACGCCCTGCACATACATCGCAAGCCGCTCGAGGCCGTAGGTGAGCTCGCCCGCGACCGGCGCACATTCAACGCCCGCGACCTGCTGGAAGTAAGTGAACTGCGAGACTTCCATGCCGTCGCACCAGCATTCCCAGCCAAGACCCCATGCGCCGAGCGTCGGACTTTCCCAATCGTCCTCGACAAAGCGGATGTCATGAAGCGCAGCATCGACACCGATGGCGGCCAGTGATTTCAGATAGAGGTCCTGAATGTCGGACGGCGACGGCTTCAGGATCACCTGAAACTGATAATAGTGCTGCAAACGGTTCGGGTTCTCACCATAGCGGCCGTCCTTCGGGCGGCGCGAGGGCTGCACGTAGGCAGCGTTCCAGCGCTTCGGCCCAAGCGCGCGTAGCGTCGTCGCCGGATGGAACGTGCCCGCGCCTACTTCCATGTCGTAAGGCTGCAGAATCACGCAGCCATAATCGGCCCAATAGCGCTGCAATGTCAGGATCAGGCCCTGAAACGATTTTTCGGGGCGCATGTGCGGCGGAAGCGTTTCCATCGGATATTCTGCAATCAGTTCAAGGGCGGCAAAGCCGGGCGGGCGCGGCGGACCGTATCGGCGCGGGGGTCAGGAATCAAGGAGAGCCCGCAGAAAACGGCCTTTATCATGGAATCAGACGGTGCGAATGCCACACATGTCTAATGCGGACGGTATGTGCCCGTCTGCGGGTCGCGTCGAAGCCTGACAGCATCCTTCTGGTCGGAAGCTGCCTGCTCGCGAATCTCGTCGAGTTCGCGGTTGACCCGGCGGCCCTCCTTCATCGCGAGCCGCAACAATGCGGCCCCGCCCATCACGCCTAATGCAATCAGAACCAGCGGCGGCATCTATCCCTCACGCTCACAACCCGTAGCGCGCCCATAACGCGCGCGTCTCCAGGGCGGAGATCAGATCGTCGGCAAAGCCCGTGCCGATCATCGCGCCCGCACCCGGCTTTCTGCCTGCAAGACTCGACAGCAGTCCGCTCTTCGGCGCAATCACCGGCATGCGAACCCGCTCGCCATAACGCGTGCGAAGAACGCTGCGCAGATCGCCGATTCCATCCGCGAGCCCCAGTTTCACCGAGCGTTCGCCCGCCCAGTATTCGCCGGAGAACAGAAACGCTTCCTCACCCTGAAGCCGCGCACCGCGACTCCTTTTCACGAGGTCGATGAAGCTGTCATGGATATCGCGCTGGATCGCCTTCAGCCGCGCAACATCGTCCGGACTTTCCGGCAGGAACGGATCGAGGCTGCTCTTGTGCTCACCCGAGGTGTAAATCCGGCGCTCGATACCGACCTTCTTGATAAGATCCTGAAACCCGAATGTGCCGCCGATGACTCCGATCGATCCCAGGATCGAGGACGGATCGCAGAAAATCTCGTCGCCCGCGCAGGCGATCATGTAGCCGCCCGAGGCTGCAACATCCTCGACGAAGACCAGCACGGGAATCTTCTTCGTCTCTGCAAGCTGGCGAATGCGGTTGTAGATCTGATGCGACTGGACAGGCGAACCGCCCGGCGAATTGATCACCAGCGCAACCGCTTTGGCCCGCTTGGTCTCGAACGCCTTCTCAAGCAACTTGCTCACGCCCGACAGTGTCAGGCCCGGGCGCAGCGGCGTGACCGTGCCGATGGTGCCGCTCAGGCGAACGACGGGAACGACTGCCCCGCGGAAACGCTCGGGCAGAAAACGGGTCCACCCGTCATTCAGCGCATTGTGATCGTGATCCTCATTCGTCATGCAACGCCTTTCGCATTAACGCCTTATTATCCCTGAAATGGCACTCAGGCGCGATCCGGTACGCCACTTGCATTGCATACCGAGACAACGCCTTCGCCCGAGCTTCCGGCTAAGGCCAGCCGAAAGGTGCTTCGATGAAAATCTATCTGATGGTGTTGATGATAAGCGCACTTTTCACGGCTATCCGTTTCACTGCGGTCCAAGATAAGAACCCGAACTCGCTTCCGCAGTAAGCAAGGCGCCTATTTTTCAAGCATCTCGCGTGCCGTTTCGCCGCAAGGCCCGGAACCGAGCGCGCCCCCTTGCAGCACATGCTCCGCCGCAGCCGTGGGACGACCCTGCCGGTCGTTCAGAACCAGTCCCGACAAAATCTGTAACGGCCCCCGGCTTCCCTTGATCGCCCGCACCAGAACGCGGATCGCCGCCGCACCCGGCTTCGGATAGATCGGAACCACCTCGACCGCGCCAAAGCCGCGCTGGAGAACGTTCAGCACACGATCCAATTCATCCGCCCGCCAGATCAAGGTCAGGCAACCGCCCGGCTTGAGGATACGACGCGCAGCCTTGATCCAGACATCGAGCGTCTCGCCCGCATCAAGATGTGCTGCGCGCTTCGCCTCGTCGGGTGAGGCACGGTGACGATCCGCCGCATGAAACGGCGGATTCATCATCACGTGATCGGCATGGTCCGGCGGCAAGCCCGCATCCACAAACGCCGCCGCATTCGCACAGATGTCGAGCAGGATGGTTCGCGCCGCGATGTCGTTCGCTTGCGCATTGGTTTGCGCGAGATCAACGAGCGCTGGATCGATTTCCACCAGAGTAAGGTTTATGCCTTCGACCCGCCGCGCCAGTGCAAGACCCGCAGCCCCCGCGCCTGCCCCGAATTCAATGGCATGGTCGCCCGCATGCGCCGGGACAGCCGCCGCCAAAAGGATCGCATCATGGCCCGAGCGATGGCCCCGCCTGAACTGACGAAGGCGAAGTCTCCCCGCGAGAAACGCATCTTCGGTCAGATCGGAGGGTGGGAGCGGATCAGTTCCCATCGCGCAATTCGTGTCCAAGCCCGGCCTCGGTCAACAGGCGGCGCGCGGCGGCATCATCGCTCTCATGCACGAGAATACGTCGGGGAATCGCCCCAGCCGACCCTTCCAGCACACTCATATTGGCATCCAGCAGCAGGTGCCTGATGTTCGCCGCGTCGAGCAAGGCGCCCACCGCCGACACCATGACTATATCGTTTGTCCTCAATAACTCGCGCAATCCTGCTTCCTCCTCGCCGCCGACCGGGGACGCTCTTGCCGTGGGACGCGGCAGTTTCTATTGTCCGGCCAGCCAGAACCGGGAGACCCTGCGTGGCAGTTATTGTACCCTTTGAGGGCCATTCTACCCCATCGATCGACCGGCTTGTCGCGCTCGTCGCAGACGACATGGCGGGGGTCAATACGACCATTCTGTCGCGAACCGGCTCCGAAGTCACGATGATCCCGGAAGTCGCCAACCACCTGATCTCCTCGGGTGGCAAGCGGCTGCGTCCGATGCTGACGTTGGCGATGGCTCAACTCGCAGGCTATGTCGGCGACGGTCACATCAAGCTTGCCGCTGCCGTCGAATTCATGCACACCGCGACCCTCCTGCACGACGATGTCGTGGACGAGAGCGAACTGCGCCGGGGCAAGCTGTCCGCGCGGATGTTGTGGGGCAATGAGGCGAGTGTTCTGGTCGGGGACTTCCTGCTCGGCCAGGCCTTCCGCATGATGGTCGAGGTCGGCTCGTTGCGCGCGCTCGACATTCTATCATCCGCCGCCGCCACCATCGCCGAGGGCGAGGTGATGCAGCTTGCGGCCGCGAAGAACACCGCCACCACCGAGGACGAATATCTCGCGGTGATCCGCGGCAAGACCGCCGAACTGTTCGCCGCCGCGAGCGAGGTCGGCCCCGTGATCGCCAACCGACCGAAGGCTGAGCAGACCGCCTCCCGCTCGTTCGGCATGAATCTCGGCATCGCCTTCCAGCTCATCGACGACGTGCTCGATTACGGCGGCAAGGCCGCCAAGCTCGGCAAGAACGTCGGCGACGATTTCCGCGAAGGCAAGATCACTCTGCCCGTCGTACTCGCCTTCCGCCGCGGCAACGATGTCGAACGTGATTTCTGGATCAGGACGCTGGAGCGCGGCGAAGTCGCCGATGCCGATCTCGATCACGCCATCGGCCTGATGACCAAACATCGTGCGCTGGAAGACACCATGCAGCGTGCGCAGCATTACGGCGCGATGGCCGTCGATGCGCTGGCGCTGTTCCCGTCATCGCCGATGAAAAGCGCGCTCGAACAGGTCGTGGCCTTCTGCCTGGCGCGTTCGAACTGAGCTAGTCGAGTGTTCCCGCGTGAACCCACCATTGCGGATGGGTCAGCGCAATGACCTGCGCGGCCCGGTCTGCCGCGGCGGCGTCCTCATACAGCGCAAAGCATGTCGCGCCCGACCCCGACATTCGTGCCAACTGCACGCCTTCCGTCTTGCGCAAGGCCGCGAGCACTTCGCCGATCACAGGTTGAACGCGCAGTGCTGGTGCTTCGAGATCGTTGACCCCACCTGATAGCTGGATGATCCATTCTCCGGCCGATGCGCCTGTCTTCGGCAACGTCACTGCTTCGAGAATTTCATCGACGCCGACGCGCAGTTCGCCCGCGCGCAGGCCGAGTGCGCTGAAGACATCCTTGGTCGCCACCGCAACTCGCGGATTGACCATCACACACGACAGCGGCGGCAGGTCGAGCATGGTCAGATTTTCGCCGACGCCACCCATCACGCACGCATGCGAGGCGATGCAAACCGGCACGTCCGCACCCGCAAGGCGTCCCGCCTCGAACAGACGCGCATCGTCGAACGCGATCCCATTGGCTTTCGCGAGCAATCGTAGCGCCGCCGCAGCATCCGCCGAACCGCCGCCGATCCCGGCTGCCACCGGCAGATGCTTGTCGAGCGTGAAATGACCGAGCCGCAGTCCGGGCACGCGCTCAGCCAGCAACCGGGCCGCGCGGAGCACGAGATTATCATTGGTGTCGCCACAGGCCGCGCTCCCCGGCCCGGTGATGGTGAGGCCGAGATCGCCCGGCTCTAGCGTCAAGCTGTCTGCGCAATCGGCGAAAGCCGCAATGCTGTCGAGATCATGATAGCCGTCCGGGCGCCGGCCCAGAACGCGCAGCGTCAGATTGACCTTGGCGCGCGCGATTTCGGTGAATGAAGCCATGCCCATCTCTGGTTAATGCCCGCGTTCTCGCCGGCTTTCAGATTTGCAAACCCATACCAAGACGCAGATGGCCGGGACAAGCCCGGCCATCCAAGTTCAAAATCTGACGTTGCGCTGCATTAGCCGCCCTTGTCGTCTTTCTTCTTGTCATTGTCGCTGGCATTGGACGCCGCCGCAGGGCCCGTCGGCAAATCCGGCAGACCATTGGCGATCTTCGCCTCGATCTTCGGCAGTTCCTCGGCCTCAGGCTTGAGGTCGCGCGCATGCGCCCACTGATATTTCGCCTCCAGCGTCCGCCCAACGCGCCAATAGGCATCACCGAGATGGTCGTTGATGGTCGGGTCTTCCGGCTTGAGATCGATGGCGCGCTCAAGCGTCTTCACGGCGTTGGCGTAGTCGCCGATGCGGAAGTACGCCCAGCCGAGCGAATCCACGATGTAGCCGTCGTCGGGACGCTGATCGACCGCACGGCGAATCATCGCCATGCCCTCGGGCAGATTGGTGCCGCGATCAATCCATGAATAGCCAAGATAGTTCAGCACATGGGCCTGCTCGGGCTGAAGCTCCAGCGCTTTCTTCAGATCGGCTTCCGCTTTCGGCCAGTTCTTCGAGCGCTCCTCGCAGATGCCACGGAAATAATACAGGACCCAGTTCGGCTTCGATGCGTCGGAGGCATCGATCGCCTTGGAATAAGTACCGCTGCAATCAGCAAACTTCTTGCGCGCGCGCTCGATGTTGCCGAGCGCCATCAGCGCCTCGGTATCCTGCGGATCCTCCGCAGTCACCGACTTCAGAATTGCCAGCGCCTCGTCGGTGCGATCCACCGCATCGAGATCGGTCGCCATCTGAATCTGCGCGTTGCGCCTCAGCGGCGAATTGGCCGGCATGCGCTCGTAGACCTTGATCGCAAACTGCGGCTTCTTCACCGACTCATAGAGATCGGCGAGCGACAGCAGCGCGAGCGGATGGTTCGGGTGCAGATACAGCGCAAGCTGCAGGTAAACCAGCGCAAGGTCTTCGCCGCCGCGGCGCGTGAGCGAGGAGCCAATACCATACAATGCTTCGGCAGCGCCCGACTGCGGCGTATCGATCTGCGGCGGCACCTTCTTGCCGGCCTTCAGATCTTTCATCGCGTCGACGATCAGCGGATGGCGCGGCACCTTCTTGTCGAAGGTCTCGAACACCTGCGCCGCCTCGGCTTCCTTCTTGTTGCGCGACAGCCAGCGACCGTAGGCGTCGACGATCCGCAACGCAGTGTCGTCGAGCTTGTAGGCCGCCTCGAAGCGGGCGCCCGCATCCTTCTGCCGGTTGGCGAGTTCGTCAATCAACCCCGCATGGAGATTCTTGAAGATCGGATACCACTCCGGACCCGTGAGCTTGTCGATGTTGGCAAGCGCGGCGGAGGTGTTGCCTGCACCCTGCATCGCATAACTCGCCAGCAGCGTGGCGACGAGATCAGTGATCGGGCCGCGCACCGACTGATTGAAGTTCTGCTGGGCCGCCGAATAGCGCTTCAGCTTGAGCGCATGAACGCCTTCGACCAGCCGCGCCACGCGGTTGGTCTTGTCGATCGCGAGAATCTTGCCCGCGAGCTTCACCGCTTCGTCCATCTCGCCGTCGGCGACGGAGGAAATGAAGGCGCGGTCGAGAAGGTCGGGATTCTTCGGATCGACGCGAAGCGCGGCACGATAGAACGATGCGGCAACGCCGGCATCGCGATCAGCGCTGGCATGACGCGCGGCAAGATAGCTGCCTGCCGGGCTCAAGCCCTGCAGGTCGCGCGCGGTCGGATAAGCGGACAAACCGTTATCGATCGTGGGCGCGGTTTCAGCGAAGGCGGATGACGCAACCGGCGCGACGATCATTGCCGCCGCCAGCGCGGCAGCAAGCGCCGCGCGAGAAGAACGAGTTGAGGAATTCACGCGCACCGTCTCCGTCAGGATGGGTTGAAAACGCAAGGCCGCCCGGGCGGCTCAGGGCACCGCACAATGGCCCGTTTGCATGCCATCCGCAAGGATTCGGAAAGCTCCTTTGGAGCGTTCCAGCAAACATGGCCTTATCGTGGCGCCCACCAAAATGGCGAAACTGTGCCGGTCCCTGCCCGGAGCACCGTGCAACCCGAGACTGCGCCTCAGAAGTTCTTGATGATGAGCAGCACCCCGGACAGCACCAGGGTCAGGTAGACGAGAGTGAGCAGACTCTCGCTCTTCAATCTGTCGTGAAGATAATGGCCAAGCTTCACGCCAAGGAAGGCGACCGACAACAGCATCGCCGCCCACAGCCAGATATGGCTGTTGTTGTACAATCCGCCAACGGCAAAAATGCCGAGACGCAGCAGCGTCGTCAGCAGAAGCAGACCGAGTATGGTCGCGCGCAACTCGCTCTTGTCGAAGATGCGGCCGGAGAGATAGGCGACATAGATCGGACCGCCGGTCCCGAAGGTCGCCGTCAGCGCCCCTGCCAGAAGACCGAGCGGCACCGCGACGAACTTGTTCAGCTTCCCGGTCTGCTGCTTCGCCAGCAAACGATAGATGCCGTAAGCGGTGATGAGCACGCCGAGCGTGAGCAGTAGAATCCGCTCGGGAAGAAGCAGCAACATGGTCGCGCCGCCGATCATGCCGAGGATAGTGGTCGGCAGCAGCGCGATCAGTTCCGGGTAGTTGGCATGCTGGCGGAACTTGGCCGCATTCCAGACCACGAACACCGCGTCGAGCAAAGCCACCAGCGGCACGAAGAACCGCAGCGAGGCGACCATCGCCAGAAACGGCATCGCGATCATGCTCTGGCCGAAACCGGTAATGCCGAACAGCGTATAGGCGCCGAACAGAATCAAGGCGGTGAGCCCGAAGGAAGTCACGTCATGCATGTCAGCTCAAACCCGTCCCGTGTTCGCAAGCATCGTCGGCCGCTCACATGCCCTGATAGTTCGGCCCGCCGCCGCCTTCCGGCGGCACCCAGACGATGTTTCCGTTCGGGTCCTTGATGTCGCAGGTTTTGCAATGGACGCAGTTCTGCGCATTGATCTGGAAGCGCGGACCGTCCGGCGCCTCGAGCCATTCGTAGACGCCGGCCGGACAGTAGCGGTTCGAGGGCCCGGCGAAGACGTCATGCTCGGACGATTTCTGCAGCGCCATGTCGAGCACCTTGAGATGGACCGGCTGGTCCTCCTCGTGATTGGTGTTGGACAGGAACACCGACGACAATCTGTCGAACGTCACCTGCCCGTCCGGCTTCGGCGCGGGACGCGGCTGGCATGCACGCGCGGAGCGCAGCGATGCGCTGTCGGTCTTGCCGTGCGACAGCGTTCCGAACGGCGAGAGGCCCAGCAGCGTCTGCATCCACATGTCGATGCCGCCAAGTGCCACGCCGAGCACGGTGCCGAACTTCGACCACAGCGGCTTGACGTTGCGGACGCGGAACAGATCGCGTCCGACTGACGACTCCCGCCAGCCCTCCTCATAAGCCGCCAACTCGTCGTTGGCGCGGCCGTCAGAGAGCGCCGCCGCCACATGACGCGCGGCGATCATGCCGCTACGCATCGCGTTGTGAACGCCCTTGATCCGCGGCACATTGACGAAACCCGCCGCGCAGCCGATCAACGCACCGCCCGGAAATGAAAGCTTCGGCACCGACTGATAGCCGCCTTCGGTAATCGCGCGCGCGCCGTAAGACAAACGCTTGCCGCCTTCCAGCACCGGGCGGATCGCGGGATGGGTCTTGAAGCGCTGGAATTCCTCGAACGGCGACAGATACGGATCGTCGTAATTGAGATGGACCACGAAACCGATGGCGACGAGATTCTCGCCGTAGTGATAGAGGAATGAGCCGCCGCCGGTCTTGCTGTCGAGCGGCCAGCCGAACGAATGGCGTACCAGACCGGGCTGATGCTTCGCCTTGTCGATCTGCCAGACTTCCTTGAGCCCGATGCCGAATTTCGGCGGCTCGCGATCCTTCGCGAGATCGTAATGCGCGATCAGTTGCTTCGTCAGGCTGCCACGCGCGCCTTCGGCAAACAGCGTGTACTTGCCGAGCAGCTCCATGCCGCGCGTGAACGAGGCCTTGTGCGAGCCATCGCGCGCAATGCCCATGTCACCGGTGGCGACGCCGCGCACCTCGCCCGCTTCGCCATAGACGATTTCGGTCGCAGCAAATCCCGGATAGATTTCTACGCCCAGCGCCTCGGCGCGCGCGCCGAGCCAGCGGCACAGATCGCCGAGCGAGCCGATGTAACAATGATGATTGTTCATCAGCGGCGGCATCAGGACATTGGGTAGCGTGATCTCGCTGCCCGCCGTCATCCAGGCGAAACGGTCGGTGGTCACGCGGGTCTTGAGGGGGCAGTCCTCGTCCTCGCGCCATTCGGGAACAAGATCGTCGAGACCGGCTGGATCGATCACCGCGCCTGAGAGAATGTGCGCACCGACCTCGGAGCCTTTTTCGATCACCACCACATTAAGCGCGGGATCGACCTGCTTGAGACGGATCGCCGCGCTAAGCCCTGCGGGGCCTGCGCCGACGATGACGACATCGAATTCCATGGAGTCGCGGGGCTGCGGCTCTTCGCTCATGTGGGGCTCGGCTGGTCCTGCTGGGCGTGGATGGAATGGATCTAAAAAAGCCTTGTACGATTTTCACAAGCAGGACAACCCTGCCGAAATTCATTGCTGCTGTGCGCGCTCCAAAATCCGTTTTGTGGAACGGCAAATCGGGACTCTCATTCCCGGCCCGGACGCTTTACATTGTCGCCCATGATCTCCGAGCGCCCTCCGACCCCGCATGAATTGCTGGCTTTCTATCTGGAAGCCGGGGTTGATTGCGCGCTGGCCGAGGAGCCATCCGACCGCCTGTCGGAGAGCGAGCCGGAACCTGCGCCCGCGCCACGGCGCATCGCGCCATTGACGGCAGTACCCGCCACGCCTCTCGTTGCACCGCAACCAGATCTCGCTCCCGCGCCCGATGCCGCCATCGAATCAGCGCGCGAACTTGCTCCAAAGGCAAAGACGCTGGACGAGTTGCGGGGCCTGCTCGAACAGTTTGACGGCTGCGCGCTGAAAACCACCGCAACGAAACTGGTGTTCGGAGACGGTAATCCGCAGGCGCGTGTCATGTTCGTCGGCGAGGCGCCCGGCCGCGACGAGGATCTTCAGGGCATTCCCTTCATCGGCCGTTCGGGCAAGCTGCTCGACCTGATGCTCGCTTCGATCGGCCTCGACCGCACCGGCGCCTACATCGCCAACGTTATTCCGTGGCGACCGCCGGGCAACCGCGATCCCTCCCCTCATGAAACGCAGATGTGCCTGCCTTTCATCAAGCGACAGATCGAGCTTGTCGATCCAGACGTTCTGGTCTGTCTCGGCAAGCCGTCATCGCAAGCGGTCCTCGACCTCAAGGACGGCATCATGAAAACGCGCGGCCGCTGGTTCGATTACAACACCGGCACGCGCACCATCCGCGCGATGGCGACATTCCATCCCGCCTATCTGCTGCGCCAGCCGATCTACAAGCGGATGACGTGGAAAGATCTGCGCACCATTCAGGCCGCGCTGGCGGCGGGTGCCAAATAGAACCCGGAACGCCCGAGAGGCGATGGAAATGAGCAGATACGTGGTGTCGGCTCTTTGGGTGGCGGCCATGGTGGCCGTCATCGTCGGCGTGGACATTATGTTCTTCAGGAATCGCTTCTGGGAACGCCTGATGGTGAACATCGGTATCGTTCTGGTGTTCGCGGCGTTCTACTTCGTCTTTTTCAGGCGCCCCTGACTTCAGGCGTCCATGACACCGGCGTTCTCGCTATGAATGAATCTGACCCCCAAGGCCATAAACTCAGAGCTCGCGGTATTTTGTCTGCGTGTCAACAAACCTACATGCAGATCGTCGAACGTCGGGAGACTTTTATGGCCGTGGAAAATACCAGTCATTCAAAGACAAAAATCGCACTCATCACCGGCGGCAGCCGCGGGCTCGGCCACAACACCGCACTCAGCCTGGCCCACAAGGGCGTGGACGTTATCATCACCTATCACTCAAATCAGGTAGAAGCCGACGCCACCGTTGCCGCGATCAAAAAGCTCGGCCGCAACGCTGCAGCGTTGCAGCTCGACGCCGGCGCGATCAAAACTTTCCCGGACTTTGCAACGCGGCTGAAGACCGCGCTCAAAGACAATTGGGGGGCGTCGCAGTTCGATTACCTCGTGAACAACGCTGGCATCGGCCTCAACAGGCCGTTCGCGGAAACCACCGAGGCCGATTTCGACCGGCTGATGAACATCCATTTCAAGGGGGTGTACTTCCTGACCCAGACGCTGCTGCCGCTGATCGCCGATGGCGGACGCATCATCAACCTCTCCAGCGGCCTTGCCCGTTTCAGCCTGCCGGGCTTTTCGGCCTACGGCGCAATGAAGGGCGCCATCGAGGTGCTGACGCATTACCTCGCAAGGGAACTCGGTCCGCGCCGCATCACCGCCAACACGGTCGCGCCCGGTGCGATCGAGACCGATTTCGGCGGCGGCCATGTCCGCGACGACGCTGAAGCCAACCGTCAGGTCGCAAGCGCGACGCCGCTCGGCCGTGCGGGGCTGCCAGACGATATCGGGCCGATGATCGCCTCGCTCCTGTCGGACGACAACCGCTGGGTCAATGGCCAGCGCATCGAAGTCTCCGGCGGCATTTTCGTATGATCGAAAGCGACGGCCCCTCGGCGAAAATGCATAGGGGGTCTTCGCTGGAGGATGGCTGTTCTGTTTCGGCCGAACATGCGAGAAAAACTTTCTCCATGCAGTGCCGGAATGAAGATGACAGCCATCGCCGCCGAAGTTCATGACGACCGAAAGGCCCGCGCCAATGTTGCGCGGCTGGCCATCGCCCAGGCGCTGACCGGCGCGAACAATGCCGTGGTCTTCGCAACTGCGGCCATTGTCGGCGCCTCGATCGCGCCAAGCCTGTCGCTCGCGACATTGCCGGTGACGGTTTTCGTGGTCGGCATGGCGACGGGCACGCTGCCGACCGGATGGGTGTCCCGCACCTATGGCCGCCGCGTCGCCTTTATGATCGGCTCTGGCTTCGGCGCGCTCTGCGGCGCGCTCGCCGCAATCGCAATCATTATGCAGTCGTTCCCGCTGTTCTGCTCCGCCACCTTCTGTGGCGGACTGTACGGCTCGGTCTCCCAATCCTATCGCTTCGCGGCCGCCGATGGCGCAAGCGCGGCCTTCCGCCCGAAGGCGATCTCGTGGGTGCTGGCCGGCGGCGTCTTCGCGGGCGTACTCGGTCCTCAGCTTGTGCAATGGACGATGGATGTCTGGTCGCCGCATTTGTTCGCAGCAAGCTTCGCCATTCAGGCAGTCGTCGCGCTGGTGGCGATGGCAGTTCTGTCCACCGTGGATGCGCCCCGCCCTGCGGCGGCGGATATTCATCGCGGCCGTCCGCTGTTCGAGATCATCGGCCAGCGCGATTTCATCGCCGCCGCACTGTGCGGCACAGTCGCCTACACCATGATGAATTTGGTGATGACTTCGGCACCGCTGGCGATGCGGCTGTGCGGGCTGCCGATCAGCGATTCCAATTTCGGCATCCAGTGGCATATCGTTGCGATGTATGGGCCGAGCTTCTTCACGGGCTCGCTGATCGCGCGTTTCGGCGCGCCGGTGATCGTGGCGATCGGGCTCGCGCTCGAAGCGACCGCAGCCACGATCGGCATGTCGGGCATCACGCCGATGCATTTCTGGGTGATGCTGATCGTGCTCGGACTGGGGTGGAATTTCGGCTTCATCGGTGCATCCGCGCTGGTGGTGCAGACCCATCGGCCGGAGGAACGCAACAAGGTCCAGGCGTTCAACGATTTCCTGATTTTCGGGATGATGGCGATCGGCTCGTTCGCCTCGGGCCAACTGCTCGCTGATTACGGCTGGAACGTCGTCAATGCGGTGGTGTTTCCGCCGGTCACGATCGGCCTTATCTGCCTCGGCCTTGCTCACTTGATGCGCAAGCGCGCGCCTTCTCTTTAGGCAGGCTTAGTCGACGTCAGCCCATGCCGAAGAACATCAGCGTCTTGCGGGTGTATTCCTCGGCGTAGTCCACGATCTTGTCGGAACCCTCGCGCGCGCCGGCCTCGTCGTTCTCGGCGATCCGCCGCGCGACGAAAGCATGCAGCGTACAGACGCGCTGCAGATCGCCGAACTGCTTGAAATGCACGTACCAGAAGCGCCGGGTCTGCGCCTCGATCGGCGTGATCGCCTGGGCTGCGTATTTGTTGCGCGCTGTCGCGACGATCAGCGAATTGAATTCGCGGTCGGCCTCGACGAAGATATGTCCGTTGTTGGTGGCGGCGGATTTCTCGAACATCAACGCCAATTCGCGGAAGCGCTTGCGCTCGGCCTCGCCCGCGAAGCGCGCCGCGCGACCCGCCAGCACGTTCTCGATGCCCTTGCGGACTTCGATCATCGCGAGCTGATCGACGAGATCGATCTCCGACACGAATGCGCCGGAACGCGGCACGATCCGCACCGTCCCTTCGAACGACAGCCGCTGCAGTGCCTCGCGGATCGGCGTGCGGCCGATACCCAGCTTGGCGCTCAGGGTTGCCTCGGAAATGCGTGAACCGGGCGGCAGCTCGTGTGTGACGATCATCGCCTCGATCAGGCGATAGGCGATCCGCGACTGCGGCTCGTCGTCATTATCGGAAACTTCGGGAAGACTCATGGGCTGCATCATAAATGCGCGCGCTCACCGCTGGTGAAAAAAGATAGACGGGACAGTGCGAAGCGCACATCCCGCCGGGCGAATAGTCCTCGCGGGTTCACAGCCGTCCGCGTCATCCTCTGAGCGGATGCACGCTTAAGGCTTCTCCGACAAACGTTCAACGCCGCGTCACGTCGCATTGGCCTGCTTCCTGCTTGGAACGCTGTGGATGTCCGCCGGACGCTTCCGGCGTCCGGCCCGCAAAGGCCTTGTTTGTTGTTTCCTTTCTGGCATAATCGTATGTCTCTGACATATCAGAAACATAACAGAACAAGAAAACAAGGCCCAGCGGAAACGACCCATTCACAAACAAGGGAGCGGTAAAATGACGACTACGAACGCATCGGCTGCAACGACGCCATCCTCACGATGGTTTCAGTTGTTACTCGGTATGATCGCGATGATGGCGATCTCCAGCCCGCAATATGTTTGGGCCCTGTTCACTGGCCCGCTGACGGAAAAACTCAACGCACCGCTCGCGGAAATCCAGGTCACGTTCTCGCTGCTCATCATGCTGCAGACGTTCCTGTCGCCGGCACAGGGCTACCTTGTCGACCGCTTCGGCCCGCGCCTGCTGTTGTCTTTCGGCGCCGCTCTCACCGGCTTGAGCTGGGTCCTCGCGGCGAACACCTCGAGCCTGCTCGGCCTCTATATTACCTATGGCGTGCTCGGCGGTATCGGTACCGGCATCATCTACGTCGGCGTGGTCGGCATGATGGTGCAGTGGTTTCCCGACAAGCGTGGCCTTGCCGCGGGCCTCGTCGCTGCGGGCTACGGCTTCGGCGCAATCCTGACCACATTCCCGATCTCCAGCAGCGTCAAGGCGAATGGCTTGTCGAGCACGCTCATGACCTTCGGCATCATCATCGGCGTCGTCGGCGTTCTCGCGGCACTCGGCATGCGCCGCCCCGACAAGGGTACGCCGCACGTCGCGGCCGATGCGCAGGCGCATGGTCTCGTGCAGGAAACCCGCGACTACGCGCCGCGCGAAATGCTGCGCAGCCCGATCTTCTGGCTGATGTTCGTCATGATGACCATGATGTCGACCTCCGGTCTAATGGTGATCTCGCAGATGGGCGCCTTCGCCAAGGACTTTGGTGTCAAGGACGCGCTGGTGTTCGGCCTTGCGGCGTTGCCGCTCGCATTGACGATCGACCGTTTCACCAACGGTCTGACACGACCGTTCTTCGGCTGGGTCTCGGACAAGATCGGCCGCGAAAACACGATGTTCATCGCCTTCGGCATGGAAGGCATCGCGATGACCATCTGGCTGATCTACGCGCACCACCCGCTGACCTTCGTGCTGCTATCGGGTGTGGTGTTCTTCGGCTGGGGTGAAATCTTCTCGCTGTTCCCCTCGACGTTGACCGACACGTTCGGCACCAGGAACGCCACCACGAATTATGGCTTCCTGTACATGGCGCAGGGCGTCGGCTCCGTGCTTGGCGGACCGCTCGCTGCCGAACTGCATCAGATCACCAATTCGTGGAACGTGGTGTTCGGTGTCGTGATCGTGATGAACTTCCTCACCGCGATCCTGGCGCTCCTCGTTCTCAAGCCGATGCGCACCAGCCACCGGCGACAGAATGCCACCGGCAACGCCGCGCTGGCAGCCCGCGGCACTGCCTGACAAACACCTGCCGGGGCGTTATATGCGCCCCGGCGTTTCTCCCACCCGAAGGATATCGAGTTCAAAAATGCTCCAGACCGTTCGCTCCACCCGCGGCATGGCCGTTGCCCCTCACTCATTGGCCGCACAGGCTGCGGTCGACGTCCTGCGGGCAGGCGGCAACGCCATCGAGGCCATGGTCGCCGCAGCGTCCACCATCGCGGTCGTCTATCCGCACATGAACAGCATCGGCGGCGACGGCTTCTGGACCATCTCCTGCCCCGGCAAGCCCGTGGTAGCCATCGAGGCCTGCGGCGCGGCGGCGAGCAACGTTTCCTGCGACTACTATTCGGCCAAAGGCTGCGCGACTATTCCCTCGCGCGGACCGGACTCCGCCAACACCGTTGCCGGCACCATCGGCGGCTGGCAGGCCGCACTCGACATCAGCAAGGAATGGGGCGGCCGTCTGCCGCTCGGGCGCCTGTTGGATAACGCAATCTTCTACGCCGAGGACGGCATCGCCGTGACGCGTTCGCAAAGCGTCACCACCGCCAAGAAGCTTGCTGAACTGAAGCCTCTTCCGGGCTTTTCCGACACTTTCCTGATCAACGGCAAGGTGCCGGAAGCCGGAGAACGCATGCGACTACCCCAACTCGGCAAGACGCTGCGCGCGCTCGCCGAAGACGGCCTCGACAGCTTCTATCGCGGCCGCCTCGCTGCTAGCATCGCGAAAGATCTGCAGGCGCTCGGCAGTCCGGTGTCGGCGGAGGATCTCGCGAAGTATCGTGCAACGGTGCGCAAGCCGCTCGTGCTCGAACACAGCCTCGGCCAAGTCTACAACATGACGCCGCCGACGCAGGGCCTCGTCTCGCTCATCATCCTCGGCCTGCTCGACCGCCTCGACATCAACCGCTTCGGGCCGGAAAGCGCGGAATACATCCATTGTGTGGTGGAGGCGACCAAGCAGGCCTTCATGATCCGCGACGGCCACATCACCGACCTCGATTACATGAAGGCCGATCCGCAGTCGTTCCTCGCGCCCGAGCATCTCGACAAGCTGCGCGCAGCCATCCGCATGGACAAGGCACTGCCGTGGGGCAAGGGCAAGGGTCCAGCCGACACGGTGTGGATGGGTGTCATCGACGGCGAAGGGCGCGCGGTGTCGTTCATCCAGAGCATCTATCACGAGTACGGCAGTGGCCTCGTGCTGCCGGAGACTGGTCTCAACTGGCAGAACCGCGGTTGCTCGTTCTCGCTCGACCCACAGCACATCAACGCACTGCTACCGAACAAGAAGCCGTTCCACACGCTCAATCCGGCGCTCGCGCGGCTGAACGACGGCCGGGTGATGGTCTACGGCACGATGGGCGGCGACGGCCAGCCGCAGACGCAGGCCGCCGTGTTTACGCGCTACGCCGTCTACAATGAAACCATGCAGGCAGCGATCACCGCACCGCGCTGGCTGCTCGGTCGCACATGGGGCGATGATACCGACAGCCTCAAGCTCGAAGGCCGCTTCCCCGAGGAAACCCGCCGCAAGCTCGAAGCGCTCGGCCACGAGGTCGAGATGGTCGAAGACTTCGACGAGATCGTCGGCCACGCCGGCGGCATCGCGCGCGATTCCAATGGCGTATTCGAAGGCGGCAGCGACCCGCGCAGCAACGGCGCTGTCGCTGGTTTCTAAAAGTTCGTCCGCAGCGTCGCAGCGCGCGGCTGCATCCTGCGGATGCGCGCGGCGAAGCGATCCGGGTGATTCCTACCCTACCCGGATTGCTTCGCCCGCAATAATAAAAGAAGAAGTCGCTATTTCCCCGCGCGCGGACGCACCACACCCCAGCCGATCCGCAACGGCTCGAGCTGCCCCTCGATCAGGCGATCGAAGGTTCGCGGCACTTCGGCGACAAGACCCGGGAATGTCTTCGCAATGTCCTCGGGCGGTGCGCCGACGGTGTCGTGCGCACGCCAGACGACAAGTCCGCCGCCAGTGTTGACGGTGTCAGCGTCGATCCACGGCGTCTTGCCGGGAAGATCAGAGAACAGCACCCGCGGCCGCGACGGCGCGCCGAGCCTAATCAGCGATGCGATCTGCGGGTCGCCGGCGACAACGGGCAGCGGACGATCGGTCCGCAGCCTGTAATTGTCGGCGAAGAATTTTCCCATCGCGCGCGCGGGCAGCGACGTCTGCACTTCGTCCGTATCGATCCAGGGCTGCACCAGCACCATCCCCAGAGCCACGATCACCGGCACTGCCATGGCCACCAGCCAGATCGTACGCAGCACCTGCTGGCGGCGCAGATAAATCAGGTCGCCGCCCATGATGACGGCGAGAAGGCCGATCAGCAGCAGCGCCACGCCCTCGCCGCCTGCAACATGATCGAGCCCGAAAGCGGGAGACGCGAGCGTGAACAGCAGCGGAGGCACCACGCCGAAGAACACCACGAAAGGACGCGCCAATGGATCGACCGGCGGACGGAAGATCGCGGGCGCATCTTCTCGCCAGTTTTCTGCCTTGGGCTCGAAGACGCGCGTGTTCGCGACGATCAGCGCGACGACGCCGAGCGCCGATAACAGAAGCGCGCCGAACAGTTTGCCTGACTGCTGCGCATAGGCCCCCATCGAAGTGAACGTCGGATGCGGGAAGGCGGTGCCGCTGCGCGCGAGCCAGATCATATAAGGCAGCGCGATGACCGCGATCACGAGCAGCCCGAACAGCGGATCAATCGAGCGCAGCGCCGCGCGGCCCCGCGCAGTCGCAAGCGCAAACAACAGGAGCAGCAGCAACAGAACCGGCGCCATGACCGTGGTGAGGAACAGAAGCCCGATCTCGATCGACAACGCGAACCATGCGCCGCGCTGCCTCTCTCCGATCACCCGCCATGCATGCAGCAGCGTGAGCGCCCAGAGCGGCCGCGCGAGGGTGTCGGGACCGAATTCCAGCCCCGGATAGCTGAAGGCGACAATCGCAAGCGTGAGCAATGCCGCGAGCACGCCCTGCTGCGCGCCGACCAGCGCACGCGCGAGCGTGAACAGAGCCGCCATCATCACTACGAAACAGATCTGCGCCAGCAGATAGACGCCGAAGGCGTAACCACCCACCGCACGGAACGCGACGTCGGCAAGCCAGAACGACAGCGGCGGGCCCATTGTCGTTCCGACCTGATATTCGCGACCGAAAGCCAGCACGGTGGGCACTTCGCCGGGCGGGCTGAGATAGAGCGCCGCAGGCAGGATCAGCCACACCAGCGCGAGCGCGAGCACAGCACTCCAGAAAATCCAGCGCGGCTTGGCGCGGACGAGTTCGACGATCAGGGAGGTAAAGCGCATCGCGCGGACGAACCGGGGCGGGAGGGCAAAAAGACCGTTCAGCGCTTGATAAAGGGCCGCGTCCGATCAGGCAACCTGAACGGCCGCCTCCTCCGCCACGATCACCGTCTCGGTCACTTCAAGCAAAGACGTGTCGGACGGCAGCGTCGTGCCGTTGAGCCTCGCATGCGCCGCTGCCACGGGGGCGAAATGCCGCCGGTGATGCGGCGTCGGGCCATGCTCTTTGAGCGCCGCCAGATGCCGGGGCACGCCATAACCCATATGCGAATCGAAGCCGTATTCTGGATGGATCTGGGCCAGCCGACACATCAGGCGGTCACGCGTGACCTTCGCCACGATCGAGGCCGCGCCGATCGACAGCAGCAGGCCATCGCCGCCGATCACCGGCTCACAGTCGCACGGCACCGCGATCTTATCGCGGCCGTCGACGAAGACATGACGCGGTGCCTGCGGCAACCCCTGCACCGCGCGCGCCAGTGCCCACAGTGAGGCGCGCAAAATGTTGTCGCGATCGATCCGCCACGGCGGTGCGGCGGCGACCGACACCATCGCGGTCGCGCAGATCTGCTCGAACAGGGCTTCGCGCTCGTCCGCATCGAGTCGTTTGGAATCGTCGATGCCCTTCGGAATGCGATCTGGGTCAAGAATAACGGCGGCGGCGACCACCGGCCCCGCGAGCGGACCCCGCCCCACCTCGTCGCAACCAGCCACCGGCCAGATGCCTTGCTTCAGCAAAGCGCGCTCGCGGCGAAAGCTCGGCCGTGTTGCTGCAGTAGCGCTCCGCGCATTTTTTGGCGCACGTGGAACCGATGATGTCTTATCGCGACTCATGCAGCGATGTTTGCGGGCTGAGGCGCGCCCACGCAACCGGAAATCCCCGCTATTCAGTCCGCCAGATGAACGAGGTTGTCGGCGCCGACCTCGATGCCGGGCGCGACCACGACTTCCCACGGATGACCGTCGGGATCGGCGAAATAACCGGAATACCCACCATAATCAGTCCGATGCGCTGCCTTCAGCAAGGTGGCGCCTCGCACCAGCGCGAATGCAAGGACCGCATCCACCTCCTGTTCGCTCCCGCAATTCCATGCCAGTGTCGAACCACGAAACGCCAAAGGCCGCGGCTCGTCAGGAAGCGTCGCGTCCCGCGCGAGTTTGTCCCACGGATACAGCGCAAGCACGGCACCGCTGGCATCGAAGAACGCGACCTCCTCGCCGGTTGCCCGCAGCTTTCGTGCAAATCCTAGCGCCTCATAGAACGCGATGCTCCTGCTCATATCGCCGACGCCCAGCGTCAGAACCGTGAATCTGGCGACCGGTTTCGGCAATACATCACTCATTGACCCACCCCTCATTGTCATCAGAACAGATCCAGTTGCTCCTCGCTTTTCGCCGGCTGCACGAAATGCGACGTGGAGAGTTTCACCCGCTTGCGGTTGAGCCCGAGCCGTTCGCAGGCAATCTCGAAGCGGCGGCCGATCATCCATGCCATCGGGCCGGTACCCTTCATCCGCGCGCCCCATTGTGAGTCATAGTCCTTGCCGCCACGCATATCGCGGATCAGCGTGAAGACGTGACGGTAACGGTCGGGATAATTCGCGATCAGCCATTCGCGGAACAGATCACGCACCTCAAGCGGCAGCCGCAACAGCGTGTAGTTCGCCTCCTTCACCCCAGCATGGGCAGCAGCATCGAGAATGCGCTCCATCTCGGAATCGTTGAGCGCGGGAATGAGCGGCGCCGTCATCACCACGGTCGGAATGCCGGCAGCGGACAATTGCCGCAACGCCTCCAGCCGCTTCGGCGGCGTCGAGGCACGCGGCTCCATGGTGCGCGCGAGTTTCGGATCGAGCGAGGTCACCGAGATCGCGACCTTGGCGAGGCCCTTCTCCGCCATCCGCGCAAGGATGTCGATGTCGCGCGTCACCAGCGCTGACTTGGTAACGATACCGACCGGATGACCGGTCTTTTCCAGCACTTCAAGAATGCCGCGCATGATTTTGTGCTCGCGCTCGATCGGCTGGTACGGATCAGTGTTGGTGCCGATCGCCATGGTGCGCGGCTCGTAGCCCGGCACCGTCAGTTCCTTTTCAAGAAGCGCGGGGGCATCCGGCTTCATGAAAAGCTTGCTCTCGAAATCGAGGCCTGGCGACAGGCCGAGATAGGCGTGGGTCGGCCGCGCATAGCAGTACACGCAGCCATGCTCGCAACCGCGATAGGGGTTGATCGAACGATCGAAACCGATGTCCGGCGAGTCATTGCGCGAGATTACCTTCCGGGCGGTGTCGAGCCCGACCGTGGTCTTGAACGGCGGCAGTTCGTCGAGGCTCTGCCAACCGTCGTCGAACGCAGCGCGCGCCTCTCGTTCATATCGCCCGCTGACATTGGTCTGCGCGCCCCGGCCGCGGCGGCGCGCGACATCAATGGCGACACCGATCTCGGTGAAACCAGAAAGGCCCGCCGCCGGAGCGGCGGAAAGCTGCGGAAGTGGCTCGGATGGTATGGCCCTGTTCATACTCAAAAGATAATCGTCATTTAGAACAAAACAAGAACATTTTTTATAACATCCCCAATGGACCTCGCATCGGAGCGCCGCGTTGTCGGCGGGGCAAAATTCATGAGGAGGATTCGATGAAGACGTATCTTCTGACAGCAGCAGCCCTCGGTCTGGCAACCGCGAGCATCACCTCGTTCAGCAGCGCGCCCGCGAGCGCCGGAACCGTCTGTCTGACCGACACCGACAGCCCGAACACCTATCAATCGTGCAGTTTCTACAGTTTCGGAGCCTGTCAGGCATCTGCACAGGGAGTCGGCGGCTCCTGCGTGAGCAACCCACGCGGGGACGAAGACAGTTACGGCTATATCGGAGGCCCATCAGCCGCGTTCGGTATGGCCTATAACCGCTATGAAGGCCCGCTCTATCATCGTGGCTACTACAGCTCCGGCGATCGCTGGTGAGTTTTTAGGCACCTGATCTCCAACGAGTCGGAGCGAGACGTCGCACTGTCCCGTTTCACATGCACTTCCGCGCGATGTATCTTGCATGGCGTGGGGTTCTTTGCCTGCGCATGAGATGCTAAGGCAACGTCGTTTCTTTTGACGACGGAGCGCGCCCGATGATCAGCATCGTCATTCCGACGCGAGGCAACGAAGCCGAGACCGTCGCCACGCTCGCGGCGCTGGTGCCGGGCTCGGCCGCGGGCATGGTACGCGACGTCATGCTGGTCGATCGCGGCGGCGGCAACGGTGACATCGCCCGCGTCGCTGATGTCGCGGGCTGTCGCTTTCTCGCATTCGATGGTTCGCGCGCTGATGCGATCGCCGCGGGCGTTAAACTCACGCGCGGCTCCTGGCTGATGTTCCTGCATGCGGGCGCCGTGCTTGAATCCGGCTGGATCGACGAGACTGCGCAGTTCATCGAAAGCGTGAGCATTGGCGGCCGCCGCCGTGCCGCTGTATTCCGCTACGCGCGCCCGCCCTACGCTGAAGGCGGCATCGGCTCCGCCATGCGGCAGATCGCTCGTGCCGTCACCGGCCCTTCCGCCAATCAGGGTCTGCTGATCGCACGCGATCATTACAACCGGCTCGGCGGTTACGCGCCGGGCGCGCGCGGCGCGGAATCGAAATTACTGTCGAAGATCGGCCGCTCCGGCCGCGCGCGGTTGCGCACGCGGATTTTTGTTACGGCCTGACTTGGCCAAAGCTCGATTGCCGGCCGCGGATATGAGCAGCCACAATGATCGACAGAATCGCGACGACCACGCCGGCAATCACATCCACGATGTAGTGAGCACCGAAGCCCGGCGTGCCGAGAATCATCAGCAGATTGAGCGGAACGCTGAGCCAGCGCAGACGCGCGAGCGGCCAGAGCGCCCAAGCGTAAAGTATCGCGCTCACCGTGTGGAAACTCGGAAACGAGATCAACCCTTCGAAATCGCACAACGGAATGAATTTCTGGACACCTGTGCGCAAAGCTTCGAGCGTAGGGAAATAGCTCTCCACACGCAGTGAGAGTTCACCATATCCGATCGTCGGCAGATCGACGTGGACTAACGCATTTGTCGCCGGAACGAATGCCGCGATGATGCAGGTCACAGTGAGCGATAGTCCATAGGCCACGCCATAAGTACGGCATCGCTCCTCCTGACCCGACAACACCAGAGCGAACGGCACGACCACAAATTGCGTCAGAAGCGACGCATATCCCAGATAGACGAAGCCGAGCAGTCGCGGATGGTCGACGAGAAATTTCAGGTAAGCTTCGCGATAAAATCCGATACTGAGATCGAACGCATGCAGTTCCACATCACGATATGGAAGTGGAATGGCCGACACCGCATAGGACAACAACAACCCGAGGATCATCATCAGCGTGATCTGCCCGAACAAGATCAGGGCGTCGGCGATCACGGGAATTTTCCGAACGAAGACATAGAAGCAGGTCAACAACGCGTAGCATGCTGCGACAATCAACAGCGCCGGATTACTGGCAGTATCCAGACTGAGTCCGGTCTTCCACAACATCGCGGCGAGGAGCCACGCCATTCCGGCCACGACGGCCCAGACAACCGTGTCTGGACGACGAGTAGCCAGACCGGCCTCACCAGCCGTACGGTCCATGACGATATCCGAAGAGGTCATGCGGCCTCATGAAGCGTGATGGCGGCCGTGAAACTTGTCAGCCTATCATTACGTGCGTCGTCGGTGAAAACGTACGCGCGAGACATGAAACAACCCTGAAAAAATACTTACAAATAGCAGGGAAAATGCCCGCACATGCACTGCCACGCCATGCAAGGGAGTTCAGGCCTTCGCCTTGCCGCGCTTCAGGTGTTCGTCCAGCCGCGGCATGATCTCCACGAAATTACACGGCCGCGTGCGGTAATCGAGCTGATGCACGAGGATGCCGTCCCAGCCATCGCGGCAGGCGCCCGGTGATCCCGGCAGCGAAAAGATAAAGGTCGTGCCCGCGACACCGGCGGTCGCGCGGCTCTGGATCGTGGACGTTCCGATCTTGGCATAGCTCATCATATGGAAGGCGATGGAAAAACCATCCATGCGCTTGTCGAACAGCGGCTCGACCGCCTCCGGCGTCACGTCGCGTCCGGTGAAACCGGTGCCACCGGTGGTCACTACGACGTCGACGCCATCGTCCGCGATCCATCGCTTCAACTGCGCCTGAATCTTTTCGACATCGTCGGTGACGATCTCGCGCGCCGCGAGGTGATGTCCCGCCGTCGCGACCCGCTCCGCCAGCGTCGTCCCCGATTTATCATCGGCAAGCGAACGCGAATCCGAGACGGTCAATACCGCGATGTTGAGCGGGATGAACGACTTCGACTGATCGAGGCTCGTCATATCAAAGCGCACTCGCGCCGAACGTGTTGCAGGCTGACACGGTACCCTGCTGGTAGCCGGTCATGAACCAGCGCTTGCGCTGCTCGGCCGAGCCGTGAGTGAAGGAATCCGGCACCACGCGGCCCTGCATCTTGCGCTGCAGGGTGTCGTCGCCGATCGCCGCAGCGGTCCGCAGCGCACCGTCGATGTCGCCCGGCTCGATAAAGCCCGGCCGCTTCTTCGCCTCGCGGTTGACCCAGACACCGGCGAGACAATCCGCCTGGAGTTCGACCTTGACCTGGATCGCATTGGCTTCTGCCTTGCTGCCCGCCTGCTGCTGCAGCGCGTGCGCCTTGTCGAGGATGCCAAGCAGGTTCTGGATATGATGGCCCGCCTCATGCGCGATGATATAGGCTGCGGTGAATTTGCAGGCACTGCCCTGACAGCCGCCGAATTTCGTCTCGATCTCCCGGAAGAAGCCGGTATCGAGGAAAATCTGCCGGTCGGGCGGGCAGTAGAACGGCCCCATCGCCGATTGCGCCATACCGCAGCGGCCGCCATTGGTGGCGTTGCGGAACAGGACGATGCGCGGGCCCTTGTAGGTTCGGCCACTGGCCGAGAAGATTTCGTCCCAGCGGTCGTCGATCTCGCCGAGCACGCCGGCGATCATGCTGCCCATCTCGTCGGTCGGTGCACCACGCTTGGCCTGCGAGGACGGCCGGTCGCTCTGATAGCTGGGCGCCTGTCCGCCGCCGCCAGTGAGGATTTCCGCGCCACCGATCAGAATCCGCGGATCAATGCCGACAGCCCAGCCGATCAGGCCGAGAACCACCACCGTGCCGATACCGAGACGGCCGCCGCCGCCCATCGGGAAACCGAAGCCCCCGCCTCCGCCGCCAAAACCGCCGCCACCACTATCGTCGCGCCGGTCGTCGATATCGTCGCTGCGGCGGAAATCGTCATAACGCATCGGTCTCTCCTAGGGCCTTGGATATTCATAACGGCCGACGGCGGGAATCGTTTGATGCATGATGCAACAACAACCACGCTCGCGAGCGGATTTTAGCGTCCCCGGCAATTCTTGCCTAGTCAAACCAGCGGCCTGGTCGTGCACTGGCCGACTTCGTGCCGCCACTGGGCGCGGGCGCTGCGAGAGTCGATGTCTCGGAAGGCCGCGTCCTGAAGCAACGCGATACATTTTCGATGATGCGCGCCGCGGATTCAAAAATAAAAAATCAAGTTTCGAAAACGGAAAACGATTAAGTCGATTTTTACCTTGGACATTCATGGTGAAGACAAGTCGGATTTGTTGGTCCCGCGTCGCCGACTGCGTCGCCTGAGTCAGGTTTGAGTCATGGTTGTGTCGCGTCGCGGGGCGTCTGCAAGGGCGCCCCGCACTAATTTTGAAACCTCGCCGTCCTCGCGCATCGTCATCGGCGATTGCGTCGCAGAGATGACGAAACTGCCTGCGAGCTCCGTCGATCTGGTGTTCGCCGACCCCCCCTATAACTTGCAGCTTAAGGGCGAACTGAAGCGCCCGGACGAGTCGCATGTCGATGCGGTCAATAACGACTGGGACAAGTTCTCATCGTTTTCCGCTTATGATGATTTCACGCGCGCGTGGCTGCTTGCCTGCCGACGCATCATGAAGCCGACCGCGACGATCTGGGTGATCGGCTCCTATCATAACATCTTCCGCGTCGGCGCGATCATGCAGGATCTCGGATTCTGGATCCTCAACGACATCGTGTGGCGCAAGTCCAACCCGATGCCGAACTTCCGCGGCCGCCGTTTCACCAATGCGCACGAAACGATGATCTGGGCGGCACGCGACGAAAAAACCAAATACACGTTCAACTACGATGCGCTGAAAGCGGCGAACGAGGACGTGCAGGCCCGCTCCGACTGGCTGATCCCGCTGTGCACCGGCGAGGAACGCCTCAAGGGCAAGGACGGCAAGAAAGTGCATCCGACTCAGAAGCCGGAAGGCCTGCTGGCGCGCGTGCTGCTCTCCTCATCGAAGCCCGGCGATCTCGTGATCGATCCGTTCAATGGCACCGGCACCACCGGCGCGGTCGCCAAGCGGCTCGGCCGCAGCTACATCGGCTTCGAGCGCGACAAGACCTATGCCGCCGCCGCCGAAAAGCGGATCGCGGAAATTCTGCCACTACCGGGCGCGACGCTCGCTCCGTTCATGACCGCGCGCGAAGCACCGCGCGTCGCGTTCTCCGAACTGGTCGAGCGCGGCATGATCTCGCCGGGCGACAAGCTCGTGGATTCGAAAAAGAAGCACGCCGCTCTGGTGCGCGCCGACGGCGCCATCATGCTCGGCGACAAGGTCGGCTCGATTCATCGCATGGGCGCGGTGGCGCAAGGCTCGGAAGCCTGCAACGGCTGGTCATTCTGGCACGTCGAGACCAAGAAGGGCCTGCGCCTGATCGACGAATTGCGCGCCGAAATCCGCCGCGAGATGCAAACGGCCTGAGCCACAAAACGATCCTGCAAATAAAAAACGGACGCCGCGAGGCGTCCGTTTTCGTTTGGTAATTGCAGATCGTGCGACGGCCTCAGGCCTTTTCCCTGTCGAGCACCTTCTGCACCGCCGGGCGCGCTTTCATGCGCTCGCGATGCGCCGACATCTTCGGAAATTCCGCGAGATCGACGCCATCGGCCTTCGCCCAGTTTCCGATCGTGAACAGATATGGATCACAGACGGTGTAGGCTTCGCCCATCACCCAGGGTCCGCGCAGCATGTTCTGCTCGATCATGGCGACGCACGCACGCATGTTCTCGGGCACCTTGCGCTTCATGTCCTCCAGCGAACTCTCTTCGCTGGCCCAGCGTGCGCCGCGTCCCTTGTGCGAATGGGCGATGTGCACGCTCGAACAGAGATAGCTGTTGAACGACTGCACCTGCGCGAACGCAAACGGATCGTTCACAGGCGCGAGGTTCGCCTTGGGGAAGGTCTGCGCGATGTAAGCAAGGATGGCCGGCGTCTCGGTCAGCACGCCCTGATCCGTCACCAGCGCGGGCACGCGGCCCTTGGGGTTAATCGCGAGATATTCGGGTGAATTCTGCTGGTTGGCTTTCATATCGACGCGGTGCGCGTTGTACTGTACGCCCGCTTCCTCCAGTGCGATATGCGATGCCAGCGCGCACGTTCCGACCCCATAGTAAAACTCGAGCATTTCAGTCTCCCAATCCGTGCGCAATGACCTTGCGCATCACATTCGGCAACGCCTCGTCTTTAAGCGTCGCGATTTTGACCCAGCGCATTCCGTGCGGCGCTTTGGTCTTCGGAGATACTTTGCTCACATATACGGACAACTCCAATGGAAAATGCGTGAAAACGTGCGTCACGTGACCCACTTTCCTCCGCCAGCGCGACATATCTTTTAAAACCGGCGCCTGAGCACGCGCCGTTGTCTCATCATGTGCAACGAGCCAATCCGAGCCCGGCACTTCGGTCATGCCGCCGAGCAAACCTTTCTCGGGCCGCGTGCGTACCAGCAGTTCCTCGCCGCGCGTGACGACGAACGCAGCGCCCCGCCGTAACGCGCCGGTCTTCTTCGGCGCTTTACGCGGAAACGTCTCCTGTTCGCCCCGCATGCGCGCGAGACAATCATCGCTCAGCGGACACAGCACGCAGGCCGGTTTCTTCGGTGTGCAGATCGTTGCGCCAAGATCCATCAACGCCTGCGCGGAATCGCCCGCGCGTGATGATCCGAGCAGTGTCGCGGCGAGACGCTGAATCTCGGGCTTCGCTTTCGGCAGTTCGTCGTCCACAGCGAACAGGCGCGATATCACCCGCTCGATATTGCCGTCGACCGGCATGGTCTGCCGCCCGAACGCGATCGCCGCGATCGCCGCCGCCGTATAGGGACCGATGCCAGGCAATGCGCGCAGGCCATCCTCGGTATCGGGAAATGCGCCACCCTGCTCGCGCGTCACCGCTACCGCGCAGGCGTAAAGGTTGCGCGCACGCGAGTAGTAGCCGAGCCCGGCCCACATCCGCAGCACATCGTCGAGAGATGCCGACGCCATGTCGGTGACGTTCGGCCAGCGGTCGATGAATTTGAGGAAGTACGGACCGACCGCCTTCACGGTGGTCTGCTGCAGCATGATCTCGGACAGCCAGACGCGATAGGGATCGGACGCCTCGCCGGGCAGCGCGCGCCACGGCAGCACGCGGCGATGGCGGTCGTACCATTGCAGCAGCAGTTCCGCGCGCGAGGCGGATTTCCTCCCGCCAGACGCCGTGACTTTGTTTCGCCGTGCTGTGGCGCCTGCTAGAGTCATGGGACTTTTTAGGCATCACAGGCAGTCATGAGCAAGCCCGGCCGTCTTACCTCCAAGCCGTTATCCGCGCTTCTTGCAGGCGTCTTTAACGACGCCTTCAAGCGGCAGGGCTTTGCCTCGCGTGAACTGGTGACGCGCTGGAGCGAGATCGTGGGCGCAGACATCGCCGCCTATGCCGAGCCATTGAAGATCCAGTGGCAACGGCCGGTCGAAGGCCAGCCAGATATCCCGGCCACGCTGATCCTGCGCGTGGAAGGACCACGCGCGCTGGAAATCCAGCATTCCTCGACCGTCATTCTGGAGCGGGTCAACCGCTTCTTCGGCTGGAATGCAGTCGGCAAGATTGCGCTGCGGCAGGCGCCGCTCGCGCACCGGGAGAAACGAAAGCCCAGAAAGCCTCCGAGCGAGGCCGCCATCGCTGAACAGGCCCGCGAACTGGACACCGTGGACAACGATGGTCTGCGCACCGCGATCGCGCGGCTGGGCGCCTCGATCAAGCGAAATTGACGCCTTCCAGCCGGGCCGGACGCACCCGGCATTGCCACAATTATGGTTTCAAGCTAGCAGACACCTCTCACCCCGCGCCCCTGCGCACACGCAATCCGGAGTTTCCAGCGATGATCACGCGCCGTACCTTCAATACCGCTCTGGCTTTCGCAGGCACTGCGGCCGCGATCGGCGCATCTCCATGGCAATTGATCTCCGCGGCAAACGCGCAGGAGCCGGCGCAGATCGCCAAGCCGAGCACACTCGGCGACATGGCGCTGGGCTCAAAAGACGCCCCGGTGACGATCATTGAATACGCCTCGATGACTTGCCCGCACTGCGCAGCGTTCGAGAAGGAAGTCTTCCCGCAGATCAAGTCGGCCTATATCGACACCGGCAAGGTGCGCTTCATCTTCCGCGAGTTTCCGCTCGATCAGGTGGCGCTCGCAGCGTCCGCGCTGGCGCGCTGCGTCGCCAAGGACGATTCGAACAAATACTTCGCCATCATCGGCATCCTGTTCAACCAGCAGGCCGATCTGCAGACCCAGGCGTTCCAGACCATCAACCGCGTCGGCAAGCAGGCCGGTTTCAGCGAGGCGATGATCAAGTCCTGCGTGCAGGACGACCTCACGGTGCAGAAGGGCATCCTTGCCGACCGCGAATACGCCAACAAGACGCTGAAGATTGACTCCACACCGAGCTTCTTCATCAACGGCAAGCTGGTGAAGGGCGAAACCTCCTTCGACAGCTTCAAAGGCATGATCGACCCGCTGCTCAAGAGCTAAGCGGGTCCAGCCTCGATTCCGGAACCGACGTCCGGAGGGGCAGTATCCGGCGATTTTGTTCGCTTTTCCTTCTCCTGGAACCGCGAAAATCGCCCTAAAACCGTTGGAAAATCGGCCGAAATCCCCCGGAAACGAACGCGGGGACGTTGCCCTGCCCCCGCCTGCTGGCCATTGTCCGGCCTGAACGGTGGCTTTGGGTGATTCGCTCATGCCTCCGGTCGCCGGATGGCAATGACATCCGCAATGGATATGGGTACGGCAGGCTCCACGAGGGGCCGCCAACAGAGTAAGTCTCGCATGAAACTGACGCGCCTTCGCCTGCATGGATTCAAATCGTTCGTCGAGGCGACCGATTTTCTGATCGAACCCGGCCTCACCGGCGTGGTCGGACCGAACGGCTGCGGCAAATCCAATCTGGTGGAAGCGCTGCGCTGGGCGATGGGCGAGACGTCCTACAAATCGCTGCGCGCCGCCGACATGGATGCGGTGATCTTCTCCGGCTCCGGCAGTCGCCCCGCGCGCAACCACGCCGAAGTCGTGATGACGATCGACAATTCGGATCGCTCCGCCCCCTCCTCGGTGAACGATTCCGAATTGCTTGAAGTCTCGCGCCGCATCGAGCGCGAGGCCGGATCAGTCTATCGCATCAACGGCAAGGACGTCCGCGCGCGTGACGTGCAGATCCTGTTTGCCGACGCCGCGACCGGCGCGCGTTCACCCGCCCTCGTCCACCAGGGCAAGATCGGCGAAATCATTCAGGCTCGTCCCGACCAGCGCCGCCGCGTGCTGGAAGACGCCGCTGGCGTCGCCGGTCTTCACGCCCGCCGCCACGAGGCCGAGCTGCGCTTGAAGGCGGCCGAGACCAATCTCACCCGCGTCGAGGACGTGATCGGCCAGTTGTCGAGCCAGATCGACGGCCTGAAACGGCAGGCGCGGCAGGCCATCCGCTATCGTGAGGTACAGGCCAAGGTCCGCAAGGCCGAGGCGTTGCTGTTTCATCTGCGCTGGCTGCAGGCCAACGAGGATGTCGCCGAATCCGGCCGCACCCACGACCTCGCCGTGCGCGAGCAGGCCGAGCGTGTTCAGCACCAGGCCGAAGCCGCACGCATTCAGGCGATCCGTGCTTCCGAGTTGCCCGCGCTGCGCGAGAACGAAGCGCGCGCTGCCGCCGGTTTGCAGCGCCTCACCAACGCGCGCGACATGCTCAACCGCGAGGAGCAACTGGCCAAGGAGCGCGCCGCCGAACTCGATCGTCGCCTGACGCAGTTCACCGCCGACATCGTGCGCGAACAGCGCCAATTGTCCGACGCCGACGTTGCCGTCGAGCGGCTCGGTGCCGAGGAAGAGACTCTCAAGGAAGAGATCAAGACGCGCGTCGAAACCCGCAGCGGCGCGGACGCCAGGGTAGCGGAAGCCGACGCCGCACTTGTCGCCGCCGAGCGCACCTTCTCCGAACTCACCACCGCGCTCGCCGATCTCACCGCGCGCCGCCGTCAGATCGAGGCCAACGTCCGCACCCATGCGGAACGCCTCGCCCGCATCGACCGGGAAATCGCCAATGTCGGCAACGACGTCGAGAGGCTCGACGCCGAGACTGGCAGCCTCGCCGATCTCGAAACCCTCGCGCAGGCAACGGTTGCCGCGCAGGAAACGCTCGCGCAATCCGCCAGCACCGTGCAGACCAGCGAAGCCGCGCATGTTGCCGCGCGCGCCAAGCTCGACGGCTCGCGTTCGCCTGTCGTCGAAGCCGACAAGCGCGTGCAGCGGCTGGAGACTGAAGCCAAGACCATCGCCAAGCTCGTCACCAGCGAAACCAAGAATTTGTGGCCGTCGATCATTGACGGTGTCAGTGTCGCCAAGGGTTACGAGAAGGCGCTTGGCGCCGCGCTCGGCGACGATCTCGACGCGCCAACCGATGCGTCCGCGCCGATGCGCTGGTCGAATCTCGGCATCATGGCCGACGATCCGGCGCTGCCCGATGGCATCGAAGCGCTCGCCACTCACGTCAACGCGCCGCCGGAACTGGCGCGCCGTCTTGCGCAGATCGGCGTCGTCAGCCGCGAACGCGGCGCAGAACTTGTCAGCCGCCTGAAGACCGGCCAGCGGCTCGTCTCCACCGAAGGCGACCTGTGGCGCTGGGATGGTTTCGTTGCCGCTGCGCATGCGCCGACCGGCGCAGCGCGGCGTCTGGCCGAACGCGCTCGTCTCGCCGACATCGAGCACGAAATTGAACAGGCCCGCGCCGATGCGAGCGCCAAGCGGCAGGCGCTGGAAGCCGCCGAGTCCGAACTGAAATTTGCCGCAGCCGCCGAGTCCGCCGCGCGCGAAGCCGCCCGTGCTGCACAACGTGATGCCGATGTCGCGCGTGATCGCCATGCGGCCGCCGAGCGCGAGATCAACCGCCACGCCGCGCGGCGCTCCGCGCTCGCGGAAGCGCAGACCCGCCTTGCCGCCGACCGTGCCGAAGCCGATGGCGCTCACACCGTCGCGACACAGGCCATCGCCGAACTACCCGCGAGCGACGAGACGGAAGCACAACTCGCCACTGCGCGCGGCGCGATGGACGAGAAGCGCCAGAGTGCCGCACAGGTGCGCGCCGAAGCGCAGGCGCTCGCCCGCGAGGCTGAACTCGCCGACCGCCGCGTGCAGGCTATCGCCTCCGAGCGCAACGAGTGGCAGACCCGCAAAAACAACGCCACCGCGCAGATCGCAACCATTGAGGAGCGCACCGCCGAGGTGCAGGCCGAGCGCGAGCAACTCGAAGACGCGCCCGCCCTGTTCGCCGAGAAGCGCCGCGGCATCATCAATGAGATCGAGACCGCGGAGGCCACGCGCCGCGAGGCCGCCGATGCGCTTGCCACCGCCGAAAACCTGATGGCGGAAACCGACAAGGCCGCACGCGCCACGCTCGAAGCGCTGTCCGCCGCGCGCGAAGCCACCGCCCGCGCCGAGGAGCGCATGGAGGCGACCCGCCGCCGCCTCGAAGACATCGAGCGCGAAATCCGCGACATGCTCGAGGTCGAGCCGCACGGCGTGGCCGCGATGGCCGAAGTGACGCCCGAAACCGAGTTGCCGGAAGTCACGTCCGTCGAAACCGATCTCGAAAAGTTGCGCCGCGACCGCGACCGGCTCGGCGCCGTCAACCTGCGCGCGGAGGAAGAGCTGCGCGAGATCGAGACCCAGCACACCGGCCTCACCACTGAACGCGACGACCTCGTCGAAGCGATCAAGAAGCTGCGCACCGGCATCCAGAGCCTCAACAAGGAAGCCCGCGAGCGCCTGCTGACCTCGTTCGAGACCGTGAACGATCACTTCAAGCGGCTATTCACCGAACTGTTCGGCGGCGGCCAGGCTGAGTTGCAATTGATCGAGAGCGACGACCCGCTGGAAGCGGGCCTCGAGATCATCGCCAAGCCGCCCGGCAAGAAGCCGCAGTCGCTGTCGCTCCTGTCCGGTGGCGAACAGGCGCTGACGGCGCTGGCGCTGATCTTCGCGGTATTCCTCACGAACCCATCGCCAATCTGCGTGCTGGACGAAGTCGACGCACCGCTCGACGACCACAATGTCGAGCGATTCTGCAACCTGCTGCACGAGATGACGAGCTCGACCGAGACGCGCTTCATCATCATCACGCACAATCCGATCACCATGGCGCGGATGAACCGGCTGTTCGGCGTCACCATGGCCGAGCGCGGCGTGTCGCAGCTTGTGTCCGTCGACCTCGACGGCGCGATGAAGGTGCTCGACCAGAACGTGGCGTAACGCCGCGAAGCCTGATGCGCCGTTCTTCGCGCGCATCAGGATGGCCAAACGTGTAACATCGCTTCATGGCCGCCTTTGATCTTCCGCCCGACTTGAAAGCCGCGCTCGCACGAAAGTCCGAAGGACTGTCGCGCGTTGACGCAGCGAAGCGCGCAGGCGCGATTTCGGAGAGTTATCGCGGCGGCGGCACCTCCGCGCCGATCCGCACCGAGCGGGACGCGCTCGCCTATGCGTTGGCGCGGATGCCCGCGACCTATGCCGCGATTTCCGCAAGCCTCCACGCACTGCGCGAACAGCGCCCTGATTTTGTACCCGCGACGCTGCTCGATGTCGGCGCCGGTCCCGCGACCGCAAGCTGGGCGGCGGCACAGACGTTCGAGTCACTCACGAGCTTCTCCGCTATCGACGAGAACGCCGCGTTGCGTGCGCTCGCCTGCGACACGGTTGAAGACAGCCGCCTTGCGTCGATGCGCTATGTTCAAAACGACGTGCTTGCCGGACTCGCGGCGATGGAGGGTGCCGATCTCGTGATCGCGAGCTACGTCATCAACGAACTCGGCGATGCGGATCGTGACGCGTTCGCGGATCTGATGTGGCAAAAGGCGCGCGATACGCTTTTGGTGATCGAGCCGGGCACGCCTGCGGGCTATGCGCGGATCCTCACGCTTCGTACCCGGCTCATCACACAAGGCGCGCATGTGATCGCCCCCTGCCCGCACGACAATGCCTGCCCGCTCACTGCGCCGGACTGGTGTCATTTCTCACAGCGGCTGTCGCGCTCCCGCGCGCACAAGCAGCTCAAGGGCGCGGACGTGCCGTTCGAAGACGAGCGATTCATCTATGTGGCGCTATCGCGATTGCCGCTCATGGTAAATACCGCTCGCGTGCTCGCACAGCCGACGCTCAACAAGGTTGCGGTCAGCGCCAAGCTCTGCACCAAAGCCGGGCTTTCGCTGGTGTCCGTGCCCCGTCGCGACAAGTCGGCCTACGCCGCCGCGCGACGGTGGGACTGGGGTGACGCCGTTCCGGACAAAGCCGCGGAATAAACCGGACCACCCGGAGTTTGTCCCTGTGACGCGTCCGCGTTTCGTAGTTCTCACAGGGAGTATCCATATGCCGACAACCTCGCTCAAGATCGCCGCCGCACTCGCTTTTACCGCTGTCTTCGGCACGCTCGCCTTTGCGCAAGCCGCTGCCCCGGCGAAAACCGCCCAGACTTCGAAAGGTCCTGCCCTCGTCGATGCCAAGGGCATGACGCTCTACACCTTCGACAAGGACTCCGCCGGCAAGTCCGCCTGCAACGGCCCCTGCGCTAACAACTGGCCAATCCTTGCCGCATCCGCCGACGCCAAGGCCTCTGGCGACTGGACCGTCGTCACCCGCGACGACGGCAGCAAGATGTGGGCCTACAAGGGCAAGCCGCTCTACACCTTCAAGCAGGACGCCGCCGCCGGCGACGTGAAGGGCGACGGCTTCCTGAACGGCGCCTGGCACATCGCCAAGCCGTAATCATCCGCCGGACCATCTGCGAGCACAGCGCAGTCCCGCAACCCGCCTCCGCAAGGGGGCGGGTTTTTCGTATCCCGCCTGAACTCACCTGCTCCCTGCAGACACCAATGGACGCACCCTGCGCACATGCAGGGAACGCCTATATCTGCTAGCGTATTCCTTTCGTCCTCAGGGAGTTTGCTCTCATGTCGTCCAGCTGGATTATCATCGGCATCATTGTCCTTCTCGTGCTTTTCGCTTTCGGCGCCTACAACCGTCTTGTGGCGCTATCGCAGCGGGTGAACCAGGCGTTCGCGGACATCGACGTCCAGCTCAAGCAGCGGCACGATCTCATTCCCAATCTGGTCGAAACGGTGAAGGGCTATGCCACTCACGAGCGCGGCACGCTCGACGACGTGGTGAAGGCACGCAACGCCGCACTATCGGCGCAGGGACCGGCGCAGGTCTCCGCCGCAGAAGCCCAGCTCTCCGGCGCGCTCGGCCGCCTGATTGCGCTGTCGGAGGCCTATCCTGACCTCAAGGCCAACGCCAACTTCCAGCAGTTGCAGAGCGAACTCTCCGATATCGAGAACAAGATCGCAGCGAGCCGGCGTTTCTTCAACAACGCCGTGCAGGAATACAACACGGGCATCCAGCAGATGCCAGCGGCGCTGTTCGCGGGAATGTTCGGCTTCAGCCGCAAGGAGTTTTTCGATCTCGGCGAAAGCCGCGGCCAGCTCGAGCAGGCGCCTTCGGTCAAATTCTGACAGGCTGTCCGCTCGCCCGCTGACATCGCAATCCGGCAAGGCCGCGCACCATGGCTGCATACGGTCTCTACACGCATATCGCATCGAACAAGACGCGTTCGATGCTGCTGCTCGCCGGATTGTTTTGTCTCATCTACGTGATGGTGTTCGCGGGTGCGCTGATCGCCGAGGTGATGAGCGACAGCCGCCTGACGTTCGAGACCTATATCGCGCTCGGCCTGCGCGATCTGGTCCATGCGCTGCCTTATGCCACCATCGGCACGGTCGTCTGGATCGTGATCGCCTATTTCTTCCATCAGAAGATCATCGACCTGGTGACCGGCGGTCACGACGTGACGCGGCAGGAACAGCCGCGACTCTATAACCTGCTGGAGAACATGTGCATCTCACGCGGCATTCCGATGCCGAAGCTGAAGATCATGGACAGCGACGCGCTCAACGCCTTCGCCACCGGCCTCAACAAGCAGCAATACGCTATCACGGTCACGACCGGCCTGCTCGCCGCACTCGACGATCACGAGATCGAAGCGGTGCTCGGCCACGAGCTGACCCACATCCGCAACGGCGACGTGCAGTTGATGGTGGTCGCGGTGATTATCGCCGGCGTGATCGGCTTCTTCGCCGAACTGTTCTTCCGCCTGTTCGTCAATTCGAGCTGGAATCTCGGCGGCATCTCCCGGAGCCGATCAAGCAGTGACGGTGAGCGAAGGGGCGGCGGTGGCGGCGGGGCTGCCATGGGCGTGTTCCTGATCGCGGTGCTGCTGATCGGGGTGGCATGGACGCTCTCCCAGATGGTGCGGTTGGCACTGTCGCGCTCGCGCGAGTTCCTCGCCGATGCCGGGTCGGTCGAACTGACCAAGAATCCGGACGCAATGATCTCCGCGCTACGCAAGATCGAGGGTCGCGGCGAACTGCCGGGCGCGACATCGGCGGTGATGGAGATGTGCCTCGACAATCCACGCGAGGGATTTGCCGACCTGTTCGCGACCCATCCCTCGGTCGAGGCGCGGGTTGACGCGCTGGTGCGCTATGCAGGAGGCCACGATCCCGGACCGCTGCCGTTGCCCGCACCGGATTCGGGGGATGGCGAAACGGAAGTGTCACAAACCCGGCCCCCGGGCCCATGGGACGGTGCTCAGATTTCGCACCCACCCGCCGCCAATTCCCCCATTGGCCCCTGGGGGCCACGCCGCTGGCCCTGGCGGCGGTGACAACCCACATGTTTTGGCCCCGGGCGGGGTGTATCGGCAGGTAAAGAATTGAATTATCCGCTGTTTCTGCCATGTTCCGAAGGAGCAGGCGAAGGCATGATCCTGGAGGGCGAGACGGCCCGTTTCCGGACTGATCTTGCTTTGACAAGAGGATATACGTGATCCCGGACAGAATCGGTCCGGGCATAACGGGCGTTAAGGAAATCTCATGGCGAAGCCGGCAGTTATCGTGGTAGGCGCGGACAAGGGCGGGGTCGGCAAGACCACGGTGTCGCGCACCGTTCTGGACTATTTCACCGCTAACAACATTCCGACGCGGGCGTTCGACACCGAAGCGCCGCGCGGAACGCTGAAGCGCTTCCACCCCGAGGTCACCGAGATCGTCGACGTCACGACGACGTCCGACCAGATGAAGATCTTCGATACACTCAACACGGCGACTGCCAACGTCACCGTGATTGACGTGCGCGCAGGCCTGATGTCGCCCACCCTCGCCGCGCTGCGCGACATTGGCTTCCTTGATGCCGCCCGCTCCGGCCAGATCACCTTCGCCGTATTCCACATTCTCGGCCCATCGATCGCCTCGCTCGACGAGATCGCCGAAACCGCGAACTTCATGGATGGCGCGAAGTATTTCCTCGTGAAGAATTTCATCAACAACACGAGCTTCTTCGAGTGGGATCAGGCAACCTATAACTCGTATTTCAAGCGCATCAAGAACGCGACCGAGATCACGATTCCGAAGCTCAACGAAATGGCCTATGAGCAGGTCGAAGTCTCCTCGGTGCCGTTCTTGAAATTCGTGGCCAACAAGGGCCCGAGCGACGAGACCGCGAATTACTCCTTCGTGCTGCGCGGCTATGTCCGGCACTGGCTCGGTAATGTCTGGGGCGAGTTCGACCGCATCAAGCTCACCGATATCGTCGGCAGCACGGACAAGGGCTTCACCCGCCCGGCCGCTGCAGATTAAAAATAACAGCCGCGCCAGACCACGGCTTTCGGCTGGTTTCAACGATGCCGCGTACGCCCGTCTACATCGTCTGCTCGCCGCGTCCGGATGTCGGCAAGACGCTGATTTCACGCGTGTTAAGCGAATTTCTGCTGCTGCAGAATGGCAACATGCTCGCCTTCGACATCAACCTGCGCGAACCGTCGCTGCTGGACTACCTGCCCCGCACCACCGAGACCGCCGCGATCAATGACACCCAATCGCAGATGGCGTTGATGGACCGCCTCATCGTCAACGACCGCGTCTCGAAGGTGATCGACCTCGGGCTGCATGCGTTCGACGATTTCTTCAGGCTCGTCGACGAGATCGGTTTCATGAAGGAAGCAATCCGACGCGGTATCGAGCCGGTTGTGCTGTTCATTCCCGACTCCACCCGCACCTCGTCTAACGCGTGGGCGACGCTGCGCAAGACCTTCCCCGTCTCGCCGCTGATCGCGATCGATAACGAGCATGTACTGCATGGCGAGGCACCGAAGGATTTCGCAGGTGTCAGGCCGCTTCATATCGCGGCGCTGCCTGCTTTCCTGCGTTCGATCGTGCAACGGACGAACTTCTCGTTCACCCACTATCTGCGTACAGCGCAGGATTCATCATCCGAACTGCATCAGTGGACGCGCGCGAACTACACCAAGTTCAGGAATCTGGAGAAGCGGCTGAAGCTGCAGGACTGACCAACGGTCAGTGTCCGTCGAATTCCATCAACGTGCGCACCGGCACGTTCATCGCGCGCAATTTCGCTGCGCCGCCGAGTTCCGGCAGATCGATGATGAAACACGCCGCGACGACTTCCGCGCCGATCTGGCGCAGCAGCTTCACGGCACCTTCCGCGGTGCCGCCGGTCGCAATCAGATCGTCGATCAGGATGACGCGCTCGCCGGGCTTCACCGCATCGGCGTGCATCTCCATCTCGTCGAGGCCATACTCAAGAGAATAAGCGATGCGCACGGTGGTGTGCGGCAGCTTGCCCTTCTTGCGGATCGGCACGAAGCCCGCCGAGACCTGATGCGCGACCGCGCCGCCGAGAATAAAGCCGCGCGCTTCCATGCCCGCGACTTTATCGATCTTCGAGCCCGCCCACGGCTGCACCAGCTCATCCACTGCGCGACGGAACGCCCATGCATTGCCGAGCAGCGTGGTGATATCGCGAAAGATGATGCCCGGTTTCGGATAATCCGGGATCGCGCGAACCGAGGCTTTCAAATCGTCAGCAATGGTCATGGATGCTTCCGCCATTTCACTTCTGTCCCAGCCGGAAGGCGTTTTCCACGATCTTCAGCCCGACATCGCCTTCCAGCGACATCAGCGATTCAGGATGGAATTGCACGCCGCCGACCGGCAGATCCTTATGCTCGATCGCCATCGGAATGCCGTCCTCGGTGCTCGCGGTGACAACCAGCACCTCCGGCATGGTGTCAGGCCCCACGAACAGCGAATGATAGCGGCCGATGGTGAGTTCGTTCGGCAAGTTGCGCATCAAGGTTCCGCCGCGATTCTGAATCCGCGAGGGACGCCCGTGCGCAGGCTGCGCGAGTTGGCCGAGTTGGCCTCCGAAATATTCGCCGATCGCCTGCACGCCGAGACAGACGCCGAAGATCGGCATCTTCTTTTCCAGCGCCTCGTCGATAAATTTCGAGACGCCGAAATCCTCCGGCCGCCCCGGCCCCGGCGACAGCACCAGCAGGTCGAACTTCTCGTTCTTGAGCCGCTGCATCGCATGCAGATGCCGCGTCACGCTGACATTCGCTCCCACCTGCCGGAAATAATCCGCCAGCATGTGGACAAAGGAATCGTCGCAATCGACCAGCAGCACGCGCTTGCCCGAACCGGTCGCATCCGGAGCGAACGTCGAGAGCGCCTTCGGCGGATCGCCGCGCAGCGCTTGAAACAAAGCCGCCGCCTTGGTCTGGCATTCTTTCTCTTCTGCGACAGGATCGGAATCGAACAGCAACGTCGCACCGACGCGCACTTCAGCCAAACCATCCTTCATGCGGATGGTGCGGATGGTGAGGCCTGTGTTGATGCCGCCGTCGAAGCCGAGGAAGCCTAGCGCGCCCGCATACCAGCGGCGCGAGGAGCGCTCGTTGTCCTCGACGAACTGCATTGCCCACAGCTTCGGCGCGCCGGTCACCGTCACCGCCCAGCAATGAGTGAGGAAGCCGTCGATGGCATCGAAACCGGGGCGCAGCATGCCCTCGACGTGATCGACGGTGTGGAACAGTTTCGAGTAGGTCTCGATCTGCCGTCGTGCCAGCACCTTGATCGAACCCGGCACGCAGACCCGCGCCTTGTCGTTGCGGTCGACATCGGTGCACATGTTGAGTTCGAACTCGTCCTTCTGCGAGTTCAGCAATTCCTGAATCTGCTTGGCATCGCTGATGGCGTCCGCGCCCCGCGCGATGGTGCCGGAGATCGGACAAGTCTCGACGCGTTTGCCGTCGGAACGCACGAACATCTCGGGCGACGCCGAAATGAGAAACTCGCCGTCGCCGAGATTGAGCAGTGCCCCGTAAGGCGACGGATTGATGATGCACAGCCGCTTGAACACCTCGGCCGGGGTGCGTTCGCACGGCTCGGCGAACAATTGCCCGGGCACTGCCTCGAACAAATCGCCGCGCGCGAACGCCTCGCGGGCCCGCTCGACAGTCGCCTGATAGACGCCCGGCGCGTGGTCGGCAAAACCTTCGCGCTTGGTCAACCCATAAACGCTGTCGGGCATATCGCGTCCCTGCCCGCGCGTGGTCGCGCCGCCATAGCCGAATTCATACTCGACCACGACACCCCGTCCGGTGGCGCGGTCATAGGCAAGCAGTTCATCGGGAATGTAGAGCACGATGTCGCGCTGGTCGGCGTCGCGCTTGCGCTTCTGCTTGAGGTCCTCGATCTGGAACACGAGGTCGTAGGCGAAGGCGCCGAACAGGCCGAGCAACGGATCGCCCGCATAGCTCATCGACGCAATGATCTCGCGCACCAGCGACATGATCGAGGCGCGCCGCGTGCGCTGCTCCTCGTCGACCGGCGCGTCGCCGCGCACGATATGGCCCTCGATGCGATCAGCGGTTTTCGATGTGATCGCGACGGCGGGGTTGTTCAGCGTCGCGGCGAGAAAGCTGATCAGTACCTTGCCGCGTTCGTTCAGCGCCGCAATGAAGAATTTTTCCCCGACCGATTCCAGCCGCAGCGGCGGATTGGCGAAGCCGAGATCGAAGCTCTCGTAGCGCCCGGGCACCGTGGTGCCGGACGACAGCACGACGCCGCGACGGCGGTCCAACAGATCGATCAGCGCATCGAGCTTTTGCCCGCCGGAAAACGACGTGACCCGCCGCGAGACTTCAAGGCCGCGCGCCGTGGTGTAGTCCGCCGTGGCGGGAAGGGAAAAAACCGTCCTGTTCATGGGTTCCTCTTAAGAGACTTCCACCAGGAACGCCACACAGGACAAACAAAAAGACCGCCCATGCATGGCGGCCCTAACGTGATTTCAAGCAAAATCGCACCGGCCACCTTTTACAAGGTGCGCCACCAGATACGGGAAATGCGGTTCGCTGCGGTCATGGGCGGCAAATCATCACCCGGCCGAGCGGATGTCAAGGGGAGCAAACTCCCCTGCACCCCACCGGACTGCCTCTCACCCCAGATGCTTCTTGAAGAACTCGATCGCCCGGCCCCACGCCAGTTCCGCCGCCTGCCGGTCATGGACCGAGGCGCGCTGCTCGTTGGCGAAGGCATGGTCGGCGTCGTAACGGAAGAACTCACACGATTTACGTGCCTTCTTCAGACCTTCCTCGAAGGCGCTGACCGCCTGCGGCGTGAAGAAATCGTCCTTGTTGGCGAAGTGGCCCTGCAACGGCACCCTGACGTCGGCCGGCTTCACCGCCTCCGGAGACGGCACGCCATAGAACGACACTGCGGCCGTCAGCTCGGGAATTTTGGCTGCACCGATGATGGTAATCGCGCCGCCCATGCAGAACCCGGTGAGGCCGACCTGGGCGCCGTTGCGCTTGAGGTATTGCACCGCGCCGCGCACGTTCTGCTCGGCCGCTTCGATGAAGTTCAGTGAGTTCATCTCCTTCGCGGCGGCATCCGCATCATGATACGGCACCACAACGCCCTCGAAAAGGTCCGGTGCCAGCGCATCGAAGCCTGCCATCGCGAAACGATCAGTCATCGACTTGATCTGTTCGGACAACCCCCACCATTCCTGAATGACGACGACGCCCGGTGCATTGCCGCGCGCGGCGTTGGCGAGATAGCCCTTGGCTTCTTTGCCGTCGGGACGGGAAAAGCTGATGCTGGTACCCATAAAAAAAACCTCGGAAGTCGCCATGGAATTGACGCAGACAATGCCGCCTGCGGCGCTGGAGTGCAACGAGGCAAAGCCGCGCTGGTTCAACTGTCATCCAACGAAAAAGGGCTCCCGAAGGAGCCCTTGATCTTTGCGAGGCTGTAACGAAAGCGCTTAGTGCGCGTCGGCCCAGATCTTGCGCTTGGTAAAGTACAGCAGACCCGACAGCACGATCAGGAACAGCATCACCTGCATACCGAGACGCTTGCGGTCCTCGAGGCGCGGCTCCGCAGTCCACATCAGGAAGGCGGCGACGTCCTTCGAGTACTGCTCGACCGTTGCGGGCGAGCCGTCGTCGTAGGTGATCTGACCGTCGGACAGCGGCGGCGGCATCTTGATCGAATGACCGGGGAAGTACGTGTTGTAGTACGAACCCTCGGGCAACGCGAAATCCGCCGGCTTTTCCTTGTAGCCGTTCAGGAGCGCGTGGATGTAGTTCGGTCCCTTCTCCTGGAACTGAGTGAAGGCGTCGAAGACGAACTGCGGGAAGCCGCGTTCATAGCCACGGGCCTTCGCCATCAGCGACAGATCCGGCGGAGCTGCGCCACCATTGGAGGCACGGGCCGCCTGCTCGTTCGGGAACGGCGCGGGGAAGTAGTCCGCGGGGCGACCCGGACGCTCGAACATGTCGCCTGCGTCGTTCGGACCGTCCTTGACCTTGTACTCAGCCGCGAAGGCTGCCGCCTGCGCCGCAGAATAACCCGGACCGCCCGGATCGGCGAGGTTGCGGAACGCCACGAAGTCCAGCGAGTGGCAGTTCGAGCAGACTTCCTTGTAGACCTTCAGGCCGCGCTGCAGCTGGCCCTGGTCGAACTTGCCGAAAGGACCGGCGAACGACCAGTTCATCGACGGCGGCGTGCTGCCATGATCGGCGGCCTTGGCGCTGTCCATGCCACCCATCGCCAGCGAACCGGCAACGGCAAGCGCGAGGACTGCGGCAACCTTGCCGGACTTGGCAAGCACGTCGTCGGCAATCGAGTTCGGCAGCGGACGCGTGGTTTCGATCCGCGACAGAACCGGCAGCACGATCAGGAAGTAGGCGAAATAGATCACCGTCAGCACACGGCCGGCGATGACATAGATGCCCTCCGGCGGCTGCGCGCCGAGATAGCCGAGACCGATGCAGGTCGCGACGAAAATCCAGAAGAACTGCTTGGCGAGCGGACGATACTTCGACGAACGCACCTTGCAGCTATCGAGCCACGGCAGGAAGGCCAGCACGATGATCGCGCCGAACATCGCGATGACGCCGCCGAGTTTGCTCGGGATCGAACGCAGGATCGCGTAGAACGGCAGATAATACCATTCTGGCACGATGTGCGCGGGCGTTACGGCCGGATTGGCCTGGATGTAGTTATCCGGATCGCCGAGATAGTTCGGGATGTAGAAGATGAACCAGGCGAAGAAAATCAGGAAGCAGGCCATGCCGAACGAGTCCTTGACGGTCGCGTAAGGCGTGAATGGCACGGTGTCCTTCTCGGTCTTCGGCTCGACGCCGGCCGGGTTGTTCTGGCCCGCGACGTGCAGCGCCCAGACGTGCAGCACGACAACGCCCGCGATCACGAACGGCAGCAGGTAGTGCAGCGAGAAGAAGCGATTCAGCGTCGGGTTACCGACCGAATAGCCACCCCACAGCAGGGTCACGATGCTGTCGCCGACGTAAGGGATCGCCGAGAACAGGTTGGTGATGACGGTCGCGCCCCAGAAGCTCATCTGGCCCCATGGCAGCACGTAGCCCATGAAGCCCGTGGCCATCATCAGCAGGTAGATGATGACGCCGAGAATCCAGAGGATCTCGCGCGGCGCCTTGTAGGACCCGTAATAGAGACCACGGAACATGTGGATGTAGACGGCGATGAAGAACATCGATGCGCCGTTGGAGTGGACGTAGCGCAGCAGCCATCCATAGTTGACGTCGCGCACGATCAGTTCGACCGACTTGAACGCAAGATCGACATGCGGGGTGTAGTGCATCGCCAAGATGACGCCGGTGATGATCTGCACGCCGAGCATCATCGAAAGAATGGCGCCGAACGTCCACCAGTAGTTGAGGTTGCGCGGCGTCGGATAGGCGATGAAGGACGAATGGATAAGGCCGCCGATCGGCAGGCGTTGCTCAATCCACTTCAAGGCTGGATTTTGCGGGTCGTAGGTAGAGGGTCCGCTCATGAGTTGCGATCCTGGAAGGTGGAGGCGACTGACGTCAGCCGATTTTGATCTTGGTGTCGGAAACGAAGTTGTACGGCGGGACGTACAGATTGAGCGGCGCCGGCCCCTGGCGGATGCGGCCCGAGGAATCGTACTGCGAACCGTGGCACGGGCAGAAGAAGCCGTCGTAATTGCCTTCATGCGCGATCGGGATGCAGCCGAGATGGGTGCAGATGCCGATCACGACCAGCCAATTGTCATGGCCTTCCTTGACGCGGGACTGGTCGGTCTGCGGATCGGGCAGGCTCGACACGTTCACCGAGCGCGCCTCCTCGATCTGTTTCTTGGTGCGGTTCATGATGTAGATCGGCTTGCCGCGCCAGAACACCTTGATGTCCTGCCCTTCGGCAATCGGCGACAGATCGACTTCGATCGGAGCGCCGGCCGCGATGGTCGAGGCATCGGGGTTCATCTGGGAAATCAGCGGCCAGACAGCCGCCGCGCCGCCCACGGCAGCCACGGCTCCGGTCGCGACGAACAGGAAATCACGGCGCGTCGCCGGATGTGCCGAAGAAGAAGCAGTCACGTTTGCAAACCCTTTCCGAACTGCAACCGCCCGACGACCCCTTTATATTGCGCGGACGAACGCGCCGGAAACGTCAGCCGGTGCCCGCGGGCCTCGCGGGAGCAGAACTCACTTGTTCTACTCAGCCGGGCAGAACAGGTGATCTAGAATCGATCTATTGGCACCCTTGCCGATTGAGCGCAAGCCCGGTATCGGCTCCCGCTCGTGCGATGCGCAAATTCGGCGCATAGCAACGGTTTTTGCCCCCTTTTTTCCGAGCCTGATCGCCATGCGGATCGCCCTGTATCAACCGGACATTCCCCAGAATACCGGGACGATTCTTCGGCTCTGCGCGTGCCTCGGGGCCGAGGCGCATATTATAGAACCGGCGGGCTTTCCGGTGAGCGACCGCCATTTCCGCCGTGCCGGGATGGATTATCTCGATCGGGTTTCCATATCACGCCATGTGTCATGGACCGCGTTTCGCGCATGGCAGCAGGCGGATGGCGGGCGGCTATTGCTGTTGACCACCAAGGGCGCCACCTCCTATCTGGCCCATCGCTATGAAGATACTGATATTCTTCTGCTCGGGCGGGAAAGCGCGGGCGTGCCGGACGAGGTCGCCGCGTGCGCTGACCGGAAGCTGGTGATCCCGATCGCGGACGGCATGCGCTCGCTCAATGTCGCCGTCAGCGCCGCGATGGCGCTCGGCGAGGCACTGCGGCAGACGGCCCACGCTGTCACAAATGGAGACAATACGCCGTGAGTTATGCGGTGAAGGAAATCTTCCTGACTTTGCAAGGCGAAGGCATGCAGGCTGGCCGCCCGGCCGTGTTCTGCCGCTTCAGCGGCTGCAATCTATGGAGTGGCCGCGAACAGGATCGCGCGGATGCCGTATGTCAGTTCTGCGATACCGATTTCGTCGGCACCGACGGCACGCTTGGCGGACGCTATGCCACCGCCTCCGATCTCGCGGAGCGAATCGCTGCGACCTGGGGGCCTGATTCCGACCATCGTTTCGTGGTGCTGACCGGCGGCGAACCGATGCTGCAGATCGACGACGCGCTGATCGAAGCGCTTCATGCGCGCGGCTTCATGATCGCGGTCGAGACCAACGGCACCCTGCCCGCGCCTCCCGGCCTCGACTGGATATGCGTCAGCCCCAAGGCCGACACTGAACTCGCAATCCGGCAGGGGCACGAATTGAAACTGGTCTATCCGCAGACGCAGAACGCGCCTGAGGATTACACCGCCCTTGCCTTCCAGCATTTCCTGCTGCAGCCGATGGACGGGCCTGATCTGGCGCAAAATACGAAGCATGCGATTGACTATTGTCTGCGCCATCCGCAATGGCGGCTCAGTGTGCAGACCCACAAGACCATCGGGATCAGGTAAGAGAACAGATGAGTTGGAGTAACCGTTCGTAATGTGGGAACTGACCAAATCCTTTCACTTCGAGGCCGCGCATTCGCTGTCCGGCACGACGCTTGGCGACATCAGCCAGGAAATCCACGGCCATTCGTTTCGTGCCGAGGTGACCATTCGTGGCACGCCCGATCCTGCGACCGGTATGGTGATGGACCTCGGCCTGCTGGAGCGGCGGGTCACCGACGTGCGCAAGGAGCTCGATCATAAATTCCTCAACAAGATCGAGGCGCTCGGCCTGCCGACGCTGGAAAACCTGTCACGTTATATCTGGGATCGCGTCCAGGGCGCGGGAGAGGTGACGCGCGTCAGCGTTCATCGCGACAGCTGCGGCGAGAGCTGCATCTATTTCGGGCCACAACCCAAATGATGGATTGAAACATGGACGTCTCCCTGCTCGAGAATCGCAAGACCACCGCCCGCGCATGGTTCGAAAAGCTGCGCGACGATATCTGCGCCTCATACGAGCGGCTGGAGGATGAAGCGCCCGCCTCGCTCTACGGCGACAAGGCGGGACGATTCGAACGCACGCCGTGGGAGCGCAGCGACCACACCGGCGCGCCGGGCGGCGGCGGCGTGATGTCGATCATGCGCGGGCGATTGTTCGAGAAGGTCGGCGTGCATTGCTCGACCGTGTTCGGCGAGTTCGCTCCCGAATTCCGCGCGCAAATTCCCGGCGCGGCCGACGATCCACGATTCTGGGCCTCCGGCATCTCGCTGATCGCCCATCCGCGCAATCCGAACGTGCCCGCTGTGCACATGAACACCCGCTTCGTCGTCACCACCAAACGCTGGTTCGGCGGCGGTGCAGACCTCACCCCAGTGCTCGACCGGCGGCGCACCCAGGAAGACCCCGATACCGCCTCCTTCCACGAGGCTTTCCGCAAAGCCTGTCACGCACACACGGCGGTTGCGCCCTACGACAAGTTCAAGAAGTGGTGCGACGACTATTTCTTTCTCGCCCACCGCAAGGAGCCGCGCGGCATCGGCGGTATTTTCTACGATTGGCTGGAATCGGGCGACTGGAATGCCGACTTCGCCTTCACCCAGGACGTCGGCCGCACCTTCGCGGCGATCTACCCTGAACTCGTGCGGCGCAATTTCGAGACGCCGTGGCAGCCCGCCGACCGCGAGGAGCAACTGGTGCGTCGCGGGCGCTATGTCGAATTCAACCTGCTCTACGACCGCGGCACCATCTTCGGGCTGAAGACGGGGGGCAATGTGGAGTCGATCCTGTCCTCCATGCCGCCCGAAGTTAAGTGGCCGTAAACCACAGTTCCATCGGGCTTTCTCATCCACTGTGACCCTTGGGCTACATCGCGTTTCGACAGAATCCTCTAGCTTTTGGACAGATTTCAATTCTGGACCGGGTTTGGGGATTTTCATGAAAAAGTTTCTGCTGGGTACCGTGGCCCTGATCGCTCTGGGCACCACCGCCAACGCGGCCGACCTCGCGGCGCGCTATACCAAGGCGCCGGTCGTGGCGCCGGTGTCGAACTGGACCGGCTTCTACGCGTTCGGCGGTTTCGGCTACGGCCTGATGGAATCCGACCAGCACTCGACAACAGGCGGCATTGTCAGCTCGCTCGACACCCGCATGGGCGGCCGCGGTTACTTCGGCACCGTGGGTCTCGGCTATGACTACCAGCTCACCCCGGCCTGGGTGGTTGGTGTGTTCGGCGATGCGCAGTGGGGCGACATCCGCGGCAGCCTTATCGACCTGAACAACGGCGTCACCGCTCGCTTGAAGAACGACGCTACTTACTCCGCCGGCGCACGCCTCGGCTATCTGGTTGCGCCGAACGTGCTGTCCTACGTCAATGCCGGTTACAGCTACGGCCAGTTCAAGGGGACGACCTTCGATGATGGCGTCAGCACCATGGGCAAGTCGCACCGCGACGGCTGGTTCATCGGCGGCGGCGTCGAGAACGACCTGAACTTCTTCGGTATCAATGCGCCAGGCTGGTTCATGAAGACCGAATACCGTGTCACCGAATACAACCGGAAGGATAGCCCGTATACTTCTGGTCCTTTTGTCGGCGACGGCATCGCGTTCAAGCCCTACGTGCAGACGGTGTCGACCTCGCTGGTCTACCGCTTCAATTCGCATGTGACGTCGGGTGCGTCCGTCAGCTCGCCGCTCTACACCAAGGCGGCCCGTTCGTCCGCCTATAACTGGACCGGCTTCTATCTCGCGGGCGGTGGCGGCTATGGCATGTTTTCGGCTGACCAGCACTCCGTCGCCGGTGGCATCAACGGCATTGATACCCGCTCGGGCGGCCGTGGCTACTTTGGCACCGTCGCCGGCGGTTACGACTGGCAGATCAACCCGACCTGGGTCGTCGGTATCTTCGGCGACGCGCAGTTCGGCGACATCAGCGGTTCGCTGGCGGACGCAGCAGGCGGTGTGACGGGCCGTCTGAAGAACGATACCAACTATGCCGCCGGTGCCCGTCTCGGCTATCTGATCGCACCGAACGCTCTGTCCTACGTCAACGCCGGCTACAGCCATGCCGACTTCAAGAGTGTCGCGTTCAGCGATGGCACTTCCATTGGCAAGTCGCATCGTGATGGCTGGTTCATCGGTGGCGGTGTCGAGAACGACCTCAACCTCCTGGGCATCTCCGCGCCGGGCTGGTTCATGAAGACCGAATACCGCGTGGCCGAATACAACCGTAAAACCAGCGCAATCTACGATGCGGCCGGTCTGACGGGCGATGGCATTGCCTTCAAGCCTTACGTCCAGACGGTGCAGACCTCGCTGGTCTACCGCTTCAACTGGGGCAGCCCGCTGGTTGCGAAGTACTAAGACCGATCCGGTTCACCTGAACCGAAAGCCCCGGAGCATCGCTCCGGGGCTTTTTGTTTGCCTCGGGATTGCCTGTTCCCTGTGGCTCGCGGGCTACATCGTATTTCGGCAATATCCTCTAGCTTTGGACCAGAATCCAATTTTGGACCGTGTTTGGGGATTTTCATGAAAAAGTTTTTGCTGAGTACCGTGGCCCTGATTGCTCTGGGCACCACTGCCAACGCGGCCGATCTCGCGGCCCGCTACACCAAGGCACCGGTGATGGCACCGGCCTTCGACTGGTCCGGCTTCTATCTCGGCGGCTATGTCGGCGCCGGCGCATCGAAAAACAGCGGATTTGATCCGACCGGCAGCGCCGCTGGCGTTATCGAGCCGAACGGCTACGGCTTCAACGGCGGCGGTACTATCGGTTACAATTGGCAGCTCGGCGTAGCCCCCTTCGGCCTGAAGTGGGTCGTCGGTGTTGAGGGCGATATTGGCTATCTCGACACGTCCCACAACGTCCAGGACCTGAATGACAGCTTCCGGTACAACTCCAAGAGTTCGTGGGTAGCAACGCTTCGCGGCCGCATCGGCGTCACCGATGGCCCGAACCTCAGCTACCTGACCGGCGGTTACGCAGCTGTCGGCACAAAAGATATCCTCACTAATCTGGCTGGCACTGCGTCGGTATCGAGCGACAAGGCACGCAGCGGCTACGCCATCGGCACTGGCACCGAGACGATGCTCGGCGGCGGCTGGACTGCCAAATCCGAAAGCCTGTACATCGACGTTTCCGGTGGCAGCGCGCTTCTGGCGCCGAGTGGCGACAACGTCGAAATCAACAAACATCGTTACTATTCGCAGCGCTTCGGCCTGAATTACATGTTCGGCGCAAACAAGACCGGTCCGCTGCCGCAGACCGACTGGAGCGGCCTCTTTGTAGGCCTGACGGGCGGCAGCGCGGTGGGCAACACCCACGCCGTCGGTGTGTTGGGGACGGACGGCACGGTGGGTATCGCGGCGGACGGTTACAGCGTCGGCGGTCAGGTCGGTTACAACTGGATGGTCAATCCGAAGTGGGTGGTCGGCGTCGAAGGCGACATCAGCTATCTCGGCATCAAGCACTCCAACCTGAACTACAACAACGGCGCTATCACCGGCACCGACGCGTCCTGGGTCGCGACAGCCCGCGGCCGCATCGGCTACAGCACCGGACCGGCTTTGCTCTATGCAACGGCGGGCGGCGCCTGGGTGAACGTCAAGGACAGCCTAGCTTGGAACACGCCAACCTCGTCCTCCAAGACACTCAGCGGTTATGCTGTCGGCGGCGGCATCGAAACCGTGCTGAAGGGCGCATGGACGATGAAAAGCGAATATCTCTTTATCGACGTCGGCCACAACAACATTCTGGAGAGCGATGGCGACTATCTGAGACCCAGCCATCAGTATCACCTGTTCCGCACAGGCCTGACCTACCGCTTCAACTGGGGCAGCCCGCTGGTCGCGAAGTACTGAGACCAATCAGGTCACCTGAACCAAAAGCCCCGGAGCATCGCTCCGGGGCTTTTGTTTTTAACAGCCACAACGTCAAAGCCGGTGATCGTGCCGGAAGCGTTCCAGCGTCTGCTCGGCGATCTCGGCTACGCTCTCGGCATCAAGCGGAAAATTTGCGGCGAGCCACGCATCTTCCGCGAGCGTCAGAACATGACCGAGCGCCGGCCCCTCTTTCAATCCGCGCGCGATGAAATCCGCCGCCTTCAATGGAAAGACTGGCGCGCTCCAGCGCCGCGTCAGCATTGCGAGATCGCGCCAGCGTGCAGCGGAGAAATCCTGTCCCGCGCGCGCCCACGCCAGCATCACGCGTTCGGTGTAACGGTCCGCGCCAAGGCGATAGATGCGGCGGCGCGCGACTTCGTCGCGCATCTCCCGCATCCGCCACCAGCGATGCCCCATCGAGTCCAGCCGCTTCGTCTCCTTGTTGGAGAGCCGCAACCGCACGGACAGACGCTTGGCGTCTTCAGGCGTCGCGACCGTCAGCGCACCAAGGCGGCGAATGGGATCGGCGGCGAAACCCAGCATCCGCTCGGCCTCCACCATGTTGGCGAACGGGCCATGATAACTGACGCCCGCAGTGATGCGCCCAAGCAGGCCACCATCCTCCATCGCAACCAAAGCGTCGGCGGCGCCCTTCGCCACGACGAGCTTAAGCATTTCCATCCGCAGCCGTTCCGCTGACAGCGACGCCAATCCGTCGCGCGCGGCGATACAGGCCTCCACCGCGGCGCGATCCGGCTCGCCCTGCCCATAGGCGGCGTGAATGCGGAAGAAGCGCAGAATACGCAGGAAATCTTCCGCGATGCGCCGCGCGGGATCGCCGATGAAGCGCACGCGCCGCGCCTCGATGTCGGCGAGACCGCCGACGTGATCGTGCACCTTGCCGTCCGCGGACAGCGACAGCCCATTGATGGTGAAGTCGCGGCGCTCGGCATCCCGCACCCAGTCGCGGCCGAACGCGACCTTGGCCTTGCGGCCGTAGGTCTCGACATCCTCGCGCAGCGTCGTAACCTCGATCGGTGTGCCTTCGATCACCAGCGTCACGGTGCCGTGCTCTAGGCCGGTCGGCACGCATTTGATCCGCGCGGCGCGTGCGCGGCGCACAACTTCCTCAGGCAACGCCGTGGTCGCGACATCGATTTCGCCGACCGGGAGATTGAGCAGTGCGTTGCGTACCGCACCGCCGACGATCCGCCCTTCCTCACCGTCCGCGTTCAGAAGCGCAAGCACGCGCGCAGCCGGACCGGAGGTGAGCCACGCACCGATGATCGTGGCGGGTAGGGTAGCGGGCCGCTCGCTCATTTATCGGACCCCGGAATGAACTTGCCGTTGTCGACATGCGCCGGCGTATAAGTTGCGCCCGGCGGCGCCCCGGAAAAATTCGCCAGTAAAACGAGACTTAAAATCACCAGCAGGCAAGCGCCGGTGGCCAGCATCACCACGATCCGCAGCGGCCATGATGAGCGATGCAGCACGTCGCGGCGGCTTGCGAGAACAAACAGCGCATAGGCCACGAACGGAATCAGGAAAATCCCGATTTCGGTCAGCAGCGGTCGGATCATGGTGTGTAGATCCGCTCATACAATACGCGCAGCATGCCTGCCGTCGCGCCCCAGATGTAGCGTTGCTCGTACGGCATTTCGTAGAAATAGCGAAGCCGTCCGCGATATTCCTTGGTACCCTGCTTGTGGTTCGCCGGGTCCATCAGGAATGCAAGTGGCACCTCGAACGCATCATCCACTTCATCCGTGTTAATGGTGAGGTCGAAGCCCGGACGAATCCGCGCGAGTGTCGGCAGGATTCGGAAACCGAAACTCGTGGAGTAAACATCGAGATAGCCAACGGGATCGATGAAGTCGCGTGCGAGGCCGACTTCCTCCTTCGCCTCGCGCAGCGCGGCGTCCATCGGCGAGAGATCCTTTGGATCGATCTTGCCGCCGGGAAACGAAATCTGTCCCGGATGGTCGGCGAGATGTCCGGCGCGCGTGGTGAGCAGAACGGATGGCTGTTCGTGCTCGACAATACCGATCAGCACCGCGGCCTGCCGGATCGGCTTCTCGCGCGCGACGATCTCCAGCATCCAGTCGGTGCCCCGATCACCGGTCTTGGCGACGATGCTCGGATCGGACAATGCGGGCGGCACCTCGAAATTCAGACGCGCGCGAGCGCGCTTGAAGAATTCCTTCGATCCCATGTCAATCGAAGCGCGGTGCGGAACCGGAAGCGCATTGGCACCCGCTTTGTCTTTCAGAAAGCTGTCGTTCAAGCCGGACCCTTTAACTGCGCGGCGTCGGCGATCGCGAAAAACGCACCGCCCGAGGCCACGCCAAAAATTTCCTCACCGCCGATCTGGCGAATCTCGCCGCGATCGACCAGTTCATAATATAGCGGCCGCGTCAGCTTTGCCCACAGGCCCGCGCGGACGTGAAGATAGGGCGCAAGACCGCCCCGCGGCGCGTCCTCGAAGCGCAATCCGTGGTCGGCATCGCAATCGACCCAGTCGCCGACATTGGTCCGAAACGACAAAAGCGGCAATCCGCCCTGTTCCCTCGTCCTCATTTCGACAGCCTGAAACGGCGCATCGTCCACGACGATGCCTATTTTCTCCACCGGCGTGACCAGAAAATAGCGATCGCCCTCGCGTTTCAGCACGCTGGAGAACAGCCGCACCAATGCGGGACGCCCGATCGGGCTGCCGAGATAGAACCAGGTGCCGTCGGAGGCGATACGGATATCGAGCTCGCCGCAAAACGGCGGATTCCATCGTTCCACGGGCGGCAGGCCGGATGCATTGACGCGCTGCGCCGCCGACGCCAGCGCATCGAGACGCTGGCCGCTCTCCTCCGCGCCTGTCGGCTGCCCTTGCTTCGCCATTGTTTTCCCTGACCGTGCGCAATCTGGCACGATTTAGGCACGATTTTCCATATCCAAACGTTCACGCCCAATCGACGCAACGTGATGGATGTCATCCCGTTGGGCCGTTAAAATGGGGACGGTGGCGCGCGGACCGAATATTTCCCGCAGGTACGGGCTAACATCATCCCAATCCGCGAACAAAGCGGCAAGGAGCAGGAATGAACAGCGCAGATGTCGAGAAACTGGAAGACGTGATCGTTCGTTCCGCCGAGCAACTGGCGGGCAGCATCCGCGCCGCGCGTCAAGCCGTCTCCACCGTGATCTTTGGCCAGGAGCGCGTTGTGGACAACGCGCTGGTGACGATCCTTGCGGGCGGCCATGCACTGCTGATCGGCGTGCCGGGCCTCGCCAAGACCAAGCTGGTCGAGACGCTCGGTGTCACGCTCGGTCTCGATGCCAAGCGCGTGCAGTTCACGCCCGACCTGATGCCGTCCGACATTCTCGGCGCGGAAGTGCTGGATGAGAGCACCACCGGCAAGCGCTCGTTCCGTTTCATTGCTGGCCCCGTGTTCGCGCAGCTCCTGATGGCCGATGAGATCAACCGGGCCTCGCCGCGCACACAGTCGGCGCTGTTGCAGGCGATGCAGGAGCAGCACATCACCGTCGCAGGCGCGCGGCACGACCTGCCGGCACCGTTTCATGTGCTCGCCACGCAGAACCCGCTCGAGCAGGAAGGCACCTATCCACTGCCCGAAGCGCAGCTCGACCGCTTCCTGATGGAAATCGACGTCGGCTATCCCGACCGCGAGGCCGAACGCAAGATTCTGTTCGACACCACCGGCGCGGAGCAGACGACGGCGAAGGCGGCGATGACCGCCGACACTCTCATCACAGCGCAGCGGCTGGTGCGCCGACTGCCGGTCGGCGATTCCGTGGTGGAGGCGATCCTCACGCTGGTGCGCTCGGCGCGTCCGGGCGAAGACGGAGGCGAACCTGCGAAATCCATCGCATGGGGTCCGGGCCCGCGTGCGAGCCAGGCGCTGATGCTGGCGGTGCGCGCCCGCGCACTGCTCGACGGCCGCCTTGCGCCCTCCATTGATGACGTGCTCGAACTCGCCGAGCCGGTCCTGAAGCATCGCATGGCGCTGACCTTCTCCGCCCGCGCCGAAGGCGAAACCGTGACCGGCGTCATCGGGCAGTTGAAAGCACGGATCGGTTGATGGCCGCGGCCCTCAAACCGGCGCTTACCGAAATCGATGCGATCCGGCGTGCCGACGGCGAAAGCCGCTCGCTCGCCGCGTCGATGCCGCGTCTCGTGCTGGAGGCACGGCGGATCGCTGCAACGGTGATCCACGGATTGCATGGGCGGCGACGCGCAGGCGCCGGCGAGAATTTCTGGCAGTATCGTCGCTTCGTCTCAGGCGAGGCGGCGCAGCGCGTCGACTGGCGGCGTTCGGCGCGCGACGATCACTTGTACGTTCGCGAGCAGGAATGGGAAGCCGCGCACACCGTGTGGCTGTGGCCCGACCGTTCAAAATCGATGGCCTTTGCTTCGAAAGCTGCGCGCGACAGCAAGCTGGAGCGTTCCATCGTGCTGAGCTTCGCACTCGCTGAACTGCTGGTCGCGGGCGGCGAGCGCGTCGGCATTCCCGGCCTGATGCGGCCAAGCGCAAGCCGCGGCATCATCGACCGGATGGCGCAGGTGCTGCTGCACGATGTGTCCACACGCGACAGCCTGCCGCCGGGCTTTGTGCCCGCCTCGCTCGCCGAAATCGTGGTGCTCTCGGATTTCTGGTCGCCGCTCGATGAGATCGCGGCGATGATTGCGGGCCTGTCGGCGTCCGGCGCACGCGGCGTATTGCTGCAGATCGTCGATCCGGCAGAGGAAACCTTCCCCTATTCCGGCCGCGTCGAATTCAATGAACCCGAAGGCGGGGGCGCGATTATTGCGGGGCGCGCGCAGAACTGGAAGGACGATTACACTGCGAAGCTCGCGCAGCATCGCGACAGCATCCGCGCGGAGACCGCACGGCGCGGCTGGCTGTTCTCCACCCATCGCACCGACCGTTCCGCTGCTGAACTGCTCTTATATCTGCATCAGGCGCTTGCCGCGTCGCGCGAAGGCAACGCCAGATCGGGATGGCCGGCATGACCGGATTGCCGCTCTCCTTCACCGAACCATGGCTGCTCGCAGGGCTGATCGCCCTGCCCGCACTGTGGTGGCTGTTGCGCGTGATCCCGCCGCGCCCGGTGAAGGTCGACTTTCCACCGACCCGGCTGTTGCTCGACATCAAGCCCCGCGAGGAAACACCCTCGCGTACGCCGTGGTGGTTGACGATGTTGCGGCTTCTCGCTGCGGCGTTGGTCATCTTCGCCGCCGCAGGACCGGTCTGGAATCCGAAGGGCGGCGCGGGCGCATCCTCAGGCCCGCTGGTGATCCTGCTCGACGACGGCTGGAGTGCGGCCGCAAGTTGGGAAGCGCGCATCCGCTCCGCCGATGAACTGATCTCGCAGGCCGATGCATCCCGCCGCGCGATCGCGCTTGTGCCTCTGTCCGAACCTGCACGCGACATCAGCCTGATGCCCGCAGGCACCGCGCGCGTCGCGCTGCGTCAGCTCGCGCCGAAACCCTACGGCATCGACCGCAACACCACGCTCCCGCTCATCAAGCGTTTTCTCGGTGAGATCGGCGACGCCAGCATCGTCTGGCTTGATGATGGAATCGATAGCGGGCGCGGCGCAGACTTCGTGGGCGGCTTGCGCGACGCCATCGGTGACCGCTCACTAACGATCTATGAGGGCGGCACGCCGCCCGCGCATGCGCTCGCCGCCGCCGAGAATGCTGCCGCGAAAATGACCGTAAAGGTGCTGCGCGCGAGCGGCGGTATCGAGTCCGGCATCGTGCGCGCGCTTGACCAGAAGGGCGCGCCGATCGGCGAGACACGTTTCGCGTTCGACGCCGCCGCGCACGAGACCGAAGCAGCGTTCGATCTTCCGGTCGAATTGCGCAACGATATCGCGCGTCTTGAGATCGCGGGTGAGCGTTCCGCGGGCGCCGTCCAGCTTCTCGACAAGCGATGGCGGCGGCGCGCCATCGGCATCGTCTCCGGCGCCAGCACTGATATCTCGCAACCCTTGTTGGCCACGACCTTCTATCTCACCAAGGCGCTTGCACCGTTCGCCGATGTGCGCACAGCAGAACACAGCGCGCCCGACGATGCGATCAAGCAGTTGCTCGATCAGAAAGTGCCGATGCTGATTCTCGCAGATGTAGGCACGCTGTCACCGGAATTGCATGCGCGGCTCGACGACTGGGTCGCGCAAGGGGGCGTGCTGGTTCGTTTCGCAGGGCCTCGCCTCGCGGCCGGCGACGACGATCTGGTGCCGGTAAAGCTGCGCCGCGGCAACCGTAGCCTGGGCGGTACGCTGACGTGGGAGAAGCCGCAACACCTCGCGGCCTTTGCAGCTGATGGACCATTCGCCGGTTTGCCGGTGCCTGACGACGTCATTGTGACGCGGCAGGTGCTCGCAGACCCCGATCCCGCGCTCGCCTCAAAGGTCTGGGCCTCGCTTGCCGACGGTACGCCGCTCGTCACTGGCGAACGGCGCGGCAAAGGCGTGCTCGCGCTATTCCACGTCAGCGGCGACACCCGGTGGTCGGATTTGCCGCTGTCCGGCACATTCGTCGAGATGCTGCGGCGGATCGTGGACATGGCGGGCTATGCCGATGTCGCTGGAAGCAACCTCGCCGCTGATACCAAGGTCGAAACGGTCGCGCCGACGCGCGTGCTCGACGGCTTCGGCGCCTTCACAGCACCACCCTCCACCGCCAAGCCGGTGAAGGCCGATTATCGCGGCCGCGCCAGCCTCGATCATCCGCCCGGATTCTACGGCCCAGTCGACGGTCCCGTTGCAGTGAATACGCTCGCAGCCACCGACCGCCTGACGCCGCTCGATACGTCATCGCTCAACGCGACACGCGCGAGTTACACTAACGCCGAACCGCGCGACCTGCGCGGGACCCTGCTCTCGCTCGCGCTTCTGCTGTTCGTTCTGGATGCGATCATCATCGCTATCCTCGGTGGCGCAATCGCCGGATTGCTGCGGCGGCGCACCGTTACCACGGCGCTCGCTCTGGCTGTTATGCTGAGCGCGTTTGGTCCGCACGCTCTCGATGCGCAAACCCCGCCCGCGAAACCTGCGGCAACCTCGAACGCCGCCAAAGACGACTTCGCCATCAAGGCGGTATCGCAGACCCACCTCGCCTATGTCGTCACTGGCAATGCCGAGGTGGACAACATCGTCAAGGCGGGCCTCAGTGGCCTGTCGCTGTTTCTCGCTCAGCGCACGGCACTCGAGGCGGGCGACCCGATCGGCGTCGATCCGGCCAAGGACGAACTCGCATTCTTCCCGCTGATCTACTGGCCGGTGATCGCGGACGCGCCGAAGCCATCGCAGGAAGCGATCAACAAGCTCGACGCCTACATGAAGAACGGCGGCACGGTGCTGTTCGATACCCGTGACGCGATCGACGCGCCGCCGACCTCGAACGGAGAATCGCAGACGCCGGGCATGATGGCGCTGCGGCAGATCCTGTCATCGCTCGACATTCCCGAACTGGAGCCGATCCCGCGCGAGCATGTGCTGACGAAGACTTTCTATCTGCTGCGCGATTTTCCGGGCCGCTTCACCTCAGGCCAGACCTGGGTGGAAGCGCTGCCGCGCGATGGCGACGATGACGGCGTGGAACGCCCCGCGCGCGGTGGCGACGGCGTCTCGCCCATCATCATCACCTCCAACGACCTCGCCGGTGCGTGGGCGCTGCGGCCCGACGGCCAGCCGATGCTTCCGCTGACACCGGGCGAGCCGCGCCAGCGCGAATTCGCGTTCCGGGCTGGCGCCAACATCGTGATGTACACCCTGACCGGCAACTACAAGGCTGATCAGGTCCATGCCCCCGCTCTGATTGAAAGGCTCGGGCAATGACGCAGTACGGCATCGCGTTCACCCCTCTGGTCCCCATGTTCGTGCTGTGGCTCGGGCTTGCGGCGGCGCTTGTCATCGTGGCGGTCTCGCTGCTGCGCCGCGCGCGCGGTGCGTTGTGGCGCGCAGCCGCGCTGGCCATGATCCTGCTCGCGCTCGCCAACCCCTCCTTGACCCGCGAGGCGCGTGAGCCGCTCTCCTCGGTCGCCGCCGTCATTGTCGACAAAAGTCCAAGCCAGAGCTTCGGCGACCGCGCCAAGCAAACCGACCGGGCGCGCGATGCGCTGCTTGAGAAGTTGCGCGCCATCAAGGGCCTCGACGTACGGGTGGCCGACGCCGGACAGGCGGATGGCGAGACCGACGGCACGAAACTGTTCTCCGCGCTCTCGGCAACGCTCTCCGATGTTCCAACCGACCGCATCGCGGGCGCGTTCTTCATTACCGACGGACGTGTGCACGACGTTCCGGCCAATGCCGGAACGCTCGGCTTCCAGGCGCCGGTCCATGCACTCATCAGCGGCCATTCCGGCGAGCGCGACCGCCGCATCGCCATTGTCTCCGCGCCGCGCTTCGGCATCGTCGGGCAGGCGCAGACCATCACCTTCAAGCTCGACGATCAGGGGGTGACGGGCGAGCGCGCCGAAGTCACCATCCGGCGGGACGGCGAAGTGCTGAGCCGCCGCACGCTGACGAGCGGCGAGACCGGTCGCATCCGGCTCGAAATTCCCCATGCAGGCCAGAACATCGTCGAGATCGAAGCGTCGCCTCTCGAGGGCGAACTGACGCCGGTGAACAACCGCGCCGTAGTTTCGATCGACGGCGTGCGCGACAAGCTGCGCGTGCTGCTCGTCTCCGGCGAACCGCATGCGGGCGAGCGTACCTGGCGTAACCTGTTGAAGTCCGATGCGAGCGTCGATCTGGTCCACTTCACCATTCTGCGTCCGCCGGAGAAGCAGGACGGCACGCCGATCAACGAATTGTCGCTGATCGCCTTCCCGACGCGCGAACTCTTCCAGCAGAAGATCAACGAGTTTCAGCTCATCATCTTCGATCGGTATGCCCGGCAAGGTGTTCTGCCGACTGCATATTTTGACAACATCACGCGTTACGTGAAGAACGGCGGCGCAGTCCTCGTGGCGGCCGGACCGGACTATGCCAGCCCGACCTCGATCTGGCGCACGCCGCTCGACGCCGTACTGCCGGCCGAGCCTGTCGACGTCACCGAGAAGGCCTTTCACGCCCGCCTGACCGACATCGGCAAGCGCCATCCGGTCACGCGCGGACTACAAGGTGCGGCGAGCGACCCGCCGCATTGGGGCCGGTTCTTCCGCATCGTCGATACCCGCAATCCCACCGTGCCGCCGGTGATGGAGGGTGCGAACGGCGAGCCGTTGTTGCTGTTGTCGCGGCAGGGCGAGGGCCGCGTCGCGCTGCTGCTCTCGGATCAGATCTGGCTGTGGGCGCGCGGCTATGAAGGTGGAGGCCCGCACCTCGACCTGCTGCGGCGGCTGTCGCACTGGCTGATGAAGCAACCCGAACTCGACGAAGAGGCGCTGCGGCTGAAAACGCAAGGCCACGATCTCGTCGTCACGCGCCAGACCATGGCCGACACCGTCAAGCCCGTGACGGTGACATCACCTTCAGGCAAGACCCGCGAGGTCACGCTCGCCGCAAGCGAGCCCGGCGTGTGGCGCGCGACGCTTCCCGCCGACGAACTCGGCCTGTGGCAGGCAACCGATAGCTCACTAAAGGCGCTCATCAGCGTCGGGCCGACGAACCCGAAGGAATTCTCCGAGGTCACCTCGACGACACAGACCCTCGCGCCGCTGACCAAAGCAACCGGCGGCGACACGCGACGAATTTCGGAATCCGGCACCGTCGAACTGCCGCGCATTCTGCCGATCCACGGCTCAACCGTGTTCGAGGGCTCCGGCTGGCTCGGCCTCAAGATGCGCGATGCCAGCGTAGTGCGCGGCATCGGCGCCTTCCCGGTGTTCGCGGGCCTGATCGGGCTCCTGCTGCTGCTCGGCGCCTTCGCAGCCACCTGGGTGCGCGAAGGACGGTAACCGCAAAGCCACAGATGGCGACGGCCTGCGCCGCCATCCCCAGCGCCGGATTGACATCCCCGGAACTTCCGATGTTACATTGTAACATCCGGTGACCTTAAGTCCCGGCATGGGGAATTTGTCTGTCATGGACTGGGTTCGGTCGAAAGCCAAACGGCTGTCGTTGCTGGCGCTCTTCGCGCTGGCGATGCAGATCGGGCTGTCGTTCGGCCACACCCATGTCGCGGCGTGGTCCGCCGACCGGACCCAGACCGCCGCCAACTCCTCGACCGGCGGTCCTTCCGCCCATCACGACGCCGACGCGATTTGCGCAGTTTGCGTCACCGCCGCGATGGCGGCGAGCGGCCTGCATGCGGCCGCGCCCGTGCTGCCGCTTCCTGCGTCGTTCTCGACCGTCGCCTTCGCGCTGCAGGCACTCAACGACGCGCCGCCCGCGCGCACCGCTGCATTTCATTCGCGTGCCCCTCCCCCCGTCCTGACCTGACCTCCATTACGGCCGTTTTCCAGCGGCCGCATTTCAATCACCCGCGACCGCTGCCGATGTGCAGTTCGCGGTGTCAGGATCAGTTCAAGATGTCCCGTTTCCACCTTCGCGCTTCGCTCGCCAGCGCCTCGGCGATTTCGCTTGCCGTGTTCGGCCATTCCGTCCACGCGCAACAGGTGACGCCGCCCGCGGCCCCACCCGCTTCAACGCCCGCGCCTGCCGCTTCTTCCGGCACGGTGCTGCCGGAAATCATGGTGCATGCACCGAGCCCCATCGACCATCACAGGCACCGCCCTGTCGTCGCGGCGAGGCACGGTAGCGGCCCGGCGCGCGCTCACGGCAAGCCGAAAGAAAAACCGACCGCGCCCGCTGTTGCCGAGAACGCGCCTGCGCCTGCACCATCGCAGGGCACGCTGCCGATCGTCACCGATCAGTTCGCGACCGTGACCGTTGTACCGAACGAAGAAATCCGGCGCAGCGGCGCGCAGACCTTCGGTGACCTTCTCAACGATAAGCCCGGCATCACCGGTTCATCCTTCGCGCCGGGCGCATCAAGCCGTCCGATCATCCGCGGCCTCGACGTCAACCGCGTCGGCATCGTCGAAAACGGCATCGGCAGCAACGGTGCATCCGATCTTGGCGAAGACCATTTCGTGCCGATCGATCCGCTCACCACCAATCAGGTCGAGGTGATCCGTGGCCCGGCCACGCTGCGTTACGGCTCGACAGCAATCGGCGGCGTGGTCAGCGCCGTCAACAACCGCATTCCTGACGCACTGCCCTGCAACCCGGTGACGCCCGCGCAAACCTGGGGCTACGACGTGAAGGCGCCGCCTTCGACATCCGGCTACTGCGCCAATTTCGAAACGCGCGCGGGCTATTCCAGCGTCGACAACGGCCGTGAAGGCGCGGTGCTGCTGGATGCGGCAAGCAGCAACTTCGCGATCCATGCCGACGGCTTCGACCGCAAGACCGACAATTACGCGATCCCGAATTCGCCCTACCGTTTCGATCCGACGCGGCCCTTCAACGGCACGCAGCCGAACTCCGGCACGCACTCCTACGGCGGATCGGTCGGCGGCACCTATTTCTTCACCGGCGGTTACATCGGCGCCGCGATCCAGCAGAACAATTCGCTCTATCATATCCCCGGCATCGACGGCGAAGAGCACAACACGCGCATCGACGCCAAGCAAACCAAGTTCACCGCCAAGGGCGAGTATCGTCCGGACGCGGCCGCAATCGACGCGATCCGCTTCTGGGTCGGCGCGACGGACTACAAGCACAATGAAATCGGCCTCGGCGACGACGGCACCGACGGCGTGCGCCAGACTTTCACCAACAAGGAGCAGGAAGGCCGCCTCGAGGTGCAGTTCGCGCCGGTGAATTTGAAATTCGCTGCGATGACATCAGCGGTCGGCGTGCAGGCTTCGCATCAGGAACTGACTGCGCCAAGCCCTGACGACATCGGCAGCCCGTTCAACGGCCTGTGGGATCCGAACAGCAACACCCGCGTCGCCGGTTATTCGTTCAATGAATTCGCCTTCAACAACACCACCAAGGCGCAGATCGCAGGCCGCATCGAGCACGTCAACCTCTCCGGCTCGACGCCGTCCTTCATTCCGGAGTTGTTCAACGACACCTCTGCGATCGGGCCTGCGGTGGCGCGCAATCTCTCCTTCACGCCCGCGAGCGGCAGCATCGGCCTGATTCATAACCTGCCCTACGGCCTCGTTGCCAGCATCACCGGGCAATACACTGAACGCGCGCCGAAGCCCGCCGAACTGTTCTCGCGCGGCGGCCATGATGCGACAGTCACGTTCGACATCGGTAATCCGAACCTGAAGGTTGAGACCGCGAAGTCAATCGAGATCGGCCTGCGCAAGAACACCGGGCCGTTCCGGTTCGAACTGACCGGCTACGACACCCACTTCGATGGCTTCATTTACCGCAATCTCACCGGCAACACCTGCGACGGCACGGCGTGCGTGGCGAACAACAGCCTCGAACTCAATCAGGCGATCTACTCACAGCGCAATGCGCATTTCCGGGGCGCGGAATTCCAGTTCCAGTATGACGTGATGCCGCTGTGGTTCGGAACGTTCGGCGTCGAAGGGCAGTACGATATTGTCCGAGCGACGTTCGACGACGGCAGCAACGTGCCGCGCATCCCGCCGCAGCGTTTGGGTGGCGGCGTCTACTATCGTGACGCCAACTGGCTCGCGCGCGTCAACCTGCTCCATGCCTTCGCGCAGAACGATATCGGCGGCATCGAAACATCAACACCGGGCTACAACCGGCTGAAGGCCGAACTGAGCTACACGACCAAGCTCGCCAAGACCGACTGGTGGGGGGCGCAGGAAGTTCGTGTCGGCATCGTCGGCGACAACCTGCTCAACGAGGACATCCGCAACGCGGTGTCCTACACCAAGGACGAGGTGTTGTTGCCCGGCCTCGGCGTGCGGCTGTTCGCCAACATCAAATACTGAGGCTCTCTCAAGCCTGAGCACAACGGCCGCCCACGGGCGGCCGTTTTCGTTGGGGACTTCTTGCATTTGAGGCTTCTCTTGACATCTAAGGCATGAAATATGTTATGTTATAACATAACATATGAGGAACGATGTCCTATCGCTCCAGGCTCAATGCCCTACACAGGCTCTTTGATCTCGATGCAAAAACTCCCCGTCACAGTCTTGTCCGGCTTCCTCGGTGCGGGGAAGACCACGCTGATGAACCATGTCCTCAACAATCGCCGCGGTCTGAAGGTAGCGGTGATCGTCAACGACATGAGCGAAGTCAATATCGATGCCGATCTGATCCGTGAGGGCGATGCCAACCTGTCGCGCACGGACGAGAAGCTCGTCGAGATGACGAACGGCTGCATCTGCTGCACGCTGCGCGACGATCTTCTGAAGGAAGTCCGCCTGCTCGCCGAAAGCGGCCGCTTCGATTATCTGCTGATCGAATCGACCGGCATTTCCGAGCCCCTGCCCGTCGCCGCGACGTTCGACTTTCGCGACGAAAACGGCGACAGCCTGTCCGACGTCGCCGCGCTCGATACCATGGTCACCGTCGTCGACACAGTGAACCTGCTCAGGGACTACGCATCGGTCGAGTTTCTCAAGGATCGCGGTGAATTCGTCGGCGACAATGACAAGCGTACTCTGGTCGATCTGCTCGTCGAACAGATCGAGTTCGCTGATATCGTCATTCTCAACAAGATCGACGCTGCGAGCGCCGGGCAACGTGACGCCGCGCGCAAGATCGCCCGCGCGCTCAATCCCGATGCCGATATCATCGAGACCAATTACGCGCGCGTGCCTTACCATCGGGTGCTCAATACAGGCCGGTTCAATTTCGAGCGCGCGCAACAGCACCCACTCTGGGCCAAGGAGCTCTACGGCTTCGCCGACCACGTGCCGGAAACGGAGGAATACGGCGTCACGAGCTTCGTGTATCGCGCGCGCCGCCCGTTCGAACCGGTCAAATTCCAGCAATTCCTGCGCGAAAGCTGGCGCGGCGTGATCCGTGCCAAAGGGCATTTCTGGCTGGCGACGCGCCCGCAATGGCTCGGCGAGCTGAGCCAGGCCGGCGCCATCGTCAAGACCGAGGGGCTCGGCTTCTGGTGGGCGAACGTGCCGGTGGAGCGCTGGCCCAACGATCCGTTCTGGCGCCAGACGTTGAAGAAGAACTGGAACGATATTTACGGCGACCGCCGTCAGGAAATTGTATTCATCGGGACGGACATGGACGAGGACACGATCCGCGCGCGGCTCGATGCCTGCCTCGTCAACGGCAAGTCCGGAATGCACACCGATGAATGGTCGACATTGCCGGATCCGTTTCCGCGCTGGCTGCGTGCGGACGAGATCCCGGCCGAGTGAAGCTTACGGCGCCGCACGCCAGTCTGGACGGATCGCGCCGCTGACGCCCTCGAATGCACCCTCTTTCAGTTCGCGTACCAGAAGCCGCGCCGGGTCCACAGGGCCCGGCATCGCGGTGATGCCGCTCGGAATCCGCTTGAAGCCCATGCGGCTGTAATAAGGCTCATCCCCCACCAGCACGACAAGGCGATGGCCTTTCACTTTCGCCTGGTTCAGCGCGTGATCCATCAGCGCGCCTCCGATGCCGCGCCCCCGGAACGGCGGCTCGACGGTCAGCGGCCCGAGCAGCAGCGCGGGCGTGTCGCCGATACAGATCGGCAATTGCCGTACCGAACCGACCAGCAGCGTGCCGATGCGTGCGGTGAACGACAGGTCGAGCAAGTGACCGACATGCTCGCGCAGCCGGTAGGCGCTGAGGACGAAACGGCCGGGGCCGAAGGTACGCTGGTGGAGCCGTTCGATCGCCTGCGCGTCGTTCGGCGTCTCGGCCAGAATGGTGAGAGAGAGATCGGTCATCGCCCGCGCGAATAGCATTTGCCGCGCCGCCGGTCCATCGGCCAGTTTTCCGACGGGAGGCGGGTTTGGCTTCTCCGTTAACTCCAGTCTGCCGGAATTGTCCTGTTTTCGAGCACTTCGGCAATCCTTGACCGCGTCCCCCGCGTGGTGTCGGGCGGCAGATCGGCAGGATCGAAGAAGCCGCAGGCAATAATCTCGTGGTTCGGCTCCGGCATTCTCTCCTGACGAAAATCGCGCACCACATAGACCGCAACATGATCGCGGCGCGAGACATGGCGGTTGAAATAGATGCCATGCAGGCGCGGCTCGCCGGTGAGTTCGATGCCGCCCTCCTCGTGCAACTCGCGCCGCAGCGAGTCGATGATGGTTTCGCCCGTCTCCACTCCACCGCCCGGCAGATGCCATCCGGCGACGTAGCTGTGCTTGACCAGAAAGACGTGCCCCCGGTCATCGAGCACCACCGCACGGGTGCCCAGCGTCATGCCGCGCGCGAACCGCGCATAAAAATGAAACACACGGCGGATCACCGGCTCGAATCTCAGCCGCAGTGACTGGAGGTTCATCGAAAAATCCTGCGAATGGAAATCATCTGCGAACCCCTTGCGTCTTGCTGCTTGCGCCGCGGCGGACTGCTTGCCACAACCGTTTTCACTGCACGCTCAAGGATGTCCTTGCGATGAAGAAATTTGCGGATCTGACGGAGCGCGAGATGCTCGCGCTCGCCATCTCCAACGAGGAGGACGACAGCCGTATCTACCATGGATTCGCCGAAGCCCTCGCCGAACAGTTCCCTGCCTCCGCCGCGATCTTTACGAGCATGGCGAGGGAGGAAGAAGGTCATCACGACCGCCTGCTCGAACTCTACCGGAAGACATTCGGAGATTATCTGCCGCTGGTGCGGCGGCAGGATGTCTCGGGCTTCATCAAGCGCAAGCCGCTGTGGCTGATGCGGCCACTCGGTCTCAGCGCAGTACGCCAATATGCGGCCCAGATGGAAGTCGAGGCCGCGCAATTCTATCGCAAGGCCGCCGATACCACGCACGACGCATCACTCCGCACATTACTCCTCGGCCTCGCCGAGGAAGAAGAACGCCACGAGGCGCTCGCCGAGGAATTGACCGAGCAGCACCTGACGCCCGATGCGCTCGCCGCCGAGACCGAAACCCAGCGCCGTACTTTTCTGCTGCAATACGTCCAGCCCGGTCTGGTCGGATTGATGGATGGTTCGGTCTCGACGCTGGCGCCCCTGTTCGCCGCTGCCTTCGCCACCCACCAGCCGTTCGCGACATTCCTGGTCGGGCTTGCGGCGTCCGTAGGCGCCGGCATTTCGATGGGCTTTGCCGAGGCGCTGTCGGACGACGGAGCGCTGACCGGACGCGGCTCGCCATGGATCCGCGGCACCGTCTGCGGCCTGATGACCACGCTCGGCGGCCTCGGCCACACGCTGCCCTACCTCATTCCCGACTTCACCATCGCGACCACGCTGGCCGTGATCGTCGTCGTAATCGAACTGGCGCTGATCTCGTGGATTCGCCATCGCTTCATGGACACGCCTTGGCTACAGGCTACATTCCAGATCGCAGTCGGCGGAACGCTGGTGTTTCTCGCCGGCATCCTGATCGGAAGTGCCTGACGTGAGTTTCACCCTCGCCCATCTATCCGATCCGCATCTCGGCCCGATGCCGCCGGCGCGGATTGCCGAACTGCTCGGCAAGCGCGCCATCGGCTACGCGAACTGGAAGCGCAGACGTCACGCGATTCATCGTCGCGACGTGCTGGCGCAAATCCTCGCGGACATCCACGCCCAGCGCCCCGATCACATTGCGGTGACGGGCGACCTCGTCAACGTCGCGCTGCCGGCCGAATTCACGCAGGCGCGCACGTGGCTTGAAGGGGTCGGCTCCCCGCAGGACGTTTCGTTGGTGCCGGGCAATCACGATGCCTACTCGCGTGCGGCGGGGGGCCAGTTCGCGCTGTCATGGGCGGATTACATGCGCGGCGACGGGGAGACCGCAGTTCGCTTTCCCTACCTGCGTCGTCGCGGACCGTTCGCTCTGATCGGCCTCACCACTGCCGTGCCGAGTGCGCCGTTCATGGCGACGGGGCGGATCGGCCACACACAACTCGCAGGCCTCGACGAGATGCTGGCGCGAGTCCAGTCCGAGCAACTGTGCCGCGTCGTGCTCATCCACCATCCCTTGCGTTCGGCGCGCGGGCGTTGGAGCGCGCGCCTGACCGACGCCGCCGCGCTGGTCGATGTCCTCAAGCGTCACGGCGTCGACCTCGTGCTGCATGGCCATGACCACCGCCACGCCACCGTCTGGTTCGAGGGGCCGCGCGGCCGCTTCGCCTCGATCGGCGTGCCGTCCGCCTCCGCCTCGGTCGGCGGCCATCACCAACCGGCGGCGTATCAATTGATTTCGGTTGAACGCGAAGGCGACGGCGGATGGAGCATCACACGCCGCGTGCGGGGATTTGGCGGCAATGCCGAGGGCATTTTGGAATTAAAAAGAGAAATCCTGACAGGCGCGCCTGCGACGGATGGAAAAAAGGATTCGCCTGTTCTCCCTCAGGCACAACTCGATCAAATGATTATTTCGACCGCAAAGGATTGGAAGAAAACCGCCTTCATTATCGGAAAAATTCTTCACGAATGTGAGGATAGACACGTATCAATTACTTCCGAAGAAATTTTTAGCCGCATTTTATCCCTCCGTGAGGGTGGCTCACTAGAATCCCAAGGCGATCTATCAAATTGGCGAGACAGTGAAGTTCGCTTGAAGACTTGATCTTCGACGAAATGCCCGTCTCACATGCCGCGCAGCGCCGCGATCAATGCGATGCCGAACAATCCGGCGACGCCGATGACGACGCCGAGCACGAACGGCCAGAACCGGCTGGCGGGCTTCTCCGCGACGACCGCGGTGCGGGCTGGTGCGATAATATCCGCAGGCAGCGCCGAAACCAGCGCGTGATCGCGCTCGATGATCCGGCGCGCGATGTAATCGGTAATGGCATCGACCATCACCGGCACGTCGTGCGATTCGGCGAGCACGGTGCGGCCGAATCGACTGTCCTGCACAAAACGGTAAATCCGCTTGTCGCGTCCCATCGCGACATGGGCGATGGAATCGATCCACAGCCGCGGGGTATCGCCCTGGCTAATACCCCGGTCAAACAGATCGATGCCGGGCGGAATCTCACTGAAAAGCTGGTCGAGTGCCTCGTTGAGGATTTCGAGCCGCGCGGCTTCGGCGTCGCGCAGATCGACCACGACCCCGGTGCGGTCTGCCGCCTCGATTCGTGCCTTGTGCAGCGCCGCGCGCAGGCTTCCCACGCCGGGGTTCCTTGCCGCTCCGTCGAGACCCTGATCCGCCATGCGGTTACCCTTCACCATCCGAGAGGTTAACCTAGCAGTAACCAAAACGGCCCGCTACAGCCTTGAAAAACCATCCCCTCGGCGATTGTTTCCCTCCTCCGGGGGCGTCCCAAAAGAAAAAGCCCCGCCTTTTGAGGGGCGGGGCCAGTAGAGAGTTCGACGCAAGATTGCGCCTCACCCTGGGAAAGATGTTTACGCGTTCACGCGCTGCGGTTCTTCGACGATGGAAAAGCGCACGCTGCCGCGATGACGATTTTCCTCAGACACCGCGCGCCAGGCATCCTCGGCCTCCTTGCGGGTCTTGAATGGCCCCTGGACCTGGGCCGAACCATGCACGAGCTTGTGGAAGTTCATCGAACCGAACTCTCCACCGATCACCCAGTAACTGCTGCCACTCATCTGAGCCTCCATTGGTCAGGTTGAAGTCGGTTCAATCGTCAGAACTGGTTCATGGTGTTGTGAATGCCGCCCGCCTTGAGGGCCGCTTCACCGGCAAAATATCCCTTGTGGTCGTCGCCGATGTCGGAGCCGGCCATGTTCTGGTGCTTGACGCAGGCAATGCCCTGGCGGATTTCCGCACGCTGAACATTTTTCACGTAGCCGAGCATGCCCTGATCGCCGAAATAATCCTTCGAGAGGTTGTTCATCGTCAGAGCCTCCGTGTGATAGGTCGGCAGCGTGATGAGGTGGTGGAAGACACCGGCGCGCTTCGCCGAATCCGCCTGGAACGTACGGATCAACTGGTCGGCTTCGATAGCCAGCGGCGTGTCGTCGTATTCCGCCTTCATCAGCTCAGCACGATTGTACTTGCTGACGTCCTTGCCGGCTGCCTTCCACTCGTCAAACACTTGCCAGCGGAAATTCAGCGTCCAGTTGAACGACGGCGAGTTATTGTAGGCGAGCTTCGCGTTCGGGATCACTTCACGAATACGATCCACCATGCTCGCGACCTGCGCGATGTTCGGCCGCTCGGTCTCGATCCACAGCAGATCGGCGCCGTTCTGCAGCGAGGTGATGCAATCCAGCACGCAGCGATCCGCGCCCGTGCCCGGACGGAACTGGTACAGGTTGCTCGCCAGCCGCTTCGGGCGCAGTAGTTTGCCATTACGGCTGATGATGACGTCGCCGTTGCCGATCTTGGTGGCATCGACTTCCTCGCAATCAAGGAAGCTGTTGTACTGGTCGCCCAGATCGCCCGGCTTGTGGCTGACCGCGATCTGCTGGGTAAGGCCGGCGCCGAGCGAGTCGGTGCGGGTGACGATGATGCCATCCTCCACGCCGAGTTCGAGGAACGCGTGGCGACAAGCGCGGATCTTCGCGAGGAAAACCTCGTGCGGCACGGTGACCTTGCCGTCCTGATGGCCGCACTGCTTCTCGTCCGACACCTGGTTTTCGATCTGCAATGCGCAGGCGCCCGCCTCAATCATCTTCTTGGCGAGCAGATAAGTCGCCTCCGCGTTGCCGAAACCGGCGTCGATATCGGCGATCACCGGCACGACGTGTGTCTGGAAATTGTCGATCTTGTCGATCGCAGCCGCTTCCCTGGCCTTGTCGCCAGCCTCACGTGCAGCATCGAGCTCGCGGAAGATGTCGTTGAGTTCGCGCGAGTCGGCCTGACGCAGGAAGGTGTAGAGCTCTTCGATCAGCGCGGGCACCGAGGTCTTCTCGTGCATCGACTGATCCGGCAGCGGCCCGAATTCCGAGCGCAGCGCTGCGATCATCCAGCCCGACAGATACAGGTAGCAACGGTCGGTCTTACCGCCGAAGTGCTTCTTGATCGAGATCAGCTTCTGCTGCGCAACAAAGCCGTGCCAGCAGCCGAGCGACCTGGTGAATTTGGTGGAATCCGCGTCGTACGCGGCCATATCCGCACGCATTAGGGCGGCCGTGTAGCGCGCAACATCGAGACCCGTCTTGAAGCGGTTCTGCAGACGCATGCGGGCAATGGCTTCCGCCGTGACGCCGCTCCAGGTGGGCTTGTCCTTAAGCAAGGCTTCCGCCGCCTTGATCTCGCTTTGATAGGAAGACGAACCCGGGATGGCGTGGGCGGTGATATCGCGCGTCTGATAATTCATTTTATTGCCTACATTTGTTACATGGCATCGCCGAAGAGGACCCTTGCATCCAACGCTACAGATCGAATATCGTCTAGATATACAGAAATTCGTTCGTGATGGGTTGTACGAGTTTTACAAGTTATAGCCGGTTAACTTGTAAATCTTGTAACAATCAAGCGGGCGCGGAGGAGCCGGACATGCGCACCCCTACTGAGACGGGCAGAAAACTTTTCGTCGGGCCGCGCTTTCGCCGCCTGCGCAAACAGCTCAACCTGTCACAGACGCAGATCGCCGAGGGGCTCGGCCTCTCCCCGAGCTACATCAACCTGATCGAGCGCAACCAGCGTCCGGTGACAGCGCAGATGCTGCTGCGCCTCGCCGAGACCTACGATCTCGACCTGCGCGACCTCGCGACCTCCGACGAGGACCGTTTCTTTGCCGAACTGAATGAAATCTTTTCCGATCCGCTGTTTCGCCAGATCGATCTGCCGAAACAGGAACTGCGCGATCTCGCCGAGCTTTGCCCCGGCGTCACTCACGCCTTGCAGCGGGTCTATGCCGCCTACACCGAAGCGCGGCGCGGCGAGACGCTGGTCGCGGCCCAGTTCGCCGATCGCGACAAGGGCGGCGGCCACGACTATGAGGCCAATCCGATCGAGCGCGTGCGCGACCTGATCGAAGCCAACCGCAATTACTTCCCCGAACTGGAAACCGCCGCCGAGACGCTGCGCGACGAAATCGACACCGACCCGCAGGGCCTGCGCGCGGCTCTCATCAACCGGCTGCGCGAAAAACATTCGACCACGGTGCGGATCATGCCGGTGGACGTGATGCGCGAAACGCTGCGGCGCTGGGATCGCCATCGCCGCCAGGTGCTGATCTCCGAGCTGGTCGACAGCGCCGGGCGCACTTTCCAGCTCGCGATGCAGCTTGGCCTTTCCGAGGCAGGCGCGCAGTTCGAGTCCATCATCAACCGCGCCGGGCCGCTCGACGACACCACGCGCAAGCTCTACCGCATCACGCTTGCGAATTACTACGCGGCGGCGGTGATGATGCCCTACCAGCCATTCCTGAGCGCCGCCGAGACGCTCGGCTACGATCTGCACGTGCTGACCCGACGCTTCAATGCCGGTTTCGAGCAGGTCTGCCACCGCCTCACCACGCTGCAGCGGCCGAACGCACGCGGCGTGCCGTTCTTCCTGCTGCGGGTCGACAATGCGGGCAATGTCTCGAAGCGGTTTTCGTCGGGCACATTCCCGTTCTCGAAATTCGGCGGCACATGTCCGCTCTGGAACGTGCACTCCACTTTCGACACCCCGGATCGCCTACTGCATCAGATCATCGAACTCCCGGATGGAAGCCGCTACTTCTCGATCGCGCAGACGCTGCGCCGTCCCGCCGTGCCGTGGCCGCACGTGCAGCCGCGCTTCGCCATCGGGCTCGGCTGCGAGATCCGTCATGCCTCGAAGCTCGTCTATACCGCAGGCCTCGACCTCGACCGCGCCGAGGGCACGCCGATCGGCGTCAACTGCCGCCTGTGCGAGCGGGAAAACTGCAGTCAGCGCGCCGAACCGCCACTGACGCGGACCCTCATTCTCGACGAGACCACGCGGCGCGTATCATCGTTCTCGTTCTCGAGCGCGCGGGACGTGTAAGTCGGGGATTACCGCAGTTCGGCTGCCGGATCATTGCGCCCGTGATCACGGGAGTGTGCCTTGTACGCGTCTGCGGACGCACTACATCCGGCTCGCCTGTTTCACCGCATGAATTCCCGAAAGGCTTCCCATGTCATTTTACGATGGTACCGCTCCGCTGTTCACCCACGCGCTGATCGCACTCTCGAAGGTGCTCGCCAAGGGCGAAGCCTATGCGAAAGAGCAAGGCATTGCGCCCGAAGTACTGCTCAATGCGCGACTTTATCCGAATATGTTTTCGCTGACACGGCAGATCCAGCTTGCCTGCGATTTCTCCGGCAAGGCCTGCGCCCGGCTCGCCGGTACGGAAGTCCCCTCCACGCCCGATACCGAAACCACCTTCGAACAATTACAGCAGCGCATCGCCAAGACCATCGAAGGAATCAAGTCGATCCCCGCCGCAAAGTATGAAGGCGGCGATACCCGCGACATCACTTTCGGCACCGGAGGGAACACCACCCAGACGCTGCCGGGGCAGAAATTCGTCAACCATGTCGCGCTGCCGAACTTCTTCTTCCATTGCACGACGGCCTACAACATCCTGCGCCACAACGGCGTTGTACTGGGCAAGCTGGACTTCCTCGGCGCGAACTAACGCTCACGCTGACGAATTTTCAGCCCGATCAACATCGCCGTTTCTTTTCAGGTGCATCGACCACCAGGCCTTTGAAATGACCTCATCGAAACTTTTCGAGCCTTACCGACTCGGTGCCATCACACTCTCCAACCGCATCGTGATGGCACCTCTCACACGCAACCGCGCCGCGAGCGGCTTCGTCCCGGGCCCGCTCGCTGCCGAATATTACGGCCAGCGCGCATCCGCGGGCTTGCTCGTCACCGAGGCCAGCCAGATTTCACAACAGGGCCAAGGCTATCAGGATACGCCCGGCATCTATTCAAAAGACCAAATCGCCGGCTGGAAAAAGGTGACCGAGGCCGTGCACGCCAAGGGCGGCCACATCTACATCCAGATCTGGCATGTCGGCCGGATTTCTCACACCAGCCTGCAGCCCGGCAACGGTGCGCCAGTCGCACCTTCCGCTGTCCGCGCCAACAGCAAGACCTTTGTCGGCGGTCAGTTCGCCGAAGTCTCGCAACCGCGAGCGCTGGAGCTCGGCGAAATTCCCGGCTTGCTCGATACATACAAAAAAGCTGCCGTGAATGCGCTCGAGGCCAATTTCGACGGTGTGGAGATTCACGGCGCCAACGGCTATCTGCTCGATCAGTTCGCGCGCGATGGTAGCAACAAGCGTACCGATGCCTATGGCGGCTCGATCGAAAATCGCGCACGGCTGATGCTGGAGGTCTCGCAGGCGGTGGCCGCCGAAGTGGGTGCGGATCGGACCGGCATCCGGATTTCACCCGTCACACCTGCCAATGATATTTCGGACAGCAATCCACAACCGCTGTTCGATCATATCGTCGACGGCTTGAGCGCGTTGAAGCTTGGCTACCTCCATGTCGTCGAAGGTGCGACCGGCGGCCCGCGTGATAGTGTGCCTTTCGACTACGGCAGTCTGCGCAGGCGCTTCAGCGGCACCTACATCGCCAACAACGGCTACGATCTGGCCCTGGCAAACAAAACACTCGCCACCGGAAACGCCGATCTGATCGCGTTCGGCAAGGCCTTCATTTCCAATCCCGATCTGGTCGAGCGCCTGCAGGCGGGCGCGCAGTTGAACCAGTGGGATCAGGCCACTTTCTATGGCGGCGCGGCCAAGGGTTATACGGACTATCCTGCGCTGGCCTGAGTTACGTTCAACAGAAAAACAAAACGGCCAGCGCTCAGGCGCTGGCCTTTTTGTTGTCAGCTTTTTTATTTTGCCGTTCGGTCAGACCAATTGAAGCTGCTGCCTCAGGCGGCCGCTTCGGCCTTGGCCTTGCCGCTCAACAGCTCCCGCGCCACGCGCTCGGCTTCGCGCGCGCTGCGAAACAAACGGCCTTCCAGTGGATTGAAACGGTGGCTTGCGGCGAAGAATCTGAATCCCGCCTTGTCCCTCACCACGATTCCCGCCGGCTCGGAACTGACTTCGATAATATAGGTGTCTGTTATTTCGTCCTTGTCCGGATTGCTCCGGCCCCCTGATGGCGCACTAACGCAAGATGACTGAAAAGGTTTCAGGCGGATGAGCGTTGACACGCAGCCGTCATCGCGCAGGCCGCATAGACGGTCTGGCGCAGCGATACTCGCAGAGGCGAGAAAACATTCGGGGAAAGATGTTCGGCATTCGAAGTCATCGTTATCAGGATCAGCATGATGAAAGGCTGCCTTTCGGTTGCTTCGTGCCATAAGCATATAACTGATTTGCGACAGAGCGAACGACGAAGTGACGCATCGTCGAAAATAACACTGCATATGCTGCGTTGCAGCCGTGCACGAGAATAAACGCTGCGTCGCGACAAGAATCGCGGGAACCAGTTTTTATAATTGGAACAATTTCAATGCAGCGATTCAGTTTTCGCTGTTATTGCGGTGCGCACATGCACCACGGCGCGATCGTCGGCATAGACTCGTTTCCAGCCGGGAAGGTGATCGAGCAGCTTGACCGCTGGCGTATTGGATGTCAGCAGCGTCGCATCGATGTCATTTGTCTTGAGAAGATTCAAAAACAGATCGACATCCTTCAACGCAAACGCATTCAGCGTATCGACGACGTATTGTGCGCCATAAAGCTCGGCACGCCCGTCGATGAAAACTGGAATCCGCTGCGTAATCAGATACCCGCCCAATCCCGCGGTGTTGAGAACGCGACGCGGATGCTGCGCCTTCAACGCCTCCACTGCGGCGACAGGTGTGATCTTGCTGTAAGGCATGAACGGATGCATCGCCGTGAAGATCCCGCTCGCGACAACAACTATGACCGCTAATGCCGCGATGCCCGCAGATGCAGCGTTCGCCCGCTGCTCAACCCGCGCGAACCGCCATTGCGCGACGAGAGGTTTTGCAATCACCAGCGGCGTCAGCAATGCGAAGATTTCGTTGCTTCGGTTGTGCGACAACGCCATGAACAGAAGCCCGAGCACGAGCAGCACGCGCGGCCATGACAGTTTGAGACCGCGCGCCAGCAGACCGCCGATGCAGACCATCACCACGATTTCGAAAAATTCGGGCTTGGCGAAATTCGCAGGCTGCCACTCCGGGATCAACGCCATCGCGTCGCCAAGATCAAGAATCTTTCTGGCGGCGAGAATGGAATTCCAACCATAGGGCGTGAGGCACGCGGCCGCGAGCGTCGCAAGGCCGAACGCGAACCATCGCACGAACAGAACGCGGCGCGCGCTCGCCTCCGCCTCCCACATCGCGACAAGCGCGAAGGGTCCGACCAGCGCCACGCCGAACACAAAACTGCCGTGCAGATTGGCCCACAACACCATCAGCGGCAGCCACATCATGGAAGGCGCGCGTCGCGCGTCGGCTGCTGCAGCAAGACCGCTTGCCCATGCGAGCATGACCGGCAGCACCAGCACATGCGGACGGGCGAGAAAATGCCCCATCGACATCAGCACCGCTGCCAGCGCGATCAACACCGCATGCCGCGGAGCAAGCCATTTGCTTAGCAGGTGAACGAAAAGCGCGAACGCCGCAGCGATGGCGAGTGCCGAGGTCCACACCGGACCGGCCCAGCCCGCAATATTATATGAGGTGGCGAAGATCACCTGTGCCAGCCACGACGTCGAAATCCACGGCTCACCGGCTTTGGTGAACGAATAAATATCCGTGTGCGGCCAAGCGCGATGATCGAGAATCCATTGCCCAACCTCGATCTGCCAGTAGGTGTCGGCATCGTAAAGGAGGCGGTTGCCGCCGATCACCAGCAGCACGAAAGCAGCGGCGCCAAACCATGCCCATGCCGGAACTGCAGCGAGCGAACTTTCGTTGGCGCGTGGCTTGCCGGCAGCGTCGATGCTGGTGAGGCTCATGGCGTCCCTGGAACGGTGGCAGTTCCACAACCTTTAAGGCGCACGGCCATAATTCCAGGTAAATTCTGAAACGTGGATTACATCTAAAGTATTGACCCCTAGGGGGCCAAAGCCTATCGTTAATGCGTTCCGAGGGGGGCTCCGTCACAGGAGCTGAGATACCGCGATGGTGCGGTGACCCTTTGAACCTGATCCGGGTCATGCCGGCGAAGGGACAGGGATGTTTCAGAAATCGGCGTCGTCGGACGCAACTCATCACATTCAGGACGCGGCAAATCTTCAGGACGCCGCAAACCGCCGCATCACCATCGTTGGCGCGGGCGTGGCTGGTGCATGGCAGGCGCTGTCGTTTGCCAAGGCGGGCTACAGCGTCAAAGTAATCGAGCGCGATGACGCGGCGATGACGTCCGCCACCAGCCATTTCGCAGGCGGCATGCTTGCGCCATGGTGCGAGCAGGAAACCTCCGAACCCGTCATCACCCGCCTCGGCATCCGCTCGCTCGACCTGTGGCGCACCGAACTGCCCGACACGCCGTTCAACGGCTCGCTGGTGGTGACGCATCCGCGCGACCGCGCCGATTTCGATCATTTCGCCCGCATCACCAGCGAATACGAGCGACTGGACGGCGCCGCCATCGACAAACTCGAACCGTCGCTCGAAGGCCGTTTCCGCGAGGCGCTATTCTTCCCCGCCGAAGGCCACGTCGAGCCGCGCCGCGTGCTGCCGCAACTCCACGAGAAGATCACCAAGGCCGGCGGCGAAATCCGCTTCAACAGCGAGTGCGAACCCGAGACGGTCGCAAGCGATGGCGGCCTCGTGATCGATTGCCGCGGCATCTTCGCGCGCGATGCCGTCTCTGATTTGCGCGGCGTCAAGGGCGAGATGATCATCGTCGAGACCGACGAGGTCTCGCTGTCGCGTCCGGTGCGCGTGATGCATCCGCGCTGGCCGCTTTACGTGATTCCGCGCGGAGATCACCGCTTCATGATCGGCGCGACCTCGATCGAGAGCGAGGACAATCGCGTCAGCGTCCGCTCCGCGCTCGAACTGTTGTCCGCGGCCTATGCATTACATCCCGCCTTCGGCGAGGCGCGCATTCTCGAAATGGGCGCGGGCCTGCGCCCTGCCCTGCCCGATAATTTGCCGCGCATCGCAATCGACGGCAACCGGATCAACGTCAACGGGTTGTATCGCCACGGCTTCCTGCTGGCGCCCGCGCTTGCTGAGCTAACGGTGAACTACGTCGCGCGCGGCCTGATCGACAATGAGGTGATGCAATGTTCGTGACCGTGAATGGCGAGCGCCGCGAGATCAAGGCGACCCATGTGCAGGAGCTTCTCAACGAGCTTGAATATGAAGGCACACATCTCGCGGTCGCGCTGAACTACGACGTGGTGCCCCGCGCACGCTGGAGCGAGACCCCGCTGAACGACAACGATCTGGTTGAAATCCTCACGCCACGGCAGGGAGGGTAATGGTGACGCAAGACACTGTGAAATTCTACGACAAGGAATTCTCCTCGCGCCTTCTCATCGGCACGGCACTGTATCCGTCGCCGAAAGTGATGCAGGATTCGATCCGCGCCTCCGGCAGCGAGATCGTCACCGTTTCGATCCGCCGCGAAACGGCAGGCGGCAAGACCGGCGACGCCTTCTGGTCGCTGATCCGCGAACTCGGCGTCACGGTTCTGCCGAACACCGCAGGCTGCAAGAGCGTGCGCGAGGCCGTGACCACCGCGAAGCTCGCGCGCGAACTGTTCAACACCTCCTGGATCAAACTTGAAGTCATCGCCGATAATGAGACGCTGCAGCCCGACGTGGTCGGTCTCGTCGAAGCAGCGGACATTCTCATCAAGGACGGCTTCCAGGTCTTCCCTTATTGCACTGAGGACCTGTCGGTGGCACAGCGCCTCGTCGATGCGGGTTGCCGCGTGGTGATGCCTTGGGCCGCACCGATCGGCAGCGCACGCGGCATCACCAATCGTGACTCGCTGAAACTGCTGCGCACCCGCTTGCCCGACATTACGCTGGTGGTCGATGCCGGCATCGGCACACCGAGCCACGCCGCACAGGCGCTCGAACTCGGATTCGACGCCGTGCTGCTCAACACCGCGGTCGCCAAAGCCGAGCGCCCCATCGATATGGCGAATGCATTTCGTCTGGCTGTCGAAGCGGGCCGCGCCGGGTTCAAGGCCGGGTTGATGGAAGCCCGCGACCTCGCCTCACCCTCCACTCCTGTCGTTGGGACACCGTTCTGGCATGCCGTATCCTGATCGTTTCTATCCTGTCGTCGATACGGTCGCGTGGGTTGCGCGACTGGCGAAACTTGGCGTCGGCACCGTACAGTTGCGCGCCAAGGAGCTCGACGATGCCAAGGCGAATGCGCTCGTGCGCGACGCACTCGATGCCGTGCGCGGCACATCGGCGAAACTCGTCATCAACGATTACTGGCGCGCGGCGATCGATAACGGCGCGCAGCACCTGCATCTCGGCCAGGAAGATCTCGCGGACGCCGACCTCGCGGCGATCCGGAAGGCAGGGCTGACGCTCGGCATTTCAACCCATGACGAGGAAGAACTTGCCAACGCACTCGCCGCGAAGCCCGATTACGTCGCGCTCGGCCCGATCTTCTTCACCACACTGAAGTCGATGCGGTTCGCGCCACAGGGAATCGAGCGCATCGCTATCTGGAAAAAGGCCATCCGCGATATCCCGCTGGTCGCGATCGGTGGCATCAAGCTCGAACATGCCGCCGACATTTTCGCCGCCGGCGCGGATTCCATCGCCGTCGTCAGCGACGTCACCCAGAACGCCGACCCGGACGCGCGCGTCAAGGCATGGCTCGATACCGTGGCAGTTCCCGCATGACTTTGATGGAGGCATACGATGCAGACATCAGTCTTTCTGGCCAAGCTCATCGGCCCGACGATGACCGCGATTGCGCTCGCCGTGCTGTTCAATCGCGATCGCTTCCAGTCCTATGCGCGCGACATCATCGATCATCCGGTGCTCCTCTTCCTGTCGAGCATCGTCTTTCTGCCGGCTGGCATCGCCATCGCTCTCGTCCACAACGTCTGGAGCAGCGACTGGCGCGTGCTGATTACGATCTTCGGATGGCTGCTCATCGTCAGCAGCCTGATCCGCTTGCTCGCGCCGGGTTTCGTGGTCACGCAGGCCCGCAACATTGTTCGCGCCCCTTCCATGCCGGTGATCGCCGGCGGGATCTGGCTCGTGATCGGACTGATCTTCTGCTTCTTCGGATATCGCTGAACAATTCACCCCAACGGGAGACAACGCCATGAACATTCGCTCCAACCCAGATTCGACCTTGCCAGCCGTCACCACCGGCCCGCTGCCCTCGTCCCGCAAGATCTTCTCGACGCCGGAGACCGCACCGGACCTGCGCGTGCCGCTGCGCGAGATCATCCTGTCGAAAAATGCGGGCGAGCCGAACCTGCCGGTGTACGACACCTCCGGCCCCTACACCGATCCGAACGTGCTGATCGACGTCAACGCCGGTCTGCCCCGCACTCGCATGGCGTGGGTGAAGGAGCGCGGTGGCGTTGAGGAATATGAAGGCCGCGAGATCAAGCCGGAAGACAACGGCAATGTCGGCGCCAAGCATGCCGCCACTGCCTTCAAGGCGCACCATAAGCCGATCCGCGGTGTCGGTGACGCGCCGATCACCCAGCTCGAATTCGCCCGCGCCGGCATCATCACCAAGGAGATGATTTACGTCGCAGAGCGCGAGAACCTCGGCCGCAAGCAGCAATTGGAGCGCGCGGAAGCCGCCCGTGCCGACGGTGAGTCGTTCGGCGCCGAAGTCCCGCTGTTCATCACGCCGGAATTCGTGCGCAGCGAGATCGCGCGCGGCCGCGCCATCATCCCCTGCAACATCAACCACGCCGAACTCGAGCCGATGATCATCGGCCGCAACTTCCTCACCAAGATCAACGCCAATATCGGCAACTCCGCCGTGACGTCGTCGGTCGAGGAGGAAGTGGACAAGATGGTGTGGGCGATCCGCTGGGGCGCCGACACCGTGATGGATCTCTCCACCGGCCGCAACATCCACACCACGCGCGAATGGATCCTGCGCAACGCGCCGATTCCGATCGGCACCGTGCCGATCTATCAGGCGCTGGAAAAGTGCGACGGCGATCCGGTCAAGCTGACCTGGGAGCTTTATCGCGACACACTCGTTGAGCAGTGCGAACAGGGCGTCGACTACTTCACCATCCATGCCGGCGTGCGCCTGCCCTACATCCACCTCACCGCCAACCGCGTCACCGGCATCGTGTCGCGCGGCGGCTCGATCATGGCGAAGTGGTGCCTCGCGCACCACAAGGAGAGCTTCCTCTACACCCACTTCGAGGAAATCTGCGACCTGATGCGCAAGTACGACGTGTCGTTCTCGCTCGGCGACGGCCTGCGTCCGGGTTCGATCGCCGACGCTAACGACCGTGCCCAGTTCGCCGAACTCGAAACGCTCGGCGAGCTTACGCAGATCGCGTGGAAGAAGGGCTGTCAGGTCATGATCGAGGGCCCCGGCCACGTGCCGCTGCACAAGATCAAGATCAACATGGACAAGCAGCTCAAGGAGTGCGGCGAAGCGCCGTTCTATACGCTTGGGCCGCTGACCACCGACATCGCGCCGGGCTACGACCACATCACCTCCGGCATCGGTGCGGCGATGATCGGCTGGTTCGGCTGCGCGATGCTCTGCTATGTCACGCCGAAGGAGCATCTCGGCCTGCCGAACCGCGACGACGTGAAGGTGGGTGTCATCACCTACAAGATCTCGGCGCATGCCTCCGACCTCGCCAAGGGCCACCCGGCGGCGCAACTGCGTGACGACGCCCTGTCTCGTGCGCGCTTCGACTTCCGCTGGGAGGACCAGTTCAACCTCGGCCTCGATCCTGAAACGGCGGTCGCCTATCACGACGAGACGCTGCCGAAGGAAGCGCACAAGGTCGCCCACTTCTGCTCGATGTGCGGCCCGAAGTTCTGCTCGATGAAGATCACGCAGGACGTGCGCGACTACGCCGCGACGCTCGGCGACAACGAGAAGGCCGCGCTCGGCCTTCAGGCCGGCATGACGATGAAGGGCACCATCGAGGACGGCATGGCGCAGATGAGCGAGAAGTTCAAAGCCATGGGCAATCAAGTCTATGTCGAGGCGGACGCCGTAAAGAACAGCAACAAGGCGCTGTAAGTAGCTTCACCACTCCAAGCAGAAAAGGCCGGGCAGATGTCCGGCCTTTTTTATGTCTGTTGTCTTGTCCAATTTGCCGCGCCTGCCGTCACGGCGCACCGCAACTAACGCGATACCTTTCCGCCAAACCCTTTGAAACGATATATTTTTCGCTGCGGCCACGCTCTCGCCACAAGGTTCCAACCCGGTTCCAATTCATCAGCGCCGATAAGGGGTTACACGATACTTTAAGTATTTATTAACCATACAGGACGACCCTTGTCGTGGGGATTGGGGCTTCGTTTCTTCCATCCCGGTTCAGGCCGGGAAACATCGGAGGTACCGATGAACCAGACATCATCGCTCCTAACACTGGAGTTGCCAGCCAAACCGCCGCTCGCTCCAGATCAGATCATCCCGTTCCTGATCGGCGCAACGGTTGGCGAAATCGAACGCGAACTCGTCCTGCAGACGCTCGCCCGCTGCGACGGCAACCGTACACACGCGGCGCGCGTCCTCGGCGTGTCAGTACGCACGCTGCGGAACAAGATCAGACAATACAACACCGACGGACTTGATGTGCCGGGATCGAAACCGGAGACGCCGCTCCGGCACAGTTGAGCATCAATAGTCTCGTGCCGTCCGGATACGGCGCGCGACTATTTCCTCGCTGTCGTCTTTGACGCTTTCGCTTTCTTGGCCGCAGGCACCTTCTTCCTGCTCTGATTGTACGCAGCCGCCGCACGGACGAGAGCTTTCAGCGCACGCGCGTTGACTTTGTCGCCCTCAAAGAAATCGATCGCGCGCCGCTGATTGCCTTCAAGACCCGCATTGAACAGTCTGTCCGGATCGGGCAGTCGCGCGCCGTGGTCGAAGGTCAGCTTCACCTTTCCCTTGTGCGCATTGGCGACCGCGATGATGCCGTCGCGCGACCACACCGGACTACCCATCCACTTCCATTCCTCGATGATCTCCTTGTCGGCATCGAGGATGGCTTTGCGCAGAGCGGCGAAGGTCTTGCCGCGCCAGTCCGCGATGCCGGCGATCAACTGGTCGATTTTCTCCGATGGTGTCATGCGGCCTTACACTTTCATTGCCACCTAGAAAGGCGCCTTGGCCTTTTTGAACTTGGTCGTGACATTACCTGACAACGTGATGTCGTCAGGGTCGAGCGCCATCACCCGCGCACCGGACTTGAGATCGAACTTCATAAGATCAGCCCAGATCAGGCTTGGCGATGTCGTCAGTTCGAAGAAATACCATCGCTTGCCGAGATCCATCGCCGTCCGGTACTCGGTGTTATAGATACCGAAATCCTTGTAAGGCGCGCCGAACGGCACGGAGACATTGCGCGCAATCGCGAGCACACCCGCGACGGCCTCACGGTCATTCTTCGGCTCGGGCAGCATCGAGGCATAATAGGTCGCGCGCTGGAAGCGATCCTGCGGGTTGACGTTGCCCGGAAGCGGCATCGTGCTCGACGGTTTCGAGAAGTCCTGCTTCTTCAACAGTGCGAGCTGCTCGTCGTATTTCGGGTCGTTGGTCATGATCGTGTACTGGCGGCCGTGATGGATCAGCGGCTTGCCGTCGACATATTCGACGATGGCGGAATCTCCGCTCGCATCCTCCATCGCGAGGTGCACCGTCGCCTTGCGGCCGCGCGCTTCCACCATCACGATCTGGACCTTCTCCAGAATCTTCAACGCCTCGTCGACGCTCGCGGCATTGTCGAGAACGTATTGCCCCCACAGGCCGGCATGAAGGCCCGGCTTGCTGACGTCGCGCGGCCCGAAATCGGTGGCGTTGAGATAAAGCAGGTGAATGCCGACGCCCTTCTCGTTGATGCCGTCGACGGCACCCAATCCATAAACCGTGGTGACGATACTGCCGTATTTTGCTGTCCACTTCGCGGGATTGTCTTGGACGGCTTTCGCCGGGCCGCGGCCGATCAGACCACCGTCGTGCTTTGTGCCGCGCGGAAACACGACGAGCTTCGGCTCAGTACTTTCGGGCCAATCCATGGTTCGACTGACAAACGTCGACAGCTTGTTATTATTCCAGAGAATGCGCGTACAGGCGTCCGAATTCCGGATCAGCACGATCGATGCGGCCACGCACAGCGATACGGCAAAGAATTGTTTTTTCATCAAAGTCTCCCGGCTTTCACGTGACGCGCTCTTATCGATTAAACGCGGCGAAGCATCATCGACCTAGCGATTTATTCCATCGCCTCTCACAAAAATCTCACCTCGTGCGATTCTGGTGTCATGGTACTTTTCTCAGCGAGTGGCCCGGCAAGCGGCCGCCTTGGGGAGAGACAGCATGAAATTGTTCTGCGCTTGTATTGCGATGATGTTCGCCACCTTTTCGCTCGGCGCAGCCAAAGCCGCCGATTATCCCGCGCCGAAACAGGGCGATTTCATCGCCAAGGATTTCAAGTTTCACACCGGCGAGACCATGCCGGAGTTGAAGCTGCGTTACACCACTGTAGGCGAACCCACCGGGCAGCCGGTTCTGGTGCTACATGGCTCCGGCGGCAGCGCGCAGACCATGCTGACACCTACCTTCGCGGGAGAGCTGTTCGGTCCCGGCCAGCCGCTCGACGCCACCAAATATTTCATCATCCTTCCGGATGGCATCGGTCACGGCAAATCCGCCAAGCCGTCCGACGGCATGAAAACCGCATTTCCAAAATACGACTATGACGACATGGTCGAGGCGCAGTATCGCCTCGTGACCGAGGGACTTGGCGTCAAGCACGTGCGGCTCATCATCGGCAATTCGATGGGCGGCATGCACACATGGCTCTGGGGCGAGAAGTACCCCTCCTTCATGGATGCACTGGTGCCGATGGCCTCGCAGCCGACCGAGATGGCGGCGCGCAACTGGCTGCTGCGCCGCGCGATGCTGGAGACGATCCGCAACGATCCCGGCTACATGAACGGCAACTACACGACGCAGCCGCCGATGATCAAATACGCGGTGGCGGCGTTCGGCCTCGCGTCGGCTGGCGGCACGCTCGGTTACCAGACACTCGCGCCCACCGGCGAGAAGGCCGACAAGATGTATGATGCACGCATCAATGGACCCTTCCACGCCGATGCCAACGACTTCGTCTATCAGTGGGAGGCATCGCACGACTACAACCCCTCCCCTGCGCTGGACAGGATCACAGCGCCGGTTCTGCTCATCAATGCGGCCGACGACGAACGCAACCCGCCGGAAACCGGCGTGACGGACGCCGCGATGAAGCGCGTGAAGAACGGGAAGATCTATCTCATTCCGGCGAGCACACAGACGCGCGGCCACCTGACCACGGGGAATGCGAAGTTCTACAGCGAGCCACTTCGCGATTTCCTCGCCCAAACGGCGAAGTGAGGCAGGCGCGGTACCGCGTCGCCCTTGCAACAAACAAAAAGCCCCGATCCCTGGCCGGGGCTTTTTGACATTTTTTTCAGCACGGCGATCAAAATCAGAGCCACTTCCGACGTTCGCGCGTCTTGCCGGAATCATTCCGCTCGGCATAGTTCGAGGGGCAAGGATTCCTCTGCGAGGCGCCGCATGAAATACCTGACCCACCCGCTCACCATCGCGATCCTGCTGGCGTTCAATGGCGGTGTCGTCGACACCGCGGGCTTTCTCGGCCTGCACGGCCTGTTCGTTGCCCATGTCACCGGCAACTTCGTGACGATGGGCGCGGCGATCGTCGGCGGCGGTCAGGGCTTCATCGGCAAACTGCTGGCATTGCCGGAATTCGTGATCGTGGTGGCCCTCGCCCGTCTCGCCGGGACGACGATGCGGCGATGGAATTGGCCGGCCATGCCGATCCTGTTCGTCACCATGATCCTGCTGCTCATTACATTCAGCGGCATGGCCATCTGGCACGGACCATTCTCCGATGGCGACTCGCCGATCGCGCTGTGGACCAGCGCTGCGGGCGTCGCCGCGATGGCGATGCAGACCGCCGTGCAGCGGGTGCACCTCGCTGACATGCCGCCCTCCACCATGATGACGGGCTCCACCGTGCAGGCGACGCTCGACGCGGTCGATCTCATCACCCATGCCCATCCCGAACAGAAGGCGGCCACGCGCGCGCGGTTCAACCGGCTGTGCGGCACCATCGCGGCCTTTGCCTGCGGCTGCGCGATTTCTGCATTGCTGTTTTCCTATGTCGGCTTCTGGTGCCTGCTTCTCGCCATCGTCGTCGCCATGTGCGCCACCGACCTGCAGTCGTCCCGCTAGGCTTGCACGCGCAGGCTCTTGCACCGAGCCACGTCCGGCTGCAGACTAACGGCTCTCGTGGGGGCGCGAGTGTGCACAAGAGGATAGCATCCTGCATCGCGATCGCGGCGCTCGCAGCCTCTGTGGCTGCGTGCAGCACGCGCGATTCATCCGTCTTCCAGAACGAGGCCAACACAACCGCTGCCGGCAACTGGCGGATCGAACGGACGCCCGACCGCATCACCGGCGTGCCGGTGCCGAGTGCGCAGCTTGCGACGACACAGTCCTCCAACAGCGCGGCGCCTCATTCGAAGCCCGCAGTCATTCAACTCACTTGTTTCGAGAACAGGCCGATTGTCCGCTTCTCATTCGAGTTCAAGATCGGCAGCGATCTGAATTCAGTGCTCGGTTATCGGTTCGACGACAGACCCGGCCACGACAACGTGCCCTCGCGCGTGCTGCTCGGCTACAGGGTGATCGTGATCGAGGATAGCGCGGCGGTGGCGCAGTTCACGGACGAATTGTCGGCGTCCAAGTCACTTGTGGTGCGGATCAGGTCGCTGAATGCGGGCCGCACCGTGGCGGACTTCCAGACCGACGGCGGCAAGGCCGCGATCGATGCCGTCCTTACAAATTGTCCCGCAGCGGCGAAGCCGATGCGGGACAAGAGAGCAAAATCGTAAAACGCGTTATGGAAGCGATCAGCCTTCGCCCGGCGGATTTTCGTCGCCGATATGGCCCATGTGACGCTGCTGATAGAGCTGGATGCCGATGCGCTCGACGAGATCGAGCTGGGTTTCGAGGAAGTCGATATGGCCTTCCTCATCCTTCATCAGCGATTCGAACAGGTCACGCGACACGTAGTCCTTGACGCTGTGGCAGTAGGTGGCGGCTTCCTGATAGAGATCGCGGGCACCGTGCTCGGCGGCGAGGTCGCACTCCAGGATTTCCTTGACGTTCTGGCCGATGCGCAACGGATCCAGAACCTGCATGTTCGGGAACCCTTCCAAGAACAGGATGCGATCGGTGAAGCGATCGGCGTGATGCATCTCCTCGATCGATTCCTTGCGCCACTGCTTGGCCATTTCCTTCAGACCCCAATTGTCCAGCAGACGGAAATGGAGCCAGTACTGGTTGATGGCCGTGAGTTCGCTCCGCAGACCCTTGTTCAGATAATCGACAACCTTCGGATCACCCTTCATAGCCACTCCTCATTCCAAAACGGGCCAAAACCTAATTTAGAACGCTTCTAAATCAGATTTGGAGCCCGGGCAAGCCTGCGCCGCGCAAGAGGTCGTAGGTGTGTGAAAATGTGACGGCGGAGGGATCAGGCCGCTTCGGTCAGCGAAGCTTCTTCAACGGAATCAGTGTTATCCGCCACAGCAGCGGTATGCGGGCAACCGGCGCAGCAGGATTTGGCGCAGGTCCCGAGAGCTTCGTCCATGATCTTGCGGATGGTGCGGGCACAACGGCCACACTGGGCGCTGCAACCGAGGCACCCATAGACCTGCCCTGCCGTCCGGGGAGGCTGCTTTGTGTCAGTGACGACACCGCGAACATCGTGGTCGCTCAACACATTGCAGGAACAGACGATCATCAGCACCAACATTTGGCGGTAAGAGAGGTCCTCTCCGATATGTCATCCTCCCTGACCGGATGCAAAAGCAAAACGCCCAGTTTCAAGCTATTCCAAACTGGGCCGTTTCCGGGTTCCGTCTCAACTCGCATCCCTCCCAGTCGGCCCGTTCCGCAAGAATTGGACGCCACCCGATCAACAATCATGGACGAGTGTTACGGCAAAACTGCATAACCTCACGAAAGTCCAATAATTCCAATAATTTAAATTATCCCCAACGCTGGCGCATTGGCGGTTTCTTAACCGCTTGATCGCATTTTGGTCACATAGCGCACGTACGTCGCGCATGCCTGAACCCCGAAAAATACGAAGTGAGGACCATGCGGATACTTCCGATTGCCATTGCTGTTGCCCTGATGTCGATGAGCGCCCCCGTTGTCGCACAGGAAGCATCGGTCACGCCCGCCAAGGTTTCCACCTTCCGCATCGCGATGAGCGAAGTGGCGATCATGCGCTGCCACGCCGCGCTCAAGCTCAAGGCCGAGCAGGAGAAGTACTGGCCGGCGGTTGTCGCCGCCCTGCGCGCGCTGTCGCGCGGCCCGGTCACCGAGGAAGCGGTTCGCCGCGCGGCTCCGTCCGTCACACCGCTCCTGGAAACTCTCGATGAGCGGCAGCGTCAGGTAGCGATGAATTTCGCGCAGCGCGCGGGCCTCACTCAGTACGCTTCCCTCTTCTGATATTTTCGCATCGCCTCGGCGATGTCAGATCCGGGCTCCGGCGCTGTGCGATGCAATCGGCACAGCGCCGGAGCCTTTTTCGTTTCGGAAGATCGAATGCGCGCCATTCATCTCGCCTGCCGATGTTGTGATGAAAATATCGTCCGCCTCCACCACGAACAGCATGGCGTTTTTGGCACGTACCATGCATGACACGGTTCTGATCAAACAACTCACCGTCGGCATGCCCTGCACATGACACCTTTTCGAAACGAACGTCACGCACGCCTTGCCCGGGTGATTTCAGCCCGCTGGCAGCGGCGAGCCATCTTCCTGCTGGGCGGCGTTGCAGTGGGTGGCGCAGCGGTAGGGCTGGCCCTGGCGGCCGATCAGGCACAGGCCGCATTCGCAATGCTGATCGCAAAAGCGCGCTACGCCTCGCTTCTGGTGACGCCGCTCGGCTTCATGCTGTCGGTTTATCTGACCAACAAATATTTCCAGAATGCGCAGGGAAGCGGCATTCCGCAGGCGATTGCCGCGCGTCACCTCACCGATCCGGGTGCCCGCAACACGCTGGTCTCGATCCGCATTGCCATCGGCAAGGTGCTGCTGACGCTACTCGGCCTCCTCTGCGGCGCATCGGTCGGACGCGAAGGCCCGACGGTGCAGGTCGGCGCATCGATCATGTTCGCACTCGGCCGTTTTTCCCCGCGCCGACAGCCCGGCCTGATCCTTGCGGGCTCCGCGGCTGGCGTTGCGGCGGCCTTCAATACGCCGCTTGCGGGCATCGTATTCGGCATCGAGGAAATGAGCCGCGCCTTCGAGACGCGAACCAGCAGTCTCATCATCGCGGCCGTCATCGCCGCGGGCCTGACCTCACTCGCACTGATGGGCAACTACTCCTATTTCGGCAGCACGCCCGCGACGCTTCGCGTGGGCATGGACTGGCTCGCCGTTCCGGTGTGCGGTGTCGTCGGTGGCCTTGCGGGTGGCCTGTTCAGCCGCATTCTCATTCTGATGGCGCGCGGGATTCGAAATCCCGCTGGTCGCGCGATCAAAAGCCATCCACTGCTGTTCGCGCTGGTGTGCGGCTTCGCCGTCGCGATCTGCGGAATCGTATCGGGCGACACGATCTACGGCACCGGCTATGCGCAAGTGAAAGCCGCGCTCGAGGGCGGACACCCCCTGCCGGAAAGTTTCGGCGTACTGAAGTTTCTGGCGACAACGTTTGCCGCGATCGGCGGCATCCCCGGCGGCATTTTCTCGCCATCGCTGGCGATCGGCGCGGGTCTCGGCGCCAATATCGCGGCGCTGTTTCACGACACCGCCTTGAGCGCCCTGATGCTGCTCGGGATGGTGTCCTACTTTGCCGGCGTGGTGCAGGCACCCATCACCGCCTTCGTGATCGTGACCGAGATGACCGACAACCACGCGATGGTGGTGCCGCTGATGACGGCGTCGCTGATCGCCTACGCGAGCTCGCGCTTGATTTGCACGGAAGGCGTGTATCACGCATTGGCAAAAGGCTTTGCCGCCGAGGCTGAGCGGCTCCAGACGACACCTGCCGCCGCGAAAGCGAATTAGGGTTTCGATTCTCTTTCCACGCGATTCCTCGCGCTCATCGACAGTCGGATTCCGGCAGCCGGGATGCTCGACGAAGGCTCGGCGCGATATTCTGATCGTTTGGAATTCTTCTCAAATTCAATGCCTTGTGAGCGCCTTAATTCGAAATTCAAGCCTGAATATCCGGATTTTTGCTGCGCGGATTAAAAGTTCATGGCAGAAAGCAGGCGCGCCCGTTCAGCCTCCATTCAAAGCGTCCGGTGCAACCTTCAGGCGCGGTGACCGTTGTCCGGGCCGTTCATAATTCGAAAGGTGAAGCCATGAAGAAGATGATCCTGGCAGCCGCAGCGGCCGTCACGCTTGCAGCAGCAAGCCTCGTTGCGCCTGCGCCGGCGAGTGCGCGCGACGGAGGTGCCGTCGCTGCGGGCGTCCTCGGTGGTCTCGCCGCAGGCGCCATCATTGGCGGCGCTGCTGCGTCTGCCCCTCCGCCGGTCTATTACGGCCCCGGCCCGGCCTACGTCGCCGGCCCGCCCTGCTACTGGCGCCGTGAGCGCTTCTGGGATGGCTACGGCTGGCGCGTCCGTCGCGTTCAGATCTGCGACTAAGCCATTCTGAAGCCGTTTAAGGCTTTGAATACCAACACCCCTGCCGGTCAATCGGCAGGGGTGTTTTGATTCCGATCTCCTTAAGGATTGCCATCTCTATTAGCCGGACCACCCGGCTACTCCGAGGAGAGGTCCATGAAGGCCCTGTGCGCCCTGTTCATCATTGCAACAGCCTCGGCCCTGCTCGCCGATGCGATGCCGGCCATCGCTGCCGATCTTCCGGACAACCGCGCACCGGTTTATGTCCCGCCGCCGCGAGTCTATGTCGTGCCGGGATGCCGTCTCGGCGTGGAGCGCTGGTGGGACGGCTACGGCTGGCACGTCCGCAACATTCAGGTTTGCAACTGATCGGGCGCCGCGAAAATCAGCGCCCGGCCTGCATCGCCCGCAGAACGCTTTCGCTTGGCCAGCAATCGACCTTCAATCCCGCGCGCTTCTGATAGGCGCCAAGCGCTGCGCGCGTCAGCATGCCCGCCTTGCCGTCAATCTTGTCGGTGTAAAGACCTATGCTCGTGAGCCTGCGTTGCATCGCCTCGACATCGGCGGTGCGCAATTGCGATGACGCCGACCACGCCGTTGCAAACGGCTGGCCGTCATTCATCCGGTCGCTGAGGTGGCCGACGAACAGCACATAGAGGTCGGAGAAATTGTATTCCTTGATGACGAAGTAGTTCTTCGTCACCAGGAAGGAAGGGCCGTAGATGCCCTCGACCTGCAACAGCGAAGCGGGCGTTGCTTTCTCGGCCACGCTCAAACGCTGGCCGCGAACCGGCACGAATCCTTCGCGCAGCCATTCGCTGAGCGGCTTCGTCACCTCCGGCACGCCTTCGGTACAATCCGCTTGCGGCGGCGCCTTCACTTCATAGGCCCAGCGGATGCCGCGCTGCCAGCCTTTGTTGACGAGCTGCTGCGCAGCCGAGGCGAGAGCGTCCGGCACCGAAGTCCAGATATTGACGTGACCGTCTCTGTCGAAATCTACGCCGTGCTTGGCGAGTTCGGACGGCAGGAACTGCGTCAGCCCCGTCGCGCCGCCCCAGGACGTCCGCAACCCCTTGCGCGTGACGTCGCCATGCTGGATCAGCTTCAGCGCCTCGATAAACTCTCCCCGATACTGCTCCTTACGGCGGCCGACATAGGCCTGCGTCGCAAGCACCGTCAGCCCGTCATAGGGCAACTGATAGCGGCCGTAATCGGTCTCCCGTCCCCAGATCGCGAGAATGATCGTGCCCGGCACGCCAAAGCGGCGCTCGATGGCGGCAAGCGTATCGCGATATTTCGCGGCCAGTTGCTGACCATCGACGGCAAGCCGCGCGATGCGCGCTTCTTTGACATAATCCGCTGGCACCTGGACGAATTCAGCCTGCGACGGCGCACCGGTTTTGGGCCGGCCCGGCAGCATCAGATCCGGCAGCTTGTAATCGGGCTTGAGATCGCGCGTCTGCGTCTCGAACGTCGCGCGCGTGATGCCGGCCTTCTCCGCGTCCGGCCAGAGCGACGCGATGAAGCGGGTGAAGCCTTCATCGGCGGCGTGGGCGGGTGCCGTCCGACCGAGACAGAGTGCAAGGCCAAGACAAAGCGCCAGCGCAAAACCGCGGCAACTGATTGCCCTTGCGACCAAGTCCTGTCCCCTCAATGCGCAGCATGACCGGCTTCATGGCCGGTGGCCTCGAGTCCAGCCGAAATGCGATCCACCCACGCGATGCCGAGCGCCGACAGGACGAACACGACATGAATGATGGTCTGCCACATCACGCCCTCGGTGGTGTAATTGGTGGTGCGTCCAACCCCGCCAAGGTTGCCTGCCTCAATAAAGGTGCGCAACAGATGGATCGACGAGATGCCGATGATCGCCATCGCGAGCTTGATCTTGAGCACGCTGGCGTTGACGTGGCTCAGCCATTCCGGCTCGTCCGGATGGCCCTGAAGATTGAGGCGCGAAACAAACGTTTCGTAGCCACCGACGATCACCATCACCAGAAGATTCGAGATCATCACCACATCGATCAGGCTGAGCACCACCAGCATGATCTGCTGCTCGGTAAAATCGAACGAGTGATTGATGAGATGCCAAAGTTCCTTGAGAAAAAGAATGGCGTAGACGCATTGCGCGACGATCAGGCCGACATACAGCGGTAATTGCAGCCAGCGTGAGCTGAAGATCAGCATCGGGATCGGGCGCAGGACTACCCCCTTCGGCGGCAGTGGCGTCTCTGGGGTCATCGACATAAAAGGACAGCTCCGGGAGGTACGACTCTTGGGCGGGAATCATGCCAGATTCGCCATCCCCGCGCTTTGCCGGCCTCGTCGTCCCGACGTTTTTTTCCGCCGCCGTCAGCGCACTGCGACCAGGAACAAACGCGGGAAATGCAGCAACACCTTGCCGTCCTGCTGCGGCAAATAGCTCGCCGCTACCCGCGCGGTATATTGCGCGAGGAACTCCTTGCGCTGGGGCACATCCAGCGGATCGAGAAACGGCCGCAGGCCCGTTCCCTTGACCCACTCGACGATCTCGGTCGCATCCTCGAGGGCATGATTGTACCCGGTGTGCCAGATCTCGAATCGCGAACAATGCGGCCGCAAGGTGTCATAATAGACACGCGGCGGCGGCAGCACATCGCGCAGCCGCGTGACGTTCGAAAGAGCGTCACGCCAGGGCCCGTCCAGCGCCACCTCGCGCATCAGCACATGCGTCGGCTCGGCGAGATTGTCCGGCATCTGCACGGCCAGCACGCCGCCCTGTGGCAGGGCCGAGAGCAGTCTCTTGAGTTGCGAAAGATGGTCGGGCACCCACTGGAAGATCGCATTGGCGAACAGCACGTCGGCATCCGCCGGCGGCCTCCAGTGCGAGATGTTTGCCTCGGTGAATTCGACGCCCGGCAGACGCTCGCGCGCCTGGCGCAGCATGTCGGCGGAGGTATCGATGCCGGTGATCTTCGCAGCTGGCCAGCGCGCCACGAGAAGCTCGGTGGAATTTCCCGGCCCACAGCCGATGTCGATCACATGGCGCGGCGCGGTTAGCGGGACTTGCGCGAGCAGATCGCGGGATGGACGGGTGCGCTCATCTTCGAATTTGAGATATTGACGCGCATCCCAATCAGCCATCGCGACGCTCCCTCTTGCTGGCAACTTTTTTACGTCACCTCGCGCGCGATGGCCAGATCGGGATTTACGATAGATCGTTCAGCAGCCGTTTGCCGCATCAGCGACTTTCTGCCGGGCCGCCTCGCCTGCGACCATGGCTCCCGCGCCGAGCGCCGCACCTGCGACGCCTGAGGCCATGCCGCCGCCGAACGGAATGAAGGAGGCTGCCTGGGACAGAGCCATCGATCCCATCGCGATATTGTTGGCGGATTGCTGCGCGTTCGCCACCGCTTCATGACAGCGCCGCGCGCGTTCCATCGCCTGCCGCTGCGGCCCTGCGCCGTTACGTCTTGCGCGAGGTGCGTCCTTCTCGTTCCCCTGCGCCTTGCGCTTGTTATAGGCTTTGAGGTTCGCTGCCCGCTCGGACGCCGAGAGGCCGACGTCGTCCGCCCAGGCCGAGAGGACCGAGCCCGGCGTCAACAGCAACAACGTCAATGCCAATGAGATAAATCGAAGGATCATGATCTTTCCTCTGCAATTGGAAAGATCACTCCTTATCGGCGCCCCGGGCCGCGATCACGCAGGATCGCTTGCAGTTTTGCGGTCATCTTCGGCAGGCGCCGTCCATGCGAAACCGTGTGCGCCCATCAGGCGAACGCGAGAGCGAAGAAACTCTCGGCCGACCGTCTCTAGCCGTTCGGTCGGCAGCAGGAACATACGCCGCTTGTCGGCCTCGTCCGTTCGCCGCACCAGCATTCCGGCATATTCCATGTCCTCGACATGGCGGGACACCGTGGCCTCGGTCGCGAACTCCGCGAAGTACGTCGCAAGCTCTTTATGAGTGATGGGCCGTCCGGCCAACCAGCGATGCGCGACGATGCTGAAAATCATGTCCGCTTCGAACACGCTGCGCCAGGGCCGCTTCATCACGCCGGATGCGACCACCTTGCGGCGAAATTCGGCGCGCCACTCCACCCACGCGACATCGATGGCAAGAGCAGCGCGCTCCTGTTCAGTCAGCGCGCTGCTGCCCGCGATCGCGTCCGGTGAGGCCTGCGCGACCGCCTGCGGCGAAAACTTCTCGTTCCCGCTCACCATCGCCTCAACGCGTGAGCTTCTTGTACTTCACGCGATGCGGGATGGCGGCGTCCTGACCGAGACGGCGCAGCTTGTCCTTCTCGTAATCCTGGAAGTTGCCCTCGAACCATTCGACATGGCTGTCGCCCTCGAACGCCAGCATGTGAGTCGCGATGCGGTCGAGGAACCAGCGATCGTGGCTGATGATAACGGCACAGCCGGCGAAATCCTCAAGCGCTTCTTCCAGCGCGCGCAGCGTATCGACGTCGAGATCGTTGGTCGGTTCGTCGAGCAGCAGCACGTTGGCACCGGACTTCAACATCTTGGCGAGATGCACGCGGTTGCGTTCGCCGCCCGACAGCGCGCCAACCTTCTTCTGCTGGTCCGCACCCTTGAAGTTGAACGCCGAGCAATAGCCGCGAGAGTTCACTTCCTTCTTGCCGAGAAGAATCTGGTCGTTGCCGCCGGAGATTTCCTCCCACACGGTCTTCTTGCCGTCGAGCGCATCGCGCGACTGATCGACATAACCGAGATGCACCGATTCACCCGTGGTGATGGTGCCGGCATCCGGCTTCTCCTGCCCGGTGATCATCTTGAACAGCGTGGACTTGCCCGCGCCGTTGGCACCGATCACGCCGACGATGCCGCCCGGTGGTAGCTTGAAGGTGAGGTTGTCGATCAACAGGCGATCGCCGAAGCCCTTGGTCAGGCCCTCGAAGTCGATGACGTTGTTGCCGAGACGCTCGGCCACCGGAATGATGATCTGCGCGGTCTGGGTCTGTTTCTCGCTCGCCTGCTTGAGCAGGTCCTCATAACGCTGATAACGCGCCTTGGACTTGGCCTGACGTGCTTTGGGCGATGACGCAATCCACTCCTGCTCGCGTGCCAGTGTCTTCTGGTGCGCGGCATCCTCGCGGCCTTCCTGCTCGAGACGCTTCTGCTTCTGCACCAGCCACGACGAGTAGTTGCCCTCGTAGGGAATGCCCTTGCCGCGATCGAGCTCGAGAATCCAGCTCGTGACGTTGTCGAGGAAGTAGCGATCGTGGGTCACGATCAGGATCGCGCCGGGATAGTTGCGCAGATGGCCTTCGAGCCACGACACGGATTCCGCGTCGAGATGGTTGGTCGGCTCGTCCAGCAGCAGCAGGTCCGGCGCATCGAGCAGTAGCTTGCACAATGCGACGCGGCGGCGCTCGCCGCCCGAGAGCTTGGTGACGTCGGCGTCGTCCGGCGGACAGCGCAGCGCGTCCATCGCCTGATCGACCTTGCTGTCGAGATCCCACAGCCCCTGGGCTTCGATCTCGTCCTGCAGCTTGGTCATCTCATCGGCGGTCTCGTCCGAGTAGTTCACCGCGAGCTCATTGTAGCGGTCGAGAATCGCCTTCTGCTTGGCGACGCCTTCCATCACGTTCTCGCGGACCGACTTGTTCGGATCGAGCTGCGGCTCCTGCTCGAGATAGCCGACACGTGCACCCTCAGCGACCCAGGCCTCGCCGTTATAATCCTTGTCGATGCCGGCCATGATCTTGAGCAGGGTCGATTTGCCCGCGCCGTTGACGCCGAGCACGCCGATCTTGGCGTCCGGATAGAACGAAAGATGGACGTTATCGAGCACTTTGCGGGTGGGATAGGCCTTGGTCAGACCCTGCATGAAATAAACGAACTGGCGCGCCATCGTGATCCTTCAGAGCCTCTCGGGAAGCCAACGTATGTGGGAATTTTGCTTGCTGCTGATGTAATGGGACGGACCGAAAAGGGCAACCATCGGCCGTCTTCGGCTGCCTCGAAAGCACTCAAACGTCAGGTTTTTTCGCCTTTTCCCACGACAAATAAGGCCTTCGGGCCATTGCGCAGGTATAGCTTTCACGAATGCCGTCACGCGTACGCGGACAGCGCGGTTCCGAACTGATTTCAAATCGGGCGAGATCGGACAGGCCAGTTGTGGAGCTTCCGGCGGCCGGAAGCCTGGGGAGAAAATCAAACGTCAAGCGCGCAGAATGTCGCACATCCTTTTTCAGCGATTGACGCTGCCCCATGCGCCACCTACCACGATTTTGCGCGCCGGGCGCAAACGACAACATCCAACCATCGCGGGGCCAGTCTTCGAGAGTGGCTGCATATTGTCGTGTCTGAGAACTCACAGGTGAAGGATTAAATGCTCGACGAAAAGCTCCAACCGATTTTTACCGATGTCCTGCGCCGCAATCCCGGCGAAGAAGAATTCCATCAGGCCGTGCGCGAAGTGCTCGACAGCCTCGGCGCCGTCATCGCCAAACATCCGCATTACGCCGAGGACGCTCTGATTGAGCGTATTTGCGAACCCGAGCGCCAGATCATTTTCCGGGTGCCGTGGACGGATGACAAAGGCGACATTCATATCAATCGCGGCTTCCGCGTTCAGTTCAATTCAGCGCTCGGCCCGTTCAAGGGCGGCATCCGCTTCCATCCGACGGTCTATCTCGGCACCATCAAGTTTCTCGGCTTCGAGCAGACGTTCAAGAACGCCCTCACCGGCATGCCGATCGGCGGCGGCAAGGGCGGCTCGGATTTCGATCCAAAGGGACGCTCCGATCGCGAGATCATGCGCTTCTGCCAATCCTTCGTCACGGAGCTGTATCGTCATCTCGGCGAATATACCGACGTGCCTGCGGGCGATATCGGCGTGGGCCAGCGCGAGATCGGCTACATGTTCGGCCACTACAAGCGCATCACCAACCGTTACGAATCCGGCGTGTTCACCGGCAAGGGCATGACCTGGGGCGGCTCGCAGGTCCGCACCGAGGCGACTGGCTACGGCGCGACCTATTTCGTCGAGCGCATGCTGCGCACGCGCAAGCAGGGTTTCGACGGCAAGAAGGTGATCGTGTCCGGCTCCGGCAACGTCGCCATCTACACTATCGAGAAGGTGCAGGAGCTTGGCGGCCGTGTCATCGCGTGTTCGGATTCGTCGGGCTATGTCGTGGACGATGCCGGTATCGATCTCGCTTTGCTCAAGGAGATCAAGGAGACGAAGCGCGGCCGTATCTCCGACTATGCGAAGGCCCGTGGTCGCAGCGCGACCTTCGTGCCGGAAGGACGTGTCTGGGATGTTCCCGCGGAAGTCGCGATGCCATCGGCGACGCAGAACGAGCTCAACGGACAGGATGCGCGCACGCTCGTGAAGAACGGTCTGGTCGCGGTGGGCGAAGGCGCCAACATGCCTTCCACGCCGGAAGCGGTTCGTGTCTTCCTCGACGCCGGAATCCTGTTCGCGCCGGGCAAGGCCGCAAACGCCGGCGGCGTTGCGACCAGCGCGCTCGAAATGCAGCAGAACGCCTCGCGCGATTCATGGACCTTCGAGGCAACCGAGAAGCGCCTCGAAACCATCATGCACAACATCCATGACCGTTGCGCCGAGATGGCCGACACCTATGGCGCGCCCGGCAATTATGTGCTCGGCGCCAATGTCGCGGGCTTCATCCGCGTGGCCGAAGCCATGCGCGCGCTCGGCATCGTCTGACACCCGCGCGGATCGGCGCGTTCGCGACCGATCCGCGCGAGGATATGATGCGAAAAGAAAAGGGGCTGGCTCGATGTTCGAGCCAGCCCCTTTTTCGATTCAGAAGGTTGCGTTCAGCGCACCGTCACCGGGCTCGGCAGCGGCGGCACCACCGCCGGTCCCTGATTGGGAACGCCGAGATTGGCGCTGGCGTTCGGCTGACCGGCCGCGCCGTTGCCAACCGAGCCTTGCGGCGCGGCATTGGCGGATCGTCCATACCCAGCCGTATCGACGGCGGGTTGAGTCGCGGCCACGGCCGGGGGAGCACCGCCCGGCAGCACCACCACGCGGGTGCCGACCTTCACGCGATCAAACAGATCTTCGACGTCCTCGTTCAGCATTCCGATGCAGCCCGAGGAGACGAACTTGCCGATCGTCGAGGGCTGGTTGGTGCCGTGAATGCGGTACACCGTACTGCCGAGATACATCGCGCGCGCGCCGAGCGGATTGCCGTCGCCACCTGCCATGAAACGCGGCAGATAGGGCTGACGCTCGATCATCTCCGCCGGGGGATGCCAATCCGGCCATTCAGCCTTGCGGGTGATCTTCTGTACGCCGGTCCAGGTGAAGCCGTCACGGCCCACGCGCACGCCATAGCGGATCGCCCGGCCGTGGCCGAGAATGTAATAGAGCTGCGTGTTCGGCGTATCGACGATGATCGTGCCGGCCGGCTCCTTGGTCTGATAATTGACTTCCTGACGGCGCAGGCGCGGCGGCAATTCCTGACGCGGCCCGGTTTCCGGCTGATCATCGGCCGGCAACGTGGCGACCGTCATGGGTCGCCCCTGTGAATCGACGGCCGGACGCGGTGCGCCGGAAGCATCGAGGGCACCAGGCGGACGCGGGCTGTCATAGCCGGACACGTTCTGCGGCTGGGGCGCTCCCTGCCCGTTGTTGGAATAATTCAGCGGCGGTGCATCCGGCGGACGACCATAGCGCGGATCGTCCGGCGACAGGATCGGACCCTGCGGATAGGCCGGCTGCTGCGCGGATGACTGCTGGTAGCCCGGCTGCGGCGGACCCGGCTGCTGGAAGCCCGGAGGCGACAGCGAACCGTCACCGCGGTCACCGACGCGGTCGAAATCCGGCATGCGGTCCTGCTGGGCGGGCTCCGAATAGGGCGCGGGCTGTTGCCCATAATAACCGGGCTGCTGATAGGTCTGGGCCTGCACGGCCGGAACTCCGGCCAGGCTGGCAGCCAGCACCAGAAGACTTGTCGAAAGGCGATTGGACATCATGCCCCTATGATAGCGCGAAGCGGAAACCGTATCGTTAATGGCAATCGCTTACGATAGCGGCACATTCAAGACATGAACCAAAAAAGCCTTCCTGTGCTGACTTTTTTGCGACAGTCGGGAACACAAAATCGCTATCCACCGTGAATTGGAGCCGCAAACGGGTTTTCGGCGGCACGCCCGCCCGTCCGGGGCTATCCTTGGATCATCCTGATTCGACGGTAGTTTTCAGCTCATTGAGCTCGTGGCTGGTGACCTGTCGTTCAAGCAGGGCCTTTGGTTCTCATTTCGCGCGTTTGCAGCAGGACACGATTGCACCATGCTTCCCGGGTTCCGGCTATTGGCGATCACGGTGGTCCTTGCGGCATCCCTGCTGGTGTTCGGACTCGGCGCGGCGGCGTTGCTGCGCGCGACTCACGAGGAGTTCGCTGCGGCTCCGCTGCGGAACCTGCAGACGCCCACCTCCAATTTCGTCGTCGAAACGCCGACGCTTGCGGTGCTCCAGGTCGAACCGCCGATTGCTGAACCGGCCATTGCCGAACCGCCAACTGTCACGCCGCCGGCGGTCGCGCCGTCACTTTCAGAACAGGCAGAACCTGCTCCGGTCCCCGCTCCCGCCCCGCCTCCTGTTGCGGAAGTGGAAGCAGCCAGGCCGGACGATGAGGCGCGCCTTCCGGTCATCATCATTCCCGACCCGCCGCCGATTCCCCTGACTGACGCGATCACAACGGCAAGCGTCGATGGGCAGCCGCAACCGGCAGCCAAGCCTGCTGCAGCGCCAGCATCGGCAATCCAGACCAGATCTGTTGCGAGAAAGCGGGCCGCGCTGCGCGCCAAAGCGCGGGCGCGCGCTCGTGCGCATCATCACTATCGCCGACGCGTCGTCCGCCCGGCGCCGCCACCGCCCGTGGAGCAAACCTTCTTCCCGCTATTCGGTCCCGCGACAACTACGACCACGCCAACTGTCGCAAGCACCGTCCCGCCGCGTCAGTAGGAAAACGCCTTCGCGGTTTTCAATCGAGCACTAGAGCCCGGCCTTCACGGCTTTCCGGTTGCGATTGGCGGCCCGTCGGGAAGTCCCCACTCCGCCCATGAGCCGTCATAGAGCGCGCTGTCCACGCCAAGACGCGCCAGTGCAAGCGACAGCACGCCGGCTGTTACGCCCGAGCCGCAGGAGGTGACGATCGGGCGGCCAAGATCGGCATGAGCCGCGCTGAAAATCTTTCGCAGGTCACTCGCGGAGCGCATCTCACCCGTCGCCGGATCGATCACGTCGGTGAACGGCACGTTGAGGCTGCCCGGAATGCGTCCGGAACGGCGACCCGGCCATGGCTCGGGCGCGGTGCCTTCATATCGCTCGCGCGAGCGCGCATCGATCACCTGCTCGCTGCGGCTCTCGACATTCTTCCGCATGTCCTCAAGCCCGCGTACGCGTTTTTCATTGAACCGTGCTTGAAAGGTTTTCGGCGCAGGCGTCACCGCCGCACTCTCGACCGCGCCGCTTTCGGCGATCCATTTCTTCAACCCGCCATCCAGCACCTTGACGCGGTCGTGACCGAACACACCGAACATCCACCACGCACGCGGCGCGCCCATGTAGTCGCCGCGATCATAGACCACAACGAGATCGTCGTTACCGATGCCGAGCCCACCGACATCGCGCGCGAACTGATCGGCTTGCGGCAACATATGCGGCAGCGAACGCGAACGATCCGCGACCTGATCGACGTCTAAGAACACAGCGCCCGGAATATGACGCGCGGCATGTTCCTCGGCTGCCGTGGGCGGCCGCATTGCCGGCATGCGGTAAGCTGCATCGACGATTCTGACGTCAGAATCGATGAGGTGTTCGCGCAACCATGACGTTGAAACCAGCGGATCACTCATGATCAATCCTCAATCACTCTTTGGGCTTGTGGGGCTCGACACGCTCGATCGGGCCGCCCGCCTCGCGCCATGCAGTGAAACCACCCGCGAGATGCGCGACGGGCTTCAATCCCATGTCCTGCGCGGTCTTGGCTGCCAGCGCCGAACGCCAGCCTGACGCACAGTGAAAAACAAATTTCTTGTCCTGCTGAAAGGCGGGCTTCGCGTACGGGCTTTCCGGATCGAGCCAGAATTCGAGCATCCCGCGCGGGCAATGAAACGCACCGGGGATGCGGCCTTCGCGCTCGATCTCGCGCGGATCGCGCAGATCGACGATGAGGATGTTCTCATCTTTCGCTGACGCAATCAGGTCGGGAGCCTTGATTGCCTCGACCTCGCGGTTGGCTTCGTCGAGCAGCGTCTTGATGCCGCGGTGAATTGTCTGAGCCATGGGACCTCCTGATAATTTCGTGGTTATCGCACCAGCTCGCGAATGGCCCCCTCGAGGCCTTCGAGCGTCAGCGGATACATCCGGTTCTCGAGCAGTTTGCGGATCATCGCGGTGGATTCCGAATAATCCCAATAGCGCCGTTGCTCAGGGTTGAGCCAGACGACATGCGGATAGGTCTGGAGCACCCGCTGCAACCACACCGCGCCCGGCTCGGCGTTGACGTGCTCGACCGAACCGCCCGGCACCGCGATTTCGTAAGGGCTCATCGCCGCATCGCCGACGAAGATCACCTTATAATCCGACGGGTATTTGTGCAGCACGTCCCACGTCGGAATCCGCTCGTTGAAGCGCCGGCTGTTGTTCCTCCACACGCTCTCATAGAGACAGTTGTGGAAGTAGAAATACTCCATGTGCTTGAATTCGGTCCGCGCCGCCGAAAATAATTCCTCGACCTGCGCGATATAGGCATCCATCGATCCGCCGATGTCGAAAAAAATCAGCACCTTGACCGCGTTGTGCCGTTCCGGCCGCAGATGCACGTCGAGATAGCCGCGGTTGGCCGACTGCTTGATGGTGGTGTCGAGATCGAGTTCTTCCGCGGCGCCGGTGCGGGCGAACTTCCGCAGCCGCCGCAACGCCACCTTGATGTTGCGCACGCCGAGTTCGACATTGCCGTCGAGGTCCTTGAACTCGCGGCGGTCCCAGACCTTCACGGCACGGAAATTCCGGTTTCCGTCCTGCCCGATGCGGATGCCCGCCGGATTGTAGCCGTATGCTCCAAACGGCGAGGTGCCGCCGGTGCCGATCCATTTGTTGCCGCCCTGATGGCGCTTCTTCTGCTCCTCAAGCCGCTTGCGGAGCGTGTCCATCAGCTTATTCCAGTCGAGCCCCTCGAGCTTGGCCTTTTCCTCATCGCTCAGATATTTCTCGGTGAGCTTCTTCAGCCAGTCCGCCGGAATTTCAGCTCCCTCGATAGCTTCGGAGAGCGACTCCAGCCCCTTGAACGTCTCGCCGAACACGCGGTCGAACTTGTCGAGGTTGCGCTCGTCCTTCACCAGCGCCGCGCGGGACAGGTAGTAGAAATGCTCGACGTTATAGTCGGCAAGGCCCGCGTCGAGCGCCTCCATCAAGGTGAGGTACTCGCGTAGCGTGACCGGCACATTGGCCTGCCGCAACGATGTAAAGAATTGCAGGAACATCGTGCGACGTTCGCGCAAGGGTGCCTGCCCGTCAAGCGCGCCAGGCTGCAGGTTTGCGCTTTACCGGAGCGGCTTTTTGCCTACATTGTGAAGGTCTTGCAGGGCTTTTTTGGAAAGTATCTTCATATCCGTCCGCGAAAGCCTGCCCTCCTCCGTAATCCAAGAATGGCTCCATGAAATTCACCGGCACCGAGAATTACGTCGCCACCGACGACCTCAAGGTCGCGGTCAACGCAGCAATCTATCTGCAACGCCCGCTGCTGGTGAAAGGCGAGCCCGGCACAGGCAAGACCGTGCTAGCGGAGGAGATCGCGCAGGGGCTCAACGCGCCGCTGCTGACATGGCACGTCAAGTCCACCACCAAGGCGCAACAGGGGCTTTATGAATACGACGCGGTGTCGCGCCTGCGCGACAGCCAGCTCGGCGACCCGCGCGTGTCGGAGATCGCCAACTACATCAAGCGCGGCAAATTGTGGGAGGCGTTCACCCATTCAACGCGGCCGGTGCTTCTGATCGACGAGATCGACAAGGCCGACATCGAATTCCCGAACGACCTTCTGCTCGAACTCGACCGCATGGAATTCCATGTCTATGAGACCGGCGAAACCATCAAGGCACACCAGCGCCCGATCATCGTCATCACCTCCAACAACGAGAAGGAACTGCCGGACGCCTTCCTGCGCCGCTGCTTCTTTCACTACATCAAGTTTCCCGGGGTCGAGACGATGAAGGCGATCGTCGAGGTGCATTTTCCCGACATCAAGCAGCGGCTGGTCGATGAGGCGTTGCGGCTGTTCTTTGATCTGCGCGACATGCCGGGCCTGAAGAAAAAGCCGTCAACTTCCGAGTTGCTGGACTGGCTGAAGCTGCTCCTCAACGAGGATATTACGCCCGAAGTGCTGCGCGAGAGCGATCCGCGCAAGATGATCCCGCCGCTGCACGGCGCGCTGCTGAAGAACGAGCAGGACGTACACCTGTTCGAGCGTGTTGCCTTCCTCAATCGGCGCGAAAAATAACCCGCCTCAATCCGGCACGACTTTTTGCGTCAGCCGTTTTCTGAAGGCGCGGTCACGCTTGAGATGCCATTCGCGGCTCATCGCCTCGTTGCGGGACGCGAACGTCTCCACATGCAGAAGCACCCATGAACGGCCGCGCGTCGAGCGCGCGCCGGTGCCTGCATTGTGCTGCGCGAGCCGCCGTTCGACATCGTTGGTCCAACCGACATAGGTGGTGGCGCGGCCCTTGTGCAGGCAGCCGAGCACGTAAACGAAACTGGCGTCGGCTTGCACGTCGCTCATTTACTTCGCGGCCGATTCTTTCGGCTTGGCGGGAGGGGCTGCGGATTTCGCGGCCTGCAATTCGTTGACCTTGGTCTGGAGACTGACGACGGATGCTTTCAGCGCGTCGATCTGCCGGTTCGTGGCGTCCAGCTTCTGCTGATTGTCCTGCGTGAGCTTGGCAATGCTCCGCATCAGGAAGTTGACATTGCTCTGGAGGCAGCTCGTCCGCCGCTCCATGCTTTTTTCGGCGGTGCATATCTCGATGCCGGGGACGTCCTGCGCCACCGCCTGCCCGATCAACGTCAGCGTCATCGCCAGCACGGCGCTCGATTTCCACATGAGACTCTCCCGGCCCGATCTTGCGGCGCTGGTGCCCCATTTTGCGACGGACACCTCAACGCGCCTTAACCTTTGGAACACGCGCGGAACGAAACGCGCCCGAATCAGCGATTCATAGCACAGCCGGTTTCGTTCGCGACAAGATGTGGTGTCACGCATGCCCTGCGCATCTATTTGAAGCTCGGCCGTTTGCGATTTTTCGGCCCCCAACGTGTGAAAGTCTTAACGCCACCCTATTGAGGCCGGCCGGGGACCTCCCATCTGTCCTGTGAGGCCGGATTCTGCCCGAACCCGGAACTGAAGCTGTACGTTGAGCGCCAGGAAACAGAGCCAAGAAACGACGCAACGACAAGACAGAGGCGATGACATGACCAAGGTCGTCTACCAGATCGTCGAACACGACGGGGGCTGGGCCTACAAATTCAACGGCGTGTTTTCCGAAACCTACCCCACCCGCAAGGCGGCCTACGACGCCGCGAACGCGGCCGCGCTGGAGCAGCGGGTGCCCGGACGCACCGAGGTCATCCAATACGAAGACACTGACGGCAAGTGGCACGAGGAGACCGCAAGAGGCAGCGACCGTCCCTCGACAGAAGTAGCCGACGAATGAATCCGCTCAGGCCGGTTTTGCCTGCCCAGCTTCCAGCGAGGCCATTGCCTCGGCCAGAATGGACTTCACTCGCTCGGCATCCGCAGGCGCCACCGCGCCCGGATTGAAATAAAGATCGAGCCCGGCCATTCGCTCCACCACGATGTCGCGCTTGCCACCGCCCTCGTCCAGCACCCGATCCACCGCATAGGGCACGACCTGACGCGAAATGCCTTTCATCGTGATCGGGGCAAGCTCATGCGCGACGACATCGCCGCGTACCAGCGCATAGGTTTCGTAGCTGAGAACGATCTGGCCCGGCCTCGCGATTGACTGAAGCCGCGCCGCGAGGTTCGCTTCCGCGCCGATGATGGTGTAGTCCATCCGGTCGTTGCTGCCGAAATTGCCGACATTGCAAAAACCGGAATTGATGCCCATGCGAACCTGAAACGGCTCCTCGATGCCGGCATGGCGCCATTTCGCGTTGAGCTCCGTGAGGCGACGCTGCATCTCCCACGCCATCTTCAGACAGGCCTGCGCATCGGCAACATCGCCTTTGGTTTCCGGGTCGCCGAAGAAAATCAGCATCGCGTCGCCAATAAACTTGTCGATGGTACCGCCATAGGACAGCGCAATAGCCGACATCTCGGTGAAATACTCGTTCAGCAATTGCGTAATGAGTTCGGGCTGCAGCCGCTCCGTCGTCGCGGTGAAATTCTGAATATCGGAGAAGAAGATGGTGAGCTTCTTGCGCTCGGTGTGGATGGTCACATCCTTCCGGCCGCTGAAAATGCTGGTGTAGATCTGCGGCGAGATATACCGCGAAATCTTCATCGACAGCGTCGCGAGAAAATCGTTCGCCGACTCCAGCTCGGAGTTCATGTGGCGGATCGTGCGGCTCTGCTTCAGTTGTAGCGTCAGGAAGGAAATGCCGCTGATCGCCGCCAGCACGAAATAGGCCAGCAGCCATTTGAACGAAAAGATGTTCGCCGCGATCGGTTGCGTGATGTCGATTTCCTGAATCGCACGCACGTCGCCGACCTTCCAGTCGCGCTTCGGACTTTCGGGATGGGTGTTGTGGCAACTGACGCAGGCCGCTCCCATCGTCACCGGCACGATATAGCGGACGCGATCGTGAAACGGGCTCCAGTCTGAATGCACCAGCGACTGCTTCGGATTTTCCCGCAGGCTGGCGAGCGACTGCTTCTCGAAGGCGTCGAGGTTATGCGGCGCGCGGTTGGCGAAGGGATAGTCCGAGACGAAGCGGTAGTGGATGTTCTTCTGCTGGTCGCTGATGACGGCACCAAGTTCGAGCGACAGCGTGGCAGGAATCGGAATCGCGCCCGGTATCTCCTCGTAATTGTGCACCACCTGCGTCGAGCCCGGAGACGCCAGCACCCGCGCCACCACGTTGCGGGCGTAATAGCCGCGCACACCGGTGATGACGGAATTCAGATCGCTCGCCTGCCTGCGGAGCGAGGCTTCCGTCAGGTTGGTGAGATCCATCCAGACCGCGAGCGGCAGTGCCGCCAGCAGACCCACGATGACAAGTCCCGCGACGATGCCGCGGGACTTTGCGCCCTTTGCCTTTTCCATTGCCGCCCCTGACAGCAGACCGTCTATGGCCGCCTCGTGTCCCCGAAGTTCGCTTCAGAAAGCAAACTTCTGAACCACCATACGAGCGCCATTGTCGGCCATGTCCGGGCAGATCGGCAAGCCGGGGTCAGGTCAAAACATTGTATTTCTTGAACCAGGCCTGCATCTCGGCCCATGCCTGTTCGGCCTGCTCCTTGCGATAGCTCGGCCGGTAATCGGCGTGGAAGCCATGCGGCGCGCCGGGAAAGATATGGAATTCCGCCGGCTTTTTCGCTGCCGCCAGCGCCGCCTTCATCTGCTCGACCTGCGCGGGCGGAATACCCTGATCTTCCGCGCCGTAAAGGCCAAGCACCGGCGCTTTCATCTCGGCAGCCAACTGCATCGGGCTTTTCGGCCAGAGCGGATTGGGTGGATCGATCAGCGAGCCATAGAACGCAACGCCTGCCTTCAACTGCCCGCTATGGGCGGCATATTCCCACACGCTGCGCCCGCCCCGGCAGAAACCGATGATGCCGAGCCGATTGCCGTCGCCGCCTTGCGACTTCGCCCATTCCGCCGTGGCATCGAGATCGGAGAGCAACTCACTATCCGGCTTGGCGTTGACGATCGGCATCAGCTTCGGGATTTCGGTGATCTTGGTGAGATCCACGCCGGCGCGATAGTAATAATCTGGCGCGACCGCGAAGGCGCCCAGCTTGGCGAGCCGGCGCGTCACATCCTTGATGTATTCGTGCAGCCCGAACACCTCCATCGCCACCAGAATGATGGGTGGATTTTTCGCGCCCGCCGGTCGGGCGAAATAGCCAGGCATCTCGCCGTCTTTCACCTTGATGGCGGCAGGTCCGGTGTCCAGCCCGTTGGTGTCGGTGGTGATGACATCGGCCCGCACTGGGCCGGCCGCCAGCGAATAACCTGCTGCGGCCGCAGCGGTGGCCGTCATGAAGCCCCGCCGCGTAAAAGGCGCGACCTTGGTCAGCCCGATTTCGTCCGAAGCCAATGCGGAATTCAATGTCATCTTGCGCTCCCTTTGAGGTTCTGTAGCCGAACCGATCGCCGATCTTACGCCGCCTGTATTGCGGCGGTAAATCAACCACCCGGGACCGCCTCGGCCAAATCAACTGCTAGGGAGCAGCACAGATGCGGCATTATGCGCACCATACAAAAAAGCCCGCCAAGAGGGCGGGCTTTTCCGGTTCAGTAAATCAGATGCGTCCCATCAATAGCAGGATCACAAGAATAATAATGACGAGGCCGATACCGCCGCCACCGTAATAACCTGTACCGTAAAACGGGCCGCCGCCGATGCCGCTGAAACCGCCGAGCAAAGCAATAATCAGGATAATCAGAATTATCGTGCCGAGTGACATGTGGATCTCCTCAATCCCGTGATGCCAGCCCAACGGACGATCAAAAATTTCGTTCCCGAAACGCAACCCGCATATTGCACGCGCGCGGCAAGCCTTTTCAGTACGATACGATCCGCAACCGCAACGCTTCCCTGAGTCTGTCGACATCGATGGCGTCGTCCCACGCCTCGAAAGGCAGCGGCAACTTGCGCCGCCAGTTCGGGTGCTGGACGGTTGTGCCCGGCACATTCGCCTGATCGGCAATGCCGAGCAGATCCTCGATCGCAACGCCGAGAAGACGCGAAGGCGTTTGCGCGAGATAGGACAACACCAACTTGAAACCATCCCCGCCGTGAAACTGGCCACCGAGCATCACGTCGAGCTGATGCACGGCGTGTTCACGGTCGCCGATATTCTCGCCGGGATCGATCTGTAGCGACTGTTTGAGCGCGATATCGTGCCCGCTACGCCAGCCCGCGAATGTCGCAAGATCGTGCGTGCTGAAGGTGACCAGCGCATGTGCGGGGTAACTGTCGGGTGCATTGAACACGCCGCCTGCGCCGCGCTCGAATATCATCACCCGGTAGGACCAGATCGACCAGTCGGCCAGCCTTTCGCGAAAGCCATCGGGCACCGTGCCTAGATCTTCACCGATCATAATGCAGCGATGTGCGACGCTTTCGATCGCGACATTCGCGAGCATCGCCTCGAACGGCATGCGGATATAGACGCCACGATCCGGCGGAAAACCCGACGGCACCACGTAGATGCGGTTGAGCCCGAGCACGTGATCGAGCCGCACCGCGCCCGCATAGCGCATCGAGGCCGAGAGCATCTCGCGAAATGGCGCGAAAGCGCGGGCCTCCAATCCTGATGTGTTGAAGCCTGCGAGACCCCAGTCCTGCCCTGCCGTGTTGAGTTGATCCGGTGGCGCGCCGACCGACAATCGGCGCGAGATCGCGGCCTGCTCATTCCACGCATCGAATCCGCCCGATTTCACGCCGACGGCAATATCGAGATAGAGCCCGACAGGAAGGCCGAGTTCCTCGCCAAGCGCGACGCAGGCCTGCAACTGTTCGTGCGCGCACCACTGCACGAATTCGGCAAACGCGATTGCATCCGCATCATCGCCGCGCCGGAATTGCGACAGCGCTTCGTCATCAGGCCGACGCCACGGCTCCGGCCACTCCCACCAGGCGCTCCGGTTTTTTTTCCGCAGCGCCTCGAAACAGGCAAAGCGCCACAGTATCCGGCCGCGCTGCTTGCGAAATGCATCGAAAGCGCTTTTGCGCTTGAGCGTGGTACGGGTTTTGAATTGCGAGAAGGCGAGCCTCAACCCACATTGCTTCAGGGCGGCAACACCCGCATAATCCACCAACTCTGAATTTCGCAGCCGTTCGATCTCGGCGCGGTTTTCTGCCACGAAATGCTCCGGCAATTCCGGCAACGCTGCCACATCGATATAGATCGAGTTCAGAAACAGGCGGCTGTTCGGCGAATAAGGGCTGCAATCTTCAGCCTCATCATCGAACAGCGCGTGCAACGGATTGAGACCGACGCCCGCCGCGCCGAGAGTTGCCGCCCACCGCAGCAAGGCCTGCAGATCGGAAAAATCACCGATGCCCCAGTTGCCACGCGAGCGGATTCCGTAAAGCTGAACCGCCAACAGCCAACGGCGATCAAACTCGCCTTCATAGGCGCGCTCCGGCGCAACGATCAGCGAGTTTTCGACCGCTTCATCATGTCCACGCAGACGATAGACACCAAATGGAAGCTGCCCCGCGTATGAACGCGCATCAGCAGACGACAGGATCAGGCGATCATCGGCATCGAAGACTTTCCAGTCGTGCAGATGTGACAGCCGTGCGACGAGGCTGTCGATCCCCACACCATCCACGCAGCGCATGACAATCGGCGTGGCGCGCGGAGGCGCTGGGCCCAATGCCTCCGCAACATGATGGAACGTCTGTTCGTCGATCGTATGAGTTTGTCCGTTACCGTCGGTAAAGCTCGCTTCAATCCCGTATCGGGACAGTTTTTCGGGCAAATCCATTCTGTCTCACCGGGATGAATGCGACGCTGGCGCATAGTTCGTCCGTACGGCTAACCGCCCACACTTAAATCCGTTCCAGTGGAACCATTCGTGGGCTGCGCCATTGATAGCAGACACTCCTACCTGATCCGACGAGGCGCTCCGGATGTCCGTGCTTCCGCCCATGAAAAAAGTTGAACAACAATTGGGCTTAACTCCGGCAACCTCTCCCGGTCTCGGCGTTTTTCACATTGAGGACGTCTTTCCCTGCATCGAAGGCGGCCGCTTTCCCGTCAAGCGCATCGCAGGTGAACCAGTCGAGGTGTGGGCCGACATTTTCCGCGGCGGTCATGACATCGCAGCCGCCGCCATCTGCTGGCGGCTTGAGACGGACAGCGAATGGCAGCGCGCGCCGATGCAGCTGCACGGCAACGATCGCTGGACCGGCACGTTCACGCCGCAGGCTGTCGGACGTTATCTCTATATCATCGAGGCCTGGACCGACGCTTTCGCCACGTGGCGGCATGGCGTGATGGCCAAGATGGATGCCCGTCAGGATGTGTCGCTCGACGCGCTCGAAGGCGCATCGATGATGACGCGGGCGCAGCCCTCCGTCACGGAGAACGCAGTCGTTATAAACGCGGCTTGCGAAACCTTTCTGCAGCAGGGCGACATCGCAGCTCTTCTGACCGAGGAGGTCGAGCACGCGATGGCGCAAAGCCAGGTCGCCACTGATCTCACGCAATCGAAACCTTATCCGCTGATGGCCGACCGCGCCCGCGCGGTGGAAGGCGCATGGTACGAGATGGTTCCGCGCAGCCAGAGCAGCGTGCCGGGCCAGCATGGCACCTTCCGCGATTGCATCGCCCGCCTGCCCGAGATCGCGACGATGGGATTCGACGTGCTTTACTTCACGCCGATCCATCCCATCGGCCACACCAACCGCAAGGGCCGCAACAATGCGCTGAAGGCCGAGCCGGGCGATCCGGGTTCACCTTATGCGATCGGCGACGAGAGTGGCGGGCACGACGCCATCCATCCCGAACTCGGCACGCTCGACGATTTTCGCGACCTCGTTCGCGAAGCGAAAAGTCATGGCCTCGAGATCGCGCTCGACTTTGCCATACAGTGCTCGCCCGATCATCCCTGGCTGAAACAGCACCCGAACTGGTTCAAGCGCAGACCCGACGGGTCGATGCGTTACGCGGAAAATCCCCCCAAGAAGTATGAGGACATCCATAACCCGGATTTCGAATCCGATGACGCGCAAGCACTGTGGCATGCGTTGCGCGACGTTATTCGGTTCTGGATCGATCAGGGTGTCGAGATTTTCCGCGTCGACAATCCGCACACCAAGCCGTTTCCGTTCTGGGAGTGGCTCATCAAGAATATCCAGCTTCATAATCCAAACGTGATCTTCCTCGCGGAAGCTTTCACTCGGCCGAAGCTGATGAAAGGCCTCGCCAAGCTCGGCTTCTCCCAATCCTACACCTATTTCACGTGGCGCACGTCGAAATGGGAGATGCAGGAATATCTGAACGAGCTCACCGGCTATCCCGAGCGCGAATACTACCGGCCGAATTTCTTCGTCAACACGCCGGATATCCTGCCGTTTCATCTGCAGGGCGGCGAGCCGTGGATGTTCAAATCCCGCGTCGCGCTCGCGGCAATGCTGTCGGCGAGCTACGGCATCTACAACGGCTTCGAGTTGCTCGAACATGAGCCCATTCCGGGAAAGGAAGAATATCTCAACTCGGAAAAATACGAGATCAAGGTGCGGGACTGGAACGCGCCCGGCAACATCACGGACTACATCACTGGCATCAACATGGCCCGCCGCGCGAATCCGGCCCTGCGTCAGACCGCACGCCTGAAATTCCTCGATATCAACGACGACAACGTCATCGGCTTCACCAAGTCGACCGCCGACGAGAGCAATGTGATCGCCGGCGCCATCGCTATGGCGCATGAGCCGCGCGACGTCTGGCTGCCGTTGCACGGCATCAATGTGCGTCACGAAACACAACTGCGGCCTGTTGTGGCGCTCGAGAATATCATCACCGGCGAACGGCACGGCGTGGAATGGGGCGGCGTTCATTTGCGCCTCGATCCCGTGCGCGACCCCGCTGCTCTTTTCCGTTGTCTGGCGTGAGACCTCCGCCATGAACATCATGCCTGCCCTTGCCGAGATGCCACAGACCGAGAGCGACGAGCTCTGGTACAAGGACGCCGTTATCTATCAGTTGCACGTCAAGGCATTCGCCGACAGCAACAATGACGGCATCGGCGATTTTCCAGGACTAACCGAGAAGCTCGATTACCTGCAGGACCTCGGCGTCACCTGCCTGTGGCTGCTGCCGTTCTATCCCTCACCCGGGCGCGACGACGGCTACGACATCGCCGACTACGGCTCGATCAATCCCGATTTCGGGACGATGAAGGAATTCCGCCGGTTCATCACCGAAGCCAAGCGGCGCGGCCTGCGCGTCATCACCGAACTCGTCATCAATCACACCTCGGACCAGCACGACTGGTTCAAGCGGGCGCGCCGCTCTCCGCCGGGATCGAGTGCGCGCAACTGGTATGTGTGGAGCGATACAGATCAGAAGTATCTCGATACGCGGATCATCTTCACCGATACCGAAAAATCCAACTGGGCCTGGGATTCGGAAGCCGGCGCCTATTATTGGCATCGTTTCTTCTCGCATCAGCCGGATCTGAATTTCGACAATCCGCGCGTCGTCAGCGCCGTCGTGCAGGTGATGAAACGCTGGCTTGATGCGGGCGTGGACGGATTCCGGCTCGACGCCATTCCCTATCTCTGCGAGCGCGAAGGCACCAACAACGAGAATCTTCCAGAGACGCATGCCGTCATCAAGCGGCTGCGCGCCGAACTCGACGCCTATGCCAAGGGCAAGATTCTGCTTGCCGAAGCCAATCAATGGCCGGAAGACGTGCAGGAATATTTCGGTAACGGCGACGAATGCCACATGGCCTATCACTTCCCGCTGATGCCGCGCTTCTATATGGCGATCGCGCAGGAAGATCGCTTCCCCGTCACCGACATCCTGCGGCAGACGCCCGAAATCAACGACAACTGCCAGTGGGCTCTGTTCCTGCGCAATCATGACGAACTGACGCTCGAAATGGTGACCGATGTAGAACGCGATTATCTGTGGTCCACTTACGCCAACGATCCGCGCGCGCGCATTAACGTCGGAATCCGCCGCCGCCTCGCTCCGCTGATGGACAACGACCGGCGCAAGATTGAATTGATGAATTCGCTGCTGATGTCGTTTCCCGGTACGCCGATCATCTATTACGGCGACGAAATCGGCATGGGCGACAATATCTATCTCGGCGATCGCAACGGCGTGCGGACGCCGATGCAGTGGACGCCCGACCGCAACGGCGGCTTTTCCCGCTCCGACCCGGCGCGGCTCTATGCACCGCCGATCATGGACCCCGTTTACGGCTATGAGTCCGTCAACGTCGAAGCACAATCGCGCAGCCTCTCGTCGCTGTTGAGCTGGACCAAGCGGCTGATCTCGGTGCGCAAGACCAGCAAGGCGTTCGGGCGCGGCAGCATCACGTTCATCCGCCCAACCAACCGGGCCACCGTCGCTTATATCCGCCATTATGAAGACGAGACGATCCTGTGCATCGCCAACCTGTCGCGCTCCGCGCAGGCGACGGAATTGAACCTCGCGCCATGGAAAGATCGCGTGCCGCTGGAAATGCTGGGCCGCACCACATTCCCGCCGATCGGCGAACTGCCCTATCTCATCACGCTCGCGCCTTACGGCTTCTACTGGTTCAAGCTGGAAGAAAAGCCACCCGAGCCGTCCAAGCACGAGCCCTTCCCCGAGTTCGAGACGCTGGTGGTGCCGGCGGGCTCAACCTGGGTGACGCTTGAGCGGACCCGGCGCATCTTCGAGCGCGATGTCCTTCCCGCACATCTGGCCCGTACTCGCTGGTTTCCCCAGCGCTCTGCCTATGCGATCAGCACCAAGGTTACCTCTGCAATCCCTGTCACGGACGAAGGCGCATCCCGCTCGTGGCTCGCCATTTTTGAATCCATCCAGCACGGCAAGATGCAGCGCTATACGCTGCCGATCCGCGTCGACTGGGTGCGATTCGACCGCGAACGCTACAACCCCATCGCGCTTGCCGCCGTCCGTCAGGCCGCGCGCGAAGGAACGCTGTTCGATGTCGCAACCGATAAAGAGTTCATCGAACTGCTGCTCGACAATGTGCGCCACAATCGCACCACCACGAATGGCGTCGACAAGCTCGTGTTCCAGCCGACTGCTAAACTCCTTCAGGAGCCGGAAGTTAAAATCGAGCACGTCCACGCGGTCGAAACCGAACAGTCCAACAGCACGAGCCTTGTCGACGAATCCTTCGTCGTGAAGCTCTACCGGCGGATCGAAGCCGGCATCAATCCCGAAATCGAGATGGGTCGCTTTCTCACCGATGTCGTGGGTTTCGCCAACACGCCCGACCTGCTCGGCAGCGTCGAGCTTGTCGAGGGAGACAGACACTCGGCCGTCGCCATCATTCACCGTCTGATCCCCAACCAGGGCGACGCATGGTCGGTTGCGGCAAGCTATCTCGATCGCTTCGTGGAAGAACGCCGCCTGCTCAGCGCAGAGGAAAAGAAGTCCGAGAGCTCCGAACAGATCAACTCACTGCGCTACATGACGCAGATCGGCAAGCGCGTCGCGGAGATGCAGATGGCGCTGGCAAGCCGTGCCGACATCCCGGATTTCGCACCGGAGCTTGCGACTGCGAACGATCTGAAGATGTGGCACGAGAATTTCAATGCCGGCGTCGCGCGCGTTTTCGACGCGCTTCAGCAGCACCGGCTATCCGCCAGGGAGAGCGACCGCAAGCTGATCGATGCCCTGCTGCGTTATCACGGCGACCTTCCTGTTCTCGCCGACTCGTTCCTGACCGAACCGCAGCAGATTCTGAAAGCGCGACATCACGGAGATCTTCACCTCGGCCAACTGCTGATCGCCAAGGATGATATCCTGATTATCGATTTTGAGGGTGAGCCGCGCCGCTCGCTCGCGGAACGCCGCTGCAAGGCTCCCGCCGCGCGCGACGTTGCCGGCCTCCTGCGCTCGATCGACTATGCCGCCGGCGCGGCCATGATGCGCGCACGTGCCGCCGTCCCCGATGACGGCAGCAGCACACTTTTCTCCGACCTCGAAACCTGGCGCGACATCGCGGCGGAGACTTTCCTATTCGCCTATCGCGAGAACCTCACCGACACCCGACTGTGGCCGCAAAATTCTCTTGCGGCGGAGCGGCTGTTGAAATTCTTCCTGCTCGAGAAAGTTTTCTACGAGATCGAGTACGAGCTCGCACATCGCCCCGACTGGCTGAGCGTTCCGCTGGACGGCGCGCTGCGCATCCTCGCAAGCGAAACGGAAGTGGACACATGACGCTATCCGCCGAAGCCTACGCCATCCTTGAAGGCCGCCATTCCGATCCCTTCCGTTATCTCGGGCTGCATCCGAAAGACGGCCGCAACGTCGTGCGCGCGTTCCTGCCTCACGCCTCGCAAGTCGAGGCTATCGACGAACAAGGACATCGCGCCGAGCTGTCACGGCTTCACGATGCCGGCCTGTTCGAAGGCGAACTGCCAAAGGATGTCGGCGCCTATCGCCTGCGCGCCAATTACGGCGACAACGTCGTGGAGTTGCACGACCCTTACCGCTTTCCGCCGGTGCTGAGCGATTTCGACCTCTATCTGCTCGGCGAAGGCCGCCATCAGGATCTGTATGACAAGCTCGGCGCGCATCCGATGACGATGGAAGGCGTGCGCGGCATCGCCTTCGTGGTGTTCGCACCGAATGCGAAGCGTGTCAGCGTGGTCGGCGACTTCAACTATTGGGACAACCGTCCTCATGCCATGCGCGTGCGCGGCAACGGTTACTGGGAAATCTTCATTCCCGGCGTCACCGTCGGCAGCCGCTACAAATTCGACATCGCAGGCCCTCACGGCGAGCAGTTGCCGCTGAAGGCCGACCCACTCGCGTTTCAGGCCGAGATACGGCCGAATACGGCCTCCATTGTTTTCGACGAGAGCAAGCTCTCGCCGAAAATGGCGCATCCTGCGAAAGCCAATGCTCTCACCTCGCCGATGTCGATCTACGAGGTGCATCTCGGATCGTGGCGGCGCAGGGACGGCAACGAATGGCTGACCTATCGGGAATTGGCTGAAACGCTGCCGAAATACGCGCGCGACATGGGCTTCACCCATATCGAACTGCTGCCCATCAGCGAACATCCGTTCGACGGATCATGGGGCTATCAGCCGACCGGCCTGTTTGCGCCGACGAGCCGCTTCGGCACGCCTGATGATTTCGCGGCGTTCGTCGAGGCCTGCCATGCGGAAGGTCTCGCGCTGCTGCTCGACTGGGTGCCCGGGCACTTCCCCGACGACCGCCACGGCCTCGGATATTTCGATGGTACCGCGCTTTACGAGCATGCCAACCCGTTGCAGGGCCGCCATCTCGACTGGGGTACGCTGATCTACAATTACGGACGCACGGAGGTCGTCAACTTCCTCGTCTCGAATGCGCTGTTCTGGCTGGAGCGATACGGCATCGACGGCCTGCGCGTCGATGCCGTCGCCTCCATGCTCTATCTCGACTACAGCCGCCCGCCCGGCGGCTGGATTCCGAACAAGTATGGCGGCCGCGAAAATATCGAGGCGATCGAATTCCTGCGCCGCTTCAACACCGAAGTGTTCGCGAAGTTTCCGCACGCCACAACCGCCGCGGAGGAATCCACCGCATGGCCGCAGGTGTCGCGCCCCGTCGAATTCGGCGGACTAGGCTTCGGCTACAAATGGAACATGGGCTGGATGCACGACACGCTGAACTACATCAGCAAAGATCCTATCCATCGCAAATATCACCACGACCAGATCCTGTTCGGCCTGCATTACGCTTTCTCGGAAAACTTTATCCTGCCGCTGTCGCACGACGAGGTCGTACACGGTAAGCGCTCGATTCTCGGCCGCATGCCCGGCGACGACTGGCAGCGATTCGCCAATCTGCGCGCCTATTACGCCTTCATGTTTGCTCATCCCGGCAAGAAGCTGATGTTCATGGGCTGCGAATTCGGCCAGGAGCATGAGTGGAATCACGATCGGTCGCTGGACTGGCATCTGCTCGAGCAGGAGCGTCATCGCGGCATTCAGGCACTCGTGCGCGATCTCAATCATCTCTATCGCGAACTCCCCGCGTTGCATGAGCTCGATTGCGATCCGGCAGGCTTCGAATGGGTCATCACCAACGACGCCGACCACAATGTGTTCGCCTGGGTACGCAAGGGGAATGCACCGCGCCAGCGCTGCCTCGTCGTCGTGAATTTCTCGCCAAGCGTCCATGAGGACTACCGTGTGCGCGTGCCGTTTCCCGGAAAATGGCGCGAGGTATTCAATTCCGATTCCGCGCATTACGGCGGCAGCAATGCCGGCAATGTCGGCGGCCGCGAGACGCTGGAAGGGCTTGTCCCGCACCTCAGCCTCACCGTCCCGCCGCTCGCCGCGATCTATCTCGTCCCGGACGGTGACTGATGCGTCTGTCAGCCGGTACACACACCCGTCTTGGCGCGACCTGGGACGGCCGCGGCACCAATTTCGCGCTGTTCTCCGCCCATGCGGAAAAGGTGGAGCTCTGCCTGTTCGATCATCACGGCCGTCGCGAAATCGAACGCATCACGCTGCCGGAGCGCACGGAGGACGTCTGGCACGGCTACCTCAACGACATTTCGCCAGGACAACTCTATGGCTACCGCGTCCATGGCCCTTATCAGCCCGAACACGGCCATCGCTTCAACTGCCACAAGCTGTTGATCGATCCATACGCCAAGCGCCTTGCGGGCCGACTCGTCTGGAGTGACGCTCACTTCGGTTATCGAACCGGAAGTCCGCGCGAGGATCTGTCGTTCGACCGGCGCGACAATGCGCGCGGCGTCCCCAAGGCGGTCGTCATCGACGAAATCTTCAACTGGGGACGCAGGGAAAACCGGCCGAACGTGTCGTGGGCCGACACCATCATTTACGAAGCGCACGTCAAAGGACTGACGCAGACGCGCGATGACGTGCCGCCCCATTTGAAAGGCACGTTCGGCGCGTTGTCCTGCCCCGCTGTGGTCGACCACCTCAAGCGACTCGGCGTCACCACCATCGAGCTTTTGCCCATCCACGGCTTTGTCGACGACCGCTATCTGGTCGAGAAGAAGCTCGTCAACTATTGGGGCTACAATTCCATCGCCTTCTTCGCACCCGAACAGCGCTACGCCAACGGCGGCTCGCTGGATTCTTTCCGCACCGCTGTGGCGCGGCTGCACGATGCCGGAATCGAGGTGATGCTTGATGTCGTCTACAATCACACCGCGGAAGGCAATCACCTCGGGCCGACGCTATCGTTTCGCGGCATCGACAACCTGTCTTACTACTGGCTGAAGCCCGACAACCTCCGCTATTACGACGACTTCACCGGCACAGGCAATTCACTGAACCTCACCCATCCGCGCGTGTTGCAAATGGTGATGGATTCGCTGCGCTATTGGGTCGAGGTCTGCCATGTCGACGGCTTTCGCTTCGATCTCGCCAGCACGCTCGCGCGCGGACCCAACGGCTTCGACCGTGGCAGCGCGTTTCTCACCGCTGTACGGCAGGATCCAGTGCTCGCGACCGTAAAGCTCGTGGCGGAGCCGTGGGATGTCGGCCTTGGCGGCTATCAGGTCGGCGCGTTTCCCTCGCAGTGGTCGGAGTGGAACGACCGTTATCGTTCCACTCTGCGCCGCTATTGGTCAGGCGAAGGCAATCTACTCGGCGAGCTCGGCCGCCGCATGACCGGTTCATCTGATCTCTTCAATCACGACGGGCGGGCACCGCAGGCTAGTATCAACCATATCACGGTGCATGACGGCTTCACCCTGATGGACCTGTTCAGCTACAACGAGAAACACAACGAAGCCAACGGCGAAGAGAATCGCGACGGCTCGAACGACAATCAAAGCAGCAATTGCGGCCATGAAGGCCCGACCGACGATGCCACAATCGTCGCATTGCGCCTGCAGTTGCGGAAGAACCAGCTCGCCTGCCTGTTTCTCGCGCAAGGCGTTCCGCTCCTGCTGGCGGGCGACGAAGTCGGCAACAGCCAGCAGGGCAACAACAACGCCTATTGTCAGGACAACGAGATCGGCTGGGTCAACTGGAACAGCGTCAAGCAGGACGGCGAAGATCTCACCGAATTCATCGGCAGACTCACCGCGTTGCGCGGCCGCTTCTCCCAGTTACGCTCGCGTCAATGGGTGGATGGCTTGCAGGCGGACGGCACCTACGGCGTATTGTGGCTGACGCCGCACGCCAATGAGATGGAAGAAGCCGACTGGAATTTTCCGGAAGGTCGATTTCTCTCTTACGTGCTCGGACCAAAGGAACAAGGCGAGCCGCCGCTGTTTATCGTACTGAACGCCGCGCCCGAGCCGATCGAGTTCACCTTGCCGAAATTACCCGAATACACCAAATGGTCCTGCGTGCTCGACACCACCGCGTCGGAAGCGCCTGACAGCACCGCTTCCGGAAACACGATGCAGGCGCCGCCACGCTCGGTGCTGGCCTTTGCGGGGGCTGCATGAATGGCTCGTCCTTCGGTCCACGGCTGATACAGGATGGCGTAGCGTTCCGGCTCTGGGCACCCGCTGCGCAGCGCGTCGACCTTCTGCTAGATGATACAACACATGAGATGCATGACAACGAAGGCGGATGGTTCACGCGCGACGTTGCGCATGCACACGCGGGTATGCGCTATCGCTTCCTGATCGATGGCGAGACGGAAGTGCCCGACCCCGCCTCGCCGTTCCAGCCGGACGATATCGCCGGGCCGAGCGAGGTGATCGATCACCGAAGTTATGGCTGGCGCGCAACCGACTGGCGCGGCCGCCCCTGGGAGAACGCGGTTTTAGTCGAAACCCATGTCGGCACGTTCACGCCGGAAGGCACCTATCGCGCAATGATCGACAAGCTCGATCATCTGGTTGCGACCGGCATCACGGCTCTGGAGTTGATGCCGGTTGCGGATTTTCCGGGCCGCTGGAATTGGGGGTATGACGGCGCGCTGTGGTATGCGCCGGATTCCAGTTACGGCCGCCCCGACGATCTCAAGGCTCTGATTGACGAAGCCCATCTGCGCGGACTGATGGTGTTTCTCGATGTCGTCTACAATCACTTCGGGCCCGAAGGGAATTATCTCAGCCTCTACGCGCCATCGTTCTTCTCCTCCGCGCAAACGCCGTGGGGCAATGCCATCGACTATCGCGTACCGGAAGTCCGCCAGTTCGCGGTCGAGAACGCCCTGCACTGGCTGCGTAACTACCGCTTCGATGGATTACGGCTTGATGCCGTGCATGCGATCGAGACCGCGGAGGATCTGCTGCTCCGCGATATCAGCATCGCTACGGGGGCGTTCGCCCGAAGCAGCGGACGGCATATCCATCTCGTGCTGGAGAACGACGACAACCGCGCGAGTCTGCTCGATCCATTCGCCGATCCGCCAGCGGGGAAATATCGCGCGCAGTGGAATGACGATTACCATCACGCCTGGCATGTCCTGCTGACCGGCGAGACATTCGGCTACTACCAGGACTATCAGCCGCCGCTGCCGCATCTCGTCCGCGCGCTCGAATCCGGCTTCGCCTATCAGGGCAAGGCGTCTGCGCACCGCAATAACGCGCTACGCGGCGAATCGAGCGGCCATCTCTCGCCCGCTGCTTTCATCAATTTCATCCAGAACCACGACCAGATCGGCAATCGCGCGCTCGGCGACCGGCTTGCCTGCCCTCCCGCAGCGCTTGAAGCAGCGCTTGCGATCACGTTGCTCGCGCCGATGCCGCCGATGCTGTTCATGGGCGAAGAATGGGGCGCGACATCCCCCTTCCCGTTCTTCTGTGATTTTAAGGGCGATCTTGCGCAAGCCGTGCGCGAGGGCCGACGCCGCGAATACAGGAAGGCCTACGAGACCTTCGGCGACGACGTTCCCGATCCGGTCGAGCAGACGACCTTCGTTCATGCCAAGCTCAACTGGCAGGAACTGCAAAACCCCGACGGACAACGGCGGCACGAACTCGTCCGCAAGCTGCTGACGCTGCGCCGCGAGCACATCATCCCCCACCTTCGCGTGGCGTCTTTCGGAGAAGCCCATGTCGAGCCGGACGGCATTCTGTTTGCGTCGTGGGCCCTCAATGACCATCTCCTGACGCTCACGGCCAACCTGTCCTCCGAGCCAAGCGCGAAAGAAACGCCGCATGGCAGACATATGATCTGGGGCAAATCCGGCTTGCTGGGACCGTGGAGCGTCTGCTGGACCACGGAGTCCGCGTGATGCCGTCCGCAATTCCGCGTGCCACCTATCGCCTCCAACTCAACGAGAACTTCACCTTCGACGACGCTACGGCAGTCGCCCCCTACTTGAAGGCGCTCGGCATCAGTCATGTCTATGCTTCGCCATTTCTGAAGGCGCGCGCGCACAGCCAGCACGGCTACGACATCGTCGATCACAACGTGCTCAATCCCGAACTCGGCGGCGAGCCCGCATTCGAGCGTCTCAGCGCCGCGTTGAAACTGAACGGCCTCGGCCTGATTCTCGATTTCGTGCCCAACCACATGGGCGTGCATTTCGCTGACAATCCGTGGTGGCTAGACGTGCTGGAATGGGGCGAGGCGTCGCCCTACGCGGACTTCTTCGATATCGACTGGGACCTGTTGCCCTATCGCACCAAAGGTGGCGTGCTGCTGCCGATCCTCGGCACCTCTTACGGTCAGGCACTGAACAACGGCGAGATCGAACTACGCTACGACCCGCAGGAAGGAAGCTTCTCCGCCTGGTACTACGAGCACCGCCTGCCCATCGCGCCGGAACGTTACAGCGAAATTCTGCGCATCGTGATCGGCGAAGCGGGAGCTGAGAATGATGCTGCCGGCCGCGCGATTCTCGATCTCGCCTCGCGCTACACCGGCCTGCGCCACCCCAATCGCATGGAGGCACCCGCCTTCAAGGTCGCGTTGCGGGACATCGACGGCGCAGACACCGTCATTACCCGTGGTCTCGCTGCCTATCGTGCCGGCGCGGGCCGCGAGGCCCAGACTAAGGCGCTCCATTATCTTCTCGAACGACAGCACTACAGGCTTGGCCATTGGCGCCTCGCGAGCAGCGAGATCAACTATCGCCGCTTCTTCGACATCAACACCCTTGCCGGATTGCGGGTGGAGAACATGCCGACCTTCAAGGCTAGTCATGCGCTCGTGCGCCGGTTGATAACTGAAGGAAAGCTGCAGGGTATCCGCCTCGATCACATCGACGGCCTTCGCGACCCGGCGCAATATTGCCAGCGCCTGCTGCGGCTGATCCGCGAGGCGCAGGGCGAACGACGCAAACCGTTCTATCTGGTGATGGAAAAAATTCTCGGCGAAGGCGAAAGCCTGCCGAAATTCGCGGGCATGCAGGGCACCACCGGCTACGAGTGGCTCAATCTGATCTCTCGCGCATTGCTGGACGGCAAGGGCCTCGAGACACTCGACGAAACATGGCGGCAGGCGAGCAATATCGCGCCCGATTTCGTACCCGTGCTGAGAGCCGCCAAGCAGCGCGTGATGGAGACACTGCTCGCCAGCGAGTTCACGGTGCTGGCGCGGCTATTGGCGCGCATCGCCGGCGGTCACTACGCGACCCGCGATTTTTCCGCCGACAGCCTGCGGCAGGCGCTGGAACTATACGGGCTGCACTTTCCGGTCTATCGCACCTACATCACAGCGGGCGGGCCTTCGCCAGACGATCGCGCGCTGATCGCAGACACCATCGACAAGGCGCGGCACGACTGGTTCGGCGCCGATGAAGGCATTTTCAATTTCCTGCAGGATGCGCTGACGCTCGATCTCGCCGGGCCGGACCGCGCGGCACACGGCCGTCAGCGAGTCCGCCGCTTCGCGCTGAAAGTGCAGCAGTTCACCGGGCCGATGATGGCGAAGTCGCTGGAGGACACCGCCTTCTATCGTTATCACCGGCTGCTCGCGCTCAACGAGGTCGGCGGCGACGCCGCCGCGGCTTCGCTTCCCGTGCAAGCATTTCACGACGCCATGCAGGCACGCGCAAAAGATTTTCCGCACGGCATGACAGCGACGTCCACGCACGACACAAAGCGCGGCGAGGATGCACGTGCGCGTCTCCTTGTCCTGTCGGAGCTTGCCGCAGAATGGGCGAGCTTGGTCGGACGCTGGAAATCGCTCAACGCCCGACACATCGTGACCGAGGGCAGCATCCGCGCGCCCTCGCCCGCATTCGAATACATGCTCTATCAGGCGCTGATCGGCGCATGGCCGCAAACCATGGATGCAGACTTCCTCGCCCGCATGAAGGCCTATGCAATCAAAGCCGCGCGCGAGGGAAAGGTCGAGACGGGCTGGCTCAATCCGAACACAGCTTACGAGAAGGGACTGGAAATCTTTCTCGAACGAATTCTCGACATCGGCCAGTCGTCCGAATTCCTGTCTTCGATCGATGCCTTTGCCCGGCGCGTATCGCTGATCGGCGTTCTCAACTCGCTATCGCAACTCACACTGAAAGCGATGATGCCCGGCGTGCCGGATTTCTACCAGGGAACGGAATTCTGGGACACATCGCTGGTCGATCCCGACAACCGCCGTCCGGTCGATTTCAGGGCGCGCGAGATGGCGCTCGCGGAGGTTTCAAAAGAGCCGCGATGGGCTGACCTGATCGCCCATGCCGCCGACGGACGCATCAAGCTTGCATGGACCCATCATCTGCTGGCTTTGCGCAATCGCCATCCCGGCGTGTTCGATAATGGCAGCTATCTGCCGCTGGACGTCACCGGCCCGCATCGCGACCACGTCATCGCGTTCGCGCGCATCCATCGCAAGACGGCGGTGATCATCGCCACGATGCGCTGGTTTGCACCGTTTACGGACGATGGACGCTCCTGGCTGAATGGGACTATTGAAGGCGCGATCACCATCGACGGACTTCACATCGATGGCGTATCCCGCACCGAATTGCCTCTCAGCGAATTGTTCGCGGAGCTTCCTGTCGCGACACGCGAAGCGACAGTCAAACGGGCATATAAAAAGGCCGCCCGGGATCATGGCCGGGCGGCCTAGCGGACGTTGTGCCGACTCAGTGGTCCGGTTCCCTTCCCCCGCGGACCGCGATTATTTGCAGACCTTCATCGAATTCAATCACTCCAAAGACCAATAGCGCGGCCTCTTCACAGCTTTTCGCCGGCATAGCCTCGCTCTGCAGCGCAGCATCTGCTTGCAGTTTCGAATATCGGGAATATCTCAATGCCGAATCAGGAGATCTGCAAAGTGTCGAAGCCGCTTGTCGTTTCAATTCCCCACAATCTCGGTCGCGAGGAAGCGATCCGCCGCATGAAAAATGGTCTGTCGAGCGCGCGCACGCAATACAGCCATCTGCTGACCGTGAATGAAGAGACGTGGAACGACAATCAGTTGGCCTTCCGCGTCACCGCGCTGGCGCAGGCCGTCAGCGGCACCATCGATGTCGCCGAGGATCATGTGAAGCTGGAAGTGATGCTGCCCTGGTTGCTGGCGAAGCTCGCGGATCGCGCGCAGGCGCTGATCGGCGACAAGGGCCGCCTGATGCTGGAAAAAAAATAACAACTTGAAGCCGGACAGCAAAAAGCCGACCGCACAGATGCGGCCGGCTTTCCGTTTTCGTCATCTCACTGATAGGTCGACGCCAGATAGTCCACGATCTTCGGAATATCGTTCGCTTCAATCGGCGCACCATAGACCTTGATCATCTTGTTGACCTCGGCGGTCCAGAAATCCTTGCCGAATTTCGGACCGCGCGGCTGGGTCGAGATGTAATCGGCCGAGTGACAGCCGGAGCAGTTGGCCTGGACCACATCGAGATTTGGTCCCGGCTTGAACTGCGACTTTTCCGGCGGCAGCTTGTAGGTCACAGGCTTCGCCTGCAGACCGCCGACGGCCATTACAAGCCCCGCAGCCGCACCGATTGCGGCGAGACGGGTGGCAATCCTGAACATGCTCATGATGCCCTCCCTCAAGCCACTGTCACGGATGTGGTTTCGATGACGTTGCGCATGTAGCCCGCCGGATTCCACGATGCCGTCTCGGGCTGCACCTTGCCGCCATTGCTGGTGGCGCGCACTTTCAGATCATACGATCCGGACCCGAGCTTCACCGGCAAGGTCCATTCCCGGAAAGAATACTTGCCGAGATCCTTGCCGAGCTTCGCGGCCTTCCAGGTCTTGCCGCCATCGGTCGACACGTCGACCTGCTTGATGCCGGTGCCACCATCGAAGGCAAAACCCTTCAGCGTCATTTTTCCGGACTTGAGCTTCTGACCGTTCGTCACATTCGTGATGAAGGAGCGGACGGTGAAGCGATTGATCGGCACGGTCGCTTTCGGCGCGGTGCCGGGCTCGACGCAAGCGCACTCGTTATCCGGAATGCGATACGCCGTCTTCATCCAGAAATTATCGTACACCGTATCGATAACGGTGATCTGGTTGACATGCTTGACCCAATAGGTGCCGAAATAACCGGGCACCACGACGCGCAACGGGAAGCCGTTGAGCATCGGCAGGTCCGTACCGTTCATCTGGTACGCGAGCATCACGTCGCCATTGGTGGCAACATCAAGATCGAGCGCCTTGGCGAAGTCCGGCGTCGTGTCCATCACCGGCCCATCGAGTGCATCGAACACGACCTGCTTCGCACCGGCCTGAACGCCGGCCTTCTCCAGCACGGCTTTCAGCGGCACGCCTTTCCACTTCGCGTTGCCGAGCGCGCCGTTAGCGAGCTGCCCGCCTGCGACACGCGGATCGAAGAAGCCACGGCTGTTGCCCGAACACTGGTTGACCGCCACGATCTCCTTGGCGGGCAGCTTCTTGATGTCAGCGAGAGACAGTTTGAGCGGCTTGTTGACCTTGCCCTTGATTTCGACCGTGTAGGTCGCCGGGTCGATCTCGAGTGGAATGCCCGCGAGGTGATAGCGGACGAAGAACGCATCGTTCGGGGTGATGACGCCCTCGTTGAACACCGAGAACGGCATCTCGAGTTGTGGCGGGCGTTCGGTGAGACCGATCATCGGCCGTTTTTGAGGGTATTTGACCAATGGCCGTTGGCCATTGCCGATCGGAAGATTGACGATTTCTTCCGCGAAACTGGTCAGCGTCGACGAACCCAGCAAGCTCGAGCTTGCCAGCAATGCGACGCCGCCCTGGAGCACAGAGCGTCGGTCGATCATTGTATTCCTCCCAAGGGACATGTTCCCTCGGGAGGAATTGAGACACGTGTTGTGGAACGATTCCAGAACTATTTTGCTCAAGCCGTTCCACAAATCGGATTCTTCGTTACGACATTTGTCGTACAAGAACTCCGTCAGACTTTGCAGAAATCAGATCGCCTGCGTCACCAGCTTGGTGTTCAGGTAGGCTTCGACAGCCTCGATCCCGCCTTCGGAGCCATAACCGGAATCCTTGATCCCGCCGAACGGCAACTCCGGCAAAGCGATGCCATGATGGTTGATGCTGACCATGCCGCTTTCGATGTCGCGGCCAAGGCCAGCCATCGTTTTCGCCGAGGTCGTATAGGCATAGGCCGCGAGCCCATATGGCAGGCGATTGGCTTCGGCGACCACCTCATCGTAATCGGAGAAGCGGTTGACCATGGCGACGGGACCAAACGGCTCCTCGGTCATCATCCGTGCCGAGAGCGGCACGTCGGTCAGCACCGTCGGCTTGAAGAAGTAACCGCGATTGCCGATCCGTTCGCCGCCGGTCGCAACCTTGGCGCCGTGCGAGGTGGCATCCGCAACCATCGCTTCCATGGCCTCGATCCGCCGGTTATTGGCGAGCGGCCCCATCTGCACGCCCTTCTCCATCCCGTTGCCGACCTTGAGGCCTTCAGCCGCCTGCACAAAGCCATCGAGGAATTGATCGTAGACCTTCTCCTGCACGAGGAAGCGTGTCGGCGCGACGCAGACCTGACCGGCATTGCGGAATTTGTTGGCCGACAAAATCTTCACCGCCTGCGCGACGTCCGCATCGTTGAACACCAGCGCGGGCGCGTGTCCGCCCAATTCCATGGTCACGCGCTTCATGTGGTTGCCGGCCATGGCGGCCAGTTGCTTGCCGACGACGGTCGAGCCCGTGAACGAGATCTTCTTGATGACCGGATGCGGGATCAAATAAGAGGAGATTTCCGCCGGTACACCGAACACGATGCCGACCACGCCGGCCGGAATTCCGGCGTCGGCGAACACACCGATCAGCGCAGCGCAGCTTGCCGGCGTTTCTTCCGGTCCCTTGAGGATCACCGAACAGCCCGCCGCCAGCGCCGCCGACACTTTGCGGACGGCCTGATTGAGCGGGAAATTCCACGGCGTGAACGCGGCCGCCGGGCCAACTGGCTCCTTCACCACCATCTGGGTCACGTTCGATGCCCGCGCGGGCACAATGCGACCGTAGGTGCGGCGCGCCTCTTCGGCGAACCATTCGATGGTGTCGGCAGCGCCTGCCGTCTCGATGCGAGATTCGGCCAGCGGCTTGCCCTGCTCAAGGGTCATCAGGGTGGCGATGGTCTCGGCGCGTTCGCGCAGCAGTTCGGCGGCGCGACGGATCAGCTTCGACCGCTCAAGCGCACCGACCTTGCGCCAGACTTCAAACCCGCGTTGCGCGGCAGCCAGCGCCTCATCGAGATCCGCCTGTCCGGCATGGGCCAGCGTGCCGATCGTCTCCTCCGTAGCCGGGTTCAACACGGGCAGGCGCGGCTTGCTGCCGTCGCGCCAGCGACCGTCGATGAAAAGCTGGGTGTCGGAATAGGAGGTCATCGGCAAAATCCTTGTGCGGGAAGGAGATGGAGCGTGCCGTAGCACGAAAAGGATGCAGGCGCATAAACTAAGGCCGTTCCTGCAACAAACCACTCCTGAATCGGCAGACGGGCCATGCGCGACCCATTATCCCAAAGGTCTTCAAACGCCTGACATCCTCTTACCGGTATCCTGACCTCAAGGGAGCCAGAACTCTGGCCGGACCCTTGTTCAAAGGAAAAGCATCATATTGATGGTACCAATTAACCTCCCATTCTTTTAAAGCGGCTAGACTGGCTGCAAGATCGGGTTCGCCTGAAACAGGCCACTCGAAGAAAGGCCTGTACTTCCCGTTGCGCAGCGTCCCCGACGGGATGCGGGTGAGGCGCGTTTCCTAAGGATTCAATCTTGGTCGTCCTGGGTTATATCTACCGCTTCGCCTCGAACTTTGCGTTTCTGGCGCTGGCTTATCTCACCCTGAATTTTCTGAGTAAGTACAGCGAACGCTCGATCATCGCCTTTCTGATTCTGGTTTATTCCGCCATGCGGATCGTCTCGACGATCCGGCAGTTCATATTTTTCCAGAAGATCGAGCGTCTCGAAAACGACGCCAAGGCGGGCAGTCCGGAAGGATCGACGCGCAGGCAGTCCGCGCGCGAAGTCGGCCGTCTGCGCCACGAAGGTGAACTCAAATCCTACATGGATCTGCTGTTCCTGACATTGATCGTCCTGCTCTGCGCATCGAAAATCCTGACGAGCTAACGCGCTAACGATGCCGGCGACTTAGCTCGTGAGCGAGGCAGGCGCCCTGACACGTTCGCGATACAGGAAACGGATTTCCGCCTCTGCCGCCGTGCGCGATACGTCTGTACTGCCCGGCAGGAAGGACTGCTTCATCTTGTAAAGCGGATCGTCGTCAGGGGGCGGGAGATAGGCCTTGAGGGCAAAATAACCGGCCGCAACGATCAGCAAGCCGCCAACCACGCCACCCAACAACCCAAGCCAGAATGTACGATCGTCCATTGTCGTCCCCGCGACCGGGACGATAGTCAGCCGCCCACACGATGTAAACGCACGGGCAGACCGATATATTTTAGAAAATCATATCCTGTGTTATCCGCGACGGCTTCAACCCTGTTGCATCCGCGCGCGATCCGTGACTCGCCGAGTATTTCGAGACTTCAAAGCAAGCCGACGGACATTAACCTGGCACTTTGAAAAACGGCGCAGGAACAAGCAGCTTGTTTTCCACCTTTACGACCAGCGGGCGCATTTTTTTGGCATACGACTGCCACTCCGATGACGCCTGCAGTTGCTTGCGCCGTTCAAAACGGTCGTCCAGGCTCTCATAGCCCCACATGTGTACAATCTGGTTCAGCGGGCCGAAGTCCGTGTAGTAGTAGCCGACCATCTTTCCCAATATTCGGACCTGGCACGCCATTCCCTCCTCTTCGTAGAGTTTCAGGAAGGTCGGTACCTGGCCTGCATGCAGGGTATAGATTCGCTCATCCACAAACATTGGGCGCCCCTAGTCCATTCTCTATTCGACCGTTTTCGGCACCACACTTGCGACAATGGATGCATCGAGCGCTTCGTAATCGTGCAGGCGGATGGTGGCGTAAAGCTCAGCGCGGGTCTGCATGTCGGGCACCATTGCCTTGGTCATGCCGTCACGCTTCAAGGTCGCATACAGACGCTCTTGCGCCTTGTTGGCGACGCGCAACGAGGACACCGGCCAGATCACCATCTTGTAGCCCATCGCCTCGAACTCGGCGGCAGTGAAGAACGGCGTCCGTCCGAACTCGGTCATGTTGGCGAGCAGCGGCACGCCCGGCATCCGCTTCGCGAATTCCACGAACATCTCGCGCGAGTTCAGTGCCTCCGGGAAGATCGCATCCGCACCGGCTTCCATATAGAGCTTGGCGCGGGCCACCGCGCCGTCCATCCCCTCGCTCGCCGCCGCATCGGTGCGCGCGATCAAGTAGAGATGGCGGCGTGCCTTGGCGGCCGAGGCGACTTTCGCCGCCATGTCGCGCGCATCCGCGAGCTTCTTATCGTTGAGATGGCCGCACTTCTTCGGCAGCAACTGGTCCTCGATATGGACCGCACCTGCTCCGGCATCCTCGAACGTCCGCACCATGTGCATGACGTTGAGCGCTTCGCCATAACCAGTATCGCCATCCACCAGCACCGGCAGGCCAGACGCGCGCGCCACCTGGCGAACAAAGAACGACACTTCATCGACGGTGATCATGCCGAGGTCCGGCAGCCCCATCGATGCCGTCATTGCGGCCCCGGAGAGATAAAGGGCCTCGAAGCCCGCGTCCTTCGCCTGCAACGCGGCCTGGCCGTTATGAGAGCCCGGAATCCCCAGGATTTGCGGGCGATTCACCAATGTACGGAATCGCTCACCTGCGGGACGATCGGACAGTTCGGCACCGACGAGATAGGTCATGCTGTCTCCTTACGCCGCCTTGGTCTTGGCGGCTTTCTTGCCGCGCTGGCCGATCGGCACGAACTTCAGATTCTCCGGGCCGACATAATTCGCCGACGGACGAATGATCTTGTTGTCGATGCGCTGCTCGATGACGTGCGCCGACCAGCCGGAGGTGCGTGCGATCACGAACAGCGGCGTGAACATCGCCGTCGGCACGCCCATCGCGTAATAAGATGCTGCGCTGAACCAGTCGAGATTGGCGAACATCTTCTTGGTCTCGTCCATCACCGCCTCGATGCGGTCGGCGATCTCGAACATCCGCATGTCGCCGCGTTCGGCGCTGAGCGTGCGGGCGACCTCCTTGATGACTTTGTTGCGCGGATCGGCAACCGTGTAGACCGGGTGGCCGAAACCAATCACCACTTCCTTGGCCTCGACGCGGCGGCGGATATCGGCTTCCGCTTCGTCGGCGTCCGCATAGCGCTGCTGGATTTCGAATGCGACTTCGTTGGCGCCGCCGTGCTTGGGACCGCGCAGCGCGCCGATGCCGCCGGTGATCGCGGAATACATGTCCGACCCCGTGCCCGCGATGACGCGCGTGGTGAAGGTCGAGGCGTTGAACTCATGTTCGGCATAGAGAATGAGCGAGGTGTGCATCGCGCGCTCATGCGACGCCGATGGCTTCTTGCCGTGCAGGAGATGCAGGAAGTGTGCGCCGATGGAATCGTCGTCGGTCTCGACGTCGATCCGCTTGCCGTTGTGCGAGAAGTGGTACCAGTACAGCAGCATCGAACCCAGCGAGGCCATCAGGCGGTCGGCGATATCCTTCGCGCCAGCCTGATTGTGGTCATGCGCCTCCGGCAACACGCAACCGAGCATGGAGACACCCGTGCGCATCACGTCCATCGGATGCGCCGCCGCCGGAATCTGCTCCAGCGTGGCCTTCACCGCCGCAGGCAGACCACGCATCGCCTTCAGCTTGGCCTTGTAGGAGGCAAGCTCGGCCACCGTCGGCAGCGCGCCGTGAACCAGAAGATAGGCGATTTCCTCGAACTCGCAGGTCTCAGCCACATCCAGAATGTCGTAGCCGCGATAATGCAGGTCGTTGCCGGTGCGGCCGACGGTGCACAACGCGGTGTTACCGGCCTGTACGCCGGACAGTGCTACGGATTTCTTCGGCTTCGGTGCGGAGTTCGTTTCCATCGCAGTTCCTTCCCTGTCTTGCGTCGTCCGCTTCAGGCCATCATGCGGCCCGAAGCGCCGTTATTTTGAGACTACCCTCGCGGGCGAATGCTGGCGCGTTACTTCGCGCGCCAGTCGAAAATGCCGTGATGCGACGGCGTGCCGAGCCGTGCGGCATCTACCGTGAACGACAGTTGCGCAAGATCCGTCAGCGACGGCAACTGTTCGACGGCGGCGATGAAGCGATCCTGTTCCTTGGCGGAAATGATGTCTTCGGACAGCGTGCGGAACTTCTTCACATAGTCAGGCCGCGTGAACGGGCGCGCGCCGAGCGGGTTGGCATCCGCAATAGCCAGCTCGTCCTCGATCACCTTGCCGTCGTTCAGCGTGACGACGACCTTGCCGCCGAACGCCTTCTCCTTCGGATCCTGGCTGTGATAGCGCCGGGTCCACTCCTTGTCCTCGACGGTCGTGATCTTGTGCCACAGCGCCACGGTGTCCTTGCGCTGCGCGCGCTCGGGCGCGTAGGAGCGCTCGTGATGCCAGCCGCCGTCCTCGAGCGCGACGGCGAAGATGTACATGATGGAGTGATCGAGCGTCTCGCGGCTCGCATGCGGGTCCATCTTCTGCGGATCGTTCGCGCCGGTACCGATCACATAATGCGTGTGATGGCTGGTGTGGATGACGATGCTCTTGACCTTCGATAGGTCGCCGATCTTCGGGCCCATGCGGCGGGCGAGATCGATCAGCGCCTGGCTCTGATATTCGGCCGAGTGCTCCTTGGTGTAGGTGTCGAGAATGGCGCGCTTGGCCTCGCCCTTTTCCGGCAGCGGCACGATATATTCCGCCTTCGGACCCGACAGCAGCCACGCAATGAAGCCGTCCTCGCCTTCCCATGCAGGCGACGGCGCGCCCTCGCCGCGCATCACGCGGTCCACGGCCTCGATCGCCATCTTGCCCGCGAACGCCGGCGCATAGGCCTTCCAGCTCGAAATCTCGCCCTTGCGCGACTGCCGCGTGGTGGTGGTGACATGCAGCGCCTGCTGCACGGCCTGATAGATCGTTTCGGTCGGAAGCTTCAAAAGCGTGCCTATGCCGGCCGCGGCCGACGGGCCGAGATGGGCGATGTGGTCGATCTTGTGCTCGTGCAGGCAGATGCCCTTCACGAGGTCGACCTGAATTTCATAGCCGGTGGCAAGGCCACGGATGAGATCGGCGCCCGACAGGCCGACATGCTGCGCGACCGCGAGGATCGGCGGAATGTTGTCGCCGGGATGCGAGTAGTCGGCCGCAAGGAAAGTGTCGTGGAAATCGAGTTCGCGCACCGCGACGCCGTTCGCCCAGGCCGCCCATTCCGGCGACACGCGCTTGTCGGTCGCAAGACCGAAGATCGTGGCACCCGGCGCGAACGGATGCGCCTGCGCCTGCTCGCGCGCACTCACCACCGGACGCCGCGCCAGCGAGGCAGCCGCAACGGAAGCGTTGTCGATGATGCGGTTGCCAATCATCTCGACGACGGCGGGCTCGACCGCGACCGGATCGGCAGCGACTTCAGCGATCTTCCAGGCCAACTGGTCGGCGCGCTGGAGATGTTCGGCGGACTTGTAAGTACGGACGGAGTGCTGCTTCACGTGTCGCTATCCTTGGCTGTGTTATTATGATTCGTCGGGCTCGATCCTGACTGGACGTCCCTGCTCGTTGACCGCGACCATCTCGAACTGCCCGCGCATCGCCGTGCGATGCTCCCTGCTGGCGAGATTTTCGCGATTGATTTCGACGGCAACCGTCATCGAGCTGGTGCCCGCGCGCACGACGTGGGCCACGATCTCGATCAGTTCACCAACCTTGACCGGCTGGAGAAAGTCGACCTTCTCGGCCGTTGCCATCACCACGTTGCGACCGGCGCGCCGGGCACCCGCGATATAGGCAGCCTTCGCCATCAGGCTCAGCGCATTGCCTGCGAACAACGTGCCGTAATGGTTGGAATGCTCGGGAAATACCACTTCAAGCAGACGGGTCTCGCCCGAGGCGGACGCGTCGGCTGGCGGCTGCGGATGCTGGTTGGAACCCCGGCTGCTCATGGTGCGGGGACACTAGCCACACCTGCCGCGATTTGGAAACGACGAAGAAAGTCTAGGCCGGACCTGCCCGTGTCCAATCCGCCTGTATTTTCAACAAAACGCGCGAGGTCCCCGACTTTTTCAGCACACCTATGCCGGACCGTGACACGAGAATTTCTCTGATCTCGATGGTTTGCCGCCTCGCGTTTCAGATCACGGGACATCCAGACATTATAAAGGGCCGGAGGATCGTTCCACCGGCCCCGAATTTTTGCAGACCGGCGGTCGATCCATACCGTCTGTCAGGCCATCGTTTTCAGATGCTAGGGGTCGGCAGCTTGTTCGCGAGGTGTCGGGCCATATCGAGCAAAGCCCCGGTGAGAGGGCTCATGGGGTCTCTGTGGACCGTCACAAGACCGATCGAATGAGTGTTCTCGGGCTCGACAATCGGGATCGCCCTCACCCGGTCTGTCAGACCCAGCGTCTCCGCCAGAAGCGCAGGCATGATGGTCGCCCAGCGCCCTGAGCGGACATGGGCGTAGAGGACGATCATCGAGTTGGATTCGAGGGTGGTGGACACCGTCACGCCCGCCTTGAACAGCATCTGGTCGATGATCCGGCGGTTCTGCATGTCTGGCGTCAGCAGACACAGCGGAATCTTGCCGACCTCCGCCCAGGTCACTGTCTCGCGGTCACCCAACTCGCTGTCCGGCGAAGTCAGCAGCCGATACTGCTCCAGATAGAGAGGCTCGCGGTCGAGCTTTCCGAGCGGCTCGTTGTCGAGATAGGTCAGCCCGGCGTCGATCTCCAGATTTTCCAGCATCCGCAGGATGTCGATCGACGTGCGCGACAGGATGGTGAATTTGACGCCGGGGTGGCGCGCGCGGAACGGCGTGGTCAGCGCCGCCGTCATCGCCAGCGCCGTCGGAATCGCCGCCAGCCGCACATGGCCGCTCAGGCCGTGTTTGACGGTCTCGATATCCTCGCGCATCGCGCGCGCGTCGCCGACAATCCGGCGCGCCCACGCCAGCACCCGCTCGCCCTCCGGCGTGAACCCCTGGAAACGCGATCCGCGGTTGACGAGCAGCGTGCCGAAGGAATCCTCGAGCTGCTTGATCGCCGCCGACAGGGTCGGCTGGCTGACATTGCTGATTTCCGCGGCCCGGCCGAAGTGCCGTTCGCCCGCAAGCGCAATCAAAAATTCGAGCTTGTCGATCATCCCGCCGCCCGCCCCGCTCCCTATCAGCCTTAAAAGCACTGATATGTTTGAGAAATCAGCGATGACCGGCCGATACCGCGCCGCTCGATCACTTTTTCAAATTATGCGATTTGGAGCGGCATAGCCTCAATATGAATTGTAGAACCTAAACTCGCAGGAACCGCACGGGATTTGCGGATATTCCTGACGACACTGCTTTGACGGAATGCCCCAGCCATGAACGCCACGATCAAGGAACTCGGCCCGTCTCGCTTTCTCGATGGCTTTCGCGACATCGACGCCGACCTCGGCGAGGGATTAACGATTCACGCCTCTATCGCCGGAAGCGGTCCTCCCTTGTTGCTGCTCCATGGTCATCCGCACACGCACATCACCTGGCGGAAGATCGCGCCATGGCTCGCACACCGCTTCAGCGTCGTCGCCGCCGATCTTCGCGGCTATGGCGACAGCAGCAAACCCGAGAGCAGCGCAAGCCATCTCGAATATTCGAAACGCGTGATGGCTCAGGACCAGATCGACCTGATGCGGGCGCTGGGGCACTCGCAGTTCTCCATCGCGGGCCACGACCGCGGCGGACGTGTTGCCCACCGGATGGCCCTCGACCATCCCAACGCGGTGACTCGCATCGCCGTGATGGACATCGCTCCGACCGCCACGATGTACGCGCTGACCAACATGGAATTCGCCAGACGATATTTCTGGTGGTTCTTCCTGATCCAGCCCGAGCCGTTGCCGGAGCGGTTGATCGCAGCCGATCCGGAATATTTTCTGCGAACCCATCTCGAGGGACAAACCAAGCTGCCGGGAGCGACGGAGCCGGAGGCCTTTGACGAATATCTGCGGTGCTACAGCGATCCGGCGTCGCGCCATGCCATCTGCGAGGATTATCGCGCCGCTGCGACCATCGACCTGCAACACGACGCGGCCGATGCGGACAAACGCATCACCGCGCCGCTGCTCGCGCTCTGGGGCGGACGCGGGACCGTCGGCGCACTTTACGATGTGCTTGCGACATGGCGCGACAAGGCGCTCCATGTCGAGGGCCAGGCGCTCGATTGCGGTCACACCTTGCAGGAAGAACTGCCCGGCGAAACCTTCGCCGAACTCGAACGCTTCTTCTCGGCTTAAACCGCGATCGCGATATAGACCGACACCGTGACGATCGACAGGATCGTCGAGACCAGAATCGTCGTGGAGGTGATGCCGGCTTCCCGCCGGTAAAGCTCCGCGAGCATGAAGGGACCGGTCCCGGTCGGCAATGCCGCCAGCAGCACCGCCGCATGCGTGAGAAATGGCGACAGCTTGAATACCTGCGTCGCGAGCACCCAAGCAATCACCGGGTGAACCAGCAGCTTGAGAAAGACGAACAGCATCGCCGCGCGCGCATCGGCACCCGCTCCCTCGCGCTTTTCCGCAAGAAACAGGCCGAGCGTCACCAGCGCGCAAGGCGCGGCCGTACCACCCAGCAGCTTGACGAAATGATCGACCGGGACCGGAATGTTCACGCCTGTGACCGGAACGAGTGCCCCGAGCACCGGCGCCACCAGCAGCGGATTCCGAACCAGCGAACCGCCGACCTTCAACGCCACCAGATGCGGTTTGCCTTCCGGCTGCAGCCCGATCTCGATCAGGACGATCGCGACGGCAAACACCACGCAGACGGTGATGATGCAGGCGATGGTGGTCGGCGCCATCGCCTCTTGCCCAAGCACGAGCAGCGCCAGCGGAAATCCCATGAAGCCCGTATTGGCATAGCCTGCGTTGAGACCATCGATGGCCGCATCGGCCAAATGGCGGTTGCGATAACGCAGCAGCACCGCCAGCGCGAAGACGATCAGACTGCTCAGTCCGAAAACACCGATGAAGCCGGGCTTCCAGATATCGCTCCAGCCCGCGTGCGCGATGACATCGAACAGCAATGCGGGCAGCGCGAGGTAAACCACGAAGCGGTTCAGCTCCGAGGTCGATTGCGGACCCAGCACGCCGAGGCGGCGCACCAGCCATCCCGTGAAGATCAGCGCAAAGACAGGAAAGACGACGACAAGTGCGGATAGCATGCTCGACCAGTCAACAGCACCGCACCCAAATCAGCGGTGGGGGATAAGACCATATTTCCCGCGCCTTTCAACACGCTTGCCCGCCCTCCCCATAAGACTTTCGTGAACCTGAAGCCTTTGTTCGCGTAAGTCTTCACGCAGCTATGCAGATGAACCGTTGGCACCTTCCGTACCTGCATAGGAAACCTTCGTCCGCGTTGTTGAAAGCCGCACGATATGCTTGAGCTAATCCCTGATGGACAAATCCACTCCCAGCTCAACCGATGATACCGCCCCGGCCATGACATGGACCGAGCGCGGTACAAGTACCTATCGCCGGACCTCGATCGCGCTGTTCCTGGCGGGCTTCGTAACCTTCACGCTCGTCTATGACGTGCAACCGCTGCTGCCGGAATTCGCAACCGACTTCCATGTCAGCGCCGCCACTAGCTCGCTGGCGCTGTCGGTCACGACCGCTGCGCTCGCCATCGCCATTCTATGCGCGGGCGCGGGTTCCGAGATGTTCGGCCGACGCGGCCTGATGTTCGCCTCAATGTGCCTCGCGTCGCTGCTGAACATCGCTCAGGCTTTCGTGCCGGACTGGCACAGCCTGCTGGTGCTTCGTGCGCTGGAAGGAATCGTTCTTGGAGGCGTCCCTGCGGTGGCGATGGCCTACCTCGCCGAGGAGATCCATCCCAAGGGCCTCGGGCTGACGATGGGACTTTATGTCGGCGGCACCGCGTTCGGCGGCATGGCGGGGCGCGTGCTCAGCGGCATCATCGCAGAATATGCATCGTGGCGCTGGGCGGTCGGCATCATCGGCGTCATCGATCTTCTGATGACCTTCGCCTTCATCATGCTCCTGCCACCGTCGCGCAATTTCGAGCGTCAGTTGAAATTCGACGCTGGTTATCATCTGCAGGCCTGGGCCGGCCATCTGCGGCACTCCGGCCTGCCGTATGTATTTATGATCGGCGGCCTCTCCATGGGGGCCTTTGTCACAATCTACAACTACGCCTCGTTCCGGCTGGTCGGCGCTCCATATGAGTTGAACCAGACACAACTCGGCGCGATTTTCGCGGTGTATCTGTTCGGCATCGTCGCATCGTCGACCGCGGGTGCAATGGTCGATCGAGTGGGCCGCGGCCCTGTCCTCATTACCGGCCTCGCCATCATGCTCTCCGGGATCGCAGCCACTCTTCTGCATCCCCTGTTCTGGGTGATCGCCGGCATCGCGCTCGTCACCATCGGATTTTTTGTGTCCCACTCCGTCGCGAGCGGCTGGGTCGGCCGGATGGCGGCCAATACCAAGGGGCACGCTGCATCGCTGTATCTTCTTGCGTACTATACGGGCTCAAGCATTGCCGGATGGGTCGGTGGATGGTTCTGGGCTGTCGAGGGCTGGCTTGCCGTCGCGGCTTTTACAGGACTGCTGATCGCGGGTGCACTCGCCGCGGCCATCCATCTGGCACGGGCTCATCCCGGTTAGCATCACTGACGCAACCTGATGACGCTTTCAGGTTTCGCACCGGGCGCCGTCCAGTTTTCGCCGGAGGGCGCGAGGCTGATGTCTTCCGAATATAGCAGCACGCGGTTGCGGCCCGAGCGTTTCGCATCGTAGAGAGCCGTGTCGGCCTGCCGTAACAAAGCGATGATGTCCGCATCGCTGTCACCGCCGGCGATGCCCGCACTCACCGTGACTGCGAAATTTCCGGACGATGAGATGAACTGCTGAGCTGCGAAATTCTGGCGGATACGCTCGGCAATCTGAGCCGCATCATCGGTCGTCGTGTCGGGCAATATGATCACAAATTCCTCGCCGCCGAGACGCGCGGCCAGATCTCCGTCCCGAACATTTGCGGCAAGCAGGCTCGCGAATGTCTGCAACACGGTGTCGCCGACCTGATGGCCATGACGGTCGTTGACCTGTTTAAAATGGTCGATATCGAAGACCACAACAGCCACAGATCCGCGCAGGCGCAAGGAGCGCTCAAACAACGCGCGGCGGTTGAACAATCCGGTCAGCGCATCCGTTTCGGCCTCGCGTTGATGATACCGGGCGATGCGGACCTGATTGAGCGCCAGCGACAACGCCCCTAGCCCGCCGATACTGGTGATCGACATCACGAGATTGATGTTCTCCGCCCAGCCGGATGGCGCGCGATGCATCACCCATTCGCCATGGTTCAGCAGAACCACCGCGCACAGCACGAAGGACAGGCCCGTCAGAGCATAAAGCACGGACAGCAGGAGGATCAGCAGCGGCGCTTCTGCCCGCCAGCGCCAGTACTCCCATGCCGTGACCAGCATCATCGCGGCGGCACACACGTTCAGCACGATATACGAGATGCCGTCATATCCATGAAGCATCGGAGCCGACATAAGCGCGATCGATACGCCCGCGGCGACGGCTACCATGCGCACGGGCAGTTTGCCCGTCTGGAATTGATAGGCGGATCCCATGAACAACGCCAATCCGACCAGCAACGCCGAGAATGCAATCACGCCGATGTTCGGCGAAAATTCCAGGACGAAATTCCGGTAGAAAAACAGGCTGACGGCCAGGCAGGAAACGCCGATCCCCCATGTCATCAATTCGCGATCGGCCCGCGACACCAGCCAACTCACGAAAAACGTAAAGGCCAGCCCGGCGCTGCAAAAGCTCAGTGCTACAAGAAGGGAATTGTAATCGAGCACAACCGTTCCACGTCCAGAGAAGCTCCTGCTACAGACATGACGGTTTGCGATTAAGAGAACACTTAATGCAGTGCAACATCCGCAAGCAGGCCTAACGGAAGCTGAATCCGACCATTAAAACGATAACCAATATGCTTCAGCGCGGGCTGTTCGCTGACATTGCGGCTTATACCCCCTTCGCGCCGCGCGCCGGCCTTCGTCGTTCATGAAACCACGGACGGTATTTGGTCATTTTGACGCGCTGCGCTTCCGGTGCATGCCGCTTGCAGGTCGAGGCCTCGTCGCTGTTCGGTGCCGCACCCCACCGCAATTCGACGCAATCGTTCAGATTGTAGGCCATCTCCAGTTCGGGAGCGCGATCGACGACTTGCTTCACCGTCAACGTCCACGGCGATCCATCGCTGCGCGTGTAGGTAAATTTGCGCGATGCGAGTTCGGACGCCAGCGCGCCTTGCAATTCGGCCTTCACCTTGGCAACGCTCTTTCCTGCCGGCATCGCATACCGCTCAGGCCGCCGCGCGACCTGATCCGGAAAACCGCGCACCACGTCGATGGCGATCAGCATGCGCAGATCACGCGACGGCGTGGCGAAATCTTCCCATGCACCGGATGTCTCGAAAATCGATGCACCGTCCGGCATTGCCCCGACACCACGGCCACTGTCGAGAAACTTGCGGCCGTTCTCCACGGAAGTGACGCGCGCCTGCGCCTGTTCGTCGAGTGCCGTGATCGCTTCCTTCATCGCCCGCATGGGATCGAGCGGCGCGGGCGACATCACATCGTCCATGCGGTCATAGAACGCATCGACCGACAGCTTCGACGGCTCGGACGAATAATTGCCGTATTGAGGATTGCTCGCGATCTCGTTGTTCTTCAGCCGCCGCAGCGTGCCGTTACGCTCGCGCACGATCGGCCGGAATCGCTTGAAGCCGGGGCCTGCGGTGTGATCCTGCGCGAACAGGAAATTACCTCGCCAGAACCGCTTGATCGCAACGGTGCCGTCCGGCTGGGCATCGGCGGCAAGAAGGACGCCCGCTGCGTCCCTGGTCTGAGCGATGCGCTTGGTCAGCATCAGGATATGTCCGAACGGATCGGCGTAGATCGTGCCCGGACGCAACGCATCCTGCGTCAGCGGCACCGGATAATAATCGGTGTTGTCGTCGGTCGCCGCCGTGCGGCTCGAACCCGAATGCACGGCATCGCCGATCACCGTGATGTATTTCCCGAACGATGATGCAAGGCCCAGCCGTTTCGGCGGCTCTGCAGCAGGCACATCTGCGGCCGGCTCACCGGCCGCAGCCTGCTGGCCGGACTGCGGCTGCTTGGCCGCTTCGAGGGTCTGGATATTGAACCATTGCGGACAGGTCGGCGCCTTGGTCGCGGTGCCGCGCGAGCAGCGCGAATAGCCGAACGGCAATCCCAGCTTGAAGGCGAAATAGGCGCGCAGGAAATACGGCATGTCCGCGCAATCGGGATGGAAGATCATCCCCATCTCGTCTTCGCCGAGGTCGAGATAATTGAACAGCATGTTGCGGGAACGGTCGCGCAGCACCTCATGCAGCGCCTTCCATGACGGCGGCGAATCCAGTGGCGCATCGAACAGCTTTTCGATCCAGGCCGAATACAGGTTTTCCGTTCCGCGATTCCACGTGTCGTGGATCGGCCAGATACTCCCTGCCGTGGCGCTCGGCCGCGGCGGCCGCTCGGCGCGCACCGTGATCTCGCGTGTCACCGTCTCGCATCCGGGCACGGCATGATCTCGGACAAGCCGCGCGTGCCACGTTCCAGCAACCGGCGCCGCAACCTCCGCGATCCAGAAGTAAGGCGGGCCGCCCTGTTGCTGCCCGGATTTAGCCGCGACGCTTCCGTCCGGCGCGATCAGCGTAAGCTCGCCCCTGGACTGCTTTTCGGCTGCGAACATCACGCGCAGCGGCATGCCCTTCCACGGGGTAGCGGGCGCGGCCAGCACCGCGAGGCTCGCGCCCTCGGCGCATGCGCCCGGCGCCTGAGCCCTCGCCGACCTCAGCGAGACAGGAGAGACGAAAGAAACACACGCGATCAGCAGAAACGCGATCGTTGTGGCAGCCATCCGGCGATGCGGAAACATCGAGCCTCCCTGCATGCTGTCAGCACGGTAGCCGGATATTGCGAAAAGCCGGATGGCAAATCCACCCTTAATGTTTAGCGGAACACCATATTCACCGCCGCGGAAGGAACTGGATCTCCCGCGACTTGAGCCCGATTGGCTTTCCGGTCAACGCCGGCCGACCGGGCAACGAACCTGCTCTAGTTGGGCCGCCACTTCAGCAAACGGTTCTCGATCACCGTCACCACCGCATCCAGAACCAGCGCCGAGATGGTCAGTATCGCGATTCCCGCAAACACGGTGTTGACGTCGAACACACCCTCAGCCTGCAGGATCAGGTAGCCGACGCCAGCCGACGAGCCGAGATACTCGCCAACCACCGCACCGACGAACGCCATGCCGACCGAAGTGTGCAGGCTGGAAAACACCCAACTCGTCGCCGAGGGCAAATAGACCGTCCTCAAAAGTTGCTTGCGCGTCGCACCCAGCATCCGCGCATTGGCCAGCACCACCGGGCTCACTTCCTTGATGCCCTGATAGACGTTGAAGAACACGACGAAGAATACCAGCGTCACGCCGAGCGCGACCTTCGACCAGATGCCGAGGCCGAACCACAGCGCGAAGATCGGGGCAAGGATGACGCGCGGCATCGCGTTCAACGCCTTGATGTAGGGATCGGACAGCGCCGACGCCGTCGGACTCAGCGCAAACCACAAGCCGCAGATCAGAGCGAGGACCGCGCCGATGACGAAGCCGAGCATGGTTTCGACGAGCGTGATGCCGAGATGATAGAAGATGTCGCCCGAGACGACCCAATCGATCATGGTGCGGAACACCGCAATCGGCTCGCCAAAGAAGAATTTCGGCATGATGCCGGTTTCAGTCAGCGCATACCACAGGCACAACAGGCCTACGAATAACAGAGCCTGAAGGACCCTGAGCATTCCGGGCGAGCGCGATGCCAACGGCACCGACGGTGCGGTCTCGTTATCAGCGTTTGCTTTGAGCATAGCCCTTGAGAACCTCTTCTTTCATCACATCCCAGATCTCGCGATGAAGATCGACGAACTGCTTGGTGTGACGGATCTCGGATACGTCGCGCGGACGCGGCAGATCGATGGCAAATTCAGCGATCGGATGCGTGCCGGGCCCCGCCGACAGAACCACGACGCGGTCCGACATTGAGATCGCTTCTTCCAGATCGTGGGTGATGAAAAGCACCGACTTCCGGTTGGCCGCCCATAGCGTGAGCAACTCGTTTTCCATCAGCACGCGCGTTTGCGCATCGAGCGCGGAGAACGGTTCGTCGAGCAGCACGATCTTGGGATCGAGAACCAGCATCTGGGCGAGCGAGACGCGCTTGCGCATGCCACCGGACAGCTGATGCGGGTAGCGATCCTCGAAACCTGCAAGACCCACCGTCTTCAGCCAGTTCATGGCGCGCTCGTGCGCCTCTTTTTTCGGAACCCCACGATATTCCAGACCGACCATGACGTTCTGCAGCGCCGAACGCCATGCCATCAGGGATTCGGCCTGAAACATGTAGCCGGCGTCTTTATTGATACCCTGCAGCGGAGATCCGAAAATCTCGATCGCACCGCCCGTCGGCCGCAGCAGACCGGCCGCAACGTTGAGCAGAGTCGATTTGCCGCAACCCGTCGGACCTACGACGGAGACGAACTCACCATCGAGGATATTGAGGGAAACGTCCTTCACGGCCGTGTAGGGTTCGGCAGAACGCTTGCCTGCGTTGCCTGCGAAACAGCACGTCACGTTCCTGAACGTGACTGCCGAGGCGGCAGTCACCGCCTTGGCGCTGGTCATCGTTTTCATGTGTACGACACCCATTGTCATCCTGCCCGGATTCTAACGGAATCAATCAGTTTGTCTTGGCAGAAGCAGCCTTGACGAACTTGTTCGTAAATGTCTGATCCAGCTCGCCTTTGGCTGCCTCGATGTTCTTCACATACGGACCAAGGGCCGAGAACGCCATCTGCGCGCTGTTGTCGGGGAATACGCCGTCGACCGAATAGGTCTCCTTCAGGTTCGCCAGGATCTTCTTGGTGACTTCCGGATCGGGCTGGGAGAATTGCTTGGGCATCACCGCGATGATCTGTTCCGGCGTCGCCTTGCTCATCCACTTCAGCGTCCGCACCATCGCATTGGTCAACGCCTGCGTGGTATTCGGATTTTTCTTGACGTAATCCTGATAGCTCACCAGCGCTGCGCAGGGATACGGGCCGCCGTAAACCTCGGTCGATCCTTTTTCGTGCCGCGCGTCGGCGATGATGACAATATCGCCGGACTGCTCCAGAATGCCCAGCACCGGATCGTTGTTGGCAATCGCGTCAAGCTGGCCGGAACGAACCGCGGCGACCGCCGTCGCTCCCAACCCGACGCTCACGGTCGGCACATCGTTCGCTTTCACGCCTTCCTTGGCAAGCCACAGCTTGAGAAACATGTCGCTGCCCGAGCCAGGGGACGAGATACCAACACGCAGGCCCTTCAGATCTTGCGCGCTCTTGTAGGACGCGGCTTTCGCCTTGGTCACGCCGACGGCGTAATCAGGCAGACGACCCTGCAGCACGAAAGCCTGCAACGCCACCTTCTTGGCGCGAAGCTGCACGACGTGATCGTAAGCACCGCTGATGACATCAACGCTGCCACCGACCAGCGCCTCGAGCGCCTTGCCGCCCGAGCCGAGATCGACGACCTCGACGTCGAGACCTTCCTGCTTGTAGTAGCCGAGGCCTTCGGCCACCATCGTCGGCAGGAAGAAGAAGCCATTCTTGCTGCCCACGCCGATGCGCACATGCGTGGTTTCAAGATTCTTCACCGGCTCGGCAGTTGCCGTCTGCGATAGCGCTAACCCGCCAGCGATGATCGTGGCGCAGGTCAGACCCAATTTCAGATAGTTCTTCATTGTCCGTTTCCTCACTATTTACGCCCGGTTTCTTCTTGTTGTGACGCATACTTATTAAACTGATGTCCGCACTACGCTGCGGATGGCGTTTCTCCCACGTCGATGCCGGCCTCAGCGAGGGTCTGCTGAAGCAGCCTCGTGTCCAGCTTCGATGGCGAAACATCGTTCTTCGCGGCGAGCGCCGCAGCAGCGCCCGCTACCTGGCCGGTGACGAGGCAGCAATATTGCGCGCGCGACCACATATCGGCGTCGTGCGTGGCTGATAGCGCACGTCCCCCGATAGTCATGCCCTCGACATTGTTCGGCACCAACGCACCGAATGGAATCTCGAACCATGTGAGATGCGTGGTGCCGGTACGATAGACGGCATCGGTCGCGGAGCCTTCTCCACCATCGGCCTTGTGCCAATCGCGCCCCTCCGCCATGTGCCGCCAGATCCGCGCGACGCTATCGGGATAGGTCGACAGCGCCATCATGTCCTCCTGCTTGAGGAGATGAGGCCCGCGCACCCGGCGCGTTTCGCGAACGCCGACGGTCGGCGACGAATCCAGTACGTAGGAGTTCTCGAAGCCCGGAATGCTCTTCCTGATAACCGCGAAGAGCTTGCGGTTCTGCGAACGCGCTTCCATGTCGGCGCGCGTTAGGTCCCACGCGCTCGTCCCGTCGACGTTGTAGACACGTGAATTGTTGACGGTCACGATGCCGCGATCGACGCTGATGCCCTCAAAGCGAATGTAGTGAATTTCATCCGGCAGTTCGCCGTTGGCGCGCGCGCGATCGACGACATCGAAGAAACCGGACATCCGCACCAGCCCCTTGTCGAGGTCGAGGATGTGGAAGTTCGGATCGGCAGTGAAATTCTGCGGATTCTTGCGACAGAATTCGACTGTGCGCTTCACGTCGACGCCACCGAGACGGAACAGCACGCTCATCGGCCGCATCTTCTCGTCCTTTTCACGGCCCTTGACGAATTCAGCGCCAGATGCCGCTGCAATATCGGCGTCTCCCGTGCAATCAACCACGGTCTTGGCGAGGATGGCCTGACGGCCCGACTTGTTCTGCACGATGACGCCGCGAATGCGGTTGCCATCCATGATCGGCTCGACGACCCAAGTGTAGGTGAGAATTTCGACGGACGCTTCGCGAAGCAGGTCTATCGCAACTTCCTTGAACGCCTCGGGATCAAACGGAAAGGTCGGTCCAGCAGTGACGCCGGCGCCACGGTCGGTGAGCGTGCGGGCGATTTCCTTGGCAACGCCCGTCATCTTCGCAAACGGCACGTTCCAGGTATTCATGATGACTGCGGTCGCCGCACCGCCAAGAAAGGCATTACGCTCGATAACCATCGTCTTGACGCCGGTGCGCGCCGCGCCAAGCGCCGCGCCTATACCGGATACGCCGCCGCCGCAAATCAGCACATCGACTTCGCGCACGATCGGTGTGGTGCGTGCGGGCTCCGTCACTTCATTGGATCCCGACTGCACCGCAACTGCTCCTTGCATTTTACTCTCCCTTAACAGCGGGGCCTGTGCCCTCTTGCTTGTTGAAACGCTATGCTCCCAACCGAAACGCCAGAAGCGTGCTTTCATATGAAGATCGGATGTGAAGGCGCGCGTTGCGCTCGGCCAGCTCGAAATCGCGAGCGACGATCGCATCGAGAATGGCGCGATGCTCGCCAGTCGATTCCTCGCGGCGGCCCTTGAGGTCGCGCAACTGGCTGACGCGCGTCATGCTGATCTGAGCCTTGAGCGAATCCAGAAGCTTGGTGAGCCGCTTGTTGCGGCCTACTTCGACGATACGGATGTGAAATTGATCGCCGAGCTGGACCAGTTCTTCCCAATCCGAGGTCTCGGTATAGGCGGCGTGAATGCCCTCAAGCTCGTCGAGTTCTTCCTGTGTCGCGTTCTTCGCGGCGCAGGCTGTCGCGAAGCCTTCCAGACTTTCGCGCAGCTCATAAAGCTCGCGCACATCCTGCAGCGACCAGCGCGGGATGAGGAAGCCGCGGCCCGGCATCGAATCGATAAAGCCCTCGCGCGCAAGCACCTGAAGCGCCTCGCGCACCGGCGTGCGGCTCATACCGAGCCGCTCAGCCAGATGCACTTCGTAAAGCGCCTCCCCCGGCAAATGTTTGCCGCTCAGGATCGCCTCGCGCATTTTTCGGTAGGCTTTTGTGGCCAAACCATTTGACTTTTGCATCGCGTCCTACTTTATGCATACTTTGTGTATACACACAGTCTACACAAACATGGCACGAGTCAAGCGGCAGCACTCAGGTGCGGCGATGTGCCAGGGAATGAAACAGAGAGGGTGTGAGATGCGGCAGATCGAAGAACCGGCACGGCAAATTCCAGTTCTGATGAACGCGGATATCGTCGTCGTTGGCGGCGGCACGACTGGTCCGCTCGCGGCCATTGCGGCCGCCCGTCAAGGAAAGAGCGTCGTCCTGATCGAGCGCTTCGGCTCTCTCGGCGGCAATCTCACCTTGGGGTTGAATACCAAGCCTTCTGGATCCCTGCTCGGCGGTTTGCCGCTGGAGATATGGAATCTCGCCCGCTCGACCGGCGCGGCCGGCGACGACTACATCGCCAAGACCAAGACCGGCGGCGTCAACATCGCCTCGCCGTGCGATCCCGAAATCATGAAGATGTTGTTGACACGGCTCTGCGCCGAAGCAGGCGTACAAATCCTGTTCGAAACACTCGTGTCGCGCCCCATTTTAGAAGGTAACACCATCGTCGGCGTCGTGGTCGAGAACAAGGCCGGCCGCTCCTTCATCGGCGCAAAGGTCGTGGTCGATTGCTCCGCCGACGGCGACGTGGCGGCAGCCGCGGGCGCGCCTTTCACGATGGGTTCGGGCGAAGATGGCCGCGATCTGAAGATGCAACCGGTCGGCATGTATTTCACCATGGCGGACGTCGATCTTGTCGCGCTCGCTCGCTGGGCTCGCACCACCGATGACGTTCCCGCACAGGCCATTCCTGAAACCGACGACAAGCTCGATTACGGATTATGGCTCACCGGCTTCAACAAGACCGTGAAAGCTTACAAGGATAGAACCGGCATCGATCTGCCGCGCGAGAACATCACACTGAAAACCGCGAACAGCCTCATGTATGTCAACGCCACGCGTGTGCTCGATGTCGACGTGTTCTCGCCGATCGAGTTCAGCGCGGCCATCATCGATTGCTACCGTCAGATCGAGGAATACGCACGCTTCCTAATCGAATGCGTACCGGGTTTCGAAAAGGCACGAATCTCGCAGATATCTCCCGTTCTCGGCGTACGCGAAACTCGCCACATCCAGGGCGAATATACCCTCACCGCCGACGACGTACTGAAGGGCACGCCGTTCGATGACACCATTGCGGTCGACGTGTCGGCGTTCGACGTTCATGCACCGAAGGGCGAGGATGTCGATTTCCAGGGCCTGAAGCCTTACGAAATTCCCTACCGCTGCATGGTGCCGATGGGGGTCGAGCAGTTGCTGGTGGCGGGCCGCTGCATCTCGGCGGACCACGTTGCGCACGGCCGTTCCCGCAACATGCCAGCGTGCATGGCGACGGGTCAGGCCGCCGGTTTTGCGGCCAGCATCGCCGTCAGTTCGAACACGACGGTACGCAATATTCCGATGGAGGGCCTGCAGGCCATATTGCGAAAAGCGGGAATGCCGCTGCATGCGAGCGATCTTCCACAGTAACGAAAAAGGGCGGCTCCTACGAGCCGCCCTTTTTAAGTCGCGATTGATAACACTCAGTACGTATCGACCTCGGGAATCTTCTCCTCGGGGAAGGTCGGGTAGATGCCCCTCACCCGCCCCATCTGCTTGGCGAGCGCCAGCACCGCGTTGATGTGCGGCGTCGGCACTTCGGTCAAACGGCCCAGTTCCTGAACCGAGGTCAGCAACGCGTCGAGTTCGATCGGACGATTCTTATCGACATCCTGCAGCATCGAAGTGCGGTGAGCGCCGACACGCGCTGCGCCGTTGATACGCCGCTCAATGTCCACACGGAAATGCACGCCGATGCGGCGTGCGATACGCTCGGCCTCTTCCATCATATTGCGGGAAAGCTCGCGTGTGCCGGGATCGGTCGCGACCACGTCGAGCGTCGCATGCGTCAGCGCCGAGATCGGATTGAAGCAGAGGTTGCCCCACAATTTCAGCCAGATGTCATTCCGGATTTCCGGCAAAATGGGCGCCTTCAGACCCGCGCTTTCGAATAATTGCGAGAGCTTTTGCGCACGCTCGGTGACGTTCCGCTTGGGCTCGCCGAGGCCAAACTTGTCGCCGGAAATGTGATGAATCACGCCGGGCGCCTCAACCTCCGCCGCCGGATAGACCGTGCAGCCGATCACGCGCTCGGGGCCGATCGCATTCCACTGCCGCGAACCGGGATCGACGCTCTCGATGCGGCGGTCGGCATACTGGCCTTCGAAACCATGGAAGTACCACCACGGCAGGCCGTTCTGCGCGGTAACGACCGCGGTGTTCGGACCCAGCAGCGGCTTCATCTGCTCGGCCACTTCCCAGGCCTGATGCGCCTTCAGCGCGACGATAACGTAATCCTGATGGCCAAGCTCCGCAGGATCGGCCGTGGCGGTCATCTTCGCCTGCTTTTCTTCGCCACCGATATGGAGTTTGAGGCCATTGTCCCGGATGGCCTTCAAATGAGCGCCGCGCGCAACCAGCGATACATCCGCGCCAGCGAGCTTCATCAAAACGCCAACATAGCCACCAATCGCTCCCGCGCCGTAGATACAAACCTTCATGGGAAATGCCTTGCTGTTGCGGACGACGCGACGTGCGCCTCCATCCAACAGCGTTTAGCCATTTGGCATTCCGTGCGCCACGAATGCGGTGTCGGGTGTCAAAGTTAGTAAAATTACAAATTGACTAACAAGACAGACAATCTGTGACTAACGAGACTCTGGTCTCTTGCGGGATCAAAAATAGTCGCTTCGGCAGATCACTTACCAAACGCGCAGCTAGACAACTTATTAAAATCGCTTGGTAAATCATGAAGGTGGCCGGCAAGCCGCCTTCCATCTGAAACGCCTGCTCTATCAGTGCGAACGCTGTTTCGCACCGAACAACCACTCGATGCCGACCAGCCTGTCACAGATGAAGACCGCTCCGCATGCCAGCAGGACCAGCAGCGAGGCTGCTGCCGCGCCCAGCGAGTCCGCGTTCTGCTCAATGTAGCTGAACAGTTGAACCGGCAACGGTGTGGTGTGGGTGTCAGATAGGAACAGCGCGATGTTCACATCGTCCAGCGACACGATGAAGCTGAACAGCAGGCCCGCCAGCACGGCGTGCCGGATCAGCGGAAACGTGACGTGCCAGAACACACGGATCGGATTGGCACCCAGAATGGAGGCTGCCCGTTCCAACCGCGGATCGATGCCGGTGAAACTCGCCAGTACGAGGCGGATCACATAGGGACACGCGATCAGAAGCTGGCCGAGCGTCACGGTCATGACCGATGCCCTGATACCGAGCGACTGGTAGACCTGCATCAGTGACAAACCGATCAGCACTGTCGGCAGCATCAGCGGCGAGAGGAAGAACGTCTGCAGCGCACCGGAGACCGTGCTGTTCACGGCGCGCAGGCCAAGCGCTGCAGCAACGCCGAGCGCTGTCGACAAGATGGACACCGCCGCGCCGATCTTCAGCGTCAGCCACAGCGCTTCACTCCAGGTTGGATCGGTCAGCACTTCTTTGTACCAGATCATGCTGAAGCCAGCTGGCGGAAAGGATAAATAAGCCGCCGAGTTGATCGATGCCGCAACCACGATTGCGATCGGCAAGATCATAAGGAACGATATGAACGCGACGTAAGCCGTCAGGATACGGTTCATCATCGCACGACCTTCCTTTTGCTCGCTCCGTCACGAAACGCGAACGTGTAGATCGCGGTGACGAGTGCCGTAGCGACCAGCAGGATGAGCGCAACCGCCGATGCAAAGGGCCAATTGAGAACCAGCAGGCCCTCTTTGTAGACCAGATAAGGCATCACCGGCACCGCCGCGCCGCCGACAAGCGCGGGCGTCACGAAGCCGCTCGCGGCAAGGCAGAACACGATGACCGAACCTGCAGAGATACCCGGCAAAGTCAGCGGCAGGGTTACTCGCATGAACACGCTGAATCCGTTGGCACCGAGAATTTGGGCAGCGCGCGCCAGCGACGGGTCGATCTGTTGCAACGACCCGACGAGCGCGATCACCATGAACGGCAGAAAGACGTGCGTTAGCGCAATGATGACACCTGCCTCGCTGTATAAAAGATGCCCTATCGGCAGGCCGATGGCTTTCGTGAAGGAACTCAGCAGGCCGTTGGGACCCAGAATGATGATCCAGCCATAGGAACGTACTACCGCGCTCACGAACATCGGCGCGATAACAAGAAACACCACCAGCGATCGACCCTTACGCCAGTCCTGCGAAAGATAGACCGCGATCGGATAGCCGATGATGAGCGTCATCAGGGTTGTGATCGCGCTGATGCGAAGCGAGCGCCACAGTACGGATCGATAGAACTCATCCGCGAAAAATTGGGTGTAGGCTTGAAGCGAGAGCTTTCCCGCCGGCGTGAAACTTCCCCATGTCGAGGTGATGAGGGGCCAGACAAAGAGCACCGCATAGAACAAAATCGCGGGCGCCAGCAGAAGACCGGCATGCAGCCTGATTGGCGTTCGTGTCGCCGATGGCAGCCCCCCTTTCTCGACAAGCGCGCTCATTGCAGCAGGTCCTCGAGATTCTTGCCGTCGGGCACGGCGTGTCCCTGGCCCGGAAGCAGCCGCGTATCGTCGGCAGGCCACGACACCGACAATTTGTCCCCGACCTTGCTCAGGCAGCGCTTCACCGGAATGTCGGCAATCAACCGGACCCCGTTGGCCTCGATTTCAATCCGCCGCACCGGCCCGTGATAGCTGCTGGAAATCACCTCGCCAGTCACACAGTTCTCACCGGCCTCCTCGCCCTTGGCGATGTTCTCGGGTCGCACCGCCACCGTGACCTTCTCGCCCACCGTGCAGCTATCGACCTCGGCCCGCAATTTTCCGAATGCGGTCTCGATCACGGCGTGGCCCTGCTCGTGACCGACCACGACACCATCGAGAAAATTGGTGACGTCCATGAACCGCGCACTGAAGATCGTGCTGGGCCGCTCATAGAGCTCGTTCGGCGTCGAGCGCTGCTCAACCCTGCCCGATGCCAGCAACACAATACTATCGGCGGAGACTAGCGCCTCCTCCTGATCGTGCGTCACGACGACCGTCGTGATGTTGGCCGCCTTGAGGATCTGTCGCATTTCCTCGCGCATTCGCTTGCGCAACAAGGCATCTAGGTTCGACAGCGGCTCGTCGAGTAGCAATACGGACGGACGCACCACCAGCGCCCGCGCGAGCGCGACGCGTTGCTGCTGTCCACCCGAAAGCTCCTTCGGATAACGCTTGCCGAGATCGCCAAGTTGCACCAGTTCGAGCGCTTCCTGCACGCGCTTGCCCGCATCACCGGATGCGATGCCCCGCATCTTGAGGCCGAACGCAACGTTGCGTTCGACGCTCATGTGCGGAAACAGCGCATAATTCTGGAACACCATCGACATGTCGCGCTTGTGTGGGGCCACGTTGACGATATCGCGTCCGCCGACGATGACCGAACCTGCATCGGGGGTCAGAAACCCCGCGATGAGGTTCAGCAATGTCGTCTTACCGCACCCGGACGGACCGAGTAGTGCCACGATCTCGCCGGGCGCCGCCGTAAACGACACGTCGTCGAGCGCCGTGAAAGTCCCGTAGGACTTTCGTAAATGGCGGACGTCCAGATGCGCGTTCATTAGTGGCCTCCCACCATCGCGGTCCAGCGTGCCGTCAAGGCTTGCAGGTTCTGATTGACCGGACCGATATCGAGATTGAGCAGCGAGGTCACCTCCTTCTCGCCGTAAGGCACCTTCGCAGCCGCCTTGTCGTCGAGCTTGACGGTCTTGTTCACCGGACCGAGCAACAGGCTTTCAGCGATCATCTTCTGTGCCTCGGGGCTGATGGTGAAATCGATGAACTTCTGCGCGAGGTCGGGATGCGGCGCACCCTCGACGATGTCGAACTGCTGCGGATACAGAATGCCGCCTTCCTTGGGCAGCACCATTGCAACCGGCGCACCGGTGCCGGCGAAGTCGTGCACGCGCGCGCTGCCGTTGTAGCCGATCCAGGCACTGCCCGTTCCGAACAGCGCGTCGACCTGCGCCGGCGGATCGATGAAGGCCAGCACGTTCGGCTTGAGCTCCTTCATCTTGTTCCAGGCTGGTTCGAGATTGGTGACCGAACCGCCGTTCAAATCGGCGATCTTGGCGAACAGCAGGTTCGCATAACCGATCGGCATATTATAGAAGACGACGTGGCCCTTGTATTTCGGGTCCCAGAAATCCATCCACGAAGTCGGCGGCGCCCAGCCCTTCTCCTTGAAGACCTGGGTGTTGTACTCGATACCGAGCGCCTGAATGCCCATCACGATGCCGATGCCATCGCGATCCTTCGCGAAGTCATAGACCTGCGACAGATTCGGCACCTTCGCCGGATCGAGCTTGGCGTAAAGCTTCTCGGCCTTGCCCTGATAATGCGTAGTGTCGTTCGCCCAGATCACGTCGATCTGCGGGCTGTTCTTCTGTGCCTTCACCTTGGCGAGGATCTGGTTGGACGTGCCGGTAACATAGACGACCTTGACACCGTACTTCTTCTCGAAGGCCGGAATCACAGTCGCCTGAAGCGATTTCTGCAGCGAGCCGCCGAAGCCGGCAAAGACCAGCTCTTTTTCTTCTGCAGCCTGGGCGGAGCTGCCGATGCCGGCGAGCACCGCAAGAAATCCTCCGGCGGCCAAAAGAACTCCGCAGGCTTTCCGAGCGTGACGTAGCGTTGCAACGATCTTCATAGTCATCCTCCCTGAAATATGCGGCCCGTTCTTTTCGCAGGCTTCGCCGATTGATTTATTGCAAACCGAATTCCACTCTTCTGATGTTGTCGGGGTCGATCTCGCGAATGATCGCAAGTTCCTCGGCGGTCGGCTCGGGCGTTACCGGCGCATCCTCCAGATTGGGAATGCGGAAGCCGGTCTTCTCCGCGAGCTCCGCACGTGTCACCCCGGGGTGAATACTGTCGAGCACAAGCAGTCCGTCTTCCTTGCGGAAGATGCACAGCGGTGTCACGATCCGGTCGAGGTTGCCGTCGGAGGTCGTGAACTGCACCTCCTCGACAAAAATTTTCGGCGAATGTCCGGCGCGCCACAGCACGGCGCGTTTCGACATCGGCAGGATCGCGGGGCCGCCACCGCCACCGGGAAAGCGCACCTTGGGCCTCTCGCGATCGCCGATGAAGCTGGAGTTCACCCGCCCCCTCGCATCGACCTGCGCCATCCCGAGGAAGGTCAGGTCGAACCCGCCACGACCGTTCATGCCGTAGATTTCCTGATTGTCGAAGATCGACGCCGAGCCGCGGCCGAGATCGGCCGTGCTGGTTGCAGCCATGATCTTGTTGACCGTCGGGTTAATACCACCACCGACACTGACGAAAGTGCAGTTCGGCGCGTTGTGACGCCGCGCCAGCGTTGCGGCCGCGAGCGGCAACGGCGAATTGACGCCAACGAATACGACTTCACCATCGTGGATCAGCCGGGCCATCGACACGGCCATCATATCGGCTGGGCTGTAAGACATGCTCATGCCGCCGCTCCCAACGCGCGGCGATCATGCGAGGCCGTCTCTTCAAGATATTTGCGGAAGCCTTCCGGCGTCCGGCTGAGCTCCAGATAATGGCGCATCGCAGGCTCATCGATGTCGTAACGGTCGAACACCGCAGTCGGCCACGCACCGCCCGGCGCATGAACAACGGCTTCGACAAATAGCTCAGGGATGATTGTCATCTCCGGCTGCGCCACGAAATGCGAGGTGTCCACGATCTTCTCCGCGGTGAGGATCACGCGCTTTGCCGCGCGGCTCATCAGGCGATCCCACACGGGCGTGCCGTAGATGCGCGCGTTACCGCGAACATCCGCCTCGTGAACATGGAGAATAGCCCAGTCGGGTCGGATCGCCGGCACCACCAACGTGTCGTTGCCCGTGAAAGGATCCTTCACGGTCGCGAACGGTGCAATGCTCGGCACGTCGCTGCCGGCGAAACCCGCGACCGCCTGAAACGGCAGGCCGAACGCGGCGGCCTGAAGGCTCGCCATTACCGCCGGACAGGCGTTCTCGATCACTTCCAGTTCGCCGCGCTCCGCCGCTTTGCGGAAGTTCGGCGCCATGCCGAACGGCTGTTCGAGCGTCACCATACCCGCGCGTACGCTGGCAAGGCATCCGCCCGCAGCGAGCACGTCAGCATCGAAACCGGGCGACGCCTTGACGAGATGCAGGCCCTTGACGCCCTGTCGCGCGAGTTCGCGCACCATGGCGGCCGGAATGCGTTGCGACAGCGTGCCCCCGATCGTGACGATCTGATGGTTGCCAACCAGCCGTGCGGCCTGTTCAAGCGTGGTCTGTTTCATGATGCCATCTCCTTCGCTTCAGGCTGAAAGAATTGCGCAAGATTGCGCCGGAGAATTTTTCCGGTGGCGTTGCGCGGCAGTTCTTCGACGATTGCGATTTTAACCGGGACTTTGAAGTCCGCGAGATTCTCGCGGCAGTAAGCGATCAGATCCTGTTCAGATGCCGATCCGTTCGGGACGACGCAGGCAGCGACGACCTCGCCCCAGATCCTGTCGGGAAGCCCGCCGACCGCAACATCGCGCACCGACGGATGGCGGCAGAGCACTTCCTCGATCTCGAGCGGCGAGACATTTTCGCCACCACGAATGATGATTTCCTTCTTGCGGCCGACAAGAAAGACGTAACCTTCCTGATCCATCCGGCCGAGATCGCCTGTGTGAAGCCAGCCGTCGATAATGGTTTTTCGCGTCGCTTCCTCGTCGCGGAAATAGCCGAGCATCATCGTAGGTGAGCGGATGACCAGTTCGCCCACATTTTCCGGCGGCAGGATGTTGCCCTGCTCGTCCATCACGGCAATTTCCTGTCCGGCAAGGGCCTGTCCGACAGAGCCGACCTTGCGGCGGCCGCCGGCAAAGAGCGGATTGAGCGTGCTCGTCGCTGTACACTCCGTCAGGCCCCAGCCTTCAATCAGAATGTCCTTGCCGAATCTGTTCTCAAAGCGGGTCGCGAGCTCGACCGTCAGCGGCGCGGAGCCTGTCTTTACGAAATCAAGCTTGATGCCGGCGGCGCGCGCTTCTGCCTCGCGCTCCAGAAGAATGGCAAGCACTGTGGGCGGCGCGCTGAAACTCGAGACCTTGTGGTCGGCCACCAAACGCCAGTGCTCGCGGGCACTGAACTTGCGACACAGCACAATGGTGCCATGACCGATGAACGCGCTGATGTGACTCACGATCAGCGCATTGCAATGAAACAGCGGCATGAAGCACAGGGCGATATGATCTGGCCCCATGCGGAAACCCTGCGACAGAGCGAGACCATCGGCCCAGACATTCGCGTGGCTGAGCAGAACGCCTTTCGGCCGACCCGTGGTACCTGACGTATAGATCAACAGGATCGGCGTTTGCCCCGTGATGTCGTCAACATGGCGCGGTGTGCGCTTTTGCCGATACAGATCGAGCTCGGAGAAGACCTCCACCGGCAGCGTAACGCCAGCATCCGCACCCAGCAGGATGATACGAGGCTGATGCGTCAAGCCTGCAATGGCCTCCTGCGCCAGAGCGAGATATTCCGGCGTGGTAATGAGAACACGCGCCTGCGAATGATCCAGCACGAAGGTCACTTCATGCGCGGTCAGCCGGTTGTTGATCGGATTTGCGATCAGGCCGGTTTTGAACATTCCGAAATAGGCGGCCACCACCAGCGGTTCGTTCCCAATCAGCAGGCTGACGCGATCGCCCGGATCGAGCTGCAATTCGCCGAACAGATGCGCGAACTGGTTCGCGAGATCGTCCAGCTCGGCATAAGAGAGCGGCTTGCCCTCGAAAATGATCGCAGATTTTGAATCTCTGGCGTCCTGCAGAAGTTGATGGATCAGCATGCGCGACTGTCCCGAACACGGCGTTTTTCAAGAAAATGCTGGCCGAACTCACGCGACACAGCCTCGGAAGCCTCGATCACGGCAGGAGCGATCGCGACCGCGTGCTTCACGGTGAAGCGATATTCCGGCCCCGAAACGCTGAGCGCCGCAATCACACGGCCCTGATGATCGCGGATCGGTGCGGCCACGCCGACGATCTCACCGCGATACTCACCGTGATTGATGGCGTAACCGCGCTCGCGAACGAGATCGAGCTCGCGGCGCAGCTTCGCGGGCTTCACGATGGTCTTCTTGGTGAAGCTCTGCAGCGGTCCATCGCACACCCTGTCGATTTCGCTCTTGGGCTGAAACGCAAGCAGCGCCCGCCCGGTCGCGACGCAATAGGCCGGCGCGCGGCGGCCGACATGAATGTTGGCGCGCACCGGATTCGGACTATCGACACGGTCGAGATAGACCACCTCACCCGGCGTGCAATATTCGGCAAGCTGCGAGCTTTCCGAACTCAGTTCGACCAGACGCTCAAGATGACGGTGAGCGACTTTCGGCAGTTCGATCGATTCGGAAGCAACCAGCCCCAATTCCCACAGCCGATGACCGAGACGATAGCCCTGACGATCCGGCGTGCGCTCCACATAACGCCGCGCTTCAAGATTCGAGAGCACACCGTGAACGGCCGCCTTGCTCAATTCGAGCTTCGTCGCGATATCGCCGAGCGACAGAGGAACATGCGACGACGCCAGCAACTCGACAATGTCGAGCGACATGTTGAGCGAATGCAGGTGGCGACGGGGCCCGAGAGGTTCGATATTGTTGTTCACGAGCAGTGAATACCATTTCCTTAACGTGAACAGAGGCTAAGACTCATCATTTTGCGTGTCAATCGAAAGCCGCTCAGGGCGCCAAAAATGGCGTCCCAATTGCTGTGACGAGCTGAACTCGAAAATGCAGATCATAAAAAAATGCGAGAGTTCATCGAACTCTCGCATCTTCTTTCATCATGAACTTGATGGCGTCAGGCGCCACCCAGTTTATCTTCGCGCCTTAATGTCCGGCACGATATTGCGCGATCCGCTCATGTAGACCAGGAGCGCTGACCGACCGAACCAGTTCGGCCATATCGCCGTCATCGTTCTGCGGCGCCGTCAGATGCGAAATCCGGTTGCGCGCCTGGAGACCCAGCGATCCAATCTGCGCGATTAGCTCATCCGCTTTTTGGCGCAAACCGTCGGTGCCGGTGAGATGCGTCAGCAGGCCGATATCGAAAGCCGCCGTTGCATCGAGTGTTGCGTTCGTGAGCAGGATGTCCCGTGCGCGCTGCATGCCAACCAATTGCGCCAGATGCCGCGTGCCGAGCGCCACACCAAAACGGAAACCCGGAAAACGGAATTTGGAAGCCTCCGTTCCGATCCGGTAGGTGCATGACGCAACGATATCGGCGCCCGCGCCCATCGCCGCACCATGAACCAGCGCGATGCTGACGAATGACGAGCGTCGCAGCCGCTGCAACAAGTCCTCGATACGGACAAAGCGCAACAGCAGATCGCCTGCCGTCATCTCCTCATAGCCGCCGAAATCAAATCCGCCGCAAAACGCCTTGCCGTTGGCGGACAGGATGAGTGCGCGGCAGCCTTCCTCCTCCGCCTGCGTGACGCAGGCGAGAATTTCATCGACGATTTCCGCATTCAAGGCGTTCGCCTTGCCAGAACGGTCAAGCGTCAGAACCCGAACGCCGTCAGCGAGCGGAGAAAGGCTCACGAATTCTTTGCGTTCCTGGTCCATTCTGCAAATACCTCATCATTATGTGCGCCGAGTTGCGGCGGTGCCCGCTCGATGTCGAACGTAAAGCCGGATACATTGATCGGAAAACCGACCGTCTTCGTGGTTGCGCCGTTCGACAGTGTCATGTCGCGCACAAGCCCCATGTGTGCGATCTGCTCGTTAGACAGGATCTCGCGATAATCCAGCACGATAGCGCAGGGAATTCCCTCGGCATCGAGTGCTGCGATCCACTCCTCAGCATTCTTGGTCAGGAAGATCGGCTGCACGATTGCAGCCAACTCTCTCTGGTTGCGCGCGCGATCGGCTTGCGTCGTGAAGCGCGGATCGTTCGCCAGATCCGGCTGCCCAACGACCGTGCAGAAGTCACGCCAGAGTTTGTCGTTGCCTGCGGCCACGGTGAACGGACGATCCTTGGCATTGAAGCCCTGATAAGGCGCGTTGCGCGGATGCTCCGAGCCAAGCCGCTTCGGCGCCTTGCCGGTACCGAAAAATTCGCTGGTCTGCAGCGCGGCCATTCCGAGCAGGCTGCCGAGCATCGAGCAATCGATGTAAGCGCCCTCGCCAGTTTCGCGCGCCTTCATTACCGCAGCAAGCGACGTGAACGCACCATAGAGGCCTGCGCCGAAATCGCCGATCGGCACGCCGCATTTCACTGGCGGCCCGGATTCCTCACCGGTGACGCTCATCACGCCGCTGATCGCCTGCACGGTGACGTCGAACGCGCCCTTCCCTGCGTAAGGACCGGTCTGGCCGTAGCCGGAGATCGAGCAATAGACCAGACGCGGATTGTGCTTGCGCAGATCCTCATAACCGAGGCCAAGACGTTTCGGCACACCCGGCCGATAATTCTCGATGAACAGATCGGCCTCGGCGACCAACGCATGGAAACGCTTCATCTCCTCCGGATTTTTCACATCGATGGTGATGCTGCGCTTGTTGCGGTTGACGGAGGCAAAGTTGCCGCTCTCCACCGGGCCATCAGCGCCCTGAATGGCAGGCGGCCAAGTGCGCATGCCGTCACCACCGTCAGGTCGTTCCACCTTGACGACATCCGCACCGAGATCCGCAAACAAGCTACCTGCAAAGGGTCCCGCCGCGATCTGTGCGAATTCCAGAACCTTGATGCCGTTGAGAGGGCCTTTCATCATTCCATCCATATGTGTTGAAAACGAGTGGTCAGGCAGTCTTGCGATAGACAAGAGCCTCGCCGGAATAGCCGAGCGCCTTTGAGATCAAATCCGCCGTCTGAATGACGACAGGCGCCTGTTCGCGCATGAACGTCGATTTCATGCGACTTTCAGGACCCGAGATGCCGATAGCGGCCACCACCTGACGCGAGGCATCGCGGATCGGCGCGGCAAGGCCGCAGACGCCGTCACGCCATTCACCACGATTGATGGCGTAGCCAAGCTGGCGCACCCGCGCCATTTCACGCTTGAATTCCTCAGCATCGGTAATCGTCCGCGATGTCTGAGCCTTCAGCTTCCCGCTCACGCACGCGATCATGTCTTCGCTCTGGAATGCGAGCAGCGCCTTTCCGGTCGCGACACAATGAGCTGGAGCGCCCTTCCCGATCTGGCTGTAGGCACGCACTGGCTGAGCACTGTCGATCTTGTCGATATAGACGACCGCGTGCTCAACCAGCAGCGAGAGATGGACGGATTCTCCAGTACGATCCGCCAGCGGCTGCAAATAGGCGCTCGCGGCGCTTTTAACGTCGACTTGCGACAGGACGTGAGAGCCGAGTTCCCACACTCGCAGCGTAGCGCTGTACTTGCCCGTCTCGGAATTGTTCTGCGCGTATCCGGCATGCACCATCGTCTTCAGGAGCCGATGCGAATTGCTCTTGGTCAGACCGAGTTCACGCGCAAGCTCGGTCACGCCGCGAGGCCTGTCCGACAACGATAATGCCTGAAGCATCCTCAGGCCCTTCAAAAACGTCGTATCCATGGTTGTTCCACATGTTGATATGGCGTGCTGAATTCTGGATTCGAACAGCAGGAGAGTCAACACGCATCTCCGCCGTTCGCCAGCAAAGGCGTTTCAAGCCCCGGGCTTATCGGAATCGCGATAGATTGCAGGTGGTGTGAAGCCGGATTACGTCGCGAGTGCCCGGAGATATCTTACGGTCCGCCCGCTCGATGCAGCCTGCGCTGCATGGACGATCGCATTCGCATCGATGTTGTAGTGATGATAGAGGTCGGAGATCGTTCCGGTCTGGCCGAAATGCTCCACCCCGAGCGCCTTGACGCGATGGCCCTGCACGCTGCCGAGCCATGACAGTGTCAACGGATGACCGTCGACGACGGTGACGATCCCGCAATTTCGGTCGAGTTTTGCCAGCATGCGTTCGATGTGGCTCGCCGCATCGGCATTTCCACGCTGACGCGCACGTTCGGCGGCTTGCGCACCCGCATTGAGCCGATCGGCAGAAGTGACAGCAAGCAGCGCAACATCACGGCGATCTTCGGCCAACAAGCCCGCTGCAGCAATCGCTTCCGGCGCGACAACGCCCTGATAGGCGATCATCACCGAGGTATTCGGTGTCGGCGGCCGCATCCAGTACGCGCCCTGAATAATGTCGTTTGCGAGCTCCTCGGTCATTTCGCGAACCGGCTGCTCCAGCGGCCGGGTAGAAAGGCGCAGATACACCGAACCGCCGGTCTGGTCGCGCAGCCACGTTGTCTCGTCTGGATCGCCGTCGCCGTTGCGCTGCATATAATCGAAGCCGAACCGCATGATGACCGCGAGTTCGTCGATGAACGCCGGTTCGAACGCACACAGGCCGTCCTGCGCCATGCCGATCAGCGGCGTACCGATCGACTGATGCGCGCCGCCCTCTGGCGCCAGAGCGATTCCTGATGGTGTCGCCACCAGCATGAAACGGGCATCCTGATAGCAGGCGTAATTCAACTGGTCGGCCGCACGGTAGATGAAAGGATCGTAGACCGTTCCTACAGGCAGCAACCGCGCGCCGTTGATCGAATGCGACAACCCAAGCGCCGACAGCATGATCATCAAATTCGATTCTGCGATGCCGAGCTCGAGATGCTGGCCGGATGGCCCGAATTCCCAATTATAGGTCGAGGGAATCCGCTCCGCCTTAAAAGTGTCGGCAAGCGTATCGCGCGCAAACAAACCACGACGGTTCACCCACGGGCCGAGATTGGTCGAGACCGTCACGTCAGGCGATGTGGTGACAACGCGTGACGCAAATTCGCTATCCTCGCGCGCGACCTCGTTCAGAATCTGGCCAAAGCCCATCTGCGTCGAAATCACCTTCCCAGCATTTGCCGGAATCGCAAGTTTGTTCGGCACAGCAACGCCGGCGGCGAAATGCCGCCGTGTGCCCTTTGCAAAGAATGGCGCGGCGTGCACGAAAGCTTCCAGTTTCGCCGCATCCAGCTTCGCGCCTTCCCACTTGTCCCATTCGTGGCCGAGGCGAACGCCTGCACTTTCCCGGAAGGCCGCCAACTGCGCGGGTGTCATCAGCCCAGCATGGTTGTCCTTGTGGCCCGCGAGCGGCAGACTGAAACCCTTAATGGTGTAGCAGATGAAACATGTCGGCCTGTCATGCTTCGATGCCTTCCCGAACGCTTCGAGAAGGCTCGGCATGTCATGCCCACCGAGGTTGTTCATCAACGCGGCAAGTTCGGCGTCACTCCGGCGCTCGATCAAAGCGCTGACAGGTCCCTGATCACCAATTTCGTCGAGCAGTTTCTTGCGCCATGCCACGCCGCCCTGGAACGTCAGCGCCGAATAAAGCTGGTTCGGACAACGATCGATCCAATCGCGCAGCACCTCGCCACCAGGCTCCGCAAACGCCTGCTGCTGCAGCATGCCGTGCTTGAGGATGACGACGTCCCAGCCAAAATTCGCGAACATCTGTTCGAATTTCTGCCACAGCCCCTCGCGGATCACGGCATCGAGCGACTGACGATTGTAATCGACGATCCACCAACAATTCCGCAGACCGTGCTTCCACCCCTCGATCAACGCTTCATAGATATTGCCCTCATCCATCTCCGCATCACCGACGAGCGCGACCATGCGCCCCTCGGGGCGATCTTCCATCCAGCCATGAGCGCGGACGTAATCCTGCACCAGCGAGGAGAACAGCGTCTGCGCCACGCCAAGTCCGACCGAACCCGTAGAAAAATCCACATCGTCGGTGTCCTTGGTGCGCGAGGGATAGCTTTGTGCACCCTTCAGGCCGCGGAAATTTTGCAGCTTCTCCAGTGACTGATTGTCCACAAGATACTGGATCGCATGGAAGATCGGAGAAGCATGCGGCTTGACCGCGACGCGATCCTGCGGCCTCAACACGTCGAAATACAACGCCGTCATGATGGTCGCGAGCGAGGCGGACGACGCTTGATGGCCGCCGACCTTCACCTCGCCAGTTTCACGAACGTGATTGGCGTGATGGATGGTCCACGATGCCAACCACAGAATGCGCCGTTCAAGTTCGGCGAGAACCGCCAGTCGATCGTCGTGAACTGTCATCGGACGCTTCCCATCGCTTCGCCATCGCCTGATGTCGCAAACAATAATCCCACAACACCATCAAAATATCTCAAAATATTGCAACATAACGCATATTATTGGAATATAATCGCCGCTCATCGTCAAATATCGCAGATTTATTCCAATGGCAAAACTCGACGCGATCGACCGCAAAATTCTATCGATTCTTCAGACGGACAGCCGGATCACGATGCAGGATCTCGCCGAGCGAGTAGGCCTGTCGGTTTCGCCCTGTCATCGTCGCGTGAAGCTGCTCGAAGAAAACGGCATCATCACGCGTTACGGCGCGATGGTCGATCAGAAATCGCTTGGCTTGCATGTGAGCGTTTTCATCTCGATCAAGCTCGAGCGGCAAAAAGAGGAAGACCTCAATCGTTTCGCAAAGGCGATCTCGGGGTGGAGCGAGGTGCTGGAATGCTATCTGATGACCGGTAACCGCGACTATTTGCTTCGTGTGGTTGCGGCTGACCTGGCGTCCTACGAGACATTCCTCAAAACCAAGCTGACACGTCTCAATGGAATTGCTTCGATCGAATCGAGTTTTGCGCTCAGTCAGGTGAAGTATTCGGTATCGCTACCTGTCTGAGATCGATCCGGCCTTGAAAAACTCGTCCACGGCATCCCAAAGCGCATGACGATTCTTGCCGAGTGTCGCGATGTGAGCGAGATGCGGCAGAACGGCAAACCGCTTGTCGTTCGTCGGCAGGCCTTGGAAGAACGCCAGAAGGTCGTCCATGGTGGCGAGGCTGTCATGCTCGCCGCGTACGACAAAGGTCGGAGCGGAAATTTTCCCAGGATCAACCAGCGGCAGCCTGGTCGTCATGTCCAGATAGGTTCCCGTCGGAACGGAATCTCCATACGCAAGCTGCGCGCGCGCGCATGCTTCGGCCACTGCCGGATCGGTCGTGCCCGGTCCATCGCGCAGGAAAATCCCGACAAGGTAATCCAGATCGATCGCCCGCCGGTTCGAGGCCTTGAACTGCGCGATACCCACCTTGCGCTTTTCCAGCGTGGGCGAGCCTTCGCCCGTCCACACGAAAGCGTCCAGCACGATGCGCGCGGCGTGTTCGGGCGCGGCCTGCGCGAAGGCTGCAACCCGCAGCGAGCCTGAGGACAGGCCATACAGGTTGAATTCCGCGCACCCTGTCTCGGCCGCTATTACGCGCGCCATCGCCTTCAGGTCTTCAACCCCGGTCGCGATATCCGAATTGCCGGAGGTTACGGTCGAGCGGCCATAGCCTTCATGGTCCATCGCCCAGACATCCCATCCGCGCAACGCCAGCCAGTCCATCAGCGAATAGTCGGGATGTCCCGGCACGGTGAGGTCGAAGGTCGGCAATGCCGAATTCGAGGACCCGTGTACGAGAACCACAGGGAGACGTTTTTGCTGGTCCGCTTGGCGCTCACGCAACCGCTTGCGCGCCACGAACAACGAAACGTCTCCCTTCTTCGCCCAATGTTCTTCGCTGACGATGCGCGGATCGGACGTCATGACCGCATCACTTCGCCGGAAGGAAATCGTTGGTAAAGGTCTTCTCGAATTCGATTTTCTTATCGCCCGGAGGCTGCAGGAAGTCGTAGACCTTCTTGCCGCCTTCGAGCGTCATGCGACCATCCTTGCTCCAGATCTGCGTCAGGGTTTCATAAGAGCGTTCGTTGGTCGCTGGTTCCATCTGGGGGAATTCCGCGGCCATGATCTTCTTGCCCTGCGCGGGGTCGAGAAGGATACGCTGGGCTTCCGCGAACACAGCCACGAGCTTCTTCACGGTCTCCGGCCTCTTCTGGATCATATCCGGCGTGGTGACGACACCCATGAAGGTCAGATCGCGAAACTGCTCGACATCGCCCTTCATCAGATTGACGAAAATGCCACCGAGCTTCTTCTGCTCGAGCATGACGCCTGCCGGTTCGAACGGCATCGCCGCATCGATCATCTTCGCCTGGAAGGCGCCGACATACCCGCCCGCATCCGCACCGAGATAGACAAGCTGGATGTCGCCCGGCAGGTTAAGCCCATATTCCTTGGCAAGAACGCCAAGCATCTTCTCTCCCGAGCCACCTGGCGAAGGCGTTCCGATACGCTTGCCTTTCAGCGCCAGAATTTTCTCTTTCAGAGATTTGTTGGCATTGGCCTCGATCAGCTCGTTGCTGGCGATAACATTGTTGATGGGCCGCGTGGTGATGTTAAAGATGGAGACAAGACTCTTGCCCTGCGCAGCCGCCGTGATGACGTGCTCGTAGGTCAGAATGCCAAAATCGGCATCTTTACTGAGCAGTGACTGCAGAACCAGCGCGCCGCCTTTCACGAAAGTAACGTCGGCTTTCAGCCCGTGCTTCTCGAACAGCTTCTCGCGCATCGCAACGTAAAGCGGCCCGGCATAATAGCCGTGACCGATATTGGTGATACGAACGGTTTCCTGCGCATTGGCGCATGTTGCGCCAATAATCGCAAACATGGCCAGGACCGCACACTTGATAGCTCTCATCTTAGCGCCCTCCTCCCATTTGCACCCTGCGGTGCTTTCATCTTTTTTGTTATCGACTGACGATCTTCCAGCGTTCAAGCCGCGACTGCGCCGCCTGCACCAATTCATTGAGGATTGCGGCGATCACCGCAATGATCGTCAACGCAGCAAAGGCACCTGCGGTATCGAACTCGCTGCCCGCGCGCTGAACAAGATATCCGAGCCCTTTGTTGGAGGCGATCATTTCACCGATGATGACGCCGATCAGCGCATAAGGCAGCGCAGACTTCAGACCGACGAAAATCCATGACATCGCCGACGGCAGAATCACTTTCATCAGGATTTGCGAGCGTTTCGCCTTCATCAACCGAACACCGTCGATCAAATCCTGATCAACCTCGCGCACGCCCGAGAACGTGTTGACAAAAACGAGAAACACTACGAGCACCGCAGCCAGCGCAACCTTGGACTGAATGCCAAGGCCGAACCACAGAATGAGCAGCGGCGCCAAAGCCACTTTCGGAAGTGCGTTGAAGGCCCAGATATACGGATTGAGCAACCGGCTGAAGAACGGCGATACGCCCAGCCAGATTCCACCGATCACACCCGCCACCGAGCCGATAACGAAGCCGAGAAAGGTGGCGTAAAGCGTCGCCCAGATGTGCAGGAAGATGCTTCCGTCGCGCGTCCAGACCCAGAGGCGTTCGAGCACTTCCACGGGACTGCTGATGAAGAACGGATCGATCAGCCAGAGCGACGCCGCCTGCCAGATCAGCAGCAATACAATTCCAAAGATGATCTGATACGCCGCCATCAGCGGCGTGCTTGCAGCGGCAAGCCTTCCACCCTGATCCGCATCAGGAACGGCGGCGCGAACCTTGACGTTCTCAAGTGCCGTTTGCTCGCTCAAACCTTTTCCTCGTCGTATTCCTCGCGAAGGCGATCCCAGATCGAGTTATGAATGTCGTGAAAATCCGTGGTGAAGCGGACTTCACGAACATCCCTCGGCCGAGGCAGATCGACGGCCTGATCCATCGCAACTGTCGCCGGACGCTTGGTGAAGACGACAACACGATCAGCGAGCGTAACAGCTTCCACGAGATCGTGTGTCACAAGAATAATCGTCTGCTGCTGCTCCGACCAAAGCCTCAGAAGCAGATCGTGCATCGCCAACCGCAATTGCGCGTCGAGCGCAGCGAACGGCTCGTCGAGTAAGAGGGTCTTCGGCCGGTATAGCAGCATCCGGGCAAGAGAGACCCGCTTACGCATCCCGCCCGAAAGGCTGCTTGGAAACTTGTCCTCGAATCCCTCAAGCCCAACTTGGCGAATCAACTCCCGCGCCTGCCCATAACGAATATCACGCGCGACGCCTGTCAGTTCGAGCGGCAACGCAATATTGTCGAGAACGCTGCGCCACGGCAGAAGGTTGTCCTTCTGGGTCATGTATCCGACGTCGGTGTTGACGTCGGATACAGTGTGTCCGTCATAGATGACCTGTCCGCCGCTCGGCCTGTAAAGACCCGCGACCATGTTCAGAAGCGTGGACTTGCCGCAGCCGGAGGGGCCGATCAGCGCGACGATCGAGCGGGGTTTGATCCTGAGGTCGACATCGGCAACCGCCTGCGTCCGGCTCGCGCCGGCGCCGAACGTTTTCCCGATGCCTTGCAGTTCGATCATCTCACCGCCCGCTTCGAACGATCATCATATGTAACCGGGCCCGAAGGCTGTCGTGACGGCGCCTTACCAAAGCCCCTTCAACCGGCCTCCATCGATGTTGAGCGAAACGCCGGTGATGTAGCTTGCCCGCTCGGAGCACAGGAACGCAATCGCGCCCGCGAGCTCTTCCGGCTTGCCAAAGCGCTCGAGCGCGTTTTTCTTCGCGGCCAAACGCCGCGCTTCAGCCTCATCCTTCACGCCGAGCTCTCTCTGCAGGCCGTCGGCATGCTGGCGCCACAGCGCCGTCGCCACCCAGCCGGGGCAGACCGCGTTGACGAGAACATTATCCGGCCCGAATTCGGTCGAAAGCGATTTCGTCATGTTGAGCAGAGCGCTGTTCGTAATGGCCGAACCGAACATATACGGATCCGGCTCCTTGCCCGCGCCGCCGATCATGCTGACGATGCGTCCCCACTTCTTCTTTCGCATGATCGGCGCGACGGTGCGGATCATGCGAAGGAAGCCGAACAGCTTGGTGTCGAGCTGTGTCTGCAGGCCCTCGTCGGTCATCTCCGCGAAACGGCCGGAATACATCGTACCGGCACAATTCACGAGAATATCGACCGTCCCGAATACCTTGACGGTCTCGTTCACGACGTGCGCGATATCCTCGGGCTTCGTAGTGTCGGCAACGATGCACTTGATTTCGCCGCCGGTCTGTTTGGCAAGCTCATCGCGGGTCTTTTCCAATTCGTCCTTGGTGCGTGAGCAGATCATCACCTTGGCGCCGGCCTCCAGAAATTCGCGGGCGCTTTCCCGGCCGATGCCGCGACCGCCTCCGGTGACGATGGCAACGCGATCCTTAATTCCCAAATCCATCGATGGCTCCTGATCTTTGACAATGCATTCCGCTTAAGGCCTCGCCCAAGCGATCACGATCGGCTTGACTGCATCAGCAGCCCAAACCGGCACGTGGATTCTTCAAGTGAATTGCGAGCAGTCAGAGGAGTTCGCCGCTGTCGGCGTGCGCCGTCCTTTCCCTGGTGTTTCGCTTCCCTGCGCAGGCTCGAGCCTGCGTCTATTTTATTCTTACAAGATTGCCCTACACTATTTTCGGACCTTCCCCAGAGTCAAGCGTTGGATGTAGGCTGGGGGCACGACCTGAGGACAGCAATCATGCCAACCGCTGAAATCGTGAAAGAAGAAGTGAGCCAAAGGCGCGGGCAAACCGTCGACGACATCATCGGACGCGTGCGCAACGCCATCCTCGCGGGCCGCATCGTTCCCGGCCAACGGCTGGTCGCCAATGATCTCGTGGAGCAGCTCGGCGTCAGCCGCGGCTCGATCCGCGAAGCTCTGCAGCGCCTTTCGGCGGAAGGACTCGTGGACATCACGCCGAACCGCGGCGCGATGGTCCGCAGGCTGTCGCGTGAACAGGTCCGCGACCTATTTCAGATCCGTATCAACCTTGAAGGGCTTGGGGCAAGGCTTGCGGCCGAGCACATCCACGAGGCGGATCATCGCAAGCAATTTCTGGCCGTATGGAACGAGGTGAAGCCGGACGGATCGGAGCGTGCGTGGTCACTCTTCATGCAGCAGAACAGGCTTTATCACCGCACGATCGTCAGCATCGGCGGCAACAAGCAACTCACGCAGCTTATCGACAATTTGCAGCTTCCGATCGTGATGTTTCAGGTTGGTCAATCGATGCAGCCAGAAAACTCGGCGCGCTCGCATCACGATCACATTCTGATCGCGGAAGCCATTCTCGCCGGAGATGCGCAAGGCGCGCAGACCACGATGGAGAACCATTTGAAAGGTTCGGCAGACTGGATTCTGCAACTACCCAACACGGCATTCGGGTTAAGCCCCTGATGCCGTGCTGGCGTTGATATCCGGACGCAGCCGTTCAGTTTACGACTGCATGCCCCAACGATCGATGGTGTTGGCTTCGATCGCACGGAAGATAATGTTCTCGACCACCAGACCGATGATGATGACGGTCAGAAGACCGGCGAACACCGTCGGGATGTCGAGACTGTTCTTGTTTTCAAAGATGAACCAGCCCAATCCACCGGAGCCGGACGACACGCCGAACACCAGTTCGGCCGCGATCAGCGTACGCCAGGCGAACGCCCAGCCGATCTTCAGGCCGGTGAGGATGCTCGGGAACGCCGCCGGGATCAGGATCTTGCTGATGTAGCGGAAACCACCGAGTCCGTAATTGCGCCCGACCATCTTCAGCGTGCGGCTGACCGACAGGAAGCCGGAGTGCGTGTTGAGCGCGATGGCCCAGGTCACCGAGTGCACCAGCACGAACACCAGCGAGCCGTTGCCGAGGCCGAACCAGATCAGCGCCAGCGGCAGCAGCGCGATCGCCGGCAGCGGGTTGAACATCGAGGTCAGCGTCTCGAGGAAGTCGGTGCCGATGCGCGTGGTGATCGCCAATGCCGTCAGCAGCGCCGCCAGCGTGACACCGACCGCGTAACCCATCAGCAGCACCTTGATCGACGCCCACGCCCGCGCGGGCAGAACGCCGTTCCCGATATTGGTGAAGAACGCGCTCATGGTCTCGCTGAACGTCGGGAACAACAGATTGTTGTTCAGGTAGCGGCCATAGGCCTCCCAGATCAGTGCAAGAATGACGAGGATGACGATCTTGCGCAACCACGACTGATTGTAGAGCCGAACAGCTATCGACAGCGGCTTTTCCAGCACCACCGGTGCACGCTCTGTGCCCGCCATGTCTCGCACGAATTCAGGGCGGACCGGAGCCGTAAGAGTCCTCATCGTCAGCGATGCATCAGACATTTTCCGCCTCCTCGATGGTGTCGGCAAACAGCATGGTCTGGATGCGATGCTCCAACTCGGCTGCTTCCTCGCCCTGCGCGCCGCCGTTCAGTTCGGCCTTCACCTGACCCGGATGCGGCGACAGCAGCAGGATGCGGTTGCCGATCTTGATCGCCTCGGGAATCGAATGCGTGACGAACAGCACCGTGAAACGGGTTTCGTCCCACAGCATCATCAACTCGTCCTGCATCTTGCGGCGCGTCAGCGCGTCGAGCGCGGCGAACGGCTCGTCCATCAGGAGAATATCCGGCTCCATCGCCATGCCGCGCGCAATCGCAACGCGCTGTTTCATGCCGCCCGAGAGCATGTGCGGATGACTGTCGGCGAATTTTTCCAGATTGACCTTGCGGATGTAGTGCATCGCCTTCTCCTCGGCTTCACGCGCGCCGAGTTTGTTGGTGCACTGCAAGGGAAACATCACGTTTTCCTTGACGCTCTTCCAGGGCAGCAACTGGTCGAACTCCTGAAACACCATCATCCGGTCGGGACCGGGATGGCGGATCACCTTGCTCTTCAACTTCATCTCGCCCTCAGTGGGCGCCATGTAGCCGCCAACAGCCTTCAGCAGGGTCGATTTGCCGCAACCCGAAGGGCCGAGCAGGATAAACCTGTCGCCCTGAAAAACATTGAAATCAACGCGATAGGTCGCGGTGATGAGATAGCTCGGCGTCCTGTATTGCAACGTGACGCCCTTCACCTCCAGTAACGGAGTTGCTGTCATCGTTCCTCCCTCCCGTGCTTGTGTCCGCTGATTGCAGATCTTCTTGGCAGCCCGAACCTTACTGAACCGGGCCCCGACGGTCTAATATAAAGTCTGATTGAATCGATGCCTGTTTTGGATCGATAGTCAGCGGCCTTCGAAATTCGGCTTACGTTTTTCGATGAACGCTCGCATGCCTTCTTCTTGATCGCGAGACGCGAACAGCATCTCGAACGCCTTGCGCTCCAGCATCAGTCCGGCATCAAGCGAACTGTCCATTCCCGCTAGAACCACTTCCTTGATCTGTTCCACCGCAAGCGGTGGCATCGAGGCAATGGTTTTTGCAATACCGATGGCGGTCTCGACCACCTTATCATCTGGCACGACGTCATTCACGAAACCGAGTCTGCGGGCTTCCTCCGCCGTGACATGCTCACCGGTCAGCAGCATCTTCATGGCGCGATATTTGCCGATTGCGCGGGTCAGCCGCTGCGTGGCACCGCCACCCGGCATGATACCGACGCTAACTTCAGACTGGCCGAACTTTGCTCCCTCGCCTGCCACAATGATATCTGCCTGCAGGGCCAGTTCGCAGCCGCCCCCCAGCGCGAAGCCATTGACCGCCGCAATTAACGGCTTGCGGCAACCTGCAACCACCTTCCAGAAATAAAGAACGCGCCGTGCCATCATATCGATCGGACTCGACTCGACAGCCTCCTTCAGGTCCGCACCGGCGGCGAACACGCGTTCATTGCCCGTGATGACGATGCAGCGCGTGTTGCGATCCGCCGCCAGCTTTTCGAACTGACTTGCCAGCTCCGCCCGCAAGGGATCGTTGAGCGCGTTGCGCGCCTCGGGACGATTGAGCTTCAGCAATGCCACATGCTCATGCGGCCGCTCCAGCAGGGTCAACGACATTCCGATCTCCTTAAAATCTCTTCCGTTCTGTAGCGCGGCTGAGCGTACACTCTATGCGTCATCAAGCATCATCAGCCAGTCGACGGCAGTGGCCGATTTCTCGCTCAGCATAATGGGATTGAGATCGAGCGTCGAAAGTCTGGGACCAAGCGCCGCACCAAGACGAGACACCGCACAGATCATCTCGACGAGTCCCTTCCGGTCGACCGGAGGACGACCTCTCACGCCGGCCAGCACCGCCTTGCCATGCAACGCATCCAGCATGTCCGCCGCCTCGCCTTCGCAGAGCGGCACCTTGCGGAACACGACATCGCGCAGCACCTCGATCAAAACGCCGCCCAGGCCCGCCATGATAACCGGTCCAAAAACCGGATCGTTTTGCAGACCGACGACAAACTCAGTATCGCCGCTCGCCATCGCCTGCACGACCACACCAAGCAGCCTGGCATCCGGCTTATATTTTTTTGCGCTGGCGATGATGGTCTCGAAAGCCTGCCGCACCTTCGCTTCATCCGTGAGGCGCAGTATGACACCGCCTGCCTCAGTCTTGTGCAGAATGTCCGGCGACTCGATCTTCAGCACGACCGGATAACCGAGTTTGTTGGCCGCTTGTGCGGCTTCGTCAGCAGAGGTCGCCAGCACCGTCGGGACATGCGCGATGCCGCATTGATCGAGCAACTTTACGCCGTCCATCGTGGAGACGACGCCTTTGGAGGGAAGATCAAGCTTCGGCAACTTGATCGCCTTCCGGTCCTCGCGCCGCGCCAGCCATTTGCGCCGCATCTCGGCGTATTGCACGAGCGCAGCCACCGCATCCACCGCGGGCTCCGCGCCACGCAGCACCGCGATGCCTTCATTGCGCAGAGCAAGCACGCCCGCTTCCGGCGCCGCAACCCAACACACGACGAACGGCTTCGTCACCTGATCACGAACTTCGACGAGAACCTTCACGAGCTTCTCGACATGCGCTTCCATCAACTGGAACCAGACGATGCCGACATCGACATTCGGATCGGCCAGCATCAGCTTGACGCTTTCGAGAAGCAAATTCGGATCGGCCACGAACTGTCCGGTGACATCGACCGGATTACCCACCGCACCGAAACCAGGAATGACCTTCTGCAGCGCTGCCTGCGTCTCCGGCTGAAGCACCGGCACAGAAAGACCGACCTCCTGCGCACGATCCGCCATCAGCACACCCGCGCCGCCGGATTGCGTCAGAAGGCCGATGCCGTTGCCTTCCGGCAATTTGCAGCAAGACATCACTTCGGCGATGTCGAGCATATGTTCTTCATTCCGCGCGCGGATGATGCCGTGCTGACGCACCACGCCATCGAACACCACATCGTCGCCTGCGAGCGATCCGGTATGCGAGGCGGCGGCGCGCGCGCCTGCGCCCAGTCGTCCGACCTTCGTCATGACCAGTGGCTTGCCCGCAACCATCGCCTGCTCCGCCAACGCGACGAAATCCTCGCCGCCCTTCAAGCCCTCAATGTAGCCCGCGCCCATTTTGATGCGCGGATCGCGAATAACCTCGCCCATGATTTCAGAGAAGGTCAGGTCGGCTTCATTGCCGGTATTGACGAAATAGCCGAGCCCCAGCCCACGACGGCGCGCGAGCGCAGCGATGGCGGTGCCGAACGCGCCGGATTGCGTGACAAAGCCGATGGGTCCCGACGGCGTGTCGCTGTCGGCATATTGGCTGAATGTCGCCAGCACATTGTCGAACGAATTGATGAGGCCAAGACAGTTCGGACCGCACAACCGCATGCCGCCCTCGCGCGCAGCCGCCACGACGTCCTGTTCGTACTTGCGTCCCGCATCGCCGAGCTCGGAAAAGCCGGAGCTAAAAATGACCGCGACCGGCACACCTTTCGCGCCGAGTTCACGCACACAATTCAGAACTTCACTCGCCGGTAGAACAATGATCGCGAGATCGATCTCGTCGTCGATCGCCGCCACACTCGGATAAGCCTTCAACGGCCCTATCATGTCCGCGCGCGGGTTCACCGGATAAATACGGCCCTTGTAGCCTTTATCGAGCAAATGCTTGACCGGACGGCCGCTCACCTTGCGGAAGTCCGACGACGCGCCAAGGATCGCGATCGAACGCGGCGCCAGCAGCGCCTTCAATGCATCCTTCGCTTCACTTGCTTGCGGCTTCGTTTGTGTCATGGCCGTCACGTCAGTCTCCTGCGGATTCGCTATGTTTCTTGATTAATTGAACGCCGAGATACCGGTCTGAGCCCGACCGAGCACCAGCGCATGGATATCATGCGTGCCTTCGAGCGTATTGACGGTCTCGAGATTCATCAGGTGGCGGATGACATGATACTCATCCGAAATGCCATTACCGCCATGAATGTCGCGCGCCGCACGCGCGATGTCGAGCGCCTTGCCCGCACAATTGCGTTTCAGCAACGACAGCATTTCCGGCGTGGCCTTGCCCTCGTCGCGAAGGCGGCTGACGTGCAGGCAGGCAAGAAGCCCGATCGAAATTTCCGTCTGCATGTCCGCAAGCTTTTTCTGAATGAGCTGGTTGGCCGCGAGTGGTCGGCCGAACTGCTTGCGATCCATGGAATACTGTCGCGCAGCATGCCAGCAAAACTCGGCCGCCCCCATCGCGCCCCAGATGATGCCGAAACGCGCGTTGTTCAGGCAGCCAAACGGTCCTTTCAATCCCTGTACGCCCGGCAACAGATTTTCCTCGGGGACGAACACGTCTTCCATGAAGATCTGTCCGGTCGGCGAGGCGCGCACGGAAAACTTGTTCTCTATCTTGGCGGTGGACAGGCCAGCCATGCCGCGCTCCAGAACAAAGCCGCGAATGACATCCTCGTCGTCCTTCGCCCACACCACCATGATGTCGGCGATCGGCGCGTGGGTGATCCATGTCTTGCCGCCGGTCAGGCGATAGCCGCCGGGTACTTTCTTCGCGCGCGTCTTCATGCCGCCAGGATCGGAGCCATGATCCGGCTCAGTCAGCCCGAAGCAGCCGAGAATCTCACCCTTCGCCATCGCGGGCAAATACTTCTGCCGCTGCGCTTCCGACCCGTAGGCGTAAATCGGCACCATCGAGAGCGTGGTCTGTACACCTAGCGCCGAACGGAAGCTCGTATCCACGCGCTCGAATTCGCGCATGATCAGTCCGTACGACACATAGCTGATACCCGCACAGCCATAACCGTCGATGGTCGCACCGAGAAACCCGAGATCGGCCATTTCCTTCATGACCGTTCGATCGAACGATTCATCGCGATTGGCTTCGAGGATCCGCGGCATCAGATGCGACTGCGCATAGTCGCGCGCCGTGTCGCGGATCAGTTTTTCATCCTCGTTCAGCAGATCTTCAAGCAGGAGTGGATCGTCCCAGTGAAACGCTCCACCTGTCAGCGTCACGGTGCTGGCATCGACCGGCTTGTCTGCAACTGCTGAAGTCATGACGTTACCCTTTACAATTCCATGCGCGGATTGAGACAGACGTGCTCAGCTCCCGGGGGTCGCGTGGATCTCGGGGAAGAACAGATCCTTCCAGTCCGCAGGCGTCTTATTGACAAGGCCTACCTGCTTCATGAACGCCGCATACTTCATGATGCCCTTGGGCGTCGTGGTGTATTCGGTGTGCGGGTGATTGATGATCTCCAAGGTATCCTTCAAGGACTCCTTGTTGTCGGTGCTCTTGACGTAAATCTCGGCGGCCTGCTGCTTGTTGGTGTTGATGAAATCGATCGCTTCCTGGAAAGCATCGAGAAACGCCTTGTAGACCTTCGGATTTTCTTTATGGAACTTGCTGGTGGTCCAGACCACCTCGCAGGTTGCCGGCCCGAGCACGTCGTACGAGTCCAACACCTTATGAATGCCGGGCTTCGTTAGCTCCTGGAAGTTATACGGCGGCGAAGCGAAATGGCTGTCGATAGCACCCATGTTGGACAGCATTTGCGACATTGCTTCGGGGTGTGCCAGCGTCACGCCGTTCTTGTCGAGACGGCGCGCCTGATCCGGACCCCACTCCTTCGCGGCTGCCATTTGAAGCATGATCGCCTGAATCGAGATGCCTGCCGCCGGCATCGCGATGCGGTTCTTGTCGGTGATGTCTTTGATCGTCTTCACCGAAGGATCGCGCGTGTTCAGGTAGATCGGCAGCGAGTCCATCGCTGCGACGCCCTTGACGTCCAGATTGCCCTGCGTCTTGCTCCACAGAATCAGGAATGGCGGCACGCCACCCGAGGCGAAATCGAGATTGCCAGAGATCAGCGCTTCGTTCATGACGTTGCCGCCCGTCATCCGCTGCCATTTGACCGCAAGATTGGGAATGCCGGCTTTCGCGGCCTGCTTCTCCATCAACTGGTTCTGCTCCATGATAATCAGAGGCAAAAACAGCAGACCGTATTGCTTGGCGATAGTGACCTGATTCACCTCGGCACGCGCTGGCGCCTGGCTGAGTGCAACACTGGCGAAAGCGACGGAAGCAAGCAAAGCAGTCTTGGCAAGAAGACCTTTCATCCAAAGAGACGTTCTCATTCTACTCTCCCGATAAATGCGCGTTTATTGGCGTGTCCGGCTCAGCTTCCGGGCAACGAGTGAATCTCCGGAAAGAACAGGTCTTTCCAGCTCTTCGGCTTTTCCTTGATGGACCCCATCCGGTACATGAAATCCGAATATTTCGTGATGTTGTGCGGAACGATGGTGAATTCCATCGACGACTTGTCGGTGAGCATCATCACCAGTTCATCGATCGAATAGGCCTTGTTGCGGTCCGCATCCTGGAAGATCTGTGCGGCCTTCTTCGGGTCCTTGTTAATCAGATCGATGGATTCCTTGTAAGCGGCGAAGAAGGCCGCATACAGCTTCGGATTCTCGTCGTGGAATTTCTTCGTCGTCCAGATCAGGTTGTTGGTGCTGGGACCGCCCAGGACATCATACGACTTCAGCACGGTGTGGATGCCGGGCGTTGCGATCTCTTTATAATAGAAGGGTGGTGCGGACGCCGCGCTGTTGATCTCCCCAACTCCGGAGAGCAATGCGGCGCTGCCCTCTGCATAAGAGCGTGAAGTCGTCAAAGGCTCCAGCTTGTAGGCATTGCCGGGTCCGAACGCCTTCTCGGCGGCCATCTGCAGCACAATCGCATTGACCGACACTTTCACCGCTGGCAACGCTATGCGGTCCTTGTCGGTGAAATCCTTGATCGTCTTGACGTTAGGATTGCGGGTGTTGATATAAATCTGCGACGTGGTTTGCGCTGCAACGCCGCGTACTTGGCCATTACTCTTGGCCCAGAGCGTAATCAGAGGTGCAACACCGCCCGAGGCGATATCGAGACTGCCTGACAGCAAGGCGTCGTTCATGACGTTGCCAGCGGCAAACTTCGACCACTCTACTTTGATATCTTTGAGTCCAGCAGCAGCCGCATGCTTTTCGATGAGCTTTTCATGCTCCATCACGGCCAGAGGCAGATAAGACAGGCCCGGCTGTCTCGCCAACCTGATTTCGGATACATCCGCTGCCGCTGGTTGCAAGGATAACGCAACCGCAGTCAACGATAGGCACGCCAACGCAATTCGCCGAACGCTCATGGTACCCTCCCTGTTTGGTGACCGCGCCCCGTTTTAATGTGCTTGTCTGCACCGGGGTCGCGGCCTGTCGATTAAGTCATCAAGGTCTCTCCAGAACCATTGCAATCCCCTGCCCGACGCCGACGCACATACTGACGACAGCACGCTTGGCGTTACGCCGCTGCAGTTCACGGATAGCCGTCAAAACAAGGCGCGGGCCGGATGCGCCGAGCGGATGCCCGACCGCGATCGCACCACCATTGGGATTGACGCGATCGTCTTTCCCGTCGACACCGAGTTGCTTGAGGCAGGCCAGCACCTGTGCCGAGAACGCCTCGTTGATTTCGATCACATCCATCTGATCTAGCGACAGGTTGGCGCGCTTCAGCGCCTTGTGGATCGCAGGCACAGGACCAATGCCCATCACGCGTGGCTCAACGCCGACACTTGCCGCTGAGAGAATGCGAACGAGCGGCGCGCTGCCGGCGCTCTCGCCCATCTTGCGCGAACCTACGGTCAGCGCGACAGCGCCGTCGTTGATGCCCGAGGAGTTTCCGGCAGTGGTCACGCCGCCTTCATGGATCGCCCGCAAACCCGACAGCGCCTCGAGCGACGCATCCGCGCGCGGAAATTCATCGGCGGCTACAGTGGTCTGGGTCCCCTTCTTCGGTCCTGCTACCTGGATCGGCGCGATCTCCTCGTCGAAGAAACCCGCCGTCTTCGCGGCCGCATAGCATTGCTGCGAACGCAATGCGAACTGGTCGACCTCGTCGCGACTCAACTGATGTTCGCGCGCAAGGTTATCCGCAGTCTGCGGCATGGTGTCGGCGCCGAACTTCTTTTCGATTTCACGGTTCGGAAAGCGTGAGCCAACGGCGGAATCGAAAATCTTCATGTCGCGGGAGAAGGCCGCTTCGGCCTTGCCCATTACGAACGGCGCGCGGCTCATGCTCTCTACGCCACCGGCAAGGAACAGATCGCCTTCACCCGCGGTGATCGCGTGCGCCGCGCTCACTACCGCGCCGAGACCGCTGCCGCAATTGCGCTGGATTACAGTGCCGCCGAGATCAGTCGGAAAGCCCGCCATCAGCGACGCATGACGCGCGACGCACCGGCTATCCTCGCCCGCCTGATTGGCGCAGCCGACGATGACATCCTCAAACTGCTCGGCCTTGAATTTGCTGCGTCCCATCAGGGCCTGCATCACCTGCGCCAGAAGATCGTCAGGGCGAATCCGCGCCAAACCTCCCGCTTGCCGGCCGAACGGCGAGCGCACTCCGTCATAGATATAAGCGTCCAACATTCATCTCTCCTTTGGCGCAATGCGCCTCAATCCTGCAGCGTCAACGAAACCCCGAGCTCGGCGCGGCGCGTGAGCCAAAGATTCGAGCGGTAGCGCGGATCACCATATCGTCGCTGCATGTTGTTCAGAATTTTGTACAAAGTGCCGGCACCCAGCGCGTCGCCGAACCCGAGCGGGCCATGCGGATAGCCGAGACCGAGCTTGACCGCCTTGTCGATGTCAGCGGCTGATGCCGTCCGGTTCTGCGCGATCGACGCGCCGATATTGGCAATCATCGCAATGATGCGCTGGGCGATAAAGCCGGGGCTGTCGCGCGTCACGGTGACCGCAACGCCGTCGCTGCTAAACAGCGCCCTCGCCGCGTCGACATAGGAAGCCTCGGTGACAGGCGTCGACATGATGGTGCGGCGCTTGCCGAGATCCAGCAATGTATCCACCGCGACCACGCGCTTGGCATCCAGCCCCTGCTCGACCGCGCAATGGGTTGCATCGTCACCGAGAGGTGTCACCAGGCAGAGCGCTGAAGCCGAAGGCTTGGCGCCGTCCTCGATCTTGACATCGAGCGTCTTCAGCAGGGCGATCAGTTTCTCCGCCTGAGCCGGTTCGGCCTTGCTGACCCAGACCGGATAGGGCGATGAAGAAGCGCGCTTGACCTCGGCGGCAGGAGCCGCGTCCTTCTGCTCACTGTAATCGTAGAACCCGCGCTTGGTCTTGCGGCCAAGCATCCCGGCATCGAGGCGGCCCTGCATCAGGACTGAGGGCCGATAACGCGGCTCATGATAGAACTGGGTATAAATTGCTTCTGTCGCCGGATGATTGACGTCGAGACCGACCAGATCGAGCAACACAAACGGCCCCATGCGGAAGCCAGCCGTTTCGTGCATGACGGCATCGACATCCTCGAAGGTCGCAATGCCTTCCGACACCAGATGCGCGGCTTCGAGCGTGTAGGCACGACCGACCTGATTGACGAGGAAGCCCGGCGCATCCTTGATTCTGACCGGCTCACGGCCCATGCGGCGACCGACATCCATCAGCGCATCACCAACGGCGGACCGTGTCTGCAAGCCGTCGATGACCTCAACGAGTTTCATCGCCGGCACTGGATTGAAGAAATGGAATCCGGCCACGCGCTCGGGGTGACTGCATTTCGACGCGATCGTCGTGATCGAGAGCGAAGAGGTATTGCTCGCGATAATGCAATCGTCAGAAACGATGCCTTCGAGTTGTGCCAGCAGCGCCTGCTTGACGTCGAGCTTCTCGATCACAGCCTCAATCACGAGGCGACACTCGGACAATTGCTCTACATTCCGAACCGGCTTGATCCGGGTGAGCGCCTGATCCATCGCGCCCTGGTCGAGCGTGCCCTTTTCTTTCAGGCGCGCCAGCGCTTTTTCGATGGATTTCACGGCATCTGCAACAGCTTCCGGACGGCTGTCCGTCAGCAGCACGGTCATTCCGCCCGTCGCCGCAACCTGGGCAATACCTCGCCCCATGGCACCGGCGCCGATCACACCGATAACCAAACCCTCTTTTGGCAGAATGCTTTCCACCCGCGTCTCCCTGTTCCGCTTGCTGCGGTTTCTTGGCTTGCCCGTTTGATCGGGTTGCCACTTTCGAAGGAAGACTAGGAAGCGACCGAACGCATATCCAATTTATATTTGATATGCCCTCTATTCACGATGATGATAAGCTGGGATACCAGACGTGATACTGGTTAGCTTCATTATTCACGCTGCAATGCATCAGGGACGTGCTGATGAATCTGAGGAACATCGATCTCAACCTGCTGACGGTGTTTGACGCCATCTTGAGTGAACGCAACCTCACCCGCGCGTCCGCCAAGCTGCACATGACGCAACCGGCCTTAAGCAACGCACTGGCGCGACTGCGCACGACGCTCGACGATCCGTTGTTCATTCGCACCGCGCAGGGAATGATGCCGACGGCCCGGGCGAAACAACTCGCGGCGCCGATCCGCCAGGCGCTTGATCTCATTCAGAACGGCTTGCGGAAACAGGAAGCGTTCGAGTTCGAAACCGCAAAACGGAAATTCGTGATCGCCATCAGCGACTATGGCGAGGCCGTTATCATGCCGCGCTTCGTCGACTGGCTCGCAACCGTCGCACCTCACATTCAGGTGCAAATCAGGCCAGAGCTTGGACGTCAGATCAAGGAAGAACTCCGCGACGGCTCGATCGACCTTGCGATGGATTACTTCCGGATCGAAGGCGACGAATTCCGCAATATCCATGTCATGGACGAACATCTCGTCTCGATGGTGCGGCAGGATCATCCGACAATCAGCGATCATCTGAGCATCGAGGACTATCTTTCAATTCCCCATGTCATGCTGAAGCAGGACAAGCCGATCGTCGACGTCGTTCTCAGAAAACACGGATTTACACGCGACGTCGCGCTGGAGGTACCGCACTTTCTTTCGATGCCGTTGATCGTGCAGAAAACCGACTTCATCTGCACGCTGCCGAAACGGATGGCGCTCGTTTACGCCGACTTCTTCCGCACCAAGGTGATGAAAACACCTTTGGAGTTTCCCAACATCCCAATCTATTTCATGTGGCATCAGTCGATCGACGACGACCTCGGCCACCGATGGCTACGCAATGCCCTCGCCGAACTTTGCCTCCGCCTGTGATGCATCACGGTCTGAAAATACTCACGTCTGACGGAGAAATTTGCACAGCGACAATGTCATCCGTCAAAAAATCGTTGCGCTGTCTGACATGCGGCACATCGATAAAGACATTTTCATCGCCGGTCTTCAGACCATAACGGATCGTCGAGCCGAGAAATTCCCGGTGCGAAACACGCGCCGTCAATCTGAGGTCGGCGCCCGCGGTGGATTCTTGCCGCGTCACAATACTGGCGTTCTGCGGGCGAAAGAACAGTTTCGCGGGACCAGGTGCTTCATGTGCTGGCGCGGGCAGAATTTCTCCGCCGGCAAGCTGAAAAACGCGTTCCGAGCCGCTGGCGCGGATCTCGCCGTTCAACGTGTTCGCCGTGCCGAGGAAGCGACCGACAAACAGATTGGCCGGGTTATCGTACAATTCCATCGGCGTTCCGACCTGCTGCACCACCCCCTCGTTCATGACCGCGATGCGGTCGCAAACCGTGTTCGCTTCTTCCTGATCGTGCGTGACGAAAATCGCCGTCAGCCCGAGACGGCGCTGCATGGCGAGAATTTCACGTCGCACCTGAACGCGCAGACTTGCGTCGAGATTGGACAACGGCTCGTCCAGCAGAAGTACCGATGGCCTCACGGCAATCGTGCGGGCTAATGCCACACGTTGTTGCTGGCCGCCCGACAATTGAGACGGTTTACGATCTCCCAGCTTCTCGAGGCCGACCAGCCTGAGCGCATCCTCGGCGCGCTGATTGCGCTCTTGTGTCGAAAGGCGGCGTTCCTCAAGGCCGAACATGACGTTTTTCCACACCGTCATATGCGGCCACAGCGCATAGGACTGGAACACCATGCCAACATCTCTGCGCCACGGCGGCAGCGAGAGCACATTCCGCCCGCCAATCACGATGCTGCCCGTCTGCGCCGTGTTGAAGCCCGCGATCAGGCGCAGAAGGGTTGTCTTGCCGCAGCCGGAGGGGCCAAGAAATGCGAAGAATTCGCCGGGCTTGATGTCCAGATTCACGTTTTTCAGCGCGTGATAATGCCCGTAAGATACGTTCACGTTGTTGATCGAGATTTCCGCAGCCTCGCGCTTTAAAGCATCCAGAGACGAATCGGCCATGTTGCGCTCCTGATCTAATGCGGCTGCGAACTGTTGCGACGTTCGAGATAAACGTGGCTGAGATAGGCGCACACACCCACGATGACGACCGCGATCACGCCAAGCGCTGCACCCGGACCGCGCCCCGCCGGAGACTGCATGAAAACATACAGCCCGTAGGACAGCGGCGCGTTGTCAGTGGACTGCACGAGCATCATCGTTGCCGACAGTTCGACCGCTGCCGTGGCAAAGCTCGTGACGAAACCGGCAACGATGCCACCTGCCATGAGCGGTACGACGACACGGCGAATCGTCTTAGACTTGGCGACGCCGACGTTCTCAGCTGCCTCCTCGAGCGAGACAGACACCTGCTGTAAGCCTGCCGCGCAGGCTCGCATCGCATAAGGCAGGCGACGGATACCGAGCGCGATCGCCAGCATCACCCAGAAGGCAGCCAAGGACGTGCCGGACGGAAGCTGAATATCGTAGAACGTACGCAGATAACCGATGCCGAGAACGACGCCGGGTACCGCCAGCGGCGCCGTGGCAATGTAATCGAGCGTGCGGCGACCGAGCGCCTTCGTGCGCTGCGACAGATAGGCGATTGCCGTTCCGAGCGTCACGCCGATCAATCCGGCAACCGTTGCATACAAGAGCGTATTGGTAATGAGCTGCGAGGATTCCTCGAAGATGACGTGGTAATGGGCAAGCGTATAGCCGTCCGGCAGCGGCGCGAAGGACCACACCGTCGCGAACGATAGCAGCAGCAGGCCGATGTGCGGTGCCAGAACGATGGCGAGAATGAACAGGATGATCGCATAAGCGAGGATTGTGTCGAACTTCGTCATCTGCCGCTTCGACAGACCACCGCCACCGCGCTGGACGGTTGAATAGTCCTTGCCCTTCGTCACCAGCGTCGAGGCCCAAAGCGACATCACCGAGAACGCGATCAGCACGACAGCAATCACGTAGCCCATCGGATCGGCGATACCCATTGAGGTGATCCGCAAATAGGCCTGCGGCGCGAGCATATCCTGAACATTGAGCAGCAGGGGCGTCGCCAGATCGTCGAACACCTTGATGAAGACGAGCGAAGCTCCCGCGATATAGCCAGGCATCGCCAGCGGGAAGATGATCCGGCGAAACAGGCGCAGGCCGCGGCATCCCAGATTTTGCGCCGCTTCTTCCATGGAGCGGTCGATATTGCGCAGGCTCGCAACAAGGTTCAGCAGGATAAAGGGAAAGTAGTGGACCGACTGAACCAGAATGACGCCGTTCAATCCTTCCATGAACGGGATGTTGATGCCGAACCAGTCGTCCAGTAGCAGATTGATGGTTCCCGTTCGCCCGAACAGCAACTGCATCGCGATGGCGCCGGCAAACGGCGGCATGATCAACGGCAGAACGCCGAGTGTTTGAATCAGCACCGCGCCCTTGAACTCAAATCGCGTCGTGATGTAGGCAAGTGGTATCGCGAACAGGCTCGCGCACACCACCGCCATGAGCGAGGCGTAGATCGAGTTCTGCAGCGAGCGCCGGAACAGGTCGTTCTGGAAGAAGTCGTAGAAATTCAGCAGCGTGAACGTGCTGGTGCCCTTCTGCATGAAGGCCGTCGTGATGACGCTGAATAGCGGCACAAGAAAGAACACGCCGAGAAACAGGAACAAAAAGGCTGTAACCGCGTGCAACGACCAATTCGTTCGCGCCAAGCGCGCGCTTCCTTCCGGTATCGCAATGACGTCCGCTTTTGCCACCAAAGACACGGCTTCCCCTCGTCGCTTGTGTTACGCGGCGGCTTCGAAGCTGGCGCGGGCTAGCCGATCGCCTGATCGGCCTTCTTCGCAAGTTCAAGTGCCTTGGCATAATGGTCGTGCGCAAATGCCGACCACTGCTGCTCGAGTTCGGACTGTCTTGCTCCCTTCGGCGCGCCCTTCTTGCCGGAAGCCCCGGCGAACGCCTCGATGTACTCCTTGGAAACGGCCTGGTTCTCGTCGAACGGAACAGCGGAGATCGCCTCCCGTGCCTGCTTGAGAAGATCGGCCGCAGAAGCGTTGTTTTTCTTCGCAAGCTTCGCGTTTGCATCATGGATCGCCTTGGTCGCCGCCTTCAACGCGTCGAGCTGGAAGGTGATCGTCTGGTCGAACATCGCATCGACGATGGCATAGCGCGTCTCGGATTTGAGAACGTCGAACTTGAAGCCGCCGCCCGGACCCCATTTGATCTCGAACGGATTCGGCATCCCGGCTGGTGCTTTCTTATAGGCACTCGGAAGCACAGGCAGACGGCCGATCTTCGGATTGAACAGCAGCGCCTGTCCCTCTTCCGACAGCATGTATTCGATGAACTTCTGTGCAAGTTCCTTGTTCGGTCCGTTCTTCACGACGCCTATATTCGACGGCACGATGGTGGTGTCCGGCGGATAGGCGAATTCGACCGGAAAACCGGAACCGTGAGCTGCCAGCGCCTGATAGTCGAACACGATGCCATAGCCGAATTGTCCTGAACTGACGGCGTCCGGCACGCCAAACGAGCGCTCCGTGATCTGGCGCATGTTGCCGCACATCGCTTTCGTCAGAGCCCATCCCCCATTCCAGCCACGTGCCTGCAGAATGGTTTCAAGCGTCAAATGTGTCGAGCCGGATCGCGACGGCATCGCGATGCCGGTCTGATCGAACAGCTCAGGCTGGGTGAGATCGTCCCAGGTTTTCGGTGCAGGAAGTTTCTTCGCCTTGATGTAGCGCGAATTCCACATGATCGCGCCACCGGACAGCGCGAATCCGACATAATAGCCTTCGGGATCGTTGATCGGATAATCGCCGATCTTCGCGGGAATTCCCGCTTCCTTCGGCGAGAATTTTTCGAGGAGATTATCCTTCTTCAAGACCTCGAAAGCATCCGGCGCCGACGCCCACATGATATCCGAGGTGTTATTCGCCTTGGTCTCGCGCAGAAAGGTGACGGCGGCCTGCGTGCCGCGCTGCTGAACTTCGACGACAACATCAGGGTGCAGCTTCTCGAAGCCCTGCTTGTACGCAGCCGACAGTTCTTTCGGCAAAGAGGTGAGAACGGATAGTTTCTTCTTTTCCTGCGCCAGTGCGGGCACAGACAAGACAACCGGAGCAAGGCAAGATCCAATCAGAAAATCCCGACGCTTCATGATTCCCTCCCTATCCTGATTTTATGTTTTTCGTTTTCTATCCCGACGCTAGGCTGGTCCATTCAAGGCAAAGTCGAAGATGTCGAAGTTACGAAGTCGACGCTCCTCCACAATGGCCTGATACTTTTTGTTCAGCGGCTTCGACACCATGAACGGCACCGGCTGTTCGGACAGGCCGCCATGCGAGCGAAGCTTGTGGCCATTTAATCCGCTCAGATCGTGCTCATCGGGGCGCGATCCGATCGCTGTATAGGTGTCCCCGATAGCGATGAAGTCGCCTTCCCGCTCAATCGGCATCTCGTAGCGCTCGGATGCACTCTTGCCGTCGAGCACAAGCGCTACGCCCGGAATACGCGCGGCCGCATCCATAAGGACTTCAGGCGAGGTCTTGCCAGTAGCGTAGACGCGCACGAATGAGCCGAGCGCCCCATGATGTTTGACGAAAGGATCGGTGATCGGGCAGATCACGCGCACGGTGCCCGCGCCGAATTGCTCGTTCAGCATCTTTTCGAGGAACACCACCTGCGGCTGGCCATCCGGCATGCATTTGTCGGTCATGCCATGGTCGGCGACGATGCCGACGACCGCGCCGAGCTCCATCAGCCGACCGACACGCTGATCTACATCGCGGTTGAACTGATCCGCGAGTGCCTCACCAGGGCCCGCACTGTGTTGAACCATATCCGACAACGAGAGGTAGAGCAGATCCGCTTTCTTTTGCTCCAGCAGTTTTATGCCGGCATCAAGAACGAACAATGACAGATCCGGGCTGTACATATCGGGTGTCGAGCGGCCGACGAGTTGCTCCACATTCTCGATGCCGTTTTCCGCAAGCGTCGCGTCGCGCGCCTTCTCGGACGAGAAGCAGATGCCTTTCAGGCCGCTACCCAGCATCTTGCGCAGCTTATCCTTGGCGGTGATCGCCGCCACCTGCACGCCCGCATCGGCAAGTGCTGCCAGCACCGTGCCGGACGACACAAGCGAGGCGTCGGTAATCATCACCTCTTTGCCGGTCTTCTTATCGAGATAGTAATTTCCGGAAATGCCGTGCACGCGCGGCGGCGCGCCGGCGACGATCGACATATTGTTCGGGTTGGTAAATGTCGGCATCGCCGCATCGGCAATCGTATAGAAGCCCTGCGAGATGACTTTCGAGATATTCGGGAAAAGACCAGCGGCAAGTCCGTGCGAGATATAACGCGGATCGCAGCCGTCGAAACAGATCACCGCGGTCGGCTGGCGCGGCGTGCGGTAGGTGCGCCCATTTACTTCAACTGTCTTGTCCTGAATTGCCATGGTCGCGCCCTCGATAAATTCGCTGGCGAAACACTATGAATTTTTGTACGAATAAAAATCGATAATATCTCACAATCATGTGCATAAAACTCAACGATGAAAACGCGCGAATTACCCCTCTCCGCCCTGCGTGCCTTCGCCATGGCTGCGCAGTGGAAAAACCTCGGTAACGCCGCGGAAGAACTCGGCGTCACGCACGGCGCCATCAGCCGCCAGATCGGCAAGCTCGAGCAGTGGATCGGGCGTGATCTCTTCACGCGTCAGGGACGTCAACTCGTGCTGACGCCGACGGGCGAACTGCTCGCATCGAAGATCGGAAATTCTCTTACCGATATGATGGCAGCCTGCGCAGAAGTGGCCGGCACCGGGCAACGGCACATCGTGACCATCGAAGCGCCGACGACGTTCGCGATGTACTGGATTCTGCCCAAGCTGAAGGAGTTCGAAGCACGCATTGCGGAGACGGAGATTTCGCTCACCACACGCATGACGAACGAAATCCATGACGGTCCCTTAAGCGACATCGTCATTACGCGCGGGCCGGGCTTCGACCGCAGGCTGCAAAGCTACGACAAATTCATTCTGTTCTATGAAGACCTCTGCCTGCTGGCGGCGCCGTCCTTCGTGCGATCGTCCAAAATCTCCAAAGCCCGCGACGTATTGCGGCAGCAGATCGTAGGTTCAGTGACACGGCCTACCGACTGGCCCGGCTGGCTGAACGAAGCAGGCTTGCGCGGGGAGCACATCCGCTTCCGACATGTGTTCGATCACTTGTTCATCGCGATGCACTGCGTGCGGGATGGAATCGGCACCATCGTCGCGCCCCGGAACATCTTCAACAGCACCCCCGGCTCGTCGTCGTCCGGTTTTCGCCCCGTGCTGCCAGGCATCCATTTTCGCGGAGCACCCTACGTCGTCCACTATCGCCCCTCGGACCGCGGGGTAATCGGCAGGCTGGTCAAGCTCATCAAGACCTTCTCGGAATGACGCCTAACAGAGGCGAAGTAAGAGGTCGTAGATGTATTTGGGGGAATATTTCTCCCCATAATGCAGCCATAGTGATATGCACCTCTTCATAGGTTCGTTCTTTGGCTTGTTTCGTTCCATTTTTTGGAACATTCGTCATCTGGTGGAGATGACTGCGACAAGCAAGCTGCTGCAGCGATCCATTGCAGCCCGTAAGGTACTGAAATGAATTTGCATTCTCCTGCTTTGGGGACCCCAGCCGAGCCCAGCAAGAAGAAGGGGCTAAAATGGTGGGAAACGGGCACGCGCCCGGACTACCGTTTTTCGCTCGCCAATGAGCGCACCTTCCTCGCATGGATCAGGACGTCGCTCGCGATCGTCGCCGGCGCGATCGGAATCGACCAGTTCGCATCCCACCTCGGCTCTCCGCAGCTGCGGCTCATCCTCTCGATCATCCTGCTCATTGTCGGCGGCACGCTCGGCGGCATCGCCTACACGCGATGGGCACGCGCGGAACGCGCCATGCGCCACGAGGCGGATCTGCCGCTGAGCCTTCTGCTGCCGTTCCTTGCCATGTTCACCGCTTTCCTGTCCGCCGGACTCGCCTGGCTCATCATCGCCTACGGTTGATGTAAAGGAATGTGATGCTTAGCAGGGACCCCGGTCTTCAACCGGAGAGAACCGGTCTCGCATGGTCGCGCACCGGCATGCTGGCACTCATTGTCGCCTGCCTCTCGATCCGTATCGGACTTACGGCAGCGGCGGCGCTCCATCTGCTCGTCGCATTGCTGCTGGCCGCGCTCGGCTGTATGAGCCTGCATCGCGGCCATCAACGGTCACGCTATGTGACAGGTGAAGAAGTCGCCACCAGCACAAGCCGCAAATATCTTCTGGCGACGAGCGGCCTTGTGGTTATCGCGTGCTTCACCGACGCCGCCCTGCTCCTCACGCGGCTCATGAGATAAGCGACAATATTCTGGCCGCGATCTGCGAGACTCTTCTTTGACCAGCCAGAAACATACCGGAAAAGGCGCGCGACCGTCAGAATGAGCATTTTTGTATTCAGTGTCGTTCTTTTCGCCGCCTCACTTCATGCCATCTGGAACGCCGTCGTCAAAGGCGGATCCGACAAACTGCTCACGACCGTGCTGGTCACGACGTCAGCCGCGTTGATTGCCGCGGTCTGCCTGCCATTTCTTCCCGTTCCGAACCGGGAGAGCTGGCCTTACATCGGCGCCTCGACGCTGCTTCAGGTCGGCTACTACGTGCTGGTCGCGAGGACCTATCATCTCGCGGATATGAGCCAGACCTATCCGCTGATGCGCGGGAGCGCGCCCCTGCTGGTCGCCATTACCAGCGTTGCGTTTCTCGGCAGCAATCTCAGCACCTCGGCCTGGATCGGCATCGCCATCATCTGCGCCGGTATCCTTGCAATGGCGACGTCCGGGCGTTCGACAAACAAGGCCGGACTCGCGCTCGCCTTTCTCAATGCAGGGGTCATTGCAAGCTATACGCTGATCGACGGACTGGGTGTGCGCCTCTCAGGCACACCCGCCGCCTATACATTATGGATCTTCCTGCTGACCGGCATTCCGCTGATCGTCTGGGCTTTTGCCGCTCGACGCATGGCCTTTCAGAACTACATCGCAACCAACTGGCATCTCGGCATGATCGGAGGCGCGGGAACGATCATTTCCTACGGTCTCGCGCTCTGGGCGATGACGCTGGCACCCGTCGCCGTCATCGCCGCTTTACGTGAAACCTCGATCCTGTTCGGAACGGCGATCTCCGCGCTCGTCCTGAAAGAACACATCAGCATCGTGCGCATGATCGCTGTCGGCATCATCGCCGTGGGCGCGGGAATTTTACGGTTCGCGTGAGCCCGTGCTTCTGATCGAGGACCGAACTATTCCGCCGCGCCTTTGAGAGGCGACAGTTCGGCCTGCTGCAGAGGCTCCGGCACCTCGCAGCCCGTGGCGCAGCAACGGCCGGGTTGCTTCGAGACGTGCTGGCCCTCGTCGAGAACACCGCGGTCGAGAAGGCTCTCCACCAGTTCAACCTTCTCCATTACTGGATAGTTACGCCAGATCTCCCGCTTCATCGCTTCCGGTGAGCCGCCGCCGTGAAGCGAGATCACCGAATACCAGCCCGCTTCGTGCGAGACCGTCAGGTCCTCGATGAAGCGCGCCACCTCGGCGCGCTGTTCGGCGGGAATATCCGGCCGGCCACCCATGACGGCCGCGAGCGAAGCCATAGTCTCGGGATTATGATCTTCATCGGGGCCAGGCAGAGCAACGATCAAGCCGCCCGAAACATAATGCGCCACGCGGTGCATGTCGTAGATCTTGGTAGCGAGCAGAAGCTTGCCGATGTTGGAGAACACCGCATCCGGCATCACAGACCCGGCAGGATCCTTGGTGCAATAGACCGACGAGGCCACGCCGCAAGCATAGAAGCTCTCCGTGATAGTGATGAGTTCGACCATCGCTTCGCGGATATGGGAGTGCCGCTCGGCATCAAGACCGTTGGCCTCGATCATCAACGCTCCCGCACCGATCAGAAGATCGCCAAAGCCCGCGCGCGCGCCGATGCAGGAATGCCGGTGATGTGTGGCGTAGGAGGTTGTGAGAAAGCCGCCCTCCTCCGTCTCGCCCGCAAGAAAGACGCGGTCATGCGGAACGAACACGTCGTCGAAAATCACAACGCCGACCGACTGACCGTATTTGGCGGAGAATTTCGCTGCTGCCTCGCCCGGACGTCCCGCCGGGCGAGCGATGATCGTGACACCGGGCGCATCGCAGGGCACGGCGCAGCACACGGCGAAATCTTTGTCCTCCGGTGCGTGGGTGCGGCACGGCATCACCAGAAACTCGTGCATGTAAGGCGCACCGGTCACGATCGCCTTGGTGCCACGGATGACGATGCCGTCCCTGCGACGCTCCTTGATGTGGACGTAGACGTCCGGATTGATCTGCTTGCCGGGACGCTTGGAGCGATCGCCCTTGGCATCGGTCATCGCTATGCCAAGCGTGAGATCATTGTCCTGAACGTGATGAAGGTAGGCGAGAAAGCGCTGGCTGTAGTCGGTGCCGTAGCGCTCGTCGGTCAAACGCGTCGATTGATACAGACCATTGAGAGCATCGTGCGCGAGATAACGCTGCGCGCAGCCAGAAGTCTTGCAGACGAGACGCACGGCTTCGAGCTTGTAGAGCAAGTCCTGCGAGCTCTCATCGATGTGCAGCATCCGGTTTACGATCTTGCCGGATGTGCCTTGCCGCGCCGTCATGAGCGGCGCGTGTTCCGCGCGCAGCGCAAAATCATAAGTGACGCCGACCCCGGCAATGCCGGGCGCAAGCAGCGGTTCGTCGGCGACACTCTCCACCGCATTGCCGTTGACGAACACCCTCGGCTTGTAAGCGCGAAGGGATTCCCTGAAATCGGCCGCCGACATCAACATGACGCATCTCGCTATTGTTCAAATTATCGAACAGTGTTAGATTTTTAATACTGTCAGCATTGCTGTCAAGTGAGCCTCGAAAACGAAATGGTCGAAAAGCGGCAAAACCGGCGCCAGGCCGTCAGCGGACACAAGCGCGAACTCATTCTGGACGCCGCGAAACAGGTGTTCGCCGAGGAAGGGCTGGAGGGCGCAAGTCTGAGGGCGATCGCGGTCAAGGCCGGCTACACGCCGGCTGCACTCTACTTCCACTTCGAGTCCAAGGAAGACCTCTACGCCGAGGTGCTAAAGGCCTCCCTTGCTTCGCTTGGCGCCACGGTCGATCAGGCAGTGGCACAGACAAGAACGGCGGCGCAGCGGCTGAAAGCCGCGGCAATGAGCTTCTTCACGTTCTATGCTGAGAACCCGCGGGATCTCGATCTTGGGTTCTACCTGTTCCGCGGCGGCATGAAGCCATCCGGGCTCGGCCGCAAACGTGACGAAATCCTCAACGTTGCTCTCGAAGCCGCGCTACGGCCCATCGCCGACGCTGCGACCGAACTCGGCGCATCGCGGCAAAAAGCCAACCTGCTGATGGTTGACTGCTTTGCCCATGCCACCGGACTGCTCCTGTTGCTGCATACCGGACGCATCCGGATGTTCGGAGCATCTGCACAGGACCGGATGGAAGCCTACGTCAAGGATCTGATCGCCCATCTTTCCGAAGGGTAGGACCATGCTCACCATCGACCCCAAGCGTTCCCTGCTCCTCATCATCGATTTCCAGTCGCGCCTCATGCCTGCAATCGACGCAGGTGCGACTGCCGTCCGAAATGCGAACAGGCTTATCGGCATGGCGGAGCTGGTCGACATTCCTTGCATCTTCACCGAGCAGAACGCCAAGGGTCTCGGATCAACCGTCGAGGACCTGCCCGTTGAGAAAGGCAAACTGATTCACAAGCAATTCTTCGATGCCTGCCGGGAGAACAGCTTTCTGGACCACATTCCCATTGATGCCCACGTCGTCGTTGCAGGATGTGAGGCACATGTTTGCGTGCAGCAGACAGTGCTCGGGCTACTGAACGCGTCTCGCAAAACCTATGTGGTGCGCGACGCACTCGGCTCGCGCCGCCCGGAAGACAAGGAAACCGCGATCCGGCGCATGGAGAAACATGGCGCTGAGATCGTCACGACCGAGATGGTGGTGTTTGAATGGCTTCAGACGGCCGAGCATCCAGGATTCCGGCACGCCATCGCGCTGATTAAAGAAAAGTGACGACGCGTGCCTCGCGTCTTCGGTAGAGGAAATTGCAGGGGCTTCTGCTCAAGAGAGCCACCTCGGTCCGATCGCGGACATCGAGCTTCCGCATGGTGTGACACAGATGCACCTTGAATAGAGGCAGCGACTTGCAACACTTCATCGACGCAGGGATAATCTTGAGAAGCAATGCGACTTAGCAGGCACCGGTAATGGTATTCAGCTCCATCACATTTCTTTTCTATTTTCTACCCGCATTTTTGATTTTCTACTTTCTTCTCCCCTGGAAGAATCTGACACTTTTAGTTTTCAGCCTTTTGTTTTACGGCTGGGGAGAGCCGCGCTTTCTGCCAATCCTCATCGCCTATATCATAGTAAATTACGCATTCGGTCTTCTGCTTAATAGAGAATCCGGGCGAACCGACGCAATTCTTATCGGCGGATTAATCGCGAATTTCGGGCTACTGCTATACTTCAAATACGCTAACTTTCTCACGGAGCAGATGAGTTGGCTGGCGAAATATCTCGACGCCGGACCATTGCCAGTTTCGCATGTAATATTGCCGCTTGGAATTTCCTTCATTTCCTTTCAAGGCGCATCATATCTGATCGACGTCTATCGCGGGGTTGTCCCGCCGCAGCGTAGTCTGCTCAAATTTGCAATGTATAAATCGATGTTCCCCCAGCTCATCGCCGGCCCGATAGTTCGCTATAGCGACATCGCGGCGGACATTGATAGACGACCAACAACGCTCGACAATCTGTTCAATGGCGCACAGCAATTCATGATTGGCCTCGGCCAAAAGGTACTCATAGCAAACGTTGTTGCGCGACCGGCAGACCAGATTTTTTCTCTTGGGCCTTCTGATCTTTCTACTGGCGCGGCGTGGCTTGGGATCACGTGCTACACGCTTCAGATCTATTTTGACTTTGCCGGCTATTCGAACATGGCGATTGGATTGGGTCGAGTGATGGGGTTCACCTACCCGATCAACTTCGATCGTCCATATGCGTCTCAAAGCATAACTGAGTTCTGGCGGCGCTGGCACATCACTCTATCGCGCTGGTTCCGCGACTATCTTTACATTCCACTGGGAGGTAACCGATACGGCGCTTTCAAAACCTATTCGAATCTGATGGTTGTGTTCGTGCTCTGCGGATTTTGGCACGGAGCGAGCTGGACGTTTCTCGTTTGGGGCATCTATCATGGAACGTTTTTGGTGATCGAGCGGCTCGGACTCGGTTCTCTCCTTCATAAAATATGGCGGCCAGCACGCCATACCTACGTCATCCTCGCTATCATGGGCGGATGGGTATTTTTTAGATCGGACTCAATCCATCGGGCTATTTCTTTCTTCAAAACACTTGCTGGTGGAGGGTCGAGTTCGATGAACTTCCCCTTTGAACGCTTTCTATCGCCCAGCGTTGAGATCGCTATAATTTTTGGAGCAGTACTTTCCGTCGCTCAGATCAATCGGCAGTCAGCCGAACAAACTGAAGAAAGATGGTCGTTGCGGACCGCCGGAAGCATGCTGGTTCTGGCCATTTTCGCGCTATCAGTGCTCGCCATCAGCAGCGGCGCATATAATCCTTTTATCTATTATCGGTTCTGACATGCACCGTTTCGGAAAAGCCCTTTTCCTTGGGTTGATTGCCGCAATCCTATGCGCTCCCGCGATCGGACAACTCACACTGGGTTCATTTCCGCAGCAGGATAATCGTGCCTTGGCGCCATCACCGTCTGCGCCACGCAATGTCACAGACCTCCTTGCATGGCCTAAGCGCGCAGATGCCTATCTCAACGATCACTTTGGGTTCAGGCGGCTTCTTGTACGCGCGAATACTGGACTCTACTGGTGGGCTCTTCGGGAATCTACCGTTCCGTCCATAGTAACGGGACGGAATGGTAGAATTTTCCTTTCTGCTGGCGACGTGCCATCTCAAGAACTACTCAGTAATTGCGGCGCGCAGTGGCCTGAGTCCTTCATCAGCCAGTGGGCGCGGGAGGCTGAGACAGCACTGAACCGCCTTGTCGACGTTGTCCCAGACATTCGCATTGTCGTGATCCCCACGTCCGCCGTGCTTTATTCTAATGATCTCCCAAGATGGATACAGCGTGCCTGCCGAGACCGGCAGCCTATCGCTGCGGATTTGATTTCTCGTTTGTCGGCGTCGATACAGTCACGGTCAATATTTCCACTGACTCCCGCGCAGAATTTGCCGGAATTACTCATTCCAAAAGAAAACTTTCATTGGCACGGTCGAGGTATTAGCGCTTTGCTCGGCGCGTATATGGAGCGAGACTTAGGGATACTGCCAGATCGAACGATACCATGGACGAGAAAAGTATCAGTTTCTGATCTCGACGGTATGTTGCCCGGCGCCAACCTTAAGAACTTAACGGAATCTCCGGATCTTGAGAAAGCTAATGTCACTCAGTGCATGGGCCCTCGCTGCATTGCCAACTCACCACTTGATGGATCGGTTTTACCGGATACTCTTTTCCGTGTGACCGCCGGTGGCTCAAACAAACGACTTTTAATCCTGAGCGATAGCTTTGGTTACGCAGCGACTGAGGTTTTATCGGCATACTTCGACGACATTATAAACCTGAATCTCAATGATTTTGGCCGCCTACCCGCCACAGACCGCGCAAACTCTTGGAGAGCACTCTACAAGCTATGGCAGCCAAACCAGATCATATTCCTAATCTGTGACGAAAATGTCGGACAGATCTCAAGAATGATCGACTCATTCTTACCACCTGTCAGTTCGCGCCCATAACCTCCAATATATGTGTTTCGGTGGGCGACAAAGATTGTAGCCGGGCTACCTTCTGCACCAGAACGCTCAAGCGTGGGTTAGCTCGCGATCGGGTAGTTATGAAGAGCTGGTGCGGTCGGGCGCAAGACCAGTCCCTGATTGGCTAGGTTTTGCAAAGTTGCGAATGTTCCGATTCGATGAAAGACGAGCGGCCTGTTTCAAGTTACCAGAGAGGGATGAGTACAGATAAATCGCTTGATGCGCTGTTTTCATCCGCCCGCGCGGTGCACTGCCGCCCTCAATCAACAGATGCAATGCAAAGCGCTTGCGTTCCAACGCACCTAGGAAGATCGTGTGAATTTCGGTGTTCGTGCAGGCGTACGGTCCGGATGCGCGAGAACTAAAAAAATAACACCTCATCCGCATCATCGGACGCTGCGCTGGATGGAGACTTCCTTACGACGAGCCCCAGCCTCTTGGCAAAGTTCGCATGCACGTCTCGCTCGCTGGCCATCGTATATTGAGCATGAAGGTCATCGAATAGCGGCGCGATACCGGCTGTCTCATCCGGAGAGATAAATGGGATCGCTTGTCCTTCCAGTGAACGCGCCATATCCGGGAAGACTGCTACTTTTGTCCCAATCGTCGCGAGAAGCGATCTGGCATGCGCCATCATGCGCTCGAATTCGCCGCCTTCAACGACGAGACGGCCCATGAGACGTTCTAGCTGATCGTTGCCGGCTTCGATCTCGGCCATCGCGGCGACCACCACAGGCCCAAGTCGCGCCATCGCGGAAGGATCACTTTCAGCCCGCAGTACTTTCAGTTTCGCCGCGAATTTCTCTATTCCGTCGAGCACTGGGCGGAGAATACCTGCCCCCCCGGAAATCTGATCGGCGGCAACTTTGAGTTCTCCGGCGATCACGACGAAAGCGCGGCCCTTGGTTCCGAGATGGCTGGCCTTTAGCCCCGCATTCATGCCGATCAGAGTGATATCGACGATCACCTCGGAAAGCTGGCTGATCGCCGCACGAAACTTGCCAAGCGTGTCATCGACGACGGACAAAGCCTCATCGACCGACTGTCGCGAACTCTCGCAGGTTTCAATCAGGAGCGATGCCTGCTCCAGCGCCTGCTTAACGCCCGACAGAAAGGAAGCCATCCCGCTTCCGTCGCCGCCGCACATAGCCCGGCCACGAGACATGATCTCCGCGACTCCGTCCAGCAGAGACGCAAGCGAACGGTCAACACCCGCAATATCTTCCTGAAAATCCGTGGACGTGCTTTGCAGATGTGCGGCCTGCAGATGACATACCAGAGACGTAGTCGATGGCGACGCTTCAAGGCCATTCATTGCCGCTGGCGTGATTCCATCTCCGGATACGATACGCAGGCCCCGGCAGATATGCTCGAGACGCTGACGCACGCTGTCGCCGGCCTGCAGCGAGATGATAGCCGCGCCGACGGAATCGGCTATCTGCCGCGTGCTTTTGCCAGTCAGGTCTGCGAGCTGCACGCTCTCGTTCTGGTGGGACTGCATGCTGGAATAACCAGCCGCAAGGGCACTGCTCACAGACAGCAATTGCGGCTGGTAACGCGCCTCGAAGGTCTGCTGCCGGGTCAGGGCGATCCCAACCGCATCGCAAAGCCGCTGCTGCTCGTTCCTGCAGGACTCGACCGAACTCTTCGCCGCCTTGGCGAGGTCGATCGCCTCCTGCGTAAAATCGAGAAAACTCTCGCGGTCCGCGTCGAAGGACGCCGCCTCAATCCGGGCGCTCCGTGCGATGATCAGAATCATCTCGATATGCTTGATCAACGGTGCAAGCACGGACGAAGCCTGCGATGCATCCGCACCAATGGTCTTGAGTAACGCGCTCTCCTCGGGCAGCACCCGCGAAAGGTCCATTAATCGAGTTGCGATGCTTTGCAACGCGTCCGCCGCCCCCTCGATCTTTGCGCCGGACAGTTCGATCGACAACGCAGTGAGGCTGTCGTTCAAGTCGTTGAAAATGGAGTGACCGCGACCGAGATGGCCGCCGACCTCCGCAAACGTCGCCTCTATGTTCGAGGAGACCTCTTCGACGGACGCAATGGCCTCGCGCGATGAAGAATGACTTGCCATTTTACATCATCAATCGGCCGGGACGGTGGATTTGGCATTATGCCACATCATGATCTCTCGCGGGATCTGTGACAGCGACACGACCTTGTCGACCGCGCCGCAGGCGATCGCCTCTTTGGGCATGCCGAAGACGACGCAGCTTTCCTCATCCTGTGCACGGGTGGTCGCGCCGAGCTTATGCATTTCCAGGAGCCCCTTGGCGCCATCATCGCCCATACCGGTCATGATGATACCGAGTGCGCTCGGCCCCGCATACTGTGCCGCCGACCGAAACAGGACGTCAACTGACGGACGATGCCGCGAGACCGGCGGCCCGTCCTTGATCGCGATATAAAAGCGCGCTCCTCTGCGCTGCAGCAGCATATGGTGATTTCCCGGCGCGATGTAAGCATGCCCCGGCAGAACCAACTCGCCGTCTTCCGCCTCCTTCACGGTGAGGCGGCAAAGACCGTTGAGTCGCCGCGCGAACGCCGCGGTAAATCCTTCAGGCATGTGCTGCACGATGAGGATACCAGGGGACTCGCCCGGCAAAGCCTCGAGAACGTCGCGAAGCGCTTCCGTGCCGCCGGTGGACGAGCCGATGCACACGATACGCTCGCCGGCCGGCCGCATGCGGCTCTGGACCGGCGGAGGAATGATCGCGTCTGCCGTCAATTTTCTCTCGATCAATTTCGGCGCGGCGCGCTGCCGGACCCGCGCCTTGGCCGCAGACTTGACGGCGTCCCGCAACCGCTCAGCCGATTCCAGAAGCGCCTGCCGGGTATCCACGCGCGGCTTCGGCAGAATATCCACCGCACCCGCCTCGAACGCCTCGAACATCAGGTTCGATCCCTGCTCAGTCAGCGTGGAGCAGATGATGACGGGTATTGGCCGCTGCGCCATGATTTTACGCAGGAAGGTAATGCCATCCATACGCGGCATCTCGATGTCGAGAACGATGACGTCAGGCAACTCATCCTGCAGGCGTTTTGCCGCAACGAACGGATCAGAGACCGCTGCCATCACCTCGATACCGGGATCGTCGTTTAGAATGGAAGAAAGAACCTGTCGCACCGACGCGGAGTCATCCACAATCAACACACGTACCTGTGGTGTTGCCATGACATCAACTCCCGCTGCCGATCTTAAAGATCGTAGGTTGAACCTGTCGCAATTTTGAAGACCCTTGCTGGACCATCGACTCGGAATGTCCGACCATCAGATAGCCGCCGGGACGTAAATGCCCGCAGAGACGATCGACGACCCTGTTCTGGGTTTGCTTATCGAAATAAATCAAAACATTTCGGCAGAAGATGATGTCGACATCGCGATCCACCGGGTACACGGGGTCCATAAGGTTCATGCGGATGAAATTCACCATCCGACGCAACTCTGGCACCACGCGCAATTCGACGCGCCCCGGATCTTTCGAACGCATGAAATAACGCCTTGCGAGATCGGGCGGCACCGGCTCCACCATTTCACGCGTGTAGATTCCAGCCTGAGCCATGCGCAAGACGTGGGTCGAAATGTCGGTGCCCAGAATTCGAAATTGGAAGGTCGATCCGTTCCTGATCATGTCATCGAGCACGATCGCCGCCGTATAAGCCTCCATCCCACTCGAGCAGGCGGCGCTCCAGATCTTGAGCCCACGCTGCTCGCGCCTGCGATGCTTGAGAAGCTCCTGAACGGCAACGTTCCGGAGAAATTCAAAATGGGACGGCTCCCGGAAGAAGTCGGTCTTGTTTGTCGTCACGCAGTCGATCAGATGAACGAATTCAGTCTCCAGCAGCCCGTCATGAAACAGGCGCTCCGCATATTCATTGACGCTGGAATGATTTAACGCGCGAACCCGCTTCTGCAGCCGCCCTTCAAGCATGAGACGCTTGACAGCAGGCAGCTTGATCCCGACTTCTCCTTCGATCAACTCGGCGATCGAACGAAAATGCCGCTCGGACAACCTCGCTACAGCTTCGGACATGGCTGCTTCAGGCTGCAGCAGGTGCGAGCATATCCCGGTTCCGGGACACCGCCATCTCCGGAGACGACATCAGGCGCGCGAGGTCGAATATAATGATGAACTTGTCGCCCTTGCGCCCGACACCGGCGAGATAGTCGGATTTCCAACGCCCTCCGACCGACGGCGGCGGCTCGATCGAACTCTCGTCGATATCCGTCACTTCAAAGACGCAATCCGCAACGAAGCCGACGCCGACCAGTTGGTCGTCCATGGGAACGTCGAGAATGATGATGCGTGTCGCCTCGGTAGCGGGCACGCTCGGCAGATCGAGCTTTATTCTCAGATCGACGATAGGGTAGCCGCTTCCACGCACGTCGATCATGCCGAGCAGGAAATCAGGCGCATGCGGAAACCGCGAGATCGGACGCATGTCCAGAATTTCGCGGACGTTGCGGATACTGATACCGAACGTCTCTCCGGCAAGTCCAAGAGTCAGATATTGGGCCAGTTCTGACATGATACGCTCCACGCGCGACAACTATCGGACGGAAACATCCGGCCCCGCAGATTGCAGGGCCGGACTCAGGATTTAGCGTTGGAATTCGGCGTCGCGATCGTCGCTGCCGTCATCCATCGCAAAGGCAAAGCCACCGCCGCCGTTCGCCGCCTTGAGCGGGCGCGATGCAGATTTGGCAGCTGGCTTCTTGACGCTGTCCACCGCCGCCATCGCGGCCGCCTTGCTGCGCAACTGACCAACCGCATTCTTCATCGGATCGACCGCTGCACGCTGATCCGCGCCTTGATCGATCTTGAAGTAAGCGATGGTCATCTGCAGCTGCTCGGCCTGCGACGCAAGCTCTTCCGACGTCGACGACACCTGTTCGGACGCACTTGCGTTCTGCTGGCCGACCTTGTCGAGCTGCTGGATCGCCTGATTAACCTGCGACGATCCGACATCCTGTTCGCGGCAAGCCGAGGTGATCTCCTCCACCAGCTCCGCCGTCTTTTTAATATCAGGCACGAGCTTGGCGAGCATTGCACCGGCTTCCTGCGCGACCTTCACGGTATCGGTCGAGAGCGTGCCGATTTCGGTCGCCGCCGCCTGACTCCGTTCGGCCAGCTTGCGCACCTCCGAAGCGACCACCGCGAATCCCTTGCCATGTTCGCCGGCGCGGGCCGCCTCCACCGCCGCGTTCAACGCGAGCAGATCGGTCTGCCGTGCGATCTCCTGCACGATCGTAATCTTTTCCGCGATGGTCTGCATTGCTTCGACGGCGCGACCGACAGCTGCCCCGCTGGCTTCCGCATCCTTGGCCGACTGATGGGCGATCTTCTCGGTCTGGTTGGCGTTTTCAGCGTTCTGCTTCACGTTCGCCGCCATCTCCTCCATGGAGGACGACGCTTCTTCCGCTGACGACGCTTGCTCGGTGGCACCCTGCGAAAGCTGCTCCGCGCTGGCTGAAAGCTCCTGACTTCCGGCCGAAACATTCTGCGCCGCCATCAAGGCCTCGGAGACGATTGAACGAAGCCGCTCCACCATCCGCTCCAGCGCAATGCCGAGAGTATCCTTGTCGGACATCCGCTTGGCATCAACCATGAGATTTCCGTTGGAGATTTCGTTCGCGAGCTTTGCGGTCGTGTTCAAGTTGACCGTCATCGCATTGAGCGATTTGATAAGATCGCCAACCTCATCGTCGCTCAAAGCGTCAATCGACTGGCTCAGATCACCGACCGCGACTGCATCAGCCAAACCGACGGCCCGGCTCAATCCACGGCTGATGCTGATAGCAATCCAGGTCGCAGAGCCAATCGCGATCAGCAATGAAACGACGATAATGCTGATCAGCAGAGTCTTGGCGAAGGCTGCCTCCTCAGACGCCGCGTGGGCGACGTCGGCCGTCTGCTTCTTGTTACGATTGACGTACTCCTCGAGTGCCGCGAGGGCATCGGTAAACACCTTGTGACCTTCACCGCTTGCGATTGCCGCGGCTTTCAGGTTGCCCGCTTCGACTGCGAGATGAGTTGCTTTCTCGGTCGCCTTGCTGACACGATCCAGTTGCGCGACGACGGAGCCGCCGGACGATCCCAGTACAGCCTGTCCAGTAATCTGTGTCACGTCCGCTTGGAGGCCTTTAAGTTGCTCCAGCGCTTCCTTGGCGTCGGAGTCGACCTCCTGCTCATTCCTGCTGGTATAAGCCGAGATGACCGCACGCGACAAACGCGAGATATCGAGCCTTGCCTTCAACAGCGCAGTTACCATCCTTTGGCTTTCCGAAGCCCCCCTGTTCAGTTCCGTGACGGCTGCCTCGAGCATGGCATCGAGCTCTTTAGCGGCTGGCTGTCCCAGCCCCTTCCAGATCTCAGCGGCCTTATTATTTGAATTCAGCAACGCGAGCTTGCCCGCCTCGTCTTCAAGCTCGTTCATACGCTTGATAGGCCCCGACGCCTGATCGAGCATCCGCTTTCCTTCGCCGCTTGCCTGTCCGTAGAGACGATCGCGGAGCTGGAGAAGAGCATTGCGGCGTTCAATCATAGCATTGTAGTTGTCGCGGGCTTCCTTTTCGGTCAGAGCCGCGATCATCCTGCTCTCAAAACGCTGCTGCCGCTGGATGCCTTCCATAACATCGGCGGCAAGCTTCATGCGGTCGCCTTGCGCTACGATACGTTGCTGAGTCTCATCGAGCGAGGTCAGCTTCGTATAAGCGATACCTCCCGTAATCATCGATAGGACGATGACTGCACCAAAGGCACTGGCTAGCTTTGCTTTGACAGTAAATCTCATTTCAGTCCCCTTGACCCGTGTCGGATGAAATTCAACTCAGGATGCGTTCCATGTTCGGAACGATGACAAAATCTTCACGCCACTTTGTGATGAAATTGATGAACTCGGCTTTCCAGTGCATGCCCACGCGCGGCGTCTGCTGGACATCGGCCCGCGAGATTTCCGTCACTTCGTAGACTTTGTCGGCGACGACACCGACGAGAATGGGATCGCCTTCGATATCGATCTCAATCACGACGATGCGGGTATCGGTCGAATTTTCCTGGATCGGCATTCCGAACCGGATTCGCAGATCGGCGAGCGGAATGACGTTGCCCCGAACGTTGATCACGCTGGGCAAAAACGGGCGTGCGCCGGCCACGCGGGTGGCGGGTATCGGATCGATGATTTCCCGAACCAGTCCGGCGTCGAGGGCAAATTTTTCGTCCGCCAGACCGACCATCACGACCTGCATCAAGGTGTCGTCATGAACCTCAGCCTGATCGCGATGACCGTTCATTACGCAGCCTGCTGTTTTTCGGATTGAGCCTGGGCGAGCGCCACCAACTGGGCGACGTCCAGAATGAGGGCCGCGCTGCCATCGCCGAGAATCGTCGCGCCGGAAAACATCGTCACGTCCGCATGCAGCTTCGAGAGCGACTTGATGACGGTCTGATGGTTGCCGATGATCTGATCCACCACGAGGCCGACGCGGGTATCGCCCGTCGAGGTGATAATGATCTTCTGATGCATGTCGGACGAATCCGACGTTCCGAACAGATCCCGCAATTTCAGGAACGGGACGAGGTCTCCGCGGACATTGAGGAAATGACGGCCGCGCGACCGCTCATCTGCCGCGGTGAGCTCGACGCATTCCTCGACAGCCGACAGCGGAACGATATAGCGGCCTTCACCGACGCGGATGAGAAGTCCCTCGATGATCGCGAGCGTCAGCGGCAGGCGCAGCGTGACCTTCGTGCCTTGCCCCGGAGTGGTCGAAAGATCGATCGTCCCCCGCATCGCCTCGATGGTGCGCTTGACCACATCCATGCCGACGCCGCGTCCGGACAAAGCCGAAACTTTCTCCGCCGTCGAAAATCCGGGATGGAAGAGATACTGATGAATGTCGTGGTCGGACATGACCGCGCCCGGCGCGATCAGATCGAGATCCTCGGCTTTTGCACGAATTCGCGCAGTGTTGAGACCAGCGCCGTTGTCGGTGACGGTGACGAGCACCTGCGCGCCGGCATGTGTGGCGACCAGTTCGATCCGCCCCTGCTCGATCTTTCCAGCCGCTTCGCGCGTCGCGGTGTCTTCGATGCCGTGGTCGATTGCATTGCGGATGAGATGCACGAGAGGATCGGCCAGACTCTCGATCATGGTTTTGTCGAGTTCGGTATCCTCGCCTTCCGTGACGAATTCGACCGGCTTGCCCAGATCCAGCGAGAGATCGTGAACGAGACGGCGGAAGCGGCCGAACACCGATCCGATCGGCACCATGCGGGCACCCATCGTGGTGTCGCGAAGGCTTGACGCGAGACGCTCGATCTCCTCGGCGATCATCTTGATCGAAAGGTCGTCCCCCGCGGCTGCCAGTTGCGTCAGCCGCGCCTGCGCGATGACGAGTTCACCGACGCGATCCATCAGCTCGTCGAGGCGCTCGGCCTGAACACGCACGGTCGCGATGCCGCGATCGTCAGTGCGTCTGGCTTCTCCCCGCTTCACCTCAGGCTGCGGCAACGCCGCGCTTTGCTCCGCGGCGGTCGACGCCGGCCTTCCGTCGAAAGACATGACATCCGGCAGCACAGGCACCAGTGACGTGGCGACGGCGTCCTCGGAATAGACGAGCGGCGCGAGCGTCAGCGTCATCTCATCCTGGACAAACATGAACACATCATCGATGACGCTCTTGTCACAATCGCTGTGCAGCGTGATGTCCCATTTCAGAAAACATTGCTCGGGTTCGAGATCGTCGAGCAGCGGAACGCCATCCGTCAGGGCGATGGCGAAGCAAGGCCCCAGCTTCCGCAGATCATCCAGCAGATCGAGCGGATTCGTGCCGTTACAGAGAATATGACTGGCAAATTCGAGGTGAAGCCGCCACCCTGCGGGCTGAACCTCCATGGCGGCGGGCGCGGAAACGATCTCCGGCGACGCGGCCGGTTTATCAGTTTTTACGAATTGCTGAAGCTCTGCGAGAATCGCCTCGCCGATGATCGAATCCGTGGACTCCGGCATTTCGATCAGCGAACGAATGAAATCCTTCGCCGACAGCGCAACCGAAATGAGTTCCTTGGTCGGCTTGACCTCGCCCTTCCGGACCAGATCGAATGCCGTCTCGAATTCATGGGTGAAGGCCGCAACCTTGTCGAAGCCGAACATTGCGCCCGACCCCTTGATGGTGTGCAGAGCGCGAAACGCCGTATCGACAAGTTCGCGATCGTCGGGACGAAGCGTCAGATCCAGCAACGCTCCTTCGAGAACTTCGAAGAGTTCGCTTGCTTCCTGGCGGAAGACGTCGGCCGGATCCAGCGAATTCATGCTCTCACCAGCTTGCTGACGACAGCAAGAAGCTGCTCGGGCTTGAACGGCTTGGTTATCCAACCCGTCGCGCCCGCCGCCTTCGCTTCCTGCTTGGTCGCGTCGTTAGACTCGGTAGTGAGAAACACAATCGGGAGACCGAGCAGCGACGGCTGCTTGCGCAACGCCTTGATCAGCTCCAACCCGTTCATGACAGGCATGTTGAGGTCGGTGATGACAAGATCCGGCTTGGCGGATTTGGCCGTTTCCAGTCCTTGTGCTCCGTCGCCGGCTTCCAGAACATTATGGCCGGCCGGTCCGAGCACGACCTTGATCATCTGGCGGATGCTCGGCGAGTCATCAACAGTCAGGATCGTTGCCATGAACTGCCTTCGATTGGTTGGTGAGCGGATCGACAGTCTCGTGAGACAGGCCGGCGCGCTGGAATATCCGCTGCAATGCTTGCGACGGATCGGTCCACACAACGGTGCGTCCTGCCTGAGATGCTGTTTTGGTCGCCGAGACGAGAAGCTGAACGGACGTTATGTCGGCCCGGTCAACGCTTGAGCAATCGATCTCGAGCTTGCCATGGCGACTGAATGCGCCACGCACCAACTCATAAACTTGTCGAATTGCACCGATAGTACAGTCGGCCGGCAATAGAACCGCTCGGCCAGACGATTCTGTCTGTCCCATGCCCCAAAAATCCCCGTAACACGCGACACAAATGAGAAATCCTTTTCCCCACGTCACTATTTCGGGTTTTGGTTAGTGGGCCATTTAAAAACCGCGCATTGAAAAGCTGCAGAAAGAACGGAATTCATGCATTTCGGGCAACAACAAAATTGACCTAGAACAAAAAGAACGAAAACCGTGTAAAGCCGGCCACAAAACGCACGATAAAAGCCCTAACGCGCGCAAGTACTATCCCAATCAATTCATAGCGGTACCGGGCACACACATGGTCGATACAGTCGGCTTACAGGCGCGCGGCGAAAAGTTCCCCGATTTCTCTCTCTGTTAGCCGATCGCTGCTAGCGTCACCGGCGTGAAGAGTTGAGGACTATTATGTTTGCACAGGCTCTGCTGGTTGATGACAGCCGCTCTGCGCTGGATTTTTTAAAGCGTATTATTGAAACTGACGGCTTGGCCCAGACTACGACATTTCAGGATCCGCTTCAGGCTATCGCAGCCACGCAACATCATGATTTCGATATCGTGCTGGTCGATTATGAAATGCCCGGTATGGACGGCATTTCCTTTATCCGCTGCCTGCGGTCGATGCCAAAATTCGCCGACATCCCGATGGTGATGATTACGTCCGTCCAGACCGACGATGTCCGGCTTGAGGCGCTGGAGGCTGGAGCGACCGATTTCCTTCCCAAATCGCCCCAAGGCCTGGAATTCGCGGTGAGGTTGCGAAACCTCGTCAATCTCGGAATGGCTTCGAGAAAACTCAGCAACCGCGCAACGAACCTCGCGAACGAAGTCGCTGCCGCGACCCATGAGCTGCAGCAGCGCGAGGAAGAAATCATCCTGCGCCTCGCGCTGGCCGTCGAATACCGCGACAACGACACCGGCGAGCATACACTCCGAGTTGCCCGCTATAGCCGGCTCATCGCCGAACAATTGGGCCAACCCAAGCGCTACTGCCGCAATATCTATCTCGCGGCTCCGCTGCATGACGTCGGAAAGGTCGCAATTCCGGACCAGATTCTCCTGAAGCCGGGACGGCTTGATTCCGGCGAAATGGCTGTCATGCGCACGCATGCCGCCATCGGCGGGGAAATCCTGGCGAACAGCCGTTGCGAGCTCATTCAGCTCGCCGCTCTGATCGCCCGCGCACATCACGAACGATGGGACGGCACCGGCTACCCCAACGGACTCTCCGGGGAAGACATTCCGTTGTGCGCCCGTATCGTCATGGTGGCCGACGTATTCGACGCGTTGACGATGAAGCGGCCATACAAAGAGGCGATGCCGATGGCCGAGGCCCGCGGCTATCTGGAAAAGCAAAAGGGCAAGGAATTCGACCCGGCCTGCGTCAATGCATTTCTGGCCCGGTGGGACGATGTCACAAAAATCTGCACGTCGACCGAGCAACCGTCCACTCTCATCGACGGCGTCCCGCTCTCGCCTGCAGCGAGCTGCGGCGAAATCTCCTATAGCGAAACCGTCACACAACCATTCTGATTGTCAAACACGACACCAGCTTCTTCGAATGCCTGCCTTACCGTCCGCAAAGTATTCGGTCGCGGTAGGCAGCCGTCGTCGCTTTCCATTCGTCGGATGGTTGAGACAGAAACGCCGCTTTTCGCCGATAAGGCCTCGATCGACCAATCGAGCAGAGCGCGTCCCGCTCTGATGTGTCTGCCCTTGATATCGGTTTCCTCGAAGGAGATTTGGTCGAGGTTGAACCGTTGCGCGATAAAGCCCACCCACCGGCTCTGGCTTTCCTTGAGACAAGTCGGCGCGGCATAGATCGCCATTGTTGTCCGCCTCGTCCTGGACTCCAGCAGCATCTCGACCGAACAGGTGAAAGCGCGCCCCCTGGCGATCGCCTGCTTCCATTTCACCCCGAAATCCGTCCGCTGGCTCTCCGGAACGAGTTCAAGCCACCTCCAGTCAAGCAATTGCGCCGACGAATTCGCGCCCAGCGAACTCCATTGCGTTATTGATGTGAATGCCCCGCGCTCGTTCGCGGCCCATGTGGTGAACCTGAAATGCTTTCCCAGAACCGCAAGCCGCTCGCTGCGGTCGTGCATGACCTGAGCGATGCTCTGACGTTCCGTGACATCCAGGAGCATGCCTGTAATATGCGAAGGTCTACCATCTTTGGTATAGTGAATTTCCGTCGCACAACTCAGCCAGCGAAGCGTGCCGTTGGGATCGATGACCCTGAATTTCTGGTCAACGATTACGCCCTCTTTCAGCAATTCCCGCTCGGCAATGACACTATATCGGTCGGCAGGATGCAGATTCCGCATGAAGAGTTCAGTCGAAGGCTTGTCCGTCAGAGGATCAGTGCCAAGGAGCTTGTGAACTCCGGGCGACCAGATTTGTTCGCCCGTTGTCGCATTGCAAGACCACAGTCCAAGCTGCCCGCGCTGCTCCGCGAGTTTTAGAAGCGAACGCGACGAGAATTGTGTTTGTGCATGCTGCAAGTAATGGCTCGCTATTTAAAAACTATCTCGAAAAATTACCCCCTACCCAATCATTTTCTTTAAAACTCTGGGAAGCGGCAAAGTATTGCAACTAGCCGTCAGAACAAATCCACAATTCGTTTAAGCCAGCCGGCGCATACACTGCGTAGGCCGGTTTGATTAAACGATGAAGCTCGGATAAATCGCTCGAATAACCTCGATAATATAGAGTACTGCGTTCGTGATGCGACATATTTTCGCAATACAAGAGAGTTTTGGAAAGCTGCGCATGGTCGACAGCACGTCACAAGGATCGGCTGTTTAGCGGTCGCCTTCAGTATCGTAGGAAGGATCGAAATCAACCGCGGCCTAGGCAAAACGATGCGAAGCAGATTTCGCCGTTGATCGAAAATACTCAAAACAGAGCTAGTCTGACCGCAACGTGTTTTGCGCTGTTGGTTAGTTGTGTTTGGCGGAGAACATCTCTTGGGAGCATTGATCATTCTTGATTATTTCTGCAGGAGGGGCTCCACATAATTCTTGAAAGAGTGAATTCGGTTGAGAAATTTTTTCGATTTGCACGATACAAGTGTGCGCTGAACACCCCTGACCGAAGCTCGATGTGCCTATATCAAGGGTCAACACGTTAGGGTTTCCAGCCAGCTCAAGTGCATTTTCTCCACCGTCAGACGGCGAATACCACCCGCCCGTTGGTAAAATCAAAACGTTGTCGCGCACCGTCGCGGTCACGCTTGCGGTTGCAAGGCATTGCCCTCGCCTGTTGAACAATCTGACTGTATCTCCGTCGACAACGTTCAACCGCTCAGCGGCCGCGGGATTAAGCTTTACTTGTTCGCGTCCAGCCTTTTTGTCTTTGAGGCTGGATTTTTCGCTGTGCAGCTGACTGTGGAGCCTACCTTCCGGCTGACGTGAGATCAGATGGAATACTTCTCCGCCGAGATAATCCACCTTGCCAAGCCATTCGGCAGGCTCAATCCAGGTCGGATGTCCCGGACAATCGGAGTAGTTCAGTGATTGCAAGTGTTTGCTCGTCAGAAGAATGCGGCCACTCTCCGTTGGCAAAGGCGAAGCGTCAGGGTCTTCCCGAAATTCCTTGTAGATGACGTAGGACGTCTTGCTTGGCACGCGCGCCCATCCGACGTTCCAGAACTCGTCAAAATCAGGAAGTTCGGACCCAAGCCGCTCGGCAGCATCCGTTCGAGTCAAACCATACAAATAGCGCAGCCAATCCATCTCGTCGCGCCCTTCGCTGAAGCTTTCTTCAATACCCAAACGCTCCGCCAATGCCCGCTGAATATCGTAGTCTGTCCGGCTTAAGCCAACGGGCTCGATCGCCTTGTGCATCGCGATGAGATAGTCCGTCTTGGCGTTTCCAGCCAAATCATTGCGCTCAAGCGAAGTCGTTGCGGGAAAAACAATGTCAGCGCGAGCTGCAGTTGCCGTCCACAAGGGATCTTGAACGACAATCGTTTCAGGTCGTTCCCATGCCCGGCGAAGCCGATTGATGTCCTGATGATGATGAAACGGGTTACCGCCGGCCCAATAAACCATTCTGATGTCGGGATAGGTGTACGTTTTCCCCTCGTAATCGAACGGCGTTCCTGGCCCCAACAACAGATCCGAAATTCGCGCGCACGGGATAAAACTCTTGGCCGGATTGTCGCCCTGCGGCAAAGCCGGCGACTTGACGCTCGATTGCGGCTCTCCCACACCTCCCAGGGAGCCATATCCAAACCCGACTCCACCGCCAGGCAGACCTATCTGTCCAATGAAGCAAGCAAGCGCCAATCCGGCCCAGTAAGGTTGCTCACCATGATGAGCGCGTTGCAGCGACCAACTGACCGTGATCATGGTCCTCGATTTGGTCAGGACTGACGCCAATTGCCGGATTGATTCAGCCGAAAGTCCCGTGATGTTTTCAGCCCACCTTGCATTCTTTTCGACGCCATCGGATTTCCCCGCCAAATAATCCAATAGTTCGCGTGAACCGCTGCAGTATTTGGCGAGAAAGCTCACATCATGATTGCCGCTCAGTACAAGCTCGCGGGCAAGCGCAAGCATAAGTGCTACATCTGTATTAGGACGGAGCGGCAACCATTCGGCATCGATCCATTCGGGTAGATCGTCACGTACAGGAGAGATCAGGATGAAGCGAACTCTACGCTCCCGCATCCTTCGTAGCCTCGTCTCCAGCATGTGACGGCCAAGGCCGCCGGCTTCGCTTTGAGCAGTCCGCGGCGATAGAGCACCAAAAATCACGATAGTTTCAGTATGGTCAGCAACGACATCGAGACTAGTCGCCGCACCTTTGCAAAGAGCGTCGCTGCCCAGCACCTCTCTGAGTATCACCGGACCAGCAGCGATACTGTAAGTGTCCGCGTGTCCAGTGTATCCGCCGCTTAAACTGAGCATACGCTTGAGTTGCGAAGCAGCATGATGAAATCGACCGCAACTTGTCCATCCATATGAACCGGCGAAGATGGACCGATTGCCATGCTGCACACGAACTCGAGTTATTTCAGCCGCGACCAAATCAAGGGCCGTATCCCAGGACACCTCGACATAACTGTCGGTCCCGCGCCCGGAGCCGCCCGCGCGTTCGCGGCGTCGAAGCCACCCCTCTCGCACCAGCGGCTTCAAGACGCGCTTGGCGGGATCTGCCCATCCCTTTACGGAATGAATAAGCGGCGACGGATCTGGGTCTTCCGAAAACGGCTCGATACCTTCGATTCTTCCATCCTTGACCAGGATCGAGTAGGCACCCCAATGACTGCAATGCGATACTCTTTTCAAACCGTCGCTCATTGGTCGTCCATTCGTAGCTAGAAGCTCGATATCGCACCACCGACGCATGGCCGAATGATACCAGTTGGCACAATATCTTCTGGTCTCGACTTGGATAGATTGCCGCAATGATCGCAGACAGAAAACCTACTATCGCCGCAGAGCGCGTGAGGTCGTGCGACGACTAGCTCTACTGCGTAAGCCCTGGCCCGTGATCGTAGGGCCGACAAAGCCGACGATGTTACCGAGCGCATTGATGTAAGCGATGCAAATGGGAGCACGCATACTGGTCGAGATCTCGCATGACATTGCCAATATGACGGGATGTCCGATCATGGAAGGCGTCCTTGCGTTCTGTGAATCTGTTTGGCTTCCTGAATGGGACAAAGAGGCGGCTGCCCGAGCGACAGCCACCTCAGCAGCCACTTGTTCTTTTAAGATTGCATACCCCAACGATTGATGGTGCTGTCTTCGATCGCCCGGATCTTGGCGAGGCCGTTGTCCTTGAACACCATTGCCGTCTGGGCAATGTCTCCGACCTCATCTTGATTTCCGCTGCTTAAATCACGCCCGGAGAGGTCACATAAATCCCCGCCATGCGTCGATCAGGCGCGCATAAATCTTTTCGGCGGCACGGATAGAATCAACCAAGCAATATTCATCGGTCTGATGCGCCATGCCGGGCTCTCCCGGTCCGAGCACAACCGTCGGCGGCTCGCCAAGCGCGGGCTTCAGAACGGAGGCATCGGTGAAATACGGAACCGTCGCAATCGGCAACGGCTCCCTGCCCGTCACCGCCTGCACAGCCGTAAACACATCAGCAAGCCAGGCGTTCTTCGGTTCGGTCCACACCGCCGGCACATCAACAAGCGGGCTCATCGCAACATCTTCGCCCAGTTCGACGGCAAGATGCTCTTTGACCCGGGCATGCGGCAATGACGGAATGGTACGGATATCGATATCAATCTCCGCCCGGTCAGGCACCGAATTGACATTGATGCCAGCGCGCACCGCACCAACGTTCAGCGTCGGCCTGCCGAGATGCGGGTGGGGCGCCTCATTGAATTCAAAGGATTCGAGCTTGTGAAGCGCACGTGCCGCCTTGTACGCAGCGTTGACGCCGAGATGCGGCATCGAGCCATGCGCCGTTACACCGGTCGTCACGGCGCGTAACCACAGCGCACCCTTGTGGCCAACCATCGGCATATTCGACGTCGGCTCCGCGACGACAAGCGCATCGCCCTTCTTGAGAGCACCCGCATTCACCAACACCTTGGCGCCATCGCAACCGGTTTCTTCCCCCGCGGTGATGATCAAAGTGATGCATCCGCCCGTCTTGCGGCCGCTCCTTGCGACAGCGCAAGCCGCAGAAACGAAAGCCGCAACTCCGCTTTTCATATCAGTCGAGCCGCGTCCATAGAGGCGACCATCGATGATTTCGCCGCCGAAGGGGTCGCGCTGCCACGGCGCATTGCCAAGCGGCACGGTATCCACGTGGCCGGTAAAGCAAAGCGCCGGCCCCTCGCCCAAGGTCGCGACCAGATTGGCGCGGCTTTCACCAAAGCCATGAATTTTGGTCTGCAGACCAGCCCCCGATAGAACGCCGGCAAGCATTTCGATGCAGGCAAGTTCCTGCCCCGGCGGATTGATCGTATCGAAAGCGACCAATTCCTGCGTGAGGCGTACCGGATCGAGATCGCTCATGCTTTGCTCAGACTCCGCAAATGACATTCAACAACGCCTGACGACCCTCGTTCTGCACGACATTGAGCGCACGTTCAATCGCCGCCGGAAGCTCAGCCGGATCTTCGACCCGCTCACCATAGCCGCCGGCCGCGGCGCAGACTTGCTCAAATGCCGGCAGATGACCCAGCCGCGTGAACGGGGTGTCGTTGCTGCGCCCGGTCTCCCCTTGCGGATACATCTGCAAGGTCGAGCGCCGCACCGCATTCCACATGCTGTTATTCATGACAATGAAAAGCACCGGCAGCTTGTGTAGCGCCGCCGCATGATGAACCGCGACCGGATTGCTGAAGAGATACGCGCCGTCTCCGCTCACCGCGATCACCTGCCGCTCGGGCGCAGCAAGCTTGGCACCGAGCGCGGCACCCGGCCCCCAGCCAAGACCGGAGGCCGAACTTGAACCGAAATAGCTGTCAGGCTGCTCAAAAGCGCAGTAATCAAGCTGCAACGTGTACTCGTTAACGACGATCGAGTTCGCATTCTTGGCAGTGCCGATGCAATGGCTGACCCACGCCGGATGCATCGGCATCTGGTGCGCACTCGTCTCGACCATCGCTCGTCGCTCCACATCGAGCCTGGCGCGTTCTTTCGCAACCCAATCGCGGCGCGCCGAAATATCGACTTTTTCGGCATGAAGCGCTTTCGTAAGCGCTGTGAGGATCGTAGTGCAGCTGCCTGCGATACCAAGATCACTGGCAAAGCCGCGGATCGGAATTTGCGTGTGCAGCGGATCGAATCCGCACTGGATGACCTTGCAATCTGGCTTCGGCTGCGCCTGAACCGGCAACCATGGTACATCGCTGTCGAGTACTAGAATTACGTCCGCTTCGCCAACGAAGCGATGCGGATCGTAGCCAAGATTCATCGGATGCGATGATGGCAAACCGAGATAGCGCGGCTTGTGCTGCGTAACGGGAATCGCGAAGCGCTCTGCAAAAGCGGCAAGCGCTGCAAACGCACCGGGCTCGCGCCCTGCATTAGCAGCAACGATGAGCGGGCGCCTGGCTCGCGCCAGCAGATCGCTTGCGAGAGCAATCGCGTCTGCATCTGGCGCGGCAGGCGACGCAGGCCGAAGCCGCGCCGGGCTTGCTTGCATCGTGACCGCCGGTTCGCCCAACACCTCACGCGGCAACGACAGATATACCGGACCCCGCGGCTCGGTACCCGCAATCGCCAGCGCTCGATCAACGACCGTTTCGAGTTGACTCGCGTTGCGCAGTTCATATTCCCACTTGACGATCTCGCGCAGCATGCCTGCCTGATCGTACATCTCCTGCGCCCAGTGGATGTAGCCGTCGCGCGAGCCATGCTGACCGAATTCCGTGATCGGCGAACGCCCCGCAGTCAGCAGCATGCCGACATTCTCACGCGCTGCGTTCATCGCGCCGCATACCATGTTGGCAGTGCCGACGCTGACATGCACCATCACTGCCGGAATGTTGCGCGACAGCATCGCGTAGCCATGAGCCATCGATACCGCGAGATTTTCGTGCGCGGCCAGCACCGGCTGCGGCGCTAGCATGCCGTTGTTCACGAATTCAGCATAAGCCTCGACAATCGGCGCGAAATCGGTGCCAGCATTGCCAAACAGATATTGCACGCCGCGTTCGCTAAGCAACCGGAGATAAGCCGCGGCGACACTATCGGCTGCTTTGACGGTCATCAGAAAAATCCCCTACGCGACGAAAACCGCAATACGGCTCACTCGTCGGGTTCGTCGAACAGCGTAAGTTGATGCCCCTTGCCCTGCATAACGGCCTGATCGAGAATGTGGCTTCCCAGCATAATATCGCTGATCGCGAAACCGCGATGCCAGAATACGATCTTCTCATCGGGCTTGGTGCGGCCCGGTTTACGACCGGCGATGACTTCGCCGATCTCGGCATGAATGTCCGAAGCAGTTAGTTCTCCGCTCTGGATCATCGGGAACAACTGACCACCCTTCTGGCATTGCTCCCAGTCGTCAACGACAATCTTGGAGGCACTCTTGACCGTCTTAGGATCGATCGCCATGACCCAGCCATAAGCGATCAGCAGACAATTCGGCTTCAGCCACTCGTCACGGATCAACAGGGTTGGCTTTTCGAGACGCGTTGCCTCGACAACAATGTCAGCACCACGAACAGCCTCTTCCGCTTCTGCGACGGCACGTGCCTTGATGCCAAGTTCATCCTGTACTTTGCGCGCGAGGGCTTCGCGCGTTTCAGGACGCTTGCTGTTGATGCGGATCTCTTCCAGATCGAACATCCCGGCCATCGCCGCGATGTTGGAAAATGCCGTCCCGCGCGCACCGATATGTCCGACGATTTTCGGATTCGGCGGAGCGAGATGGCGTGCACCGGCGCCCGTCACAGCCCCGGTGCGCGCCGTCGTGAGATCAGTGGCGTCCATGATCGCACGCGGCACACCCTTGCGCGGGTCGTAAAGCGTAAGCACCGCTACTTCCGAAGGAAGACCATGACGATAATTGTCGACGTAATCGCCGATCACCTTCACAGCCGCGGTGTCGTTCGGCTGCGCCCAGCCCACCAGAATGTTGAAATGACCGTTGTAGCGATCGTCCAGCTGGATGTGGGATTTGGGCGGCAACACGACTTCGCGGCGGCCATGGGCTGCGAGCCCGGTTTCGATGATCTCCACGACTTCCGGCATTGGAGGCATCAGCGCCCGTACTTCGCCGCGGTTCAAAAACCGGAATTCAACCCGTGCCATGACTGCTCCTTGGTTACCTTTTTACCAGTTCGACTGCTTCGCGAGTTCTTTGAATTTATTGCTGTCGAAGTCGTTGATTTTGTCGATGAACTCGTTGGTGTAGGAAGACTTCACGTCGAAGTCCTTCGGTAACAGCCCCTGCTCGATCGTCAGATCAGCAAGATCCTTCCACTTGGCATCGATGTTAGTGCCCCACTTGGTCACGCCTGCCGGCAGCTTCATTAGATCGAAGCGCGAGTTGAAGACGTGCTCCGCGTCCTTGAGGGCCTTGGCCTTGGCATCGTCACCACCCTGTGGCTTGGTCGAGGGATAGAGCTTCCAGTGGTTGCGCACCGAAGCTGCCGGATTGGCGAGTCCGAACACCGACGACTCGGCAATCGCGCGCGCAACCTTGACCGCCCGCTCCGGATTGGCCGTGAGCGTTTCCTCCTTGGCGATCAAAACATTGCCCGGCAGCTGATTCGCCCAATCAGGCGCGATCTGAACGAACTGGAAGCCCCCATTTTCAAGCGAAGCAACCGCCGTATCCCACGCCGCCCATACGTCAATGGCCTTTTGCCGCATGGCATTCGCTGCCGGCGCTCCGAGACCGACTGACAGCCATTTCACATCCTTGTCGGGATCAATATTGGTGCGCTTCAGGATGCTACGGATGAAAGGCACCGAGCCCGCGCTCATGTCTGGAACACCGATCGTCTTACCCTTGAGATCTTCGATCTTGGTGATGCCGCTGTCCTTCAACGCAACGACCTGATAGATCGGCCGCTGTGCGTAGGTGTAGAAAGCCTTCACCTTGATGCCCTTGGAACGTGCGATCATCAGCGCGTCGGTGCCGACTGTCGCATAATCGACCTGGCCGCTCGCAACTTGCTGAACGCCGGCAGTCGCGCCCGAGAGACCGACGACTTCAACATCAAGGCCGGCATCCTTCCAGAGTCCAAGACCAAGAGGAATCGACGACTGAGCGGCATGCCCCACGGTGATGTTCGTAGTGGTAACAGCGTAGGTTACCTTATCGCCAGCAGTCGCCGACGTGATCGCGGCAACGGATGCCGCAGCGACCAGTGAAACCAGTATGCGTCGCATGTTCGATGTCTCCCCTGTCGTTCCTGACTATTTTCCGTGTTCTGCTACGTGTCCTGCCTTGTCGAATTAGATCGATTGCGAGAAGCCCGCGTTCCAGAACAACAACCGTCCCTGAATGAAACGGACGATCATGCTCAATGCGACACCGAACACGCCGAGGATCACGAGGATCGCGAACATCTGCGCGACGTTAAACTGGAAATTGGCTTCGAGGATGAGGTTACCGAGGCCCGCCTTGGAGCCAACGAATTCGCCGACGATCGAGCCAAGAATGGCAAGCACAATCGCAACATTCAGGCCCGCGAAAATGAAGGGTAACGCGTTAGGCAATCGCACGAGGCGGAAGGTTTCCCATGGCGTAGCGCCGAGCGAACGCATCAGATCAAGCTTGCCCTGATCGCAGGATTTGAGACCAACAATGGTGTTCACCAGAATCGGGAACAGCGCGACGAGCGCCACGATGATGACCTTGGACTGAATACCGTATCCCGCCCAGATGATGATGAGCGGAGCAATGGCGATCTTCGGCAGCGTCTGCAACGCGACGAGCCACGGATAGACAGTCCGCTCCACGATCCGGAACTGGGCCACAAGCGCGCCGAGGCCGATACCGAAAAACGCCGCCAGCAAGAAACCGGTGAGCGTCTGAAACGCCGTGACGAAGAAATGCTCGATAAACAGGCCGGACTTCAGCCCATAATAAAGCGACACAATGATCGCACTCGGAGGCGGCAAGATGAATTCAGGAACACGAAATACCCGCACAGACGCTTCCCAGGCCACCAGCAGGATAAGAAACGTGCTGAAAGAGATAAGATAATCGCCACCCGGAATGGCACGGCGGCGGACAGAAGCCCGGCCACTTGCGATGACGGGGCCTGCGATTTTGCCGTTGGCAGGAGACGTATCAGTCATAGTGCACCCTCCCCGAAGCTGCATTGCCTGTTGCCGGCGCATCCTCGCCGTGATCGAGCAGATGGCGTAGCCTGCGCGTGTAGTTGCCGAACGCCGCATCGCTCAGGAGATCGAGATTGCGCGGACGCGGCAAGCCGATCACGACGTCTTCGATAATGCGGCCCGGACGCGGCGACATCACGATTACGCGGTCACTCATGAAGGCCGCTTCCGAGATCGAATGCGTGATCATGAAGACGGTCTTTTTGGCCGATTGCCAGATTTTCAGGAGTTCTAGGTTCATGTGCTCGCGCGTCAACGCGTCGAGCGCGCCGAAGGGTTCGTCCATCAGCAGCACCGATGGGTCGTGGACGAGCGCGCGGGCGATGGCAACGCGCTGACGCATTCCGCCGGAAAGCTCGAATGGATACTTGCTCTCAAAACCTTTGAGGCCGACGAGATCGAGCAGATCGTAAGCGCGCGCAGTCGCCTGTTTGATGTCGAGCTTCAGAACGTGCGCAGGCAGAAGCACATTGTTCAGCACCGTCCGCCACGGCAGCAGATTGGCATCCTGGAATACGATGCCGATATCTTTCGTGGGGCCACTGCGCTTGCTGCCGTTCAGCAAGAGGTCGCCGTCATATTCCGGCTCAAGACCGCCGATGATGCGGAGCAGCGTGGTCTTTCCACAACCCGACGCGCCGATCACCGAGACGAACTGCTGCGAGCGAATATCCAGGTTGATTTTCTGAAGCGCGTTGACGTTCTCGCCGCTCGCAGTCGCATAGGTCTTGCTCACGCCCTGCAAGGAAACCGCGACGGATTCTTGCGAAGGCTGCGACGAGCGACTGTTTGTCGGCGCGAGCTTAAGAACAGTCGATATAGGGTTCATGATGAGCGTATCCTTCCACGGCGATTTTCTTTTTTGTCAGAGCAAAACATGTGCCAACGCAACGACCGTGACACTGCGCCCGGATTTCGAGTGCATGCGTCGACACCCACGGTGCGGCAAAGCGCTCCTGTTGGATGTCACGCAGCAAGCCAAGCTCATCATCTCCCTTTTTGCCGATCGGACATGAACCCCGAACGACGCAATGCGACCCGCGAACCTTGTTCGTACTTTTCGACCGTACGTCCGTTTTCTTGCGACGGTGAATCACTACGCTCCGCCCGTCTGCAGAAACCGGCATTCGCAAGCCCGCAGGCAGGTGTCGCCGAAAATTATGGGCGGCACCGGAAGCGGGAGTAAACAAAGCTTTTCCTTGGCTGGAGTTTAGAAAAAACGAAGCAGTTTCCGCTGCAAAATCCGGCGCTTGCCTCGTAAAGCAACGCATGCGGCGCATTCTTGAGCAATCGGCTTGAGGCGCCGCTGACCGTAAGGCGTCAACGCTGCCCATTCCCGCCGCAAGCAAAGCGTCCGCAACAATCATTCTGCCAACGCCCCCGAAGATTTCCAGCGCATCGCTTCCCTCACAGATTGAGTACGAGGCGCGAGCTTTTTGCGCGCGAGACGCAGATCATCATGGTCTTGTTCGCCGCACGCTCTTCTTCCGACAACAATGCATCGCGATGTTCGGGCTCACCGGAAATCACGACCGTCTCGCAAGTGCCGCAAACGCCTTCCTCGCAAGCACTGTCGACGTGATAACCGTTATCACGCAGCACCTGCAGGATCGTCCTATCGGGCGGAACGGTGAGTACGACGCCGCTGCGTTTGAGTTCGACCTCAAACGTCGTGTTGGGACCGTTATCGATCTCTGGCGCTGAAAACCACTCGAAGTGAACCTGTTCTTTCGGCCACGCTGACGTCGCCCGCGCAACAGCCTCCATCAGAGGCTTCGGCCCGCAACAATAAATATGCGTGTCGGGAGACTGCTGTTTAACCAACGCATCGATATCGAGAATCGGCTTCTCGCTGAAATGAGTGTGGACACGCTCGGGCGCGAGCTTCGTGAGCTCCGGATAGAACGTGGCATGTCTTTCCGAACGCGCGCAGTAGTGCAGCGTCCAGTCCTGATTTTGTTCGTTCAGTTCCGTAATCATCGCTGTGATCGGCGTGATGCCGATGCCTCCGGCGATGAACAAATTGGGATGGCTACCGGGCGCCAGCGGAAAATGATTCCGCGGACCACCGATACTGAGCAGTGTGCCGATCTCGATCCGCTCATGCATACCGCTGGATCCGCCGCGACTTTCGGGCTCTTTCTTCACCGCGATGGTGTAGGGCCCTGATGCTACCGCCTTCCCGCACAGTGAATATTGCCGCACCGGGCCGCCTGGAATTTGCACATCAATGTGCGCGCCCGGCGCAAACGGTTCGAGCGAACGACCGTCCGCTTCCTGCAGATCGAACGTCATCACGTCGGCGGCCGGGTGGCCGACAGCGACAACTCGTACGCGGCGAAGGTCGAGAAGACGGCTCATCGTCATCGCTCGATGCTTTCGTACCTGCTGTGACGAACAGACCTGCTCATGGCACTCCCATTACACGGCAACCTCCAGCGAACCTTTCGGTTGCGTGGCCATCGCTTCGGGGTCGATCGCGCGACAGAAAGCGGCAGCGTTCTGAATATGCTTTCGCATACCTTCGGCCGCGCCCTCGCCATCGCGTTTCTTGAGTTCCTGAAAAATGCTTTCGATCTCCCGAAAGCCGTCCTGCACGCGCTCAACCGATACCGAACAAGCGCGGCGAATCCATTGTACCTTGTCTCGCAGATTCACCAGAATATCGAGGACAAGCTCGTTACCCGCGGCTTTGTAGATCGCAAGGTGAAACTGTTTGTCGAGATCGATGAACAGCTCCGAACGCCCTGCCACAATGCTCGGCCCGAGCGTATCGAAAGCAACCTGCAGTGCATCGAGATCCTTCTGCGAGATGCGCGCGGCGGCAACACGCGCCGCATGCATCTCCAGCACGGTGCGAAGCTCCGTAACTTCCTCGATATCGTTGTTGGTAAGCGCCTTCACAAAAGTGCCGCTCTGCGGCGAAACCGCGACCCAGCCCTCGCTTTTCAGCCGCGCAAGCGCGGAGCGAACTGGTGAACGCCCGACACCAAGTTCCGATGCCAGACGCGTTTCAGACAACCGCTCGCCCAGCCGATATTCCAGCTCGACAATGCGGCGCTTGATTTCGCGATAAGTCTGGGCGGCAACGTTCAGTTCATCCATCTTCTATCTCTCAGGCCGGGCCTCAGGGAATCCGATCCGGCACAATCGCGAAACCTTCTACTTCGAGCGTGACTCCTTCAAGCCCCATGGTCCCGAGCGGGGCCTCGGTAACCGGCGGCAGTTGTGCGCCGAACCTGCGGCCCTGCAGCGGCGTGCTGCCCTCGGCAATGCTGCCATATTTATAAAATCCGGTGATCTCGACGAGATCCCGCATGCCCACGCCGAAGCCATCGAGAATGCGCCGAATAAATTCGAGCGTATTGTCAGTTTGCTTCGGCATGTTCTCGTCGTCGACGACAAGGCCTTTCTCGTCCATCGAGTATTGCCCGCCGAGCACGATCAGCCGCCCGACCCGGATGCCCTGCTGGAAGGAAACACGCATCGGCCAGTCCCAATGACCGAGCGGCCACGATAAGGCCCGTGGCAATCGCCCTTCGGGGCCGCGCAGCGCCATGCATTCCTGCCGGATCATCGCGCCGTCCGGATAAAGACGCGGCACCGGCACGCCCGTTGCGCCCGGTCCGGGAAAGCGAAACGCGCCGCTTCGCACTTCCGCCGCGCGGCGCCAATCGGCATCGGTCCCCTGACCGAGATACCAGGTATTAAGTTTCACCACGTCATCGAGATCACAGCCGAGCGAATCGAGCACTTCGGCGATATTGTGGATCGTCAACTTGGCCTGCGAGACGATATCGCCTTCATGCTTGAGCGTGCCAGTGCCGTCTTTCGACGACTGCGCGCTGACGAAGACGAATTCGCCGCAGCGCAAGCCCTGGCTGAACTCACCGCCGCGCGGCCAGCCCCAATGGTTCGCAGGATTTCCTGCACGGCGCGGCGCGTTGCCGTCGGCGTTATCGATCGCGATCGCCTTGATCAGCACCGCCATGTCGGGATGCCAGAGCCGTGGCAGCGCCACGAGAGAAATCACCGGCGGCACGTCGCCCTTGATGTGCGAGCGAATGCGCCGAAGCAGTTCCTGCTCACCTTCAACGTCAGCTACGGTATGGAAAACGACGAGCTTGACGATATCTGCCGCACGGCCGCCCAGCGATTCGACCGCGCGCGCGATCTTGTTCATCGCCGCATCGGCCTGCTCGAGTACGCGGCCCGGATTTTCTATGCCGCCCTGTTCGTTGCCGTCATACTGACCGGCAATCCAGATTAAGCGATCGAAACGCGAGGCATCGCCTTTCTTGTGTGAGGCTTGCCATGCCGCAGGCACACCGCCATCCGGATAGAGAAAGCCATGCACCCGCGCATCGGTGCCTGACGATTTTCCCCCGACAGGGATATGCAGCGTCATTTCAGTACTCCCGACCGAGATCGACCACGTTCGTCAGCGGCTCGCCGACAAAATAGCGCCGAAGATTGCTGAAGAAGATATCCAGCGTCCGCGGCACGTAAGCGTCAATGTCATCCGACAACACGTGCGGCGTGATGATGAGATTGGGCGTCTCCCAGTAGGGCCAGTCCGCAGGCGGCGGCTCAGGGTAAGTCACATCGATAACCGCTCCGCTCAAATGGCCGCTGCGCAGGACCTTGTCGAGGGCAGCCGGATCGACCAGCCCGCCGCGCGACATGTTCACGAAACCTGCGCCCTGACGCATCAGCGCAAATTCCTTATCACCAAAAACAAAACGCGTTTCAGGAGTGAGCGCCGTATTGACGAGCACGATATCCGCGCGCGGCAGCAACGCATGCAGCGCATCAGGCTTATACATTTCTTCAACCGCCGGATGCGGCGCACCGCTGCGGCGAATGCCGATGACCTTCATGCCGAAGGCCTTGGCGTGTTCGGCCGCGCCGCCGCCAATCTGACCGACGCCGACAATAAGAAGCGTCTTGCCTTCGAGAGTCGTCGTGAAGATGCGATTCCATTTGTGCTGACGATGGCTGGTCATCAGCGTCGGCAACTGGGCATTGACCATCAGAAGCGTCATCAGCGCCGATTGCGCCGCTTTCGGCACGTGTGCACCACTATTGGTCAGCACTGTCACACCCTGCGGCACCCAGTTGAGCGGCAAGAGATAATCGACGCCGGCGCCGAGCACCTGCAGAAGCTTCAGCTTCGGCGCGTCGGTCTTCAGCGTATCCTTAGGAAACCGATAGGTAATCATCGCATCGGCCTCGGCGGCCGTTTCGCGATAATTCTCCTGATCGAATCCCCAGGTCGTTTTCACGCACTTGGCGACATCGGGATAGCGCGCGAGCGCGGGCTCGTACTGGTCTGGCCGGACGATGAAGACCGGCATAAGCGAGCGCGCATTCTCGATATGGATTCGGAAGGGATTTGTTTCCGAATATTGTTTTGCGCCAGCGGCTGTTGCGACATTCACGTTCACTTGCTTTCCCCGATCTCGTTTATTCAGCCGCCTGGCGTGCCGACCCTTCGCGCAATGCGCGCGAATGCGGCTCATCAGGACCAACCACCTTGTCGAGGACGTAATTCCCGATGCGGTGAACGACATACTCTTCAAGCGAGAAACGTCCCGGACGGAACGCGCCGGACTGCATTGCCTTCTGCACGTTCGGATTGATCGTGAGATCTTCGCGGATGATCTGCGAATACTTATAATAGTACTCGGGCCCGACAATCTCGTTGAAGTCAGACCGCTCGACAGTGCTGCGCGGGAACGTCCAGTTCTCGTAGAGCCGCAGTTTGTTCGGTCCTTCCGGCAAATACTGCCGATACTTCATGTAGGACGATGTAATGATGATCTGCAGGCTCGGCTGCAGCCAGATGTGATAGAGGCCAACCTTGCGATCATCGCTCAGTCCTGCAATTTCCGGAAGACCCGAATAGGCCACCACACTCCGCTTGCTGAACATCGATTCCCATGGACCGCTCGGCCGTTCGAACTGCCAGTTCTGTGGATTCTTCGGGTCGTAATGCTGCCGGTGAACGGTCGCGACGTGATAGTTCTCGAACGCGTTCTCCAGCCAGACCTTCCAGTTGCAGTCGACCTCGTATTCGTCGACATGCGTCCACTGCATCTGATCTAAGTTGTAGTCGACGACGAACGCCGGAAGATCACCGAGCCAAGTCTTGAGTGCCGGCGCTTCAGCATTGAACGTGATGAAGATGAAACCACCCCAGATTTCCGAGCGGATCGGTATCAGACCGTAATCGTCATTGCTGAAATCCTCGACGCCGGCGAGCGGATGCGGTGAACCGGGAATGCCGACCAAGCGGCCATTCAGCGCATAGGTCCAGCTATGATACGGGCAGACGAAGGAGCGGCACTTGCCCTTGCCCTGCGTGATGATCGCCCCGCGATGCCGGCAGACACCGAGGTGAACGCGCACGGCATCACCGTCGCGGACGACGATGAGCGGCTGCTTGATCACTTCGATGCTGAAATAGTCGCCGGTGTTCGGAATCTGCTCGACCCGGCCAACACACAACCACTCCTTGCGGAAGATGGTCTCCAACTCGCGTTCGTACCAGTCGGAATCGGTGTAGCACCAAGCCGGTAGCGGCCCGGCCTGCCGCAAAGGCCGACGGATCAATGCATATTGCTGCTGGTCATACATAAAGGATTTCATAGCCGCACCCGTTATCTAGTTGACTAGTAGTCCAACAAGCTTCTTATAATGAGTCAAGGCTGGAATTAGAAAAAATCCAGCGGTTCCCAATTCTGAGACGGGAAGGCAGGGCGATGTATCCGAAGCTCGAACTTTTCATCGGCGGCCAATGGAGAAACGGCGCAGGCCGGAAAACCGAAAGCGTCATCAACCCCGTCAACGAAAAGGCGCTCGCGGAACTGCCGCATGCGAGCAAAGCGGACCTCGACGACGCACTCGAAGCCGCGAAAAGGGGATTCGAGACGTGGCGCAAGACCAATGCCTGGGATCGCGCCTGCATTATGAACAAGGCCGCCGACATCATGCGTGAGCGGCTGGAAGCGATCGCGACCATCATTACCCAGGAGCAAGGCAAGCCGCTGTTCGAAGCGCGGCTTGAAGTCGCTGCTGCCGCTGACGTCATCCAGTGGATGGCGGAGGAAGGAAAGCGCAGCTACGGCCGTGTCATCCCCTCGCGCCTGCCTGGCACGCGCACCTTCACGGTGCAGGAACCGGTCGGTATCTGCGCGGCCTTCACGCCATGGAATTTCCCCGTGCTCAGCCCCGCCCGTAAGATCGCCGGAGCGCTCGGCGGCGGCTGTGCGCTCATCATTAAACCGTCGGAAGAAACGCCGGGCGCAGCTGTCGAGATGACGCGCGCTTTCGCGGAGGCGGGACTGCCGGAAGGCGTGCTGAGCGTCGTCTTCGGTATGCCGGCGGAAATTTCCGAATACCTGATCGCGAAGGACGAGGTCCGCAAGATTTCCTTCACCGGTTCGATCCCGGTCGGCAAGCACCTCACGAAGCTTGCAGCAGAAAACGTCAAGCGCGTCACGATGGAGCTCGGCGGCCATTCGCCGGTCGTGGTTTTCGACGATGTCGACCCGGAGAAGACGGCGGATATCGCCGTTGGAGGCAAGTATCGCAACGCCGGACAGGTCTGCATCTCTCCGACGCGTTTCTATGTGCAGGAAAATTCCTACAAGAAATTTGCCGCGCGTTTCTCCGCACAGGCGAAAGCCGTGAAACTTGGGAATGGCCTTGAATCTGAAACCCGTATGGGACCGCTCGCTAATGCGCGTCGTCTCGACGCCATGGCCAATATCGTCGCGGATTGCCAAAGCCGGGGGGCGAAAATCGCTGCCGGCGGAACGCGGCACGGCAATCAAGGTTATTTCTTCGAACCCACCGTCGTGACCGATCTGCAGGACGATTCGAATTTGATGACGCAGGAGCCATTCGGCCCGATCGCACCGATCATTCCCTTTAAAACCCTGGATGAGGTTGTGGCGCGCGCCAATTCTCTAACCTACGGCTTGGCCGCTTACGCCTTCACCTCCGACACCAGAAATGCGAACATCATCTCCGATGCGCTTGAGGCAGGTATGGTCGGCGTCAATACTTTCTCGATCTCGATGGCGGAAACACCCTTCGGCGGCGTGAAGGAAAGCGGTTACGGCCACGAAGGCTCGGTCGAGGGGCTCGAAGCCTATACGTCGAAGAAATTCATCTCACAGGCCTGAACGCAGTAAGCGATCTGCCTGCCGATGGAATAACGCTCTCGGGCGAAGGTACAGCAGGATCGCAACGGCCGAATGCGCCGACGAAGGACGCCCATGGCTCTCTCGCTTGCCACGCATCCATTACATAAGCCGGATCTTTCGCCGATCTCCGTCACCGATCTTTTCACAATCGGCATCGGACCCTCGAGCTCACACACCGTCGGACCGATGCGCGCGGCAGCGCGCTTTGCCGATGAACTCAAGGCGCGATCCCTGGAATTCGACAGACTGGCCGCCGAGTTGTTCGGATCGCTCGCTCTCACGGGGAAGGGCCACAACACTGATACCGCCGTGATGCTCGGGCTGGCGGGATGGCTGCCGGATACGGTCGATCCCGAGCAAGTTACGACGATCGTCGAGCGCATTCGCGCGGAAAAGACGCTCACGGTCAACGGACGCGAGATCGCCTTCGACGAAGCAGCCGACCTCGTGTTTCGGAAAAAGAATCTTTTGCCACGGCACCCGAACGGCATGCAGTTTACGGCTTATGCCGGCAACCAAATCGCCCTGCAACGAACGTTCTATTCGATTGGCGGCGGCGCGATCATTGGCGAAGAAGATGAATCGAAGATTGCACCGCACGCGGCGCGTACCGTACTACGCCTTCCGTTCGATTCCGCAAAAGCTCTGCTCGAGATCGGCGAACGTGAACGGCTGAGTTTTGCCGACATCATGCAGGTCAATGAAGCGGCTTGGCGCACGCCGCAGGAAACAAATAGTTTCCTTGATCGCGTGCGTGGCGCGATGATGGGCAGCATCGAGCGCGGCTGTTGTCGCGATGGCGTGCTGCCCGGTGGGCTGCAGGTGCGAAGGCGTGCACCAGCACTGAGCAGACAGCTCGGCGAGAAGGCTTCACGCGGCGATGTGCTCGAAACACTCGATTGGGTCAGCCTTTACGCGTTTGCGGTCAACGAGGAGAACGCTGCGGGCGGCCGCATCGTCACCGCACCCACCAATGGCGCCGCGGGTGTCATCCCGGCAGTGCTGAAATATTTTGAAGAATTTCGTCCCGAGGCAACGCCGGAGAAATCGCGCGAATTTCTACTCACCGCAGCAGCGATCGGCATTCTCTACAAGAAGCGTGCCTCGATCTCGGCCGCCGAAATGGGCTGCCAAGGCGAAGTGGGCGTCGCCTGTTCGATGGCGGCGGGCGCGCTTGCCGCGGTGCTCGGCGGCTCGAACCGCCAGATCGCGAACGCTGCCGAGATCGGCATGGAGCATCATCTCGGCCTGACCTGCGATCCGATCGGCGGCCTCGTTCAGATTCCCTGCATCGAGCGCAACACCATGGGGGCCGTCAAGGCGATCACCGCGGCACGGCTCGCACTGCGCGGCGACGGTGAACACATCGTTTCGCTCGATGCGGTGATCGAGACGATGCGCCAGACCGGACACGACATGGCAGCAAAATACAAGGAGACCAGTCTTGGTGGTCTCGCTGTCAATGTCGTGGAGTGTTGATGGGCGGGTACTCCGCCAGAGTAACGGTCTATGGTTGTCGTTACTTTACAAAATGGTTGATGATATTCTGGGCCCGCGCGGTCGCCTCGGCGGGAAGCGTATGCCGCTGCGGGAAATGTCCGCTCGGTCTTGTGGCATCGACGATCATCTTCGCCGTCAGGCCGTTGTGATTGGACGGATCGAGAATTGCCCCCATCGCGTTCCGGATGACGCTGATGTCGTCATCAGCCTGCATCCGCGTGCACATCGCCCAAAGCACATCACTGTCGTTGTGCACGTCCACGTCGTCATCGACAACCACCACGAGCTTCAGACTTAAATCATCTCCCACCGCCACGGCAGCAGCATTCTTGGCCTGCCCTGGCGCCGGATTTTTCATGGCGATATAAGCGTGGAAACGGCAGGTGCCTGACTTCGGATAAGCAACCTTCGTGACGTTCTGGTAGTGCTGACGCAGCGTGCGAAGAAGCCGCGCCTCCTGCGGTACCGCGAGCATCAAGGTATGTTCCTCGGAAATGCCGGGCGTGATGTCGTGATAGATCGCACCGCGCCGATGCGTAATCGCCGAAACTTCGACGACCTGCTGGGTGGAGCGCTCCGAAGCATATCCGGTAAATTCTGCGAACGGGCCTTCAGGCTCCCGAATGCCGGGAAGAATCTGGCCTTCGATGACGATCTCAGCATGCGCCGGCGCCTCGAGCGGTACGGTCAAGGCAGGCACGATCTCGAGGCCGCGGCCCATCAGCCCGCCGACCACCGCGTATTCATCGACATTCATCGGCCCCTTCCAGAGCCCCCCGAATGTGAATAGCGGATGCGCCCCGATCACGATCAGAATCGGTGTGGGCTCGCCCTTCGCATCGTTACGCTCGACATAATTCCAGAGGTGCCGCCGGCTGTGCAGACTGGTGCCGATACGCGTAGGCCCCTTCACCTGCATCCGATGGAAGCTCGCATTGCGTACACCGGAGTCGGGGTCCTTTGCGATCACGATCGCATTCGTAATGTAGCGCCCGGCATCCTGCGAAAAGTGCGTCATTATGGGGAGAACGCCGAGATCGACATCCTTGCCTTTGTAGACGACCTCCTGCACCGGGGCCTTATCGCAAAGAACCGGCTCAATGACCTGATCGTTCCGGCAGGCGAGTTCTTCTATGAGGGCTTCTTCCGTGATTCCAAGTGCTGCGGCAAAATTCCGGCGTGACGCAAACAGGTTCGTCAGGATCGGGAATTCCGTGCCTTGAACGTTGTCGAAGAGGAGCACCGGGAAGCGCTTGAGGCGATCGAGCTCCATCGCAACGGCGCTAATTTCATAATCTCGCGCGACAGGCTCGCTGATCCGCCAAAGCCCCTCGTCGGATTCGATCTTATCGAGAAAGGCCCGTAAAGTTGGCTCCCCACCCTTTGCGCCCTCGCCTACCCGACCCGCCTTCACCATCACCTCTCCCATCATCGCCCCCACAACACTTGCAGCAAGCAACAATGTCATGGGTTATTCGGCCAAGCTAGGTGAGCCGTAATCGAGCAAAAAGAACGAGTTTCCTTACCCATGGATCGGATAAACTTCTGTGTATGGTTCGTCGCAATAGAACCACCCCGACTTCGTGCCCGGCACAATGTTCCGTTTGAATTTTTTGAGCTTAAAACCGCTCAGGCCAAGCATTTAGGCGCAGACTAACCACTGCGATATGAAAACATAATTTTCCCGCGCCCCTGCCCTCGATTAAATCGGGCAGACCCTCGCTTCCGTGAAGCAGACCACGGATCCGGAAAGGACGCGAAAATGCCAATTGAGAAAGTCGACACAATCGTTGTCGGTGGCGGCCAGGCCGGAATCGCGATGAGCGAGCATCTGAGCAAAGCTGGCGTCCCGCACATTGTGTTCGAGCGCAGCCGCATTGCGGAGCGTTGGCGATCCGAGCGATGGGATTCGTTGGTGGCGAACGGCCCGGCATGGCACGATCGATTTCCGAACATGGAATTCGCCGATATCGACCCCGATGCCTTCGCACCGAAGGAGAAGGTTGCGCAATATTTCGAGGATTACGCCAAGAAGATTGCCGCGCCCATTCGCTGTGGTGTCGAGGTGAAGAAGGTCGAGAGACTGAACGGTTCTCCGGGCTTCCGGGTTGAGACGTCTCATGGCCTGTTCGAAGCAAATAACGTCGTCGCTGCGACCGGCCCTTTTCAAAATCCGGCGATCCCGAAGATCGTACCGGGGGATATGAACGTCCTGCAAATCCATTCCACCGCCTATAAAAATCCTGATCAGCTACCGCAGGGCGCTGTTCTGGTCGTTGGTGCCGGCTCTTCCGGCGTCCAGATCGCGGAAGAGCTGATGTTGGCGGGAAGGCAAGTCTATCTCTCCGTCGGGCCGCACGAGCGTCCGCCGCGCGCTTATCGCGGCATCGACTTCTGCTGGTGGCTCGGCGTGCTCGGCAAATGGGAAGCCGCAACGCGGGGTCCTGGCACGGAGCATATCACTATCGCAGTCAGCGGCGCGCGTGGCGGACACACCGTAGATTTCCGCCGTCTCGCGGCTAGGGGCATGACGCTCGTTGGTCTGACAGAATCTTGCACCAACGGCATGATGTCTTTCAAAGGCGACCTCACCGAGAATCTCACGAACGGCGACGCCAATTACCTCGGACTGCTAGATGAAGCGGATGCCTATGTCATTCGCAACGGGCTTGACCTTCCCACCGATCCGGATGCCCGAAACATCCTGCCGGATCCCGAATGCGTCACCAATCCGATCCGCGAACTCAACCTCGCCGAGGCCGGTGTGACCTCGATCGTTTGGGCGACCGGCTTTACGTCCGATTACAGCTGGTTGAGGGTCGATGCGTTTGACGATCAAGGGCGCCCCAAGCATCAACGGGGCGTATCGTCAGAGCCTGGCGTCTACTTTCTTGGGCTGTCGTGGCAATCTCGCAGAGGCTCCGCCTTCATCTGGGGTGTCTGGCATGATGCCAAGCTGCTCGCAGACCGTATCACCACACATCGCAAGTATCTTGAGTACCGGATGCCCGCACGTGCGGCCGAATAACTAGCCGTAATGGCCGTCGACTGAATTTCTTTTCGGAGACGATACAGTTACCATCATCCAGAGCATTGATCGACGCGAGAGGCAAATGGCGCACACCCGAATTCGGAAGTTCAATACAAAGCAGACATATCCCGAGCAGAATCTGGATAACGACCTGTGCCATGCCGTTGTCACTCAGGGCGGGCGAACGGTTTACCTGCGGGGCCAATGCCCTCAGGATCTCGACACCGCGAAAAACATCGAGAGCCATGATCCAGCCGAGCAGACTCACAAGGTGATGCAGAACATCCGGCAATTGCTCGAAGAGTGCGGCGGGCGGATGGAGCACCTCGTCAAGGTCGTGGTTTACATCACTGACGTTCGCCATCGTGAGGCCGTCTACCGAACGATGGGCGAGTATATCAAAGGCGTCCACCCTGTTTCGACCGGCATCGTCGTACAGGCTTTGGCGCGCCCGGAGTGGCTGGTCGAAATCGATGGGACCGCCGTCATACCGGATAACGACTGATGACGTTCTCGATTGTAGCGCGGTGCAGCCGGACTGGAATGTTTGGGGTAGCGATATCGTCCTCCTCCCCCGCCGTCGCCGCACGCTGCTCTTACGCACAGGCAGGCGTTGGAGCGGTCGCAAGTCAGAACGTGACAGACCCTGCACTCGGCCCCCGCACGCTGGACTATCTCGCACAGGGCTTGTCAGCCGGCGAAGCGATTTCCAGCGTCATGAGCACCGCTCACTATGGCGAATATCGCCAGGTCCTTGCCGTCGACAGAAATGGCGCCAGCGCCATTCATTCCGGCGCAAAGGCTCTCGGCATATGGGCGGGTGCGCACGCAACGGACGTCGCATGCGGGGGTAACCTGCTGGCCAGCGACCGCATCCCGCAGATCATGGTCGAAAGCTTCCTTGCATCTCAGGGCGATCTTGGTGATCGGCTGGTTACAGCCATGCGTGCTGCGGTCAAAGCCGGGGGTGAGGCAGGTCCAGTCCGGTCGTCCGGGCTGAAACTCGTCCGCGAGGTGTCCTGGCCTGTAGCCGATCTACGCTGCGACTGGACCGACAGTTGCCCCATCGAGCAGCTCGCACAGCTCTGGGACATCTACAAGCCGCAGCTGGAAAGCTACGTGACACGTGCCCTCAATCCGGCCGACGCGCCCAGCTATGGCGTGCCGGGAGACCGATAGAATACCCGCGGCGAGCCTCGCCAAACCTTGATCTAGGCGCCCGAAGGCGCATTATGGATTCTCATGGCGCTCCGGTTCACACTGAGACAATTGGAATATTTTGTCGCTGTCGGCGAGGCTGGCTCAATTGCCAAAGCGGCCGAGCTCGTAAACGTCTCTGCACCATCAATCTCCGCGTCCATCGCACAACTCGAAGCCGAATTCGGCATTCAGCTTTTCGTCCGCAAACATTCGCACGGCCTGTCGCTCACTGCGGGAGGTCAAGTCTTTCTGCGAGAAGCGGCCCGCATGTTGGGAGAGGCCGACGCACTTCACGAAGTTGCGGACGATCTCGCGGAAAACGTACGTGGCCCTTTCGCAATCGGTTGCCTCCTCACCTTCGCGCAGATCGTGCTGCCTTCGTTGCGCAGGAAGTTCGAAGAACAATATCCGGAGGTCCGCATCCGCCAATACGAGCGGCATCAGGGACAACTGCTTGAAATGCTGCAACGTGGCGAAATCGACGCCGCCCTGACCTATGACCTCGAAGTGTCGCAGGATATGACCTTCGAACCGTTGATCCAGCTGCCAGCCTTCGTGATGCTGCCCGCGTCCCATCCGATGGTATCGCGGGCCAGCCTTTCCGTTGAGGATCTGGTCGACGAGCCGATGGTGCTGCTCGATCTGCCCTATAGCCGCGAATATTTCCTTTCGGCTTTCGTCAAGAAGGGGCTGAAGCCGAACATCGCGGAACGCACCGGCGATATCGCGATGATGCGCTCCATGGTAGCGAACGGATTTGGTTACGGCATCGCCAACATGCGACCGTTGAATGCCACGTCACCCGACGGCAAGCCGCTCGTTTTTGTTCCGCTCGATTCGAGCCTCCGTTCCGTCACGATGGGCGTCGTGGTGCCAAATGCCGAGCGCAGAACCCGCGCCGTTCAGGCCTTTATCGACCACTGCCGGCGCTTTGTTCTCGAGCAGGGCGTGTTCGGCACAGAATACAGCCGAAGATAGGATCGCGCTCAAAGTCCGGCCACGAGCCGATGGAGCAGATTATCCAGCATGTCGTCACACCGGCGCATCTGTTCGACACTGATGAATTCGTCCGGCTTATGCCCTTGCGACATCGAGCCCGGACCGCAAACGACGGTCGGTGTGCCGACATCCCGACTGAACAGGCCGCCTTCCGTGCCGAATGCCACCTTGATGGTATTATTGGCGCCGATCAGGGATTTTACAAACGCAACAGCCTGAGCATCCACCGGCGTGTCGAGCCCCGGATACGAATTGGTGACCTCGATCACAATCGCCGCCTCCGGCGCAACGGTTGCCGCACGGGAGACGATGCGTTCGGCACTTTGCTGAATCCGCCGCATGATCTGCGCCGGATCGTCGCCAGCGACGTAACGGATTTCAAAATCGATCTCGCAGAGGTTAGGAACGATGTTGAGCGCAACACCGGCATTCATTTTGCCAACATGCACGGTCGAATACGGAATGTCGTAACTCGGATCGTTCGCGCCCTCGGTCACCAGATAATCTTGCTCCTGACGCAGAGCGCCAACAAAATCGCAGCCAATGTGAATGGCATTGAGTGCCAGAGGCGCAAGCGCCGAATGTCCTTCGCGACCCCGGCACGTGGCCCGCGCCGCGATCTTGCCTTTATGCCCCGTCGCCACCTGCATTTCCGTAGGCTCGCCGACAAGACACAGAATCGGTGACTGCGGCGCCTTACGAAGCATCTCCACGAGGCTATGCACGCCGATACAACCAATCTCCTCGTCGTAAGACAGAGCAAGGTGCAACGGTGTTTTTAAATCGAGAGACATGGCCTTAAGGGACGCTGCGATCGCGCAGGCGACGAAGCCCTTCATGTCAGCAGTTCCTCGCCCATACAGACGACCGTCCCTTCGAGTCATCGAAAAGGCAGGCACTGTCCAGATCTGCCCTTCCACCGGAACGACATCGGTGTGCCCAGACAGCATCACGCCTGGCGCGTTGCTTGGCCCGACTGTCGCAAAAAGGTTCGCCTTCCGGCCATCCGGACTCGGAATGATCGCGGGCTCGATCCCCTGCGATTGCAAAAGCTCCGCGACAAACTGAATGAGAGCAAGATTCGAATCGGAACTGACCGTTGGAAACGAAATCAGCTTTTCAAGAAACTCGATGCTTTTCATTCAAAGACATCCTGAAACCGTCGGGTGAACTCATCTCTAGCATCAAAAGCACTCTCAAACGAATGCTGTTTTCCCTCACTTTAGCTTCGCAATTTTCTTCTTCGCATAGATTAGGTGAGACCTAAGGCATGCAGAAGAAAACACTAGCTTCTTTCGGAGCTGTCTTTGCTTAACAAGGCTGGCGTGTCAGTCCACCGATCCGAGGAATAGACCATGACTGAGTTGTACCGCACGGAGGTTGATTTTCTCGGCGAGATGCTTTTGCCGGCCGGCACGCTTTACGGAATCCAGACCGCGCGCGCACTTGAGAACTTTCCCATCACGGGCATTCAGTTGAGCCGGTTTCCCGAGTTCGTGAACGCTCTGGCGATGGTGAAAAAAGCGTGCGTGTTGACGAATCGCGACCTCGGCGTGATCGACAGTGAGCGTGCGGATGCAATTGTCGCTGCATGCGACGTCATCCTGTCGGGCGCGCATCATGAGGCGTTTGTCGTCGATATGATTCAGGGCGGCGCCGGCACGTCCACAAACATGAATGCCAATGAAGTGATCGCGAATCTGGCGTTGAACCTTCTCGGGCATCCCGCCGGGGATTATCGGCATGTTCATCCGAACGACCACGTTAATCTTTCGCAGTCGACGAACGACGTGTACCCCACTGCCATCCGGCTTGCCTTACTGGCGCAATGCGCACCCCTGATCGAAGCCCAGGCGCATCTGCAGAGAGTCTTCGAGAGCAAGGCTCAGGATTTTTCAACGATTCTCAAGGTTGGGAGAACGCAGCTTCAGGATGCCGTGCCAATAACGCTCGGAATGGAGTTCGCGGCCTTTGCAGTGGCCATCGAGCGCGACATCGCCCATGTGACGCAGCAAAGTGAGTTGCTCAAGACGATAAATCTCGGCGGCACTGCAATCGGGACCGGGATCAACACCCCGCCCGGTTACAGCGAACTCGCGGTCAAGCGTCTTTCCGAGATCAGCGAATTCGACCTGGGTGCCGCACTAAACCTGATCGAAGCCACGTCAGATGTCAGCGCGCTTATTGCCTTCTCAGGCGCCCTGAAGCGACACGCAGTCAAGCTTTCCAAAATCTGCAATGACCTTCGCCTTCTCAGCAGCGGCCCGCGAGCCGGTTTAGGCGAAGTTCGACTCCCTCCGATGCAGCCTGGCTCTTCCATTATGCCGGGGAAGGTCAACCCCGTCATTCCAGAAGTCGTCAATCAGGTCGCCTATCAGGTCATTGGGAACGACCTGACGGTTACGCTTGCAGCCGAAGCCGGACAGCTTCAGCTCAACGCGATGGAGCCTGTGATGGTCTTCAACCTCTTGCAATCCATGCGCTTCATGACTCAAGCCATCAACGTGCTGGCCGATCGTTGCGTTACAGGAATTGAAGCAAATGTCGCGCGTTGCGATGAGCTGCTCAGCGGAACCGCCATCATCTCGACAGCCCTCGTGCCTCTTTTGGGATATGAAGAAGCAGCGCGCATCGCCAAGCTTGCGGCAGTTCGGAACCAGACCATCAGTGAAACTGTTCAGGATCTCGGCATTATGACGAGCGCGCGGTTCGACGAGGTGAAGCACCTCGCCTATTCGTTTTCATCGACGGTCGATGCAAGGCTCAGTAAAGCGTGAGCCCGTGCGTTTGACAAATCGGCGCATATAAAGCCGCTTCAAGATGCTGGATCATCCTGGCGGCCGAGATGCTGGAAGCATGCTTCTGAATTGCAGGCTGCCGTCTATCCATCATTTCCACTGGGTGCATCTCCGAATCTGCCGCACCTGCGGTCATGTAGGTTGCTGCTATGACTCAGCTAACAGGCACTCGACTAAGATTGTTGATGTTGACTACGAATACGGGTCGTCCTCCCGCTTGCAGTTTGCGAGAAGCTGGCCGAACCAGAACGAGCGATGATTTTGTTTCGAGACGAGTGCGGGTTGGCCGTCCCGCATCAGTGCCTGTTGGTTTGGATTATTGGCTCGAAATTGAACCGACTCTGTAGTTACGCAGCCGCACAACATCGCGCAAAGCGCGATTGCCCCATAATACGCATTTACATAGCCTCGCCAGACCCAGCGCTATCCAAGCGCAACCTATGGGTGAGGACAAGGAGACTAAAGAACGAAAGCGGGCAACCCGACCAATCAGAACTGATGCTACATCACTCGGCCCTGACAATATGGTCTCCTCGCCAACGCGACCGGTCTCAACCAGCGTCTCCGTTTCTCAGGAAACGAGGATTTTGGGCCAGAGATTTACGTGCCCAAACTGCACTTTTGGTCTCGGTGCGTCTCTGCAGGCGCGACAATGAACGCAGCGCAGCCCGCCAAACGTGGGCTTTTCGTCCGACTTTAGGAAATCTCTGGTTTCTCACGAATGTGCGGTGGTGCACGCAGTCCCAGTCGAACCCGTCTGCACATGTGAATTCCCTGTCATCAGGGAAAACAACAGGGCACTTTTACCTTAAAAACGCTTACAAGATAAAGGCAGCGCGCGCTTTTAGGGTGGCCGCAAGATAATCTGGCACAGAACTCGGGAATATCCACGCCAACTGTGAAGCGCCTTGAAGCTACCGACGGAGATATTGGAGGTCGTTCGGAAACCGGAGAGACGCCAATCGCCACCCTCGAAAAGGCCGGCTGCGAATTCATTCCGGAAAACGGTGGTGGGCAGAGGTGAGGTTGCGGAAAATCGGTAAGAAACGGTAGGTTTGTTCAGTTGGGTTCGCCGGAGATAATACTCAAATGAATCAGCCGATGTCTCGAAATGGCTCGCGGAGCACGCTTCTTGCGGTCGAGGATACCGAATTCTTGCTGCGCGACGAGATGCGGGCGATCCGATTTGCGCTTGAGTACGCCAAGGCCGAGTTGGCCTTGCGAGATTGGGGCATACGCTCAACCATTATCGTGTTCGGAGGGGCTCGTATCCCTTCGCCGGAGCAGGCTGCCGCTGCAGTCGAAGCAGCGCGTACTGATACCGAGAAAGACGCGGCGGCAAGATTACGACAGCGCGCAGAACTCTACAGCATTGCTCGTGAGTTCAGCCGTATTGCGTCGGAACACGGAGGTGCTTTCGCGCCGAGGAACAGATGGCGTGACAATGTCATCGCCACGGGCGGCGGACCCGGCATCATGGAAGCTGCAAACCGCGGCGCAGCTGACATCGGTGCGCCGACTATTGGCTTTAATATAACGCTGCCTCACGAGCAGGCGCCAAATCCCTATATCACGCCAGAACTGAGCTTCCGCTTTCACTACTTCGCTATGCGTAAGATGCATCTCGCGATGCGCGCTAATGCGCTCGCAATCTTTCCTGGCGGATTCGGCACAATGGACGAATTGTTCGAGGTGCTAACCCTGCAACAAACGCAGAAAGCGCCTCACGCTCCGATCGTGCTATTCGGAGAGAGCTATTGGCGACGGGTCATCAATTTCGAAGCACTCGCAGACGAGGGAATGATTTCCCCGCTCGACCTCAAATTATTCGAATTTGCGGAAACCGCGGAAGACGGCTGGGCCTCTCTGGTCCGGCGCGGCTTGCGCGTGCACGGCGATGGTGCCGATACCATTGGTTAGCCGATTTTGAATCGGTTCGTGTACGAATTTAGTCCGGTTTGGAATCCGGCTCGAAACACTCTGCGGAATCGCTATGCGAGAGGCACGGCGCTGTAAAACCAGCCGCGCTAATTGTCATCCATCTCTAGCGTCGTACTCTCGCCCGTGTCAGTGTTGGTAAGCGTCAATATCGATCGTTCCTCCCATCGGGTTGATGCTATTCACGCTATTGGCGGAACCACCGCTATCGCGCGGCGCACCTCTAGACCGAGCCGCTGCCGATACCGGCCCGCTACGTTCGTCGGGCAGTCCTCATATGGCATCGATCAAAATCGCATCCACTCCACACTTGAAATAACTCAAGCAGCTATTTCTATTCGGCTTTCAAGCTTCCTTTAAAATCTTCGCTGTCTTCAGCGAGTCGAGTTCCTGATCGGTGAAACCCCAATCTTGTAATGCAAGCTCTGTATTCTGGTCAGGATTTTCAGGCGGCTTCGGCTTAGAAGGTTTTGTACGGCTGAAGCGCGGTGCAGGTGAGGGCTGCATCACACCATCAATCTCCACAAATGTCTGACGTATCCTATTATGCGGATGATGCGGCGCTTCGGCGACCGACAAGACAGGCGCGAAGCAGGCGTCAGTGCCCTCCAGAAGTTCGCACCATTCCGCCTGGGTCTTAGTCCGAAAAGCCTTCTCGAGGATGTCCCTGGCGGACGCATCCGGCATATCGTCCAACGCAGGCGACATCTGATCCAGGCCGACTATTTTGAGAAGTCTCTCGCGGAATTTCTTTTCGATGGGACCGACCGACACAAACTTCCCGTCGGAACATTCATAGACTTCCCAATAATAGGCGCCGGTATCGGTGATGTTGGTACCACGCTCGGTCTTGAACACTCCGCACGCATGCATGCCATAGAACGGCATCATCAAATATGAGGCGCCGTCCACCATCGCCGCATCCACGACCTGCCCCAGACCTGACGATTTTGCTTCAAGCATGGCGCAAACCAGCCCGAAGGCAAGAAAGGCCCCGCCGCCCCCGAAGTCGCCGAGAAGATTGAGCGGCGGCACTGGCTTATCGTCCTTGCGGCCAATCGCGTGGAGAACACCCGAAAGCGAAATATAATTGATATCGTGCCCTGCCGCCTTCGCGAGAGGACCGTCCTGCCCCCAACCTGTCAGCCGGCCATAGGCAAGGCGAGGATTGCGCTTGAAACAGGTCTCCGGTCCGAGTCCGAGCCGCTCCATCGTCCCGGGGCGAAAGCCTTCGATGAGCGCGTCCGCGCTCTCAATCAATCGAAGTGCAAGCTCGATAGCTTCCGGCCGCTTCAGATCGAGCGTAATCGAATGACGATTCCGCGTCAGCAGATCATAACGCCTGGGCTTCGGAATGCCGAGATCGGAAGGACCCGCGCGATCGAGCCTGATGACGGTTGCTCCCATATCCGCGAGCATTGTCGCGCACATCGGACCTGGCCCGATCGCCCCGAACTCGACGACTTTATACCCCTCAAGCGGCCCCATTTAATTCCTCGCTGAAAACGCAATCAAATACAGGTGTAGTTTCTGTATGGCCCGGCATAACAATGAAGCGCGTCGAAGATAAGAACTATTACATTCAACTCACACGCGCTGACACAACTCACAAGATGAGTCTCAACACTCCATACAATCTGATCCGCATTTAAGTCGAGAAACGAGGTCGACGCCCTGGATAAGAAGACGCGCGCCGCCGATTTGATCTAGGGCCACAAAGTACGGATCGATGTACTCGAACAACGGGTCTGTAAAGCCCTTGAGCCGCAGCTTTAAAGAGAGTTCTATCGAAACAGACGTCGATGGACGCCGTCGTGAGAGCTTCAGTTAGCTTGCTGCATCGGTTTTAGCGCGTATACGCCGTCACCCACCAATGCGAGACGTGATCACCCACTTCGAATCGCTTTGTCATTGCGCTAACTGCTCTGCTCCTTCAAAAGCACCTCCCTCAATACAATGGCGTCGTTGTGCATCTCATCATGAGCACTGTAGACTAGGGTGACCGTTTTCGTCTTCGCGAGAGCTCGGATACTATCCAGTTCCTCAGTGCGCTGCCGAAGCTCGCCTCTGTATCGGCGCTGAAACTCATCCCACCGAGACGGATCGTGACCAAACCATTCGCGCAACGCTGTGCTCGGAGCGATATCTTTCATCCATTCGTTGAGTGATGCCTCCGCCTTACTCACCCCGCGCGGCCAAAGTCGATCAATGAGAATCCGTATGCCGTCTTGGGGCTCGGCTGGCACATAGGCACGCTTCAGACGCAGATGAGATTCCGGGAAGGGTGGCCTTGTCATATCGACACCTCTCACGTTAGCCGGACCAGCAACAACATGATGGCCTAAGCCGCCGGGCGATGGCCTGCGATGATTTGGTCCGCCGCTCGGCCGATCACCTCCGCCATGTGGTCGAACTGGCGGGTAAACCCGCCAGCGCCGGCCGTGGCCGAACGCAGTTCCACGATCAGATCACCGATCAACGCTTCCGGCATCATCGCCCGCACCACATCCCAGCCCAACCACCCTTCACGTGCGTCGAAGCCGAGTATCTGGCCGCGCCGGCCGGACACGATCGAATTGACCTTCGCGGTGGCATCGCTCGGACAGACGATGTCCACCACATAGATCGGCTCGAGCAACACGGGCGCACAGTGTGGCAGTGCCTCGGTGACGCCAATGCGCGCGGCGGTGCGGAAGGCCTGATCGGAAGAATCGACGCTGTGATAAGAGCCGTCAGTCAGCGTCACCTCCACATCGATCACCGGAAAACCGAGCGGACCTCGCATCAGCCCGTCGCCAACACCTTCTTCGACCGCGCCGATGTAATTCTTCGGCACCGCACCACCGACGATGGTTTCGCGAAACGCCATGCCTGAGCCGCGGGGCAGCGGCTTGATATTCAACACCACATCGCCGAACTGGCCATGGCCGCCGGATTGCTTCTTGTGCCGCCCGCGCTGTGTGATCGGCTTGCGGATGGTCTCCTCATAGCCGATCGGCGGTGCATGCTGCTTCACGCTGACACCGAAACGATCCTGCAACCGCTCCATCGCGACGCGCAGGTGCATTTCGCCCTGCCCCCACAGCACCATTTGATGTGTGATCGAATTGTGGACTACGCTAAGCGAGGGATCTTCGTCCGTCAGCCGCGACAACGCCTGCCCAAGCTTGACGTCGTCCTTGTGGTCATCTGCGATGATAGCAATCGCGAGCACCGGTTGAGCGGGCTCGGCATAGATAAGGGCCACTGGCGCGGTTTTGCCGGTACTCAGCGTCTCGCAAGTCTTCACGGCATCGAGCTTGCCAAGCATCACGGTATCGCCCGCCACAGCGGAACTGCGCTTGTTGTCAGCGCCGCCGTTCGTTGCAAGAATGCCGGAGACACGCCCAGCCCTTCCGCCGGATGACGTGACGTCATCACCGTCGGCAAAGTGGCCGCGCAGGATGCGCGCGAGCGACTGTTTCCCGCCGTGCTGAAGGTGCGTGCTTTTCATGACGTAGGCCAGCCCATTCTTGTCGTCGGACACGCCAAGACGCCGTGCGGTGTCGGCTACGTCGGGAGTTTCGTGGCGCAGCGCCTTCATCAACCGCAGCACACCGTTCTCCCGCGTGGCGCAGCCAAGCAGCACCGGACAGATTTGCCCTTGCCGCAATTCGCTAGCGAGATCGTCGAACACCTCGTCGCGTGGGGGCGGAATGTCTTCGAGCAGTTGCTCCAGCAGCCTGTCGTCGTGGTCCGCCAATTTCTCCAGCATGGTGAGGCGCGCGTCCTTCTCATGGTCGAAGTCGCCCGGCTCAAGATCAATCACCTCAGAGGGCATATGCTCGCGATAGACGAAGGCGCGCTCGAGGGCGAGATCGACAAAGCCGGTAATGATGTCACCCTTCCAGATCGGAATCTGCCGCAGCACAAGCGGCGTGCGCGACGCTGGCTGCAGCATCTCCAGCGTTTCGCGGATGCCTTTGCTGGCCTTGTCAATCTTGTTGAGGAACAGGAAGCGCGGGATTCCAAGATCCTCCAATTCACGCAGCGCGAGTTGCAACTGTGGCAGTTTGCGTTCGTCGGCTTCGCATACAACAACCGCAGCATCGACCGCTGGCAGAACCGCACGCGTGTCATATGCAAACTCCACCGACCCAGGGCAATCGATGAACGTGTAACTGTCTCCCATGAAGGTGGTGGTTGCCGTCGTAAGGCCCACACTCATCTGGTGCAGGCGGGCCTCTGGAGACGAATCCCCGACCGTGTTCCCGGCCTCGACTGCGCCCGCTTTGGAAATGGCTCCGGTTTGGCACAGGATGGCTTCAAGTAAGGTGGTCTTGCCACTTTGGAACGGCCCCACAAGCGCGATGCACCGGGGACCGCGTGGACTGCTCACATCTTGTCCCATCTTCAGTCTCCTGTCTGAACACGGCATTCTGAGCGAAATCTCAATGAGGAGCATGCCACAGGTTCGGCCCTATGGAGACAGAAAATCCGGTCGCGTCAGGACCGTCCAGGCTAGACGCCCCACACGATGGGCACCAGCTCATCACCTGTAAAAACAATTTGCCCCGCCGTGGTGAGCAGACAACACCCACACCCAGATTAAAGACGTGCTCGAAAGAGCGGTTCTGGCCGGCTGGAACCGGGAAACTCCGGGTTCACAGATGAGTATTGAATGGCGCGTCTGAAGGGATTCTGACTCCTGCTATATTCAGCGGATGGTCGCTTCGAGTCAAAAGCAGACGCATGGCATCCCAGAGGACTGATAAGCTTTATACCATTTACTCATCAGTCAAAGTGATTGGATAGGTTGTCAGTCTGATAGCGCATCTACCCATGCAGGCACGATTTCTGTGGCAAGCCCATAGCGCGCTTCATCGAAGACACAATAATTCTCAGACGGGGCAAGATTTAGCTCATATGTCCGCACACCATGATTTGCCGCCAGTTCGACCAAACCCGCAGCCGGATAAACGGTGCCGGAGGTCCCGATAGCTACAAACAGGTCTGACCGAGTAACAGCGTCGCTAGCTTCATCCATCCCATAAGGCATTTCACCAAACCAGACGACGTTCGGGCGCAGTCTGCCTACCTCGCCACAGGCCGGACACCTATCCTTTACCCCCAAATCAGCAGTCCATACGGCAACCAGATCACAAGCAACACATTTCACCTGCATTAATTCTCCATGAATATGGAGTACGTGGCTTGAACCTGCTCTCTCGTGAAGATCATCTACATTTTGCGTGATGATGTTTAATTCACCACCCTTCCTCGCGAGCTTTTCAGCAAGCCTAACTAAAGCGAAGTGAGCTGCATTTGCTTTGACTTCGTGAAGCAAACGCCGTCGCAAGTTGTAAAATTCATGAACCTTCTCTGGCTGCGCTTTAAATGCAGCCGGAGTTGCTAATTCCATAGGGTTAAATTTGGCCCATAGGCTCTCACCCTCACCGCGAAAGGTAAGAAGACCAGATTCTGCGCTAATCCCCGCACCAGTCAGAACACTAACTTTCACACTCGCAGTCTCTCACATATACATCTTCGCACTGATAAGCTTTCTGCTAATGTTTAGCAGTTCTGCTTTTGAAGCGGTGCAGACCAAGCTGAATGAGCAACTAACCAATCACAAAAGCGTTCGAATGAAATCGGGCGCTATATTGGCTGGCCGCACATTTGATGATCACGGCCACCGAATGACGCCAAGTCACGCTCGTAAGCACAGCGTAAAGTATCGGTACTATATTTCCGCAGCCCTTATACAGGGTCAACAGGAGTAGGCTGGCAGCGTCAGCCGTGTTTCAGCACCCGAGATTGAAGCACTGATCATCAAAACGGTGCGCGCACAGCTTGGTCAGCTCACGACTTCCATGGATGATGCGGCGCTTGTCCGGGACCATGTGGCGCGGATCGAAGTCCACTCGGGTCAGTTAGTCGTAGAGCTCTCACCTAAGTCAGGCGTCCGCTCACAACGAAAGCTGCGCGGACATCGGATCAAGATTCTCTACCCGAAAACACTCGATCAATTCGCTCAGAAAATCGCGCCCTCCTCATTATCTCGATTGCCAGAGGCCGACGCTGGCTCAAAGAAATTATCGAAAACCCCGGGGTTACTGCTCATACTATCGCTGCACGCGAGCACTGCAGCGTACGCAAGATCAACATGACGATCTCACTTGCATTCCTTGCTCCGAACCTTGTCCGAGCAGCCATAGAATGCCGCCTGCCGCACGGTATGGGCGTGACTCGCTTATGCGGTTAGCCGTCTGAATGGTCCCGGCAACACCGCGCACCTGGCCTGTCTCCAAACTAATCACGTCACCGAGACATCTATCTCGGCGCGCTTGTCACACCTTGAACGGTCCAGACCAAAGCTTGAGCCGGCCCAGTGACATACACATAGGCCACTTGGCACGGACCGACCTCCCCCAGTGCTATGATGCACTTGGCCAGCTCGCAGCGCAGTCTTGTCCATGTCGTCTTTATTTTCCAGGAAACGAGGATTTCGGGCTGGAGACCAGCTGCCAAAATCAAGGACCTTGGCTCTCGGCACTCTCTCTGGAGACTTAAACGCGCACGATGAAGCCCACTAAATGCGTGTATTTCAGACAAGTTCAGGAAATCTCTGGTTTCTTGCGAATGTGTGGTGGTGGTCGCAGTCCTATTCGAACCGGTCTCCACCTCGGGAATTCCCTACTTATAGGGAAATTTACAGGGAATTACAGAGAAATGGACTTCTGGGACGCATACCCATGCTCGAAACAACCCAAAAATCAAAGAGATATTTAGAAATTCCCTACTCTGCGAATCAGGGATCTTCACTACGACGAGCAGTGATTTAAGTAGTAGGAGCCACTCACAACTTGCCGAATGCGATGAGCTGCTTAGCTTTTAAGGTTTTCTCGATGTGTGCACGACCTTGGCACAGTCGGCTGCACTCAGGAGCCAATCGCGAAAGATCGTTATCTTGATCGCACTCTTCTGTCGTGCCCGGTAGGTCACGAAATGCATGTGGCGCAGGATGCTCTTGAAGCGCCCATCACCGAGTCGAACAAGATGTCCGGCGGTGATCTCATCCTCCGCGAAGCGCACTGTCTCCAGCGCGATGCCCAGACCTTGTACGGCGGCCGAGATCACGAGTGCTCCTCGGTCGAAAGCCGAACTGGCCCGGCCATTGGGACCTGCCAATTCGTTGAGGGCGAACCATTCTCTCCAGCGCACACGGCTGACCGAGGATTCAAGGAGTGGCAGATCGCACGCAGCCCATCGGCAGTTAAGTAGCGCGCGGCTATAGCCGGAGAGCATAGCGGCGCCATCTCCTCCAGTCCCAGAGAATGCGAGATCAGCTTCGGGTGCGAAAGCGCCGGGCCGTACGAGATGAGGATGTCGGTCTCTTCATGGCGGATCAGATCGAACGGATCGGCGCTAGACGACATGCGTATAGCCGAAGGCTAAGGTATGCCTCGCCGTGAAATCTTGCCGAGTCATGCGACATATACTTGAGACATAGCCGTATTCGGAATTTTGCGGCAAGGAAGGCGTACAATGAAAAACGTATCCGTCGGAGATTTGGAGATTGCTTACGTCGAAACAGGTCTGGCAGACGGGCCGCCGGTCGTGTTGTTGCATGGCTTCCCCTATGATGTTCACGCCTATGACACTGTAGCGGAAATATTGGTCGCTTCAGGCTATCGCTGCATCGTACCCTACCTTCGGGGGGGCGGGCCAACTCGCTTTCTCTCCGAAAACGCGCGTCGTTCCGGTGAGCAAGCGGCCTTAGGCGCGGATTTATTAGCGCTATTAAATGCCCTTTCCATCGAAACGGCCGTCCTTGGCGGGTATGATTGGGGCGGGCGAGCCGCGTGCATTGTCTCCGCTCTATGGCCGGAAAGAGTACGCGGCCTCGTGAGTTGTGGCGCTGGCTGTAACATCCAAAACATTACCCAAGCCGGGAATCCTGCTCCCCCCGATGAAGAGGCACGGTTGTGGTATCAGTATTATTTTCACTCAGACAGAGGCCGCGCCGCCCTCGAAAAGAATCGCCGGAGCGTTTGCGAATTCATCTGGAAAATCTGGTCGCCAACATGGGCATTCGATGGACAAACCTTTGACCGCACCGCCGCTTCTTTCGACAATCCCGATTTCGTCGAAGTTGTGATCCATTCGTACAAGCATCGCTTTGGCGGCGTCCCTGGTGATCCTGCACTTGTGGGGATTGAATCTCAATTGGCAGAACAGCCAGATATTATGGTCCCAACGATCGTTCTCCTAGGCGCAGATGATGGTGTTACGCCTCCTGCACCGGTCGATTACGATGAACGCCACTTCAAAGCCGCATATGAGCGGCGGATTGTACATGGCGCTGGCCATAATCTTCCACAGGAGGCCCCCAAGCTTTCGCATCAGCTATTCTCGAATTGTCGCGAAAATCTCAAAACCCGTGACGTAATCGGCCTTAACATTGCATCGCCAGATTGCGGCATAGGCCATCGAGAACATCTACGACTGCTCTACTGGTCAGATCCTCCTCATCCCGCAAGGCACGCGCGGCGCCAGCCAGTACGACAACAACGCCCAGTCCGGGCAGAGCCTGGCCCTCACTGCAGTCCTTATCCGCGCTGGGTTGCAATCAATCATTGGATCTCTCTAAAACCATTGCAATTCCCTGTCCCATACCAACGCACATACTCACAACCGCACATCTGGCGTTGCGCCGCTGCAATTCCCGAATAGCCGTCAATACAAGGCGCGGACCTGAAGCGCCCAGCGGATGACCTAGCGCGATTGCGCCGCCGTTAGGATTGACGCGATCATCGTTATTTTGCACGCCAAGTTGCTTTAGGCAGGCCAGCACTTGCGCTGAAAATGCCTCATTGATTTCAAGGACATCTATCTGACTAAGTGATATATCTGCACGCTTGAGAGCCTTGCGGATTGCGGGTACGGGCCCAATGCCCATTACCCGCGGCTCAACACCAACGCTTGCTGCCGATAAAATACGCGCTAGCGGAGCTTTGCCGGCATTTTTGCCTGCTTGGCGCGAGCCTACAGTAAGAGCAACCGCGCCATCATTGATACCTGAAGAGTTGCCAGCTGTAGTCACACCACCTTCGTGGATTGCTCGCAAACCGGACAGCGCCTCTAGTGAAGCATCCGAGCGAGGGAACTCGTCCTCGATAACGATCGTATCATGCGCTCCCTTCTTTAACGCCGCGACGCGAACCGGTGCAATTTCATCTTCAAAGAAGCCAGCTACCTTCGCAGCCGCATAGCGTTGCTGCGAACGCAATGCAAACTGATCGACTTCATCGCGGCTTAATTGATGTTCCTTCGCCAAGTTGTCGGCAGTTTGCGGCATTGTATCTGCGCCGAACTGCCTTTCGATCGCCCGGTTCGGAAAGCGCGAACCGACGGCAGAATCAAATATCTTAATCTCGCGTGCGAAGGCCGCTTCTGCTTTGCCCAATACAAACGGCGCGCGGCTCATACTCTCTACGCCACCTGCTATGAAGAGATCACCTTCGCCTGCGGTGATAGCGTGCGCCGCGCTTACAACAGCACCAAGTCCACTGCCACAATTGCGCTGGATTACGGTGCCGCCAAGATTAATAGGAAGACCCGCCTGCAATGCGGCATGACGCGCGACGCAGCGGCTGTCCTCGCCCGCTTGATTGGCGCACCCCACGATGACATCTTCAAACTGTGAGGCCTTGAATTCACTACGTCGCATCAGCGACTGCATTATCTGCGCGAGAAGATCATCAGGGCGAAGACGCGCAAGTCCTCCTGCCTGTCGACCGAAAGGCGAGCGCACCCCATCATAAATATAAGCTTCCAGCATCTATTCTGTCCTCTGGCAGATTGGGCCTTATATTCCGTCGTTTAGGCGACTGGTAGGTCACGAAAATAGCTATGGCTTGCAGGCAATCATCTAGCTCACGATTGCATGCCCCAACGATTGATGGTGTTGGCTTCGATCGCCCGGAAGATGATGTTCTCTACCACCAGACCGATGATGATGACGGTCAACAGACCGGCGAACACCGTCGGGATGTCGAGACTGTTCTTGTTCTCGAAGATGAACCACCCGAGACCGCCCGAGCCGGACGACACGCCGAACACCAGTTCGGCGGCAATCAGAGTACGCCAGGCAAACGCCCAGCCGATCTTGAGACCGGTGAGGATGCTTGGAAATGCCGCCGGGATCAGGATCTTGCCGATGTAACGGAAACCACCCAGGCCGTAGTTTCGGCCAACCATCTTCAGCGTGCGACTGACCGACAAAAAGCCGGAGTGCGTGTTCAGCGCGATGGCCCAGGTCACCGAGTGCACCAGCACGAACACCAGCGAACCGTTGCCGAGCCCGAACCAGATCAACGCCAGCGGCAGCAGCGCGATGGCCGGCAGCGGGTTGAACATCGAGGTTAGCGTCTCGAGGAAGTCGGTGCCGATGCGGGCGGTGATCGCCAGTGCCGTCAACAACGCCGCCAGCACCACACCGACCGCGTAACCCATCAACAGCACTTCGATGGACGCCCACGCACGTGACGGCAGAATGCCGTTGCCGATATTGGTGAAGAACGCGCTCATCGTTTCGCCGAAGGTCGGGAACAGCAGGCTGTTATTCAGATAGCGGCCATAAGCTTCCCAAACGAGAGCGAGAATGACGAGGATGACGATCTTGCGCAGCCAGGTTTGATTGTAGAGTCGAACGGCCAGCGAAAGAGGCTTTTCCAGCACTTCGGGCGCGCGATCGGTGGTTCTTGCGTCGCACACGAACTCCGGGCGGACCGGGGTTGTGAAGGCCTTCATGGCGAGCGATGCATCAGACATTTTCGGCCTCCTCGATGGTGTCGGCAAACAGCATGGCCTGAATTCGTTTTTCGAGTTCGGCGGATTCTTCGCCCTGCACGCCGCCGTTCAGTTCGGCCTTCACCTGACCGGGATGCGGCGACAGCAGCAGGATGCGGTTGCCGATCTTGATCGCCTCCGGGATGGAGTGTGTGACAAACAGCACCGTGAAGCGGGTTTCGTCCCACAACATCATCAGTTCGTCCTGCATCTTGCGGCGGGTCAGCGCGTCAAGCGCGGCGAACGGCTCGTCCATCAGGAGGATGTCCGGCTCCATCGCCATGCCGCGCGCGATCGCGACGCGCTGCTTCATGCCGCCCGAGAGCATATGCGGATAGCTCTCTGCAAACTTCTCCAGGTTGACCTTGCGGATGTAGTGCATCGCCTTTTCTTCGGCCTCTCGGACGCCGAGCTTGTTCGTGCACTGCAAGGGAAACATCACGTTTTCCTTGACGCTCTTCCATGGCAGCAGCTGATCGAACTCCTGAAACACCATCATCCGGTCGGGGCCAGGATGGCGGATCACATTGCTCTTGAGCCTCATCTCGCCTTCGGTCGGCGTCATGTAGCCGCCGACGGCCTTCAGCAAGGTCGATTTTCCGCAACCCGAAGGCCCGAGCAGAATGAAACGATCGCCCTGAAAAACGCTGAAATCGACCCGGTAGGTCGCAGTGATAAGGTAACTCGGCGTCTTGTACTGAAGCGTGACGCCGTTGACCTCCAGCAATGGTGCTGTCGTCATCGTTCCTCCTCCGCGTCTCGTGTCTTCTGATTGCAGATCTGTTCTGTAGCCCGACTCTTGCCGGGTTTATGAACTTACCAACCGAAAATTGCCTACTGGCCTAATCAACGAATATTTCATCAAATCGTCCTCGAGCTCTTATGCTTCATCGAGCATCATCAGCCAGTCGACAGCGGTGGCTGATTTTTCGCCCAGCATAACGGGATTGAGATCGAGCGTCGAAAGCCGGGGGCCGAGCGCCGCACCGAGACGGGACACCGCGCAGATCATCTCGACGAGACCCTTCCGGTCGACCGGAGGACGTCCCCGTACCCCGGCCAGCACCGCCTTGCCGTGCAGCGCCTCGAGCATGTCCGCCGCTTCGCCTTCGCAGAGCGGCACCTTGCGGAACACGACATCACGCAGCACCTCGATCAGAACCCCGCCCAGACCCGCCATGATAACCGGCCCGAACACCGGATCGTTTTGCAGGCCGATAACGAATTCGGTATCACCGCTCGCCATCGCCTGTACGACCACGCCGTGCAGGCTGGCATCCGGTTTATATTTCCTGGCGTTGGCGACGATCGTCTCGAAAGCTTGCCGGACCTTCGCCTCATCCGTGAGACGCAGCATGACGCCACCCGCTTCCGTCTTGTGCAGGATGTCCGGTGACTCGATCTTCAGCACGACCGGATAGCCGAGCCTGTTGGCGGCTTTTGCCGCTTCGTCGGCGGATGTCGCCAGCACCGCCGGGATATGCGCGATGCCGCATTGATCGAGCAGCTTCACCCCATTCATGGTCGAAACGACACCCCTGGACGGCAGATCGAGCTTCGGCAGCTTGATCGCCTTTCTCTCCTCGTGCTGCGCCAGCCATTTGCGCCGCATCTCGGCGTATTGCACGAGGGCGGCAACCGCATCCACCGCAGGCTCCGCGCCGCGCAGAACCGCGATGCCTTCCTTGCGCAGCGCGAGCACACCCGCTTCCGGCGCCGCTACCCAGCACACAACGAACGGCTTGGTCACCTGATCGCGGATCTCGACCAGAACCTTCACCAGCTTCTCGACATGCGCTTCCATCAACTGGAACCAGACGATGCCGACATCGACATTCGGATCTGCCAGCATCAGCTTGACGCTTTCCAAAAGCAGATTTGGATCGGCCACGAACTGTCCGGTGACATCGACCGGATTTCCGACCGCGCCGAAGCCGGGAATGACCTTCTGCAGTGCAGCCTGCGTCTCCGGCTGCAGCACCGGCACGGAAAGACCGACCTCCTGCGCGCGGTCCGCCATCAGCACACCGGCGCCACCGGATTGCGTCAGCAACCCGATGCCGTTGCCCTCGGGCAATTTGCAGCAGGACATCACCTCGGCGATGTCGAGCATGTGTTCTTCATTGCGTGCGCGAATGATGCCGTGCTGGCGCACCACGCCGTCGAACACCACATCGTCGCCCGCCAGCGACCCCGTATGCGAGGCGGCGGCGCGCGCGCCTGCACCCATTCGCCCGACCTTCGTCATCACGAGCGGCTTGCCGGCGACCATCGCCTGCTCCGCCAGCGCAACGAAATCCTCGCTGCCCTTCAGACCTTCGATATAACCTGCGCCCATTTTGATGCGCGGATCGCGAATGACTTCGCCCATGATTTCCGAGAAGGTCAGGTCAGCTTCGTTGCCAGTGTTGACAAAATAGCCGAGCCCGAGACCGCGACGGCGCGCAAGCGCAGCAATGGCTGTGCCGAACGCCCCAGATTGCGTAACGAAGCCAATCGGACCCGTGGGCGTATCGCTGTCGGCGTATTGACTGAATGTCGCCAGCACGCTGTCGAACGAATTGATCAGGCCGAGACAGTTCGGCCCGCACAGCCGCACACCACACTCACGCGCGAGTGCCACGACATCCTCTTCGTACTTGCGGCCTTCATCGCCCATCTCGGCAAAACCGGAGCTGAAGATAACCGCAGCCGGCACGCCCTTCGCACCCAGTTCGCGTACACAATTCAGAACCTCGCTCGCCGGCAGAACGATGATCGCAAGATCGATTTCATCGTCAATCGCCGCAACATTCGGATAGGCCTTGAGCGGCCCGATCATATCCGCGCGCGGATTCACAGGATAGATGCGGCCCTTGTACCCTTTATCGAGCAGGTGCTTGACCGGACGGCCGCTGACCTTGCGGAAGTCCGATGACGCGCCAAGGATTGCGATCGAACGGGGCGCCAGCAACGCCTTCAATGCATCCTTCGCTTCATTGGCTTTCGGCTTCGTTTGCGTCATTGCCTTCACGTCTGTCTCCCTGCGGATTCGCTTTGTGTTCTTGTTAATTGAACGCCGAGATACCGGTTTGCGCCCGGCCGAGCACCAGCGCATGGATATCTTGCGTACCTTCCAGCGCATTCACGGTCTCGAGATTCATGAGAGCGCTGACGACTCAAAGAGCATCAGCTACTCATTATCGCACCATACGATGCAGCGGCTTTCCATTCACAACACTATGAGGCCGAATTAAGCAGCATCATAGAAGGTTGTAAATTTAGCGGTCGTTGCCTGAGCATCTGGATCCGTTCGAACATTGATAAGCGAGGGAATGCCCTGCCGGCCGGCTTTCATAGCTTCTTCCAAAGCGGGACGGATTTGCTTTGGATCTTCGACATAGACACTAAAACATCCAAGTGCGCTCGCCATATCGTGGTAGCGCGTCAAACCCAGGTCACGGCCAGGCTTTTGTTTTTGCGGATCTGATGTCCACCCGCCATTGAGACTAACAATCGTGATGACGGGGATCTTGTGGCGAACAGCCGTATCCATTTCCATGAAGTTCATGCCGAGAGATCCGTCACCATGTAAGCAGATCACCTGGGTATCAGGAAGGGCAACCTGCGCGCCCAATGCGTAAGGCAATCCCACTCCCATTGTGCCAAAGGTCCCGGAATTGATGCGATGCCCTGGACGGAAAGACGGAATCGATTGCCGACCAAAATTAAGAATCTCCTGACCATCCACCACCAGAACTGCATCCCGATCGATAAAGTCCCGCACTTCCTTACACAGCCGGAGCGGATGAATTGGCGTTTGATCTGAATTCAACAGAGATTCCTGCTTGGACGACCGCTGCGCGTGAGATTCAGAAAGGGTCTTTCTCCAATCAGCGAAGGCTTCAGCTTTGACGTGACCCTTGCATGCCTGCGCAAGCTGTTCGAGCACGCGGCGGGCATCGCCGACCAGCCCTACATTCAGTCTTGGAGTCGAAGCCACTTCAGCTGGATCAACATCGATTCGCACAATTTTCGCTTCCGCGTTAAAGCGCGGCGTCTGCAAATTGTTCAACACATAGTTCACACGAGTGCCGACAACCAAGAACAGATCGGCCTCCCGAAATGCCTGGGTCCGCGCATTCAAGTAACAATACTGGTGATCTTCTGGAATCGCGCCGCGACCTTGCGGCGTGGAATAGAACGGAATTCCAGTGAGATCGACAAATTCCTTCAGCGCGCTCGAAGCCCCCGACCACAACACGCCACTGCCGGTAATGATGACCGGCTTTCTCGCTTTCTTAAGAAGCTCCAGCGTCTTATCTATACCAGCCGGGTCTCCGCTACTCCGGCCTGTGAAGGAATCCTCTTGAGAGTTTGGCCATATCACAGTGCTCTCATCAATAGATTTGTACAGAAGATCACCCGGAAGATCGAGATAAACGGGCCCCGGCTTTCCAGACATAGCGATTGTAAATGCCTTATCGATAAGCTCTGGAATTCGCCGCGCTTCCAGTACGCGATCTGCCCACTTCACCAGCGGCCTCATGGCGGCGAGTTGATCGAATTCCTGAAATGCTCCTGTTCCGAATTCGGCAAGTGAGCTTGCTCCCCCGAGCGCGACGACCGGCGTACAATCCTGCAATGACGTCGCAAGGCCGGTGCCTAGATTCAATGTCCCCGGACCTGACGCTGCCAGACAAACGCCCGGCCGGTTCTTTATGCGCGCATAAGCATGAGCCATCATTGCTGCAGCCTGTTCATGCCGCACGTCAATTGAACGTATGCCTTCAGCAATACAGGCGCTCTCCGCAGCCAACATGGGGCCACCCATGAGATAAAACATCGTATCGACGCCTTGACGCTTCAGCGCCTGTCCAAGTAGGACGGATCCGTTAGTAGACATGTACGTAGCGCTCCTAAAGATAGTGACTTCGATGAGGAAATGGATGCGCACTTAAAGTGCAGCACTCGCTGATAACGCCTGCTCGGCTTTGCGGCCACGCAGCAATCCAGCTTGTTTGATTGCCCCTTTTTCTATGAGGTCATCAATTTGGGAACGGGACAGTTTTGTATACTCCAAAAGTACTTCGATCGTATCGCGACCGTTGGCACCGCCCGTACGCAGGATTTGACCAGGCGTACGAGACAGTTTTGGCACAATGCCGGGAACAGCAAGGCTGCCTAACTCTTCGTCTGAAGCGTTAACCAGCATGTCACGCGCCTTGAAATGCGGATCCCGGAAAATATCGGCCACGGTGAATATGCGAGATGCCACAACTTCTGCATCGACCAGTAACTTCTCGGCCGTATCGAGATCATGCTTGATAACCCAATCGGCTATCATGCTATCGATTTCGTCTTCGTTCTCCTGCCGTTGAACCGGATCCATGAATCTCGGATCGTTCGCAAGTTCGGGGCGGCCGATGACATTCAGTAAGCGCAAAAAGAGCGAATTGTTTGCAGCAGAGATATGAATGTACCCCCCGTCCCTGGTTGCGAATAGATTGCTTGGCACGTGCCCAGGCAATCGTGACCCCGCTCTCTTCGCTATCTTCGACAATTTGTCATAACTTGGAACTTCCGAACGTAGGAAGCTGAATGCGGCTTCGAATAACGACGCATCGATGCATTGGCCCTCGCCGGTTCGCTCACGATGATTCAGCGCCACTAAAGCTCCCATCGCTGCGTACATTCCGGTGATATAATCGGTGAGGGGAAGAGCGGCTCGCGCCGGCGGACGATCTGGATCCCCAATTAGGTGACGCAGTCCACTCACAGCTTCGCCAATTACGCCATAGCCAGGCCGCGATGCATAAGGCCCGTCCTGACCAAAGCCACTGATCCTCACCATTACGATCGACGGATTGATCTTGACCAAATCACTGTAGCCAAGTTCCCATTTTTCCAGCACTCCTGGGCGAAAGTTCTCAATCACGACATCGCAAGCTCGAACAAGATCACGCACAATCTCTCGCGCTTCGGGCGTACGAAGGTTTAGAGAGATCAAGCGCTTGTTTCGCATAATACTCGCGGCATAAAGCGATTTTCCGTTAATCCGGTCACCGATCGCTCTCAGAGGATCGCCTTCGATCTGCTCAACCTTGATGACTTCCGCTCCGAAGTCGGCGAAGAAGCTTCCGCAAAAAGGGCCGGAGATCAACGAACCGAGCTCAAGAACCCGATACTTTTTTAAGGGAGCAGCCTTATCGGTTTCCGAGGGATTCTGTCTCGCATGAGCGTCTCTAATCATAGGCATCTCTTCTCTTGTTAACTTCCCGCCTTGGCGGCAGCCTCAGGAAAACATAAGTCACGCCAACTCTTTAGCTTTCGAGTCAGCATTCCCATGTCGCTCATAAAATTGGCAAACTTCATCAATCCGTTTGGCACCGTGGTGAATTCCATCGCGGGGTCGTTCACCATCTTGTACGTATCGTCGAAATTTTCTTTCTTGTTCGAGGCCGACTCGACGTAGAGGCGAGCCGCATCACGCTTGTCCGCGTTGATGATTTTCATCGCCTCGTCGAGCGCGACGATAAATGCTTTGTACAGTTTGGGATTTTTTTCGTGAAAGCTTTTGGTGGTATAGACCACGTTGAAATTATGCGGCCCCAATACGTCCGCTGAATTCAGAATAGTTCTCACGCCAGGATAACGCAGCTCCTCAAACATAAAGGGTGGAGAACCAAAATGGTTCTTGACCTCGCCTCCTTTCGAAAGCATCGCCACCATTGCATCAGGATGCTTCATGGACACAGTCAACTTATCGAGCCTTGTCGAATTCGCCCGTCCCCACTCTTTAGCTGCGGCCATCTGCAGAACCATTGCCTGAAGAGATACTTTGACCGCAGGCAGCGCAATTTTGTCAGATCCTTTAAAATCCTTAATCGAGTGAATATTGGGATCACTAGTGTTGAGAAACACGGGAATATTGTTGAGCCCGGCGGCAACGGCGACGTCGCTGGGATTGTTTTCCGTCTTGTTCCAGAGCGACAAGAAAGCAGGAATTCCGGCTGCTGCAAAATCGAGGCTTCCCGAAATCAAAGCCTCGTTCATGGAAGAACCGCCGCCGAATTTCACCCACTTCACATCGATATTGGAAAGACCTGCCTTTTCGAGATGTTTCTCGATCAGATGGTCCTTTCTCATCACAAGGAAAGGAAGATAAGCGATACCGAACTGCTCAGCGACGCGAAGTTCGCTCGATTCCGCACGCGCATTGGTCGGAGCGCATGACACAAGAATTGCCATGATGACGATCATGATGCGCGCGTTCGTCATTGCGGCCCCCTCCATCAACAAGCGGCGCATTTCAATTTCCTTGAGAGTTGGAATTGCTCGGCAAGAAGATTTCCTGTGCGTTTTCGGGCTTCTTCTTGATCAATCCCAACCTGTACATGTAGTCGGCGTAGCGCACGACGGCCCGGGAAATCGGTGTAAATTTCACATCGGGCTCGGAGACGATCCTCAACAGGCTCCCGGGAGGCTCCTTGCTTTTTGTTTCGGCAAGATAGATTTCGACAGCGGATTTCTTTTGAGTATTGATGAATTCTATCGCCTCGTTCAACGCCGCAACGAAGGCTTTGTATACGAGCGGATTTTCAACGCTGAACTTGACCGGCGTCCAGGCGACCGTGAATGTGAATGGACCTAGAACATCATTCGAATTCAGTATGGTGTGCACGCGCGGGTCGCGCAGCTGCTGATATTGAAACGGAGGAGCGGCAAAATGAGCGGAAATATTGCCGTTCAGCAGCGCGGCCGTCGCGTCCGGATGCGACATCGATACGGTCATTCGATTGATCCGCTCGACTTGCCCGGCCCCCAACATCGACTCGGCAGCCATCGACAAAATGACCGCCTGGTTCGATGACCTGACGGCCGGCAGCGCGATCTTGTCCGCCCCGGTTAGATCTTGAAGTGATTTGACGTTTGGATTGATCGTGTTGAGCAGAAGCGGCATCTGGCTGATGGCCGAAATGATCTTGACTTGATTGTCGCCCGCCGCGCGGCTCCAAAGAGTCAGAAAAGGCGGCACTCCGCCGGACGCGATATCCAGGCCGCCTGAAAGCAGCGCATCGTTCATTGTGGAGCCGCCGGCAAAGGTTGACCACTTAACCGTTAGCTTGGTGAGGCCCAGTTCCTGCGCGTGTTTCTCGACCAGGTTGCGAGCCTTCATAATGACCAGCGGCATATATCCAATGCCGAATTGCTGGGCGATACGAAGCTCCTCGGTTTCCGCCTTTGCGGAAACAGCCGCAGACACCGCAAAAAGGAGAGCGGCGGCACATCCCCAACGTTTGCTCAAGATACCAAGGCAATTCATCATCTATCGCCTCATAATAATATATTATTATAATAAATGATTCCCCGAAGCCGCCCGAATGTCAAGCATCGATTTCAAATTGGGGATCGGCGGTAGGGTCCGGAGCGTAGGCACTGCGTCTTCGGTGCCAAAAGGAGGCTCCAGTCCCGGATTCGCTGTCTACGCGCTTTTGAGACCCGAAATCGGGGCGCCCCGCTCGATCGCATCGCAAATCAACAAGGACGATCAATCCCGCCTCGGCAAATTCGCCGAGAGAAGGTAGTCTGAGATTCGAGATTTCTGTATTTGGCGAACTCTACCCTAGAAGCGACCTCATGAGCCTGCCTTCCAAGTCAACGTTTGTCCCTCTCTATTACCAGCTGGCAAACTTGCTTGAGCAAAGAATAGATTCCGGCGAATACCCTCCGGCGACGCGCCTCCCTACCGAAGCGCAGCTCAGTACGGAGTTTGGTGTCAGCATCATTACCGCGCGAAACGCGATGAAAATCCTCACGGATAAGGGCCGCATCCAGCGGTTCGCCGGGAGAGGAAGTTTTGTCATCGAACGCAGCCCCGTCCGCTCGCCGTGGGGATTCGGAAGTATTGATGACATCGTCATGACCACGGCGAATTCGGAGTTGGCCACTCTGTCTACGGGAATCGTGGAAGCTCCCGGCTGGGTGCTCAAGTCGTTCAAATTATCCGCTCCGACCTCGGTTCACTGGATGCGAAACGTTCGCTCAGTCGGCGGTAAACGCTTTATGGTTTCAGACGTTTATCATCACCCAAATCTCACTCAGATCGTTCGGGGACCAAAATTTCGAAAGCTCGTAAAGCAGAAAAAATTGGTTGTGATGGCAGTCTGTGAAATGGCAGGCACTTCATTGGGAGAGATAAAGCAATCGCTGAGTGCCGCCGTCTCCTCCTCGGATATCGCTGCAACCCTTCTCATCAAACGCGGGCTTCCACTCCTCGTCGTCGAGCGTGTTTTTCTAAGTGCGGACGGTGAGGTTTTGCAAGTGGGGCGCACCCATTATCGGGTCGATCAATTTCAATACGATTTGAATTTACGACCTATGGAAGAGGTAAGTCAGGTCGATCCCAGCCCACGCCGAAAGCTGATTACAAAAAACAAATCTACCAATCGCGCTGTGTAGAAATTAATTATTGGTCAATCTGAAAACTATCGCTCCTCCGGTAAATCCGGCCCCGATCGCGGTCATCAGAAGCAACTGTCCATCAGCAAATTTATTTTCGTGGTCGGCAAGTGACATTGTCAGCGGGATCGTGGCGGCCGACGAATTTCCGAACTCTTCGACCGACCTCAGCGTAATGCGCGGATCAAACGCCAAGTTTTGTGCAACCAGGTCAAAGATGCGAGCATTGGCCTGATGCGGGATGAAATGGCTTAGCCTTGAAGGATCAATGGCCGCTTGCTGCAACGCCAATGACGAACTGTGGGTCATAGACTTGACGGCCCGCTCAAACACGATTCGTCCGTCCTTGATGGTGATAAGACGATCCTTCGGGACCATTGAATCCGAGTGAGGGTTACGCGTGCCTCCTCCGATGATCATGATTTGATCGTAGAAGCTGCCGTCGGAATGAACGTGCGAACCAAGGATACCCACATCGTCCCGGCAGGATGGCGCAAGAACGACCGCGCCCGCAGCGTCCGCGAACAGGACGGCACTGGCTGTTTCGGCGAGATTAATACGGCGACTTAATATATTTGCAGCAACGACTAGCACCGACTTTCCAGTGGATTTGACGAAGCCGTCGGCAAAGAGAAATGCATAAATGAAGCCCGCGCACGCGCCGGTGAGATCGACAGCGCCACAACTCAAGCCAAGGCGGTGCGCCAACAACGGAGCTGAGGGCGGCAGTAGATGATCGGGCGTGGAGGTCGCAAGCAAAACCAGCCCTATATCATCGAGTATTGCGCCTGATCTCTCCAAAGCCACCCTCGCAGCCTTCACCGCGATATCAGTTAGCGCTTGATCGGCGGTGGCCCAGCGGCGTGCCTTTATACCTGTGCGGCGCTGGATCCAGCCGGAGGAAACTCCTAACTTTTGCTCGATTTCTGAATTTTCGACACGTCGCTCAGGAGCATAGTGACCGAAACCCGAAATACGGCTCGACCGGACCATCGCTGCTCTACCTGAAAAATCCATCGGTTGGTCAAACACTTCTTACAAAAATGGCCAAGATTTCGCTGCGCTATTATTCGGCGGCACTGCCTGCCACGGACTCTCGCTGCGGAAGCGTTGACGCGATTCCCAGCTTCTGCAGCAGCACCGCATCCTTGTCGGTCTGCGGGTTCTTGGTGGTGAGTAGCACGTCGCCAATGAAGATCGAGTTGGCGCCGGCGAGGAAGCACAGCGCCTGCATCTCGTCGGTCATGTACTGGCGGCCTGCGGAAAGCCGAACCACGCTTTTCGGCATCATGATGCGGGCGACCGCGATCATCCGCACCATCTCGATCGGGTCCGGCGCGTTGGCTGTGCCGTTGACGGGCACGCCCTTCACTTCATTCCACAGATTGATCGGCACGCTCTCGGGATGCTCGGCGAGGTTCGCCAGCAGCATCAGCATACCAAGGCGATCCTCGACCTGTTCGCCCATGCCGACGATGCCGCCACAGCACACCTTCAGCCCGGACTCGCGGGCATGTGCCAGCGTCTCGATGCGATCCTGCATCGTGCGCGTGGTGATGATGTGGCCGTAGAATTCCGGCGAGGTATCGACATTGTGGTTGTAGAAATCGAGGCCTGCGGCGCGCAGGCGATCGGCCTGTTCGCGTGTCAGCATGCCGAGCGTGGCGCAGGTCTCCAGGCCGAGCGCCTTCACTTCGCTGACCATGTCGCAGACACGGTCGAGATCCTTGTCCTTTGGGTTGCGCCAGGCGGCCGCCATGCAGAAGCGATTGGCGCCGGATTCCTTGGCGCGCCGCGCGGTGGCGATGACGTCGTCATGATCCATCAGCTTGGTGGCCTTGACGTCGGTCTTGTAGTGCGCGCTCTGCGAGCAATAGCCGCAATCCTCCGGACAGCCGCCGGTCTTGATGCTGAGCAGGCTCGCCGTCTCGACATGGTTGGGATCGAAATTGGCGCGGTGGACGCTCTGCGCCTGGAACATCAGGTCGGCGAAGGGCAGGTCGTACAGCGCCTGCGCCTCGTCGCGCGTCCAGTCATGGCGCGGCGTTGCCTTGTTTTTTTCGATAGAAAGGGGTGCCGGGTTCATGCCGTATCCTGCATTAGGTAAGAGGCTTGATAGATTAACGCTGAACTTAGCGATCATCCGCTTCGTCATGAATGAGATCGCGAAGCTTGCGCTTCAACGCAATATATCTGCTGTCATCTTCATCGCGAGGACGTGGCAGGTCGACCTCGATAAATTCCTTCACGCGTCCCGGACGCCTCGTCATGACGGCTATGCAGTCCGACAGCCTGATTGCCTCGTCGATGCTGTGCGTGACAAGCAGAACCGTTTTTGGCTCCTGCTGCCAGATTCGCACCAGCTCATCCTGCATAAATTTCCGGTTTTGAGCATCGAGCGCCGCGAACGGCTCGTCCATTAAGAGCAAATCCGGCTGCACGGCAAGCGCGCGCGCTATCGCAACACGCTGCCGCATGCCGCCAGACAATTGGTGCGGATACTTGTTTTCAAACCCTTCCAGCCCGACAAGCTTCATGAAGTGCTTTGTGGTTGCGGAACGCTCCTCCTTGCCGACACCCTTCATCTCCAGACCGAAAGCGATGTTTTGGGATATACTCATCCATGGGAACAGAGCGTAGTCCTGAAAAATCATCGTATTCCGCCATCCGGGCTTCAGAATAGGCTTACCGTCGACCATCACAGACCCGATGGTGGCCCGTTCAAACCCCGCCGCAATATTGAGCAACGAGGTTTTGCCGCAACCACTATGGCCGAGGATAGAGCAAAACCGATTATCCGGCACTCGAAAGGAAACGTTGGAGAGTGCAACCAGACTGCTTGCTCGTCCCGGTTCGCCGTATACCTTCGAGAGCCCTTCTATCGTTAGCTGACCCATGCGACGCCCCTATTTGCTCAGAACCAGCGACCACGGCAGGAGACGGCGGCCCACCACGCGAATAGCGACGTCGATCAGCAATCCAATGATACCGATCGTCAGCATGCCGACAATGATGATGTCCGTTCTCAACATGCTGCGGGCATCATTGATAAGGAAGCCGAGACCCGAGTTTGCTCCCACCAACTCCGCGGCCACCAACGCCATCCAGCCCACGCCAAGGCCGATCCGTATGCCCGTTATGATCTGGGGCATCGCTCCCTGAAGCACCACGCGGGTCAATATCTTGAATTGGGAAGCACCCAGGCTGCGCGACGCCCTTATCAAGCTTGGGTCAATATTTTTCACGCCGACAATCGTGTTGACGAGAATCGGAAAGAAGATTCCGAGAAAAATAATGAACTCATTTTGCTCGTCACCGAGACCGAACCAAAGAATGCTGAGGGGAATCCACGCCAGTGGCGGAATCGGGCGCAGGATCTCCATGATCGGCGAAACCTGATTATAAACCGTTCGCCACCAGCCCATTGCAATGCCGAGCGGAATGGCGACCGCCGAATATGCAAATGCGACCGCCTCACGCCGAATACTGTCGAGCAAGTGAGAGAATAGCTCGCCAGAGACAATCATCCCCGCAGCGGTGACCGCGATCTCCGACGGGGCCGGCATCAGCACCGCCATGTGCGGATCGATGCTAGGGATCCAGACTTTGGAAGCGAATTGCCAGGCCAGGATGAGAATGGCCAGCAGCGCCAGATTGGGCAGCGCTGCCAGTATACTTATCACCCAGGCCCCCAGCGACACCATCACACGACCAAGGCCGTGCGTTTCGGGCAACGGTATCTCCGCGTGCGATGTGGAGCTGGTAGCTATCGACGAAGCAGCTTTTTCACTCATGTTCGATGACCTTCTATCCGCACTAGACTCATGAGTGGCGATTTACGGCTGATATGTTTTCCCGTTGTATGTCCACGACTGCACCAGATCACCCGGTTCCGGCCACGCCTGAGGATTCTTGAGCGTGGTGACGTTGTCGAACGGCGGATATGGCAACTGACCAATTTTTCCGGGCCAGTTAGCCGGAATGAACGGCGGCTGACTTGGCACCTTCCAGCCGAGCTTCGCGTAGGTTTTCTGCATGAATTCCGGCGCGAATGAATTCTCGTAATCTTTCGCGCTCAAGGCTTTCGTGATACGATTGCGATCCTTCAGCCATTTGGCGATCCGCGCATCTTCCTCGCCCCACATCTTTGCGTAGGGATAGCTCGCGGTCGGCTTGTACAAATTGTTGTAGAGCTCGACCTGTTGCAGCAACAGATCCTTCCCGAAAACCTTGAGCATCGGCTCGGCCGCAAGATAGTCGGCGGTTTTATCGGGATGCAGCCTGATCCAGAGTGACGCCTCCATAAAAGAATCGCTGATCGCCTGAACAACGTCAGGAACATTATCGATCAACTCCTGCCGCACATAGAACAAGCCCGCGAACATGTTGTAGGGGAAAATCGTATCGACTTCGCGCCCCGCTTTGCGAATGTCCGCGATGATCGTGACCGACGGCTCCCAAGGCACAACACCACCAATGCCTTTAGGCATCAGCATCTGTTCAGCCGGCGGCATGTTCTTCAGGATGACGTCCTTGCCGATCTGCAAGCCGATCACTTCAGCCGCCTGGGTGAAGTAGAATTCAGACGAGGAGCCCGTCACGATGCCTATGGTGGCTGGCGGGTTGCTGCCTTTAAAGTCAGCCAGCTTCTTAATCGGAGAGTCGGGCGGCACAACCGTGGAATGCTTCAGGTTCGGCGCGACGGTAGCCAAAGCGCGAACCGGGACGCCGCGATCCAGCAACGAAGTGTAAGGGAAATTTCCGCCGTTTCCGACTTGCACGCGCGTGGAGGCGATAGCTTCGTTGACGTCCGGACCGGCGGCGAAGACACTGAATTTCGCGCTCAGTCCGCGCTTCTCAAGCAAGCCCTCCTTTTCCATCACCAAATTGATGGCGTTCTCGCCGGAGAACGGTGCCTGCCAGCCGATGCCGAGAGGCCACCAGCCCTTACCTTTCAACCAGGCAATCGACTTATCGGAAATCTTGTCGTACGGCTGTGGCCAACCCCATTCCGTAGCGGCTTGAGGCACTGCCTGAGCGGCAGGAATGGCCTGCCCCAACAACAAAAATGCAACTACAGCCTGCCGCATGAAGGCTTTTGATCGCACTCGCATTTCTTCCTCCCTCCAATTTACTCATTCAATATTGATAGACGTCGCTCCCAAATCTTCTTCTTGTTTTTTTGCTTTTCTTGATTGATCAATAAAACTACGCCGCCTCTATGACGAACAACACGCGGCCAAATTCCACCAGTTCTGCATTCTCGGCAGCGATCTGCACAATACGGCCATCGCATTCGGCGTTGATGGTGGTGAACAACTTCATCACCTCGATCACGCAAAGCGGCTGACCGGCACGAACAGTGCTGCCGACTTCGACGAATGGCGGCTTGTCGGGGCTCGGCGCGCGATAAAACGTGCCCGTCATCGGCGCCGCAACTTCCTTGCCGCTGACTGTCGGCGATGCCATCACGGCAGCAGGCGCAGAAGCAACAGGCTTTGATGGCGCGGTCGATGAAGGTGACGACGATACCATCGGAGAAACCGGAGCAGCGACTGAGGCCGAAGTCCCGCCACGGCGAACAACCAATTTGACATCGCCAGTTTCGACAATCACTTCATCGCAAGCACTGCCATCAATGATCTTCATGATCTCGGCAATTTCTTCGTATCGCAAACTCACGGCGGCTATCCTTCCCTATTTCGATTCTTCTAGGTCTATCGTTCCCGTCAACTGATCCGCGGAGGCGCGAAGGAGCGGCACCCGCTTTAATCCTTCTTCCAGTGACATCCGCGCCAATGGTGCGGAAATCGCCAGTGCTGCAACCCGTTGTCCCTTTGCATCGCGAACCGGCACTGCGATGCAAACAACCCCCGCAAGAAATTCCTGATCGTCGATGGACACTTCCGAGGCCCGGACTTTCTCCAGCTCCGCCTCGAGGTCATTCTGCTCGACAATTGTATGTGCCGTATAGCGATGCAGCGGAATCGATTTCAGCATCAGCGCGCGTTTTGATCGGGGCATCCAGCTCAAGAACAGCTTGCCGATCGCCGTGCAGTAGAGCGGCACGCGCGATCCGGATTCAAACCGCAAACCGAGCGGCCATTCCGATTCGACACGATCGAGATAAAGGGCGTGACTGCCGCTGATGATGCCGAAATTGCACGTCTCGCCGACTTCCTGCGACAAAGCTTCGAGGATCGCATGACGAGGCGCGCTCCGCATGGCGGCGCCGACGATATCGAGCCCTAACTTAACGAGCCGCACACCAGGCACGAAACGACGGCTTCCCGGCTCATGCTGCAGCAGCCCTTCGCTTTCAAGCATGCGCACGATGCGATGAGCCGTGGGCTTTGGCAGGCCGAGAAGCACGCCAATTTCAGAAACCCCAAGCGGCCGCTTTGCACTCGCGATCGTTTCGAGAATCGCAAACGCCTTGACTGTCGGGAATGCTTTTCCCGTGGAGTCGGAAGACGGCTGCCGCAGTCCGCGGGACGAACCGCTTTTGCCTTTCCGGGGAGTCTGGTCAGAGGACAATTCCATTCGAGTATCAAAAACCGAAATAAAAAGTCTTGCAATATGATTTTTTGATGCGAGAGTTGTTATCCAGTTCCCAAAGAGGGACGGAGTGGTTGGGAGGTTTCATTTGAAGCGCGTTTTGATCGCTAACCGCGGCGAAATCGCTTTGCGGGCCATTAGGAGTTGTCGCCAACTGTCGCTGGAAAGCGTAGCGGTTTATTCATCGGCGGATACCAATTCGGCCCACCGGTTCGCAGCCGATAAAGCGGTTTGCATCGGTCCACCGCCGCCCAAGTCCAGCTATCTTAGCGTCGGCGCTCTAATAGAGACCGCTCATTCCCTTAATTGTGATGCGATCTACCCTGGTTACGGATTTCTCGCCGAAAACAGCGAGTTCGCACGGCGCTGCGCCGAAGAAGACCTGATCTTCATCGGCCCCGATAGCGAATGCATCGCACAGATGGGCGACAAGGTGGCAGCGCGGCAAGCTGCGGCAAAAGCTGGTATTCCAGTGGTGCCCGGATCGGAACATGGCTTTACCTCTGTCGAGGAGGCTGAGCCGGCCTCGCGCGAAATCGGTTACCCGTTGCTTCTGAAGGCAAGCGGCGGCGGCGGCGGGCGCGGCATGCGGGTGGTCGACAAGCCGGAAGATTTCGTCAGCCAGTTCGAACAAGCAACCGCGGAAGCCCAGGCCGCCTTTGGCAATGGCGAGATCTACATCGAACGGTTCTTTTCAAAAGTCCGCCATATCGAAATACAGGTCTTCGGCGACCAGCATGGCAATTATGTCCACCTCGGCGAGCGCGACTGCAGCGTGCAGCGCAGGCATCAAAAGCTCATCGAGGAATCACCCTCGCCCGTGATCAGCGAGACGACGCGCAAGGAGATGGCCGAAGCGGCTGTCGCCCTCATTAGCACATTGAAATACGTGAATGCCGGCACCATCGAATTCATCTACGACACGGCGAGCGGAAAGTTCTTCTTCATCGAGATGAATACCCGTATTCAGGTCGAGCATCCGGTCACCGAGATCGTAACCGGCACGGATCTGATCCGCGAACAGTTCCGGGTTGCCGCCGGCGAAAAGCTCTCATTCAACTCAACCTTCGGACAGGGCCGTTCGGCAATCGAATTCCGCATCAACGCAGAAGATGCCAGCCGAAATTTTCAGCCCTCGCCCGGCACGCTGAAGCGCTGGCGTCCGCCGAGCGGGCATAACGTGCGGGTCGACAGCCACGCCTATGAAAATTACGTGGTGCCGCCCTATTATGATTCGATGCTAGCCAAGCTAATCGTCCACGGCGAAGACCGCGCCGCTGCGATCGAGGTCGCGAAATTCGCACTATCCCAATTCCAGGTGACCGGCGTCACAACTGTCATACCCTTCCACGAATACCTCCTGAATCGGCCAGAATTCGTTCAAGCCGAGGTTCACACGCGTTGGATTGAAGAAAACCTGCAGATGGCGGCGCACTGATGAGCAAACGAACCGTTCGACTTGTTGATGTGACTTTGCGTGACGCACCCCAATGCCTGTGGGCGACACGCATGACCACCGCGATGATGGCCGACATCGCCCCACGGCTCGACCGGGCCGGCTTCGAGGCCATCGATCTCGCCGGTGGCGCGGTGTTCGACGTGTGCGTGCGCTATCTGCGTGAAAATCCATGGGAACGCATGCGCATTCTGAGCAGCTGGGTGAAGGAAACCCCGCTGGTCGTCATGACTCGCAGTCAAAGCCTGTTCACGTTCGAATTTTTTCCTGACGATATCGTTGCGTTGACGGCAGAACGCATCTTCGCCAACGGCATTCGCTACCATACGCCCTACGACGCGCTCAACGACATGCGCAACATGGAAGTGCCGGTGCGCGCGGCCAAGAAGGTCGGACTCTACACGGTCGGCGGCGTAGTTTACACGCTTAGCCCGGTTCACACCGATGAATATTATAAGCGCAAGACGCGCGAGCTTATCGCGCTCGGCGTCGATGCGATCTACTTGAAAGACGCAAGTGGCCTACTCACGCCGGAGCGGGTCAAAACCTTAGTACCTGCAATCAAAGAAGTTTGCGGCGATCTTCCGCTGCAGTTACATTCGCATTGCCTGACGGGGCTTGCGCCTTATACGGCATGCGGCGCTGTGGAATTGGGGGTCGATGTCGTCCACACTGCGACCTCAACCCTCGCCAACGGCGCATCGCATCCCGCAACGGAGTGGTTTACTCAAAACATCCGCCGGGCGGGATTCGACGTTCCCATCGATCTTGAGCCGGTGGAAGAAGTAGCGGAGCGGCTGCGTTACATCGCCAAGCGCGAAGGCAAGCCGCTTGGCGACATCGTCGAATACGACCGGTTCCACTACGACCACCAGATGCCCGGCGGCATGATTTCAAATCTGAAATCGCAGCTCGAACCGCTCGGCCTCGCCGATCGTCTGCCGCAAGTCCTTGAAGAGGCAGCACAGGTCCGCTGTGACCTTGGCTATCCAATTATCGTTAGCCCGTTCGCCCAGTTCGTGATGACGCAGGCCGTGCTCAACGTGGTCGGCAAAGAGCGCTACGCAACGGTCCCCGACGAAGTCAGGAAATACGTGCTTGGCTACTATGGCGAGATCGCCGGCCCAATCGATCCCAATCTTTTCGATCGCATTACCAAGGGTGCAGCTCCGATCACGGCACGGCCAGGCGACATGATCGAGCCCGGCATTCCGCGGCTCCGCCGTGAACGTGGCCCCTTCGCGAACGACGACGACCTGCTGCTCGCTGCGTTCTACGCCGAGAAAGAATATAACGCATTGAAGGCCGCAGGCTCGATCAACACTAATTACCCACTCGCCTCGACGCCATTGGCGACATTGCTTAAGGAAGTCGCCCTTCGCCGCGACGTCAAATCATTTCATTTCGTTCAACGAGCTCAAGGCTAGCATGACGACCCCTGCGATCATCACTGTCGCTATTACCGGTGCAATTCCGCGAAAGGCCGACAATCCGGCTCTCCCCGTGACCCCGGCAGAGCAGATCGAAGCGATCCATCAATCATTTGAGGCGGGCGCCACCGTCGCACACATTCATGTTCGCGATCCGGATGAAAGCCCGAGTGCGAACCCGGATTTGTTCGCCGAGGTGCAGCGGGGCGTCATCAAGCACTGCCCCGGCATGATTGTTCAGTTCTCGACAGGCGCGCGCGGCCGCGACCAATCCGCGCGCGGCAGCATGCTCCATCTCAAGCCCGAGATGGCGTCGCTTGCGACCGGTTCGACGAATTTTGCAAAACTGATCTACGAGAACACCCCGCAGCTAGTGGAGACGCTGGCCAAGTCGATGCTCGAAAACAACGTCAAGCCGGAGATCGAGGCGTTCGATGCAGCGATGATGTATAATGCCAAGACCCTTGCGGATCGCGGCTTCATCAAGCGCCCATGCCAAGTGCAATTCGTAATGGGAATTCCGAACGCGCTCCCGGCCCGGCGCAAGCTCCTCGAGTTTCTTGTCTCGGAGCTGAAGGAAATCATGCCGGATGCTACCTGGTCGGCGGCTGGCATCGGCCGATGCCAGCTAGAGGTGAACCATTGGTGCCTTGAACTCGGCGGCCACGTTCGCACCGGCCTCGAGGACAATCTCAAGTTCGACCAGAACCGGCTCGCCAAAAGCAATGCAGAGCTCGTTTCCCGCGTTGCTGATCTGTGCGGAAAATACAGACGGCACCCAGCAAGCCCTGCCGAAGCCAGACAGATATTGCACCTACCAACCGCCTGAGGATCCACCATCAACGGAGGATGAGATGCCAAGCTCCAAGGCTGGAGACGACGCTACAATTTCCCCCGGCACCATTGCCTTCGCCAGCGCAATCGGCACAACAATCGAGTGGTATGACTTTTTTCTCTACGGCGTGGTCACGCCGCTCGTTCTGAACAAGATATTCTTTCCGAATTTCGATCCTGTTGCGGGCACCCTGCTCGCCTATACGACGTTTTTCGTCGGTTTCATCTCCCGTCCGATTGGGGGCATCATCTTCGGTCATTACGGCGATCGCATTGGCCGCAAGACCGTGCTCATTCTCACTCTGCTGATCATGGGCGTTGCAACCTTCCTGATCGGCGTGTTGCCGACCTACGCTGCTGTTGGTATATGGGCGCCCATTCTGCTGCTCGCGTTGCGTGTTTTTCAGGGCATCGGCATCGGAGGAGAATGGGGCGGCGCAGTTCTGATGGCGGTCGAACATTCGCCGGCCGGACGACGGGGTTTCTACGGAAGCTGGCCACAGATCGGTGTCCCGGCCGGATTGCTGCTCAGCGCGGGCGTCGTCTATATGTTGTCGTTCCTGCCCGAAGCGGATTTCTTCGCCTGGGGCTGGCGCATCGCTTTCCTGCTCAGCGCGCTGCTGGTCGCGCTCGGACTTTACATTCGGCTGAAAATTCTGGAGACACCTGCTTTCGTTCATGCGCAAAAGGAGCAAAAAGTCGTCACCGTTCCGATTGTCGAGTTATTCAAGACGCAGGGAAAGAACACATTGCTTGGACTCGGCGCCCGCTATATCGAGGGCGTGACGTTCAATATTTTCGGCGTATTCATCGTTGGGTACCTTACAAGCACGCTGAATCTGCCGCGCCAGTCGGCGCTGGCCGGCGTGATGATCTCTTCGGCCTTGATGATCCTTATGCTGCCGATCTACGGCTATCTCTCCGATAAGATTGGACGACGCAAAGTGTTCGCGATCGGAAGCTTGCTGATCGGCCTCCTGACATTCCCATCATTCTGGTTGATGCAATCCGCATCTCCAGTCCTGATCTGGATTGCGATCGCCATACCGTTTGCGCTCGTCTATCCCGCTGTTTACGGACCGCAAGCGGCGCTATTTTCGGAGCTGTTCGATACTCGAGTGCGTTACACTGGGATCTCGTTTGTCTATCAATTCTCCGGAATTTTCGCGAGCGGATTGACCCCGATCGTTGCCACGATGCTGCTTGCAACGGGAGGCAATCGCCCATGGCTGATTTGCCTTTATGTTCTGACCGTCAGCATCATCAGTGCATTGTCGGTCTTCCTGATGAGCGAAACCCATCGACGCGACATGGCGGTGGACGACACCGTATCGACCTAACCCACATAGACCTCTGATCACGATAACATTCCGGCACAGGCCCATGGAACTCAACCTGAAAGACCGCATCGCTCTCGTGACCGGCGGCGGTGCCGGTATTGGCGAAGCTATTGCACAGGCTCTGGCAGCCGAAGGCTGCAAACTGTGGATACTCGATCGCGACGCAGGTGCCGCCGAAAGCACCGCAAAGGCCATTGGACAGCAAGACGGGCAAGCGCGATGGTCGATTCTTGACGTGAGTGATGCGGCCAGCGTTTACAGCACCTTCGAACGCATCTCGCGCGACGACCGTATCGATATCCTTATCAACGCCGCAGGACTGCTTTCGACCGGCGCCGTGGCTGACCTTCCGGTTACTGAATGGCACCGGGTGTCCGAGGTCAATATCGCCGGCATGCTGTATTGTATCAAGGCGGCGATGCCGGTCATGAGCGAGCAGCACTACGGCCGCATCATCAACATCGCTTCGATATCAGCCGCTCGCGGCGGCGGGTCTGTCGGCAATACGCTCTATGGAACGACCAAGGCCGGTGTTGTTGCCATGACCATGGGGCTAGCTCGCGAGCTTGGCCCGCAGGGAATAACCGTGAATGCGATTTCGCCTGCAGTGGCCGACACCGCCATGACGCGCAAATCGCTGACCGCGGACGCGCGTGCAAGGATACTCGCGCGCATTCCGCTCGGACGAATGGCGTCGTTGTCGGACATCGCCAATCTCGCCGTATTTTTGGCATCCGATTGTGCAAGCTTCATCACCGGCACGGCAATTCCTGTTGATGGTGGCATTCTGACAACTTAATTCAGACCGACAGATAGGCTGCCGTTTCAGTCGACCGCTTTCCTCGCTTGCTCATTATTCAACGAAATACTTGCCTCACGATTCAGCTATAGCTTCTGCAACCATCAGCATCTCGCCAGGTGCTATTACCACGCCAATTTAGGTCAAGTCCGCCCAAGCGACGGACTTCCGGCTAGAACACGCAAAAGAAAGATTAGTTGTCGTATTGACCGACGAGAAAATGAGGCAACCTGAAGGATAATTTTGACCCGCGGGTAGAGACTACTCCATTGACTCCTAATGGCGAGAAACCAGAACGCTATCCAGCTCTACTTGCGATGACGACCGTTCTGGAAGATTTTCAAACGATGCTTGATGTCACGTTCGATTTCCAGTTCCGACAATTTCCGATGGTTTTCGCCCAGATACTGGATCGTTACATGGGGGGATCCATCCGACTCGAAAACCACAGTAATTTCCGGGTTACCGTTCTCTGCATGCCAAGAGAAGCCCTCGCCGCGCTTGAGTTTAAATTCCTGATCGAAGCGATTATCGGGAGAATTCAGATTGAGACGGGTAAACGAGACTTCCTTGTTCGCAGACATTAAGTGTGCTCCTAGGCAATAAATAAGCTGAAATGCAATCCCGCGGTTAGATGCCCGCTGGAAGGCGGGAGTTCTGTTCCTGGAGGAAAGGGATATAACGTCTCTAGCAGATCAAGGATCGCCAACGAGCGTTTCAAGACAGAGCTGCGCTTCGTGAACCCATGTCATTACCGCCGGCGAAACTTTCCATTCCTCGGCCGCAGGGGATTATCGCCCTTGGCGACCGGCCAAAGGCCGCGAGACAGAACACGTTCAATCCGCGCTTCATTGGCACTGACACCTGTGATGATCGGATTGGCGACAGGGCTCTCACTGATCCAGGCAAGATACTGTGTCAGGGCATCGACCTGATCGTTGTGCTTGCTGAACGGAAAGCGCAGAAGCTCGGCTTCGAGCTCAACTGTCCAGGGCTGGTTCTGTTTGATCAGAACGCGATGCTGCGCGAACATATGAAGGTGGCTTTCGAGCCGCTCTTCCTTGGTACGACCGCCGGTTGGCCGCAGTTCGGCATGATAGCCACGCTCAGCCAGCATGCTCGCCAGACCGCTGCCCGAGCTTGCGTCCTCGATTAGGATCTTTGAGGGCTTATGGGCACCGATCAGATGAAGCGCTGCATCGCGCATCTGGACCGGATCAAGACGGGCGCGCAGCACGTCGATGACATAGTGCCGGCGAGCATCACGCGCGATCACTAGACACACCGTATAGCTGTTGTCCGAGCCGGTTTTAACAGCGGTATCCCAGCTTAAGGTGATCCGGCGGGCGTCAGCTGGCAGATCGATAAAATGTTGGATCTGGCCGGGCTGAATCAGCTCGCCGAACGCAGCTGCCGGGTTTTGCTGGTATTGCGCGGCAAAGATCGATTCACCGACCTCCTCCCGCTTGCGTTTGATGATCTCTTCCGGCCATTGCTTCACCAGCAGCGGCTCACCGACCTTCCGGTGCCAGCACGACATCCCGAGCGCATAAACAGCCGCTTCCTCTGCCACCAGCGGCAGCCAGACATGTTTCCACCCGCCTTTTTGCAGCAAGTTGCCGGACAGATCGTCCTCATGCATCCGCTGACCGACGACGATCATGGCACCCCGGATCTGGTCGTCGAGACGCGAGGCGATCATGGTGTCGAAGTTCTCGTTGACGTTCGCGCGCTCCTTGTCCGACTTGACGTGATGCGCCGAGATCGGATCGTCGATAATGATCAGATCGAACCCACGCCCCGTGATGCCGGTCTCGAATGAGGCCGCGTACCGGCCACCACCCTCAGTAGTCACAAAGTCCATGACTTTGCGGCCGTTATCCCGCAGATGCAGATTCGGGAACACGCGCTGGTAAAAGCCTGAGGTCATCAGCTGCATAGTTTTTGACGCCAGATCCGCGGCCAGGGCCTGGCTGTGGGAGATGACCGCGATACGACGCTGCGGATCGCGGCCTAGAGCCCAGGCAACCAGCACGACGGAGGTCAGGACGGACTTCAGATGCCGCGGCGGCAGGTTGACGATGAGACGCGTCGTTCGCCCCTCAATAACATCCGTCAACTCGCTCACGAGGTACTCGAGGTAAGGCGCAACCTCCAGCGCCCAACGGCTGTCGACGACGGGGAACGCGCCCTCCAGAAACGCCTGGAGGTCATTCTTCATGACAGCACGCAAGGTTTGAAGATCAGAAGACATTATATAGAGCCCGACAAAGTAGAATGCGGCCGGCACCGATCAGGGCCGCCGGCCGCAAGGGTTAATCCTGAGGAGTTTGGCCGGCGATCCGCCGGGCGAGGAAGCGCTCAAGGATGGCTTGGTCATCCGTCGTCAGCGCCGGGATCTCCTCCGCGGCCGCCGCCGGCTCGAACAGCTTGCCGACCAGCGTCAGAACGACATTGGCGGCCCGCGCATCACCCTTCAGGGCCTCTGCCACCAGCGCCTTCAACATCGCCCGTTGCTTGGAGACCTTCAGACTGCGCTGGCCTTCGCGAATCTGGATCTTCTCCGACAGCTCGTTCCGCAGATCGGTCTTGAGATTCAAAGTACCCTTGGGACGGCCTTTCGGGTTGCCCGACTGTCCCGGCTTGAAGCGCGACGCGAGCGGCGGGCGGCCGTAGCCGACTTTCTCCTCCTCCGGCTCAGACATCGCCGCCCTCCGTGTCGCAAGCCTCAGTCATAACGGGGACAACGGATGAGCTGTTCAGATCTTCACCGGTCACAGCTTCGATAATGCCTCCGTCGACAGGCAATGCAGCGGCCGCCACGCGTTCTGCGATGGCATCGAACGTCTCGCCGGTGACCGCATGGACGGCGTCCTTGCCGGTACGCTTCTGCCAACGGCGGATCGCGACATCGACATAACCTGGATCCAGCTCAATGCCGATACAAACCCGGCCGGTCTCCTCAGCCGCAATCAAGGTCGAGCCCGAGCCCAGGAAGGCGTCGAGAACGAGTTCGCCACGCCGCGTGACATCGCGCAACGCATCGGCGATCATCGCGACCGGCTTGACAGTCGGATGAACGCCCAGAAGGCTCATGCGATCCTTACCGAAGGCGTTGACACCGCGATACTGCCAGACGTTCGAGCGGTTACGGCCGCCGCCACCAAGGCCAAAATGGTTCTGGTGCGGCCCCTCCCCGTGTTTGAACACATAGATCAGCTCATGCTGGGAGCGATAAAACGATCCCATGCCGGCATTGGTCTTGACCCAGACACACAGGTTCTTCTGTTCAAGGCGGTTCTGAACGGCCGCTTCGCACAGCTCGCCACCATGGCGCCAGTCCATGCACAGATACAGGATTGCGCCGTCAGTCAGCACCGGCGTGATCGCCGCCACCGTTGCGCTCAGGAACGCCACGAACTGCTCGCGCGACATCTCGCCGGTGCCCATGGCGAACTCGCGGTGGCGCGTCTTGCCGAGGCCCGACACGAAGCCGTCGATCTTCACGTTGTAAGGCGGATCGGTGAAGACGCAGGCGACCTGTTTGCCGGCTACAAGGCTGCCGATGAAGGCAGCATCACGGGCATCGCCACAGCCGACCCTATGTGGACCAAGGAGGAAGACATCACCCAGCTGCGCAACAGCAGGACCCGTCGGCGTCACGTCCTCGGCCACCTCCTCCTCCACGACCGCCGCGGTCGGCGCATCGATCGAGAGTGCCATGTCGATTTCGACCGCCTCAAAGCCGCTGAGATCGAGCTCGAAGCCAACACTGATCAGGTATTCGAACTCGCCGCGCAGTTTGGCGTCGTCCCAGACCGCGTCCTGGCTGACGCGATTCAAGGCGAGACGAAGCGCGCGCACCTCGGCCTCGGAGCGGTTTTCCAGGCGCACGACGGCGATCTCGTCATGACCGAGCTCGACCAGAGCGTCGAACACGGCATGACCATCGATCAGCGTACCCGACACGGCATCCAGCGGGAGCGGCACCACCTGGCCAAAGCGGCCAAGGATCGACTTCAGCTTGCGACGCTGCGCACGGCTATGCTGACGCGCCGCATGGGGCGACGGCTTGATAGCCGTCGCTTTGAGATAAACAATCTCGAGGGAGTTTTTGAGCGTCATGCCGGCCACCATTAGGCGTCCAACGGCATGTGGCCGCCCTCATCGGACGCCAAGGCCGGCAGCAGACGAAGCGAGACTTCACCGGTCTCGTCGATCACGACCGGGAGCAAATCCAGGACCAGTTCCTGAGTGCCAGTCTTCAGGATGCTATCCAGCGATGCCAAGGCCGCATTGAAGCTCGCCACCTCATGGCGAATGGCATCGCAGCAGTCGAACAGGCGCGCGATAACACGCACCATCGTCGGCGAAGTATCCACCAGCGTGAAGACCTCCACGACAACATAACCCAACGCCTTCAGTGCGAGATAGGACACCGTATCCGAAAGAAGCCGGCCATCCGGATCGATGATCAGCGGACGCTGCTGGCCAGAACGACGGATCGCCTGCATCGCCTTGTGCAAGGCGGCAGTGTTCTTGTAGCGAAGGCGCGAACGAGAAACCTGGATTTTGGAGAAACGAATAGTCGAAGTTTTCAATACTGATGCCATGAGTGGCTCCGTAGAAAGCGGGAGCACCGGCAAACGACGCGCATACAGCCTAAAATACACGCCTTGAGGTTTATCTGCCTGTGCTGCCCAAGGAAATGAGCTGCACCAGAAAAAAAATATTACGTCCGTAACACTTGGGACCCTCTTTCGGAGCGTTTGCCAAAATCAGCATACAATAAGGAAATTTCTCATATAATTCAATATCTTGCTAGAAGTACGCACCGAAAGAAAAACCCATTCAGCGAAATCTAACAAAATGCCTAGACCTGCGAAGCCATTTCGAGCCGAACAACCTGGCCAAGCATCAGCATGCATGGTCAGTCCGAGTTGTATCTTGTTCAGCGCTGCCATCGCCGCATCAACTACGTTTGGCCGCTATATCCGTCTAATGACTCTGTTAGCTAGTAAGCGGGAACGATCCCTACTTGTTCCTTGCATTAACTGCCCGCCAGCTCAACAATTTCCGCTTTGTCCCAGAAGCGAATTCTCGGACTGTTAAGTTTTTCCCTAGGCGTCCTTTACTGAGAGCCTTTATTTGTTCGTACTCATCGGAGCAGCGATCAATCCGCGCTCTTCAAGCGCCTCATCGTAAGCTCAATCTCACCAGTCGGCAGCTCATGCCGAAACTCAACCTCCGGCATATCAGCTTCCTTCGGACACTGATTAAAAAACTTCTTCGCAGTTACACGAGCACGATCCCGCGGCTGCCTAAACGTCTCCCTAAAAAAACCATCCTCAGGCCAGCGCGCAGGCTGACGCTGTGCTTTTCGAGCCCAAAGCTCGGCGAGCTCGTTCGGTGTCATTCGGGCCATCGCGATCCTCAACCATGCAATAAGCCAAAGATAAGCATATCAAATGTACGAAGCGAGTCCTAACGAGTGACGTCGCGCCCCGGCCAGAGGTATTCGCGGTTGCCGGTGGCGCTTTCCGCGTGTTGATCAATGCTCAAGATGATCGTCTGGACGCGCTGGTACAAATAGCCCTTACGTGTGACCATCCTTCGAACCTTCCAAAGCGCTTGCATCCACTCGGGGTTTTCCGCGTTGGGGTCGTGGCATGTCCGCTGGCGTCCAATAGCGTATTGTAGCGCCATCAGCCGGGGTGTGCGGGCTTTAAAACGTTAGAGCATTACCCACAGATTTGTGCGCAAATCTGTATCAAGTTGCTTGGCAGCTACCGAATAGCGAAACAGAATCATTGCCCGCTTAGTGATTCGCCGAAAATAAATAAGAAAATCCGGGAAAACTGGCACTCGCGCTGGAAAGCGCGTTGCCCCGTCACCAAGTCATTGCCCGACCGCAACGACGGTCAGCGACACGGAGGGGTCTGTCTCGCATCATACAGAGTCGTTTATGGAGAAACGTTATGGCTGCAAGAAGCTGGAATAAAAAGACCGCTGAAGCCCGTATCGACAAGAAAATTGCGAATATGCCGCTTAAGGACATCCAGATTAAGGAATACGTCAAGGATACCAATCTGTCGGGTCTCGGCAACAACACCGCCTACCGCGTCGACGGCGTTCACCTCTACGCCGACATCCTGAACCTCGACGATATGCTGCGCGTGACGACCGTCGAGGGCGAAACCTGTCATAAACGCACCTTGCGGTTCTTGAACCAGCATTACCGGGCCGTCGATCGCATTATCACCCGCGTTGAAGCGATCTTTGTCGACTTCCACAACCAGCGCCTCCATTCAGTCGTCGCCAAGCCCTATGACGGTGAAGCCAAACGTATCCACCGCGCTATCGCGATGGGGCAGCTGATCATCGACGTACTGGCTCAAACCACGGAGGACGCCGACCATCCTGCGGCCAAGGTTCGCATTGGTATCGACTCCGGCGAGGCATTAGCGGTCAATAATGGACGTCGCGGTCACCGCGAACCTCTGTTTCTGGGCGTGCCCGCCAATCATGCCGCGAAACGCGCCAGCGGCGGTACGGCGGTCGGCATCTATCTCACCAATGATGCGCGCAAGGTTATCGGGCTCAAGACCGTCATCTCCGAAGACACGACAGCGCTGACAGCCGCCGAGATCCAATCAAGCCAGGACGAGGCCAAGCTGGACGTGACTACCGACGAGATCGTGAAGGATTGGAAAGAGGATCTCAAGAACAACCCGATCGGATCATTCGAGTTTAGCGGTCATACACCCCCGTTCAACACGCTCGACATGGATACGCTTTCCGCAAAAAACTCGCGCCGCCAAGATGCGGTCTCGATGTACGCGGATTTGGACGGCTTTACAGCCTACGTCGGCGACAACATTTCGACCGACGCCAACGCAAAGCACGTTGTCCGGACACTTCATGTGCTACGATCGGAACTCGACGCGGTGTTGCACGAAGACTTCAAAGGCCGCAAGGTCCGTTTTATCGGCGATTGCGTGCACGGGCTGCTGGTTGAGGGCACGGCCCAAACGACCGATGCGGAGGAAACGGTAAGCAACGTCACGCTTTGCGCTGCCGCTATGCGCAGCAGTTTCAAGCTCGCTCTGGATAAACTGAAAACTGCGGGCACCTCGGTAAAGCTCGGCCTTGCCATCGGGTTCGAATACGGACCGATGACCGCAACACGACTCGGCATTAAAGGCGGTCTTATACGCTGCTCAGTCAGCCGGGGTGTGATCGCATCTGAGGAACTTCAATGCGATTGCAATGGGCGACAAACGAAGATCGGGCCCGAAGCGCTGGATGAAGCCAGTGATGCGGTAAAAAGCCTTTTTGACGCAAACGGCGTCGCGACGGACCTTGAGTATGACGGCGCGGTTGAGAAGATGTCCGCGAAGGGCGATAGGGTTGGCAGAGCCGTCAAGGCCGCAACATCCAGTCTATTGCAGCCCACGAGCGCGGCTGCCGCACCTTTGTCATTCCCGAACCGCGCTGCTGGTCCCGCTAAACCAGGCGGCTTCGCCTGATGGCCTGGTTCGTCAAGGACCTTGCTAGGTACGAAAGTGAGCGCCAGGCCGTCGCTGACCTGGCCCCCACTGAAAACTGGCTATTTCCCATCAGATGGCGTGTCGACAATGAGCTTCGACTTATGTTCGAAGCCGATATCGTCATCAACGACAAGCGCTTCCCGGTCTTTCTCCGTTATCCGGTCACCTATCCTTTTTCTCCGCCGAGCGTAGCACGGCGGGGCGAAGGACCGCGCTGGACATCGCATCAATTTTTGGACGGCGAACTTTGCACAGAGTACGGTCCTGACAACTGGACGCCGGACATGACTGGCGCCATGGTTTTGGAGAGCGCTCATCGGTTGTTAGTCGGCGAAACGCCGGTCGGCGATGAACCAGCGCTAGGAGTGCCGTCTCGTCATTTCGATACCGTGGGTCAACAAACGCGGTTCGAGATTTGGCGTCTGGTCGTTACGAAGCGTCTCCAAGAGACTTGCGTCAGCCTCCCCGTCGGCATCGCTTCTAACGCCACCGCTGCGATTAACTTTCGGGGCAGCGCGCTCATTTATCTCGTCACTAAAGTCAGCCTTCCTGGCGATGCTGAGCCCACAGATCTCGGACTGCCTGCCGAGACTGGTGAATTTGCTTTCGAGAGGCCTGCTTTCTTTTACCGTTTGGCTGACGAGGCTGATTGGCCCGACACAAGCACTAAAGCGGCTGTCCTTGACTTCATACGCCCCTTCGGCGCCGACGAAAACGTGCAACTCGTCGTTTTTCTTCGAAAACACGAGACGCGTTGCGTGCGCACCTACGGCGAACAGGATACGCAAGATGTTGCAGTCCTGTTAGAGGGCGACGATGGCCCGCGCCAATCGAACGATCACGCACAACTGGCCGACCGCTCTGTAGCCCTGATCGGATGTGGCTCGATGGGCTCAAAAATCGGGGCTATGTTGGCACGCGCCGGCGTTCGCTCTTTCGTCCTGATTGACGATGACCTTATGATGCCGGGCAATATTATTCGGAATGAAAATGATTGGCGTGAAGTGGGGCTGCATAAAGCAAACGCCCTCTCCGCACGAATTAAGTTCATCAACCCAACTGCAATAGTACGCATGTGGCGCACGCGAATTGGCGGCCAGGAATCCAATTCTCAAGCGGAAGCAATCCTCAAAGCGATCGGCGGCTGTGATCTTGTGTTAGACGCCACAGCCGACCCGAGAGTGTTGAACGTGCTTGCAAGCCTGGTCGACGCTTACGAGAAGCCTTTAATCTTTGCCGAAGTTTTCGGCGGCGGCATCGGTGGCTTAATGGCTCGCTGTCGACCAGGGGTCGACCTGCCGCCGCAATATGCCCGTCGTGCGATTGAAAACTGGTTTTATGAAAAGGGTTGCAAGCCAGAACCACCGCGGCGCAATTACGAAACTGGCGAGCTAGAAAATCCGCTGATTGCCGATGATGCTGACGTGTCTGCCATCGCAGCCCACGCTTCGCGGTTTGCGCTGGATATCCTGCTCCGACGCGATCCATCGCATTACCCTGTGTCGGCTTACGCGATTGGCCTCGCGCCGGGTCTTGTCTTCTCGCAACCATTTGAGACATGTCCAATCGATATTCCCAACACACTTCCCGTCACCGAAAAGCTTAAGCTCTCTGCCGAAGATGAGGAGAAGTCGTTCACATCGATCATGGACATGATCGCTGCTGGGCTTGAAAAGTGAAGCTCCTGCTGCCTACATCAGTGGTCGACCGCATTGGGGTTGAACTACGCAAGAGCCACTGGCGAGAAATCGGCGGTGTCTTTATCGGCGAACACGTCGAAGGAGTGACTTTTCGTATCGTCGACGCATCCATCCAACGTTCTGGCGGCACCGTCACTCATTTTGTCCGCGATCCGGCCAAGGCGAGAGAGTTCTTGGCGGATTGGTTCAAACGCACCGGCAACGATTACAACCGCTTCAACTACATCGGTGAATGGCACTCACACCCACGCTTTGTGCCTTTGCCGAGCGCGGAAGATAACGCAACAATGTGGGATATTGTCCATGACCCCGACGTCGGAGTGAACTTCCTGGTACTGATAATTGTGCGGCTGACGGCATTCTCCAACGTGCAGATGTCAGCAACGCTGTATCGGGCGGGCTGCCCCGCTGAAACGGTCGAAGTCGTCATTGAGCGACAGAGTGGACGCTCGAAAACCACTATCTTTCAGCGATTCCGAGCACTCCTGCGGTGGGACTAACGGTTTTCAAACTCAAACCTACGCACGCCGAGAAGCTTGATCAGTTTTCGGACTTCATTACAAGCCGAAGTCACGCGGGCATCGATATCAGCTTTGCGACCTTTCGGATATCGAATAGCCGTAAGACCGTTAAAGTCGGTACCTGCGCTAAAGGTCTTGAACGAGGGATGAAACAGGAAGGCGCGAAATCGCGTAAGCTTTCCCATGAATAGTCCCAGTTCGAAAATGACGTTATCGCGCACTGCCATGCTCGTTTTGCCGCGCTTCTTGGTCCGGTCATCAGGTGTGGCAACGGCTATCGCAAAGTCCGCCTTCACCAACTCTTGCTCTAGCGTCTCGACGGTGAAGCCGCCTGCGAAGAAGACATCTTCATACCACACCTTGACATCAGCAACCGACGCCAATTTCTTCTGCACCGCTTCCGCGACATATCGCCCCTCCAACGACGAGATCACGAACACGCGAGGCTTTTTGTTGGGAACGAATATTGTTGAATTGCGCTGATAAAGGCGCCGCGCCAGAACGCGCGCAATCCGCTCCCAGGTCCGCCGGTAGGTATCACAGATAGTCCTGAATTTTGCGCCGTCGACCTTCAAGGCCACGACGGTATCAAGGGCAACAACTGTTGCTGAACGCGGCAATGTGGGATCAACAACGACCATCTCTCCCACATGTTCGTTGGCTTGGCGCGTCGCGGTTTGCGCACCGTTGATCCGGATGGCGGCATTACCCATCAGAATTAAGAAAACGTCTTGGACAGTTGCGTCTTGGGTGATGAAAGCCTTTCCTGGTTTGAATTCGACAAGGGAACCCGCATCTGCAAACGCTTCGGCGATAGGATCTTCACTCTCGACGATGATCTGCTGCTTAAGCGCTGCAATCAGTTGAGCGCGGTTCTTCTTGCCTTCAAATCGCTCTTTCATCGCGTTATGTCTCAATATCTAAGTATGGCGTAGTAGAAAATTGGTGCGGGCGGCCGGAATCGAACTGGCACAGATCTTTTTTTGGTCCTATGGATTTTCGTACCACTCGCTTTCGCCGCCGCTAATGGGTTCGTGGCCTGGACTATCCCTTCACCCTGGCGTTGCCGCTGTAGGTGCTACCGTCCAGTCTTTACACCTTCTGGCGTGAAATCCCCTGCAGACGTTGAAGTCTATAGGTATATAGGAACTGGATGGCCTTGCGATCAACTCTTATCAGTTGGGTAGCTGCAACGTATGCTTTGGGTCACAGGCAGACACTGAGGCTGTCGCCTATCACTACTTTCCCTTTTCAAAGTAGCTGAAGCTATTTCGCAGGACGACGACCAGCCCGCAACGGAGTGGGCGGTTTCGCACCGGGTTTCGGCTTTACGAAAAACTCGCTGGCCGTAACAGCCAATGCCTCCGCAATACGATCTAACAGGTCAACCGTGGGATTCTCTTCTTGCCGCTCCAGGCCTCCCAGATAGGCCCGGTCCACAGCTGCGTCAGCAGCGAGCTTCTCTTGCGAAATGCCTTGCTGCACCCGCAACCGACGAAGATTCCATGCCACTAGCGCCCGACCATTCATGGCCGAACGGCATCATTATGAAGGCTATTAAACCACTGGATATAGCCATCCTATTGAGCTATCCGTTGTACGCTCCGGCCCATTCGAGCGGACTTTATTGAACATTTTTGCAAGGCGCCGTTTGGGCGCGGTGGGGGAGCAAATGCTTAGACAAGCTTGGCCATGGGCACTGATCGTCCTGGGTGCTGTGTTTTTATACCTGCAGGGCTATCGCCATGTCGGCGGCGACAGCGGCCCCGTCATTGCAACCGCTTTGGTGATCACCGCCATCGGCGCTGGTCTAATCCTGCTCGAACGTAAGGGTCGCTGGAAATGACGAACGCTGGCGAAACCCCAGTTGCAACGAAGCCGACTGTGAACGACAGAGGCTTCGCCCTGGCCGTTTATATTCTGTACATTGCGGGCTTCTTTACCGGAATTACCGCCCTGATCGGCGCCATCATCGCCTATGTGAAAGCGCCCACAGCCACATCCGACCTAAAGACCCACTTTCAATTTCAGGTACGGACCTTTTGGGTCGGCATTCTCTATCTCTGTGCCGGCTGGTTGCTGCTCTATGTGGTGATCGGGGCACCAATCCTCATCTGGTGGTTCGTGTGAACTCTGGTGCGGGTCATCAAAGGTTTGATCCTTCTCAATGACCGCCGCCCTATCCCCGCCCCTGAATCCTGGCTGTTTGGATAGCCGCGCGCGCAGTAATTTCTATTGAATTGTCCCACTAAAAGCCTGGCGCTTTGCCGGGCTTTTAGCTGGCAATATCAACATTAATGAATAATAGGCGGCCTGGATCACAAGATGCTCCGCAAGCGCCAAACTGCGCCATAAGATTGCTCGCAATTCTCTCGACTTCAGCGCCCAACAGAGCGTGTGTGGTGGCCTAAACAGGAGCACCGCATGACCGATATCGCCGAAAACAACATCGTCGCTGCACTGATTACCGACATCCGCACCAAACTCGAGGAAGCCGTCAGCATCGCCAAAGCCGCCGAAAGCTGCGCGATCGATGGCAATGTCAATCGCGCCATGCCGATCCTGATGGAATTCGAGGGCCTCGCAATGAAGCACAGGACTTGCTGAGAGCAACCCTCACGATCAAGCGCAACCTGCTTTCCGAGATCAGATAGCTCGCATTTCTTAAATCTAGATGGATCTCCCTACCCGCCTTCGTCGTAATGCGACCGGCGGGTCGGATCAGTGACAGCACGAGATGCTGTTTCCCTTATGGAGAAGATCTATGGCAATGAAAATTCGTCAAACTGATACAACCCGTTCGAACGCCGTCGCGTCGCGTACCACGACCCTACCGAAGCCCAAAAGCGCAGCTCAGCCTTCATCGTCATCTCGCTCAAGCAAAGCCTCACAACCGTCTGCGAAGTCCAAACAGGCAGCCGTTGTATCACTTCTGCTGCGACCGGAAGGCGCAACGATCGCAGCGATGACGGAAACCACCGGCTGGAAGCCACATTCGGTACGCGGCTTTCTCACCGGCATCGTGCGCAAGAAGCTAAAATTGAAGCTCGGGTCGGAAAAGACTGGTGAGCATCGCATTTACCGCATTGAGGGTGGGGGTTCGCGAAAAACCAGCAGCCCTCGCAAAGCCAAATCTCGCGCTGCTTGATAGTCATGCCGCGCGTCAAAGTTGACCCGGCTCTGCCAGATCAGAAGATGCTCGATGTCGAGATCGTGCGCCTGCGCGATCTCGACATCGGCATGCTTCGTGCCCGGTGGCGGACTGTATTTGGATGCAAGACTCCTTCTCATCTACCCCGTCACCTGTTGGTTCGGATGTTGGCCTATCAGCTGCAAGCGGATCATTTTGGAGATCTCGACGATAAAAGTCGCCAACTGCTCGACGGCGCTCCCACACCAGAAGCCGCTGGGAAACGTGCCATCGAGAAGAGCGCGGTGGTCGGAATGCTCAGCTCCGGAACCGTGCTGTCTCGCGAATGGAATGGGCGCATGCATCGGGTAACGACGCTGGCAGATGGCTTTACCTGGAACGGCAAGACTTATCCGAGCCTCTCCCAGGTCGCGTTCGCCATAACCGGCACACGCTGGAACGGACCTCGGTTTTTTGGTCTGCGCGATAAGACAGCAAAGACTCGCTCATGACACCCAAGAAAACCCGCTGTGCGATCTACACCCGGGTCTCGACAGATCAGGGATTAGAGCAGGACTTCAACTCACTCGATGCTCAATATGACGCCTCGCAAGCCTATATCCGCAGTCAAGCGCATGCCGGCTGGACGCTAATCCGGTCAAAATATGACGACGGCGGCTTCTCGGGCGGCAACACCGAGCGTCCCGCTCTACAGCAGTTGCTCAACGATGTTCGCGCCGAGAAAATCGATATCATCGTCGTATATAAAGTCGACCGGCTGACGCGCTCGCTGGCTGACTTTGCCAAGCTCGTGGAACTGTTTGATCGCCACGGCGTGTCTTTCGTCTCAGTGACCCAGCAATTCAATACCACCACCTCAATGGGTCGGCTAACTCTCAACGTCTTGCTGTCGTTTGCTCAATTCGAGCGTGAGGTGACCTCCGAGCGTATCCGCGACAAGATTGCTGCTTCCAAGCGCAAGGGGATTTGGGTCGGTGGCATGGCTCCGCTCGGCTACGACACCAAAGATCGCAAAATCATCGTCAATGCCGCCGAGGCTGACCGCGTACGCGCGATCTTCAAACGTTACCTGGAGCTTGGGAGCCTCAACTCGTTGATGACAGACCTGCGCGACAAGGACATCGTTACCAAAATACGCAAGCTCAAAACCGGCATGACCGTCGGCGGCATTCCTTTCACCCGCGGCCCTCTCGCGCATCTCTTGCGCAATCGGTTCTACATCGGGGAAGTTGCCTTCAAGGGCGAGATTTTGCCTGGCGAGCAACCGCCCATCATCGAGCGTGAGCTGTTCGAGGCAGTGCAGGCAAAACTGAATGAACAGGGCACCAACCACAAAAACGTCAGGATGAAATCCGAAGCTTTATTGGCTGGCTGTATCTTCGATGATCGCGGCAATCGCATGACACCGAGCCATGCCCGCAAACGTGGCGTCAAATATCGGTACTACATCTCCACGGTCCTCGTGCAAGGACAGCAGGATCAAGCAGGCAGCGTCAGCCGGGTCTCAGCACCGGAAATCGAATCGCTGGTCATCAAATCGCTACGCCGGCAAGTTGGCCAATCCGCAACCGGCAAAGATAACGTATCCCTCATCCGCGATCACTTAGCTCGGGTCGAGGTCCAGCCAGATCGGCTGGTCATGGAGTTGACCCACGCCCCGAATGCCAATGCGAGACGAAAATCACGTCATCAGAAGATTGAGGTGCCATGGCACAAGACACCGTCGACACGACGCCGGGAAATCCTGCGACCTGAATCTGCCTCGCCTCAACCCGTTCGTCCAATCCGTTCCGAGAACCGCGCTCTCTTAATCACCTCGATTGCCCGCGGCCGACGCTGGCTGAACGAAATCATCGCCAACTCCGGCGTGACCGTCGAAACTATCGCCGCGCGTGAACATTGCAGTGCGCGCAAGGTCAATATGACGATCTCGCTGGCCTTCCTTGCCCCGAGCCTTGTCCAGGCCGCAATAAATGGTCGATTACCGCATGGCATGGGCGTGACCCGCCTCTGCGACCTGCCGCCGGAATGGCCCCGCCAGCACCAGATTCTCGGCCTGTCCCCGGCATAATCAGGCGACATTCGAACCGGTCTCTGTCGAACCGGGTCTCTGTTTCCCAGGAAACGGGAATTTTAGGCCAGAGACCGGCGGTCCAAATCGGCCTCATGGCCTTAATACGCCCCTACAGAGACGGACATGCATATAAAAAAGCCCGCTAAATGCAGGCTTTTTACTCCATATCAGGAAATCTCTGGTGTCTCGCGAGTGCGTGGTGGGCCCGGCAGGACTCGAACCTGCAACCAGACCGTTATGAGCGGTCGGCTCTAACCGTTGAGCTACAGGCCCGTCGCGCCGCGAGGCGGCAGGCCCCTTTCCCTTACAATGACCGGCACGGGGCGGCAATTGCGCCCGAGCGTGAAAATCCCTCCGTGCCCCATGATTTCCGAGGGTTTCCCGGGGGTTGTCGGCCTGCCCCCCGCTCCACGCCTGCAAACACCCCGAGGGCCTGAACATCCGGCGTTAACCCTTTGCTAACCATACACCGGGCAAATTTTGCCCAGTGAACGTGCGTGTCGTTCTGCAAAAACGGGGGTCCCGTGGAAGCAAGCGCCGTGAATCACTTACCGCCCGGCGGCCTCCCGGCCGCCGCAAAAGTGTTTGGCGGGCAGAGGCGGCATTCGCGCGAGGAAGCGGCGACCATGGTCGATGTGACGGCGGGGCAGGACGGCGGATCACGCCTGCAGATTCCAAGTTTCGATGAAATCAAAAAAATACTGAAGCGCGGCGATCTGACGCTCGCCTTCGGCGTTCTGACGATCCTCGTCGTCCTGATCCTGCCCCTGCCCGCGATGGTGCTCGATCTGTTCCTGGCGATCTCGATCACGCTCTCGGTGCTGATCCTGATGACCGCGCTGTTCATCCAGGCGCCGCTGGAATTCTCCGCCTTCCCGACCGTGCTCCTGATCTCGACCATGTTGCGGCTGTCGCTCAACATGGCTTCGACCCGCCTGATCCTGTCGCATGGCCACGAGGGCAGCGCCGCTGCCGGTCACGTCATTGAGGCGTTCGGCAACTTCGTGATGAGCGGCAATTTCGTGATCGGCATCATCGTCTTCACGATCCTCGTCATCGTCAACTTCGTCGTTATCACCAAGGGTTCGGGCCGCATCGCCGAAGTCGCCGCCCGCTTCCACCTCGATTCGATGCCCGGCAAGCAGATGGCGATCGACGCCGATCTCTCGGCCGGTTTGATCGACGAGCAAACCGCCAAGAAACGCCGCAAGGACCTTGAGGACGAAAGCGGCTTCTTCGGCGCCATGGACGGTGCTTCGAAGTTCGTCCGCGGCGACGCGGTCGCCGGTCTTCTGATCGTGTTCATCAACATCATCGGCGGCATCATCATCGGCGTCGCGCAACAGGGCCTGAGCTTCGGCGATGCGGCCCGCACCTACACCTTGCTCACCGTGGGTGACGGCCTCGTCACGCAGGTGCCGGCGCTGATCGTCTCGACCGCCGCGGGCCTTCTGGTGTCGAAAGCCGGCGTCTCGGGCGCCGCCGACAAGGCGATGATGAAGCAGTTCTCCGGCTATCCGCAGGCGCTCGGCATGTCATCCGGCGTTATGCTGGTGCTGGCGCTACTGCCCGGAATTCCGATGATCCCGTTCCTGATGCTGAGCGCGGGCGCCGGCGCGCTGGCATTGAAAGCACGCCATCGCAACACCCAGGTCAAGACCGAGGAAGCCCGCGCGGCGGCGGCTCCGGCCCAGGCCGCTGCTGCGGCGGCAGCGGAAGAAGAGCCAATCTCGACCGCGCTGAAGATCGACGATCTCAAGATCGAGCTCGGCTATGCGCTGCTGCCGCTCGTCAACGGACCGGACGGCAACGACCGCCTCACCGACCAGATCAAGGCACTGCGCCGCTCGCTCGCCATCGAGATGGGTTTCGTGATGCCTGCCGTGCGCATCCTCGATAACGTGCAGCTCGAGGCCAACACCTACGTCATCAAGATCAAGGAAGTCGACGCCGGGTCGGGCCGCGTTTGGGCCAACCAGTTCATGGTCATGGACCCTGCAGGCAATCAGGTGACCGTGCCGGGCACGCACACCATCGAGCCGACCTTCGGCCTGCCTGCGACCTGGGTCGATGCGTCGCTGAAGGAAGAAGCATCCCTCAGGGGCTACACGGTAGTCGATGCTGCGACCGTGCTCTCCACGCATCTCACCGAGCTGTTGAAGAACAACATGTCGGATCTATTGTCTTATGGCGAGGTACAAAAGCTTCTGAAAGATCTGCCGAAGGAACAGGGCGAACTGGTCAAGGATATCGTACCGGGCCAGATTACAGTCTCCGGCATCCAGCGCGTGCTTCAGCTGCTTCTCGCCGAGCGCATCTCGATCCGCGACCTCTCCACCATTCTGGAAGGTATCGCCGATGCACTGGCGTTCTCGCGCAATCCGGCGATGATCGCCGAGCACGTTCGAGCCCGGCTCGCACGCCAGATCTGTGCACAGAACACCTCGATCAACGGCTACCTGCCACTGATCGCGCTCTCGGCGAAGTGGGAGCAGGCGTTCGCGGAATCGATCGTCGGCACCGGCGAGGACCGCACGCTGGCGATGCAGCCCTCCAAGCTCTCCGAGTTCATGACCGCGACCCGCGACCGTTTCGAGCAGGCCGCGCGCGAGGGCGAGAACCCGGTGCTCGTCACCTCTGCGGCAATTCGTCCCTTCGTCCGCTCACTGGTGGAGCGTTTCCGCGCCCAAACCACCGTGCTGTCGCAGGCGGAAATTCATCCTCGGGCGAAACTTAAGACTGTTGGAAGCGTTTGAGAATCCGTCCATTCACCGCTGCTGCGGCACGATAATTTCGTCACATCCAAATGATTTCTGAGTCCAATCTTCTGCGGCTGCGAAAGGCTACCGCGGGAACTAAAATTGTAACCATCTGATTTATCGATATTTTTATTTCCACCCCTAGAGTGGCTCACAAGCGATCAAGAAAAATCACTCGCTTGTGATAGGGCCTGGGAAACAAAAACCCCCTCCACCACGTTTACGAGACATCGAGTTTGAACCGGTCGCCCGCTGGGCGTGACTAACGAGGCAACTGGACGAGAACGTGAGGGAGGCGACATGAACCATTCATTGTACAGCGCTGACCGCATGACCCACCTCAAGATCGTGGTGGTAGCGCTGGTTGCTGCAATTGGCATCGCAGGCCTTGGGATTTCAGCACGTCTTAGCGCCGGTGACGGCGCGATGCAGACGGCGCGCGCAACGACGCCGGTTCTCAAAGCCAGCCACACCATGATGGTTTCCGACTCCGAGCAGCAGGTGATCCGCTGATGTGAATTTCAGGAATTCATAAGGCTCTCTTCCCCGCCCCCCGAAGTCGCCTTGTGAATATCTTCCGGGACATCTCATCCCCAGTGAACCCGGACAAAAAGCGCCCGTCTCCCCCACGGGCGTTTTTTGCTGTCTGGGTCCCGGAAATGCGGAGGCAGAGAAAGCCGCTCACGTCAGCGCGACGGCACACTCTCGTAGAGTTTTCCCGCCCACAGCGGTTGAGCCGTTGGCTTGCCGCTTGTCGAACCGCCCTTGGCCTCGACCGTGACCGCATAGATCGAGTTGTTGATGGCGGCAGCGTCAACACCGGCGAGGCCGCCGCCCACGGTAAATTCGCCATCGATCACGCCGATGGAGCGTGGCTCTCCGAGTTTGCTCGGCACGATCCAGAGTTCATAGCTCTTGTCGGCTGCAGGCGGCGGCCCGACACGGCGCACCGTATAACGCCGCGTGGTGGCATCGACGGTCAGAATGAAGCCCGGATCGCGCGCGTCCGATTGCAATGCCGCCACCCACTGCGCAGCCGCTGGCGGCGGAGGAATCCTGACCTCTACCGTGCGAACTTCCGGTTTCATGCGTAACGCCGCCGGCAGCGCGGACGGACGATAGACCTGCAACGCGATCACGCCCGCGAGCACCGCGGCGACCGCGCTCATGATGAGACCAAAAACGTTGCCGCCTTTCGCGGGCGAAGACTCTTTCGCAGACGAGAGTTCGGCGTCCGCGGGTGTCACGACCGGAGTGATATCTTCGGCGACAGGGTCCAGCTCCGGCGCCGCCGTCGACGTTTCCGGCAGCGCAGCCGGGATTGTACCCTGCGTGGAAGATGCATTAAGCGCGGACGTCATTTCCTGCGTGATTGGATCGACAGGCGCAGCCGGCGTTCCTTTGCTCTCGTTCTTGACGGGAGCAGCGTGTGCCGATTGCGAAAGGGCGACTGCTTCCCTGATCCGGCCCCACAACTCGGCGGGCGGCTCGACCGAGGACACCATCTGATGCAGCGGCGCCAGCTTATGCTCCCATGCCTGCACGAGCGCAAGAAAGCCGGGATCGACGATCAGCATCGTCTCGACCAGCGCACGTTCGTCCGCATCAAGGGTGCCGAGCGCATATTCGGCGGCGAGCGCTATATGGTCGTCGCTGTATGCCATCACGCAAGTCCAAGACAAGTTCGAATATCGAGCAGGCTGCGGCGCAACCAGGTTTTGACATCGCCAAGCTGGGCATTGAATTTGGCCGCAAGCTGCTGACGATTCCAGCCGTTATAATAAGCGAGCAGCACGAGCTTCTGCCGCTCGGGCTCAAGCTGGCCGACGCATTCCAGAAGCGCCTTCAACTCATCCGTCATTTCCCGGCGCGCCAAAGGTGTGGGCGTGTCGGAAGCGTCCGCGAAGCTTGCAGCATTCTCAGGCGGCGCATCAGCCCGTTTGCGCACGATGTCGATGGCGCGATTTCTCACGATCGCCACCATCCACGCGAGTGGCGAAGCGTTGCCGGGCTGATACTGCCCGGCCTCCTTCCATATCTTGACGTAGGCGTCCTGAAGGACTTCTTCCGCGAGTGCCTGATCGCGCACTATGCGCAGTACGACGCCGAACAGCTTTGCGCGAGTCGCCTCATACAGCGCTTCGAAAGCAGCCTGATCGCCTCGGGCAACCGAGGCCAGCAACCAAACTAACTGGGCCGGCGTCAGCATTGTAGGTCCCCAACAAACCGCTGCCCCCGGCAGCACCCCGTGCCTTTATGCCAGCCTGGGCGAAAGCTGTAAAACGCGACGTCGCGCCACCCCTATCGCCGGATGCCGGCAGACAGCAAAAAGCCCGGACCTTTCGGGCCGGGCTTTTTGAAACCGTTCGAAGATCGTCGGGATCAGGCGACCGCGCCGATCCGCGCGCGCATCAAGCCGATGCTGTCGAGATCGGCCTGCTCGCGGGCGCTCTCCTCGGCGCGTTCGCGGGCCTGATCGCGCTCGTCCAGAAGCTCGACCTTCTTCAATTCCTCGAAAGCGTCAGCCAAGTGCGCCTTCGCTTCTTCAAGCTGCCCGCGCAATTCGTCCGCGGAGCGGGTCAGGTTCTCGCGGCGCTGGATCGCAGCCTTGGCATAGGTCGGATAGGCAAAGTGGGCCGGATCCTGAATGCCTGCGCGATCCTGCTCGGTCTGGATTTCGCGTTCGAGGTCGACCGACATTCGCTGGAATTCCGCGATCATGGTCTCGATCTGAGCAACCCGGCGACGCTTCTCGTCGACCTGAAATTTCTTCAGACGGATAAGCGTTTCACGTGACTTCATCGACTCGTACTCCCCAGAAGTCCCAGTATCAAAACGGGACAGGACCGGCTCCCCGACTGGGCCCCACCGGCGAACAACAGACGGCGTGGATCATGGCCTGACAAAGTTAGCTTTCCGTTTCCACAGAAGCGAGGATTTGCTGCAGTTGCCGGTAGCCGGCCTCCAGTCCGGTCGCCTCACTCTTGCCCTGGCGGAGGAAGTTCTCGAGCGGTTCGTGCAGGCGGATCGCCTCGTCCACCTCGGCGCTCGAACCGGCGCGATAGGCTCCGAGCCGGATCAACTCCTCCATATCCGCATAGGTCGCCATCACCTGACGGCCCCGCATGATGATCGGCAGGAATTCCGGATTGGCCGATTTCGGCATGGTCCGGGAGACGGATTTGAGGATGTTGATCGCGGGATAGCGCCCGCGTTCAGCGATGGCGCGCTCCATGACGATATGTCCGTCGAGGATGCCGCGCACCGCATCCGCCACCGGCTCGTTATGATCGTCGCCGTCCACCAGCACCGTGAAGATGCCGGTGATGGTGCCATCCCCGAGCCCCGGCCCCGCCCGCTCCAGAAGCTTCGGCAGTTCGGTGAAGACGGTCGGCGTGTAGCCCTTGGCAGTCGGCGGCTCGCCTGCGGACAGGCCGATCTCGCGCTGCGCCATGGCAAAGCGCGTCACCGAATCCATCAGACACAGCACACTCTGGCCTTCATCGCGGAAATACTCGGAGATCGCGAGCGTCAGATAAGCCGCCTGCCGCCGCATCAAAGCGGGCTCGTCAGAGGTCGCGACCACGACGACCGAGCGCGCGAGCCCCTCCTCGCCGAGATCGTCCTGCAGAAACTCCTGCACCTCGCGGCCTCGCTCGCCAACAAGGCCGATCACCGAAATGTCGGCATCGACGTTGCGGGCAAGCATCGACAGCAGCACTGATTTGCCGACACCCGAGCCGGCGAAGATACCCATGCGCTGGCCGCTGCAGCAGGTCAGAAAGGTGTTGAGCGCGCGCACGCCGAGATCGAGCGGCTGCCCCACTCGCTTTCTTGAATGAGCGGGCGGCGGCAGGTTCCGGAACGGCATAGGCGACGGACCCTGCGGGATCGGCCCCTTGCCGTCGATCGGCTCTCCCATCGCATTGACGACGCGGCCAAGCCACCCCTCACACGGCCTCACCTGACTCGCCGCATTGGCGATCACCGCGCGGCAGCCGCGCCGGACACCATCGAGGCCCGCGAACGGCATCAGCACCGCATTGTTGCCGGTGAAGCCAATTACCTCGCAGGGAATGTCACGATCGCCGCCGGTTTCGATCACGACCCGTGCGCCGACCGACATCGCATGAATGGGACCTGCGACTTCGACCATCAACCCGCGCACGCCCACGACGCGGCCATAAATATTGACGGCGTCGATATCGCCGATCTGTTCAGCCAGAGCCTTCACTGCAAGCCTCGCGTCACCGGAACGCCTTCTTCATTTCAAAAAGCTTAAGTTTCCACGGCGTGGTTGCGTGTCCTTAACTCTGTGTTTACCCGCATCGTTAATGATTGCGTCACTGTCTTTGGTAACTGACAGCGGCTCGACCTTCAGAACGGAAGGCCGAATCGCGGGAGGCGGTTAGGCCCGACTCCTAAACGGAACTTGAACTTGCATGGGTACGAAAAGCCACTTCTCTGCAACATCTTAAGTCGATTCGGCATAATTTGCACGAATAGAGCTTGCAGGCACGAATCAGCTTTTGTTAACCATATCTCGTCAGGATTCGAATCAGTTGTGCAAAGGCGTTCCAGTGCCGCGAGTTGTGCGGCCGACCTGACGCCCGGAGTGGCGACTATTAGGGGACTGGCATGCGCGTATTGCTGATAGAAGATGACAGCGCCACTGCGCAGTCGATCGAGCTGATGCTCAAATCCGAGAGCTTCAACGTCTACACGACGGATCTCGGAGAAGAAGGCGTCGATCTCGGCAAGCTGTACGATTACGACATCATCCTGCTCGACCTCAATCTGCCCGACATGTCGGGCTACGAGGTGCTCAAGCAGCTTCGGGTTTCCAAGATCAAGACCCCGATCCTGATCCTGTCCGGCCTCGCCGGCATCGAGGACAAGGTCAAGGGTCTCGGCGTCGGCGCCGACGACTACATGACCAAGCCGTTCCACAAGGACGAACTGGTCGCCCGCATCCACGCCATCGTGCGCCGCTCGAAGGGCCATGCTCAGTCGGTGATCCAGACCGGCGACCTGATCGTCAACCTCGACACCAAGACTGTCGAAGTCGGCGGCCAGCGCGTGCACCTGACCGGCAAGGAATATCAGATGCTGGAGCTGCTCTCGCTCCGCAAGGGCACCACGCTCACCAAGGAAATGTTCCTCAACCATCTCTACGGCGGGATGGACGAGCCGGAACTCAAGATCATCGACGTGTTCATCTGCAAGCTGCGCAAGAAGCTGGCCAACGCGTCGGAAGGCCGCAACTTCATCGAGACCGTCTGGGGCCGCGGCTATGTGCTGCGCGAACCGAGCGAGGACGAAGCGCGCATCCCGGCCTGAGACTTCGCTTCATAGATTGCAAAAACCCCGCCAATGGCGGGGTTTTTTTTATTGCGACCGGCAGGCCGGCAACCGAACCTGATCAGGCTTATCGCGCAGCCATTGTCGCCCGGAAACCACCTGCCCCCATGGCGGGCGCGATCGAGGGCGATGCGACCTTCGGAAGATACACGCCGCGGCGCTGCTGGCAGGGACGATAGGCGTCCGTGAGCCCAACCACCGTTTCGGCCGCACCGAGGAAGAGATAGCCGTCCGGCTCGTTCACCTTCATCATCCGGTTGAGGACGTCGGCCTTGGTCGTCTGGTCAAAATAGATCAGCACGTTCCGGCAGAAGATCACGTCGAACTTGCCGAGGCTCGAGAAGTCGTTGAGCAGATTGAGCGGCCTGAACTGCACCATGGCGCGAATATCGGCATTAATCTGCCAGGTCTCGCCGATCTGCTTGAAGTGAGTGACGAGTTTCTGGATCGGCAGGCCGCGCTGGACTTCGAACTGGCTGTAGATGCCGCTCTTGCACTTCTCGAGCACTTCCTGCGAGAGATCCGTCGCGACGATTTCCACCCGCCAGCCGGACAGCATCTGAGCGAAATCCTTCAGGATCATCGCCAGCGAATAGGGCTCCTGCCCAGTCGAGGCTGCCGCGCACCAGATACGAAGATTCTTGCGATTGGCCCGCGCCTTGATGAGTTCTGGCAGGACGCTGTCCTTGAAATGATCGAACGGAATCTTGTCGCGGAAAAAGAACGTCTCGTTGGTGGTCATCGCCTCGACCACGTCGCAGATCGTGCTTTCCACGCCGCGCCGCAGTTCGGCGACAAGTTCACCCAGGCTACCCAGATTCGCCCTGCGCACGAGCGGCATGAGACGGCTTTCGATCAGGTACTGCTTGTCGTCTGACAAAACGAGGCCGGATCGTTCCTTCAGGAGCTTGCGCAGAAAATCGTACTCAGCCTGAATCACGAGAAATCTCCTGAAAGGATTTTTTGTATTTTTTGGCCGATCTGATTGAGCGGCAAGACAGCGGAACAGATGCCGGCCTGCGCGGCCGCACCCGGCATTCCCCACACCACCGATGTCGCTTCGTCTTGCGCGATTACGTTGCCGCCGGCGGTGACGATGTCCCTACCGCCGCGCATGCCATCGGACCCCATACCCGTAAGGATGACCGCCAGCAGATCGCCCTTCCAGACATCGATCGCCGACATGAAAAGAGGGTCCACCGCAGGCCGGCAGAAATTGATCTGGGGGCCATCATCGAGCGAGATCGCGACATTGCCGCCCTGACGCCCCACGCGCATGTGCAGCCCGCCCGGTGCGATATAGATATTGCCCTGCCTGACGACCTGCCCGTTCGTCCCCTCATACGTCGGCCGGGCACTAACGCGGCCGACATGCTGGGCGAGAATAGTGGTGAAGGTCGGCGGCATGTGCTGGGTAATCAGTACAGGCACCCTGTCGACGATCGGTGCCAGCTCGGCGGCGAGCGCGGTCAACGCCTGGGGCCCGCCGGTCGAGGAGCCGATCAAAAGCGCCTTCGGCCTCACGTTGTTGAATGGACGCAGCGAAAACTTCGTCGGCGCGTGATGAAGCGGTGCCGCCACCGCGGCTGGCTGCAGCGAAGCGGCAGGCGCCAGCGGCGGGCTCGGCACGCGGCGACGCGCAATGCGCGCCGTGAGGTGGCGAATCTTCTGCACCAGTTCGTGCCGGAAGGTATCCGCTCCGCCCAGATGGTTGCTTTCCGGCTTCGGAATGTAGTCGGAGGCACCGAGCGACAGCGCCTTAAGGCTGATCTCGGCGTTCCGCAGCGTCAAGGTCGAGGCCATGATGACGACGAGGTCGCGCTTCTTGGCCAGCAGCAGCGGAAGCGCAGTGATGCCGTCCATATCCGGCATCTCGATGTCGAGGATCACGGCGTCAGGATTGATCCGCTCGATCTGATTGACCGCATCTAGGCCGGTGCGGCACGAGGCCACCACCACCATGTCGGTCTCGGCTTCGATCCAACGCGTGATGATGCCGCGAATGATGGCTGAATCATCAACCACCATGATTCGAATGCGCTCGCCACTCATTGAGACGGGATGAGAGGCGGGTGCCAGATCGATACTCATTCAATTACCAAATTTGCTTTCTGCCAGAGGCAGGAGGAAACGATATCGATCCGGCCGACGTCGTCGACTCTTAAATCAGGCCGACTTCCTGAAACTTCGCCGTGACGATTTCCTTGTCGAACGGCTTCATGATGTACTCGTTCGCGCCTGCATGAAGCGCGCGCGCGATATGAGCGACATCGTTCTCCGTGGTGCAGAAAACCACCTTGGGCTTTTCGCCGTTCGGCATCATGCGCAGGTTGCGCAGAAATTCATGGCCATCCATCACCGGCATATTCCAGTCGAGCAGCACGGCGTCGGGAAGACCGCGCTTGCAGACTTCCATCGCCTTCTCGCCGTCTTCGGCTTCGATGATTTCGAAGTTCAGGCCTTCCAGGATTCGGCGCGCGACCTTGCGGATCACGCTGGAATCATCAACGACGAGACATGTTTTCATGCTGACCTCTATTTCCAAATGCTGACCTGACGGGCTCTCAAGCCGCCATCATGTCAGGAGCAATCTCCAGTACCCGGTCGATATCGAGCACCACCATCAACTGGCCGTCGAGCCGATGGATGCCACCCGCCACTTTCTCCATGCCGCGATCGAGATTGACCGGATTCATCTCCCGGCTGTCGTCGGACAACTTCATGACTTCCCCGATCGAATCGATCAGCAGTCCATAGGACTCGCCGCGATGATCGACGCCGATCGCCATCGGCGGCCGGCCATCCTCGATTTTCGGCAGACCGAGGCGCGCACGCATGTCGATCGCGGTGACGATCCGGCCGCGCAGGTTGAGAACGCCTGCGATATCGTCGGAAGCGAGCGGCACGCGGGTCAGCCGCTCGGGCATGAACACGTCCTGCACACGGGAGATCGGCAGGCCGAACAATTGGCCGCCGATCATGGCGGTGACGTATTCGGTGATGTGGCCGTCGGTTTTCTGAACTTGCTGGTCCATCTCGCTATCCTTATGCCGCGCGGTGATCGCGAGCGGCCTGTTCCTTCAACGCCGCGATCAGACCAGGCCGGTCGAACTTCGCGACATAATCATGGAAACCGACCTGGCGGCCCCGTTCGATCGCGGCTGGAGAAACCAGCGACGACAGCGCGATGATCGGGGTCTCGTTGTTGCGCTGGTCGGCGCGAACGGCCTCGGCGAATTCGAAGCCGTTCATTTCCGGCATCTCAATGTCGGTGAGGATGACGTTGAACTGCTTGCCGCCGCGCAGGATATTCAAGCCCTCGCTCGCATTGGTCGCGGTCTGCACGTTGTAGCCCGCTGCCTTCAGCACTGGCGCCAGCATGTTCCGGAAGAAGGCCGAATCGTCGACCAGAAGAACGTCCTGGGTCAAGCTCGAGCGCTGCATGTCCTTGCGGGTGAACCAGTCGGCGAAAGCCATCGGCAGGAAGTGACCGACATCGATCACTTCGGTCGCCTGCCCCTTGATGACGGCGGAACCGAGCAGGCCTTCCTGCGCGCTCGCGACTTCGATGTTGAGGCTTTCCTCGACAATGTCGACGATCTCGTCGACCACCAGACCCATGGAACGGCCATCATCGACGAACACCAGGATCGGCTGCACACCCTCGCTACGAACCGTAACACCTTCCATGCTGACGAGTGGCATCAGATGGTCGCGATACTGCACCATGTGGCGGCCGTTGGAGAACTCGATCTTCTCCGCCGCGATTTCCTCGAGACGTGTGACGAGCGCCAGCGGCACAGCCTTCGGCTGAGTGTTACCGGCATGGAAGACGAGCAGCGAGGTGAGCTGTTCGGAACCGGCGACACGCGCGGCCGCGTTCTCGTCCATCATATCGCTCTGTGCCGACATCGAATTGCCGACCGACTGTGAGATGCCGTTCGGATCGATAATCATGATGACGGCGCCATCGCCGAGGATGGTGTTGCCGGAGAACATGTTGATGTGGCGCAGCTTGGTCGACATCGGCTTGACGACGATTTCTTCGGTGTGGAAGACGCCGTCGACCACGATGCCGAAGGTCTGGCTGCCGACCTGCATCACAACGATGAAGCCGTTTTCCGGATCGATCTCCTGACCATCATCGATCTTGAGAAGCTTGCGCAGGTGCAGAAGCGGCAGCAGCTTGTTGCGCAGCCGCAGCACCGGCGTGTCCTTGATGCGCTCGATCCGATGATCCGAATTGGCGCGCGCGCGCACCAGTTCGACCACCGCAATCTGCGGAATCGCAAACCGTTCGCCCGCCGATTCCACGATCAGCGCGGAAACGATGGCAAGCGTCAGCGGAATCTTGATGGTGAAGGACGATCCCTCGCCCGGCACCGACTTGACGTCGATGGTGCCGCCGATCTGATCGATGTTGGTACGCACCACGTCCATGCCAACGCCGCGACCGGACACGCTGGTAACAGCCGCTGCTGTTGAAAAGCCCGGCGCAAAAATGAACTTGTGAATCTGAGCCTCGCTCATCTTCTCAAGCTCGGCTTCGGTGACGATGCCGTTTTGCAGCGCCTTCTGCTTGATACGTTCGGTGTTGAGGCCCTGACCGTTGTCGGCGATGCAAATGATGATGTGGCCGCCTTCATGATAGGCGGAGACGCGAATGGTACCGACTTCGGGCTTGCCCGCGGCAACACGCGCGGCGGTGCTTTCCAGACCGTGGTCGGCCGAGTTGCGCACCATATGCGTCAGCGGGTCCTTGATGAGGTCGAGCACCTGGCGGTCGAGTTCGGTGTCGGCGCCATGCATCTCGAGTTCGATCTGCTTGCCGAGTTCGGCCGACAGGTCGCGTACGATGCGCGGCAGCTTCTGCCAGGCATTGCCGATCGGCTGCATGCGCGTCTTCATGACGCCTTCCTGCAGTTCGGCAGTAACATTGGAGAGGCGCTGCAGCGGCACCTTGAATTCGTTCTCCTCGTGACGGCGGCTGATTTCCAGCAACTGGTTGCGGGTCAGCACCAGCTCGGACACCATCGTCATCAGATGTTCGAGCGCGTCGACGTTGACGCGGATCGACTGCGCCGAGACCTTGTCGGCCTCGGTTGCTTCACCCTCGCCGCCTGCCTTGCGTGCGGCCGGTTTTGCAGCGGGCTTTGCAGCGGATTTAGGTGCGGGGGCGGCCGCGGCAGGTGCTGGCACAGCAGCCGCCACCGTCTCGACTGCGGTTTCGCGGAATGCGCGCTCCAGTTCATCGAGCGAGACCTCGCCGGGGCGCAATGCGCGCTCCAAGGTCTGCTCCACCAGCGTGCCTTGCGCCGCGCCACCGGAAGAGGCCGCAGGAGCAGAAGCAGCAGGCGCGGGGGCGCTGCTCTCCATCGAAGCCATGCCGACTTCGACCATCTTCTCCAGTGCGCCGATCAGATCAGGGTCGGAGCCTTCCGGCTCGGCCTCGCTGGATTCGAGTTCGCCCAAGATGTCCTTGATGCGATCGATAGTGTTGAGGATCAGCGACACGGCTTCGCCGGTCACCGGCATGCCGTCGCGGAATTTGCCCATCAGGGTTTCGGCCGCGTGGGCCAGCGCCTCGAGGCGCGGCAGGCCGAGAAAGCCGCACGTCCCCTTGATGGTGTGAACAAGCCGGAAAATATTATCCAGGATCTTCGCGTTATTCGGATCCTGTTCAAAACGAACCAATTGGTTATCGACGGTATCGAGGCTCTCGTTCGTTTCCGTCAGGAACTCACGCAACAAATCATCCATGAAACAACCCAGCCCTGGAGCGGAGGCGCACAGATGCGCCATCCAAGTCTGCGCAGTTTCAACGGAAAGCGTTTAATAATGGTGAGCAAAAGGTATTTTTGTTTTGGCGCTTTGCGCGGACCGCCTGCGGCATCGATGCGCGCAGGCGGGAAAGGGTTCGTTAAGATTTGAACGCCCTTACGAAGTCGCGACGACGACCGCGCCTTCTTCCTTGGTCAGTCCGACCTTGAAGCCGCAGGCCTGCGCGAGCAGCGCCGTATAATAAGGCTGCACCGCATGCGCGGTGATGGAAGCCGCATTCTCGAGGTTGAGTTGATCGGCGATGCTGTGCGGCTCGCGCGCATTCTGTCCGACCGCGCGGATGCGGAATCCCATCGTGTCGCCCTCGCCGATCGGATCGATCACCAGTTCGCCACCGCGCGGGATCGCCTGCTGGGCGATGACCAGCATGTTGAGGAGCAACTTGACGCGGTTCTTCGCCAGCAGCATGTGCGGCAGATTCCAGGTCAGCTTGGTCTTGTTGTCCTCGAGATGGCCCCGCGCCACCTTCTGCGCGTCGCCGAGGTCGATCTGCGTTCCGGCCGAGCCCGCCGCGCCATAGGCGATGCGGCAGAACTGCAGCCGCGCCGAGGTGCTGACTGCGCTCTTGCGGATCAGGTCGAGCGCGAATTCCTTGTCTTCGGCCTTGTTGCTCGAATCCATGACCTCCAGGCCGTTGACGATGGCGCCGACCGGATTGATGAGATCGTGGCAAACCCTTGAGGACAGCAACGCAGCAAGATCGAGAGCATCGGGAGCGCCGGAGGTACCTGACATGGAAATTTTCCTGCTGTGGTTTGGTGTGTGATAAGGATCCGCTGCTGCGATATCCGCAGCCGAATCACGCCGGACCGTGATTTGATACACCGCGAAGCCTGCCGCGGCCACACAGGCCAGCAACGAACCACGGCAGACCAGGAAAGAGATTGTGGCTGAAGGGGTTACCCTCGCCGGCGAAAACGCCCTCACGTTGATGGAGCCGCTCACAAAGCTTGCCGTCGAGGCGGGCGCGGCGATCCTTGCGATCAACCGCAAAACCATGGGGCTCGGCAGAAAAATCGACGGCTCGGTGGTGAGCGACGCCGATAAGCTTGCCGATGCCATCATCGCCGAAGGGCTCGCGAAACTCGCGCCGGCTATTCCCGTGCTCTCGGAAGAACGCACCCATCTGGCGGCGCGACCCTACCGCGACAGCTTCTTCCTGATCGATCCTCTGGACGGGACGCGTGAATTCATCACCGGAACCGATGAGTTCACCGTCAACATCGCCCTCGTCACGCGCGGCGAGCCCGTGCTCGGCATTGTCGTCGCACCCGCGCTCGGCACCGTCTGGCGGGGAATCATTGGTATCGGCGCCGAACGCCTGCCTGTGACCGAGAACGCCACGGTTTATGGCGCCCCCACGCCGATCCGAACGCGGCCTCATCCCGGTCCCGGCGCGCCATGGATTGTCAGTGTCAGCCGTTCGCACGGTGACCCTCGCACAGAGGCCTTCATCGCCGAGCGTCCCGGCGCGATCCGGCAGGTTCTCGGCTCCGCAATCAAGTTCTGCCGCGTGGCCGAGGGCGGCGCTGACATCTATCCCCGGCTCTCACCCACCAGCGAATGGGACGTGGCCGCAGGCCACGCCATCGTCACCGCCGCAGGCGGCCTCGTCACCAGCGGTCTCGGCGAACTCCTGAAGTTTGGTGAGGATCACGAGGACTTCCTCGTTCATGACTTTATCGCCTGGGGGGACCCGCAGGCGGCTTGCCGCAATAAGGCTCAGACGCCGGGTCAGTAGTCGGCGAGGGTCTTGCTCAGGGCCGGCCATTTGTCGGCCGCCTCGGCAAGCCTGGAAGGGTCGGCCGCGAAGGCATCGCGATTCTCGTTCCGACTGAACAGATAAAGGCGCTGGCCTGAGACGAGCCAAATCACCGGCTGGCCAGCGACGATCCGGCCATCGGCGAGATCGACAGGATCGTAGCCTCCGAATTGCGGGCCGTAGATGTCCGGGGCCGACAGAAATATCTCCCGATCCCGTTCATCGGAGAAGCGCCAGATCGCGCCGCCCTGATACGTCTCGATCCCGGCCTTACCCGTGACAGGCCGGGACTGGAGGAAATAGCCCACCGGGTCGTAACCATCGATCGCAAGGCCGGTGTGATGGTTCGTCACCACCCGCTCGGTCGAGGCCGCCCACACCCCTGGGAGCCCCATGAGTACAAATACGGCCAAAATACCTGCCAGGATCAGGCCTTTTCGGCTCCGCCCTTTATTTTCCTGCCGCCATGCCGTCATAGTTCCTGCCGATAAAGTTCGAGTCGCGCGAGTTTAAGACCTGCCCTGTCAGCAAGCCGTTAAGCTGAGATCAGGCCTTGCTTGCTTTTTCAGTGCTTGTCCGGGGGTCTTTCATGAATTTCGCTCTGCGTTGTGCAGCCCTGCTTGTCGCAGCGGCGATCTCGTTCTCCACGCCCGCCTCGGCGCAACAGGGGCAGCGCTCCGATTCCTACCGGTCCGATGAACTGGTCGTCGCGGGCCATCGCTTTTTCGGCAATGTCTCGCGCGGTCTCGCCTCGGTCATTGAGCGGGCAATCAGCCGCTGGGGCCTGCCGAACGGCTACGTGCTCGGCGAAGAGGGCGCGGGCGCATTCGTCGCCGGTCTTCGGTACGGCGAGGGCACCCTCTACACCAAGAACGCCGGCGACCTGAAAGTGTACTGGCAAGGCCCCTCGGTCGGCTTCGACTGGGGCGGCGACGGCGCGCGGACGATGATGCTGGTCTACAACCTGCCTGCCACCTCCGCGATCTACCAGCGCTTCGCTGGCATCGACGGCTCGGCCTATGTGATCGGCGGTTTCGGCATGACCGCGCTCACCGCGAACCACATCGTGCTGGTCCCGATCCGGGCGGGCGTCGGCCTGCGCCTCGGTGCGAGCGTCGGCTATCTGAAATTCACCCCCCGCGCGACCTGGAACCCCTTCTGAGGGGTCCTCGTACCACTTTCGGACGCCGCTGCGTGTTTCACGCCGGCCGGTCGATCTGCTAGTTTCTGCGCGTTTTCTGGCCGCGACCGGAGCAAGAGTCCGGCCATCCTTGCGGGAGTTGCCATATGGTTGAACCGATCATGTATCTGGCGATCGGTTTTCTGATCTCGATGCTATGCGGGCTGATGATCATGCCGCTGGTGCACAATCGCGCGGTGCGGCTAACGACGCGACGGCTCGAGGCGGCGGCGCCACTGTCGATGGCCGAGATCCAGGCCGACAAGGATCAGTTGCGCGCCGAATTTGCGATGTCGGCCCGCAAGCTCGAAATGAGCGTTGAGCAACTCAAGGCCAAGACCACCAGCCAGCAGGCCGAACTCGGAAAGAAGACCGACGCCATCAACCGCTTGAAGATGGAACTCGGCGAGAAAAGCGCCGCGATCTTCGCGCTGGAGACGCGCCAGAAAGCGCTGAGCGAACAGCTTCACGCCACCGAGAAGGAATTCGCTCTCAAGACCGACAGCCTGCACGATGCTGAACAGGCGCTGCGCGAGAAGCAGGTCGAACTGACGAAACTCTCCGGCGAATTGTCTGACCGCTCGCAGACGGCGGAAGCGCGGCAAGCCGAACTCGTCGCTGTGCGCGCAGAAATCGAAACGCTGCAGGCGCGCGTCTCCCATGCTGAACAGGAACACACCGAGGCCCGCGCCCGCCTCGACGATCAGCGCGGCCAATCAGAAACAGCGAGCCGCGAGCTGACCGATGCCCGGACGCATGCCGAAAGCCTGACCGGCCGCCTCGGCGAGCTTGACGGACAGTTGATGACACAGTCCCAGAAAGCCGAAACGCTAGCCAAGCGCGTCGAGGAACTGGAATCCCGCCTCGTGACACAGGACAAGGTTCTCCTCCAGCGTGAGCAGGACAACAACGAACTGCGCAAGCAGATCGAAGCCGCCAACGACGAACGTGCGACACTCAAGCGCGAACTGGCAGCCGCCAAACAGCAAGCTGACACCGCGGCTACGGAAGAACAGCAGGAAAACGGATTGCTACGTGAGCGCATCAACGCCATCGCCGCAGAGGTCGCGGGACTGGCGGGCAAACTCGAAGGTCCGGATTCGCCGATCCAGAAAATCCTTGCGTCCGAAAGCGGAGCGGCACCCGCGATCAGCGCCATCGTCAATGGTGACACCGCAAAGGGCGCGTCCGGAGCGCAGGGCAGCCTCGCCCAGCGTATCCGCGCGCTGCAGGAAGTGCAGGCCGCGCGCATCGGAAAATCCCGACAGGCCTGAATTCATCCGATCGGAGCTTGACACCTTGGCCATGAGCTTCGTAAATCGCGGCCTTCACGGTCTCGCGAAGGCCGTCCCGGGCGCATAGCTCAGCGGGAGAGCGTTCCCTTCACACGGGAGAGGTCCAAGGTTCGATCCCTTGTGCGCCCACCATCAAAAGCCCCTCGTTTGTGGGGCTTTTTGCATTTTTGCCTTAGATTCGAGCTCTGCAAATAACGACGTTTCGTGACGTTTCACGGCGTTTCATGACAAAAATTGCAGAACATTTATCGAACATGAAATCAGAATCCGGGGAAAATCCGGGGAATCCATCATGGCCCAAGGTTGAAATCAGCAATCGTGATGGCTGCACTTGCCGTAGTCAGACAGAAAATCTTTGATATCCGAAATTGCTGCACTTTTTTCGTAATCGGCATCTTTGAGATGTTTATCCGCTTCAGCCATCCCGCTTTTGATAGTGGTCCAAGGCACTTCTTCTTCGGTCGTTACTCTATCGATAAACCATTTCTTCAACCGCTCCCGCTCTTGATCTGAATGCAGGCTGGCCTGTTGAACCCATATCAAGCGACGGGCAAACTCAGACGATCGAGCACACTCGATCGGATCTATTATTGCGGGTCGCGCACTCCATTCGGCGCCGTGAAACTTTTCAAAAATCACGCCGTCTGCATCCGAAACAAACCCGTCGTAAATTTGCTTCTCGACATACGGGCTCGGCTCTTCACCTTCAAACCGTCCGGCTAAGGCGGCTTGTACATTGTTCTGAAAATTCTGATCGGCTGCCACTACGTTGGCGCGACGCTCAATTTCCTCCGGCGACAATTCAAGTGCTTTCGTGTTCTCCGGCGCGAGATTTGCGCTCATCATGATCGGCTGCGCGGCACCACGTACCGATCGAACGGCTTTCTCTTTTGAGCCCATTACAGCAATCAACTGCTCCACTGAGAGAGAGCAAAAGTCATCGGGGTTATAAGCGAGATCAAAGACGCCAATTTGACCGTTATTCTTCGGATTTGTCCCGCAAGGAGCCACTAGCCAAGAATAGTTTTTATTGAACATCCTCTCCGTTAGTGAAAACATTTTTTCGCTGAGCGCATAATCGACGGCATCTTTCTTTTTGGAAGTCATTGCCATTTGTGCCCACACGTCAGGGGCAGCGTCTTTCATGAGCTGAGCCATGTATATGGTAGCTCTTACGTCTGCCAAAGCCTCATGGGCATCATCATGGGCAAAGCCGTTTTCAGGGGCGAGTCTGTCCAATTTGAACGTCTCTTTTCCCCCGAGGGTAGGAACCTTGATCACACCTGGAGCATACACGCTTACTGCGTGCGCGATCTTCATGATGTCTGCGCGGCTGTTGCCCTTAGTATTTGTCAGATACGGATTATAGAGCGATTGAAAAAATGCCTGCCTCAAAAGTTCTTCATCATAACTGATCGAGTTGTAGCCGATGAAGGTCGCGGGAGACCACTGAAGTAGCTTAGCTCGAATGGTCCGGATGAACTCATAATGAGATGGCAAGTTCTTGGAGATTATGTCGCCGGGCTTAACCCGCGTTGTTAAAAGCGCGCCTGGTGAAGGAACGACATACGGCAGCAAACGAGAACGAATATTTATCGAGTCGATTTCGTTGAAATTGTCATCTGTGAGAATTGCCGCAAACTGAAGAATTTGGTCGAAGGCAGTTTGAAGGCCCGTCGTTTCGGTGTCGTAAAACACGTATGGCATTTCACAATCCCCCCCAAAAATTAGGATCGTGATCGGATGCTGCCGAGAGTGCAACCGGAAGATAGTTGCATTCTTACCGGCCGCGTTTGAGACGGCTCAAGAGCCATGCATCATCTTGAGGCTCAAAACCCGGGGAAAATCCGGGGAATCATCAACCACATCTGAAAAACAGGAATGAAAACAATAGAAAGCTTGGCCTTCACACGGGAGAGGTCCAAGGTTCGATCCCTTGTGCGCCCACCATCAATTCCCGCAATCCTCAAATCGGCAAGCTTTTACGTATCGTTGTGCCCCAGAGACGATATGCCGCCTTCACGTTGCTGTGGGTTGCAGCCCTCCGCAGAATATGGCCTTTCTGGGTTCTCCGTATCCACGATCAGAACACATGGAAGGTCCGCCGATGAAGCGTGTCGTTTCGTTATTCTCCGCCTGCATGATCTTGAGCAGCGTGTCGCTCGCTGCCGCGCAGGAGGCAGATGTTCGCGACACCATGTTCCCGAACTTCTTCTCCTCGGGGATCGGCCGCTCCAGCCCGATTCCGCGCCAGCGGGTGAGCTACGAGAGCAATTACGCACCGGGCAGCATCGTCGTGGATACGCGCGAGCGGCGGCTTTATCTCATCACAGGCCCCGGCGAAGCCCTGCGCTACGGCATCGGCGTCGGCCGCGATGGTTTCCGCTGGGGTGGCGTGCATCGCGTCTCCGCCAAGAAAGAATGGCCGAGCTGGACGCCGCCGGCGCAGATGCTGCGCCGCCGCCCCGATCTCCCGCGCCACATGGTGGGAGGCCCCGACAATCCGCTCGGCGCGCGCGCGATATATCTAGGCTCGACTCTGTACCGTATTCATGGCTCGAACGAGCCGGAAACCATTGGACAGGCGGTATCGTCAGGATGCTTCCGTATGGTCAACGAGGACGTCATCGATCTTTATAACCGCGTCTCGGTCGGCGCCACGGTCTACGTCAAGAACTGAGCATGACGCAGGGAGCGCGCCTCAGCCTCGCCATCCTTGCAGCAGCCTGTTTTGCGGGCCGTGCGCTTGCGGCCGACGCGGAGATTCCCTCCATCGCGGCAAAACAGCACGACCAGAAGACTGATTTCACCGACGCGGAGATTGTCGACGGTTTTCTGAAGACGACTTTCGGCGCGGAATATCAACTCGCCGGCAAGGTCGACCGCATCCGTAAATTCCAGAAGCCGGTTCGGGTTTTCGTCACCGGCCTGGACAGGCCGGACCGCAGGCGCCAGGTCGAAGCCGTGACGGCCGATATCGCCGAGCATGTCAGCCATATCGACATCGCCGTGACCACGCGCCGCGAGGACGCCAACCTCATCGTGCAACTGGTGCGCGACCGCGACCTCGACCGCTCGATCCGCGAATCCTACGGCACGACGACGGCCAAGAAGATCCGCAAATCGCTCGACCCGCAATGTCTGTCGGGCTTCCGAAAGAACGACAACTACGAGATTGAACACGCCGAGGTCATCCTGACGGTCGACAGCGGCGATTTTGTTTTCCTCGATTGCGCCTATGAGGAAATGCTGCAGTCACTCGGGCCGATCAACGACACCGGCTCAGTGCCGTGGACGATGTTCAACGATGCAGTGTCGATGGGCTTCTTCGACACCTATGATCGCTATCTGCTCAACATCCTCTACGATCCGCGCGTCAAGGCCGGCATGAGCGTCGATCAGGTTCGCCCGCTCCTGCCAGCGATCCTCAAGGACATCCGCGCAAAGGTCGCTCCGTCTCAGCCTCACTGAGCGTGCTTTAGGCGAGCTTGCGCGAAGCCTCTTTCACCTTGCGCGTGGCATCATCGACGGAGCGGGTCGCCTCGGCGATTTCCCTCATGCTGCTGTCGATTTCGGACACGCCCTTGGCGGCCACCTGCATGTTCGACGAAATGCTCTGCGTCACCGACGCCTGTTCCTCGACGGAGGCCGCAATGGCCGAGGAGATTTCATTGACCTGCGAAATCGTCCCGGTGATGCTTTCGATCACGGTGACCGCGTTCGACGTGGTGCTCTGCACCTCGGCGATCTGGCTGCTGATCTCGTCGGTCGCCTTCGCGGTCTGCGCGGCGAGGCTCTTCACCTCGGACGCCACCACCGCAAATCCCCTGCCCGCTTCGCCCGCGCGTGCGGCTTCAATCGTCGCGTTCAGCGCCAGCAGATTGGTCTGATCCGCGATATTGTTGATGAGCTTGACCACGTCGCCGATCTTCTGGGCCGCAGCAGCTAACCCTGAGACGATCTCGTTGGTCTCATTGGCCTGCTTCACCGCGCGCATCGAAATATCGAGCGCATTCGCCGTCTGACGGCTGATCTCGCCCACCGAAGCTGCAAGTTCCTCGGCGCCGGACGCCACCGCCTGCATATTCGACGACGTCTGCGTCGAGGCGCTGACCACGGAGGTGATCCGTCCTGTGGTCTCGGTCACCGCGCCCGTAATCAGATCGAGGTCGCCGTCGATGACCTTTTGGATTTCGCCGCGACGAATTCGATCCTCGACCTGCGCGGTCACATCGGTTGCGAACTTCACCACCTTCATTAACTCGCCGCCGGCGCCGTAAATCGGATTATAGGAGGCCTGAATCCACACCGCCCGGCCACCCTTGCCGATGCGCTTGAATTCGCCAGCCTGATATTCGCCACGCCGCAGTGCGCTCCAGAATTCACGATAGTCCGGGCTGACGCGATAGGCAGGCTCAACGAACATGCCGTGATGCTGGCCGCGGATTTCCTCCAGCGAATAGCCGAGCGCCGCCAGAAAGTTTTCGTTGGCGGTCAGAATCTTGCCGTCGAGGTCGAATTCGATAACGGCCTGCGATTTGTGGATCGCCCGGATCTGGCCTTCGTAATCGGCGCTTTGCATTTTCTGCTGCGTGATATCGAAGGCAAATTTGATGACCTTGTAAGGCTTGCCGCTGCGATCGAAGAGTGGATTATAGGACGCTTGAATCCAAACCGCGCGACCGTCCTTTGCGATGCGCCTGAATTCGCGTGCCTGGAATTCGCCCTTGCGCAGCCTGTTCCAGAATTCCCGATACTCGGCACTACTGCGCTCCACTTCGGGCACGAACATGCCGTGATGTTTGCCCTGCACTTCATCGAGCCGGTAGCCGAGCGCACCGAGGAAATTGTCGTTGGCGGTGATGATCGTGCCGTCGAGGTTGAATTCAATGACCGCCTGCGATCTGCCCACCGCATCGATCTTGGAACGTAACTCCTGATCCCCGCTGAAAAGTGCCATCATCCCACCTTTCTGGTTTCGGACAGCGTGCACCTCAATTCTTTAAACAACCATAACGTGTTTCAGGCTAAGGGTTCTACCGAAGCAAACCGGCACCCGGACACCGGCTCGACGGCAAAGCACTCAACTCCCGACCGCCCCTCGTTTGGCTCAGAACAGACGCCTCGCCATGGCCTTGGCTGCTTCCGCGGTGTATCAGGATCGCGCCATCACCATTCCAGTTGAGGATTGACGTTTGACCCCGAGTTCTTCCGCCAAGCCGTTCATCGAAGTTCTTTCGGGACAGCGGCAAACCACTCCTCCCCTCTGGATGATGCGCCAGGCCGGACGCTACCTGCCGGAATATCGCGCCGTGCGGGAAAAGGCAGGCGGGTTTCTCGACCTCGTCTACAATCCCGAACTCGCGGCCGAGGTGACGCTGCAGCCGATCCGCCGCTTCGGCTTCGACGCTGCCATCATCTTTTCCGATATTCTCGTGGTGCCGCATGCGCTGGGCCGCGATGTCCGCTTCGAGGTCGGGGAAGGCCCGCGCCTCGATCCGCTCGACACGACAGAGAAAATCGCAGCGGAAAAATTCTCCGCCGATTTCGCGACCTTCGAGCCGGTGTATGAGGCGCTGCGCCGCGTCCGGAGCGAGTTGCCCGCAAGCATCGCGCTGATCGGCTTTTGCGGCGCGCCGTGGACGGTCGCGACCTACATGGTGGCAGGCCAAGGCACGCCCGATCAGGCGCCAGCGCGACTTCTCGCCTATCGCGATCCGGCGTCGTTCGAAAAAATCATCGATGCGCTCGTCACCACTTCGATCCGCTATCTGCTCGGCCAGTTGCAGGCCGGCGCGGAAGTGCTGCAGATTTTCGATACATGGGCCGGCGTGCTACCGCCCGCGGAATTCGCCCGCTGGTCAATCGAACCAACAAAGCGCATCGTCGAAGGCGTCCGTGCGCAGGCGCCGGGTGCGAAGATCATCGGCTTTCCGCGCGGCGCCGGCGCGATGCTGCCCGCTTATGCCGCCCTCACAGGCGTCGATGCGGTCAGCATCGACTGGGCTAGCGAGCCGTCATTCATGCGCGAGCATGTGCAGAGCCGCGTCGCCCTGCAGGGCAATCTCGATCCGCTGGCGCTGATCGCGGGCGGCGATGCGCTCGACAAAGCCGTTGACGACGTGCTGGCGAATTACGCGGCGGGGCGGCTGATCTTCAATCTCGGCCACGGCATTCAGCCACATACGCCGATCGCCCATGTCGAACGCATGATCGCGCGCGTGCGGGCCTATAAAGGCTAATGCGATAAAGGTCGGGTGCGGGCGATCACATCGGCCGCGCCCTTTTCAAGCAGATCGAACGCAACGGCACGGCCGAGTTCGCGCGGCCGACCGGCAGATCCTCGCCGCGTCACTTCGATGAAATGATTGTTCGCTTCGTCGAGCACCGCCGCCTTGAGCAAAATCTCATCACCTTCGACGGTGGCATAGCCTGCGATCGGCGAGTTGCAGTGCCCGTTCAGAACCCACAACACTTCGCGCTCGGCCTCGGCGCAGCAACGCGAAGCCGCGCTGTCGATTGTCGCCAGGCGCCGTAACGTGTCCCAATCGCCCGCCGCACATTCCACCGCAACGATGCCCTGCCCGACCGCAGGCAGCATTTCGTCCGTAGAGAACTGATGAACGATGCGATCCGCGAAACCGACACGCTCGAGGCCCGCGCGTGCCATCACCAGCGCATCGGCCGGGCCGACCTCGCCGCCTTCCGGCAGCCGCTGCATCTCCCGCCCGTCGAGCTTACGGATGCGCGTGTCCGCAGCGCCGCGAAAATGGATGACTTCACACTCCGGAAACAGCCGGCGCACATAAGCGATACGACGTACCGCATTGGTGCCGATCTTGAATCCTTTGCCACGCGAGCGCCGCAGTTCATCGAGCGTCACGCCATCGCGCACAACTAGAGCATCGGTCGGCGGATCGCGCGACAACAACGCGCCGATCACGAGGCCGGGCGTATCCTCGTTGCCCGGCATGTCCTTCAGCGAATGCATCGCCGCCTCAAGGCGACCGTCACGTATGGCATCGCGGATCTGGCCGACGAACGCCCCGCCCTTGCCTCCAAGGTCAAGCAGCTTGCCGGTCTGGTCCTGATCACCGGTGGTTTCGAACTTGACGATTTCCACCGCAAGATTTGGATCGGCCGCCGTCAACTGGCGCGCGATCTCATTGGTCTGCGCCAGCGCCATCACGCTCTTGCGCGTGCCTATCCGCATCGCCTTGCCTGCCACGCTATATTGCTCCCGTGCCGCATCTGGCGGCAATGCGCACTCATTAGCGGCGAACGGAGCCTGCTACAAGGCATTCCGCCGACCCTTCATTTGCGCCTGCCCCGCCGATCAGGTAATCGAAGATGCCATGATAGGGCCGCCCAAACGGAAACGATGAAGATCGCACTCGCCATCTTTCAGCTTGAGATGCTCGGCGGCAAGGAACGCGACTGTCTGGCGATCGCAGCCTATCTGCAACAGCGCGGCCATGATGTGACCCTTGTCACTACACGCGCAGCTTCTTCCCCACTGCCTGTTGCGATCATGCCCCGCAAGGGGCTCTCCAATCACGGTCGCGCGCGCCATTTCGCAAAAGCCGTCATGGCCTATCGCGACCAGCACCGGCCCAATGCGCTGCTGTCGTTCGAGCGGGTGCCGGGCGCAGATTTCCATTACGCGGCGGACGCCGCCGTGGCGCTTCGGATGACAGGCGTGAAAAGCTTCCTGCCGCGGGCGCGCACCTATCTGCAACTCGAACGTGGCGTCTTCGAAAATCCGCACACCCGTTTCTTCTTTTTGACGCAGGCTCAGCGCGACCAATACGCCGCTCATTACGATTTCGATCCCGCGCGTGGCACGGTGCTACCTGTCATCCTGCATGAGGAGCGTTTTGAGGCCGCACGGACGGCGGCGGAGCGGGACACAATGCGCGACAAGCTCAGCCTGCCGCGCGATGCTATGGTGGCACTCGCGGTTGCGGTGAAGCCGAAACAGAAGGGGCTCGATCGCTCGCTTGACGTGCTCACGCGGTTTCCGCAACTCCATCTCGTCTGCGCGGGCAGCACCGAGTCCTGGATCGCCGAGCAGGCCAAGGTACTGATAATCGAGGATCGCATTCACGTCCTTCCTTATGGCGCCAATGTCATGGACCTCATGGCGGCTTCCGATTTTCTGCTCCATCCCGCGCGCGCGGAAGCAGCGGGACAGGTGATCGCTGAAGCCCTGCTCGCGGGACGGCCCGCCATCGTCACCGGGATTTGCGGTTACGCGGGCGAAATCGCGCAATCCGGCGCCGGCGTCGTGCTGCGCGAGCCATTCAATCCGCAAGATCTCACCGCCGCGATCACGACGATGCTGGAACGGCTTCCGGCCATGACGGCGGCCGCCAGGACCGAGGCAAACATGCTGCAGGGCCGGCGTGGCCGATGGTTGTCGGTGATCGCCGATGCAATCGAGTACGCCGCCTCGTCGTCCTAGCGTCCGCCCAGCACGTAGTTCGCCATGTCCCGCTCTCGCGCGGCGATGATGGTGAAATGATCCTCGCCTTGGCGAGGAAAGAAATTCACCGTCCGGGTATGGGGAAGCGAAACAGCGCCACCCGTCGGATCGAGCGTGATGACCAATTGCACCGGCACGCCGGCCTCATCGAGCGCATTTGCCATCTCGCCTGCCGTGCTGCCCCCGAGCGAATGGCCGATGATCTCGATAGAGCGAATTTCTCCGCTGCTGTAACGGCGGATCGCATCCTCGACGAGCGCAGGCTCATCGCTGTAGTTAGCGACCGTGGTCGGAATTCCCTGCTGCTGCATCTCCCAACCGAACTCGGCAAGGCCCGGCGAATTATTGCCAAGTCCCAGCAGCACGTAGAGATGCGTGCCGCCTCGCGGTCTGAAGCCGTCCGATTTCGCAGAGATACCGCTTGGCCAAGCCAACGCGGCACAAGCCAGAAGCAGGCCAGCCATTCCACGACGCAAAAACATCGTAGCCTCCCGCGGGGTGGAAAATCATAGCGGAACTTCATTGGCCGAAAAAGGGTTCTGTTCCTCCAAAAAATCGTGATCGGCGCTCAACAAGGCTTGTGAGCCTTCCAATAACATATATATTAAATGAATCTTATAGACTAAGCTGCCGTGTGAATATCGGCTCGGCACACTCGTCCACCGGAATATCTGATGACCCACGTCGTCACCGACAACTGCGTCAAGTGCAAGTACATGGATTGCGTGGAGGTCTGTCCGGTCGATTGCTTCTACGAAGGCGAGAATATGCTCGTCATCCACCCCGACGAGTGCATCGATTGCGGTGTTTGCGTGCCAGAGTGCCCAGCCGAGGCGATTTTCCCGGACACGGATCGCGAGGCCGAGCCGAAATGGCTGGAGCAGAACCGGAAATATGCCTCGCTCTGGCCGAATATTCCGTTCAAAAAGGCACCTCCTGAAGATGCCGACAAATGGAACGGCGTGAAGGACAAATTCGACCAGTATTTCAGCGAGAAGCCGGGCGAAGGCGCCTGACCGCAAGCCGTCCATTCGGAGTGCTTGTCGCCGCGGCCAAATCAAGGTGAAATGCCTCTTTGAGACAGTATCGCCGTGCCCAGCCATATCCCACCCCCAAACGCTTTCGATGACACGCTGCTCCAGCACGGGCTGGAGGATTCCGGCATCGGCACGTGGGATCTCAATCTCGCGACCCGAGAGCTCGCGCTGTCGCCCACGACGCGCAGGCTGTTCGGCCTCTTGCCCGATGAAAGCATCGAATACGCGCGGTTTCTCGCGTTGCTCCAACCGGAAGACCGCGAGCGCACCGAACGCGCGATTGAACGCTCGATCGCGGACGGCACCAATTTCGATATCCAGTACCGGATCGCCACGCCGCACGGAGCCACCCACTGGCTGCGAACCCGCAGCGCGGTCGTCAAGGGCCAGAACGGCGCGGAGCATTTGTCCGGCATCGTCATTGATATCGAGGAACAGAAGCAGCTAGAGGCAGCGCTGCGGATACGCGAAGGCCATTTGCGCTCGATTCTCGAAACTATCCCCGACGCGATGATCGTGATCGACGGTCGGGGCATTATGCAGTTTTTCAGCAAGGCCGCCGTCCGGCAGTTCGGCTACAACGAAAACGAGGTGATCGGAAAGAACGTCAGCATGCTGATGCCAAATCCCGACAGCGCCCGCCATGATAGTTACCTCGAGCGCTATCGCGCCACCGGCGAGCGCCACATCATCGGCATCGGCCGCATCGTCTCCGGCAAACGCAAGGACGGCACGATCTTCCCGATGCATTTGTCGATCGGCGAAATGCAGACCGGGGGCGAGCCTTACTTCACCGGCTTCGTGCGCGATCTCACCGAATATCAGCAGACCCAGGCCCGGATGCAGGAACTGCAATCCGAGCTCGTGCATGTTTCGCGCCTCACGGCGATGGGCGAAATGGCGTCTGCGCTGGCGCACGAATTGAACCAGCCGCTCGCCGCCATCAGCAACTACCTGAAGGGTTCGCGGCGCCTGCTTGCCTCCGACACCGAGGAAAACCGGGCGAAGATCGAATCCGCGATGGATCGTGCCGCCGAACAGGCCATTCGCGCCGGACATATCATCCGCCGCCTGCGCGATTTCGTCTCGCGCGGCGAATCTGAAAAGCGTGTCGAGAAGGCCTCGAAGCTGATCGAGGAAGCCGGTGCGCTGGGGCTCACCGGTGCGCGCGAACAGGGTGTCTCGCTCCATTTCAATCTCGACCCGGATCACGATCTCGTTCTGGTCGATCGCGTCCAGATCCAGCAGGTTCTTGTCAATTTGTTTCGCAATGCTCTCGACGCCATGACCGAATCCGCGCAGCGCACGATGGTCGTTACCTGTTCCCGCGCTGCAAATGATATGATCGAGATCGCTGTTTCCGATACCGGCCACGGCATCGGGAAGGAACATCAGCCAAGGATGTTCCAGACCTTCTTCACCACCAAGAAGACCGGTATGGGAGTTGGCTTGTCGATCAGCAAAACCATCGTCGAGGCTCATGGCGGACGCATGTGGACCGAAAACAACCCGGCGGGCGGCGCGACCTTCCGTTTCACTCTGCCGGCTGCGCCCAGCGAAGGATTGACCGATGTCGGTTGAAGGACTTGTTTATGTCATCGACGACGATCCGGCGATGCGGGATTCGCTGGATTTCCTCCTCGAATCCGCAGGTCTGAAAGCACGCCTGTTCGAATCCGCGGTAAGCTTTCTCGAAACCCTGCCCGCGCTTGGGCCAGGCTGTATCGTCTCCGATGTGCGGATGCCGAATCTCGACGGTCTGGAATTGCTGAAGCGGCTGCGCGACAGCAACAAATCCTTTCCCACCATTATCATGACCGGCCACGGCGACATTCCACTTGCGGTCGAGGCGATGAAACTCGGCGCTATCGATTTCATCGAAAAGCCCTTCGAGGACGACCGGCTGATCGGTACCATTCAGGCAGCCCTCAGTGGTGCCGCGCAACGCCAGAAGGGCGAAGCCTTGGACGCCGATGTCGCTTCCCGAATCGCAAGCCTCAGCCCGCGCGAACGCCAGGTGCTGGACGGTCTCGTCGCGGGCCTATCAAACAAGCTGATCGCGCGGGATTACGACATCAGTCCCCGCACCATCGAGGTCTATCGCGCCAACGTCATGACCAAGATGCAGGCCTCCAGCATCTCCGAACTTGTGCGCTTCGCCATTCGCGGTGGTCTTCTAAAGGATTGAGACAAATCAATGCAGTGAGGCTTCAGGACAGCCAGTCTTGAAAGACGCACCCTTGCGTCGACCGGTTCAATCATGTCCTCCCTGCGCAAAAGCACTGTCTACGTTATCGACGACGACCCGGATGTTCTGGGTTCCTTGCGCTTTCTGCTGGAAGCGGAGGGATTCGAAACCCTGACGTTCCGCACCGCTTCCGCGGCGCTGGAGGCGAGCGTGCCGCGCCACGCCGACTGCTTCATCATCGACTACAAGATGCCCGGTATGAACGGCCTCGACCTCGTCTCCCGCCTGCACGGCCAGGATGTCCGGGTGCCAATCATCCTCATCACCGGCGATCCCGACGAGACCATCGCCGCAAAGGCGATGGCCGCAGGCGTGCACTATGTGCTGCGCAAGCCGCATCTGGAGGAAAGCCTGATCGCCCATGTCCGGCAGGCGATGCAGGATGGCCCTGCGGCAACCGGCCCTTCCTGAACGAAAATCAGCCTGTCACCTCCGGTGAATCCCTTAAGGTGCGCCCCCTAAGGGACCGCGCGAAATACCGCCGCCTCTGCATTTCGGAGAGAAAGAGTTATCGCCTCATAGGAGATGACCATGCTTGCCGAGATGCCCGCCACGCCCGCCGCTTGCACCTTCGGACGAATCTCCGCCATGAAGGTTGCGCCGCCCGTCGACCGCTTCGACGCGGTCCTCCGCAGCGCGGATCTCGCCGGAGCCTGCCTCACCTATCACAAGGACGAGGAGATCTACGGCGAAAGTGAGCCCGCCGATTACATCTACAAGGTGATCTCCGGCGCGGTGCGCACTTACAAGCTTCTGCCGGACGGCCGCCGTCAGATCGACGCCTTCCACCTCGCCGGCGACGTGTTCGGCCTGGATTCGGGCGCCGAGTACCGGCTCACCGCTGAAGCCATCGTCGATAGTCAGTTGCGCGCGGTGAGCCGCCATCAACTCGAAGTGGCCGCCAAAACCGAAGTCCGGGTCGCACACGGCCTCTGGATGCTCACCGCCGACCATCTGCGTCACGCCGAGGACCACATGCTGCTGCTCGGCCGCAAGACCGCAACCGAGCGCGTGGCAACCTTCCTTCTGGAAATGGACCGCCGCCTCGCAGTCGCCGGGTTGATGGCGCTGCCGATGTCACGACGCGACATCGCTGACTATCTCGGGCTGACGCTGGAAACCGTCTCGCGCACGTTCTCGCAATTGCAAAGCCAGGGCGTACTGGGCCTGTCTGGCGCGCGGCGCGTAGCGCTGCGTGATCGTCAATGCCTGCTCGGCATGGATGCCTGAGGCGCCCGCTCATCGAGGCGGACAGCGATAAACATCGGTGCGTAGCTCAGCGCAAATCCGAGAAACGAGAGAGACCAGAAAGCAGCGGCCAGACAGATCAGGCCGTTGCTCCATGCCGGAACAAACACCGCCGCGATCCGCACTAACGCCGCCACCGTAACAAGGACGTAAACTCCCTGCGTCAACGCGGATGCCGCAAGCGGCCGGCCGCTATGACCGAGGCTCGCCCGCGACATCACCGCGAGCGTCATGATGCCTGCTCCTCCCGCCATCCAGGCGTGAATCGCCGCGCTCACGCCGACCAACCCCGATGCCGACATCGCCACCAGCACAAAGCCGAGTGGCACGAAAGCGTAGCCGATGTGGAGAATCACCAGCAGCCTGTTGGCCCAGGTGCGATAGCCTGCCCAGCGCACAAGCCGAGCAAAATGGAAAAGCCCCGCGACAAGGCAGAGCCCGCCGGTCAGCATTCCCTCGGGCCGTACGACCCAAGCGACAAGGGCGAGAGCGCCAAACGCCACGGCTGCACCGTCGAAGCGGGAAAACGGCACCGGCATCGCGCCCTGCGGACGCCGCATCAGCCAGATCCGCGTGAAGGCCGGGACGATGCGGCCAGCGATCACCGAGACCAGAAGAACGACGACGGCAACGCCGGCGCGCGCACTGTAAGCGGCAGTACCCTGAACATGCGCCTCGATGTGAAAGGCGATGTTGCAGCCAAACAGCAGGAGCACCAGCGCCACCACCCGCATGTTGCGGATATTCCTGGCAGCCAGAACCTCGCGGGTCGCCACCGCCCCGGCCAGAAGCAGGAACGACGCATCGACCAGCATCGCCGCGCGCCAGCCGATCTGTTCGGAACATGCCACTGCTACTCGGCCGAGCACCCATACGGCGACCATCAACAGCAGCAGATGGCCGCGCACCGGCGGGCGGCCGGTCCAGTTCGGAATTGCGGTCAGCAGGAATCCCGCGATTACTGCCGGCAGGAAGCCGAACAGCATTTCGTGAATATGCCAGTCAAGCGGTGCAAGCGCCGTGTGGAGCTTCAATTCGCCGAAATAGACCGGCATCCAGATCGCGATCGCCAGTCCCGAATACAGCGCCCCACCCAGAAAGAACGGCCGGAAGCCATAGGACAGAAACGCCAGTCCCCCGGCATCCCACAACGGCAAGCGAGGTGTTTGCGGGTTCATGCCGCGCCCCCGTTCAAAAGCTACGTCGCCTCACTTTTTGAAATTCGGCACGAGGCCCACGCTTCGCCTTCAAATCATCCAACGCGCGAATGGCCACGAGCACCGTCAGGACAAACAGAACCAGATAGAGTGACATGATGCGCCTCCTGAAGGCCTCAGCGTGCAGCTTTCCCGCACCATTGCCTTGAGGAACATCAAATACGCCCCAAAATCTGGGAATTTACGCTGCGACCAGTTCCGGAAAACCTTGGCAGATTTTCCCGCAGGTGCGTAATTTGCGCTAACACAAAGACTATTCCGCCGCGGCGGATAGGGTACACGGCGTTCTTTCAGCGTCCGGATAGCGGTATGCTGAAACGCCTTAGAAATATGCTGCACGCAGCACAAACGCTCCCCGACAGAAGCGCTGCGAATTGCTGGAGAAACTGATGACGTGTTGTACATCCGCTGGAGGCATTGCACTGACGGTGGCGAACGACATCAACAAGGACGGCGAGATTCTGCTGGCAAGCCGGTTGGTCGGCGACGGCATCCGTCAGACCGACCTCTCGGTGCCGTCCATTCACTGCGGCGCCTGCATCCGCAATGTGGAGACTGCGCTCAGCGGGCTGCCCGGCGTCGAAGCCGCGCGCGTCAATCTGTCAACCAAGCGCGCAACCATTCGCTGGCGCGACGGCACGCCGCCTCCTTTTATCGAGACGCTGCGCCGGGCAGGCTACGACGCGCACGTCTACGACGCAGGCGCGGAGGTCAAGGACACCGTGTTCGGCGAGCTTGTCCGTGCACTCGCGGTTGCCGGTTTTGCCGCCAGCAACATCATGCTGCTTTCGGTGTCGGTCTGGTCCGGAGCCGACGACGCGACGCGCGACCTGTTTCACGCGATCTCCGCCGCCATCGCACTTCCCACGCTCGCCTATTCTGGCCGCGTATTCTTCCGCTCCGCATGGCGCGCGCTGCGCCACGGTCGTACCAACATGGACGTGCCGATTTCGATCGGCGTTCTGCTCGCCTTCGGCATGAGTGTCTACGAGACCCTCACCCACGGCCCGCACGCTTATTTCGATGCATCTGTCACGTTGCTGTTCTTCCTGCTGATCGGCCGCACGCTCGACCATCTGATGCGAGAAAAAGCGCGCACCGCCGTCAAGGGACTTGCGAGCCTCGTCTCACGCGGCGCGCTGGTGCTGCAACCGGATGGCGGTCACATCTATACACCGATCAACGAGATCGCCCCCGGCATGACAATCATGCTCGCGGCCGGTGAACGCGTTCCCGTCGATGCGCAAGTTCTCGCCGGTCGTTCCGATATCGACAGCGCTCTATTGAGCGGAGAAAGCGCACCGGTTGCAGTCGCGCCGGGCACCCAGCTTCAAGCCGGCGTGCTGAATCTCACAGGTCCGCTGACGCTTACAGCTACGGCAGCTGCAAAGGATTCGGCGCTCGCCGACATGGTGCGCCTGATGGAAGCAGCGGAAACGGGCCGCTCCACCTATCGCCGGATCGCGGACCGCGCTTCGCAGCTCTATGCACCCGCCGTGCACGCCACGGCATTCCTCACCTTCATCGGCTGGATGATCGTTTCGGGCGATCTGCATCGCGCCGTCACCATCGCTATCGCGGTGCTCATCATCACATGCCCTTGCGCGCTAGGCCTTGCCGTACCGATGGTGCAGGTGATGGCGGCCCGCCGCCTGTTCGAGAACGGCATTCTGCTCAAGGACGGCGGTGCGCTGGAACGTCTCGGGGAAGTCGACGCAATCGTGTTCGACAAGACCGGGACACTGACCTCCGGCACGCCGCGCCTGATGAATCCGGCTGCTATCGATCCCGCATTACTGAAGATCGCAGCCGCCATCGCGGTTCACTCCCGCCACCCTTATTCGCGCGCGATCGGGGCAGCCTGCCCCGCCAACTCCTTCCAACCTCTTGAACCGAACGCGGTCACCGAACATCCCGGCTGCGGGCTCGAAGCACGGATCGGTTCGCATCTCTATCGCCTCGGCCGCGCGGGCTGGGCACTGTCCGATTCCTCATCCAGCTCGGAAGATGGACTTGTTCTTGCCATGGACGGCGCACCACTGACGCGTTTCCAGTTCGAAGATCATCTGCGCGGCAGCACGCACGACGCACTGGCAGCGCTGAAGCAGGATTTCAGCATCGAGATTCTGTCCGGCGACCATGATGCGGCAGTCGGCCGGGTCGCCGACACGCTCGACCTTCGTTACGCGGCGGGGATGCTGCCCGCTAGCAAGGTCGCGCGCATCGGTGATATCGAAGCCAGTGGCCACAAGGTTCTGATGGTCGGCGACGGATTGAACGACGCACCTGCGCTCGCCGCAGCTCACGCCTCGATGGCGCCCGCGACCGCAGCTGATATCGGCCGCAACGCCGCCGATCTGGTTTTCCTCCACGAAAGCCTGAACGCTGTCCCGCAAGCCATCGGTATCGCGCGAGAAGCTGCAAAGCTCGTCCGGCAAAACCTGTTGCTTGCGGTCGGCTACAATCTGATCGCGGTGCCGATTGCGATCCTGGGATATGTCACGCCGCTGATCGCGGCGATTGCGATGTCGCTGTCTTCGATCGTCGTCATCGCCAATGCCTTGCGGCTCGGCGGCCATCGCGCGCCGGCGAAATCCGCAGCGTCACCTGCGAACCGCCTTTCTTTACAAGCCGCGAAGCAAGCGTGACGCAGCATCAAGAACGCAGAATAACTTTAGCCGATGGTCATCAGGCTGGCATTGCCGCCGGCAGCTGCGGTGTTGACCGAAATTGAAACCTCCCTCAGCAACCAATTCAGACAATACGCATCGGGATTGCCGACAACTTCATCGGTGGAGGCGGACTGAACGAGCATCAGCGGTCCCGGCAGTGCTGCGATCCTGCGGTTGGTAATCCGCACACGCGCAGCACCGGCTTCGATGAGCGCGCCTGCGAACGGCCCGTCAGCCTGCCAATCCGAGGTCCAGCTCACACGCGCCGCAACGCTTGCCGGCAAGCCTCGAAACCTATCCTGGAAACCGCTCGCGCCATCGATCACGAGTTGATTTCCCGTCGCCAACGCGGCCGCCATCTGACTGCGAAGACCGGCCTCCGTCGCAGGGACAAGCAGAATCCGGCCGCGCGGATGCAGCGCATAGAGATTACGTTCGCCGACTGGCCCGGGCAATTCCATCTGAAGGCCAAGTCCCGCGTGCCCGGTGATATTAAGCGCTACTTCCGCCTCCGCGCTCAATCCCCTGCCGGACAGCCAGGCCGTGTATTCGCGCAGTGCCGGGTCGGTATGCGTCGAACCATGCTGCGGAAGGGTCGGCGCCTTGCGAACGAGACGTCCGAGATAAAGTGGCCCACCCGCTTTGGGCCCGGTGCCGGACAGCCCGTGACCGCCGAACGGCTGCACGCCGACCACCGCGCCGATGATGTTGCGGTTGACGTAGACGTTACCGGCTTCGACACGACTCGTGACATGTGTGATCGCTTCATCGAGACGTGTATGCAGGCCAAAGGTCAGCCCGTAGCCGGTGCCGTTGATCTCATCGATCAGGCGATCAAGATCGGCGCGGGGAAAGCGGATGATATGCAATACCGGACCGAAGACCTCGCGCTTGAGATCGGAGAGTGCATTGATCTCGATGATGGTCGGCGGAACGAAAGTTCCATTCTTCGTATCCGCAGGCAGCGGCAGTTGCTCAATCTTACAACCGAGGCCGCGCATCCGTTCGATATGCCGATTGATGCCGTCTCTCGCCGCGGTCGTGATAACCGGGCCAACATCGACCTTGAGCCGATCCGTCTTGCCAAGTGTCAGCTCCTGCAAAGCGCCTTTCAACATCGTCAAGGTGCGATCAGCGATATCCTGCTGCAGGCAAAGTACGCGCAGCGCCGAACAGCGCTGACCGGCACTGTCGAAGGCCGAAGCGATGACGTCGCCGACGACCTGCTCGGCGAGTGCGGAGGAATCCACGATCATCGCATTCTGCCCGCCGGTCTCCGCAATCAGCGGAATGAGTTTACCGGCATCGGACAACCGTTCGGCCAGACGCACTTGAATGAGACGCGCGACTTCTGTCGAGCCGGTGAACATGACGCCGGCGGTCTGGCTCGCACCGACAAGCGCCGCACCAAGACCTCCATCGCCCGGCACGAACTGCAGCGCGCCGCGCGGCACGCCGGCCTCGTGCAGAATCTTCACACTCTCATACGCGATGAGCGGAGTCTCCTCGGCGGGTTTGGCAAGCACCGCGTTGCCGGTGACGAGGGCGGCTGCGACCTGCCCGGTGAAGATCGCGAGCGGAAAATTCCACGGGCTTATGCAGACGACGGGGCCGAGCGGCAGATGCGACGGACCTAGCGTGCGGCGTGCCTGGTCCGCATAGTAGCGCAAGAAATCGACCGCCTCGCGCACCTCGCTGATCGCGTTAGCCGCCGACTTGCCGGCTTCGCGCATAATGACGCTCATCAGCGTTTCAATACGCGCTTGCGTGATGTCCGCTGCCTTGTCGAGGCAGGCCGCGCGCTCAATGGGCGAGACCGCCGCCCATGATTCAGCATGCTCCGCCGCCAAAGTGACGATGCGTTCGGCGTCCCCCGCTCCTACCTCGGTGACGCGACCAACAACGTCACGATGATCAGCAGGGTTCAGCACGTCGCGCGTCGCGCCTCTGATCCTGCCGTCGGCGACAAGCGGCCGCGCATGCCATGACGTTTCAACGGCGGCAGCAAGTGCATTTGACAGGTGCGCGAGGGTGGTCTCGTTCGACAGATCAAGGCCTTGCGAATTCCTGCGCGCGCGTCCGTACAGCGCGGATGGCAGCACAATCTGCTCATGCGGCACGCCGACCACCGGCATCGCAGTGACGATATCGACCGGATCGGTAACCAGCGATTCAACCGTGACCGTGGGATCGGAGATACGGTGTACGAAGGACGAATTGGCACCGTTCTCCAGCAGTCGGCGGACGAGATACGCCAATAGTGTCTCGTGCGTACCGACCGGCGCATAGATGCGACAGGGCCGGTCGAGCTTACCTTTTCCGACGACTTCTTCATAAAGCGGCTCGCCCATGCCGTGCAGGCACTGGAGTTCATAGCGGCCGACCGCGAAGTCAGGGCCGGCGAGATGATAGATCGTCGCGAGGCTCTGCGCGTTGTGTGTCGCGAATTGCGGGAAGATCGCATCCGGCGCGCCCAACAGCTTGCGTGAACAGGCGACGTAAGCGACGTCGGTGTGGATCTTGCGCGTATAGACCGGGAAGTCCTCCAGCCCGTCGACCTGCGCGCGCTTGATTTCGGCATCCCAATAAGCGCCCTTGACGAGACGCACCATCATCCGTCGGTGGGAGCGGCGTGCGAGATCGATAATATAATCGAGTACAAAGGGGCACCGCTTACCATAAGCCTGCACCGCGAAGCCGAGACCGTTCCAGCCGTTCAGGCTTTCGTCGAAGCTGATCTCTTCGAGAAGGTCGAGCGACAATTCCAGCCGATCCGCTTCTTCGGCATCGATGTTGAGACCGATGTCGCAGGACCTGGCAAGCCGCGCCAGTTCGCGCACGCGTGGCAGCAGTTCGCCCATCACACGAGCGCCCTGCGCGCGCGTATAGCGCGGATGAAGCGCCGAGAGCTTGATCGAGATGCCGGGGCCTCCATAGACGCCGCGCCCGTTCGACACCCCGCCGATGGCGTGGATCGCAGTCTCATACTCGCGATAGTAGAGATCGGCGTCAGCGGCCGTCATGGCCGCTTCGCCCAGCATGTCGTAGGAATAGCGGAAGCCTCGCGCCTCCAACGGACGGGCTCGCTCCAGCGCCTCGTCGATCGTCTCACCCATAACGAACTGCTCGCCCATCATGCGCATCGCCATATCGACGCCGTGCCGGATCACCGGCTCGCCGCAACGCGCGATCAGCCGCGTCAGCGCCGCGGCAAGGCTGTGGCCATTCGCCGTCGAGGTCAGCTTGCCGGTGACGACGAGCCCCCAGGTCGCGGCATTGACGAACAGCGAGCGCCCGCCATCGAGATGAGATGCCCAGTCGCCTTCCGCGATCTTGTCGCGGATCAGCGCGTCGCGCGTCGCCGCATCGGGAATACGCAGCAGCGCCTCGGCAAGACACATCAGCGCAACGCCCTCCTGACTGGAGAGCGAATACTCCTGAACCAACGCTTCGACGCCCGTACCTTTGTCCTTGGCGCGCAGCGTCTCGACCAGCCTGCGTGCCGTGCGCGCGATGTCCTGCTTCATGTCCTGTGGAAGCGTCGCCGCAGCAACCAGCGGCGGCAGGCATTCCGGCTCTGGACGGCGATAGGCCGCGGTGACGGCCTCACGCAGCGCGCTCTGCGACCGGATCGGCGGCGCGAATTCCGCGAAAGGCCGAGTGGTCGCCCTTTGTGAGGCCCTGTCGTGCGCTGTGCTGGACATACTCAGAAGAAGTAAGGAGGCGTTGCCGAACCGTCCATAGAACTCAGCACCTCGGCCAATGCGGTGATGCAGTCCGTTAAAGATGGCGGCCACGATGCTCCAAACAGGTTACGTCCCAGGTCCGAGGCAGCATCGCCGTCAAATAACAATGTGGGCGTGTCACAGCACCAAATCTATAATTATTGATTTTAAATATTTGATGCGATAGCGTGCGATGACATTGCGTCGAAAGACTGAAATTCACGGAAATTCAATATGATAACCCGTGAACGATAGCCGCGCCGACTGCACCACCCAAGGCTGACAAGATTGATGTCCGTACAGATCGTCCAGCGCCAATCTCTCCATGAATCCCTCGTGGCACCGTTGCGAGAGATGATCCTTCAAGGAGAGTTGCGCCCCGGCGAAAAGGTCCCCGAGGAGCAGCTTTGCGAACGCTTTGGGGTTTCCCGCACGCCCATTCGCGAAGCACTCAAGGTATTGGCTGCCGAGGGCGTGTTGCAGATTCTTCCGCACCGTGGTGCGATCGTTGCACGGATTACCGAGGAGCAAATTGAGGAGCTGTTTCCGATTATGGCGTCCTTGGAGCGCCTGGCGGGGCTCCTCGCATGCGAACGCATTTCCAACGCCGATGTCCGCCGAGTTCGTGCATTGCATGACAAAATGATGCAGCACTTTAAAAGCGGAAACGAGTCGGAGTATCTGCGTCAGAACAGGTTGATCCACGAAGCCTTCTTCGAAATCGCAGGGAACACAATGCTCTCTGCGCTCTATCAGCAAATCCTGACCCGTATCCATGTGTGCCGCTTTGTGGTGCGCAAAAGCCCCGAGCATTGGCAGCGCGCCGTGGCCGAACATGAGCAGATGATCGAGCTTCTGGAAGCGCGAGACGGAGCCAAGCTGGCTGCCCTGCTCGAATTTCATATCACGGGCACGACAGCAGGCATCGCCAGGGAATCCATCGGAAAATCGGAGCGCCAACCGGAGGCATCCGGCATGACGTCCAAGCGTAGTCGCAAAGGACGCGAACGCACATCCGCTTGACCGGGGAATCTACATGAACTCCTCGGGCGCCTGAACATAATCATTGATGACAAGTCAGCCACGGTCCGCCGCGGCACGGAGAACGATACGATGAGTAACGATACAGGCCATACCTCTTCCCCGTATGCCGGTGCGAAGCCGAAGGCTGCAAATACTGCGGGAGCCCGTCCGCTTCCTCTCGCCGGCGTGCGTGTGCTCGATGTAAGCCAAGTCATGGCTGGTCCTTATAGTTGCATGCTGCTCGGCGACATCGGCGCGGACGTCATCAAGATCGAGCCGCCGGTCACAGGCGACCAGACTCGTGGCGCCATGGGATTCAAGATGAAGGGGCCCGACAGCATGGGCTTCCTCAACATGAACAGGAACAAACGTTCAGTGGCTGTCAACCTCAAGAGCGAGGCGGGCCGCGAGGTCTTCTACAAGCTGGTGGAAAGCGCCGACATCCTCGTCGAGAACTATCGGCCCGGCGTGATGAGGAAGCTGAAGTGCGATTATGAGACGCTGAGCAAAATCAATCCGCGCCTTGTCTATGCTTCAATCTCTGGCTTCGGCCAGACCGGCCCTTGGGCTGAACGACCCGGCTTCGACCTGATGGCGCAAGCCATGTCCGGTGTCATGAGCGTCACCGGCCACCCCGGCGGTCCGCCGGTGAAGGCCGGCGTCCCGGTAGCGGATATCGGATGTGCCCTCTTCGCCACCTACGGTGTGCTCGCGGCCTATATCGGCGCCAAGAACACGGGCGTGGGCCAGTACATCGACGCATCCTTGTTCGAGGCGGCGCTCGCCTTCTCTGTTTGGGACATATCCGAATACTGGGGCCGTGGTACGCAGCCGATCCCACTCGGCACCGCCAATCGGATGAGCGCGCCCTATCAGGCCATGAAGTCGAAGGACGGCCACTTCGTCATGGGGGCAACCAACCAGAAGCTATGGACGCAGCTCTGCGAAGTGCTCGACCGCAAGGAGCTGCTTGAAGATCCGCGTTTCCGGACCAATCCGGATCGCCTTGCCAACCGGGAAGAGTTGGTCGAGGAATTGGAGAAAACCTTTGTAACGCGTACGTCGGATGAGTGGGTCACAAACCTGCTTGCCGTCGGGATTCCCGCCGGCACCATGTACACCTATCCCGAAGCCTTCGAGAGCGAACATGGACGCCATCGCCATATGCGAATGGAGATCGACCATCCTAACGAGGGCAAGGTGTCCAACATCGGCTTTGCTGTGAAGCTTTCCGGCACGCCGCAACAGGTTCGCCTCCATCCACCGCTCCTTGGAGAGCACACTGCTTCCGTTCTGAGCGAGATCGGCCTCGATGCCGATGCAGTCGAGAAATTCACAGCCCGCGGAGCCTTTGCACTATGAATGAGAGCACTAAGCCCGCCACCGCAATCGACGAAGGCACGGTGCGTTTCGAGATCGACGGTGCCATCGCGCGCCTGACATTCGACCGCCCGGCTGCCCGCAACGCCATGACATGGCGGATGTATGAGGAGCTTGCAGCAGCCTGTGAGGCAATCACCGCCAATCCCGAAGTCCGCGTGGCCGTTCTGCGCGGCGCCGGCGGCAAGGCCTTCGTCGCAGGCACGGACATCGAGCAATTCCGAGCCTTCTCCTCTGGTGACGATGGAGTCGCCTACGAGGAAAAAGTCGAGCGTTATGTCGGGCTGCTGGAGACCCTTCCGGTGCCGACCATCGCTGTGGTGGAGGGCTGGGCCGTCGGCGGCGGCATGGCGCTCTCCAATGCGTGCGACTTCCGTCTGGCTACGCCCGGTTCGCGTTTTGGCGTGCCGATTGCCCGCACGCTCGGGAATTGCCTGTCCGCCTCAAATGTTCGACGGCTTGTCGACACGCTCGGCGCCAGCCTCGTAAAGCGCATGTTGTTGCTTGCGGAGATGCCGACCGCCGAGGAACTGCCGACGGGTTACCTGACCGTCGTGGCACCCGAGGCGCTTGATGCGCACCTCGCCGACCTCACCTCCCGTCTGGCGGCCTGCGCTCCCATCACCCTGCAAGTCACCAAGGAGATCATGCGCCGGCTCGCAGTCAACCCAAAGCCAGCCGATGCCGACTTGATCCGGCGGACCTACGGCAGCGCCGATTTTCATGAAGGCGTTGATGCGTTCGTCTCGAAGCGCGCCCCGCGGTGGCAGGGCAAATAGCCCGGCAACCGAGCTTTCAGCTTGCGAATTTCATTTTGGAATTCGCAAGTCGCCTCCGAAAGGAGAGCAGAATTCTTATAGCGCCTGTCTATACTTCTATCTCTGGCCCTCGCCTGAATTGAGGTCGGCAGGCAATGGCCTGAATGAGTTTATCTTTTCGAGCAGCGGTATCATGATTTGACTGGCACGCCGACGATGTTCGGCAGCGTTCTCTGCGGCGGCACGTGCATTACCGATGCGGATCGCTTCAATGATGGCACGGTGTTCAACTGCTGCATTCAACGGCTTCGGCCTGAGCCGCAAAGTGAGCAGTCTTGTCCGATGGGTTTGGTCCCGAATGGTGCTCGCCATTCGCGCCAAGCGGCTGTTACCGCACTCTCCTGTCAGAGTTCTATGGAATTGATCGTCGGCAGCGGCCCACCGGTCGAGGTCCCCCTTCTTGAGCGCCGCTTCCATGGACCGCGTTTCTGCCTCTAGCCGATCCAGCACCAGATCTTTCGCGGCGGAACGAGGTTGCAGCGCAAGAACTTCAGCCGCCATCCCCTCGAGCGCCATGGTCAGTTCGTAGATTTCCCGGATGTCGCGAGGAGATATCGCACAGACAAGGATTCCCTTGCGCGACTGAACCTCCACGAGCCCCTCGGCCTGCAAACGGATTGCGGCTTCATGCACCGGGGTGCGGCTCATCCCGAGTTGGGCCGCTACGTCGCTCTCGGCGGCCTGATAGCCCGGTGGAAACGTATTACTCAAGATCGCTGCTTTAAGCGCCACATAGGCGTTTTCCACCAACGATGCTTTGGGCGCCGTACTGGCTGGTGAGCGGCTTTTCAAGATCAGGGCAGTCAACGGCATGGCCTTCTGTGCAATTTGGCAGATTCCCGCAGCATGAGGCTGCCGGGTTGACATTGAAAGCGTTCATCGGCAGCTTGTATGCAAGATTGCATACAACAAATAGCGAGGACTTCAAAGACAAGGCATTGTTCGACAGGGAAACCGGGAGGAGACAATCATGATGAAATTTAAGGTCCTATTTGCAGGCTGCTTCTTCGCGTTATCGCTGATGCCTGCGGCGGCCGAAACCAACACGATTCATGCCTCTAAGCAGTATGGTTTGAGCTATCTGCCGCTAATGATCATGGAAGATCAAAAGCTCGTCGAAAAGCACGCGGCTGCTCTGGGTCTTAAAGACATCACGGTATCATGGGTTACGCTTGGCGGCCCGAACGCCATGAATGACGCGCTTCTGTCCGGCGGCCTGGATTTCGGCGCGGGCGGTGTTCCCAACCTCGTGACGCTCTGGGCGAAAACACGCAACTCGCCAACGGCAATTTACGGCGTCGGCGCGCTCAACGACATGCCAGTGGATCTGGTATCCTCGAATCCGAATTTTAAGAAGCTGTCCGATTTGTCCGAGAAGGATAAGATCGCTGTCACGTCGGTGAAAATATCGACGCAGGCGCTGCTGTTGCAGATGGCAACCGCCAAGAAGTTCGGCGAGGCAAACTTTGACAAATACGACTCGCTGACCGTGTCAATGCCACATCCTGAGGCGATGACGGCGCTCATGTCCGGCGGCATCGGCATTAATGCACACTTCTCGTCTCCGCCATTTCAATACACAGAACTTGCCGATCCCAAAATTCACAAGGTTCTGAACAATTATGAGATTTTGGGCGGCCCCGCGACTTTTAACGTCGTGTGGAGTACCAGCAAATTCAGGAACGACAATCCGAAAGCGTATCAAGCCTTTTTCGAAGCCTTGAAAGAGTCGATCGACATCATCAACAGCGACAAGAAGAAAGCCGCTGAGACATACAAGCGAATGGCCAACACCAAGGAAACGGTCGAATTTCTGCTGGGTATTTTGAATGACCCGCTGGTGACGAATACAATCGAGCCGCACAAGACGCTGCCGATCGCGCAATTTCTCGCCAAAGTGAAACGCATCCCTGCCGCGCCAGAAAAATGGCAGGATATGTGGTTTCCCGAAATTCATAACCTGAAAGGCAGCTGACCCCGCCTTCAACAAGGCTCAAATCGCTGCCGGCCGCGATGCGGAAGGTCACTTTGCCTACCCCCAGTCAAAGATTGATCTTCCGTACCGGGGGGCCCATGCGGTGCGGAAGTTGAGAATACAACTAACCACACGAAGCACACGACGCTAATGAGAAGAGTGAGAATATGAAGACTTACAACATTGCCGCCATCCCCGGTGACGGCATCGGCACCGAAGTCATCGCCGCGGGAGTCAAAGTGCTGGATGCCATTGCCAAGTGGGACGCCAAGTTCACCTTTGCGTTCGACCATTTCGATTGGGGCGGAGAATACTACAAGAAGCATGGCCGCATGATGCCGGAGAATGGCCGGGAGCTTATTCAGAATCACGATGCGATCCTGTTCGGATCGGCCGGTCATCCGGAAATTCCAGATCACATCACCTTATGGGGACTCCGTCTCGCGATCTGCCAGCCGTTTGACCAGTATGCCAATGTCAGACCAACCCGCATTCTGCCGGGCATTACGTCGCCATTACGGAAAGTCACGGACAAAGAACTCGACTGGGTTATTATTCGAGAGAATTCGGAGGGTGAGTACGCCGGCGTCGGCGGTCGGGTCCATCAGGGATTACCGATCGAAGCGGCCACTGACGTTTCAATGTTCACGCGTGCAGGCGTCGAGCGAATCATACGTTTTGCATTTCGTCTCGCGCAGTCACGCCCGCGCAAATTGCTGACGGTCGTGACCAAGTCGAATGCGCAACGTCACGCCATGGTGATGTGGGATGAAATTGCCGTACAAATATCGAAGGAATTTCCCGACGTCACTTGGGACCGTATGCTGGTTGATGCCATGACAGTTCGCATGGTGATGCAACCCGAGTCTCTGGATACGATCGTCGCGACGAATCTTCACGCCGATATTCTGTCCGACCTTGCCGCAGCCCTGGCTGGATCACTTGGCATCGCGCCCACGGCAAATCTCAACCCCGAGCGCAATTTCCCATCAATGTTCGAACCCATTCACGGCTCAGCGTTCGACATCACCGGCAAAGGCGTTGCAAATCCTCTCGGAACTGTTTGGTGCGCCGTGATGATGCTTGAGCATCTCGGACAAATGTCAGCTGCGAACGCTCTCATGAAGGCGATCGAGCGTGTCACTGCCAACCCCCTGCTGCACACCCCTGACCTCGGCGGCAAAGCAACCACGGCAGACGTCACGTCCGGGATCATCGAGGCGGTTCGCGGCCTGAACAGCTAGGTTCACTTGCCATATTGCTGCAATCGTTGCGCCGCGCACGGAACGCTGCGTAACGATTGAGCGGCCGTCAATGACGAAGCGTTCGGGCCGGTGATTGTTGTCGGATTTGGCGGAATATTTGCAGAGGTTTTGAAGGATACAACTTACAGGATTGCGCCGTGCGACGCGGCGACTGCCCGGCAGATGCTCGAAGAACTGCAGGGCTACGCTATTCTTAACGGCGCCCGCGGAAGACCGATGGCTGATGTGGATGCCCTGGTATCCGCAATCGTCGCAGCCTCAAATCTCGTTTGGGATCTGCGAGATCAGATCAAGGAGATGGACATCAATCCCCTCCTTGTTCGACCTAAGGGCCAAGGGGTGCTGGCCGCCGACGCGCTTATCGTTCCTATCGGATAGAAAGCGAAAACCCTCGACATAGTCGCAACGCCAGCAATCTGAAGAATGCGGGACAATACCACTGCGAGGGAAACGCCTATGTCTATCCGGACGCTATAAGCGACCACTCAATGCCGACTTCGTACTTCCCATCTGCACCAAAAGCTGACATTCGCGTTGAGACACCCGATGCCGGATCGTCAGCAGCTATTCCCCCGTGCCGATTCTTCGACAAGTGTCGACGCCATTTGTGCGGTCGCGGCCGACAGCGTCCAGCCTAGATGCCCATGCCCGGTATTATAAAAAATGCCAGGCGTGCGGCTTTTCCGGACAGTCGGCATCATATCGGGCAGCATGGGGCGCAATCCAGCCCACGGTATGACCCGGCGCGTGCTCATTCCAGGAAACAACCGGCGAGACCAGTCAACCAGCGGCTTCACCCGATCCGAGCGAATATCGAGATTGAAGCCATTAAACTCCGCCGTGCCGGCAACGCGGAAGCGATCGGTACCAAGTCGGCTGGTCACAATCTTGGCCGCATCGTCGAGCAGGCTGACCTGAGGTGCGGATTCCCGGCTTTGCGCATCATCCAGACAGACCGTGATCGAATAACCTTTCACCGGGTAAACATTCACACGATCACCAGCCATGCGGGCGATTTGGCGGCTCCCCACGCCGGCGCAGACGATGACGCGGTCGAACTCCAGATTTTCAACTCGGCCCGTTTCGGAATCGGGCTGAACCGCAAGAGTGGCCGTCACCTTGCCGGCGCGACTCCGCAAATCGGTCACCGCAGCCTGATTGATAAAGGTTGCGCCCCGGCGCTGGCAGGAATGCGCGAGCCCCGACGTAAATTTGTGAATGTCCCCGGTCGCATCGGACGGCGTATAGAAACCGCCGTGGAAATCCCTCTTTAACGTCGGCTCGATGTGCTGGATCTCTTCATTCGTAACTGCCCGGCGTTCGAGCCCACTCTCGTTCAGAATCTTGTTCACCTGTTCCGCACGGCTGAAGCCGGCTGCGTCATGATAGAAATGGAGAATCCCGCGCTTCTCAAGATTGAAGTCTATCTTCTCCCGCTCAGCGATATCGAATAAATGCACCCGGGCCTCGAGCGCGAGCCGAACCGTCGCCACTGTGTTGTCACGATACTTAGGGATCGCGGCGACGAACTCACCAAGCCAGGAATATTTGTGCCAGGATGGCCGCAAATTCATGAGAAGCGGAGCGTTCTGCTTGAACATCCATTTCATGCCCTTGGCGACTGTCTCCCAGCTATTCCAGACCTCGGCATTACTTGCGGATAATTGCCCGCCGTTTGCGTAAGACGTTTCCATCGCTGCGTAAGGCTGTCGGTCGATCACCGTCACAGAATGCCCACGCGTCAACAATGCGTCAGCAGTCGTGACGCCTGTAATTCCCGAGCCAATAATTGCAATTTTCATAGTGCAGATCCCACGCTAATAGGCGATCGACCGTCGATCGCTTCGCCCCATCTGTCGCGGGTACCTGAGAGTTTTGCCGGACGAGTCCGGTTATCCCCTTCGGTGGGCGTAAAACGCCTCTCTCCAGATTGTCCAACTGCACGGTCCTTGTGCCTGAGAGTTTATTGGGGGTTGCTCCTTCGACGTCGCTTGCGCGAGCTCTCCCGAACAGTTTTTGGACATTTATGATTAGATATCTTCAAAGACGGCGGTCCGTTATCAATCCTCCTCTGCAAGATGCACCACAGGCAAACTAAACCGCGGAGTTCTCGGTCACCACCGAAGCGAACTTCGCAAAGAACTCTCCGGCCAATTTCTTTGCCGTGGCATCGATCAGGCGGCCGCCGAGCTGAGCAAGCTTCCCGCCGACATCTGCCTTGGCCTCATATGCGAGATGCGTTCCGTCCGGATGATCGGACAATGAAACTTTTGCATTCCCCTTCGCAAAGCCAGCCGCTCCGCCCTGTCCCTCACCTGTTATCGTATAGCCAATCAGCGGACTGATATCGCTGAGCGTCACCTTGCCGCTAAACGATGCTTTGATCGGACCGATCTTGAGTGTCGACTTGGCCGACATCTCATTGTCGGACACTTTTAGAAGTTCAGTACAACCCGGAATGCATTGGGCCAGAACGGATGGATCGTTCAATGCGCTCCAGACCGTTTCGCGCGACGCGCAGATGATCTCTTCTCCGCCCAGATCCATTCCATTCTCCTGTTACAACGATGCCGACCGAATTTTGATTTCATCCCCGCGCGAGTTGATCAGAGCCCATAGTTTCGGCGGGGTAATCGGCAGGTCTTTCGGCTCGACGTCAAAATCTCTCAAGGCGTCGGCAATAGCATTGCCGATAACACCCGCGACCGGTGCGATCGCATCCTCTCCTGCTCCCTTGAAGCCGAGCGGATTGCGCGTCGTTCTCGTGAGATCGAGGGCAAACGCCCGGACGTGCCGGAAATCCGTTGCCGTCGGCATCAGATAGTCGGCGAGTGAACCGGTCATGAGTTGCGCGCGATCGTCGTAGACAAGCTGCTCCAGAAACACGCCGCCTAGTCCCTGGACGATCGCACCGATCTTCTGGCCGTGAACGATCATCGGATTGACCATGCGGCCAACATCTTCCATGGCCACGTAGTCGAGGACTTCGACATGGCCCGTAGCGATATCCACGGCAACGTGAGCCGCATGCGTTCCGTAGCCAAATGGCTTGTTTTTCGTGCCGAAAGTTCCCTCGGATTCAACGCTATTACCGGCAAGACGAACGATCTCGGCAAGCGACAGCATTCTGTCGCCATCGCGAACGAAGCCGTCTTCATAAGCAACATGATCCGGCGCGACAGACCAGACCTCAGCAGCAATGGATTTGATCTTTGCGATCAAATGGCCTGCCGCATCGGCGATGGCGTTACCGCCCATGATGATGGAGCGCGAATGAAAGGAGCCGAATCCTTCATCCAGCAGTGTCGTTGACCCGTGCAGGACCTTGATTCGCTCCATCGGAATGCGCAGTTCGTCCGCACAAATCTGAGCGAGCGCCGTCTCGATACCCTGGCCCAACGCGCAGGAGCCGATGAAAACCGTCACATTTCCGTTCGGCTCAATGCGGATCCTCGCATTTTCCTTCGGGCCGGCACCGCTACTGTCGACAAAGGAGGAGATACCTAGACCATGATAGCGACCGTCGTTTTCCTTGCCGCGGATCGCATCCTTGTCTTTCCAACCAATTGCCTGAGCACAATCGTTCAGCAATTTGAGATAGTCGCCATGATCGTAGGATGCCGGTCCTTCGTAAGGAACAAGCTGACCAATATCGAATGGAAGCTCGTCAGAACGGATCAGGTTGGTCTGACGAAACGCCAATGGGTCGATGTTCAGGCGCTTCGCAACCATGTCAAACAGCCGCTCGCGGAAGAACGTCGATTCAAACCGGCCCGGCCCGCGATAGCTGCCCGCCGGCGTTTTATTGGTGACGACAGCCGAGACCTCAAAGGAAACATTCCGGACACGATAGGGACCGGCCAAAAACTGAGCCGTTCTGGAGGCGAGAATTCCGCCTGTCGTCCCCATATAGGCGCCGATATCCGCAGTAACGCTTCCACGAATCCCGAGAATCTCACCATTTTTCCAACATGCGATTTCGACATCGCAGTAAGTTTCCCGCGAGTGATTGGTCGCCATCATGTGCTCGCGGCGGTCTTCCTGCCACTTCACGGGACGGCCAACCAGCCGAGCAGCAAACGGAATCAGAAAATCCTCAGGATAGAACTCGCCACGGACACCGAAACCGCCACCGACATCCAGCTCGATCAGATCAATTCCGGTTTTCGGGAGACCGAGAAGATTGGCGAGCACATTCCGATTGAAGAACGGCACTTTTGCCGCCCCCCACACCGTCAAATGGTCGGTCTGTGCATCCCACTTCGCCAGCAACCCCCGCATTTCCATCGGCATGGCCGTATGGCGCTGGATTGCGAATGTTTCTCTCAATACGCAATCAGCGGAACTAAACGCCGCGTCGGTATCCCCTCGGGACGCGCTATATTTCGCAGCAATGTTCGTATTGGCAACTTCGAAGAGCCTCGCGCTCTGATCACTGCCCGCGACTTCCACTGACGGGACCGGCTCGATCTCCTCGATCTCGACAAAGACCAACTCCGCGGCATCCTCGGCGATGGCTTGGGTGGACGCCAGAACCACCGCCACAGGTTCGCCGACATAACGAACTTTATCGTGCGCAATCACGGGCTGGCGGAAAGTATCACCGCCTTCGATCGGGGCAATTCTGATCGGGATAACACCAATCGGCTTGGGAATGTCATTCGCCGTGATGACGGACACGACGCCATCCAACGCAAGCGCTGCGCTGGAATCGATATGGCGAAGATATCCGTGCGCAATCTGACTTCTAACGATAACGGCATACAGGCAATCGGGAAGATGCATGTCATCGACAAAGCATCCTTTCCCCTGCAGCAGCCGCTCATCCTCGACCCGCAGAATGGAGCGCCCGACATAGTTGTTCGGAAATCCGCTCATCTGGACTTAACCTTCGCAGCGGCGGCAAGCGCATCCCGTGCGGCCACGATGGCCTCAACAATCGGGAAGTAGCCCGTACACCGGCAGATATGCCCCGAGAGAACTTCGACGATACGTTCATCGGATGCAGCCGGCTCGCTCGCAAGCAGAGCGTCTGCCGTCATGAGAATTCCAGGCGTACAGAAGCCACATTGCAGGCCGTGACTTTCGCGGAAAGCTAACTGCAAGGACGAGAGCACGTCATCTTTCGCCAATCCTTCAACCGTCCGCACCTCCCAGCCTTGCGCTTGCACAGCAAGCATCAGGCAGGAACGGACGGCATCGCCATTGACGTTGACAGTACAGGCACCACAAACGCCATGTTCGCAGCCGATATGAGTCCCCGTGAGGCCAAGGTCATGACGCAAAAAATCCGCAAGCGTGCGGCGCGGCTCAACCTGAGCCGTATACTGAACGCCGTTCACGGTAAGGGTTACGTCCACCTTGCTCACATCGTTACTCCGCTCGGGAAAGCGTCTGCTTGATGGCCCGGCCCAGAAGCGTGGAGAAAACAGCCCTTCGATATTCCGGCGGCGCATGAGGATCGTGCGGCGGATCGATTTCCTCCGCAGCCAAGGCCAGCACCGACCCGAGATCATCATCGATCCGCAGGCCGTTCAGCGCAGCCTCGGTCTGCGGCAACGTCATTGCCGAATCCCCCACTCCGAAGCCCACAACACGTGACGACGAGAACCTTCCGTCATCAATCTCAAAATGAAGACAGACGCCGGCGAGCGCGAAGTCGCCCTGCCTGCGTGAGAACTCCTTGAAAGCCCACCGTCGGCTGGATGTCCAAAGCGGCAAACGGACTCCGGTGATGATCTCATCCGCACCGAGATCGGTGGAAAGCAGGCCTTGAAAGAACCCGTGGGCCGGCATCGATCTCTGCCCGTCAGGCCCGGCGATATCGATTACCCCGTCCAATGCCAACACGGTTGCGGGGCATTCTGCGGCGGGATCGCAATGCGCGAGGCTTCCTCCGATCGTGCCACGGTTGCGGATTTGATAGTGCGCAACATGAGAAATCGCTTCGCGCAGAAGCGGATGGGTGGACGCGACGTCATGGCTTTCAAGAATATCACACCAGCGGACCAGCGCGCCAATCTTCAACTCCGAGGAACTGACCTCAATCGACTTCAGTTCTCCTATGCGTCCAATATCGATCAAGATGGAGGGCGTCAGCAATCGATAGGCCATCATCGGAATGAGACTTTGGCCGCCGGCGAGGATCTTGCCGTCCCCTTCGCTTTCGACAAGCAGCCTCACGGCGTCTTCGACGCTTTCTGCCTGCTGATAGCCGACGACGGGCAGTTTCAATGATGACTCCCAATCCGTATCTGTACGCCAACGATCAGATCGAAGCGGCTTCCGCCTTCAGTCCCGGCTGATACAGCTCAACCTTCAGACCATCGAGATCGGCGATGTAAATCGTCAGCCCGTACGGACCATCATGCAGATCAGTGAAGAACGGCACATCGTCTTTCTTGAGGCGATCGCGCATGGCCCTGACATCATTCACCTCGAAGGCAACATGATCAATTTGCCGGTGATCAGGCTTGCGACCAGCAACCAGGGCAATACCCTGTTCGAATGCCGCAAAGGTCCGCCCGTCCGCCAGCGGCTTGGCTGGGCGAACCACAAATCCGAGTTTCTCGGTGTAGAATTTCACGGACTTCTCGAGATCCTCGACCATGAAGAGAGCATGCCCATAACTCAGCACGCGCGGCTTGTCTGAATTCGTCTCCATGAAGCTCTCCTTATCCGGGCGCTAGTGGGCGACCAACACACCCTTGGCCTCGAACTCATCTCGTATTTGTTTGACGTAAGCCTGAAATTCCATGCTCTCATGGGATGTTCGCCAGTTTCGCGGGCGCGGCAGCTCAACCTTCAAGTCCAGATCGATCTTGCCCGGACGCGGCGACATGACCAGCACCCGGTCGGCCAGGAATACGGCCTCCTCAATGCCATGCGTAATGAAGAGCACGGTGTTGTTCACCCGGAGCCACATACTCTGCAGATCCATGATCATCTGCTCGCGAGTCAGCGCATCGAGCGCACCAAACGGCTCGTCCATCAGCAATAGCCCCGGCTCCTGAATCAGGGCGCGGCAAATGGCGGCTCTCTGTCTCATACCGCCCGAGAGCTCAGAAGGGTACTTGTTCGCAAACTGGCCAAGGCCAACCTGTTCGAGTAGCGCAAGCGCGCGAGCTTTATGGGCCTCGACATCGAGCTTCTTGATTTCGATCGGAAGCAGCACGTTTTCGAGGATCGTCCGCCAGTAGAGCAACAGGTCCGACTGGAAAACGACGCCGACTTTGGGGTGCGGCCTGTCGATCGGATCACCGTCGATCAGAATCTGACCGGACGTAGGATCGATCAGCCCCGCCAGCAGCGACAAAAGCGTGCTCTTGCCGCATCCGCTCGGTCCAACCACCGCGACGAAGTTTCCCGGATCGAGCCTGATATCCACCTTCGTCAACGCGCAGACATCCTCGTTCTGCCGCGTCTGATAGGATTTTGAGAGCTGAGTGACTTCAACCACAGCGCCGTTTTGGCTCGGATTCAACATGTCAGGCCTCCTCGCTGGCCGGGCTTCCTCAAACAGTCGAATCGCGCTTGTAGACGACGCGACCCTCTATGAAATCGACAATGTAGTAGAAGATCACGCCGAGGCCGGAGATCGCGACAACGGTGGCAAAATTCAATGTCGTGTCGAACTGCGCGTTGGCTTGAAGCTGCAGATAACCGAGGCCCCGCTCTGCCGCGACATATTCACCGATAATCGAACCAATGACAGCCAACGACACGGCCACCTTAAAGCCAGCAAAAATGCTCGGCAGAGCGGCCGGTAATCTCACCTTGCAGAAAGTCTGCCACTCATTCGCGCCCATCGACCTCACAAGGCTGACTAGGTTCTTGTCCAGCGCATTGAGGCCCACAACCGTCGAGATCACGATCGGGAAAAGTGAGATCAGAAAGGCCAGCCAAATCTTAGGCGCCCAACCATAACCCAGATAAAGGACAAGCAGTGGCGCGAGCGAGACCTTCGGCACAGTCTGGAGTGCAACCAGAATAGGGTAAACCGCCCGCTCGAAAGTCCGCGAATAAAAGATGGCCAACGCCAGCGGGATCGCGACCAGAACTGCCAGACAAAAGCCTGCGAGCACTTCAGCAGAAGTGACGACGGCATTCGAACTCAGCAATTGGAAATCGCGGTAAAATCTCAACGCGATGGAAACAGGTGTCGGAAGAACGAATTCCGATATTCCCGCCAGGGGAACCAGCACCTGCCACAGCAACAGCAGGAAACCTGCGAAGAGCAAGGCTGCGTACTTTTCCAGCCACCCGCCAAATCCGCCTTTCCTGATGCGCGTCATCACGTCCCACTCAAGAAGTTCAATTATGATCTCATCATGTGATCACAGTTTCAGCTTGTCAAGCGAATGTCACTCTTTGTCGTCCCGCAAAAGCAAAGAGGCGACCGCTTCACGATCGCCTCCCTATTGATCAACCTGCGCCTTCGTTAGGCAACCTCGAAGATCGCGTCGACTTCAACAGGCACATTTCGCGGAAGCGAATAACAACCCACCGCTGCGCGTGCGTGCTTTCCAGCTTCCCCGAATACGGACACCATGAGGTCGGACGCACCATTCAACACCTTCGGGTGATCACCAAACTCCGGTTCGGCATTCACGAATCCACCCAGGCGCACAACACCGACAACTTTCCCGAGGTCGCCGCCAAGCGCATGCTTGAGCTGCGACAAAATGTTTATCGCACAAAGCCTGGCTGCGGCTTGGGCCTCCTCGACCGAATAGGTCGAGCCAACCTTGCCCGTATACTTGTCTTTCCCGCCCTCGCTTGGAACCTGCCCTGAAATGTAGATCTGGTTTCCGACCCGGCGCGCCGGAACATAATTGGCTGAAGGTGCCACGACATTGGGGAGAACAATTCCCAACTTTGCGAGATTGTCTTCAGCGCTCGACATTCCTTTTCCTTTCCGGGGAACTTAGTTTGAAAATTCGAACAGCGGATTATTTGCGAAGAGCAATTCCGCGCCATGGGTGCTTTTCACGGTGATCAGCGCCTGCTTGGTGTTTCTGATGTCCGTGATGATAGCCCGTTTAACGCCACCGGCGTTCGACGCCTTTAGCTCCTGCAGAATGACGCGATGCGCCGAAGCGTCCCATGGCATGGAGGGGACCAACAGCGACATGTACATTGTGGGGCCACATTGGAGCCAAAGCGATTCGATCAGAGGGAGCAAAACCTCCGACTTCGATGCAGCATAAAGATCGAAATGAAATTTTTGATTCAAGGACAAGCAATCGAGAATGTTTCGCTTGTTGATCGCCTGAATCAGCGCTTTGTTGACTGCAGACAATTCGGAGATCAGCGCTGCATTGGCATTCTTCACCGCCAATTCCGCCGCCGAGCCTTCCAACAGTTCGCGGACGGCAAACAGGTCTGACAGCTTCTCGATGCTGAGCCGCGGCACTTTGACGGAGCCGCTCTCTGTTTCTTCGAGTGCATTTGCAGCTACCAGCCGGCTCATCACCTCACGCACAGGCATCGGGCTGGTCCCAAGACTGGCGGCCACCTTCCGAAGGCTCATCACCTGTCCCGGCAAGAAGGCGCCGACCATCAATCCACGGCGCATGTACTGGAGAACCTGCTCATGCACGTGGCCGCGCTCACGCTTGACCGGGCTCTTCTTCTCTTTGCCCTTCAATTTATCAGCACCTGTTGCCATCTGAATGTCCTGGAAAATACTTCAGCTGAATCAGCGGAACAGTGAGAGTGAAAGCGTCAGAGTCTTTAAACAACGAGCAATAGACACTGCGGCTATTTCGACTCGTTCATGTCGATGCCCAATACCCCTGCCCGTCCCCAGCTGTCCTTTGGAGTCTCGTGAATCACAACATGAAGATGGTCAGGCTTGCAAGCGGCCTCTTCGACCATGGCCTTCGTGATCGCTTTGACGAGTTTTCGCTTCTGCTCCACTGAGCGCCCCTCCCACATTTCGACAATAACGAAAGGCATGTGCATCTCCTCTTCAAGAAACTAGCAGTCTTCCCGATGCCCGGCCAACGTCAGGAGCCACCCGATCGGGCTTTCAGAATATCCTCAATTCTCCGGGAAATACCGATCCACTGGCTTCTCCCGACCGTAACCGGCGCACGCGAACCCATACCCCGCGCCCAGATCGTCTTCAAACCAAGAGCTTTCGCGCTCGCCTGGTCAATCGAACCGGGCGGGGCCGCAACATCGACCACCGAGGCGTGCTTCGGCAGCGCTTGAAGTTCTTTCTCCTTCACAATCTGCTTTGGCACGCTTCCAACAAGAATATCTGTCTCTGGAAGCACGCTTTCCAGCTCCTCCAAGGTAACTGAATTCGCGCCGGCGGCCTGGGCAGCAGCCCGCTGAACCGGATTGCGCGCAGCAACCGTCACATATGCCCCGAGACTTACGAGCGTCCGCGCCAGAAGGGCGCCAATGGTCCCGTGACCAACCAGACATATGCGAGACCGATGGATCGTGATGTCGGTATTCTCGATGATCGCCTTCAGGACCCCTTCAACAATCGCCGGCCCTCTCAGGAGCATCAGATCGACGTCCCATTCATACTCATGAATGGTGATCTTAAGCTCCTCGCAAATGGCTTTAAGATTCGGGTCCGCCCAACCGAGAATGATATGCCCCGGCCGACGCATCCCTGTCATCATCTCCCGGGTTGGGATGATCTTACTGCTGAGCTTCGGAGCAAACAGCGCTCCTTCAGGTGTAATCCCCGGTATCGGGAAGAGCGCAACGTCGGCTCCCTTCAACGCGTCGGTGGCATCGGCAGCATGATAAGCGCCCTCAATCCCGGCTTCAGGCCATGGAAATCCGAAACAACGAACCTTCGCGCCTGCCCGAACTGCGCATCGTGCAATTTCCTGTTCGCGATTGTCGCCTGCAACAACGGCGATGACCAAATCTTTCCAGCTCATCCGACCGCAACCTTCTTGCACAGTTGTTCCTTGGACAATCCCGCAATGCCCATGAGTTGGGCCGTGCGGCCATCCACCCGATAGTCGACGCCCGTGGCCGCAGAAGCCAGGTTGAACAGCGATTCTGCCGTCGGAGTTTTGACCCCGGCAATTGCCGCAAGCTCCAAAAACGGAAGAAGACCGTGACCAAAGTCTTCCCGATAATACCTGTTCTGGAACGAATCGGGTGCCATGATGCGACTATTGGCTTCTCCACCCGCAATAGCGGAACGGTAATCGTGAACATCGGTGACATTGTCTTCGACAGTCCCGATGGCCTTCATTTCCTCGATGAGGTTCGGCAAGGATAGATCAAACGCCGCCGCAACCGCTCTGCGTTCGCCGTCGAGCGCCTGCATCACGCGGGCGACACCGGGCGTCATTGCGTCACAGTAAAAGGTAAAGTTGCCCTTGGTGGCCTCTACCCAGGCGGCAGACAGCACGGCGCCTGGCGGGTGCAGCAGCATGTTGACGTTCGACAATCCGGAAGCAATCACGTCACGCACCGGACGGGCCGCCGGGAAAAGCTGGGACGCAACATCCAGATGCTGCCTCGAACCGCCAAGCACCGCCGAGCGAACCTGCCTCGCTGCGCCGGTGACCCGGACGCCATCCGGCCGGTGCTTGCGAGCAACGTAGGTCAATGTCGAAAATTCAACGACCGGCGGCGCAGACGCACCTGCCCGCCTGAACGATTCCGCAAAATCCAGCGCGCCACCGGTATGCCCCGGATTGAGAATGACAAGTTTGGACGAAGGCCATTCTGCTCTGGCGAGCATCGCGGCCATGGACGAATGGGAGTATGTCGGCAATGCGATGATGGCGACATCCGCGCCCTGAACCGCAAGCGAGAGATCGGACGTAATGAGCGACGGCGCAGCCAGGCCCTCGCCCAACTGTCCCTCATAATGCACGCCGCCGGACTTGATGTGATCGTGAATCGTAGCTTCAGATCGCGCCCAGAAAGTGATCTCATGCCCAGCATTGACGAGTTGCACGACCGACGCCGCGCCTCCCGCTCCTGCACCCAACACCGCAACCTTCATCCCAAAGCACTCCGGTTATCTGGTCATCCAGCCGCTCTATTGCGCGACGCCGGCGGCAGATCTGGTCATTAGACGATCACGATATTCCACTGCCGCAGACAATGAGCCGATCAGTATCTGCATAGTCCGAAAGCAACTGGGAGCCCGAGGACGTCACCAGCAACATGTCTTTGTTCTGCATGCCGAAGCCATGGCCGGTGTTGTAACAAAGCGGCTCGAAGCCAAGCACCATATTTTCTTCGATCTCAGCATCCTGTCCGGGATGCCCCAACATCGGCGTCAGCCCCAGATAAGGGTCTTCATGCAGATGCAATCCGATTCCATGCCCCACGAACGAAATCGGGGGAAGATTGATCGCCTTCAGCTTGGCGATAAAGGCATCATAAATCTCCCGGCAACTGGCGCCTGGCTTCACCTTCTCCATGATCTCGTATTTGCATTCGACAAGATGCGACCAGATTTCCTCTGCCTTGGGAGGAGCGCGCTTCACGATAGCCGTTCGGCAAACGCCGGCCTGGTATCCTCCGATGACAGAGAAGATCTCCACGCGGCATACGTCGCCAGCCTTCAAGATTCGATCCGAAGGGCCGACGTTCGGCAGAACGCTTCTCTCGCCCGTTGCAACGATCATGAGCTTGAAGTGCTCTGCGCCAAGCGAATAGACGTTGCGGGTCAAATGACCTGCGATGTCCATCTCCGAATGCCCTTCGTCGACCACCGCCAATGCATCGGTAATGGCCTGATCCGCAATTCGTGACAAGCGACGCAGAAGCGCGATTTCACTCGGCGTCTTGATTTGGCGCAACCGAGCGAGGAGCGGAGCGCTGTCGACAAACCGCGCCTTCGGCATGGCCGACTTGAGGCGGTCGAAGTCTCCCGCCGGCAGATAGTCCAGCTCGATCGCGATGGATGCCTGCTCCAGCCCCATCTCACGAAATAGATCCGCCAGAACCAGCATCGGGTCATCCGAAAACTCGGCCCATATCTTGGTACGGGCGTCCGGCAATCGACGGCCGATGGTCGAGGCTTCCATATCGACGCCGAAGACGGCAACCTCGCCATCCGCGGTCACGATAGTCATTGCGTGCCGGTGACGAATGAGCGGCTGCGACGGAACGACAAAGCCGGCCGTATAAGCAAAATTCTCCGGCGAGCAGCAGACGAGAGCATCCAGGCCCCTCGACTTTAGAGCCTGAACCTGGCGCTCAACAATTTCCAACCTTAGTCCGCCGACATCACTTGCCATGTTCATCTGTTATGCCTTGACCTGATACTTCTCGACCTTCTTCAAATCGACATCGATGCCCATACCGACGCCGGATGGCACAACGATCGCACCGTCGACGAACTGCATCGGCTCGACCAGCAAGTCATCCTTGTAGTAGATGCCGCCGATCTGCCCTTTCTGAGCTTCCTGCGGTGTGGAAACAGGGATCACGCAAGGAAGCGACACGGCAGGGCACGCCGCGGCAAGTTGCACATTGGCCAGATTGCCGATGCCGGTTTCGATTGATCCGTTGACGTTGCATACGATACCGGCAGCCCGGCACACGGCGCCAAGCTCCATCGCCTTGTAAAGGCCGCCTGACTTCGTGGTGTAGATCGAGATGATTCCGATGCCACCCGTTGCGATGATCTGGATCGCGTCGTGCGCATTCCAGGCCGATTCATCGGCCATGACCGGCGCATCGATTCGACGGCCTACATCCGCAATCCGCTCGATGCCCATCACAGGCTGCTCGAAATACTTGATCCGGAAAGGCTCAATGCGACGATACGTCTGAACCGCGAGGGCTGGCGTCGCATATCCCTCGTTGGCATCCACACAAATATCGATTGAATCACCCGCAGCGGCCCGCACGGCGCCGACCATGGCGATGTCCCGCTCGGGGTCCTGACCAATCTTCACCTTGATGGTCTTGACGCCCTCGCGGATGATCGTGCGCACTTCGGATTGCGCCTCCTCGATCGAAATCAATCCGATCGAATGTGCGACCGGGATGGTCTCGCTTCGTTTTCCGCCGAGAAGCACATGAACTGGAACACCCAGCCAGCGCGCGGTGACGTCATAGATCGCGAACTCAAGGGCAGCCTTTGAATAGGGATAGCCTTTGATGATCGCATCCATCCGGGCATGAAGATCGACGAAGTTGCCCAATTCAATGCCGATCACGACTGGCGCGAGATAGTTCTCGATAACCAGCTTCACGATCGCGGCAGATTCACCAAAGTATCGACCGAACTCCCCACCCCAATCCTTCAGAGCCGGAGCCTCGCCCCATCCCACGCGACCGTCGCTATCGGTCACTTTGACGATGACGTAACGGCCGATCACCTCGGTCAACCCGGTCCATTTGTGCTCGCGACGCGGCGGCAATTGAACAAGGAAGGTCTCAATCGTTTTAATCGACGGCACGGCAATCCTCTCGTCATATGTGATCACACTATATGATCAAATTTTACGACGTCAAGTCGTGCCCGAAAGTGAGGCAACAGGCGAGCTTGACATAGCAAAAATGTGATCACTTAATGAGATCATCATTTGGGAGTGCAGGTCATGATGAAATTTCGTTGCTGGATTGCGACAGCGGTCATCGGGTTCCTTTTGACTGCCGCAACTATCGTCCCGGGCTTTGCCGCAGAGGCGTTCAACGTTCGATTCAGCTATAAATTCAAGGGCGAGTATGGCTTCCTGCTTCTGGGTCAGGCGAAGGGGCTGTATGCCGACGCAGGCCTTGATGTAAAATTCGGAGAGGGCGCCGGCTCCCCTGCCGCATTGGGTGCACTCATTCAGGGCCAGGAAGACGTTGTTGTCCTACCTGCAATCTTTGCAATTTCGGCAATTCAAAAGGGCATGCCGATCAAGATCGTAGCGCTGTATCAGCCCGCGGCTCCCAGCGTCATTCTCTCGCACGCGAATAACCCAATTAATGTGCCGAAGGATCTCGAAGGCAAAACTATTGCAGCTCCAGTCGGAGAACTAGGCACGACCTATCTCGGCATCTTCTGCGAAAAGAACAATATCGACTGCTCGAAGATCAAAAAGGTTCAGATCGATATTCAGGCACGCGTCGCTCAATTCCTGGGCAACCGGATCGACGCGATTGCTGCTTACAGGACGAATGATCTGCCCATTATTGAAACCAAGGCGAATGCGAAACTCGTCGTGTTGGACCAAGTTCAGTATGGCCTGGCTGTTCCTGGATTGGCCGTGGTGACGAGCAATAGTAAAATTGCGCAGCGTGGCGATGCGTTGAAGCGGTTTCTCAAAGCAACGTCGGCCGCAATCGAAGCGACCAGAAAAGACCCCACTGCAGCCACTTCGGCTCTAAAAGCAGCATGGCCCTCAGCTCCGAGCGATGCAATCGTTCAGACGCAGATTGAGGAAACGTCCAAATCAATTCCGGCGGCCACCGACCGACCGCTCGGTTGGACCCGCACACAGTCTATCGAGGACGCCCTTAAGCTGCTCGAAAGCACGGAAACCGGCAGCGCGAGAAAGAACCTCTCGGACTACTATACCAACGACTTTCTGAAGTAGTGGTGGTTCACCACAGTCACGCCGCTCCGATCAGCTTTTCGGTGCGGCGTGAATGACAGTTCGGGGCACGATGCGACGATCGGCACCCACCACGTGAGAGCAGCCAGCGAGATGAAGCAACCCGCCCCGGATCAATTCTCACAGCAGCATGAAAAGAGTCGCACGTTCTCAGCTTTCCGACTCGACGAACACTTCATCACGCTTCCTGCTCAACACTGGCAGCAACGCCAGCCCCAGCAAGACCACGGCAAGCCCCATCAACACCGCCGACAGCGGCCGCGTGACAAACACTGACCAGTCACCACGCGAGATCAACAGTGCGCGACGCAGGTTTTCTTCCATCAGCGGACCGAGCACCATGCCAAGCAGGAGCGGTGCCGGCTCAAAGTCATGCTTCACCAGCCAGTAGCCGACAAGACCAAACACGCCAGCCAGCACAACGTCCATCGGAGCATTATTGACCGAATAAATTCCGATCGCACAGAAGATCACGATCGAGGGGAAGAGTAGCCGATACGGCACTCGCAGCAAACGCACCCAGATTCCGACCATTGGGAGGTTGATAATGAGCAGCATCAGATTGCCTATCCACATCGATGCGATCATGCCCCAAACGAGGTCCGGCTGCTTCTGCATCACCTGCGGGCCCGGCACGATGCCGTGAATAGTCATCGCACCGACCATCAACGCCATCACGGCATTCGGCGGAATGCCCAGCGTCAGCAGCGGAATGAACGAAGTCTGCGCTGCGGCATTGTTGGCGCTTTCAGGTGCTGCCACGCCGACGATTGAACCGCGCCCGAACATCTGAGGCTTTTTCGAAATTTTCTTCTCGAAAGTATAGGCCGCGAACGAAGCGATCACCGCACCGCCGCCCGGCAGAATGCCGAGGATGGACCCCAGTATCGTGCCGCGCAGGATAGCCGGGCTTGCCTCCTTGAGGTCTTTCTTGGTCGGCATCAATCCGGAGATTTTCTGCTGCACCAGCTCACGATCCATCGATGCGCCATGGTCGAGGTTGCGGATGATCTCAGCAAAACCGAACACGCCCATGGCGACCGTCGCAAAGCCAAGACCGTCAGCCAGTTCAGGAATGTCGAACGCCATGCGCGATGCGCCGGTTTCGATATCTGCACCGACCATCGACAGGAGGACGCCGAGGACGATCATCGCCAGCGCCTTGAGCAGCGAGCCCTTCGCAAGCACTACGGCGAACACGAGGCCGAGCATCATCAGCGAAAAATATTCCGCAGGCCCGAACACCAGCGCGAGTTTGGTGAGCGGCATGCCCAGCAAGGCAATCAGGACAGTGGCGACACAGCCAGCAAAGAACGAACCGATAGCAGCGATGGCGAGAGCCGGTCCGGCCCTACCCTGCTTCGCCATCTGGAAGCCGTCCAGCGCGGTGACGACCGAGCCCGCCTCGCCCGGAATGTTGACCAGGATCGAGGTGGTCGACCCGCCATACTGCGCGCCATAGTAAATGCCAGCCAGCATGATCAGCGCGCCGACCGGCGGCAATCCGAACGTGATCGGCAGCAGCATCGCCACCGTGGCAATCGTGCCGACGCCAGGCAACACACCGACCAAGGTGCCGACCAACGCACCAACCAGACAAAGCATAAGGTTGGTTGCAGAAAACGCGACACCGAACCCCAGCGCGAGGTGTGCGATAACGTCACTCATCAGAACCTCACCGCAGAATGTTGGGATATAGATCGAGCGGCAGCCCGAGCGCGTATGGGAAGAGAAGGCTGCAGCCAAGTGTCAGCAGACTTCCAACGATAAGCGTTTCCTTCCACTTCATTTCGGGTGTGCCATATGACGCCATGACGAAGCTCAACATCGACGAGACCACAAGACCCAACGGCCGGATCGTGACTGCAAACGACAGGATCGCAACGGTAACAAAGAACAACCCGCGCAGTCCGAAGCGCTGAAGCGGTTCGCCCTTGACAAAAAGGCCGGTGACCACAATGCCGGCCCCCATCAGCAAAAGAAGCACGGCGAATAAGCGCGGCGCCGTGCCGGGGCCGAACGCAAATCCTCGCATGCCCGGCAGATTGCTTGACGCCCACAGAGCGAACAGCGCAATGCCCATCAGGACGAGGCCACCGTAGAAATCCTGCGGTCCCTTGATACGGCGCGCAGACGCGGATGGGTCGGCGGCGCGGCCTGGCGCTTCACTCATTAATGTTCTCCCCAGCCTCAGAGGGCATTTAGCCCGTTGTTATTTGTAACAGCCCCGTCGATACGTTGACGATTCGCAACGAACACGCATGCTCTGCGAACAATTTCCACGTTCGAACCGAAGCGGCACAAAGTACCGCTTCGGTTGGTTTTCTACTTCGTTGGTGCCGTTTCCAGAGCGACTGGTTATGACGGCCCCCAAGCGACACTATTCGACTTTGATACCGGCAGTGTTGACGATATTTGTCCAGGCCGTAACCTGTTCTCCCAACGCGTCGTCGAAGTCCTTGACCGAGCCGCTCTTCACTTCCATTCCCAGCTTGGCCACGCTGGCCCGGACCTCATCAGACTTAAGTCCGTCATTCACCGCGTGATTAAGCTTCTCGACGATTTCTGCAGGCGTTCCGGCCGGCGCCAGAAGTCCGAACAAGATTTCCGTCGGGAAGCCTTCAAGTCCGAGCTCCTTTAGCGTCGGTATTTCCGGCAACTCCGGCCAGCGTGCTGCACTGGTCACGGCGAGTGCCCTCAACTGGTCATCCTTGATGAGATTTAGCAGCGTCGACTTGTTATTGAAGACAACTTCGATATGGCCGCCAAGTGCATCGCTGATTGCCGGAGAGCCGCCCTTATACGGAATGAAGAGAAGGTCCGTTCCGGTTTTGATCTTGACGAATTCGCCGACAATATGGGTGTAGATTCCAGGAGGAGCTCCGAACTGCAGCTTTCCCGGATTTTTCCGTGCGTAGTCTACGAACTCAGGGAACGTTTTCGCCGGCAGGCGTGGCGTGATGACCATCGCCATCGAGTCCGTGCAAATGGTCGCGACAGGCGCAAAGGACTTGATCGGATCAAATCCGGGATTCTTGTAAAGCGCGCCCACGAGGGCATTCACGTTCGTTCCGCCTAGCAACAGCGTGTAACCGTCAGGAGCAGCATGCGCCACGGCTTTCGCACCGATGCGACCACCCGCGCCGCCGACATTCTCCACCACGACGGTTCCGCCTATGCGGGTAGACAGTGCTTGCGCGATCAATCGAGCCGCAACGTCGGTCGGTCCACCTGCAGGGAACGGCACGACGATCTTGATCGGCTTCTCGGGGTATTTCTCGGCGAATGCAGCTTGGGTCGAAAGCGGCACAAAGGCGAGCGCTCCCAACAGCGCGCATTTAAGCACTGTCGCTGACTTCGATAACGGTACAGCGATACGTTCCGTCGCAAACAAACGCCCCAAAAATCCCTGCATAGTTGTTTCCCCTGATTGGTTATATCGTTTCTTAAAATGGGAAGCCGTGTACGACTTCCGGCATGATTTTGCGCTTTCCGCGCTTTTCGTGAAAATCATCGCGAGCAGCGATGCGAGTTTACACGTCAGGTCGATTTTCTGGCGTGCTCGGCAGAGACAGGATGCGTCTCGCTGGTCTCCACCATCGTTCGTGTTGCATCGACGGATGCATAAACCCAAAAAATCTTCAGCGGCTTATCCTTCGCTGCATTGCGAAAGCGATGCGGCATGTTTCTTGGAATCCAGGAAACATCCCTCGCCCGAACGGGGTGCACATCCTCACCGATCTCAGCAAATCCTTCACCCTCGAGCACGAGAACAGTTTCCTCGCAATTATGAAAATGCCACGGGATCGCCGAGCCCGGTCCAATCATGGTCATGCCGGTGAGCATCTGATCCGAGCCAGTAGCGCGCGTCACCAGCGGAATGGTGCGATTGCCCCCACCACGGTCTACGCTCGGCAGTTCATCAGGCCTCAAAATTGCGGCTTGCAGCGCGCCCTTTTCGGAAATGACGGTCATCAACGATCCTTTCGGCGCGGCCGGCAGAACCAGCCTCGCTCAAGTCATTCTATGGTTAGGTAGAGGAAACGACCACTGATGGAGCAATGATACAAATATTAATTCACGATCATTTCCCATATCATTTCAGCATGACAATCGGCCCCGACCGTCATGCCCATTCCTTCTGGCCGGGCATATAGCTTCGGCATTTCAAAGGTCACTCAAAGAGCATTATGAGCATGTCGTAAGACAGGAGCGATGCGGTGACCCAACGAGAACGCGAACCCGATATGCCGATTCGGCTGAAGCGCATGGACTTTTTTCCGGTCGCCATTCCCCTGAAGCGGCCGATGAAAATGTCGGGCACCACAGTCGCCTTCGCGGAGAACCTGTTCGTTCGCGTTGAAAGCGCCGATGGAACGGTCGGCTGGGGAGAGGCCGCATCGGCGCCGACGATGACCGGCGAGACGCTCGACGGGATGATCGCCGCAGCGAAAATGATCTGGGAGCGGATCAAGGATTGCGATTTGCGATTCCGGGCGTCTTTGATCGCGCAAATTCACAGTGCGGTTTATGGGAATTCCAGCGCCAAATCGGCGGTCGAAATGTCCGTCCTCGATCTGCTGGGGAGATCCTACGATATCAGCATCGGCGAGTTGCTCGGCGGCCGGTATCGCACGTCCCTGGAGCCGATGTGGATGCTTGGTCATACGAAACCCGAGGACGACATTAGAGAGGCTAAAGAACAGAGCGACCACGGCTATCGCTTCTTCAAGCTGAAGGTCGGCACTAAATCTCTTGAAGGTGACATCGCTGCGATACTTGGCGTGCGCGAAGCTATCGGCAAATCCAAAAAGCTCTGCGCCGACGCGAATGGCGGTCTTTCATATCAGGCAGCCAAATCCCTCATCCACGAAACGGCGGCCGCGCAGTTGATCTATCTGGAGCAACCACTCCCCGACGCTGCGATCACGGATCTCGCAAAACTCAATCAGATGAATATCACTCCGATTGGAGTGGACGAGAGTATTCACTCACGACACGATATCGAAAAATATTCTGCGTGCGACGCAGCGGCTGGCATTTCACTCAAGCTGATAAAGATCGGAGGACTTATCGAGAGCATGGCTTGCGCCAAGCGAGCCATTGAGCTCGGCCTGTCAATCAATATCGCCGCCAAAGTGGCCGAAACCAGCCTTGCGTCAGCGGCTGCAGCGCACGCCGCTGCGGCCATCGAGAGTTTCGAGTGGGGAATCAGCCTCACGCACATTTATCTGGAGTGTGATCCGGTCAAAAATCCGATGGCGATCGAAAATGGTCTGGTGACCGTGCCACACGGGCCGGGTCTCGGCATCGACATCGATGAGACCGTATTACGCCGATACTCCGTTTCCGGATCTATTTGACCTTGGACGGCGCTCTAAACATCCGCTGCTTGTCCTGGGTGGCGACGATATTCATCAACAGTCCCTTGACGATCTCCGACGCGTTCGAAAGTCGCCGCGTTCTTGAGTATGCAATTGCAAGCCGCCGGAAAAGACCACTCGGTCCGATGGAGTGCAGACTGATCTGACCGGTCTTAGCTTCATCGTGGAGAATCGATCTCGGCAGCACCGTGGTGCCAATACCTTGCCGCACCATCAGGCGTATCGTCTCAATGGAATTGAGTTCAAGCAAAGCGGTGACGAGCGGGCCTTTGTGTCCCAGAAGATTATCAAGGATCGTGCGAATTCCGTGCGATAAAATGAGCGGCGTCTTCGCCAGCTCGGCGATGGGGATAGCCCCTTTTGGTCTGCTGCCCCGCGCAGTCGCGAACACCATCTCTTCGCTCACCAGATGCTCGATGAAGAGCCGTCGGGTTGGAGGAGGCTCAGTCACCAGCGCAAGATCGAGACGGCCGGCGTCGAGCCAGTCGATCAGTGGTTGGCTGTAGCCTTCGTCGATCTTCAGATTGATCCGCGGGTAATCGGATTGGAGGCTTGAGACGAGCTTCGGTGCAATGAGCGGGCAAATTGTAGGGACAACACCAAGAGTCGTGTTGCCACCGGGATTTCCCGCGGACCCTCGCACATCATCCTTGGCGCGTTGCACATTGCGAAGAATCGATTTGGCATGCTCGTAGAGTTCGCGCCCCTGATCCGTCATCCGGATGCCCCGGCTTTCCCGAATGAACAGCTGGGCTCCGAGTTCTTCCTCCAGTTGACGAACATGCCGGCTTAGCGCGGGTTGCGCGACGTTCAGATGCTGCGCCGCGCGGGTGATGCTGCCGATTTCTGCGATACCGACAAAATAATGGAGAGCGCGGAAATCCACTCCAGACCACCTCAGTTTCAGCATGACCAGCCATGCCGAAATTGTATTTAACATCAATCTCCGATCAGGAATAGGTCTGTCATATCACCCGTCGAAGACGACGGCGCGATATTTATCTTCAGGAGCCCTTACATGATCATGCTGAATCCCGTCGAGCGCCTTGTTGCCGAAATCCATTACCAGTTGCCGGACAAATGGAGAAAGAAGGCGCGCACGGAGTGGTCCGATCCCAATCGCGCCAATGCCGAGGTGGACAGCTTTCTCGAGGGCCCCTCGTTCGACCGCGATGGCAATCTCTATTTTGTCGACATTCCATATGGACGCATTTTCAAGCTCGCCCCCAACGGGAATTGCGATCTCGTCTGCCAGTATGACGGCTGGCCGAACGGACTGAAGATTCACAAGGACGGTCGTATCTTCATTTGCGACTACAAGCGGGGTTTGATCTTGCTCGACGAAAAGCGGGGCGTTGTCGAGCCGCTGCTTGCAACACGCAACAGCGAAGCATGGAAGGGACTGAACGATCTCGTCTTCGATGCCAACGGCGCCTGCTATTTCACTGATCAAGGGCAAACCGGCATCCACGATCCCACCGGCCGTGTGTATCGCCTGGATGCGAACGGCAAGCTCGACCTGTTGCTGAGCAACATCCCGAGCCCCAATGGGCTTGCATTGAACATGAAGGAAAACCGTCTATTCCTCTCGGTCACCCGGCAGAACGCAGTCTGGCGTTGCCCGATCATGACTGACGGGACCATGTCGAAGGTTGGCACCTATCTCCAACTCTCGGGTGGCCATGGCGGCCCGGATGGTATGGCTCTGGACGAAGAAGATGCCGTGATTGTTTGCCAGCTCGGTGTCGGCGTGTGGCGGTTCGATTCTGACGGCATGCCAACGCACCTCATCACCGGTCGCGTCGGGCACCACCTCACCAATGTCGCGTATGGCGGAAAAGACAACAAGACGTTGTTCATCACCGAGGCCGATACAGGCACGATCCTCAAGGTCGAAATGCCCGTTGCCGGTAAAACGCTGTATTCCCACCATTAGTTATCTAGCCAACATGAAAGCGGAGATGGGGCGTTACCTCATCTCCGCCATTTTATTCTCGAGGCTTGAACCATGATTGTATCCGTAAATCCCTACACCCGCGAAGAGATCGCACGGTTCGAGCCGCATGACGACGCGCATATCGATGCGGCTTTGTCTGAGACGGAGAATGCGCAGCGCTCATGGCGCAGAAGCACGATGGCCGAGCGCGCGAAGCTGCTCACCACCATTGCCAGTGTGTTGCGCCAGGGGAAAAATGAATATGCAAAGCTGATCTCCGCCGAGATGGGCAAGCCAATCAAGGAAGCGCTGTCGGAGGTCGAAAAATGCGCCCTCAATTGCGATTTCTATGCGCAGAATGGTGAGAGGTTCCTAGCGGACAAACCAGTCGAGACCAACGCAGCCGACAGCCGTGTCGTATTCGATCCCCTGGGCGTCGTCCTTGCTATCATGCCGTGGAACTATCCGTTCTGGCAATATTTCCGCTTCGCCGCTCCGGCCTTTATGGCCGGCAATGCCGCGGTCCTCAAGCATGCCAACAACGTCCCGCTATGTGCCCAGGCAATCGCCGAGATCGTGGCCAAGGCCGGCGCGCCGAAGGGATTGCATCAGACACTGTTTATTGAAAACTCAAGGGTCGAGAAGCTGATTAATGACCGGCGCATTGCAGCTGTTACCCTGACCGGCTCCACCCAGGTTGGCACCATCGTAGCGTCTCAAGCTGGAAGAGCGCTGAAGAAGCAGGTTCTTGAACTTGGTGGTTCGGACCCCTTCATCGTACTGGCCGACGCCGATATCGAGGCCGCGGCACGCATGGCGGTGCCCGCACGCTTCATCAATGCCGGTCAGAGCTGCGTCAACTCCAAGCGGTTCATCGTAGAAGATCGCATCGCAGACGCCTTCACCGAGGCCTTTCTGGCGAATGTCGTCAAACTCAAGATTGGAGATCCGATGTCGTCGGATACCGACATTGGCCCTCTGGCGCGCGCAGATCTGCGCGACACATTGCACGCACAGGTCCAGCGCACGGTTGCGGCAGGGGCAAAGCTTCTCACGGGAGGCGAGGCTTTCGAAGAAGCGGGTTTTGCCTATAAGCCAACGGTTCTGGATCATGTGACAAAGGACATGACCGCATTCCGGGAGGAAACTTTCGGTCCGGTTGCCGCAATCACCCGCGTCAAGTCCGCAGAAGAGGCGATCATGCTAGCCAATGATACCGAGTTTGGGTTGGGCGCAACGCTTTGGTCGCAAGATCTTACCAAGGCCGCCATTTATGCACGGCAGATCGATGCTGGCGCTGTCTTCATCAATGGCATGGTTGCTTCTGATCCACGCCTACCCTTCGGAGGAATCAAACGATCCGGTTATGGCCGCGAGCTTGGCTCAGTTGGCATCCGTGAATTTACTAACATCAAGACGGTGTGGACGGGACCGGGCCGCTAGCTGTCGCGCGAAGGCGACGGCAGTTGGTGTGCGTGGGCTTGGAAATTGCTCCTCATCCAGTTGATAGCGACAAGCAGACAGCAAGAAGAGCCAGCTGCTTGTCGGAGAAAAGCTGCGCGAAAGGCGTAGAAAATCCGCTAAACTCTGTGAGACTGTTGCGCCATTCAGAATAAAACTACGAACTTTATGCAGTTAGAATTACAGCATAACTTCAGGTGCAACTATAACTACCGCCGACCGGATTGACAGCTGCCGTCGTTCGTTCCCTGCGTCAAGCATCTCTGATTGACTGCAACGGTGCTCTCCGGATTCCACCCGCCTCCAAGCGCCTGAAACAGGCTGCTTGCAGCCATGAATTTGGTCAGCCGCACCTGTGCCAATGTATCTTCGGCCGTGAAAAGGGTCTGCTCCGTCTGCAGCACAGTGATCAGGTTGACAGTCCCGCCACGCAACTGTGTTTCAGAAACATCAAACGCTTGGCGCGAGGCAGCCACGACGTCCATCTGAAGCCGTTCCTGCCGTATCGTCTGCTGCAGGGCGACGAGCGCTTTCTCGACGTCGGCGAATGCTGAAAGAACCGCCTTGCGATAGGTCTGCAGATACTGCAACTGCACACCCCTCGCCTGCTGGAGCTGACTCTGCAACAGAAAGCCATCGAAAATCGGCTGGGTCAGGCTTGCCGCAAGGGTATAATACCACGCACCGGGCCCGAACAACGATGCGAGAGCCAGACTTTGAAAACCCGTCTGGCCCGTGAGTTGAATTTGCGGAAAAAACGCGGCACGAGCGGCCTCGACGCTGAAGTTCGAAGATGCCAGCTGCGCCTCGGCCTGGCGGATGTCCGGCCTTTGGTACAGCAACTCCGAAGGCAGGCCGGGGGTCACACGCGGCACGGCAATCTGTAGCAGGCCGCCGCCGCGGACCTTAAAATCGGCAGGAGCACGGGCTACCAGTACAGCCAGCGCGGCGATGTTCTGCTGCCGTGTCACTTCCAATGGAGGAATGGACGCTCGCACCGTCGCAACCAGAGCTTCCTGCTGCGACACTTCGAGTTGCGATGCCGTGCCCCCCGCGAATTGTTGCTTGATGAGCCCGAGAATGCGGGTTGCTGCCGCAAGGTTGTTGCGCGCGACACGCAGACGATCCTGCGCGGCCAGAATCTGAAAATAGGTGTTGGCAACCGTCACCACCGTCGTAAGGCCGACAACGTCGCGGTTATATCGTGCAACCGTAGCGTTCTCCTCGGCAGCGAAAAGGGTCGCCCGGTTTTTGCCCCAGAAGTCGATCATGTAGCTCGCGGTCAGCCCAACATTGTATTGGGAAAACTGCGTCGGCCCCGATGAGACTCCACCAATCGACGACGCGGGCTGACGCACGCGCTCGGCCGTCGCCGTCCCGGAGATCGACGGCAGCAACGGGGCACCCGCAACGCCCACTTGCGCATCGGCCTGAATGATCTGCGCAACTGCAACTGCAATATCCAGATTGACGGTCTGCGCAGTTTCGATCAGGCCGGTCAACTCCCTGGACTTGAACCCGCGCCACCAATCCAGCGCAGGGACCGCCGCATCGGCAGGTCCACGGGCCGCTTCAAGATACTTGGCTGGAATCGGAAGGTTCGGGTCCGGCCGCTCAGTGTTGAGGATACAACCAGTGAGGCCGGGGACCAGCAGCAAAACGGCGACGCCAAAAGCCCTGCGCGTCTCGCGATGTGTCCGCGCGGCAGACGACTTCAGTTCGGCACCAGGCATGAAAACCCCAATAAGGCTGAGGTCCAAATGCTGCCCCAGCTTCCCGCACACCACAAGGGAGAGTCACGCGGTTTTCATCATGTGTCTTCGACGAAGGCTGAGTACCGCGCCGAGTGTGAGCGCGCCGGCATCGCGGCTATCCTTCATTCTCCGGGCTGGAGCGGGGCAAGCGGCGCGGACGAATCACCACTGCGGCGATGAAACCAGAGCCGAATCCGATCGATATAGAGATAGATGACGGGGGTCGTATAAAGCGTCAGCATCTGGCTGAGGATCAGACCGCCGACGACAGCAATACCCAACGGACGCCGCAGTTCGCTGCCTTCGCCGAAGCCAATCGCAAGCGGTACAGCGCCAAGCATCGCTGCCATTGTCGTCATCATGATCGGTCGAAAGCGCAGCAGGCAAGCTTCGTAAATTGCATCACGCGACGAGAGATTGCGGGATCGTTCCGCGTCGAGCGCGAAATCGATCATCATGATCGCGTTCTTCTTCACGATGCCGATCAGAAGAATTACGCCAATCAGCGACATGATGCTGAATTCGGTGTTGAACGCCATCAGTGCAAGCAACGCACCAACACCGGCGGACGGCAACGTAGACAGAATGGTCAATGGATGGGCGTAGCTCTCATAGAGAACACCGAGCACGATGTAGATCGTGACGAGCGCGGCCAAAATAAGAAATGGCTGATTGCTTAGCGACTCCTGGAATACTTTGGCTGTCCCCTGGAAGGTGCCCTTGATCGTGGCCGGGACACCGATCCGATTCATCGTCGCTTCGATCTTGGACACCGCCGTGCTCAACGAGACATTCGGCGGCAGATTAAACGAGATGGTGTTGGCGACGAGAAGCCCCTGATGATTGACTGCCAGTGGCGTCGTGCCTTGCGTGAATTGTGCGACTGCCGAAAGCGGAATCATCGTTTCCTGGGACGTGCTGACCGCAGACCCCGTGGATGACGCTCCTTTGCCCGTTGCACCAATGGAGTTTGTCGCGAGATTGCGCGCCGCGTCCGACGCCACCGCACTGGCGGATGTGGACACCCCCGGTGCAACCACTGTTCCTGCGACCGAATTGGTTGCCTGCGATCCACCCACCTGGCCGCCCGACGTGCTGATATAAACATCTTTCAGGGTTTGTGGGTTTTGCCAGTAGCGTGGCGCCACTTCCATAATGACGTGATACTGGTTGCGCGCCACATAGATCGTCGAGACCTGCCGCTGACCGAACGCATCGTAAAGCGTATTATCGATCTGACTGACAGTGATTCCAAGGCGCGCCGCCGCATCCCTATCGATGACCAGATTCGATTCCAGCCCCTTGTTCTGCTGATCGCTGTTGACGTCAACGAGCGTCGGATCTTTCTGCAGCGCTGCGGTAATCTTCGGTGTCCACTCATTCAGCTCCTCGAGACTGGCCCCCTCCAGAGTGTATTGATACTGCGCATTGCTGGCGCGGCCGCCTGCGCGAATATCCTGCACGGCCTGCAGATAAAGGGTTGCACCTGGAACCACCGCGAGCTCGCGCCGTAACCGGCCGATGACCTGATCGGCGGAAATCTTGCGTTCGTCCAGTTGCTTCAGCGCAATGAACATGAACCCAGAGTTGGTCTGCCCTCCCCCGGTAAAACCAACTACTGTATCAACAGATGGATCTTTCTTGATAATAGATACAAACTGCGTGAGCTTCTGCTGCATCAACTGGAACGAAATGCTCTGGTCAGCCTGGATGATACCGATGAGCCGCCCTGTATCTTGTTGCGGGAAGAATCCTTTCGGAATGACGCTATAAAGATAGAAATTGAGACCAAGAACTCCGAGCAGAACAAGCATCACAGTGCGAGGATGCCGAAGCGCAATGTCCAGCGTACGACGATAGCCATTCAGCAGCAATTCAAAGAAGCGTTCGCTCTTGCGATAAAGCCAGCCGTGACGATCACCGCCGTCTTGCCGCAACAGGATCGAGCACATCATCGGCGTTGTTGCCAGCGAAACCATCAGAGAGATCACGATCGCAATCGAGATCGTCATCGCGAACTCGCGGAACAGGCGTCCTACGATGCCTCCCATGAGCAGGATGGGGATGAAAACGGCAATCAGCGACACACTCATCGACAGGACAGTGAAACCAACCTCCTTCGCCCCGAGCAAGGCGGCTTCCTTCGGCGACATGCCGGATTCGAGATGCCGGGTGATGTTTTCGAGAACGACAATGGCGTCGTCTACGACGAATCCGGTGGCCACCGTCAGAGCCATGAGCGAGAGATTGTCGAGGCTATAGCCCATCAAGTACATGACGGCGAAGGTCGCTATCAGCGACACCGACACCGCGACGACCGGAACCAGCGTGGCGCGCCCATTGCGCAGGAACGCGAACACCACCAGGACGACAAGACAGATCGCGATAAACAGCGAAAACTCGACTTCCCGCAGTGAAGACCGGATCGTGGTCGAACGATCAACGGCAATGTTCAGATCGATCGCCGGCGAGATCGACGCGCGCAACTGCGGCAGCGCGGCCTTCACCCGATCCACTATCCCGATAATATTGCCACCCGGTTGTCGATAAAGAATAATCAGCACGGCCAGCTTGCCGTTGGCGAGGCCTGCATTCCGTAGGTTTTCCACGGAGTCGGCTACTTCCGCCACATCCGATAGCCGCACGGCTGCGCCGTTGCGATAAGCGATGATCAGCGATCTGTACTGGTCCGCCTTGATCGCCTGATCGTTGGCATAGATCTGATAGCGGTCGTTACCAACGTCGATTGCTCCCTTTGGACTGTGGGCGTTGGCGCTGGCCAGCGCGGCCCGAACATCTTCCAGACCAATCCCATATTTGTTCAAGGCCTGCGGAATCAATTCGACCCGCACCGCCGGCAGCGAACTGCCGCCGACCGTCACCTCTCCGATCCCCTCCACCTGCGACAGCTTCTGGGCAAGCACCGTGGACGCCGCGTCGTAGAGATCGCCACGCGTCAACGTGTCTGATGTCAGGGTGAGAACCATGATCGGCGCATCGGCAGGGTTGACCTTGCGATAGGTCGGGTTCGTGCGCAGGCTGGACGGCAGATCCGCGCGCGCAGCATTGATCGCAGCCTGGACATCGCGCGCTGCGCCGTTGATGTCGCGGTTGAGCCCGAACTGCAACGTGATGCGCGTCGAGCCGACGGTGCTGGACGACGTCATCTCGGTGACGTCCGCGATCTGGCCGAGATGACGTTCGAGAGGGCTTGCGACCGTGGTGGCGACGTCCTCGGGACTGCCTCCCGGCAAGGTCGCCTGCACCGAGATTGTGGGGAAATCCACTTCGGGCAGCGGCGCGACCGGCAGATGAAAGAATGCGACCATGCCAATGGCGGCGAGCCCGAACGTCAGCAGCGTGGTCGCCACCGGACGCCTGATGAAGGGGCTCGAGAGGCTCATGGCTCACCCCATTTCGTTCGCCTGACGCCCGCTGGGCGATTGACCGGAGAGATGAAGCGAGAGGCGATCGAACCACAGATAGATCACAGGCGTCGTGAACAGGGTCAGCATCTGACTGACGAGAAGACCGCCGACAATGGAGATGCCGAGAGGATGCCGCAGCTCGGATCCGGCACCGGTGCCGAGCATCAACGGCAGTGCGCCGAGCATGGCAGCCATCGTGGTCATCAAAATTGGCCGAAAGCGCAGCAGGCAAGCCTGATAGATCGCATCGCGTGGCGCCTTGCCTTCGTTGCGTTCGGCATCCAGCGCAAAATCGATCATCATGATCGCGTTCTTCTTCACGATGCCGATCAGGAGGATGATGCCAATGATGGCAACGATGGTGAGATCCTGACCAGCAATCATCAATGCCAGCAACGCGCCGACTCCGGCGGAAGGCAGTGTCGACAGAATCGTGACGGGATGAATGAAGCTCTCGTAAAGAACGCCCAGGACGATGTAGACGGTAACGATTGCCGCAAGAATGAGAAAAGCCTGATTAGCCAGCGATGACTGAAAGGCAAGCGCTGCGCCCTGGAAATTGGTGATCATGCTCGCCGGCAAGCCAACCTCCGTCTCCGCCTGCTTGATAGCGTTGACCGCTTCGCCGAGGGATGCGCTAGGCGCGAGGTTGAAAGAGACAGTGGTCGCCGGAAACTGGCCAAGATGGGTCACCAGCAACGGCGCGGTTTCAACCCTCGTCTTCGCCATCACCGACAGCGGCACCGGCGGGCCGCCGACTGAAGACGGCAGATAGATCGATGACAGGGAATCGAGCGACTGCTGCAGGGAGGGTTCAGCCTCCAGAATCACCCGATACTGGTTCGAATGCGTAAAGACCGTCGAAACGATGCGCTGACCATATGAATCGTAAAGGGCGTTATCGATGGTCGCTGGCGTGATTCCGAATCGGGCAGCCTGATCGCGATCGATGTCCACGAAGAGGGATAATCCGTAAGCCGAGATGTCGCTGGTCACATCGGTCAGTTGCGGAAGCTCCTTGAGACGATCCACCAACTTGGGAGTCCACTCATTCAGTTGCGCGGCATCCGCATCTTGAAGAATGAACTGGTATTGCGTGCGGCTTACGGTGCCCTCAATGGTGAGGTCCTGCACCGGCTGCATATAAAGCGTGATCCCGGTTAAATTCGCCGTACGATCCTTCAAGCGCTCCATGACTTGCGTAATGCTGGATGTCCGTTGATTGTGGGGCTTGAGATTGATCAGAAGCCGGCCGCTGTTAAGCGTGGAGTTGGTGCCATCGACGCCGATGAATGACGACAGACTTTCCACCTCCGGATCTTCCAAAATGGCACTCGCAAGCGCCTGCTGTCGCTGCGCCATGGCAGCATAGGACACCGATTGCGGCGCCTCCGAAATCGCCTGGATGACCCCCGTGTCTTGCAGCGGAAAGAACCCCTTCGGGATCACGACATAGAGGATTCCTGTCAGGACGAACGTGCCGAGTGCCACCAGCAGAACCATCGTTTGCCGATCCAGCACCCAATTGAGCGCGCGCCCATAGGCCTCGATCAACCTGTCGAACGACTCCCGGCTGATGCGCTGGAAGGCATTTTCAGGAACCTCTCGCGTCAGCTTCAGCAACTTGGCGCAGGCCATGGGCACGAGTGTCAGCGACACCACCGCCGAGATAAGGATGGTAACAGACAGTGTGATCGCAAATTCACGAAACAGCCGGCCGACGATGTCGCCCATGAACAGCAACGGGATCAACACCGCGATCAGCGATACCGTCAGTGATATGATTGTAAAGCCGATCTGCTCCGATCCGCGCAAGGCGGCCTGTAGCGGCGCTTCGCCTTCTTCGACGTAACGCGAGATATTCTCGATCACCACAATAGCGTCGTCGACAACGAATCCGGTCGCAATCGTCAGAGCCATCAGAGACAGATTATTGAGACTAAAGCCCGCGAGGTACATGACGCCCAGGGCACCCACCAGCGAGAGCGGCACCGAGAGACTGGGGATCAGCGTGGCGCGGGAGTTGCGCAGGAAGACGAAGATCACGAGCACCACGAGAACGACCGCGAGCGCAAGTTCGTATTCGACGTCCCTGACAGACGCGCGAATCGTGACCGTCCTGTCGGTCAGGATCGCGACATCGATCGCGGCTGGTAGCGAAGCCTGCAACTGCGGTAACAGCGCCTTGATACCGGCCACGACCGAGATCACGTTCGCACCCGGCTGCCGCTGAATGTTCAGAATGATGGCCGGCGTCCTGTTCATCCACGCACCCAACTTGTCGTTCTGGGCACCGTCCACGACATCCCCAACGTCGCTCAACCGGACCGGCGATCCATTCTTGTAGGCGATAACCAGTGATCTATAGTCTTTCGCATTCCGGATCTGATCGTTGGCGTTGATCGTATAAGCCCGCATCGGACCATCGAAGTTGCCTTTCGGCGTATTGATGTTGGCATTGCCGAGCGTCGTGCGCAGGTCATCGATGTTGAGGCCATAAGCAGCGAGCTTGCGACCATCCGCGCGGATGCGCACGGCAGGCCGTTGTCCGCCGCTGATGCTGACGAGGCCCACGCCGGGAAGCTGGGAGATCTTCTGAGCGAGCCGCGTGTCGACAAAATCCTCGACTTCCGTTAGCGGCATGGTCTTCGACGTCAATCCCAGCGTCAGGATCGGCGCGTCGGCCGGGTTGACCTTGGCATAGATGGGTGGCGCGGGCAGATCCGAGGGCAATAGGTTGCCTGCGGCGTTGATCGCGGCCTGCACCTCCTGCTCCGCTACGTCGAGGGAAATGCTCAAACCGAACTGAAGCGTGATGACCGATGCACCGGCTGAACTGACCGAACTCATCTGATTGAGGTTCGGCATCTGTCCGAACTGCACCTCAAGTGGCGCCGTGACCGACGATGTCATGACGTCGGGACTTGCCCCCGGATAGAACGTCTGCACCTGGATGGTAGGATAATCCACCTCCGGCAACGCGGCGACCGGTAGAAAGCGAAACGCGAGCATCCCCGACAGCATGATGGCCACCATCAACAGCGTGGTTGCTACCGGCCGCAAGATGAATGGTTGCGAAGGGTTCATTGTTTCTGACCCTTGCCCGGGTTCTGTTTCTTTCCGCCCGCTTGAGGTTGCGCGGGCGTGCCAACGGCTTCATTTCTGAGATTGATCTTCGCGCCATCCCGCAGCTTATCCGCGCCATCCACTACGATCTGGTCGCCGGGCGCCAGCCCGGAGCGGACCTCGACACGATCGCCATCGGTCGCACCGAGTTCAACCTTCCGCACCGACACGGTACTGTTTGGATTGACAAGATAGACGAACGTCCCCGGCACGCCGCGCTGAATGCCGGCGATGGGCATCACTGTGACATTCTGGTGCGTATCGACCAGCAGCCGAATATTGACGAACTGGTTTGGATAGAGTGCTTCGTTATCGTTGGCGAACTGAGCCCGCAGCTTGATCGTTCCTGTTGTGGGATCGATCTGACTGTCGAAGGTCTGCAGAACACCGTCCGCGATCTTGTTCACCCCGCTGCGATCATAAGCGATCGCGGGCAAGGTGGCTCCCGCGGCCAGTCTCTTGTTGATCGCCGGCAGATTGTCTTCGGGTAGCGTGAAGAGAACGCTGATAGGCCGCAATTGCGTGATCACGACGAGGCCGTTCGTATCACCGGGCGTGACGTAATTGCCCTGATCCACCTGACGCAATCCCACCCGGCCGTCCAGCGGTGAGACAATACGGCAATACTGCAAATTGACTTCCGCAACCTTCACCGCGGCACGGTCAGCTTCCACCGTGCCCTGATCCTGCGCAACCAGCGCAACCTGGGTGTCCAATGTCTGATGAGGTACCGCGTTCTGCGCGGCCAGTTTCTGGTAGCGAACCAGATCAACCTGCGCACCTTTCAACAACGCCTCGTCGCGTGCGAGATTACCCTGCGCAACAGCCAAAGCGGCTTCGTAAGGGCGCGGGTCAATCTCCGCAAGCAGATCGCCCTTCTTGACCTCGTCACCTTCCTTGAAATCGATTTTCTGCAGATAGCCGCTGATCTGCGTACGCACGGTCACCGTTGCGAGAGACGTGACCGTGCCGAGGGCATTCAGGCCAATGCCAATATCCCCCTTTGTGACAACCTCCGGCACAATCGAGATAACGGGCGCGCCGCGGGAGCTGGTCGGCGATGCGGCCTTTTCACGAGTCCACCAAACGAGACCGGCAAGAGTGAGTGCAGCGAGCAGCACAGCCGATATCAAGAACGGTCGCGACTTATGCTTGGTGATCGGCGCAGTATCTTTGCGCAAAACCTTCTCGCGGGATTCGACGGGCCGATCCATACGTTGCCCTCAATCCTTTGCACTCATCGTCCTGCGGAAACTCCAATTCTCCGGGAAAGCCTGCCCAGATATTACGAATGAGCGTTTCTGCGGAACAAACATACCACTTCTGAACAGGCGCGACCGCAGCGAGCGCCTAAATAATCCGTGAGAAGCACTTGTTCAGGGCATCGACCGCGAAATGGCGGCTCAAACGGCCCCATCAATCCATTGCCAATGGCATCGTCGAACTCAATGTTCTGCCTGGCGAGCGAGTTATCGTCCTGAAAGTCGAGCGCCAGAACAACCTGCGCTAGTCGAACCGCTCAAGGTAATGGCGTGGCAACAATTGGCCCTGGAAAAATTGAAGCGTTTTGACGGCTGATGACCAACTTGCTGACAAGTGCAGAAATGCCGCCCCTAAAGCCCACCTCTTCACAATCCTAAGCAACGCAATTCGGGAAAGGGATGGTCCGAATTTTCGGCAGCAAAGATTGTTCTTGCTGACACGAACCTTGGCAAAAATGCCTCGCGTCACAACGTGCGTAGTTTTTACGGATTGGCGCTCCCTAGGGGACAGATGTAACCACGCAAAATCAGTCACTTACAAGAAAGTTGGACACTCCTTCATTCTACGAATTCACGATGCTTTCCGGCGGAGTGTCCCACCGGATTGCCGACGGTGTCCTTGATGTCTTGCAAGCACGCGTCACAGGTAGCGCAGGCAATCCGGCTGATCGGCAACCCTTCGTACCGCTGCGACGCGCCGAATGAGATCTACCGTGATCTCCCACCGGCCGTAATCATCGCCTTTTTTTGGATCGCGATTGCTTTTTGATGGGCGGGGATCGCTGGCGCTTTTTCGCCGACGCCTTGCGAGGTTTGGTCACGACTTTCTTCTTGATCGCTTTCTTCGCCCTCGGCGCGGACTTGCGCGACTTGCTCTTCTTTCTCTCCACGCTCGCTGCCCGCTCCGTCTTGAGACGCGGGCGGAAGTCGAGGCCCTTGGCCATAAGCCGGATCGAGCCGCCCAGTTCGGCCGTCAGCCCGCCGGCGTCCTCATTCAGCATCGCGATGAGACCATCAAGGTCGAGCCGCGCGCCATTGTCGGGATGGGTCCAGGACTTGTTCGAACAAACGGTCACGACCAGACAACCGGCGCGGCAGTCTTCGGCCGCCATATACTTTGTCAGGAGCTGGTCTTTCAGCGCCTTGCGCAAGTCCGCAGCCGAGCGCGGCTTCTCACCGATCTTCAGTTCGATTGTGGCCTGCTGCGGCGAGCGCGTGGCCCTCAACCTGATATCGGTTTCCTTTTCGTCGGCGGTCGCAGCTTCCTGATCCACGGTATACATGCTGTTGGCACGGTTTCGCAGCTCTCGTGCCAGCTCCCGCCGTATCACATGCTCTTTCGCGATATTCGCCCATGCCTCGCGGGGCGAAACGTCTTGCAGCAAAAGATCGTCAATGTCCTCAAGGCGGTCACGCATGATCGCGAACATGGAATCGCGCGTGGTAGGCGGCGCCTCGCCATAGGTATCGAGCGCAACAACCTCGGCTTCGGTAAGAGCCGGACCTTCGGCCTCCTCGGCGGCACGCTCCCGCGCGATCGCGATGGCCCGGTCTTTCAGGTCTTCGAACAGCGGATCGGCGGCAAGCTCGAGTTTTGCTTTCCATCCCGCCGCGCCGGGGGCCGCCAGCACGGCCGTGAGCAAGGCGCCTCGCGCGCGTTCGGCAAAATCACGATCATCCGGCGAATAAGCCCCTTCGTGCGGCACGTCGTCGCTGGGGCGAACATGCCGATACGCAAGCCTGGCCAATCGAAGCAACAGGCCGGGCGTAAACTCGGGACGCTGCACGTTAACGGATGCGCCATGGCGATCCTGATTGAAGAGCAAACCAAGCCATTCGACGGCCGGGCCTCGCGCGGAGGGTTCGATAGCTGCGAGCCCCTTTTCAAGCACCGAGGCGGCCGTTTCGGGATCAAGCTGCATCAAGACCGGCAGCCATATCTTTGCGGCAGGGCTTTCGATGCCACCCATAAGCTGCTTGGCTGCGGTTCCAGCCAAGCTGGCGCGCACGGCTGCATCGTCGGACCGCAGCAGGATCTCAACAGCCTGACTGACGCGCTCGGAGGGACCCGCCGCCGCCTCGATACGGCCGCTCAGAACATCATCGAGCCATGCCTTGACGCGCGGAAGAAACAGTTGCGCCACAGGAGGTGAAGCATGGCGAATATCCTGCAGCCAAAGCGTCGCGTTGCTTTCCTTGGCGGGCTCACGCAAGGAGAGGCTGAGTTCCGTACCAAGAGTCGCGTCGATGGCATTGGGGTGGACGGCTGCCAGCGATTCAAGCCATGACGGGAAGCCGTTGAGCTGGATCGGTACATAGCGCGCCGCCAGCCGGGCTTCTTCTTCGCTGAGCTTCGTCGCCCAGGCATCGTCCTCGGCTTCGGCGTAGATCGCCGCAAGGCCGAGCTGCCACCGCACCAATATGGTGTTTTTCTTGTCGTCAGGCCGTTCGCTGCGCAACGTGGGTGTGAACTTGCGCCAAAGCTTCAACAGTGCCGCGCGAAGGCGGTCGGCCACGTCGCGGCCGAATTGCTGCTCGATAAATTTACGATCCCATCCCGAGGCGCGGCTTTCGCTCCCCGATTGCTCCATGACCCGCCACAGATCCCACGCCGTACCCTCGGCGCGGGATTCCTCGAACATCACATCCGGCGTAGTCGCAACTTCCTTCCAAAATTTGACCCAGCTCGCCCGCGCCTTGGATTCCTTTCTCTCCCGTTCACGCTTGCGCCGGGCCTCCTCCTCCTCGAATTGACGCATTCGCTCCTGATCGGGCGAAGGCGCGAGCCTCTTATCGATGACGGCGATCAGCGCGGGAGCATCCTCAACGTAAGCCTTCAGGCCCTCGATGATGGCTCGAACGTCATCGCCCTGCCGCAAAAGGTCGATCATGGCGGCATAAAGCATTATTTCCCGGTGCGCGAGTGGCGCCGCCCGATCGGAAAGCCGACCTATCACCCATGCACGATCCTTCGCCGGGTCGAGGCGAATGCCACCATAGTGGCTGATATGGAAAGTTCGGTTCCAAGCATCGGGCTGCGGATGAAGGGCCTGCATGAAGGCATCATCGTCCCAGAAGGCGGCCTCCCTCTCGGCAGGAGTTGCGCTCGCCAGAAATGCCCGAAGCTCCTTCGCCGCTTGATCATACTGGTGATCTTCTTTCGCAAATCGAAGCACCCGGATGCTGGAGCGAAACAACGCTTCATTGGTAACACCTTCGCGGAACTGCCGGTTGCAGGCGGCAAGCAACGCCGGGACGAGATCGGCCCGCTTGGTCCGGGTGTGAGGCCATTTATTGTTATTCCACTCCGCTCCGGCGACGACGAGTTCGGTGAGGCCGGCGCGCAGCTTGTCGAGATTTTCGGCAGAGATGTCCTTCTCGGTGATCAGCTTGGGCAAAAGCCAGCTCAAGTCGCCGACGCTGCGGCTTGGTCCTCGTACCCGAGCAAGAACCTTGCAAAGCTGTTCAACCGACAAGTGTTGCGGGAACAGCATCATGATCGCCGAGCGCGCCAAGCCCGCCGGCCACACGGTCTCGTCCGAAACGATCGATGCCGCGATGGCACCTAAACGAGGATCATTGAGGGCGATAAGCGCTTCAAGAGCATGTCTGCGCTCGCGATGATCGCCCGTGGGGTTCATGGCCATATCGCGGGCGATTTTGGCACAGTCCGTCATATGTCCGGCGCCGATGAGCTCGAACGTAAGCTCGCGCAGTTCGGGGCTTTTGAGACCTTGAGACCACAGCTCCTTGACCGTTGAGCCCAATTCGGGCGATGCGAAGCGATGTACCTGCACGCGTTGGGTCGAGAGGCCTCGCCATTTGCCTTTTCCGTAGCGTTCTGCGTAGGCTTTGAGTATCCGCGCGCGCAGCGCTGGGTTCAACGACTGGGGATCGCCGTGATCAAGAAGGACATCCGGCTCGCGCTTGAGGACCTCATCGAAAATCCCGTCATGCATCCCCGCGAGCCACGCGGCGACCGGGCGCATGGATGGCCGCACGGCCTTGTCGCCCTGGGCCGTTTCGGTGAAGAGGACCCTCTTGACTGACTTGATCGGTACGCGCTTGAGCAGGGCGTGAAGCCGCTTGGCGGCGAGATACTCAAGAACCGAACGGTGATGGAAGCGCACGCGTCCGTAATTGGCGAACCCGAAGAGCGGGCGCTCCAGCAAAGTTTCCTGCTCAGGCCGCGACCAGCCTGTCAGAATGCGGCCGGCATCCAGCGCCGGGTCTGCGCCAACGACCGTATCGGATTCCGCGCTGTACCGGATTGTAAATTTGCGCGTGAGCAGAGCGGCCAGCGCCAGGCGTGACGCGCCTTCTTCCGCCCGCTCAGCCGAGAGCTGAGCCTTTTCCGGCCGATCGCGTGGTTTCAGCTTGTTGACGACGTTGGTTTCGACCTGTTCGCCGTGACTGCGAATGCGGTGATGATCCTTCCAGTCCGCGCACAGTTCGATCAGGTCCTGCGGCCGGTGCGCGTACTGCTCGGCGTCGCGTTTGCGGATGTCGGCAAGCAGCGCGTCGGGGTCCTGCACGCCCTGCAACCTGGCGAACGCTTTGATCTCGTCCGGCGCCAGCGGCATCAATCCGACGCCGCGCCAATCCTTCACCGCTTCGCCGTCATCCTTCCGCGCCTGTCTTCCCTGCATCGCCGTAGCTGCAAAGCCTTCGGCCGTTGCAGCTCCGTCTTTGTCGGGAGGTATCGGCAGGTGGCTTTCGATCAGCTGGCGATCGAGCGGTATCGGACGCGTCGTAATCACGACGCGGATACGATTCATGTTGCCCGCGCACGCTCTTCCAAGGGAAGTCAGCGCTTGCTTAAACGATTTCTGCGTGATCTTTAACTCATCGATGGAATCGAGGAAGAAAGTCGCGAGTTCGGATTGGGATTTGCGCCATTGATCGAACCGGGCTTGTTCGTCCGCGCCCAGCATCGCGACGACTTCCTTATCCGCGAGGATCGCTAACTCGAGGAAGAACGCCGGCTCGCCTTTGTCCCAAAGGTCCTTTTGGCAGGCCTGACATTCATATGTCTTGCCGGCGCCCGCTTCCGACACGATCAGGATGCGCCGGGACTTGAGGAGTTCGCTCCACGTGAAACCGGGGGGCAGGCCCCAGTGGGCCCAATGTGACGCATCGTCGATCTTGGCCATGTCCTCGTCGGACAGATCGCGAAACGAACGGGAGATTCGAGGCGGCGGGCTAGTGGCCATATCAGCGAAGTTTCCTCACGCGCTCTTCGATATGGAGGGCATGGCTCACCCACACGCCACCGTCCAGCGCGAGCTTGAAGTATTCGTCGGCGACATCGTGGGGCGCGAGACCGAAAGCGCGGACCTGGCGGCGCGCAAGATTTGCCAAATCGGTGGCGTCTCCCGACGAGACCTGACCGCATCCTCGCACGGCTTCCTTGAAATCTCGTGTCAGAGCATCGGGAAGATCGGGGCCGCAAACGAAATACCGGGCATACTCTAGGAAGTGAGGATGCCGCAGAATCTCCTCGTCACTTCTCCCATTTCTGCGGAACAGGTCTCGGCGCGACCCTTTGATCCGGCCTGTCCGGTAGCCGGGGTCGGTGAAGTACTTCAGCCGATGTTCCGGGATCGCGTTCCGCTCCAACAGTGCAGTGATCAGTTGTGCGACCGCTTCGCTGTTGCGCGCAAAGCCTTCGGGATCGTGGCGCCGGAAGTCCCAGTCGAACTTGATCTGTTCGAACAGGCTGCGTTCTTCATCGGTGAGATCGATATCGGCTTGGACCATAGGGCTGATTCGGTAATGGTCCTGTGAGTATACACCCTCTGAGCTCGCCCCGTTATTCCGTGTGGCCTAGGCGCTTACCGCGCCGGACCGGCAGAAATCTGGGGCGCGCCGGTCTCCCTGGACGACGCGCTCAAGGCTTATGATCCCCGGTACATCAATGATGCCCAACTCGGGAAAATATGACGGCGGTCAGAGACAGGTCTTCTTCAGGAAACGCAAACCCCCGAGGGCCTGCACCAGCGCGCCTGCCGACGGCACTCCGTCGTCGTGCTTTGCGGGATTTAGCGCGCCTCCAGCCGTAGGCTGGCAATGAGGTCACGCGAGTGATCGTCACCCGCATGGGCCGAAACCGTGTTGCGGGTTCGGTGCCCCAAAACGCATTGAGCCCGGTGCCGCTAGCGGCAGACGCCAGCATCAGGCGGGCCGCTTTCTAGATTCGTTGTGCTATAATGTCAGCACAATCTGTTCGAGGCGGAGAAACGAATGGCCGCGATCGTCACCAAAATTACTTGCAAATTTATCGGCGACTTCAAGGTGGGCGATAATCTTGTCCTGAACGCCGACGCTCTCTGCAAATTGAGCAACGGAAATGAAAAAGGCGCCTTCAACAAACTGATGGTGATCCAGGCGGGGTCGATTGTGGAAGCCGCGCTTAACGAGATCGTCTACCGCGCAAAAACTTTCACCAAGGAAGGCGTCCCGAACATCTCAAAAGAAGACCGGGATGAGATCGCAACCAAGACGGTCGAGAAATTTAGCGTCATCATCGATGTCATGAAGAAATATAAAATTCTGGATGGGCTCGGAGCCGCCACCATCTACGACGAGCTTCACAAGCTCAGGAAATATCGCAACAAGGTCCATATCCAGACCGATGTCGACATTCAAGGCGTGTCACGCGATGAGCCCACTGCATTCTCCAAGACCATTGTTGGCTGGTCTCTCGAATTTACCGTGCGCGTACTCAATCACCTCAATGCGACATACGCGCGCCCAAAAGAGCTGGAACAATACGCTCACGAGTTGTCGATACCGTCTAGCTGACCGTTTGTATCAACGTCCTCGCGCAGACGGATCGTGCGCCCTCAACGCTCGGTGTCCGTGATATACAATGCCGATGTTGATACAACAGATTCAGCCTGAACTGGTCGGCGGAATTGACAACCTGCCGAACCGCCTTCGGCTCGAAGCCGTGGGTCACGGTCTTACGGAAGCAGAATGTGACGTGCTCGTTGCGACGCTCCCTCCTGAGCTCGCCGCCTGCGACTGTTTTCTCGACCGGCTAACCGGGCTGTGGCGCTACGAGTTCGGCGAGCCGCATAGAGTCGGCAATGAGCTGATCTGGGGGGCCCATATGTGGCTGTCTGTGCCGGTGCTGTACGATGTCCTTCAGTGCGCCCGAAGCCGCCTCCCGCCAGAGAAGCTCGCGGCCTACCTAGCGTTGCTCGCCCGCCCGGGTAAACACCCGGACCATCTTGCCGAGATGTTTCCGGTATTAAGGATCGCCCCGGGACTACAGGTACAGCACGAGATCGCAGGCTTCGGACAGGGCAATCGGACCGTTGACTGGGTCATCGGACCGGTAGAACAGCGGCCCGTGATCCTTGACGTGAAACGCCGTCTTGCCGATTTCTTCGGACAGATGGAGCGGATCGCGGCGGAAGGTGCCGTTCCACCCGAGCACGATGTCACCCTTCTTTTCCGCAGCGTCGAGGGCAAGTTTCAGGCATCGGACCCCGCCGATCGGTTACAGGGCGCGTGGATCGTCACCGACATCAAGCAGGAACAAGCCGAACTCCACGCCGCGTTCGACGGTCTCGATCCAGCCAAGGTGCATTTCGCAATCCTCGGTGACAAGGAGCCAGACGTTTACCTGCTCACACGCAGGCCGGAAGATCGACAGTTCATCATCGAACTTCTCGGTCTCACCGAAAGTGATCGCTTTATCTTTACGCGGGCCGCGACAAACAATCAGCAAGAGTGAGGCGTCAGTCTCGCGCGCATTGGAGACGGATTGCATATCTTTGTGCCCATCACTACCGTTCGATACGCGATGGAAGTGTCGGCCCAATGCGCGCCAAGCTGCGTGGTCGGATCAATGTGGCGGAGTTCGCCAATGTTAGCCGACGCTTATTCAACGGATATTCAACGACTTCTCCGCACCAGCTCTAAGTCGTTGATTTTTCTGGCGCTCCCCAGGAGTCCGATTTAACCACGTAAAATCAGTGACTTACAAGAAAGCTGGACACTCCTTCATTCTACGAAATCACGATGCTTTTCCGGCCGAGTGTCCCACCCGATTCGGATGAGGATCTCAGCAGGAAGCCGCTGAGGCTGGCGCACGTCTGGCAGCGCTGGTGCGGCGGAGCGCGACCACGTAATGATCATTTTCCGCAAATGGAGCCGTCATGCTGGAACGGGACGACATACGCTTTGCGATCGACGACGCCCGACGGCGGCATGCCGCATTGGTCGACCTCATCAACAACAGCGACCGCATGGCGCTCGGCCTGATGCAACTGTATGTGGCGCTTGCCAGCGCTGCGATCTCGGGTACGGCAGCAATCTATTTCGGATTTGGCATGACCGGGTCACCCGGCTGGCTGGCCTGGGTGTTGCTTTCTTTAGGAGTCCCCCTCGCGATCGGCGCCGCGCTATGCCTTGCCGCGCTTTGGCCTTCAAACATCAATCTGCCCGGCCAGCAGATGAACTTCTGGCAGTGGGCCGCCCATCCCGACGTTGCAGCGGAGAATGCTTTCAATACGCTGCTTTCTCACATCGCCGAAGGGCATACGCGCAACGAGAAAATCAACCGGCGCGTCAGCAGACTCATGTACGCCGCGAAAATCTGCGGCGCGCTTGGTCCCCTATTCGCGCTAGCTATGTTCCTCTACGGCGCCATGACCCGTTAGCATTGCCTATTTCGGGGACGGCAACGGCGTCTCCGACCGGCGATGATCTTCCGTCGGCGGCGGCGGTGGCGGCTCCCTGTCACCACCCGAACTCATCAATCCAAGTATCATCGAACAAATCCTCATTGGTCCTTGCAGTGGGGATTTCAGGCGCGCGTGCCGACTGCGAATCGGACGCGCGCGCCGCGCCTATCTTGCGCCATTTTCGGCATTTTCAGCATCTCAAAAAGCGACCCTCCACGCCATTTCTCGACTGAAGTGCCTGCCCGAGGGAGGCTGCTGATGCAGATTTCCCTCAAGTCCGCCGATCTGTCCGCGCTGGTGCTGCGCATCCTTGCCGACGGCGAGCCCCGCGCGCCGCGCGAGATATATCAACCGTCATTCCGAATCCACCCGCGACCCCTGCTCGGCCTTGTCCGCGCGGGCCTTGTTGCTCCCCTTAATGCTGCGTCCCCACCAAGGGCGACTTGCACATAACCGCCTTTATGTTACGCGCGATTCCATGGATCACACACAGAAAACTATTCCCAATCTCTCATCTGGTCGAAGCAGCGACCAACTTAGCGCTATCCATGAAATTGATCGGTTTATACCTCACCTAATAATCCATTCGGGGAATAAGGCCGCAAAACGATTTACCGAATTCTTTGCTGTTACGATTAGAAACGGCAACACGAGAGAAGCTTATTATCGTGCCTGCTGCCGCTTCCTAGAGTGGTGTGCTGACATCAAACTTGCTGACATTTCTTCCATCGAACCACTACATGTCGCAGTGTATATAGAATATCTTGGACGCACTTTCTCACGGCCGACTGTCAAGCAGCATCTTGCGGCCATTAGAATGCTTTTTGATTGGCTAGCAGTCGGACAAGTACTCGCTGGAAATCCCGCGATTTCCGTCCGCGGCCCCAAACATTACATTCGGCGCGGTATTACCCCCACATTGTCTCCCGCGGAAATAAGACAACTCCTCTATTCCATTGATACATCGACGATCATCGGCCTACGAGATCGCGCCTTGGCGACGCGAGGACGCAGTGAGGCTAGGACCGCAACACGTCCAGAACGGCCGAATTCGTTACCGCCAAGCGAAAAACGAGCACCGCAATCCGATCGACATGGATATCCCGCTGCACAGTGACTTGGCGGATGCCATCGCAGCGGCGCCATCGCAACACTTGACGTTTTTGGTCACCGAGTATGGAAAACCTTACTCTGCCAACGGCTTCGGAAACGCATTCAAGGACTGGTGCCGGCAGGCCGACTTGCCGCACTGTTCAGCTCACGGTCTTCGCAAAGCTCTCGCAACACGCCTCGCCGAGCAAGGAGCCACCGCGCACGAGATCATGGCGGTCACCGGTCATCAGTCGTTGGAAGAGGTCGAGAGATATACTCGTGCTGCCCGAAAGTCGCAGCTCGCAGACTCTGCGATGAGCAAGCTCAAACGATGAATATCCGGTGCCAAACTCGACATTGCAGTTGAACACTGACCAAAAGGATCGCCGCAAAGCTGTCAGTGAGGCCACCTAGCTAAGCCCGAACACGCGAACATCAGCAATGTTGTAGTGGAGAACGTACCCCTCCACGCGAACGACGGCAGTTGTCGGGATGACCTGTTCGGCAAACATTTTCCTGAATTTCTGGAAATCGAAAAGTCGACGCGGATCTATGAGAAAATACAACGCGGCGTGAATGCCTCCTGCTTTAAATTCGGCAAGTGCCTCTGGCGTTAGAAGCTCCGCAAAATCCGGCCGCAGTGCGTCAATCAAGGTTGTTCCACCACAGAAGCCACGGGCACGAACACCCCCGCCGTCTAACTCGACCCCAGTGACGCTGCCCCACCACTCCGTCATCGTCGGCCAAGATGGAAAACAGTTCAGAGTGACATAGTTGGCAATGGCAGCCGCAATCTCGGCATCTTCATAGGGCTTAAACCGCATGCCATCGAACAGAAGTCGGACGACCTCTCCAAGCGGCCGCGGATTTTCGTCCATTTCGCCTTCATTTTCATGGACCACAGTGCCTGCCTGATCTCGCACGTCCCAAGATTCCCCCAACCGATTGCGCGCGTTGGTGTTGCCCAAAACCGTCATTACCTGCGCGTGAATAGACGCTGCCGCAGAATTTGGATCGGATGTCGTGTCGATTGCGAGCCTGTGAATTCCGGCCGAAGTTGCCCCGTCGTACACTTCGTTGGGTTCGACCTTCCAAGGTTCCAGTGTGTCCTCAGACCATGATGGGTGTGCGTCGGGTAACCGTGCTTCTTTGAAGGCCCTTTCGTCGCCCAATGATTGAGGATTGCCTACTTTAATGACTAAGTCGAATATTGCCTTAAGCCGGACTGCGCGGTCGTCATATGTCTCGATGAGAAAGTGCTGGTCCAGCAGCAGCTCTACGTGGCTCTTGTTTTTTGGATAGTATTTGTCATTGAGCCTAGCATCGTGGTGAGACGGCAGCGGAAAGTAGATATGCAGCATATGCGAGAACATCTCAAATAGGTTCGCGTCCACCCGCATATCGATAAACAGGCCGCTTTGAGCATGAAGTCGCCATAGATTTTGAACATCTATCTCAACGATCCGTACCAAATCTTGGCCAGAATCGGCACGATAGCGAGAATTCAGATCTTCCCAGGACCGCTCGAACGTCGCACGATTCAGACAGAGAATGCAGGCAGTCTGCTTCGGTCGCGGCCTCTCATCGATGTTGCTGGCAAAAAATGCAGCGACGTCAGGATTGGTGGTGAAGTCGAGAAATGGCGTCGGTATGCCGTAGTGCTGCGCCACCGCCATTATCGCATCTTGATTATTGTGAAGGGACGACAAGGAGTCGTGCGCGTGAACCCAGGAGGCAAAGCGGTTTAGCAATGCTTGGTTGGCCTCTATCATTTCTGGCCGACGGGCGATGCTCGGGCAAAGCGGAAAGGTGTGGTTCTGACCTCGGAAAAGATCATACCTACCCGACTTCTTTAGATACTGGGCTAACTTCAGTGCGGAATCGAGACTTTTGGCGCGGTGCTCCGGATAGTTGAATTTCATCGCTATCAGCCTGTTAGCAACAGTTCCTGCGTGGCCGGTATGGTTGCCCACGCCAGAAAAGCTCCCGTCAGATCAACCCGCGTCTTGCCTCGGCTTTGGCATGTTCGCCTCTCGCGTTTTCCGATCACCAGCCGACGGAGGTCACCCGCGCCGTCAGAAAATCGCAAACTTGCAGATTCTGCAATGAGTAAGCTCAAACGATGAATATCAGGCACTCCAAATCGTAGCTGGAGCCACCGTTTATTGAATGATGCGTAGATGCGACCCGCGCGTCTTTTCTTGGCCAGGAAGATCAATCGAGTACGTTTTCGCTACCTCAGTCTCGTTCATCATCAGAACCTTCGATAGATCGGCAACCGAATAGCCCATGTCGTTGATGTGCAGCGAGACAAGGTCAGAGAGTGTGCGCGGCTCTTCAGCCGGGAAGTCCAGTTCGGGCGGTTCGCGCAGCCTGATCTTGTGGATGTTGAACTGCTTCCAAATGTATTGGGCTTGAGTTTCGTTTAGAAAGCCTGCGCGCTTGGCGGCGAACACTAACGAGCCCATTGAGACCTTCCACTCTGGCTTCAGCGCGGCAAGAAGGCGCAAGTCAACACGGGACCGACCCGCGAAGTACGGCTTGACGTCCTCCGTCGGGACCAGGAAGCAGGAAGCGAAGGCGTCTGCCTCCTCCTCCATGTTCGGCGTCGGGTAATTGTGCATGATCACGTGACCCAATTCGTGGCACAGCGTGAACCGCATGCGATCCGCCGGCTGCTGCCGGTTGAGCACGATGATGTGCGGCATGCCTGGCACGGAAAAGCGTACGCCGCTGACGGAAGAACCGCCTAGGTCGGAGTGCGCAACGAGTATCCCTGCATCTTCGACCAGCGCGGTAAGGTCCTGTATAGGGCCTTCGGGAACCTGCCAGAAGCGCCGCAGTAGGCCAGCAATCTTCTCGGCGTCGTTGTCGTACTCATCGGAATCGAACTGCGGCAGCTTGTTCACGGGATCGAGGGCGGTTGCCTCCAGCAGCTTGCGTAGGTGCATGACGCGCACGTTGAGTTCGGCGACGATGCGGTGGAGTTCAGTCGCCGACACGTTCGACTTCTTGCGCCACATCGGCGCATGCACGCTCACCGGCGCACCGTAAATAGCATCGGTCTGCGAAAAAAAATCCACCGGCACCGAGAACATCTCGGCGGCGGCCGCAAGCAATTGCTCGGGCGGTTCCTTTAGTCCGTTCTCGATGCGAGACAGTTCTACATTGGACACGCGGAGACATTCCGCAGCCTCGTTCTGCGGGAATCCTCTTAGCTGCCGCGCGAGACGCAGCATGTTCCCAGGTTTCGACATTCTGTATCCTTCACCGCAGTCGGCGCGATTCTGGTTTACGCCCGGTTAACCACGTTGGGCGGGTCAGGACGCTTCGCCGCCCTTCTTCTTGCCCTTGGCCGTGTCCCTGAGCCTGGCAACGCTGCGACGGCGCGGCTGCTGCGGTACAGCGGGCTTCTGCGGAAACTCGATGACACCCTGATTGCCGCCCGGCATTTCGTAGCTCCAGAGCTGGCCATCGCCATTGCGGGCCGTTACGTGTACTGAGTCATAAGCGGTGCCGAGTTTATTCACCTTCCAGCATATTTCGACCTTCATCGCCTGCGGCGCGTCAGCGAATGGGATAGTCGGATCGAGGAAGTTGTCGTTAGCGACGGTCGATATGTTGCCGCCCTTGCCGTGGCGAACCGCCTTCTTGAAGCGCACGAGCACCTTGCCGCCGAACAAGAAGCGTGCCGTTGAACCGCTAGCGAACACCGTCACACCCGACTTACCATTGAACTCCGCAACGGCGGCACGGATCACGCTATCGAACACATCGGCAGAGTCCGTGCGCCTGTACATGTTGCCGGCGCCGCGTTTCGACAAGAAGTCCTTGAAGGCTCTATCCAGCACCTTCCGAACTCGCTTGTTGTACGGCTCGAGCACCTGGCGGACTTCCCTCTCGATCGGTAGCGACATGGGGCTTAAGGCTCCAAAGTGAAACGACTCTCAAAGCCTACAAAACAAATTGCCAAAATCAAAGAATTATTTTCAAATTAGTTTCAATTCCGTTATAAGTTATTGACTATAAATACTTTTCATATTTCATAGTATAAATCATTTTTACGTTAGATGTCGATAGACTACTCATTTAAGGTGCGACGCGATTGCCGGCACCCTCCGCGTTGGCAGTCATCGACCCGAACACTGTCAATTCCAGACCATGGCCATACGCCGAACGGCAATCTCCGATTGCGGAGCGGCCCCAATCCTCAACCGTCAGCGCAGGCGGTCACCACTCACCAATCTCTGGAAGAAGTCGAGAGATACACTCATGCCGCTCGCAAGTCGCAACTTGCAAACTCTGTAACGAGCAAGTTCAAACGAAGAACATCCGGTGTCCCACTCGACATCGCAGTTGGACACTGACCAAAAAAAACGCCGCGAAATCAGCGGCCAACTTCAACAATGGCGCGCCATTCAGAATAAAACTGCGAACTCATATACCATTGAAATATCGATATAATTTTCCTCGATGTATTGTCAGGAGAAGGTATCGTTTCAGGCGACATGGTCAATCGGCAATCGATGGGTTTTGTGACGAACGTCTGCCAACCATTCACCTGGCGAAGGTCGGCTTGCCTTCAAAGCGGACAGAGCCCAGCCCAACATCACGACAATGTTGTTACAAGCCTCCTCTACGTCCCGCCCAAATCAGCCACTCATGTTCACTACAACCGTCGGAATCCCGATTTATCCGACGGATCTTTCTGAACGGGCAGTCTAACGAGCCATCAGTACGGTCCGACGTGCACGGCTACATCCTCTCGGAATAGTACCGGTTGCAGCATCTTACATTAGAATAATTCTAATATATTGACGGGCGATGGCTCACTCGCTAATAAATTTAGAACGGTTCTAACTCTCTTAGTTCGAGACGATCTGCAGGCCGCAGATCTGCTGGTACACGAATAGGGAGCGCTGTGTTTCAGAACCTGCAATTCACGGTCTGGAGCACTGCCGATGCGTACCCTTCACAAAGAAAACCATCTGATCGAACGTATTGGTTGGCTGCGCGCTGCCGTGCTGGGCGCCAACGACGGGCTGATTTCGACGTCGAGCCTCATCGTGGGCGTGGCGGCCGCGACCCCAGCCTCGCGCGAGATCCTCGTGGCAGGTGTTGCGGGGCTGGTGGCCGGCGCGATGTCGATGGCAGCAGGGGAATATGTCTCCGTCAGCTCCCAGGCCGACACCGAAAAAGCCGATATGGCGCGTGAACGGCACGAACTGGCCACTCAGCCGGAGGCTGAATTGGCCGAACTCGCCGCGATCTATGAGCAACGCGGCTTGTCGCCCGATCTGGCTCGTCAGGTCGCTGAGCAGATGATGGCAAAGGATGCATTTGAAGCGCATGCGCGTGACGAACTTGGCCTGACGAGCCATGTGATGGCGAGGCCCGTCCAGGCGGCCTTCACATCCGCAGTGACCTTCGCGACAGGTGCCGCTCTGCCACTGATCGTCGCCCTGCTCGTGCCGGCGAGAACCGCGTCCTGGACGGTATCCATCGCCTGCCTGATCGGGCTTGCCGTCCTCGGTGCAATCGGCGCCCGCACAGGCGGCGCCAGCATCTGGAAACCAACAGCGAGAGTGGTTTTCTGGGGCGCGGTTGCGATGGCGTCAACCGCCATCATCGGCTCCCTCATCGGTCGGGCGGTCTGAACATGAAACGCGCGTCGTTCGACTTGCCGACGTTTATGTCGCTTATGGCCACCCTCGGGATGATCCTTGCCATGGCCGGAACTTGGTTGCCGGTCAAAGAGCTTGCCGTCCTTCGGTGGCTTGGACTGATGCTCGTCTATTTCGCCGGCGGGCTTCCTGCCATGTGGCGAGCAGTGTCGGCGCTTTGGCGGGATCACATCCTCGATATTGATCTCCTGATGGTGGTTGCCGCTATTGCTGCCGCCATTGTCGGTGCGCCGTTCGAAGGCGCTGTGTTGCTGACACTCTTCAGTGTATCCACCACGCTCGAGCATCATGCGCTCGGGCGCGCGCGTCACGCCGTCGAGGCCCTGATGGCGCTTCGCCCGGAAACCGCGTTTCGCAGGAACAAGGATGGCACAGTTGTGGAGGTCCCCGCCGCTGAGCTTGCCGTCGGCGATACGTTGATTTTGCGTCCCGGTGCCCGTGTGCCAACCGATGGCGTGATTATGCAAGGCCGGGGCGGTATCGACGAGGCGAACATCACGGGTGAGTCCATGCCTGTCTCGAAGGAGATCGGCCAACAGGTGTTCGAAGCCACCGTGAATCTCGATGGTGTTCTGGAAGTTGCCGTCACCAAGACGATCGGCGATAGCACGATCGCACGCATGATCCAGCTCGTGACGCAAGCTCAGGAGGCCAAAGCCCCGTCTGAGCGGTTCAGTTCGTGGTTTGGACAACGTTATACCGTTGCAGTCATCCTGGGGGCGATGCTCGCCTTTGTCGCGTTTTACTTGCTGGGCCACGACTGGGAACAGGCTCTCTACAAAGCTGCGACATTACTGGTTGCCGCCAGCCCCTGCGCAATCGTCATATCGGTGCCGGCCGCGATCTTGTCGGCTCTCTCAGCGGCGGCGCGAGGCGGTGTGTTGTTCAAAGGAGGCGGTGCGCTTGAAACCTTGGCCGCAGTCGATACCTTCGCCTTTGACAAGACCGGCACACTGACCAATGGCCGTGCGGTGGTGAGGCGGATTATCACGCTGGATGGCGATGAACGGCGCTTTCTGTCCCTGCTGGCTGGGCTCGAAGCCCATTCCGAGCATCATATCGCGGCAGCCATCCGTCGGGAGGCTGCGGTGCGCGGCATCGCGCCGACGAATGTCATCGATGTCAGTTCCCGCCCAAGCGCCGGCATCGTCGGCTCGGATGAGTTTGGCCCGCTATGGGCGGGCAACCCCCGCCTTGTCAGGGATATGGGCGCATCCGTTGATCGTGCTGAGTTTCGGGAACTGGCCGACACCACGCAAACCGTTGTCTATCTGGGACGCGGATCGACCGTCCTGGGAGCCGTCAGCGTAGCGGATGAGGCGAGACTCAGCTCCGCTCCGGCACTCACCGCCCTGCGCAATAGCGGTGTTCGCCACATCGTCATGATGACCGGCGACCGCAGGCCGGTGGCTCTGCGGATCGGCGCGGAGCTTGGTCTCACGCCCGATGAAGTCCACGCCGAGATGCTCCCGGAGGACAAGGTGCGCCGCGTCGGCGAACTGGCGGCGCATGGCAAGGTCGCCTTCGTCGGAGACGGCGTGAATGACGCTGCGGCACTGGCACGCGCTGATGTCGGCATCGCCATGGGCGCGGCTGGTTCAGATGTTGCTCTTCAGGCCGCCGACGTAGCTCTGTTGTCGGAAGATATGAAGAAGCTGGCCGATGCGCGCGGTCTGGCCCGCCGCACGGCTGCGATCATTCGGCAGAATCTCACTGTTGCGATCGGCGCCATGCTGGTGCTCGTGACAGGCGGCCTATTTTTCGATCTGCCGCTTCCGATGGCGGTAATCGGACACGAGGGCGGGACCGTGCTGGTTGTCCTGAACGGGTTGCGGCTCCTGTCGGATAGGATTCGGCGAAACACGAACGAAATTGCATCGACACGCCAGACGTGGAGCGACCGAAGCGCATCGACGCTCCCGTCGAAAACGTTTTCCGCCAAAATATCGTAACGGCAAAGCTGACCCGAGTCCCTGGGCCATTTCCGCAAATGAGGTCAATTAAATTGAAGCGATGCCATCGCGCCTGCAGTGACACCGATCACGCTGACAAAGGTCAATCGATGCCCACGTGGCTTTCGATTATCATTTCCACGGCTGCACTCGCTCTGGCTGCGCCGGCCCATGCCCAGCCACCGAAGCCCGTATCAATCGATGCGCTCGCCAACATCGTTGTATCGAGCAATCCCGAGCGGCGCTTTTATGTACAGCAGATCGGTCTCGCGGGTGTCGAACGCGACGCCGCGAATCGGCTGCCAGATCCCGAAATAGCATTTGAGCTCGGACAACGTCGAACGTCCGACGTCCTGACCGGCACGCCGACGGGTGATGGGCCCACATACGGCGTGTCCCTCATGCAGCCACTTGATTTCGCCGGCCGGGGCGCTCTGCGTCGGGCTATTGCCGAACATCAAGTGGCATTGGCGCGCATCGGTCTTGCGCAATTCGATGCTACATTGGTCAGCCGGGCGCATTCGCTCGGCTACTCGCTATTTGCAGCGGAACAGAAGGCAATCGCGGCACGCGACGTCGCGACGCGGATGCGAGCGCTTGCGGAAGTGGTGGCGCAACGTGAAGCGGCTGGCCCTGCACCTACGCTGGATGCGGCGATCCTGGAGGCCGGCGCTATCACCGCCGAACGCAACGCCGCCACTGCCGAGGCTGAAGCCCACGCCAGCCTCTATGAGTTGAACCAGCTGCGGGGAGCACCTCTTGGCACAAGCATTCGCGTTGCTCGCCCTGATATACGGCTTGTCGCGCTTCCAGCCGTGGGCCGCATGACGCGAGAGGTGGATGCCAACAATTTTGAGCTTCAGTCCCTGCGCACACAAACACGACAGCAGGGACTGCGTGTTGACATGGCGGAAAAATCGCGCGTGCCGAACGTGGCGGTCGGCCCTTATTATAATCACGCAAAATCTGACATTCGCGAGACCAATTTCGGTGTCCGGCTTACGACATCGCTGCCGCTTTGGAACAGCCAGGCGGCGGGCGTAGCGCAAGAGCAGAGCCGCCAGTCCGAAGCTAACGTCGCATTGCTCGCGGCCCAGCGAAGGATAGCACGACAAGTTTACGAGCGTGCCGCACTTTACGAGACCAAGCGCCGGGCGCTGGCGAACTGGCCTATATCCGCCGCGGACAAGTTCGCGGCCACAGCAGCTGCTGCCGACAATCTTTTCCGGCAGGGTGCGATCCCAATCGCAACCTATGCGGAAATGCAACGCCAATATCTCGACGCTTTATCGGCCGTGCTGGATACGAGGCGCGAAGCCTTGGAGGCCTCACTTCAACTCCGTGCGCTTAACGGGGGGCGCCGCTTCGGCGGCATGAGCCAATGATGCGCCAACTGCTTCATTGGGTAAGCAGCCGCCCGGCTGCTATAGGCGCAATGGCTCTCCTGGTCGCGGCCTTCGGAGTTTGGTCATTCCTGCAGCTTGAGGTTGACGCCATCCCCGACATCACCGGGGTGCAGGTGCAAATCAACACGACTGTGCCGGCATTTGCGCCGGAGGAAATCGAGCGTCTCGTAACCTTGCCGATCGAGCGGGCAATGGCCGGCCAGCCGGGCCTTCGCGACATGCGATCGCTGACCAAGACTGGGTTGTCACAGGTTACCCTGCTTTACGAAGATGGCACCGATCAGCTTCGTTCACGCCAGCTTGTCACCGAAAGATTAGCGACGGTCCGTGACATGCTCCCTGCAGGATCCACGTCACAGCTTGCGCCGATCACCACGGGACTTGGTGAGATCTGGTATTATACGCTCGAATGGGTACAGCCTCCGGCTAGACTAGACGAACAGCAGCAATTGATGGAGCTGTACGAGGCTCAGGAGTACATCGTCAAGCCGATGCTCCGCGCGACCCCGGGCGTAGCAGAGGTGAACTCCAACGGCGGCCTCGAACGGCAGTTTGTCGTTGAGCCCGACCTTAGCCGACTAACGGCGGCGGGCGTCACGCCTACCGAGCTTGCCCTGGCTGTAGGTGCCAACGTGGAGAATGCCGGCGGCGGAACAATTACCGCAAATGGTCAGCGCTTCACCTTGCGGACTGAGGCACGGGTCACAACCGTGGACATGATCCGTGCGCTGCCTGTCAAATTTGCTGGAAGCGTCCGGCCCCTCACAGTTGGCGACCTGGCTACCGTAACAATCGGTCATGCCTTGCGTGAAGGTGCAGCAACCGCCAACGGCAAAGAGACCGTTCTCGGCACGGTGATGATGCTCGTGGGCCAAAACAGCAGGGATGTTGCCAAACGCGTCGATGCACGATTGCCGGATCTGCGCGCGGCGCTGCCGAAGGGTATGGCCCTGCGCGTTCAGTATGACCGCTCCGAATTGGTGGATCGCACCGTCGCGACGGTCGAACGCAACCTTGGCGAAGGCGCGTTACTGGTTGCCGTGGTGTTGTTGGTCGTGCTCGGCAATTGGCGAGCGGCGATGATCGTCGCTCTCGTTATTCCGCTCGCATTTCTGATGATGATTACGGGCATGAACGTGCTTGGCGTTTCCGGCAATCTGATGAGCCTGGGAGCACTCGATTTCGGTCTCATCGTCGATGGCGCGATCGTGGTTGTTGAAAATGCCATGCGCCTGATGAGTCAAGCCAGTGCGGAAAAGAAGCGAGAGCTAACAGCGCGCGAACGCCGCACGATTGTTGTTGAGGCGACAAGTGGCGTGGCGCGCCCTGTCTTTTTCGGTGTTGCCATCATCACCCTTGTCTACGTGCCGGTGCTCAGCCTGGGCGGCGTGGAAGGCAAGCTGTTTCACCCCATGGCACAGGCTGTGATGCTCGCGCTGGGCGCTGCCCTGTTCGTCACCTTCACTCTGGTTCCGGCACTGTGCGCCTGGATGTTGCGTTCCAACATGAAGGCTCGCCAACACTCTGGCGGCGAAAATGGCGCAGCGGCCCGCACCAGTCACGATATCGGGCATAGCAGCGGCCTTTCTGGCTTTATCGCGCGCGGCTATGTCCCCCTCCTGAACTTTGCGCTCCGCCACCCTGCAGCATCGGTTTGCCTGGCAGTCTGCTTGGTGGGCGGATCGATTGCCGTTTTCCTGACGCTCGGCTCACAGTTCACCCCGCGCCTCGATGAGGGCTCCATCACGGCGATGGTTTACAAGCCAGTCGGAATGTCGCTCGACCGGAGTCTCGTGATCGAGCAAGAAACAGAGCGGGAAATTTTGCGACGCTTCCCACAGGTCACACGCACATTCTCGCGGATCGGCACCAGCGCAGTTGCGACCGATCCGATGCCGCCCAACGAGAACGACCTGTACATCTTCTACAAGCCGCTGGACCAATGGCCGCAAGGCGACGGCATGCCCCGCAACAAGGCCGAACTGGTCTCAGCCATTGAAAAAACAATAACGGCGGTTTTCCCCGAACAATCCTTTCTGTTCGCACAACCCATTGAGATGCGTTTCAACGAAATGCTGGAAGGTACGCGTGCTGATCTTTCGGTGAAAATATTCGGGAACGATTACGATATGCTTGAGAAGCTTGCCGCGCAGGCACGAGAGGAACTGCAGACCCTGCCCGGCACCGCCAATGTGCAATTTGAGACCGCCGACCGCACGCGCAGCCGGGTTGTCAACATCGATCACGACGCGCTCGTCCGCTTGGGGCTCGGTGCCGCGGAAGTAAACCGCGCCATTACGTCGGCTATTGCCGGTGATGAGGTCGGCTTCATCGCCGAGGGCGACCACCGCCATTCTATCGTCATTCGCCTGCCCGAAACGCTTCGGGCCGACAACAGGTCTCTCCTGTCACTGCCGCTGCGTGTGGGCACGACCGGTCTGGTACCGCTCGATCGGGTTGCGACATTGCGCGACATGCGCACGGTCGAGCCAATCCTGCATGACAACGCCAAGCGTCGCGCGGCGTTGATGGTCAATCTCAACACCAACGATATCGAAGGTTATGTTACCGCGGCGAGAGCGCGGCTTGCCGACAGGCTCAAACTACCGGAATCCTACCGCATCGAATTCGGCGGCCAGTTTCGTCAGTTGGAAGCCGCACGCAGCCGCCTGATGATCGTCGTGCCGGCCGCACTGCTGATGATCTTTGCATTGGTCTATTTTGCGGTCGGCAGCATACGCCAGGCGGCCGTCATCTATACAGGCATTCCGTTTGCGATCACCGGCGGTGTGCTGGCTCTGTGGTTGCACAATATGCCCTTTTCGATCACCGCGGCGATCGGGTTCATAGCATTGTCTGGCATTGCGATGCTGAACGGCCTGGTGTTGGTCGATCATATCAATGCTCTGCGAAAAATCCTGCCGTTCGCAGATGCTGTACGACAAGCCGCAATGGATCGGTTGCGTCCGGTGCTGTCGACCGCCATGGTCGCTGGTATCGGCTTCATGCCCATGGCAATCGCACAGGGCGCAGGAGCGGAAGTACAGCGCCCCCTCGCCACCGTTGTCATCGGAGGGATTATATCCTCGACTGTCTTGACGCTGCTGTTGCTTCCGACGATCTATCGCTGGGTGGAGCGGCGTTCCGCGGATAGCCACAGACAAGAAAATCTTCCACCAGTCGGGTTTGATCAATCGGCGCAGGAAGCTGGCCGTCGCCAACAAGTCATCTGAAAAATCCCCGGTAGTCCGCCAAGAGAATGCAACCGGCCACAGCGCGTGAATTCAAGATGGAGTTCTGATAACAATGTCACCCGCACTGCAGTATGGAACAACCGCCAAGATCTTGCATTGGACGACAGTTGGGTTGCTGGTGATCCAGTATCCGCTTGGCTGGCTTATGCCGGACATCCATGGTGGCATGCAACCGGGCGTCGGAATGACTTTTCACATCTCAATTGGGCTGGTCATTCTCGCCGTATTCGCGGTGCGCCTGAGCTGGCGCTTGACGCATCCCGTCGTTCCGGAGAGTTCCTTGCCCGCGTGGCAAAGGCTCACGTCTGAACTGACTCACTGGATGCTTTATGTAATGGTCCTGCTGACTACAATAACGGGCTGGCTGTTCGCTTCTTTCAGAGGCTGGTCAGCGTCGTTCTTTTATTTGTTTCCATTCCCCATGCTGGCGTCGGGAAACGCCCAGGTAATCAAGTCGATTGATGGCCTGCACCAAGCAGCTGAATGGATACTTCTCGGATTGATAAGCCTGCACGTCGCCGCGGCTTTGATTCATTTTTTCTATTATCGCGATAGAATCATGGCCCGTATGCTGACGGTGAGCAGGCGTTAGCATGGTGAGAGGCGGCCCGTTAATGATCCTTGATAGCCAGTTCGCCAACCCGCAACCGACCAATAAGTTATCGTAACGTCGATGAGTTTTTACCCCAACGCATCGGGGAGGGATGCACAGGTGTGGTCGCAACTTTCTGAAACAAGTCGAAGCATTCTGAAACGTTTCGATTTGTTTCGAATTGCTTCGATCTCCTTCTGATTTGAGAAAATATTGACTTCTACATTCCTCGGTATGACGAGGAATGAAATCAAAGCTTGGGCGAGGCAATTCACGCGCGACCTTAGCGAAGGCGATACCCGTATTCTATTCGAACGGGTTCTGTCACAGCACCTCCAAAAGCTCACCGCGATCCGTGCCAGCGGATTATCCTGGCCAAGCATCACGTCCTTTCTCACAATTGAAGGCGCGCGACGCGCCGACGGTCGCCTCATTTCCTCCGACCAGCTTCGCGCAGCGTATTCGCGCCTTTGCAGCAAAGCGCGCCATCCGAGCCGGATCAAGAAAGGGGTCTCGCGCCACGGCCCCAAGGCAAATTCCCCGAGGCACGATAGACCGTCTCTCTCAATAGGCAAATCACGAACAAGGTCTGGTGAAACCACCTTGCCAGGTGATCGCATCCCTCCCCACTCCCGCACGACATCGTTGAATAACACTCGCAGCAACCAGCTGCGAAAGGTCATGCACCGCGCGCAAACCCTACGCGGGTCAGCTGACGACTGATCTCAAATCCAACCAATCCCCTTGCCATCCCACAAAGGACTCTTCGATGGATCTCACCCGCTTGCGCCAAAGTTCGAACGACCATGGCACGGAGCCACAATACTTTACCCGAATTCCTGGTCGGCTCGTGCGCAGGACCGAATCTGCGGGTGATCAACCAGGCGAACACCCTTCGGGTACTTTCGAGATTTTGCGCGATCCATTCGCGACAATTGAAAGGCCGATCCTGTTCTACAACACGGCATTTGGTCCTTTGGGAGAAATTATCGCATCCCGGTTGATTGATCTGGTAATCAACAGCGGAGATTGGGACATCGTAGGACTAACAGAATTCGAGATCGAATGCCGGGGCATACCATTCAATACTCACGCCTGGGAGGCATTCCGGAAAGGAAAGCAGGTTCTCTGGGTCTGGGATCGGGAGCAAGCGTTGAAAAGAGGCCCTCCATCGCGCTCTCTCCTCACCATGCGGTTGACAGCAGCTGTGGCTGCACGCCGACATCATGCAGAGATTGTGATTGGTGAAATACGAGATAAGGTAGACGCCCCAAAAGAGGGACGTTCGCCTCATTCCGAATATTTCGTGGACAGATACTACGGTGAAGTTCTCGGATGCTCAGTCAATGAGGATGGGGAGTATCCCCGTCGCCTCCTGGGAGAGGACGACAAGTATAAGGAATTCGAGGAGTTCTATGGCCTGTCAGCGCTGGAGTTTCGAGACCGAATAAATTCGGAAATCGAATTCTACGGCTATCTGTATAAGGGCGCTTATGTGCTCCCAAAACGCCTTCAGCTTGAGAAAATACTCGATCGCGAATTCGACATTCTGAAAACGCTCGAAAGCGGCTATCGTAGAGCCCATGCCGTTCAAACCCTCACGCGCGCCTCAAAATCGAGTAAAAAATGGAAGAGTCGAAAAGAGGATGAACAGGTCAGAACACTTGATGCTTTGCGAGATACAGAAAATTGCGACCTAGCTACGAGCGATTATTTTATCATTGCCCTGCACGCGGGTCTAAATCTTGAAATCCTGCACGAAGGTCTTGCACCGGTCACACGATATCTGGATGTCGCCGTCTGGCTTGGCAGACTTGGGCGTTCTGACGGCTTGCGACTAGTCCCAGAAATCTGCGAAGCATTTCGGGCGGTGTTAAATCTGCATGTACCTTCCGGCTCCGAGAACAAGTATTTGCGCGAAATATTTGTTGCGTTGCGTTCGCATGCGCAGCTTTTCACCGATATTGATCGCCTGACGTCGGCGATCGAACAGACATTGATGGGCTCCGAAGCTCCCGTGATCGAACGGCGCGTATTTGGAGAAGTTGTCAGCGTTCGGCGCAACGGCAAAAACTTGCCGATTTCAGACTACGGATCCCTGATTGAATTCGCGACAGATGGTCATAAAAGCCTTCTGGCCAAATGGACAACAGCAAACAGGCCAAGCGAACTCCGTCTGTCTATTCCAAACTCTTCCAACGACGATGACCAAGATGGCTATATGGTCGTGCAACCATTCGTACCTCGGGCCTGGTAGCAGCCGAACGTCATATCCTGCGCTAAACGAATAAGAAAAGGAGCCGCCGGCTCCTTTTCTTTTTTCTTAGAGAATCTCGTTCGCGTATTTATTCCGGGAAACCCCGCCCTCCTCGCCAAGTAGTCTTTCACAACGCCGATGAGTTCATCGGCATTGTGAAGAAGGAGTGGCAGGATGAGCAAGGGCAGCGCTTGCGCAACAGCAAGAGCCGGACGGTCCGTATCGCGGGGCTACGCACATAAACGACGTGCGTCTCACCTTCGTCCGGCGCAACAAAACAATACATGCGACATCCCTCGCACGAAAGTCAACGTGCTGAGCCTCTGCTCCGGCATGGGCAGTGACGCCGCGGCGTTCGAGCTTGCCGATATTCCTCACAAGCTGGTCGCAGTCTCTGAAATCGATCCCGCAGCCTGCGCCGTCCTTACCCATAAGTTTCCCGAGACTCCCAATCTCGGCAATCTCAATCACGCGAACTGGAGTGCACTTCATGACCAAGAAATCGACATCCTTACCGCCGGATTCCCGTGCCAGCCGCACTCGGCGGCGGGGCACCGGAAGGGTCTCGATGATCCGCGTGAATGCAGTGCAGGCGTGCTCCGCGCTATTGCCAAAGTACATCCCGACTGGGTCTTGCTCGAAAACGTCCAGGGATTCGTCTCGTCGAGCGGCGGTCGCGCGTACCGACGCCTGCTCGCGCGGCTCCGCCGACAAGGTTACGACTGCGAAGCAAAAATCATCGACGCAATCGACGTCCTGCCGCAACGCCGTCGCCGAGTGTGGATTCTCGGGCATCGCGGAACCTCCGGGCCCTCACCTGCTGAAGTATTCGCTGTCGCCGCAAGCGGCGGCAGGTGTGATGCGCCGCGCAAGGAAGAACCGGTACACCATGCCGCCGCGACTGCGCAGCGCCCTGACATCCATCATCCGCTCGCGCTCCCGACGCTGATGGCGAGCGGGTCCGGCATCATCAAGGCCGGATTGCGCAGCACCGAACTTGGCTTCCTCATCGTTCAGGACATCGAAGGGCACGGCACCATCGTCCGGCGAGCAACCTCGCTGGAAATCATTCGTGCGCAAGGCTTTCCCGACGATTGGCTGGAGGGCGTGATGTGGCGCAACAAGCCGCTCAGCCGCACCCAGACCGCAAAACTGGTTGGCAACGCCTGGCCGGTCGTCATCCCTGCATTGATTTTTGCGGCAATCAATAAGCTGCGCGGATGGAAGCCCCCTCCATGAGTTCGACCTCTCTCCGGTGCTCTAGCCCCTGCCAGAGGCTTTCGCCCGCCAGCGCATGTCTTGGCACGCATACAACCGCTCCGCCGACTTTCTGATTTATTCCGGCAAATCGGCGCAGCACTCCATGCCATCAATTCAAGTGCATCAAAAACAGGAGCGCACAATGTCGCTATCAATCGACTCTTTCTCGCATTCTTCTTCCAACGGGTCCGCTTTTGAAGATGCCGTTTGTGAAGCACTATCTGTCAACGTCTTCGCATCGACCGAGCGCGTGTTTGCTTTTGCGGCTCCGATCACGAAGAAGAACGTCTTCATCTGGATGGCCAATGTTTGTCGCGCAGCTGTATCGGACTTTACCCCGCTTGAGCGCGACCAATTCTCCGAAAATTGGTTTTCCGATCTCTATGCACAGGGTGCGAACCGGGTTTTGGACTGGTACCCGACTCATCGAACGATCGATGAGATCAGGGCGGCTCTGCACAAAGAGGGCGAGACGATCCAATCGACGCACTACGAATTCGGTCCCGCCTACGGAAGGTTGGAAATCCAGTTCGAGATCGTCAAAGCACTGATGAAAATGCATCTCAAAGCCGATGCGGTCCGCGCTAAGCTTGACGACGCAACTTACCGAGGCGCGATCTCGCAGGATGGCGTGAACGACCTTAACGAGATCATTCAGCAGTTCACGTTCAGTGATTACGAACTGTTTATCGCCGCATTTCACGGAAATTTCGACGCGTCGAATCTGAGTGCGCAGCACATCGATTGCCGCGACACGTTTGAGCAATACCGCAAACACGGTCGGCAGTATCGCGTTGACGCACCTCAACCGCCCTACAACAGCGGGTTTGAAGAAGAAGATTGATCGATCAGTTCACCACGCGGAAATGCGGCTTTGCCGCATCTCCGGCTCTCTTCGTCCACACCACAATTATTCCAGATCAACTGCGCGCGCAAAATGCGAGCAACACGGAGGCACGACATGACCAAGAACGCATCTTCTCAAGCGACGACCGACCAACAACTTCTGACTGGTGTCGTTCTATCCGGCATCGGCGGATCCGGTAAATCCACCTTTACGTTGACGGTGGCCGACCTCGCCGATGTAGCGGGACTCAATCTCGATATTCTTCAGTTCGACCACCAGTCGAAGCTGAGCGAAACGCTCGGGCGCGACATCGTTACGCTGGATTCAGCTATTGCGCGCAAGTCGCGTAGCAACCCTAACGCGATCGTGGAACTGTTCGAGCCGTTCACTGACCGCCTTGCCAGCATCCGTGACACCAAGCGCGGCCTGCTGATGGAAGTCGGCGGCGGCCTTACGCCGATCTTTCACGACCATAACCGGTTGGTCGACCTCAATGAGGATCTTGTCGATCTCCGCGTTCACCTCACCGTGTTTCTGGTTGTTCTTGCGACGCCCGAAGCGATCGGACAAGCGACGGTCGAACTCGACCGGTTGAAGGAAATTCTGCCGGACGCCCGTGTGGTCGTGGTGGAGAACCGCTGGCGTGGTGCGGTCGCCGAGATGATGCCCTACCTCGACGATTCCGTGCGCAAGCGCACCAAGCGGATGCTGGCGGATTACCCGGTTCTCGTCATGCCACGCGTCGAAGGAACCAGTCTGCGTCACGCGGAGCGCGTTCATGCCCGCCTGATCGACATCATCGATTGGGATCTCGCGACCGTGATGGAGAAGACCGGCCTCAAGCGGGGCGCCGCCCGCCTGATGCGTGGCGACGTCGCCGCCTATCTGGCTGCGATGGAAAGTGGCCTTGCAAACGTCCTGCCCATGCTGGGCTCGGGAGTTGGCCATGAATGAGGTCAAACAGCACCGTCAGAATCGTGACCGTGCGCTCCTGGAGCGCACGGAGACTATCGAGGAGTTTATGGCTCGCTGTCGGAAGATGACACCGCGGCAGTTTGCACAGCTGCCCCAGAAATTGCTCCAGCGTCTGACGCCGGATCAACGTGCGAACATTGCTGCGAGCCTGGTATCCGCGACCAGCGATCCTGCCAAATCAGGCACCGACAAAGACAGGACGATGCCAAGACAGCCGTCGTCGTCACGAGAACCGCGGCCGATCTGGCTCCGGATGATCGCCACCTCATTCGGCTGGGGCACGGCCTTAAGCCTGATGGTGATCGGCTTTTTTGTACTCTCACCCCTGCTTCACAGGGGTGGACAAATCGAACGTCCTTTTGAGTCCACACACTGGCCAAGGTGCCAACGACTGACGCCGAAAGCCGACGGATGTGTTTACCGGGTTTCTCGCGCCATCTCTTGGAGCGACGCAGCCAGCCTGTTGAACATGCAGGAAACGTATCTGCGGACCATCAACCATGCCCCGGACAGCATCTCTTTGACCGCTGGCCGGCCAATCGTCGTCTGGCGCGGTCATGGCCGCCTCATTCCATAGGAGAAAATCATGACCTACAGACCTGAATACGAAATCCGCTCCAAAGCCCCTGCCGTCTTTTGCACCCTCCTGTTCGGCATGCTGTTCGCCTGCATCGCAAGCGGGATTCTGCTTGGTGCGTTGCCATGGGCAGGATGGCGACAGGATATGCCGGTCACGCTGACCGGACTTGAAATCCTGCGCTTTGCCGCCTGGCGCTGGGATTCAATTCTGTGGGCGATTGACGTTCATAACCTGCAATACCCTCTGCTGGCGCGCGGTGCTGCTATCGCAGTCGGCAGCCTTGGCGCGGGCGTTTCCGCCGGATGGATCGCCTGGAATGCAACGCCGTTTGTCGATACGCGCCGCCATTACGAAGGTATTCGACGCCTGAAGGGCAAAGCCGCTGTCGCCGCGGCCAACCACGCCATGGAAAAGGAAATCGCCGATTCCGGCCGCGCATATGAGTTTGCTCCCGGCGTGTGGTTCTCGCAGCTGAGAAGCCTTGTAAACGTGCTTATCATCGGGGCGCCAGGATCAGGAAAAACACGCATCGTTCTTTTTCTGATCGAACAGATTCTCGATGGGTTCGGTTCGCTACGCAACAAATCCCAAGGCCTTCTCGCCCACGACACGACCGGCGAGATTCGACGTGGCTTTCCACGTGACCACTCCCATATCGCCAGCGTCGGCCTTGAAGGCAAGGATGTCTGGGCCTGGGCGATCGGAGAAGACGTGTTGACAGCGGACGATGCCGATGAGGTCGCGCGCAGGCTTCTTGGCGAACGACACGGTGCAAAGCATAGCAACTCCGTATTCGATGCAGGCGGCTCTACCATTCTCGCCGGATGCATCGTCATTTGTCAGAAGACCCATGGGCGAAAATGGGGCGCGCAGGAACTCCTCGAAATCGTATCGCTCGATGCCGCGAGGTTACGTGCGAAGCTCGTTGAAGTCGATTCCCCTGCGGCCGCCCTGCTGGACATGGACGAGGATGGCCGCTCCCTGTCAAAGACTTCGGCGAGTTTCATGCTTACTTATCGCGCACATGTGCTGCGCGTGCTGGAACCGCTGGCTCGTCATTGGCGGGACGTGTCGCCGAACCGTCACTTCTCGTTTGTTAGCTGGATGAATGGCGACCATAAGCAGCCCCGGATCGTTCTCCTGCAACGCTCGGCTCGCCTGAGCGAACTCAGTGCGGCGTGGATCGGAGCGGCCATCGATCTGATTGCCGCGTACGCGACCGATGCCGCGTTCAATCCGGACAAAAAACGGCGCCTTCATCTGGTTCTCGACGAATTCCACCAATTGGGACCGCTCGGCAGGTTCCAGGAATTGCTGGACGTTGGTCGCAACAAGAATGTTTCGGTGATCGCAACCCTGCAAGACCTGAATCAGCTGCGCCTGAACTACAATGAGGCAGGCGCGAAGAACATGATCGAACGCTTCGCAACGGTCATTATCGGCAAGATGCGACAGGGCGAGGCTTCAACCAATGTGTCGGAACAGTTGATCGGTAAGCGCACCATTCTCGATCGCCCGGACAAATCTCAAGTGCCTGATGCGACGTCAACCCAGAAGCGCGAAGTGCCGCTCGTACGTCCCGAGCAATTGAGCCAGGAGCTTGGCGTATTCGATCACAAGGTTCATGCGCTCGTTACCGGGTTCGGTGACGTCCTTGAACTGAACTGGCCGGTGACTGTCTGGCCGGAACGACAGTCATAAGAACGTAAAGCGCCAGGAATCCTGGAATGATTTAAGTATAAGCATTCGCGCCGACTACAGTCCGGCGCGAATGCGATTCTGGATCGCACCGGATACCATCCGAGCCAGAAACATATTTATTCCGGCAAACCGGGCATAGGTGGTGAGATAGATGAAAGGCCTCTCATCGGGAGGCCGTTATGGTCGCATCTTTCGCCATCATCCATCGTGCAGACTATTATACGCGCGACAGCAGCAACTACTATCTGTCCGACCGCGAGCCCAATGGCCGCTGGTTGACCGGCAGTGAGCGTCTTGGCATCGACGCCGGAACGGATGTTGAAGCGAATATCTTCGAGAACCTGTGTGCCGGCATCGACCGGAATGGCCAGCCCCTTATTCAGCATTCGGGCGCCGGACGTCGCACTGCCGGTATCGATCTCACCTTCAGCTGCCCCAAGGGCGTATCCGTTCTGTGGGCTCTGGGCGATGACGATCTGAGGCGTACCATTGAGCTCGCCGAATCCGAGGCGGTAGCCGCGACCATCGCTTTCCTCGAACAGGAATTGCCGCTCGGTCGTCGTGGCCATAACGGCATCCGTCGCGAACACGTCCGCCTTGTCGCCGCGGCGTTCGCGCACGGCGAAGCTCGCCCCGAACATCATGCCGATGGCGTTGTCGCACCGGACCCGCAGCGCCATACCCATGTCACCATTCTCAATGTCGCCGAGCGCGCCGACGGCTCGTTCGGCGCCATCGACACCGTACAGCTGCGCCAGTGGAAGAAAGCGCTCGGCGTTCATTTCCGGGTTGGTCTTGCTACGCGTCTGCAACGCGCGGGCTTCGCGCTGGGACCGGTGAGCGCTGACGGGCTGTTCGATATCACGGGCGTTCCGTCCGAAGTCACCGCCTATTTCAGCGCACGTCGCGCCACGATCGAGGAACAACTGGCCGCGGCAGGTACGACGTCCACCGCTGCACCTGCCCTGGCGGCCCACCTGACTCGCACGACGCGGCGCAACAAGGAATCTCAACCGGAAGGGGACCGACATCAACGCTGGCAGGCCGCAACGCGCCAACTGGGTTACGAGCCGGAAAGCATCGTCCAGACCGCACGAGGTCTTGGCATGGAAGCTCAAGCCGGTGTGGCGACCGCGGCAGACCGGATTGCAGAACGTTTGGCACAGGTCCCCGATCTCCTGACGGCGACCCAATCGGTGTTCGAGCGCTACCGCCTGTTCGAGGCGGTTGGCGCAGCACTGGTCGGGGTCGATGTTGAAGCGGACCGGGTCAGGGTTGAGGTTGATCGCCTGCTTGCCGCCGGGACTATTGTCGAGCTTGGCCGCGATCGCACTGGTGCCCCCCGTTATTCCACGCCGGAGATGATCGCGATCGAACGCGCGCTGGTCGATGCCGCCGGACGGCTGGCCTTCGATGTCCGCCGCGGGCCCGCAAGCAAGGTCGTTGCGCGAGAGGCTCGCGCAGCGGGATTGACGAATGAGCAGCGTGCTGCCGTCGATCTTGCAACCTCCGGCGCGCGACTCGCCGTTATCCAGGGAACCGCTGGAACGGGCAAATCCCACACTCTGGCCGTCGTTGCACGCGCCTGGGAGGCTACCAACCATCGTGTCCTTGGCGCCTCCATCGCGTGGAAGGCTGCCAACACTCTTGGCAATGATCTTGCCATCCCCTCGCGCTCGATCGATTCGTGGCTCGCGAAGATCGAAGCCGGAAGCGCGGTGCTGGATTCGTCGACGTTGCTGATTGTCGACGAGGCCGGTCTGATGTCCAGCCGCCAGATGCAACGTCTTCTGGCTCACGTCGAAGCCGCACGGGCGTCGGTTCTCCTGGTGGGAGACAGTCGGCAGCTTCAACCTATCGGGCCGGGCGCAGCACTTCGTCTTGTCAACGACACCGTCGCCGGGGTGCGCCTCGACACGATCGTCCGGCAACAACACGAATGGGCGCGTGATGCCGTACACGCATTCGCCCGCGGCGATGCCGGTGCTGGGCTGTCGGCCTATTCCAGCCGCGATTTGCTTGTGGAAGCAGATGGCGGAGCAGCCGCGGTCGCCGCCCTCGTCGATGCATGGGAAGCAACCCGCCGCACCTCGCCTGAAACCTCAATTCTCGCGGTCGCCAAAACCAACACCGAAGTGCGGGCGATCTGCAATGCCATCCGCTCCCGGCTGAAGGCAGAGGGAACACTCGACAATAGCGATGTCAGTATCCGCGCCGTGACGCCGTCCGGTCAGGGCTATGATCTGCCGCTCGCCGTCGGCGATCATGTCCGGTTTCTGCATCGCTTCGACCAGCTCAAGGTGGTCAACGGCACTGAAGCCAAAATCACGGGCGTCGCTACTTTGCGCGATGGCGCCGTCACGATCAAGGCCCGCATCGACCAGCGAGAAGTCCGCTTCAGCGCCGCTGACATCGCCGACCAGGAGGGGCGCTCCTTCATCGCCCATGCCTGGGCCTCGACGATCTTCCAGGCGCAGGGCGCAACCGTCGACCGTGTGTTCGTGCTCGGCTCAGGCAGGTTCGACCGTCACGACGCCTACGTTGCCATGAGCCGCGCCCGCCAGGAAGCCAAACTCTTCATCGATCGGCGCGCGCTGGACACCGAAATCCGCGCCAACGATCCCGACCACAATATCACCATCGATCAGGATCGCCGTCTCGCGCATCTGGCCAACTGTCTTTCGCGCGAGAACCCGAAATACAGCACTCTCGATCCGCTGGTTCATGTCGCGGGCGAAATCCCGCTGCAGCCCAACCACAGCTCCGTGCCGAAGCATGAACTTGCACAGGAGCTGTCATCATGACGAAACGCTCCGAAGCAGCAGCGTCCCGGCGCCGCCCATTGGCGCGTCGTCCGGAAACCCGTTCGTCCGCGCGCCGGAATCGCGGTCGGATGCGCCGTCTCGACAGGGACCGCGTCTGGGTCGTGTCGGACGAATTGCCGTCCAAAATTCCCGTGCTGCCAGCCGAAATCGAGGTGATCGAGACCTATTTCGGCGCCCTCCTTGACGAACTTCTGGCCGATCACAAAGGCGGCCGACCCGGATTGCCGGTCGCCCCCGGCTCCGGCACACTCCCCGGAAAGGAAAAACCTGAATGAATATCCGCCATCGCGATACCTTTCGTCCTGCAGGCAATCATGACGCGCTCGCGCCGGGCGCGCGCGTATGTGCCTATCTGCGCGTCTCGACCGGACGGCAGGCCGAAAGCGATCTGTCGATTCCCGATCAGCGCAAACAGGTCGCCTCGTTCTGCGCGAACAAGGAATGGTCGCTGGTGGCCGAGTATGTCGAACCCGGCGCCTCCGCCATGGACGACAGCCGTCCAGAATTCCAGAAGATGATCGAACGCGCGACCGACGATGACCGGCCATTCGACGTCATTGTCGTACACTCGTTCTCGCGCTTCTTCCGCGATGCCTTTGGGCTGGAGATGTATATCCGCCGCCTTGCCAAGGCCGGCGTGCGCCTCGTCTCGATCACGCAGGAACTGGGCGACGATCCGGCTCAGGTCATGATGCGGCAGGTCATTGCGCTGTTCGACGAATATCAAAGCCGCGAAAACGCAAAACATGTCCTGCGGGCCATGAAGGAGAACGCCCGTCAAGGATTCTACAATGGTGCGCGTGTCCCGCTCGGTTATCGCACCGAAGAGAGCGAAAAGCGCGGAGTACGCGTCAAAAAGAAGCTGGCCGTCGATCCAGCCGAAGCTGAGACCGTCCGCCTCATCTTTCGTCTCTATCGGCACGGGGACGGACAGTCAGGACCGCTTGGTGTCAAGCAGGTCGTTAGCTGGTTGAACGAGCGTGGTTACCGGACCCGGCTAGGCGCACGCTTTGGTGTCGCAACACTCCACAATATCCTGACCAATCGCGTCTACATTGGCGAGTGGGTCTTCAACAAGCGGGACTCCCGTGCATTACGCAACAAGCCCGCCGATCAGTGGATCAGCGTCGAAGTCCCGCCAATTATTGAGCGGGCAGAGTTCGACGCGGTCCAGGCAACGCTCAAAGCCAACAATCCGCGTGTGACCGCACCACGGATTGTCACCGGACCGGTTTTGCTCACCGGGTTGGCAGCCTGCGCGTCTTGTGGCGCCGCCATGACGCTCCGCACCGGCACTTCGAAGACCGGAGCCGTCCACAAATACTATGCCTGCTCGGCCTGCGCCCGAATGGGGAAGTCGGCATGCAAGGGGCGCTCCGTCCGCATGGATACGCTCGACAATCTCGTCGTCGACAACCTGTCGCGGCGACTGTTCACGACCCAGCGCCTCACCGAGATTCTAGCCACCGCCTTTGCCCGGCGCGCCGAAAAGGCCGTCGAGGTCGACACACGTGTCGCCGCCCTGCAGCGCGAGGTCGTCGATGCCGCCGACAAACTGAAGCGGCTCTATCGCATGGTGGAAGACGGCGTCGCCGAGCTGGACGATATCCTGCGGGAGCGTATCGCCAGCCTCAAGCTCGACCGCGAACGGGCTCAAACCGCACTCGATCGCATCCGGACCCAGGCTATTCCGGCAGCTAAGATTCCCCCGGAAATGATCGAAAAGTTCGGACGAGAAATGCGCGAAAACATCGCCAACGGTGAGGTCCCGTTCCGGAAGGCCTATCTTCGCGCGGTCATCGATCGGATCGAAGTCGACGACCATGTCGTGCGCGTCATCGGGGATACCGCAACACTGGAACAAGTCGTGGCAGGGAAAAGCGTACCTGCGGCCGGGGTTCGCAGTTTTGTACGCAAATGGCGCTCCCTAGGGGAATCGAACCCCTGTTTCAGCCTTGAGAGGGCCGCGTCCTAACCGCTAGACGAAGGGAGCGTTGGGGCAAGGGATAGCCGCCACGGGCACAATCCGCAAGATGCGAAAAAGCCGATGCGTGAACTTAAGGCTCGGTGGCGAACCGGGCCCGGCCCAGCAATTTGAAGGTTTTGGCGTCGAAAATGCGGATTTCGGTCGCCCCGCCGATATCCAGGGTTACGGCAATCCGGTCGTCCAGCGCTGCTGTGGAGACGATCCGGCTGCCTTTAGGCAGCATGATCGTGGCCTCGGTGGCGGATACAGTCCGGCCCTCACCGCGAAACAGCTTGTAGCCGATAGCGATGAAGACAGCGCCGATTCCCAGCGCCGTGGTCAGGCCCGCGATCAGCATCAGGCGCTTGAGCCGCGCCATCATGGCGGCCTGTTCAGGCGTGAGTTCGGCAGCTACATGTTCGGTCATGAACGAGTCTTCTTCACATCATCAGAGTGCGGAAAATACCGGCGAACGCCGCATTATCACAGCCGGTGCCGCGGGCAAATCGCAGCGGCTCGACCGCGTGCTCGCCGACCAGTTCGAGGACCTCTCGCGCACCCGCCTGAAGGCCCTGATCGTGGCCGGCCATGTCAGCATCGGCGGTGCTCCGATCCTCGATCCCGCCTATCAGGTCAAGGCCGATGAGACGATCATCGTCGAGGTTCCGCCGGCGGTGCCGGCCGAGCCGGAAGGCGAAAACATCCCGCTCGATATCGTTTACGAAGACGACGATCTCCTCGTGCTTAACAAGCCCAAAGGGCTCGTGGTGCATCCGGCGGCGGGACATGAAACCGGCACGCTGGTCAATGCCCTCATTGCCCATTGCGGCGCAAGCCTTTCTGGCATCGGCGGCGTCAGGCGGCCCGGCATCGTGCACCGACTCGACAAGGACACCACCGGGCTGATGGTGGTGGCCAAGAACGACCGCGCCCATCAATCGCTGACGGCACAGTTCGCCGATCACGGACGCACGGGTGCGCTCCGGCGCGGCTATATGACTTTTGTCTGGGGGGCACCATCACGGCTGCACGGCACCATTGACCAGCCGATCGATCGTCACCCCTTCGCCCGGGAAAAAATGGCGGTGCGGCAGGGCGGCCGGCACGCCGTCACCCATTGGGAATTGCTGGAAAGCTTCGAGGGGCGGGACGGCAAGCCGATTGCCTCGCTGCTTGCGTGCCAGCTCGAGACCGGACGAACTCACCAGATCCGGGTCCATCTCGGCCATGCCGGTCATCCGCTGATCGGCGACGAGGTCTACGGCTCGGGCTTCCGCACCAAGGCCAACCAGTTGAGCGCCTCCGCTAAAACGAGGGTGGCGGCCCTGGGCAGGCAGGCGCTCCATGCTTATCTCCTTCAGATCGAACATCCGGCCACAGGAGAAATAATGGACTGGCAGTCGGGGCTTCCGGAGGATTTGGTTCTCCTGCAGGAAGCCCTTCGCGCGGCGCCTTGACGCAGCCCGATTGGAAAATATCTAATATTACAGATATTTAACTGCCGTCACGGCTTCGTGACCCCGTTTTGTTCTTCCCTTTTCGCTCCCCTCAGGTGTATGCTGCACCTGCGTGACGGAGATGTCCCGGCACGGAACATTGCAGCTCCGCTGGCTTTGACAAAGCAGCAGCCTGCCTGGCCCGCCGATGTCGGGGGCCTGAACAACGGAGGGCGCTACAACATGGCCCGTACAGCCACCCTGCCGGTTCTCAACGGAGAATCCGGCCTCTCCCATTATCTTGCCGAAATCCGCAAATTTCCCATGCTTGAACCGCAGGAGGAATACATGCTCGCCAAGCGTTGGCGCGAGCATGACGATCGGGATGCGGCGCATAAGCTCGTGACCAGCCATCTGCGGCTCGTGGCGAAGATCGCCATGGGGTATCGCGGCTACGGCTTGCCCATCTCCGAGGTCGTCTCGGAAGGCAATGTCGGCCTGATGCAGGCGGTCAAGCGCTTCGAGCCCGAAAAGGGGTTCCGTCTTGCCACCTATGCGATGTGGTGGATCAAGGCGTCGATTCAAGAATACATCCTGCGTTCGTGGTCGCTCGTGAAGATGGGCACCACCGCGAACCAGAAGAAGCTGTTCTTCAACCTGCGCAAGGCCAAGAGCAAGATCTCGGCGCTGGAAGAAGGCGATCTGCGCGAAGATCAGGTGAAGCTGATCGCCAAGCGCCTCGGCGTCACCGAGCGCGACGTGATCGACATGAACCGCCGCCTTGGCGGCGACGCTTCGCTCAACGCGCCGATCCGTGACGATGGCGAACCCGGCGAATGGCAGGACTGGCTGGTCGATACTTCGCCCAGCCAGGAAGCTGTGATGGCGGAAAGCGAGGAGTATGATCACCGCCGCAGCGCGCTGACCGGTGCGATGGGCGTGCTGAATCCACGCGAGCGTCGCATCTTCGAAGCGCGGCGGCTTGCCGAGGATCCGATGACGCTCGAGGATCTCGCTGCCGAGTTCGGCGTTTCGCGCGAGCGCGTGCGCCAGATCGAGGTGCGCGCCTTCGAGAAGGTGCAGGCTGCGGTGAAGAACACCGTGGCGCGTCAGGAACAGGCCGCGCTTGAAGCGGCCTACTGATACGCGGCCTCATCAACGAACAGATATGAAAGCCGGCGGAAACGCCGGCTTTTTTATCAGTAATAATCCTGCAAAAATTCCGAGAGCGAATCCGGATCGTAAATGTCCTTGCCGCCCAACGGGGCATTCAACATCGTCAGGGCATTGGTCTTGTAATCGGCCTGGACATCGTTAGGCGCAGCACCCAGCGGCTGCGACAGAATCGAGCGATACGAGAGGTAATTGTCCTTGCTGCCCACGAAAATGCAGACGCACCGTTTGGGGTCCGCAAACAGGTAGCGCGACACGCCATTGGCGGTGTGAATCACAAAGCGATGCGGCGGCAAGGCGTGCAACGCCTTCTCTCCCTTGGGGCCATTCGCCAACTGCACCTTGAACCCGGCGGATGAGAGATAAAAATCATTCTTGTCCAGAAAAGAAAGACTGAGTTCTTCATCCGCGAGCAGCGGACTACCCGACAGCAGCGAGATCAACCCGACCCCAAACGACAACCTTCGCGTTCTCGTGAAATTCATGAACTATCCTCCAGCCGGAACCGAAGATGGGCTCGGCTCACAGATCAATCAAGAGAAAATGAAAAGCCAACAAAAGCGCGGGCTCTTTTGAACGCATATCGATTCTAAAGCGACTAATCGGCATCGCCTTATGCGTCGCACAAGATGTAGTGCGACAGACGGTAACGCTTCATCGGCAGTCATCACCGACACGCATGACAAAGCATGAAGAAAATATGAATTGAGGGATTCTGAATTCGCGCACGTCGATTTGTTTTCTTTCGTAGCCAACAGACTCACAACCGCCTCAATACACCTCAATGGTTCGCCCACCATTCAACCAAGGAGACGCGCATGATCAATCGTCCGCCGGAAACATTCAGCGCAGAAACCGTGGCTGCTTTACGCGAAGTGCTCAACATTGCCGTCACACAGATCGCCGAACAAAACAGAACGCCTGCGACAAAGGCCAAGATGGCCGAAACGATCGTACGGCGTGCAGCCGAAGGCGTCACCGATGCAGTCGATCTCGTGACGTTTGCGGTGCGCGAGGGCGAAACGCCCGCGGCCTGATGCAGAAGGGTTGATGAAAACTAAAATGCCCGGTCTCGCACCGGGCATTTTCATTTAGCTTACGCTTCGTTGGCTTATGCCTCGACCGGAGCCTTGATACGCGGCGCCTGTGTCGCGAACTGCTCGTCCTGCGGCTTGGACGGCAGCGAGCCGAACGCCTTGGCATGATCGATCACGCGCGCCATCAGTTTCAGTCCGAGAGGTGCGAGCGCACGCTCCCACAATTCCCGCGCAGTCTCGCCCTTCTTGACGAAGCACCATTCCTGCGCGGCGATAGCACCGCCATCCATCTTCTCCGCGAGATGATAGATCGTGCCGCCGGTAACGGGATCGCCTTCATTGATCGTCCATTCCACCGCGGCGATGCCACGATGCCGCGGCAAGAGCGACGGATGATAGCCGATGCCGCCGAGGCGGGAAGTCTTCAGCGCGTCCTGCGTCACCTTCGCATGGCTGTGCGCGGTGATGATCAGATCGGTACCCGGCGGAATCTCCGAAGCCTCGATCACCTTCGGGTGCGCCTGCACGTGAACATGAAGCCCCGCCGCACGACCGGCCGCGGCCAGACGATCCTCGCCATCAGCGACGACCACGCCGGCAATCTCCACGCCATGGGCGAGAAGCATCTCGAGTGTTTTCACTCCGAAGTGGCGCGAACCGGCCAGCATAATCCGCAAGGTTATTGTCCCCAGGCTGCGAAAGCTTCGTTGAAGATGCGCTCACCCGGAGCGCCCTTTTCGATCGACAGGATGGCGCGCTTGCCGTTGCCGTAGACGATCGGAATGTCGAGCGAGGTGCGTTCTTTCAGCACCTGAATGTTACGGGCGCGATCGACGTCGACGTTCGAAAGGCCGATCAGGAAGTAGCCGTCCTGCACCTTGACCGACGTCGCCGCAAGCGGCGTACCGCGCGGCTGGTCTGGTGACTTGGCGTAGACGCCCGGCACGTTGGCGATGGTGGTGCCGAAATCGGGACCGACCGTGAACACGATCTCCATGGTGTGGCTGGTCGCCGGCATGGACGGGTCGGTGTTGCGCATGATCGTCACCGCGACCTTCATCTTGCGGTCGGGCAGTTCGACATCAGCCTTGATCGCGGTATCCGGCTTCTGCTTTGGCGAGGCCGCAACCTGATCGAGACGCCAGACCACGGTGCCGACGGTCTGCTTGCCCTGCGGATCGGAGGGATCCTCTTCATACAGGATGGCGCGTTGCGCGACCTGCGCCACCTGCTGGTTGGAATCCTGCTGTCCGACGCGGTCAGTAATCTTCGGCCGGACGCCGGTGTCCGGGTTGGTCGTGTTCTGCGTCGTGCTCTGCTGCGACGGCTTGAACATCGACTTCATCGAGCCGCCGAACTTCTGGTACCCCAGAATGCCGCCGCCGATCAGGATGAGCGCAAGGCCTGCGAACAGCACACTCTTGAGCGGGAAGCCGCTGCGCACCTTGTCCGGACCGGTACGCCGGCTTTTGGCGGCGAGCTCATGATCGGTGAGCTCCTCATAAGATTCGTCATCGGGATAGCCGGCATACGCGCCGCGCTGCTCCATGTCGGGCTCGGAGCGTTCGAACTCCGGCGTCGGCGAGGAGACGTTGGCGAACGTCTTGCGTGCCGAACGATTGGCCTGCGAGGCGGCGCGGCCGAGCTCATCGGTATCGGCGACGACATCGCGGAAGCCGCGCGTTCCGACACCCGGCTGCGGCGGGCGGCCCTGCCCTCCTGGAGGATGCGGCTGGCCGGGAAACGAATCCGGTGCGCGGGGCGGGCGACCCGGCGCGCGCGGACGATCTTCATAAGGTGGTGGCGGCGTATCGCCTCGCGACAGAGTCGGGCGCGGTGCCGGAGCACCAGGCTGCGCGGCACGTGCACCGGCCGCGGCGCGGGCGCTGTCACGCAGAATATCCCCACGGCGTGGGCCTTCGCGGTTGGGCCCTTCGGGCCGGGCGCGCGGCGGTTCGGACCGATTCGATTCTCCCCGCATGCGATGGGCGGCTTCCGCCTCAACCTTGCGCACGGCTTCTTCCAGCGCCAGCCGCTCGCGGGTGATTTCGGCTTCAGTGAGAGGAGGCTGAACGCCACGCAACTGGGCGATCAGCGCGGTACGGGCGCGCTCATACAACGCGCGCCGACTTTCCCCTGAAGCGTTGGGATCGAGGCCGGAGACGGCACGCGCGATGAGGGGATAATAATCAGCCATTCTTGTTCAGCCGGCGAACCCTTTACACAACCCCATTGCCGAGGCGCATGCTTGTCGCGAAATCATGCCTCGAATGGATTTTGCACCAGAATAGTATCTTCGCGTTCGGGGCTCGTGGAAAGCAGGGCAATCGGACATCCCACGAGTTCTTCCACACGCCGCACATATTTAATCGCCTGCGCCGGGAGGTCGGCCCACGAACGCGCGTTCGCGGTCGGCTCCTGCCAGCCCTCGATGGTCTCATAGATCGGTTTGACCCGCGCCTGAGCCCCCTCGCCTGCCGGCAAATGGTCGATCTCTTTACCATCGAGCTCGTAACCGACACAAATCTGGATGGTTTCGAAGCCATCGAGAATGTCGAGCTTGGTCAAGGCAAGACCGTGGATGCCGCAGGTGCGAACCGTCTGACGGACCAGCATCGCATCGAACCAGCCGCAGCGACGCTTGCGGCCGGTATTGACGCCGAACTCGCGCCCGCGCTGGCCGATCAGTTCGCCGGTTGCGTCGGTCAGTTCCGTCGGAAAAGGGCCCATGCCGACACGCGTGGTGTAGGCCTTGCAGATACCGAGCACATAACCCAGCGCGCTCGGCCCCATGCCGGAGCCGGTCGCAGCCTGTGCCGCCACCGTGTTGGAAGAGGTCACGTACGGATAGGTGCCGTGATCAACGTCGAGCAGCGCACCCTGCGCGCCCTCGAACAGAATACGTTTGCCCTCGCGGCGCTTGTGGTCGAGCAAATTCCAGACCGAATCCGCATAAGGCAGAACATGCGGCGCAATCTGCGCGAGATCTTTCAAAACCTCGCCCGCATCGATCTCCTTGAGCGAAAGGCCCCGGCGAAGCGCATTGTGGTGCGTCAGCAGACGGTCGATCTTGTGCGGCAGGGTCTGCGGATCGGCGAGATCCATCAAACGAATAGCGCGGCGGCCGACCTTGTCTTCATAGGCCGGGCCGATGCCGCGCTGGGTGGTGCCGATCGCGGTCGCCTTGCTGGCGTTCTCGCGCACGGCATCGAGCTCGCGATGCAGCGGCAAAATCAGCGTGACGTTCTCGGCGACGCGCAGATTGTCGGGAGACACCGCGACGCCCTGCTCTTTCAGCCGTCCGACTTCCGTGACGAACGCCTGCGGATCGAACACCACGCCGTTGCCGATGACCGACAGTTTCGACGAACGCACCACGCCGGATGGCAGCAATGCGAGTTTGTAGGTCTCGCCGTTGATGACAAGTGTATGGCCGGCATTGTGCCCGCCCTGAAAACGAACGACGATGTCAGCCTGCTCAGAAAGCCAGTCGACGATCTTGCCTTTCCCTTCGTCGCCCCACTGAGCGCCGACGACCACGACATTAGCCATTGGGGTAAGCCATTTCCGGAAGCATCCTCACGTTCATCTCAAGCAGCCGGACATGGCTGCGCCTACCGGCAGGAACGCTCGCATGCCAGGCCACCACCCGATAAAGGATGATGGGATATGACGCAAGCAAAACAGGCTTTTGACCGGGCCATGACCCTCTCCACAAACTATTGATATCCCCATCTAAATCGCAATATTGCCGAAATCCTGCCGCCGCACTGGTACCGCCGCCGAAATGACCCCGCCCAAGCCGCCTTTCCTGTCGCTCCGCCTGATGGAGCGCCCCTATCTGCTGCTCTGTCTCACCATGCTGTTCTGGGCCGGAAACATCGTGATCGGCCGCTATGCCGCGGGCCAGATTCCGCCGATGGCATTGTCGTACCTGCGTTGGCAATTGGCGTTCCTGACGCTGTTGCCGTTTGCCTGGTCGGACCTCGTCGAGGACTGGCCCGTCATCCGCCAGAACCTTGGTCCGATGATCGTGCTCTCCTTCACCGGCGTCGCGACATTCAACACGCTCGGCTACTGGAGCCTGCAATACACCACCGCGCTCAACGCGCTGCTGCTGCAATCGTCCGGTCCGCTCTACGTCGCCCTGTTCGCGCTGGTGTTGTTCAACGTCCGCCTGACATGGATGCAGGCATTCGGCATCGTGATTTCGCTGATGGGCGTGCTGACCATCATCCTGCAGGGCCGGCTTTCGGCGCTACTGCAGATTCACTTCAACAAGGGCGACATCGGCTACACCGTGGCGCTGTTCGTCTTCGGCTTTTATTCCGCACTTGCTTCACGGCGGCTGGCGCTGAAGCAACTCTCCTTCCTTGCATTCAACTGCGGCGTCGGCTCGCTGTTCATCCTGCCGCTGTTTTTGTGGGAGATGTCCACGGGACGTGTCACATCGCTGAACGCCCACACCATTCCGGTTCTCGTCTATGTCGCGATCTTCCCCTCGACGCTTGCCTATCTATTTTACAATCGCGGCATCGAGCTGATCGGCGCCAATCGATCGGCACCGTTCCTGCATCTCATTCCCGTGTTCGGGTCAGTGATGGCGATCGGACTGCTTGGCGAGGAGCTTCACCTCTACCACATCGTTGGCTACGCGCTGGTATTCGCCGGTGTGGTGATCGCCGCGCGCAAGCCGAAGCAGGCCTGAACAAAAAACGCCGCGGACAAAGCCGCGGCGTTGATGGTCGTCGTGGGAAGATAACAGACGTTACGCCGCACGCACCTTGGACAGGAACTCGTTCACCGCCCGATCCAGCTTGCTGGCCTGAGCATCGAGATCGCGGGCGTTGGACAGCACGTCCGAAGCCGCCGAGCCGGTGGCCGACGCTGCCGTACTGACGCCGCCAATGTGCTGATTGATCTCGCCCGATCCGGCCGCAACCGACTGGATGTTGCGGGCAATCTCGCGCGTCGCCGCACCCTGCTCCTCGACCGCACTCGAGATGTTCATGGTGATCTCGCTCATCTGAGCGATCGTCTGGCTGATACCCTTGATCGCCATAACGGCGTCGTTGGTCGTCGTTTGCATTGAGGTGACCTGCATCGAGATTTCCTCGGTCGCCTTGGCGGTCTGGCTGGCCAACGTCTTCACCTCCGAAGCAACCACGGCGAAGCCGCGACCGGCATCGCCAGCGCGGGCAGCCTCGATAGTAGCGTTGAGCGCCAACAGATTGGTCTGCGTGGCAATGGTATGAATGAGCTGCACCACCTCGCCGATCTTTTCGGCACCGTTTGACAGCACCTGCACGGTCGCGTTGGTGCGCTCGGCGTCCGCCACCGCTTTGCTGGCGATCTCGTTCGACTGCGCGACCTGACGGGAAATTTCAGCCACCGATGACGACAGTTCTTCGGCCGCAGCCGCGACGGTCTCGACGTTCTCCGAAGCTCTTTCCGACGCGGCACCGACGGTTGCCGCACGGTTGCTGGCCTCGGTGGCGGTCGAGGTCATGGTCTCCGCAGTGCTCTGCATTCCAGCGGCGGAATTCGCCACAGAACGGACGATCCCATTCACGTTGCTTTCGAAGTCATTGGCCAGGCCCGCCATCATTGCAGCCCGCTCGGCAGCGGCGCGCGCCTTGGAATCGGTCTCGGCCCGTTCCAGATCGCGAATGCGGATCGCATTGTCCTTGAAGACCTGGACCGTCGTCGCCATTGCGCCGATCTCGTCCCGGCGGCCAATCCCCGGAATCGTTTCGTCGAGCTGCCCGCCCGCCAAGGCCTTCATCCGCTGGCCCAACTGACCAAGCGGCCTTGTAATGCTACGACCGATGAACCAGGCCACGACACCCGCAACCAAACCGATGCCGAGTATCGCTGCGCCCAGCGCCATGATGATCCGCATCAGCTTGCCATGCACGTCGTCGATATAGGCGCCGGTGCCGACGTACATATTCCAGGCCGGAATGCCGGCTGCATAGGAGACCTTCGGGCTTGGCTCCGACTCGCCGGGCTTCTGGTAGGCATACCAGATCGTGACGTTTCCGTTGGCGGCCACGCCATCGCGCATTTCACGGGTGGACTTCCGGCCGTTGACCACGAGGTCAAGATTGTTGGTGCCAACCATTTTCGGATTGAGCACCACAACCGCGACGCCCTCCATCGTATAGGCAAAGAGGTAGCCCGCGCCGTTGTCATAGGTCATGCTGCGGACCCGCTGTGTCCATTGCTCGATCGCGGCTTCCTTCGTCAGCTTTCCGGCTTCGACGTCCTTCTGATATCCGACCGCCAGATTCCGCGCGGTCTCCACGATCGCACGAAGCTGCTCTGTCCGCGCACGATACATTTCGTTCTGCATCATACGAGCGGCAAAGATGCCTGCGGCACACAGGCCAATCAGGGTCACGCCTACAAGCGCGCCCAGCTTCAGGGCGATAGGCCAGTTGTTCAGAAATTTCACGACGGTTTCTCCGAAGGAGCGGGGGCGCGGACGCGCTAGGTAGGGGAATTTCATTTACCGGAAGACCGTTGAATCTTCCTTACTCCGCACCCTACCGGCCGCCCCCAAGGTCTTCGCTCGATCACGCGAAAGCGCGGCCGCGATCAAACTCAGAACGATGATCAAACCGGACGAAAACCTGTACTCTGCTCACGAAATGGATTTCTCAGCGTAGTCGCTCCAGTGTCCGGCTTGCTTCCCGGCACCGGGAAGGCGTAACCGATGATCGTCTTGATCACGACACGATCCGAAGCGGGCGTGAGGCCATATCCCACACCGAAGTTCACATCGAAATCGCCGGCCTTGAAGTCAGCCACCGCAAACAGCGTATGTTGCTGATCCCGAACCGCCGCAAAACGCCCGATCTCGCCAAAATCCGCATAGTATTCGAGACCGAGCTGCACATCCGGGGCAACCTTCTTCGCCGCACGAAACGCCGGAGCGAAATCCGCTTCACCCAGCCGGCCAAGCCCGATGTCCACGATCGGATTCACGATGAACTCATAGTCGCCCTTGCGCACGCCGATGATGGGGCGAATTTCGAGTCCCCATCGGGTCTGGGAAAATTTCGGCGTCTCATAGCCCAGCTCGAAATTGACGCCGTAGAAGAACTCACGCTGGTTCGCATTGGGTGACACGAAAAGAGTTCGCAGCTTGAAGCCGTCGGACAGGAATTGCCGATCCTGCAGAGCGAACGGCAGATAAAAGCCCAACTCCCACCAATCCGTCAGGCCGTAGGCGAATTCCGGCGTTCCGTTGAGGCTGCCATCGGACCTGAAGCCGCCCGGAAACGGCGGCAAGGGCTGGCCGCGCGCGACATAGTTGAGGTGCTGCTGAATGGTCCATTGGCCTACTGCTGCAATCGACGCGTCGTAGACTTGGATCTCATCCGTCGCATGGGCGGCTCCACCGGAGAGGCAGAACCCGGCCACGACACCAACCAGCACGTGGTTGATAATGCGGCGATATCGCGTCGCGATCGGACCACTCACCTTATTCGCCCCGCCGCCAGCTTGATGACCTTTAATAGATTAGAACGATTCTAAACTATTTCCTGTCACCCGTCCTGTCAAACGCGAAAGGCGGCTGCACCCCTCCGGATGCAGCCGCCTTTCGAATGAAAACCCTCAAGGGCTCGTACGCTCAGAACGCCAGAGCTTTTGCCTGCTTCACATGCGGCAGCTTCGCGATCTTGGCGAGGATCGCCTCCGGCACAGGGCCGTCAACCTCGACCAGCGCGATGGCGTCGCCGCCCTGCTGATTGCGGCCGAGATGGAAGGTCGCGATATTGACCTTCGCGTCACCGAGCAGCGAGGCAAACTGGCCAATGAAGCCCGGCTTGTCCTCATTGGTGATGTAGATCATCGACTTGCCGAACTCGGCGTCGACGCGGATGCCCTTGATGTTGACGAGACGCGGCGCGCCATCGGCATACACCGTGCCGGACACCGAACGCTCCATATTGTCGGTGGTCACTGTGACAGTGATGAGGCTCTCGTAATCGCTCTCCGCCGCACGCAGCACCTCATCTACCACCATGCCGCGCTCCTTCGCGACCACCGGCGCGGACACGACGTTGACGTCGCCCAGCATTGGGCGCAGCAGACCCGACAGCGCAGCCGCAGTCAGCGCCTTCACCTTCATTTCCGCCACTGCGCCCTCATAGGTGATCTGCACCTTGGCGATGTTGGTCTCGGTGAGTTGGCCCGCGAACGAGCCGAGCTTTTCGGCGAGCTCGATGAACGGCTTCAGCTTTGGTGCTTCTTCCGCCGTGATCGACGGAAAGTTGATCGCGTTCGAGATCGCGCCGGTGAGCAGATAATCCGACATCTGCTCGGCGACCTGCAGCGCGACGTTCTCCTGCGCTTCGTTGGTCGAGGCGCCGAGATGCGGGGTGCAGATTACGTTGGGATGGCCGAACAGCACGTTTTCCTTGGCCGGCTCCTCGACGAAGACGTCGAACGCCGCGCCCGCGACATGACCGCTGTCGAGCGCAGCCCGTAGCGCCGTCTCGTCCACGAGACCGCCGCGCGCGCAGTTGATGATACGCACGCCCTTCTTGGTCTTGTTGATCGCTGTGGCGTCAAGAATGTTGCGGGTCTTGTCGGTCAGCGGCGTATGCAGCGTAATGAAATCCGCACGCTTGAGCAGATCCTCAAGCTCGACCTTCTCCACGCCGATGTCCTTGGCGCGTTCCGGCGACAGGAACGGATCGAACGCGATCACCTTCATCTTCAGACCGAGCGCGCGGTCGGCGACGATCGCGCCGATGTTGCCGCAGCCGATCACACCGAGCGTCTTGCCGGTGATTTCGACGCCCATGAAGCGGTTCTTCTCCCACTTGCCGGCCTGGGTCGAGGCATCGGCCTGCGGGATTTCGCGCGCCAGCGCGAGCATCAAGGTAATCGCATGCTCGGCGGTGGTGATCGAATTGCCGAACGGCGTATTCATCACGATGATGCCGCGTGCGGTAGCAGCGGGAATTTCGACGTTATCGACGCCGATACCCGCACGGCCGATCACCTTGAGGTTCTTGGCGTTGGCGAGAATCTTTGCCGTCGCCTTGGTGGCGGAGCGGATGGCGAGGCCGTCATAGTTGCCGATGATCTCGGCGAGCTTGTCCTTGTCCTTGCCGAGCGCGGGCTGGAAATCGACATCAACGCCGCGGTCCTTGAAGATCTGCACGGCGGCGGGAGACAACGCATCTGAAATGAGAACTTTGGGCTTGGTCATGGGAGCGATCCTGTGTTCGTCGTTCCGGGCCACGAACGGCGTGAGCAAACCCGGAATCTCGATATGAGAGGGAAAAGCAAATCAGGGATTCCGGGGCCGCGCTTTTGGCGCGCCCCGGAATGACATCGCGTAATGCGTTACGCCGCCTTGGCGAGCGCGGCCTTGGTTTCGGCAAAGGCCCAGTCGAGCCAGTGCGTCAGGGCTTCGACATCCTTCGCCTCGACGGTCGCGCCGCACCAGATGCGCAAGCCCGGAGGGGCATCGCGATAATGACCGAGGTCGTAGCCCGCGCCTTCCTTCTCGACCGCCGCGACGAGCTTCTTGGCGAAGTCCGCCTGGGCATCGGCTGGCAGCGCGGTGATCGCTGGATCGACGACCTTGAGACATACCGAGGTGTTGGAGCGGATCGCAGGATCGGCCGCCAGGAAATCGATCCACGGCGTCTTGGCGACCCAGTCGCTCAGCGCTTTGGTGTTGGCGTCGGCGCGGCCGATCATGCCCTTGAGGCCACCGACCGACTTCGCCCAGTTGAGCGCATCGAGATAATCTTCGACGCACAGCATCGACGGCGTGTTGATGGTCTCACCGACGAAGATGCCTTCGATCAGCTTGCCGCCCTTGGTCATGCGGAAGATTTTCGGCAACGGCCAGGCCGGCGTGTAGCTTTCGAGACGCGCGACGGCGCGCGGTGAAAGAATGAGAATGCCGTGTGCGCCCTCGCCGCCCAGCGCCTTCTGCCAGGAGAAGGTGGTGACATCGAGCTTGGCCCAGTCGAGCGGTTGCGCGAAGGCCGCCGAGGTGGCGTCGCAGATGGTCAGGCCTTCGCGATCCGCCGCGATCCAGTCGGCGTTTGGCACGCGCACACCGGAGGTGGTGCCGTTCCAGGTGAAGACGATGTCGGAGTTTTTGTCGGCCTTGGCGAGGTCCGGGATCTCGCCGTAACCGGCGGTGAGCTTGGTCACGTCCTTGAGCTTGAGCTGCTTCACCACGTCGGTGACCCAGCCCTCGCCGAACGATTCCCAGGCGATCATGGTGACGGGGCGCGCGCCGAGCAGCGACCACAGCGCCATTTCCACGGCGCCGGTATCGGACGCGGGAACGATGCCGATGCGGTAATCGGCGGGAACTTCAAGCACCTCGCGCGTCAGGTCGATCGCGAGCTTGAGCTTGGCCTTGCCGATCTTCGCGCGGTGCGAGCGACCGAGGGCAGCGTCCTTGAGATTTTCGGGGGTCCATCCGGGGCGCTTGGCGCAGGGGCCGGAGGAAAAATGCGGCACGTTCGGCCGCAAAGCGGGCTTCGCTACAGTCATAGTCTATCCTTCCAGATAGTAAGCCTCCCGTTGGGGGGAGGTGTCCCACTGGCGGAGATACGCGAAGGCCCCCGGCCGGTCAAGGCAATTTCGCAGGAGCAGCAATACGCAGGCGTCGATTGTGACAGTTTCGTGAATGTGAGAGGGATGGCGATCCTCCCCGAAACGGAAACCGTTAATGCCGACTCATGTGCTTCTGCTCGTCCTGTTCTCCGCGCTGATGCATGCGAGCTGGAACGCGATCGTCAAATCCGGCGAGAACAAGCTTGAGGAAGCGGGCCTCGTTGCAGGTGCAGCCGCCGTGATGGCTGCCTGCGTGCTGCCGTTTGCCGGCACGCCTGCCCCTGCAAGCTGGCCGTGGTTCATCGCCTCAGCAGCAATCCACCAGATTTACTTCGTGCTGGTCGCGGCCGCCTATCGCGCCGGAGACATGGGCCACACCTACCCGCTGATGCGCGGAACCGCGCCGCTGATCGTTGCGCTTGGCAGCGCGCAATTGCTCGGCGAAACGCTGACGCCTGCAAGCTGGGCGGGCATCGGGCTGATCTGCGGCGGCATCCTGCTGCTTGCGATCCATCGCCACGCGAACCATCGCGCCACGATGATCGCCGTCGTCAACGCGATGGTGATCGCGCTCTACACCGTGATCGACGGCACCGGCGTGCGGCTTTCCGGCAATTCGGTCGCCTACGTGCTGTGGCTCAACCTGCTGAGCGGCGTTCCACTTTTCATGCTGGTGTGGCTGCGCGACAGGCCGAAGGTGTGGAGCATGATGCGCACGAACGGACTCACCGCCACGATCGGCGGCGGCTGCAAGCTCGGCGCATACGGCCTCGCGCTGTGGGCGATGACGCAGGCGCCGGTCGCGGCCATCGCCGCGCTGCGCGAGAGTTCGGTGCTGTTCGGGGTCGCTATCTCGACGCTGATCCTGCGCGAAAACAGCGGCATGCGCCGCATCATCACTGCGGCGCTCATCGCCGCCGGAGCGGCCGCGCTCAAACTCGCCTGAGCTTTACAGCGCGATCAGAACTTGTAGCCAAGACCGCCGCGTACGGTGTTGATGTTGATGTCACCACCGGCGTTGACGAAGCGGACATACTCCCACTCGGCACGCGCGAAGACGTTGCCGAACAACATGGCTTCTGTACCGATACCGGCCGTGTAGCCGTAGAGCATCTTACCGCCGATCGAATCGCTTGCGGAATAAGTCACGAGCGGAGCGCTCGGAGAGTCGGCCAACGTCGCAGCTGATCTGTCGGTAATGATCACAGAGCTTGAAATATTCGCGCGTCCCAGCGCACCTCCGCCAAACACGTAAGGAAGGAAGTTGCCCATTGCGTAACCGGCGCGGGCACGGAAGGTGCCCATATCGGTGATGGAAATGGATCGCGACGAATTCAGCCCAACCGTATGATAAAGATTGTCGGAGAACGGCGTGACATAAGTCAGCGGAACAGGCGCGACACTCGACGACCCTTTGAAGTTGCCGTGCATGTAGTTGGCTTCAACGCCGAGAACGACGTCATCCCACTGGCTATTATAGCCGACGAAGCCGCCAAACGTCGTTTGATGCACGGTGGTCTTACCGTTCGCCTCCGATACTGACTCAACAACATTCTGAAGAATGTTGTTGGGACCAAGCGCCTTCGCTATCAGCGCGTTGTTCGACCCAGCAAAATTCATGTCAGCGGAACCGTAACCCACCTGGCCGCCCGCATAGAAGCCCTGCCAGTTGACGACGCCGCGGCTGATGCCGACCGGCCCGCGCAATGCACCGAAATCCGGAAGGTCCGCGGCCTGCGCAGCCTGCGCCGCTCCCGCCACCACCATCGCCACCACCAGCCGACGCATCGTAACGCTCCTCGATACCAACGCTTAACCCTGCCCAATCATCGCCTGTTAACCTTAACCAATCGTGTGCAAGCTCCTTCCCGCGCAAAAGAAAACGGCGCGGGAAACCGCGCCGTTTCTGAAATTATATCGTATAGCGACGATCAGCCTTTGGTGATGAGCGGAGGCGGCACATAGGTCGGCATCGGATCGATGGCCCAACGAACGCCGAGCTTGATGTCGTGCGACGTGATGTCCTTGAACTTGATGGTCGAAGCGCCTGACGTGAACCCGTCGTAAGAGGCATAATTTCCGGGAGCAGCGCTCCCAAGGTCCACATAGCTGTAAGCCAGTTCCATCGTCAGATTCGGGCTGACCCTGTACGCAAGACCGGCATGCGCCGCCCAGGCGAAATTCCATTTCCCCTTGTCGCCGAAGTAGGTGACGGAAGCAGGATTCGCCACGCCACCTGTGCTGCTAACCCCGTCGTCGCGGAAGCCTGAGATATAGTTATACGACGTGCCGACGCCCGCGCCGATGAACGGCGTGATGCACCACCAGGTGCCGAGATCGACATAGCCGTTCACGAGAAACAGGGCTTCGGATTTGCTGCCCGTGTAGTTATTGGCAAGGTGGTCAACACCGTTGAATATGGTCTGCGAACCGTGGAAGTTGGCCTTGCCACGGTATTGGCCCGTCACATCCATGCGGAACCAGTTGTTGAACTGATAACCGACACCAACTCCGAAAAGTGGCGAGCTATCAAAACCGATCCCGGATTCAGACGTGATCAGCGAATAGGACGCGCTGTCGAGCTTCTTCACGCTCTGGTTGGTCATACCGATATCGCCACGCAGATACCAGCCACCGAACTCCTGCACCGGCGGCGGCACGTAGGGAGGCGGCATCGGAAGGTCGGCGGCAAGCGCCGCGCCCGACAACAATGAAGCGGCACTCGCGGCTAAAATGGATTTCACGTAACGCATCGGATGGTCCCTTTCGTCCAGTGAGGCAGGACGACGCAAAGGCCTCACTCAAAAATCCTCAGCCGGACGATGGCACCAAATGTTTAAGCCGCACTTAACCCTAATTCTTAACCGTGAATTTTAAGGCAGGTGAAGAGACGCGATTAATACTTCGCTAACAAGCGCGCCCAAGACGTTAATAGGAGATTGATACGAGCGCGCGGACATCGGTGCGATCACTCTCGCGCCTGATGTCCGGGCAGCAGGAATGTCAGGCGTGCTGACGCTTAAGCTGCGGCAGAAACACCGCAAGCAATCCGATCGCCGGCAAGAACGCACACACCTGATAGACGAAGTCGATGCTGGTGCGATCAGCAACATAGCCGAGAACCGCCGCGCCGATGCCGCCGATCCCGAACACGAAGCCGAAGAACAGGCCGGAGATCATGCCGAAACGATGCGGCATCAACTCCTGCGCATAGACGATGATCGCAGGCATCGCCGAGGAGATGATGAAGCCGATCAGCACACTGAGCACGAGGTTTCCGGTCAGGCTTGCATAAGGCAGCATCAGCGTGAACGGCAGCGCGCCGACGATCGAAAACCAGATCACGTACTTGCGGCCGAAGCGATCGCCGAGCGGACCGCCGAAGAACACGCCGCAGGCGCTCGCGGCGAGAAACACGAACAGATAGATTTGCGCCGTCTGCGTCGAGACGCCGAACTTATGGATCAGGAAGAAGGTGTAGTAGCTGTTGATGCCGGCGAGATAGAACGCCTTCGAGAAACACAGCACCACCAGCACGACCAGCGCGAATTTGACGCGCCCGGCGGACAGGCCGACGGAATCACGCGCGGCATGCGATTGCTTGCGCATCGTCATACGCGGCTTGTACCAGGCGCCAAGCCGCCACAGGATCACCATGGCCACCGCTGCGACGCCCGAGAAACCGACGATACTACCTTGCCCGAACGGCACGACGATCAACGCTGCCGCCATCGGACCCAGCGCTTGTCCGAAATTGCCGCCGACCTGAAACACCGATTGCGCGAGGCCGTAACGCCCGCCTGACGCCGCGCGGGCGATGCGCGCCGATTCCGGATGGAAGACAGCCGAGCCGGTGCCGACCAGCGCTGCAGCGATCAGGATCACATAGTAGTGATGGGCAACACTGAGCAGGATCATCCCGACAAACGTAAAGCCCATGCCGAGCGCGAGCGATTGAGGCTTCGGATGACGATCAGTGTAAATGCCCACCAGCGGTTGCAACAGCGACGACGTCACCATGAACGTCAACGTGATGAGCCCGATCTGGCTGAAATCGAGCGAGTAGTTGTCCTTCAAAACCGGATAGATCGACGGCAACAGCGATTGCAGCAGGTCGTTCAGGAGATGCGACAGGCTCACCACGCCCAGCACGCCAAACGCCGCCGTCTGCGTGGACGGCGGAGTATTCGTGACGACAGGAGCCGCCGTGACGTCCTCCGAAAGAATGACTGGCTTATTCAAATGCACACCGCGAGCCGGATTGAAATGCACGCCCAATTTACGGGCGGATTCTTCGGCCTGCTAGGCAGCTTTCGTCATATCCGGAATGCAGCGTGTCTCCGCCCGTTCAATCTGCCGGGGCAGGCTTCAGGCAGCAGCCCCAAAGCTCAGAGCCGATACGATCATATCAACCGCTTCTTCAACCCGGTCGCGATCATCGCCCTCGCCCATCACCCGGATCACCGGTTCGGTGCCGGACGAGCGCACCAGGAGACGGCCGCAACCGTTCAGCTTCTTCTCGGCATCGGCAATCGCCGATTTCACCTCGGGATTTTCCAGCGGCTTGCCGGTGCGGTAGCGCACGTTCTTCAGGATTTGCGGCAACGGCTCAAAACGATGGCACACTTCCGAAACAGGACGCCCGAGCTTCTGCACAACGGCCAGCACTTGCAGCGCAGCGACGAAACCATCGCCTGTTGTGGTGAAATCCGACATGATGATGTGGCCGGACGGCTCGCCGCCGAGGTTATAGCCCTGCGCCAGCATCTGCTCGAGCACATAACGATCACCGACCGGGGTACGCACCATCGACAGGCCCTCGCCTTCGAGGAAGCGCTCTAAGCCAAGATTGGACATCACGGTGGCGACGATGCCGGGCTTCGCGAGGCGTCCGTCTTCCTTCCAACTCTGCGCGATCACCGCGAGCAGCTGGTCGCCATCGACGAGATGGCCGCGCTCGTCGATGACCAACACGCGGTCGGCGTCGCCATCAAGCGCGATGCCGACATCGGCGCGCATCTCGCGCACCTTGCGGCTCAAGGCTTCGGGCGAAGTCGAACCGCACTCCTTGTTGATGTTGAAGCCATCGGGCTCGGCACCGATGCTGATGACGTCCGCACCCAATTCCCAGAGCGCTTCCGGCACCACTTTGTAGGCTGCGCCGTTGGCGCAATCGACCACGACGCGCAGGCCTTCAAGATTGAGGTCGCGCGGCAGCGTGCGTTTTGCGAATTCGATGTAGCGGTCATGAACGCCATCAATGCGCCGGGCACGGCCGAGATGCGCGCTCTGCGCCAACCGCTTGTCGATGTTCTCGTCCATCAATTCTTCGATCTGCAGTTCGACTTCGTCGGACAGTTTGAATCCGGACGGGCCGAACAGCTTGATGCCGTTGTCGTCGAACAGGTTATGCGAAGCGGAGATCATCACGCCGAGATCGGCGCGCATCGACTTGGTCAGCATCGCAACAGCCGGCGTCGGAATGGGACCGAGCAGCAGCACGTCCATGCCGACGGAGGTGAAGCCCGCGACCATCGCGGTTTCGATCATGTAGCCCGACAGCCGCGTGTCCTTGCCGATGACGACGCGATGGCGATATTCGCCGCGCTGGAACACGAGTCCTGCCGCCTGCCCCACCTTCAGCGCCAACTCCGGCGTAATCAGGCCGTTGGCGCGGCCACGAATGCCGTCGGTGCCGAAATACTTGCGAACCATGCTGTCCCCGTGATCCTGACCCCCGCCGCGAACGCTGCCCGAACGGCGCGTTTCGCCAGGAATGCTTTTTACGAAGCATGCTCTTTATCGAGCGTGTTCCTTATAAAGAGCAGGCGGTTGAAACTGCTTCAAAAAATATGATGAATTATTGCGGCCGCCAAGCTGCCCAAAATAGGCAATCACGATCCTGCTTAACGCCGGGGCCTCCACCTAAGATATTGAATTCATTGAGATGAATAATCGGTTGGGTTCCGTCGCAATCGTCCCCGACGCGGAAGATGCGGATGCGGTTGCGTTACGCTGACGGGATCCGACGCCGGAAACGAGTCCTCCAGCCCTTCTACAAGCTGTTCTTCCAGCTTTTCCCGATTGTCCTTAGCCCTTTTGTCGGCTTCCGAGGTATGGTTCCGATCGGCCATGATCGCCTCCATGGACACACAATCTGGTTGAGGCGCGGCTGCCGGCCTATGGCAGCGTCAGCAGCCTTTGCCTCGGACGCCTAACGATAGCCGGAAACAACAATGAAGAACATCACCTGTATCGACGACCTTCGCGACCTGCATATGCGGCGGGTGCCGAAAGCCTTTTTCGATTATTGCGATCACGGCTCCTACACCGAATCCACATTGCGCGCGAACCGCGAGGATCTAAGCAAGATCAAGTTCCGCCAGCGCATTCTGGTCGATGTCGCCTCGCGCACGCTCAACACCACCATCCTCGGCGAGCCGGCAGCGATGCCGATGATCCTCGCGCCGATCGGCCTCACCGGCATGCAGCACGGCGACGGCGAGATTTACGCCTGCCGCGCGGCGCAGGAAGCGGGCATTCCTTACACGCTGTCAACGATGTCGATCTGCTCAATCGAGGACGTTGCTTCAAATGTGAAGAAGCCGTTCTGGTTTCAGCTCTACATGATGAAGGATCGCGGCTTCATGAAGTCGCTGATCGAACGCGCCATTGCCGCCAAGTGCAGCGCCTTGGTGCTCACCGTCGATCTGCAGGTGATCGGCCAACGCCACGCCGACATCAAGAACGGCATGACCGTTCCACCGGAATGGCGGCTCAGCACGCTGTTCGATTTCGCCACCAAGCCCGCCTGGGTCTCCGGCGTGCTGCGCGGCAAGCGCAAGACATTCGGCAATCTCGCCGGTCAGATGGCGGGTACGGAAGATCTCAATTCGCTGTCGGAATGGATCAGCACGCAGTTCGATCCGTCGCTGAGCTGGAAAGACATTGAGTGGATCCGCAACATCTGGCCCGGCAAGATGGTCATCAAGGGCATCCTCGACATCGTCGACGCCCGCGAGGCAGTGAAGACCGGCGCGAACGCGATGGTGGTGTCCAACCACGGCGGCCGCCAGCTTGACGGCGCGCCATCGTCGATCTCGGTGCTGCCGGAAATCGTGCAGGAACTCGGCTCTCAGATCGAGATCATGTTCGATGGCGGCATCCGCACCGGACAAGACGTGCTGCGCGCGCTCGCACTCGGCGCCAAGTCCTGCATGATCGGCCGCGCCTATGTACACGGCCTCGGCGCGGGCGGACAGGCCGGCGTCGCCAAGGCAATCGACATTCTCGCCAAGGAACTCAGCACCACGATGGGTCTGTGCGGCATCAGCCGCGTCGAGGATATCGACCGCCGCATTCTGGTCGACGACCGCTCTACCAACGCATAGGCGTCTCTCGCTCGTGCCCGGACTCCTTGGTTCGGGCACGACACCTTTCACATCGGCGGCGTAATGCCATTGAGCCCGACGCTGACGCGCGATGTCTCCAGCACACCATCCGCAGTCCGCGCCGTCGCGGCGACGATCTGCGCACCCTCGCGAAGGTCGGACCGCTTGCCGGGCACGAGTTTCACCACGGCCGTGTCGGGGCCAACCACGACCTGCTTTTCGCCGCCGCGATATTTCACTGTCAGTGTGCGGCCGTCATTGCTTTCCACCATCTTGTCGAGCCCGCCATTGGTCATGCTGCTGTTGGGCGCAGTGTCCCAAGGCCGCGTGCCTTCGCCCGCGCCGCGCAGCGAATCCGGAAACAGGTGAACCTCAGTGGCTTTCTGATTACCCTGTGCATCGGCGACCGACGTCACGCCGATATAGGAACCAGGCTGAATATCGGAGAGCCCGATCTTCTCGACCCCGGTGACGGCGGCATTCGCCGTCATCTTCATCGTGGTATTGCGGCCATCGCGACCTTTCACGATCAGCAGATCGCCATTGACGGATTCGATCATGCCGCGCACGCGTGACGCTGGCGGCTGCTGCGCGATCGCAAAACCGGATGTCACAATCAGCAATGAAGTGGCGAAACAAGCGGTGATAAGGCGTGACAATGGCATGGCTACTCTCCTGTGATCCCGCCTTAAGTTACGTAGCGAACCGCCCTTAATTTCGGCGGCTCACGCAGCCGTGAGATCGGCCTCGACCAGCGCACGCAGTTCCGGCGTCACCTGCGGGCGCTTTCCGAACCACAATTCGAAACCGCGCACCGCCTGATGCAGCAGCATGCCGAGACCGTCGGCCGTCCGCAAACCCCGCGCATTCGCAGCTTTCAACAACGCAGTGTCGAGCGGCACGTAGACGAGATCGGCCACCGTCGCGTCCGCGCGCAGAACAGACACGTCGAGCGGCAAAGGCGGCTGCCCTTTCATGCCGAGCGAGGTGGTGTTCACGATGAGCGCCGCTTTCGGCAAGGCTGTGTCTACCTCATCCCAGCCGATAACGTGAACCCGATCACCATAAGGCTGCGCCAGTGCCTGTGCGCGTTCGCGGCTGCGATTGACGAGATGGATGCGCTTAACGCCTCGCTCCACAAGCCCGAACACCACCGCCCGCGCCGAACCGCCCGCGCCGAGCACCACGGCCTCACCATTCGCATCCCAGCCTGGTGCGGACGCATCGAGATTGCCTATAAAACCCTCGACGTCGGTGTTGGTCGATTGCAGGCTTCCGTTTTCAAAGTAGAGCGTATTGGCCGCGCCCACAGCATGCGCGCGCGCATCGGGCGATGTTAACGTCAGCGCCTGCTCCTTGTGCGGAATGGTGACGTTCGCTCCGCGATAGCCGCGCGCGGCGAGCGAACCGATAAAATCCACAAAGGCTGCGGGCTCGACCGCCTCAATGCGATAGTCGCCTGCGATGCCGAACTGCTTCAACCAGTACTTGTGAATGAGCGGCGAGCGCGAATGCGCGGCCGGCCACCCGATCAGGCATGCGGCGGGACCTGCGCTTACAGGACTTGCGCTCATCGACGAGGCTCCGTTGGATTCGATCGCCCGCGCGATACCGCACGGATCAGCGGTCAAATCACGCGTCGGCGGAGGCTGTCAATGCAGCCTGGCGCTTGATCTCTTCAACAGCACCCGAAATGTCGCGGCGATAGCGCACAACGGGCGGCCGCGCACCATGGATCAGCAATTCACGCCGGACCTGATGCGATGTGCCGGTCAAAATCACGCGAATACCGCGCTGGCGCGCCTTAGCGGCGACACGCGCGACCACGTTGGCTGCGGAGGAATCGAGCAACGGCACGGCTTCGAAATCGATCACCAGCCCCTTGTGACCGCTCGGCACTTCATCGAGCACCGCGCCGATGGTGGACGCCACGCCGAAGAAGAAAGCACCCGAAATCCGGTAGACGATGACATCGGGATCGGTGGCAAGCGCCGGATCGTACGGAATGCGCTCGCTCGAGTCGTCGGCCTTATCGTCTTCCACCCATGGGCCGGGGATTTCGGTCGCGGTCGCCGCCGAGGCCATGCGGTGAATGAACAGCATCGCGCCGAGCGCGAAGCCAACCACGATGCCTTCGGTGAGGTCGCGGAACACGGTGAGCAGGAATGTCGAGAGCAGCACCGCGGCGTCGCCCCACGACGAGCGAACCAGCGTCGCGAACTCGTGCTTTTCCGCCATCGTCCAGGCGACCACGACCAGCACGGCGGCGAGCGTACAAAGCGGAACGTAGCTCGCGAGCGGCGCGGCGATCAGGATGAACAGCAGCACCGACACCGAATGCATGATGCCGGAGACGGGGCTGCGCGCGCCGGCGCGGATGTTGGTGGCGGTGCGCGCGATCAGACCGGTCACGCAGATGCCGCCGAACAACGCCGAGCCGATATTGCCGATCCCCTGCGCCACAAGTTCGCAGTTTGAACGATGCCGCCGGCCGGTCATGCCGTCGGCGACCACGGCCGACAACAGCGACTCGATTGAACCGAGCAGCGCGAAGGCGATGGCATCCGGCAGCACAGCCTGCATCTTCTGCAGCGAGAACAGCGGCAGGCTCGGCGCGGGAAGCGATTCAGGAATTCCGCCGAAGCGCGAGCCGATAGTATCCACCGGCAGCCCCAGCATCGAGGCTGCCAGAGTGGCGATCACCACGCCGATCAGAATACCGGGCCAGCTCGGACGCAGAATGCGCAGCACGACCATCACCACAATGGTCCCCGCCGCCAGCATGACCGCCCACGGATTGATGGTCCCAATCGCGGCGCCAAGTGCGGCGATCTTGGGCAGGAACGCCGCCGGTTCATGTCCCGGCAACGTCAGGCCGACAAGATCCTTGATCTGGCTCGCGAAGATGATGACGGCGATGCCCGCGGTGAAACCGACCGTCACCGGATAGGGAATGAACTTGACGTAGGTACCGAGCCGCAGGAATCCGGCCGCGATCAGGAACACGCCGGCCATCATCGTCGCCAGGATCACGCCATCGAGGCCGTGATTCTGCACCGTCTGCGCGACGAGAACGATGAAAGCGCCGGCTGGGCCGCCGACCTGGAAGCGGCTGCCGCCGAACAACGAGACGAAAAAGCCACCGACGATGGCGGTGTAGAGGCCGCGATCAGGCGTAACGCCCGAGGCGATGGCAATCGCCATCGACAAAGGCAGGGCGACGATCGCAACCGTCAGGCCCGCCACGACATCGGCGCGGAAGCTCGCGAGGCTGTATCCCTCGCGCAGCACCGTGACGATCTTCGGCGTGTAGAGTTCGATGAACGTGGGCGCAGCGGTCTTGCCTGGCGAGATCGGCAAGGCCTCAGTGTGCCGATGTGCCGCCTGGCTGTTCACCGGCCTGGACGCAGTTCGAGACTTTGCACGCCGGCAGCGACGCTAAGTCCCGTCTGCCCCTGTACGCTCAGCGGCTGCAGCGCGTAGGAATTCGCCGAACCGCCGATCAGCGCGTTGGCGCCGAGGCCGACACCGACCGCAGCGCTCGCATCGACACCGGCGTAGTTGCCGGACAGGTCGCCGCGCCCGAGCTGGACGGTCGGAGCGAACACCACCCACGAGACTGCTGTCTGATCCGTGATGCCGAGATCAAGGCCAAGCTTTTTGACGGTTGCAACGTAGAGATCGTCGGGACGACCATCGGAGCGGAAGACACAGCCGAGATTGTTGACCGATCCGACCACCAGTCCGACATGGGGCCCGCCGCGGCATTCGATGACTCCCGCCTGAACCCGGCCCTGCTGGGCATCGGCGGTCGCGGTGAGCGTGAGGAGCGTGGAAGCGGCAAGAGACGTAAAGGACAAAGCTGCGAAGGCGCGGCGCATGAAATCCCCCAATCACGGCCGATGCGCGGGCGCGGCGGCCTCGTCTTGTTGTAATCCCAGCCGCCCTAGAAGTTCAACCGGATCGCGTCCGGAGAAACCAAGAGCCGATAAAAAAACAGGCCCGCTCGCGCGGGCCTGTCCGATACATTCCACTATTTAAAATTAGTGGTGATGGCGGTGATGACGGTGCCGCTTGGCATGGCCACGGTGCACGTAGCCGACCGGGCGCAGCTCGAGGTTCACGATACCGCCCGACACGTTTAGGCCGGTCTGGCCCTGCAGGCTGAGCGGCTGCAGCGCGAAGGAGTTGGCCGAACCGCCGACCAGGAAGTTGCTGCCGCCGCCGATGCCGATCGCGGCATTGCCACCGACGCCACCGTAGCTGCCCGACAGATCGCCGGGGCCGACCTGGACGGTCGGAGCATGCACGCGCCATCCGAAGTCGGTCTGGCTGGTCGCACCGAGGTCAACGCCGAAACGGCGGATGGTGGCAACGTAACCCTCAGGACGACGGCCACGGCCCTCGAACACGCAATCGAGATTGGTCGTGGAGGTCAGGATCTGGCCGACATTCGGACCACCGTGGCAGCGAAGAACGCCAACCTGGACGCCCTGCTGCGCATTCGCAGTCGCGAACGACGCAAGAAGAAGGGCAGATGCTGCGCCGACAAGGTAAGAAAGTCGCATGGGAAATCTCCGGCTACACGAATCGATATCGATGCGTTGGGATAAGGAAGGAGGATAGAGAGAAGAAAGCGCTTAACACGCTGTCCTCTCTCTGCAAGTCACAATGCCGCGAATAAGTCCAATTATCTACCGCAAATTGGCACAGAACCGCTGAATGCGATTGCATGCTTCTTCGAGGTCACTGTTCTTGGTCGCGTAGGAAATGCGGAATGCCGGCCCAAGACCGAACGCCGAGCCATGCACCACCGCAACGCCTTCGCTCTCCAGAAGCTCGGTGACGAAATCCTCGTCGTTTTCCAGCTTCTTGCCCGAAGGTGCGGTCTTGCCCATCGTTCCGGCGCAGGACGGATAGACATAGAACGCGCCTTCCGGACGCGGACACTGAATACCGTTGGCCTGGTTGAGCATCGACACCACGAGATCGCGGCGTTCCTTGAACAGATCCGCGTTGGTCGCGATGAAATCCTGCGGGCCATTCAGCGCTTCCAGCGCCGCCCATTGCGAGATCGACGACGGATTCGAGGTCGACTGCGACTGGATGGTCGCCATCGCCTTGATGAGCTGGGTCGGGCCGCCGGCATAGCCAATGCGCCAGCCGGTCATGGAATAGGCCTTCGATACGCCGTTCACCGTCAGCGTGCGGTCGAACAGCTTCGGCTCGACCTGCACCGGCGTCACGAACTTGAAGTTGTCGTAGACGAGGTGTTCGTACATGTCGTCGGTCATCACCCAGACATGCGGATGCTTCACCAGCACGTCGGTGAGCGCCTTCATCTCGGCATGGGTGTAGGCCGCGCCGGTCGGGTTCGACGGCGAGTTCAGGATGATCCACTTGGTCTTCGGCGTGATCGCCTTTTCCAGATCGGCCGCCTGCAGCTTGAAGCCGTGTTCGGCGGTGCAGACCACTGGCACGGATTCACCGCCGGCCAGCGCCACCATTTCCGGATAGCTGACCCAGTACGGGGCCGGAATGATGACCTCGTCGCCCGGGTTGATGGTCGCCATCAGCGCGTTGTAGAGCACCTGCTTGCCGCCGGTACCGACCGTGATCTGGTTCGGCGCGTAGGTCAGGCCGTTCTCGCGCTTGAACTTCGCGACCACAGCTTCCTTCAATTCGGGCATGCCGTCGACGGCGGTGTACTTGGTCTTGCCGGCTTCGATGGCCTTGATCGCCGCGAGCTTGATGTTGGCCGGGGTGTCGAAATCCGGCTCGCCCGCGCCGAGGCCGATGACATTGCGGCCCGCCGCTTTCAGCTGCCGCGCTTTATCCGTGACCGCGATGGTCGCGGACGGCTTCACGCGGTCGAGGGCGGCGGACAGGAACGGCATCATGGTCTCCATTTGGGCAAGCGAAGGCCGGCACGCACCGGGATTCGCGGATTTTGGCTAAAAAGTGCGATGCACACTAAGACCGCACAGGCCGGGGCGCAAGGCGATACCGCACTCAATTCCCTCGCAAAAGGGCCTTTGCCCATCACGAAAGATTAAATGGCGTCACCTACCGTGCAGGGCCTTTCCGATGAACGGGATTTGCCTCTCACATGCGCCCTCTCTGGCACCGATTGAAATCAGGAGACTGGCTGACGCCCGAGCGCATCCGGGCGTATAGTCTGATCGTGCTGGTGATCGGCACTGCCGCCGTCGCGGTCTGGATCGGCCTGTCGAAGGGCGGGATCGACCGTAACGGCAAGCCGCTCGGCACCGATTTCTCCAGCTTCTACGCAGCCGGGTCGATGGCGCTGGAAGGGCACGCGGCGGCGGCTTATGACTTCGTCCTCCATCACGCCCGCGAACAGCAGATGTTCGGCGCAGACACGCCCTATTATGCGTGGCTCTACCCGCCGATCTTCTTCCTGATCGCCGCGCCGCTGGCGTGGCTACCCTACCCAACAGCGCTTGCGGTCTGGCAGTTCGGCACGCTCGCGCTCTATCTCGCGGTTATCGGTGCGATCCTGCGCGGCGTTCGCGAAAATCCAGCCGTCCGGCGCAACTGGCTTCTCGTTGCCATTGCCTTTCCGGCAGTCCTCATCAATCTCGGCCACGGCCAGAACGGATACCTCAGCGCCGCACTGTTCGGGGCCGCACTGCTCGCCTTGCCGAAGCGGCCCATCCTCGCGGGCATCATGTTCGCGGCGCTGGCCTACAAACCGCAATTCGGCATCGCGATCCCGTTCGCGCTGCTCGCGGCCGGACGATGGCGGACCATCATCGTGGCATGCGTCACGCTTGCTGTTCTGGTCGCCATCACCGCAGCCTTGTTCGGCATCGAGTCGTGGAGTGCGTTCCTTGCGTCCTCGAATATCTCACGCAAGGTTCTACTCGAGGGTGGCGCGGTCGGATTCGAGAAGCTGCAAAGCGCATTCGCCATGGTGCGACTGTGGGGCGGCAGCGTCCCGCTCGCCTATGCGGTGCAGGCGCTCGTCTCCTGCGCGGTCATTGCCGGCGTTGTCTGGTGCTGGCGCTCGGCCTGCGACGACGCATACAAAGCCGCACTGTTGGTGACAGGTACCCTGCTCGCCTCACCCCACATTCTCGATTACGACCTTATCGTACTCGCAGTCGCGATTGCATTCCTCGTCGCGCAAGGACTGCGCACCGGCTTCCGTCCGTTCGAAATCTCGTTGCTCGGCGCGCTCTGGATCGTGCCGCTGCTGGCACGTGGCGCGGCAGGCTTTCTCGCCTTGCCCGTGGGGTTTCTCGTTATCGCCACGTTCTACGCGGTCGTTCTGACGCAGGCTCGGCACGAGGCCGGAGCCGCGAGACACCCCAACTTCGCGAAGACGTGATCGCATTGCGGTGGGGCAAATCCTGCTGCAAACGGCGTCCGCGAGAGAGCTTTTCAACTATTCCAACACGTCGGCCTTGCAGGCACGGTGCCCGCACCTCATTGTCTGGGCCAAGACTTTTCAAGCCATTGCGGCCGTCCGCCGCCAACGAGACAAACGACGGATGTACAAGCTCTATTCAATGCAGCGCTCCGGCAACAGCTACAAGGTCCGGCTGGCGCTCGCCCTCCTCGATATTCCCTTCGATGTGGTCGAGGTGGACATCCTGCGCGGCGAAAGCCGGACGCCGGATTTCCTCGCGATGAATCCGCGCGGACAGGTGCCGCTGCTCGAAGTCGCCGACAATCATTACCTCGCAGAGTCGAACGCGATCCTGTGGTATCTCGCCATCGACACGCCGCTGTCGCCGGAGAGCACGATCGCACGCGCCGAAGCACTACAATGGATGTTCTTCGAGCAGCACGCGCTGGAGCCGAGTGTCGGCGCGGCCTATTTCTGGCTCGCGCTGGTGCGCGGCGGCCGTGACCTGCAGATGCATGCGCTGGAAGACTGGATGGAGCGCGGCTACGGCGCCCTCAGCGTGATCGAAGCCCACCTCAAGGCGCACGATTATTTTGTATCGGGTCACCTGACGATCGCGGACATCGCAATGTACGGCTACACCCACGTCGCCGAACAATGCGACTTCAGCCTGCGCGAGTTTCCCGCGATCCGCGACTGGCTCAGGCGCGTCGAAAGCCACCCGCGCTTCGTGCGGATGGATTGGGTCCGCGAGCCCGCCCTGAGTACGGAAAAAGTCTGAGAATACGATAGGAATTAGCGGGCATAACCGGCGATCTCGCCGTGTTTCCGCCATATTCCGGACGATTAGCGCCAAATTTCAAACGGTAAAATCTGCCACATCTGGCATCCGTGGTGATTCGCACCACGCTCAGGATGCCGTGCCATGATGCGTTCGAAGATCGTTGACCGGGGTTTCGGATATTCCTCTACCCACCGGGTCACCCGCGACCTGACGGCTGCAGCCGTTGCTGCGGCTTGCCTGTCTGTATGTCTCGTCGTCTCACTCGCGATCCTTTCGATCCGGTTCGTGAGCACCATCGCTTGAATCCCCGCCCACCCTTCCTTTCGGGATTGTCGATGAAGATCTCCGTCATCTTCGTCGCGGTGTCGCTGGCAGCGGCAATTCTCGTTCTCGCGTCCCTGCTGATCCTGACGCGGACGGACAATGATACGAAGATTTTCGGCACGGCATTCACCGCGCCGAAATTTCATCTCTATCAGCCTTTGTGGAAGATGAAGAACGCGCCAACCGCGATAAAGGCAAAGCCGACAGCCTGATTCCAGCCGAGCGGCTCCTTGAGATAGAACGCCGAGAAGCCCGCGAAGACGATCAACGTAATCACTTCCTGAATGGTCTTGAGCTGCGCCGGCGAATACACCGCACTGCCCCAGCGATTGGCCGGCACCGCCAGCCAGTACTCGAACAGCGCAATGCCCCAACTGATCATGATGACGAGAGGCAGCGGACTCTCCTTGAAGCGCAAATGTCCGTACCAGGCGAAGGTCATGAAACAATTCGAGGCAAATAGCATCAGGATCGGCAGGATCGCGGGAGAAATGGTCGGCATTGGTTTTCCTGGGTGAAAATAGATGAAGGTTCGTTTCAACGCGTCCGACCCCGAATAGATCGTCGCGCGGGAGAAAAATCTGTCGCGCGGATGTAACAAACTCCGGCTAGCTTTTGAAAGCGGGCGACTTCGCCCTTTGTTCGCCTTCGCGGCCTCAGTCAGCCCCCCCTGCAGCTCCCCCTGCATCATGACTGGCGGTCGCATTTTTTTGCGATCTGCCCTGCGCCAGCAGGATATAAGCGGCTCGCCCGATGTCTTAATCCCGGTCCGTGATGATCCGCGCCGCCTTCGCCATCCTTGCGCTGAGCCTGACCTTCCTGGTGCTCGCTCCCGTGCACCTTCTCGGTCTTGCCTTGCAGAACGACCTGCAGCGCAAGGTGCCGGTGCTGTTTCATCGCATCGTCTGCCGAATCCTCGGCGTGCGCATTCACGAAGTCGGGCAACGCGCAGCGGCCGAACAGATCCTGATCCTGTCGAACCACGCATCCTGGCTCGACATATCCGTGCTCAGCGCGGTCGCGCCGGTGGTGTTCGTGGCGAAATCCGAAGTCGCGGGCTGGCCAGTGTTCGGCATGCTGGCGAAACTGCAACGCACCGTCTTCATCGAACGCGAGCGACGACACAAGACCGGCGAGGCGGCGGCCGAAATGGCAAGCCGCCTGCACAATGGCGACAGTGTCGTGCTGTTTCCGGAAGGCACCTCGAGCGATGGCATCCGCATCCTGCCATTCCGCTCGGCGCTGGTCGGCGCGGTGCATCACACCGTGGGGAATTTCAGCGGCCAGAAGAACGTCGTGGTGCAGCCCGTATCGCTAGCCTACGTGAAATTCGGCGGCGTACCAGTCGGCCGCGCACTGCGCGACAAGGTTGCCTGGTATGGCGAGACCGATCTCGTGCCGCATCTGCTCGGCGTGCTGGCGGCAGGCGCGGTCGATGTCACGGTGACATGGGGCGAAGCCATCGCATGCGATCTCGATGCCAGCCGCAAGCAGATCACGCGCGATGCGGAAACCGCCGTGCGCACGATGACAGCGGCGGCGCTGCGCGGCGCTCCGCAGGGCGTTTAGATAATTAGGCCCTGCATAGGCCTTACGGCGGCGCTATCCGGAAAGACGTTCTCCGCAAGCACCCGATCGCCGAGGCCGAGATGGTCCCGCAACAGCCCCTTCAACACGCTGCGAAGATCCGTGGTCGGTTTGAGATCCCGGTTCTGATAGAGATCAGCGACCTTCAGACCCGGCCAGTCGGACATCACACGCGCGCCTTTGATCGCACCGCCCGCAAGAAGCGCGATCGTGCCAGTACCGTGATCGGTGCCCGAGGTGCCGTTGATGCGCGCGGTGCGGCCGAATTCGGTCACCACCACGATAGCCGTGTTGCGCCATTTGTCGCCAAGCCCCGCTTCAAAATCAGCAAGTGCACCATCGAGCCCTCCCAGCAGTTGTGCAAGGCGCCCAACCGGACCGCCCTCGTTGGCATGCGTGTCCCAACCGTCAAAGGCGAGCGCGGCAATCCGTGGTCCATCGTCTTTCGCCATGATCCTGGCAGCGCCCTGCGCGGCAAGCCGCATCGCGTTGATGCCGTTCATGTTCGGTTTCATCCCGCCATCATTTGATGCGAGCTTTTCGATCTGCAGGCCTTGCGACAGCGCACTGGCGAGCGAAGGATCGCGGTGGTTGTAGAGATCGAGCAATCGCATGGCCGTATCGTCGGCCGCCTGCGGAAGCCGCGCGGGTACCCAACCGACCGTCGGTGCCGGGCCGCGCAGCACCAGCGGCGTTGTCGCACCCACGGCCAGCCCGCGCGAGACGCGCTCGCCGCGCGGCAAATTCGCCAATGCGCGATTGAGCCACCCGCTCTGCACCCGGCCGGGACCGGCGAAGCCGCTTTCCAGCACATCCTGCCCGTCGAAATGCGAACGGTCCCGATAGGCCGTCGCGGTCGCGTGAACCACGGCGGCGTGGCCGCTTCTGTACATGCGCGCGAATTCCGGCATCGACGGATGCAGCGCGAAGAAGGAATCCAGCGCGATCGCCGGATGCGGGCCATCAAGCGTGAGCGCAATCGAACCATGCAGCCCGGCATAGTCCGGATCCGCGACCGGGGCGACGGTGGCAAGGCCATCCAGCGCGCCGCGCAAAATAATCGTCACCAGATGCGGATCGCGTCCATCGGCGGCGCGCGCGAATTTCGGCAGATAGGCCCAGGCCGCGAATGTCGCGCCACCGGCGAGCAGCGTGCGCCGTGACAGACCGCGCGGCGTCCAGTCCTCACAACATTCAAGAAGACGATCATCCATCGAATTGGTCATGCTCATCTCCGCTGGAATTCGGGCGACATCAGAAGCAGCGCCAGCGCCTGCTGGCGCGTTTCCGCGCGCGCGACAGTCTTGCGTGTGTCATCCGAGGCCGCCTCGCCCGCGCAGGCTTCAAGCACATCGACCGGATTCAGCATGTCGGCGATGCGCGCAGAAATCTGCGAGGCGACATCCAGACGCAGCTTCACGTTCTCGGGCGACGCCCACGTGGCTGTCGCATCCGAAAAGCCATTCGGTCCGGGTGGCGTCCAGAGCGGCTGGCCGAGCAGATTGAGCGCGCCGAGATAACGGCCGGGATCGTCCGGAATCCGGCCCATGATCCGTCCGGTGGCCACGAGAAATTCGTTCGGCGTGCGGATTTTCGTCATCGGCGCGGCCCACGCTTCGTCTGAATCAACAAACGTCGTCGCGAGCGCCTTGAGGTCGCCGTCCGTGTTTCTGAAACTCGCTTCCAGCTTCACAACCAGCGCAGGCGGCGGATCGTCGGCGACGAAATGCGCCGCAAGCTTGTGCGCGATAAATTTCGCCGTCGCTGGGCGACGCGCGATGTCGGCCAGCGCCGCTTCGCCTTGCGCGACGCCCGTGTCGTCGTAGACCTTGCCCAGCAATTTCTGCGGGCCGGGTTCATGCGCGTTCGCGTTGAAAATGAAGGTGCCGGGTTCGCCGAGGCGCCCAGCCCGTCCGGCAAACGTCCATCCGGTCAGAATGGCTGCGAGTGTGGTCACGTCCTGCTGCGTGTAGCCATTGCCGACACCCAGCGTATGCAATTCCATCAATTCGCGCGCGAGATTTTCATTGAGCCCACGCTTGCGGTTTCGTCCCGCGCGTGAATTCGGTCCGATCGACTGTTGATTGTCGAGGTAGAACAGCATCGCGGGATGCTGCTCGACCGCAAGCAGCATGTCGCTGAACCGGCCAAGCACATGCGGCCGGATGACTTCCCGTTCAAAGGAGCCTGCCCAGATCCTATCGAGTTGTCCCTTGTTCGCGGAAATACAGAAATGGTTTGACCAGAACGCTACAAGCCGCTCGACAATACCGCTTTCGGCCATCGTCGCACGCTGCACGCGCGCGAGCGCTTCGGCACGATACGCCTTCTGGATCACATTGGGAGGTTGCGGTGCAGACGGCTTCACGGCCGCGTCGTTCGCGAGCGGCTGCATAATGGTGCCGGCCTTCGGACCCGGCCTGGCCGGATCGGCCGGCTTGTCGGATGCCATCGTAAGCGCCTGCGCCGCCAGCTTGCGCTGCTGCTTCACGTCTTCCTGATAATCGAACGCAACCTGAGCAAGAGCCTGCGTCGTCTGCAGCCCGGGAACGTTGAGCAAGGCGGCGGTCGAACGACCCAATTCGGCCTTCACAAAACCTCTCGGGTCCGAGGCCGCGTTGGCAAAATCGCCCGCGCCGCCCCCGCGAGCACCCAATCCAAAACGGTTCAGCGCAATCAGCGCCGCATGCGGATCACGTGCCATCTTGCAGATCGCCCGTTCATCGGTTCGTATAGACGCGCGTCATAACGCGCCGGTCCGTATGAACGTGATCTGAAAATTCGGCTAAACCCTGCGTCCTTCCATGAAAGATTCGTCACAAAATCTCGATCAGTCTTGCCGGAAAGTCGTGTGCGGCCGCTGCGGAACCGAATTCACATGCGACCTGTCCGGCCATTGCTGGTGCGCGGAGGAAACCGTACGCCTGCCGATGCCGCGCGAAGGCGAAGACTGCCTCTGCCCGTCATGCCTGCGCGCCAGCGCCCATCGCGAGGCATGAGAACGGCCGCTTGAACTCAGGTGGCTTCCACCACCGGCGCTTTCCGCGCCATACCGTCAAACAGGTCAAGCATGCGCTCGCGCCAGGCGTGGATCAGATCGTCCGGCTTCAGCAGTTCGAACGGGCTTGTCACCCGCGCCCACTGGAACGGACCGAACACGATGTAATCGGCGTAGTTCGGCCGCGCGCCGCCGATAAAGGGCTGCGTGCGCAGGGTCATGCGCAAAGGATGCAACCATCTGTGCAGGCTATCCAGCCGCTGCTCGCGCCCGGCCACCACCTCTTCCAGCGGCCTGCCCATGTTCTTCTCGCGGGTCCGGCGAAAATAATCTTTGTCGCCTGCGTCGAGCTGATCGTGAATATCGGCAATGATGAACGGCGCGATCTGACCGACCGAGACATCGCTCCAGTTGTTGAAAAAGCGTGCCATCCCCCGGCCACCCTCGCCGCCGAACAGCGACGGCTTATCCGGATAGGTGTCTTCCAGATATTCGGCAATCGCCCATGAATCGTTGACCTGTGCATCGCCGTCGATCAGCACCGGCACCTTTTCCGAACCAAACGCCTTGATCGTGTCCTTCTGCGCAAAGCGCCACGGCACCGTTTCGAAATCGAGCCCCTTGTGCGCCAGCGCCATGCGTGTGCGCCAGCAGTATGGGCTGAATAGACGCGCCGGATCGCTCCCGGCGAGCTCGTAAAGCTGTCGTGCCATCAGACCTTGCTCGCAACCTGCCCGAACAGAATCTTTTTCGATTCCTCGTTCACGGTCGGCGTTTTGTCAGGGTTGATCTGCTTGGCGAGCTTGTAGGCTCGCGCGGTGGCGGGACGCGCATAGATCGTTTCGAACCATCGTTTCAGGTGCGGGAAATCCTCCAGTTTCTGCAACTGGCGTTCATGCGGCACAATCCACGGATAGCAGGCCATGTCGGCGATTGAATATTCGCCCGCGATGAACTCGCGATCAGCGAGGCGCTTGTTAAGCACGCCGTAGAGCCGGTTGGTTTCCTTGACATAGCGATCCATCGCATACGGAATTCTTTCCGGCGCATACTGCACGAAATGATGGTTTTGCCCGGCCATCGGACCAAGGCCACCCATCTGCCACATCAGCCATTGCAGTACGTCGAAACGCCTGCGCATGTCGGTCGGCAGGAATTTTCCGGCCTTCTCGGCGAGATAAATCAGGATCGCGCCCGATTCGAAAATCTTCACCGGCTCGCCGCCGTCGCTCGGCGTCTGATCGATGATCGCAGGCATGCGGTTGTTCGGCGAAAACGCGAGGAATTCCGGCTTGAACTGATCGCCCTTGCTGATGTTCACCGGTACAATCTTGTAGGGCAGCCCGCTTTCTTCCAGAAACATCGTGATCTTGTGGCCGTTCGGCGTGGTCCAGTAATAAAGGTCAATCATTTCAGGCATTCCAACGAGACAAGGAAGATTCATGCGAATGCATGAACCTTGCGCGATTGCCCCTCCAAGTCAACCAGAACGCCCCGCCCTCACCGATTGTTCATTATGGACCTGCGAACGGTACCGCTGATTGAACCGGTTCACGCCCAATGAGACAAACCACACATCACGCCGATAGAGAGCCTACCGAGGACGTCATGATGTATTCCAAGACTGATCTGCAAGCGGCGTCCGATGCCGGCATCATTTCAGCCGGACAACTGGAAACATTACTCACGTTCCTGCAAGCGCGCGGATCGACATCCTCATCTCCAAAATTCGATGTCGTGCATGTGCTGTGGTACGCGGGCGCGTTGATCGTCATCAGCGCCATGGGGCTGTTCAGCACGCTCGCGTTTTCGCAGATGGGCGGACAAGCGCTCACCGCAACAGCTCTCGTCTATGCCGCGCTGTTTGCATGGGCGGGTCATTATCTCTGGACGGTCAAGAACCTGCGCACGCCGGGCGGATTGCTGATTGCGATTGCGGTGTCGATGGCGCCGCTGGCGGTTTACGGCATTCAGGATTCGCTCGGCCTGTGGAGCAAATTTGGCAAGCCCGGAACAACGCGAGACTTCTACATCTGGGTGCGGGGAAGCTGGGTCTTCATGGAGATCGCCGCGATTGCCGCGGCGGCGCTCGCACTTCGATTTTACCGCTTTCCCTTCATCGTTTTTCTGGCCGCGTTCGCGCTCTGGTTCCTCTCGATGGACATCGTGCCGTGGATCACCGGCTCCAAACTCCGTGACTTTGAAACCGCGCGGACCGTCTCGATCTGGTTCGGCCTTGCCATGCTCGCGATCGCCGTGGTGGTGAATGCGCGCCAGCGCACCGGCGACTTCGCCTTCTGGCTTTACCTGTTCGGCGTGCTGACGTTCTGGGGCGGCATTTCCGCGACATCCGGCGGCACTGCCCTGCAAAAAGCTGCATACTGCGCGATGAACGTCGGCTTCCTGTTCCTCGCCGTTTTCCTTGGCCGCCGCGTATTCGCGGTGTTCGGCACCATCGGCATTGCCATGTATCTTGGTGATCTCGCCGAAAAGGTCTTCAAGGATTCGCTGCTGTTCCCCTTCGCACTGTCGCTGATCGGCATCACCATCATCGCGTTCGGCCTCTATTACCACCGCCATCAGGCCGCCATCACAACCTGGATCGATGCGCAGATGCCGGATGCTTTGAAGCGACTGCGGCCTGCCAACAACGTCGCCTGAAACCCTTTTCCTTCGCACAGCGCGGCCCCATATTCCGCGCATGGCGAAAAATCCCGATTCTCCGAAAAAGCCGGCAAAAACCCCGAAATCCAAAGCCCATCGCGCCGAGGTGAAGCCCATCGGGCCTGCGCTGGCGGAGCTTTTGAACCCCGCGATCAATCGCGGCGAGAGCGGACTGGGCTCGGGCACCGGCCTGCAGCCGCCGCCGGACAATTCATGGGACCGCCGCAACGGCGGCGAAGCCGCTGCGCATCGGGCGCGCAAATCGACACCGAAGACGTTCGACCATGACGGCGAGGCGCGACCGCAGGGTTTCGACGAAGCACCGCAAGCCAATTACGGCACCAGCGCAACCATTCCGACGCTCGACCCCGAGCTTGCCAAGCAACTCGGCTACGACATTGATGACGACGACTCCTTCAAGCCCGCGCGCAACAAGATGGAGGCGCTCGGCGTCAAGGCGACCGCCGACGCGCTGGAATCTCTCATCCGCGAAGGACGGCCGGAGTTTCGCGGCGACAAGATCTGGACACCGCACCGCCCGCCGCGGCCGGAAAAATCCGAAGGCGGCGTCCGCTTCGAACTGAAATCCGAATACGAACCCAAGGGCGACCAGCCGCAGGCGATCAAGGAACTCGTCGAAGGCATCACCCGCAAGGATCGCACGCAGGTGCTGCTCGGCGTCACCGGCTCGGGCAAGACCTACACGATGGCGCAGGTGATCGCGGCCACCCAGCGCCCCGCTCTGATCCTCGCACCGAACAAGACCCTCGCCGCGCAGCTTTACGGCGAGTTCAAGAACTTCTTTCCCGACAACGCAGTCGAGTACTTCGTCTCGTACTACGATTACTACCAGCCGGAAGCCTATGTTCCGCGCACTGACACCTATATCGAGAAGGATTCCTCGATCAACGAGCAGATCGACCGCATGCGCCATTCGGCGACACGCGCACTGCTGGAGCGCGACGACGTCATCATCGTTGCCTCAGTCTCATGCATCTACGGTATCGGCTCGGTCGAGACCTACACCGCGATGACCTTCGCGATGAAAAAGGGCGAGCGCATCGACCAGCGCCAGATCATCGCCGACCTCGTGGCGCTACAATACAAGCGCACGCAGGCGGACTTCACGCGCGGCACCTTTCGCGTCCGCGGCGACACCATCGACATCTTCCCGGCGCACTATGAGGATCGCGCCTGGCGCGTGAACCTGTTCGGCGACACCATCGAGAGCATCGAGGAGTTCGACCCGCTCACCGGCCACAAGAGCGACGAACTCGAATTCGTCAAGATCTACGCGAACTCGCACTATGTGACACCGCGCCCGACACTCATTCAGGCCATTAAAGGCATCAAGACCGAACTGAGGTGGCGGCTCGAGCAGTTGCACGCGCAAGGCCGCCTGCTGGAGGCACAGCGGCTCGAACAGCGCACGACATTCGACCTCGAAATGATGGAGGCAACGGGGAGCTGCGCCGGCATCGAGAACTATTCGCGTTACCTCACCGGCCGCAAGCCGGGTGAGCCGCCGCCGACGCTCTTTGAATATGTGCCGGATAACGCGCTGGTGTTCGCGGACGAAAGCCACGTCACCGTTCCGCAGATCGGTGGCATGTTCCGCGGCGACTTCCGCCGCAAGGCGACGCTCGCCGAATATGGCTTCCGCCTGCCCTCCTGCATGGACAACCGGCCGCTGCGCTTCGAGGAATGGGACATGATGCGCCCGCAATCGGTCGCGGTGTCCGCAACGCCCGCGGCGTGGGAGATGAACGAGAGCGGCGGCGTGTTCGTGGAACAGGTCATTCGCCCGACCGGGCTGATCGATCCGCCGGTCGATATCCGCCCCGCGCGCACGCAGGTCGACGACCTGCTCGGCGAGGTCCGCGCGACGGCGGCGAAGGGTTATCGCTCGCTCATCACCGTGCTGACCAAGCGCATGGCGGAGGACCTCACCGAATATCTGCACGAGCAGGGCATTCGCGTGCGTTACATGCATTCGGACATCGACACCATCGAGCGCATCGAGATCATCCGCGACCTTCGATTAGGTGCGTTCGACGCGCTGGTCGGCATCAACTTGCTGCGCGAGGGTCTCGACATTCCCGAATGCGCGCTGGTCACGATTCTCGATGCCGACAAGGAAGGTTTCCTGCGCAGTGAGACGTCGCTGATCCAGACCATCGGACGCGCCGCGCGCAACGTCGACGGCAGAGTCATCCTTTATGCCGACCAGATGACCGGCTCGATGGAGCGCGCCATCGCGGAGACCGATCGTCGCCGCGAAAAGCAGGTCGCCTACAACGAAGCCAACGGCATCACGCCGGAGAGCGTGAAGAAATCGATCGGCGACATTCTCAATTCGGTCTACGAGCGCGACCATGTGCTGGTGGAAGTTGGCGACGGCGGCATGGCCGACGACGTCATCAGCATCGGCCATAATTTCGAGGCGGTGCTGGCCGATCTCGAAACCCGGATGCGGGAAGCCGCCGCCGATCTCGATTTCGAGGAAGCCGCGCGGCTGCGCGACGAGGTCAAGCGCCTGCGTGCGACCGAGATGGCGGTGGTGGACGATCCCACCGCCAAACAGAAGGCGGTCACCGGCAAGGCTGGTTCTTACGCGGGCGCGAAGAAATATGGCGAAAGCGCCAACCTGCCGCCGAAACAAAAATCGCGCGTGCACAAGCCGTCGCTCGACGAGATGGGCATCGCCACCTGGCACGAGGTGCTGCCGGACCGCAAAGGCGTGAAGCGCCCACGCAAGCCGACACTCGATGAAATGGGACCGGGCACGGAAAGCAAAATCTACAAGCCGAAATCGATGCGCGAGGGCGGTCAGGAATTCGGCGGCGTCGTCAAAGGCCCCTCGCCGCGTTCAACCGGCGGCGCACCGGGGCATAGAGGTGGATGGAAGAAGAGATGAAAGGCCGGACTGTTCCGACCTTTCAAGATGCCAACTAGCATCTATTCTCTAAAAGTAGTGTTTGCGATTGATACCATCGTGACGACACGATCGCATGCAACACATCTTGAAATCTGCGCTGCGAACCGCATGGGCACAAATCATTACGACCGAGCTTCTCGCTGAGTTCAACATCGCCATGAACAATGCGAACGCCTCGCTTGACGTGCGTTTCGGATGGGAAAGACTTCCGCCGCTTACGAGAGACTTCGAAAGCAAGGGAGGTTTTCAAGATTGCGATGCTTGCGCATGACACACCTCCAAGATCGGCTTAATTGCCGTGAGGCCGTATTTACCAGAAGCTGAAGACCAAACAACCTCTGCTTACCCCACCCCCGGCGCTTCGTGGCCGGTGCGCTCCACATACTCCATGTAGCCACCGCCATATTGATGGACACCGTCGGGCGTCAATTCCAGCACGCGGTTGGAGAGCGCACCAAGGAAATGACGATCATGCGAGACGAACAGCATCGCGCCCTCATACTGCGACAGCGCCGCGATCAGCATTTCCTTGGTCGCCATGTCGAGGTGGTTGGTCGGCTCGTCCAGCACCAAAAAGTTCGGCGGATCGTAAAGCATCTTCGCCATCACCAGCCGCGCCTTCTCGCCGCCGGAGAGCACGCGGCATTTCTTCTCGACATCGTCACCGGAAAAGCCGAAGCAGCCAGCGAGCGTGCGCAGGCTTCCCTGCCCGGCCTGCGGGAATGAATCCTCCAGCGACTGGAAGATAGTGCGTTCGCCATCGAGCAAATCCATCGCGTGCTGGGCGAAGTAGCCCATCTTCACGCTGGCGCCGACCGCAACGCTGCCATCGTCCGGCTCGGATGCACCCGCGACAAGCTTCAGCAACGTGGACTTGCCCGCGCCGTTGATGCCCATCACGCACCAGCGTTCGCGGCGGCGAACCTGAAAATCCAGTCCGTCATAGATGCGCCGCTCGCCATAGCCCTTCTGCACGCTTTTCAGCGTGACGACATCTTCGCCCGAACGAGGTGCTGCCGGAAAATCGAACGACACGCTCTCGCGGCGCTTCGGCGGATCGACGCGCTCGATCTTGTCGAGCTTCTTCACCCGACTCTGCACTTGCGCCGCATGAGACGCGCGTGCCTTAAAGCGTTCGATGAACTTGATTTCCTTCGCCAGCATTGCCTGCTGCCGCTCGAACTGCGCCTGCTGCTGCTTGTCGGAGAGCGCGCGCTGCTGTTCGTAGAAATCGTAGTTGCCGGAATAAGACGTCAGCGCGCCGCCGTCGATCTCGATGATCTTGTTGACGATGCGGTTCATGAACTCGCGGTCGTGCGAGGTCATCAAGAGCGCGCCGTCGTAATTCTTGAGGAAGCCTTCCAGCCAGATCAGGCTTTCGATGTCGAGATGGTTCGACGGCTCGTCGAGCAGCATCACGTCCGGGCGCATGAGAAGAATACGCGCCAGCGCCACGCGCATCTTCCAGCCGCCGGAGAGATTACCGACATCGCCGTCCATCATCTCCTGCGTGAAGCTCAGTCCCGCGAGCACTTCGCGCGCGCGGCTTTCCAGCGCGTACCCGTCGAGTTCCTCGAAGCGTGCCTGCACCTCGCCGTAGCGCGTGATGATCTCATCCATCTCGTCCATGCGATCCGGATCGGCCATCGCGGCCTCAAGTTCTTTCAGCTCGGCCGCGACCTCGCTCACCGGCCCGACGCCGTTCATCACCTCGGAGACGGCGCTGTGGCCTTCCATCTCGCCGACATCCTGGCTGAAATAGCCGATATTGATGCCCCGCTCCGCCACGACCTGCCCCTCGTCGGGAAGTTCCTGCGCAGTCGCCAGGCGGAACAGCGTGGTCTTGCCGGAGCCGTTAGGGCCGACGAGGCCGATCTTCTCGCCCTTGAGAAGAGACGCTTGAGCCTCGATGAAAATGATCTGATGGCCGTTCTGCTTGCCGATATTGTCGAAACGAATCATGACGCCGTGCACAGTTGAAGGGATTGCGCAGGCTCTTAAGGCATAAGGCCAATTTGCGAAAGGGCGCTGTTCCCTTGCGACGCCAGGCCGCGCCGATTTGAGAATTGCGACAGTATTACGGCAACCCGCATGAGAAATATTTGTGCACGGCGTGATGCGGCAGAGGCTGAAACACCGGCCCGAAAGATGTTATTAACCGGCATCGTTTGAGGTCGGCGGCCTGTTGCCCCGTCTTGCGAGTAACCGATGATCTCTTTCCTTGCCAAAATTCCGCGCCCGGTTCGCGTGGGATTTTCTTTGCCCGCCGCCATGCTGATGCTGTCAATGGCGGCGGCGCATGCGCGCGCGCAAGAAGACGAGGCCAATCAACCTACAGAGGCGAAGGACGCCGCGAGCGCCGACGTGCCAGAGCCGACCGCCTTCGAATGGAGCCTGCTCGATCCGTCGATTCCGGTGACCGTGGACAAGCCCTACAAATATCGTGCGCCCGCGACGCTGTCCGGACCGAGCGCGAACTGGGATCGCACGGCGAAGGATGACGGCGGCTCGGCCCTCACGGTGAAACGGTCGATACTGCCGTTCTGGGATGCCAAGGTCGGTGCCGACATGAACGTCGCGCCGGATGGCCCGGTCACTTCGGGCGAACTCCTTGCACGCCAAGCGCAAGGCGACACCACATCGCTGCAATCCGGCGGCAGCGTCTGGGCCAGCATGAACGGTCCGGGCGTCGCCGGAATCTGGGACAAGACATCCGTCGATGCGCGAATTGACCCGTCGGCCGACCAGAACAGGATCGGCACCGCGATCAGCAAGACGATCCCGATGGACAACAACCAATATGCACTCACCGTGCAGAACGGTTACGCCGTCGCGCAGCCGCTGGATACGCCGATTGCGGGTCTCGGGCCGCGCACAGACCGCAGCATCGAAGTCGATCGCTCGGCGAAACTCGAATTCCGCGATACCGGGACAAGCCTGATTGCAGGCCAGACCCTTTCGACGGTGGACAACAAATGGCTCGGCCACGTCGGCGCGGAACAGAAGCTGTTCGGCGGCGTCAGCGTTTCTGGCACCTACGCGCAGACCGCCGACGGCACCGACAACAAGAGCCTCACCGCAGGCTACAAGTATCACTGGTAGCCACGACCGGGCGTCGGCAAGCGCAGCCGCGCATTTCGCAATACGATGTAAACAAAATCTGAATCCCCGGGGATTGCCGTCCGGGTACGGCGCCTTGTCCACAAAGGCGCGGACGATTGCCCCACTCCCGCCTCGCTATGGTCACGATCAGTTGAAGTAATGCGCCCTCATCTTCGTCGTGCGGGGGACAACCGCTCGCAAGTCTTGCGAAAAGGAGAAAGCCGATGAACGCCATGCCGTCAGAAAAAATCGAAACCAACGAAATCGACGACAACCTCGCAGCCGTGACCGATGTCGAGGCCGGCATCCGCGATTTCGTTCGCAAAGATATCGCCTATCTGCGCAAGCCCTCCTCTATTCTCAATTCAGGCGAGACACCGGACGCCACTGCAGAGGCGACGGTCAGCAACGTCAATACTTTGATCCAGCGCGTTGCGGGCGCCTCGGCCAGCGAGATCGACACCCTCATCACCGAGCTCGAGAACCTGCGCGGTTTCATGCACGAAGAAGGCCAGCGCGTGCAGCGCGAATTGGCGAGTTTCGCCCAGTTGAGCCAGACCGCGATGAAGTCGACCCGCATGATTGCCGACAGCATCGCACAGTGGAAGCGGCCTTCCGAACAGTAAGCCTCGCTTCGACCCTCTCTCATCGGCAGGGCCGCTCCGTTCATCCGGTGCGGCCTCGCCGTCGATTTGAACCTGCCGCGCGCCTCGCGCGACCCATGAGCACGCCGTCCCGGCGCGCGCCATGCAGGGGGTCAAATCGTGAAGATCATCAAGCCTGATACCGCGGAACCGATTCCGCTTCCCTCCTCAAAACAGAACCTCGCGATCATTCTGATCCGCTTCGTGCTGTTTCTCGCCATCGCCGTCGTGGTGCTGTCGCTCGCCTACATCAAATAACCATCCGAGAAAAAGAAACGCCGTTGCGCCTTTCTCCGACGCATGCGCCGTGCGAGAATTGACCAACGCAACAGGGGATTTGCGCATGTTTCAGATCAACGATCTTTTCCAGTGGGACCGTTTCATCACGCCGACGATCATCAAGACGTTCTACTGGCTGGTGATCGCGCTCGTCATTCTCAGCGGCATCTCAGGCATCTTCGGCGGGTTGCTGCAGATGGCGGTGAGCCCGTTTGCCGGATTCATCATGGTGCTGATGGCGATCGCAGGTGTCATTGTCGGCGTGGTGTTCTCACGCATCGCCGCCGAATTCGTGCTGATCGTGTTCCGGATCAACGAGCACCTCGGCGCGATCCGTGAACAGGGCCGCACCGACGCACAGCCGCGGTTCTGAACCGCGGCTGCCCGCTTCGATCAGGTATTGAAGCGGAAGTGCATCACGTCGCCATCGGCGACCACATATTCCTTGCCTTCCAACCGGAGCTTGCCCGCGTCGCGCGCACCCGCTTCGCCGCCGAGCGTGACATAATCGTCATAAGCGATGGTCTCGGCGCGGATGAAGCCCTTCTCGAAATCGGTATGGATCACGCCCGCAGCGCCAGGAGCCTTGGTGCCCTTGGTGATGGTCCAGGCGCGCGCCTCCTTCGGACCCACAGTGAAGTAGGTGATGAGGTGCAGGAGGTCGTAGCCCGCGCGGATCAGGCGGTCGAGACCGGCCTCTTCCAGTTCGAGCGTCGACAGGAAGTCCGCACGCTCCTCACGTGACAACGTCGCGATCTCGGATTCGATCTTGGCAGAAATCACCACCGCGACCGCGCCTTCCTTCTGCGCATGCTCGAATACCGCCTGCGAGAAGGCGTTGCCGGCGGCGGCCGAACCCTCCTCGACGTTGCAGACATAGAGAACCGGCTTCGAGGTCAAAAGGCCGAGCATCCGGAATGCCCGTTCCTCCTCCGGCTTGCGCTCGAGAAAGCGAGCGGGCTTGCCGTCGCGCAGTAGTTTCAGCGCGCGCTCGACGAGGTCGAGCTGCTCCTTGGAATCCTTGTCGCCGCCCTTCGCCTTCTTGCTGAGGTTGTCGACGCGCTTTTCGAGGCTCTCGAGGTCCGCGAGCATCAACTCGGTCTCGATGGTCTCGATATCGGCGAGCGGCGCGATCCGGCCCTCGACATGGGTGATATCGGAATCCTCGAAGCAGCGCACCACATGCGCCACCGCGTCCACCTCGCGAATGGTCGCAAGAAACTGGTTGCCGAGGCCTTCGCCCTTCGACGCGCCCTTCACGAGGCCCGCAATGTCCACGAACGTCAGTTGCGTCGGGATGATCTGCGCCGACTTGGCAACGGCCGCGAGCTTGTCGAGCCGCGGGTCCGGCACCGCCACCGCGCCGACATTCGGCTCGATGGTGCAGAACGGATAGTTCGCCGCCTGCGCCGCCGCCGTTTCCGTCAGCGCGTTGAACAGAGTGGACTTGCCGACGTTCGGCAATCCGACAATGCCGCATTTGAATCCCATGATATCCCCTTGATCGTCAGCGCCAGATTACTTGTCGCTGTTGTCGTCCTTCGGACCGAAGCCCTTGGCATCCATCGCAAGATGGACCTTATTCTGAAACGCAGAGTCCTTGCCCTGCGCGAGCAGTGCGGCGTTGTCGGACACGATATCGCACAGTGCTTCGACCCAAGGCCGCTCTGCCTTCGCGAAATCGTTCAGCACATGGATGTGCACCAGTTCCTTGACGCCGGGATGTCCGACCCCGAGCCGAACGCGGCGATATTCGTTGCCGACGTGCGACGAGATCGAACGCAAACCGTTGTGTCCGGCGATACCGCCGCCGACCTTGACGCGAACCTTCGCAGGCGGCAATTCGATCTCGTCGTGAAACACCACGACATCGCTCTCGCCGAGCTTGAAGAAATTAGCGGCCTCCTGCACCGCGCGACCGGATTCGTTCATGTAGGTCGCGGGTTTCAGGAGAATGACGCGCTCACCATCCAGCACGCCCTCGGAGGTCTCGCCCTGAAAACGACGGCGCCACGGTGAGAAACCGTGACGCCGCGCCATTTCGTCGAGAACCATGAACCCGATATTGTGCCGATTGCCTTCGTACTTCGATCCGGGATTCCCCAGTCCGACGAACAGGCGCATGGCGTAGGTCGTCTCTTACTTCTTCTTGTCGCCGCCGGCCGCAGGGGCCTTGGCAGCGCCAGCCGCAGGAGCCGCAGCACCGGCCGCAGGAGCAGCCGCGCCGGCCGCAGGCGCCGCAGCAGCCTCGGCAGCAGGCTTGGCTTCTTCGCCCATGCCTGACGGCGGAACAACGGTGACGAGCGTCACGTCATCGCGCGACACCGGCTTCACGCCCTTCGGCAGCGCCACGTCGCTGATGTGCAGCGAGTTGTTGATTTCGAGCTTGGAGACATCGACCTCGATGAACTGCGGAATATGTTCGACATCCGCCTCGAGTTCGACCGTGTGGTTCACGATGTTGACCGTGCCGCCACGCTTCACGCCCGGCGAGACTTCGGCGCCCTTGACGTGCAGCGGAACGCTGACGCGGATGGTCGCGCCTTCACCGAGGCGAAGGAAGTCGACATGAAGCGGGAAGTCCTTCACCGGATCGAGCGAGTAGTCGCGCGGAATCACCCGGTGCTTCTGGCCATCGAGATCGATGTTGAACAGCGTGGTGAGGAAGTGGCCTGCGAAAATGCTCTGACGCAGAGCCTTGTCATCGAGCGAGATCGTGACCGGCGGCTTGTTGTCGCCGTAGATCACTGCCGGCACGCGGCCAGCACGACGTTCAGCCCGAGCGGCCCCCTTGCCGGCCTTCGGACGAGCGGTCGCCTTCAATTCCTTGACGGTCGCCATAGTGTAAGTCCTTGTTTTTGCAAAATTTAAGGGCCGCAAACGCGGCCCGTTCGATCGCCGCGGCAAGCCTCCAGGGGTGCGGGGGCCGCGAACGAGCCGGTTCTTAGCCCCAACGGCTCGAAAAAACAAGGAAGACGCATGAAAACCGAGCCGAAACCATTCCCGGCTCCGGGCCCGGCCTTCACCGCAAAAACTGGCTGACGGGTAAAATTCTAAGGGTTCCGAAACGGTTTTATCGGAACTTTGCCCTAGATTTCCGGGGCCGGAAGAACGCCCCGGCAAAATGGGTTCCAGAAGAGGCCAAGATGACGCTTGCATACCGGTCCGCCGCCAGAAGGCGCGTGCTCCTTGCATCTGACCGCACCGACCGCAGCGACGACCTGATTGCCATTCTCGGCAAGGCGGGCGAGGTCGAACGCATGACGACTGCCGAGATGCCGGACGATCCGGACGATTTCGCGGGCGTCGTCATCGATATCGATCTGTCCTCGGTTCCGAGCGTCCAGACGGTCCGCCGCAAGCTGACAGGCAAGGCCTATCAGGGCGTGCCGCGGCTCTTCGTGCTGTCGGATTCGCTGCACCGGGAAGCGACGCAGGCCTGGTCACTCGGCGCGACCGACACCATCCGCTGGCCGTTCGATCCCAAGACAATCCTGCAGCGCGTCGCCCTCTCCTTTCCTCAGACGGAGGAAGAAACCAGCGCGAGCATTATCTTGAGCGAAGGCGTCACCGCCGCTCAGGACGTGGTGGCGCGCATTTTCGAAAGGCTGCCGGCAGGCCAGCCGCTGTCCTACAACGACATCGTCCATGCGGAAGACAAGATTCTGCGGGCGCTGCGGCGCTCCAGTCTGCGCGAATGGCTCGTCGCGATCGGCAAGCATCATGTTCGCAGCTACCGCCACACGCTGTTCGTCACCGGCTACGCCGTCGCCTTCGCCCAGCACCTGGGCATGCGCAACGAAGACCAGCGCCGCCTCGCCCGCGCCGCGCTGATCCACGATGCCGGCAAGGCCTATATTCCGGTCGAGATCCTCGATAAGTCCGAGGCACTGACGCCCGAGGAAGAAGCCGTACTCGCCAAACATACGCAGATCGGCCACGACGCGCTCAAGGCGCACGGCGATTTTCCGCCGGAAATGCTCGACGTGGTGCTGCATCACCACGAACTGCTCGACGGCACCGGCTATCCGCAGCAACTCAGCGGCGATCAGATTTCCGATATCGTGCGGATGATCACCATCGTCGACATCTTCGCGATGCTGGTCGAGGATCGCGCCGACAGCCCGCCGATGTCGCATCAGGATGCGATCGCGGCGATGGAGCAGATGCGGTCGCAGATCGACCAGCCGCTGCTGCAGGCATTCCGCCCGGTGGCGCTGGCGGCGTAACGGCTTTTCGTTAACCGCCGGAGCCGCTGCCGAGCCGGGCTTCGAGCGCGGCGATCCGCGCCTTCAACGTCTCGTTCTCCTCGCGCGCGAGCCGCGCCATGTCTTTGACCGCGTCGAACTCCTCGCGCTTGACGAGGTCGAGGTCGTTGAGAATGCGCTCTGCCTGATGGCGCACCACCGTGTCGACCTCGCGTTTGACGCCTTGAGCGGCGCCGGCGGCATCATTCATCAGGCGCGCGACTTCATCGAAAAAACGGTTGCTGGTCTGGGTCATCTGTCTCTCCTGATGGCCGCTGCGGCCAGGTTTCTCCACACAATGGGGATCGGATGGCGCGCGCGCAAGCCATCTCGCAGCGCTTTGATGTGATCTCATCATAGGCATGCTTGACTTCCCCCCGCCCCAGCGGCCATGACCGCATGACGTGATGACCGTCCACGGGGATCGAACCGCCGATGCTGTCCACCATCCTCCTTACCGCGACGCTCATCCCACTCCTGCTCCAGTTTCCGGCTTTCGATCCGATCGCGATCAAGCTCGGGCCGCTCGCGATCCGCTGGTATGCGCTCGCCTATATCGGCGGTATCGTCATCGGCTGGCTCTATGCTCGCAGCATCATCCGCGCAGAGAAGCTGTGGGGTGGCCGCGCGCCGATGACGACGCTCGACTTCGACGATTTCATCCTGTGGGTGACGCTCGGCATCATCCTCGGCGGCCGGACCGGCTACGTGCTGTTCTACAATCTCGATTTCTTCATCGCACACCCGGCGCAGATTTTCGAATTGTGGAACGGCGGCATGTCGTTCCATGGTGGCTTCCTCGGCTGCGTCATCGCCGTGCTGGCGTTCGGGTATCGCCGCAAGATTCCGGTGCTGTCGCTCGGCGACGTAACCTGCGCGGTCGGCCCGATCGGCTTGCTGCTCGGACGGCTCGCGAATTTCATCAACGGCGAATTGTGGGGCCGGCCGGCCGATCCGAATCTGCCGTGGGCGATGGTGTTTCCGACTGGCGGCCCAGTGCCACGCCATCCGAGCCAGCTTTATGAAGCAGGTCTCGAAGGCGTGCTGCTGTTCATTGTGCTTGCCATCGCGATCCGTTGCGGCGCGTTGAAACGACCCGGCCTCATCATCGGTATTTTTGCGACCGGCTACGGCCTTGCACGCATCACCGGCGAATTTTTCCGTGAACCGGACCCGCAGCTCGGATTTCTCTGGGGCGGTTTGACAATGGGAATGATATTGTCTGTCCCCATGATCGTGGCGGGACTGACATTCATCGGCGTGGCGTTACGGCGCGGCGCGCGCAACAACGAGGCATCGTGACCGAGATCGAATACACGCCGTTCGAGCTTCATCTGCGTCAGTTGATCGCCACAGCGGGGCCGATGCCGGTGTCTCGCTACATGCAGTTGTGCATGACGCATCCGGAATACGGTTATTACGTCAACCGCGATCCGCTCGGCCGTGGCGGCGATTTCACCACCGCACCTGAAATTTCCCAGATGTTTGGCGAGTTGATCGGCCTGTGGGCCGCCTCGGTCTGGAGCGCGATGGGCATGCCCGAGCGTATCCAGCTGATCGAACTCGGCCCCGGCCGCGGCACCATGATGGCGGATGCACTGCGCGCGATCCGGATTCTGCCCGCCTTCTTCGATGCCGTCGACGTGCATCTCATCGAGCTCAGTCCGTCACTGCGCGCGATCCAGCGCGATACGCTTGCCGACGTCAAACCGTTTCAGTGGCACCATATGCTCGGCGACGTGCCGGACGGTCCGGCGATCATTCTCGCCAACGAATATTTCGACGTGCTGCCGATCCACCAGATGGTCAAGAAGGACACCGGTTGGCACGAGCGCATGGTGGACGTCGACGACGACATTTTCGTCTTCACCACCGCGCCCGATCCGACGCCGCGCTTCGATGTCTCAGTGCCGCCTCACGTTCGCAACGCGCCGAACGGCACGATCTTCGAATGGCGTGAGGCCAACGAGATCATGGCGCTCGCGCGCCGCATCCGCGAGTTCGGTGGCGCCGCGCTGCTGATTGACTACGGCCATATCCGCAGCGACGCGGGCGACACCTTCCAGGCCGTCGCCAAGCACAAATACACCGATCCGCTGCGCGCGCCCGGCACCGCGGACCTCACCGCCCATGTCGATTTCCAGGCGCTCGCGGATGCCGCACGGGTGATGGACGTGCTGACGCACGGCCCCGTCGAGCAAGGCACATTTCTCAACCATCTCGGCATCGAGACGCGCGCGCAAACCCTCATCAAGCACTCCACCTCGCAGAGCGCGGGCGATGTTGCCAGTGCGCTGAAGCGGCTGGTCGAGAGCGGCCCGAACGCGATGGGCTCGCTGTTCAAGGTGCTCGGCCTGTCGCATCCCTCGATTCCGACGCTCGCGGCGCTATCCGATTCATGATCATCACATCCTCATTGCTGTCAGATCTGCCGGGGCTGCGTCACGCCTTCTTCACCCGTGAAGGCGGCGTGTCGGAAGGACTTTACGAGAGCCTGAACGGCGGGCTCGGCTCGAACGACGATCCGGCACATGTGGCCGAAAACCGCCGCCGCATGGCGGATGCGTTCGGCGTTGCGCCGTCGCATTTCCTCACCGTCTATCAGGTCCATTCACCCGACGTCGCCATCGTCACCGAACCGTGGCCGGCAGCATCGGAACGCCCGCATGCCGACGCGCTGGTGACAAACACGCCGGGACTCGCCATCGGCATCACCACCGCGGATTGCGGGCCGGTGCTGTTCGCCGATCCGAAAGCGCGAGTGATCGGGGCGGCGCATGCCGGATGGAAAGGCGCGTTCGGTGGTGTCATCGAGGCAACGCTCGAAGCCATGGAAACGCTCGGCGCGCATAAGGCCGACATCCGCGCGGCGATCGGTCCGCTGATCCGCCAGCAGAGCTACGAGGTCGGCGCGGAATTCGTGGAACGCTTCACCGCGACCGACTCCGCCAACGCACGCTACTTCGTTCCTTCGTCACGCACCGATCACGCAATGTTCGACCTCGCGGGCTACATCCGCGCGCGGCTGGAGCGGGCCGGAATCGGAGCCATCGACGATGTGGGGCTCGACACTTATGCCGACCCACGTTTCTTCAGCTACCGGCGCACGACGCATCACGCGGAGCCTGACTACGGACGCAATATCCATGCGCTGGTGCTAGATTAACCAAGCCATGGCATCCGCCGGTCCGCCCTAGACGTTAATGCATTTTAACGATATCGATTTCGCCCACGGTGCGACAGACGCCGGTGGGGGTGCGATTCTTGATGCTTTCAGCCCTGACGATGGCAGCGAGCAGGTTTGGCCGGGCAAAAAGCTTGCGCTGGCTGGCGTTCGGCGCTCTCGCACTGCTGACCGCAGGTTGCACGGCGGAAGGCCCCAGCCCCATGGCGTCGCAGGGGTTCGGCCCAACGGTCGCCTTCGAGTCCGTGGACGGACCGCCCCCGCAGGTATTCCAGCGCCTTGTCCGCACGCTCGAGACCGAAGGCGCCAGCCGCCATATTTCCGTGGTGTCGCGGGAGGCCAATCCCTCCTACCGGGTGCGCAGCTATTACGCCGCCCAGATCAAGCGCGGCAGCCACAATGCCTCTATTGCCTGGGTCTGGGATATCTACGACGTCGACCAGAACCGTGCGGTACGGCTCAGCGGCACCGAACCCGCGGGAACGGCCGGAGCCGATGCCTGGGATGCCGCCAGCGACCAAGTTCTACGCAAGATTTCCCAGGCGGGCCTGAGCGGGCTCGTCGGTCTGGTCAATGGCGGCGCTGCACCAGCCCAATCAGCCCCGCCGGTTCCCGAGGCCACCGACCCTGCCGTGGCGGCCGTGCCGGCCAGCGAGACGCCGGAAACCGGTGCATCGTCCCAGGCGCTGGCCTTCAGCGGCCAATAGTTTCCGATTCACCGGGAAAATAACGCACGTCTTATTGCCAGCGGCGGTATGTGCTTGTTATCACCCCGGCAACTGTAAAGAGCCGGGTATCAGGGACCTGCCGACATGCTGACGAGCGTAGGAACGAAGACGCGGGACAAAGCTTCTGCGTCCGCGAAGAACGGTTCGATCAAGCTTGTGACCGGCAACTCCAATCCGGAACTGGCGCAGGCGATCTCGGCCCACCTCGACCTTCCAATGACAAAGGCCGTGGTCCGGCGCTTCGCCGATATGGAAGTCTTTGTCGAGATTCAGGAAAACGTCCGCGGCTCCGACGTGTTCGTGGTGCAGTCCACGTCCTACCCGGCCAACGACCACCTGATGGAATTGCTCATCATCATCGATGCGCTGCGCCGCGCTTCGGCGCGTCGCATCACCGCGGTGATCCCGTATTTCGGTTACGCCCGGCAGGACCGCAAGGCCGGCCCGCGCACCCCGATCTCAGCCAAGCTCGTTGCCAACCTCATCACCCATGCAGGCGCCGACCGCGTGATGACGCTCGACCTACATGCCGGCCAGATCCAGGGCTTCTTCGACATCCCGACCGATAACCTCTACGCCGCGCCGGTGATGGTGCGCGACATCCGCGAGAAGTTCGACCTCGGCAGCGTGATGGTGGTGTCTCCCGACGTCGGCGGCGTGGTCCGCGCCCGCGGCCTCGCCAAGCGCATCAACGCACCGCTCTCAATCATCGACAAGCGCCGCGAGCGTGCGGGCGAATCCGAGGTGATGAACGTGATCGGCGACGTCTCCGGCTATACCTGCGTACTGGTGGACGACATCGTCGACTCCGGCGGCACGCTGGTGAACGCGGCCGATGCGCTGCTCGCCAACGGCGCCAAAGATGTCTACGCCTATATCACCCACGGCGTGCTCTCCGGCGGAGCGGTGGCACGCGTGACCGGCTCGAAGCTGAAAGAACTGGTGATCACCGATTCCATCCAGCCGACCGAAGCGATCCGCAACGCTCCCAACATCCGCTCGCTCTCGATCGCGAACCTGATCGGCGAAGCCATCGACCGCACGGCTTCCGAAGAGTCGGTGTCGAGCTTGTTCGACTGAAGCAGATCGCTCGCGCGGCTTCGCAACGCTTCCCTTTCCTGTTCGATCCAGCCTGCCATTGCCTTGGCCGGGCGTGGCCTGAATCATTGATGCAACCCCTTGCGGGACTCGCATGACGCGAAATTTTCGCGCCGGAGTCGCAATTGCCGATTTGATTCCGGTTTGTTCTCTTTTCGCCTGTTGATGACTGCGATTTTTTTCCGAATGCCTGTGGAACGAGTCGCCGTTCGATTGCGCCCGAGTCGCAAATCACAGATCAATTCTCGTGCACCTTCGGACGGCCTGAACGACCAAGCCGGTTCGGATTTGTGGCGACGATGATCGTCAACCGTTTTTGCATCTCGTTCCGCGTGCACCAATCGACAGGATGAAGCCCGCATGTCCCTCTTGGACATCACTTTCGATTCAGCCTCCAGCCCTCTCGCGGTGGTCGAGGAAATCGCGGCCAGCAACGACCTTGCCTTCGAACGCTCCGGCGAAGACGAAGTCACGATCGTCTACAAGGGCCGCTTCACCGATTACCAGATCTCGTTCACGTGGATGCCGGAGATCGATGCGCTGCATCTCGCTTGCGCCTTCGACATGAAGATTCCCGTAGCCCGCCGTGCCGAAGTGCAGCGCCTGATCGCGTCCGCTAACGAGCAGATGTGGATCGGCCATTTCGATCTCTGGTCGCAATCGGGCGTGGTGATGCACCGGCAATCGCTGCTGCTGCCGGGCAACATGAGCGCCACCAACGCGCAGTGCGAAACGATGTTCGAAACAGCGGTGATGGCCTGCGAGCGTTACTTCCCCGCCTTCCAGTTCGTGGTCTGGAGCGGCAAGACTGCGGCGGAGGCAATGTCGGCGGCAATGTTCGACACCATGGGCGAGGCCTGAGCGGCCTTGCCGTCATGCCGGGCTTGACCCGGGCATCCCTCACAAGACAATTTGCGAAGCGATGGTTGATGCGTCCGCAGGCGCACAGACACGCCTGACACGTTTTGAGAGGCTGCTTCGATGACCACATCCACAAACGCGCTCGCGAACCTGAGCGGCTCCATCGTGCTTGCGGGCGCAGGCAAGATGGGCGGAGCAATGCTCGCAGGCTGGCTTGCACAGGGCGTAGACGCCGGCAAGCTCGCTGTGATCGATCCCGCGCCCTCGGACGAGATTGCGGCGCTGGCCGCGAAAGGCCTGCGCGTTAATCCTGCACAAGGCGAGCTTGGCAAGGCCGCGGTGCTGGTGGCCGCGGTGAAGCCGCAAATGTTCGCGGACGCTGCGCCACAACTGCGCACGCTCGTAACACCTTCCACACTGGTGATCTCGATCCTGGCGGGCGTGCCGATCGCGAAGCTCTCGCAGGCCTGCGGCGGCAAGGTGGTGCGGGCGATGCCCAATACCCCGGCCGCCATCGGGCGCGGCATCACTGTCGCGGTTACAGATAACGGCGTCGACCAACATCAGCGCGCCATCGCCGATGCGCTGCTGCGCGCGACCGGCAGCGTCGAATGGATCGACGACGAGGCGCTGATGGACGCCGTCACCGCCGTGTCGGGCTCTGGTCCGGCCTATGTCTTCCTGCTCGCGGAAGAACTCGCCCGCGCCGGTGTCGCCGCGGGGCTTTCCCCGGAACTGGCGACACGACTGGCTCGTGAAACGGTGGCGGGCTCCGGCGAGCTTCTGCATCGCTCGGAGCTCACAAGCGAGACGCTGCGCAAGAACGTCACCTCGCCCGGCGGCACCACCGCTGCCGCGCTCGACGTGCTGATGGGTCCGGGCGGCTTCCAACCGCTGCTGACGCGCGCTGTGGCAGCGGCGACAAAACGCTCCAGAGAACTCGCGAAGTAATTCCTACACTGGCACACGCACTGCGGCGCGCAAGCCACCGAGCGGGCTGTCGGCGAGTGTGATGTCGCCGCCGTGTGCACGCGCGATGTCGCGGGCGATGGCAAGGCCGAGGCCAGTGCCTCCCTCGTCCTGATTGCGCGCATCGTCGAGCCGCAGGAACGGCTTGAACACTTCCTCGCGCAGGTGCAGCGGAATACCCGGGCCATCGTCGTCCACCGTCACCGTCAGCCAGCGGTCGTCGCGATAGCCCGTGATTGAGATCGTGTCGGCATGACGGGCCGCATTCGACACCAGATTGGCGAGGCAGCGCTTGAACGAGGCCGGACGCACCGTGACCATCGGGTCGCCCTCGAAGGTCACGCTCGCCGGATGACCGTGACGCTCGGCATCGCTGCGCAATTCCTCCAGCGCCTGCGCCATGTCGGTCAACGTCGCCTGCTCGCCGCTATCGCCGCGCGCGAACGCCATATAGTCCTCCAACATGCCGCTCATCTCGTCGACGTCCTTGCGCATGCCTTCGGCTTCCGTGCCGTCGCCGATCAGCGCCAGCTCGAGCTTGAAGCGCGTGAGGATGGTGCGCAGATCATGACTGACGCCCGCGAGCATGGTCGTGCGCTGCTCGATGCTGCGCTCGACGCGCTCCTTCATCTCCATGAAAGCCTGCGCCGCGCGCCGCACCTCGCGGGCGCCGCGCGGACGGAAATCCGGCGCGTCGCGGCCCTTGCCGAAATTCTCCGCCGCATCCGCCAGATGCAGGATCGGCCTGATCTGGTTGCGCAGGAACAGCACCGCCACTATCAGCAGGATCGACGACGTGCCCAGCATCCAGAAGATGAAGATCTGCGAGTTCGAGGCATAGGCCGCGCTGCGCTGCGCGTAAACGCGCATCACCGTGTCGTCGAGCTTGATGCGGATTTCGACGAGATTGGAGCGGCCCACCGTATCGATCCAGAACGGGCGACCGATCTGACGGCTCAGTTGCAGCGACAGCGCCTGATCGAGCAGCGAGAAGAACGGTTTCGGTCCGGGCGGCGGCATGTCGTTCGGCGGCAGGAAATCCACCACGAGGCCGAGGCGCGTCTGGGCGATGCGGCGAAGCTGCACGCGATCCTTGTCCTGAGGGTAGGTCTTGTAGACATCGATCAGCGCGGAAATGTCCTGCACCACCGCCGCCGACAGACGCCGCGTCACCGTGTTCCAGTGACGCTCCATGAACACGAAGGCGACGACCGACTGCAGGATCACCATCGGCACGATGATTATGAGCAATGCCCGCGCATAAAGTCCCTTCGGCATCAATTCCTTGAGCCCGCGGGCGAACCACTCGTTCAGCACCGAAAGGCCCCGGAACAGCGGATGCAGCACGGACTTTGCGGATTCGAGCATACTCATGGGCAAATAACTGCTGGGCGGATGGCTGCGATCATGGCGAAGCGACGAGCCGGTAGCCGATGCCACGCACCGCCTGCAGGAATAGCGGATTGGCGGGATCGCGTTCGATCTTGCGGCGCAGACGGTTGATCTGGACGTCGACCGCACGCTCGTTGCCGTTGACACCGTTTCCGGTCAGCATCCCGCGCGGCACGGTCTCGCCCGGCGCCGCCGCGAGAATCCGTAGCATCTCGCGTTCACGGTCGGTGAGATGAATCACCTCGTCGCCATTGCGCAGTTCACCGCGCTCCAGATGATAAACGTAAGGTCCGAACGCGACCGACTCCACTGCGTCCACTGCAGCCGGCGTGACGCGCTTGAGAATGTTGGCAATGCGCAGCAGCAACTCACGCGGCTCAAAGGGCTTCGCGATATAATCGTCAGCGCCGATCTGCAATCCCTCGATCCGGCTTTCCGCCTCATGCCGCGCGGTCAGCATGATGATCGGCACCTGCGAGGTCTCGCGCAGCGAACGCGCGAACTCAAAGCCGGTCTCGCCTGGCATCATCACATCGAGGATCAGGAGATCGAAATGCAGGCCGGTCAGTTTGGCGCGCGCAGCGGCGGCGCTTCTCGCCGTGGTGACGCGATAACCCTCATTGCCGAGAAAGCGTGACAGCAGATCGCGGATGCGGCGGTCATCATCCACCAGCAGCAGATGCGGCGCCTCATCGTTGATCGGCTTCAGCCTTTTCGCAGCAACCGCCGTCTCGTTCACGATCTCGTCCTCATATCCGGGCTGCCGCCTTTGAGAATAACTTCAAGCACCTTGTCGGGATCATCATGGTCGATGAGGCCGAGCAGGAACTTGCGTGCAATCTCCGCGCCCTCCGGACCGAGCGGCGTGAGCGCGCGGTCGATGCGGCGGGTCTGCAGGCCTGCCAGTTTCACCACCAGCGCTTCGCCCTTGGCGGTGGCGAAAAGAAGACGCTGGCGGCGATCGCTGTCGCCGGCGCGCTGGATGATGTAACCCTCGTCGAGGAGCTGCTTCAGCACCCGCCCCAGCGACTGCTTGGTAATGCGCAGAACCTCCAGCAGGTCGGCGACCTTCAATCCCGGATAACGCTGGACGAAATGCATCACGCGGTGATGCGCGCGGCCGAAGCCGAATTCCTCCAGCACATGGTCGGCATCGCCGACGAAATCGCGGTAGGCGAAGAACAAAAGTTCGACAATATCCCAGCGGACCTCCGGTGCGGGGGAACGGCCGCCCAAAGGCTCGGATCTGGATGCTTTTACATTTATGTCAGCCATATTGACATATTTTGGTGTTACGTTACAAAGCAGGTGCCTTTCGCGAAACTTTCGGAAATACCGCCAGTTCACGAAGGCTTCGAGAAATAACAAGGCAGCGGTTCAATCTAGCGATTGATTGTCCTCCTGCCCGGCGCGAAACATACTGGACTTCACAGATTTCGCGAAATCGTAATGGCTTGGCGAGTGACGGCCTGGCGCGCGGGGCATTCCGGCGCAGCCGCCGAACCGCAGAACGGGAGAAGGCCCATGGGAGTGTCGTTCGATAAAATCGATGGCGCGATCTTGTTGAATTTCGAAATTCAGCCCACCGCGAACGCGACGCCTGAAACCGAGCGCGCGGCAAAGCTCAAGGATCCTGGCTTCGGCCGGGTGTTCACCGACCACATGGCCATCGTCCATTACAATCAGGACAAAGGCTGGTATGGCGCCCGCGTTGAATCCCGCGCGAACTTCCCGCTCGATCCTGCGGCTGCCGTCCTGCATTACGCGCAGGAAATTTTCGAAGGCCTCAAGGCCTACAAACGCGACGACGGCGGCGTGAACCTGTTCCGCCCCGACGCCAACGCCAAGCGTTTCTGGAATTCGGCCGATCGCATGGCGATGGCACCGCTGCCGGAAGCCGTGTTCGTCGAAGCGGTCGAGCAACTCGTGCGCATCGATCGTGCCTGGGTGCCGGGCGGCGAAGGCAGTCTCTATCTGCGGCCCTTCATGATCGCGAGCGAGGTCTTCCTCGGCGTGAAGCCGTCCGCAGAATACATCTTCGCCGTTATCGCATCGCCGGTCGGTTCCTATTTCAAGGGCGGACCTGCGCCGGTTTCGATCTGGGTGTCAGAGAATTACACGCGCGCTGCCATCGGCGGCACCGGTGCCGTCAAATGCGGCGGCAACTACGCCGCGAGCCTGCGCGCACAGGCCGAAGCCATCAAGCACGGCTGCGATCAGGTGGTCTTCCTCGATGCGGTGGAACGCCGCTACATCGAAGAACTCGGCGGCATGAACATCTTCTTCGTATTCGACGACGGCTCGCTGCTGACGCCACCGCTCGGCACCATTCTGCCGGGCATCACGCGAGATTCGATCATCACGCTCGCGAAGGCGGCCGGCACCCGCGTGCGCGAGGAAGCCTACACCATCGAGCAGTGGCGCGCTGACGCCGCCAGCGGCAAGCTGAAAGAGGCCTTCGCCTGCGGCACCGCGGCCGTCATCTCGCCAATCGGCAAAGTATGCTCCGCGAGCGGCGATTTCGCGATCAACGGTGGCGCCGCTGGCCCTGTGGCGATGGGACTGCGCAAGCAACTGGTCGACATCCAGTACGGCCGTGCAGCGGATCCGCACAACTGGATCAAGAAGGTTTTCTGATCAACCGGCCTTTGTCGTTCTCGAAACGCCGCAGCCTCCACGCTGCGGCGTTTTTTCTTATGGCATCAGTCCCAGCCGCTCGCGCCGCATCCAGCGGCCGATCATCGCACAGGCCACCACCGCAAGGCCTGAGGCCAATCCGATCCAGATGCCGACGCCGCCGAAGTCGAGCCTGAAGGCGAATAGCAAGCTGAGCGACATGCCAATGCCCCAATAACCCACGGCGGCGTAGATCATCGGCACCCGCGTGTCCTGCAGGCCGCGCAGCATGCCCGCGCCGACAACCTGCGCGCCGTCGGCGATCTGGAAGATCGCCGCCCACATCAGGAACGACACCGCAAGGCCAACGACCGCAGCGTTGGCCGGATCGTGGAGATCGATGAAGGCGGCAATCAACAGATGCGGCACGGTCAGCATCAGCGCGCTCATCGCAGCCATGAAGGCGATAGCCAGCGCAAACGCGGTCCAGCCCGCGCGGGTGATGCCGTCCGGGTCGCGCGCGCCATAGGCAAGGCCGACGCGCACCGTGGCCGCCTGCCCCACGCCCATCGGCACCATGAAGGTGGTCGAGGCGATCTGAATCGCGATGGCATGTGCAGCAATGGCATCAGTGCCGAACTGCCCCATCAAAAACACCGCAGCGTTGAACACGGTGATTTCGAACATCACGGTTGCGCCGATCGGCAGGCCGATCCGCCACAGCGTCCGTAGCCGCGGCCAGTCCGGCCGCCACCAATGACCGAACAGGCGATACCGGCGGAAACGCTGCGCGCTCATCACTACGATGACCATGCCCGTGAACAGGAACAGATTCGACAACGCGGTCGCAGTGCCCGCACCACGCAATCCCATCGCGGGAAAGCCGAAATGGCCGAACACCAGCGTGTAGTTCGCGGCGATGTTGAAGACAAACGCCATGCCGGTGACGAGCAGCGCCCAGACCGGACGCTCCAGTGCCGCGACGAACGAGCGCAGCACGATATAGCCGAGCGAGGGCAGCAGTCCCCACTGCAGGTGATGCATGAAGGCGGCGGCTTCGGCCGCAAGCGTGGAATCGAGCCGAAACGCGACCAGGATCGCCTCCGCCTGCCACAGTACGATCCAGCTCGGCACCGCGACGATAAACGCGCTCCACAGGCCCTGCCGAAAGGTGCGGCGTACGTCGCGCACGACATGCAGCTTGCGCCCGATGGCACTCGCCATCATCGGCGAAGTCGCCGTGAGCAGACCGATGCCGAACAGCAGCACCGCGAGATAGAGATTGACGCCAAGCGTTGCGGCCGCAAGCTCCGTCGGCCCAAGGCGTCCCACCACGATCACATCCGTCGTGGTCAACGCGATCTGCACGAGGTTGGTCAGCACCAGCGGCCAGCCGAGATGCAGCATCGCGCGAAATTCATCGCGCCAGGCCTCTCGCTGGGAGCGGCTATGGGGAGTTACAAAAAGCATGATCGTTGATAGATAGGCAGCAGCGACGAAACTGCAGCCATCAAGCTGCACAATATCGCAATATCATGGCGGTCTGATCGGCGAGGTAGCCGGCTCGCTTGCACCTAACCCTTCGGGAGCGCTTGCCACATCTCGTAAGGGTCTCCGCCCTCGATACGAACGGGCATGTGAACCGCCTTCAGCGACTGTTCGGCCAGCGGCTTCGCCATCTCGGCGTAGATCTTCGCGGTGGACAGGCCATAGCGCTCACCCTCCTCATTCGAATAGGCGAAGGCGACCTCGCGGATGCCGGTGAGATGCATGGCCGAAAGGCACATCGGGCAAGGATGGCCGCTGGCATAAATCGCGCAACCATCGAGACGCGGGCTGCCAAGCACCTTGCTGGCAACGCGGATGGCCTGCAATTCGGCATGCGTAGTCGGATCGCCGGTCTCGAGAATCTCGTTGACGCCGGTCGCGATCACTTTGCCGTCTTTGACCAGCACCGCACCGAACGGACGACCGCCCTTGCGAACATTCTCGCGCGCGAGCTCAATGGCCTCGCACAGAAATCGCTTTGCATCCGACATGTCTGCCTCCTCGAACTCGATCAGGCTAAGTCCTGTGCGCCGATCCAGAACACTTCGCCTTCCGAATCCTCCGTATCGAGCCAAAGCAGCGGCAGGTTCGGGAAAGCGTCCTCCACTGCCTCGCGGCAGCGGCCGACCTCGCAGAGCAGCCCACCATTCGGCGTCAGGTGCGTGGCCGCTTCATTGACGATCCGCCGCACGATATCGATACCGTCCGTGCCGCCATCGAAAGCGAGCTTGGGCTCGTGGCGGCATTCGGGCGGCAACGAGGCCATGCCCTCCGCATCGACATAGGGCGGATTGGAGATAATGAGGTCGTAGCGCTCGCCGCTGAGCGACGCGAACAGATCGCCTCTATGCAGTGAAATACGGTCCTCAAGACCGTAATCGGCGACGTTCTTCGCAGCCACCCCGAGCGCATCCTTCGAAATATCGACCGCGTCCAGCGCCGCATTGAAGAAGGTCTGCGCCGCGAGAATGGCAAGACAGCCCGAGCCGGTGCACAGATCGAGCACACGTCCGACGCTGCCCGGATCGTCGATCAGCGGCATCTCGCTCTCGCCGCCGAAATGCGAATCCAGCAATTCGCCGATGAAGGAACGCGGCACGATCACGCGCTCATCGACATAGAACGGCAGCCCGCGCATGTAGATTTTGTTGACGAGATACGCCACGGGCTTGCGTGTGCGCACACGCTGTTCAATCAGGCTGAGAAGTTTTGCGGCTTCCGCTTTGGTCACCCGTGCCTGCGCGAAGGTCTCGAACTGCTCGGGCGCAAGATGCAGCGTCTCGCTGATGAGAAATGCCGCCTCCGCAACCGGATCGGTGGTGCCGTGCGCGAACACCAGTTCGGCCTCGTTGAAGCGACTGACCGCATAACGCAGGAAATCAAGCAGCGTCAGCAGTTCGCCGGGCTTTGCCGCCGGCGCGGCCTTGATACGCTGCGCACCCTTGCGGCGCGGCGCAGCCTGCGCAGCTTCCTTGCGCGCTGTTTTCTTCGCCTTGCGTGCCACTATTTATTCTCCCAGCGCGACGCCGCCGCGTCGTCATCGCCGCGGGCTTCGACCCAGACGTCCTTCGCCCCGGAAAGGCGTTTCTCTGTTTTCCAGAACGGCGCGTTGGTCTTGAGATAGTCCATCAGAAACTCCGCAGCCTGGAACGCGGCCTCGCGATGCGCCGACGCCGTCAGCACCAGAACGATGTTGTCACCCGGCGTGACGGTGCCGAAACGATGGATCACGGTGACGCCGGATAATTGCCAACGGCGGCGCGCCTCCTCGGCATGACGTCGGATTTCGATCTCCGCCATGCCGGGGTAATGCTCCAGCGTCATTTCCGAAATCGCCAGATCGTCATCGCCGCTGCGGCAGATACCGATGAAGCTGACCACCGCGCCGATCTCGGGGCGGTCAGCCGTCAGCATCTTCGTTTCGAGCGCGGCGTCGAAATCGTCATGCTGCACGCGAACGGTAATCGGGATCGTCATCGTTGTGGCTCAACCACCGGTCATCGGCGGAAAGAATGCGATCTCGCGCGCGCCCGCGATAGCCGTCTCAGGCCTGACGTGGGCATGATCGATGGCTGCGCGAATGATCCCCGGCCTCTCGAACGCGCGGGCGTATTCCTCACCGCGCCCCGTCAGCCAGCCGATCAGGTCGCCAACCGTGCGCACGGCAGCGGGCGGATCGATCGTCTCTTCCGCCTTGCCGATGCGCTCGCGCACCCATGCGAAATAGAGAACCTTCATCACTCGTCCTCCACCAGATGATGGATTCCGGACCGGAAATAATCCCATCCCGTATAAAGCGTAACGAGAGCCGATATCCACAACAGCATGATGCCGATCGGGATGGTCGGCGGCAGGATCGCCTCGCCCGCCTCACCTGCGATCAGAAAGCCGATGGCCACTAGTTGAACAGTGGTCTTCCACTTCGCAAGCTGCGTCACCGGGACGCGGACATGGAGCGCTGCGAGATATTCGCGCAGGCCGGAAACGAGAATCTCGCGGCACAGGATCACGATCGCTGCCCACAGCGACCAGCCCTTGATGGTCTCGTCGGCCGCCAGCATCAGAAGGCAGGACGACACCAGGAGCTTGTCGGCAATCGGATCGAGCATCCGGCCAAACGCCGATTGCTGATTCCAGATGCGCGCATAGTAACCGTCGAAGAAGTCCGTCACCGCCGCGATGATAAAAACCGCGAGCGCGATCCAGCGCAGCCACAGCGGCCCGTTGCCGATCGACTGGGCGTACATGCAGGCGACCACGATCGGCACGGCCGCGATCCGCGAGTACGTCAGGATATTCGGCAGCGCAAACGAGTGTTTGAGCGGCTTGCGGGTGGTCACACTGGACATGGGCACGATACCAATACTGTGCGGCTCCCAAGGTCAACACCGAAGGCAGTCATGACGGTCATGTCCCCCATCAAGCTCGTCTTTCAGGACCGGGTGGGATGGAAGAAATCATGGATTCGGCGTGCGCTTTCGGCGCTCACACCCGGAACCTTGCCGAGGTCCGCCAGCGAGGCTCGTTCGATCTCCTTCAACGTCCCGAAATGGTGCAGCAATGCCCGCTTGCGGGCCGGGCCGATACCGGGAATTTCCTGCAAACCTGCCTCGCGAATGTCCTTCTTGCGCAGCTTGCGGTGTGAGCCGATCACGAAACGGTGCGCTTCGTCGCGCAGCCGCTGGATGAAATACAAGACCGGATCGCGCGGTTCGAGTTTGATGGCCGGACGATCCGGCAGGAATAGCGTTTCGCGCCCGGCGTCGCGGTCAGGCCCCTTGGCGACCGACATCAGCGACACGCCGCTGACGCCGAGTTCCTCGAATATCTGGCGGACCGCGTTCAACTGGCCGAGGCCACCGTCGATGATGACGAGATCCGGCCATTGCGGGACGTCGTCGTCCTTGGCCTGCGCGTTCGCATCTCCGGACAGCAGCCGTTTGAAACGGCGCTGCAGTACCTCGCGCATCATGCCGTAATCGTCACCCGGCGTGAGGTTCTCCGAGCGGATGTTGAACTTGCGATATTGGTTCTTCATGAAGCCTTCCGGCCCCGCGACCACCATTGCACCGACCGCATTGGTGCCCTGAATGTGGCTGTTGTCGTAGATCTCGATCCGGCGCGGCGGCTGCGGCAATTGCAGCGCGCTGACAAGAGCATCGAGCAGCCGCGTCTGGGTCGCGGTGTCGGCGAGCTTGCGGCCGAGCGCCTCGCGCGCATTGGTCAACGCGTGATTGACCAACTCCTTCTTCTCGCCACGCTGCGGCGTCGACACTTCAACCTTGAAACCGGCCTTGATGCTGAGCGCGTTCGCCAGCAACTCGCCTTCCTCGATCTTATGGGACAGCAGCACGAGCCTCGGCGGCGGCTTGCCGTCGTAGAACTGCGACAGGAACGAGCCCAGCACCTCCTCCGCCGCAAGCGATTTGTCGGCGCGCGGGAAATAGGCGCGGTTGCCCCAATTTTGTCCGGTCCGGAAGAAAAACACCTCGACGCAGCTGTAGCCGCCCTCCTGATGGATGGCGAACACGTCGGCCTCTTCCACCGTGCGCGGATTGATGCCCTGCTGCGCCTGCACCGCCGACAGCGCCGCCAGACGGTCGCGATAAAGCGCCGCGCGCTCGAATTCGAGTTCGGCAGACGCGGCTTCCATCTCGTCTGCCAATTGGCTCTTCACCGCGCGGCTGCGGCCGGAGAGGAAATCCGTCGCTTCGCGCACGAGCTCCGTATAGGCGGGAAAATCGATCTCGCCGGTGCATGGCCCCGCGCAGCGCTTGATCTGGAACAGGAGGCACGGCCGGCTGCGCCCCTCGAAGAACGAATCCGTGCAAGAGCGGATCAAAAACGCGCGCTGCAGCGCCGTCAGCGTCCGGTTGACCGCACCGACGGAAGCGAACGGCCCGAAATAGCGGCCGGGCCGCGTCTGCGCGCCGCGATGCTTGACGAGTTGCGGCGCCCAGTGATCGCCGGTGATGAGAATGTACGGGAACGACTTGTCGTCGCGCAGCAACACGTTGAAGCGCGGCCGCAACTGCTTGATGAGATTCGCTTCGAGCAGCAGCGCCTCGGTCTCGGTCGCGGTCGAAATGATTTCAACATTGACCGTTGCCGCGATCATCCGCGCGATCCGCGCCGGGTGGCCGGTGGGGCGGGCATAGGACGCAAGGCGTTTTTTCACGCTCTTGGCCTTGCCGACATAGAGCACGTCGCCGCTCTCATTGAGCATGCGGTAGACACCGGGCGAGGTCGGCGCGAGCTTCACCGCCTTTTCTATCGCGGCGCGGCCGATGCCGAGACGGCTTTCGCCGTCCCAAGCGATATCGTCCTCCACCGGCTCGGGGAGCGCGGAGTCATCCTCTTCCGGATTGGTGACGGCAAGGTCGAGGTCCTGCGGCGGAACATCGCCGGAACTCACCGGAGTCGCTTGGCCCGGCGCAGGCGAGCCCGCCACGGGATCATCAACGCTCCGCCTTGGCGGGGCCATCGATCCTTCATGATCGTCGCTATTCATGGCCCCAAATTAGTGATCGCAAAGGCCCACGGCCAGCGTCTGGTAAGATTCTCTTAACAATGATCCACCCCGAAAACCCCGCGTTAAGAAGTGTTTAACGTAAAACTCTCGATAAATTTTACGCAGAAAAGACGGACTTTCGTAACCACGAGGGTCCGGGGCCGCCGCCTAAGAGCGCGGTTTGAAAAGTAAGTGGCGTATGCGTCGGGAGTATTTGAGATGTTGAAGAAAGCCCTCGGAGTCGCGGTCCTAGCCGTGAGCAGCGCTGCGAGTGCCCAGGCAGCCGATCTGAGCTATCGCAGTCAGGCGCAGCCCTACACCGTCAACCAGCCCCTGAACGGCTATAGCTGGGCGGGCCCCTATCTCGGCGCCAACCTCGGTTACAATTGGGGCACTGTCTCCAACAGCGGGACCAGCCCCTCGGGAATCAGCGGCGGTATACAGGGCGGCTACAACTGGCAATTCGGCAGCCCGTGGGTGCTCGGCATCGAGGCCGACCTGCAGGCCACCGGCGCCGACGACACTTTCGCATCGTGGAAGTTCTCTAACCCCTGGTACGGCACCATCCGCGGCCGCGTCGGCTACGCGATCAACCCGAACTTCTTGGTCTACGGCACCGGCGGCTTTGCCTTCGGCGAACTGAAGGGCTCCGCCCCGGGCTTCACCGAAAGCCGGACCACCGGAGGCTGGACTCTCGGCGCAGGCGCGGAGTTCGCGCTGAACAACTCTTGGTCGCTGAAGGCCGAATACATGTACGTCGACCTCAACAGCAGCAACTTCTTGGTCACCAATCTGCCGAACGGCTACCACTTCTCGACCGTACGCATCGGCGTGAACTATCACTTCTGATCGCCGCCGAAGCTCCACTTCGCGCTTCTCAATCCCGGGCCTTGCGCCCGGGATTTTTCATGAGGCGGCAGGCTTCAGGGCGAGATCACGAGATCGACCGCCTTCGGACCCTTGCCCTTCTTGTCGGGCTCGACCTCGAACGTGATACGCTGACCTTCGATCAGGTTCTTCAGCCCAGCCTTTTCGACCGCGGTGATGTGGACGAAGACATCCCGCCCGCCGTCGTCGGGCTTGATGAAGCCGTAGCCACGCTCCGCATTGAAGAACTTCACTGTCCCCGTCATTGCCATCGGGATGCCTCCCCGCAGATAGCCTCGACCGGCGTCCCCACGCCGATCCCCCGTAACCAGCTAATCACTGCGGCGCAGACTTGACTATTGCCTATGTGGGGACTCGGAAAAAATACCGAGGTACCCCTCAGGGGCGGACGGTCTCGATGCGGTAGCGCCCGGCGCCGCCAAGGCCGAGGGGTTTTTCCAGTTCCGGCAGGATCGTCCTGAGCTCGGAGGCGAGCGTCCAAGGCGGGTTGACGATCAGAAGTCCGGTCGAAACCAGCCCGCTGTCGGCAGTCTGCGGGGCGACGCTGAACTCAACGCGCAGGCAGTTCTCGTTGCCGCCCTCATGCGCCGCCGCCACTGAAGCCACGTCCCGCGCGAGCCGCTCCGGCCCGCGCCGCTCCTTGGCCGGATACCAGAGCATGTAGATTCCGGTCGGCCATTTGGCATAGGCCGCAGCGAACTTCTCCGCGAGACGCGAGAACTCGTCCTTGTCCTCGAACGGCGGATCGATCAGCACCAGCCCGCGCCGCTCGTTCGGCGGCACGTAGGCGGTCAGCGCGGTCCAGCCGTCGAGATCGACCACGCGCGCCTGCGGATCGCGGGAGAGGTTGCTGATCAGTTCCTTGCGGGCGGCATCCTGAATCTCGCACGCCACCATCCGGTCCTGCGGACGCAGCAGCGCCCGCGCGATCAGCGGCGAACCGGGATAAGCGATCAACTCGCGCGGCGGGTTGAAGGCGCGGACGATGTCGAGATAGGGCGCAACCAGCGCCTGCGCCTCGTCCGAGAACCGCGCCTGAAGAATGCGCGCGACGCCGAAACGCCACTCACCGCTGCGCTGGGCCTCGTCGCCCGTCAGGTCGTAACGGCCCGCGCCCGCATGGGTGTCGATGACGCGAAACGCCGACTGCTTCTGATGCAGATAGGTTAGAATCCGCGTCAGCACGATGTGCTTGATGACGTCCGCGAAATTGCCGGCGTGGAAGGCGTGGCGATAATTCATCGGCGCGGCTTACGATATGGCGGTGATTTAGGCAAAGCCTCCGGCTCTACGTCAAAGCGAACCGCGATTAGCCGCCGCGCATCGGCGGCATCACGATCTGGCTGCGGCGGCAGGCGCTGCGGTCGACCTGCTCGCAGGCGCGGAACTGCAAATCCTTGTTCATGCAGATCCGCACTTCGCCGAGCCTGCGGCTGTCGCAGCGCACCGCGATGGCGGAGGCACTGAGACCCGGATTAGCCTTGATGAAAGCTTCCTCCACCTCATTCGGCGACACTGTCTTGGGCGCGGTAAGATCGAGATATTCCTCCGGAATCTTCACCACGGCGCGGGCCTTGCGGATGGTCTCGAAATAGGCGCGCGCGCCCAGCCCCGAGCAAGTGCCGTGCTTGTCCCATTCGTTGTAGATCAGCCCCGGCGCAGGCATCAGATCGAGCATCGAGCGCATGACGTTGCGGTCGAGCCGCGGCGAAGGACGCTGGCAATATTCGGGATAGCCGCGCTCATATTGCGGCCACAGCCCATGTACCACGAAGGAATAGGGCCGGCCGCCGCATTGCGCCTGGGTGCCGCGCCCGTTGTGGCCGCGCTCGCGCGCCGCCTCGCAGAAGGACGGCGACCAGGACAACGACAGCACGTAGAAATCGAAAGCGCCCGGCGCGTTCTGGCGGTGATCCTGCGCGGATGCATGCGCGCCTGTCAGCAACACCGCACCCACGGCGACCGCAAGCGAAGCGAACCCGCGACGCCAACTCTTCCAACAACGGATCATGGAGATGCCCCTTCCTACGCCGCCGCGAAGCTAGCGAGGCGCTCGGAACATTACAAGAACAAATAGCAGCAGACCGAATCGGCAGCGTTACGGCATCGCCGCGCGGCAATTGCGGCCGTAGGCCCAGTTGCGGTCCAGCCCGACCACACACCATTCGACGCCAGAGGTGAGCCCCATCCCCGCGAAGTCGCCGTCCTCAATAATGGAATAGCGCACGAGGCGCGGCCGGCCGTCGCTGATCATCGCGCTCGCCGTGCAAAAGCGGCGGGGAATCGCGTTGTAGGCGCCGTTCGGGCTTTCCCACGGGCGGAAGCCCACCTCGCGCACATCGGCAAAGCCGGTGATACGCAGGTCGGAATTCCAGTAGGTCGATTCCTTCTGCGCGAACTGGTGCGAGATCGTGTACAGTACCTGCTCGCACTGGTTGACCTTGCCATCATAGCGTGGGCCGGACAGCCAGAAATTCAATTCCAGCGGGTTGGCAGCGCGGGCGCTGTCGGGCGCGGAGATCGCACCGAACGCCGCGAACAGCATGGCGAAAACCGCAATCCGCGGCGACGAGAAAACAATGCGCATGTGACGAAAGCCCATAAATGAGTTACCGGACGGTGCCGCGAAGCCTCATCCCGGTCAAGTGCAGCGCGGCAACACCTTCGGACAACACCCCGTCAACAACCCGCGAGCGCTTTCAAAGCCGCCCCGGCGAGGCTAGACTCAGCTTCAAATCGAAGGAGCTTTCCATGCGCATGAACGGACGTTGGATGATGGCGGCAGCGGCGATCGCCTGCGGTATCGCGGTGAGCACGCCGGCACAGGCCGACTGGGTTCCGCCGTTCAAGGGCAACGACACCGGCGGCATCATCGCTTACGCGCTCTACCAGCAGGGCGCGGACATCAAGACGATGGCGACCAACCATTGCGCCCGCTACGGCAAGATCGTGAAGCTCACCGGCGTCGACGCGCAGTACGGCGGCTACATTTCCTTCGCCTGCGTCTGGGTGCCGCCCGGCCACTATCAGCGACCGCTGCACGCAGCCTACTGATCTCCGGATCGAACAGGGTCGGCCATGACGTCTCGTCTGATCCTTCAAGCCGCCGCTCTGGCTGTCACTTGCGCCTGCGTGACGGCGGCAAACGCCGCTTCGCTCGACGATATCCCGAACCGCAAGCCGGGGCTGTGGGAAATCAAAATGGTTTCCGCTGACGCGCGGATACCGCCGCAGACGATCCAGCAGTGTACGGACGCCAGCACCGACGCCGACATGCGCACGACCTTCAGCCCGATGGCGAAGGAGATGTGCTCGCAGCAGAACATGCAGAAAACGGCGACCGGCTACAGCATCGATGCCACATGCAGCTTCCACGGCATCACCTCGACATCGCACACCGACATCAGCGGCGATTTCAATTCCGCTTACACGGTGAAGGTCTCCACCACGCAGAGCAACGGCCCGGCCGGCGTCGCGCAGGCAGGCGACATGACCATGAACGCCACATGGGTCGGTCCCTGCAAGGACGGACAAAAGGCCGGGGACATCATCATGCCGGGCGGCATCAAGATGAATGTCAACGACATGAAAGCCCTGCGCGCGCTGATCCCGCAGCAGGCGCCGTCTGCCCATCAGCACTGAGATAGCGTTTTCAAGCGAAGTGGGAACCGGTTCGCGTAAAGAAAACGCGTCAACAATCTAGAACCCGTTACGCCTTCTTCTGGCGCTCCAGATAGGTCTTGCCGCCCTTCATCTTGTGCTGGAGCGGCGCCTCGTTGATCTGGATCACCACCGCATCGGGCTCGACGCCGAGATTTTTCACGAGCGCGGCGGTGATGTCGACCATCATGCCCTTTTTCTGCTCGTCGGTGCGGCCGGCCGCCATGTTGATCGTGATCTCGGGCATGACGTTTCTCCGCGTTCGATGTGAAGGGCTTAAGTCCAGTTGATGTCGTGACGCGCCAGTACCTTGCGCACGCCCTCGACGAGATCGCTTTCGCTCACCGCAAACTGCGCCTCGTGCTGCTGCTTTTGCAGGAACGCCTCGCGATCCGCACCCTCGCCGCCGACCTGCGCGCCGAGAATGAGATCCTTGATCTGCACGATACCCTTCGCCTTCTCGTCGCCGCCCTGAATGATGGCGCAGGGCGAGTTGCGGCGGTCGGCATATTTGAACTGCACGCCGAGATTGTTCTTCGGATTGCCGAGATACATCTCGGTCCGAATGCCCGCATTCCGAAGTGTCGATACAAATTTCTGGTATTGCGCGATCTCGTTGCGATCCATCACCAGCACGACCACGGGACCGGCTTCCGGCTTGGTGTCGATCTTGCCGAGCAGTGTCAGCGCGGCCTGCAGGCGCGACACACCGATGGAGAAGCCGGTCGCGGGCACCGGCTCGCCACGGAAGCGCGACACGAGGCCATCGTAGCGCCCGCCGCCACCGACCGAGCCGAACCGCACCGGGCGGCCCTTCTCGTCCCTGGTCTCAAGCAGGAGTTCAACTTCGTAGACCGGACCGGTGTAATATTCGAGGCCGCGAATGACGGACGGATCGATCTTGATCCGGCCAGCATACTGCTCGGAGTAGAGCTTCGACATCTGCGCGAGTTCGTCCACGCCTTCGATGCCGACTTTGGAATTTCCAACTCGGTCACGCATGTTGGCGATCGTGACAGCGTCCGAGACGCCAATTGCACTACTGCCGGGCTCGCCAAGACTACCTATAAAATTAATGATCGCATTGATCTGCGAGTCTTTCAGGCCGGCGCCCTTGGTGAAATCGCCCTTGCCTTCTTCGCCACCATCCCAACGGCCAGGGCCAAGCAGCTTGATGATCTCGTTCGCATGAAATTTGTCAGCCTTGTCGATCGCGCGCATGACGGTTAGCCATTGCCCATCGTCGGTGACTCCTTCGTTTTCACGAATGCCGTCGAGCACCTTGCGATTGTTGATCCTGACAATGCACTGCGAAGCACCGATGCCCAGCGCCTCCATCGTGTCGGCGGCCATCATGCACATCTCGGCATCGGCGGCGGGCGAGGCAGAGCCCACCGTGTCGGCGTCGAACTGCATGAACTGGCGGAAGCGGCCGGGGCCCGGCTTCTCGTTGCGATAAACATAGCCGTGGCGATAGCTGCGATAAGGTTTCGGCAGCGTGTCGAAATTCTCCGCCACATAGCGCGCGAGCGGCGCGGTGAGGTCGTAGCGCAGAGATATCCACTGTTCGTCATCGTCCTGAAACGAGAACACGCCCTCGTTCGGACGGTCCTGATCGGGCAGGAATTTGCCGAGCGCGTCGGTGTATTCCATCGCCGGCGTCTCGACCGGCTCGAAGCCGTAACGTTCATAGACGGCGCGGATTTTTTCCACCATCACACGCGTCGCGGCGATCTCGGCGGGCGTGCGGTCAACGAGGCCGCGCGGCAGGCGGGCACGGAGTTTCTGCGGTTTTTTGGATTTTTTGTCGGACATGGGCGGTTGGTACCAGCCGCCTAAACGTCCGGCAAGCGCCCAAGAGGTCAGTTCACCAGCACGGCGCCGTCGCAGCGGATGCCCGCGACCCAGACGTCCACTTGACCGAGGCCGACCCCGAGCGTCTGCAGCACGGTGTTGAGCAGCGTGTCGATCGAGCCGGTCGCGCCCGAAATAATCGACGTCACCTGCGGCCCCAGTCCGGGGATCGGCAGCGCCAGCGGGCCGAGCTGGATGGCAAGCGTGAGATCGCCGAGCAGACTTCCCGTCAGCGAGGAGGTGAACGAGGTCGTGTTCACGGTCTTGCGCGTCTGCGCCTGAATGTCGGCATAGGCGAAATTCACGTTGGTCGGCGCGGAATTCGCCATCGTCGCATGGGCACGGCCCGTGACCTTGATGGCGCCGAGATCGACGATGGTCGCGGCCGGCGGGTTTGGCTTGCTGGTGAAGTTCGTCATGTCGGCACTGGAGACGCCGCCGATCCACGCATCGACGATACCGGGCGAGACGCCAAGTTGCGCCGTCGAAGACGAAATATTGGGATAGCCGCAACTTACATTGTTGAGCGTCGCGGTGCCGGCCGCGACCTCGACATAGACCGGCAGGTTCACCGCCCCGACCGATCCGCTGCCCAGCAAATTGACCACCGCGAGAATGCGGGTCTGCGCGGTGTGCACGCTCGCCCCCGCCTGCCCGATGGTGATCCAGCTCGATCCCACCGGCCGTTCGCCGACCATGATCTGAAGCGCCACAGACGTGATTCCCGGCAGACCGAGTTTGAGGTTGGTCGCGATTTGATGCGTGCCATTGGCAAGCTGCGCCGTCGCCGACAACAGGTCGAGCGCGGCGAGATCGACGCCGACCTTCGGCTGCTGGCCTACAATCATATCGCTGTAGGGACCCGCATTGATCAGATTGCCGAGCGTAACCTTGGTGGTGACGCCTGCCAGCGACGAGCCGACGCTCGATAACGCGCTGCTCGCCGTGCCGGTGACGCCACTCGACTGTAGCGCGGCAACAATGTCCGTGACCTTCAAATTGGATTGCAGCAACGAGTCGTAACTGACACCGGTCAAATTCGCGCGCGTCGCGAGCGCCGACATGAAGTCGAACAGGTTGATCTTGGCATTCGCCAGCGCCTGATAGTCCATCGCCGAGAGCGACAGCGACGTGCCGAACATCTGGCCCAGCAACTGGTTGAGCAGCCCGCCGTTCAGCGAGGCGAGCCGCGAGCCGATCGCGAAGGTCGCAAGCTGCGTGGTGCTCGCGACCGAGGTGACCCGCAGATTCATCGTCGAATCGCCGGTCAGCACCTTGCCGAAGAACAGCGGCGTCCTGGTCTGCATGGTCACGCGCACGGCGTTGGCAGGCGTGGCCCCGACAGAAAAGCGCTGCTGCGGCACGAGCGACGTGTCCGCTTTGTAAATGCCGGTCTCGACAGCCACGAGCGAGTCCGGCGGGAAGTTGTTTTTGGCCACGGTGGCCGCAGCAGCGCGAGGAGCACGGGTGATGTCGCTCGCCGCCACGATGGCAGCGAGATCGGCCGCGCTTTGCGCGCGGCGTTTGTCGGTGAAGATCGTGCCGACATCGACACCGAGCGCGGCGCAGCCTGTCACGACCAGCACGCAGGCCGCCGCCATGATGGCGATGTTGCCGCGCTCGTCGATGATGAAGCGACGACCAAGGCGCCACCCGATCTTTTCCGATCGCACCATCAATAGCCTCCGCGCGGAATGGCGGCCGAGCGCACGATGACCGGCGGCGGCGCGGGGACGAAGGATGGCAACGAATAAATGAACGTATTCGAAGCGTCGTAGTTGACCGTGACGACGAACACATTGGGATCGGCGCCGGAGGTAGCAGCGTTCACGGAAAGATGCGCGGGCACGATCAGCGGATAGCTCGCCGCATTCTGGGTGACATAGTTTGCGGCGAGCGCCTTGCGTTCAGTTTCGCTCAGCCCCGCGACCGAGGTGCGCGCGGCTTCGGCCGCCAGTTGCTGCACGTCGTGGACCATTGCGAGGTAAGCGCCGAACATCACGATGCCGAACACCAGCAGCATGAACACCGGCAACACCACCGCGAATTCGACGGCGGACGCGCCTGAATGCGCGCGGCAAAAATCAGGGAAGTGGTGAAAGCGCGGTGTCATGCGGGCATGATGCGCGCACAACTTTTAACAGGTGACAAAAGATATATACTATCTCTGGTAGTACAAGTATGCCGTCGCGGATGCGCAGGACAACGGAGGCCAGCGATGCGCGCGGCGTCGTTCCGCTTGCAATGCCGACCTGATAGGGTCCGCGCCATCTGCCTGCCGCAGGAAGGAAATCTATCTTGAATATTCAGCAGTCCCGCTCCGTTTTGTCGCCGAACGACCTCGCCGCCTATTGGATGCCGTTTACCGCCAACCGCGCCTTCAAGCAGGCGCCGCGCATGCTCACGGGCGCAAAGGACATGCACTACTTCACCAGCGACGGGCGCCAGATCATCGACGCCGCCTCCGGCATGTGGTGCTCGAACGCGGGCCATTGCCGCGAACCAATCACGCAAGCGATCGCCAAGCAGGCGGCGACGATGGACTACGCGCCGCCGTTCCAGTTCGGGCATCCGCAGGCGTTCGAGCTTGCCAACCGCGTCGCGGCGCTTGGCCCGGAGGGGCTCGACCATGTGTTCTTCTGTAATTCGGGATCGGAAGCGGTCGACACCGCGCTGAAGATCGCGCTCGCCTATCATGCGACGCGCGGCGAGGCGTCCCGCACGCGGCTGATCGGGCGCGAGCGCGGCTATCACGGCGTCGGCTTTGGCGGCATCTCGGTAGGCGGCATGGTCAATAACCGCCGCCTGTTCGGTGCGCTGCTGAACGGCACCGACCATTTACCTACCATCTATGAGCGGGAGCATCAGGCCTTCACCAAGGGCGAGCCTGAATGGGGCGCGCACCTCGCCGACGAGCTCGAGCGCATTGTCGGAATTCACGGCAAGGACACCGTCGCCGCTGTGATTGTCGAGCCGATGGCGGGCTCGACCGGCGTGCTGGTCACGCCGAAGGGCTACCTCCAGCGGCTTCGCGCGATCTGCGACAAGTACAACATCCTCTTGATCTTCGACGAGGTCATCACAGGCTTCGGCCGCCTCGGCTATGCTTTCGCCGCCGAGCGCTACGGCGTGGTGCCGGACATGATCACCTTCGCCAAGGGCATCACCAACGGCGCGGTGCCGATGGGCGGCGTGCTGATCCGCAACGACATCCACGACGCCTTCATGAAGGGGCCGGAGCACATCGTCGAACTGTTCCACGGTTACACTTACTCGGCCCACCCGCTCGCCTGCGCCGCGGGTCTCGCGACGCTCGACATCTACCGCGACGAAGGATTGTTCGAGCGCGCCCGCAAGCTGGAGCCGCTGTTCGCCGACGCCGTGATGGAACTGCGCAAGGAACCGAACGTCATCGACATCCGCACCGTCGGCCTGACCGCGGGCATCGACCTCGCGCCGAAGGACGGCCAGGTCGGCCTGCGCGGCCTCACGGCGCTCGCCAACGGCTTCAGCGAGCATGACGTGATGATCCGCGTGGCGGGCGATACGATCGCCCTGACACCACCCTTGATCGTGAGCGAGGCTCAGATCGGCGAGATCATGGACAAGGTCGCCGCCGTCATCCGCTCGGTCGCCTGAGCCAGCACCCATCCTTTCCCCGGCGCCTTGATAGCCAAGGCGCTGGGCGGCTTTTTTGCTCCCCGACCATGCACCCGGCGGTGGAGAAACACCGACGGAACTTCCCGGCGTATCAATCTTGATGCTAGAATCACGCGTGCCGGGGGGATAACTGCTGCATGGTTCGCGTATCGACGATTTTCATCGCCATTTGTATGGTGCTGATCGCAGCTTCGCTCGGCCTGATTCTGTATGTGATCACCGGCCTGAGCATGCGCGAGTCCGCCCTCGTCGCGCTCGCCACTCTGACCTGCCTCATTCTCTACAACGCCATCTCGATGCGCATCCGCGGCCGCGCCGACGTCAACGGCCAGATCGCAGATCTGTCGCGCGGCACCGCCGATCTCGCGCGGCAGGTCACCGAATACGGCCGGCGCATGACGCTGATCGAAACCAGGCTCGCCAACGCGGACCACGCCGCGCAGGATCGCGCCCGCTCGGTGATGAGCGAGATCAGCGAGCTTGGCCTTATGATCAAGCACCTCGCCGGATCTGTTGCGACCCATGACGAATTGCTCACTTCAGCGACAAGCCTCACGGCCGCACATCACCCTTCCCAGTCTCAAGTGGCGAGTGCACCTCAGGTTACGCCCATCGAGCCGCCCCGTGTGATCGAACAGCCCGCTCCGGCATCCGCCTCGCTGCAGGCCGCCGCGGAGGCGATCTCAAATCTTCCGGACGTGATCGCCGCCATCAGGAGCGCGGCGGAAGCCAACCGCATCGACCTCTATCTGCAGCCGATCGTGTCGCTGCCCCAGCGCAAGGTGCGGTTCTATGAGGCCGTCTCACGCCTGCGCGACGAGAAGGACCACGTGTTCACCGCGGGCCAGTTCATCGACATCGCGGAATCGAGCGGCCTGATCGGTCAGATTGATTACACAGTACTGTTCCGCTGCGTTCAGGTACTCCGCCGTCTGCAGGTGCGGACCAAGGACGTCGGCATGTTCTGCAACATCTCCGGCGCCACGCTCGCGAACCCGGATATTTTCGGCGAGTGCATCGCCTTCCTCGAAGCCAATCGCGCGCTCGCGCCGTCGCTGGTGCTGGAATTCAAACAAAGCGCATTCCGCAACTTCGGCCCCATCGAGATCGAGCATCTTGCGGCGCTGAAGCGGCTCGGCTTCCAGTTCTCGATCGACAACATCACCGACTTCAGGATCGATGGCCGCGAACTCGCCGACCGCGGCGTGCGCTATCTCAAGGTGCCGGCCCCACTCCTGCTCGACCAGCAGGACGCCGCGTCGTCCGACATCCATGCCGCCGATCTGTCGAGCCTGCTCACGCGCTTCGGCGTCGATCTGATCGCGGAGAAGATTGAGGGCGAGCGCTCCGTGCTGGATCTGCTCGACTACAATGTGCGGTTCGGCCAGGGCTTTCTGTTCTCCGCACCGCGTCCGCTGCGTCCCGAAGCCGCAGTGCCGACCCCGGTCGCCGCGAGCAGCCAGCCGAAAGCGTCCGCTCCCCCGCCTGCCGAGCAGGTCGCGATGCCAGCCCGCACGGCCGCCGAGACGCGCCTCTCGGGCACCGCCGCGCTCGCGCGGCGGATCGCGCAAAGCTAGTGCCCCGAATTCGAAGTTCGCCTCGATCTGCAGCAAGTTTCGTGGCTAACTTCTGAACCACCACACTGGTGCGGCCTTTCCTTCTTCGCCGCATCGTGGCAGGGGTTGATCGTGAGCGCTGTTCCCGCGCCTGATCTTTTCCCGGATTCTCCTGATGACCCTGCCACGCTTCGCCCCGCATCTGCGCGACCTCGTTCACGACACCGACGTTCTCATCAGCGACATCTGGGGCGTGGTCCATAACGGCGTGGTTGCGTTTCCCGAAGCCTGCGAAGCCCTGCAGACATTCCGCAAGCAGGGCGGCACCGTAGTGATGCTGACGAATTCGCCGCGCCCGACACCTGCCGTACAGGAGCAATTGCGCGAACTACGCGTGCCGGACGATTGCTATGACGACATCGTCACCTCCGGCGACCTCTCCCGCCACTACATCGCGACACGTCCCGGCGAGCCGCTCTATCAGATCGGGCCTGATCGCGACGGGCCTGTCTTTCATGGTCTCGACATCGATTTCGCGCCGCTGGAGCGCGCGGATTACATCGTCTGCACCGGGCTGTTCGACGACGAGACCGAGACGCCGGAAGATTATCGCAAGACATTGCTCGCGGCCCTGGATCGCAAGCTGCCGATGATCTGCGCCAACCCCGACATCATCGTCGAGCGCGGCCACAAGATGATCTATTGCGCAGGCGCCGTCGCCGAACTGTATCGCGAACTCGGCGGCGAAGTGACGTTCTACGGCAAGCCGCACCGCCCCGCCTATCAACGTGCGTTCGAGCTCGCCACCGCACGGCGCGGCTTGGTCGTACCACGCGAGCGCATGCTGGCGATCGGAGATTCAGTGCGCACCGATTTGGCTGGCGCCAACAATTTCGGCATCGACTGCGTGTTCGTCACGCGCGGGATTCATTCGGCCGAATTCGCAAGCCTTGAGGAAATCGACGCCACCACGTCGAAACAATTATTCGGCGATACCAAACCGCCCTTCGTTCTGATGCGGGACTTGCGCTGGTAAGCGCTGGAGCAACTGCCAAAAGCAAAATGCCCGGCGCGAGCCGGGCATTTCAGAAACGAATTCGCCGTTCGATCGATGCTTAGGCGTTGCTGTCGGGGAACACCGCGTCGATCTTGGTCTTGAGCGTCGCCGCATTGAACGGCTTGACGATATAGTTGTTCACGCCGGCCTTCTTCGCCGCGATCACGTTCTCGGTCTTGGATTCGGCGGTGATCATGATGAAAGGCGTCGTCGCGAGATTGGGATCGCCACGCACTTCCTTGAGCAGGTCATAGCCCGTCATCGGCTCCATGTTCCAGTCGGAAATCACGAGCCCGTATTTCTTGCCGCGCATCTTGGCGAGCGCGGCCGAGCCGTCGCTGGCGTCGTCGATGTTCTCGAAACCGAGTTGCTTCAACAGATTGCGGATAATGCGGATCATGGTGTTGTAGTCATCTACCACCAACACCGGCATCGATAAGTCCATAGCCATCGCTCAGCTTCCCCTGAACGCCCCACACATGGGCGCGCTTCGTCTATATTCTATAGTGGCGCGATCCGGACCTTTCAGCCCCAGCTCAGCCTCAGGGGGAAATTGCTAGCATCCCGGCTTAAACAGCCAGTTAATCCGTTTCATCGCCTTGACTTCATCCCCGCCAGCCGGTCACTTCCAGCATCCTGTTTACACTTGGCGTTATGATAAAAAATCCGTTTCAAATCATCCGCGACGCCACTCCGTCCGCCGACATACCGCGCGGCGCGGTCATCGCGCTCGGCAATTTCGACGGCGTTCACCTGGGACACCGGACCGTCATCGCAGCCGCCGAGAAAATGGCGAAAAGCGCCGGGAAAAAAGCTTTCGCGTTGAGCTTCGAGCCGCACCCGCGCAGCTTCTTCACGCCGACTGCCGCGCATTTCCGTCTCACCAATGAGCAAGCCAAGCTGCGCCTGCTCGCAGGCACCGGGCTTGACGGCGCAGTAGTGCTCGATTTCAACGCCGCCCGCGCCGCGACCACCGCACTGGATTTCATTAACCAAGAACTCGTCGAGCGGCTTGGCGTGTCCGGAATCTCCGTCGGCGACGACTTCCATTTCGGCAAGGGCCGCGGCGGCTCGCCTGCGACTTTAGCCGAACAGGGCGAGCGTCTCGGCATCAAGGTTCACATTCAATCGCATGTCGATTTGTCCGACCTGCCGATTTCATCCAGCGCCATCCGCGCCGCGCTCGCTGAAGGCCGCATCCGCGATGCCACCGCCATGCTCGGCGGGCCGTGGTTTGTCAGCGGTACGGTAATCCACGGCGAGAAGCGCGGACGCGACCTCGGCTATCCCACCGCCAACATCCGGCTCGATCCGCATGTCGATCTCAAACACGGTATTTACGCCGTGCGCGTCGGGCTCGGCGGCGGCAGCGATCCGCAGCGCTTCAACGGGGTCGCCAGTTATGGCCGACGGCCGACCTTCGACAACGGGCCGCCGCTACTCGAAGTCTTCCTGTTCGATTTCAATGCCGACCTCTACGGCCAGACGCTCGACGTCGCCTTTATCGAATATCTCCGCGACGAGCTGAAATTCGACAGCGTACCGGCGCTGATCCAGCAGATGGACGACGACAGCCTGCGCGCGCGCGCCGTGCTGGAAGCCGCCCCCGGGGCATTTCCAACCCTCGGCGCAATCGGCTGAACGAGAAGCCGTCTTTCCCATTCAACCCGGTCCACATGGGGCAAAAACATCGGCCTGATGAGGGTATTTACCGTTTTGGACCGTTTCCCCACGGCCAGAAAATGCTATTCACCCCGCCATGACCGAGAAGCCCAAATCCGACGCCCCCGATTATTCCAAGACCCTTTACCTGCCGCAGACGGATTTCCCGATGCGCGCGGGCCTGCCGCAGCGCGAGCCGGACTTTTTGGCGCGCTGGAACGAGATCGGCCTGTACGAGCGGCTGCGCGAGCAGTCCACGGGTCGCCCGAAATTCGTACTGCACGACGGCCCGCCCTACGCCAACGGCAACATCCATATCGGCCACGCGCTCAACAAGATCCTCAAGGATCTCGTGACCAAGAGCCAGCAGATGCTCGGCTTCGATTCCAATTACGTTCCGGGCTGGGACTGCCACGGCCTGCCGATCGAATGGAAGATCGAGGAAGGCTATCGCGCCAAGGGCAAGAACAAGGATGCGGTGCCGATCAACGAATTCCGCAAGGAGTGCCGGGTCTTCGCGCAGAAATGGGTCGACATCCAGCGCGAGGAATTCAAACGCCTCGGCGTGATCGGCGACTGGGCACACCCCTACACCACCATGAACTTCGCGGCCGAAGCGCAGATCGCGCGCGAGATCATGAAGTTCGCCGCCAACGGCCTCCTGTATCGCGGCTCCAAGCCGGTGATGTGGAGCGTGGTCGAGAAGACCGCGCTCGCCGAGGCCGAAGTTGAGTACGAGGACCACATTTCCGATACGGTGTGGGTGAAGTTTCCGGTGAAGGCCGCGTTCGGCCGTCTCGCCAATGCGTCCGTCGTCATCTGGACCACGACACCATGGACGCTGCCCGGAAACCGCGCGATCTCCTTCTCCTCCAAGATCGCCTACGGCCTCTACAAGATCACCGATGCGCCTGCCGACAATTGGGCGAAGACCGGCGATCTGTTGATCCTTGCCGACAAGCTCGCGCCGGACGTGTTCAAGCAGGCGCGCGTCACTTCCTTCGAGCGCGTGTCGGACATCGACAGCGGCATCCTCGACGCACTCGAATGCAGCCACCCGCTGAAAGGTCTGGACGGTGGCTACGAATTCACCGTGCCGCTGCTCGATGGCGATCACGTCACCGACGACACCGGCACCGGCTTCGTCCACACCGCGCCGGGCCATGGCCGCGAGGACTTCGACATCTGGATGGCGAATGCGCGCGAGTTGGAAGCCCGCGGCATCTCGTCGACGATTCCCTATACGGTCGATGCCGACGGCGCGCTGACCGCGCAGGCCCCCGGCTTCACCGGCAAGCGCGTGCTTACCGACAAGGGTGAGAGGGGTGACGCCAACGACGCCGTCATCAAGGCTCTGACCGAGCGCGGCGCTCTCTTAGCGCGTGGCCGCCTCAAGCATCAATACCCGCATTCTTGGCGCTCGAAGAAGCCGGTGATCTATCGCAACACGCCGCAATGGTTCATTGCGATGGACAAGGACATCCTCAACAGCGGCAAAGCGAAGCCCGGTGACACGCTGCGCCACCGCGCGTTGCAGGCTATCCAGGTCACGCAATGGGTGCCCGAACAGGGCCAGAATCGCATCACCGGCATGATCGCGGGCCGCCCCGACTGGGTGGTGTCGCGCCAGCGCGCCTGGGGCGTACCGATCACCGTATTCGTACGCGAAAAGGGCGACGGCTCGGTCGAGATTCTCCGCGACGAGACCGTCGATCTGCGGATCGCGGAAGCCTTCATGAATGAGGGCGCCGACGCCTGGTATGCCGACGGCGCACGCGAACGCTTTCTCGGCTCGCACGCCAACGAAGCCTGGAAGAAGGTCGACGACATTCTCGACGTCTGGTTCGATTCCGGTTCGACGCACGCCTTTGTGCTGGAGGACGCGCAGCAGTTTCCTGGCCTCGCCGGTATCAAACGCAAGGTCGATGGCGGCAACGATACCGTGATGTATCTCGAGGGAAGCGACCAGCATCGCGGCTGGTTTCATTCCTCGCTGCTGGAAAGCTGCGGCACACGCGGCCGCGCGCCCTACGACATCGTTCTCACCCACGGCTTCACGCTCGATGAGCATGGCCGCAAGATGTCGAAGTCGCTCGGCAACACCACCGCGCCACAGGACGTCATCAAGCAATCCGGCGCGGACATCCTGCGCCTGTGGGTGGCGCAGTCTGATTATTCCGACGATCTACGGATCGGGCCTGAAATCCTCAAGGGCACGATCGAAACCTATCGCAAGCTGCGCAACACCATCCGCTGGATGTTGGGAAGCCTCGCGCATTTCCATGACGAGGATCGCATCAAGGCCGACGAGATGCCCGAGCTCGAACGGCTGATGCTGCATCGGCTGAGCGAGATCGATGCCATCGTGCGCAAAGCTTATGCCGAATTCGACTACAAGACGGTGATCGCCGCATTGTCGCATTTCATGAACACCGAACTGTCGGCGTTCTATTTCGACATCCGCAAAGACACGCTGTATTGCGACCCACCGTCATCGGTAGCACGCAAGGCCTCTCTCACGGTGATCGACTATCTGTTCCGCAGCATCGTGACCTGGTTCGCGCCAATTCTATCGTTCACTGCCGAGGAAGCGTGGCTGTCGCGTTATCCCAACGACGCTTCCGTACATCTGGAGTCGTTCCAGAAGGTGCTCGCCGCATGGCGGGACAATGCGCTGGCGCAGAAATGGGACACCATCCGCGACGTGCGCCGCGTCGTCACCGGCGCGCTGGAAGTCGAACGCGCAGCCAAGCGCATCGGCTCTTCGCTGGAAGCTTCGCCACTGGTCTACGTCTCGGACATGGCGCTGCTCGGCACCCTCGCCGATATCGATCTGGCGGAAATCTGCATTACCTCGAATGCGATGGTGACAAACGAGACGCCGCCCGCCGGTGCATTCACGCTCAGTGACGTGCCGGGCGTTGCTGTCGTGGTTGAGAAGGCCGCCGGCAAAAAATGTGCGCGCTCGTGGAAGATTCTCCCGACCGTCGGCGACGATTCCGAATATCCGGATGTCACGCCGCGCGATGCGCAGGCGCTGCGCGAATGGAAGGCGCTGGGAAGGACGGCCTAGCCGATGTCTCCCCTGCTGCGCTCCGGGCTGATTGCCGCCGCTGGCGCCCTGATCGTCGATCAGGCCTCCAAGCTGTGGCTGCTGTATGTCTTCGACATCGGCCGCCGCGGCATGGTGCAGGTCACGCCCTTCTTTGATCTCGTGCTCGCCTGGAACACAGGCATCAGCTACGGCTGGCTGCAGGACATGGGCACGACGGGCCAGACACTGCTGCTGGCCGGAAAGGCGCTTGCCGTCGTCCTGCTTGCGGTGTGGATGGCACGCTCGCAAACCCGACTCGCGGTGATCGCGCTCGGCCTCATCATCGGCGGCGCGATCGGCAACGCCATCGACCGCATCGCCTACGGAGCGGTGGTGGATTTCGCCCTGTTCCACATCGCCATCGCGGGAAAAACCTATAGCTGGTATGTGTTTAACCTTGCCGACGCGGCGATTGTTGCCGGTGTCGCCGCCCTGCTATATGACTCCCTCTTCGCGCCAACCGCCGCAAAAACGCCCCGATAAACGGCGATATACGGTCCGGCTGATGGCGCTTAAGTGACTGTGCTGTCGCCATATTTCCTGTCGAAAGCTGGACGGATCACGATGATTTCCCTGCGCCCCGATGACACCCTCACCGCCAAGGCCGCGCTGATGCGCCTGTTCAAGGTCGCCGGAATGGCCTGTGCCCTGACGCTCGTTGTCGCTTCCAACGTGGCTCGCGCCGAGGACGACGGCGAGCAGCAGCCGGAAATGAGCTTCGAGCACAAGATGATCGACGGCCTGCTGCGCGGCCTCGGCGGCCAGACCATGGAAGATAACAACAAGGGCATCGAGTATCGCGAACGCTCGCCGCTGGTGATCCCTTCCAAACTCGATCTGCCACCGCCTGCCTCGAAATCCGCGCCTGCGGTCGCGAACTGGCCGAAAGATCCGGACGTTCAGGCCCGCAAGGAAGCTATCGAAGCCAGCAAAAGAGCAACCCCGGACTGGGACGCCTCCAAGCGCCCTCTGATGCCGAGTGAACTCGCCAAGAAGCCGTCATCCAAGAGAAGCTCGACGGCCCTTAACGACGATCGACCCGGCATGGACAATTCCAACTACAATCTGCTGAGCCCCTCGCAGCTCGGCTTCAAGAACAGCATGATGTCGGACCTGTTTGGCGGCGGGAAGGACGAGAGCGCCAAGTTCGTGAAGGAGCCTGAGCGCAGCGAACTGAGCCAGCCACCCGCTGGCTATCAGACACCGTCGCCGAGTTACGCCTACGGTACGGGTCCGATGGAAAGCAAGACCAAGAGAGACTACAATCCGCTCTTCGATAAATAGTCCGTGCAGGCGATCCGGCTCGCACATTGATTTGTCGTAAGCTTGCATCGCGCGCCATGATCCCGCCATCCGGACGGCTCACTCAGGGCTGTTCTTCGCATTCTTTCGGAGTCGATATCGGATCATGCGCGATCTCAAAATCATTTCTCGGCGTGATGCACTGCGCGGTATCGCGCTGACCGCCACGGCGCTGACCACACCATGGCCCGCTTTCGCGGATACGGCGCCGACCTCGAACCAGCCCTCGACCTTCACCATCGCCAACGGCCTTCAGGTCGTGGTCATTCCCGACCATCGGACGCCGACCGTCACCCAGATGATCTGGTACAAGGTTGGCTCGGCCGACGAGACGCCGGGCAAATCGGGGCTCGCGCATTTTCTCGAACATCTGATGTTCAAGGGCACCGCGAAGCATCCGGCCGGGGAATTCTCGCAGAGCGTGGTCCGCGTCGGCGGCAGCGAGAATGCCTTCACCTCGTTCGATTACACCGGCTATTACCAGAGCGTGCCGCGCGACAAGCTCGCGCTGATGATGGATTTCGAATCCGACCGCATGACCGGGCTGATCCTCAAGGACGAGAATGTCCTACCCGAGCGCGACGTCGTGCTGGAAGAATACAACATGCGCGTCGCCAACAGCCCGGATGCGCGACTGACTGAACAGATCATGGCGGCGCTCTATCTCAATCATCCCTACGGCCGTCCCGTCATCGGCTGGCGCGCCGAGATCGAGAAACTCAACCGCGAGGAAGCGCTCGACTTCTATCGCCTCCACTACGCCCCCAACAATGCGACACTCGTGGTCGCGGGGGACATCACGGCCGAGGATCTGCGGCCGATGGTCGAGGCCACCTACGGCAAGGTTGCGCCGCAGCCTTCGATCCCCGCCAAGCGCATCCGCCCGCAGGAGCCGCCACCTGCGGGTCCACGCACCGTGACACTCGCCGACCCACGCGTCGAGCAACCGAACCTGCGCAGGCTGTATCTGGTGCCTTCGGCGGTCACGGCTGCTGCCGGCGAGAGCGAGGCGCTGGAAGTGCTCGCGCAACTGATGGGCGGCGGCATCAACGCCTATCTATTCCGCGCGCTCGCGGTGGATCAGAAAATCGCGGTGAGCGCCAATGCCTGGTATCAAGGCACGGCGCTCGATCCCTCGCAGTTCGGCATCGCCGCCTCGCCGAAGCCCGGTGTCAGCTTCGAAAAGATCGAAGAGGCGATCGACAAAGTGATCGCGACCGTTGCGCAAACGCCGGTACCGGCCGAAGACCTCGAGCGCGCCAAGACGCAGTTGATCGCGGAATCGGTGTATGCGCGCGACAGCCAGAGCACGATGGCACGATGGTACGGCGCAGCAATCACCGTCGGCCTCACGGTTGCCAGTATTCAGAGCTGGCCGGACCGCATCCGCGCGGTCACTGCGCAGCAAGTGAGCGATGCAGCGCGCAAATGGCTCGACAAGAAGCGCTCTGCGACGGGCTATCTCATCAAGGAAGCGCCTTCGCGCGAGGAGAAACGCTCGTGAGAAACGCTTTGAAAAACCTCGTCCGGCCCCTCGCATTCGGCGCGGCGCTGCTCGCTTTCGGCCATGTGCCCGCGCAGGCGGCAGCGAAAATCCAGCGCGTGGTTTCACCGGGCGGCATTGAGGCCTGGCTCGTGCAGGATGCGACCGTGCCGCTGGTAGCGATGCAGTTCGCCTTTCGTGGCGGCAGCGCGCAGGACCCCGCCGACAAGCCCGGTGTAGCCCAATTGATGGCCGACAACCTTGATGAAGGTGCGGGCGATCTCGATTCCAACGCCTATCATGAGCGGCTGGAGCGCCGCGCGATCCAGATGAACTTCACCGTGACGCGCGATCAGATCCGCGGCTCGCTGCGGATGCTGAAGGACAACCGCGATGAGGCGTTCGACCTGCTGCGCCTCGCGCTGACCGCGCCGCGTTTCGATGCCGAGCCGCTGGAGCGCGTCCGTGCGCAGACGATATCGATCCTGCGCCGTGAATCGGTCACGCCCGGCTCGATCGCAGGCAACAAGTTCTTTGCCGCCGGATTCCCGAACCATCCCTACGCGCATTCGCCGCGCGGTACACTGGAGAGCATTCCCACGATTACCACTGACGATCTGCGCACCTACCGCGAAAAGGTGTTCGCACGGGACGGGCTGACCGTTGCCGTGGTCGGCGACATTGATGCCGAGGCGCTGGGCCAGTTGCTCGACAAGACATTCGGCGCCTTGCCCGCGAAGGGCAATCTTGCTCCCGTGCCTGATGTGACGATTGCCACAGGCGACAACAGGATCTTCGTGCCGCTCGACGTGCCCCAAACCAACATTCTATTCGGCGGACCATCAATCAAGCGCGACGATCCCGACTTCATGGCGGCCTATATCGTCAACCACATTATCGGCGGCGGCTCGCTGTCGTCGCGGCTCTACCACGAAGTGCGGGAAAAGCGCGGCCTCGTCTATTCCGTCTCCACATCGTTGTGGTGGATGGACAAAACCTCGATCTTCCTCGGCAACACCGCGACCCGCGCCGACCGGGCCAATGAGACGGCAGACCGGATCGCCGCCGAGCTGAAGCGCATCGCCGACGACGGCCCAACCCAGCAGGAGCTGGACGAGGCCAAGTCCTATCTCAAGGGCTCGCAGATGGTGGCGCTGGATTCGTCCACCAAATTCGCCGGGGCGCTGCTGCAATACCAGCTCGACAAACTCGGCATTGACTATCTCGACCGCCGGCCGGCGATCATTGATGCCGTGACACTGGACGACGCCAAGCGCGTCGCCAAGAAAATCTGGAGCCATCAGCTTCTGACGGTCAGCGTCGGTCGCCCGCCCGCAGAAGCTGCCACGCCCAAGCCGATCAAGAACTAGGTCGTTTCCGTCTCGGCTGTGCTATCTGTGATCCATGATCCGGGTCACACGCGATATCGTCATCGACGAGAGCGACATCGACATCTCCTTCGTCCGCGCCTCCGGGCCGGGCGGGCAGAATGTCAACAAGCTCTCCACCGCGGCGCAACTGCGCCTCGATGTGGGCCGCCTGCAGCTTGCCGCCGATACGCTGACGCGCCTCCAGACGCTCGCGGGCCAGCGCATGACGAAGGACGGCGTGCTGGTACTGCATGCCCAGCGCTTCCGTACCCAGGAACGCAACCGTGCCGACGCTATCGAGCGCCTCCTCGTCCTGCTGCGCGAAGCGGCTGTGCGTCCGAAGACGCGCCGTCCTACCCGGCCAACGCTCGGCTCGAGAAAGCGCCGCCTTGATGGCAAGAAACGCCGCTCCGATATCAAGGCGGGCCGAAGCACGCGGTTCGACGACTAAGCGAATCAACGGCGCTACCTTGTGCGCAAGCGCAAAGGCGGCCTCCCTATTTGGACCAAACCTCCGTAAAATCCGCGCCATGCCCGTCCGTCAACTGCCCGAACAGATCGTCAACCGTATTGCCGCCGGTGAGGTAGTGGAGCGGCCCGCGAGCGCCGTGAAAGAACTCGTCGAAAACGCCATCGACGCGGGCGGCACGCGTATCGACATCTTCACCGAGGGTGGCGGCCGGCGGCGCATCGCCATCACCGACGACGGCAGCGGCATGACGCGCGGCGACCTCGCGCTTGCGGTCGAGCGCCACGCCACCTCGAAACTCGACGACGAGGATCTCTTACGCATTCGCACGCTCGGCTTCCGTGGCGAAGCCCTGCCCTCGATCGGCTCCGTGGCGAAACTCGCGATCACCACACGCCACGCCAGCGAGCCGCACGCCTGGGCGCTCGAAGTCGACGCAGGAACAAAATCCGGCATCGTACCCGCAGCGCTCGCCCACGGCACCCGCGTCGAGGTGAGCGACCTGTTCTATGCAACGCCTGCACGGCTGAAGTTTCTGAAAACCGACCGCACCGAAGCCGAAGCGATCCGCGAGGTTGTGCGGCGACTGGCAATGGCGCGGCCTGACATCGCCTTCACGCTCGCGGGCGAGGAACGCGCGCCCGTCACATGGGCGGCCGCACTACCCGGCGCGCCGGGGCGGCTGACGCGGCTCGGCGACATTCTCGGCAGCGATTTCCGCACCCATGCCATCGAGGTGCGCGCCGAGCGCGAAGATGTTTCTGTCGAGGGTTTTGCCGCGGCACCGTCGCTGACCCGCGCCAACGCGCTCGGGCAATATCTGTTCGTCAACGGCCGCCCGGTACGCGACAAGCTTATTCTCGGGGCGGTGCGCGCCGCCTATTCCGATTACCTGCCACGCGACCGCCATCCGATCGTGGCGCTGTTTGTCACGCTCGATCCGCAGGAGGTCGACGCCAACGTTCACCCGGCCAAGACCGAAGTGCGTTTCCGCAATGCAGGCCTCGTCCGCGCGCTGATCATTCATGCGCTGAAGGACGGCCTCGCCCGCGAAGGGCGGCGCACGGCTGCCAACACCAACGGCACCGCAATCACGACGGCCTTCCGCCGGGAAGATTTGCCGCGCGGCGGTTACGACTGGCGATCATCGCCTGCTGCGCCTTTTCCTTCTCACCCGTCTTCTGCTGCAATGGCGTTCGGCGAAGCGCCGCAGGCGACTTTCGACGCTTATGCACCGAGCGCGGACGCACGGGGCCATGACACACCGCTCACCGATGCCGTCAACCAGCCGCTTGGCGCCGCGCGCACGCAACTTCACGAGAACTACATCGTGGCGCAGACCAATGACGGTCTCGTGCTGGTCGACCAGCACGCGGCGCACGAGCGCATCGTCTACGAACGGCTCAAGGCTTCCCTCGAAAGAAACGGCGTGCAGCGCCAGATGCTGCTAATCCCTGAAATCGTCGAGATGGACGAAGCCGTGGTCGAGAAGCTGCTCGCGCGCACGGATGAACTCGAGAAATACGGCCTCGCCATCGAATCTTTCGGCCCGGGTGCAGTTGCGGTACGCGAGACGCCGTCGCTGCTCGGCAAGACCAACGCAGCGTCGCTATTGCGCGATTTAGCCGAGCACATGGCGGAATGGGACGAGGCGTTGCCGCTGGAACGGCGGCTGATGCATGTCGCCGCCACCATGGCCTGCCACGGTTCGGTGCGCGCGGGCCGCATTCTCAAGGTCGAGGAAATGAACGCATTGCTGCGCGAGATGGAAGCGACGCCGAATTCCGGCCAGTGCAACCATGGCCGCCCGACCTATGTGGAATTGAAACTAGCCGATATCGAGAAGCTGTTCGGACGGCGCTAGATCAATCACCAGCGCGCAGAAATACGAACTCGGTATCGTCATAAGCGCGGCGCTCAAGTTCTTCGTAACCCTCAGGCGCAGCAAATGCGGCCGCCGTCGTCTCTTCAACCACCACGAGCGCACCCGGCAGGAGCCATTTGCCTTCGCGCAGCGAGGCGAGCGCCTTTTCCGCAAGACCCTTGCCGTAAGGTGGATCGAGGAAGGCTAGCGTGAATGGCTCCATCGGATGTGCGGGCCCGAGTTGCGTGGCATCGCGGCGATAGACCTTGGTGACGCCACCGAGACCCAGCGCCTCGACATTGTTGCGCAACAGCGCGCGCGCCTCCGCGCCATTGTCGATGAACAGCGCGAACGACGCGCCGCGCGACACCGCCTCGATGCCGAGCGCGCCAGTGCCTGCGAACAGGTCGAGCACCCGGGCATCGACCGCGGGATTCTCGTAGGCGTGCATCAGGATATTGAACACCGACTCGCGCAGGCGATCCTGCGTCGGCCTGATATCCTTCGACGCAGGCGAGGCGATGTTGCGCCCGCGCATCCTTCCGCCGACGACGCGCATCCTTAGTCCTTCGGCGTCAGATCGCGCTTGCCGTGATAGCCGCGCTTCGGCTTGCGCGGCGGACCATAACCGTTGGCCTCGGCTTCGTTGCGCGCGCGCTTCTCGTCGCTACCGCTGCGCTGGACCACGACGGTACGGCCCTTACGATCCTCGATCTTCGAGCGCTTGATCTTCTTGTTGTCGGCCTTGGTGCGAAGCGGCGTGCCGTCCCGGCCCACCTTCGGGCCTTCGTCATCGCGCACTGGCTTGTCGAACTGCGCGCCGGACATCGTGGCGATCTTCTCACCGAGCTGCTCGCGCAGCACCCGGCTCTTGATCTCCTCGACCTGCCCTTCCGGGATTTCGCCGAGTTGGAACGGACCATAAGAGATGCGAATGAGCCGGTTCACCTCAAGTCCGAGATGAGCCATCACGTTACGCACCTCACGGTTCTTGCCCTCGCGGATCGCGAAAGTCACCCAGACGTTGGCACCCTGATCGCGCTCAAGCGTCGCATCGATCGAACCATATTTGACGCCATCAACCTCGACGCCGTTCTTCAGCTCATCGAGTTGCGCTTGGGTCACCTCACCGTGTGCACGGACGCGATAGCGCCGCAGCCAGCCGGTGTCAGGATGTTCGAGCGCGCGTGACAACCCGCCATCATTGGTGAGCAGCAGCAGGCCTTCGGTGTTGAAGTCGAGCCGGCCGATCGAGATCAGGCGTGGCAAGCCTTCCGGCAGATGATCGAACACCGTCGGGCGGCCTTCGGGGTCGTCGTGCGTCGTCATCAGCCCGCGCGGCTTATGATAGAGAAACAGCCGCGTGCGCTCGCGCTCCGGCAACGGCTTGCCGTCGATGGTGATGACGTCGCGCACGGTGACATCGAGCGCAGGCGAATTGATCACGCGGCCGTTGACCGAAACGCGGCCCTGCGTGATCCATTCCTCTGCATCGCGACGCGAGCACATGCCTGCCCGCGCCACGGCCTTGGCAATCCGCTCGCCGGTCTTGTCCTTCTTCGGCGCGGCGCGCGGTGCGCGCTTGTCGGAATCCGCAGGCCGCTCGCGATAGGCGCCGCGCCCCCCGAAAGCCGGACGCTTGGCGAAAATCTTGCTGTCGTCCTCATTGTCACGGCGTGGACGCTCGTCGCGGTCGGAACGGCCACGTCCCTCGCTGCGCGGATGTTCCTGCCAAGCATTGCGGCGCGGCGCACGCTCTTCCTGATCGCGCTCGAAGCGCGGACGGCCGAAGCCCTCACGCTTGCGCTCAAAGCGCTCGCCACCTTCCGGGCGATCTTCACGCGGGCGCGAAAAACGCGGCCGGTCGCTTGCACCACGATCGTCGCGGCGCGGCGCGCGCTTTTCCCACGGCTTCTCATTGCTGCGATCGTTGCGATCCGCGAAGTCCCGACGCGGGCCGCGCGAGGGACCTCGCTCGTCGCGGTTGAAACGCGGGCGCTCGTCGCGCTGCGGACGATCATCGCGATTGAACCGCGCCGGGCGCGAGTCACCGCGCGGGCCATCCTTGCGGAAGCCCTCGCCGCGCGGCGTATAAGGCCGCTTTTCGCCAAACTTCTTGTCGCCGAATTTTTTGTCGCCAAAGCCACCCGAACGACTGGGGCGCGCATCGCCACGCGGCGCACGATCTTCACGCGGCTTGAAGGGACGTCCCTCGCCACGACCGCTCGCGCCGAATTCCTTGCGCGGACCACGCGCCGGACGATCACCCCGATCTTCGCGCGGTTTGAACGAGCGACCTTCACCACGGTCATCGCGCGAAGGCCGGTCGTCCCGGTTGAAGCGTGGACGCGGACGGTCGCCGTCTCCGTCCTTGCGGTAACCTTCGCCACGGGGCGCGTACGGCCGCTTCTCACCGAAGCTGCGCCCGCCGGGCTTTTTGTCGCCGAATTTCTTGTCACCAAACTTGCGGTCGCCGCGAGGCGCGGAGGATCGCGCGGGACGCTCGCCGGAAAACCGGCCCTTGCCGCCATCCCCGTCTCGGCTGCGTCCAGGCGGGCGGCTGCGCGAGCCGGAGCCGCTTCTGTTGTTTTTATCGTTGTCGCGGGGCATGTAAGGTCTCGCTTGAGGGGCGCCCGGGGCGCAAAAGCCGGTCCGAACGGTCGCGTTCCCCTGATCAGGGCCGCCTGTCGCCAAAGCCGGTGGATTAAGGGCGCTCTCATAACAGACTTCGGCACGGGAAACGAGGGATGACGGCACAAAGTTTCATGGATTTGGCCCTGAAACAGGCCGAAATCGCGGCTTTGAGCGGCGAAGTGCCGATCGGCTGCGTCGTGGTCCATGACGGAGCCGTGATTGCGCAGGCGGCCAACCGTACCCTCACCGACCGCGATCCGACCGCGCATGCCGAAATGGTCGCACTCCGCGAGGCAGCGCAAAAGCTCGGCCGCGAACGGCTGACCGATTGCGATCTCTACGTGACGCTGGAACCCTGCACGATGTGCGCGGGCGCGATCTCACATGCCCGCATCCGCAGGCTCTATTACGGCGCGCTAGACCCGAAGGGCGGCGCAGTCGACAGCGGGGTGCGGTTTTTCAACTCGCCCACCTGTCATCACACCCCGGATGTCTATCCGGCGGTCGGAGAGGACAAGGCGGGGACGCTGCTGCGGGATTTCTTCAAGGCGCGGCGCTAGTACCCGCTTTCCGTTACAGATCGACCGTCATCGCCTCATGCGACATCCGCATGCCAATGCGCTCGTAGAAACGATGCGCGGCAGTACGGCGCTTGTCGCTCTTGAGCTGCAGGGAGCGACAACCACGTTCGCGCGCAATGCCCATGATCGCCTGCATCATCTTCTCGCCGATGCGCTGGCCGCGTAGCGCACGATCGACACGCACGCCTTCCGCCTGTGCGATCCACGCGCCTTGGTACGACAAGCAGGGCACAAAAGTGAGCTGCACACAGCCGACCGCGAAGCCGTTTTCATCCCAGACATAGAGCACGTTGTTGGCGTCGGCGACGATCGCGTCAAACGCCGCCTCGTAAGGCGCAAGCCCCTTCGACATGTCCTCGCGTTCGTGCGCCAGATCGTCGTCCAGAAGGAGCTGAAGAATCCGCGGGAGCTCATCGCGTCTCGCTTTACGTAACGGCATTATCCCTGCTCCCGCTTGATTGCCTGCCAGCCTATATCGCGGCGGCAAAATCCTTCCGGCCATCGAATCCTGTCGACCGCCTGATAGACGCGCCGCTGCGCGTCCCCGACACTATCGCCGATGGCCGTGACGTTCAGCACGCGGCCGCCATTGGCAAGTATCCGCGTGCCGTCAGATTTGGTTCCGGCGTGGAATATCTCCACGCCCTCGATATCTCCGGCCTCATCGAGGCCTTCGATGATCGAACCTTTCGCGTAATCGCCCGGATAACCCTTCGCTGCCATCACCACGGTGAGGGCGGATTGCGGGTACCAGCGCAAATCGAAATGCTTCAATTCGCCATCGACCGCAGCCATCAGCGCCGGCACGAGGTCCGACATCATCCGCATCATCAGAACCTGCGTTTCGGGGTCGCCGAAGCGGACGTTGTATTCGATCAGCTTCGGCCCCTCGGCCGTGATCATCAGGCCCGCGAACAGCACACCCTTGTAGGGCATGCCCTTGTCCTTCATTGCACGCAATGTCGGGCGGATAATCTCGTCCATCGTGCGCGCGACCATCGCATCCGTCATCACCGGGGCGGGCGAATAGGCACCCATGCCTCCGGTGTTGGGCCCCTGGTCGCCATCAAAGGCGCGCTTGTGGTCCTGCGCGGTCGCAAGCGGCAGCGCGTTCTCGCCATCGCACAGCACGAAGAACGAGGCTTCCTCGCCTTCCATGAATTCCTCGACCACGCATTCCGCACCCTGCGTGCGAAACAGCGCATCGATCGCCGCTTCCGCTTCAGCCAGCGTCATTGCGACGACGACGCCCTTGCCTGCCGCAAGCCCGTCCGCCTTCACGACGATGGGCGCGCCGTTGTCACGAACATAGGCTTTCGCGGCGGCGGCATCCTTGAATCGCTCATAAGCGGCGGTCGGGATGTTGTTCGCCTTGCACAGATCCTTGGTGAACCCCTTGGAACTCTCGAGCTGCGAGGCCGCTTTGCTCGGGCCGAACGCCTTGATGCCTGCGGCGGCCAGATCGTCGACGATGCCGGCCGCAAGGGGCGCTTCGGGACCAACGACGACCAGATCGACCTTGTTGGCCCTGCAGAAGGCCACAACCGCCGCATGATCGCCAACATCCAGCGCGATGCATTCAGCCTCGCGGGCGATCCCGGCATTGCCCGGCGCGCACCACAATTTCGTCAGCTCCGTCGAGGCCGCTATTTTCCAGGCCAGCGCATGTTCGCGCCCGCCGGAGCCGATCAAAAGGATATTCATGGGAGAAGGTCGAACCGCAGTTTATCGAGTGAAAAAACAGACTATCATGGGACTTCCTCACAAGACCAGATTCGATTGCCGATGAACAAAGCTGCCGAGACGTTATCCAATGCCGCGGAATTCACCGTTTCCGAGCTGTCTTCGGCGCTGAAACGCACCGTCGAGGACACCTATGGGCATGTCCGCGTGCGCGGGGAGATTTCCGGCTTTCGCGGGCCCCATGCCTCCGGCCACTGCTATTTCGCCCTCAAGGACGAGAGCGCCAAGATCGAGGCCGTGATCTGGAAGGGCGTACACGGGCGGATGCGGTTCAAGCCGCAGGAGGGGCTCGAGGTCATCGCCACCGGCAAGCTCACCACCTACCCGGGCTCCTCAAAATATCAGATCGTCATCGAGGCCATCGAGCCTGCCGGCGTCGGCGCGCTGATGGCACTGATGGAAGAACGCAAGAGGAAGCTCGCCGCCGAGGGGCTGTTCGACGAGTCGCGCAAGCAATTGCTGCCGTGGCTGCCGGAAGTGATCGGCGTCGTCACCTCGCCGACCGGCGCGGTGATCCGCGACATCCTGCATCGCCTCGAAGACAGGTTTCCGCGCCGCGTGCTGGTGTGGCCGGTGCGCGTGCAGGGCGAAGGTTCGGCCGAGCAGATCGCGGCGGCGATCAATGGATTCAATGCGCTCGAGGAAGGCGGCGAGATTCCGCGCCCCGATTTGCTCATCGTCGCTCGCGGCGGCGGCTCGCTGGAAGATCTGTGGTCGTTCAACGAGGAGATCGTGGTGCGCGCGGCGGCCGCGAGCATGATCCCGCTGATTTCCGCCGTCGGCCACGAGACCGACGTCACACTGATCGATTTCGCCGCCGACAAGCGCGCGCCGACACCCACCGCCGCCGCTGAGATGGCGGTACCGGTACGCGCCGATCTCGCGATCGAGATTTCATCGCTGGCGCGCCGCTCCTTCGCTTGCTGGCAGCGCGGTCAGGAAAACAGGCGCGCCGAACTGCGCGGCGCGGCGCGCGGCTTGCCGAAACTCAGCGAACTGCTGGCGATCCCGCGCCAGCGCTTCGATCGCGCCTCCGCGCACCTGCCACGTGCGTTGCGCGCCAACACCCATATCTATGATCGGCGGCTGTCGATGATCGCGGGCCGCCTCACTGTCACCACGCTGCGCACCCAGATCGCGCGCGCGAAGGATCAGGTTAGCCGCCTGTCGGAGAGTGCCCGGCGCTGCTCGGAGCATTTCATCGCCTTGCGACGCACTCGCGTTCAACACAGCGCGCAGATGCTGGCGGCGTTGTCCTACAAGGGCGTGCTATCACGCGGCTTCGCACTGGTACGCGATGAAGCGGGCCAGCCGCTGCATCACGCCACGCAGGTCGGCGAAGGCGAACGCATCAGCATCGAATTCGCCGATGGCCGGGTTGCCGCTACCGCTCACGGCACGCCACCATCCGCCAAGAAGGCGGCAAAACCTTCCAAACCGACCGCAGCGCCGGAGACGAAAAAGGTTCAGGGCGATCTTTTTTGATCGTGCTCAAAGCGTTGCCACGACCATGAAAATATCATGCAAATTCGATAGCGCGAACCCAACCGCGACATCTACAGCGGCGTGGTCGAGCCCGGCATGGGGCACTGACGTCGATAGACCCAAGGCCATTGATTGGCGGTTGACCCGGCCTTTCCATGACCTATCTGTAGTATTATCACAGCGCCTGATCGGATTGCCCGGGCGGACTTTCGGGAGACTTTTATCTTGTTGAATAAATTCGGGCCGTCCGGCCGTGGCGAAGCCAAGGTCGAATACCTGGACGGCGATTTCCGCATCCTGTCTCCGGGTTCCTATGTGGTGTGCGCCGTGACCGGCGAACACATTCCGCTTGAGGAACTCTCGCTGTGGAGCGTGGACCGGCAGGAAGCATATGCAACGCCACAGGCCGCGATGGAACGGACCTTTCCGGGTTCCGTGAAGAAGAAGGCTTGAGGCCTACTGGCGCGCCTGCTGTGCCCGGCGTAGCCGCTCTTTAAGAAAATCAACGAGCGCGCCCTCATCCTCGACCTGCAAGGTCACCGGAAACGGAACGATCTGTCCAACATAGCTTGCAAGCGCCGACTCACCTTCAAGCCGCGCCAAATCTTTTTCTGTTGTCACAAGCATCAGCGCATCTGCCTGCGCCTCGCGCACCATGACTTCGATTTCCTCCGCCGTGAACGGATGATGATCGGCGAACGCCCGCTGCGACGCCACCTCAATGCCCTGAGCCCGTAACGTGGCGAAAAACCGGGCCGGATCGCCGATCCCTGCGAAGGCCAGCACGCGCTTGCCCCGCAGCTTTGCGACGATCGATTCATCCGGAACGAACGATGCGCGCAACACCAGCCCCCCGTGCTGCACGACACCGTGGGCGACATCGTTCGCGGCATTCCCCTCACCGATCACCATCAGCGCATTGGTGCGCGCGATCTGCCCGGCGAGTGGCGCGCGTAGAGGACCCGCCGGAAATACATGACCATTGCCGAGCCCGCGCGTAGCGTCGATCACGATCACGGAGGCATCCTTGTCGAGCGCCGGATTCTGGAATCCGTCGTCGAGCAGGATCACGCTCGCGCCCTCGCTCTGCGCAAGCGCTGCGCCCGCGACACGATCGTGCGAGACGATCACCGGCACATGACGCGCCATCATTCGTGGCTCATCGCCAACCTCTGACGCAGGATGATCCGCGACACGCACCGGTCCTGCGAGACTGCCACCATAACCACGGCTGACCACGACCGGCGTTTCGCCGAGTTCGCGCAGCATCTGGGCGAGCCGCAACGTGGTTGGCGTCTTACCCGCGCCACCGAGATGGTAGTTGCCGACGCAGATCACCGGGAGCGCAACGCGCTCACCTTGACGCGCCATGCGCGCGCCCGCCACGGCGCCATAAATTGCGGCAATGGGCGCGAGCAGAAGCGAACGAAACGATGACGATGCGTACCAGAAGCCTGGCTCACGCATCGACCGCCCCCTGCTCGATCCGCAGTTGGAGCAAATAGGGCTCCAGCGCCGCCATTGTCTTGTTAACCGCACCGCCCAATCGCGTCACCACGCGCTGCGCCGCCGCAGAGAGACGATTGCGCGCGATCGGATTGCCGAGCAGATGACGCAATAGCGTGACAAACTCGTCGGGATCCCGAGCGAGCAGTGCGCCTTCAGTGCGGTCAAGTTCGGCATAAAGATTTGCGAAATTGAAAACGTGCGGTCCGTGCAGGATCGCGGCATCGAGCTTCACCGGCTCGATCGGGTTCTGTCCGCCATGCGGAACAAGCGAACCGCCCATGAACACAACCGGCGCGAGACGATAGAACAACCCGAGTTCACCCATCGTGTCGGCAACATAGATGTCGGTATCGGCCGAGGGCAGATCGCCGCGCGAGCGCAGCGCCGTCTGCAGCCGCGCTTTTTCCACCATCTGTGCAATTGCAGACCCACGTTGCGGATGACGTGGCACGATCACCGTCAACAACGAGGGAATTTCTGCCGCCAGATGGCGATGTGCCTCGATGATGATTTCTTCTTCGCCAGGATGAGTCGAGGCCGCGACGAACACGGTCCGGCGCCCTGTCGCCGCCTTCAGTCGATCGAACCTTTCAGGATCCGCGGGCAGCGCTTTGATGTCGAGCTTGAGATTTCCTGAGGTGACGACGTTCGGGCTACCTAGCGCTGCGAACCGCTCGTGGTCGACATCCGATTGCGTCAGGCACAGATCAAAGCACGACAGCAGCGTACCGATGGTAACGCGCGCCTTACGCCAGCGCGGGAACGAGCGCGGCGACATCCGCCCGTTGATGAGTGCCAACGGAATCCGCCGCTGCGACGCCGACAGCAAGAGGTTGGGCCAAAGATCGGACTCGATGAAAAGCCCGAGCCCTGGCTTCCAGTGATCGAGGAAGCGCGCAACGTACGCCGGTACATCGTAGGGAATGAACTGATGGATAACATCCGGCGGAAAACGCCGCGCGACAATGTCGGCAGACGTCCTGGTGCCCGAGGTGAGCAGAATACGTAGATTGAGCGCACGTAGCCGGTCGATAAGTTCGGCCGCCGCCAGCACCTCGCCGACGCTTGCACCGTGAATCCAGACGAGCGGCCCGGGCGGGCGCTCCACGCCAGCAAATCCTCGGCGTTCACCGACACGCGCGGGATCTTCCTTGCCCTGCTTCAGTCTGCGCCCGATGAGTAGGCCTGCGAGAGGCGCGGCCAGAGCCGAGGCTCGCCGGTAAACACCAAGCGTCACCGGCAAGGCTTCAGCCATTGAGTCCCTCATCGGGATGGCCGACCCGCGTATAGGCAAGACGGTTCACGCCATTGAGCGCGTCTTCGAGCTGTTGGCGCAGGATTTCCATTGCGGCATCATCGGCATCGGCCGGCACATGAATGAGGTCGCCGGCAGCCATGATCCCGCGCCCGAACGGCAGGTTGATCACTGAGCGGTCCCAGTTCTTCAGGCGTTTGAAGCGGCTGGTCGCAATCGCGACCGGCAGAATCGGCCGCCCGGATTCGCGCGCCAGCATGATGACGCCGAGACCGGCCTTGCGCGCGACCTTCGGCACGTCGGCGGTCAGCGCCATGTTGATGTTGTCGTCCAGCGTGCGCAGCATCATCTTGAAGGCAGCAACGCCACCCTTGCGGTGAAACTCGGAGCCATGATCGCCGGACCCGCGCACGGTGCCGACATCGAGCCGTTCGGCGGCAATCGCGTTGATCTCGCCGTCGCGGTGACGCGAGATCAAGACCTTGGCGGGATATTTCTTCTTTTTCAAGAACGGCATCATGAAATGCTGTCCGTGCCAGAACGCGACAATCACCGGCATATAATGCTCGGCTTGCTCATAAACATCCGGCGGCTCGTATTCGAACCTGTTGGTCCACCACACTAACCGCAGGAACTCGGCCGCGAGAAAACCCACGGTCTGCTGTACCCAGCCGGCTCGGCCCAATTTACGAAGAGACAATTTCAATGTCCGGTTTTCGAATCGTGTCCGGGATCGAGCAGACGGTGAATATGCACGATGAAATACCGCATATGAGCATTATCGACGGTTTGCTGCGCCTTCGCCTTCCACGCCTGGTAAGCGGCGGCATAATTCGGGAACAAGCCCACAGTCTCGACCTTCGATAAGTCCTTGAAGGTCGTGCCATCGAGTTCGGAAACCTCTCCGCCGATGACAAGGTGCAGCAATTGCGGTGCGGGATCCGACATGATGGCCCTTAGAAACACGGACCGGAGCGGTAATTCAAGCCTCAAATAGACGCATTGGCATTAAAAACCGGCTTGCGGGCGAGAGTTTCCAGAAGAAGCCGATGCCGGGGCAGGCCCGCCGCCACCAGCGTGCCGTGAGCCACTTCGGGGCAATTATACCGGAGGTTTCCCCCATCCAGTTCGGTCATGGCGCCACCCGCTTCACTGATGATGAGATCGGCAGCCGCGACATCCCAGTCGCGGCTGTGGCCACCCGCGAAGGCCACATCGAGGGCACCGTTGGCGACACGGCACATCCGCAATGCGAGCGAGCCGATGCGCGGATAGCCGGCGGTGCCGCTCGCGATTTTCGCCACGCGGTCGAGGATCGACTGGGGCGCCGCGATCCGAGTCAAGTCGAGGTCGGTGCCGGAGGTCGCATTGATCGCGCTTGCGTTGAGGGTCGCACCCTTGTCGCGTTCAGCGAGATAGAATTCATCGCTCATCGGCGCGTAGACGCAACCCAGCACCGGAATTCCATGCTGGACCAGGGCTACACTGATCGACCAGTCCTTGCGCTTGTTCAGAAACGCGCGAGTGCCATCAATCGGGTCGACCACCCAGACACGGGATTTGTCGAGACGCGCGGAATCGTCCGCGCTTTCTTCCGACAGCCAGCCATAGTCCGGATTGAACGAGCGCAGCCGTTCTTCGAGAAAATCGTTGACCGCGATGTCGGCATCGGAAACCGGCGACGAAGCGCCCTTGATCCAGCTCTTGACGCCGGCGCCGAACATGCCGGTCGCGAGCTCGCCGGCTTCGCGCAGGGTGTTTGCGAGAAGCGCCGCCTCGGCTGCGAAGTCGTCAGCGCCCGGCAATCGTCAACCCCTCGATCCGCACGGTCGGAGAGTTCACGCCATATTTGAAAACGAGATCGTTCGCGGGCCGCATCGATTTGAAGATGTCGAACAGATGACCCGCGATCGTGACCTCGCTCACGGCATAAGTGAGTTTGCCGTTCTCGATCCAGAAACCCGAAGCGCCGCGACTGTAATCACCTGTGACGCCGTTGACGCCGGAACCGATCAGGTCGGTGATGTAGAAGCCCTCCTTGATATCGGACATCAATTCTTCCGGCGTCATCTCACCAGGCTCGAGATGCAGATTGTACGCCCCGGGCGATGGCGACGACGACACGCCGCGATGAGCGTGACCGGTCGTGGTCATGCCAAGTTCGCGTGCGGTCGCACAATCGAGAAGCCACGTGGTCAGCACGCCCTCATCCACGATCGCGTGCCGTTTCACCGCCACGCCCTCCGCGTCGAAGGTCTGCGAGCGCAGGCCGCGCACCCGCAGCGGATCGTCGATGATGCGGATGCTCTTGTCGAACAATTGCTGCCCAAGTCTGTCCTTGAGGAAACTCGTCTTGCGCGCGACAGAGGCACCATTCGCAGCACCGACGAGATGCCCGATCAGCGAACCCGCCACGCGCGGATCGAACACCACCGGCGCCTTGCAGGTGGCGACCTTGCGCGGATTGACGCGGGCGACGGCGCGCTCGCCGGCGCTGCGGCCGATGTCGCGCGGCGAGGCAAGGTCGGAGCCGTGAATGGCCGATGTGAAATCGTAATCGCGCTCCATGCCGGTGCCCTCATCCGCAATCGCGGTCATTGACACGCCCTGGCTGGAACGCAAGTAAGCGCCATGAAATCCGGTGCTGGTCACAAGCACCATGCCGCCAATGCCGGACGAGGCCGACGCGCCGCTGGATTTGGTGACGCCCTTCACCGCGAGCGCGGCAGCTTCCGCCTCATGGGCGCGACGCTCAAGTTCGTCGAGCGAAGGTACATTGCGATCGAGCAGATCGAGATCGGGGAAATCTTTCGCGAGCAGCGCCGGATCGGCAAGTCCCACAAACGCATCCTCCGGCGCGACCTTCGCCATCGCTACCGCGCGCGCAGCGAGCATGGCGACATTGTCTCCGCTGATGTCGTTGGTGGAGACGACCGCCTGCCGTTTGCCGACCAGAACCCGCAAGCCGACATCGTCGCCCTCAGAACGCTCCGATTCCTCGACACGGCCATCGCGGATTTCCACGCCTTGCGAGACACCGCGTACCGCCACCGCATCGGCGGCATCCGCGCCCGCCTTCTTCGCGGCCTCGACAAGACGCTGCGCAATATCGGTGAGCGCGCTCTGGTCGAGCAGATTGGTGACGGATGGAGAGGACGAGGCGGCTTTGTTGGAAGGAGAAACCGAAGATGCTGCGTTTGGTGAAGAGTTCACGAACGGAATCCTGCCGCTTGGGTTGATATGCGTTAAGGATGAGATGTGCCTGTTTTATGCGGACTGCAAGCATTCCATCGCCAGAACTTACAATATTTCTTGAATGGGCAAGGTCTCGTCAATCATGTCGGCCAACCTCTTATCAAGCATGCGAATCGAAGCGACGCCTGCAACATCCGATTAACCAGCAATCTTAAGCGAATTCGGAGCCGCGCCTGACATCCTCCTCGCATCGACCGGGAAAATAATCCCGGCGGGGAGACTAAAAACGTGAGGCGTCAATACGGACTAAGCGGGGTTCAACCCGCCGGGTCGAGCCGCGATCTGCGGCTCGACCCTCTTTCCTTGCCAGCCCGGTTTGAAGCGCGCGACGGCCGCGCCGATGGCGGTGCGCGGCAAATCGAAATCAATCGCGAACGCGTTGTCGTGCGCCGCATGGTGCGCGGCATGCGCATGACGCTGCAACTGCGCATGCCGGAATTCCTCGGTATCGTGCGGCGGCAGACGGAGGACGCCGAAGCGCTGGTGCTGATCCATCGCGATCCGTCGTTGTCCGTGCCGTTGTTTCTCAGCACCGATACAGACGAGATCGAGCGTCAGTGGTCGGCCTGGAGCGAGGCGCTGGCATTGCCACAGGTCGAAGAAGAAGGCGAAGCCACGGGCGAACCTGCGCCGCGACGCCGCCGCCACAACGTCATCCGCATCCGCAGGCCGCGTTTTCTGACGCGGCGCAAGGCAGGCCGTGCGGCATCAGAGCCGACCGTGCATCACGGCGAGCGCGAGATCATCGCCCGGAACTGATTGAAACAGACAGTGCGGGCTTAACCCCAGGCCCGCACCAGCGCGTCGATCACAAGGCCCGCGAACAGAAGCAATCCCGCATCGCGGTTGCCAAGAAACAAACGCAGGCACAGCCGGGAGTCCGCAATCCTCAGGCGGACGACTTGCGACACCAAATGTGCAGCGAACGCCGCAAGTCCGAGCCAAGCAATCAAGCCCGCTTCCGCGGACCACAGCGCGATGCCGATCAGCGTCACGGCAAGTCCATAGAACAGCGTAAGCCAGTTTCGCGTATTCTTGCCGAACAGAAGCGCGGTCGATTTCACGCCGATCAATGCATCATCGTCAGTGTCCTGATGAGCATAGATCGTGTCGTAACCGATCACCCAGGCGATCGAGCCCGCATAGAGCCATAACGCCGCCGCATCGATCCGCGCGAGAATGACCGCGAAGCCCATCAGCGCGCCCCATGAAAACGCAAGGCCGAGCACTGCCTGCGGCCAGTAAGTAATGCGCTTCATGAAAGGATAGACCACTATCACGATCAGCGAGGCAACGCCGGTCGCGACCGCGAACCAGTTGAACTGTAACAGCACCGCAAGCCCGACCAGCAATTGCAGCGCGAGGAAGCCCGCGGCCTGCTTCACCGTTACCTGTCCCGCCGGAATAGGGCGCGAACGCGTGCGCTCGACACGGCCATCGAGATCGCGGTCGGTGATGTCGTTCCAGGTGCAGCCAGCGCCGCGCATCGCCAAGGCGCCGATCGCGAATAACACCAGCGTGGACGGAAGATGAGATAGATCGCCCGCGACGCCCGCCGCAAGCGCCGCCGACCACAGGCACGGCACCAGCAACAGCCATGTCCCGATCGGTCGGTCCATCCGCGCCAGACGCAGATAAGGCCGCGCCCACAGCGGCGCGTGGGTATCGACCCAGTTCGCCGTCGCATCGGCCACGGGCGCGCTGAAATCTATCATGGGAGAGAAAACCATCCGGCCCTGCAGGCCAGCGATGCCTCAGCGCGCGAGCACATTGCCGCTCAAGGTGTCGAAGGTCGAGCCGCCATTGCGCTTGGTTGGCTTCGCTTCGGGCAATTCCACGGAGGAGCCGAGCGCCTCGCTGAGGCTCATCGCCCCTCCTCCGCGCGGCCCATGAGCCTGCTGCTCAGCCGCATTACAGACCTTCGCGCGCATCTGTTCGGTGCCCTTGTGGCCCTGCATCATCTGCTGCCCGACCTGAGGGGGAATGCCGCAACGCTGCGAGTTGGTCTCGATATATTTGATCATCTTGAGTTCGGACTGCACGAAGGCGCCGAGCGCCTTGCAGGCCTCACTCGCGGGTGCCTTACGCTTGCCGAGCGCCTTGATGACCTCGGCACGCTTTTCGGCTTCCTGCTTCAGCGGCGTGAAACCCTTCATGCAATCTGCCTGATTGCCACCGCCCGCCCCCGGGGCCGGCCCTGGCGGGGGACCAGATGGAGCAGCGGAGAAGCCCTGCCCCATCGGGGCCACGCCTTGAGAAGGAAACGCGAGCGGCGTGTTCATCGGCTTCGTCGGCGCACTGCCGCTGACCGGCGGAAATCCTCCGGTATTCGCCTGCTGCGGCGCCGGCGCAACCATCTGACCGGGCAGCGGCGCAGGAAATGCCACCTGTGCAGACGCGGATGCCGATCCGACCGAGGCAAGCGCGCAGGCCGATACGACGGCAAATGTCCAACGCGGCAAGCAAGATGAGATCACGGCATTCCTCCGGCTGCGGCTTTCGCCTGCGCCTGCTTTTACGATTCCGGGTCGACCTTAACAACCCGCCGAATCAGGCAATAGCGCGGCGCTTGGGCGCATTCGGTGGCTATTTGGGCCGATTCAACGGGTTTTCTCACGCAGTTCCATGATCTAAAACACCGACACTCCAATGACGCAGCGCGATTTCAAAAGCCCCCGTCTGTTCGTCGATGCGCCGCTCGATTCGGGCGGTCGCGTGCCGCTCGCGCGCGAGCAGGGCCATTATCTCGGCAACGTGCTGCGGCTCGGAGCCGGTGACAGCATTCTGGTGTTCAACGGCCGCGACGGCGAATGGCGCGCCGAGATCGAAGGCCGCAAGCGCCTCGAACATCTTACCCTCATCGAGCAAACCCGGCCGCAAGAGATGTCCTGCGACCTGCATCTGCTGTTCGCACCGCTCAAGCACGCCCGGCTCGATTACATGGTGCAGAAAGCGGTCGAGATGGGAGCGAGCCTGCTCGCACCAACGCTGACGCAGTTCACGCAGGTCTCGCGCGTCAACACGGAGCGCATGCGCGCCAATGCCATCGAGGCCGCCGAACAATGTGGCATCCTTAATCTGCCCGAGATCCATGAGCCGCAGCCGCTGGCGCGCCGCCTCACCGAACGCGATGGCCAGCGCCTTCTGATTTTCTGCGACGAGGCCGCGCCGCAGGCCGATCCGCTCAAAGCTCTCGCCTCGGAGTCTGAAAAGGCGGGCGGCGTCGATGTCCTGATCGGACCGGAGGGCGGCTTTTCCGAAGAGGAGCGCGCCCTGCTGCTGCACCAGCCGCGCCTCGTCCGACTCTCGCTTGGACCGCGCATCCTGCGGGCCGATACCGCCGCCGTAGCCGCGATGGCACTGGCCCAGGCAGCGCTCGGCGATTGGAACACACGTCTCGGCGAATAGCCGTGGCGGCAGATTTCAGACCGCCGTGAACATCCCCGTAGGGCGAGCCGACCATTCTCATCGCCCAGGTTCGTCCGCTCCACCTCCAATCCAGCAGCCGTGCGCCAAACAGCCGCGCCAAATGCAGTCCCCACCATTGTTGCAAATGATTTTCAACTGCATCATAGATGCAATTAGGAATTAATCGCAGAATTTAGCATGATCCGAACCACCAGCCTGCTGGGATGCGCGGCCCTGATTGCCCTCCCAACGTGCGATTCCGCCGCACAGACAGAGCTTCCGGCCATCACGGTGGCCGAGCCCAAACCCACCCGGAAGAAACGGACCCGACAGGTCCGGCGGTTGGCCATCCAACCGCAAGCCGCAGCAATCCCGGCAGCACCTTCCCCGGTCGAAACCTCCCTGCCATCGCTGCTCCGGGCAACACAGCCAGCGTTCGCCTCCCAATCGCAGATGACGGCCTCACAGATCGTCGGGCGCGGCGGCGCATCGCTCGGCGACACGCTCGGGACCACGGCCGGCGTGTCGGCCACTTCGTTCTCCCCAGTCGCAAGCCGGCCGGTCATTCGCGGCCTTGGCGGTTTTCGCGTGCGCACGCAAGAAAACGGCATCGGCTCCGCCGACATGGCCAATCTCGGCGAGGACCACGCCGTCACCATCGATCCTCTGATCGCGAAGGAAGTCGAAGTCATTCGCGGTCCGGGCACATTGCGTTACGGCTCGCAAGCTATCGGCGGAGTCGTCAGCGCCAGCACCGGTCGCATCCCGACGACAATCCCCGCAAACGGCGTCACCTTTGAAGCGCGCGGCGGCCTCAATAGCGTGAGCCGCGGCACAGATGGCGCAGTGCTGCTCGATGCCGGCGGCGGCAACTTTGCGATCCACGCCGATGCCTTCAAGCGACAGGCCGGCGATTACCGCATTCCTGGGGGCGTGCAGCCGAATTCGAGCTATCGCTCGGACGGGCACGCGGTTGGCGGCTCTTACATCTTCGACGGCGGTTTCGCCGGCGTCGCCTATCAGGAGATGGCGATGACCTACTTCATCCCGGGAATCGATTCCGCGCGGGTGAAAAACCACATCGATCTGCACCAGTCGAAATGGACAAGCCGCGGCGAGTGGCGCGTCGGCGAGCACGGTCTCGACGCTATCCGCTACTGGATCGGCGCCACGGATTACAAGCACGACGAGATCAACGGCATCGGCGCAGTCGCCGAGATTGGCTCGCGATTCAAGAACGAGGAATTGGAATCCCGCGTCGAGGTGAGCCATCTGCCGTTCGCGACAGCGCTCGGCGAGTGGCGCGGCACCGCCAGCGTGCAATGGGGACAACGCAATCTGTCCGTCGCCGGCGCAACCGAGCCGCTGCTGGCGCCCGCCAAGGCCCGCAACATCGCCGCTTTCGCGTTCGAGGAGCTTCAACTCACCCGTTCGCTGCGCGCCCAGGCGGCCATTCGCGTCGAGCGGACGCAGATCGATGGGACCGGCGCGCAATTCCCGTCATCATTTCTGCCGCCACCCGATCAGCCGATCCTATTTCCAGTCGATCGCAGCTTCATGCCTGTCAGCCTCAGCACCGGACTGCTTTATGAATTGCCGGCTGGCATCGTGGCGCGCATGACGCTGCAGCACGTCGAGCGTTCGCCCGATCCGATCGAAATGTTCTACAAAGGCCCGCACGACACCCCCCGCACGTTCGAGATCGGCGATCCGAACATGACGCTGGAAAAGGCGGATACGGCCGAGATTGGCCTCTCCCGCAAGCGTGGTGCCACCCGATTTGAAGCCTCGGTTTACGCCTCGCGCTATCGGAATTTCATCTTCAAGAATTTCACCGGCATCCGCTGCAACGAAACCTTCGCCTCGTGTGGCACGCCCGGTGCGAGCTATGACCAGATCGTCTATTCACAGCGCGACGCGCGCTTCGTCGGCGGCGAGCTCGAGATCGAGCACGACGTCGCGCCGCTCTGGAACGGCGTGTGGGGCCTCGGGGCGCAGTACGACATCGTCCATGCGACGTTTGCCGACGGCGGCTACGTCCCGAAAATTCCGCCGCAGCGCCTCGGGGGCAGTCTCTTCTATCGCGACGAGGGCTGGAACGTGCGTGTGAGCCTGCTGCATGCCTTTGCACAGACGCATCTCGGCGCCTTCGAGACGCCGACACCCGGTTTCAACCTGTTGAATGCCGAGCTGAGCCACACCCATAAATTTTCCAAAGCGGGGCTGCCGATCAGCCTGACCGTCGGCCTCAAGGGAGAAAATCTGCTCAACGCCGACATCCGGCTGCACCAGTCCTACAAGAAGGACGAGGTGCTGCAGCCAGGGCGAAATGTGCGTCTGTTCGCATCCATGAAGTTCTGATCCGAACAGGGCTTTCTCCCGGAAAAGGCCAATGAGGCCCCCTGAGCGGGGCTCCGGCCTTCGATTCTCATTAAGACACTTTGAGTTTCCCCATCGAAACCCGGGCTTTGCCGTGTTAAACGGCTGCAAAATTGATCGTTTACGGACTTTTCGATGAATACCGCTTCCACCTCGCCCGTGACCGGGTCCGCCGCCCGGGCGGATGCCTTGCTGTCGGCGTTCGCAGGCGCCGGCTACGAGCAGGCCGCGCCCGCGATCCTGCAGCCGGCTGAGCCGTTTCTGGACCTCTCCGGTGAGGACATTCGCAAGAGCCTCTACCTCACCACCGATCCGAACGGTGAGGATCTGTGCCTGCGCCCCGACCTCACCATCCCGGTCGCGCGCGACTATCTGGTCTCTCCCCGCGCCGGCAAGCCCGGCAACTTCTACTATCTCGGCCCAGTGTTCCGTTTTCGTGGCGGCAAACCCAGCGAGTTCCTGCAGGCTGGCGTTGAATCCTTCGGACGCACCGACCGTGCCGCAGCCGATGCCGAGATGATGGCGCTGGCGCTCGAGGCGACCACCGCTTTCGGCGTGCGCGACCTCGATATCCGCTCCGGCGATGCCGCGCTGTTCATGGCGCTGATCGATGCACTCAAGCTCGCGCCGGTGTGGCGCCGGCGGCTGGTGAAATGTTTCAACCGCAAGACCAGCATTACCGCCGAGGTCGAAAACCTGAGGCAGGGCGCGGGCCAGAGCGACTACGAGGGCGTGCTGGCCGCACTCGCAGGTTCCGACCGCAAGGCCGCGCTCGCGCTCGTTACCGACCTGATGTCGATCGCGGGCACAGAGAATGTCGGCGGTCGCACGACAGCGGAAATCGCCGACCGTTTCCTCGAACAGTCGACGCTGAAAGGCGGCACGCTATCGCGCGAGACGCTGACGCTGATCGAGCGTTTCCTCGCCATTTCAGGCGAACCCGACGAGGCGCTCGCGCAATTGCGCAATCTCACCGCCGACGCCCGGCTCGATATCAACGCTGCTCTCGACGCGTTCGAGAACCGCATCGGCTTCATGGCGGCACGCGGCATCGACACCGGCAAGATCGCGTTCTCGACTTCGTTCGGCCGCGGACTCGACTATTACACCGGCTTCGAATTCGAAATCCGCCGCAACAACAATGGCGGCGAACCGCTGGTCGGCGGTGGCCGCTACGACGACCTGCTGACGCGGCTCGGCGCAGCCTCTCCCATTCCCGCCGTCGGATTCTCGGTCTGGATCGACGCGCTGACCAAGGCGGGAGGCGCCGCATGACCAATCCGTTCGTTCTTGCCGTTCCCTCTAAGGGCCGGCTTCAGGAAAATGCCGACGCCTTCTTTGCCCGCGCAGGCCTCGCGCTCGCCAAACCGCGCGGCGCACGCGACTATCGCGGCACCATCTCGGGCCTCGATCAGGTCGAGATCGCTTATCTCTCCGCGAGCGAGATCGCGGCGCAGCTCGCGCGCGGCCAGATTCACCTCGGCATCACCGGCGAGGATTTGATCCGCGAAAGTATCGCGGACGCCGACAGGCGCGTGATGCTGATCGAATCGCTCGGGTTTGGCAGCGCTAATGTGGTGGTCGCCGTGCCGCAGGCGTGGATCGATGTCCGCACCATGGCAGACCTCGACGACGTCGCGACCTCGTTCCGCGTCAAGCACAACCGCCGTATGCGGGTCGCCACCAAATACATCAACCTGACGCGCCACTTTTTCGCGCTGCACGGCATCGTCGATTATCGCATCGTCGAGAGTGCCGGCGCGACTGAAGGCGCGCCCGCGAGCGGCGCGGCCGAACTGATCGTTGACATCACCACGACCGGCGCGACGCTGGCCGCCAACGGCCTGAAGGTACTCGACGACGGCACGATGCTGCGCAGCCAGGCCAATCTCGTTGCCTCCCGCGCGGCCGACTGGAATGCAGATGCACGCGAGACAGCGCGCATCATCCTCGACCACATTGCCGCCCGCGCTCGCGCGGCAAAGTACAAGGAAGTTCGCACCCGGCTCGCGAATTGCGACGATGTGCTGCTCGCGGAGATTCACGATCGCTTCGGCGCGGTCGCGCCGTTCGGTGGTCCGGTGCCATCGGGCCTCCTCACGCTGCACTGTCCGCCCGCGCAGCTTTACGCGCTCGGCAGCCTGCTGCGCGCACGTGGCGCCGAAACGGTGAGCATCGGCTCGCTCGACTATGTGATGGCCCGCGACAATCCGCTGTTCTCGCGGCTGGAAGCTTTTCTCGCAACATGAGCCGCGACATGGCCTCCCTTCGGCAACCTCTTGGCGAATGCCGCTTGCCATCGCCATATCAAGGTCGGTTTCTTCGAGGATTTAATGGTTATGTCCGGGTCTGAGGTTCCAGCCCCCATTCGCGAGAAACTTCCCGCTGCCGCGCACGGGTTGTCCATCGTGGTGCCGTTGCTCAACGAGGCCCCGGGCCTGGTGGCGCTGCACGACCGCATCTCCACGCTCGCGATCAAACTGAAGCAGCGCTATGGCCTGCCCTGCGAGGTGATTTACGTCGACGACGGCTCGACGGACGCCACGCTGACGATTGCGCGCGACCTGCCGGCCGACAAACTCGACGTGCAGACGGTGTCATTGTCGCGCAATTTCGGCAAGGAAGCTGCGCTGATGGCAGGCCTCGACCATGCCCGGCTCGGCGCGGTGCTGTTCATGGACGGCGACGGCCAGCATTCGCCGGATCTCGCCGAGCAACTGGTGCGCCACTGGATCGAGGGTGGGTACGACGTCGTCTACACCGCCAAGGCCCATCGCCAGAACGAGTCGGCGCTGCGCCGTTTGGCGGTTCATAATTTCTATTGGCTGGTGAATTGGGGCGCGCGCCAGAAAATCCCGGAGGATGCCGGCGATTTCCGCCTGCTGTCGCCGCGCGCCGCGCGTGCATTACGGATGATGCCGGAGCGCAACCGCTTCTTCAAAGGCCTGACGAGCTGGATCGGCTTCCGCCAGATGCGGGTCGATTACGAGCCGGAGCCGCGCGCCCACGGCACCACGACCTTCAACGCCCGCCGTCTGCTCGGTCTATCGATCGAGGGCATTACCTCCTTCTCGGTCGCGCCGCTGCGAATCGCGAGCCTGCTCGGCATGCTGATCGCGCTGTTTGCGCTGCTGTTCGGCCTGTCGATCATGTGGGAGACCCTGACGACCGGCAAATCGGTGCCGGGTTATCCGTCGCTCGTGGTAGGCATGATGACCCTCGGTGGCGTGCAGTTGATCGTCATCGGCGTGCTTGGCGAATATATCGGCAAGATCCTCTCTGAACTGAAAGCGCGGCCGATCTATTTCGTCGCCGAACAGTCGCTGCGCACCTCGCCTGATCAGACGAACGCCACCCACTCTTCCTCGCATACGGCGGACCCGGTGTGAGCGGACCGCGCCGCATCACCCTTTGTGCCGACGATTACGGCATCAGCGAAGGCGTCAACCGCGGCATCCGCGACCTGATCGAACGCCGACGCCTTAACGCGACTTCGGTGATGGTGGTTGGCCCCGCCGCCACGCGCGAGGAAGCCGAGGCGCTGTCGCGTGTTGCTGCGAATGGCACCTGCGAGATCGGTCTGCATGTCACACTGACCGCGCCCTTCTCCCCGCTGACAATGCATTTCCGCCCGCTCGACGGCGGCATGTTCTGGCCGGTGGGAAAGCTCTTGCGCATGGCGCTGTTACGGCGCCTCGATGCTGAATTCGTCTATGCCGAGGTGATGGCGCAGATCGCGCTGTTCCGCGAATTATTCGGCGCACCGCCCGCCTATCTCGACGGCCACCAGCACGTCCAGTTGTTTCCGGGAAACCGCGACGGTTTCATCCGCGCCGCGCGCGACGCCGCACCTGACGCATGGGCGCGGCAATGCGGACGGACGCATGCATCTTTGCGCCTCGGCAATCCCAAGGCCATGCTGTTGGATGCTTTGAGCGCGACCTTCCGCAAGCGCTGCGCCGAGAATGGCCTGCGCACCAATCCCGCTTTCGCGGGCGCGTATGATTTCCGCAAGCTCCCCGACTTCGGCAGCCTGATGCGCGGCTTCCTCGCGCCCCTTCCGGACGGCGGGCTTGTGATGTGCCATCCTGGGTTCGTTGACGACACCCTACGGGAGCTCGATCCGCTGACCGACCAGCGCGAACGCGAGCATGCTTACCTCGCAGGCGACGATTTCCCGCGCCTGCTCGATGAACTCGGCATCTCGCTCGCAAAGGCATAAGGGCAGTTTGCCGCAGGGCAACGCCGCACCTTGGCGAAATTTAATCTGCGTTCCCGCTTACGCCGACCCAAAACCCGCCTAGATCGTGGGAACAATCATTCGCCCAATCAGGAGAGGACGAAGATGACCCCGCAAGAGCGCCAGTTGATCGACGATCTGTTTGGCCGGCTCGAAAAGCTCGAAACCACCCCGCGTGACGCTGAGGCGGAATCCGCAATCATGGCCGGTTTGCGGCGCGCGCCGAATGCCGTCTACGCTCTGGTGCAGACGGTGCTGCTGCAGGATGAAGCGCTCAAACACGCGACCGCGCGGATCGAACAGCTTGAGGCGGGTGAGGCTCCGCAAAACCAAGGCAGCTTCCTGGATTCACTGCGCGGCACGCTGTTCGGCGAGAACGCCGCGCCTTCGCGCGGCTCGGTGCCGAATGTGCCGCCCTCCAATCCAAACGCACGGCCGGTCTGGAATAGCGGTCAGGTACTCGGCCAGCCCGATAGCTATGCCGATCCGCGTAGCGCACCGGGTGGCTATGCCCAGCCGGGCTATGGCGCGCCGCAGCCGCAAGGCGGCGGATCGTCGTTTCTCGGCACCGCGGCTGCGGCCGCAGCCGGCATGATCGGCGGCTCTCTGCTGATGAACAGCCTGCGCGGCCTCGGAGGTGGACTTGGCGGCGGCCAGCAACAGAGTTTCGGCAATAGTTCTAATCCGTGGGGCGGCAGCAACAGCAATGACTCGCTCGCGCGCGACGCCGGCATCAACGACATCGACAAGACCGGCGGCAGCATCGAGGATCGCCGCCAGAGCTTCGCCGACCGGGCGCAGGACGCCGAGCAGGACCGCTATGACGATCAAGATCAGGACCAAGATCAGGATCAGGACGATGACGACGGCGATTTCGACGATGGAAGTTTCGACTCCGACGACAGCGATTTTGCCTGAATCGAAAATCGGACGAGCCAAATAAAAAACGGCCGCTGCAATAGCGGCCGTTTTCTTATTCAAACCGACTTTTCGTCAGAGCACAACGACGCGGGTGCCAACCTTGACGCGACCATAGAGATCGATGACATCCTCATTGCGCATGCGGATGCACCCCGAGGAAACATTGGTGCCGATCGTCCACGGTTCGTTGGAGCCGTGGATGCGATACAGCGACGAGCCAAGATACATCGCACGCGCGCCAAGCGGGTTTTCCGGGCCGCCTTCCATATGGCGCGGCAGATCGGGGCGGCGCTTAAGCATTTCCGCAGGCGGCGTCCAGTCCGGCCACTCGCGCTTCGCTGAAATCGTCTTCACACCGGACCACATGAAGCCGGGCTTGCCGACACCGACGCCGTAGCGCAGCGCCTGGCCGTTGCCCTGCACCAGATAGAGAAACTTGTTCGGCGTATCGATCACGAGCGTACCGGCCGCTTCCTTGCCGTTGTAATCGACGACCTGCTTTTCATAGCGAGGATCGAAGCCGGGCTGCGCTGCTTCGACCGAACGGTCCTGCTGATAGCCGCGCTGCCGCGGATCGTACTGATCCTCAGGCATCTGCTGATACGCAGGCGCCATCTGCTCGCCACCGCCGAACAGAAACTGGATGAAGCCGCCCCCCATATTGCTGGCGGGCTGCTGATAGGCCGCGCGCTGTGGTGGCGGAGCGTAGTCAGACTGCGCGGCATAATAGACTTGAGAACCGGCGCTCTGGGCGAACGCGGGATAACTCGTGCCGATCAGACATGCGCCGGCGACGAGCGCGAGACGGATTTTTGCGGACATGGACGTACTCTGTACTGTTCGTCACGGGACCATTGCGGGCGTAACGACGCCTCGCGCCCCGATGTAACGGTGCAACCGCGGAAGTTTTGGTAAACGGCAGCCGCGTTTCGATTCACCACGTCGCGCAGCAGCCTGCGTTCCTGCCAACAGCGTTTATTTTTAATGAAAGGCGACACGCCATGGTTAATTGCCGTTGAGCATGTTCAGAATATTTTCCCAGACGCAAAGCTGCCCATGAACCGGGCGTTAAATAGCCGACCGCTACACGTTTGCGCATTGAGGTTGGGGAAGAATTCCAATGACAGCTCAGCGCAAGCGTTTTCGCATTGAAGAATTGCAATTCGGCGCCATGCCGGAATTGAACGACGCAGGATCCGATCAGCTGCATGAGCGCATCATGACCGAGCTACGCGTCATTCGCGAACAGATGGGCCGGATCACGCTGGGCTCCCGCGTCCGGACTGAAGACAACACGATCACGCAGGAAGAAGCTAACGCCAAGGCCGCGCTCGAATCCTACCGTGCGCAGATCGCCCAGTGCGAGAAGCTCAAGGTCGAGCTCGACCTGATCCACGAAGCAATCAACCGCACCAAGGAAGAAATCGCCGTGCTGCACGGCACGAGCTTCAGCGGCGCGGAAATGTCGAAGGTCACCGGCGAGCTCGGAGCCATCGTCGGGGGCACCGAAGAAGCCACCGACCAGATTCTTGCCGCCGCGGAAGCCATCGATCAGGCTGCCAGCGCGCTCGCCAAAGGTATCTCGGCCGATCAGCAAGACCGCATGGTCGCCGACATCTCCGAACGCGTCATCAGCATCTTCGAGGCCTGCAACTTCCAGGACCTCACCGGACAGCGCATCAGCAAGGTGATGAACACGATGAAGTTCATCGAGCATCACATCAACGTCATGATGGACATCTGGGGCGGCGTCGACGCCATCAAGGCGCATGCGCCGGCGATCCTCGATACCCGCGAGGGCGACGCCAAGCTGCTCAACGGACCGAAGCTCGACGGTGACGAAGGGCACGCTTCGCAGAACGATATCGACGCGCTGTTCAACTAAAAGCCGCGTCCGCCACATTCAAAACGCCCCCGCCTCGTCGGGGGCGTTTTTGTTTCCGCTTCACACCCGCCGCAGCAGCGAGAAGGAAAGCAGCGCCAGAGCAATCGCCATGATGATAATTTCGAGAGCGGCCTGATCGGACCAGCGATCGATGACAAAGGCGAGAATGAACGGCGAGAGCGCCTGCGTGATCTGGCCCGGCCGCGAAATTCGCCCGACCACGCGGCCATAGCCTGTCGGACCAAAGGTCGCGAGCGGCAGCGCGCCACGCGCGATCGTCATCACGCCATTGGCCGCACCGAACAGAATCGCGAAGATGATGGCATGCAGCGTCTCGATGCCCGCAAACGCCAGAACCGAAAAGGCGGCCGCCATGGTGCACATCGAGAACCGCGCGACCCAGACGGGGTGCAGCCGCCCTTTACTGGCGAAATCCGCAAAGCGCGTCACAAGCTGGGCAGGTCCGAACATCGCACCGATCGTCACCGCGAGACCCGGATCGAGTCCACCTCGCTGCAGGATTGGCAAAAGATGCGTCGTGGTGCCCGACAGCGCGAAAGCATGACCTGCGAAACCTGCCGCCATCAGGAAAAAAGGCCAGCCATGCGGCTTGACGAAGCGCTTCTTCGCAGCCGGCTCGTCGGCCGCCGCAACCGCGGTCTTCATCTGCGCCTTGCGCCTTGGCAACGCAAACCAGTGCAACGGCGCGATCAGCAAAGCGAGCACCGCCGCCCAGGTAAAGAACACACTTTTCCAACCGAAATGCTCGATCAGGAAATGCATGAACGGCCACCCCACCGTGGAGGCAAGGCCGCCAGAGAACGTGACAACAGTGATCGGCCCGCGAGAGGCCATCCCATAAATGCGCGTGAGCGTGGTGAAGGCGGGATCGTAAAGGCAGCTGGAAATGGCAAGCCCGATCAGAATCCATGCCAGCACGTAGACGATGTAATTGGGCGCCAGTGGAAGCAGCACCAGTCCAGCTGCACCGACCAATGCGCCGACGGACATCACCAGATTACCGCCGCGCTTGTCGATCAACCCACAAGTATAAGGCGCACATAGCCCCGAAATGCCAAGCGCGATGGAAAATCCGGACAGCGCCAGCGGCAGCGACCAGCCGTGCACATCCGCGATATAGGTCATGGTGAGGGCGGGAGGATAAAACAACGCGCCCCAGCCCAGAATCTGGGTGACGCACAACACCGCAACCGCGCGATGAGGCCCTGCAATCAGCGCGGCCGGTCCGGCAAAAGGGTTCATATCACCGGCATTAATGTCAGGATTCGCGGATTAAAGAAGGGCTACCCGCGCAGCCAGTTCCGTTTTTCTATGCGCGCGGCGCGCAGCGCACATAGACCATCGTGCCGTATCGCGTCGCAGCATCCGGATCAATGAAGCGGGTGGTCAGCACGCGGCCGTCGAAGGAGACGATCTCGCGATCCTGCGGCCCGCCGGCCGGACCCGCGGGGCCGATGTAGTTCTTGCCGCTCTGGCTGCCTTTGAGGCGCAATTCTTGCGGGGTCGCCTCATCGGCGAGATGCATGATAACGCCGCCCGTCGGCCCCTTGCCGATCACGTAAGGCTGCCTGCACTGGCCCCGCGCGGCGTTCTCGGTGCGCACGCGATCTTCCGGCTTGTGATAGGCGGCGAGCCCCCAGCGGCCAACCAGTTCGTCGGCGCGGATCGTTGCGGGAATTTCCGGCGGCGCTGCCGGTTCCTGCGACACGGGCGTGTTGCCGTTGAGACTGAAACTGCTGCAACCACCGATCAAGGCGGCAAGAACCGAAACTATCGCCAATTTCGAAGTGGTGCGCAGACTGATCATAAATTCTCCTACACGGACTTCATGAACCACGTTTGCCAGCCTGGCAAGCGGCGTCACTCCCTCAGAGTCCATTGTTCGAACGCCGGTGATGGCGTTCGAGCATCATATAATGACCTCACCAAGGTCTTAAGCGAGCGGCGTTGCTTGACAGGAAAAGCGCCAACCCATATTTCCCCTCGGCAACAACATTAGCACTCCCAAAATGGGACTGCCAATCTCGTTCGAAGGGCAGTCGCTCGCTTCGCCCGATTCCAAGAACACTGAAACCAACGCTGAAGGACACCATCATGGCCAAAACCACGTTCCGTCCGCTGCACGACCGTGTTGTCGTCAAGCGCATCGACGCTGAAGAAAAGACCAAGGGCGGCATCATCATTCCGGACAACGCCAAGGAAAAGCCTTCGCAGGGCAAGATCGTCGCCGTCGGCCCGGGTGGCCGCGACGAAGCCGGCAAGCTGATCCCGATCGACCTCAAGGTCGGCGACGTTGTTCTGTTCGGCAAGTGGTCGGGTACCGAAGTGAAGCTCGATGGCGAAGACCTCCTCATCATGAAGGAGTCCGACATCATGGGCGTGCTGGCCTAAGCAGCCTCTCTCGCCCCCATCCAAGACATCTCAATTCGGAGTAATTTTTCATGGCTGCCAAGGACGTTAAATTTTCGGGCGACGCGCGCGAACGCATGCTGCGCGGCGTCGACACCCTCGCCAACGCCGTCAAGGTGACGCTGGGCCCGAAGGGCCGCAACGTCGTGATCGACAAGTCGTTCGGCGCGCCCCGCATCACCAAGGACGGCGTCACCGTCGCCAAGGAGATCGAACTCGAAGACAAGTTCGAGAACATGGGCGCGCAGATGGTGCGCGAAGTGGCTTCCAAGACCAACGATCTGGCCGGCGACGGCACCACCACCGCGACCGTTCTCGCGCAGGCGATCGTGCGCGAAGGCGCGAAGTCGGTTGCCGCCGGTATGAACCCGATGGACCTGAAGCGCGGCATCGACATCGCGGTTGCCGCCGTCATCAAGGACATCGAGAAGCGCGCAAAGCCCGTCGCGTCGTCGTCGGAAGTCGCACAGGTCGGCACCATTTCGGCCAACGGCGATTCCACCATCGGCAAGATGATCGCGCAGGCGATGCAGAAAGTCGGCAACGAAGGCGTCATCACGGTAGAAGAAGCCAAGTCGCTCGACACCGAAGTCGATATCGTTGAAGGTATGAAGTTCGACCGTGGCTATCTCTCGCCCTACTTCGTCACCAATGCCGAGAAGATGACCGCCGAACTCGAGGATGCCTACATCCTCCTCCACGAGAAGAAGCTCACCGGCCTGCAGGCGATGCTGCCTGTGCTGGAAGCTGTGGTGCAGTCCGGCAAGCCGCTCCTGATCATCGCGGAAGACATCGAAGGCGAGGCGCTCGCGACCCTCGTCGTCAACCGTCTGCGCGGCGGCCTCAAGGTTGCAGCTGTGAAGGCTCCGGGCTTCGGCGATCGCCGCAAGGCGATGCTCGAGGACATCGCGATCCTCACCGGCGGCCAGCTCATCTCCGAAGATCTCGGCATGAAGCTTGAGAACGTCACGCTCAAGCAGCTCGGCCGCGCCAAGAAGGCAGTGATCGACAAGGAGAACACAACCATCGTCGGCGGCGCTGGCAAGAAGGCGGAGATCGAAGCTCGCGTCAACCAGATCAAGGCGCAGATCGAGGAAACCACTTCGGACTACGACCGTGAGAAGCTGCAAGAGCGTCTTGCGAAGCTCGCGGGCGGCGTCGCGGTGATCCGCGTCGGCGGTGCCACCGAGATCGAGGTGAAGGAAAAGAAGGACCGCGTCGAAGACGCGCTCAACGCGACCCGCGCGGCCGTTCAGGAAGGCATCGTTCCCGGCGGCGGCACCGCGCTGCTGCGTGCCAAGAAGGCGGTCGGCCGCATCAACAACGACAACGCCGATGTCCAGGCTGGCATCAACATCGTGCTCAAGGCGCTGGAAGCTCCGATCCGTCAGATCGCGGAGAACGCCGGTGTCGAGGGTTCGATCGTGGTCGGCAAGATTCTGGAGAACAAGACCGAGACCTTCGGTTTCGACGCCCAGAACGAAGAGTATGTCGACATGGTCGCCAAGGGCATCATCGACCCGGCGAAGGTCGTGCGCACCGCGCTGCAGGACGCCGCTTCGGTGGCAGGCCTGCTGGTGACGACCGAAGCCATGGTCGCCGAGTTGCCGAAGGAAGCCGCACCCGCGATGCCGGGCGGCGGCGGAATGGGTGGCATGGGAGGAATGGGCGGCATGGGCTTCTAAGCCCGTCCGCTCTCCCTTCAGAGAGAACGAAAAGCCGCCTTCGGGCGGCTTTTTTGTTGCGCGGTTCGCCATGACGCAGAGCCGTCGCAATTCGCGGCAAATAATACCCGCCCGCGGAGCCTGGAACGAGGAAAATGCCGCTCTAGCAAGGAGATGGCGTTCAAATCACGCCGATAAGCGTCTATGGTCGCCCCGCTGTTTCGATGGACGTTCCCCGCTTCACGCAGGATACCCCTGATGCGACTTTCGACCGTTGTTTGCTCCGCCCTGATTCTCGGCGTCACCGCGAGTCCGTTCGCCAGCTCCCTCGTCATGGCGCAAGCGGCCAAGGCACCCGCGAAAAATCCGCTCATCGGTGGAGGGGTCCGCTACTTCACGGGACTTGGTGACATCCTCGGCGATCTTCCCGTGGATGCCTTCATTCGGGAAACCCATGATGGCGGCAAGATCACCTCGACTGTGCTGGACGTTTGCTATTCATCCTCGATCGGCTCTGAGCGCAAGGATCGCTTCGCCGTCGAATTGAAGGCCGACGGTCAGAAGCTGAGTGGCACCGGCCAGACCACCGAAGAAAAACTGCCGGTTACCGTCAACCTCACGCGCAAGCCCGAGAACAAGGCCATCACCTTCGAGGGCAAGATCACGGTCGGAGACAAAACCTCCGAAGTCCTATCGACCGACAACACAGATTCCGACCAGCGGGAGTTCGAGGCGGCGCAAAGCGCGGATGACAGCATCACCGAGAGCCCGGCGGACTTTACCGAACTGTCGCCGCAATCGCTTGCGCTCAAGGTCAAACGCGAGAATTTCGCCGATCTCCTCAAAAGCCTGCGTAACGACGATGTTGAACTATCGCTCGACAGCCTCGCCACCGATTGCACAGCGCTTCGCACCGGCACGCAGCTCGTGCGGTTCGATGTCGATCCGCAGCGCGCGGGCGCCCTCGTCGCGCGATTGAAAACCGCACCCGGTGTCGTCACGGCGGGCTGGACCACCGGCAGCTACGATACCGAGCGCGCCATCCGCATTCCGGCCGCGGACTGGCGCAAGGACGGCAAGCTGGACCGCGACCGTCTCGCTGCCGCACTCGCGGCGAGCGCCTCGAAAACCCTTGCAGCGCAGGCCGCCAGCACCAAATGGAGTGATACCACGGGCGAACTGACCATCACGATGAAACGCCCCAACACGCTCGTGCCCTCGCTGAACCTGACCGACACGCTGGAAGTGTCGGCACTCGTCGGCCCCGAAAAGCCGGGCAATGCCGACCGGCTGGTGATCTGGCTTGGCGTACCAGCAGCGACGACCCGCGATGAAGCCGCAGGCCCGCATCTGAACTTCGCGGACTCCTCGGTCGGCGACGAGACCGAAGGCACATACACCGACGACGACGGGCTCGTGCGGGGCATGGCCACCGATCTCAAGGGCCAGCGCTGGGACGCCGAGCAGGCCGCATGGAAGTGATGGTCGCCGCCTTCCGCCACAACCGGGTTCAGTTCTGATGCCATACGATGTCATCATCGTCGGCGCCGGCCTCGGCGGCCTGACCAGCGGCGCGTTGCTGGCACGGGCGGGCCGCAAGGTGCTCGTCGTCGAGAAAAGCAATTCGGTTGGCGGCGCAGCGTCGAGCTACAAGGTCGGCGACCTGTTCGTCGAAGGCTCGCTGCACGAAACCGGCGATCCGCACGATCCGCGCGATCCCAAACATCTCCCGCTGTCACGCGCAGGCATTCTCGAGACATTGAAATGGTCGCCGGGTGGCGCGCTCTATGAAGTGCGCGGCGGCCCGCTGTCGTCTCCGCTTCTGGTGCCGGATGATTTCGACGGCGCACGCGAGGCATTGAGCGCCCGTTTCCCGGAAGCGCGCGAGGCCATCGCGCGGCTGCTCTGCGAGATGAAGCAGATTGCATCCGCCGCCGGCGCGCTGACGCAGGGCGATGCCGCGACGCGGCGCTCCGGCGACATCTATGGCGCGTTGATGTCGATCGCACCCGCGATCCGCGACTGGAAAATGCCGCTTGCGAAAAAGCTACAGCAGGCCTTCGGCGACAATGAAGCGCTGAAATGCGCGTTCGCAGCCAACCTCTGCTACTACCACGACGATCCCGCGACATTGTGGTGGGTCTATTTCGCCATGGCGCAAGGTGGCCTGCTGCTCAGTGGAGGCCGCTACGTCCACGGCGGATCGCAGCGGCTCTCGAGCGCGCTGGCCCGCGAGATCAAGAAGGCCGGCGGCGAAACCATCCTGCGCCGCGTCGTCACCGCCATCGAAAAGGACGGCGAGACATTTCGTGTCCATCATACTGCGAAGGACGGTAGCGACCCGAAGACGGCCGAGAGCGTGCGCGTCGTCTGCAACTGCGCACCCGCCTCGATTGCCGCGCTGTTGCCGCCGAAACAGGCGAAGCCGTTTCTCAGCCCGTATGAATCGCGATCCTCCTCGATCTCGCTGTTCGCGCTGACGCTCGGCCTCTCGAAGCCGCCGCGCGAATTCGGCTTTTCCGCCTACTCCACGCAACTGCTGCCGGACTGGATGACGACCCTCGCCGACTACGCGCAGGCCACCACGCTGATGCGGGACGAGCCCGGTGAGAAGATGCCGCCGCTCGCTATCGCCGATTATGCCGCAATCGATTCAGGCGTGCCTGCGCCGCCTTATGTCTTGTCGCTGATCGCACCAGACACGCTCTCGAACTGGGAAGGCCTCGATCACGACGGCTACCGCGCCAAGCGCGCACGCTGGCAAAGCGCCATCGTCGCCCATCTCGACCAGCATTTTCCGGGCCTTGCTGAATCCGTGGTGGCGTCGTCCTTCAACACTGCGCATTCTGTCCGACAATATCTCGGCTCGCCGGGCGGCGCGGTATACGGCTTCGCGCCAACGCCACCGCGCTCACTGTTCAGCGGGGCAAAGCGCACGTCTGCGACGCCTATTCAGGGGCTTTATCTTGCTTCCGGCTATGCAGGCTTCGGCGGCTACAGCGGCGTCATTCAAGCGGCGGGGGAATGCGCCGACATGATCCTGCGAGAGTCGTAAGCTTCGCAGCTAAGAACTGTGTCAGTTCGAATTGACGCGAAAGCGCAGCGTCGTCGTGCCGATGAAGGAAACTGTGTCGCCCTGCCGCTTCCAGTTCACAGCCGTGCCGAGATTGGCAATCAACCCGTCGTCGGCCTGCGCCAGCGCTGGCGCACAACCATTGTCGGCAATCGCACCCGGCATGAAGATCACCGTATCGCCTGCTACCGAGAATTGGCCGCGACCGGTTTTGCACCACAGATCGAGCTTGGCTTCGCCGTTCTCGCCGATCTCGAGCGTCGGCAGACGCCGTGCGCCCGCGAGCTGCGGCGTATCGAGGGTCAACTCAAGGCCGAATGGAAACTCCTGCGCCCGCGCAGGGACCGTGAGCATCAGTGCCGCAAACGCAGCCAGAATTATGGATTTGTAGAGCGGCATTTCAATTTCCGTCGATAATGTGCGGGTTTTCTAGACGCGAATTGTGACATTGGCGAGGGCTTGAAGGTCGCACCAGCGCACACGCCGTACCGTCAACAAAAAATCCCCGCGGCGTGCCGCGGGGATTTCTCGTTTCTGGATTCAGGCGATTACTTGATGACCATCGCTGTGAACGGATGGACGTAAGCCTGCAGCATCACCAGTACGCCGACAAGGCAGGCCAGCGTGATCGAATGCTTGAACACGAAGCGCAGGATCGAGCCTTCGTGGCCGTACCAGTTGGTCGCGGTGGAGGCCACCACGATCGACTGGGCGTCGATCATCTTGCCCATGACGCCGCCCGACGAGTTCGCGGCGCTCATCAGGATCGGCGACAAGCCGAGCTGTTCGGAGGTGATCTTCTGCAGATTGCCGAACAGCACGTTCGATGCGGTGTCTGAACCCGTCAACGCCACGCCCAACCAACCGAGCAAGGTGCCGAAGAACGGATACAGCACACCTGTCGCGGCGAAGGCGAGGCCGAGCGTGGCATCGATGCCGGAGAGACGGGTGAGCGTACCGATCGCCAGCATCGCCGAGATCGTGATCAGCGAATAGGCGCACAGCTTGATGGTCTGGGCATAAACCCGGATCAACCCGAACGGGGAATACCCCATCAGGAAGCCCGAGATGATGGCCGCGATCAGCATGCCGGAGCCAGTGTAGGACAGCCAGGTGAAGGCGAACACGGCCCCTTCCGGCGTCGGCTTCGCCACGATCGGCGCGACCTTCATGATCATCTTGTCGAGATCAGGAACTGCGTACTTCCACGTCGCCCAGGAGTTGACGGCGTTCTTGAAGTGGTCGGTGCCCCAGATCAGCAGCACGATACAGACGATGATCCACGGCAGCAGCGACTTCCACACTTCCGCGCTGGTCGGCTTCACGGTGTTCTGCTTCACCGGCGCCATGGTGGCGGCGGACTCGTCATGCGCACCCAGTGTGGCGGAGGTCCAGATGTTCTTCGGATGCCAGACTTTCAGGAACAGGATCAGCGCGCCCATCGAGATCAGCGAGGCGCCGATGTCGACGATCCAGGGGTTGATGTAGTTCGAAATCACGAACTGCGGAACGGCGAAGGAGATGCCGGTGACGAGGATCGCCGGCCAGACTTCCTTCATGCCTTTCCAGCCCGCGAACGCCCAGACCACCCAGAACGGCACGATCAGTGAGAAGACCGGCAACTGGCGTCCGACCATCGCGCCGAGCAGGAACGGATCAAGCCCGGTGACGCTGGACAGGCCGGCGATCGGCGTACCAAGCGCGCCGTAGGCGACCGGAGCGGTGTTGGCGATCAGCGACAGACCCGAAGCAGCGAGCGGCGAGAAGCCGAGGCCGATCAGGATCGCGCCGGTCACGGCAACCGGAGTGCCGAAGCCCGAAGCGCCTTCGAAGAACGCGCCGAATGAGAAGGCGATCAACAGAATCTGCAGGCGGCGGTCGCGGGTCACGCCGCCGATAGTGTTCTGCAGCGTCTCGAACACACCCTTCTCCACCGTCAAGCGGTAGAGGAAGATGACGTTGAGCACGATCCAGCCGATCGGGAAGAATCCGGTGACAACGCCGAGCAGCGAGGCCCGGATCGACAAGCCGGCCGGCATGGTGAAGAAGAAGATCGCGACGAGATTGGCAACGATCAGCGCGATGATCGCGGCGATGTGAACCTTGACCTTGTTGGATGCGATCAGCACCAACAGCGTAACGACGGGAATGGCCGCCGCTATGGTCGACAAGACCTGATTGTTGAATGGATTATAGACTTGATTCCACATGAATTCGGTCTCCCCCACGCGGTTGTGTCGCTCCGGGAGAAGCGAACTGCCCGGAGCCTGAGGCTTGGCTTCTGAGGGGGGGAAACATGGACAGTCGGCGCCTGACGTAACGGACTGTATCGCCGACTCGTGAACTGCCCCCCGGCCTCGCCGTTAAGTTGCATGCTAAAAGCGGTAAGGGATTCCAGACAAGACAACGCAGCCGAACCCGACCCTAACTTTAGTCTTATTCAGTGATTTATTTGCTGTGGGGCCTGCTTCCGTCTGCGCCACGTTCCCGTGACGTCACCCGGCCTACTCTCAGGAGATCTTCCGTGAAACGTATCGTATCGGCGCTCGCCACGATCTGGCGGCTCGCGACCCCTTATTTCCGTTCTGAGGACAAGTGGGCGGGCGGCCTCCTGCTCGGAGCCGTCGTCGCCATCGAACTCGGCACCGTGGCGATCGACGTCCTCATCAACCAGTGGCGCAATCGCTTCTATACCGCGCTGCAAGAATACAAATGGGACACCTTCGTTCACGAGATCATCTACTTCAGCGTGGTGGCGGCGATTTTCATCGTCATCGCGATCTTGCAGCTTTACCTCAACCAGTGGCTGCAAATCCGCTGGCGCAAATGGATGACCGAACGCTATCTCGGCGAATGGCTAAACGACGCCACTCATTACCGGATGCAGCTTGCGGGCGACCCGGCCGACAATCCCGACCAGCGTATCGCCGAGGACGTGCGTATCTTCATCGAACAGTTTCTCACCCTCAGCCTCGGGCTCCTCAATTCCGTGGTGACGCTGGTGTCTTTCGTCGTCATCCTGTGGGGATTGTCGGAAGCCGCTCCTCTTCATCTGTTCGGCATGCCGCTCAGCATCCCCGGCTATCTGGTGTGGGCGGCGTTGATCTACGCGATCGGCGGCACCATCTTCACCCATCTGATCGGCAAGCCGCTGATCGCACTCGATTTCCATCAGCAGCGCTATGAGGCCGATTTCCGCTTCAACCTCGTGCGCGCGCGGGAAAATTCCGAGCAGATCGCGCTGCTCAAAGGCGGCGATGCCGAACATATGCGACTGTCGGAGCGGCTCGGCGCCATCATCCGCAACTGGCACGCCATCATGATCCGCACCACGAAGATCACGGCGGTGACGCAGAGCTATGCGCAAGCCGTACAGATCTTCCCTTACATCATGGTCGCGCCTGCGTATTTCGCGCATAAAACCCTGCTCGGTGGCGTGATGCAGGCGGCATCCGCCTTTCTCAGCGTGCAGGGCGCGCTGTCGTTTTTCATCAGCGCCTATCGCCAACTGGCCGAATGGCAGGCGGTGATAGAGCGTCTCGAAGGCTTCGAACATTCCATGGCGACCGCGCGGGAAAAGCGGCGCGGCAACATCCGTGTCGTGCCCGACGGGAGCGCGGACAATATCGTCCTCGACAATTTGAAGCTGACTTCGCCGACTGGTACACCGCTCCTCGCTGCTGACCGTTTCGTCTTGCCGCATCGCCAACGGCTGCTGCTGACCGGTCCATCCGGCTCCGGCAAGTCCACCCTGTTCCGTGCCATTGCCGGAATCTGGCCGTTCGGCAAAGGCACGGTATCGATCCCCGCGGGAGCAACACTGATGTCGCTGCCGCAACGGCCGTATTTTCCGATCGGGCCATTGTCGAACGCACTCGCCTATCCAGCACAGCCGGGCCATTTCGATCGTGCGGCGCTCGAAGCTGCCCTCGCTGATGTCGGCCTGCCCGCGCTCGCGGATCAACTCGACAAGACCGGCCATTGGAATCAATCGCTGTCGCCCGGCGAACAGCAGCGACTCGGAATCGCCCGCGCGCTTCTACACAAACCGCAATTCCTGATGCTGGACGAGGCTACCGCCTCGCTCGACGAGGAGACGGAGGCTTTGCTGTATCGCCTTATCGCGCAACGCATGCCTGAAAGCACGATCGTCTCGATCGGCCACCGCAGCACGCTTCAGTCATTCCATCAGCGCCATGTCGTCCTGTCGCATCATGCTCTTGTTGAACATTCCGCGTCGGCGACCGCAGGCTGACCACGCATAAAAATGGGCGGCGGATTGCTCCGCCGCCCTTTGCAGTCGGTCTTGGAGAAGAACTTACTTGATGTTGCTCATCAGCGTCAGGTCAGCCGAGAGCTTGGCGATGAAGCTCGCGCCGCACCATTTCGAGCCATAACCCGGCGCTCCGTTGATCGGCGTGATAAATCCGGTCTGGCTTGCGGTGTAATCGCTGGTGAAGGCGTTGCAGTCACCCTTGCTCAGGTTGGTGTCGGAATAACGCAGGTCGAGCGTGAACACCTTGTAGGTGAAACCGATGCCGACGTTCCAGGTATTGTAGTCCTTGTAGTTGATATTGCCGTAGAACGCGTCGGAAGTGCCAAGCCACTGGCGGCCGAATTCACCCGAGACGTAGCTGCCGATGCCGTTCGGCAGGAATGTGCTCGGCGCCGTGACCTTGGCTGTCACCGAGGCGTAGGTACCTTCCGCACCCGAGTTCAGGAAGCTCGGCGTGTAGTAGATGTTGCCACCCGCGGCGAAGTAGTCATTGAAGGTGTAATTGGCCTTACCGTAGACCTCGTAGAAGGAGACGTCCTTCTTCAGGAAGTTGCCGTTGGCCAGCACGATCTGGCTGTCGAAGCCGCAGGACCCCGCCCCGCCGAACGAACCGGCGATGCCGTTGCCGACGCAGGTGCCGCCCGGATACAGGTAACCCCAGACACCGAAGTCGAGCGCGAGAGCGCCGAATGTTGGGCGGATACCGCCGTAGATGTCGACCTCTGCGGCGGCGCGGTTCGGAAACGAAATGCTTTCGAACGAGGTGCCGACATAAAGCTGCAGGTCCTTGGTCACATTATAGCGCGGCTCGAAATAGGCCGTGACCGACGGCTTGTGGTTGGACTGTGTGATGCCGCGAAACACGTAGTCGTTCATGACACCCGCCCCGAAGGCGATGTCCCACGGATCGAACGCCGCGACCACCGGCGCCTTGTACGCCTTGACCGGAAGATCGGCCGCCGCCGCCATCTGCGCCCCAAGAAGACTGACCGCGACTGCCGCCGCAGCCGGAAGAACCGATTTCATAACAACCCCCACCGTTGGAGCCCGCCATCGCCGACAATCGGGGTGGCAGGCATTGATTCACGAGCACCCTTCGATGAGCGCAATGTGCGGAGCAGCATGGAAAGGGGAAAGCAAAAATGCCGTGCAGTTGCCGCCTTATTAGGCGATTCCGGCATTTGCCACACGCTGTTTGCTGAAATGTTGCATTTCGACAACGCCTGAATGCGGGTTTTCTCTTCGGCACGATATATTTTAACTGGCAGCCGAAGACATCATGTCGGATGGGAGAGGCGCGAATCTCGGCTCTCTCCAGTCCCTGTCTCGGGCGAGGCCTGCCGATCATGAAACGAAAAAGCCGCGCTTTGAGGCGCGGCTTTGTTTTTAGAGATCGCCTTCCCGTCAGGACTGATGATTGTCCTTGTCCTCACTGGTGAACCAGCTCGCGGGCGACAGCTGGGAGGATTCCGACAGATTCGCCATCGGCTCATCATACGACGGGACCGCCGCCGGGGCTGGAGCCGGAGCGGCCGGTTTACGCGGCACGGCGCGTTTCTTTGCGGCCTTCTTCGGAGCGGCCTTCTTCGCGGTTTTCTTCACGGCCTTCTTGGCCGATTTCTTTGCCGGACGCTTGGCGGCCTTCTTGGCTGACTTCTTTGCAGCTTTCTTCGCGGCCTTCTTCACAGGACGCTTGGCGGCCTTTTTCGTCGAGGATTTCTTCGCCGATTTCTTCGATTTTTTTGCTGACTTTTTCGTCGACTTCTTGGCCGCCTTGGCCACGTTCAATTTCTTCTGTTTCTTGTTTTTATTCTTCTTCTTTTTACCCTTCGCCATAACCGTCCTCCTGTTTCCCTTCGGTGGGATTATCGATCGACGTTTCGAAGCACTTCCGGAATGGAAGACCTCCTGCCTCGCGGCAGCCGATCACCTGTTTGCAGGCAGGCTATTGTGCGGGGACGGGCCGCCGGTCATCCAGTCGAGCAATTCGATGGTGTGAACCACCGGGATCGGTGCGCCTTCGGCATTCTTCAGTTCGCTGCCGATCTGCACCATGCACCCAATATTGCCTGCCGACACGATGTCCGGCTTGACGGATGCGATATTGGCGACCTTACGCTCGCGCAATCTCCTTGCAATCTCGGGCTGGAGAATGTTGTACGTCCCAGCCGATCCGCAACACAGATGACCCTCAGGCACATCTTTCACCACGAATCCGCTCTTGGAAAGCAATTCTTTCGGAGCCTCTGTGATTTTCTGTCCGTGCTGCAGCGAACAGGCTGAGTGATAGGCGACGACGATTTCATTTTGAGGCCGTGGCCATTGCACATCTAACACCGCGAGATATTCGGTAATGTCCTTTGCGAGCTTCGAGACCCGCGCGGCCTTGTCCGCATAGGCTTTGTCCTCGCGCAGCAGGTAACCGTAATCCTTGATGGTCGTGCCGCAGCCCGACGTCGTCACCAGGATGGCATCGAGCCCATGGGCGTCGGCCTCGCGAACCCAGACGTCGATATTGGCCTTTGCCCGATGCAGCGCGTCGTCGTCACGGCCCATGTGGTGCGTCAGCGACCCGCAGCACTGCTCGTCCGCGACCAGCACGACTTCGACGCCGAACCTGGTGAGCAGGCGAATCGCCGCCTGATTGATATTCGGCCCAAGCACCTGCTGGGCACAGCCCTGCAGCAGCGCGACGCGGCCGCGACGCGTTCCCTGTGCGGGGAACACGGTCCCAGCCGCAGGTCCTGGCGACGGCAGCGCACCCGGCGCCAGCGCCAGCATCGCCCGCAACCGGTCGAACAGCGTCGGTGGATGGCTCGGCTTTTCGGAGCCCGGCAGCAGACCGACAAACGGCTTCGCCAGCCGCGCTGCCATCATGCCGGCACGGAAAACCCCGGGGCGCGGCAGCACATAGGCAAGCAGCGCACGGATCAAACGGTCGGAGAGCGGCCGGGAATATTCCTCCTCGACCTTCACCCGGGCCTGATCGATGAGATGCATGTAGTTCACGCCCGAGGGGCACGTCGTCATGCAGGCAAGGCAGGACAGGCAGCGGTCGACGTGTTTCACCACTTCGGCCGACGGTTTCTGGTCCTGCTCGAGCATCTCCTTGATGAGGTAGATGCGCCCGCGTGGGCTATCGAGTTCGTCACCGAGCAGCACGTAGGTCGGGCAGGTTGCGGTGCAGAAGCCGCAATGCACGCATTTGCGCAAGATCGTGTTGGCTTCCGCAATATCCGGATCGGCAAGCTGGGCGGGCGTAAATTCGGTCTTCATGGGTTGTCGTCCCGGCGCATGCGGCCGCGATTGAGGATATGACGGGGATCGAAGCTGTGCTTGAGGCGGCGGCTCAAGGCCGCAACGCCCGGCGCCTGCGGATGAAACACATCCGTCGCCGCGCGGACATCCTTCGGCGCCCGGAGCAACATGGCATGGCCTCCTGCTGCCTCGGTGTGGGCGCGCACAGTGGCCGCATGGGCATCAGTGGCAGGCGGCACAGCCGCCCAGATCAATCCACCGCCCCAGTCGTAGGTTACCTCGCCGCCGGTCTCGCGCCTGAGCGCCGTGCCGAGGGCTGCTCCCGCCGTCGGCGGGCAGACGATGCGCCAGACCGCGTAACCGCCAAGCGGCGAGGCCGCCGCAAACGGTGCCACGTCGCGCAGCGCGGCCCAGACCGCCGCCGATTCATCGTCGTTGATCATCTCGACCGCGCCGAAAGACGTCAGCAAGGTCGCCAGCGAGCGCGACCGGTCCGCAACCGAAACGTCGATCCCTTCGACCCGCACCAGCGTCAGCGCCTGTTGCGGCGCGCCCGCTTTCGCCAGCGCGCCATCAAGCACCTGCAGATTCGAGACCGGCAGGTGCGCCGCACCGGAGACGTCGAAAGACGAACCCAGCGCCTTGGTCATGGCCCGATTGGCAGTGGCGTCATCGAGACCGCGCAGCAACAGCGTGGCTTGCGCCTCCGCCTTCGGCACCAGCTTGACGGTGGCTTCCGTCAGCACCGCAAGCGTGCCCCAGGAACCAGCCAGCAGCTTGGAGATGTCATAGCCAGTGACGTTCTTGACCACGCGGCTTCCGGCCACGAACGAGTCGCCGAAACCCGATACGGCGTTGCCGCCAAGCAGATGATCGCGCACGCCGCCCGAGCGGATGCGGCGCGGACCCGACAGGCCCGATGCGATCATGCCGCCAATCGTGCCCTGCCCCAGCGCGGAGCCGAGCAACACCGAAGCATCCATCGGCTCGAACGCGAATTCCTGGTTCTTGGCGTCCATCATCGCGATCACGTCGGCGACCGGTGCGCCGGCCTGTACCGTGACGATCAACTCGTGCGGCTCGTAGGATGTCACCGCATTCAGCGCCGACAGATCGAGCACCGCGTTGGTCGTCACCGGTTGGCCGATATCGCGCTTGCTGCCGTGCCCCACGATCTCCAGCGGCTGCTCCGCCACGATCGCCTCGCGCACCGCCGTCTCGACGTCCTTGGCGTCGCGCACCTTCAACGTTTCCACCACGTCAAACCTTCCTCAGAATCGCGGAATGTCGGGGAACGGCAGCTTGCCGCCGTGCACATGCAGCCGGCCGAGTTCGGCGCAGCGATGCAGCGTCGGGAACACCTTGCCGGGATTAAGCAGCCCGTCGGCATCGAACGCACATTTGATGCGCTGATGATGGGCGAGATCGATGTCGCTCAGCATTTCCGGCATCAGGTCGCGCTTCTCGACGCCAATGCCATGCTCGCCGCTCAACACGCCGCCGAGCTTGACGCACAGCCGCAGGATGTCGGCGCCGAAATCCTCGGCGCGCTGCATCTCATCGGCGATGTTGGCATCGTAGAGAATGAGCGGATGCAGATTGCCGTCGCCTGCGTGGAACACGTTGGCGCAGCGCAGTCCGTATTTCTTGCCAAGCTCGCGGATGCCCGCGAGCGCCTCCGGCAGTTTGCCGCGCGGAATGGTGCCGTCCATGCACAGATAGTCCGGCGACAGCCGTCCGACCGCCGGGAACGCGGCCTTACGCCCGGCCCAGAACAACAGTCGTTCCTGCTCGGAGGTGGAAATCTGGCAGGTCTTCGAGCCGCACCCCAGAGCGATCGCCTCGACGCGCCGGATCAGTTCGTCCACTTCGACGCTCGGCCCGTCGAGTTCGATGATCAGCAGAGCCTCGACATCGAGCGGATAGCCGGCATGAACGAAAGCTTCGGCCGCATGGATAGCGTCCTTGTCCATCATCTCCATGCCGCCCGGGATGATGCCCGCGCCGATCACCCGCGCGACACATTCGCCTGCCGCCTCGACTTCCGAGAAGCCAACCATCAGCGCGCGGGCGGTTTCCGGCTTCTTCAGGATGCGCACGGTGATCTCGGTGACGACGCCGAGCAATCCTTCCGAGCCTGTGATGATGCCCATCAGGTCGTAGCCGTCGTTTTCCGGCGCACGGCCGCCGATCTTCAGGATCTCGCCAGTGATGAGAACGAATTCGCACCCCAGCACGTTGTTGGTGGTGAGGCCGTACTTCAGGCTGTGCACGCCGCCGGAATTCTCCGCGATGTTGCCGCCGATCGAACAGGCGATCTGCGAAGACGGATCGGGCGCGTAGTAGAACCCCTCATGCGCCACCGCCTGGCTCACCGCGAGATTGGTCATGCCGGGCTCGACCACCGCGACGCGGTTGTCGAAATCAATCTCGCGCACGCGCTTGAATTTGGACAGGCCGAGCAGCACGCCATCGGCGAGCGGAAACGAACCGCCCGACAGCGACGTGCCATTGCCGCGCGGCACCACCTTGATGCCGTTATCGTGGCAGTATTTCAGAACCTGCGAGACCTGCTCGGTGGTGTCAGGCAACACCACGACCATCGGCGGCTGGCGATAAGCGGTCAGCGCGTCGGACTCGTAGGGCTTCATTTCCCGTTCGGTCTCGATCACGCCCTCGCCGGGCACGATGGCCCGCAGCGCGGCAATGATCTCATCGCGGCGAGCGAGAATGCCCTGATCGGGCAAAGGCATCTGAATCGTCATGGAAGTCTCCCGCCTCCCGGCGCCAAATATATCACCGACATATCTAGCGCCAGAAGAATTCGTCGTCCCTAGGATTTAGGGACATATTTAGTCGCGGTGATGGTGCGAAGCCATCCCCATAATGACTAGAGGATCAGGGATCAGCCGCCGACCGCCATCCGGATCGGCAGCACGGCCTGCACGACAAGTCCGCGCGCACGTGCATCGAGAACGCCAGCTGCGCGCAACGCGAACAACGAGATGTTCTGCACGGCTTCCCGCAGTTTAGCCGCGTCGCCGGTTGAATCCAGTGCCAGGGGACCCACGAGCGCTTCATGCAGCGCGCCGATCAGAGCAGTCGCGGTCAGCGCAGTGTCCTGCGCGGGCAGGTGCCCGGCCTTGATCGCCGCTTCCAAACGCAGTTCGAGTTCGGCTGCAATGGCACGGCGGCTGGTCAGGCGCGAAGCACTGACATCGACATCCACCGGCTCCGCCAGAATGCCCCAGGCGAGTTTGCGGTGAGACACGACGTGGACGGCGATGGTGGTGATGGCTGCCGCGAGCGCCGAAGACGGTCCCGGCGCGGCATCCGCCGCGCGGCGGATCGCGATCAACTCCCTGTCGGAGACATCCGAGATCAATTCCGAAATCAGGTCGGCTTTGGAGGGAAAGTAGCGATAGACCGTGCCCGCTGCGACATTCGCGCGCGCCGCCACCGGAGCGATCTGCACCGCCGCCATGCCACCTTCCGACGCCGTTTCACGCGCTGCTGCCAAAATAGCAGCACGCCGCGCTTCCAGGCGCTTCACGACTTGATGGGTACGACGATAAACCAATGAAATCCCACTCCTTTAAGGAGTGAACACCAGTTCAAAGGTAATGGCAAGGATTTCCGCATGACGCTGCGCAAATTTGTGGCACCGCATTCGTCCCTTGCCGGAAGCCCTGAACGATATATCGGCAAAGCCTCAGCGGTGCGGCAGGCGGTCGCGCGCGAGCCGAATGCCGACAAGGGCAACGGCGGCAAAGCCCGCGCCTGCCAGGAAAGTCGCCTGTGCCCCGGCTCGATCCCACAACAGCCCCGCCAGAATGCTCGCAACCAGCAACATCGCGCCGCCGAGCAGATTGACGACGCCGAAAGCCGTGCCACGCAATTCGGCCGGCGCCGTATCGGCAATGAGCGCGCTCACCACACCCTGGGTGCAGCCCATATGCAAACCCCACAGCGCAACGCCGCAAGCAACCCCGACAATACCCGCCGCAAACCCGAGTACGAGATCAGCGGCAATGAGCACAACGAGCCCGAACGCCAGCAGGTTAAGCCGGCCGACGCGATCCGACAGAACTCCGATTGGATAAGAGGTCAATGCATAGACAATGTTCATCAGCACCAGCACGAGCGGCACGAGAAAGATCGGCAGGCCCACGGCCTGCGCTTTCAGAATGAGGAACGCCTCGCTGAAGCGTGCAAGCATAAACACCGTGCTGATCGCCACCGTGATCCAATAGGCCGTGCCTAGGCTGCGCAGTGCCGTGCCACTGAGCGGCATGTGGGCGGCGCGGGTGGCGGCATGGCGCGCTGGATCGTTGACGAGAAATACAATCACGGCGACCGAGAGCATGGCGGGAATGACGGCTATCCAGAACACCGTCTGGAAATGGTTCGCGGTGAGCCACATCAGCCCGATGGCGAGACCCGGCCCGAGAAATGCGCCGACGGTGTCGAGCGATTGCCGCAGCCCAAAACTCGCGCCGCGCAAATGCGCCGGCGCAAGATCTGCCACCAGCGCATCGCGCGGCGCACCGCGAATGCCCTTGCCGACCCGATCGACAAAACGCGCAGCCACCAGCCAGCCGACCGATGAGGCCAGTGGAAACACCGGCTTGGTCAGTGCGGCAAGGCCGTAGCCAAACGCGGCAAGCCATTTGCGTTTGCCGAGCCAGTCCGAGAGCGCCCCGGAGAACACTTTCACGATCGACGCCGTCGCCTCGGCCACGCCCTCGATCACCCCGACCGCCAACGCGGAGGTGCCGAGCACCGTCACCAGATAGACCGGCAGCAGCGCATGGATCATCTCCGAGGAGATATCCATCAGCATGGAGACGAAACCGAGCGCCCATACGCCGCCGGGGATGTCTCGCAACCGGGTCCGTTGGGATGAAGCGGCTGTCAACGGACCTTCCACAAATGGGCTGAAGGAGACTCGGGTCAAAGAAAAAGGCGCAGTTTCGATACTGCGCCTTTCGCGATTAGCCTAGCAGAGAGCAACGCCGAGCGGCTTACGCCTGCGGCTGCGGCTCCATTCCGGCATCAGGACGCGGACGCGGCTTGCCGGTCGGCGGTACCGCCGAGGTGCGAGGCGTTGCCGGTTCAAGCACCGACTCGCGATTCGGCTTCTTGCCGTTGAGAAGGTCCGTGATCTCGTCGCCAGACAGCGTTTCGAATTCAAGCAGGCCCTTGGCCAGCGTTTCGAGATCCTCGCGCTTCTCGGTCAGAATCCGCGTCGCTTCGTTGTAGCCTTCCTCGACGAGACGCTTCACTTCCGAGTCGATCTTCTGCGCAGTGGCCTCCGAGACGTTCTGCTGGCGGTTCACCTGCATGCCCAAGAACACTTCGTCATTGTTCTCGCCGTAGGCCACCGTGCCGAGCTCGTCCGACAGGCCCCAGCGAGTCACCATCATGCGGGCAAGACGCGTGGCCTGCTCGATGTCCGACGAAGCGCCGGACGTGACCTTGTTGCGGCCGAAGATAAGCTCCTCGGCGACACGCCCGCCCATCATGATGGCGAGGCGCGAGGTCATCTGCTCCAGCGACATCGACATCTTGTCGCGCTCCGGCAATTGCATGACCATGCCAAGCGCACGGCCGCGCGGGATGATCGTCGCCTTGTGGATCGGATCGGTCGCAGGCACGTTGAGGCCGACGATGGCGTGGCCGCCCTCGTGATAGGCCGTCAGCATTTTTTCTTCCTCGGACATGACGAGCGACTTGCGCTCGGCGCCCATCATGACCTTGTCCTTGGCCTCCTCGAACTCGGCCTGCGTCACCATCCGCTTGTTACGGCGCGCAGCAGTGAGTGCGGCTTCGTTGACGAGGTTCATCAGGTCGGCGCCGGAGAAGCCCGGGGTGCCGCGTGCGATGGTCTTGAGGTTGATATCGGGGGCCAGCGGCACCTTGCGGACGTGAACCTTGAGGATCTGCTCGCGGCCGACGACGTCCGGATTCGGCACCACGACCTGACGGTCGAAGCGGCCCGGGCGCAGCAGCGCAGGATCGAGCACGTCGGGGCGGTTGGTCGCGGCAATGAGGATCACGCCCTCGTTCGCCTCGAAGCCGTCCATCTCGACCAGCAACTGGTTCAGCGTCTGCTCGCGCTCGTCATTGCCGCCGCCGAGACCGGCGCCGCGATGACGGCCGACCGCATCGATTTCGTCGATGAAGATGATGCACGGCGCGTTCTTCTTCGCCTGCTCGAACATGTCGCGGACGCGCGATGCGCCTACGCCGACGAACATCTCGACGAAGTCCGAACCCGAAATGGTGAAGAACGGCACGTTGGCTTCGCCCGCGACCGCACGCGCGATCAGCGTCTTACCCGTACCGGGCGGGCCGACCAGGAGCACGCCGCGCGGAATCCGTCCACCTAGTCGCTGGAACTTGCCGGGATCGCGCAGGAACTCGACGATCTCCTGCAGATCCTGCTTGGCTTCATCCACGCCCGCGACGTCCTCAAACGTCACGCGGCCATGCGCTTCGGTCAGCATCTTGGCGCGCGACTTGCCGAAGCCCATCGCCTTACCGGCGCCGCCCTGCATCTGGCGCGACAGGAAAATCCACACGCCGATCAGCGCGATGAACGGCAGCCACGAAACCAGCAGCGAAACGAACCACGGCACGTTGTCGCCCGGCGGCTTCGCGGTGATCGAGACCTTGGCATCGTACAGGCGCTTGATAAGTGTCGGGTCGCTCGGCGCATAAGTCTGGAAGGTCGAACCGTTGGTCAGCGTGCCGCGAATTTCAGGACCCTGAATGACGACATCACGCACGTGGTTCTGATCAACCTCGTTCAGCAACTGCGAAAAGGAAATGTCCTGCGACGATGTGCGCTGCGCCGGGTTCTGGAACAGCGTGAACAGCGCCAGCAGCAGGAGGACGATGATGACCCAGAGGCCAAAATTGCGCAGATTCGCGTTCATTCGTTATCCTTCACAGGCCCCACAACGCAGGAGGCCTAACCCTAGGGTCCATTTCGTCCGATTGCCGGGTATGAACCGGCCGGCTCAATCTATGTGTCGCTGTCCCCAATGCCAAGGGAACCGCGCAAGACTATTTAACGCAATTGCGGGCTTTTGCGGAGGTTCGGCCGCTCTTTGCAGAGCCGGAATGCCGCATGGTTAAGAGCGCCCGCTCCGACCCGATGGGTGGATGCTCCGGCGCGGCGGCGCGGGGCGAACCACCAGCCGTCCCTTCTCGACACTCACCGTCATTCCCGCGAGACTCCGCTTGAAGCGCCGCCCCTCGCTTTGCGCCTGAACCAAGGCACGCAGCAACGTCTCGATCTGTCCCAGTTCCGGCGGATGGGCCGTCATTCCGCCCGCCAGCGCGCGGCGTAGCAACCGCACCTGGATTTCCTCCGCCAGCGAGGAGAAAAGAGCGACATCGAGCCCACCTTCTTCGCCTCCGCGAAGGCGAAGATAACGCTCCGCGCCGTCCGTCATCCGCTCAAGCGCCGCGTCGGCGCGCGACAGCCGCAGCGCGAGCCGGGCAAACGTCTTGGCGTCGGCCCCCTCGGACGCGAGCACCGGCATCAGCGTGCGCAGCCGCGAACGCGTATAGGCGGGATCGTGATTGGTCGGATCACTCGCATAGCCGATCCGGGCGCGGTCGAGTGTCGCCACCAGCCGCGCCTTGGGGATATCGAGAAACGGACGCAACAGTCCGATGCCGTGACGTTCCGTTTGAGCCGCCATGCCGCCGAGGCCGGTGATGCCGCTGCCGCGCGACAGCCGCATCAGAATGGTTTCCGCCTGATCGTCCTGGGTGTGGGCGGTGACGACCGCCACCGCCGAAGCGGAACGTGCCGCACGGGCCAGAAGCGTGTAGCGCGCTTCGCGCGCGGCCTGCGGCACGCCGGTTTTCGGTTTCGTTCCGCTCCACTTCAGGGTGCGATGGGCGATGCCGAGCGCAGATGCCAGCCGCTTCACGTCGCGCGCCTCGTGCGACGCCGCCGCCCGCAGACCGTGATCGACTGTCACCGCGAGCAGGTCCGGTCCCTTCTTAAGCGATCTGCGCCAACGCGCGGCGAGCCATAACAGTGCAACGCTATCCGGGCCACCGGACACGGCCAGCACCAGTGCGGGAATCCGCTTCCATCCGGCGAAGAGTTGCCGGGCTTCCTGCGCCGAAACGGGTTCAGCAGCCGGAGCGTTTCTGTCCACGCGCGACACCCTGCTTCACGCTGCTTGACGCGCGCGGATATTTCCGCGCGACTTCCCCAAACGCCGCACAGGCGGCATCCTTTTCCTTCAACGCGGCAAGCGACTCGCCGAGCCGCAGCATCGCATCCGGCGCCTTGGCCGATTTATCGTATTTCGAGGTCACAGCGAGAAACGCTTCCGCCGCCTCGCGGTATTTCTTGCGCTGGAACAGGCTCTCGCCAAGCCAGTATTGCGCGTCACCGACCAGACGGTCGCTCGGATATTTCACCGTGAAATTGCGCATGGTCTCCTCGGCGAGTCCGTAATCCTTGCGCTGCATATAACCGAGACCGAGATCGAATTCGTCCTTCGGCGACTGCGTCGGCGGCGCCGTGGTCAGTGCCGCGCTTCCACCTGCAGCGGGTGGCGGGGAGACAACGCCGTTATTGCCCTCGAGGTTCATCGGCGCGCCCGGCTGCGAAGAACCCGGCTCCGCATAGTTGGATTGACCCCGCATGCTGCCGAGCGCCCGCGGTGCACCGGGCGCGCTCGGATTCTGGTTGGGGTCGAATGCATCACCGCGGCGACCGCCTGTCGGCGGCGCGACCGGCGCCTGCCCGTCATTGTATGGCGTGGTGATCGGCGCGCCCGGCTGCTGGCCCTGATAAGCGGGCTGCTGCTGATACTGCGGATTTTGATACGGCTGATTTTGATATTGCTGGTTTTGATACGGTGCCGGTCCCGCATTCACCGGCCCACGCGCGGGAGGGGCGCCGGCGCCGGGCGCCGCTCCGCCCTGCAACTGGCGAAGCTGTTCTTCGAGAACCTGATTGCGATGCTGCAATTCCTCGTTCTGCCCCGTCAACTTGCGCAATTGGTCGGACAACCGGTCGATCTCCATCTGGGGATCGCCTTGAGAATCGTTGTCGTATTGCGCGTGCGCCTGCATCGGCAGCGCCAGGGACGACAGCATAGCAAGCGCGCAGGCCAATCCTGCGGCGGCAACAGTTTTCGATTTCGGTGACATGGCGATTTCGTTCTTCATTCCCGCCCTGAAATTGGGCCGTGCAGGATGAGAGTTTTACTACGCCAAAAATGTGACTGCCGACAGGGCCCTATTGACCTGCACTAACAAAAACGGCGCCCGAGGGCGCCGTTTTCATACCGTCAGTAAGACTGAATACTTACGAACTGGCGTTGAGCACCGTGACCGCGCGGCGGTTCTGCGACCAGCAGGAGATGTCGTTACACACCGCCACCGGGCGTTCCTTGCCGTAGGAGATCGTGCGCATGCGGCTCGCGTTGATGCCGCGCGAGACCAGGAAGTTTCGCACCGATTGGGCACGCTTGGCGCCGAGCGCGATGTTGTATTCGCGGGTGCCACGTTCGTCGGCATGGCCTTCGATGGTGAAGCTGTAGCGCGGGTACTGTTGTAGCCACTGGGCCTGCTTCTCGAGGGTGTTGATCGCCTGCTGCGACAGTTCGGTCTGGTCGCTGTCGAAGAACACGCGGTCGCCGACGTTGACCACGAAGTCCTGCTGGCTGCCTGGCGTCGCAGCACCGGCCATGCCGTTGCCGTTCAGGTCGCCGTTCTTGTTGGCGCAGGCGCCCATCGAAAGGGCCACGACCAAGACGGCCGCCAGTTTGAATCCTTGGAGGATACGCATTTGGGAGAACATTCCGGAGCCTCCACGCTCGGGTTTTTTGAACAGATTTCGGTCTACGCCCGCTTGGTTAAGCGAACGTTCCGTCAACCTTGATGAGCCGTTGCCAAAGCCCCTCAAATGCCCCTGAATCGCTTAAAGCAATGGCGATGGTTAATAGGGTGTAAATGTGGCGCGACGTTGAAGCCCAGAAAAAGGCCCGCGCGGAACATCCGCGCGGGCCTTTTTGAAAAGCCGAATCGGCTGAGTCCCCGTTCCGTTCAGGACAGCAGCGGCGACCATGCTGGATCGGACGCGAAGCCCGGCGTCGGAACCTTGAGTTCGTTGCGGCCGGAGATATCCACGGTGAACAGATTGGGGCCCGCACCAAGGTCACGGAAGAACATCACCACGCGGCCGTTCGGCGCAAAGGTCGGGCCTTCATTATGGAAGCCCGAGGTGAGAATGCGTTCGCCCGACCCGTCCGGCTTCATGATGCCGATGGCGAACTGGCCACCACCCTGCTTGGTAAAAGCGATGTAGTCGCCGCGCGGCGACCAGACCGGCGTCGAGTAGCTGCCGTCACCGAACGAGATGCGCTGCGCAGCGCCGCCGCCTGCTCCCATCACATAGATCTGCGGCTTGCCGCCGCGATCACTCTCAAAGCAAATGCGCGAGCCATCCGGGGCGTAAGACGGCGAGGTGTCGATCGCCGGCGTATCGGTCAGACGCGTAGTCGATTTCGAGCGCAGGTCCATCACATAGAGATTGGAATTGCCGCCCTGCTGCAGGCTCATGATGATGCGCTGGCCGTCCGGCGAGAAACGCGGCGCGAACGACATGCCGGGGAAGTTGCCGACAATCTCGCGCTGGCCGGTTTCGACGTTGAACAGATAGACGCGCGGATCGCCGCCGCCGAATTCCATGTAGGTGATTTCCTGCGTGGACGGCGAGAAGCGCGGCGTCAGCACGAGATCGGCGCCACGCGTCAGGTAGCGCACGTTGGCGCCGTCCTGATCCATCATCGCGAGCCGCTTGACGCGACGCTGCGCCGGACCGGACTCGTCGACGAACACCACGCGGCTGTCGAAATAGCCCTTCTCGCCGGTGAGACGCTCGTAGATCTGGTCGGAAATGATGTGGGCCACGCGCCGCCACGACTCGGGCGAAGTGAAATATTGCTGGCCGGTGAGTTGCTGCGCGGCCGGCACGTCCCACAGCCGGAATTCCGCCTTGAGGCGGCCGTCGCCCTGCCGCGTGGCGCGGCCGGTGACGAGCGCCTGCGCGTTGATCTGCCGCCAGCTCGGAAACTGCGGCGGCACGTCGATGTTGGAGATGCGTTCGATATAGGCCGCCTGATCGATCGGCGCGAACAGGCCGCTGCGCTTGAGATTGTTGGTGATGACGGAAGCGATGCCCGCGCTGACCTCGCCATCGCTCTGGCCGCCCGCGACGAAATTCGGGATCGCGATCGGGATCGGCTGGAAGTTGCCCTGGTCGACCTGAACGCGGACCTGCGCAAACGCCTTGCTGAGCGGCGCGGCCACAAGGCCCGCTGCCGTTGCGCCGACCAGTTGCCGGCGCGTCATCTTGAATGTCATGGGCGTTACATCGTCCTTGCTCATCGGATCATGTTCCTGCGCGCATATTACGCGACTGTTTAAGAAGTACGTTCGGTGAAAACGGGCTCGAAGAATTTCCATTCGTTGAAGAACGCCGCCGGCAGCTTGTAGGGCTGGCACTCGATGATCGCGCGGCGCGCGCTCTCCTGATAGACGCGGAAATACGGCGTGTTGGTGCCGGGCAGCGGCACCGGCATCGCCTCGAGCGTGCCGTCCTGCTTCAGACGGACATCGAAGCTCGCCTGAATCTGCTGCGCCTCGATGCCGCCGTAAGGCTTTTTCCAGCAACGTTCGACCTGCTGCTTGAACATCGAGCCCCAGGTCGCCGAGTTGTCGGCGGAGCGGCCGTGCGAGAGACCGAGCGCGGCCTGCGAATTCAATTCCGAGCCGGTCATCGACTGCCGCGTCGGATCGCGCTTGTCGAGCAGCGCCGCGATCTTGGTCTGATCGAACACGCGCTCGTGCTTTTCCTTCGGCGGCGGCGGAGGCTTCGCCTGCGCCTGCTGCTTCTTCGGCTCAGGCTTTTTCGCCTGCTCCTTCTTCAGCGCTTCGGCAATAGGATCAACCTTCGCCGGGTCGGGCTTCTTTTCCGCCGGCTTGGTTTCTTCCTTTGGCTTTTCCTGCGCGACGGGCTTCGGCGGCTCCGGCTTTTTCTCAACCGGCTTTTCAACGGGCTTCGGCGGCGGCTCTGGCGCGGTGTCGGTCACGACCGGAGGTTTCTTGTCGTCGATCTTGCCGACCGGATCGTCCTGCGGCGGCGTTGCATCGGCGACTTTCTCGACGAGCGGCTTCGTCACTTCCTTCTTGCCGGTCTTGATACCTTGCGTGACCTTGGCGAACTGATCGGCGGAAATGATATCGACGGGCAGCGACTCTTCAGGAGTCGTCTCGAAGGGCTTCGTCGCGAACGAAACCAGACCCCAGCCAATCACCAGAGCGTGCAAAGCGACAGACGCTGCAAGTGTCCGGTCGATCTTCACCTCAGCTCCCCTGCTCGACCTCGGTGACCAGAGCGACGTGCTTGAATCCGGCAGCCGACAGGCGGCCCATCACCTTCATGATCGTGCCGTAGTCGGCCTTGGTATCGCCGCGCACGAAAATGCGTTCTTCGGTGCCGCCGCGCGCATCGGTGACAGCCTTCAGCTTCGGCACGAGTTCGTCGGCAGAGATTTCGGTGTTGTTGAGAAAGATCTTGCCGGACACCTGTACTGACAGCGTCAGCGGCTCCTTGTCCTGATCGAGGCTCTTGGCCGCCGTCTGCGGCAGATCGAGCGGCACGCCGACGGTGAGCAGCGGCGCGGACACCATGAAGATGATGAGCAGCACGAGCATCACGTCCACCATCGGCGTGACGTTGATCTCGGCCATGACGTGCGCGCGCTGATGACGGCGTCGACCGCCACCGCCTGCTCCCCCGCCCATGCTCATGCCCATGATCGTTGACCCGTCGTGCTTTACGCCCGCTCGTCGATCTGACGAGACAGGATCGCGGAGAACTCGTCGGCGAAACCTTCCAGGCGCTGGGCCTGCCGGTTCACCTCGGACGTGAACTTATTGTAGAAAATTGTCGCCGGAATGGCGGCGATCAGGCCGACCGCTGTCGCGAACAGCGCCTCGGCGATTCCCGGCGCAACCACCGCGAGCGAGGTGTTCTTCGAAGCCGCAATCGACTGGAAGCTCGACATGATGCCCCAGACGGTGCCGAACAGGCCGACGAAGGGACCCGCGGAGCCGACGGTCGCGAGCACCAGCAAGCGGCGATCGAGCCGCTCGATCTCGCGCGCGATCGACACGCTCATCACCTTGTCGATGCGGGTCTGCAGACCCGCGAAGGAACGGGAGTGGCTTTCGAACGAACGCTTCCATTCGCGCATCGCCGCGACGAACAGCGCCGCCATCGAATGCGTGGGCTTCGCCGACAGCGCGCGATAGAGATCGTCGATCGATTGCCCCGACCAGAACGCCTGCTCGAAACGATCCATCGCGCGCCGCGTGCGCGCGTAGAGGAATGTCTTGTCGATCGCGATCGCCCAGACCCAGACTGAACAACTCAGCAGGCCGAGCATCACGAATTTGACGACGATATGCGCCTGCCAGAACAGCGAGATCAGCGATACGTCGGAGGAGGCCACCGGCAGGGCGGACTGTGCCACGTCGGCTGGGTTCATGGTCGGGATCCTCTCAACGCAATAATCTCCAAAATGATTGCGGGAGCGCGACAACGGCTGCGCAACCCCGTGGGGTGCCGCAAAAAAGCGCCGGCACGGCCGGAACGTCGGATCGGAACAAGAGCCGCTGTCATGTTCGCACGGAACGGCCTCCCCAAGGCCGGCTCCTCCATCCTCCGCCAACATGTCAAAACAAGGGCTGTCGGCGCTGTTTCGGCCCCTTCACCAGACGCCCCGCGTGGTTAAAAGGGGGTTAAGACCGCCATTTTTAACCGCCAAAAGGTCTGCCTGATCAAGGCTAACCGCCTCCATAAGCAAAACCGCCCGCCTGGAAGGACCAGGCGGGCGGTTTGGAGAGGCATCAGCTGAGTGCAGGGTGGGACGGCCGTCCTAGCCCTGCGGCGTAGGTGCTTCGGGCGAGGCCGGACGCTGGCGGTGCTGGGCCATGAAGGCGTCGAACTCCTCCTTGTCCTTGGCCTGACGCAGGCGGTCGAGGAATTCGCGGAATTCCTTCTGCTCCTCCTCGAGACGGCGCAGCGTCTCCATCCGGTACTCGTCGAAGGCGCGGTTGCCACTCGACGGCCCCCAGAAGCCGAAGCCCCGGCCATCCATGCGGTCGCGCATCCGTTCCATCTTCCACTGCATGCGTTCCATCTTGTCGGCAAAGCGTCCGTAACGGTGATGTCCACAACCCATTTTTCTGCTCCAGAACGTGTAAGCGAGCGCCGCGAGACCAAGCGGCCACCAGACGATGAAACCGGCGATGACGATCAGGATCGAGGCCGGGTGGCATGACCGGCGCCATTCGTGATCGTGCCAGCGCATATCGTTGGGCGGAGGACCGCCCCAACCTGGCCGGCCTGAGCGGTCGAAGTCTGCGGTATTCGTCATGCGCCTCTCCTCACCGTGAATGTAAATAACATTTACATAGCTAAACCATCCATGCGGATTGTCAAGCGGCGGCGAAATTCACATGCGAGTTATTTTGCGCGCTATTTCGACGGCTGCGGTTCCAGCCGCGCCGGAAAGCCGAGACCCTTCAGGTAGACCAGGACGCCCGCCTCCAGCAGATCCTCGGCCGACATCGGCAGCTTGCGCGAAGCAGCGTCCCCTCGCCCGAACAGTGAGGCGATGCCGTGCGACAGCGACCAGATGTGCAGCGCCATCATCATCGCGGGCGGGCGCGGCACGTTCGGCGGCGCGAGGGCAATCAGCCGTTCGGCGGCGGCACGGATGATCGCAAAGGCGCGCTCGCTTGCGATCAGCAGCGCGGGATTGTCCTGTACAGGCACGCCGGATTCGAACATCGCCGAGTAATAGGCCGGATGCTCGCGCGCGAAGGCGAGATAGGCCTTGCCGACCCGCGAGAACGCCGCGAACGTATCGGGGCGGCCGTCGTCCCACGCCGCCGAAAGCTGCTTCTCGAACAGTTCGAATCCCTGCTGTGCAATGCTCGCCAGCAATTCGTCGCGGTCACGGAAATGGCGATACGGCGCTGCCGGGCTGACACCCGCCGAACGCGCGGCCTCCGCAAAGGTGAAGCCCGCAGGGCCCTTCTGCGCAATGAGGTCGAGGGCCGCTTCGATCAGCGCCTCTTTCAGATTGCCGTGGTGATAGCCGCCTTCCCGGCGGCCGCGGTGCCAGCTCATGTGAATGTCTTTAACATGGCATGCGGCGCAAGCGCCAGCGTGGGCACGGCTTAACTGCGCGCATCCGCATCCTGATCGGCCTTCATCAAGGTCCGCAGCGCCTTCGGAATCGGCCGGGCGCGGCCTTCCGAAACGAAGGCGACCTTGACCTTGGCCTCGATCAAAAGCTCGTCGCCGCGCCGCACCTCCTGCGCGAGCATCATCGAGGCGCCCTTCACCTCGTGCGGAGTCGTCGTGACGGTCAGAATGTCGTCCATCCGCGCGGGACGCAGGAATTCGAGTTGCATCGAGCGCACCACGAAGGCGAAGCCGGGCGCCTCTGCACCCGCCTCCGCGAACAGCGCGCTCTGCTCGGCACCTAACAGACGCAGATAGTTGGTCCGTCCGCGCTCCATGAAGCGCAAGAAATTGGCGTGATAGACGATGCCGGAGAAATCGGTGTCCTCGTAATAGACGCGGATCGCCATCACATGGCGACCGTTCACAATTTCACCGTCGAGAGAGAACGAGGCAGGTTTTTCGGTCATCGCATCAATCTTGAAAATCAGTCGTCATCGCCATTGAACATGCCAAACTGGGCCGGGTCGCGCGAGGGCGCAGCCAGACCCAGATGCCTGAAGGCGTGATCGGTGAGCAACCGTCCGCGCGGGGTGCGCTGCAGATAGCCGCACTGGATCAGATACGGCTCAATGATGTCTTCGATGGCGTCGCGCGGCTCCGACAGCGCCGCCGCCATGGTCTCGACGCCAACGGGCCCGCCACCATAATTCAGCGCGATGGTGGAGAGATAGCGGCGGTCCATCGCATCGAGTCCGGCCTTGTCTACTTCCAAAGCACCGAGCGCGTGATCGGCGATCGCCCGATCGATGGCGTCGGCATCCGCGGCTTCGGCGAAATCGCGCACGCGCCGCAACAGCCGTCCCGCGATGCGCGGCGTGCCGCGCGCGCGACGTGCGATCTCGTTGGCACCGTCTTTCGTCATGCCGATGCCGAGCACACGCGCGCCGCGAGTGACGATCTTTTCAAGCTCGTCCTCGGTGTAGAAATTCAGCCGAAGCGGAATGCCGAAACGGTCGCGTAGCGGATTAGTGAGCAGCCCCGCGCGCGTCGTCGCGCCCACCAGCGTGAACTTCGCCAGATCGACCTTGACCGAACGCGCCGCAGGTCCCTCGCCAATCATCAGATCGACCTGGAAGTCCTCCATCGCGGGATAGAGAAATTCCTCCACCGCCGGACTAAGGCGATGGATTTCGTCGATGAACAGCACGTCGCGTTCTTCGAGATTAGTAAGCAGCGCGACGAGATCGCCCGCCTTCGAGATCACCGGCCCGGATGTGGCGCGAAAACCGACGCCGAGTTCACGCGCGACGATCTGCGCCAGCGTGGTCTTGCCCAAACCGGGTGGACCGACGAACAACACGTGGTCGAGCGCTTCCTTGCGCTTGCGCGCTGCGTCGATGAACACCTGCAAATTCGCGCGTGCCTGTGCCTGGCCGACGAATTCAGACAGGTTCTGCGGGCGGAGCGAGGTGTCGCCAACGTCATCGGCGCGACGCTCGGGCGTGACGAGACGGGGGCCGCTCATTTTGCCAGCTCCTTCAACCCGAGCCGGATGAGCTTGGTTGTCTCCGCACCCTCACCTGCATCGCGTGCAACGCTTGCGACCGCCGCCGCCGCCTGCGGCTGGCCATAGCCGAGATTGACCAGCGCGGAAATCGCGTCGCGGATCGGCCCCGGCGCGCGGTCCTCATCCACCGCGCCGGCGAGATGCACCACCGCCGGATCGACATTGGCGAAGGCGGGAGCCTTGTCTTTGAGTTCGGTGACGATGCGCTCGGCCACTTTCGGGCCGACGCCCGGCGTACGCGCCACTGCGGCTTTGTCGCGCATCGCGATCGCATTGGCGAGGTCCGACGGCGGCAAGGTCGAGAGCACCGCGAGCGAGACCTTGGCGCCGACGCCCTGCACGGTCTGCAGCAGGCGAAACCATTCGCGCTCGATGTCGGTGCGGAAACCGAACAGCCTGATCTGGTCCTCGCGCACATAGGTCTCGATCGACAGCGCGGCCGCCTCGCCCGGCGACGGCAGCGCCTGCAGCGTCCGCGCCGAGCAATGGACGAGATAGCCGACGCCTTGCACGTCGAGGATGATGTAGTCTTCGCCATAGGAATCGATCAAACCCTTGAGCTTGCCGATCATGCACCCATCACCTTCTGCAGCAGCAGCACGCTCTGCCGATGATGCGCGTGTGTAATCGCGATGGCGAGCGCGTCGGCGGCGTCTGGTGTCGTCGGTGCGGCCTTCGGCAGCAGCACGCCCAACATGACGCGGATCTGGTTTTTGTCGGCGTGGCCCGCACCGACCACGGCCTTCTTCACCTGATTGGGCGCATATTCGGCGACCGAAATGCCCGCCATTGCCGGGACCAGCATGGCAACGCCGCGCGCCTGCCCGAGCTTGAGCGTGCCCGCGCCATCTTTGTTGACGAAGGTCTGCTCGACGGCCGCCTCCAGCGGCGCATGTTCGCTCACCACTCTGGCAAGTCCCTCATGGATCGCGAGCAGCCGCTCCGACAGCGGCAGACTGTCGCGCGATTCCACGGAACCGCATCCGACATAGATCAGCCGGTTGCCGTCGACATCGATCACCCCCCAGCCGGTGCGGCGCAGGCCCGGATCGATCCCCAGAATACGAATCGCGCGCGAAGTCATGCCTTATGATAGCCGAAACCGCCGCAAAGGTCCGGCATCACAACAGCGTCCCGCGCAGGATCAGCAGTGCAACACTGAAATAGATCATCAGCCCAGTGACATCGACCAGCGTGGCGACGAAGGGCGCGGACGCGCTCGCGGGGTCGAATCCCACCCGCTGCAACAGGAACGGCAGCATCGAGCCCGCGACCGAGCCGAACGTCACCACGCCGACCAGCGCGGCCGCGACCGTGACGCCCACCAGCAGCCAGTGCTCGCCGTAGTCATAAATGCCGAGCTTCTGCCACATCACAACCCGGAACAAGCCGATGACGCCGAGTCCAGCGCCGAGCAGAAGCCCGGTCGGGAGTTCGCGCAGCATCACATGCCACCAGTCGGACAGTTTCACGTCGTGCAGCGCCAGCGCACGGATCAGAAGCGACGTCGCCTGCGAACCGGAATTGCCGCCCGAACTCATGATGAGCGGAATGAACAGCGTCAGCACCAGGGCCTTTTCCAGTTCGCCCTCGAAGTGCTGCATGACGCTCGCGGTGAGCATTTCGCTGATGAACAGGACGGCAAGCCAGACACCGCGCTTGCGGATCATGTTGCCCAGTCCGATCTGCAGATAAGGCTCCTCGATCGCTTCCATGCCGCCGAACTTCTGGGCGTCCTCGGTGCCTTCCTCGATGATGGCGTCGATGACATCGTCGAAGGTGACGATGCCGAGCAGATGCGAGGCCTTGTCGACCACCGGCACCGCGAGAAGGTCGTGACGCGAGATCAGCCGCGCGACGTCTTCCCGGTCGACGAGTGGCAGCGTGGTGATCGGCGTCACCGCAAGATCGCCAATCTTCTCGTTCGGCTCGCCCGCGATCAGACGGCGCAGCGACAGCGCACCAACGAGACGGCGAGTCACGGGATCGAGAACGTAGATTGCGTAAACCGTCTCGCGGGTGCGCTCGACCTGACGGATGTGCTGCAGCGTGCGCTCGACCGTCCAGTTGCTCGGCGCGCTGACGAATTCGATCGTCATCATCGCACCGGCGGTGTTCGGCGGATAGGCAAGCAGGCTCGTGATGGCGTTGCGCGAGGCGAGATCGAGCCCGTTCATCAGCTCGGTGCGCGGCGGGTCCCGCAATTGCTGGATAAGGTCGGCCGCCATATCGGACGACATGCCCGCGAGCAGCGGGATCGCGACGTCATGCGGCAGTGCCTCGACGATCTCGGCTCCGAAATCGAGTTCGGGCTTGTCGAGGACTTCGATCGCCTTTTCGCGTGGCAGCAGCCGCAAAACCTCGGCCGCCTCATCAGGCTCAAGCCTGTTGAGAACGTCGACCGTGTCGGCGGTGTGCTCGTTGGTCAGGCTTGCCGCGACCACAGCGGCGTTGAAGCCATCCTCGGAGATTGTGTGGATGTCCGTCATGACTCACCTTCGGATCTGCCGACACCGGCAGCGGGTGAGCCTTAAGAAACGCTCAGACCGCGCGGGCCGTTGCCGGCAAAATACGTTGACTGTCGCTTGGCATAGTTGAGAGTTTCCAGTGACGCGGCGCGGGATCGAACGATCTCGCGCCGCCTGTTGCTGACATGAGCTTTCGCTTTCGCGGCGTCAAGAAAAAACCGCGTGTATCGTTACGAAAGAACGAGAACGGGCCTCAGCCCGCCATCTTGGCGGCGAGCGCATCCGAGACTTCGAAATTGGCATAAACGTTCTGCACGTCGTCATGCTCGTTCAGTTGGTCGAGCAGCTTGAACAGCTTCTCGCCGACCTCGTCGCTGACGGCTATATTGTTCTGGGGCTTCCAGATCAGCGCGGCCTTGCGCGGCTCGCCGAACTTGGCTTCCAGCGCCTTGGCGGCCTCGCTCAGTGAGGCCTGTGAGGTATAGATTTCATGCCCGTCGTCGGACGACACCACGTCGTCGGCGCCGGCATCGATGGCGGCTTCCAGCATGGTGTCGGCATCGGCCTTGGCCGCGTCGTACTCGATCACGCCGACATGGTCGAACATGAACGACACCGAGCCGGTTTCGCCGAGATTGCCGCCAGACTTGGTGAAGTAAGAGCGGATGTCGGAGGCGGCGCGATTGCGGTTGTCGGTCAGCGCCTCGACGATCACCGCGACGCCGCCGGGACCGTAGCCCTCGTAGCGGATTTCATCGTAGCTCTCGCCCTCACCGCCGATGGCCTTCTTGATGGCGCGCTCGATATTATCCTTCGGCATGTTCTCGGCGCGGGCGGCGATCACGGCAGCGCGCAGGCGCGGGTTCATCGCGGGATCGGGCGTGCCGAGCTTGGCCGCCACGGTGATTTCGCGGGCGAGCTTGCCGAATATCTTGGACCGCATGGCATCCTGCTTGCCCTTGCGGTGCATGATGTTCTTGAATTGGGAATGTCCGGCCATGCGAATGGTCTCTGTGAGGGGCGCGCATCGCGCGCCTTGCATTGAAGATCAGGGTTGGGTGGGGCGTTATAGGCCCGCACCCGCCAAAATCAAAGATTTTCGGGAAGCGTCCGGGCCTTAACCTTGCTGCCAGAATCCGGGCGCAACCTCCTCCAGCACCGGGCCGATCCGCACCGGAGCGACCTTTTGCGCACGGCCGGTTGTATCGTCCGTTTCCACCGCGACGCCGCTCAGGGTGCCTGGACCATCCCCCGCCGTGAAGCGGGCCGCCGGATAACCGCGCAGGAAGCGGCCGAGCGGCTCCTCGCGGTCCATGCCGATGACGGTCTCGTAGTCGCCGGTCATGCCCGCATCGGTCATGTAGGCGGTGCCGCGCGGCAGGATGCGATAATCGGCGGTCGGTGCATGCGTATGGGTGCCGACAACGAGGCTTGCGCGTCCGTCGCAATGATAGCCGAATGCCTGCTTCTCACTGGTCGCCTCGCCGTGGAAATCGACCACGATGGCATCGACCGCCTCACCCAGCGGACAGGCTGTGAGTTCGCGATCAATGGCGATGAAGGGATCATCGCAGGGCGACATAAAGATGCGCCCGATGGCGTTGACGACGAGCGCGTGCTGACCCTTCTTGGTCTCGATCATCGCAGCACCCCGCCCCGGCGTGCCTGCGGTGAAGTTGAGCGGACGGATCAGGCGCGGCGCGCGTTCGATGAACACCAGCGCCTCGCGCTGATCCCAGGAGTGATTGCCGAGCGTGATGGCGTCGGCTCCGGCATCGACCAGTTCTTCGTAGATAGCTTCGGTGATGCCGAAACCGCCAGCTGCGTTCTCGCCGTTGACGACGACCAGATCCAGCGCCCAGTCGCGGATCAGGCCGGGCAGCGTTTCCGTCACCACGTTGCGGCCGCTGCGTCCCACCACATCGCCGACAAAGAGAATCCGCAACTCGCCTACTCCCGGAAATCGATCACGTCTCGCTCCGTTAGCACGAGATCAAGCGGTTCGTCGTGGGTATCATCGGGAATTTGGTCCATTTGCTGCACAGAGTACGCAAGGCCCGCGGCCGTGATACGCTTGCTCCGGCGCAAGCCCTGCAGCGTGCGGTCGTAATAGCCGCCACCATAGCCGAGGCGATGGCCACGCCGGTCGAACGCGGCGAGCGGCACCAGCACGATATCTGGCTCGACCTCCTCCGCATCCGACGACGGTTCGAGAATTCCATAGAGGCCACGCACCAGAACGGTGTCCGCGGTCCAGGCGCGAAAGATCAAGGGCTCGCCGCGACCGATTGCGACCGGCAGCGCCAGTCCCGCGCCCCGCGCGCGCAACGCTTTCATCAAGGCGGACGGATCGATCTCGGTGCGGATCGCGGAGAAGCCTGCAACTATGCAGCCGGGGCCGATCTCGAATTGCGTTGCATGTCGTGCGAGTGCTTCGCGCGCGGCAGCGCGCTCCTCAGCCGCGAGGGAATCGCGGCGGGCGAAAGCGGCGGCGCGAAGTTCGTTCTTGGATTGCTGCAAGGAGGGATCGTCCACCGTACCCCAGCGAAAATTAGGTCACACCTTAGAAGGCGGAAGAGAAGGTGCGAAGCCACGGTCGCCGTTGAAGCACTCGATCCCGGAGTTCCCTACGAAAGTAGGTGGGCACCATATGTCCGGGTCCACGGACCCGGCCAGGGACAGTTCCCTAAAGGATCGATAAGGCCCCGGGGATATATGGCTCCTGACGCGCGCTGCAGCCTCGCCCGCCCAATGTAGCGACGATCAGCCTGCGCCGCCAGCGGCACCGGGACAATTTCACTCAGCGAAAAATTTCGGAAAGCGTCTCAGCCGAGCGCGACGTTGCCGGCGAGCGGCTTGTTCAATTCCTGCGTCATCCGCTCGATGCGCTCGGACGCGGAGTTGAGCGCGTTGGCGATCGCGGACTGAGTGGCGCGGGCGCGGTCACTGGCCGCTACACGGCCCTCGCGGAGCACCTCGATCTCCTCCTCGAAACCACGGATGCGCCGCTCGGCATCTTGCAGCTCATCAGCGATGGTGAGGGAGGCCATCACGGTCAGGCGCTGGTCGCCGATCTCGCCGAACTTGCCGCGCAAATCCGTGACCCGGCTCTCCAGCATCTCGGCAAGCCGCAACAGCCGCGTCTCCTGCCCTTCCTCGCAGGCCATACGATATTGCCGGCCGTTGATGGTGACGTTGACGTGGCTCACGAAGCGTCCTCCTCGATCACCGAACGGATGGTGCCGATGGCGACATCGAGACGTTCGGCGATTTCGCGGTTGGCGCGCTCCAGTTCGCGCGAACGCACCAGGGTGCCGTCGAGTTCGTTTGCGAGGCGCGAACGATCCACGCCGAGCGACTGGATACGCGCCGCAAGCTCATCGCTGCCGCGGTCATATTCGCGCCGGCGCTCCACCGCGCTCTCCATTGCATCGAGCGCTGCCGCAAGACGCCGTGTTGCCGCCTCGATCTCGCTTGCGGCGGAAGGCGCGGCTGGCGCCGCGTGCTCACCGGCAGCGAAGGCGTTGGGCATACGGTCGTTCATGTACGAGCCATTCGGTCTCGGATGGTGAACCATGGAAGGTTGAGCGGCCGATCTCATCGGAAAATCCCGGTCCAGCAAGCATTTAGTTGCTGAATCTACGGTCCGATTCGCGCTCTTGCAACGTCGCGTTGCCGCTATGCACCGTTAAGCGCGGCAACTATGTGGCATTCGCTTTGCGAACACCTCCTCCGCGCGTTGATTTCCCGTTTGTTTCTTGGACTCACGAGTGCGTCGGTGCTATCCACCGGCCGCAGTCATCTGACTGCAATATCCCGCCTTTTTGGAAAAATTTTTCAGGTTCTCACTCATGACGTTTCAAGCGAAGACCCCGCGTGTCGATCCATCCCGTATGGCCAACGCGATCCGCGCTCTCGCGATGGACGCCGTGGAGAAAGCCAACTCGGGCCATCCCGGCCTGCCGATGGGCACGGCCGACATCGCCACCGTGCTGTTCACGCAATTCCTGAAGTTCGATGCGCGCGACCCGAAATGGGCCGACCGCGATCGCTTCGTGCTCTCGGCCGGTCACGGCTCGATGCTGCTCTATGCGTTGCTGTATCTCACTGGCAACGAGTCGATGACGATCGATGAGATCAAGAACTTCCGCCAGCTCGGTTCGCTGACGCCAGGACACCCGGAGAACTTCATCACCCCCGGCATCGAGATGACCACCGGCCCGCTCGGCCAGGGCATTTCCACCGCGGTCGGCATGGCGCTCGCGGAGCGTCACCTCGCGGCTGAGTTCGGCGGCGACATCGTCGATCACTACACCTATGTGCTCGCCTCCGACGGCGACCTGATGGAAGGCATCAGCCAGGAAGCCATCGCGCTGGCGGGTCACCTCAAGCTCAACAAGATGATCGTGCTGTTCGACGACAACGGCATTTCGATTGATGGCGCGATCTCGCTTTCAGACTCTGTCGATCAGGTGAAGCGCTTCGAGGCCGCGGGCTGGGCCGCCTGCCGCATCGACGGCCACGATCACGACGCTATCGCTGACGCCATCGCGCGCGCGCAGACCTCGGATCGTCCGACTCTGATCGCCTGCAAGACCACCATCGCCTACGGCGCACCGACCAAGGCGGGCACCTCGAAATCACACGGCTCGCCGCTTGGCGCCGAGGAAATCGCAGGCACGCGCAAGCAACTCGGCTGGGACGCGCCGCCGTTCGAAATTCCGGCGGACATTCTTGAAGCCTGGCGCGCGGCCGGTTCGCGTGGCGCCGTGGCCGGCGCAGAGTGGGACAAGAAATTCGCGGCAAAGGACGCCACGCTGCGCGCCGAATTCAAGCGCCGCATGCAGGGCGATCTGCCGGTGAAGGCCCTCACGGATGCCATCGCCAAAATGAAGGCCTCGCTCGCGGAGGCTCCGAAGGACATCGCCACCCGCACCGCCTCCGAGCGCGCGCTGGAAGTCCTGATCCCGGCAGTGCCGGAGATGATCGGCGGTTCGGCCGATCTCACCGGCTCCAACAACACCCGCATCAAGGACATGGTCGCGATCTCCGCCAATAATTACGGCGGGCGCTACGTGAACTACGGCATCCGCGAGCACGGCATGGCGGCCGCGATGAACGGCATGGCGCTGCATGGCGGCATCATTCCGTATTCCGGTACGTTCCTGGTGTTCTCCGACTACCTGCGGCCGTCGCTGCGTCTCGCAGCACTCATGGGCGAGCGCGTCATCCACGTGCTCACTCATGACTCCATCGGCCTCGGCGAGGACGGCCCAACGCACCAGCCCGTCGAACATCTCGCGGCGCTGCGTGCGATCCCGAACCTCAACGTCTTCCGTCCCTGCGACACCGTGGAGACGCTGGAATGCTGGCAGCTTGCGCTGGAAGCGAAGGATCGTCCGAGCGTGCTCGCACTGACGCGCCAGAACCTGCCGCAGCTTCGCCGCAGCAACGACACGGAAAACCGCTGTGCTGCTGGCGCCTACGAAATTTCCAAGGCCGACGGCGAGGCGAAAGTCTCGATTTTCGCCTCGGGTTCGGAAGTCTCGCTCGCGGTGGAAGCGCAGAAGCTGCTCGCCGGGCGCGGCATCGCGACGCGGGTCGTGTCGGTGCCGTGCATGGACCTGTTTCTGGAGGCTCCGGAAGCTGTGCGTGCAGCGCTGATCGGCAATGCACCGGTGAAAATCGGTGTGGAAGCGGCGATCCGGCAAGGCTGGGACGCCATCATCGGATCCGATGGAATCTTCGTCGGCATGAGCGGATTCGGCGCCAGCGCCCCATATAAGGAACTGTACAACCATTTCGGCATCACGGCGGAGGCGATCACCACCGCCGCCGAGGGCCGGCTCAAGCGGTAACCCTGCATCAGGATTGCCGCTTCGGATAATTGCATCAGGGCGTCATTCGGGGCAAAACCGCCTCGAAAACGTCAATTCAGGCTTCGAGGAGAATGGAATGACCATCCGTGTCGCAATCAATGGATTTGGCCGCATCGGCCGCAACGTGCTGCGTGCGATTCACGAGTCGAAGCGCACCGACATCCAGGTGGTTGCGATCAACGATCTGGCTCCAGTCGAAACCAACGCCCACCTGCTGCGCTACGACTCGGTGCACGGCCGCTTCCCCGGCGAAGTGAAGGTCGACGGCGATACCATCGATATCGGCAGCGGCAAGATCAAGGTCACCGCAATCAAGGACCCGGCGACGCTGCCCTGGAAAGAACTCGGCATCGACATCGCGATGGAATGCACCGGCATCTTCACCGCACGCGACAAGGCAGCGCTGCACCTCACCGCAGGCGCCAAGCGCGTGCTGGTATCCGCTCCCGCTGACGGCGCCGACGCCACCATCGTCTACGGCGTCAACCACGACACGCTGACCAAGGATCATGTCGTCGTCTCGAACGGCTCCTGCACGACCAACTGCCTCGCGCCGGTCGCCAAGGTACTGAACGACGCAATCGGCATCGAAACCGGCTTCATGACCACCGTCCACGCCTACACCGGCGACCAGCCGACACTCGACACCGTGCACAAGGATCTCTATCGCGCCCGCGCCGCCGCGCTGTCGATGATCCCGACCTCGACGGGCGCTGCCAAGGCCATCGGCCTGGTGCTGCCGGAGCTCAAGGGCAAGCTCGACGGCGTCTCGATCCGTGTGCCGACGCCGAACGTCTCGGTGATCGATCTCAAGATCGTCGCCAAGCGCGAGACGACCAAGGACGAAGTCAACGACGCTGTCCGCCGCGCCTCGCAGCAGCAGCTCAAGAACATTCTCGGCGTCACCGAGCATCCGAACGTGTCGATCGACTTCAACGGCGACAAGCACTCCTCGATCTTCGCCACCGACCAGACCAAGGTGCAGGGCGGCAAGCTGGTGCGCGTGATGTCGTGGTACGACAACGAGTGGGGCTTCTCGAATCGCATGGCCGATACCGCCGTCGCGATGGGCAAGCTGATCTGATCTTTCTGCTCCGGGCGGCGCGATCCACGAGCGATCCGCCGCCCGGAACTGTTTCACAGGATGACGGCTCAAACTTCGTCATCCGGCGTCGATGACGCATATTAATGCGCCGATGACGATGCATCGGGTTCGGGGACAAGGAGACCCATGACCACCACCCTCTTCCGCACCCTCGACGACGTCGACGTGCACAACAAGCGTGTCCTGCTGCGCGTCGATCTCAACGTCCCGATGGACAATGGCCGCGTCTCCGACGCCACGCGCCTCGAGCGCGTCACCAAGACCATCACCGAGTTGGCGGAAAAAGGCGCCAAGGTCATCCTGCTCTCGCATTTCGGACGCCCCAAGGGCGTCGATCCGAAGCAGTCGCTGAAGCCGGTCGCAATCACGCTCGCCTACATGCTGCGTCGTCATGTCGAATTCGTCGACGACTGCATCGGCGAGAAGGCGCAGGCCGCAGTGTCCCATATGAAGGCAGGCGACATCGTCTGCCTCGAAAATACACGCTTCCATAAGGGCGAAGAGAAGAACGATCCCGCTTTCGTTGCCGAACTCGCCAAGCTCGGCGACGTCTGGGTCAACGACGCGTTCTCGACCGCTCATCGCGCCCACGCCTCGACCGAAGGTCTCGGCCATGTGCTGCCCGCCTATGCCGGCCGTTCGATGCAGGCCGAACTCGATGCGCTGACCAAGGCGCTGGAAGCGCCGACCCATCCGGTCGCGGCCGTGATCGGCGGCGCAAAGGTTTCGACCAAGCTCGATCTTCTCGAAAACCTTGTCACCAAGGTCGATGCGCTGGTGATCGGCGGAGGCATGGCCAACACCTTCCTGCACGCGCAGGGTGTCGATGTCGGCAAGTCGCTCTGCGAGAAGGAACTGGCGCCGACCGCGTTGCGGATTCTGGAAAAGGCGGAAGCGGCCAAATGCGCCGTGATCCTGCCGGTGGACGCGGTGATCGCCCGCGAGTTCGTCGCCCACGCGCCGTCCGAGGCCTGCGGCCTCGATGCCATCCCGTCGGACGCGATGATCCTTGATGTCGGCCCGAAGTCTGTGGACCGTGTCCGCGCCGCGTTCGACGATGCCAAGACCGTCGTCTGGAACGGGCCGCTCGGGGCGTTCGAACTGTCGCCGTTCGACCGCGGCACCGTGCAGGCCGCGCGCCACGCCGCAGGCCGCACCCGCGACGGCAAACTGATCTCGGTCGCGGGCGGCGGCGATACCGTCGCAGCACTGAACCATGCCGGCGTCGCGTCCGACTTCACCTATGTCTCGACCGCGGGCGGCGCCTTCCTCGAATGGATGGAAGGCAAGCCGCTGCCCGGTGTCGAGGTGCTGCGGACGAAATGACAATACCGCCCCGTTTGGGTAGATTGACCCGGACGGGGTGGAACCGGCCAGACCGTCCACGAATTACAACAACCGAACCCCCATCCCTTAAATCAGTTGCTTGCAGGAGAGCTCGATGAATCTCGCTGACCTCAACAAGGTAGCCAACGCCATGGTCGCGCCCGGGCGCGGAATCCTGGCCGCCGACGAATCCTCCGGCACCATCAAGAAGCGCTTCGACCCGATTGGCGTGGAATCGACCGAGGACAGCCGCCGCGACTATCGCGAACTGCTGTTCCGCTCGAAGGAAGCGATGACGAAGAACATCTCCGGCGTCATCCTGTACGACGAAACCTTCTGGCAGAAGGCCAAGGACGGCACGCCGCTCGTCAAACTGATCGAGCAGGCCGGCTCCATTCCCGGCATCAAGGTCGACGAAGGCACGCAGTCGCTGCCCGGCTGCCCCGGCGAACTCATCACCGTCGGCCTCGACAAACTCGCCGAGCGCCTGAAGAAGTATTACGAGCACGGCGCACGCTTCGCGAAATGGCGTGGCGTGATTGATATCGGCAAAGGCATCCCGAGCTACACTGCTGTGCGCACCAACGCGCATGCGCTCGCGCGTTACGCCGCGCTGTGCCAGGCGGCGCAGATCGTGCCGATCGTCGAGCCGGAAGTGCTGATGGACGGCGATCACGACATCGACCGCTGCTACGAAGTCACCGAGTTCGTGCTCAAGGAGACCTTCCAGGAGCTTTACTACCAGAAGGTCGCACTGGAAGGCATGATCCTGAAGCCGAACATGGCGATCTCCGGCAAGAAGGCCGCGAAGCGCGCCTCGGTACAGGAAGTTGCGGAAAAGACTATCCGCATGCTGAAGAACACGACGCCGTCGGCGGTGCCGGGCATCGCGTTCCTGTCGGGCGGCCAGTCCGACGAGGAAGCGACCGCGCATCTCGACGCCATGAACAAGATCGGCGGCCTGCCCTGGAAGCTCACCTTCTCCTACGGCCGCGCGTTGCAGGCCGCGCCGCAGAAGGCATGGTCCGGCAAGTCCGAGAACGTGCCTGCCGCGCAGAAGGCGTTCGAGCACCGCGCCCGCATGAACGGCCTCGCCAGCAAGGGCGAATGGAAGGCCGATCTTGAAGGCAAAAAGGCGGCGTAAGGCAACCTTTTCATTTCAGATTCGAACTGCCTGAAATGTGAAAATGCGCCGCATCTGCGGCGCATTTTTGCTTCAAGGCTTGTGGCCTCCCTGATCGTCGGTTACCGATTTTCCCCATGGCCTCCTCCAAATCCCCAGCACCCGCCCGGCCCGCGCCCCGCCTCTATCTGGCCACGCCCGCGCTCGATGACACGACCCCGTTCGCGGCACTCCTGCCGTCGTTGCTCGCCGAATTCGACATCGCGGCCCTGCTGCTGCGCCTCAAGGACGCCGACGAGCGCACGCTGACCTCCCGCATCAAGGCGCTCGCAGGTCCTGTGCAGGCCGCTGGTACGGCGCTCTTGGTCGAGCACCATCACAATCTTGTCGCGCGGGCGGGCGCCGACGGTGCGCATGTCGCCGGTTTGCAGGAGATGGAGGATGCGGCCTCGCTCAAGCCGCAGCGCATTCTCGGCGTCGGGCAATTGCACACGCGTCACGATGCGATGCTCGCGGGCGAAAACGGCGCGGACTATCTGCTGTTCGGCGAGCCATCATCCGCGGGCGAGCGCCCCTCGCCCGAAGCCATCTTTGAGCGCCTGCAATGGTGGGCCGAATTGTTCGAGCCGCCTTGTGTCGGCTATGCCGCGACGCTGGACGAAGCCGCACTATTCGCGGGATCTGGCGCCGACTTCATCATGGTCGCGGATTTCGTCTGGAACGATGCGCGTGGACCGGAGGCCGCGCTCGTGGCTGCGCAGGCCGCCATCGCCGAGCGCTTCGCGCAGATGCTCGATGCAGCACAGGCGTCGCACACATGAGCCGCGTTGCGTTCCGCCACATCGCTGCGCTGACGGCCACGCTGTGCCTTGCGAGCAGCAACGGCTTCGCGCAGATGGCGCTGCCCTCGGCGCAACCTGCGACCGCACCGCCGCCGAAAGCCACGCCGAAACCGGCTGCACCCAAGCCCAAGACTGTCCCGAAAGCATCCGCTAAGCCCAAGGCCGACCCGCAGGCCAAGGAAGCGCCGAAGGCCGCCAAGACAGATGCCCTCCCGCCAGAATCCGACGATCCGAATGTCGATCTTGCCTACGGCGCGTTCCAGGAAGGTCGCTACAAGACCGCGCTAGCCCTCGCCACAAGGCGCGCGACCGAAAAGGGTGATCCGAAATCGATGACCCTGATCGGCGAGATCTATTCCAACGGCTTCGGCGTCAAACGCGACGAGCCGCTCGCCGCGAGCTGGTACAAGAAAGCCGCCGATCGCGGCGACCGCGAAGCGCTCTTTGCGCTCGGCATGATGCAGATCGGCGGGCGCGGCATGCCCGTCGACCGCAGCGCAGGCGCGAAACTGCTGGTCGCTGCTGCCAAGCTCGGCAAGCCGGAGGCCGCCTACAATCTCGGCCTGCTCTATCTCGAAGGCCAGGTGTTTCCGCAGGACATCAAGCGCGCCTCCGAACTGTTCCGCCAGGCGGCCGACGCAGGCAACCCGGAGGCGCAATACGCGCTCGCGACCTTCTACAAGGAGGGCCGTGGCGTCGAAAAGAATCCCGCCGAGGCGGCGAAACTGCTCGGCGCGGCTGCACTCGCCAACAATCTCGATGCCGAGGTCGAATATGCCATCGCGCTGTTCAACGGCACCGGCATCGCCCGTGACGAGCGCACTGCCGTCGCGCTGCTCAACCGCGCTGCGCGGCAGGGTAGTCCGATCGCACAGAACCGGCTGGCGCATGTCCTGATCGAAGGCAAAGCCGCGCCGCAGAACAAGGTCGAGGGCTTCAAATGGCACCTGATCGCCAAGACCAGCGGCGCCAGCGACCCCGACCTCGACGCCCAGATGGCGCAACTGCCCGCCGAAGACCGCGCCAAGGCGGAAGCGGCTGCGAAAAAATGGTTCGGCATCAACTAGGCCCTCGCGCGCCTGCCGCGCGCGACACCCATTGCCCTTGACCTGATGGGCCTTTGACGCCAATACCCTCGCCTGACTGTGCTGGATTATTCCGGCTTTTCCCTTACCCCAAGATCGCGCACCATGCTTCATTCCGCTCTCATCAACGTCATGGTCAAGGCCGCGCGCCGCGCCGGCCGCAGCCTCAAGCGCGACCTGGGCGAAATCGAAAACCTTCAGGTGTCGCTGAAGGGCCCCGCCAATTTCGTCTCGGCGGCCGACCGCCGCGCCGAGCAGATGCTCTATGACGATCTCATCAAGGCGCGTCCCGGCTACGGCTTCCTCGGCGAAGAAGGCGGCACACGCGAGGGCACTGACAAGAGCAATACGTGGATCGTCGATCCGCTCGACGGCACCACGAACTTCCTGCATGGCATTCCGCAGTTCGCGATCTCGATCGCCTTGCAGCGCGAAGGCACGATCATCGCGGGCGTGATCTACAATCCGGGCAATGAGGAGCTCTACATCGCCGAGCGTGGCAAGGGCGCGTTCCTTAACGACACGCGGTTGCGCGTCGCCGCACGCAAGAAGCTCGAGGATTGCGTGATCGCCTGTGGCCTGCCGCATATCGGGCGCGGCGACCATGAATTGTCGCGCCGCGAAATGGCGGAGCTGCAGCCGCGCGTCGCGGGCCTGCGCCGCTTCGGCGCAGCCTCGCTCGACATGGCATTCGTCGCCGCCGGCCGCCTCGACGGCTACTGGGAACGCAATCTCAAATCATGGGACATCGCCGCAGGCCTGATCATGGTGCGCGAAGCGGGCGGCACCGTCAGCGGCATCGAGGGCGGCGACACCGCGCTCGAGACAGGGCATGTCGTGTGCGGCAACGAGATCATCCAGCGCGAACTGGTGAAGATTCTCAAGCCGCTGGGCTGACAGCGTCGCATCAATGCGGCGGCGAAAACCGCACCGATTTTAGTTCCCCACATAGCGCCTTTCGCTACTGGTTTCCTCGACGCGCCGTGCCATAGTAGGCTGACGCACGGCGTTCAACGAGGAGCAACAGTCCCGCATGGCGAAGCACCCTCCTGTGACTGCTGACGACATCGTCGTCACCAAACTGTCATCGCCGCGGATCTTCGTGGTCCGCATGCTGGTGTTTCTGGTGCTATGCGCCCTCGTCTGCGTCATCCTCTACAAGCAGATCTGGACCGCCTTCCTCGCCAATCCCGGCCTCAACGCGTTGATCGGCGCTGTGCTGCTGATCGGAACGCTGCTGTCATTCCGGCAAGTGCTCCGGCTTTATCCTGAAGTCGCGTGGGTCAATCACTTCCGCGTCTCCGATCCCGGCCTCGCGCTCGACCGGCGGCCGGTGTTGCTCGCGCCGATGGCGGCGATCCTGTCCAATCGTTCGGGTCGGATGAGCATCACCCAGCAGACCATGCGGCACATGCTGGATTCGATCGCCACGCGCCTCGACGAGTCGCGCGACATCTCGCGCTACATGACCGGCCTGCTGGTTTTCCTCGGCCTGCTCGGCACCTTCTGGGGCCTAATCGAGACCGTGGGCTCCGTCGGCAAGGTGATCGACGGGCTGAAAGTCGGCGGCGAAGCAGGCGCGATGTTCGAAACACTGAAGGAAGGCCTCGCCGCGCCACTCGGCGGCATGGGCATTTCATTCTCGTCCTCGCTGTTCGGTCTCGCCGGATCGCTGATCCTCGGCTTCCTCGATCTGCAATCGAGCCAGGCGCAGAACCGCTTCTATACCGACCTCGAAGACTGGCTCGCGAGCACCGTGCGCGAATATGCCGGCGATGCCGCGCTCACCGGCACACATACGGACATGACGCCCGCGATCGAGCGGCTGCGCGAGGCGGTCGAAAGCATGGGCTCCAATCGCGCCGGCACCACGGCAATGGCGAACCTAGCCGAGGCCATTCAAGGCCTCGTCAATCATATGCGCGAGGAACAAGGCCTGATCCGCGAATGGGCGGATTCGCAAGGCGAGCAAAACGCCGAGATCAAGAAACTCTTGGAACGCATCGCGCGCCCGAACGGCGCGCTGCAACGGGAATCCTGACATCATGGCGTTGGCGCGCTCACGCCGCAACGGCGAGTCCAGCCTCAACTATTGGCCGGGATTCGTTGACGCGTTGTCCACGCTGGTGCTCTCCATCGTGTTCCTGCTCTCGGTGTTCCTGGTGGTACAGTTCTATCTGTCGCAGGAAGTCTCCGGCAAGGACAAGGCGCTGGAGCGGCTCAACGCACAGATCGCGCAACTCACCAACCTTCTCTCGCTTGAAAAAGTCTCGAGCGGCGGCCTCAACGACCAGATCGCGCAACTGCGCGCGAGCCTCGCGACCGCTGAAGCCGAGCGCGACCGGGCCAAGGGGATGGCCGAAAGCCTCGGCGGCGGTGCGAACGGCGGCGGCGATCTCAACAAGCAGCTTGCCACCGAGAAGCAGATTTCCGAACGCGCGCTGGCGCAGGTCGAGGTCCTGAACCAGCAGATCAGCGCGCTGCGCCGCCAGCTCGCGGCGCTGGAAGATGCGCTCAACGCGTCCGAACAGAAGGGCAAGGAATCGCAGGAGAAGATCGCCGATCTCGGCCAGCGCCTGAACGTCGCGCTGGCGCAGCGGGTGCAGGAATTGTCGCGCTATCGCTCCGAATTCTTCGGACGGCTGCGCACCATCCTCGGCGACCGGCCCGACATCCGCATCGTCGGCGACCGTTTCGTATTCCAGTCGGAAGTGTTCTTCGACTCCGGAAGCGCGGCGCTGTTGCCCGAGGGGCGCAACGAACTCGACCAGCTCGCAAATGCGCTAGGCGATCTCGAGAAGAAAATTCCGGCGGAAATTCCGTGGGTGCTACGCGTCGACGGCCACACCGACGTGCGCCCGATCAACAGCCCGCAGTTCAAGTCGAACTGGGACCTGTCGGCGGCCCGCGCGATCTCGGTGGTGCAATATCTGATCTCGCGCGGGGTGTCGCCGCAGCGGCTGGTCGCGGCGGGCTTCGGCGAATTCCAGCCGCTCGACACCGGCACGACCGAGGATGCCTATAAGCGCAACCGCCGCATCGAACTCAAGCTCACCGAGCGATGAGGCTGCGCCCCTATCGCGCAGCCGACGAAGACGCGCTGATCGCGCTGTGGCAGCGCACCTGGCAATATGCCTACCCTTCGATCGATTTCGGCGAACGGCTGTCCGCGTGGCGGCAGCGCTGGCGCACCGAGCTGGTGCCGGGCGCGCGCATCACAGTTGCGGAAAATGACGCGGACGCGGTCGGCTTCGTCACGCTCGACGGCTCGGGCTATCTCGACCAGCTTGTCGTCGCGCCGGAAGCGTGGGGTTCGGGCGCTGCGGATGCCCTGGTCGATGAAGCGAAGCGGCAATCGCAAGGAGCGATCACGCTATTGGTGAACGCCGACAATGCCCGCGCCATCCGCTTCTATGAGCGTCACGGCTTCCGCCACACCCACGACGACGTGAACCCGACATCGGGGCGCAAGGTGCATGGGATGAAGTGGGAGCGGCCAAAGACCGCCAGCTAACCGCCCTCGAACTGCAGCCGCGCCAGTCGCGCATAGAGACCGTTCGCTGCAACGAGCGAGGCATGCGTGCCCTGCTCGACGATGCGGCCGTGCTCCATCACCAGAATGCGGTCGCATGACAATACGGTGGCGAGGCGATGCGCGATCACCAGCGTGGTGCGGTGCTGCATCAGTTCCTCCAGCGCGGTCTGCACCAGCGTCTCGCTTTCAGCGTCGAGCGCCGACGTCGCCTCATCGAGCAACAGCAGCGGCGCATCGCGCAGAATCGCGCGCGCGATCGCGATGCGCTGGCGCTGGCCACCCGACAGAGTGACGCCGCGTTCGCCGAGCTGCGTTTCGAATCCATGTGGCAGGCGGCTGAGAAATTCCGTGGCGTGCGCCTGCTCGGCGGCGCGCTCGACGTCGGCATCGGAGGCGTCGGGGCGACCGAAGCGGATATTCTCGCGCGCGGTTGTGGCAAAGATCGCCGAATCTTGCGGCACCAGCGCGATGCGCGAGCGCAGGTCTTCCGGCGTCACCTCGTCGATCGGCACACCATCGAAGGTGATCGAGCCGTTTCGCGGATCGTAGAAGCGCAGGAGCAGATGAAACAGCGTGCTCTTGCCCGCACCCGACGGGCCGACCACAGCGATCTTCTCGCCTGCCTTCACTGCAAACGACACGCCGTCCACCACGAAGGCCTCCGGCCGCGTCGGATAGGCGAAGCGCACACGGTCAAACACGATGTCGCCGCGCGCGGGCTCCGGCAGATGTTTCGGATGAACGGGCGCGGTGATGTCGGACTTCACGTTGAGGATTTCGAACAGACGTTCGGCCGCGCCGGAGGCTTGCGCGATTTCACCCCAGACCTGGCTCAACTCGCCGAGCGCGCCTGCGGCAAATGCCGCATACAGGACGAACTGACCGAGCCGGCCGGCGGTGATCTGTCCGGTGATGATGTCGTGGGAGCCGACCCACAGGATCAGCACGACGGAAGAGAAGATCAGGAAGATCACGACGGCGGTGAGCCACGCGCGCGCGCGGGTCGATGCACGGGCCGCCTCATAGGCGCGCTCGACTTCGTTGCCGAAACGCGCCTGCGCCAGCAGTTCGTTGGTGAAGGCCTGAAGGGTGCGGATCGCACCGATCAGTTCGGACGCATAGGAAGAAGCGTCGGCCAGCGTATCCTGCGCGCCGCGCGAGAGCTTGCGCACGCGGCGGCCGAAGCCGACGAGCGGCAGCACGATCAGCGGGATCGCGGCGAGCACGAAGCCCGACAGCTTCGGGCTCGATACCACCATCATCGCCGCCGCGCCGAGGAATAGCACGAGGTTGCGCAACGCGATCGACACCGACGCGCCGACCGCCGACTTGATCTGCGTGGTGTCGGCGGTGAGCCGCGAGACCAGCTCGCCGCTATGGGCGGTGTCGAAGAAGGACGGCGATAGCCGCGTGAGATGCTTGAACACGTCGCCACGCAGATCGGCGACGATGCGTTCGCCGAGCGTGATGACAAAATAATAGCGCATCGCGCTGGAGGCAGCGAGTACGGCGACGACGCCGATCATGACGCCGAAGTAGCTGTTGATCATCGCCACGCTTTCGGCGCTGAATCCGAAATCGATCATGCGCCGAACCGCGAGTGGCACGGCGAGCGTCGCGAGCGAGGCGATGATCAGGGCAACCAGCGCGCCAAAGGCGCGGCCGCGGTAGCGGCCGATATAGGGCGCGAGTGCCAGCAAAGGGCGCAGGCCGGGGCGCTTGGCGCGCGTCTTGATTTCAGGCGGGGACGTCGTTTCTGCTGCCTTGACCTCGGCCGAGGCCGACACGGCCTGCCCCTCCGCCGGAATGCGTTCCACCACGTTCATCGCGCCAACACCGCTGTCTTTGTTCAGGCTTCCCAATAGGCTGCAGATATCCCGCTGGCAAATGCGGCGCTCTGCGATGGGTCAAGCTGCTTGTCTGAAACCGTCCCGTGGGGTATAGACCCGCCAAATTCGCCCCACAAATTACCGATCAGCAAGGCGCAAGCCGCCGAAGGATTTGCCATGAAAGCCGAAATTCATCCGGATTATCATACGATTAAGGTCGTGATGACCGACGGAACCGAGTACCTCACGCGCTCGACCTACGGCAAGGAAGGCGACACGCTGAACCTCGACATCGATTCCAAGTCGCATCCGGCCTGGACCGGCGGCACCCAGCAGATCCTCGATCGCGGCGGCCGCGTCTCCCGGTTCCAGAAGAAGTTTTCGGGCTTCCTCAAGAAGGACTAAAGTCCTCTTTTTTGCGACCCTTCGAAAAGCAAAACGCCCCGTGCTCGCGCCGGGGCGTTTTTTTTGTTGAGCGTTTCAAGGACGCTCAGTTCTCGAACGCAGCCCGCAGCCTGTCGAGTTGCGGCATCAGCGGATTGCCTGGCGCGCCCGCATCCTGCTTCTCAGCGTGCATGGTCGCGTCGAGCCGGCGTACCTTCGCCTGCAGTTCCGTCGAGCGCGTAATCAAAGCCTGCAATTGTTCCGGCAGCTTTTCGATCAGGTCGCTCGATCCCGGCTCGGCTGCGGTCAGCTTGACCTTGGTCTTTTCGCGATTGGCCTGATTGAGCGTCATCTCGCCTTCGCGCACCGCGCGATGCAGCAACAGCCACGACGCCAACTGCATCAGCCGCGTGGTGAGACGCATGCTCTCGGTCGCGTAGGTCAGGCCGACGGCGCGCTCAAGCGTCTTCGCTTCCGCGCGGCCTTCGCCATCGAGATACGCCGCCGTCTCTTCGACGAGATTCATTCCATCACGGAACAAATCCTGGAACGCCGGTGAATTGGTGAAATGCTCGCTCAGCAGGATGAGTCCATCCCGCGCCTGATCCGACATGGTTAACGCCTTGAACCTGTTACGCCTGTTACGCGCCGTTTCTTATGATGAACAAATCATTGCCCCCCGGCGGCGCAGGAGTCCAGCCGGTTAACCGACCAAATCGGGATATGGTTTCCATGACATCTGCATGAAGCAAAAAAAGAGCCGCCGGAAACCGGCGGCTTTTGAAAGTTGATAACAGGGAGGCGTCAAACAGAGTGGACAGGAGCCACTCGGCGTCCAAACAAGGACACTCTGGTCATAAACGCGAAAGCTTAATGTGTCGTAAATGAACGAATCCGTTTACCCTTCCTTTGCAAAGGTGACGGCGCTCACGACTTGAAGAAACCCGCCGCTGCATCGCGCGAAGCGCGCTTCTTTACAGCCTCCGCTTTCAGCCGCTCGATCTCCGCCTCCAGCATCCCGACACGCTCGTTCAGATCGTCAAGCGATAGAAGCGACAGATCCTGTCCGAGTTGATGCGTGATCTTCGGCCGCGGCCTGTCATCGTCGTCGATCGGCATGTCGTTCTCCCTCAAGTGGCATCTGTTGTTCCGCAGCCTGCCACAGCGCCGCGCTCCGGGTCGAGCCGTCGGGGCTGACTCCCCCGCCGTTCGATGGCATACCCTGCTGATCCCAACTTCGACTTTTCCAAGGACGCCCGCATGGACAAGCTTCCCACCCACATGACCGCGATCGCCATTTCCTCGCCGGGAGGCCCGGAGGTGCTGGTGCCCGAGCAACGCGACGTGCCGAAACCGCGCGCGGGCGAAATCCTGGTTAAGGTGGAAGCCGCCGGCGTCAATCGCCCTGACGTGCTGCAACGAATGGGCAAATATCCCGTACCTCCGGGCGCGAGCGACCTGCCCGGCCTCGAGATCGCAGGCACCGTCGTCGCGCTCGGCGAAGGCGCACAGAAGCACAAGATCGGCGACCGGGTGATGTCGCTCACTGCGGGGGGCGGTTACGCCGAATACTGCGTTGCGCCGGATGCGCACGCCATCACCATTCCCGAAGGGCTCTCGATGAAGCAGGCGGCAACGCTACCCGAGACGGTGATGACCGTGTGGCACAACGTGTTCGAACGCGGCGCGCTCAAGCCCGGCGAGACGCTGCTTGTGCATGGCGGCTCATCCGGCATCGGCACCACCGCGATCCAGATGGCGAAGGCCTATGGCGCGAAGGTGATCGTCACCGTCGGCGGCCAGGACAAGGCCGATGCCTGTCTCAAGCTCGGTGCCGATGTCGCGGTGAACTACAAGACCCAGGATTTCGTCGCCGAGGCCAAGACCGCGACCGACGGCAAGGGCGTCAACGTCATCCTCGACATGGTCGGCGGCGATTATGTCGACCGCAACTACGATGCCGCCGCAACCGAAGGCCGCATCGTGCAGATCGCCTTCCTCGGCGGCCCGAAGGCTACCGCCAATTTCGGCAAGCTGATGATGAAGCGGCTCTGGCACACCGGATCGACACTCCGGCCGCGCTCCAACGAGGACAAAGCGGCGATGGTGGGCGCCATCGAAGCGACGGTTCTGCCCTGGATCCTGAAGGGGCAGCTAAAGCCCCTGATCGACAGCGAGTTTTCCCTCCGGGATGCCGCCAAGGCCCACGCCCGGATGGAAAGCGGCCAACATATTGGCAAAATTGTGCTCACGGTTTGACGGGACAAAAGGCTGTAAACCCTTTGATTCATCTCGCATTCGTGTCATTGATCGCGCTCCCGCCGGGCCCCTGAGGGGCCTGGCGCCCGACCGCGGAGACAGACACCTTGCGTTCGATCAGATGCTACGCGCTGCTCGCGCTCAGCTTCCTGATGTTGGCACTCTCGCAGCCGGCGCACGCGGTCGACGCCATCAGCGTCCGGACCGATGCGCCCGCCATCGACCTTACCGGCGTTCTCGAGTTCCAGCACAGCGACACCGACCGCATCCAGGTTTCGACCGCGCCCGGTCCTGACGGCATCGTGCGCCGCATCGAGGTGCGCGCGCGTGAAGGCGGCAAGAACTGGGTGGTGTTCGCGCTGACCAACACCACCGACGAGCAGATCGACCGCCTGATCGTGGTGCCGCATTATCGCATCGTCTCTTCCGGCCTGTTGTGGCCCGACCTCGGCCTGTCGCGCATCGCGACCATCACGCCCTCCGCCGGCGACCGGCCCGACCGGCAGGACAGTTCAACCGCCGACATTTTCCGCATCACGCTCGATCCCGGCGCTGTCGTGACTTATGTCGCGGAACTGCGCACCGACGCCATTCCCCAGCTCTATCTGTGGGAACCGGAAGCCTACAAAGACAAGGTCAACTCCTTCACGCTGTATCAGGGCATCGTGATCGGCATCGCGGGCCTGCTAGCGCTCGTGCTGACGATCCTGTTCGTGGTGAAGGGCAGCATCATGTTCCCCGCCGCGGCGGCGCTCGCCTGGGCGGTGCTGGTCTATATCGGCGTCGACTTCGGATTCTGGGGCAAGGTGTTCGACATGTCGATCGACGCCGAGCGAGTCTGGCGAGCATCCGGCGAGGCGATGCTGGCGGCAACGCTTCTGGTGTTTTTATTCGCCTATCTCAATCTGTCGCGATGGCACGTACGCTATTCGCACATCACCATCGGCTGGCTCGCCTTCCTCGGCGCGCTCGTCGCACTCGCGTTGTTCGATCCCGCTGTTGCCTCCGGCATCGCGCGCATCTCGCTGTTCATGATCGCGGGCGCGGGCTTCGCGCTGATCGTCTATCTCGCGACGCAGGGCTTCGACCGCGCCGTGCTGCTGATCCCGACCTGGTTCCTGTTCCTGGTCTGGGTGATCGCGGCGGGCATGACCGTCACCGGCGCGGTGACCAATGACATTGTCGGCCCCGCGCTGCTCGGCGGCCTCGTGCTGATCGTGATGCTGATCGGCTTCACGGTGATGCAGCATGCCTTTGCCGGCGGCGCGACCACCGGTATCGTCTCCGATGTCGAACGCCGTGCGCTGGCGCTGACCGGCTCGGGTGATCTGATCTGGGACTGGGACGTCTCCGCCGACAAGGTGTTCACCAGCCCCGAGACGGAAGGCCTGCTCGGTCTCAAGCGCGGCACGCTCGAAGGCCCCGCCGCGCGCTGGCTCGAAGTGCTGCACCCGCTCGATCAGGACCGATTCCGCGCTGCGCTCGACAGCGTGCTCGACCAGCGCCGCGGCCGCCTGGTGCAGGACTTCCGCCTGCGCACGCCCGACGGACATTTCATGTGGTTCGCGCTGAAGGCGCGCCCGGTGGTCGGCTCCGACGGCGAAGTGGCGCGCGTGGTCGGCACGCTGTCCGACGTTACCGAGAGCAAGAACGCCGAAGAGCGCATGCTGCACGACTCGGTGCACGACAACCTCACCGGCCTGCCGAACCGGCAATTGTTCATGGACCGTCTCAACGCGATGGCGGGCTTCATCAAGACCGCGCCGAACCTGCGTCCGACCGTGATGGTGATCGATCTCGACCGCTTCAAGCAGGTCAACGATTCCGTCGGCATCGCGGTCGGCGATTCCATTCTGCTGACACTGGCGCGGCGGCTCACCCGCATCCTCAAGCCGCAGGACACGCTGGCACGGCTTGCAGGCGACCAGTTCGGCCTGCTGCTGACCTCCGAGCACGAGCCCGCGAAGATCACCGCGCTCGCCGAGACCATCCGCAAGACGATCCGCGCACCGATTGCCTTCAACGAGCGGGAGATTTTCCTCACCGCCTCGATCGGCCTTGCGCTCAGCGACCCGCAGGCGCCGCTGACCGACGAAATCGTCAAGGATGCCGAGCTTGCGATGTATCACTCCAAGCGGATCGGCGGCGACCGCATCGACGTCTACAAACCGCCGATGCGCGCGCGCAAGACCGACCGCCTGACGCTGGAGTCCGACCTGCGTCGCGCCATCGAGCGGCAGGAAATCACGATCCTCTATCAGCCGATCATGCGGCTGGAGGATCGCGCGGTGGCGGGCTTCGAGGCGCTCGCGCGCTGGGACCACCCCAAGCTCGGTCGTATGTCGCCGGCCGAATTCATCTCCATCGCCGAGGAGATCGGCCTGATCGTCGATCTCGGCCTGTTCGTGATGGACACCACCGCCAAGCAGTTGAGCACCTGGCAGCGCGCGACACGCACCCGTGTGCCGCTGTTCGCGAGTGTGAACGTTTCCTCGCGCCAGTTGCTGCGCCACGATCTGATTCACGACGTACGCGGCGTGCTGTCACGCTCGGCGGTTGCGCGCGGATCGCTCAAGCTGGAACTGACCGAATCGCTCGTGATGGAGAATCCCGAACACGCCGCCCAGATGCTGCAACGGATCAAGGAGCTCGGCATCGGCCTGTCGCTCGACGATTTCGGCACCGGCCATTCCTCGCTGTCCTATCTGCAGCGCTTCCCGTTCGACACCATCAAGATCGATCAATCCTTCGTACGCACGACGCGCAACGGCGCACGACCGACGCTGCTGAAATCCATCATCGCGATGGCGCACGATCTCGGTATGGAAGTGGTTGCGGAAGGCGCTGAGACGGATTCGGACGCGGTGGAGCTTTATCAGCTCGGCTGCGAATACGCGCAGGGCTTCGCCTTCGGTGAGCCGATAGACGCGGCAAGCGCGACGCGCCTTCTGACCGGCGACAAGACTGAGACGCCGCGACCGCGCCGCCTGTTGCAGCGCGCCTCGTCGACGCCGGCTTCGAGCGCTGCTTCGACTGCGGCCCCCGCGAAACCCGCAGCGGCAGCAGCGACCACTGCCACTCCGGCCGCCGCGCCTCAGGAAAGCCGCTGACGGCTTTCCTGTAACGCGCCTCAGGCGTGGCCTGCGCTGTTGGAGAGCATCCCGAGATCGATGCCGATCTTCTTCAGTGCACGCTGATACTTGTCGTCCATGTCACGACCGAAGATCAAGTCGGGATCGGCGGGGCAATGCAGCCATCCGTTGTGCTGGATTTCATCTTCCAGCTGCCCCGGCGCCCAGCCGGCATAGCCAAGCGCAAGAATTGCCTGCCTCGGCCCCGTGCCCTGCGCGATCGCCTTGAGGATATCGAGCGTCGCGGTCAGGCAAATGCCGCCATCGATCGGCAGCGTCGCGTCCTTGATCGAATAATCGGACGAATGCAGAACAAAACCGCGGCTAGTTTCGACGGGTCCGCCGCGCAGGATCTTCACCGTTTCGCCATCATCGGGCAGTTCGATCGGCTCGGCCTCGTCGACGATATCGAGCTGCCGCAGCAACTGCGGAAAATCGATGCTGCCGGCGGGACGGTTCACGATAATTCCCATTGCGCCATCAGCGGAATGCGCACAAACATAGATGACGGAACGCGCAAACCGCTCATCTTCCATCACCGGCATCGCAATAAGGAGCTGTCCGTCGAGATAAGTCGTTTCCGTCGAAACAGCCTTTCCCGACAGCTCGTCAGAGCCGACTGGCTGTGTCCCGGATGTCCGTTTCTCGTCCATCAAACCGTCTCTTTGTTCTCGCCTGATCCTGATATTGGGTGCCCTGCCTGTCAATCAACCAACCCTCTTCTCGCACCGTGTTTGTAAAGACGTCGCATGAATGACATTGTTCCCGTAACGCTTCGTGCCTTTGCGCTCGCGGCTGCAACGCTCCTTGCCCTGCCATGCGTGTCACGCGCGCAGGATGCGTCGCCCTGGACCCGCGACAGCCATGCGCAGCTCCGGCTGCTCGCAGGCTCGCGCAACGGCCCGGTGCTGCTTGGCGGCATCAGCTTCAAGCTCGATCCGGGCTGGAAAACCTACTGGCGCACCCCCGGCGATTCCGGCGTGCCGCCGCGGTTCGATTTCTCCAAATCCGAGAATGTCGAGGCCGTCACGGTGCTGTGGCCAGCACCGAAGGCCTTTCCCGACGGCGCGGGTGGCACTGCGCTCGGCTACCACAACGACATCGTGATCCCACTGCGCATCGCGGTGCGTGATCCGAACAAGCCGGTGACGCTGAATGCCAACATTCAATATGCCGTCTGCGAGAAGCTGTGCGTTCCGGCGCAGGCCGATCTCACGCAAGCCTTCACCAGCGTGGCCAGCACCGAGGACAGCACGCTAAGCGCGGCACTCGACCGCGTGCCGAAGCCAGCCAATGTCGGCGATCCGAATCCGCTGACCATTCGCGATGTCAAACGCGTCGGTCCCAAGACCGTGCAGGTCGATGTCACCTCCGACCAGAAATCGGACAAGAAAGACGAGCCTGCGTTGTTCGTCGAGGGTCCGTCGCCAGACTGGGCGCTGCCGGTGCCGAAGCTTGCTCCGCATCATCCGCCTGGCGTGAAACGTTTCGTGTTCGATCTCGTCGGCGTGCCGTCCGGCGTCAATCCGGAGGGCGCGGCGCTCAAGTTCACCCTGACGGGCGGCGAGCGCGCTTACGAATTCAACGTCAATCTTTACTGAGCGGCGAAGCGCGGCACTGGCCTGCGTAACGCCTTCCATCTAACCTGCACCATTATTTTTAGGGAGAAACTCATGACCATTAAAGTCGGCGACAACCTGCCGCAGGCCACCTTCACCGTGATGACGGAAGAAGGACCGAAGCCGAAAACCACCGACGAGATTTTCAAGGGCAAGAAGGTGGCGCTGTTCGCCGTTCCGGGCGCCTACACCGGCACCTGCCACAAGATGCACATGCCAAGCGTGTTTCAGAACGCCGCCGCGATCAAGGCCAAGGGCGTCGACACCATCGCCGTCGTCTCCGTCAACGACGCCTTCGTGATGAAGGCCTGGAAGCGCGACACCGACTTCAATGACGAGGCGATCTACCTCGCCGACGGCAGCGCCGATTTCGCCAAGGCGATCGGCCTCGACATCGACCTGTCCGCGCGCGGCCTCGGCATCCGCTCGAACCGCTATTCGATGCTGGTCGAGAACGGCGTGGTGAAGAAACTCAACCTCGAGCCGAACCCCGGCAAAGTCGAAGTGTCCGGTGGCGACACGCTGCTCGGGCAGCTTTAAGAGTTCCAACGATCATTGACGAAAATGCCCGGCCTTGCGCCGGGCATTTTTATTTAAGGCGATGTTCGGCCAACCCGTCGCGCGCCAATTGATCGGCCCGCTCGTTCTCGACGTGCCCGGCGTGGCCCTTGATCCAGTGCCAGCGCACCGCGTGCGGCTTCAAGGCCGCGTCCAGCCGCTGCCAGAGCTCGGCATTCTTCACCGGCTTCTTGTCGGCCGTGCGCCAGCCGTTCCTCTTCCAATTATGAATCCAGCTCGTGATGCCCTGACGCACATACTGACTGTCGGTGGTGAGATCGACGCTCGCGGGCTTCTTCAGCGCCTCCAGCGCCGAGATCGCCGCCATCAATTCCATGCGGTTGTTGGTGCTCGGGTTCTCGCCACCCTTCAGTTCTTTCTCGACCTCGCCGAAACGCAGAATCGCGCCCCAGCCGCCTGGCCCCGGATTTCCCGAGCAGGCACCGTCAGTGAAGATCGTCACATGGGGACGGGACGGTTCGCTCACGTCACACTTTCCGACGTCGCAAGCCCGTAATCGGCGATGGTCCGCACGCCCTGATGAAAGCGCAGCTTGCGGACATATTCGAGCGGATCCTTCGGCTTCACCAGTGCGCCCGGCGGCACGTTGAGCCAGTCCACCAGCCGCGTCAGCAGGAAGCGCAGCGCGGCGCCGCGCGCCAGCAACGGAAACGCCGCCTGCTCTTTCGCGCCGAGAGGCCGCACCTTGCCGTAAGCGTTGAGAAACGCGCGCGCCTTGGTGACGTTGAAAGAATGATCGACCTCAAAGCACCAGGCGTTGAGGCAGATCGCGACGTCATAGGCGAGAAGATCGTTGCAGGCGAAATAGAAGTCGATCAGGCCTGACAGCCTGTCGCCGAGAAACAGCGCATTGTCGGGAAACAGGTCGGCATGGATGATGCCGCGCGGCAGATCGGCCGGCCAATTTTTCTCCAGATGAGCGAGTTCGACGCCGAGAAAATCGCGCAGACCCGGCTGCACCGTATCCGCTCGTGCCTCCGCCATCTCGAACAATGGCCGCCAGCCCGAAACGGACAGCGCATTGGCGCGCGACATTGCAAAATCGGCCCCTGCGAGATGCAGCTTTGCGAGCGCCTCGCCGATCGCGGCGCAATGCACGACACCCGGCTTGCGCGGCCACACGCCTTCCAGAAAATCGATGATCGCCGCCGGGCGTCCCGCGAGCACACCGAGCGTCTCGCCGCTTTTGCTCGCGACAGGCTGCGGACAGATGATGCCGCGTGCAGCGAGATGTCCCATTAAGTTTAGGAAGAACGGCAAGTCGCCCTTGGCGACGCGCTTTTCATACAGCGTCAGGAAGAAATAACCGCGCGTGGTGTGCAGCAGGAAATTGGAATTCTCGACGCCCTCGGCGATGCCCTTGTAGGAGAGCAACTCGCCGAGATCGTAACCGGACAGGAAGCCCGCAAGCTCGTCGGCGGCAACGTCGGTATAAACCGCCATCTTGAGTGTTCCGATTCCGAAATTGCTGTCGTCACGACCCTTGATGCGACTGACGGAATCAAGGGCGTTGCGCGATCATATCACCGGCGGGAGGCCGGGTTGAAGATGGAGCCGCGGCGAATTCGCGCCGCATGCACAATCTCAGCCGACGGCCTTCTCTGCAGCCGCCGCCACTTCATTGCGCAGCGGGCGCGGTAACGGGAAGAATTCGTCTTCCTCGGCCGCCGAGACGGTTTCGACGTGCAGCTTATAGTGCGTGGCGAAAGCGTCCATGATCTCCTCGACGATCACTTCAGGCGCTGACGCACCCGCAGTGATGCCGAGGCTCGAAATGCCCTCGAACTTCGACCAGTCGAGCTCGGATGCGCGCTGCACCAGTACGGAGACCTTGCAGCCCTCGCGCTCAGCGACCTCGCGCAGTCGCTGGGAGTTCGAGGAGTTCGGCGAGCCAACCACGATCATCGCATCGACCTTCGGCGCGACCTTCTTTACCGCGAGCTGGCGGTTGGTGGTGGCGTAGCAGATGTCTTCCTTGTGCGGACCGTCGATGTCGGGGAAACGCTCCTTCAACACCGCGACGATCTCCTTGGTGTCGTCGATCGACAGCGTGGTCTGGGTCACGAAAGCGAGCTTGGAGGCGTCCTTCGGCTGGAAAGACCGCGCCGCGTCCATGGTCTCGATCAACACCACCGCGTCCTTCGGTAACTGGCCGAGCGTGCCGACCACTTCCGGATGGCCAGCATGGCCGATCAGCAGGATTTCGCGGCCGCGCTTGAAATGGATCGCCGCCTCACGGTGAACCTTGGTCACCAGCGGGCAGGTCGCGTCCAGGGTGAAGAAATGGCGTTTGTTGGCTTCGGCCGGGATCGCCTTTGGAACCCCGTGAGCCGAAAACACCACCGGAGCGTCGGTCTGCGGAATTTCGTCCAGTTCGGCGACGAAAATCGCGCCCTTGTCGCGCAAGCTCTCCACCACGTAGCGGTTGTGCACGATCTCGTGACGCACATAGACCGGCGCGCCGTAGAGTTTCAGGGCGCGTTCGACGGTATCGATGGCCCGCACTACCCCGGCGCAGAAGCCGCGGGGGGAACAGAGCACGATCGAAAGCGGCGGTTTCTCGGTTTGCAGGGTCATTTTTCAGCCGAAACAGGGGTTTAGAGCGGGTCAAGGACCGGTGTCCCTGAATATAAGGGTCCGGTCGCGCCAGGCCAAGCCAATCAGGCTTATGTAAAAGAGATAGCGGGGGAATAGGAGCCGCATCCCCTCCCCTGTCAAGCCCGCCCTTCCCGCCATTGGGCGGATTTCTGGCAGGTTGCGCGGCAAGGCGGTGACGGATTATATAGGTGCGAATTCCCGTCATCCCGATGACCAGACGGCTTCGCCCTTCAAAAAGGCGGGCGAAGCACAAAGGAGATTTGCCATGAGCAATGCACCGCTGATGCCGAAAGCGACGGCCGTATGGCTGGTCGACAACACGGCACTGTCGTTCGATCAGGTCGCCGATTTCACCAAGATGCATCCGCTCGAGGTCCGCGCCATCGCCGACGGCGACGCCGCGCAGGGCATCAAGGGCATGGACCCGATCTCCACCGGCCAGTTGACCCGCGAGGAGATCGAAAAGGGCGAGAAAGACCCGGACTACCGCCTGAGGCTGCAGGAATCCAAGGTGGTGCTGCCGACCGCCGCTAAGAAGAAGGGCCCGCGTTACACGCCGGTTTCACGCCGCCATGAGCGCCCGAGCGCGATTCTCTGGCTGGTGCGCAGCCATCCCGAACTGAAGGACGCGCAGATCATGCGCCTCGTTGGCACCACCAAGACCACGATCGCGAGCGTGCGCGACCGCACCCACTGGAACGCTTCGACGTTGACGCCGATGGACCCGGTGACGCTCGGCCTTTGCACCCAGATCGAACTCGATTTCGAAGTACAGCGCGCGGCGAAGGAAAAGCCCGCCACGCAGGAATATGGCGGCGTCACGCTGCTCCCGGCATCCGAGACCACGCGCCGCGAGGCCGAGCACGACGCTCCGCTCTCCGCCAAGGAGCAGGAAGACATCAATGTCGATGCGGTATTCGCCAAGTTGAAGACGCTCGGCCACGACAAGAAGTCCGACGAGGAGTAAGCACACTCCGCCGCTTCATGCGGTCACGACATCGGTGAGATGAAAAAGAAGCGCCGCGCTATTTCGCCGGCGCTTCTTTCGTTTTTGGCTTGCTCTTGGTCTTCGGCGCGGTCTTGCCGTTCTCGGCTTTCGCCTTGGCACGCGCATCGGCAATCGCGAGCTTAAACAACTCCGGCTTCATCACGCCCGGAATGCGGAACGTGCCGACGATAAAGGACGGCGTGGAATTAAAGCCGAGCCCTTCGGCCTGCTCGTTGTTGCGTGCGAGTAGCGCCTCGATTTCGGTCTTGTGCGCTTCAAGATCGGCCTTCGCCCGCGCCACATCGACACCGGCGGCCGCGAGCGTCTCGTCGATGGTGCCCGTCGTGAGTCGCCCGACCCGCGACATCAGCGCCTTGTGTGCAGCTTCGAACTTGCCCTGATATTTCGTGGCCAACACGAGACGCGAGGCTTCCGGTGATGGCGGACCGAGGATCGGCCAGTCCTTCAGCACGAGCCGCACATGCCCGTCTTCCTTGATGATCTTTTCAAGCTCAGGCGACAGTGTCTTGCAGTACGGACATTGGTAGTCATACCACTCGACGATGGTGACATCGCCGTTGGGATTGCCGAGCGCGGGAATTTCCGGATCGCGCAGGATGCGCTCGCGGCTCGTGACATTGTCAGGTTCGGCACGAAGGTCCGACGCTACGCCGCCTGCAAGCACCAGAACCGCCAGGGCGAGAGCGGAGGCGCGAAGTCCCAATATTGTTGTCATCATGATCCGTTCTACGGCTGAAATCGTGCCGCGTTACATATGTTCAACGGCCGTTGAGCATATCCTCGGCGAGGTTCTTGTGCGCGCGTTCGACTCCAACCTCCGAGCGCGAGGCACGCGAGGCGGCAACGTCGCGATCGCGACGGCAGGCGACGTAAGGCTGCGACCCGGGCTCGCCCTGCTGGCGGCAGATCGCATCGTCATCCGTCGCTGCCGCTTGTGGCAGCGACGTGCGTTCGAACTGCGCACAGGCCGACACCAGAAGGCTCGCGGCAAGCGCAGCGATTGCAATTGCAGGTCTCACGATCGCAGTACTCTATTCGAGGTCGATGCGTGCTTCCACGACATGCGTGAAATCGATGCCCCCGAGATGCAGGGTGACTTTGGCGGGAAGTTTCTCATTGCCTTTCAGCCTTCCATCGGCGATCGCGCCGCGGATGGCGGCTTCGATCTCACGTTGGCTGGTGATTCCGACTTTCTTGAGAAAGCCCCGCAGGCTGATGTTGAATGTGTCCTCATTCATCGCAAAGACTCCTCCCTGCCGACAACGACGCCACCCTCCGGCAGCATCCTTCCCTCGCTAGGCCGGATAGCCCCGCTTCTCAAGCCTTTTCTGGCGTCGAGTCCTTCAGCGCGGCGCTGATATCGTCCAGAGCCTTGGGGTCCTCGATCGTCGCAGGCATGGTCCAGGGGTCGCCGTCCGCGATTTTTTTCATCGTGCCGCGCAGAATCTTGCCGGAACGTGTCTTTGGCAGGCGCGGCACGATGACCGCACGCTTGAAGGCCGCAACCGGACCGATCCTGTCGCGAACCATGCCAACCACCTCGTTCTCGACCGCCATGGCTGCGCGTGTGACACCCGATTTCAGCACCAGGAAGCCGCAGGGCACTTCGCCCTTGAGCTGATCCTTGACGCCGAGCACGGCGCATTCGGCGACATCCGGATGCGAGGCGAGGATTTCCTCCATGCCGCCAGTCGAGAGCCTGTGCCCAGCGACATTGATGATGTCGTCGGTGCGGCCCATCACGAACACATAACCATCCTCGTCCTTGTAGCCGGCATCCGAGGTTTTGTAGTAGCCGGGAAATTCGTTGAAATAGGCTTCCCTGCAGCGCTCGTCCTGTTGCCAGAGCGTCGGCAGGCAGGATGGCGGCAGCGGCAATTTCACGACTATCGATCCCGTGGTGTTGGCAGGCACCGGCTTCGACGATTCATCGACGATATCGACCTGATAACCCGGCATCGGCACGGTCGCCGAACCCGGCTTCACGGGCAGTGCGCCGATGCCCACGGGATTGCCCGCAATCGCCCATCCGGTTTCAGTCTGCCACCAATGATCGATCACCGGACGCTGCAGCCGCGCCTGTGCCCATTCCACCGTCGGCGGATCGGCACGTTCCCCGGCAAGAAACAGCGTGCGGAAGTGCGACAGGTCGTACTTCTTCATCAGCACGCCGTCGGGGTCTTCCTTCTTGATCGCACGAAACGCCGTCGGCGCGGTGAACAGCGCGACGGCCTTGTGCTGCGCAATCACGCGCCAGAACGCACCGGCGTCCGGCGTGCCTACCGGCTTGCCCTCATAGAGGATCGTCGTGTTGCCGTGGAACAGCGGCCCGTACACGATGTAGCTGTGGCCGACCACCCAGCCGATGTCGGACGCGCTCCACCACACCTCACCCGGCTTGATACCGTAATGGTTCGACATCGACCATTTCAGCGCGACCATGTGGCCGCCGTTGTCGCGCACCACGCCCTTCGGCACGCCAGTGGTGCCGGATGTATAGAGAATGTAGAGCGGGTCGGTCGCGAGCACCGGCACGCACGCCGCCCGCTTGCCGGCATCGAGCGCCTTCTTGCGCAGGCTTGCCCAGTCGTGATCGCGCCCGGCAATCAGATCGCATTGCTGCTGCGGACGTTCGAGAATGATGCAGGCGTCCGGCTTGAAGGATGCAAGCCTGATCGCCTCGTCGAGCAGCGGCTTGTACTGCACGGTGCGGCCGGGCTCGATGCCGCAGCTCGCGGAGAAGATCAGCTTCGGCTTGGCGTCATCGATGCGGGTCGCAAGCTCCTTCGCCGCGAAGCCGCCGAACACCACCGAGTGGATCGCGCCGATGCGCGCGCAGGCGAGCATCGCGATCACCGCTTCCGGCACCATCGGCATGTAAATGACGACACGGTCGCCCTTGGCAACGCCGAAATCCTGCATCACCGCGCCGAGCGTTTCGACCTCCTGCTGCAACTGCGCGAAGGTGAAGGTCGTGATCGTGTTCGTTAGCGGAGAATCGTGGATGAGAGCGAGCTGGTCGGCCCGCCCGCCTTTGACGTGGCGGTCAACCGCGTTGAAACAGGTATTGACGACGCCGCCTGGGAACCAGCGGCCGTACAGGCCCATCGCCGGATCGAACACTTTTTTCGCAGGCTCGAACCAGTCGATTTCCTTCGCGGCTTCGCCCCAGAACCCCTGCGGATCGCGCAGGGAACGTTCATGGATTTCCGCATACAGGGCTTTTGCATCACTCATCGGACAGTCTCCGGACCCTAAATTCCGTCTTTTTCAATGACGGTTACAGTCCTTTATACCGGCCGCACAGGCGAGCGTCGTATGCGACTTTAGGCCCTTTTCGCCAAGTCGCGCCATCTGCACGGCAAGCGCCTGACGGTGCTCGCGCGCAATCGCAAGATCGGGATCAAGCTCAAGGGCGGTTGAGAAATCGGCATAGGCCCGGCCCAACTCGCCCTTGTCGCGCAGCGCGAGGCCGCGATTGTTGTAGGCAAGCGCCATGCGGTCATCGAGCGCGATAGCGCGGTCGTAATCGGCGAGCGCCCGGTCGAGATCGGCCTTATCACCTTTGAGATAATAGGCCATGCCGCGGTCGAGAAACGACATTGCGACAGGATCGAGACGGATCGCATGATTGTAATCCGCAATCGCGCGATCATAGGCGTTATTGCGGGCATAGATTTCGCCGCGCGCCCGATAGAGCATCGGCGAATCCGGCGCCAGGCCGATGGCATCGCTGAGATCGTCGAGAGCGAGATCCGTGCGCCGCACACGTTTGAAAGCATCAGCACGGTCGAGCAGCCGCGCGACGCTGTGATCCAGCTTCACCGCTTCGGTGTAGTCGCGCACCGCCATACGGAAATTCCGCAGCCGGACGAACGCAGCCGCACGGCTCGCATAAAGCCGCGCCTCTTTCGGGGTCAGGCGGATCGCGGCGTCGTAGTCGTCGAGCGCCTTCTCGTAGTTCTTCAGGCCGACCCAGGCGTTGCCGCGCACCTCGTAAGCCTCGGCATCGTCCGGCCTCGCGAGAATGATCTCGCTGCTGATCGCACGCGTGCCTTCAAAATCGCCCTTGGTGTAATCCGCGCGGGCCTCCGCCAGCCGCACCGCAGCATGCTCGGCGACGATGGCGGCATTGTCCATCGTGCCGCTATCCGTCTTCGGCGCGGGCGCACCGTCGCAGATCTTCATGGTCGTTGGCTCAGCACCGAGATGGCGGCCGAGAACAGCAGACAGCGTACGACAGCCGCCATCCGTGCAGATGCGCCATTCTCCAGCGAGGCCAGAATTGCCCAGCACCACTTGAGGGAGCGGCGCCATTTTCGGCGACCATTGAAACCAGCCGTCGACGAGACGGGCTTCCGGCGGCGGCTCCATGCCGGCACCCGAGCCTTTCACCCGCGCCTCGACCAGTTGCAGCCCTTGCGGGGTGACGTGCCAGTCTTCCTGCCATTCGATCTTCTCGATCGAATGGGTCCACGCCAGGGTGAACGCCGCTACCGACAGCACCTTGACGACACCGGCAGCGGCAAAACAAAGACCCAAGAGATCACCTACGAAGCAGACTCATGCAGACGATTCCGGCGCCACCTCTGATTGCGGCGCCATCTCTGATTCCGGCGGCGCGACTGGTCGCTTCCGCCACTGCCAGAGCCAGAGGGCAGCGGCCAAAACATATCCGAGTTCATCGCTGTAGGTGAATTCGCCGAGCAACATGAGCGCAGCCGCAAAGGCAACGATCCGCTCCAGAATAGTCAGCCGGTTGAAAAGGAAGCCGATTGCCACCATGCCGAACAAGGCGATCGCGACCAGCGCCTTGACGAAGGCGTAGGCGACCGCGCCGTAGAAGCCGAGTACCGGCACCATCGGATCGTTCGGCTGCATCATCAGCGCCGGCGAATAGACCGCGATGAAAGGAATGACATAACCGGCGAGCGCGATGCGCATCGCCTCCCATCCGATCTTGTCGGGATTTTCCTTGGCTATCGGCGCTGCCGCAAGCGCCGCGAGCGCAACAGGCGGCGAGAGGTCCGCCATGATGCCGTAGTAGAACGCGAACATGTGGCTGACGATCAGCGGTACGCCGAGATGCGACAGCGCTGGCGCGGCAAGCGCGGCGACGATGATGTAGGTCGGGATCGTCGGAATGCCGGTGCCGAGCAGGATCGACAGCAGCATCGTCATGATCAGCGCGAGGAACAGGCTCTGCTTGCCGAGTCCGATCACCCAGCTTCCGAAGATGGTACCGACGCCGGTCTGGGTCATCATGCCGATGATGGTGCCGACGATGGCGCATGCTATGCCGACCGTCAGCGCGGACTTCGAGCTTTCCGCGAGCGAGTCACGGCAGGCGACCAGCGTGGCGCGACCGCCGCGGGTCAATGCGGAGAGCAGTACCAGCGTCAGCACGACCGCCGCGATATAGCGGATATCGACGCTGGTTCCGTTACGGAACAGCGATCCGACAACCAGCGCGAGTCCGATCCAGAAGATGTAGCGCGTGGCCTGGGTCGGGAAACCGGCGACGATGCTCGCACCGAGGATCAGCGTCACGGTCAGAGCGAGACCCATGCTGCCCGCATAAAGCGGCGTGAAGCCTTCGAACAGCATGAAGACCAGCGCCGCCAGCGGCAATACCAGATACCAGTTCTTGACCAGCGCCTTCCCGGCGTTCGGGATTTCTTCCTTCTTCATCCCGGTGAGGCCGTATTTGCCGGCTTCGAGATGCACCATCCAGAACGCGGATGCGAAATACAGGATCGCAGGGATCACCGCGGCCTGCACGATGACCGAATATTGGACGCCGAGAGTCTCGGCCATGATGAAGGCAACAGCGCCCATCACCGGCGGCATGATCTGGCCGCCCATCGATGCGGTCGCTTCGACGCCCGCGGCGAAGGCGCGGCGATAGCCAAACCGGATCATCAGCGGAATCGTGAACTGCCCCACGGTCACGACGTTGGCGACGCCCGAGCCGGAAATCGTGCCCATCATGCCCGAAGCGACGACAGCAACCTTCGCAGGCCCACCACGCGTACCGCCGAACAGACCGAGCGACACGTCGGTGAAAAGCTGGATCATGCCTGCCCGTTCGAGGAACGAGCCAAACAGAATGAACAGGAAGATGTAAGTCGCCGACACATAGATCGGCACGCCGTAGAAGCCTTCGGTGCCGTAAGACAGATGCGTGATGATCTGATCGAAATAATAACCACGGTGATTGAGCGGCGACGGCAGATACTGGCCGAACGCCCAATAGATAATGCACGCGCCGCACATCAGCGGCAGCGCCCATCCCATCAGCCGGCGGGTCGCGTCGAAAATCAGTACCGCAAGCACGGTACCGACGACGAGATCGAGATGGCTCGGATCGCCGTCACGTTGGATGAGGTCAGCGTAATAAAGCCACTGATACAGACCGCAATAGAACCCGATGCCGCCGGTCGCCCAGCCGATCAGGCGTTGCCAGTTGGTCTTGGCCGTGAAGTTCGCGACAAGGCCGTAGGATAAAAGGATCAGGAAGCCGACATGGATGCCGCGCACCGCCTGGCTCGGAAGAAAGTTCCACGCCGCCACCATGATCTGGAAGGCCGCGAACGCGATGCCGATGACATAAGCCATATGGCCCCACCAGCCGGGACCGAATCCCGGAGGAAAGCCATGTTCAAAATTGTCGAGCTCGACGTTGACGTGTTCCTGCTTCCCCGAATCCTGCAGCATCGGTCTTTCCCCACCTATCGACGCAGCGCCGCTTGAGCTTTCGCGCTGTTGCTTCCGACCTGGACGCTTGTTCCGCGTTCTTCGTAGGGCCGAGATATGGATGGCCGGGACTAAGCCCGGCCATGTTTCAGTTCAATACCGTTTTTTGGAATTCTATTTGAGAATGCCTTTTTCCTTGTAGTAGCGGATCGCACCCGGGTGCAGCGGCGCCGGGCTGCCGGTTGCTGCCTTCTCGAGCTTGATGTCCTTGCCCGCCACGTGGGCGTTGGCGAGTTCCGGCAGGTTCTCGAAGATCTGCTTGGTCATCTGGTAGGCGACGTCGTCGGAGACATCCGAATTGGTCACCAGATAATTGACGACCGCAGCGGTCTCCACGTCGGACTTCTGGCCAGTGTAGGTGTTGGCCGGAATGACGACCGACACGAACGGAGGGCCGATCTTCTCGACCGTCGCCTTCGGAACGGCCACCACGTTGATCTCGGTCGAGCTGGACAGGTCCTTCAGCGAAGCCACGCCGAGGCCTGCCGACTGCAGGGTTGCGTCGAGCTGACGGTTCTTCATAAGGTCGACCGATTCCGCGAACGGCAGATACTGGACCTGCTTGAGATCCTTGTAGCTCATGCCCGCGGCTTTCAGGATCGCGCGCGAGTTCAACTCAGTGCCGGACTTCGGCGCACCGACGGAAAGGGTCTTGCCCTTCAGATCGGCGAGCGTCTTGATGCCGCTCTCGGCGGTCGCGACGATCTGGATGTAGTTCGGATAAATCGCCGCGATGGTGCGCAGCTTGGTCAGCTTCTTCTTGAAGCCCGCTTCTTCATCGCCATCGACCGCAGCCTTGAGCGAATCGCCGAGGGTGAACCCGAGTTCGCCACGGCCCTGCTCGAGCAGGTTGAGGTTTTCGACCGATGCCTTGGTGGCCTGCACCTGCGCGCGAACACCCGGAATCTTGTCGCCATAGATTTTTCCGATCGCAACGCCGAGCGGATAATAAACGCCGGACGTACCGCCGGTCAGAATGTTGATGAACTGCTCGGCATGCGCTGCCGGAGCCGACAGAGTTACCGCCGTGACGAGCGCAGCAGCCGTGGATACGAACTTGAACCTCATAATTCCTCCCTGGGTCTTTTTTGTCGTTGGCGGGAGGTTGAACGGACGAACGCCTTCGGTCAACTTCTTCTATCGGCGAGGATTCGCATGACGTTAGACATTCGTATCAGATCGGATCGCCGCTTTTATGTGCATCGCAAGATCATGCACGCGGTGCCGGTGTTCGGATTCCTCACAATTGCAGGGCTTTCAGCGGCAATTGCCGCGCCCGCGCAGCAGACAACTTCCGTCCCTGCGACCCCTTCTCAAATTAACGAATATCACCAGAAACTTGCCGTCTATCAGCGGGCGCGGGAGCGTTTCGAAACCGAGGCCGAGGCTTACTGGTCAGCGGTCGCGGAGAAGCGGCGCATCCGCAATGCCCGTCGCCGCGCCAGTGAAGCCGTCCGCGCGGAAGATTACGTCCTGACACAGCCCCCGATTTATACCGGACCGCCGAGGCCCGTCGACCCGACCGCCCCGTATAAGCCACCGCCCAAGCAGCCTCCGCTGCCCGTGGTCGCGGACTTCGTCCGCCACGCGGCCGAGCAATTCCAGTTCACGCCGTCCCGGCCCCGCAGCGAGAACGAGTTCAAGAAGGCCTACGCGGCCGTCGCCGCTTCGCTCGGCGTGAACCGCGAGCAGGCCGTGCGGGTTTACAGTTTCGAGGCTGGCGGCAACGGCAAATACGACGTGCAGGCCGGGCTCGAATCCGGCCGGGCGAACGCCCGCGCCATTTCGACCGCTCTTGGCTACAATCAATTATTGACGACCAACACGGTCGAGGTTCTGGCCGAACAGGGCGATGGCATCCTTGCTGGCCTCACCGCCGCGATGCATCGTGCACCGGAGCCCCACCGCAAGATATTGGCGGGCAAGATCGCGGTACTGCGCAGGATGATCGCCTTCGCCAAATCCGTGCCCGATGACTGGAGCGCACACGCGCGGCTCGCTAAAACCCCGAAGGGCCTCGCCATCCACGCGCTCAATCTCGATGTCGACATCGGGCCGTGGCTGCAGACCCACAAGCTTTTGACGTCGGTGCACTTCGCGCGGCGCAAGGGTCACACACGGCCATTGAGCGCCGCCGAACTGGAGATGATGAACCTGACCGGCGACGGCAACGGCTTCGATATGGTGTCGATGCCGGATTCATTGCGCACGCGGGTGCCGACCTCGAACTTCTTCCAGCGTGGCGGCTATGAGCGCAATCCGGTCGCGATCCGCAACAACACAGTGGCGAAGCTGCTTGCTGCCACCAACGCGCGGATGGACAGTGAGAGCAGCCGGCCTGGCGCAAAAGAACTCGCCGCCGCGTTTTGAGGCGCGGCGGCGATGGATGGCATCGATTAGCAGTTGCTCATGCACGCCTTGTTGTGCACGTCCGGGCGCGGGTCCTGAACGAAGCCGTCACGGTTCGGCATCTTGACCGCCGCAAGCGACTTCGCATCGAGCGTCGCGTTGTCCGGCACCAGACCGTTCAGATTGAGAACATAAGCCGAGACCGCGTAGACTTCATCGTTAGTCAGCGACTGCGGCGCATTCAGCGGCATGGCGCGCCGGATGTAGTCAAACAGCGTCGGCGCATAAGGCCAGAAGCTGCCGACGGTCTTCACCGGCTTCGGCGTGGCGAGCGTGCCCTGCCCGCCGACGAGCTTGTCGCCGATGCCGCCCTCGCCCTTCGCGCCGTGGCACGACGCGCACTGGGCATCAAACAGTTCATGCCCCTGCGCGACGCTGCCCTTCCCCGGCGGCAGCTCCTTGCCGTCGCGACCGATGTCGATATTCCACGCCGCGATTTCGGCCGGCGTCGCCGGTTTTCCGAAGCCGTATTTCGGCTGTGCGTCCGCCGCCGTTGCAGCGGCGAGAACGACGATGGCGGCACCTGCCAGCTTAAGCCTTGACGTGTGCATTGCTGACCTCCCCGCTCTCCGCGACCTTCCACGGCTGCATTGCATTGTTGTGATAGAACGACTTCAGACCGCGCACCGCCTTCAATTCCTCGAAGGACGGCTGCACGTAGCCGGTCTCGTCAGTTGCACGGCTCATGATGACGGTCGGCTTGCCGTCCCACGTCCACGGGAAGCGGAAGCGCGTCAAAGCGCGAGTGAGAACCGGCTCCTGCAGCGCAGCGGCCTGCCAGGTCTTGCCGCCATCGGTGGAGATATCGACCTTGGCGATCTTGCCATGTCCGGTCCAGGCGATTCCGGTGATCTCGTTGAAGCCCTTTTCGATCTTCTGCGTGCCTGAGGGCCGCGTGATGATCGACTTCGCCTCCATATAGAAAGTGAACTGCCGCGCGGTGCCGTCCGGCATTGAGTCGGTATATTTCGCGGTCTCCTCGCGCGTATAGGCTGGCTCGTTCGTGACATGCAGGCGGCGCACCCACTTGACGCTCATGTTGCCTTCGAAACCCGGCAGGAAAACGCGTAGCGGATAGCCCTGCGCGGGACGCAGCCGCTCGCCGTTCTGGCTGTAGACCAACATCGCGTCCTCGAGACACTTCTCGATCGGAATGCTGCGGGTGAGCGCAGCCGCGTCGGCACCTTCGGCGACGATCCACTTTGCTTCCGGCTTCAGGCCGACATCTTCCAGCACTGTCTTGAGCGGAACGCCGGTCCATTCGGCGCAACTCGTCAGCCCCACCAGATCCGACGCCGTCTTGCCGTAGATCGCCTCGAACCCCGGATTGCCCGAGCATTCGAGGAAGTGGATGCGGGACACGGACGGATATCGCCGGATCTGATCCATGGTGAAGATCGTCGGCCGTTCGACAAGACCGTGGATCATCAGCCGGTGCTGCGCCGGATCGATCTCGGGAATGCCGCCGTGATGGCGTTCATAGAACACGCCGTTCGGCGTGATGATGCCGTCGAGCTCCTGCAAGGGCGTGCGGGTCGAAGCCGAGGTATATTGCTTGAGATTCTTCGGAACGTTGCGGACGACCTTCTTTTCGAACGGCGACGGCGTTCCGTAAATCTGTCCGCCGGTGTCCGCACCGGGCATCTTCATCCATTCCGGAATGTTCGGTGGACCATTCGGGTCGGCTGTGGTGTCGAGCGCGGCAGCTTTTCCTCCGCTTGCCGCGGCAATCGCCGCGCCGCCCAGCACTGCCGAGCCCGCGCCGATGAATTGCCGGCGCGTCGTCGATTGCGCGCGGCCGGAATCCTTCTGTCGTGATGTCACGTCGTCCTCCCTGCAAACATATCTCGCACGAGACAGGCCGATCATTTGCCTTCGGGATTACGTCCCGCGGCAACCAACCAGCTTAAACTCTTATGAAGACAGCATCTTCATGCGTCTTCATGCATCGATCCTCATACAGGAACCGTGACGCGTCAATTTTCCCAGCATGCGATACAACGATTGCACGGTGATCGGCGCACGCTGCAGAGGCTTTGTTCTCCTGGCCGCTTCGCGCGAGCGATATTGTTCTCGTGCGGACGACGGATGATCGGGACAACGTGCCGCACCACCCCATCAAAAAAAGAGCGCCTCTTGCGAAGCGCTCTTTCCTGTCAGACGCCCGTTTGCGACGGGTACGTCTTATTTATACAGCTCCAGCTCGGGACGGCTGTCGGGAATGAACCCGTCACGGTTGGGCATCGCCACCTTCGGCAAGGTCTGCGCGTTCATGACCTCGGTCGGCTTGATGACTTTGCCTTCCGAGAGAATGTAGGCGACCACGCTGTAGACCTGATCGTCGGTCAACGAGCCAGGCGCGCTAAACGGCATCGCCCGCTTGATGTAATCGAACAGCGTCGTAGCGTAGGGCCAGTAGCTCTCGACCGTTTTTACCGGCGTCTTGGTCGCCAGCGATCCACGGCCACCGAGAAGCTTGTCGCCGCCGATGCCCGCCGCAGGATTGCCCTGCAGCTTGTCGCCGTGACAGGCCGCGCAGTTGTCAGCAAAAACGGTTGCGCCTTCTTTCGCGGTGCCGCTGCCGGGAGGAAGTCCTCGTCCCGATGGCGGAATCGAGAAATACTTGGCGATCTCCTGATCGGTTGCCGGCTTGCCGAAACCGTAGTGATCGATGATCGATTGCGCCTGGACACTGCCTGAAAACAGCATCACGCCGGCGATCAGCAACAGGGATTTCTTATGCATGGACATTGGTGACATCCCCCGTTTCGCTCACAGCCCAGCTCTGAATGGCGTTGAGATGATAGATCGACCCGAACGGGCCGTTCGACCCGCGAATGTCGATCAGTTGCTTCAACGTCGGCTGCACGTATCCGGTTTCGTCGACACACCGGCTTTGCAGAACGGCCGCCTTGCCATCCCATATCCATGGGAAGCTGAAGCGCACCGTGCACATCTGCTCCGGCGTCGAATCGATCCGGGCCGGATACCAGGTCTTGCCGCCATCCATCGACACGTCGACGGACTGAATACGACCGCGACCGGTCCAGGCGAGACCCTGGATGTTGTAGAAGCCCGGCCCGGGCAGCTTCATGTCGCCTGACGGGAAGGTGATGACCGACTTCGCATCCATATCGAGACTGAAGATGCGGGCTTTGCCGTTACCGAGGAGATCGGTGTATTTCGAGGTCTCCTCGCGCGTCATGAACGGCTTGTCGCTCACCTCGAGCCGGCGCAGCCACTTGATGTGCGTGTTGCCCTCATAACCGGGCAGCAGAAGCCGCAGCGGATAGCCCTGTTCGGGACGGATGGCTTCGCCGTTCTGTCCATAGACGATGAGCGCATCCTTGAGCATCTTCTCCAGCGGGATCGAGCGCGTCATCACCGCGGCATCGCTGCCCTCGGCAAGCACCCACGCAGCGCCGTCCTTCAGTCCGACCTCGCGAGCGAAGGTCGCAAACTGAACGCCGGTCCATTCCGACGTGCTGAGCAGGCCGTGCGTGCCCTGCACCGTCTTCATGGTGGGCTTGTTCCATTCGGTCAGCCCGTTGCCTGAACACTCAATAAAGTGTTTGCGCGTGACGCTCGGCATCCGCTTGATGTCGGCCATCGAAAACGTCATCGGCTTGTTCACCATGCCGTGGATCAGCATGTTGTGCTTGGCCGGATCGATCGTCGGAATACCGCCGTGATGGCGTTCGAAATGAAGACCCGACGGCGTAATGTTGCCGAGACCCTTGTCGAGCGGCGTCAGGCTCCACGACGTGTTTTCATTCGGCGTGGGATAACGCACCCGCACCTCGGTCTCGAACTGCGACCGCGAGCCGTAGCCGCCGTCCGCGCCCACCGGACGCCCCTGTTCCTTGGTCGGATCGTCGGGCACATCGAAATGCACCGCGCCGGCAGGCGCCTTGGCCGCCTCAGCGTGGGCAAATCGCATGGCTCCGAGAGCACCCGCGGCAGAACCCGCCGCAAACAAGAAGCCACGCCGGCTCGGTAGCCCTCGTTGTGGAAACATGCCGTCCTTGCAGTCACATTCGTCTTCGATGCGCTGCGCGATGTGGCGCTGCTCAGCCAGCACCATCTGTTCGGCCATATGACGAGCTTTGTCGTCATAGACGGGCCGTCCGTCGTTTTTCATGGTCCTCTCCCTAAGAGATATCATGCGTCATGGGGCGATCACCGCTACGCCTAGCGGGACCGCGACTTCGAAAATGCGGGTGAAACCCTCCTTGTTCCCGCGCGGGGCCTCCTGCCCTTATGGCTGGCCGCTGCGCATCAATTCTGCTAACCTACCTACTAGAAGGTTTAACGTAAAGCGTCATGGCGCCGCGCTTGTGCGCGCTGCACAGAAGCGTCGGCGGCCTACGATTGTCGGTAGGGATTTCCACGCGACTTAACCTATAAGTCGCAGAACGGACGGCAAGACAAAGGACCTGCCCGATGGCTCCCGCGACCACGACCGAGACCAAAGCCGTCCTCCTGCGAGAGGCCGAAGTCCTTATCCGCCGCCGCGGCTATTCCGGATTCAGCTACGCGGACCTGTCGGACACGGTCGGCATCCGGAAGGCGAGCATCCACTATCACTACCCCACCAAAGAGATGCTGGTCGTCGCGGTGCTGCAGACCTATCGCGCGCGATATGCCAAAGGGCTGTCGTCGATCACGAACAAACACGCCTCCGCGCTCGACCGCATCGAAGCATACGGGCGGCTTTACCTGACCGGCGTCGAGCAAAGTCTGGGCTGCCTGTGCGCGGCGCTCGCGGCCGAACTCGAAACCCTGCCCGAAAGCCTGCGGAGCGGCACGGCGGAGTTTTTTCAGGAACACATTAGCTGGCTGGAGAACATCTACACCGAGGGGCTCGCCACCGGCGAGGTCCGCAAGACGCTCAAAGCCAAGGAAGCCGCGCGCATGATCGTGGCGGCGCTGGAAGGCGCGCTGCTGATGGAACGGATGGTTGCGGGGCCGCAGGGATTCAAGCTGACGCTTTCGGCCTTGCGGAAAAGCCTGTCCCCCTGTGTCTAAAGGCAACAGCCGGACACCGTTCGCGCAGGCGCACCCTCAATCCACGCAATAATTGACGACGGCATCGCAAAGAGTGCTACACGCGGCGTACGTCTCTAGACCCGCCATCCGCTTCGCCTTTTTCAATGAAAATCATTCCAGCGATTTCGTTCAAGCTTTTCAGCACGGTGATGTTCGCGCTGATGGGCGCCCAGGCGCGCTATCTGGAGGGTGCCTATCCCGCCGGCGAAGTCGCGTTCTTCCGCTCCCTCTTTGCCTTGATCCCGATCTTTCTTTTCTTCGGGTCACGCGGCGAACTGCATCAGGCATTCAGGACCAAAAATCCGGCCGCGCATTTGATCCGCGGCAGTTTCGCGGTGATCGGGACATTCTGCACCTTCGCCGCCTTGGCGCGCATGCCGATCGGCGATTACACCGCCATCGTCTACATCGCCCCGCTTCTGACGGTCGTGTTCTCCTGGCTCGTCCTCAAGGAGGAGGTCCATGCCTATCGCTGGCTGGCGGTCGCCATCGGGTTCGGCGGCGTGCTGCTGATGCTGGTGCCTTATTTCAAAGAGCATGTCGCCTGGACCTCGACGATCGGCCTCGGCATCTTGTTCGCGTTCATGAACGCCTGCACGACCGCGGGCGCCACCATCCAGATCCGTCGCATCACGGCGACAGAGACGACGCCAGCCGTCGTGACTTTCATGGCGCTGATCGTGCTGACGTCCTCGCTGTTCACAATTCCGTTCGGCTGGACCCTACCGGCAACACCGCTGCACTGGCTGCTTCTGATCGGGATCGGAATCACCGGCGGCCTCGGCCAGATGGGCTTTACCGAGAGCTACCGTTACGCGCCCGCCTCGTTTCTCGCGCCGCTGGATTATTCCGCGATGATCTGGGCGTTCCTGCTCGGCTACTGGGTCTTCGAGGAGGTGCCGACGGTTTATGTTCTCGGCGGAGCGGCCATCATCGCCGGCGCCGGCATTTTCGTGATCGTGCGCGAACGGCTGCTCGGCCTGAAGCGCTTGCGGGAAATGCCCACAGCCGCCATCGGTTCGATGTCGGAAGACGAGAAGGACGCGCAATACTAACGATCAGCGACGGCGCGGCCGGTGCGCCAGTCGCTTCGCGATTGCCACGATCTGCGGGATCAATGGCGACGCCGCATCACGCCGCCAGACCGCGTGCACCTCGACCGGCGCTTTTGAACGCAGCGCGACCGGCCGCATCACGACATTGTCGAGGTGAAGTCCGGTCGCAGATTCCGGGACCAGCGCAAGCCCAAGCCCGGCCCGCACCAGCGACAGTAGGGAATGCACCTGCCCGAGATACTGAACGTATCGCGGCTGGACATTGGCCTGCGCCAGTTGAGCGACGACCAGTTCATGGAAGTAGCGGGACTCGTGGGGCGAGTACATGACGAAGGGCTGCTCGTGCAGATCCTTCAGCGTGGGCACCCTCTTGCGCGCCAGCGGATGTCCGGCCGGGGCCGCGAGGCACATGCCCTCGGCAAAGACCTTCATGGATTCGATGCCGTGCCGGACCAGAAGCGGACGGATGAACCCGATATCGATCTGGCCCGAACCGAGCGCCTCCATCTGATCGCCGGACACCATCTCCTTCAATGAGAGATCGACGTCCGGCAATTCGGCAAGACAGGCCGTCACCAGACGAGGGACAAAATCGTAAGCGGATGCCGCGGTGAAACCGATCCGGATCGAGCCGGTTTTGCCGAGCGCCACTTTCTTGGCAAGCGACGACGCCCCTTCCGCCAGCCGCAAAATCTGGCGGGCCTCGGTGAGAAACCGCTCTCCCGCAGGCGTCAGCCGCACGGTGCGGCTCGTACGATCGAACAATCTTGTATCGAGATGATGTTCCAGGAGTTGAATCTGCCGACTGAGTGGCGGCTGCGTCATCGCAAGCCTCCGCGCGGCCCGGCCGAAGTGCAATTCTTCGGCCAACGTCACGAAGCAGACAAGCTGATTGAGTTCGAACACCGGATGATCCTCGCAGCGGTCCTTTTCATCGATACAAGAATTGTATCGATCCATCTACCCTTTGGATTAGACCCGCCTGCGCCGCCCGGATAGCCTTCTTTCTCAAAGATAACCCCTCGCGAAAGGGGACGCAAAGTCCGCGACAGCCGGACAATCGGGAAGAAACACACAGGAGAAGGCAATGAGGGCGCTGCCAAGCAAGATTTATCGTACCGCCATATTGGGTCTGGCACTTCTCGGTGCCGGTCCGGCACTGGCGCAGGAAAAGACCGAGATCACCATCACCCGGCAGCCAGGTATCGTGTACCTGCCAAGCCACGTGATGGAGAAGATGAACCTGATCGAGAAGCAGGCCGCGAAGCTCGGCCTGAAGGATTTCAAGGTCAACTGGGTCAATCTCAGCGGCGGCGGCGCGCAGACCGACGCCCTGCTCGCAGGCAACATCGACGCCGTGAACACCGGTGTCGGCAACCTGCTGCTCCTGAACGACCGCACCAAAGGCGGCGTGAAGGGGATCGTCGCAAGCTCGGCCCTGCCGCTGGCCCTGATCTCGCGCGACGCGAACATCAAGACGCTTGCCGACATCAAGCCAAGCGACAGAATCGCCGTGCCGACCGTGAAGGTTTCGACTCAGGCCATTCTGCTGCAAATGGCAGCCGCCAAGATGTATGGCGACAAGGAGTACGCCAAGTTCGACGCCAACACCGTTCAGCTCGGACACCCAGACGCGTTTGGCGCCATGACCAATCCGACGAGCGAAATCCGCAACCACTTCGCCGCGCCGCCTTTCCAGTTCCGCGAATTGAAGAGCGTCCCCGGTGCACACATCGTCGTCCAGTCGCAGGACATCATCGGCAGTCCGCTGACGCAGTCGCAGTTCTTCTGCACGACCAAGTTCGCTGACGCCAATCCAAAAGCCATTCAGGCCATCATGGCGGCGACGCTGGAAGCTCAGGCCTTCATCCGCGAGCACACGGCAGACGCGGTCAAGATGTATAAAGAGGTCACACACGATACGACCAGCGACGCCGATCTGCTGTCCTATCTGAAAGAACCCATGATGATGGAGTTCAATCCGCAGCCGCAGGGCATCATGAAGTTCGCGCAGCACCTCTACACGATCGGTACGCTGAAGACCGAGCCGAAGTCCTGGAAGGATTATTACCTCCCGGTCGCGCACAGCCTCCCCGGCAACTGAACCCTGCCCTCCACGATTGCATGACGATGGAATGAACGTGACACAGACTTCGACACCGATCGTGACCAACATGCGTGTTATCCCGGTTGCCGGCCGGGATAGCATGCTCCTCAATCTCTCCGGCGCGCATGGCCCGTTCTTCACGCGGAACATCGTGCTTCTCACCGATAATTCGGGACGCTCCGGCGTCGGCGAAGTGCCGGGCGGCGAAAAGATACGCAGTACGCTGGAAGATTCTCGCGAACTAATAATCGGAAAGCCGATCGGCTCCTATCAAGCGATCCTGAATGCCGTCAGGAAAGCTTTCGGAGACAGGGATTCCGGCGGACGCGGTCAACAGACCTTCGATCTCCGCACCACGATTCACGCCGTCACCGCGTTCGAGGCCGCGCTGCTCGATCTCCTCGGCCAGCATTTGCAGGTGCCTGTCGCCGCCCTGCTCGGCGAAGGCCAGCAACGCGACGCCGTCGAGATGCTCGGCTATCTGTTCTATGTCGGCGACCGCAACAAGACCAATCTTCCCTATCATCACGAGCCCTCGGCAAAGGACGACTGGACTTCGCTCCGTCATGAGGTGGCGCTGACGCCTGATGCCATCGTTCGTCTCGCCGAAGCGACAGAACAACGCTACGGCTTCAAGGATTTCAAACTGAAGGGCGGCGTCCTCCCCGGCGATGATGAAATCGCAGCCATCGCTGCCCTGAAGAAGCGCTTTCCTGATGCGCGCATCAATCTCGATCCCAACGGCGCATGGTCGCTCGAGGAAGCGATCCGCCTCTGTAAGGGACGAGGCAACATCATGACCTATGCCGAGGACCCCTGCGGCGCCGAACAAGGATATTCCGGTCGCGAGATCATGGCGGAGTTTCGCCGCGCCACCGGCCTGCCGACCGCGACCAATATGGTCGCGACCGACTGGCGCCAACTCGGCCATGCGATCCAGTTGCACGCCGTCGATATTCCGCTCGCCGATCCACATTTCTGGACGATGCAGGGTTCGGTCCGCGTCGCTCAGATCTGCGATGAATGGGGCCTGACATGGGGCTCCCATTCGAACAATCACTTCGACATTTCGCTCGCCATGTTCACGCAGGTCGGCGCGGCGGCGCCGGGGCGCGTCACCGCGCTCGATACGCACTGGATCTGGCAGGACGGCCAGCGCCTGACGAAAGAGCCGCTGCAAATTCGGAACGGCATGATCAAGGTGCCGGAACGGCACGGCCTCGGCGTCGAACCCGACATGGCCGAGATCGAAAAGGCGCACGAACTGTACAAGAAACACGGCCTGGGTGCGCGCGACGACGCCGCTGCCATGCAGTTCCTCGTGCAGAACTGGACATTCAATCCGAAGCAGCCCTGCTTGGTGCGCTAGCTGTCATCAAGGATAAAAGTCATGCGTGAAAACAGAATTCGCTCGATCTGGAAAAGTGGCGGCGCCGTCGTCAACGGCTGGCTCGCCATTCCAAGTTCGTTCTCCGCCGAGGTCATGGCTCATCAGGGCTGGGACACGCTCACCGTCGACCTACAGCACGGTGTCACCGATTATGCATCCGCGGTCGCGATGTTCACGGCGATCTCGACGACATCCACGATCCCTATCGCGCGCGTGCCGTGGCTCGATCCCGGCATCATCATGAAGACGCTCGACGCAGGCGCTTACGGCATCATCTGCCCGATGGTGAACTGCCGCGAGGATGCCGAGAAATTCGTCCGCGCCTGCCGCTACCCGCCCGAAGGCGGACGCAGTTTCGGTCCCATTCGCGCGACGCTCTACGGCGGCGCCGAATATCCGGTAAAGGCCAACGAGACCATCGTTACTCTGGCCATGATCGAAACTCGCCAGGCTCTGGACAAGCTCGACGAAATTCTTTCGGTGAAGGGGCTCGATGCCGTCTATATCGGCCCGGCTGATCTATCGCTGTCGCTTGGATGCACGCCGACCTTTGACGATGTCGACAAGCCCGTTGCGGAAGCGATCGACATGGTTCTCGCCAAAGCCAACGAACATGGCGTCATTCCCTGTATCCACAACGGAACGCCCGAGGCCGCGCTCAAGCGGATCGAGCGCGGCTTCCGCCTCGTCACCATCAGTTCGGACGCGCGGTTGATGACCGCTGGCGCCCAGCAGGTGATGTCGAAGATGCGAAGCGCCATGAAGCCTGCTGCTGCGTCCGCCTACTGACGGGGCAAGCGCTTTTCAGCTGGCCAGTTCATAGATGCCATTCGCGTCCTTCTTGAAGCCGTTCCGGCAAGCACGAAGGATGGAAGGGATTTCAGATGCCGCGACCGGCTTACTGAAGAAATAGCCCTGCACCTCGTTGCAGCCTTCGGCCGCAACGTAATTGAGCTGCGCGATGGTCTGCACACCCTCCGCCGTCGTCCGCATACCGAGGCTTTTCCCGAGGCTTACGATCGCCCGGATAATGACCTTGGAGCCTTCGGCATCGGTCAGATCGCGAACGAACGACTGATCGATCTTCAGCTTGTTGAAGGGGAAGCTGCGCAAATAGCTCAACGACGAATATCCCGTTCCGAAATCGTCCAGCGCGATGCGCAGGCCGAGCGCGCGCAGCTTATGCAGTATCTCAATCGTTTCGGCATTGTTGGTCAGAAAGACGGATTCGGTGATTTCCAGCTCCAGCCGCTGCGGCGGAAGTTGCGAAGCGCTCAACGCGCGTGAGAAAGAGTCCAGCAATCGCGGGCTGCGGAACTGAACCGAGGAAACATTCACCGCGACTTTCAGATCATCCGGCCATATCGATGCCTGCCGACATGCCTCCTGAACCACCCATTCGCCGAGCGGAATGATGAGGCCGATTTCCTCGGCGATCGAAATGAACTGCTCCGGCGGCACCAGGCCGCGCGTCGGATGGCGCCATCGCAGAAGAGCTTCGAAGCCGCATATCTTGTCGAGTTCGATATCGTAAAGCGGCTGATAGAACAGCTCGAACTGCTGACGGTCGAGGGCCTCCCGCAGGTCAAGCTCCAATGCCCGTCGCTTCTGGAGACTTTCATCCATCTCGGTCTCGAAGAACCGCCAGATGCCGCGTCCTTCCGATTTGGCGCGATACAAAGCAACGTCGGCGTTTTTCAGAAGCTTTTCGCCGCTCGTGCCGTCGCCCGGCGAAAGCGAAATGCCGATGCTGCATCCGATCACGACCCGCTGGCCATCGAACTCATATGGCTCGGCAATGCATTCGACGATGCGCCGCGCCAGCCGCTCGGCATCTTCGGGCCTCTGCGTATCAGCCTGGATGATCGCGAATTCGTCACCGCCGAGACGGGCGACCGTATCGACCTCACGGACACAGGCGCACAACCTGTCCGCAACGGCGCACAGCAATTCATCGCCGACCGGATGTCCAAGCGTATCGTTGACCTGTTTGAAATTATCGAGATCGAGACAAAGAATGCTGAATCCGGTGCCGCGCCCGACCTGAGCGATCGCATGCTCGATGCGCTCTGCCAGCAGGACGCGATTGGGAAGCTGGGTCAGCGCATCGTGGCGAGCCATGAAGGTGATCTTGGATTCGGCCTGATGCTGCTCGGTAACGTCCTCGCATGTTGTCAGCCATCCGCCATCGGAGGTCGGCCTGTGCCTGACGCAAATCACGCGATCATCGCTGAGCTGCTGATAATAATTGTCGATCTTTTCGCGCGACAGGAAGCGTTTCCGTTCGGCCAGAAGATCGCTGATGTTCTGGCCTTCGTGATTTCCAGCCATGACACTCAGCATCAGAACCGATTCGAAGCTCATGCCGGCCTGAACGGAACCCACCGGAATATTGAATATCTCGCAGAACCTGCGGTTGACGACCTGAAGGCGAGCCTCCTTGTCGTACAGGCACAAACCCTGCGACATGTTCTCGAGCGCAGCGTCGAGCCGCCTGTTGGTCTCGTGCAGTTGCTCTTCCTGCTTCTTCAGCGCCGTGATGTCGCTGAACACAACAATCATGCCGCGTTCCTGGGTGACGCTGCGGCTGACCCGCAACCATCGCCCGTTCGGAAGGCGAGCCTCACTGGCCGAGTCCTGCAAGGCAGCCGGAGCAAAATCGACCAATGGGTTTTCGATCCACTGATCCTCAAATGGGCTGCACCGGAGCAGATCAGGCGCCTCCGCGAGAAACTTGGTTGCCCGCGAGTTCGCCAATGCGATCTGCCCGTCCGCCTGAAGCAGCACGACGCCGGCCTGGGATGTTTCAAGCGCATCGGTCAGGCGTGCCTGCGCGGAGCGGCGCTGGGCGATCTCCCTCTCCATCATATCCTTGATGTTGTTGCGCATCACGCCCATGGCGCTGATCAGCGTGCCGAGCTCGTCAACACCGCCGGCGGGGATACCGACGTCGAGCTTGCCCTCGGCGATGCAGCGCGCAGCTTTCGATGCCACCGCAACCTGCCCGATGATCCGGCGACTCAATCGCCATGACAGGAAACCGGACAGAAGCAACGCCACCGCCAATGCGACCAGATTAAAATTGATGTCGCGATTGATCGCGGAAAGCGCATGCTGCCGGAACAGGAAGCCGTCGCCGGCCGTATAATTGACCAGCAGTTCGATTTGCTGATCGACCGTCCTCGCATAATTGTCCAGATCCGCAGCATGGCCGTTTTGAGCCTGCATTGCGGGCGTGCCACCTGCCTTGTCTTCCTCGCCGACAACCCTGTGATGCAGCGCGGTCCATGCGTCGGCGGCTTCCTGCACTTTTCGGGCTGCCGTCACGGCAAGAGCGGACTGGGAGCGCTCGGCCGCGATGTTGAGATCTTCATGAAGCGTCTTGACGAGGCTATCGATTTCCTTGTCGAGAGCAGCGCGTGACTCAGGGTCCTTGCTCACCAGCCGGCGAGCGGACGCCGCGCGCATATTGGAAAAATCCGCCGCCGTGGCGCGCGCGTAATTGATCGACATCAGCGATTCGTCGAAGGTCTTGGCGACCAGATCGGCTGCGTGCCTAATGCCTGAGGTCGCGTAGACGCCCAGCGCGGCGATGATGGCGCTCATCAACAGGCAGCAGATAAGGATTTGTGTCCGAATCGTGCCCTTGACCGTCACCGCGGCCAGAAGACGACGGGGCACCGCAAGAAGCGTCTCGCGACCGGCCCTGTAGCCCGATGAAACCCGCATATTGAAACTTCGCTTTCTTCATTGGCTGAAGAAGACATTCTTGTCTCACGCCTCTCCCTCGATGTGGCCCATTCTGAGGTGACATCGACTATCCAAATAGCCATATAACGTTTACAGGCAGTATCGGGCGGTATTGAGTAAAAAGCCTCGCGAGTCATGGTAACCAGTTGGTGCATCTCATCGTCGAGAGTACGGTGATGAGCAGAACGGCAGAGGAGAAAAGGATGCTTGGGCACGGGCGAAAGTTCGCCATCACGCAGCATCTCGGGTTCCAAATTCTTGTCGCAAGTCTTGTCGGACTACTCACCGGAGCGGCACTCGCGGTGGGCCCGTATCAGATTTCGCAAAAAAACCGGAAGTTCCAGCCGGGCCAGATCACCATCAATCGCGGTGAGGCCTTACGCTTCATTAACGATGACGGAGACCTGCTCCATCACGCCTATCTTAAATCGCCGGAATTCCAGTTCGATTCCGGAGACCAGAAGCCGGGCAGCAAATACGAGGTGGTGTTTCCGATCGCGGGTAATTTTACCGTGCTTTGCGCCATCCATCCCAAGATGAAGCTGGTCGTCACCGTCAAATAAGCGGGTTGACGAATAAGTTGGCTGACGAATTCGGCGCGTTCGATCTTACAAGATCGTGGTGTCGAACAAATAGGCATGCCCGACGTAGTACACGAAAAGCGTCGTCGCGAGTGCGACGCAAAAACCCGCCGGGGCAAGCATCGGCACACGGCGGTCGTTCTCCGCAACACGCCGATTGTCGGCAATGATGGCAAACAGCACTGCGATGATGCCAGAGTGTCCGATCAGATCGATCTTGCCAAATTCGAAGCAGGCCGCGATGAACATTCCGGCGAGAATCGATGCCGCGCAGCGCCGGACGAGCGGAGTCCACAGCAGCGCAAAAGCGAGCGTGAATTCAACGACACCAGCCGCGCGCATATAGAAATCCGGCTCGAACCCAAACGTGATGCCTGGATGCGTCACGAATATCGGAAAGCTCCACTGCGGATAGGCCCATTTTTCGACCGAAGCCCACATCAGCGTGATCGCCGTCGCATAGCGCATGACATCGATTGCCTCGATGCCGAAGAACTTCTTCTGAAGTCCGGTCAGAGCCAGGTAAGCGGCGATTCCCAAGAAGATCGGATAGTCGGCCAGGTGGAAAATGCCGTAATCATGGACGGCGATGCCGAAAAGAATAGCAATGCCGAGCGCCGAGATTGGCAAAGTGCGCCGCGACAGAAGACTCGCCGCGATCACCAGTTGAATCGGACCGATCAACGTTGATGTCGATTTCAGTTCCGGTGTCAGAATGATGCCGCCGAGCGCCCACAACGACACGAAGAAGAAAAAGACGATCGCGCGGACCATCACCTCCGTATTAGCGTGCAGTCCACTGGTAACCCGATCCATCGATCGGAGAATGGCGTCGCCGACAGACGTTCTCTCGATCAGGCAGCCCGCGAACAGCCAGACGAGCGCCACAAAAATCAGCACTTCGAAATCCTGGCACAGCACGTTCTCCAGCCCCTCGGGCTGTCCCGCAACGTTGAAGGCGCAGAACCATTTGACGTGCGCGCTCGCACTTCCGGTGCTCAGGGCGGCGAGCAGAACAACAAGCACAAAACGAGAGATCATCGAGGATGAGCGACGGAGCACAAAGCTAACCCGCTCGCGAGAGATCATCATCACCAACCCGGTCGTTTCTTAGCGATTATGGAAAGAGTTTGTTTACTATACTGGATTTTTGGAATCGAGCGAGCGCACGCGAGAAGAGCCTCGCTTTGTGGTTAACGATTGTTAAGAAGCGAATGTACAAGGCCGGTCAATAGCTTGCCGTGAATCATCCGGACATTTCAAATTTTACGATTTCAAATCATCGAACATCAGTTCATCGGGTCCATTTTCAGACCAAGCAGATTTTCAGGAGAGCAGGATGATTGCCCTGGTGAGTGTAGCGAGCGTTCTAGGCGGCTCTGCGTTGGCCATCGCAGCCGACAGGCACATCCCATATCGCGACACACTTGAAACCTGCGCGGGCACGCTGCTGTTCGCGGGCTTTGGCCTGTTGGGGTCGGTCCTGCAGCATTTCAGCTGATCAAGCGGCCCGAACGCCCGCCTCTCCAATTGTCAGATTTGCGTCCGGATTTACTTGGCCAGATTTGGCGACGACGCTTCTATCGACGGTGCCGAGAGGGTTTTGAGGAAGGCAATCAGTTCCGCCTTTTCCGCCGCATTCAGCGAAAGCGGCTTGATCGAAGGCGAACGGCTGGGGCGATCGATGCCGCCTTTATTATAGAGCTCGATGACACCTTCCAGCGTCGCAACCGAGCCATCATGCATATACGGTCCCCGTTCGGCGACATCGCGCAATGTCGGCGTCTTGAACGCGTATTGCAGCTTTTCGGAATTCGGAAAGAGACGTCCTCGCCCGATATCGTCGCCAGTGGCTGAGCCGATGTCCTGAAACGACCCATCGGTGAACGAGGGCCCGCTGTGGCAGCTCGAGCAATGCGCCTTACCATTGAACAGCGCAAAACCCCGCTTGGCTTCGGGCGAAATCGCGTTCTCGTCTCCCATGATCCAGCGATCGAACGGCGCTTCGCCGGCAACGATCGTACGCTCATACGTTGCGAGCGCCAGTTCGATTCGCCGCCGCGTGATATGCTTGTCGCCGAAAGCCTTGGCGAATGCCGCGTTATAGCGCGGCAGGGCACGCAGCCGCCGCACAAGTTCGCGCTCGGTGATATTCATGTTCTGCGGACTGGTCAGCGGCCCGAAGGTTACCGATTCGAGATCGGGAAATTTTCCGTCCCATCCCAGCACATCCACAAACGCGATATCGATCAAGCTTGGCGAACGAATATCCATACCCGCGGGATCTTCACCGATCGCGTGCGGCAGCCCGTCGCTCCACGACTTGGCCGGCACATGGCACGAAGAGCACGAATGCTTGCGCGATCCGGACAGCAGCGGATCGAAGAACAGCATTTTCCCTAGATCGGCTTTGGCCTTCGAATAGGGATTGTCTTCGGGGAAGGGAATTATGGTCGGCCGGCGATACTTCGCCCGAACAGCGTCGAGATCATGCGCCCCTTCGGCTGCCATATAACCGAATGGCACCCCGAAGAGCAGCAGTGCTGCAAAGGCAAATCCCGTCCATCGCTTCATCGCATTTCACCAGACCAAACATTGGCTTGGATATGCTTTAACAAGGCTTAAGGTTTGGTAGCGTCTCCTGGGAAAGATGGGGAACAGCAAGCGGCGACCCATCGGCTGCCAGTCGGTCAGTGGCCGTCGGTCTCGCTATCGATGAGGATCCGCTCACCTGCTCCCTCCAGATCTTCGTACTGGCCACTTTGCAGCGCCCAGAGGAAGGCGGCGAGACTGGCAATACCAAAAAGCAGCGATACCGGGATCAGATAGACAAGGACGGTCATGCGCCCTCTCCTGCTGCTGCGCTCAGATCGGTGTTCCGCGCGCGACCTCTCACTGGATGGTTCCGTTCCGAAGCGTGATCCGTCGCACATCGCGATACGGATGAGCAAGGCCCGCCTGAGCATCGATCTCGACGATCCACATGCCGTCACGCACGTCGACAGGCGCCGACAACGAGCGGTCCGCCTGAGGAATCAAATCGACCTTCTCGTCTTCCGACGCGTAGGCTGGGCGGCGGAAATTCACCGTCGCACGCTTCGACGCGACGACGTTGCCGGCGCTGTCGACCAACCGATAGCTCACCTTGCCGTCCGCGATCGAGAGCTTCGCACTCCAGCCGAGTGCCGCCTGCGCGCGCCCTTCCGCCGCCTTCTGGTTGAATTGCTGGCTCGCGACATAGGTGTTCTCGACCACGAAGCCGGTCCAACTCGAGCGGGCGAGGAACGCCATCGTCAGATTCACGGCGATGACGACCGAGAAGAATGACACCATAATGACCAGGAAGCGCCAGCCGGTCATTTCCCGATTGCGTTGCGCGATACTCATTTGCTCATCTCCGGTGCATCGAATGTGGCGTGGTAGCGGTCGGTATCGGAGCCCGCCTTGTCCTCGACGACAAAACTGAAATGCTGCGTCTGGCCGGCGATATTCTCCCGCGGCTGGCGCACGAATACCCTGAGCGTCTTGAGCTTGTCCGGTTCAACCTCGACAACGAAGGCGCGTTCCGGCGCGTGCTCCATGCCGACGACGCTCATCTCCCCACCAGGAAGGCCCTCCAGGGTCACGGTGATATTCCGCGGCTCGGGAATCATGTTGAGGAGCTTGACCGTGTAGCCGTTGCGGATCGAGCCGTCCGAAAGAACGACGAATTGCGGATTGCGATCCGCCAACACGTTGACCTGAAGCCGTTCGCGCGTGAGCAGCGCGTAGATCAGACCCAACCCCACCAGCGACCACGCCGCAAAATAGATCAGCGTGCGCGGGCGAAGCAGCTTTTTGATGTGGAAGGTGGCAACCTTGTCCGACAGCTTCCCGCTGGCGTCGTGCACTCTCGTCGGGTCGATCGCAGATATTCCTCCGGCCGTCGCCAGCGCCATGTTGGACTGATACTCCGCAAGCGTCGCATAAGAGATCAGGCCGCGTTCCCGGCCGATCTTGTCCATCACGCTGTCGCAGGCATCGATGCACAGCGCGCAGGTGATGCATTCGAGCTGCTGGCCATCGCGGATGTCGATGCCCATCGGACACACAGCGACGCAGGCATTGCAGTCGACGCAATCGCCGACCGACTGCCCCTCGGCGGCGGTCTTCTTGGCGTGACGCGAACGCGGCTCGCCGCGCCAATCATTATAAGTGACGGTCAGCGAATTCTCGTCGAGCATCGCCGCCTGAATGCGCGGCCAAGGGCACATGTAGGTGCAGACCTGCTCGCGCATCAGTCCGCCGAAGACGTAGGTGGTGCCGGTCAGGATCGCAACCGTAATATAGGCCACCGGAGCGGCCTGGCCCGTCGCCAGATTGCGTAGCAACGTCGGCGCATCAGCGAAATAGAAAATCCACGCGCCGCCCGTCAGCACGGCGATAATCAGCCAGATCAGGTGCTTCGTCACGCGCTTGAACAGTTTGCCCACCGACCACGGCGCGGCATCGAGCTTGATGCGCGCGTTGCGATCGCCTTCGACGGCGCGCTCGACCACGAGGAACAGATCGACCCACACCGTCTGGGGACATGTGTAGCCGCACCAGGCGCGGCCAACTGTCGAGGTCACCAGAAACAGCCCGAAGCCTGCCATGATGAGGAGACCCGCGACGAAATAGAATTCCTGCGGCCAGATTTCGATCGGGAAAAAATAGAACCGCCGGTTGGCGAGATCGATCAGCACGCCCTGGTCGGGCGCATAGGGGCCGCGATTCCAGCGCAGCCACGGCGTCAGATAGTAGATGCCAAGCGTGATCAGCATCACGATCCATTTGAATCGGCGGAAGCTGCCCTCGGCCCTTTTCGGGAAGATCTTCTTGCGCGCGGCGTAGAGCGGCTGGCGCACCCGCGCCGAATTCACCGCCGTTGCGTCAAATGTTTCGATCTCCGTCTCGGACATTGCCACGTTCCTTTACGGCGTTCCGTGAAAACGCCGCTCACTCTTTCAATGCGATCACCCGGCCTGATGCGATGCGATCAAACCGGGCATTCGCGTTACAATGGGCACGGCCGTCCTATTCGCCACCTCCGAGCGAATGAACGTAGACCGTCAGCTCCTTGACCGTCGTGTCGCCGAGACGCACGCCCCAGGCGGGCATGACACCGTGACGCGGAGCGCGCACCTGCGCGGCGATGGCCGCGGGCGTCGAGCCGTAGAACCAGATTGCATCCGTCAGGTTCGGTGCGCCAACCTCATGATTGCCCTTGGCGTTGTCGCCATGACAGGCGGCGCAGTTCTGCGCGAAAACTTCCTTGCCCGCCGCAATATCGGCGGCGCTGGCGTTCTCAGCCTTGCCCGACAGCGAAGCCACGAAATTCGCGACGTCGTTGATCTCCTTCGGCTTCAGTATGTCGCCGAACGCCGGCATTTCCGAAAGCCGGGTGTTCGGATCCTCTGCATAGCGAATGCCATGCGTGATGGTCTGCTGAATCTGCTGCGCCGTGCCGCCCCACAGCCAGTCGTCATCGTTGAGATTCGGGTAGCCGGGCGAGCCTTGCGCGCCGGAGCCATGGCACTGCACGCAGTTGACCTTGAACGCGGCAGCACCCGCCGCCGCCGCGAAGGTACGCAGCTTCTCGTCGGCAAGAATTTCGGTGACCGACTTGGAAGCGATCGCCGCAATGTAGTCCGCCTTGGATGCCTTCGCCGCGTCGAGCTCCGTCTTGATCTCGCTGCGGCTGGAATAACCGAGCAGCCCCGTCGTCGCCGTGCGCAGGAGAGGCCACGCCGGATACGCAATCATATAGGCCACCGCCCACACGATAGTCGCGTAGTAGACGATCAGCCACCAGCGCGGCATGGGATTGTCGAGTTCCTTGATGCCGTCCCACTCATGACCGGTAGTGGAGACGCCGGAAAACTCGTCGATCTGCTTGTCGCTCATATCAATCTTCCTCGAAAGGAATACGGGAGGCATCGTCGGCGAGACTGCGGCTGCCGGGACGAAACGCGAAAATGATGGCGCCGATGAAGAACAGGGTCATGCACAACAGACCCCAACTGTCGGCCATGTGCCGCATAGCGGTGTAGGTTTCCATCCTCTCCTCCTCAGCGATAGCCAGCAGCATCGTCATAGGTCGAGAAATCGACCAGCGTGCCGAGCATCTGAAGATAGGCGACGAGCGCATCCATTTCGGTCAACATCTGCTTGTTGCCGTCGAAATTGCCGGCCTTGGCCTTCGGATAGCGGGATTCCAGACCACTCGAATCAGCATCTGGATCGGCCTGCGCCTTCAAATCTGCTTCGGCGTTGGCGACCATCTCGTCCGTATAGGGAACGCCGACGCGACGGTTGGCGACCAGATGAGCCGAGATCTCGCTGGTGTCGAGCGGCTTGTCCTTGAGGAAGGCATAGCTCGGCATCACCGACTCAGGCACGACCGAGCGCGGCTCGATCAGATGCTGGACATGCCATTCGTTCGAATAGCGCTGGCCGACACGCGCGAGGTCAGGGCCGGTACGCTTCGATCCCCACTGGAAGGAGTGATCGTACATCGATTCCGCCGCGAGGCTGTAATGACCATAGCGCTCGACCTCGTCACGGAACGGCCGGATCATCTGCGAATGGCAGGCATAGCAGCCCTCGCGAACGTAGATGTTACGGCCCGCGAGTTCGAGCGGCGTATAGGGACGCATGCCGTCGACCTTTTCGACCGTGTTCTGCAGATAGAACAGCGGTGCGATCTCGACGATGCCGCCCACCGTGACCACTGCGAGCGATGCGATCAGCAGCAGCGTCGCGTTCTTCTCGAGCTTGGAGTGGTTCTTCAAAACAGACATTGATCTTCACTCCTCACTCGGCAGGCTGTGCTGCGGCGCCGCGCGTCGGCAGCGTCATATCCATGGGCGCTTCATCCCGCACCCGGCCGCGGATGGTCTGATAGACGTTCCACGCCATCAGGAACCCGCCAGTGAGATAGAACAGGCCGCCCGTCACACGCATCACGTAATAGGGATGCATCGCGGCGACGGTCTCAGCGAACGAGTAGACCAGGAAGCCCTGCTCATCGTATTCGCGCCACATCAGGCCCTGCATGATGCCGGATACCCACATCGCCGAGGCGTAGAGCACGATGCCGAGCGTCGCCAGCCAGAAGTGCCAGTTGACCATGCGGATCGAGTAGAGCCGCTCGCGGCCCCACAGCTTCGGAGCGAGGAAATAGACGGCGGCAAAGGTAATCATGCCGTTCCAACCCAGCGCGCCGGCGTGGACGTGGGCGATGGTCCAGTCGGTGTAATGCGAGAGCGAGTTGACCGACTTGATTGACAGCATCGGGCCTTCGAACGTGGCCATGCCGTAGAATGCCATCGCAGTCACCATCAGACGCACGATCGGATCGGTACGGATCTTGTCCCACGCACCCGACAGCGTCATCAGGCCGTTGATCATGCCGCCCCATGAGGGCATCCACAGCATGATCGAGAACACCATGCCGAGCGTCTGCGCCCAATCGGGAACAGCCGTGTAGTGCAGGTGATGCGGACCGGCCCAGATATAAAGGAAGATGATCGACCAGAAGTGGACGATGGACAGGCGATAGGAATAGATCGGCCGGTTCACCTGCTTCGGTACGAAGTAGTACATCATCGCGAGGAACGGCACCGTCAGGAAGAACGCCACCGCGTTATGGCCGTACCACCATTGCGTGACCGCATCCTGCACGCCCGAGAAAGCGGAGTAGCTCTTCGAGCCGGCGATGGAGACAGGAATCGCGAGATTGTTGATCACGTGCAACATCGCGATGGTGATGATGAAAGACAGGTAGAACCAGTTCGCGACGTAGATGTGCGGCTCCTTGCGTCGCAGCAACGTTCCCATGAACACGATGAGATACACGACCCAGACAATCGTGAGCCACACGTCGACGTACCACTCGGGCTCGGCGTATTCGCGCGACTGCGTGATGCCGAGCAGGTAGCCCGTCCCCGCCATGATGATGAAGAACTGATAGCCCCAGAAGACGAACCAGACGAGATCGCCGCCGAACAGACGCGTGCGGCAGGTGCGCTGTACGACATAGAAGGACGTCGCGATCAGCGCGTTGCCGCCGAACGCGAAAATAACCGCGGAGGTGTGCAGCGGACGGACGCGGCCGAAATTCAGCAGGGGCTCGAAGTTGAGATCAGGGAATGCAAGCTGAACGGCGATGAGCACGCCGACGAGGAAGCCAATCACGCCCCAAGCCACGGTGGCGATGACGCCGTAGCGAATCGGCTCGTCCATAAAAACAGAATCATCGACCGGTGGCTCCGGCGCGAAGCTCGTCTTCCGCATCAGGGCGACCGTGAAGGCCGCGAGGACGAAGACTGCGATCCACATATGCTGGCGGAACGGCTCATCGACAGCAAAGGCAGCGCCCATAAGGGCGATGTAACATAGCGCTGCGGCGAGGATGATCCCTGGGCCGTACTTCATGAAATGGTCCCCTGACATGACTCACGAAGGCCGGTGCTACGGACACCGGCCTCGAACTCACCTTTTCCGCGTTTTGCGCGCCGATGCCTTGATTCAAGTCAAGGATCGGACATTGCAACGGCATGGGCTTGCCTGACACGTGAGGTACCCAGAGCCGGCAGGCCGAACATGTTTTTAATCTCCTTCGGACCGCCACTCGTCCCCGACAAGTGCGGCATCCCTCGGCATATCGAAGGAAGATGACTGCTCGCTGACGAATTCCGCTGCCGCCAGCGCGCGGCGGTTGACCTTGAGCTGGAAGACATCGAAGCGGTTGTAGTAACCGACGACATCCTGGAACTGCTTCGGCACGACACACAGCGACAGATCGATATCGGCGTAGACGATGCCTTCTTCATCCTTGAGGACATTGCTGATCGGCGCACCGCCCGGACCGATGATGAGCGAGACGCTCTTGGAGGCTTCCTCTAGAAGCTGGCGGACGCGCGCGTTGTCCCGGCTAATGATATCGATCGCCTCCGGCGGCAGGAAACCCGAGGCCACGATGTTGAATAGCTTGCCTTCGAACGCATGCGCGCCTGCACGCAAACGGATCGCAGCCTCAAGATCGTAAGCCACTTCGCCCGGCGGATGGGTTGGCCAACGCGGTGAGAACGAGGAAATATGGACGTTCTCTCCCTGCGCGAGCAGCGCGAAGCGCGCGAGGCCGTTGGTGTTCTCGCCGCAAACCAGCGCGCCGATACGGCCGAGCCGGGTGTTGACCACGCGTAGGCCAGAACCGTCGCCGTTGCTCCAGGTCAGCTTTTCCCAATAAGTCGGAACGAGCTTGCGATGGACGTTCAGCAGCGAACCGTCGTCGCCGATCAGCACATTGGTATCGTAAATGCAGCCGTCACTGATCGGCGAGGCCTCATTGATACCCATGGAGACGAACACGCCGTGACGGCGCGCCACACCGCGGATGCGCGCCAGTTCCGGCCCGTCAATTTCGACCGACGAGGCTGCGAGCTTGCAAAAGAATTCATGGACATCGACCGGCGCCCATACGCCGGACCACACCGGGAACGAAGCGATGAAGGCCTCCGGGAATGCGATCAACTCCGCACCATTGCGCGCGGCCTCCTCGATCAGCGCGCAAGCCTTGTCGACGGTCGCATGCGCATCGAAATAAACCGGAGCCGCATGACAGGCAGCCGCCTTGAAGCGTGGATACTGTTTCATCCCTGGTTCCCTCTCGTTATCTATTGTTTGAAGTCGCTGTCAGACGAGCAGCTTCGCGATCGCCGCCTCATTCCATTCGATGCCGAGGCCGGGCGCATCGTCGGCGCGCACCTTGCCGCCCAGCACCGGCAGTGACTTTGCGAGAACCGGACCGGCGAGATCGAAATACTCGATGAACTGCGCGGTCGGCGTCACCGCCATCAGATGCGCGCTCGCCTCCTGGAAGAAGTGATTGCTGACGGGCATGCGCACGGCGTGGCAGATCGCTGCAGCGCGGAGCCAGCCGCTGACACCGCCGACCTTGATCAGGTCCGGCATCATCAGATCGGACGCACCAAGACGAATGCTCTCGGCGATATCCTGCGGACCCCACAGATTCTCGCCGAGTTGAAGCGGAGTGCGGATGCCGGCAGCGATCTTGGCGTGTCCTGCCGTGTCGTCGTAGGCCGTCGGCTCCTCGATCCAGGTCAACCCCTCATCGTCGAGCGCACAGCAGCGCCGGATCGCTTCGGGCACATTGAGGCTTTGATTGTAGTCGATCAGCAGAGCAGCATCGCCAATCGCGCGCTTGACGGCACGGATCACAGCAAGATCGTCAGCGAAGTCCTCATATCCGACCTTGATCTTTACCGCACCGAAGCCCTGCGCGATCGCTTCCGTCGTGAAACGCACGGCGTCTTCGAGCCCATCCATGCCGAAACTCGCATAGGCCGGCAGATCGATCGGCACGCCACCGAGAAGACGCACCAGTGGCTGCTTCAGATGAAGCGCATACGCGTCCCACAGCGCGATATCGAGTGCCGCCAGCGCCATGTCGATCAGACCGCGGCTGCCGATCAGCACAAAGCGCGCCCGCAATGCCTGCATCAGCACCTGCGGCTGGAGCGGCTTTTCTTCCAGCAGCTCAGAAATATTCGCCGTAAGACGCATCAACGGCGCAAGCACCACCGGCGTATAGGCGAATGCGTAGCTGCGCCCGGCGACCCCACCGCTGGTCGCAATATCGACAAGCACCAGCGGCGCACTGCTCATGACACCGCTTGCGGTCCGCAACGGACGCTGCATGGGCGCGACCACGCCGCGAACCACAACCCCCGTGATGTTCGGGACATCGTGCACAGGCCTGTCCGTCGACGGCGGCATAGATGGCTGATACACCGGGCGGCCCCCTTTTATGTTCGATGCCGCAGCCGATACGCGCACCCGTGCATCTGCCTGGTGTCATCAAAACTCGGGTGACGGCGGTTCGCTCCGTCAAGGACGGATGCGGGTCAGCCCGGGTGTAGACCGCCCGGGGACCGGCATAAATTGAAATGGAATCGCAATATTATTGCCTGCAGGCTAATTATGCCCGATCGACGTTTTAAGGCACACAGCACGCTACGCGATCAAGCCCCTGTCCGCGACAGAGCCGATTTTCCGATCTGCGCGATCAGCGCGCGGGTTGCCGGTGACCATTCGCTGCGCCGGTAGGCAACTGCGATCTCCGACAGGATCGGCGGAGCGGTCAGGTCGCGGTAGACAACGCGGCCGATATTCACGGCATGGCGTAACGAGCCCGGCACGATGGCAACGCCCGCGCCAAGCGAGACATAGGTGATGACCGCGGTGAGCCGTCCAGGCTGCGGACCCAGATTGGGCTTGAACCCTCCTCGCCGGCCGACTTCCAGCGTTCCGGCAATCTGCTCGGGAAGAACGAAAGTCTCCTTCTCGAGCTGCGACGGCTTGATGCGTTGCTGGCTTGCAAGACGGTGTCCGCGCGGCAGGGCAACGACAAACGGATCGCGCAGCAGCGTCATGGACGTCACGCTGGCGGGATAGGTCATCGGCGGACGAAGGAAAGCGATATCGATCCGGCCGTCATCCAGCATCTCCGGCAAGCGATCCATGTCGACTTCGTGAAACTGAAGATCGACCCCCGGATGAGACTTCCGGTACAGCATCGCTTCCCGTTGCAGAAGGCCGACATAGGCCGTGGAGGCGACATAGCCGACCACGATGCATCCCGCTTCACCGCGCCCGGCACGGCGGGCCGTATCTTCCGTCCGTTCCACCTGACTCAGAAGCCGGCGTGCATCCTGAAGAAAGATCTCTCCCGCGGCGGTGAGAAAAACCTTGCGCTTGGTGCGCTGGAACAGACGCACGCCGAGTTCACGCTCGATTTCTTGAATCTGTTTGGTCATGGAGGGCGGGCTGATGCCGACATCATCAGCCGCCTGCGAGAAATGCAGGCGGCTGGCGGCAGCAACAAAGTAGCGATACTGGCGCAGCTCCATAGTCACCGCCTCAATTCCAAAGATGCTGATCTACACCACCTACTCAAGTCACCCTCGCCCACTCACGAGGCGGCGCGCCGGCTCAACAACCAATTGATGTTTATCGAAAAAATGGCATGTCCGAAAGAATTCGAACCTCTGCCCAGATTTGTAGTCTCGCGAAAACATTGAAATCGTTGATATCTGCTATCGTAAGGATCGCCAATTTTGTAATTTTCGTTGAAAATCAGAGTGACTAAAATGACGCGTTACAGTCAATTTAAGTATGCTTACTGACTGGATGCGCTGCTGAAATTCATGTTGCGCCAGTATCCCGAAATCCCGACAGCATATCGACATGTTCAATTGGAATGACCTGGTCTTCTTTCTCGAACTGGCGCGGCAGAATCGGCTCGCCCCGGCGGCGCGGCGGCTGCGGGTGGATCACACCACAGTCAGCCGACGGATTTCCGAACTCGAGAAAAACCTGTCGGTCAAACTTTTCGACCGCAAGCCGGACGGCTTCGTCCTAACCGAACAAGGCCACCGCCTGTTCGTTGTCGCCGAACGAATCGAGCAGGAAATCGGCAACGTGCCGCAGGCGCTGGGTGCCGAAGACATGGCAGCGACCGGCCGCGTCCGCGTCGTCACCATGGAAGGAATCGGTGCTTTCTTTCTCGCCGAACGCCTGGCCGAGTTGGCTCAGCGCCAGCCGGGTATCGTGGTCGAACTGGTGACGGAGCGTCATATCGTCAGCCTGACCAAGCGCGAGGCCGACATCGTCATCAGCTTTGTTCCGCCAACGGGTCAGCGCCTCGTCGTCAAGAAGCTGGGCACCTTCCGTCTCGCCCTCTATGCCAGCTCGGGCTACATCAGCCAGCACGGAATGCCGAAGGATCACTCCGAGCTGATCCATCACACCTTCGTCGACTACGTCGAGGACCTGATCGCGATCCAGCCGGTGCGCTGGCTGCTCGATGTAATCGACCCGCTCACCGTTTCGTTTCGCTCGTCCAGCATGCACGCTCAGCAGAATGCAATTGCCGCCGGGGCAGGCATCGGATTACTTCCGCTGTTTTCCGCGAAACGAAACCCAGGTCTGGTGCCGGTCCTCGCCAACGCGGTGCAGGTACACCGCGACATCTACCTGTCGGTGCACGAGGATCTGGAATTCCTGGCACGAGTGCGCTCGGTGATCCGCCATCTCGGCGACGTGTTCCAGCGCGACAACGCCTACATGAACGAGTTCTAGACATTGCAGGCGTCTGACGCCCGCAATGTCTAGCAGACTCAGATCGCGGTCTTGGTGAAATCGAAGCGCGGCGGAAGCGCTTTGATCATCTCTTCCTTCGTGACCTTTTTCTTCACCTCGAACTTGCCGTTTTCGACACGGGAAATATAGCAATCCACCATGCCGGAATGATCCTCGCGGCGGAGCAGCTTCTCACCCTGCGGATGACCGAGAGAATTGGCGAGCTTGGCACCCTCGAGCGCCTCAATCACCAACTTATCGTCCTTTTTCGTCTTCCAGCCCGAAGTCTCGATCGCCTGCTTGATCGCGAAGACATTCTCCCACGACTGCCAGGCATGGCTCTTGGCCATCACCCGCTGCGAGTTGGACTCTCGCGCGTCGACATCGTCGATTCCCATTCGCTTATTATGCTCGCGATGAAATTCATCGTCCTTGTATTTGAGCACCCGCGGGAAGTTCTCGACGATATAAACACCCTCGCCCGCCCCCTGAAGATCGTTCGGCGCGATCGCTTCCATCGTTCCGCAGATGGAATACATCTTCATGGTCTTTTCCAGCCCCATCGACTTGGCCTGGGTATAGAAAGCGACCGACTGCGCGCCGAAGAACACCGAAAACAGGACCTGTGTCTCCTGCGGAATCTTGGCGAGATAAGGCACCATGTCCTTGGCATCGAGCGGCACGAAGATCGGATCGTTGACCTTGCCACCAAGCTTTTCGATGACCGCTTTGTGCTCCTGATAGTGGCTGTGACCCCAGGCATAGTCCGGCGAAATGATCGTCCAGTTCTTGCCGAGATTCTCGAAGGCCCACGGTGCACCCGCGGCCGCCAGCGCATAGGTGTCGGTGCCGGTGCGGAACGAATAGCGGCTGCCCTTCGAGCCTGTCGCCTCCGTCGCCTCGCCCGCCGAGAAATAGACGGTCTTAAGTTCGGTCGCGACCGGAATGGCCGACAGCATGACGCCGGAATGAACCGAGCCGACGATGAAGTTCGCACCGCTTCGCTCGATCAGAGACCGCAGCTTGCGGGTGCCGGTCGCGGGATTCGATTCGGTGTCTTCAGTAACGAGTTCAACTTTACGGCCGGCGATGCCACCCTGCTCGTTGACAAGCGCCACCGCGGCCTTCGCCGCCTTGTCGTGCCAATATCCCCACGACGCAAAGCCACCGGTGAGTTCGCAATGATTTCCGAGAATGATCGGGCCGCCATCGCGAGCATAGAGATCGCGCGTCAGGCCAAGATAGGCAGTGCCCGCTGCCACGCCTCCGGACAAGGCATGGGACAGAAAGCTTCTCCGATTCAGTCTGTATTTGCTCATGACATTCTCCATACCTTTTCGCTTCAGATCGATACGCCAAGATAGCGATGAACAGCCGAAGGATCGGCGGAAAGCTGTTCCGGCGTCGCCTCATGGACGACAACGCCTTTTTCCATCAGATAAATGCGGCTCGCGAGCTTAAGCGCGGTGCGCAGATTCTGCTCGACCAGAAGCACGGCGACGCCGCGACTGGCGATGGTAGAAATTTCGCGCCGGATTTCGTTGACGAGCTTGGGCATGATGCCCTCGGTCGGCTCGTCGAGAAGGATCAGCTTGGGAGAGCGCATCAAGCAGCGCCCGAGCGCAAGTATCTGCTGTTCGCCGCCGGACAATGTCCCAGCGCTCTGGTATCGCCGCTCGAGAAGGCGGGAAAACCGGCCGTAAATATAATCGAGAATGGCGGGGTCGGGCCGCTCGCGTAATCCGAGGAACAGATTCTCCTCGACCGTCAGATGCGGAAAGATGCCGCGCCCCTGCGGCACGTAACCAATGCCCTGGCTGCTGACGCGATGCGCGGGCAGCCGCGCAAGATCTTCGCCATTGAAATGCACATGGCCGCTTTTGCGTGCAAGCAGGCCCAGAACCGCGCGCAACGTCGAGGTCTTTCCCACGCCGTTACGTCCAAGCAACGCAACGGTTTCGCCAGGCTGAACATGCAACTGAACGCCGCGTAAAACCGGGACGCGCCCGATCGAAGCCGTGAGATTGACGACATCCAGAACCGGCTTCATTCCACTTCCTCCGGCGTGCCGAGATAGACTTCCTGAACCTTGTCGTTCCTGGCCACTTCATCCGGCGTGCCCTGCACCAGAAGGCGCCCCTGCGCCATCACGGTGATGAGATCAGCAATCTTGAAAACAACTTCCATGTCGTGTTCGATGAGAATGACATCGATCGTGCGCGCAAGCTCGGTGATACGCTCCACCGTTCGCTCCGTTTCGCTCGGGCTCATGCCGCAGATCGGCTCGTCCAACAGCAAAAGCCGGGGCCGGTTGGCGAGCGCGAGCGCGATTTCCAGCAATGCGACGTCGCCATAAGACAACGCGCCAGCGTTCGCCGAGGCGAGGCGGTCAAGCCCAGTCTCCTGCAGGATTTCGTCGACACGCCTGCTGATGTCGCGATAGCCGCGCGCAGGACGAAACGGATTCGACACACCTTCATTGGCGAACACGGCGATCCGGATGTTGTCCCTCACCGACATGCCACCGAACACGCTCTTGATCTGCAGCGTGCGGGACAGACCTCGCGCGACGATCTGGTGTGGAGGCTTACCGATCAGGTCCTCGTCCTGAAAGAAGACATGGCCGGACGTTGCAGGCAAAATCCCGGTTATAAGATTGAAGAGCGTAGTCTTGCCCGCGCCGTTCGGACCGATCACCGCATTGAGAATGCCCTTCGGAAAGCGGATGTCGATATTATCGACCGCAGTGAGACCACCAAAACGCTTGGTCAGCCCCTGTATTTCGAGCGCCGTTTCCATGCCGCTTAGTCCGCCTGTGCCAGGGATTCGATGTCGGATTCCATCCGATCGTTCTTGCGCTCGCGCCGGTTGATCAGATCGTTGAAGATTCCGACGATACCGCGCGGCGCGAACATCACGACAAGGATGACCAGTGCCCCAACTGCGATGAGGTAATTTTCCCAGATGCCGGAGATGACTTCGCGGAACAGGATCAAGAGCGCTGTGCCGATAAATGGTCCAAGCAACGTCCCGGCGCCGCCGACAATGCTCCACACCACAGCTTCGCCGGACACGTGATAGAACATATAGGACGCCGACGCATAGCGGCCGAACAATGCGAACAGCGCCCCGCCGACACCTGCGAAAAATCCGGCGATTACGAATGCGATCCAGCGTGTCAGGTAGACGTTGATCCCGATCAGCGAAGCCCGATTTTCGTTATCACGCACGGCTGCGAACCGCATTCCGAGCGGGCTCGCAACCAGCAGCGCGAACAGAGCGAAGCAGGCAAAAACGACGATGTAGATGAAATAGAATTGCGTCACGCGGTCGGTCAGGGATAATCCCGCCGCCTCCCACAATGCAGGCGTACTAAAAGACAGGCCGTCGTCGCCACCGGTGATCGACTTCGCCGACATCGCGACGAAATAAAAGATCAGCGAGAACACGACCGTGATGATCGCGAAGTAGTGCCAGGTCAGGCGAACGGCCACCGCCCCGGAAATGGCCGCCATCGCGCTCGCAGCTCCAACACCGAGGAAGAAAGCGGGCCACAAGCCAAGGCCGAAATGGCTGATGCCGATCGCCACGCCGTACATGCCGAAGCCGAAATAAAGCGCCTGACCGAACGACAGCAGCCCGACATAACCAAGCAATAGGTTGACGCTTGCGGCGAGCAGCGACCAGATCATGATCTCTGCGATGACGTTGATCCAGAACAGGTTGCCGGTCTGCTGAAGGATCAATGGAGCGCAAGCCAGCGAGATGGCAACGACGGCGACGCCCGCCCATTTGATGCGGCTGGCTATCATCGGGTTGCTCCTGCAAAGAGACCGTTCGGCTTGAGCAGAAGAACACCGCTCATCACGGCAAGGGACGTGATTCGGGCAAGCGTGGGATCGGCAAAGCTCGACACCAGTCCTTCAAGCACGGCGAGCAAAAGCGCCGCGGCGACAGTCCCCTTGAGGTTACCAAGGCCGCCGATCACGACGGCCATGAAGCTCACCGGAAGAATGTCGACCCCGGTACGAAATTCAACGGTGGTGATCGGCGCGGCAATGGCACCGCCCAGAAGGGCCATTGCAGTGCCGAGGCCAAAGGTGAACGCACAGACCCGCGTGACCGGAATGCCAAGCGCTGTCGCCGTTTCACGATCATGGCGCACAGCGCGGATCCATGTTCCAAGCCTCGTACGGGACAGAAACAGGAAAAAGGCGGCAATACACAGCGCAGCGAACGCTGCCGCAAACAGCCGATAAACATCATATTCGAGACCGAACAATGGAATGGTGCCAGGAATCGGCGGAGCCATACGGCGAGCCTGCGCACCAAACGTCGCACGCACAGTTTCCTGCAAAATCATGGACAGCCCGAATGTCGTGACGATGGTCAACGATGCGGCGCTGATGGTCGGCCGGATGACAAGACGCTCGATAACAAGACCGAGTGCGAGGCCGATCAGCGGCACCAGAACGAGCGCGATCCAGAAACCTGTCGTCCCCGCAATGACCAGCGCCAATACCGTGCCGACCATGAAAAAGTCGCCGTGCGCCACGTTGATGATGTCGAGAAGGCCGAAAATGATCGAAAGGCCGAGCGCTATCAGAGCAACGATCAGTCCCCACACCAAGCCGTTGATTGTCAAGGCAATGACAAGATCCATGCGCTCCGCCCAAATTATCGTTTTCGCAGGACCAGAAAGCTTCCGCCCGGCTTTTGACAAGTTTGCAACACTTCCCTGTCGGTGGAAGCGAGAAAACATGCAAGTGGCTTTGCGCAAATGATCTGTCGTATTTGCGTGCAGTTGCACAATGAATGGCCACGGCCATAGGCTGATGCACGGACTGTTCTCGCAAACCGCCGGCGAAGCGACTATTGCCGTTCAAATCCAACGTATGACCATCCGAACGAGATTTTTCGCGCCGCAAAATCGCGCAGCCATATGACTTGAGGAATGACAGTAAGATTGCTGGTTGGCCAAGACGATATGTCGCGGCAGGCACACCTGCTTCACCGCGTCACGTAACAGAACATCCAGCAAACCTCGCCTGAGTCAATCACGCTATAATAATGGGCGGCGGCAGACAGCCGATAATATCGCGAAGGCATCGCGCTTGCAGTCTTCATACCTCACACGCAACGCAACCGGGTGTAGCGTGACAAAACGTTTCGTCGATCCCAAGATGCTTGCAACACGCCTTGCAAGATTCGGCATCATTGCTCTTGAACAGACGTGCTAGCCTCCACCTCGCAATAAACAGAACGCGAGGTTTGAGTCATGTCGTCGCTTGTGAAAGTTGCTGCGGTTCATGCCGCGCCAGTCTTTCTCGATCGTGCCGCTACCACGGCGAAAGCGATTTCAATCCTGCGGGAAGCGGCGAATGCAGGCGCGGAATTGGTCGCATTTCCCGAAACCTATATTCCGGCATTTCCAGTCTGGGCCGCTCTATGGGCGCCGATCGACAATCACGATCTGTTCACGCTGATAGCCGAGCAATCCGTATCGCTGCACGGCCCTGAAATCGCTGCACTACGCCGCGAGGCCCGCACGCTCGGTGTGATTGTCTCAATGGGCATCAGCGAAAGTTCGAGCGCCAGCGTCGGCGCCATCTGGAACAGCAATGTTCTGATCGGCAGCAACGGCGACATTCTCAACCATCACCGCAAGCTCGTACCGACTTTCTACGAAAAGCTGGTATGGGCCGCGGGCGACGGTGCTGGTCTCAGGGTCTCCTCGACGTCTATCGGGAGAATCGGCAACCTGATCTGCGGCGAGAATACCAATCCGCTTGCGCGCTATACATTGATGGCCCAGGCCGAGCAGATTCATATTTCAAGCTGGCCGCCGATGTGGCCGACTCGTCGGCCGAGCAGCGGCGGCAATTTCAACAATGTTGCGGCCAACCGAATTCGCGCCAGCGCGCATTCCTTCGAGGCCAAAGCCTACGGCATCGTGACGGCCGGCTACATGGATGCCTCGATGCGCGATTTCCTCGTCGCGCGCGATCCGTCCGTGGTCGAGGTCATCGACCGTACACAGCGCGCCGCGAGTTTCTTTGTCGATCCGACCGGCGAAGCCGTGAGTGACCTGCTGCAGGACCAGGAAGGCATCGCCTACGCCGAGTTCGATCTAACTCGCTGCATCGAACCGAAACAATTTCATGACGTGGTCGGCTACTATAACCGTTTCGACGTCTTCGATCTCACGGTTAACCGCAAACGCTTGAAGCCTGCCACCTTCCTAGATATCGCCGACACTCCGGCCGCCTCCGAGACGGATGAGAGCAACACACTGGACGACGCTCTCTCGCGGAGCAGTAACGGAGGGCGTCTGGATGCGTGAGAGCTTCTTCGCTGATCTGCTGGCCCAGATCGCGGATCGCGGCCGCGCACTGTTTCCGGGAAGCCGCCGGGTTCCGCTCTTAGGACATCAGCCCGACATTCGCGATCTGTGCAATGCCTTGCTCTCAAGGCGTGGCGAAGCATCCGGCGTTGCGCTAGCAGACCAGATTCTGAACATCTGGAGCCAGAGCGACAGCGAACGCAAGAAGCGTTTCCTGCTGGATCTCGTGGCCGATTTCGGCCCATCGCTTCCGCAGTTCGAGGCTGCGATAGCGACATGGAAAGAACAACGCTCGGAAGCGACCCTCCGCGCGGTCCATGCAGCCGCCGAACCCCGCCGCCAGGAACTTATTCGCCGCCTCAATCTCGCACCGGGGGGCACGCGCAGGCTGGTTTCAATGCGCGAGGAGATTTTCGCTCATCGCAAAGAGCATCCCGAGCTCGACATTCTCGACGCCGATTTCGTGCATCTATTCTCATCCTGGTTCAACCGGGGCTTCCTGGTGCTAAGGCGGATCGACTGGTCTACTTCTGCCAATATCCTGGAAAAAATTATCCGCTACGAAGCGGTGCATGCCATCGATGACTGGACCGAGTTGCGACGGCGAATCGAGCCGGAAGACCGCAGGCTGTTTGCATTCTTCCATCCGCAGATGACGGACGAGCCCCTGATATTCGTCGAGGTCGCGTTGACGCGCGACATTCCCGACAGTATCGCGCCGCTGCTTGCGCCGGATCGTCAGGCAATCGGCGCTGCCGAAGCTGACACTGCGGTGTTCTATTCGATTTCAAACTGTCAGGAAGGTTTGCGCGGCGTGTCGTTCGGCAACTTCCTCATCAAGCAGGTGGTTGAGGATCTTCGGCGCGAGCTGCCCAATCTTCGCACGTTCGTGACATTGTCGCCGGTCCCCGGTTTTGCCAAATGGCTTGACCGGCAACTGGGCACCGCTCCGGCCTGGTTGACGCCAGCCGACATAGAGGCACTGGACACTCTGCGGCGAGGCGGCGGCATCACTAACGATCAGGAACGTGCACGTCTTGCCGTCACGCTTGACGGAACGGCGGCACAATACTTCCTGATGGAGAAGAACAACCACCAGAAGCCGATCGACCCGGTGGCGCGGTTTCATCTCGGCAATGGCGCGAGGCTCGAACGCCTCAATCCTTTCGGCGACATCTCCGCGAACGGCATTCGCCAATCCTACGGGCTGATGGTCAACTATCTCTACGATCTTAAGAGCATCGAGGAGAACCACGAGGCATTCGCAGAAGCCGGGGAAGTGGCGGCATCGTCCGTCGTGCGCAACAAGCTGCGCCCCACAACCGCTGAACGCAAGGACAGCAAGAAGATCGTAGCGTAACTCAGGGCGGGAACGATCATGACAGGCGAAACGGCCAATCTGTATACGGCCTTCGTCGCGCGCTGCGCGAACCTCGACAAGACCTTTATCGAAACCCAGGACGGGCGCCGCATCCGCTATCGCGAGGCTTTCGATCTTGCCGGACAGATTGCCAATGTCCTAAAAGACAAGGGCGTCAGGCCGCTCGATCGCGTCGCGGTCCAGGTCGAGAAATCAGCCGAAGCTTTGATCCTGTATCTGGCGTGCTTGCGCATAGGGGCAATCTATCTTCCGCTGAACACCGCCTATACGCTGAGTGAGCTTGACTACTTCATCAATGATGCCGAGCCGCGCGTCGTAGTTTGTGCACCCGGCTCTCACGACGGTATTCAGTCGCTCATGACGCGCCTGTCGGGGGCGTCGGTTCTTACCTTGGGAACGCAGGGAGACGGATCCCTGATGCTGCTGGCGCAAACTGCACCCACCCACATCGACGCCGCACCATGCCGCCCCGACGACATCGCAGCTATCCTTTATACATCCGGCACCACCGGACGCTCCAAGGGCGCGATGCTGACCCATCGCAATCTCCGCTCGAACGCCGAGACGCTGGCGGCCGCATGGTGCTTCACGGCAGACGACGTCCTGCTTCATGCGCTGCCGCTGTTTCACACTCATGGCCTGTTCGTCGCCACCAACATCGTCCTGACGACCGGTGCATCGATGATCCTGATGCCGAAATTCGACCCCTCGGTCATTCGCGAGAGGCTTCCCGCAGCCACGGTGATGATGGGCGTACCTACATTTTATACCCGGCTGCTTCAGGAAGATTGGCTGGATGCGAAGACTGTGGCGCATATGCGCCTGTTCGTATCAGGCTCGGCTCCGCTGCTGGCCGACACCCACCGCGAGTGGAGCGAGCGCACCGGCCATGCCATTCTTGAACGTTACGGCATGACCGAAACCAACATGATCACCTCCAATCCTTATTCTGGCTCGCGCATTCCCGGAACAGTTGGAACAGCGCTTCCCGGCATCGAGGTGATCGTTACGGATCCGCAGACTGGCGCTGTTCTCCCGAATGGCGAAGTCGGCGTAGTCGAGGTACGCGGGCCAAACGTCTTCAAGGGCTACTGGCGGATGCCGGAGAAAACTGAGGCCGAGTTGCGCAGAAACGGCTTCTTCATTACCGGCGACCTCGGCAGGCTCGACGGCAACGGCGTGCTCTCGATTGTCGGCCGCGGCAAGGATCTTGTTATCACCGGCGGATACAACGTCTACCCCAAAGAAGTGGAAACCCAGATCGATGAGATCGACGGCGTCGTCGAGAGCGCCGTAATCGGCGTGCAGCACCCTGATTTTGGCGAAGGTGTTACGGCAATCGTCGTCAAGGCGGCCGCCAGCAATCTCAGCGAGGGCGCTATCGTAAAGGCGCTGGATAACCGGCTCGCGAAATTCAAGCTGCCGAAACGTATAATCTTTGTGGATGAGCTCCCACGCAACACGATGGGCAAGGTCCTGAAGGACGCACTCCGGGTCAAATACAAATCGATCTATACTTCAGGGTAGCTTCATCGGATTGATCATGTATGGGCCAATTCGCGCGCGGCAAAAGGCGCAGGTAAGCTCATTCGTAATGGGAGAGCTTCCCTCCGCCTCATAATCCGCTCCGGAGTGAAGCGCCATGCCCGCTCGGCGTCTTCGAGCGGCGCGCGCTCACCGCAAGTGGAGAACACCTCGACCCGGCCCGTCATCTGCAACAAATCGCCGTTCCGCCAATCGACGAACACCAGCCCTGCACGCGGATTGACGAGAAAATTGCCGAGTGTGTTGAAGAACATATTTCCCGCATAATCCGGTATCGTGAGCGTGCCATCCTCTCTCATCCGTACAAATCCGGGCCTTCCGCCGCGATGTGATACATCGACGCGCCGACCTCGCTCACCGTCGACATAGGACGCGACGAAGAACGCATCCGCGCGCAGCACCAGTTCAGCCGACGCACCCTCGAGGTGCGGCAACTCTTCAGCCGTTCCCGGTCCGGCGGCAGCCGGGTCGCGAGTGAGCTCCAGATTGCGAGGCGTGATGAAGCGCGGGCAATTACCAAACGATTCTTGGACCAGAACCTCGAACGTCTCGCCCTCGCCACGCCGGACGACTCCATTCAGCCGGTTGCGGCGGCGTGTCTCGAGTTGAATGCCCAAAAGGGCAATGGCGTCGCCATCGTTCATGCCGTTGTCTGCCGGATCCGCGCGGTCACGACCAATCGCAGCACACAGCAGCAACGGGTCCGGCGAGTGGAGAAATCCAGGTACGCCTGCGCGGAGCGTCGCCCATGCATCACCGTTTCCATCGACCGCGCCCAGCACGACGAACGGCAGTTCGGCAAAGAAAAGGCGATGCTGGTCGATAAGATGGCGGCGGATCACCCGCGGCCCCACCACACCCATGCGGTCGGCCACGCCAACACACCGCTGCATATGGACTTCGCCCGCGTGCCACGGAGAGAACCTATCTTCGTTACCCGGATGTGACATATGCCACCCCCAATCATGCCCCTGCCTCGAGACCTGCTTTGGTTTTACGGAAGGGGAAGAAACCGGGCAGCGTTTCAACCCGGCGAAGCCACGACCTGACATTGCCGTAAACAGCGAGATCGACATTCCCTTCCGGAGCACGATCGATGTAGCTGTAGAGGGCGACGTCCGCGATGCTTGGCTCAACCGTGCCCGCAATCCAATTTTTGTTGTGGAGTTCATCCTCCATCACGCGCAGCAAGGCGTGCGATCGCTCGATGGCCTCTTCGGCATTCAGCTTGTAGCCGAACACCGTGATAAGACGCGCGGCGCAGGGCCCATACGCGACCTTTCCCGCCGCCACCGAAAGCCAGCGCTGAATGTTTGCGGCCGTGACCGGGTCTTCCGGCAGCCACTCTGTCGTTCCGCTTTTTTTCGCGAGATAGACGAGAATGGCATTGGAATCCGCGATGATGGTGCCGTCGTCATCCAGTACCGGCACCTCCCCGAAACGATTGAGCCGCAGAAATTCAGCTCCCTTGTGATCACCTGCCCGAAGGTTAAGCTCGACCGGCTCGTAATCCATGCCCAGCAACGACAGGAAAAGTCGCGCACGGTGTGAGTGGCCTGAGAGTGGTCCATAATAAAGTTTCATGATACTTTCCCGCAGAATTACTTGTGTGCGAGAGACAATACGCTCTGGTTGCCGCTGAAATAATGGATGAAGTTAGCAAGACTTTATTTCGAGAAATGAAATAATGGATCGCCTCGACGCCATCCGCGCCTTTATTGCCGTTCTCGATGAAGGCAACCTGACCAAAGCAGCCATGCGCCTGAACCGCTCACCGGTCGCTGTGACGCGCGCGATTGCATTTCTGGAAGCGGATGTGGGCACTGAATTGCTCCACCGTACGACACGAAGTGTTCGCGTCAGTGAAGCCGGCGAACGATATGCGGTCGTGTGCCGCCGTATCTTGAACGACCTGGAAGAAGCGAATCTCGCGGCGACGGGGCTGCACTCCTCGCCCAGGGGCGTCCTGACAATTACCGCGCCGGTCCTGTTTGGAACAAGAATTCTGCGCCCGGTCATTGATGATTTTCTGGAGGAGTATCCGGCTCTGAGAATCCGGTATCTGCTCGTCGACCGTCAGGTCAACCTGGCTGAGGAAGGCATAGATGTCGCTCTGCGAATTGGACATCTGCCTGATTCAGGATTGATAGCAACAAGGATCGGCAGCGTCCGCCGCGTTGTCGCCGCCTCGCCATCATACCTGAAGGGCAGACCTGCAATTCGGATTCCATCGGACTTGGCGACCCACAATTGCCTCTCGAACTTCGAACTCGGACATGGTGAGGTCTGGACCTTTCCACCAAAGCCCGGAACGAAAGCTCATCGCAATGTACGACTGAAGCCGCGCCTGAGCGTCAACACTATCGAATCCCTGGTTCGTAGCGCGGCTGACGGACATGGCGTTGTGCGTGTGCTGTCCTATCAAATCGAAGAAGAAATTCGGAAAGGGAAACTACAGATACTGCTTAAAAGCGCTGAGCCAGAACCTCTGCCCGTCCACTTGGTCGTACCCGATGGACGATCAGATCTGTCCAAAGTGCGTGCATTTATCGATTACGCGACCACGCGCCTCAGAACGACGTTACGCGCTTCCGCTGTTTAGTCTATCTCCACGAAATCGATCTAGCCGACCAATCCCGGGACTTCGACGCCAAGCTTCGCCGAAATTTTCTTTGCGGTCGCGAGACGATCCGCGGTCAGCTTGCCGACGGCATTGCGCGCGTTCTCCAACACCTGCTTGGGAGCACGATCCGGAGTGCCCGCATCGAACGGCGGCTCTGGATGATACTGCATATAGAGTTGAATTTGCTCCGCCACGGGCTGACCACGCAGCAGCGCCGCCAAATGCAACGCGCCATCAATGCCGGACGTCACACCTGCGGCGAATACCCAGTTTCCGTCAATAACAACGCGCTGGTCTACTGGCGTCGCGCCAAAGTACGGCAGGAGATGCTGGGAGGCCCAATGTGTCGTCGCTTTCTTCCCCCTGAGCAAACCTGCAGCACCGCAAAGCAAAGCGCCCGTACAGACAGAGAATACGTACGTGGCCTTTGACGCGTGCTTGCGGATGAAGTCGAGGGTCTCCTCATCCTCCATTAAAGCCTGCTGCCCCGGACCACCCGGCACGTGCAAAACGTCGAGCTCAGGAACCTCGTCGTAGGTCATGTCTGCAACGAGGCTCAGGCCATGAAAATCCTTAATCGGACTCCTGGTCTTTGCGGCGACATGCAGCGTCGAGTTAGGAATGGCCGACAGAACTTCAAAAGGTCCCGTAAGATCGATCTGATCGAGCCCCGGAAACAACATCGACCCGATCGTGAGATGTTTGTCTGGTGGCAACATTTCGCGTTTCTTCCTTTTACAGCGGCCCAACTTGCAGATCTTAGCAAGCCAAATACCGAAATCAAGACATAGATAGATCAAATGACATTTTGACTGATATGTCTTTATAAGCATATTTTGTCATATCTGATTTTGAAATAATGCTATTATTCAGTAGGGTTCGCCGTTTGCATCCTTCCAAGCCAAAAGACCACGGAACGAAAATGGCTAAGACGTCTGGGAAGACAAAATCGGGCGGTTCTTTTGAAGGGCTGGTCACCGGCCACACGGCTACGCAAATCACGAGCAGCATCGAGGCTGCCATTCGACGCGGCACCTTTACTGTGGGCGAGGCGCTCCCGACGATTAGGACATTGGCAGACGAACTGGGCGTGAACCGTAACACTGTTGCTGCCGCCTATCGTCGACTTTCCGATGCAGGCCTTATTGAAGGTCGTGGGCGCCAAGGCAGTCGCGTAGCCGCGTTCGGCATGGGACCGGCGAGAACGCCTCCTCCCATTCACGACGTAGGGGCAGGCAATCCCGATCCACAGCTCCTTCCCGATGTTTTTGGAGCCTTGCAACGATGCCAATGGCATCCCCGCGACTACGACGACGCTCCCGACGAACCGGCACTTCTCGAATACGCCACCGCGCAGTTTCGTCAGGACGGAATACCTGTCGGCGACATCTGGATTTCAAACGGCACGTTCGACGCTATCGCTGTCGTACTGCAGGCGACCCTACCGAAAGGATCTACGATCGCAATCGAGGATCCGTGCTTCATGACAACCTTGGGATTATTGCGCGAACTCGGCTATCAGCCCATCCCGATCAAAGTCGATGATGAAGGCGCAATTCCTAAATCTCTCGATCAAGCACTAAAGAGCGGCGTTAAAGGTGCTATTCTTACACCACGGGCACAAAATCCTTATGGAGGCTCATGGTCAGCGACTCGTCAAAAAGATCTGGCCGCAGTCATCAAGCCCTACAAAGACGTTCTTGTTATCGAAGACGACCATTTTGCAGCGCTTTCGCAGTTTAAGCCCGTCACATTGGTCTCTGACGATCGTCGTAATTGGGCAGTCATCCGCTCAGTCTCCAAATACATCGGAGCAGATATGCGGCTCGCTTTTGTAAACTCCAGCAAAGACATTGGACCTAAGGTCCTGGGGCTGAGCGCATTCACTTATCGCTGGGTCAGCAGCATTCTTCAGAAGACTTTGCTGGCGACAATCAGTGAACCAGATTACGAGACGAGGATACACAAGGCTTCCGAACTGTATAAAAAGCGGCGGGAAACTTTCGTTCAAGCGCTCACCAAGTTCGGCATCGAAAGCCACGGAGCGGACGGCATCAATGTTTGGATTCCGGTCGAGAACGAACAGTTCACCGCTCAGCGTTTGATGGAAGCCGGATGGATCGTCAAAGCAGGATCAATATTCAGGCTGGAGAGCCCCCCTGGAATTCGACTGACAACAAGTACAATCACCGAGTCTCAATCGGTCGAGTTTGCGAAGCTCTTATCCAATATTCGCCAGCACCGGGTGGGCGTGCAACGTAGCGCTTAGCGTCAGGAATTCGAACGCCCGCTTTCAGTCAGACGGTAACGACGCGGAGGTTGTTGGTCGAACCCGACTTGCCGAACGGCACGCCCGCGACCACGACGATGCAGTCGCCGTCCTTCGCAAGCCCGCTGTCCTTGGCATGATGAACCGCATGGCTCACCATTTCGTCATATGACGCAA